>FWPV01000001.1_pt1 | contig 1433289 bp, 1156 predicted proteins | sample 2228371 | NCBI WGS metagenome assembly FWPV01 (sample SAMEA103939776, study PRJEB20133) | metagenome | reverse complement strand
GATTGCCCTGGAGGAGGGCGTGCGCTTCGCCATCCGCGAGGGAGGCCACACGGTCGGTGCGGGCGTGGTCACCAAGGTGCTGCAGTAGCACGAAGGGGATCGGAGAGGGCCCGCAGGTCCACGACAGGAGAGAGTCCAGATGGCCAAGACCAGTAACCAGATCCGGATCAAGCTGAAGTCCTTTGACCACGAGATCCTGGACCGTTCGGCGCTGAAGATCGTGGAGACGGCAGAGCGGTCGGGCGCCCGCATCGCGGGACCGATCCCGCTGCCTACCGAGAAGCGCGTGCACTGCATCGTGAAGCCGACGGCCCTGGGCCGCAGCAGCCGCACTATGGAGCACTTTGAGATGCGGGTGCACAAGCGGTTGATTGATATTCTGGACTCGACACAGCGCACGGTGGACGCCCTGATGAAGCTCGACCTGCCCAGCGGCGTCGACGTGTCCATCAAGACTTCGACCAACTAGGGCGATCCTGCCCGCAAGTGGTGACAGAGATGCCAGCAGCGATTCTGGGCAAGAAACTGGGTATGACGCGCATCTTTGATGCGGACGGTCGCGTCGTGCCTGTGACGGTTGTAGAGGCGGGACCCTGCGTGGTCGTCCAGCGCAAGACCGAGGAGCGGGACGGCTACTCGGCGATCCAGGTAGGGTTTGGGGACCGCAAGCGGAGTCGGACCAATAGCCCGCTGACGGGTCATTTCCGGTCCAAGAACATTGCTCCGAAGCAGCACCTGCGCGAGTTCCGAGTGGGCACGGAGGAGCAGTTTGAGGTCGGGGACGAGATCCGGGTGGACGTCTTCACGAAGGGCCAGAGAGTGGATGTGCGGGGCCAGTCCAAGGGTAAGGGTTTCGCTGGCGGCATGAAGCGTCACCACTTCAAGGGCGGTCCGATGGAGCATGGTGCCTCCAAGATACACCGGAAGCCCATGTCGGCGGGAGCCACCGACGCGGCCCGTGTGTTTCCCGGCAAGCGCAGTCCGGGTCACATGGGAGCTGAGACCGTCACGGTGAAGGGACTCACGGTAGTTGACGTGGACGCCGAGCGGAACCTGCTGCTGATCAAGGGCGCGGTGCCTGGAGCCAATGGTGGCCTGGTCGTTGTCCTCGGTCGGTAACGAGCTGTGAAGGGATGAGTTCTATGCCGCAGTTGGCGTTATGGAGCAGTAGCGGGGAGCGCATCGGCGAGATTGAGGCATCGCCAGAGGTATTCGGGGCGGCCCTGAACCGTGACCTGCTCCACCAGGCCGTGATGGTAGTTGACGCGAGGCGGCAGCGGAAGGCTGGTCGTGCGAAGCGTCGTGGTGAGGTGGCAGTGACGGGGGCGAAGATGTACCGCCAGAAGGGTCTTGGGCGGGCGCGACATGGCGATCAGAGTCCACCGCACTTCAAGGGTGGTGGCGTTGCCCATCCGCCGCGGGGCGACCGTCGGGTGCTGGAGATGCCACGGCGGGCGCGGAAGGCGGCGCTGCACAGCGCGCTATCGGCACAGGCGAAGCGGGGGCGAGTGCTGGTGGTGGAGGAGTTGGCGCTTCCCGAGCCGCGGACGAAGGACATGCTAGCCTTGCTTGCCGCGCTTGGCGTAGACGGACGGGTGCTGATCCTGGCCTCGGCCGATGAGGCACGGAGCGACAGCAACTATCTCAGTTGCCGCAATCTGCCCTCGGTGGTCCTGCGGGAGGCGCCGCACATCAACCCGCGGGAGGTCCTGTGGGCTGATTACCTGATACTCACGCAGGCTGGGCTGCAGGTTCTGACAGGAGGAGGTGCGGCAGATGCTTAAGAGTGGGGACCCTCAGATGTTGGAGCACCGTGCCATCATCCTGCAGCCGCTGGTCACCGAGAAGAGCATGCGGGAGTCACAGGAGGCCAACAAGTACAGCTTCCGGGTGGCGTCGCAGGCCAACAAGATTCAGATACGGCGGGCTATCGAGGCCATTTTCAACGTTCGGGTGCTTAGCGTCAACACCATGAACGTGCATGGCAAGTCACGGCGCCGGAGCTATCGGTATCGCAGTGGCCAGACGGCGCGATGGAAGAAGGCAATCGTGACACTGGCGCCGGGCTCGAGCATTGACGTCCTGGAAGGTGGCCCGTAGGCAAGCACTGGCGCGGCGCTGGATAGCACTGACCGCGGCGTCGCTAGTAGTCAGGGGAGTTTGAGGACCATGGCTCTTAAGGAACACAAACCGACGTCGCCGGCCCGCCGCTCGCTGGTGACCCTGGTGAAGGAAGACGTCGAACGGAGCAAGAGGCCGGAGAAGTCGCTGGTCGTGCGGAAGAAGCGCATGGCCGGACGGAACAACACCGGCAAGATCACGGTTCGTCACCAGGGCGGGGGGCACCGGAAGCTGGTGCGACTGGTTGACTTCAAGCGGGACAAAGACGACGTCCCTGCCAAGGTTGCGGCGATTGAATACGACCCCGGGCGGTCGGCCAACATCGCCTTGCTGCATTACCGGGATGGCGAGAAGCGCTATATCCTGGCGCCTCTGGGGCTGCAGAAGGGCGACCTCGTTGTCTCGGGTGAGCGAGTGCCGGCGCGTCTGGGGAACTCCTTGCCACTGGAGCGAATCCCGCTGGGCGCCACAGTTCATAACGTGGAGCTGACACCGGGTCGGGGCGGGCAGATGGTCCGAAGTGCTGGCGCGGAGGCCCAGTTGGTGGCCAAGGAGGGTAACATGGCCACCTTGCGACTGCCGTCGGGCGAGATGCGCATGGTCTCTCAGCGGTGTCGGGCGACCGTTGGTCGGGTGGGCAACGTGGACCATGGCAACGTACGGGACGCCAAGGCAGGGCGCAAGCGATGGAAGGGCGTACGGCCCACGGTGCGCGGGACGGTCATGAACCCCAAGGACCATCCGCACGGGGGTGGCGAGGGGAAGGCCCCGATTGGCCTGGATGCTCCGCGGTCACCGTGGGGTTGGAAGACCTTGGGGCGTAAGACGCGGAAGGTGCGGAAGCTGTCGAGTAAGTATATTGTGCGCCGGCGTGGCAGCAAGTAGTCCGACGGCAGCTCGCCGATTGGTAGGTCCGGAGGTCTATAGATGTCTCGTTCAATGAAGAAGGGTCCGTACGCGGATGAGAAGCTTCTGGCGAAGGTGGAGCGGCTGAACAGCAGCGGGGAGCGACGGATCATCAGGACGTGGTCGCGGCGCTCGACGATTTTCCCCGAGATGGTGGGACACACCATTGCGGTGCATGACGGGCGCAAGCACGTCCCTGTGCTCATTACCGAGAACATGGTAGGACACAAGCTCGGCGAGTTCGCGCCCACCCGCACATACCGCGGCATGCGGCCCGGCAAGACGGAGCGCACGTCGCGGTCCAGGTAGTCCCTGGTGACGCAAACGTTTTGAACGAGGAGCAGGCGGAATGAAAGCAAAGGCAGTGGCCCGGTTCGTGCGGTGCGGTCCGCGCAAGGTGCGGCGCTACGCCGATCTCATTCGGGGCCGGGCGCTGAAGGAGGCCCGGGCGCTGCTGGCGGTGCAGGCCAGCCCGTCGGCCAAGGCCCTTGCCCTGTGTCTGGAATCCGCAGTAGCCAACGCGGAGAACAACCACGGGATGGATAGCGACGACCTGGTGGTTGTAGAGGCCAGCGCCGACGGGGCATTCAAGATGCCACGGCTGCGGCCGCGGGCCCGGGGACGCGCTGACCGATACTACCGGCGTACGTGTCACATCACGGTGGTAGTGGACGACGGGCAGGCGGAGTAGGACAAGACTGGGGGCGAGGCCCCGCGCAGGAGAGACTCCCTCATGGGACAGAAAGTGCACCCGTATGGATTCCGACTGGGCATCATCCGCGAGGCGCGGAGTCGGTGGTTCGCGGAGGGTCAGCGATACCGCGACCAGCTCATTCAGGACCTGCAGATCCGGCGGTACATCGAGGATGTGCACCGCAATGCCTCGATCTCGGAAGTGACCATCGAGCGAGCGGCGGACACGGTGATCGTCACTATTGTCACCGCCAAGCCGGGGATCATCATCGGGAAGGGCGGTCGTGACGTAGACGAGCTGCGCCAGAGGATTGAGAGGATGGTCGGGCAGAAGGCGCGGGTCAATGTGGAGGAGACCAAGGAACCGGACACCAACGCACAGTTGGTGGCGGAGAACATAGCCCGACAGATCGAGAAGCGGGTGTCTTATCGGCGAGCGATGCGGCAGGCGGTGGATCGGGCCATGCGCCTAGGGGCGGGGGGCATCCGCGTGGCCGTTAGCGGTCGCCTTGGCGGCGCGGAGATCGCGCGGACCGAGTCCATGGGGCCCGAGGGGCGCGTACCGTTGCACACGCTGCGGGCGGACGTGGAGTATGGTCGTGCGGAGGCCAAGACGGGGTACGGTCACATCGGGGTCAAAGTGTGGATCTACAAGGGTGACGTCCTGCCACCGAAACGGGGCAAGTTCGCCGAGCCGGCGGAAGCCGTTGAGACGGCTGAGGCAGTCGTGGAGCCGGTTGCGGCGGCGGAGGGAGAGTTCACTGAAGCGCCGGTGACTCCCCCGCTGACAGCGGCGCCAGCAAGGGTAGACACCATAGAGGTCGAGCGGCCCGAGGATGACCTGTTGATCGCTGCGTTGGACGATAGCGACGAGACGACGGCGCCCGACGAGACGGAGGAGTAAGCTCCGATGTTGATGCCTAAGCGTACCAAGCACCGCAAGCACCAGCGTGGGAACATGCGTGGCGCGGCCTACCGGGGCAGCAAGCTGGACTTCGGGGAGTTCGGGCTGCAGGCTCTGGAGCCGGCGTGGATCACCAGTCGGCAGATCGAGTCGGCGCGTGTAGCGATGACACGTCACGCCCAGCGTGGTGGCAAGGTCTGGATCCGGATATTCCCGGATAAACCGGTCACGAAGACCGCTCCGGAGACGCGCATGGGGAGCGGCAAGGGTTCGCCCGAATACTGGGTCGCGGTCGTGAAGCCTGGACGGATCATGTTTGAGATGGCCGGGATCACGCGGGAGGTGGCCCAGGAGGCCATGCGTCTGGCGGCCCACAAACTGCCGATCAAGACGCGGTTTGTCACGCGGGAGGACGATCAGAATGCCTGACAACGCCAAGAGCACGCGTGATTTCATCGAGCAGATCCGGAGCGCCACGCCGGAGGAGCTGGAGGAGCGCCTGCGTCACATCCAGGAGGGGCTTTTCAACCTGCGGTTCCGGCTGGCGTCGGGGCAGATCGAGGATCCCAAGCGAGTGCGCAAGTATCGGAAGGCGATTGCCCGGATCAGGACCATCCAGAAGGAACGCGGCCTCGCCTAGCCGGCGGACGGAAGGAAGAAGGACAACGAGCATGAGCGATCAGGCCAAGACCAGGAAGCGGACGCTGGAGGGCGTTGTCGTGAGTGACAAGATGGACAAGACGGTGGTGGTCGCGGTCCAGCGCCTCACTCCGCACCCGCTCTACGGCCGGGTTATGCGGCGCACGGCGAAGTACAAGGCGCACGACGAGGCCAACGATTGCCACCAGGGGGACCGGGTCGCGATTCAGGAGTGTCGGCCCCTGTCGAAGGATAAGTGCTGGCGGGTTATCGCTGTCTTGGAGCGAGCAAGGTAGGCATCGCGGAACGGTTTTGCTGGAAGGAGCTTGACGTGGGGTTCTCGACGGAACAGATCAGGAACGTAGTGTTGGTTGGGCATCGCGGGTGTGGGAAGACCACTCTCGTGGAGGGCTTGCTGTATGCGACGGGCAAGGCAGACCGCCTGGGGCGAGTGGACAATGGGACGGCCACGGCGGACTTCGAGCCCGAAGAGGTTGCGCGGCAGATCTCGATCACCCCGGCCCTGTGCTACGCGGAGCATCGTGGCGTCAAGGTCAACATGGTAGACACGCCGGGGTACTCGGAGTTCTTTGCTGATGTGCCCTATGCCATGGCAGTGGCGGACACGGCCCTGGTAGTGGTGGATGCTACGTCTGGCGTCGAGATCCACACGATCAAGGTCTACCAGACCGCGCGGGAGATGCGGCTGCCGATAGTGGCCATCGTCAACAAGATGGCAAAGGAGCACGCCAGTCTGGACGCGGCGGTCGAGAGCATGAAGAAGATGCTCCCTGGCTGCGAGGCGGTGCCGGTACAGGTCCCCATTGGCACCGGGAGCGATTTTCGAGGTGTCGTGGACCTCGTCCAGAACAAGGCCTTTCTGGGTACGGAGAAGGACCTGTCGGCGTCAGAGATACCGGCAGAAATGGCCGAGACGGTAGCTGCCGCTCGCGAGAAGCTCATTGATGCCGTGGCGGCGGCAGACGAGGCGCTCATTGAGAAGTACCTGGAGGAGGGAGAGCTGTCTGCAGCCGAGCTGGCCGGCGGCCTGGCCAAGGCCGTGGCCGAGGGGACGATCGTTCCCGTGCTGTGTTGTGACGCCTACGAGACCAGGGCGATGGCGCCGATCCTGGAGTTCGTGAAGGGCATCTGTCCGGCGCCCCATGTCAGGGGAGCGTGGAAGGGAACCAAACCGGGCGGGGATGCCGAGGAGACGCGTGACTGCAGCGACTCGGTGCCATTCTCGGCCTTTGTGTTCAAGACCCTCAGCGACCCTTACGTTGGGCGCATCAGCCTGATCCGCGTGGTGTCCGGGAAGGCGACCAGCGATCTGCAGGTGCACAACACCAGCAAGAACGCACGGGAGCGACTGGCCGGGCTATCGCTGATGCAGGGTAAGCAGGCGAGCAGTGTCCCGGAGCTGTCGGCAGGGGACCTGGGCGCAGTGACGAAGCTGGAAAACACCAGCACGGGCGACACGCTGGCTGACTCTCGACAACAGATCGTCTATCCGCGACCGAAGACGCCGGCGGCCATGCACTCTGCAGCGATGACTGCGGCATCGCGGGCCGATGAAGACAAGCTGTCCATGGCTTTGGCCAGGATCACCGAGGAGGATGCCGGGCTGAGCTATGAGCGGCACCCGGAGACCAACGAACTTGTGGTCTCGGGTATGGGGGCGCTGCATCTGGACATCCTCGCCGAACGTCTGGCAAACAAGTTTGACGTCAAGGTCAACCTGAGCGACCCTCTGATTCCGTATCGGGAGACGATTACCAAGTCTTGCCGCGTGCAGGGGCGTCACAAGAAGCAGACCGGCGGTCGCGGGCAGTTTGGTGACGTATGGATCCGCATGGACCCGCAGCCGCGTGGCGTAGAGGAGAACGAGTTCGTCAACGAGGTGAAGGGCGGGGCCGTTCCCACCAACTTCATTCCGGCGGTGGAGAAGGGTATCTTTGACGGCCTCAAGAAGGGCATCCTGGCCGGCGCACCGGTTGTAGGAGTGAAGGTGACGCTGGACGATGGCAGCTCGCACCCGGTGGACTCGTCGGAGCAGGCCTTCCGCATGGCCGGGGCAATCGCGGTGCGTAACGCACTGGAGCAGGCCGGCTGCATTCTGCTGGAGCCCATCATGGAGGTCGCGGTCACGGCGGCCGAGGGCGTCATGGGCGACATCATGAGCGACTTCTCGGGGCGACGGGGTCAGATTCAGGGGTCAGAGCCGCTGGGAGCTGGCTTGCAGGTCATCAAGGCACTGGTGCCGCTGGCGGAAATGGCGCGCTACGCGGCGGACCTGCGGTCGTTGACGCAGGGCGCAGCCAGCTACACGATGGAGTTTTCCCATTACCAGGAAGTCCCGGCGCACATGGCCGAGCAGGTCATCGCCGCGCGCAAGGCCCGTGAGGAAGCCGAGTCATAGCGTGGGCTCACGTCGTCTGGAGAGGAACGCATTGCGATGATCCAACCTGAATCGAGATTGAAGATAGCTGATAACTCCGGTGTCCAGGCTGTTGGGATGATCCGCGTAGTTGGCCGTGGGCGTCACCGGTATGCCGGTCTGGGCGATCAGATCATCTGCTCAGCGAAGCAGGTGACGCCGTCCAGCCCCATCCCGAAGGGGGCGGTGCTGCGGGCGGTGGTGGTGCGCTGCCGCAACAAGACGTTGCGTCCGGACGGCAGCCAGATCGCGTTTGACGACAATGCCGCTGTGATCATTGACGACCAGAAGAACCCCCGTTGCACCCGCGTTTTTGGCCCTGTGGCGCGCGAGTTGCGTGAACGGGAGTACATGAAGATTGTGTCGCTGGCCCCTGAGGTAGTGTAGCCCCAGGCAGCCATGGACGCTGCGGGCAGACCGTGGCGGTCTGAGGAGCGATAGCGATGCCAACGAAGAAGCTGAACATCAAGACCGGAGACGAAGTGCTGGTGATGGCCGGAAAGGACCGCTCGCACAAGGGGCGGCCACGGCGGGGCAAGGTTCTTTCGGTTGACCCGCGCCACGATCGCATCGTGGTGGACGGGATCAACCTGATTAAGAAGGCGGTACGGCAGACCCAGCAGGTGCGGCAGGCCGGGATCGTGACACAGCCGGGGCCTCTGCATATCTCGAACGTGATGCTGGTGTGCCCCAACTGCGACGCGGCGACGCGTGTGGCGCGACGACGCACGCCTGAGGGCCGTGGGGTGCGCGTGTGCCGGAAGTGCAAGAAGGACATTGACGAGTAGGCCGAAAGGCTGGAGAGAGCATGCCCAGGTTGAAGGACAGGTACAACGAGGAAATCCGGCCGGCCCTGATGGAGCGGTTCGGCTACAAGAACATCTGGCAGGCGCCACGGCTGGAGAAGGTCTGCCTGAACATCGGCATCAGCTCCAAGCGCGAGGGCGGTCAGGAGGCCCTGGAGGCGGCGACGCGGGAGCTGACGCGGATCGTCGGTCAGCGGGCTGTGGTGACGCGGGCCAGGCGGTCAATCGCAGCCTTTGGGGTGCGCCAGGGCATGCCCATCGGCGTTCGCGTGACGCTACGGGGCGACCGGATGTGGGAGTTCGTGGACCGGCTGATCAGCATCAGTCTGCCGCGCATCCGGGACTTCCGCGGCATCCCCCGCAACAGCTTTGACGGGCGCGGGAGCTACTCCTTCGGCATTGATGACCAGCTCATCTTTCCTGAGTTGGGATACGATGACGTGGAGAAGCAACGCGGGATGTCCATCACCATGGTGACGACGGCCAAGACCGACGAGGAAGCTCTGGCCTTCCTTGAGATGCTCGGCATGCCATTTGTTCGCTAGGGTTGACCAGTAGATGAACCATCGCCGGTGAAGCGGGAGGCGCAAGTTGGCCAAGAAATCCTGGATTGCCAAGCAAAAGAAGCCGCAGAAGTTCAGCACACGAGTTTACAATCGCTGCCGGTTGTGTGGGCGGCGTCGAGGCTACCTGCGCGACTTTGGGATGTGTCGCATCTGCTTCCGGGAGAACGCCTTGGCCGGAAACATCCCCGGGATCCGCAAATCGAGTTGGTAGGCAGGGCGGAACCGGCCGTCACCAGACGGTGACAGATTGCTTTCAATACCAGCAGGTCGGGTGGAGATAGGCTGATGAAACAAGCGAGCACGGACACAGCCGGAGTGAAGGGCACGGGTGTCGTCACCGACCCGATAGCGGACATGCTGACGCGCATCCGGAACGCGGCGCAGGCGCGACACGCCAATGTGAAGGTTCCGGTGTCCAAGCTGAAGCGCGAGATCGCCAAGATCCTTCACGAGGAGGGTTACATCCGCGGCTTCCAACTGGTGGGCAAGGGCCAGTGTCTGCGCATTCGGCTGAAGTACGATGCCAATCGCGAGCCGGTCCTGCGCGGGTTGAAGCGTGTCAGCAAGCCGGGGCGGCGTGTGTATGTGGGGAAGGATCGCTTGCCGCGCGTTTTCAACGGACTGGGCATTGCGATCATCTCTACTAGTGAAGGCATCATGACGGCGCGGGAAGCACGCAAGCGGGGCATTGGTGGCGAGGTTATCGGCTACGTGTGGTAGATCGTCGCGAAGGACCGGGTGAACACAGAGATGTCACGGATAGGCAAGCAACCGATAGCGGTTCCCAAAGACGTCAAGGTCACCATTGAGGACGGCAACCGAGTAACAGTGAAGGGACCCCTCGGTGAGCTCAGTGACACATTTGCGGCGGCGATGACACTGTCGCTGGAAGGCGATCAGCTCATTGTGCGACGCCCGTCTGACGAGCGGGAGCACCGGGCTCTGCACGGACTGACGCGGAGTCTGTTGGCCAATATGGTCACGGGGGTAACCCAGGGCTTCAGCAAGCGGCTGGAGATCCAGGGGGTCGGTTACCGGGCCGAGAAGCAGGGCGCAGGTCTGCTGCTGCGACTGGGGTACTCGCATCCGGTCGTGGTGGAGCCCCGGCCCGGCATCACCTTTGATGTCGAGGGCAACCCGCCGACCAATGTGATCGTTCGGGGCATTGACAAGCAGGTGGTGGGTCAGACGGCGGCGGAGATCCGGCAATTGCGCAAAGTGGAGCCGTACCGGGGTAAGGGCATCCGGTATTCCGGCGAGAAGGTGCGGCGCAAGGCCGGCAAGTCGAGGGCCGGCAAGTAAGCGCGAAGGGATAGCCGTGCGCGAAAGCGTGTCGCCGAAGCCTGTCTTGGATGGCTGGCCCAGGTGGCGGCAGATACGGTAGGTGGCAAGGTGAGCAGGCTAAAGAAGAAGCAAGAGACCCTAACACGTCGGAAGATGCGGGTGCGGCGCAAGATCAGTGGAACGGCTGACAGGCCGAGGCTGAGTGTGGCCCGGAGTCTGCGCCATACTCGCGCTCAGCTCATTGACGATGTAAGCGGCACCACGCTGGCCTTCGCCACCACGGAGGAGAAGGCATTGGTTGAGGGAGTAGGGAGCGCGGGAAGCGTGGCGGCGGCCACTGCGGTGGGGAAGGCGCTGGCGGAGCGGGCGCTGGCCAAGGGCATTTCTGCCGCGGTCTTCGATCGCGGAGGACGGCCCTACCATGGCCGGATCAAGGCTGTGGCGGAGGGAGCCAGGGAAGCGGGGCTACAGGTCTAGCGGGGATCGGAGCGCAGACGGGTCGCTCGTCGTCGGCAAGGGAGGCTGTAACAGGTGACGGAACAGAAGCTGAGGGTGACACTCAAGCGCAGCTTGATCTGTCAGAAGCCCAAGTTACGCAGGACGGCGTTGGCGCTGGGTCTCCGGCGCCCGAACGATACTGTTGTCGTGGCTGATACGCCGGATATGCGTGGCATGCTGCGCGTGGTCGAGCATATGATCGCGGTCGAGCCGGCCCAGACAGGCTAAGCATGCCGTACGCCCAGATTGGCGGGAGCACCAGGATGAAACTAAGTCAACTGCATCGCGCGTCACGTCCGCTGAAGAGCCGTAAGCGCGTCGGGCGCGGCCATAGCGCTGGACAGGGAAAGACGGCCGGACGTGGGCAGAAGGGGCAGAAGGCTCGCGGCAACGTCAAGCCGGGCTTCGAGGGCGGGCAGAATCCGCTGTTCATGCGGACCCCCAAGCTCCGCGGCACGAGCAACAAGTCCCACAATATCGGCATGTTCCGGGCTGCCTACTCGATTCTCAATGTGAGCCAGCTCGACAGGCTGGAGGCGGGCTTCGAGGTCAGTCTGGAGAGCATGAAGGCCCTGGGGTGGGTCAAGCAGCCGGGGCGGAAGGGGCTGAAGATCCTGGGCCAGGGCCAGCTCAGCAAGCCCCTGACGGTGCGGGCGCATGCGGTGAGCGCCAGCGCCCAGGCCAAGATCGAGGCTGCCGGAGGTTCGGTTGAGGTGATCGGCTCATGAAACAGCGTCTGGCGGCCCTAGCGCAGGCGCTCAGGCTTCCGGACATTCGGCAGCGCATCGTCTTTGTGATGGTGATGTTTGCCGTCTACGTGGCCTGCGCTCATGTGCCCCTGCCGGGTGTGAACCTGGAAGCACTGGAGCGGATGTTCCAGGGCGGCAACGTGTTCGAGCTGTTCAACACGTTTGTGGGAGGGTCGCTGAAGCGCTTCTCGGTCCTGGCTCTGGGCATCATGCCCTATATCAACGCCTCCATCATCATGCAGCTACTGGTCATGGCCATTCCACAACTGGAGGCCCTGCAGAAAGAGGGGGAATACGGGCAGAAGCAGATCAATGCCTGGACCAAGTACATGACGGTGGCGCTGTCAGTGCTGCAGGCGGCGGGGATGGTGGGCTGGTTCCGGCAGGCGGGCGCCTTTGAGGGCGGATGGATGGACGCCGTGTTTGCCGTGACGATGATGACGGCAGGCACGTCGTTCCTGATGTGGCTCGGCGACATGATCACCGACAAGGGCATCGGACAGGGCATCTCACTGATCATCTTTGTCGGCATCATGACCACAATTCCGCAGCAGGTCATGCAAACAGCCACACTGGTGCGGGGCGGTGAGATCGGCCTGGCCAATATCCTGGCGCTGACGGTGCTCTTCCTGGCCACTGTCTGGGGCATCATCAAAGTGCAGCAGGCGCAGCGGAAGATCCCGATCCAGTACGCCAAGCGGGTCAAGGGCAACCGCGTCTACGGTGGTCAGACAACGTTCCTGCCTTTGCGCGTGAACCAGGCCGGTGTCATCCCGATCATCTTCGCCATTTCGGTAGCCCTGTTTCCGGCCACAATCGCTCAGTTCCTGAGCAATCCGGGCTTTGTCGAGGGAGCGGCACGGGTACTGCACATCGGGGAGGATGCGGTCCGCAACGCGATCGCTGCTATGGTGGACTTCACCACTCCCGGACGCAACTGGTTCGCTTCGGTGCTGTACTTCGTGTTGGTCATTGTGTTCACTTACTTCTACACGGCGGTGACCTTCAACCCGGAACAGATCGCGGAGAATCTTCAGAAGAATGGCGGGGCGGTCCCGGGCATCCGACCAGGGGAGCGGACCAGGGACTATCTTGACAAGATCCTGTACCGGATCACCCTGGCGGGCGCGCTCTTCTTGGGTGTCATCGCCCTGCTGCAGTATTACGTAGGCGACATCACGGGTGTACATACCTTTGGGCTGGTGGGTGGAACGTCATTGCTGATCGTGGTTGGTGTAGCCCTGGACACCATGCAACAGATCGAGGCGCAACTGGTCATGCGCCACTACAAGGGCTTCCTGCAGTAGAGAGGCCACGGACAGAGAGCCTGAAGATGGCATGTAACTTCATCCTGTTGGGCCCGCCCGGCGCCGGCAAGGGTACCCAGGCGGAACAGATAGTGCGCGACTACGGCGCCGTACACATCTCGACAGGTGACATGCTGCGTGCCGCCGTGGCGGCGCAGACGGAGCTCGGGGTGCAGGCGAAGCAGTACATGGACGCGGGCGAACTGGTTCCGGACGACCTGGTCATTGGTATCGTGCGCGAACGTCTGGACAGTGAGGACATTCGAGCTCGCGGGGCTTTGCTGGACGGCTTCCCGCGCACACTTGCGCAGGCCGAAGCGCTGGATAGAGCCATGAGTGGTCTGGGCCTTGGCGAGCCCATTGTGATCAACCTGGTGGTACCGGATGAGGTGCTGCTCAGGCGTCTGACCGGGCGTCGGATGTGTCGCGGGTGTGGAGCAATCTACCACATAGACCGTGAGGGGCTCGACGTGGGCGACAAGTGCACGGCCTGTGGGGGCGAGATCTACCAGCGCAGTGACGATGACCCCACCGCGATATCCGAGAGGCTTGACGCCTATCACCGGCAGACTGCTCCGTTGATTGACTACTACGCGGAAAAAGGCTGGCTGGTGCCGATTGACGGGACGGGCACGCCGGCGGAAGTCGGTGTGCTGCTAAGTGAAGCGCTGAAGACTGTGAGAAAGTGCGACTAGGGGATGGTGGCGGGCAGGGGCCGGAACCTGCGCATCCCGCGCAAGAGCGCCGAGGAACTGGAGTGCATGGCGCAGGCGGGTGCTATCGCCGGGGAGGCTCTCGCCGCGGCAGCGGCCGCCGTCAGGCCCGGAATAAGCAGTCTCGAGCTTGACCGGATCGCCGAGGAGGTCATCCGTGCGGCAGGTGCGGAGCCAAGCTTCAAGGGGTATCGCGGGTATCCTGCGACACTGTGTGTGGAGATCAATGACGTAGTCGTCCACGGCATCCCCCGGGCTGATGAGATCGTCCGGGAAGGCGACGTGGTGGGGTTGGACGTAGGTGCGTTCTATCTGGGTTTCCATGCTGACACCGCGACGACAGTAGCCGTCGGGGAAGTCAGCGAAGCGGCCCAGGCGCTGGTGAGGGCGACCGAGGAGGCCCTGAGGCTGGGGATAGCCCAGGCGATAGCGGGCAATCTCCTGTGCGAGATAAGTCGGGCCATCGAGGGCCATGTGGAACGCTGCGGTTTTAGCTGCGTCCGTGACTTGGTCGGGCACGGGATCGGGCGACAGATGCACGAGCCGCCGCAGATACCGAACTTCTACAGCCCGCGGCAGTTCCCGGACTACGATGTCCGATTGCGTCCGGGGATGGTCTTGGCCATCGAGCCGATGGTCAACGCCGGGGGCTCCGCCCTGCGAGTTGACGATGACCGCTGGACGATGCGGACTGCCGATGGCCAGTTGAGTGCGCACTTCGAGCACACGGTTGCCGTCAGCAAGGAGGGACCAGTGATCCTGACAACCCCTCGGAAGGTACGGCTCGCATGAAGAAGCCCAAGGAGAGCTCGCCGCAAGGTCAGAAGGCGATTCGGGTTATGGGCACGGTGGTGGAGAAGCTGCCCAACGCGGTCTTCCGCGTGAAGATAGACGACGGCCATGAAGTGCTGGCCCATGTGTCCGGGAAGATCCGGATGCGGTTCATCAGGGTCATGGCGGGTGACAAGGTCACCTTGGAGCTTTCACCTTACGACCTGACACGTGGGCGCATCACCTGGCTGCACAAGTGACGCTGTGGTGTTGTACAGGTTGTCGTCCTCCGGTGAGGAGTTGTGCTGGAATGAAGGTCTCGGCATCAGTGAAGAAGCGTTGTGACAAGTGCAAGATCGTGCGGCGACACGGCGTCGTCCGTGTGATCTGCGACAATCCGCGCCACAAGCAGCGGCAGGGTTAGAGCTGAGGAGGCATCGCAGTGCCAAGAATTGTCGGCGTTGACGTCCCCAGGGACAAGCGGGTAGAGATCGCGCTCACCTACATCTACGGTATCGGTCCCACCAGCGCGAAGCGGATCGTGGCAGACGCGGGCATTGACCCGGCCACGCGGATGCGCGACATCACCGAGGACGAGGCCGCCCGCCTGCGCGAGATCATAGAGCGCGACTACGTGACCGAGGGCGACAAGCGGCGCGAGGTGGCCTCCAACATCCAGCGGTTGGTGGAGATCGGCACCTACCGCGGGATGCGCCACCGACGTGGCCTGCCCGTTCGGGGGCAACGGACGCGCACCAACGCCCGCACCCGCAAGGGCAAGCGCAAGACGGTGGCCGGCAAGAAGAAGGCATTGCGCAAGACCTAGCGGTGGCTTGGCGCAACGGTTAGACAGGCTCACGGAGGCAATGGCATGCGACAGCGAAGGGATACGCGCGGGCCGAAAAAGGTCAAGCGACAGGTGCCGTACGGTCGGGTAAACATCAAGGCCACCTTCAACAACACGATCATCAGCGTCGCCGACCAGGAGGGCAACGTGCTCTGCTGGGCAAGTGCTGGGACCATCGGCTTTTCAGGCGCGAAGAAGGGCACCGCGTTCGCGGCACAGATGGCGGCCGAGAGTGTGGCCCGGCGGGCGCAGGAGTACGGGATGTCGCGCGTGGACGTCTTTGTCAAGGGCCCCGGCATGGGCCGGGAGACCGCCATACGGGCCCTGCAAGCAGCAGGCCTGGACGTGGCTAACATCAAGGACCAGACGCCAGTCCCGCATAACGGTTGCCGCCCGCCCAAGCGGCGAAGGGTCTAGAGGCAAACCTGGTTCGGACGTAACTAACGAAGGAGACTCTCCATGGCACGATATCGAGGCGCCGTATGCCGCCTGTGCCGGCGGGAAAACCAGAAGCTGTTTCTGAAGGGACAGCGCTGCTACAGCAACAAGTGCTCGGTAGACAAGCGGCCGTACCCTCCGGGTCAACAGGGCGAGGGCGGTGCCAGTCGCCGGCGGCCCAGCGACTATGGGGCGCAGTTGCGCGAGAAGCAGAAGCTGCGGAACGCATACGGCCTGCTGGAGCGGCCTTTCCGCCGCTACGTGGCCGCGGCTGAGCGTGCCGAGGGCGTGACCGGGGAGGTATTGCTGCAGTTGCTTGAACGGCGGCTGGACAACGTCGTCTACCGAGCAGGCTTCGCCAGCAGCCGCGCTCAGGCCAGGCAACTGGTAAGCCACAACCACTTCACGGTCAATGGGCACCGCGTCAACATCCCCTCCTATCAGGTTCGGGTCAATGACGTTATAAGGGTGCAGGATAAGAGCAAGCAAGCCGGACCGTTCAAGGAACTCCGGTCGGCAGGAGCGCCTGTGCCCGAGTGGCTGAGCGTCGACCTGCCCAATCTTTCCGTCACCGTTGCCGCCCTGCCCGTGCGCGAACAGATCGCGGCGGATGTGGACGAGCAGCAGGTTGTGGAGTTCTACTCCCGATAGTGCGAACAGGGCCGCGCGCGGGCCCCGGGTTGCAAGCGAAAGCGCTTCCCGGGACGGCCGCGGACGAGGAGCGAGGCAATGATAGAGGGCCTGAACCCCAGAGTGCATCCGTTGGAGTTGACGCCGACCTACGGCCGGTTTGCCGTGGAGCCATTGGAACGCGGCTACGGTAACACCCTGGGTAATGCATTTCGGCGAGTGCTGCTGGCGCACATCGAGGGAGCGGCGGTGACTGATGTGCGGATCCAGGGAGCTGTCCACGAGTTCACGACGTTGCCTGGCATCGTCGAGGACACGATGGAGATCATCATGAACATCCGCGAGCTGGCAGTGAAGGTATCGCCGCCAGCCGACGGCTCGGCGCCGCCGGAGGAACTGGTTCTGACGCTTCATGCCAAGGGTGCCGGGGAGGTCTTGGCCGCTGACATCCATTGCCCGCCCGAGGTTGAGATTGTCAACCCTGAGCTGCACGTGGTGGAGATCGCTGACGACGAGGGCGAGATCAGCATCGACATGTGGGTGCGCCGGGGGCATGGCTATCTGCCGACCGAGGAGCGTGATCGCTCCGAGACGCCGCTCGATGTGATCCCGATCGACGCGGTGTTCTCACCGGTGTCGCGGGCGAACTTCTATGTCGAGCCGACCCGCCTTGGGAGCCGGACAGATCTTGACAGGCTGATCCTGGAGGTCTGGGGCAATGGCACGATGGCCCCCGACGAGGCCATCCGCGTGGCGGCGCGTCATCTTCGCGACTATATCGCCATCTTCCTGGGGCCGGCGGAGGAAGCTGCAGCGCCGGTAGAGGCTGTGCGCGAGGAAGAGGAAGTCCGCAGCAAGGTGCTGGATACGGCCATTGAGGATGTGGAGTTCTCGGTTCGCACCTTCAACTGCCTGAAGAAGGAAAACATTAACACCCTGGGCGAGCTAATCCAGCGGACGGAGAGCGAACTGCTCAACATCCGCAACTTCGGCAAGCGTTCGCTGGAGGAGGTCCTGGAGCGGCTCGCGCAATACGACCTGCGGCTCCGGTCGACCGGCGGCGGCGCTGGCGCAGGGTCAGAATAGGGTCTCCGCTGGGAGGACGATATGCGGCATCTGAAGGATCACAAACGCCTGGGGCGACCGACTGACCAACGATTGGCGTTGCTGCGGGGCCTTGTCATCGGGCTGTTCCGGCATAATCACATTAAGACAACACTGGTCAAGGCAAAGGAGGCGCGGCGTCTCGCCGATCGGCTGATCACCTTGGCCAAGCGCGGTGATTTGGCGGCGCGGCGTGAGGTGCTCAAGACGCTGCCCGACGCGCAGTTGGTAGGCTACCTGTTTGAGGAGATCGCGCAGCGGTTCCGAGACCGCTCTGGTGGCTACACGCGCATTGTTCCGGCGGGACAGCGTCGCGGCGATGCGGCCCAGATGGCGATACTTGAGCTATCCGATTAGCGAACGCGCGGGTGTCCATGCGTCGGGTCAGGCTGCTGGTGCAGTACGATGGCACCGACTATGCCGGCTTTCAGGTGCAGCCGGGCCGACGCACGGTGCAGCAGGAGTTGGAGGAGTGTCTGGGACGGCTTACGGGTGATCGGGTGCGGGTGACGGCAGCCAGCCGCACCGACGCAGGGGTACATGCCCTGGGGCAGGTGGTGGCGTTCAGCACCAACAGCCCCATCCCGGCAGAGCGTATCCCGCGGGCTCTGAATGATCTGCTGCCGGCGGCTGTGAGCTGCGTGGCGGCGGAGGATTGCCCACACGGCTTCCATCCACGGTTCGATGCGCGGGGTAAGCTCTACACGTATCGGATACTGAACCGGCCCACTCGCTCACCGTTCATCTGCCGTTATGCCTGGCACATAGCCGAGCCGCTAGACCTGCCGGCCATGCGTGAGGGCGCAAGGCACCTCGTTGGAACGCACGACTTCGCTGCCTTCTGCGCTGCGGGCAGTGCTGTGCAGGACACGCGACGGACGGTCCGCCGGCTAGACCTGGATACCGAGGGGGACGTTATCGAGACGCACATTGAGGGCGACGGATTCCTGTACATGATGGTCCGCATCATCATGGGGACGCTGGCCGAGGTGGGACGAGGCCGTCTGGAACCGACGCAGGTGCTGTCGATCGTCGCCGGGCGTGACCGTGGGAAAGCTGGACCGACGGCCCCTCCAGAAGGCCTGTGTCTGGTGCGGGTCACGTATTAGATGAGCATGACCGCCCACGGGCGGACGAGGTCAGGACGGAAACCATGAAGAACCAAAAGACACGGTCGGTCAAGTCGGACGACGTTGAGCGCACCTGGTATGTGGTCAGTGCCGCCGGGCAACCGTTGGGGCGTCTGGCCGCCAGGGTGGCCGCGGTGTTGCGTGGCAAGCACAAGCCGACCTATACGCCGCACGCGGACACGGGAGACTTTGTGATCATCACTGATGCCAGCAAGGTAATGGTCACGGGGCGCAAGGAGACTCAGAAGGTCTACTACCGACACTCGGGCTACCCGGGTGGTCTCAAGGCAGAGACCTTTGCTCACTATCGCGACCGGGCGCCTGAGAAGCTTGTGCGACAGGCAGTAGGCGGCATGCTGCCGCATGGCGTGCTGGGCCGTCAGATGCTGCGCAAACTGAAAGTCTACGCCGGTGCCGAGCACCCGCATGATGCTCAGCAGCCCAAGCCGCTGGAGATCTAAGGGACCCGAGCGCGATCAGTCCGGGGATATGTAAGGAGGCAGACCGTTGCTGCAGCAGATGAGCTATGGGACGGGACGGCGCAAGGAGGCCGTGGCCCGCGTATGGGTTCGGCCCGGCACGGGAAACGTGACCATCAATGGGCAGGAGCCACTGGCCTACTTGACCCGCGAACGTCTGGTGGAGGAGATCATGCAGCCCTTGCGGGCCATGGCCGAGGTGGGAACTTACGACGTCAAGGCCCTGGTCAAGGGTGGGGGCATTTGTGGGCAGGCCGGTGCGGTGCGGCACGGTATCGCCAAGGCTCTGGTGGATGCGAATCCCGAGAATCGGAGCATCCTCGGCCCCCTGGGGTTGCTTACACGTGACCCGCGGATGAAGGAACGCAAGCACGCCGGCAAGCGCCGGGCGCGTCGAGCCAAGCAGTTCTCCAAACGCTAAGCCGGTCATTATTGCGCCTAACATGCGGGCCACCTTCCCCCGGGGAAGGTGGCCCGTTGTGCGCACCGCCCGCTCGCAACTCTTACCTCGCCTTACTGTTGGCCGGTGTCCTCGTCTTCCCCGAAGAGATCATCGAGGATGTTGCGCTCTCGCGACGCCTCGGCCGGGCCATTCGGTGCTGATGGCCCGGCCGAGGCGTCGCGCCCTTTCGAGTTCGTGGACGGTCCATGCGTCCGGTGGTTCTCGCCCGACCCGCGGCGGTAGGTCTGCCCGTTGAAGCGCCATCGCTTGGCACTGGGTTGGTCGGAAGGATGAGGGGCCGATGCCGACGGAGAGCCTGCCGCGCCGGAGCCGGGGCTCGCATTGTCCGACGGCCTGTCCTCCGGTCGCTGCTCTGGCTCAGATGTCTCGCCCGTGTCTGACGCCCCTTCTTCGCCAAACAGCGAGTCTAGGACGCTCGGAGCCTCGGGCCGCACCAGCCCGTTGCTCGCGCCTGCCGGGGGGGCTCCTTGACCGTTGGGTTCGGTCGGTGCGTAATGTGAGTAGTCGTAATAGTAGTAGTAATAGTAGTAGTCACTGGCGCCCAGGCGCAGCTTGTTGAGGACGGCACCCAGTATCTGGCCTCGAGCATTGCGGATTATGCGGCACATCTCGTTGAAGGCGTCGCGGCTGACCTGCCCGGCCTCGGCAACAAGTATGGTCCGCTCAACCTTCGATGACAGGATCACCGCGTCGGTCAGGATGATGGCGGGTGGCGAGTCAAACAGCACCACGTCGGCCATCTGTTTGGCTTGTTCGATAACCGTGTTCATGCGCTGGCTTTCGATCAGCTCGGCGGGGTTCGGCGGCAGCGGGCCGGTCGTCACCGCTTGCAGCCCTGGCACCTCGGTGTCCTGCGCCACTTCCGCCAATGTTGCCTCGCCAACCAGCACATTAGTCAGTCCCCGTTCGGCGGAGATCCGCAGGAGACGGTGCAGGCTGGGCCGGCGCAAGTCGGCATCGACCAGGAGGACCCGCTGACCGGCCTGCGCCAGGACACACGCCAGATTGGCGACCGTGAGCGTCTTCCCCTCACCGGCGCCTGCACTGGTAACCAGGAAGGTTCGTGCCGGGCTGTCAAGCTGCGCGAAATGAATGTTGGAGCGCAGCGTCCTGTAAGCTTCCGCCGGCGGGCTCTTGGGGGCTGTGACCGTGATAAGACCCTGTCCGGACTCCTCCAGCAAGGGGACAATGCCCAGGAACGGCACATCGGTGTAGGCAGTGATATCCTCAGGCGTGTGGAGCGTATCGTCGAGAGCTTCGAGGACCATCGCGAGTGCCACGCCGAAGAAGAGCCCCAGCACAAAGGCGAAGGCCAGCATTCTTCCCAGCGGCGGGTTCGTCTGGTCAGCCTTGACGGCGCGGTCGATCACTTGAGCATCGCCCAGCTTCATGGCCTCGTTGAGGCGGGCGGTCTCCAGTTGCGCCAGGATGTTTTGGTAGGCCGTCTTGGCCATCTCGGCGCGATCGAGCAGCCGCTGCAGAGCATCGAGCTTTGCGGGCAGGACGCCCGTGGCGGCATCCAGTTTCCGCACATTCTGCTGGATCACCCTTAGCTGTCGTGACAGTTCGGCGACCTCGCGCTCCGCCGAGGCCTCGGCTTGCCGGAGCTCGGGGATGGTCATATCGGGTATGACTTCGGTGGTTACGACGGTCTCCGGCTGGCGCAGCAACTCAGCCTGCAGCTCCTCCACACGACGTTGGGCCTCTCGCACCGCCGGCCACGTATCCTTGTAACGCGCACGCAGTTGGGTCAGCGCCAGTTGCTCCTGTTCTAGCTGCTTCAGCAACGCCTCACGTGTGGGGTTGGGTTTGTCGTGCTTGACCTTGGAGAAGGGCTTAGCGCTCCCCAACTGCCTGCGGGTGGCCGCCAGACGCGCCTCGGCGGCGGCCAGTTGGGCACGGACCTTGCGCTCCTCATCGCGATAGTTGTACAGTTGGGTGATGTAGAGTTGGCTCTCGGTACTGGGTAGCAGAATGCCCGCCTTCTCCTGGTACTTCGCCGCGGCCGCCTGAGCCTCGTCCAGTGCCTTCTGGGCCTTGATACGGGCGCTCTCCAAGAACTCCCGCGCAGCCTTAGCCTCGTTACGCCGGAGTTCGAGGCTCTCCACCTCAAACGCGGCTGCCATCTCGTTGGCGAAGGCCAACGCCTTGTGCTCTTCGCGGCTCGTGGCGATGATCCGGATCTGGTCGGGCTCATAGGCCCGGGCCTCTACGCTGGCCAGGATCTCCGACGGGGTGACTTGGAGAGCGGTTCCATCGCTGCGGTTGGCGAGCGCCTGCGCTGCACGTTCAGCGCAACTGCTGCTGGTGGCGAGGCGTGTCTGGGTTTCGAGAGCGAGGTCGAGGGGCTGAGTGGCCGGCGAGGCTCGATCTCCGATCCATACCGCCGGTTTGGCCTGTCGGCGAATAAGGACGGTCGTGGCAGCGCGATAGGTGCGGGGATAGGACTGAGCGATGGTGCCGCCGATAATCGTGGCGGCCACCGCAACCATGAGGATGAACCACTTCCGCTTCGTCAGGATGCGAAGATAGTCGCGAATGTCGAAGCGGCGCAGACCTGGTTCCATGGGTGTTGTTCTTCGTCGGGGGACCGCTTGGGTCCCGCGGGCTATGATGCTGGAGCGGTGCGGTACAATGGAACCGACAGGGCCGGTCTGACTTGCGCTTGAGATTATACAGAGATAGAGGAGTTACTGTCAACTGCCAATATGCGCCCTTTTTGGCATAAATGAACGGAACCTGGGAGGCGATTCGAGGGTCAGAGTAGACATTCGAGCTACGCACAGCAGGTTGCCTCGGAGGACCGACTGCGACTGATGGGTTCCCGGGCACAAGAAGGTGTTGCGGGCGTTGTGTCGAAAAGACGAGACAGTTTGCCCTAACGTCGTGGAATACGGAGGTACATAATGGGCATCCGAATCTTTGCCGCCGTCCTACTGGCGATCTTCTGCCTCACCCTGCTAGCGGCATGCGGCGGAAGCGGGCCTGCATTGACGCCTGGCGGTAGTGGCGATGACCAGCCCGGGATCTACGATGGCGGACCTCCCGGCGGATCCGGAGGGTCAGGGGGCGGCGGCTCAGACGGCGGCGGCTACCCACCGCCTCCGCCCGATGGTGGCGGATCCGGGACCGACGGGCCGCCCGATCCCCCTGTTCTGTAGCGGCCGAGGTCCGCGAGTAGTCGTATCACAGGGGACCGGTGGCTATTGCGGCGCCGGTTCCCTGTCGTGATTCCCCTCTTGGCTTTACGCTGACCCCTCCTGGGCCCAGCGGTGGCCGGCGGGGCGGGGGTAGCGTGACCTGTGGTATCGCGTGAGGGAGGCCACTAAGGGCCGGACACCCTGGCGTCAGCGACTCTGGCCACTTCCTGATCATCGAACCATATCCCATGACCGTGCGGACAGCGATCCACGATGGTGCGCGGGTGCTGGGGCAGAGGCTGGGCTCGGAGTGCGGTGCCGCACACGGGGCACGTCTTGTCGCCAAGGTTCTGCCAGTCCATGCCCAACCGGTTAGGGTAGCGCCGGTCGAGGTCAGCCAGCCGCTTCGGGGCCCGGGCCAGCAGGTCGGCCAGGGCTGCCTCCCCCAGAAAGATCCCGCCACATGCGCGGCACCCTCGCACCTCTTGTCCTGCGGTCCGGCCCTTGGCGAGCGGCTCTTGACAGCGCGGGCAGGCATTCGTGTCGGCGGTCTTCGGTGCAGGCGGTGTCATCGGCAAGGCTGCAGCCGCGGTCAACGGCAGGGGCGGTGTGGCAGGAACGGTGGAGAGCGGCGTTGGCGTCGCCGCTGGCGGTGCCGCTGAGGGTGGCTCCGCCGTCAGCGGGCCCCTCGCCCCTTCGCCCTCACCAAGATACGCCATCCTGCGCAGTCGCGCAATTCGCTCCTCGATGGGCGGATGTGTGGACCAAAGCGATGATCCTCCCTCGTGGCGGAGAGGGTTGACGATGTACATGTGCTGCGTAGCACGATTGGCCGACACCAGGTCCGCGGGGTCAGCGGCGATCTTCTGCAGAGCTGAGGCCAGGCCAGCGGGGTAGCGAGTGATGAGCGCCGCGGAGGCGTCCGCCAGATACTCCCGCCGCCGCGAGGCCGCGAGTTGAATGAGTTTGGCCGCGATGGGGGAGAGGAGAATGAGCACGAGCGCCACGAGCATCAGGAGTGCCTGAGCTTGGCCTCCAACCCGCCCGCCGCGACCGCGCCAGCGTGTCCGCCAGATGGCGTCGCTGAGCAAGGCGATGGTGCCAACCATGACGGCTATGAGCGTCATGAACAGGGTGTCGTAGTTGCGGACGTGCGCCAGCTCATGGGCGATGACGCCCTGCAGCTCATCGCGGTTGAGCTTCGTGAGCAGGCCGGTCGTGACGGCGATAGTGGCTTCCCTGGGGTTGCGGCCAGTTGCGAAGGCGTTGGGCGAGGGGTCCTCGATGACAAACACTCGCGGCTTGGGCAGGCCGGCGGCGATAGCCATCTCCTCCACCACGTTGTCGAGTCTCGGGTTCTCGTCGTGGCTCAGGGGCCGCGCGCGGCTGAGCGAGAGCACCACGTCGTCACCACCAAAGTACCCGGTCACGGCCAAGACGATCGCTACGCCCAGAGCGATGAGGATGCCGACATGGTAGGGGAAGCCATAGTAGAGGTCCAATGCCCAGCCGAAGGCCGCTAACAGCCCCATACAGAGAAGCACCAGGACGACCGACCAGCGTTTGTTGGACTGGATCTGGCGTTGCATGGAAGGCCCCGTCGGCGCTAGAAGCGCACCTGCGGCGCCTCACGCTGGGCCGCGTCCTCCAGTTCAAAGAACGGCTTGCTGCGGAAGCCAAACATTGAGGCGAGCAGGCTGGATGGAAACACCTGCAACCCGGTGTTGTAGTCCTGAACCGCGTCGTTGTAGAACTGCCGGGCGAAGGCAATCTTGTTCTCGGTGGAGGTCAGTTCTTCCTGGAGTTGCAGGAAGTTCTGGTTGGCCTTCAGGTCCGGGTAGTTCTCGGCGACGGCGAAGAGCTGACGCAGCGCGCCGGTCAGGATGTTCTCGGCCTGGGCCTGATCGGCCACGCCGGAGACGTCAATGGCCTGCTGGCGAGCCTTGGTGACATTCTCCAGCACCGTGCGCTCGTGCGCCATGTAACCTTTCACAGTCTCGATGAGGTTCGGGATCAAGTCATAGCGTCGCTTGAGCTGGACGTCGATTTGGGCCCAGGCATTCTGCACCTGCACGCGTCGGCGCACCAGGCTGTTGTAGATGCCGACGAACCAAAGCACCAGCAGCACCGGTATAGCCAGTGGTATGAGCCATGTCCACGGCATGATCGGCTTCACTCCTTCAGGCTTACGCGCTAAGCCGTGTACCGTATAGTCTGGCCACCCGGCTTGTTCAAGCGGGACTTGCGGCCATCAGTGCCCCTTTCGCTCCTCCCACGGCGCGGGCTCGGGGATGCCGAAGGTCTCGCGCTTGCGCTTGAGGTAGTACAGGTAGTTGTCATAACTGACGTCCGGGGGACAGCGGTGGTCCACATGCGGGATGTAGCCCCCGTCTTCGACCAGCGGCACCAGGCGCTCGATCTCGGCGTCAATGGCCGCCCGGTCTTTGGCCAGCTCGCGCTTGTTCACTCCGCCCAGCATCAGCACGTCGTGGCCATACTTCTCGCGCAGAGCATGGGGGCTCGTGCCGGCCGCCACCTCGATGGGGAACATGCAGTTGACGCCGCCTTCCAACCAGCCTTCGACCACGTCCATGATGTTGCCGTCACAATCCACATAGAAGACATCGCACCCGGCCTGCTTCACGAAGTCGGTGATGCGCTTGTAGCAGGGCGTAAGCCAACGCTTGAACATGGTGGGCGAGATGATACAACCGTGGTTGAAGCAGATGTCCTCCCAGAAGGCCCCGGCGTCAATGCGGACCTCGCGCACGGCGCGCTCAAGGGTCTTGATGACCAGATTGGTGTGCGTCTCAACCATGTCCTCGATGAGGTCGGGCTGGTCTATGCACATGACCGCGATGTTCTCAAAGCCGACCCAGTTGCGGAACGTCCCGAAGAGACTGCCGAGGCTGACGACCACTGGCTCTTCAGCAGCGTTGAGCTGCGGCACGATCTCGTCCCAGTTGTCCGGGTAGCGGCCCGGCGCATCGGGATCCATGCGTTCCTTGAAGCGTTTCCAGCTATCCCAGTCCTTGATGGGGAACTCCAGGTAGCGGGGGATGGAAGAGTGACCGTCCTTGAAGGTAATCTGGGTGATGCCTTCGGCCGTCTGAGTGATGACGTGTTCGTCGGTCTCCTCCAGCACCTTGCCGCCCTCGAAGCCGGGGATGAGACCCAGGTTGACCGGCACATAGCGGCGTGGCGCAAAGCCAAAGAACTGGTCGGCTATCCAGTTGTTGTCAATCTCCCTGGGCAGGCCCTGCTCATGCCAGACCGGGAAGGTCTCGTCCCAGTACCCGAACTCCTCATCCGGCACGTGGTCCACGGGCCTGAAATGCATCACATTGAGCCAGCGTTCACGGTGGGTCATCGGCTTCCTCCGACGTTGGTATCATGGCGACAGGTGAGTTCACTCCCAGAGGGCGTTGATAATCTCGACCGTCCGGTCCACCAGGACTTGGCCGCCTTCTGGCCCGACCACGTTGTCGGCCACTTCGGCTCCGTAGCTGCGAGCCGCGACGGCCCGGGCAGTAGCCAGATAGCCCGAGGCGGTATTGGCCCCGGTGCCGGCCAGTTGCACCACGAAGGTCTGGGTCGCGGGGCTTCGCGCCTTGATGCGCAGCCCGTAGTCCAGGAACAGCTCAAACGGGTTCGTGGCAAAGGCGACATCGCCAAGACGCACGACGTGCACGGGCGCCGGATAGGTCATGGCCTCGCTTTGCGTTTCATAGCGGCTGACCGTGCGCCCGTAGCGCCGCAGCATCACGAAACGGTACGACGTGTCGAATAGATTGGCCGGATCCGGCTGCTGGGCCTCCCAGTGCTCAAGCTGACGCTTCGCCTCCTCATACTCCGCCCGGGTCACCATGCGCACAGGAAGGTTGACCTCGCGGACCATGTGGGCCAGCGGCGGGTCCCAGGCGATATCCCCGCGGGCCGGCTCCAGCGCGTCTGCCACCGCGTTGGCAATCCGCCGCGCAATCTCTTCACGCTCGCTAAGGCCGCGGCGCTGGCGCATGAGCGCTTCCTCCGGCTTGTGCAGGAGAAGATGAGGCGACTGGTCGCCGGCCGCGGCACACTGGGGCAGGACGCGGACATCGGCGCCATAGCGGCGAGCAAACTCCTGCCGGACCTCGTGCCAGAAGTCTGCGGAGACGTACTCCTCGCCCTCAGTGACCTGCGAGGGGCAGGCCAGGTTGACGATGATGCCGGTCAGCTCCTTCTGGGGATTCCAGGTGAACAGGATGTCCACCCCGTGGTCCTCGTAGCCCTCCACACAGTCGAAGTCAGGCTGGTTGGTCTGTCCGTACATCCTCGCCATGCCGCCGGCGTAGACCACCCGGCGGTTGTGGCCCACGACGGCATGGCTGTAAGCCCAGCTAACGCCACCGACAGTCCGGTTGCGCCAGGCCGAGATCGCGGCGGCGGCAAGGCGCTCCACGAGGAAGTCGGCATAGTCGGTCGGCGCCATCACTCCGGGCGGCGGGTCAGGATAGACGCCGTCTTCGGTTTCGGGCGCTGTATGGGTGTGAGTGGCGCTGATGATGAGGTTGGTCGGGTCAACATCGGGCAGCGCGGTACGGAGCGCGTCTGCCACTCGCGCCTCCAGGGCACCGGGAATGCTAACCCGATCGCAGGACATGATGATGGCGTGGGCGTTCTCGGTCTCCAGAGCCAGCGCGGTGGCCAGAAGCGGGTCATGAACGGATTTCGAGATACGGGAATGAAACTGCCCGCGAAGGATCACGGGCTCGTCTGGGGTGACGTCAGCAACTGCCCAGCCGATCTGCATGCTGTGACCTCGCGATCTTGTCTGCGGGCGCCCGACGACTAGCTGCTCGCCCTGGAGAACGTTATCTCATCGGCGGTGCAATCGTAACGGGTGGTTCCGAGTTCAGCCGGCGCCGCCGCTGTGTCAGTCGCCGCGGCGTCACCCGGCGGCAGCAGGTGTATCTCGATGGTCACCCCATCAGTCTGGGGCTGGATGTCCAGACCGGTGAGAGTGTCCATCACGTGCTGGCATACGCGCTCGCCGATGAGCTCCAGATCGCGTTCGGTGGCGTCGGGCTTGTTCACGGCTACGGGAACCAGAATGCTGTTCCGAGTGATCTCGATGTCGCGTCCCTCAGCCAGCGAGACGTAGCCGGACATGATGTTGTTGATGTCCTGCAGGGCCGTGCGGATGGAGCTCTCGTTGGCGATCAGTTTCGACCCGCGAGTTGGACAGCCGGCACAGATCGCCAGTACCAGTGCGACGGCAGCGCTGCCTAGGGGCACAAGGCGCGAGGCACGCATCGGACTCACTCCCCATCAAGCCGTCTGCTGACGAGCTGTCAAAGGCGGCTGAGGCCTTGCTTGGCGGTCTCAACCATCTCTTTTGCATTCGCCCCCATGACCCGGCTCACCTGCTCAGAACTCAGGCCCACCCGTTGGGCGGCGGTCCGGAAGGCCCGGAGTTCTTCGTAGAGGTACAATGTATAGCGGGCCTCCTCCTCGGCGGTCTTGCGGCGCTCGGGTGTGTTCCAGCTATAGTCACCGTCGCTGAAGTTGATGTAGCGGTCTCCCTCGTGCGCACGCACGCCGCGCATCAGCGCGATGGGGAGATCACTGCCGTACAGGAGGCGCTCCGGCCCGACCTCGCGCAGCGCGAGTTCCAGCACGTCGGCATTTAGGTTCATAGCGAAGTCATGGCAGATGCCCGGTACATCGCGCAGTGCTGCAAGGCCTGGCTCGGCGTAGGTCATGGTGTAGGCGCGGCCGATATGGGCGATGATCAGTTGGATGCCAGGACGGGTGGTCGCAAGCTGGCGAATCTCACGCAAGTTGTTGGCGTCGCGCAGCCGCTCCGGTCGGCCGATGTGCAGCACGACGATCAGTCGCAGTCGGTCAGCCACCTCCTGGTGATGGGGGGGGAAGAAGGCGTCGATCGGTATGTCATCGGCGCGGCTACCGACCAGACCCGGGTAGGGCTTGAAGCCCACGAAGGACCCGGCGCGAAGCAGCCGCAGTAGCTCCTCCTGAGACCATTCGGGGCGCGTAACCAGGAGGCCGTCGACTGCTCCGGTACGAATGGCTGCCGCCACGTAGCGATTGCCTTCTTCAATGAAAAACTTCGGTGAGGGCATCGTGAAGACAAGACTGCGGACCTGACGCCCGGGGAACAGCTTGGCCTGCACCTCGGCCAGTTGCTCAACGCTCAGTCGGTAGTCCACCTCATTGGGCCAGTCGGAGGTGATCCACTCCCGGGTGACGGGGCCGCGGTGTTCAGGCAGAGCCACATGGACGTGACAGTCGTAGATGGTGGCCGGAAGGAAGGCATCAAACTCGTTGCGGAAGATGGGCAGGTCCACTTCCTCGTAGCGGCGCGGGTCAATGAGCTGAGAGGGCATGGCAAAGAGCCTCCAGCAGCGACGGCAGTACAGTGGCGGCGCCGCCGCGCAGCGTATAGTGGGCATAGGGGGACAGGGGCGTTTCACCCGGATTGACCTCAACCACCGTCGCGCTGGACTCCAGAGCAACGAACGGAAGAGAGGCCGCAGGCTGCACGTTTGCCGACGTTCCTACCACGATCATCGCCGAGCACTCCTGCGCCAGGCGCCATGCCTCCGCGATAGCCTCCGACGGCAGCGGTTCACCAAACAGAACCACGTCCGGGCGGAGCAGGCCACCACAGGTGCAGATGGGGGGACACGCGGGCGCCGGCACCGGATAGGCGTCATCCCGGAAGTCGCAAGCCGTACAGACCACGCGGCGGATGTCACCGTGCAGGTGGATGACATCGCGACTGCCGGCGTCCTCGTGCAGTCGGTCCACGTTCTGGGTGACGATCCGCAGCCGAACCGATGGCGACAAGCTGCCCGCTAGCTGTGCCAGAGCACAATGCCCGGCGTGAGGTTTGGCAGCAGTCACCAGTTGGCGCAGGTGGTCATGGAACTGCCACGCCAGGGCCGGATCGCCGTACAGGGCCTGAGGAGTCGCCACGTCTTCGGCCCGGAAGGTGCGCCAGACGCCCTCGGCGCCGCGGAAGGTCGGGATGCCACTCTCCCGGGACATGCCGGCCCCTGTGGAGACTGTGATCAGCCCTCCCTCGCTGAGCGCTTCGGCCATGGCCAGCGCGGCTTGCTGCACCGCAAGGTCCGGGATAGACATGGGGCTAACGGCGCCGGAAGCGGGAAATGGTCGGCTGTCCGACGGCGATGACACCGAGGGCCGCCAGAGCCTTGAGAGCATCGCCACCGATGAATGGCGCCACCCCCAGCGCCAGTCCCTCTTGCAGGCTCAGACCAGCTAGCAGACACAGCCAGGTCACGCCGCACGCGTAGATGGCGAGAGTTGCCAGCAGGGCGCCACAAGCGGCCCAACGCCAGTCCCGCCGCGCCGCAAAGTGCCCCATGAGCGCGGCCGCCGCCACAAAGCCCAGCAGGTAGCCCCCTGTCGGCCCAAACAGCGTGGGGCCCGCAATAACCGGCAGGCCCACCGAGGCCACAATCAGGTAGAGCAACTGTGATCCTGCGCCCATTCGTGCGCCCAACAGCCCGCCGGCAACCAGGACCACAAAGGTCTGGAGTGTCACGGGCACGGGGGTGAAGGGGAGGGGCAGGCGCACATGGGCACTCAGGGCGGTCAGCGCTGTCAGCAGACTGACCAGGGCAAGGTCGCGGCCAACATCCGCAATCGTGATGCGGCGTACTTGTTCCAGGCTTGTGGCAACTGCTCGCATGATCTCCCTCGTCTCGTGAACCGGATGTCGCCAGAAGGTTAGCTTAACCGCCGGAGCGAGTCAACTGCAGGGCAGGAGGTTGCCGCCTGTCGCAGGCCGAAAAGGGGCCCCAATCCTGATTGGACGGAGCTTGTCATGTTTGATTCCCACTTCGCCTTCACACCCATCCCTGGACGCCCCACTTGCCACTGCGCCGCACTGTGCCAACTGGCCGATGACGACCTGCTGGCCGTGTGGTATGCCGGGCAGCGTGAGGGGCTGCCAGACTCCGCGCTTCTCACCGCTCGCTTCTCACAGAAGGACGTACAATGGACCGCGGCTGAGGTCCTGCTGGACACGCCTGGTCTCTCAGATGGCAACGCCATTGTCTTTGCCCTGCCGGACGGACGGGTCTGGCTGTTTCACACGGTGATCCACGGCAAAGGCTGGTCCAGTACCCTCTCCTACTGGCGGGAATCAGACAACGGAGGCCTGACGTGGTCGGCCTCCCGTCTCTTTGACCCGGAGGAGGGGATCGTTTTCCGCTGTCGCCCGCTGCAACTGCCCTCCGGGCGCATTCTGGTGCCTGCCTATGACGACAAGGACGGCACCAGCGTCTTCTTCCTGACCGACGATCAGGGCTTGACCTGGCGGCGCTCGACGCGCCTGCGGGTTGCCGGTGACCAGTGTATCCAGCCGGCCCCCGTGCAGAGGGCCGACGGTAGCCTGCTGGCCTACATGCGCTGCGGCGACCGGGGACACCTCTGGCAATCCGTCTCCACCGACGAGGGCGCCACTTGGACGCCGCCGGAGCCGGTGGATCTGCCCAACCCCAATGCCGGGGTGGATATGCAGAAGCTGCAGACGGGGGAGCTGCTCCTGGCCGCCAACCTGACCACACACTCTCGCAGCCCGCTGTGCCTGTTACTTTCGGAGGACGAGGGGCAGACGTGGGCGACGCGCGCCATCGTCGCTCACGACCCCGGTCAGGAGTTCTCCTACCCGCAGCTCCTGCAGGCCCGTGATGGCGCCTGCCACCTGCTGTATACCTGGCGTCGGGAGCGCATCCGCCACCTCATCTTTGACACGGAGTGGCTGCGCAAGGAAGCGGCCAAGCAGATGGAGTATGTGCGGGGGTGATTGGAAAGCCTGAAACCGGGGCTGAAAGATTAGGCGGGGCACCTCTGCCGGGGTGCCCCGCCCTGTTGCGCTGCTCGCTGCGGTCAGGTCCGCCGGTCTACTTGTAGTGGCCCCACAGGTCCTCTTCCGGGCCAGCGTTGCGATTGTTGAAGGCGATCACGGTGTACCACTTGGCGTGGCCGTCGGCGAAGGCCACGTTGCACCCGTCGTTGTGGCGCCGGCTGCTGGCGGTCGGGTACGTGAAGTAACCGCACCCGCCGCAGATGGGGCAGTAACCACAGTAGAACCCGGCCCACTCGACGCCCGTCTTCGCTTGGTTGCAGTTCCCGTCCCCCGCCGCATCGAAAGCCACATACGTCTGCGCCGGCCTCGTCAGGGCTGCCAGCGACGTGCCCACGGCCGTGGCGCTGCAAGGGGAGACGTGGGCGTAGTTGCATCCGTAACTGTGCTGGTCACCAACGCTCGGGCAGATGAAGACCTGGGTGTTCTTGATGTAGGGTTCCAGCACGTGGCTCCACATGACGTAACAGGCAGGTGGAGCCGACCCCTGCCGGTACTTGGGGAACCTCTCATCGTAGTCCTGTGCGTACATGACGAAGGCGGTGCCGATCTGCTTCAGGTTGGAGAGACAACTCGTCTGTCGCGCTTTCTCGCGGGCCTTGGCGAAGACTGGGAACAGAATCGCCGCCAGGATCGCGATAATCGCGATCACCACCAGCAGCTCGATCAGGGTAAATCCACGTCGCATAGCGTTACCTCCTGGTTCCAACCGCTGACAACACAGTCCGTTCGTTCAGGACACTGCCCTGCGACGTAGCTGGGCGGCTCCCGGGTCTGCCGTCAGCTCTCACCTCCTTCGCCCGGTTCCAGCAGAGCTGTTACACAGCTGCTGTGCCGTCTGCCGCGCGTCATCAGGGGTTGGTGCCTGCTCTGCAAGTATAGCAGGCTGCAAGGTTGGGACGTTGCCCACGCGATGAGGATTCGGTGAATCGGGGGTTACAGTCTTGTCATTGGCCGCCACGGCCTCAGGCGTAGCCTGCCTCTCGCTCCACCTCCGCGATGCTCTCCTCGATGATGTCCATGCACTTCAGGGCCACATCGTCCTCCATGATCAGGGGCGGCGACAGCCGCAGCACGTTGCCCGCCGGTATCCAGGCCAGGCCCTTGGCGAAAGCCTTCTGGTAGACCAGGGCCCCCTCTTTCTCCGCCGGCTCCTTGGTCGCTCGGTCCTTCACCAGTTCGATAGCCAGCAAACAGCCCTTCCCGCGCACATCGCCGATGAGCGGGTGGGCCGCCTTCATTTGTTCCATGCGGGCCATCAGCAGGTTGCCCAGGTGTGCTGAGCGCTCGACCAGGTTCTCCTCCTCGATGACCTCGATACTGGCCAGCGCTGCCGCGCAGGCCATTGGGTTGCCGCCATAGCTGGTGGAGGCGCTGATCTTCTCCACCTGGTCCTTGTACTTGTCGCTGACGCACATCGCCGTTACCGGGAAGCCGTTGCCCAGCCCCTTGCCCAGGGTCAGCACATCGGGCACCACGTTCCAGTGGTCCACACAGAACATCTTGCCGGTGCGGGCCATGCAGGTCAGCACCTCGTCGGCGAAGAGCAGGATGCCGCGGTCGGTGCAGAACTGGCGCAAGGCCTGCATGTAGCCGTCCGGCGGCACCGTGGAGCCCGCCCAGCCCTGGATCGGCTCCAGCACAATCGCCGCTACCCGCCCGGCGGTCTCCTCCTTGATGATGGTGTCAATGTACTTCAGGCAGTGGAGGTCACACTCCGGATAGCACTTGTCAAAGGCGCAGCGGTAGCAGAAGGCCCGCGGGGCCAGGAAGAAGCCAGGGGCGCGCAGGCCCTGGGTCGGGTCCAGGCGCGCCAGGGACACCGCGCCGAGGGTCTTGCCGTGGAAGTCCTTGTGGAAGGAGATGAACTCCAGGTTCGGGTGGTTCGCCGCCCGGCAAATGCGGAGCCCCGCCTCAACCGCTGTGGTCCCGGAGTCGTAGAGCTGCACCCCGCCCAGGTCGCCCGGCAGGATAGACACCAGCTTCTCCAGCAGTTGCGCCTTGATGGGCGTGGTGAAGTCATGGCAGTTCATCAGGGTCTTGGCCGCCTGGGCCACCGCCTTGCTGATCTTCGGGTGGCAGTGCCCCAGCGACGTGACGTAGATGCCCGAGGAGAAGTCCAGATAGACATTCCCATCCACATCCGTCAGCGTCACCCCGTGCCCGCTCTCGAAGGCGACCGGGAACAGCCGCACCTGCGACGAGTACCCTTTCATGTACTGCGAAGCGCGTCCGTGCCACTCGACCGACTTTGGCCCCGGCGGTGGGACTTTGATGCACGGCACGGCATTCAGGTCAACGTGCGACCAAGTCACATCATGGGACATGCGACCGTCCTCCTGGGACGCGCTTGCGGGTTCCTGAAGTCAGGACTTGGGCAGCGCGAGTTCGCTAGACCAGCCGGTACTCCCTTGCCACCGCCTCAGGGTCGGCTTCGTCTTTCACAACCGCCTTCAGCCCTTGCAGGAAGGCAGCGGGGTTTGCGGCCTGGATCACGTTACGACCGAAGACGACGCCGCGGGCGCCAGCCTTCACGGCCTTGTAGGCCAGGTTCAGGGCGTCAATCTCCTTTGGCGTCTTCTCAGCACCCAGGCAGAATATGGGCACCGGACAGGCCTCCACGACCTCCCGGAATCGGTCACCCGTGTAGAAGGTCTTGATGGCGTCGGCCCCCAGTTCAGCGATGATCCGACAGGCGATGTAGACCGCCTGGTGCAGCTCATCGGGGCCCAGGTTCTCCGGGGTGATGGGGTAGAACTCCCCGATGAGCGGGATGCCTGCCTGGCGTTTCTGCGCCACCAGTTCCGCGAAGATGGCCACATTGTCGCGGTCCATGGACTGGTCAGTGCCAGAGAGCGTCAGGGAGGCCAGGGCGATATCGGCGCCAAGCCCGAGAGCTTCCTGCGGTGTCACGACCCGCGCTGTCCGCGCCTGATCATAGTTCCACTGGAAGCAGTACACCGTGCTCCAGTTGAGCCGCACGATGGCCTGCGGGGCGTTGCGGTGGTCGAAGGCATGCCCGCAATGGGCCATCATGCCCGGTGACAACAGGATGCCGTCCGCCTCGTCCAGCGCCTGGATAGCAACCGGGAGATCGTTGATGCCGGCCGTGGGGCCGAAGAACTCCCCGTGGTCCACGGCCACGATAACGGCCCGCTTGGCACCCGAAAACAGCCGGTTGAGACGAATCCACTGCCCTTCCATCCCGACCTCCTGAAGCACTCTTGACGCGAGACTGACGAAACTTCCCCTACACTCCCGGGCGTCTAAAAGGTAATATATACTGTAACGACACACCGCCGTAGGTGCAGACCTACTGGCGGGAAGATCGCATTGCCATTCTACCGGAGATCGGGTCACAGCACAAGGACTGCGCCCTGGCTAGAACCGGGCTCCTGTGGCAGGAGTATGATGGATCATGGTGCGACAATCCAGACGGCACATACTGCCCCTGCTGGTCGCGGTAGCCGCGGTTGCCGTAACGACGCTACTGAGCGGCTGTGACGAGGACGATGTGGAGCGCACCATCGGCCACCAGACCGCTGTGGCCGTGGAACAGGAGTTCGGCGTCAATCGCGACCCCGTGCTGGCCGAGTGGGTCAATGGCATGGGGCAGAGGCTGGTGGGCCAGTCCCATCGGCAGTACATCGAGTACAGCTTCAAGGTCGTTGACACAGACATGGTCAACGCCTTCGCCGCGCCGTGGGGGTACATCTACGTGACGCGTGGGCTGATGACCTTTGTTGATTCCGAGGACGAGATCGCCTTCATCCTGGGGCATGAGGTGGGGCATGTTGCCAACCGCGACGCCATCAAATCCACCAAGAAGAGCATTCTTTTCAGCCTTGGCGCTGCGCTCCTGGGGGCAGCCACCAACCGCACCGTCGGCGAGCTCGGAGAGATCGGAGCTGGCCTGACGCTGATGCATTACTCGCGTGAGGATGAGCGGGATGCGGATGTCTCAGGGGCCGTCACGTCGTATGGCGCGGGGTACAACCCTGCTGCCGGAACCGATTTCTTTGCGCGCTTGATGGCGGAAGTGGAGAAGGGCAGCACGTCGAGCGTTGAGCACCTCTTTCTGACACACCCGGAGACACCGACCCGGATCAACGCTCTGAAGAAGCGCCCGGAGCTGAACCTCGAGGACCCGGCCGTGGCCTCTCACATTGGTCGCGGTTACGCCCGGCGCAGCGCCTTTGCTCTGGCGAGCAAGTACTACGCCATGGCTCTGCAGCGCAAGCCCGACGCTCTGGTCACACGTCTGCTACTTGCCGACGCCTACCGCCACCAGGGCCGCCTCGATCAGGCCCGCGCGGAATACCAGGCGGTTCTGCAGAGCAAGTCCGAGCACTCGCAGGCGCAAGCCGGGTTGGCGGCGCTGGATGCCTTCAGGCCCGCGGTTCATCTGGCAGCGCTGAGTGCGTCCGAACGCCAACAGGCTGCCCGGTTGGAGACTGAGAGCGCACCCCGGGTGGTGGCAGAGACGCAGGGGTTGCTGGCGAGCTATCAGCGGTACCAGGCCCAGGCAGGTGGCAAACTGGCAAAGGCGTCAGCCATGGCTACCCAGAGCATCTCGGCCATGCTAGGGTTTGCCCAACTGGAGGCAGACCTGGCAGAAGGGCCGCAGAAAGCCTTCTCCAAAGCGAACGCCGCCGTCAGTGCGGCCAATGACGCCGCCTTCACATTGGAGAGTGTCAGTAAGGATCTGTTACGGCTGCGCGATGGCCTCTCGGCCCTGGCGACGCGGTCTGACCAGGCGTTGGCGGAGACGGCCCGCGGCGAGGGCTATGCCGGAGATGTGGATGCCTATGAGCGCGCCCTTGTCGAGATTGAGCACGCCGCCGTGGCTCTTTCTCAGGCTGCGGATGCCTCCGGGGAGGCGGTGCAGTTGGCTAACCAGGCCATTGCCAGGGGCGCTGACACAGTCACGGCTCTGGAGGCCATGTTGCGTGCCCAAGACCCCGAACGTCATGTCTATCCGGTCAACGCGGCAGCGGAGGCTACACGTACTGCTGCGGCGGCGGCTCAGGAAGCAGCAGGGAGGATCAAGCACCTGACGGTAACGGCGGAGGCTCGTGCGCTCCTTGCCAGGCTCAACCTGGCTGCGCTGGGGGCTGGACCTGCAGTTCGCGACTCCTATGACGGCATGGTCGCCTACTACTGCGGCACCGAGCCCTCCGTCGTTCGCTCCCTGCGAGAACAGCGTCTCGGTTTCGGCGACATCGCCTTCATGCTCAGCGGTGCCCGGGCCAACCGCACGGAACCGAGTGCCTACATGAACGCCGTGGCAGGCAATGAGCTCATTGATGGTCTCACCAGTCAGGGCGTGGCACTGGACGGCCCCGTCCTGCTGCTGAGGCTGCTGGCCAATGCCCTGGAGCAGGAAGCGGCCGCTCGCAACAGATAGCTCCGCGATACTTCGGACCAAGGACACCCCCCGGAGCTGCGCTGCGGGGGTGTTTCTCTCCGGGGGACAGCACGCTGAGCTTAACACGGGCTTGCCTTAGCTGGCAGAATGGTGTAAACGTAGGTCCGTGTGTCTGAATACACACTCACCACCAGACCGGCTAAGGGAGGTCTACTGATGCGAACTGCCGGGTGCATACTGGTCGTGCTGTCGGTTGTAGTACCTGTCATGGCGGGGGACATTGTCGCGATGCCCACCGGAAACACCGTCGCCCCTCGTCACGTGGAGTTGAACTACATCCGCTGGGACCTGGAGAATCCGGTGATCAGCCCTGACCAGGTTGGGGGACCTCCGCGGTACGCAGACATCTATGAGGGTTTCCTGGGTGTGTTCGACCGACTGGAGTTGGACGTTCTGCACGTTGACCTGGACCGGGTTGACACCTTCACCGAAGTCAACGCTTACCTGACACTGGTCAAGGAGAGCGCCGACTACCCCAGCGTCATCGTGGGAGCGACCAACATCCTGGGTTCGGATTGGCTGGACGGGCGCGACGAGGTTTCGCCGTTCATCCTGGGATCATACAACGCCAATGTCCCACAGGGCCCGCCGAGTCTCAACGACCCGCTGATCCGCCTGCACTTCGGTTACGGCAGCGACTACCATGACGGCATCTTCGGCGGCATGCAAGGCCTGCTGCAACCCTGGCTGGGGTTCGCGGTCCTGAACTATCAACACCAGCCTGCTTATATGGCGACCCTCATCCCGGCGAAGTGGGTGGAGCTGACCTATGGTACAAAGAACGGCGACCCCTTCTACCGAGCCGGGCTCTTCTTTGACTGGTGATCGCAGGGGTCGTGGCTTCGCAGACGCGTAGATGAGCACTGCGGGCGCCCGAGAGGGCGCCCGCTCTTCTTCCTTGCGACCGCTGACCTCGCCTTCAGTCGAGGTGCGAACCCTCGCGGGGGCCTGTCATCCGCACACTGATCTTAGCGGCGTCGGCTTGCCCCACCCTGAACTCTACCTGGGCCAGGCCCAGGTACGTCACCGGCGGGTCCAGGGGCCAGGGAGCCTGCTTGTAGGCGTCGCGGCAGCCCTGCAGTATGCGCAGCCCGATGGTATCGGCGGCCACCGGGTCAGTGCTGGCGATAAGCCCCCGGTACTCAACCGTGGGTGGGTCTGCTCCATCGTGGTCGACCGCAGGGAGGTAAGCCTCAAGGAAGTTCAGACGCAGCTTGGCTCGCACCGCGGGGTGGGCGGCTGCCGTGGGCACCAGAGCCGGGTCGCGGCGCAGGCGCCGCCTTTCCACCTCGGGCACGCAGGCCAGGAAGTTCGACACACAGCCCGCCATACCGATCTCAGCATCGGCCTTGAGTGTGGCCAGGTTGATGAGCACTTGCAGATCACCCGCCACGATGCGGCTCATGCCTCCTCGATAGCCCTCGGAGTCAGCGCCGTAGGTACGCACATCAGGGCCATCGTGACTGATGTTGAACCCGGCGCTGAAAAGGCCGCGCTCGTCGCTGCCGAAGACGCAGATGTTGGCCGGCCGCACTCCCGCGCCCACCAGGCGATCAATGATGACCTCCACTGTGGCAGTCTGTACCGGCGGGGCCGAGACATCAACCAGAATCGCCACCTTGTCTACAGGTGACACGTACTGGCGCCAGGCGTCGCCGTGCTGGAGACCCGTCAGGCTCCCCAGACACTGGTCCACCAGGCGTTCCACAATGCCAAAGTCCACGCGGCCTTCGGGGTAAAGAACACGGGGTGCAAACACGCCGGGGGGAACGAGTATGCGTTCGGCCCGAGCCACAGCCACCACCGCCGGCCCGGGAGGATCAGGCATGGCCTGCGCCTGTGGGGCCCCCAGGGTGGCCAGGGCAGCCAGTGCGAATAGGATCGGGAGACGGCTCGTCATGGGGCACCGACCTGTGGTCTCGGAACGTAACAGACACCTTGTCTGACAGCACAGGCATCGGTTTGTTTCGCTAAGCGGAGCCGAACATGAAACCGAGGGCGCTGTAGCGGGGCACCAACGCGCCGCGGCGGTCGTTGCGCTGGAGCACTCCCAGGGGAACGTACTGGCCCCACATCAGCGCTTGGTGCCGTGCCGCGTGCGTGTCATAGGAGTCGTGGTCCGGGGCGATGGGGCGACCGCTCGCGCCACTACCGGGCCATGCTCACTTCGCCAGATGTGACGCACGCCTGCAGGTTTTCGAGCTTGAGGCCGGTCCCCGCCGCCGACGCCGAGCTGGGGCAGAGGAGAGAAAGCGGACTGCCCGCCAGCCATGCCCCCCGCGGTCACTACCCGCTTGGCCTCCGTGGCACTACGGCGCACCTCGCCGTGCAGTCTCGCCTGTCTGCGCAGTCGTCTGCCGACCAGTGTCGGCCAGCACTTGCACCGGGAGGTTGCGCAACTTGTAGACGCCCTGCCCGGCTTCTCCCACAGCCCGGATATTTGCACCCAGGGTCAGGCTATCTGCGTGAAGTCTTCCTTGCCGGCACCACACAGCGGGCAAACCCAGTCCTCCGGTACATCCTCCCACGCGGTGCCCGCAGGCACGCCGTTATCAGGGTCGCCCTGCGCAGGATCATAGACATACCCACACAGGTTACACTCGTAACTCTTCACTGTAAGACCTCCGTGATGCTCATGCCTTCGACGACGTGACACTGCCCCAGGGAGCAAGCGGTGCCGAGGCGCCCTCAAACCGCGCACTCCCTGCAGGGCGGGAGTGACTCGGCGACCTGAAGACCCGCGGCGTAGCACTGGTCCAGAACCGCCTCATCCGGCACCCACTGACACTTGACTGGCTCACCGATCATCTGAACCTTCATGTCCCGCATGATGTCGGCGACCTGCCCGACGGCCTCGCCGCTCCAACCGTGGGAGCCAAAGCAGGTGCCGACCAGGTTCTGTCGCTTCAGGCCGCGCAGATAGTACAGCACATCGGCGACGGTCGGGAACATGTTGCTGTTGATGGTTGGCGAGCCCACAACCAGGCCGCCTGCATCGAGCAGCTCGGTGGCCACGTCACTGCGGTGCGAGGCGCTCAGGGGAAGCAGCTTCACACAGGCGCCTCCCTGCTGCAGACCCTCGCCGATAGCCTCAGCCATCTTGGCTGTGCTGCCCCACATGGTGTCGTAGACCACCAACACCTTCCGTGTCGGCTCCTGACGTGACCACTTGTCGTAGAGGTCCAGAATCCACCCCTGGTCCTTGCGCCATACCGGCCCGTGGTCGGTGGCGATGAACTGCAGGTCGAGGTTCATCCCACCCAGGCGCTGGAGCAGTTTCTGCACCAGCGGGGAGAAGGGCAGAAGGATATTTGCGTAGTACTTTGCCGCCTCCCACTCCAGCACATGGTCATCGATCTCGTCGTCGAAGCGCTCGCTGCTGGCCAGATGCATGCCCAGGGCATCCTGGGAAAAGAGGACGCCGCGGTCGGGCAGGTACGTGAACATGCTGTCAGGCCAGTGCAGCATCCTGGTCTCGACGAAGTTCAGACTCATGTTACCGAGGCTGAGCGTCTCCCCGTCCTTGACGGCTCTGACCTCTGTCAGACCATGGAAATGCCTGGCCAGGACCTTGGCCCCCATGGATGAGGCGATGACAGTCTGCGGCTGCACCGCCGCGATGACTTCAGGCAGAAACCCGCTGTGGTCCATTTCGGCGTGGTTGGAGACGACGCAGTCTATCCTGCCAGGGTCCACCACGGAGGCAATGCGAGCAAGCATCTCGGCCCCGAACGGCTTCTTCACTGTGTCAATGAGCGTAATCTTGTCGGCCATGACCAGATACGCGTTGTATGTGGTGCCGCGGGCGGTCAGGTAGCCGTGGAAGTCGCGGATCGTCCAGTCCACGGCGCCGACCCAGTAAACGTCCTTGGTGATCTCCACAGCCTTTGCGCCATGAGCCACACGATTCACCTCTCAGCGATCGGGTTTGCGGCCAGCTAAAGGGCCTGGGCAGCAGGCCGGGGCCAGTATATCACCTGGCCCCGGAACTGTGAACCTGCGCCCTCGCTGGTGCCAGATCACTCAGGCGGCGCCACCGCCCAGAGCAGCAGGCATGCCGGCCGCCAGTGTAAAGACCCGTGCCCCCAGCTCCTTGTCCATCATAAAGAGCCCTTGCGGGTTGTCGCCGATGAGCCGAAGCTTACCGACGATGTCGGCTGCCGCAGCCTCCTCCTCGACCTGCTCATCAATGAACCACTGCAGGAAGCTAGTGGAGGCATGGTCCTTGGTCTCAATAGCGATATCCATGAGGTTGTTGATGAGGCTGGTCACATGGGCCTCATGCTGGGCCACGTGCTCAAACGCCGCCAGCGCGTTCGCCCACTCCGTCGGCGGGCCCTCAATAGCCTTGAGCTTGACCTCGCCGCCCCGCTCAATCACATAATCATAGAACTTGTAGGCGTGGGTGGTCTCCTCCAGGGCCTGCACGCGCATCCAGTTGGCAATGCCCTTGAGGCCCTGGGCCTCAAACTGAGCCATCATGGACATATACAGGTAGGCTGAATACAGCTCGGCGTTGATCTGTTCGTTGATCGCCGCCACCATCTTTTCGCTCATCATCTACATTCACGCCTTCCAAAGACCGTGTAGGTTGCAGTACGCACGCACAAGCACTTCGCCGCAGCCGCACTCACACGCGAACTCGCCCGCCGGCTCGTCGCCGGGCTTCAGCTGCTTGTGGCAGACTTTTCCGTCGCTGACGACCTGGATCCACTCGATGAAATGCTCCGGGACCATCGGGTGAGCCACGCTACCGACCTTCACCTTGATGCCGCTGTCGAGCTTTTCGACAACCGGCACATGCTTCTCCACGGCCGCATCGACGGTGTTCTCGGCCTGGAGCTGCATCGGCTCAGCACAGCACACCAACTTGCCCAGGCCGCCGTTGATCACCTCAACAATGATCCCGCACTTCTCACACTTGTAGACTTCCAAAGGTTCAGCCATTTCCACAAGCTCCCTTCGTAAAGATGGATGCCGTGCAACCGCTGCCCAGGAGCACAGCGTTGCTACAGCAGCCCTATTCGACAGGTACCTTCTTCAGACAGAGGAACCAATCCAGGCAGCGATAGTCCTCGCCCGCCTGCTCCACGCGCTCCTTGGCCGCACCGCACGAACCCGGCGGTGGAACGATCACCTCTTCACCCGGCTGCCAGTTGGCGGGCGTGGCAACGCCATACTTATCGCTCGTCTGCATGGCGATGAGCAGTCGCTTGATCTCTTCCGTGTTCCGACCGTTAGAAAGCGGGTAGTAAAGAATGGCACGCAGGGTGCCCTCGGGGTCGACGATGAACACCGCCCGGACGGCCTGGGTGTCACTGGCTGATGGCTGCAGCATCCCGTACTTGCGGGCCACTTCCATCTTCAGGTCCTCGATGACGGGGAAATTGACCTCTACCCCGCACATGCCCTTGTACTCGATCTTCTCCTTGATGGTGCGCAGCCAGGCGATGTGAGCATAGATGCTGTCAATGGAAAGCCCGAGCAGTTCGCAGTTCAGGGCCTTGAGCTCATCGGCCATGCTGGCGAAGGCCATGAACTCGGTGGTGCAGACCGGGGTGAAGTCGGCCGGGTGAGAGAAGAAGATCACCCACTTGCCTTTGAAGTCGTCGGGAAAGTTCAGGATTCCCTGTGTCGTCTTGGCGGTGAAAGCCGGCGCCTTCTCGCCAATGAGTGGCATTCTCGCAACCTGCTCGCAACTCATCTGAATAACCCTCCTTGCGGGCTGAATGGGCCTGTGCCCAATCTGACTACCGAAGCATAGCTATGCACTGGGAACGATGAGCCTTACCGCAAACATTCAATGTGCACTACCGGTTTCCTGCTGCCTTATGTCCGCGCCGCCGCCGGCGACCTGGCAGTTGGGGCAGAGACCCGTACAGACGAGTCTCACCTCAAACACCTTGTAGGCCGTGACAGCCTGGACTTCAGTGAGGCTCTCCGCGGTCGGGTCCAGCATCAGGTCGGCGATGGCGCCGCAACGCACGCAGCGGATGTGGGAATGCTGACGCGTGTCTCCGTCATACCGACGCTGGCCCCCAAAGTCCTCAATCACCTGAGCCAGCCCCAGGTCGGCAAGCAACTCCAGGTTTCGATAGACCGTTCCGAGGCTAACCTTCGGCATGCGCTCTCGGACTCGTGCAAGGAGCTCGTCAGCAGTGGGGTGGGACGCTGCTCGCTGCAGCTCTTCCAGTATCACTTGTCGCTGTCTGGAGGTACGCAAGCGCTGGCTCCTGCCCCATGACGTTAATGATAACAATAATCATTATCGTCATGTTTGCAAGCTTGTCAACCCCTTTCTTGACGGCTTCACAGCCCATCGGTACCGTCCCCCTCCACGATCCGCTGGGTCGTCTTGACGGCCGCAGGCCCTGCGCCTATACTCAGAGCACAATCGGTTCCATGGCGTTGAGGGGGAGGAGTAGGCGGACAAGGCCCTTCTGAGAGAGCCGACGAGAGGGTGAGAGTGTCGGCATGGGCCCCCGCTGAAGGTCGTCCCCGAGCCGCTCCGGTGAGCCTGCGGGCTGTCGCCCGCTGCTAGCTGGAGCCGGGTCTGCCCGATACAGCAGTCGAGGGCCCTGCCCTGGCAGGGAACCTGGGTGGTACCGCGGGAGCCCACAGGCCTCTCGTCCCAGATGGGGTGAGAGGCTCTTTGCTTGCCCCGACAAGGAGCTGTCCTGATGGCAACAGAGATGCCCAAAGCCTATGAGGCTCGGGATGTCGAACAGCGCATCTACGAGTACTGGTTGCGCGAGGGTGTGTGCGACTCTGAGCCTGACCCCGCGAAGGAGCCTTTCTGCATCGTCATTCCCCCCCCGAATGTCACCGGGGTCCTGCACATGGGCCACGCTCTGGACAACGCCATCCAGGACCTGCTGGTAAGATGGCGGAGGATGCTGGGCTACGGCGCCTTGTGGCTGCCCGGCACCGACCATGCTGGCATTGCCACCCAGAACGTCACCGAGAGGCTTCTGGCCGACGAAGGCCTGACCCGCCACGACCTCGGCCGCGAGGAGTTCGTCAAGCGCGTCTGGGAGGTCAAGAACCGCCACCACGGGCATATCGTGCAGCAGTTGAAGCGGCTCGGGGGGTCAATGGACTGGCGTCGGGAGCGTTTCACCCTGGATGCTCAGTGCGCCCGAGCGGTGCGCGAGGCGTTCGTGACCCTCTATGAGCGAGGACTCATCTACCGGGGCGCTTATATGATCAACTGGTGCCCACGGTGCGCCACGGGGCTGTCAGACCTCGAAGTGGAGCATGCCGACCACGCCGGCAAGCTCTGGTACATTCGCTACCCGCAGGCTGACGGCGGACCGGGCCTAGTCGTCGCGACCACCCGCCCTGAGACGATGCTGGGGGATACGGCGGTAGCAGTGCACCCCGGCGATACCCGCTATCAAGCCCTCATCGGCAAGACCCTGCGCCTGCCGCTCATGGAGCGGGAGATACCCGTCGTAGCCGATGAGGCGGTGGACCCGGAGTTTGGAACCGGCGCCGTGAAAGTGACGCCGGCTCACGACCCCAACGACCTTGACATCGCCTCCCGTCACTCTCTACCCAGCGTCGTGGTCATCGCCGAAGACGGCACCATGACCGCCGAGACGCGGCAGTACGCCGGCCTGGACCGCTACGAGTGCCGCCGACAGGTAGTGGCCGACCTGGAAGCCCAGGGGCTCCTGGAGCGCATCGAGGACCACGCGCACTCGGTGGGCCATTGCCAACGGTGCGACACGGTCGTGGAGCCCCTGGTTTCGACCCAGTGGTTCCTGAGGATGGCGCCGCTGGCGGAGAAAGGCCTCGCTGTGGTGCGGTCAGGCGGGGTCCGTTTCGTGCCGGAGCGGTGGGCCAAAGTGTACACGGACTGGCTGGAGAACATACGCGACTGGCCCATTTCACGGCAGCTCTGGTGGGGACATCCCATACCAGTGTGGTACTGCGATGCCTGCGAGAACATGGTATGCTCGCGAGAGGATCCGAGCGCCTGTCCGGGTTGTGGGGGGCCGCTGCGGCCTGACCCTGATGTCCTTGATACCTGGTTCTCGTCGGCGCTGTGGCCCTTCTCCACCCTGGGCTGGCCAGAGCAGACGCCGGAACTGGACTATTGGTATCCCACTTCCGTTCTCGTCACGGGCTATGACATTATCTTCTTCTGGGTCGCCCGGATGATCATGATGGGCATGGAACTGGTGGGGGAGAAACCTTTCCACGAGGTCTTCATCCATGGTCTGGTGCGCGACGAGAAGGGCCGCAAGATCAGCAAGAGTCTGGGAAACAACATTGACCCCATCGAGCTAATCGAGAAGTACGGCGCCGATGCCCTGCGCTTTGCCCTTATCCAGCTTATCACTCACGGCCAGGACCTGACCTACCATGAGGACCGCCTGGTAGGGGCGCGCAACTTCTGCAACAAGCTCTGGAATGCCTCGCGTTTCGTGATCATGAACCTGGCGGAGAGAGCTCCGGAAGGGCTACCGACGGATCTGTCCCTGGCCGACCGATGGATTCTCTCCCGCCAGGCCTCCGTGTTCGCTGAGACCAACGCAGCCCTGCGGCGGTATGACCTCGCTCGGGCCGCAGAACTGCTCTATGAGTACGTCTGGACCGAGTTCTGTGACTGGTACGTCGAACTCAGCAAGACCGACCTGTACGGTGACGATCCGGTACGGGCGCAGAAGGCGCGTGGGCTGCTGGAGAAGCTGCTGTCTGGCATCCTGCGCTCACTGCATCCCTTTATGCCCTTCATCACCGAGGAGATCTGGCAGCGCCTGTATCCCGGCAAAGGGCCTGTTGCGCTTCAGTCGTATCCCGTTGCAGCCGAGGACCAGCTTGATCCGCAGGCGGAATCGGCAATGGCCATGGTGGTGGAGGTGACCAACACGATTCGGTCCCTGCGCATGTCCGTGAGCCTGCCACCGCAGCAAAGGATCACCGTGGCGGTGCGAGGCTCTGCGGATGATCTGGCCGCGCTGCGCGAGCTGGAACCGGGGGTTCGGGCGCTGGCCCGCCTGTCGGAGATCGAGTACCTGGCGCCTGACGGCATCGCGCCCGCCAAAGCTCTCACGGCCACCGCTCGTGGTGTGGAAGTCTTTCTGCCTTTGGAGGGCATGATAGACCCCGCGGCGGAGCTCGGCAGGCTCGAGAAACGCTTGACGGAGCTTGCCGGTCTTTGCGAGAAAGCGCGGAGCAAGCTGGCGAACGAGAAGTTCGTGGCCAACGCCAGGCCGGAGGTCGTGCAGGGCGAGCGGGACCGTCTGCGGGAGTACGAGACCGAGCAGGCACGCATGGAAGAGCAGATGCGCCTGTTTCGGGGGATGCTGTAGGGGACGGAGAGGCGCAGATGGCGGCACGCCGGCGGACTGGACGCACCCACGGCGCTCTCATGGCTGGCCTGAGCGCCTTTGGCATGGCGCTGGGGCACCTGCTGGGCCTGCTGGTGCTGTACAGCTGGCGGCTGCTGGGTTTCTCATCCCCGCCGTCCGTGGAGGCACTGGCGGAGGCCCTGAGAAAGGGGCCGGACTGGCTGGTCTCGGCGGGACAGGGCAGTCAGGTCGCCGTCGGCGTGGTCCTGCTTAGCGGGGCGTGGCTGGCCGGCCGCAGTCCGCTGGAGAGAATCGGCGCCCTGGCCTACGTATCCGGCGTGGCCCTGGCGGTGCGGTATCTGACCCTGTCCGTGCTGGCCGGCTGGCCCGACAACCTGCAAGCCGTGGACCAGGGGCTGGGACCGGCAGGGACCGTGGCCGTGCGTGTCTGGGTGGTACTGGCGGGGGCAGCCATGGCCATGGCCCTGGGTCTCGGCCTCATCAGCTTCGCGCGGAGGAGCGTGCCTTGACCGCTTGCGCCATCGGCCTGGATGTCGGCGGGACGCGTCTCTCAGCCGGCTTGGTAGACACCAGGGGAGCCTTGCTGGCACATGCGCAGGAAAGCACTCCGCCGGATGGTCCTGCCGCCACCAATGTTCTGCGTAGGCTAACGCTGGAACTGGCCGAACGCGCCCGGCGCGGCGGGCACGACTTGCTGGGTGTCGGGGTAGGCTTCGGGGGACCTGTGGACTATGGTGACCAATCCATCGTGATGTCCCATCACGTCGGGGGCTGGGAGACCGGCCTCAAGCTGGCGCAACAACTGGCCGAGGGGTTGGGCCTCCCCGCGATGCTGGACAATGATGCAAACTGTGGCGGCCTCGCGGAGGCGCTTTTCGGGGCTGGGTGTGGCCACAGGAGCGTCCTTTACGTGAACATCGGCACGGGCATCGGCGGCGCGCTCGTGCTCGCCGGGAGGGTCCACCACGGCGCTCACAGCATCGCCGGGGAGCTCGGCCACTGCGTCGTCAAGCCCGACGGCCCGCCCTGCACGTGTGACAAGGAGGGGTGCCTGGAGGCCCTGGCTTCGGGCAGTGCCCTGGGGCGCGAAGGACGGCTGGCCGGTCTGGGCCAGCACATCACGGGACGCGAGGTGGCGCAGTTGGCACTGGAGGGTGACGCTACGGCCGGGCGGATCGTTGATGAGGCGGCGGGCTGGCTCGGCCTGGCCCTGGGCAATGCCGCCAACCTCTGGGACCCCGACGTCATCGTGCTGGGCGGCGGCGTCGCCGAGATGGGGGAGAGGTTGCTGGAGCCCACTCGCCGCAGCTACCAGCGGACCGCGATGCTGTCGGCCAAGGCTACTCCCATTGTCTGCGCCAGCCTCGGCTATGCCGCGGGCGTCATCGGTGCGGCCGCGCTGCTCTTCGCCCCCTGCGACGCAGCGGCGGGCTCCGCCTGATCAGGCACCGGCGAAGGCCGGGGGGGCGTCCTGCGTCTGACGGCCACGGTAACCGCAGGGCCGCGTGCCGCCGACCGCCGAAGTCCAGTGGACCCACGGCCACTTACACCCTCTTCTCCGCGGAACGATCCCGTCTACTGCCGGTTTCCTGGCGACTGCCAGCACTTGTCAGCCGCACGAAGTACCGCCTGGCCCGCCGCAACCCACACCCCATCGTGCTTGCAGCAAACGGCTGCGTGGGTTAATATGCAAGTCCCTGTTATCTTCTTGCATCGCTGTTTCTGTGGAGGTCCCCATGAAAGATCTGTCCAGTCTAGCCGGGATTCCGGTGAAGCTTGACCCTGATTCGCTGCACATCGCCTTTGGTCCGGAGGTTCGCGATCCGCTCTACGGCACACGGTCCGCCGATCAGATGCGCCGCGTCCTGTTGGACCCGGAGTGCGAGCTGCCGGAGATCATCTACTGGATGATGCGCGATCTCGGCCTGAAGAGCCTGCCGGACCTCAAGCAGACAGCCCATCTTCGGTACGACATCAGTGTCTTCCGGGGCTGCAACTTCGGTCGCGAATTCATGAAGACCTCGGGACACTACCACCCCTACAAGCCCCACAGCGGGGTGTCGTGGCCTGAGGTCTACGAGGTGCTGGAGGGAACCGCGCTCTACCTGCTGCAAAGGGTCAATGACATCAACCTGGGTCCGGACGAGGTTGAGGTCGAGGATGCCATCATCGTCGAAGGCAACCCGGGCGACAAGGTGATCATGCCACCCAACTATGGGCATGTCACCATCAACACTCGCCCCGGCGCTCTCGTGATGGATAACTGGGTGTCCAGCGACTTCTCCTCTGTCTATGGCAAGGTCGAGGAGGCGCGTGGGTTCGCCTACTATCTGCTGCACGGTGATGGTCAGCCGCGGTGGGTGCGCAACCCGATGTACAGGAAGCCCCTGCCCCCGTTGCGGAAAGCGGTGGTGCGCGAGGTGCCCGAACTGGGCCTGACCCGGGACGTGCCGGTTTTCATCAGCGGTGCCCGGGATCCCGGCAAGCTGCAGTGGCTCAATTACCCGGAGGTCTTCGGCGAGCTAATCTGGCAGGGCCTGGAGATCGTGGGCGAAGTGCCGGTCGAGGAGCTGTAGCCGGGAGTACCGGGGCCGTTCCCGGTAGTTTCGATGGCTGGTCCTGTGTCCAGAGGTGAGTAGTGTGTCAGACCGCTTCGAGCGAACAGCGCTTTCCTTCGATGACGTGATCCTGGTGCCGGCGCGCAGCAGCGTCCTGCCGGCCGATACGGATGTGAGCACCCAGCTCACCGCCAGCATCCGGCTCAACATCCCCATCCTCTCCGCCGCCATGGACATGGTTACCGAGTCCAGCATGGCCATCGCCCTGGCCCGCGAAGGCGGAATCGGTGTGATTCACCGCAACATGTCCATCGAGGCGCAGGCGGTCGAGGTAGATCGCGTGAAGCGCTCAGAGAGTGGGATGATTGTTGATCCGGTCACACTGGCGCCGGACAACAAGGTCGGTGAAGCGCTGGCCCTGATGAGCAAGTACCGGATCAGTGGCCTGCCTATCACCGTCGGCCGTCGGCTCGTTGGCATACTCACCAACCGTGACTTGCGCTTCGAGACCAATCTGGACAAGCCGGTGTCCGAGGCGATGACCTCGGTGGACCTGGTCACTGCTCGCGAAGGCACCACCCTCGAGGAAGCCAAGGCGATTCTCCATCGGCACCGTATCGAGAAGCTGCCTGTGGTGGACGATGAGTCCAACCTCCTGGGCCTGATCACGATCAAGGACATCGAGAAGGTTGCCAAGTACCCGGCCGCGTGCAAGGATGAGTTGGGGCGTCTGCGGGTCGCTGCCGCCGTCGGATGCGGGCCAGACACCATGGAGCGCGTGGCGGCACTGGTAGAGCGCGGAGTGGATATCGTGTGCGTGGACAGCGCCCACGGACACTCGGAGGGCGTCCTTCAGACCATCACAGCCATCAAGGAGAACTTCGCCATCCCCGTTATCGGCGGCAATGTGGCCACGACAGAGGGGGCTCGTGACGTCATCGCTGCCGGCGCCGACGCCGTCAAGATCGGCATCGGCCCCGGTTCCATCTGCACCACCCGTATCGTGGCGGGAGCCGGTGTGCCACAAATCACCGCCATCGCCGACTCTGTGGTCGCCTGTCGCGAGAAGGGGGTGCCGGCCATCGCCGATGGTGGCATCAAGTACTCTGGCGATATTACCAAAGCCATCGGGGCCGGCGCCGACAGCGTGATGATCGGCTCGCTCTTCGCCGGCACCGAGGAAGGGCCCGGAGACACCGTGCTCTATCGAGGACGCACCTACAAGCAGTACCGTGGTATGGGGTCGGTCGGCGCCATGGCTTCGCGTCCCGATGGCGGCGACCGTTACGGCCTCTCGGCTCAGCGGGTGGAGGATCTGGTGCCCCAGGGCATCGAGGGGCGAGTGCCGTACAAGGGCCCATTGTCTGCTGTCGTTCATCAGCTTATCGGGGGGCTCCGCGCGGGTATGGGCTACTGCGGCGTGCGCACCATCCAGGAGCTCAAGGAGAAGGCCGTCTTCTACCGTATCACCGCGGCGGGACTGCAGGAAAGCCACGTCCACGACATCAGCATTACGGAAGAAGCCCCCAACTACCAGTTACCGGAGTAACCCGATGGCGGTCTACCGCGTGGCCGTGATCCCCGGTGACGGCATCGGGCCTGAGGTTATCGAAGAAGGCATACGAGTGCTCTCTGCCGCCGGAGAGCATTTCGGCTTTGGGCTGGAGTGGGAGCACTTCCCGTGGGGCTGCGGGTACTACCTGCAGACCGGGCACGTCATGCCCCCTGACGGCCTGTCCATCCTCCACGACTTTGACGCCATCTATCTGGGAGCGGTAGGCCTTCCCGGCCAGGTACCCGAAGAGGTTGGAGTTCGCGACCTGGTCCTGGCGATCCGATTCGGGTTCGAGCAGTTCGCCAACGTGCGGCCGGTCAGGCCCCTGCCGGGTGCGCCCTTCCCGCTGAAACATGTGCAGCCGCAGGAGGTCGACTTCGTCGTCGTGCGTGAGGCCACGGAGTGCCTCTACGTGGGTCTGGGGGGGCGCTACCAACCGGGAGACCGCCAGTTTGAGGCCGTCCGTCATCTTCGTCCAACGTTTGCGCGCTCCCGGGAGATTGCGCTGCAGACGGGCGTCTACTCGGAGGCCGGTTGTCGCCGGGTCATGCAGTATGCCTTCGTTCTGGCTTGCCAGCGAGGGGGGCGACGTCTGGTTAGCAGCGCCACCAAGACCAACGCGATGGCCTTTGGCATGAAGCTGTGGGACGACATCTTTGCGGAGGTTGCTGCCGCATACCCCGATGTTGGTGCTGAGTGGCAGAATGTTGACGCTATGGCCATGCGGTTTGTAACTGAGCCCCAGCGCTTCGACGTGGTGGTAGCTGGCAACATCTTCGGCGACATCCTGACCGACCTCGCCGCGGCGCTGGTGGGGGGGCTTGGTTTTGCACCCGGCGCCAACTACTCTCTTACCGGGCCCAGCATGTTTGAGCCCCCTCACGGCAGCGCTCCGGACATCGCTGGCCGGGGCTGCGCCAACCCGGTTGCCGCCATCCTGTCGGGGGCGATGCTGCTGCGGCATCTCGGGGAAGGGGAAGCCGCTGCGGCTGTCGAAGAAGCGGTCGCCAGGGTGGTAGCCGGCGGACAAACGCGCACCCCGGACGCCGGTGGAACCGGCACTACCGCACAAGTAGGGAGTGCCGTGGTCGCCGCCCTGCGAAGGTCGGGGGGCCATTGGGGAACCCGGGATGCTGATTGACGCCAACACCAGCTTCGGCCTCTCGGCCACGGATGACACCGACTACACCCTTCCCCGCCTGCTCGCCGTCCTGGACCAGCACAGCGTAGATCTGGCCCTGACCTATAGCCGGCGTGGACGGGACTACGACTTCCTTACCGGCAACGATGAGACCATTGCCGTCTGCCGCGCCAACCCGCGATTGTGGCCGGTGGCGACCATTGATCCGCGGCGCCTCATCGGTTGCAGGGATGAAGTCACGCGTTGTGCCGAGGCCGGCTGTGTCGCCTTCCGCTTCTTCCCCGACGTGCAGGGCTGGCCCATCGTCTTTCGGCCGTTTCTGGATCTCTGCGAAATGATCGCGGAGGTGGGATTGCCGATCATCCTGCCCGCAGGCGGCCCCGGGCAGCAGACGCTCATTGGGGAGCGGGTGGCGCCCTATGGCGCGAATATCCTGATTGTGGGGGCGGGGTACTGGTGCAATGGCGAGACGGCGGCAGTCATGGCGCATTGCCCGAACGTTTTCGCAGAGTGTCACCTGGTGGACACCCCTGGCACGCTGGAGACCATGGGGCAGCATGCCAGCTTTGAGCAACTCGTCTTCGGCTCCAACAGCCCCGAGGTCGCATTTGAGCCCCCTTATCTTATGGGGGTGCATGCCGACTTTACGCCGCGGCAGCGGGAAGCCTTCTTTGCCGGCAATGTCCTGCGGTTTCTCGGGCGGGAGGCGGCACCTTGAGAAAGATCGATGTTCACGGCCACCTCGGCGTCTGGAACTTCCCTATCCCGGGCGGTACGGCCGAGAACCTGCTGCGGTTGTGCCACCGGCACGACATCGTGCGGGTGGCCATCTCTTCGGTGCTGGCCCTGTGCTATGACATGCGTGGAGGCAATGCCGAAGTGGCCCGTGCCGTCTCGGAGCATGAGGAACTCCTGGGGTACGTCTACTGCAATCCCCGTCAGCTCCGGGAGTCCATCGCGGAGATGGAGAGATACCTGCCGCTCGCCGGCTTCGTGGGCGTCAAGATCCATGCCGGCTACTCCGCGACGACCAACGGTGACCAGCGGATGCAGGACCTGATGGCCGAGGTGGCTCAGCGCGCGCGTGTGGTGAAGATCCACAGTGATGGCCCGGACGCCATAGAGTGGATAGGGCGCTACGCCGAGCGGTATCCCGGGTTAGCCATCATCATGGCTCACGCCTGTGGCGGCGCGTACCAGGAGGCCGCTCGCATGGCGGCGCGGCACCCCAATCTGTACCTGGAGTTCTGCTCAAGCTGGGCAGGCGCCGGCAGAGTGCGGCGTGCCCTGGACCTGTGCGGCCCTGAGCAGGTGCTCTTCGGAACGGACATGGACCTCCTTGACCCGGCGTTCGTCCTTGGCAGCTACGCTGACGCAGCGATGGCGCCGGAGGAGGAGCAGATGGTGTACTGGGACAACCCCGTCCGCGTCCTTGGCCTATCGCTTTGACGCCGCGGAGCCACGATCTCCGCTGATGGGGCTCCGATCGGCCATGTCGGGGCGACAGCGCGCTCGGGCCCAGCTTTCGACTTAACTATCCAATTTGGGGAGATGAACACCATGCCAGACGTGATGGGATCCATCCGTGCCCGGGCAGCAGCCTTGCAGAAGGCCGTCGGCCTGCCCGAGGTCGGTGATCCGCGAACGATCATTGCCGCTCGCCGTGCACTCGACGAAGGACTGGCCCGGCCCGTACTCGTGGGCCCGCTTGATCAGATGGCTGCAGCCGCCAGCGAGTGTTCGACCAGTCTGGACGGGATTGCCTGCATTGACCCCGCTGAGGACAGCGTGCGCCGGCGCTGCGCGGAGCTGTTCTACCAGTTGCGGAAGGACAAGGGCGTGACCGAAGACGCGGCGTGGGAACAGGTACTCGACCCCCTGTACTGCGCCGCATGTCTGCTCAAGTTGGGCGACCTTGACGCCACTGTTGCGGGTGCGGCGAACTCCACCGCGGCAGTCTTGCGGCCACTGCTGCAGATTGTGAAGTGCGCCCCTGGTATCAGCACCGTCTCCAGTTCGTTCATCATGGAGACGCCTCAGAAGCACATGGGCGTAGATGGGGTCTTCCTCTTCGCTGACGCCGGGGTGATGCCGAACCCGACTGCCGAGCAGCTCGCGGATATCGCCATCACCACCGCCGAGAGCGCCCGTCTCTACATGGAGACCGAACCTCTGGTTGCCATGCTATCCTTCTCCACAGCCGGTAGCGCTGAGCACCCTGACGTGGACAAGGTCAGGACCGCGACCCGGCTGGCGCAGGAGAAGGCACCTGACGTGGTAATCGAGGGAGAGATGCAGGTGGACGCCGCACTGGTGCCCGAGGTGGCGCTGACGAAACTCCCAGGAAGCCGGATACGGGGGAAGGCCAATGTCCTGATCTTCCCCGATCTGGACGCGGGCAACATCGCCTACAAGATCGTGCAGCGTCTGTGCAACGCGGGGGCGTATGGTCCGCTGGTACAAGGGCTGGCCCGCACCGGTCTCGATCTGTCCCGTGGTGCCACACCCGATGACATCTACAACGTCATCGCGGTGGCCGCTCTGCGCGCGGAGTACTGCAACAACCCGGTGTGAGGCGCGATCTCGGTGACCGAGCAGGCGGCCTGGGCGCGTCTGACCAATCCCCTCGTGGCGCGGGCCTATCACAGCGCGCGTTACCGTAAACTCCGGGACTTCCCGCGGAGCCTCGTCATCGAGAGCACCAGCCGCTGTAACCTTCGGTGCCGAATGTGCCCGCGAGGGAGCATGACCCGGCGGACCCAGGATATGCCGCGGGCTCTGTTCGACAGCCTGCTGGATCAGATCGCGGAGCATGACCGCCGTGACATGGTGGATTTCGTGGCGCTCCATTGGTTCGGTGAGCCTCTCCTCCATCCGGATCTGCTGGGCTTCCTGGAGCGAGCGGGGCGGCGGCTGCCCAACCTCCGTCGGCGTGGTCACTTGCGCAGCGCAGTGCGGGGGTTGTGCCTGAGCACCAACGCCACACTGCTTAGCGCCGAACTGGCGCAAGGCCTGCTGGACTCACCGCTGACGTGGCTCGGTCTGTCGGTGGACGGCAGCAGCCCGGAGACCTACGCGACCATGCGCGAGGGCGGCGTCTTTGAGCAGGTGGCGGCCAATGTCGAGCGCCTGCTGGCCCTCGGTCGTCGCCACCCACGGGAGTTCCCGACCATTGCCATCCAGGTCATCGTCACCCGGACCACGCGGCCGGAGCTGGGGGCCTGCCTCCGACGCTGGGAAAAGCACCTGGCAGGCATCCCGCATGCGCGGGTGGAGCTGAAGCCCTATACCGACTGGGCAGGGCAGGTCTGTGAGCCCGAACTCGAGGCCCCCAACCGCCGCCGGCAGTTCCTCTACCTCAACTGCGGGTATCTCTGGGATACTATGGCCGTCGGGGCCGGTGGCGAAGTGGGTCTATGCTGCTACGATGTCAATGCCAGTCATGGTCTGGGTAACGCGGGGCAGACGCCTTTGCAGGAGATCTGGCATGGTGAGCCTCTCACGGCGCTTCGCCACCGGCATGCGCGGGGCGAGCTGAAGGAACTCCCCTTGTGCCGCAACTGTCGCATGGGTCGTAAGTATCCGTTGGATTACCTGTGGAGGCGACGGCGCCGATGAGCGATGGACCGGCTGTGCTGAGCGGGCTTGACGTACTGGCGGCAGAGGGGTTTGACGCGCTGCGAGGCCGACAGCTCGGGGTAATCTGCAACCATTCAGCAGTGGACGTGAGGAGGCGACACCTCATTGACCTGATGATGGCCTCCGGTTGCAGCCTCACCGCCCTTTTCTCGCCCGAACACGGGCTTCAGGGACAACTGGACGAGCCAGTGGAATCGGGCCTTTACGGCAGCACGGGCCTGCCCATCTACAGCCTCTACGGTCAGCAGCAGCGCCCCACACCCCAGATGCTGGCTGGCCTCAACGCGCTGGTCTATGACATCGCTGACGTCGGTGTGCGCTTCTATACATACCCGACTACCATGACCCACTGTCTGGAGGCCGCGGCCCGGGCCGGAATACCCGTTTGGGTACTCGACCGCCCCAACCCGCTGCGTGGTGACCTTGTCGAGGGCCCGGTTCTTGACCAGCCCTTCAGCAAGCTCTCGGCCTGGCATCCCTTCCCGCTTCGCCATGGCCTGACCTCAGCAGAGATCGCCCGCTGGGCCAATGACAGATATGGCATTGGAGCAGAGCTTCACGTAGTGCCTTGTGCTGGCTGGCAGCGCTCGATGTGGTTCTGCGAGACCGGCCAGCCCTGGGTGGCCCCTTCGCCGAACCTGCGGACTCTTACCCAGACCGTGCTTTATCCGGCGATCGGTACCCTGGAGTTTTGCGACCTGTCGGTCGGGCGTGGAACGGATAACCCCTTCGAGCTGCTGGGCGCCCCGTGGATGGATGATGTGGTACTGGCGCGGGAGCTGAACGCAGCCGGGATCGCGGGTCTGGCCTTTGTGCCCGCCGCCTTCACGCCTCGCGGGCGAGAGTTTGCGGGACAGGAGTGTCGGGGCGTCTCGATCTGCCTGCACGACTGGGAGCGCTTTCGGCCCGTAACCGCGGCAGTCCAGATCGCGCTGGTACTGCGCCGCCTGTGGCCGGAGCACTTCGATCACCGTCGCCTCCTGCACCTGCTGGGCAGCCAGTCGGCGGTGGACCGTATCGGGGCCGGCGACAACTGGCAGGCGATCGTGGCCCAGTGGGAGCCCGAGGTCAGCCGTTTCCTGGCCGAGCGGGCCCCCTATCTGCTCTACTGAAGTTCAGGGAACCTCTCGTCAGAGCTGCGACTGCCGTACATAGTTCAGCGTGCCGCCAGCCTGCAGCACCTTTGCCTCGCGGGGCGAGAGCCTGAGAGCGGCTGTGAAGCTCTTCTGCTGCGTCAGGTTATGCACCGTGGCGGTGCCACTTTCCACGGCCGCTTGGGCTCCCTCGATGCGCAGGACGTCACCAACAGACAGGCTCTCGTAGTCCGCCTCGTCAATCTCCAGCGGCAGGATGCCGAAGTTGACCAGGTTGGCCTTGTGTATGCGCGCGAACGACTTGGCCAACACGGCCTGAACGCCCAGGTGCAGGGGACACATGGCGGCGTGTTCGCGGCTGGAGCCCTGACCGTAGTTCGCCCCGCCGACCACCGCGCCGCCGCCTTTCTCCAGAGCACGGGCGGCAAAGCCCGGGTCAATGCTCTCGAACACATGCTCCGCCAGGGCAGGAACGTTGGACCGCAGGGGGAGGTACTTGGCTCCAGCCGGCGAGATGTGGTCGGTTGTGATGTTGTCGCCGACCTTCAGGAGGACCTCGAACTCAACCACGTCAGACAGTGGACCGCGCGTGGGGATAGGCTTGATGTTCGGTCCGCGGACGATCTCCACGTCCGCGCCTTCGGGCGCCGGCGGCAGGATCATGCTATCATCTATCTCGAAACGCGCTGGCAGGGCTATCGCTGGCGCCGGCCCCAACTCTCGCGGATCGGCGAAGACGCCGGCCACCGCCGCCGTGGCACAGACCTCCGGCGAGGCCAGATAGACCTGCGCCCCCGGCGTGCCGCTGCGTCCTTCGAAGTTGCGGTTGAACGACCGCAGGGATACGCCGTCAGTAACGGGTGCCTGCCCCATGCCGATGCATGGGCCGCACGCCGCTTCCAGCACTCTTGCGCCTGCCGCAATCATGTCGGCTAAGGCCCCATTGCGCGCCAGCATGCTGAGCACCTGGCGCGACCCGGGAGAGATGGTGAGACTTGTGGAAGGGCTGACCCGGCGGCCGCGGAGTACCTCCGCTACCAGCATCATGTCCCGATAGGATGAGTTGGTGCAACTACCGATACACACTTGGTCGACTCGCCGCCCCACCAGTTCGCCGACAGGAACCACGGCGTCGGGGCTGTGCGGCGTCGCCACCAGCGGCTCCAGGCTGCTCAAGTCAATCTCCAGCACATCCTCGTAGGCAGCGTCGGCCTCTGCAGCCAGGGGCACCCAGGAGCTGTCTCGGCCCTCGGCTGCGAGGAACTCACGCGTTCGCTCGTCACTGGGGAAGATGGATGAGGTGGCTCCCAGTTCCGCGCCCATGTTGGTAATGGTCGCCCGTTCGGGCACGCTCAGACCGGCTACTCCCGGCCCGAAATACTCCACCAGTCGCCCCACCCCCCCTCGGACCGTCAGCCGTCGGAGAACCTCCAGGATGATGTCTTTGGCAGACACCCAGTCGCCGAGTTGCCCGACGAGACGAACACCGATCACACTGGGGCAGGCGATGTGGTAGGGCGCGCCCGCCATGGCGCACGCCACATCGAGGCCACCGGCGCCAATCCCCAGCATGCCAATGCCGCCCGCTGTTGGTGTATGGCTGTCGGACCCCAGCAGTGTCTTGCCGGGGACGCCGAAACGCTCGAGGTGAACCTGGTGGCAGATGCCGTTGCCCGGGCGGGAGAAGAAGACACCGTACTTGGCCGCCACGGTCTGGAGATACCGATGGTCATCCGCGCTCTCTGGCCCGGCCTGCAAAGTGTTGTGATCCACGTAGGCCACGGAGAGCTCGGTCCTGACCCGCGGGACGCCAATGGCCTCCAGTTGCAGATAGGCCATGGTACCGGTGGAATCCTGCGTCAGTGTCTGGTCAATGCGCAAGCCGATCTCCTGGCCGGGAACCAGCTCCCCCTCCACGAGATGGGCCGCCAGGATCTTCTCACTCAGTGTGCCGCGCAACTTCATGCCTCCTGGTCAGTCTGGGTCCCGGGCTGCTGCGGCCAGAGACAGGCCACAGCCTGGGCCGCAATGGCCTCATGGGCACCCACAGCACCCAGACCTTCGGTTGTTGTCGCCTTGTAACTGACCGCCGCGGGCGTGCAGCCCAGCGCCAGCGCCGTAGCGTTTCGCATCGCCGGAATGTAGGAAGCGAGGCGGGGCTGCTCTGCGATCACCGTCACGTCTACGTTGCCTACCGTCCAGCCGCTGGCTCTTACCAGGGCGGCCACTTGCCGCGTCAGCTCCCGGCTGTCAGCGTTCAGGTAAGAGGGATCGGTGTCAGGAAAGTGTTGCCCAATGTCACCCAGTGCTGCCGCCCCCAACAGCGCGTCGCAGACGGCGTGGAGCGCAACGTCAGCGTCAGAGTGTCCGAGCAGTCCTCGGTCGTGGGGTACCGTGATGCCCCCGATCCGCAGGGCGCGTCCTTCCACCAGGCGATGCACATCGAAACCGAAACCAACCCGCGGGGTGCACGGGTGTTTGGGTGTCAGCCGCCATTCGGCCCACGCCAAGTCGTCGGGTACGGTGATCTTCAGGTTGCCCGGATGGCCCTCGCTGACGCGCACCTCGTGCCCCAGGCGCTCCAGGAGCATGGCGTCATCCGTCACCTCCCAGCCCTCCTCTTCGGCCCGCCGATGGGCTGCAAGGATGAGCTCAAACCGGAAGGTCTGCGGCGTCTGGGCGAGGTAGATGCAGGACCGGTCGAGGGTCTCGCTCACCACGGGAGCTCGGCAGACGCGCTTCACGGTGTCACGGGACGGGTAGGCGGCGACGGCTGCCCCGCAGAGACGAGCGACACGAAGGCCATCCGTGATGGTCTCCGGAGAGAGCAGGGGACGGGCACCATCGTGGATGGAGACCAGCTCAGGTGCCTCTCCGCTCAGAGCCAACAGACCTCGGCGGACGGAGTCCCGGCGTTGCGGCCCCCCCTCAATGACCTGCCAGGGGATCTGTAGTTCGCGGGCACAAAGGCACTCGGCCTGCCGCACATAAGGCTGGCTGACCACCACACAGACCTGGGAAATGTCGGGGTGTGGACCATAGACCCGGAGCGACCAGGCCAGGATGGGTGCGCCGGCCAAGGGCACGAAGACCTTGGGTACGTCGCCACCGAAGCGGCGGCCGGCCCCCGCAGCCACAACGAGCGCGGCCGCGTCTCCCTTCACCGGCGCCCCTTGCTCTCGCGGGCGTTCTGCTGCTCCGTCTCGTCCGTGACCAGGTCGCTAAAGATCATCTTGCCAGCGGAGGTCTGCAGGGCACTGGTGACGACAGCGGGAACCATCTGGCCCACGTGGCGAGCCGCCTTCTCCACGACCACCATGGTGCCGTCGTCAAGGTAGGCCACACCTTGGCCAGGCTCCTTACCCTCCTTGACAATGGTCACCACGATCTCCTCGCCCGGCAGGTAGACGGGGCGCATGGCGCCGGCGAGCTCGTTCACATTCAGCACGCGCACGCCGTGCAGTTGCGCGATCTCGTTGACCGAGTAGTCATTGGTGACGACTGAGGCCCCAAGCTCCAATGCCAGCTTCACCAGCCGCACATCCACGTCCTCGGTCGGCTGATCCGAAGGCGGGTAGTTGTCAAACACCCGCACATCCACGGTGGGGATCTTCTTCAGGCGGTTGAGGACCTCAAGACCTCGGCGACCACGCGCTCGCTTGAGCCCATCGGGTGAGTCCGCGATCTGGTGCAGTTCCCGCAGCACGAAACCCGGCACCAGGATGACGCCCTCCAGAAACCCTGTGCTGCAGATGTCGGCGATGCGACCGTCAATGATGATGTTGGTGTCGAGCATCTTGGCGCGGGCCGGGACCTGCTCTTCGGCGATCGGCGTGCGCATGGACAGGCTTGGGAAAACGTAGACGATCTGTTCCTTGGCGCTGACCGCGAAACCCACGCCCAGGATGACACAGACCACACTCGCAAAGATGCGGATGGGAAGCCCGAAGTTCACCTCGGCGATAGGGGCAGTGGCCAACAGCGCCACCACCAGCCCCAGCAGCACGCCGATAGACGCTGCCACCTTGTCCAGCAGCGAGACACTCTCGAGTCGGTTGATGAAGGAGACAAGTGCGCGGAAGGCATACAGCGAGAACAGGAATCCGATGAGCCCCCCAACAGCCAGCAAACCGATCTGAAACGACATCTCCTGGAACTGGGACAGGTTCAGTCCGATAAGCCGCGGCTCCAGTGCGTTGAAGGTCAGCTTGCCCACGATGACCCCAACCAGAGTCACGGCCGCGACGAACAGCGACCAGAGGCCGCGCAGCAGGATCATAGGGTGCCCCCTTTCCGATGTGCATTGTCCGGCCGCCGGGCACCGATGCCAGCCGGGTCTGCTCTGGCACCCAGTACCCAAGCCTGGATGCGTCTGCAAGCGGCAAACGCACTCCCCGTCCCCCGTGCGGCAGGGCGGCCAGCTACTACGTTAGTATACAACATCCTCGGGCTATGGTGGTAGAGGCCCTTCGTACCGTCTGTCAGTAGTAGTAACCCCAGAGGCAACGGCGAGGTTCCCTTAGTGCAGGATCCGCAACCGAGTGAGCGGCCAGAAGATCACCATGGCGCGGCCCAGCACGTTCTCTCGTGGCAGGAACGGAGCCGGCTGCATGGTCCCGTCCGGCCCGGGCATCTCCCACTTGTGGCTATCGTTGGAGAAGTTCCGGTTGTCACCCATCACCAGCAGAGCGCCCGCCGGCACCGTCACCTCGCCTCCCGTCTCTGGCCAGACGTAGTCCGGAGCCTCCCTGATGTACGGCTCATCAATGGGCTGCCCGTTGCGCCATAGCTTGCCGTCATGCACCGAAATACGGTCGCCCGGCAGGCCTACGACCCGCTTGATGAAGTCCTTCTTGTCCGGGGAAGCCTGGCGCGGCGCGCGAAAGACAACGATGTCACCGTGGCGCGGCTCCTGGAAGAAGTAGATGAACTTGTTGACCAGGATGCGGTCATTGACCAGCAAGGTGTTCTCCATGGAGCCGGAAGGGATGTAGAAGGCCTGGATGACAAACGGGCGCAGGATGCAAAAGACCAGCAGAAGCGCGATGAGAGCCGAGTCCACGAACTCCAGTAGACCGGCTCGGTAGCGGCGCAGATAGCTGGCCTGGGCTCCCCAGACCCGCAGGCTCACCGCCACGCCCAGCATGCCGATGACCCACCAGGCGCTGTCAAAGGCCCCGAGTGCTTTGATGATCCACGAAGGGCTATCCCCAGGGTACATCCTTGTGCCTCACTGAGTACCTCGAGGGGCGCGACCCGATCCGTAAGCCAGACCCAAGTTCCCGACGGTCGGGCCGCGTCCCAGGTTCACTGGCTGTCTGTGTCTGGGGCGGTTGGGGAAGCAGCCTCGGCTCCCGGGGCTTCCTTCGGCCTGCGGGCCCTCTCGCGCACCCGAGCCGACTTGCCCACCCGGTCACGCAGATAGTAGAGCTTGGCGCGCCGCACATCCCCGCGGCGCAGTACCTGGATACTGTCAATGTTGGGCGTGTGCAGGGGGAAAGTCCGCTCTACCCCGATGCCGTGAGCCACGCGCCGGACGGTGAACTCCTCGTTGATGCCAGCTCCGCGCCGCGCGATAACGACGCCCTCAAAGGCCTGGATGCGCGTGCGAACGTCATTGCGCACCCGTTCGGTCACCTTGACGTTCACGCGCACCGTGTCACCGGGGCTGAACTCAGGGACATCTGTCCTCAGTTGGGTACCCGTAATCTGCTGGACGATGGGGTTAGTCACCGTGGTCACCTCAGCTCTCTGGGCTCCTCCTGAAAGGTTCAGACCCCAGGTCTGCCTCACCCAGGAGCCGCCAATCTTCCTCTGATAGCTCAGCTCTCGCCAATAAGTCCGGTCGCCGCCGCGCTGTCCGCAGCAGCGACTGCTGGCGGCGCCAGCGCCGCACTTGCTCATGCTGACCGCTCAACAGCACCTCTGGCACTGCCCAGCCGCGGTAGACGGGCGGCCGTGTATACTGTGGGTACTCGAGCATACCAGCAAAGCTCTCATCCTCGGCCGAAGCGCTGTTGCCGAGAACACCCGGTAGCAGCCTGCCCACTGCGTCAACCACGACGACAGCCGCATGCTCGGCTCCGGTCAGGACGAAGTCCCCAAGCGAGATCTCTTCATCTACGAGCCGCGATACGCGCTCGTCAATTCCCTCATAGTGCCCGCAAAGCAGCAGGAGATGCGTCTCACGCGCCAGACGCTGCGCCACTCCCTGCGTGAAGGTCACGCCTTGCGGTGTCAGCAGCACCACGTGCGTCGCCGGCTGACTCAGGGCCCCAATGGCCGCTCCAAAGGGCTCCGGCTTCATGACCATGCCGGGACCGCCCCCATAGGGGCTGTCATCTACTGTCCGATGAGCATCGTCGGTCCAGTCACGCAGGTCGTGGGCCTTGACCGTCAGCAATCCCGCGCTCTGGGCCCTGCCGAGGATGCTGTAGCCTAGCGCTCGCTCGACATCGCCCGGGAAAATCGTGACGATGTCAATCCGCATACCCGCTCACTCGTCCGCCAACAGCCCTGGCAGAGGCTCGATCAGCATTGTGCCGGCTTCCAGGTCCACGGCCTGGACAACCTGCGGAATCGCGGGGATCAGCGCGTTCTCGGTCACGTAGACGTCGTTGGCCCCGGTCTCGATGACCTCGCTGATCGTGCCGACCTCCCGCCCGTCAGTAGTGACCACTCGCAGGCCGATGAGTTGATGGACATAGTACACATCGGGCGGCAGGGAGGGGGAGTCCACTTCACGCACCAGTAAAGCAGCGCCGCGTAGTGCTTCAGCAGCGGTGCGGTCACCGATGCCCTCCAGCCGAACCAGCCAAGTGCCCGGCGCCGTCTCCCGGGCTCCGAGCACGCGACACACGGTCATTGTCCTGGCGGTCCGGACCGCAACCTCTGACAGCATGGCGAAACGGCCCGGGATGTCACTCAGCGACGCCACCTTGACCTCTCCCCGCAGGCCGTGGGCGCCGAGTATCTGGCCTATCTGGACGTCGTACTCATTCACCAGTGCCTATGTCGCTTGGCAGGATGATAGATGGTGCGGCGGTCTCCTCTACCTCTTCGCCAGCGGCTCGCTGGCGGATGTCAACAACCACGTCATCCTTGGTCAGAATCTCCAGGCCTCCCATGACCGCCGCCAAGTCATCGCCGACGTTGACTTCGACGTAGCTTTCCAGCGTACCCCGGATGACCTCGGTCCCGTTCTGCAACTCCAGGACCTGAGCCTTGCGTTCCAGCAGCGCATCGCGCAGTTCGGTCTGCTTCTGCTTCTCCGCCTCGATCTGCTTTCGTACCGCCATGGCTCGCTGCAGGTCCGTGCGCTGCAGGTCCGTTATATAGCCGCGCGTAGATGTGTCCAACTGCCGCAAGCGCTCATCCACCTCCGCCGCCGCCTGTTCCAGCTCACGGCTCACCTGCTCCTTGAGCTTGTCGGTGACTACGGCGCGCAGGATGACATTGCGCTTGACGATCACTCCGGGCATTCGCCTCGCCTCCACTGGGGGCCGGATGATGGGGTGCGGCGCCTCTTATGAGACAATCTCCACGGTCGCCCTATCGTTCGTTCTCATCGCCGCCGCCTTCACGACGCCGCGCAGGGCGTTGGCTATGCGTCCGTGACGTCCGATGATCTTGCCCAGATCACCCTCAGCAACGCTGACTTCATAAACGGTCAGGTTACCGCTCTCAACAACGTTCACGCGAACGGATGCGGGGTCGTCCACGAGAGCCCTGACCATATACTCGACGAGTTCCTTCATATCTGGACCCCGACCCCCTGGAGCAGCGTTCCCGGCCAACTATGGCTGCAGGTCGGCTGGGATCTCAACCCTGCGCCGTGCTTTGCTTCGCCGCCTTGCGGGCCTGCTGGACCTGCGCCATCACGCCCAGCCGCGAGAGCAACGAGCGGGCCGTGTCAGAGGGCTGAGCACCCTCGAGCAGCCAGTGCAAAGCCCGTTCCCGGTTGATCTGCAGCAGCGGCGGGTCCTGGGTGGGACCGTACACGCCCAGTTCCTCGATGGTGCGGCCATCACGCGGTGTGCGCGAATCTGCCACGACCATGCGGTAGTACGGTTGCTTCTTCGCTCCGGTGCGCTTCAGCCTGATCCTTGTCGCCACGGACTGTTCTCCCTTCACTCACTCCGGCCACGGGCGCGCCAGCAGCGGCCCGGCACATCGTTGACCCCTACGGGGCGTCAGTTGCAGTTCCGCGGTCACATACGGCCAATGCGAAGGCCGCCAATGTTTACGCCCTTACCGGCGGACATGGCCTTCATCATCTTCTCGAGCTCGCGGAAGTTCTTCAGCACAATGTTCACGTCTTGCACGCTGGTGCCGCTGCCCGCCGCAATGCGCCGCTTGCGGCTGGCGTTGAGTACATCCGGGTTGCGGCGCTCATAGGGCGTCATGGAGCAGATGATGGCGTCCACCTGGTCCAGTTCGCGCTCATCAAAGTCGTCGGGGATCAGCCCCGGCAGCTTGCTGGCCCCCGGAATCAGCTTCATGACCTGGTCCAGGGGCCCCATCTTGCGCATGTTGTTGAGGTGCTCGCGGAAGTCCTCAAGGTCGAACTTCGCCGATAGCAGCTTCTTCTGCAGCTTCACGGCCTGCTCGGCGTCCATGGCCTGTTGGGCCTTCTCGATCAGGGTCAGCACGTCGCCCATGCCGAGAATGCGCTGGGCAAGGCGGTCGGGGTGGAAGACCTCCAACCCGTCCAGTTTCTCTCCCACACCCATGAACTTGATCGGTACGCCCGTGACCGCCCGGGCCGATAGCGCTGCACCGCCGCGGGCGTCGCCGTCCAGCTTGGTCAGTATCAATCCGTCGAGCTTGAGCTTGCGTCCAAACTCCTCGGCGACATTTACGGCGTCCTGGCCGGTCATGGCATCAATGACCAGCAGCGTCTCGGTGTGGTCGAAGGAACGCTCGATCTCCTGGACTTCCTGCATCATCTGCTGGTCGATCTGCAGGCGTCCGGCCGTGTCAATGATCACCACATCATAGCCCTTGGCCTGGGCGTGCTTGACGCTGGCTCGCGCGATCTCCACCGGGCTCTGGTCGGGAACCGTGAAGACCTCGACCTCCACCTGGGCCCCGACCTGGCGCAACTGCTCGATAGCCGCCGGACGATACACGTCGGCTGCAACCAGGAGGACCCGGTGCCCCTGGCGTGTCAGGTACCTGGCCAGCTTTCCGGCAGTTGTCGTTTTGCCGCTGCCCTGCAGGCCGGCCATGATGATGATGGTCGGCGGCTTGGCGGCGAGCTTGATGGGCACAGCAGCGTCGCCCAGCAGGTGCACCAGCTTGCGATGGACGATGCCGACAATCTGTTGCGTCGGGTTCAGCCCCGACAAGACCTTCTCGCCGAGAGCTTCATCCTGAACTTCCCGGATGAAGTCCTTCACGACCTGGTAGCTGACGTCGGCCTCCAGCAGCGCCAGACGGACCTCTTTCAGACCATCGCGCACGTCTTTGGGGCCGATCTTGCCTCGGCTACTCAGATGCCGGAAGGCCTTCTGGAGCTTGTCCGTTAACGACTCAAACATGGCAGGCGCCGCCAGATAGGTACTCGCTCCCACAGGGCGAAAGACGCCTCTGCCCGCTCCGGCATCCTGCGGAAATGCTGCACGCCGGATGGGATGGCCAGGGGTAGACCCTAACGAACGCGGCCGGATCAAGTGCCGCGCGATCCGGCCGAGGGGCTATTCGCGACAGAGCCTTCGCAGCCTCTCCGTACTGACAGGCGGAGTCAGTATAGAAGACGACCCCGCGGTTGTCAACATGCAACGCAGCCCCAACCCGCCGCGTAGCGCCGGCCAGACGGTTCCTCCGGTCCTAGGGCGAGACGGACGGCTACTGTGTCGCCTCCTGCCACCAGTTGGCGGTGTTGGTGGATAGCTCCTCGAAGATCCGGGACGCCGCCGGCCACACTGACGACCCTGGCGTCACCGTCTCCCGCAGGCTTACATTTGGCGCGTCGCCATTGTCGTTCCCGAAGGCCCCCATTGCTCGCCCCGCGATTAGCGCTGCTCCGTAGGCGGCAGCTTCCGACACCGCCGGCAGCTTCACCGAGCGGTGCAGCGCATCGGCCACCAGTTGCGCCCAGAAGCGACTTCGCGAGCCTCCGCCAATCATGCGAACATCGTCGGCGGGAGCGCCAAGCTGCACCATGTACTTGACGACTGCCGCCGCCTGCAACGCCACCCCCTGCAAGAGGGCCAGGGCCATGTCACCCCGCGTGTGTGCGAGGGTCAGGCCTACCCAGCCGCCCCGGGCAGACGGACAGCCCACGGGTAGAACGCTCCCATAGAAGTGCGGCAGGAAAAGCAGGGGGGCTCTCCCTCCCGCCAAGGCGGTCTCAGCCTCCCGGACGATGGACTCGTAGGCCGCCTCACCCCCGTCGGCATCGCCGACCAGCTCGTCGCGGAACCAACGCAGGAGATTGCCGCCCGCGAAGGCGCCCAGGGCCGCATAGCCTCGAGGAACGGCGTGACAGTAGCTGTGCAGAGCGCGGCGGGGGTCATCCAGGGGCCCGGACGTGGCAGCGAGTACCACCCAGGCCGTGCCACAGGACAGCATCAGGCTGCCCGGGCGGGTGACACCGCAACCGACCGCGGCGCAGGTCTGGTCGTGGCCCCCCAGCACGACCGTGGTGCCCCTACTCAGTCCCAACTCAGCCGCCGCCGTTGGTAGTAGCGGTCCGATCGGTGTCCCTGCCTCGGCGACGTCGGCAAGATAGGCACGCGGGATGTCCAGGGCAGAAAGGAGTTCCTCGGACCACTCTCGCCGATGAATGTCATAAAGAAGCGTGCGCGAAGCGTTGGGGGCATCGAGAAGGCGTTGACCAGTAAGCCACTGCGTCAGGAAATCCTGAACCAGGCATACCCCGTGGATCCTCTGGCGCGCCCCCTCCAGGTGCTCCTGCCACCACAGAATCGAGGCGGCCGCGGCATGGGGCAGAGGCGTTGCGCCCGTGATCTCGTACCACCGCGTCTGCGGGACCTCCAGCATCCTGCCCACTTGCGCCTGGGTGCGCGTATCCATCCAGGTGCGAGCCGCGGCCAGGGGCCTGCCTGCCGCGTCCACGGGCAGCGCGGTGTCTCCCTGAGTAGAGACAGCAAGGGCCTTGATGTCGCCCGGGGCATCGCCGGCAGCACGCCGCGCTGTGTCTGCCACCAGACGGATCCATTCGGCCGGATCCTGTTCGACCCAGCCCGGGCGAGGCTGCTGGTATCCGTAGGTGGCGGCGGCAGAGCCCCGGACCCGACCGGTCTCGTCCACAACCACAGCCTTCACAGCAGTGGTTCCCACGTCCAGACCCAGATAAGCATTCACCGGAGAAACACCCACCGTCCCGCAGGTTGGCTTGCAGCCGCCAGCACCTCGGCATACAGCTCGTCCATGGTCCCCACCAGGGCCTCTGCACTGAAGCGTCGCTGGGCTCGCAACGCGGCTCGGCGTACAGGCGAGTCGTCTTCACGCTCCGCCTCCAGCCCCGCCGTGTCCAGGTCGTAGGCCTCGCGGGCCACGAGCAAGTCCGAGTAGCGCAGGGTGATGCCGCCGTCAACGAAGACGCCGGCATCGGCCTCGGGTGGGGGAGGCATTTCGAGGTTCTGCGAGATGGCCGTGGCCAGGGCATCCACGTCTCCGGATGGGACCAGGCCGTCGGGGTAGATCTCAGCCATCACCTCGGCCAGCGCCCCCGTCTGCACGGCGATTACCGGGATCTCCTGTGCCACCGCCTGCAGCGCGTTGCGTACCGCACCCGGTACCTCGCCCGGGATAACCAGTACATTGAGCGACCCGATGATCTCCGGAATATCAGTACGGCTCCCGCGAAACACGACCGCGCCGCCGATGCCGAGGTCGTGCGCGGCCAAGCGCAAAGCATCCTGGTCGGCGCCATCTCCCACTAAGAGGAACTCAACATTGGGGAACCGGTGGCTCACGGTCGCCGCCGCTTCCAGGAACGTGGCGATCCCCAGATCGGCGACAGCCGGGCTGATCACGCCGACCACAGCGGTGTGGGGGCTGACCCCGAGCGCGCGGCGTTTCGCGCCCACGTCGAAGTCGCCGCGTGTCGGGCGGACTTCGACGGCGTGGTGCACCAGACGTGCGCGGGCCGCGGCCTTGGGGTAGTTGCGCTGCAGCAGCGCCAGGTCGGTAGCGGTGGTGACGGTCAGCAGATGCGCGCGTCCGAGGCTCCATCGCGCCAGCAGACCCATGAGGCGGGATACACGGTGTGAACTGAGGTCGGGCAAGGAGACGATCAGACGCGGTGATGACCGATAGCCCCGCAGCGCCAGAGCGGCGGCCGTCCCCACCAGGAGTCCGTGGCAATGCAGGACATCAGGTCGCAAAGAATCCACGAGCCGTCGGAGCTGGCGAGCAACCTGCAGCCACGAGGAGAGTGCGGTCCCCTGGGGCATCGGCAGGTTGACCCAGCGGCACTTGGCCTCGGACAGCCGCTCCCGCGTGGGACGCGAGAGGGAGCCCGCCACCAGGACCTGGCTCCCCCGGCGTGCCAGGTTGCGTGACACGATCATGACATCGCTCAGAGAGGCGTCCTGGTCGGGCGCTATTACATTTACAACGACCGACGGCACTGACATCAGGTACTGCACCCGGTCTCTCTATCGCGTTCCCCCGAACACCGCGGCTTCACTCCCGTGGCGGGGCCACTGGACCTAACCGGACGGTCTGTAGTAGCGCCCGCTCCAGCCCTTGCGCTGCAGGTGCGCCTTCAGGGCATTCTCCCGGGCCGTATTCCCGGGGTGGGTCTCAAAGAGCAGCTCGAGTTGGCTTGGGTCCTTGCCCTGGATCTTGCGAAACGCCTGCAAGACGGCCAATGCAGCCGTCGGGTCGTAACCCGCGGCATGGCTGAACTCCAGCCCTATCCGATCCGCTTCGTACTCCTGGTCGCGGCTGTAGGACTGCAGCGTGAGCCCGGCCACGGCGCCGGCAATCTCGCGTTGGCTGTCCTTCCCCAGCAGCAACTCGATGATGAGCTCGTACCCGAGAGCTCGCTCAATGCGGCGCACACCGTGCTGTCGCGCGACGTGAGCGGCTTCGTGGCCGGCGACCCACGCCAGTTGGTCGCGATCGTAGCCCAACTGATCATAGAGCCCACGCCACAGGTAGATGAGCCCGCCAGGGAAGGCGTTGGCGTTTACCTGGTCGTTGGCCAGGACGCGGAACTCGTAAGGGTAGGCGACGTAGGGCGGCGCGCCCGCCACTGCTCCCACCCGACGCCCGATCTCATCGGCCAGGCTCACGCGCCTGGGATCCCGGTCCAGCCCTCCGTTGGTGCGCTCAAACTCCTCACCAGCCTGGCGGCCCAGTTCGATTTCCTGCTCTGTGCCAATGAGCCGCGCCCCACCACAGCCACCCACTAGCATGCCCATGACCAGAGCGACGACGGCCAGGAGACCACCTGACAGCCCTCGAGGGTGGCCCATTCTCTTACCTCCTCGGGTCCGGAGCTCAGACGGCATCTGTGGACTCTTGCCGACGGTCGCGGCCAGAGCACTGTTCAGACCTGCAGACCATCGCCGCTCTTGCTGGGCGGCTCGCTGCTACTCGTTTGACACGGTCCGCGCAGCCCGCTATACTCTTTGCTCACGCGGAGAGGTGGCCGAGTGGTCTATGGCGGCGGTCTTGAAAACCGCTGAGCGCAAGCTCCGGGGGTTCGAATCCCTCCCTCTCCGCCACCGGTCGTGCCTGCGTCTACAACGCTTTCCCTGCCGCCGCAGATTCCCGCGCCTCCGAGCAAATCCTTCTTCGACACAGCACTGGACACGTCGTCCCGCGGCTAGCCTCCTTGCAGAGCGCGCGCGAGATAAGGGGCGGTGGGCGAGTTTTCAGCCTTCGCCACCTCTTCAGGACTCCCGGCGGCAACGAGATAGCCCCCCCGGTCACCGCCCTCTGGCCCCAGGTCAATCACATAGTCCGCCGACTTGATCACATCGAGATTGTGCTCGATGACGACCACGCTATACCCACGGTCCACCAGGCGATTGAGCACCGCAAGCAGTTGCCGCACATCGGCGGTGTGCAGGCCGGTCGTGGGCTCATCAAGCACATAGAGCGTTCGCGCTCGGGCGGGTGACGACAGCTCACGGGCCAGTTTCACCCGCTGAGCTTCACCGCCGCTGAGGGTGGGCGCCGCCTGTCCCAGGGTAACATAACCCAGGCCAACGTCGCAGAGGACCTGCAGCCGCCGGGCGACCCGAGGGAAGGCGGCAAACAATTCGCGTACTCTGGCAATGGGCATGGCCAGGACATCGGAGATCGTGTGTCCGCGATAGGTGACCTGCAGGGTCTCCGGGTTATACCGGTGACCGTTGCACTCCTCGCATGTCACCCACACGTCAGGGAGGAAATGCATCTGCACGCAGCGGCTGCCCATGCCCTGGCACGTCTCGCAGCGCCCGCCGGAGACATTGAAGCTGAAGCGCCGTGCCTTGAAACCCCGCACTCTCGCCTCAGGCAAAGCGGCGTAGAACTCGCGCACCAGGTCAAAGACACCGACGTAGGTGCCGGGGTTGGAGCGAGGGGTCTGGCCGATCGGAGTCTGGTCAATAACGATCAACTGGTCAAGGTTGCCTATACCCCGTATGCCTGCATGGCGTCCGGGGGCACGGTCTGTGCGGGCCCCATTCAGCCGGATCGCCAGCTCGCGGCTCAGGATGTCGTCAACCAGAGTGCTTTTCCCCGAGCCCGACGGCCCGGTAACGACAACCAGCCTGTTGAGCGGAAAGGCCACCGTGATGCCCTTCAGGTTATGCTCCCGGGCCCCCTCCACCACCAGCCACTGACCGGGGCTCTGCTCCGGCGGTGCTGGTACCGGTCGGCGCTCCCGCGGCACCGGCACCGTCAGTCTGCCAGAGAGGAGCTGACCGGTAGCAGACGCAGTGTTGCGTGCCACTCGGCCGCGGGGGCCGCTGGCGACGATACGACCGCCATCCGGACCGGCACCCGGGCCGAGGTCCACGATGTGATCGGCCTGCGCCAGTGTCTGTGGGTCGTGCTCCACGACCACCACCGTGTTCCCCTCGTCGCGCAGCCGGCGCAGGGCCTGCAGGACCCTGGCATTGTCCCGGGGATGGACCCCCACCGTGGGCTCATCCAAAACATACAATAAGCCTGTCAATCCCGATCCCATCTGACCGGCCAGCTTCACTCGTTGCGCCTCTCCGCCGGACAGCGTCGGCGATGAGCGTCCGAGGGTCAGATAGCCCAGTCCCACCTCCACCAGGAAGCGCAGACGGGAACGGATCTCGGTGACCACATCCTGCGCCCGCGCCTGCTCTCGTCGGTCAAGCTCCAGCTCTGCAAACCATTGGTGGCAGTCTACCAGCGACATGCTGCACACTTCGCCAATGGTCCGACCCCGCAACCGGGCCATGGCTGCCTCGGGTCGCACCCTGGCACCGCGGCAGGCTGGGCAAGGCACGTCCCGCAGGTACCGCTCGATGCTCTGCGCCCCATGCTGCGCCAGTTCCGCTCGACATGGTGCGCCGGCCAGTCGCTCCTGGACCCAGGCGCCATCCTCTGGTGCCGCCGCCTGGTTCCCGGCCAGGAGCCGCAGCAGATAGCTGCGCTGGGACTCGTCCAAGCGGTCCAGGGGGCTATCAAGACTGAACTCCGCATGTCGGGCCGCCTGTTCGAGCATGGCCGACAGGCGGGGCAGGCGGCGCAGGTTCGGCCAGGGGCGCAAGGCCCCCTCGCGCAGAGACCTGGTCGCGTCCGTCACCAGGTCGGCGAGCTCCACTCCCCGTATCGTCCCCAGGCCGTAACAGCGTGGGCACCAGCCATCAGGATGATTGAACGAGAAGCTCTTTGGCGTCAGCGGCTCAAAGGCAGCGCCGCAGTCGGCGCACGCGTGCTGGCTTGAGAAACGAAGCTCGCTGGTGCCCGCGAGGGTCACCTGTCCACCCGAGAGCCGGAACGCGGCCTCTACGGCCTGTGCCAGCCTGGACCGGTTCCGGGTCTCGGGCCGCAGGCGGTCAACCACGACCTCGATCAGGTGGCGGCTGCGCCGGTCCAGGACACCATCGTACGGCAACGTATGCATCTGTCCGTCCACACGCACACGCTGCCAGCCGTCACGTTGGACGCGCTGCAGCATCGTCTCATAGGCCTCGTTGCCCCGGGGCGCCAGTGGCGCCAGGACGAGTACCATCTCACCCGTTGCGGTAGCCAGGATGGCGTCCACCACCTGGTCCCGGGTCTGTGTTCCCACAGCCGCGCCGCATTGCGGGCAGTGTGGCTGTGCCAGGCGAGCGAACAGCAGGCGCAGATAGTCATAGACTTCCGTGGAGGTGCCCACCGTGGAGCGCGGTGAGTAGGACCGTCCTGTCTGGTCAATGGCGATGGCCGGCGGCAGGCCTGTGACACGGTCCACCTTCGGCTTGGGCATCTGGCTGACGAACTGCCGCGCGTACGGCGACAGGGACTCCACGAAGCGTCTCTGCCCTTCGGCATAGAGCGTGTCCAGCGCGAAGGAGGTCTTGCCAGAGCCGCTCACGCCCGACACCACGGTTAGCTGATGCAGCGGTATACGCGCTTCTACATCGGCGAGGTTGTGCTCGCGGGCCCCCTTGACCACGATGTGGTCCTGGCGACGCCGTGGACGCGGCCGGCTACGACGTCCCAGATGGCGTCGGCTCCTGCCCAGCACCTCGCGCAACATCACAGCCGTGGCCGACTGGCCCTGCTGAGCCAGAGCCTCAGGAGACCCCTGGGCCACGATCAGCCCCCCCTCATGGCCCCCTCCCGGCCCCAGGTCCACCACATAGTCCGCGCACTTGATGACATCCGGATGGTGCTCGACAACAATGACGGTGTTGCCCTCGCGCACAAACCGCTGCAGCACCTCCAGAAGCTGCTGGACATCGTGCAGGTGCAGGCCTGTAGTAGGCTCGTCCAGGATGTAGATGGTGCGGCCCGTTGCCGGCCGCGCCAGCTCCTTGGCCAGTTTGACCCGCTGCGCCTCGCCCCCGGACAGCGTGGTAGCCGGCTGGCCCAGCCTGATGTAGCCCAGACCCACATCGGCGAGTGTCTGCAGGTGGCGCCGTATGCGTGGAATAGGGGCGAAATGCTCCAAAGCTTCGACTACGGAGAGCGCCAGGACATCGGCGATCGTCCGCCCCCGGTAGACGACCTCCAGTGTCTCACGGTCAAAGCGCCGGCCTTCGCAGGCCTCGCACGGCACCCAGATGTCCGCCAGGAAGTCAGACTCCAGGCGCACGGCTCCGTGCCCCGCGCAGGCCGAGCAGCGTCCCTCCGCTACGTTGAAGGAGAACCGGCCCGGGCGGTAGCCCCGCATGCGGGCCTCGGGCAGGCTGGCATAGAGGTCGCGGATGGGAGTGAAGACGCCGGTATAGGTGGCGGGATTGCTGCGCGGTGTGCGCCCGATGGGGTCCTGATCGATCAGTACGACCTTGTCCAGGTGCTCCAGGCCATCAATGGCGCTAAAGTCCCCGGGGGTGAGCTCAGTGCCGTGCAGTTCGCGCGCCAGGATGGGGTAGAGGGTGTCTGTGATCAGCGAGCTCTTTCCGGACCCTGAGACGCCCGTCACGCAGATCATACTGCCCAGCGGCAGATCCACGTCCACGTTCCGCAGGTTGTGGTGCCGTGCCCCCCTGAGGCGCAGCCATGCGCCATTACCCCTCCGGCGCTCCGTCGGGATCGGGATGCTCAGCTCGCCCTTGAGGTACCGGCCCGTGAGCGATCCGGGCGCACGACTGATCTGCCAGGGGGTCCCCACGGCGACGATGCGACCACCATGCTCTCCCGCTCCGGGACCGAAGTCCACCACGGTATCGGCCGCGAGCATGGTCTGTTCGTCATGCTCTACCACGATGACCGTATTGCCCTGGTCTCGCAGGCGAGCCAGGGCCTCCAGCAGCTTCCCCTGGTCCTGGTGGTGCAGACCGATGCTGGGCTCATCCAGGACGTACAGACAATCCACCAGGCCACTGCCGACCTGGCTGGCCAGGCGGATGCGCTGCGCCTCCCCCCCTGACAGCGAGGGTGCGAGGCGGTCGAGCGTCAGGTAATGGAGGCCGACGTGGTTGAGGAACGAGAGCCGGTCCCGGATCTCCTTGAGCGCATCCTCGGCGATGGCAGCCTCCGTATCGCTGAGCTCCAGGTCGGCAAAGAACCGGTCCGCCGCCGCGACATCCATAGCCACGACATCGGCAATGGACTTGCCGCCGACGGTGACCGCGAGGCTCTCGGGACGCAAACGCCGGCCTCCACAGGCCGGGCACGGCCCCGCCCGCATCGCCTCCTCGATCCGCCGCAGCAGCGTGGGGGCCTTCAGGTGCTGGTAACGGTACTGCAGTTCAGCGATGATGCCCCCCCAGGTGTGGCGATGTCGCCACTCCCAGCCGTTGTTTGGGTTGCGAAAGACAAAGTCCAGCTTCTCCGTCCCGGTGCCGTACAGCAGGACCCGTCGCTGCTCCTCGGTCAGATCGCGCCAAGGTGTGTCCAGGGCGAAACCGTAGCGGTCCGCCACTCCCTCAAACCAGTGGCGCCGAAAGGCGCTCCGCAGTGACTGCATCGCCGGGATAGCCCCGTCCAGCAGCGACTTGCTGGGGTCGGGAACCAGCAGTTCCGGGTCCAGGACGCGTTCGGTCCCGAGACCGTGGCAGGCTGGGCACATCCCCCTGGGGCTATTGAAGGAGAAACTGGCGTGCGTCGGCTCATCGAAACTCAGGTCACACCGGGCGCACGCGTACCGGGTCGAGAGAAGCACATCAGGCTGTCCCGGCACAGCGACAATGACTGTGCCCTCGGCCAGCCGCAGGGCCGCGTCCACCGCCTCCGCCACCCGGCCACGGATACCCGGTCTGATCTTCAGCCGGTCCATGATGATGGACACGTCATGGCGGCGGTAGCGACTCAGGCGCGGCGGATCGTCCAGTCGCACCTCCTGGCCGTCCACCCGCGCCCGCAGGTAGCCCCGCTTGGCCATATCCTCCATCAGGTCACGGAACTCACCCTTCCTGCCGCGCACCAGAGGGGCCAGGATCTGCACCGGTGTTCCTTCCGGCAGACCCGCAATGCGCCCGATGATCGTCTCGCGGGTCTGGCTGCCGACCTCCTGGCCGCAATGGGGGCAGTGCCGATGGCCGATGGCCGCGTAGAGGACCCGCAGGTGGTCGTAGATCCCGGTAACGGTCGCAACCGTAGAACGCGGATTGTGGCTACGGGCGCCCTGGTCGATGGCGATGGCCGGGGCCAGGCCCTCGATCGCACCCACCGCCGGACGCCCGAGCTGCTGAAGGAATTGCCGGGCATACGTGGAAAGCGACTCGACGTACCGCCGCTGTCCCTCCGCAAACAGGGTATCGAAGGCCAGCGACGACTTTCCGGAGCCACTGACGCCAGTGAAGACGATCAGTGCGTTCTTCGGCAGGTCGAGGTTGATGTCTCGCAGGTTATGTTCGCGTGCGTGATGGATACGGAGCACGTCTTGGGTCGAGGACACTTGGGCACTCCTGTAGGCGAGGGGCCACGCAGCAAGATTGTAATAGAACGTACGTTCTAAGTCAATCGCGCGCCCGATCGGCCCTGCCTAGCATAGACCACTGCCCCTCGGCCGCAGTTCGCCGAAACTGCGCCGAGGAATCGCGACGTGAGGTGTAGCTACAGTGAGCAGAATCAGGGTAGGTGTCATCGGCTGCGGTGTCATGGGGCCCCGGCATGCCGAAGCCGCTGCGGGGTGCGAACTCACCGAGCTGGTTGCAGTGGCTGATCTGATCCCGGAGCGAGCCCGGGAGACGGCGGCTCGTTTCGACGTGGCTCGCGTCTACGGGCCGGGCAGTGACCTCATCGCGGACCCGGACGTGGACCTGGTCGTGCTGGCGATGCCGGCCCACGCCCGTACTGCTCTCGCCCTGCAGGCATTCGCTGCCGGCAAGCATGTCCTGACGGAGAAGCCGGTCGCTATGGACGCAACCGAGGTCGAGGCGCTCATCGCCGCGCGCGGTTCGCTCAAGGCGGCATGTTGTTCATCCCGCTACCGGTTTCTTGAGGGCGCGAGCGTCGCCGCCGAGTTTGTTGCCAGTGGCGCGCTGGGCCAACTGCGTACCGTCTGGATGCGGTCGCTCTTCCCTGCCGCTCCGCCGCCCAGCGAACCGCGGCCCGAGTGGCGCCTCAAGCGTTGCCTCAACGGCGGCGGGTTCCTGATGAACTGGGGCTGCTACGACCTGGACTACTTGCTCGGTATCACCGGCTGGCGGCTGCAGCCCCAGGAGGTCTTCGCCCAGTGCTGGCCCGTCCCTGAACAGCTCGCCCCACACTTGCCACCAGGGTCCGACGCCGAGACGCACTACGTCGCCCTTGTCCGCTGCGCCGACGGCACAATGCTGTCCATTGAGCGAGGCGAGTACATGGCCGCCAGCGCGGAGAGTGGGTGGCAGATCGTGGGTGATCGGGGCTCACTGACCCTGACCATGACGGTCTCAAACCCCAAACGCATCATCTACGAGAGCGCCACGACCCAGGAGGGGCATCGCTCCGAGGTTCTCTGGGAGGGCGACGAAAACACGGACCTGATCATGACGGGCCCTCTGACCGACCTCGCAGCAGCGATCGTCGAGGACCGTGAGCCCATGACCAGTCTCGAAAAGGCGCTGGTTGTCCAGCGTCTGAGTGACGCCATTTACAGGTCCGCTCAGGCTGGTACAGCCGTCAGCTACTAGCGAGCGTTCCGGGCAACAATGAGCGGGGCGCAGGCCACCACCGGCCCGCGCCCCGCTGCTTAAGAAACCAACCCGTCGCGAGCTTACCTGCTGGCTACCCACTCCACGAAGATGTCATACTGCTCACAGAAGCCCTTCAGGGTCCGCACCACGGGCAGGTAGGTGTCAAACTCATCCACTGTCATTCCATCCGGTTCGTAGGCCATCCGGAAGAGCTTGCTTTGCATCAGCTTGGCCATGATGTCATCGGGAACAGGTGTCCACATGCCGTTGGGGTTGATCTCGCGCGGCTCCGCGTCGTACTCCGCCTGGCGGGGCGGAAAGACAGTCAGGAAGATCGGCATGGGGCCGTTGGCGAGAGACCGGTCAATGTTCCAGGGGCCGCGGCCCGAGGCGGGCAGCGGGATTGATTTGCGGAAGCCCAGGCCGCCCTCGGAGGGGGGCAGGCACAGCAACCGGTATTCCCGCTGGCGGATGGCCGTTGTAGCCCACGTCTTGACCTCTTCCCAGTCCTCGACGCCCAGGTCCCGAAGCTCCTCACCAATGGGGTCGTCCAGTCGCCCATCCATCTGCGTTCGGTAGGACACTGGCGCTGTGCTGTACCTTTCGATCACGCCCGCGAACGCGATCTGCTGGGGCAACGAGAAGTTGACGGTGATGTTCACGCCCATGCCCTCGCCGGTCAGTGCCTGGGCCGCCTCGATGCCCGCTTTGGTTCCCGGCAACTTGAAAACGCAGTTGGGGATCCCGTCCAGCCCGCACGCGAGCTGCTCCCAGACCCACCGTCCCTCGCTGATCATGGCCTCGGCGTTGTCCGCGGCCTTCGGCGAAAGCTGCAGGGAGACGTAGCCCATCTTGGCCCCGGTCAGCTCCCAGATGGGGCGCAGCAGGCGCGCGTTGTACAGCACCACCTCAATCGTCATCGCGTAGGCCAGTTGCGTCGGCGTGTAACTGGGATACCGGGCCTGCAGCGCATCGCGGACGGGCGTCCAGTAGGACGGGTCCTCCTCACGGGCGATATTCACCAACTGGGGGTTTGTCGTGCACATGGCGGCGCCCAGTCGCATGGCATTGCGCAAATGGGCGGCATAGTCATTGCCCCACCACGTGTTGAGTTGTCCGCACAGGCTCATGCGCGTGATCTTGGCCAGGTTGCTGCGCTCGATGCTCTCGATTCTCTCACGCGCGGCGGCCACGAGATCACTTTCGCCAAGCTGGTTCACCAGCGCCAGACTCTCTTCCGCCTCGGCCTTCAAAGCAGCCTGGTCAAGCGCCAGTTCCCCATGGCGGCAGGTGTCCTTGAGGTGCCAATCAGCCAGCACTGAACAGAGGTCCACGGCATTCTCGGTCAACAGCTCCGCTGCCTCGCGGCGCACCTCTGGCTCGGTTGCGCGCTCGTAGAGCGCCTTCTGTTCGGCGCGGAGGGCCTTGAGTTCCTCGGACAGAAACTGTGGTTCAGTATGGAAGACGAGACGTTGCAGCACACGCAGCGTTCGATCGGTCATGAGCAGACAACTCCGTTTTGCCGAAGCGCGGCAGTATACAATCGTCACGCGACCCGCTTCAGAGGCAGGCCGAGCACGGGGGGCAGTATAGCACAGATAAGCAGCCTGTAAAGCCCTCAAAACGGCACCCGAGCCCAGCCCCGGTACATCGCGCGGAGGTGCCACGGTTTGTGCGTCGAAGAGGATGAGGCACTCACCCTCGCAACCTGGAGAGCACACCTCAGATGGCTACGCTGAAGGCCGCGATCTACTGGGACGACGACCTCCGGGCCCTGGCCAATGCGGCTGGGGCCAACTACTGGCATGTCTACACCCGCGAGATCTGTGAACAGATGGGCCTGTGCCCAGTCCAGCTCCCGCGGCGCGACCTTAACTCCGAGGGGCTGGGCGAACTCAAGGTCCTGATCCTTCCAGACCTGAGCGGGAAGTACCTCAGTGTGGGCGAAAAGTCCGCTCTCCGGCAGTGGGTCCACGCTGGTGGCCTGCTCATTGGTCTTGCGACTGAGGGCCTCGGCGACCTCTTTGGAATAGCCGTGGATGGCGAGATCCCGCAGTCCGATGATTGCTACAGCCTGTCAGCCGCCCTGCGCTTCACCGACCCCAACCTCGCCCGCCCCCTCCTGCCCCCTGGCGAGGAGGATGCGCCGATCCCCATCGCCGCTCCGGCGCGGCTGCTCAGAGCGAGCGCTGACTGCCGCGAGCTGGCCCGCCTCGTTTCGCTCGCCGGCCGCGACTTGCGTCGTCCGGCGGTTACCCTGCGCTCCGTCGGCAAGGGTCAGGCCCTGTACTTCGCGTTCCACCTGGCCCAGTCCATCTGGGTCATGCACCATGGAAGGCCAATACTGGACGACTACGACGGCGACGGCAAGCTACGGTCGTCCGACGCCATGATCCTGCGTCCGTTTCCGACCTCACTGCCGTATGCCGACCTACTCGTAATGCTCCTGCGCAATGCTATCGGCCACTGTGGTCTGCCCTTCATCCATGCCCTGCCGCCGCTGCCCGAGACCGGCGAGGTCCCTGACGCGCTGTTCCATTGGGGCGGCGATGATGAGGCGCTTGCCGGCCAACAGCTCCCGGCCTCCGAGTTCATGCGCGAACTCGGGCTGCCGTACCATATCAACATCATGGCGCGTCCAGGCGAAGGCTTCTCCCTGACGAAGGCTGAGTATGAGCAACTGAAAGCCAATGGGCACGAGCCGTCATTACACTTCAACTTCATTGATGGTGTGGAGCACCCCTACTCCTTCACCCGGCAGGACATCCAGAAGCAGGTGGACGAATACGTTGCCAGCTTTGGGGAACTACCGGTCTGCACCGTGTTCCACTGGACCGTGTGGAACCTGTGGTCAGAGCCGGCGGAGTGGATGGCTTCCTGCGGCCTTCTGGGGGACAATAGCCACGTTCACCAGCCGTGCCCGCCATCAAACCCCATCAACATCGTGGGCTTCGGCTTCGGTACCAGCTACCCCTACCATTACTACCACGACTGGCGCAAGGAAAATGACCGCATTCGCTTCCTGGAACTCCCTATCACGGCCTACGAGTGCGGTTACTGGCAGCACACCGAGGAACTCGACCTGAAGCCGCTCCACCGGGCCATTGACCTGGCCCGCTACTGGCACCTCACAATGAACATGTTCTACCATCCGGTGCTGATCTACCAGTTCCCCCAGTGTCGGGAGGCTATCAAGGCGGGCCTCAACTACATGCGCCGGCTGGGCCTCAGGCCATTGCACATGGGCAATGACCGGCTGACGCGCTGGTGGCTGGCTCGCAGCGAGTCCAGCATCCTTGACGCCGCGCTGGACGCCGACGGGCGCCGCATGACCGTGCACTCGGAATGGCCGGAGGGGATGGTGGTACAGGCTCTCGTGGACAGTCCGCGGGCCCAGGCCACCGTAGACGGCCAGCCGCGCCCCATGGTGGTTCGGGAGGAGCACGGGGCCTGCTGGCTCTACGTGTCTGTGCCCCAGGGAACGCACGAAGTCAGAATCTCCCCGGGCCAGACGATGGCAGCGGGGAAGTGAACCTCTTTCCTCGCCACGGTTAACCCACCGTTCCTGGCATCGCCCGCACGCCCCCGCGTGGAACAGAAGAGCCCGACCAGACGGCCGGGCTCTTCATGACTCTGCTGAGGCGTCGACCTACTCGGGCGACTCCTTGGTGATCTTGGCCGCCTTGGGGCCCACATACCATCCGCTGCCAGCCTTACCGGCACAGCCGAACAGGTCAACGTACTCGTGCACGACTTCCTTGATGCGCTTCATGCCCTGGTCGAAGATCTTCCGGAAGTCCTTCTCGTCCGGCCGCTCCGCCAGTCGCTCGGCGGTGCCCTGGATCAGAGCCATCGAGATGCGCGTGGCCACGTTGACCTTGCAGACACCCATGGCGCAGGCCTTCTGCATCTGGTCCAGTGGGATGCCGCTGGCTGCGTGCAGGACAAACGGCAGGCCCACCTCGTCCATCAGCTTCTGCAGGAGGTCGAAGTCCAGCCGCGAGCCACGGCCGGTCATGCCGTGGATGGCGCCGATCGCGATGGCCAGGGAGTCGCACTTGGTGCGCTCAACGAACTCCTTGGCCTGATCGGGCTTCGTGCTGTGCTCGTAGAGCTTCGCCACCTGCTCCTCGGTCATCAGGTCCAGCACGCACTCCACATCCCCGCTCTTGCAGGGGGCCATCTCCTCCTCGGTCAGGTAATCCTCGATCTTGGGGATCAGTCCCAGCTCGCACTCCAGGGGGATGCCGCAGGCATGGGTCATGCGCGCGATCTCCGAGGAGACGGCGACGTTGTCCTCAAAGCTATCCTTGGACCCGTCGTACATCAGGGATGTGAAGCCGGCGCGCAGGCACTGGACGTTCTGCTCATAGCTGGTGCCATGGTCGAGGTGCAAAGCCACCGGGATACTTGCCTTGTTGGCCGCGGCGATGACGAGGGCGGCGGCTTCCTCGAGCCCGGCGTACTTGATCGCGCCCTGGCTCACCTGCAGGAACACAGGTGCTTCCTTCTCCTGGCAGGCATCTATGACGGCCTTTACCGACTCGAGATTGTTGGCATTGAACGCGCCAACCGCGTACCCGCCCTCCAAAGCGGGTTGCAGCAGTTCATACCCGGTGACAAGTGGCATCTATGACCTTCTCCTTATCTCACGTTTCTGCCTGGGGTCTGTTCGTAGACTGGCACAGCGAAGCCATGTTAGTACATGCCCCAAGAGGAGTCAATGGAGTTCGGCACACCCCTTACCGGCCCCAGCCCGGATGGTCCGACTCCAGGGGCGAGGCCTCGGGCGGCTCTGGACAGGCTAGCGTTTGGCAGTCTGGCCGGGGGATGAACTCGGGTGGTAGAATGCCACATAGCCACCCAGAAGCTCAGTGGTGCCAAGTGTACCCGCAAGGTTGGACAGCAGCATCAGGCGCCCGCCCTGGTTGACGGCGATGCCGATATGCTGAGACCGGCGCGGACCGTAGGTGAAAGGCCAGACGAGGATGTCACCAGGTCGGGCCAGGCCGTCCTTGCGGGGCAGATAGCCGCGCTCGGGTAGTTTCTTCAGCCACACGGCCGCGTCTCCCAATCCCCAGCCGAGGGCCTCCCGCATGGTGCGGGCGCAGCGGTTGTAGTCGTGCGAGACATCGCCGATGGCCATGCGCTCCACCGCACGCGCAATCTCGCCCTCTCGCGGGTAGGTCAGCGCGAGGTCACCAAACAAGGTGGTCGTCATGCCGGCAATGAACGAATCCCGCCACTTCTTCAGAGCGGCAATGCGCTTGGCCTGAGCCGGCTGCTGCTTGAGCTTCCGTGCATTGATGAGGTCCATCTCACCCAGTCGCACGACCCCCACATACTCGCGGTCCTTGATCTCCACCACCGGCTCCTGCCCGGGACCGACCTGCGGCGGAACGAGCGGGAAGAGAGTGTAGATCTCGCCCCGCGGGGTCTCCGCCGTTGGCTCGACATGCACGCCGGGCTGCAGCGGCTCGCGCGCATCTCGCTCCACCACAGGTGCAGCCAGGGTCATCCACTGCAACGAGGCGTAAGTGTCGCTGGCGTAATAGCCCTGGCGGCACAAGACGACCATCTCCACCTGAGCCAACTCGCGGTGTGGCACCGGGCTGACGCCGTTCACCCAGCCTTCCAGAACAACCCCTGGGTACTCATCGAAGGTCATCCGCACCGGCGCGCCCTTGGGGAAGTTGCCTACAGCGTCGCGGGGCACATCGGCGTAGACCCGCGCCCATTCGCGGTTCGCCACCTCCAGCACCGGCGTGCCCGCTTTGACCTGAGACCCCTCCGGAACCAGTTGACGGACAACAACCCCATCCGAAACCGCCGCCTCGTCGCGCCAGCGTGGCGCGGCCAGGCGCTTGACCTCCTCGGGTACGCCGGGCACCTCGACTGAGGGGCGCAGACGGCTGGACGCCGGCACGCGCGGCACGGAGGACAGCTCCGGGCGGCGGGCACGGGTGGGTGAGGGGAACGTCTCCGACCGCGAGACGGCGGCTTTCGGCGACGCCTGGCGCTGGGACGCCGGCTGGCCCATTCGGCGGCTGGAGCCGTTAATAGCCGGCGGTGCCTCGGCCGCTGACAGTTGGCGCAGGGCGTCGTCGCGCCGGTTCTCCTCGCTGGCTCTTCGGCTGCGCTCGGCCATCGCCGCGTCTATGCGCTGCTGAGTAGACCTCGTCCTGGCCAGAGCCGCCTCGCGGGCCTCCACGGCCTCAGCACGCTTGGCCTGTAGCTCACGTAGATCACTTTCAGCCGCTTCTGACTTGGCCTTCGCGCCCTCATAGACTTTGCGGGCCAGGATGCCCTGGTCGTAAAGGCGCTGGCTGGCAGCCTCATCCACTCTCGACTGCTCCAGCCGCGACCTTGCTGCCGACAGCCGCTCGTCGAGCCGGGCAATAAGCTCGCCAAGCTGGGAGGCACGCTGGTGAGCGTCGGCCAACTGGCTGCTGAGCGATGAGACATCAGGCAGAGGTGTGTTGTCTGTCGGCGCCAGGGATGGCAACTGACTCGGACGGGAGGCCTGCGCCGAAGCCAGCCCCGGAGCCCGCGCGAGCCCTGTCTGCTTCTTCTCCTGCTGGGGCTGCAGTCCGGCAGTGGGCTGGATCTTCGTCAGCGCCGGTAGCGGCCCGGCGAGCCTGATGCCCAGGGCGCGGGGGTCAGCCGTCGGTTGGGGGAAATCCACGCCTGGCGGCAGGGGCGGCAGTGTGCTGTCGGCCGGCGCGATCACGAAGGGACTGCTGGCGAAACGTGCCATCGCGCTCTCGCCAATGCGCAGGTCCTGCAAGATGGCCAGGTCATAAAGCCGAACCAGTGCCTCACCCGCCTGGAAGGCGCCCTGTTCGGGGTACAGGTACTCGACCACTCCCGGGGCGCTGGCCTTGACCACATAGAGATAGGCACTGCCAGAACCCGTTACTGTACAGACAGGGTCCACGCGTCCCTCGCCGACCTCGATGCGGGCCACCGGCATCCGAGACAGGCGGTCCGGCGGGGGCAGGGGCAGCAGTTGGTCAAAGCGCGAGGCCTTCTTGGCCGGCCGAGCAACGGCGGGTCTGCTCGCCCTCACGCCCGAACCCCAGGTCTGGGGCAGTGGGCTGGCGTCCTTGAGAGCGGCAGGCGTGATGGGAGGAGCTGCGAGAGCCAAGCTGCCCACAGCGCCACAGAGAACACAGATTGCCGCCAGCACGCGACAGCGCCGGCGTCCGTTGACAGGTCTGTCCATAGGATAGTGAACCGGTGCGTTAGACAGTCCGCGAGGGGCAAAAGTTCTGGCCGCACCCAAGGGAGGCTGGGCTGTAGGACATCATCGTCCTGGCCAGGCGCGGTTGAGTGCCCAGTTCGCGGAGCGTCGACGCAAGTTGCTGCAGGTCACGCTGGGCGACTTCGCCCCGTATGGCGAGCGAAGGTCACCCATTATTGTGACAGCCCGGCCGGCGGCTGTCAACATGATTTGGCCTCTCGCAAGCCCCATTGCGCCATTCTTGACCTACCGGACCGGTCAGCAGCGCCGGCTTCCCACGTAGCGATGAACGCATTCTCGCCGCCAGCACGGATGCTTCCGTATGTCATCTGTGCCCGCCAGTTCACCCGGTTCGGACGGGGGCGGAGACGCTTCGGCCGGCACGATCTCCCACCAGCACTTGCAGTCGTGGTCGTGTTCGTGGTGGATCACGAAGCCAGCATCGTCCATCAGGGGCTTGATCCAGCCCATGCAGTGCTCGCAGTAGTCCGCGTAGTGCTGCTGTCCGCGTTGCTTAAGGAGACCCTGCGATGGACAGGCATACATGTCAATACGGAAGACGTTGCCCGCGCGGACCGACGTGTACCCCGCCTCCTCCTCCGCCAGCGTATGCCCCCAGTATTCCTCCATGCCCTCGAAACCCTTGCCGATGATCAGCTCGCGAGCGTGGAGTTGCGAGTCACGGGAGATGCACTCCGTCCAGTAACGCTCCACCGCCTCCGGTCCATACTCGCGCAGGAGGTAGGCGAAGGTCCAGTCGTACGCCAAGATGAACTCGGCACATCCAATCATGGCTGGTCCCCCTTGAGCGCAAAGGTCTGCCGACAGCACCCCATGCCGCCTTCGACCTCCACCACAATGCCCGCTCCCTCGCACATGGCCTGGCTGACCACCCGACAGTGGTCACAGTACAGAGGCATGATCTCGCGGCCATGCTCCCGAAGATGCCTGATTGCCGGACATTTCCGCACCTCGATTGTCACGGCCTTCGCTCCCTGCTGGACACAGACGTCGCCGCCTGGCTCGGTCGCAAAGAAGTCACGCCAGTAGTGGTACACCGCGTCCAAACCACCCGCGCGGAATCGCTCCGTCACCTCGGCATAGTGCTCCCGGCCCATGGCCTCCCAGTAGGCACGGAGGCCTTCCTCGCCCCAGTTGGCGTGTATCCAGCGAAATGTCGCGTTGATGGCGAAGTAGAAATCAGGTGCTGCCATGGGTCACTCCCTCATCGAACTGTGAACACGGCCTCAGCAGTTTTCCCGCTGGCGAGGTCACGCAAGAGCAGACGCCACTCCCCTCTGGGGTCGTTGAGAGCGAGCCGGAAACCGGCGTTTTGCCCCCGCACCCCAAAGATGAAGTTGCGAGCGTACTCCCGATGGCGCTTGCCAGTCGGATCGGTCACCTCCAGGTGCAGGCACTGGCGGGCGGTGTCAGAGCCTCCTCCCACAAAGGCCTGATACTTCACTTCACCGCCCACCGGCACCGAGGGCGTCAGGCAGTTCAGCTTCGGCACTGCCAGGGGCCTGGGCGACAGGCAGTACACGGCCCCATCACCCGGCCCGAAGGCGGCGCGAATCGTGTCTCGCTCGCCCAGGTAGGTATGCCGTCGGCAGTCGTAGACATGCCATTTCCGTCCCAGCTTGACGGTCGCCAACTCCTCCGGGTCGCCGCCCTGGGGCAACAGACCCAGGTACGTGAGGTCACCGGCCTCATAGCGGACGGTCTCCAGGTGAGGAGCGTGGCCGGATTCGAGCTCCACGGGGAAGACCGGCTTGACCCCGCCGCTGGACAGGATGCTCAGGAGGACGCGCCGCAAGCCCTGCTCGACCGGGCTGCGGAAGGTGCGCTCGCTGTCGTAGGGCCGCAGGTCCATGTTCAGGTACCAGGCCTGCCCCCGGCCGACCCGGCGCGACAGCAGGGCCGGGGTTCGCGCCTCCCCAGTCGTCACCGCACCGACCGTCGCACCGGTGGGAGAGAGGTTCTCCATGGTCGGAAACCTCAGAACCGCGTCAGCCAGGCCAGGCAAGTCACAGCGCAGGTCTGCAGTTGTGTCGGGGGCCGCGTCGGTGCGCCGGATGCCGAACAGGTCGTCCAGGACTCCTGTCGGCCCCCGGCGACACTTACCGTCCATCAGGCCCGCGAAGGCGTCCGCGATGACAGTCCCGCCCTGACGCACGAAGTCCTCGATGGCTGCTTTCTCGGCGTCGCTGATCGCGATGGACTCCGGTAGGATCAGCACCTTGTAGCGTAGACCCCAGGCATCCGGCTTGGTGAGCTGCCCGGCCTCGATCTGAGGGGTCGCCAGGAATGTGTACTGCAGGCCCAGGTCCTCGATGAGCTTCACCCAGGCGTCCCGGACGTCCTTCTGCTCCTCTTCCTTGGCGAGGAGCTGAGCGGCGTTGATGCTGTCGTGGCTGTAGTGGATAGCGATGCCGTCATGCAAGCGCTTCGCGCTGCGAATGGCGTCCCAGAGCCCCTCCTTCATCTCGCGACAGAGCTTCAAGGTGTCACGACCCGATTCGCTGTAGGAGAAGTCACCGTAGAAGAAAATCGGGGTCATCCAGGCGCTGAGCGCGTTGGTGTCGTGCAGCAGGCACCAAAGGACGTTATAGTCAACCGCCGGGCTCTGCTGGAAGTACCCGGCGTAGTAGGGTGACTGGGCCACGCCGGTATACGGAGCGAAGGAGCGGCGCATCTCGTTGGACCAGCCTGTATTGTAGGAATGGTAGAAGTTGAAGGCCAGCGAGTTCTTCCACCAGTCCATGCCGTTACCGGCCCGGGGCTCCTGAGTGCCCGACAGGCCGGCCCGGGCCTGCGGGTCCACGCTCTCCAGTGCCTCGCTGATCATCCTGTACGTGCCCGCCAGGCTGTCGTTCATGAAATCACGGAACTCGCACCAGGGCGCCGCATTGGCTCGCTGTCTGGCTTCCTCCAGGGTCAACGGCAGCACCTCGTCCCAGGTTGCGAAGTCCGTCTCCCAGGCCTGGTTCAAAGCACTCAGGTCGGCATATCGGCCCTTCAGCCATTCGCGAAAAGCAGCCAGGCTGCGCGGGTCCCAGTCGAAGTCAAAGTAGGCCGTGTAATGGGTCAGACTCATTTCATCGCCCATACAGAAGTCATGGACCCCGCCGTAAGCTGCCGCCTCCTGGGCCACCTTTCGCGCGTGTTCTGCCACCTTTGCCCGCCACTCCCGGTCTTCCAGGCACGGGCTTCGCACCAGGTACTGCTTGTCCTTGGTCTGGTTGTACTGGGCCACCTTCCGGGCGTAGTCGGCATCCATGAAGTCGGCGACACCCGGCCCCATATAGCTGAGCAGCCCGAGATAAGACCAGTCTATGTCGTGCCACATGTTGCGCCACACGTGGCCGTTGCTGAACTCGCTTACTCCGTAGAAGGCAACATCCACCAGCTCCTCAACCAGCGGACCGAGATAGTCAAACAGATACTCTGAACGCCAGGGATAGATACCGCTCCAACTGATCAGGCGGAAGTGATTCCAGTCGCGGGGCGCAGGACAAAGGACGCGCGTCTTCGCCACATCCATCTGCCCCGCGTCCGACAGCACGGCGAGCTCCCATTCCAGTCCGTTGGCCCGCAGCTCCAAGGGTTCAGCGGCGAAGCTGACCTCGCTAGTGCTGCCGTCCAGCGGCTGACTTTGCTCCCACAGCAGGCGGCCGAAGGTGTCAGAGAGCCGTGCCCGCGCGCGCAGCCCCGGGACCGCAGGCTGCTGCAAGTCCAGGGTGGCGGTCACCCGCAGGGGCTCACCAGGTCGGAAGACCCGTTCGTAGGGCTGTCCGGTCGGTTCCAGCGCCTGAGCCAGCACGATGCTCTTCTCCGGCGCGAGGCTCTTGATAGCCGCCGGGGCCGCGACTTTGACGTAAGTCTGGCCCCACGCCACACTGTTTCCGGCGGCGTCGCGCACCACCACGCTGGCGAGGTTGACGCCCGCGCCCAGTGTGCTGGGCAGGGGGATGGCGGGCTGGACTTCGCCCGCTGTCCAGTCCAGTGTCACATCGCCCACGGGCTGGCGGAAGCGGTTCTCGAAGGTGGCTGTAACCCGGTAGTTGCCCTCGGACGCGCGTAGCTGCAGCGGCAGGCTCCCGGGCTGCCCGAAGACGTGAGCCTCCAGTGGTTCCAGCGACACCAGTTCAGCCCCCGTGTCACGCCTGGCTGCCCACACAGCCATGCGGCACAGCAGGGCATACCAGCCCTCCCAGTAGTTCCACGTCATCTCCGCGTACTCCGGGCGCAGCCAGCCGCCGCGGTAGGACAGGATGGGCGTCAACGCCGAGTAGCCCCGATAGGGCCAGTCATGCGTCAGCACGTCATAGGTCAGGGCCACCGTCCGGCCCTCTCCGAACTGGTTGGTCACAATCAGCGGTGTCTCTCCCACGGTGGCCAGAACCTCCCCCTCGGGCGGGCGCGAGAAGCCCATGTAGCGCGTCTGGGGGAAAAGCTCCCACGGGAGGCCCGCTGTCAGGCTCAGCGTGGCGTCGGTACGCTGCCAGCGGCCGTAAGTGTTGTAGTCACGCTTGGTGCTCAGGCCCATCATGGGGGCCAACTCGTCGCCTTCCGCGAAGCCGTCGGGCTCGATGCAGACCAGACCCGCCCCCGCCTTGACCTGCGCGGTGATGGCGGCACGGACCTCGGCAGTGAAGTGGTTCTGCCAGTCAAAGCCGGCAATGACCAGCAGTTCATAGCGGTTTCTGTTGAGATAGTCCAGCAACCGTTGGTTAGCCTGGGCAGGATTGGAGATCGAACGATCCCCTTGCCAGATCTCCTCTTCCCATGGATGGGTGCGAAACTTCACATAGGTAAGGTCCAGGTCGAGCCGTTGCTTCAACTCGATAATCTCGCGTGAGTTAAGATCGTCGCAGAGGACGATCGCCCTGATCGGTCCGCCGCGCAACGGCGTGGCCCACTTCACATGCGGCGTTACGATCTCGTCCGTCAGCTCGTGGCGAGGCAGAGACGGCTCTTCCTCCGGGCCCATGCCCACTCGCGGTTCCAGCGGCTCGCGCTTGTAGGCCAGCGCTGCTCCGCCGATGGTAAAGGGGCGCTCGAAGTCGTCTAAGGCCTTTCCCTCACGCTCGACCTGGCAGTTCAGGACATAGGCGCCGGGTCCCAGGCCCTCCAGAGCCACGCTCAACTCTCCCGGCGCATCGCTGCGGGCAGTGACACTACCGCGCGGCTCCCAATCACCCGCCGCAAGCTTCCGAAGCCGCACCTGACCGGTCACGGGCCGGCTGTTCGGCAGGGCCGCCTGCAGGCGCACTACTGCCTGGGCCGGGTCACCTTCCGCTGGCGTGAGTTCAATGGCTCCGAGCACGTCGTCCACAACGCCGTCCACGCGTTGCAGGCCCTGGAAGGGCGTGAAGATCATCTGCGTCTCAAAGGCCTCGCCGCTCTTCAGTGGCAGCCGGCTGTACCGCCACTCGAAAGTTGGGACCTGCACCCCGACCCCGCCCCAGTTGTAGAAGCAGTAGAGGTGTGGCGCTGAGAGCTGGACCGCCAGCCCTGTCCCGTTGGCCCCGCAGCAGGCCGCCCAGCCGCGGACCGGCTCGTTGAACCAGGCGTCGGCGTTGCGTGGCGGATTGGCGGGATCGAAGGTGAACTCGCCGACGCCGGCCGACATGGGGTAGAAGTAACGGTTCGTCTGACCGACCACTCCCAGGAAGTTGTGAGACCAGAAGCCGTAGGTGTAGTCGGTCTGTGACGACGGATCGTTCTGGAGGCGATAGGCAACCCGTACCTGGGGACTGCCCCGCCCAAGGGTGATGCGCTTCGTGATATGCGTGAAGCCCATCATACCCCCGAGACCGGTTGTTGACAGCTCCACCCAGGCTTCGCGATCGTCGCCACCGGTGCGCCAGGTGTATGGCCGGTCTGCGAACTGGTAGGCCGGGCTCCAGAGCTGGTCGCGCAGGAAGCCGTACTGCGCGGCCTGTGGTCCTACGAACTCCGCGCCCGCCGGCTTGTACAGGAAGCTGCGACAGACCCCGCCGTCCAAGGGGCAGAAAACCAGGCGCAGCAGCGAGTTCTCCAGGACAACCTCCGGTCTGCCATCACCGTCGGCGTCTGCCTCTCGGGCCGTGGGCTTCTCGTCGGCGAGCAGGGGGAGTCTGTAGGTGTCCACCGTCTGCTGGGCGAGAGCCTGGCCGAAGACCTCGATCTCCGACAGCGCCAGGACCGAAGGGGCGTTGAAAACCAGCCGCAGCGCATCCGTGTGCACCTGGACATCCTTAAGCACCAGGGCGAACTGCCGCTGCTCGGTATGGCCCCAGAAACCGGGTAGAACGCCGACAGGCTGATAGTGGCCCATCACACGGGCCAGCACTGTCAGGTCCCGGAGCTTGTAGTTGTCATTGGGCCGACTGAGGTGAACGGTAACCCCGTGGATTTCAGTGGGCCCCCCGAGGTCGAGGTCAATGGTCACAGGTCCGCCCTGAAAGATGACCCACTCGCTGCCCGTCTTGCCGTCGCGCAACATCACGCCGGTCTTGTCGGCATACTGATCGGAGAGGTACCGCTGCTGGAAACGGTAGGTCCAGCCCTGAAGGCGTGGTGCCTCCTGGGTCCAGGCGGGGACCACAGGGACGGTGGAGATGATAAGGCCCAGGGACAGGAGCCATCGGGACATCGCCATGCACCCCTTGCGACCCTGCGCTTGCAGGTTTGACGTGGTTTCCGGCCGTGGGTTATACTCGTTGTGCTTTCGCTATCGCTCAGTGCCAAGGAGAGCGCGCATGTGGCCCTTTCGGCGTCGGCCTGACCGTGACCTGCGCCGCCAGCTCCAGGCCGCCAACGAAGCCCTGCGGAAGCGTGACCTGCCCACGGCCATCACCGCCTACCGCGAGGTATTGGCCGCCGATCCGGAGAACCTCAGTGCGCTGATGAACCTCGGCACGGCCCTCCATCTCTCTGGGCAGCACACGGCAGCCATCGAGTGTTTCGAGCAGGCCCTGCAACGCGATCCCGCAAACGCCACAGCCTATGTCAACCTGGGAGCCGCGCATGGTTCCCTGGGCCATCTCGACCGCGCCATGAAGGCCCTGCTGAAGGCTCTTGACCTGGCGCCCATGAAACGTGACATCCATTACAACCTGGCTACTCTCTACTTGCGCAAGGGGGAGGTCGTCCGTGCCATGGCCGAGCTCGAGCTCGAGTTGGCCATCCATCCAGACCACGTCCCGGCGCAGAAAGCGGTCGCCGAACTGCGCCGCCAGCAGTTCGGGACGCGTTAAGCGGGCGTCGGACGGCGGGGGAAGGTCGGAGCTGGCCGCAGAAAGCACATGGCCGATCAGGCCTCTTAGCTTCGTCGGTCACCACGGAGGTGAAGGTGCTCATGCCGGCTGAAGAGCAGGATGTCACCAATTCAGAGTTGGCGATGATGTGCCGCCAGTTTGCCAGCCTCATGCACGCCAAGGTCAACATTCTTGACATCTTTGAAGCCCTGCGCGAACAGAGCTCCAATCCTCTCGTGCGCGAGGTCATCGATTCGGTTCGCACCGACGTGGAGAACGGGCGCAGTCTGGCCACCGCCTTTAGCCGCTATCCCAAGGTTTTCTCGCCCTTCTTCATCAGCATGGTGCGCCAGGGCGAACTCGAGGGCGAGTTGGACCGCACCTTCTCTGACCTGGCAGAGTACTACGAGACGCGGCTCGAGGAGACACCTGACAGTAAGCGCATGGAAGGGCCGGTCTACGACTGGGAGGCGGCCGCCCGGTCCTTTCAGTGGATCTTCATCTGGCTGACCCTGCTGGGCGCCTTCTGCCTGCTGGGCGGGGGGCTGATCTGGTATGGCACGACGCTCGGTGGCATCCCGGGCGACGTGGGGCCCAACGTCGCCATTTTCGTGTCAGTGATCATGTTCCTGGCCGTCATACTCTTCTCGCGGGGCCGCCGCCGGCGCTAGACACATCGCCACCCGTGATGGTTGGGCACCAGCGCTCGCCGTGTCCGAACATGGGTAGGAAGCAGGTCGAACTCGTGCAGCGAGGCGCATTTGCGGTATATCCCCTGGTACTGCTGCTCGCGATCGGGGCAGCAGCGGCTGACTCTCTGGACTGGGCCGATGACCTTGACGAGGCCCTGAGCCGGGCGCAGGCAGAGGGGAAGCTTGTCCTGCTGGTGCTCGAGAGCGAGCTATGCCCATGGTGCGTCAAGCTGACAGAGGAGACCCTCACCGCCGAGGCCGTCACCACCCACCGCGAGCGCTTTGTGGCGGTGAAGGTCAGCGTTGCCGATCAACCGGAACTGGGAACCAGATACGCCCGCCGCGGCGTCCCGCAGAGCGTCTTCCTGACCGGCGAGGGCCGGCAGGTGGGGAAGGTGGAAGGGTTTGTGCCGGCCACCATATTCGCGGCCAGGATGAGGGATGCCTGGGCCGCGCGCGACCTGCCGGCTGAGATAGCGAACTTTGAGGCGACCCGGGAGAGTCGCCCCCTGGACGCGCAGGAACTCGCACGCCTGGGGCGGCTCTACGTGGCCACAGGGCAGGAGCAGAAAGCGGAGCCAGTACTGGAGCAGGCGCTCGAACAGGCCAGCCAGCTTGACAATGCCACAGCAGCCGGAGCCCGCCTTGACCTGCTGATTGCCCGTCTGCCGGCCCAGGACGGGGAGTTGGCGCCCGAGCTCGTGAACTGGCTGGAGACAAACGCACAGCACGCTCGTGTGGTCGAGGCCCAGTACTATGCGGGGTACGCGCTGGCGCTGAAGGGAGAAGGGCAGACAGCGCTGGCCTTGTGGGCCAAGGTGATCGCTGCGACCCCGGAGTCCACCTGCGGCGTCCTGGCGGCCTACTACACGCAGTTCGTCCGTGAGGCCATGCAACGACGGAGCAATGGGGGTTAGCAGTCCCGCGCCCTGCTTGTCATCGTCGGCGGAGTCCTGACAGAACCCGGCTGTGTATCCCTGGCCCGGCGGCCACGAGCGTGGGGCCGGGAGTGCTCCTGTCGAGGCCAGCGAAGCTCTCGAAAGCCCTGCCGTCTTCGTACGTCACCACCACGCCGGCCTCCTGGCACATCACCAGCACTGCGGCGAAATCATAAGGCTTCCAGTTGTCCTGGATCGCAGCGACGAAGTGCCCGGCGGCAACTGCCGCCAGGGCGTGACTGGCGCTGCCAAGGCACCGCAGTTTCTGTGGCAAGTCCACCTGGTAGCCGTTCAGGATGGTGCTGGCGATGCTGACGAAGTCGTTGGTTCGCATCTCCGTTCGATCCGCAACGGCCACCCGCCGCCCGTCCTGCCAGGCGCCTCCCCCCTCCCAGCCCCAGTACGTCTCCTGCATCACCGGCATCACAAAGGCGCCGGCAACAGACCGCTCGGCGTAAGTGAGCCCCACGGACACCCCCCACAACGGCAGGCCATGCACGAAGTTGCTGGTCCCGTCCACTGGGTCAATGTACCAGACGTAGGGTGAGGCCTGGTTCCCGCCGATACCGAACTCCTCGCCGAAGACGGCATGGTCAGGGAAGGCCGCGGCCAGGCGGCTGCGGATGAGCTCCTCCGCTCCGCGGTCAGCCTGCGTCACCAGGCTGCCATCGTGCTTCTCCTCCACCTGCGCCCGGCCGTAGCAGGCAAGGGCCAGTTGGCCAGCCTCGTGGGCGATCTCCAGAGCGACCTCGGTGGCACGCTGCAGGTCAGTCATGCTGTCTCCTTGTCTCCTCGTGGCGGTCGGGCGCCACGCCGACGGCATTATAGCATAGCCCTGTCGCCCCCGCAGGTCGGCTGCCTTGGGCGGCGAACAGGTGCGGGCGAGACCAACGGCCCTCGGCAACGCCAACGCATGAACCCGGCAAGCTCACAATCAAGCTTTACCCCGCGCGCGGTGGCCATTGGTCTGCTGGCCACCGTGGTCGTGGCGGTGGGCACCCAGTTCGCTGAGCTGTGGGTACACGGTACGCAGGTTTCCCAGTCCACACCGCCCATCAACAGCTTCTTCGTATGGGTTGTCGTTGTCGTGCTGCTGAACACGGTATTTGCTGCCATTCGCCGCGCCTGGGCCCTCCGCCGCGGTGAGCTATTGCTCATCTACAGCATGCTGGTGGTCAGCGGAGGCGTCGCGGGCATCGGCTTCACCCACTTCATACCGCCCCTCATCGCCGCGCCGGTCTACTACGGAACGCCGGACCAGCCGTGGTCAGGGCTGCTCGAGCCCTACATCCCGACCTCCCCCTGGTTCGCGCCGCGCGACGAGCTGGTCGTGCGTTACCTCTTCGAGGGCATGCCGCCGACCTGGTCGGTGCCTTGGCGGCCATGGGTGGTGCCACTCCTGTACTGGACAATCCTTGGGGTCATCCTCGCCTGGCTCAGTATCTGCATCTGCGTACTGCTTCGCCGGCAATGGGTCGAGCACGAAAAGCTGATCTTTCCGCTGAACTACGTGCCCCTGGCCATGACGGAACCGGCTCAGGGGGCCCTGCCCACGGCCCTGCACCCCTTCTTTCGCAACCGGCTGATGTGGGCAGGATTTGCTGTGCCAACGATCCTGCACGCCTTCAACAGCCTGCACTTCTACTGGCCCGCCCTGCCCGAACTCAAGATCCGTGAGGTAGCCCTGGACGGCGGGCTAACCACCCGCCCCTGGAGCGCCGCGCGGCCGTTGCAGCTCTGGTTCTACCCCATGGCTGTGGGCCTTTCCTACCTGCTCTCGCGAGACATCTCCTTCGGCCTGTGGGCCTGGTACTTCGTTGGCAAGCTGGAGGCCGTTGCGGGCGCGGCGGTGGGGCTCACGGGTGGCTCAAACACGGGCGCCTGGAGCGACTTCCCCTTCCTGGAGGAGCAGAGCACGGGCGCCCTCCTGATGCTCGCCGTGGGCAGTCTGTGGGTCGCCCGCAAGCACCTCGCGCTGTTACTGCGCCAGGCCCTGGGGAGTGCCGAGGCTGACGGCAACGAGGCCCTCCGCCCCCGTGTGGCCGTCTGGGGTCTACTGGCGGGCCTTGCGCTCCTCGCCGCCTGGTGGCAGGTGGCGGGGATGTCAGTGATAGCAACGGCGGGCTACTACAGCCTCTGGTTGCTGATGGCTATCGGCCTGAGCCGACTCGTCTGCGAGGGTGGCACTGTCTGGATCGGGACTCCGCTGGACCCGCGTGAACTACTGCGGTGCGCTGTCGGCGTACCCGCGCTGTCGCCCCGCGACTGGACGATCATGGGCTACGCGATGCCGCTGACCCGAGACTGGCGCTGCCTGCTCATGCCCAACGCCATGAGCGCCCTCAAGCTGGCCGAGAGCGGCGAACTGCGTCCGCGAGGCCTCGTGCCGGCCATGATGGCTGGAGCCACCGTCTCGATCGTCGTCTCCTTTGCCACCATTATCGCCCTGGCTTACGGTACGCCAGGCGGCGGCATCGGGCTCTCCGTCTGGCGCTATGTGAACGTCTGTCAGTTGGCTTTCCGCGACACCGGCCAGTCGCTACTCGACCGCACGGGTCCAGTGGTCCTGCGCATCGCCTTTACCCTCGTCGGTGCCGGCCTCATGGCCATCCTCCAGCTCCTGCGCGGCCGCTTCCTGTGGTGGCCGCTGCACCCACTGGGGTATCCGATGGCCTCCACCTTCGCCATGCGCAACATGTGGTTCTCGGTGCTCGTGGCCTGGGCCGCCAAGAGCCTGGTGCTGCGCTACGGGGGAGTGCCAGTCTACGAGCGCAGTCGCCCGTTCTTTCTCGGTCTCATCCTGGGTGACTTCTTCAACATCGCTTTTTGGCTGGTCGTCGAGGCGTTCACGGGCGTCCAGGACCACTTCCTGTATCCGTAGCCGGGAATCGGAAACGGCGCCTCGCTGCTGCGCGAGACGCCGCTTTGGTCTTCTGGTGCCGAAGGCCGGACTCGAACCGGCACGGGCGGGGCCCACAGCCTCCTGAGGACTGCGTGTCTATCAAGTCCACCACTTCGGCAAAGCTCCGTGGACCCATATCATAGCGAAAGCGAACCGCCGTGTCAAAGGGTTCTGCGAGGGTGATGCCGCGATGTGCAGGAACAACAGCAGGTAACCGCTACCTGACAGGGAAATCGGCCCTGTCGCCCACAGGAGGTATACCATGCAGTCCGACATCCGGATCCTCGAGATAGAGACCCACTATTCCCACGAGGTCGCTCGGACACCCCTCAAGTTCGGGGCGGTGGTGGTTGATGCGGTCGAGTTCTGCCGGGTCCGCGCGAAAGTGGAAAACCGCCGGGGTGACACGGCCGACGGCTGGGGCGGTATCTTCCTGATGGACTTCTGGGGGTGGCCCGACCCCAACCTGGAGCACCGCGCCAAAGCGGAGGCCATGCACGAACTCACGGAGCGCTACGTGGAGCTGGCGAGGGGCCATCGCGCCTTCGCTCACCCGATCGACATCTTCTTCGAGCTGGAAGAGGGACTGCGGGACCTCAATCAGGCTCTCTGCGCGGAGCGCGGACTGGCTCCTGCCCAGCCGTTCCTGGGCGCCCTGGTCTGCGCCTCGCCGCTGGACGCTGCCCTCCACGACGCCTTCGGGAATGTCAACGGCATTGACAGCTACTGCGGCTACGGTCCTGAGTTCATGTCCGACCTCTCCCGCTACCTGGGGCCGGATTTCCGGGGGAAGTTCGTGGCTGATTACCTGCGCCCGGCTTACCTGCCACGGGTGCCGATCTTCCACCTGGTTGGCGGTCTTGACAAGCTTACGCGTGGGGAGCTGACCGACGACGACCCGGATGATGGCCTGCCCAACTGCCTGGCCGACTGGATAGCCTACGAGGGCATGTACTGCCTGAAGGTCAAGCTGCGCGGCTCCGACCTTGATTGGGACGTCGAGCGCACCCTCGCGGTCTACGACATCGGGCGGGAGGAGCTGGGCAAGCTTGGGCAGGACGAGCTACACCTCACTGCCGATACGAACGAGCAGTGTGAAAGCCCGGAGTATATTGTCGAGTACCTCAATCGCGTGCGCGAGCGCTCCGGCGACTGCTTTGATCGCATCCTCTACATCGAGCAGCCCACTGAGCGCGACCTGGACGCCAACCGTCACGACATGCGCCCCATCGCGGCACTGAAACCGGTCATCGTGGATGAGAGCCTCACGGACCTGGCGACCTTCGACCAGGCCATGGAGTTGGGCTGGTCCGGAATTGCGCTCAAGACCTGCAAGGGGCATTCCGCGGACATGATCTACCTGGCGAAAGCCAGGGAGCTGGGCATCCCCTACACCGTCCAGGACCTGACCAACCCGGGGATCGCGCTGATCCACTCCGTGGGACTCGGTGCGCGCAGCTACACGATGCTGGGAGTGGAGGCCAACAGCCGCCAGTTCTTCCCTGCCTCAACGAGTCCCGCCGAGAAAGAGGTGCACCGCGGGATCTTCTCGCTGACCAATGGCGAGGCGGACACTTCCAGCCTGCGAGGCACCGGCCTGGGCTACCAGATGGACCGGCTGCTCTGACAGTCCCGGAGTGATCAGTCGGCCTGACGCTCCAGGTAGCCCAGTGCAATCGCCGCCAGGCTGAGCATGGCGGGAAGCAGACATTCCTCGGCGCCGATGAACCCCGCATCGTGCAGTGCGGTACGGGTCGGGCAATCTCTGCTTCCCCCGCAGCCGACCCACAGCAGGGCGCCGGGGCAATGCTCCAGGTAATAGGAGAAATCCTCGCCGCCCATGGAGGGCTTCGCCTCAACCAGCTCGATGTCGTCACCTGCGACGCCGGCGATGCACTCGCGGGCCAGCGCCGTCATCTCCGGGTCGGTGCAGGTGGGTGGCACGCCCCGCTCGTAGGTCACTTGGGCTTTGCAGTCGTGGGCTTGCGCGATACCGCAGGCATACTCCGTTAGCAGTGACTGCACGGCCTCGCGGTCTTCCTCCCGGACAGTGCGGACCGTGCCGCCAATCTCGGCCTGGGCCGGGATGATGTTGAAGGCGCTGCCGGCATGGAACTGGCAGACACTGAGCACGGCCGGGAACAGCGGGTCCAGGCGACGGGTCACCAGTGCCTGCAGGGCCAGCACCAGCTCCGCGGCTGGAACGATGGGGTCGCGCCCGAGGTGGGGGAGGGCGCCATGGGTGCCGTTGCCGGTGATCGTCACCGTGAAGCGACCCGCAGCAGCGAGATTGGGGCCCGCACGCAACCCAATGACACCGGCAGGGTAGTCGGGCCAGACATGGGCGCCGCAGATGGCCTCCACGGGAGGATCCACCAGGACGCCGGCGGCGATCATCTCCAGCGCGCCCCCCAGCGCTTCCTCCGCTGGCTGAAAGATCAGTTTCACGCTGCCGCGCGAAAGACCCATTTCGCGCAGCACCAGGCCGGTGCCCAGCAGCCAGGCGGTATGGAAGTCGTGACCACAGGCGTGCATCACTCCGCACTCCTGCGATGCCCACGGCAGACCCGTGGTCTCCTGTATGGGTAGTGCGTCCATGTCGGCCCGGAGCGCGACGCACGGGGAGCCGTCGCCAATGGTGACCACAACCCCGTGGCCGCCGACACCCGTTTGCACACGCAGGTCGGGCAGGTCGAGGCGCTCCGCTACCCGTGCGGCCGTCCCCGCCTCATGGCCACTGAGCTCGGGGTGCGCGTGCAACTCCCGCCGGAACTCAATGATCTCCGGCAAGAGACGCTTCACCTGGTCTCTCAGGGCGGCAACATCTGCCATGCAGGCCATCCCTCTTGGTGTCCGTTTCAGATGTTAAGGCACCGACCTGTGGCTTGCTGGATCCTCGCCAGATCGCCGCTTTCGTAGGGAACATCGGGCTGGGCGCGAGTTCGGGCACGGGCGATAGTTGCGACGTACTCGGTCAGCTTCTCGCGCATGGTGTACTCGTCATAAGCCGCCTGCAGCGCGCTGTAGTCGGCACCCAGGATCTGGTCCATGCCCGCCGCCACAGCCAGCACTCCCGCCTCGATGTAGCCTGCAGCCACATTGGCCTTCATCCCGCCGCTCACCAGGTAGGGGAACGTCCCGTAGGTGGCGGGGTCAAGGCCCCTGAAGAAGTCCGGCCCCCCGAGGAGATGCGGATTAGCGAACTTCAGCAGGTTAGCCCCCCAGTCCAGCGCCTGATGTGCCTCTCCGGGCGTGCTGACCCCCGAGATGATGATGCGTGTTGGTGCAAAGTTCGCGTATGTCGTCTCACGGAAGGGCAGAAGAGACACGAGGAAATCTGCGCCGACCTCAACGACCTGCTGGATCGAGGGCAAGGGGTGTCCGCGAGCTACAATCCATTGGCGCAGACGTCCCTCCTCCATCAGGGTGGCCGCACCCACTGCCAGGTCCGGAAACTGCCGCTTGGCCAACGCGATAAGTTGCAGGGCCTCGGGATGGCGGCAGGAGATCTCGACGGCCTCCAGTCCGACCTCAAGCATCTGCTCGAGGCACTGCAGCGGCGGCAGCTTGTCATGCACCAGCACAGGCACAACGCCGTGGCGCAGAATCCGGGCGAGCGTCGTGTGCTTGTCCACTTCGTCCCTCCGTTCGCCGCAAAGTCAGACCACAACCCGTCAACGGCTGTCGGGCCAGGCCACCTCCAGCGGTCCAGTCATGGACACCTGTAGAGCGCCAGAGGGTTGGCGCGAGAGTCGCGCGTGCTGAGGTATTGCCCACTCGGCACCCTCTTCAAAGTTGTAGGTGTAACCCTTGCTGTAGTCCCGGTCATCCACGAAGCCGCGGACGAAGCAGACCTCGCCACAGTCCACCTTGTACAAATCGCCGTCTCTCTCGACCCCGGCAATCGTGTAGCAGGCATTGAGCTTGCGGTCATTGGCGACGATGATCTCCGAACCCACCAGCGTTCCGTCGGTGGGCAGGGGCGTAGTGGTCCAAAGACAGGCGTGGGTCTTCAGCTCGCGATCCATCCGGGCCACGGTGCCCCGGTAGGTCGCTGCCGGGAGGGCCATCTCAAACCCATCCCAGCCGACGCGTGCCGCGCGGCAGAGCCAGGCCCGCTCCACGCGCCCCTCGCGTACGCGGAGCGCCGCCAGCCTGCCGCTGAAGCGCAGGCCGCCTTCGACCTCAAAGACTGTGTCGTCATCGGGGCCGCTCAGCAGGTAGTCGGTGGCGCCGTCAGCCAGCACCACTTCCAGTGCAACCGCCTCCAGCCCCGGGGGCTGGTTCTCTATCGGCAGGCGTCGCGCCTTCGCGATCAGCGGCTGCCCCTTATACGGCTCGATCAGGGCCACATTGGTGGTATGGAGGTTGTCGCCACCCGCGGAGTGTGCCAGCAAGTAGCGGAGCACCTTGGGTTGGCCGCTGCCTCCGCCTTTGGGGGGATACCCATCAGCAAGCGCCACGTCGCTGTAGCGGGTGAAGCAGTGGTACCGCACATGGAGGTTGTCCTGCTCCGTAAGGTTCCAGTACGGGGGCATGCCGCGGTAGTCCAAAACGAAGGCCGGCGGCGGAGCGCTGTCGCGCTCTACGTGGTCAAGCCAGCTATACCCCATGCGAGGGCCACGCTTGGACGTCGCAAAGGGGATATCCGGACCGTCGTAGCTCCCCGTCGCCTGCGGTTGCAGGTTCAGTCCCGTCGCGGCAACCGGTCCGGGCAGGGCGTGGAAGCTTAGCAGGTGATCCCTGCCACCGGCCACACGGAAGACATCCAGCGCATAGGAGGCGTTGCCGTCACCAACCTGCATCAGTGCCATCGTGCGCTCATAGCGCTCTGTGACGCCGGGGTAGGCCTCACGCGAGTCGACACAGAACCCGCCAAAGTCGTCGAAGTGAACGAAGAACGCAGGCGTCCCCACCCGCAGGGTGCTCTGCTGGGTTTCGTTGACGATGACGGTGTTGTGGGAGATCTGGCCGTTCTCCCACTCCACTGATTTCGGCCAGTCCCCCCATAGTTCGCGGTACCCTATGGTTGGCACCACGGTATGGCCGTAGGCGTCGTAGCCGAACTGCAGCTCGCTGGTATGCCCGGCGACGCTGTTCAGGCCATAGTACATCCACAGAGCCTGACCGGTGTCACGGGGGCCGAACTCAATGCTGGCGAGCCCATAGCCGGGCATGTTGTCGCCGCGAACAGGAGGCTCCTTGCCGTGGAGCTCCAGTTGCTCTGCGACTACCTTGGTCACCGCATCGGGGTCCAACGCGGTGATGTCGCGGCCAATGCGGCCGGGGTTCCCCTTGTTGGCCCAGCCTGCGAGAAGGGCATAATAGGGGTCATGCAGGTACTTGTAGCCACGCACGATGAAGTTGGGGTCGGCGGCGATGATACTGCCCCGGTTGCCGCAGCTTCCGGAATCGCCGATGTTGGGCGTCGTGTGGGCGAGTATCGCCACACGCCAGCCAGCGGTCAATGTCCGGGCGAACATCGGAAAGTCCCGGTAGAGGCTGTGGCGCCTGTACTTCCCATAGTCCTCGATGAGGTCCGACACCCGAGCCAGGGCGGCTCCCCACCCCAGCGAATACCCTGGAGCGCCCTCGGCGCCGACGCCGTCCCGGTCCATGGCGCCGATGATGAGCGCCGGCAGATGCCCACCGTCACCCTCGCGGATCGCCCCCTGGCCGACGGGCCCCTCCTCAAAGAGCCAGTCCAGCCACTCCGTTGAGGTCGGCTCGCGGTTGAGAGCCACGGCACACTCGGCGACGTTGGCTTGCGGGCCGCCCTCATTGCCGTAGATCCGGGCCACCTTGATCGCCTCGACGAACTCCGTTATCAGGTTGGCCTCGATGTTGCCCACCAGTTGCTCATAGGTGCCCTTGGGCGTCGGCAGCCGATACTGCCGGCTCTTGGCCGCCAGAAAGGCATAGAGCTCTGGCTGATTCCACAGGCCAGACTTCACCATGTCGTATGCCGTACAAAGCTGCGAGACCGTCCCGCACTCCCAGATACTGCCCTCTATCTTGCCACCCCAGGTTGAGCCCGAGTGGAACCAGCCCTGGCGACCGTAGACTCCCCAGTCCATCTCCGGGTAGACATCGCTGATGCGGTCGAGAACCACGCCACACTTGTGAGCATAGCGTGGGTCTCCGGTGTAGAGGTAGGCAGCGGCGAGTGCTGCGACGACATCCTTTACGGCACCCCAGTGCTGGTAAGCATAGTATCCGATGAATCGGTTCACCTTGCCCGGCTCCGGGTTCCAGCCCCAACCGTCGTCTACACACCACTGGTGCAGAGGGTCATTGGGGTCAGGGTGATCGGTATTGAAAAGCAGCGAACGGTCGCCCTTCTCCGCATCGAAACAGCCCGTCTCATCAATCGCGCTCTCGTAGAACTTGCCGAAGTCGTTCTTGGGAAACCAATCCTGGCAGCGGGGGCACTGAACCTTCCACGGCTTGCCCCAGACATCCACGCGCCAGGGGTACTTGGTGGTCTCGTAGATCACATCGCCGCAGTTCGGGCAGCCGCCCGTCCTGACACCGAAGTTCATGTTGACGTCAATGCAGCGAGGCAGCTTCTGGCCGGGCACCAGCCGCCACAGCTCATCGTCAGTCATCTGCACAAACTTCTCAGCCCTGCGCACCGCCGCCGCACGATCAGCCTTGGCCCACTCAAACCGGTCGCAGTTGGCCCGCAGGTTCGCAATGCGTTCGGGGGTGTAGTACCCCCCGTACTCGGGTCCCTCAGCGGCGAGAGCCATGGCGGCAACCCCCGTCATTACCAGCGAACAGACCAGCGCCTTCATGCACGGATTGTTACACATACCGGAATCTCACGTCTCCCACAGCAATGCGGCCCACCTGGAAAGGAATCAGTCCGCGTTGCTGGCAAAGATCGGCACTGCGAGCCGCGTCGGCCTCGCTCAGCACCAGGGCCATGCCAATGCCCATGTTGAAGGTCGCATACATCTCCTCATCGGTCACCCCGCCAAGCTTCTGGATGAGACCCATGACCGGGGGCACAGGCACTGCGGCCGGGTCACACACAGCACAGAGCCCTGGTGGAATGACCCGAGAGATGTTACCCGGCCAGCCGCCTCCGGTCACATGAACAATGCCGTGCGGGCGGACACCAGCGTCCAACAGGGCGACAATGTGAGGGGCGTACAGGCGCGTCGGTTCGAGGAGTTCCTCTCCGAGAGATCTCCCCAGTTCCGGCACTGGCAGGTCGAGGCCAAGACCACCAAACTCCAGCAGAGCCTTCCGTGCCAGTGAGAAGCCGTTGCTGTGCAGGCCCGACGATGGCAGCCCCAGAACCACATCCCCCTCTACAACGGCCGACCCATCTATGATCTCATCGCGCTCGACGACACCCACCGCGAAACCGGCGAGGTCGTACTCACCGTCGGCATAGAAGCCGGGCAGTTCCGCCGTCTCACCACCGATCAGCGCGCATCCCACGCTCTCGCAGGCCCTGGCAATGCCCCGGATGACCTCTGCGGCGGTCTCAGGCGTCAGCCGGCCGGTGGCGAAGTAGTCCAGGAAGAACAGTGGCCGCGCACCCTGGCAGACGATATCGTCCACACACATGGCAACCAGGTCCTGGCCGATCGTATCGTGCCTATCCAGGGCGAAGGCAATCTTGAGCTTGGTCCCCACGCCATCGGTGCCCGAAACCAGAACCGGGTCACGGTACTGCCCAAGTGCGTAGAGTCCGCCGAAGTCCGCCAGTGTCTTGACCACCGAGGCGTTGTGCGTCCGCTGCACCGCGGCCTTGACGTCAGCGAGCATGCGGTCTGCGGCCGCGATGTCTACCCCCGCATCCCGGTACGTAAGGGGTTCACCATCAGACACAGTATCACACCCTCCCGTCTCGTGCGCTCCCAGCGACCCACGCCCTCAGCAGGTCAGATGGAGGGCTGCTGCCGCCCGCTTCTCCTTGCGGATCTCGGCGAACCGCTTGACAGCTTTGGCGGTGGGCATGGGCTCGGCGTCAATCCCTCGCTCGGCCAGTGCCGCCAGCACCTCATCCGGTACCTCCATAGCGCCCACCTGGCCCGTACCGATAATCAGCACACGCGGTCTGGCCTCAATGACCTCGACCAGGTCGCCCACCTGCAGATGGTGGCCATGTTCGCGCTTCCAGGGGGCGATGACCTCTCCGTCCGGAAGGATGAGCACGTCTTTCCGATAAGTCTTGTCTCTCCATTCCAGGCAGCCAAACGAGTACTTGTGCTTCGCCATCGCGATGCACCTCCCGTCACCTCTCAGTCTACCACAACATCGGGTCTCGTGGGCCTGTGTCCCTGCGAACAGGGCTGGTGTGAGGCGGAAGGTACAGGACAGCCGAGGGGCGAACACTCCCGCCATCTGAGCCAAGGGCCCGAGCAATGGGCCCGGTCTTGCGTACGCGAGAGCGTCGAGGTCAAGGGAGAGTGCCAAATGATCGGTGAAAACCCCATAAAGCAGCAGCTTTCAGCCTTGCGTGCCGCCAACCCCGACATCACCGCTGCCGTGCTGGTGACGATGGACGGCTTTGCGGTGGCGTCGGACGTCGCGCCGGAGGTGGATGAGGAGGGACTTGCGGCTCTCGCCGCCGACCTCATCGCCCGCGCCTCCCGCAGCAACCAGGAGTTTGGCAACGGCATCCTGAATGAGCTATACGCTCGTGGCCCGCAAGGGTACCTGCTGATCGAGAGCGTACCCAACGACCAGGCTTTGGCCTGTCTGGCCAAGTCCTCCTCGACGGTGGGTCTGCTGCTGCGCGACGTGCGCAAGGCCGCTGCCCAGATGGGTTAGCCGGCTCCCGGCGCTCGCTGTGGGGCAGGCCCCTGCTCGGTGCGGAGGTCTGCCCCTTTGCCTGTCCTCGCACTATCCAGGGAGGACGACGGGGCGGTTGGTGGCAACGCTCTCCAGGATGGCCTCGACCAGCTCCATGGCCCGCAGACCATCTTCCAGGGTGGCCTCCGGCTCGGTGACGCCCTGGACGGCGCGGGCGAAGTGGCTCAGCTCCCCCCAGTAGCCGCGGGTGTAGTGTCCGCCCGCCCACCAGCCGGCCATGTTCCCTGATACATAGTACCGCCCCGACCAGCCATACAGGCGCTGGTCGGGCGGGTCGGCAAAGCGGCGGCCGGAAGCCATCACCTCCACAGCCTGGGAGGCATCAACCAGCACGGCGGCGCCGCTGCCGGACAGGTAAGTCTGCTCAAAGCAGTCCTCCCAGTGGTGCCCGGAGTTCATGTTGAGCTGGCCCAGGGCTCCGTTCGCGAAGCGGAAGGCGATGGTCGCAACGAAGACGTTGGGGGCTGGCGCCGCCGCCTGTGCGGTCACCTCGGCGACCTCGCCCGCCAGGAAGCGGGCCAGGTCCAGCATGTGGATGCCGTTGAACAGCAGCATGCGCCTCAGGTCATTGTACGGGCCGCAGCCATGGATCATGCTCAGCGAATTCAGCACGCCGAACTCTGGACTGGCGATGTAGTCGCGCGTCACGAGATTCGCCGGGGCAAAGCGCTTCATGAAGCCCACCATGCCCCAGGTGCGTGTTGCAGACGCCCTCTGGAGCAAAGACATCGCGTCGGCGGCCGTCAGGCCAGGCGGCTTCTCCACAAAAACGGGTAGGCCTCGGCCCAGCACTTCCAGTCCGACCTCCAGGTGCATCTCCGCCGGTCCACAGGCGCAGACAGCATCGGGTCGCACGGTATCCAGCATCTGACCCAGGTCGCTGAACCACTGCGCGCCATACTTGCGGGCAGCCCTCTCAGCCTTCCCGAGGTCCAGGTCGCAGACTGCCACTAGCTCCAGCTCGGGTATCATCCCGAAGTTGGGGTACAGGGACTCCGTAGCATGCACCCCGGCGCCCACGAACGCGATCCGGGCGGGGCGGAGCTCAGACATCGAAGCACCTCTTGATGGGCAGATCAGTACCCCAAACCGCGCAGGTACTCACGGTTGCGGCAGATAGCCGCAAACCCGTCACTACGGGCCGCTTCCGATTCCTCCTCAGCAACCACCCAGCCGTCATACCCGGCCTCCTCCAGCAGATGCAGGACTGTCGGCAAGTCGCATACCCCCTGGCCGAGCGGCTGCCAGGTGCCATCGGCACTCGTGTCCTTCAGGTGGAGGTGCGTGATGCGGCTGATGTGGCGCTGGAGACAGGCCAGCAGTTCCTGTCCGCCGCACACAATGTGGCCCGTATCCGGACCGAAACTGACCCACTCGGGGTTCAGCCTGTCCAGGAGGTAGGCGTACTCGTCGGCGCTCTCCAGCAGGGACCCGAAGTGGGAATGGGGGTGCACATTCACCGAGACCCCCTGCTGCGCTCCCAGGCGCCCGATCTGATTGTAGAAGCCAATGGCCTGGTCGAGTTTGGCGCAGAGGTTCCCTCGCGATGGATGGGCGGCTCCGCCCAGTCCCAGGCGTGGCTCCGGGAAGTGCGAGACAAAGGCCAGAGCCTCGCAGGCGCCGGCCAGGTCAGCCTCAGCGCGGTCCGGGTCGGTGAAACCCGTCGGGGAAGCGTAGGCAAAGCAAGCCAGTCGCAGTTCGCGCCGCCGCAACTCGTCGGCGAACTCAGCCGGGCGGCCGGCGAAGTCGCCGATCATCGTGTTGGTGATCTCGACGCCCTCGTAGCCAGCCGCGGCGATCAGGTCCAGCAGGTCTGTGGGTTGCCCCTGCCAGGCATCGCCCAGCATCTCCCACGTGTAGGTCTGGCAAGCCACCCGAATGCGCGCCATCGTCAGCCTCGCTTGTTTCAGAGCTTCTGCCCCAGCAGGCCGGACAGGTAGAGGTATGCCTCGTGGGTGTACCGCGGCAGGTTCTCAGGGTCCTCAACCTCCAGCTCCACCGTAAGACCCCCGCTGTAGCCTACTTCCCTGAGGGCGGCCACCACGGCCGGAAGGTCCACTTCGCCCCGGCCGATCCCCACCGAGGTGGCGCCCACGTGGTCCTTCAGGTGCACGCTCACCAGCCGGTCGGCAAACTCGCGGATCACGTCCACAGTACACACCTGCGCAGAGTGGAAATGCCCGGTGTCCACACAGATGCCCAGTCGTGGGTCAGACAGGCGGTCCAGGACGAAGCGGAAGTCCTCCGGCTGCTGCAGCACATTGCCGAAATGCGGTTCCAGCGCCAGACGAACCGGCAGCTCAGCCGGCAGCAGCTCAAGCACGTGCGCGGCGCAGTCGGCCACTCGCTCCAGTGCCCCCCGCCCGCCACGCGGCTGGGCCCCTGTGGATGTCACGTGGTCGCCGCCGAGCGCCGCCGTCAACTCCGCACAGCGGGCGATGGCGGCGGCACGGCGCCGCACGTCCGCCTCGTCACTGCCACCCCATCCGGGGGTATAGATGCCGACACAGCGCATGCCGGACGGCTCGACCATCGCCCGCGCGCGTGTCAGGTCGAACCGATCCACGGCCTCCACCGACCAGACCATGGGGCCGTGGATCTCAATCAGACGGTAGCCGATGGCCGGAGCATTGGCGCAAGTGGCAGCCACCTCATCTTCGGCGTAGCCACGGTAGCAGATCGAAGCGCAGATGATGTCCATGGAGCTGGAGCCTCTCATTTCCGGTCGCGGTACCACGCTTCCATGAAGTCGCGGCCGCGCGCGATACTCTGTTCCAGCCAGTCACGATGCTCGGCAAACCAGCGCACTGTTGCCCGCATCCCTGCTTCCCAGTCCACCTGTGGCGCCCAGCCCAGACCGGCGAGCTTGTCACCGTTGAGAGGGTATCGGACGTCATGACCGGGCCGATCCTGCACGTAGCTGATAAGGCTCTCCGGCTTGCCGAGCTCGTCAAGAATGAGTCGCACCACGTCCAGGTTGGGATGCTCGTTGCCCCCGACAATGTTGTAAGCCTCGCCGGGTACTCCTCGCTCCAGCAGTAGGGCCACGGCGCGGCAATGATCGTCTACGTGGAGCCAGTCGCGCATCTGCTGCCCCGAGCCGTACACGGGCAGGGGCTCGTCGCGCGAGGCCTTGTAGACAAAGAACGGGATCAGCTTCTCCGGATACTGGTAGGGCCCGTAGGTGTTTGATGGGCGCGTAATGACGCAAGGCACGCCATAAGTGACGAAGTAAGCGTAGGCCAGGCGGTCGCCGGCCGCCTTCGTGGCCGAGTAAGGGTTGCGCGGGTTGAGGGCATCGGTCTCGGAGAACCGGTGCTCGGAGGATGAGCCATAGACCTCATCGGTGGCCACGTGCAGGAAGAGCCTAGGGTGACATTCCCGCGCTGCCTCCAGCAAGCGGAAGGTGCCCTCCACGTTCGTACGAAGAGCCGCCTCGGCCGAGACAATGCTGCGGTCCACATGGGTCTCGGCAGCCATGTGGATCACTACGTCAGCGCCCTGCATGGCTTCGGTCACCGCTGGCCCGTCGCAGATGTCGGCCTGGATGAACTCGAGCCGGGGGTCTGAGGCAACCTCCGCCAGGTTTTCCAGATTGCCGGCATAGGTTAGCTTGTCCAGCACGCGTACAGAGCAGTCGCGCTGCTCGGCGAGAAGGTGACGCACCATGTTGGAGCCGATGAAGCCGGCACCACCAGTCACCAGATAGAGCATAGCCTGTTCTCCTTGGAGCGAGCAGGTTCAGTCCCGGGGCTGGGCCACCGCAAAGCGCCCATTGAAGTTGTCCAGCTTCTCAACCGGTGGGTCTGCCACGTGAGCAGTCACCACTTCGCCAATGAAAACCGAGTGGTCCTCCAGTTCCACCTGGCTCACCACAGCACACTCGAACGCCGCAGCGCACCCATCAACCAGTGGTGCGGCCACATGTCGCGCCGGCAGGGCCTTCAATCCAAAGCGCGCGAACTTGTCCACATCGCGCCCCGAACAGCTTCCCAACTGGCCGATGAGCGCCTCCTGGCCCACCCCCGGCCAGGCCAGCACGAACTCGCCGGTCTCCTCGAGACAGGCGTGAGTGTGTCGCCCAAAGCCCACGGCTACGGCCAGCATCAGAGGCTTGGCGTTGCAGATCATGACCCAGCCGGCGGGCATGATATTGGGGCGTCCCTCGGCATCGGCCGTTATCACCCACAACACCCACTCGGGGTACTTGCGCGCAATCGCTTCACCGGGCGGTACTTCGCGCATTGGTCAGGCCTCCGTGCTCTCGGCTGCTACTCCGTTTGGGGTCATCAAAGCCATTCCCGCAGGCGCTGCAGACCATGCTCGTAGGCGCCTGTATGAGACCCCCCGCAGGAGCGCCACTCCCAGGCCGTCGCCTCGCCGTAGTCGCAGACGGCTTTCACTTCAGGGATCCGTTCCACGTACAGCCTTAACAGATCGCGGGCCTTCAGGGTGTCACCTGGCAGCAGGTCCAACCTCTGCAAGGTGTCCAGGTCCTTACGGCGGTCCCGCAGGCCACACGCGCCGACGCAAATGCCGCTGGCCGGATCGAAGCTATGGCAGGGCGGGCAGACCATGCAGTCCCCCTCTACCAGCGTGACCTCGATGTCGGGGTCGTCGCGCATCCGGACCAGGGGTTCCCACAGGTTGTCAATCTCAAGGGGAGCGTCGGTCTCACGCCCGTAGTAGCAGAGGATGCACAGAATGTGGTGCGGACGGAGACAGAGCCGCTCGGCGGTCACGATCTCGGCGACAGAGGCCGTCTTGGCGGCTGAGCTGGCTTCCGGCGTCTGAACGGGTGCCAGAGGCAAGCTCAGTCCCCGCCCGTAAGCCGCCACGGCGTCGGGGGGCCAACTGGGCCACCTCTCGGTGGGGTGTGAAAAGACGCACAGGCCGTCCAGGGTCGGAATGTTCTCGGCCATCCGGGCGAAGAGCCAGCGTGCCGGGCGGGTGTCGCCGGGCGAAAGCCCCAGGCGCTGCAGGACGTGCAGATCGAGTCGGCGCTCGTACGGGCTGTCCTCACGCGGAAACTGGTGGGGTCCGCCGCGGCAGTCAAAGGCAGAGGTGAGCGTCAGCAGGATGTCCGGCATCGACTCGACCCGCTCGAGCACACTGGGAAGGGCAGGGCTCATGTCCGGCGGGGTGCCGCCGCCGCGAAGGCATATCAGGCTCACCAGATCGCGGGCGCGAAGGGAAACAGGGGACAACCGGGCCAGGTGTTCGGGATCGGCGCCATGCCAGGTCGCGCGAGGCTGCTCCATGGCCGGGTGCCTCCAGCACTGGGAATGGGGGCGTGCTTGCGTCAGCTTCGCATCATACCAGACAGTCGGTATCCACGGGAAGGCGTCAACCCAAGCAGAACAGCCCGATTGCGATGGAGTCACGACGCCTCGAGCGATGCCCAGGGCCTTGCCATGGGTCCTCTCGGCCCGAAGAGCCCCCGCTGTGGTCGGCGACGACGGCGACGTCTGCTCACAACTTGCGGGCGGCGGAACAGCAACACCGGCGACCGGCCCTGACCACGAGCAGGAACCGTCGGTCGCCAGCAGGTCTGGCGCGATCCCATGGCGAAAAATGACAGAGCACCTGCGTAGCGTACTGGGTACTGGCAAAGCTTAGAGGAGTGAGGAAATTGAGGCAGACACTGGTCGTTGTTTGTGTAGCAGTGCTCCTGGGGCTCTCGACCGGGGCCTTCGCGCTGGACAAGCCGACCATCAGTATGCCCCGCAATGGCGATGCCCTGGGACCAAGCTACGACATCACGGGACATATGCCGCAGCGGGCCTTTCTGGTGGTGATGACCGACGTCGTGCGGGCTGACACCGGCGAGGTGTTGCGGTCTGTGCCAGGGATCCGCCACTGGACCGAAGCCGACGGCACATTCCGCTTCCGCTGCGCCAGCCCTCGCATCTCCATCGGTGAACGCGACACGCCGCTCACCTACCGGATCCGCTGCTTTGAGGTTGCCCCCAACGGCGCCATGGGCCCCGAGGCCATCGTCACCTGTCGCATGGCGCGCTAGTCCGGAGCCTCGAGTAGTCGAGAAGGCCAAGGGGAGCCCGTTGCCGGGCTCCCCGTCCCCTCCTGTTTCGACATCCTGTTTCCAGTGCTAGACCAGACTGGCCACCAGATCGCCCGTCCGCTGGGTTGAGCCCTCTGGCCCCGTCGTGGCCGGAACGGTGCCCGTCGCCAGCGCCTTCTCGATAGCGGTCTCGATGGCGAGAGCTGCCTCGGTCTCACCGAGAGTGTCCAGCATCATCCCCGCGGCAGAGATAGCGGCGATAGGACAGGCCTTGCCCAGACCGGCATGCTTCGGCGCGCTGCCGTGGATGGGCTCAAACATCGAGATCCCCTCGGGGTTGATGTTGCCCGACGCCGCCACGCCCATTCCCCCCTGGATCATGGCTCCCAGGTCGGTGATGATGTCGCCAAACATATTGGTAGTGACCACCACGTCGAACCACTCAGGGTTCTTGACAAACCACATGCAGCAGGCGTCCACGAAGGCGTGCTCCTGGGTAATGTCCGGGTATTCCTGGCCGACCTCGGCAAAGGTGCGCGTCCACAGGTCGTGGCCGTAGGTCAGGACATTGGCCTTGTCCACCATGGTAAGGGTGTTGTTCTTGGCGCGCTTGCGGGCCAGTTCAAAGGCATAGCGAATGATGCGCTCGGTGCCCTTGCGGGTGTAGACCGCCAGTTGCGTCGCCACCTCATCTGGCGTTCCCTTCTTCATGCTGCCGCCGATACCCACGTACATGTCTTCGGTGTTCTCGCGGACCACCACAAAGTCAATGTCTTTGGGTCCCTTGTCCTTAAGCGGCGTCTCTACCCCCGGGTAGAGTTTCACTGGCCGCAGGTTCACATACTGGTCCAGTTCGAACCGCAGCTTCAGCAGGATCCCGTGCTCCAGGATACCCGGCTGCACGTCAGGATGGCCGACGGCGCCCAGGAAGATGGCGTCCACCTGCCGCAGCTCCTCCATGACGGAATCCGGCAGCACCTCGCCGGTCCTGAGGTACCGGTCGCCACCGATGTCATAGGGGATGGTCTCATACTTGATGCCGAACTTGCGGGCCGCGACGTCCAGCACCTTCAGCCCCTCGTTGAGCACCTCGGGGCCGATGCCGTCACAGGGTAGCAAAGCGATTCGGTACATGACAGGTCCTTTCTCCTCCAGCGTCGGGTCGGGCGATTATAGCACAGGGCACGAAGTGGGGGCAAAGGGTATAGAAAGGCTAACTGAGTGGCACGATTTCGTACAACATCGGACTTGGCAAATCCCATGGAGGGTCATTCCACCAGTACAACTTGGCCCGTGGGTGCCTGTGCCAAGCGTGTGCGGGCAAGTGAGCGATGGAGGAGGCGGGAACCATGACTGGAGGACGAGTCCTCAGGTCGCTTGCCGTCGGGACGTTGGCGGTGGAGTGAGTGGTTCTGTTGCCAGGATGCCAGAAGAGCCTGGCCCGCGGCTTCATTGTACCGATTCAGACGTCTGGGGGAACGCAGATAGGCGGAGCACATGTCTCGGTGCCCAGCCCATCTACCTGGAGATCACCGTAGCTGGTACTGCCACAGGTGGGCTGGGATCAATGTACGGTTCAGAGTGCTTCCCTGTGCCAGTCGTCGTTCCCTAGGGGGTGGTGGCTATGGCCTCTCTGCGTTCGATCCGCCTGTGCCGCGTGACGGTCTCATGATAGCCGAGCTGCTGGTGGTCCTGGGTGTGCTCGGGGTGTTGCTGGGCATCTTCTTGACCGTGGTTTTCGCCGTGAGGCGCAAGGTGGACGCAGTGCATTGCGTCTCCAACCTGCACCAGCTTGGCCACGCCATCGCCATGCATGCCGAGGACCACAAAGCGCTGCCGCTGGTGGCCCACGGTCGCCACGATCCCACTGTGCGACCTCCGCCGTCGCCACCGTGGAGCCATGACTCCCGGCCCGCTATGGGTAGCTGTGTACCAGACAGGAGCCTGTTTCCCTGTCCCGGGGCCATACCACACGACCCAGCAGATGGCCCGGTGGCAGGTTGCCGGCATAGCGCCAGCAGTGCCTCGGACCTCAGGATCGCGCAGATAGGGACGCCACCCAGCCGAGCTGCCATCGTCTACGACCCCTTCTCGGATGGGGATTGGCCCCACGGGAAAGGGAATGTGCTTGTCCTTGATGGGCATGCCGGGGCATATAGCTTCGTCCTGACCGGCGGTGACCTTACATCGTTCAACGACGGTAGCAGGCCGTGGATGTGGACGCCAGACTGACACTCGCCACCGAGCGTCATCAGCCCTCGGGCGCACGCAGCACCGCGCAGCCAGGAAAGCTGGGGGCCAGGCAGGTGCGGCCAGGGCCGGCCGGGGCATCGGCGGGACCGGCGCGGCAGAGCCGGCGGATCTCCTCCACATCGCGGGCGATCTGCGCCTGTAGCTCTGCCTCCGAGGCGAACCTTTCCTGCCAGCGCACGCGGCGGATGAACTCCAGGCGGATGGTGCAACCCAATAGCTCCAGGGGCTCATCGGTCAGCAAATGGGCCTCTACCAGCCGCTCGGTGAGACCATAGGTCGGCGCGGTGCCGATGGAGATGGCGGCGGGCCACACGGTATCGCGCAGCGCCTCGGGGCCGCGCTCGATGATGGCCAGGCCGGCATAGACCGCATCGGCGGGCAGGATCTTGGCGCGGGGCACCTGCAGGTTGGTTGTCGGGAAACCCAGGTGGCGGCCTACGCCGCGGCCGGACACCACTTCACCCGAGACGTGATAGCGCCGTCCCAGCAGGCCCATCGCTTCCTCGACATGTCCTTCGGCCAGCAGTCGCCGGACCTCGCTGCTGCTGACCCGCAGGTCGCCCAGTTGGACGCCGGGCGCCTCAACAACCTCAAAGCCCAGCTCGCGCCCCAACTCCCGGATTTGGCCCAGCCCGGCGCGCTCATGCCCAAGGGTGTGGGTTACGCTGGCCATCAGCAGCTTGACGTTCAGGCGTCCCACCAGTATTTCGCGGCAAAAGTCGCTGGCAGAAGTCTGCACGAGACTGTCGCCGAACTCGAGGATGACCATCAGGTCGCAGCAGAGGGCGGCGGCAAGAGCGATACGCTCATCGCGGGTGGTCAGCCGCTTCGGGGGGGCATCGGGCCCGGCAAAGTACTCTGCCGGGATGGGCTCAAAGGTCAGGAGAGATGACGCCAGGCCACGGTTCCAGGCGATGCCGCAAAGTTGCGTCAGCAGGTACTGGTGGCCCAGGTGGAAGCCGTCGAAGGCGCCCACGGCGACGGCGCGGGGGATGGGGGGGAGCTTCAGGTTCTCGAGACCCTCAATCACCTGCATCTAGACTCTCCCGCGAGACGCCTGGTCCGCACTCACCAGAACCTTCTTGGGCCTCAGCCGCCTTGGCTCCGAGCGACTGACCTCACCGACCCCAAGCAACTCACCGTCCTCCTGAAGCACCAGAAGTGGCCCTTCCGGCGCCCTCCCGTCGGGCGCTGCGACGGCGTTGCCATGGGCAAACGCGCTGGCGCTGGCGGCGTCCAGTACGGCGCGGGGCAGGTGCGGCAGGCCCTCCAATGGCGTCAGGAGGTGCGCCCGCGGGTTCGCGGCGATCTCCTCTAGCGTGGCCGCCTGCTCCAGTCGGTGCGGTCCCACCTGCGTGCGCAGCAGCGCCGACAGGACCCCGCCGACGGCCAGTCGCTCACCGATCATCTGCGCCAGCGAGCGCACATAGGTGCCCTTCGAGCAGACCACATCCAGGCGCAGCAGGGCTCGCTCTCCCGGCAGGAACTCCAGGAGCTTCAGGGCATGCACGGTGACCGCACGCGGCGGGGCCTCAATGGCTTGGCCCGCACGCGCCAGCCTGTGCAACCGTTGGCCCCCGACGCTTACCGCCGAGTGGGCCGGGGGGCGCATGGTGATGGCCCCGGTCAGGCTGTCGAGCACCGTCGCCACCCGTTCGGGGGTAAAACCGATGGCCGAGCCAGTGGCCGTGACCGCTCCTTCGGCGTCGCCGGTATCGCTGGTCAGCCCCAGGATAATCTCGGCCCGGTAGGCCTTGTCGCAGTCTAGCAGGAACTCCCCGAGCCTCGTCGCGCACCCCAGCGTCAGGACGAGCAGACCGGCTGCGGCCGGGTCAAGGGTGCCCGTATGCCCAACGGCCCTTGTACCGAACGTCCGACGCGCAAACTGAACTACGTCGTGCGAGGTCATGCCCGGGGGCTTGAGCACGAGCAGGAAGCCGTGCATGTCAACCCGCCTCGGCCTGCTCCAAAGCGGAGGTGAGTGCCTTCAGGAGCGAACTGCGAACCTCTGCCAGGTCACCCTCATAGTCAAAGCCGGCAGCGCGGGCATGACCACCGCCGCCGTACTGCCGCGCCACGGCGGCGACGTCGAGGGTACGCGACCGCAGGCTCACCTGCCATTTCCCGGCATCGCGGGGCGTCTTGAACAGCACGCAGACTTCCTGATGCTCGGCCTGCTTGAACAGGTCTATGATGGTCTCGGTGTCGGCTGCGTTGCACCCGGTGGCGGCATAGTCTTCGGGCGTCAGCACGCCCCACACAATGCGCCCGTCGGCGGCACTCTCCAGAGACATGAGGGCGCGCCCAGTGAGCTGTAGCCGCCGCAGAGGACGGCTGTCGTGCACCAGTTCGGCAATGCGGTAGGGCTCAGCGCCCAACTCGACCAGTGAGGCGCAGATGCCCAGAGCTTCGGCATTGGTGTTCTCAAAGCGAAAGAAGCCCGTGTCAGTGGCGATGCCGACGTACAGACAGGTCGCGATCTCCGGGGTGACCGGCCATTGCAGGGCCTCCAGCAGACGCCATACGAGGCAACTGGAGGCACTGGCGGCAGGGTCAACGTACTGGATGTGACCGCAAGGCGGCCCCGAGTGGTGGTCCACCTGAACCAGGACCCTCGCTGCCAGAATGCCGTCCTGCAGATCGCCCAAGCGACTGGGAGAGTCACAGTCAATGACGACCGCGACCTCCGGGGGCGCCGCCAGCTCGGTGACCAACTGCTCGCAACCTGGCATCCATCGGTAGTGGTCGCCAGGCATGGTTGGCGCTACCAGGTGGGCCTGCTTGCCCTGGGCATGAAGAGCCAGCATCAGGGCCAGCGCCCCCCCCAGGGCGTCACCGTCCGGGCCACGGTGGGTGGCAAGGACGAAGTCTCTACCCTCCCGCAGGACTTGCAGGAGATCAGGGGGAGGGGCAGGCCGCTCAGCGGACATCGGGGGCACCGGGGTCCTCACAGCTCTGCAGCGCGTCATCCTCCACGGGGTCGCCGAAGTCCTCGCTCTCGCCTACTTCCTCGATGAAGTCGTCATCGAAGTCCTCCTCGGCGTCGCGGTCGAGCCCGGTCTCGTCGAAGTGCTCGTCGGACGGGGGCGCCTCAGCGCCCTCGGTGGGCTCCGGCGCATCGCCGAACTCCTCGTGTTCGGCCTGCAGCAGCATTTCCAGTTGCTGCGCCCGAGCGGCGGTGTCGTCGCGCACAAACCGCAGCTTGGGGATATAGCGCAGGTCAATGCGCTCGGCCACCCGCGCGTTGATGTACTTGCGGGCCCGCAGGAGACCCTTTGTGCTCTGCTTCACCTGCTCATCATCGCCCAGTACGCTGAAGAAGACCTTGGCGAAGCGGAGGTCTGGCGAGACTTCCACTTCGGTGATGGTCACGAAACCGATCAGCGGATCATGGATGTCGCGACGTAGGATATCGGCGACCTCATCACGGATGAGCTGGTTCACACGTTCAAGGCGCTGTCGCATCGCGGATCACCATTCCTGCGCGAGCAGCCGCTACCAACGGGCCTAGAGCAACTCCAGGCTAGCATCCTGTACCATGGCCCGGGGCTCAGACTCAATGAGGCGGCGGCAAGCATCCAGCACTCGCTGCACATGTCTGCTGTCGTTGGCCACCGCGGCCACGGCCACCACTGCCGTCCGGCGACGGTCCAGGGCGCCAACCTCTGCCACAGACACATTGAGGCGGTCGCTCAGACGCGCCAACAGGCCCTTGACCACGCTGCGCTTGTCCTTGAGGGTCTGTGCCTCGGGGAGATAGAGCTCCACCGTAAGCAAGCCCACCACGGTTGTCTCGTCGCTCATCCCATAGACCAGAGCCGGCGCCTGGCAGCTGGCCGCTAGCGCTGCGACTGGGTCTGAAGCTTGCGCTCCACGGTAACCTGCATCGTGGCGTGGATGCGGTCACCCGGCCGCCAGCCCCGGAAGTCCCCCGAGGCCAGACCGCACTCGCTGGGTGCCTCAACCACCGAAACATCATTGTCGAAGCGGCGCAGCGAGGTGATCTTCCCGCGATAGATCTCCTCACCGTCGCGGGTGACCACGATATCAGCATTGGGCCGCAGCTCTCCCGCCGTAACGCGGCAGCCGGCGACGGCACCAATGCGCGAGATGCGGAAGACCTGCAGCACCTCCGCATCCCCCAGGTCTCGCGTCTCCACAATAGGCTCCAGCAGACCTGCGGCCGCGGCCTGGAAGTCCTCCAGCGCCTCGTAAATGACCTGGTAGGTGCGGATCTCCACCCGCTCATTGGCGGCTGCCTGACGGACCATCGCGTCGGCTTCGACCTGGAAGCCAACGATGATCGCCTTTGAGGCCAAAGCCAGCAGAACGTCGGATTCGCTGATATGCCCTACGCCGGTGTGGATAACGTTGATCCGGACCTCATCGAAAAGCTCATTCAGGCCGAGCAGGGAGCTTTCAAGGGCCTGCGCTGACCCCCAGGCATCGGCCTTGATAATGACGTTGAGTTCCTTCACAGTACCGCCCTGGATAGCCTCGTAAAGGCCCCGCAAGGCGGCAGTTTCCGTCCCGCTGAGCTCTCGCTCCCGCAGTTCCTGGGCGTTTTGCTCCGCGAGGGCCCGCGCCTCCTTGGGGCTGGCAACCCTGACCATCACCTCGCCGGAGTCCGGAACGGCCGACAGCCCGACCACCTCTGCCGGGTGGCCCGCCGGCACCGACTTGATGGACTTGCCGCGCCAGTCCCGCAGCCGCCGGACGCGTCCATGAGCCGTCCCGCAGACCACGCAGTCACCCACAGAAAGGGTGCCGTTGCGCACCAGCACGGTTGCCACCGGGCCCTGACTGGAGTCCAACTGCGCCTCGACGACGACAGCGGCGAGGTCAGCTTCCGGGTCAGCCCATAGCTCCTGGACCTCGGCCAGGATGTTGAGGTTATCAACCAGATCGTCCATGCCCTCGCCCGTAAGAGCGGAGATGGGTACCACGATGGTGTCTCCGCCCCATTCCTCGGGGACCAGCCCGTGTTCGAGCAACTGCTGTTTCACGCGGTCGGGGTTGGCCCCGGGGAGATCCATCTTGTTCAGCGCCACCACGATGGGCACTTCGGCGGCCTTGGCGTGATTGATCGCCTCCACGGTCTGTGGCATGACCCCGTCATCGGCCGCCACGACGATAACGGCGATATCCGTCACTTGTGCCCCACGGGCGCGCATGGCCGTGAAGGCGGCGTGGCCCGGCGTATCCAGGAACACGATCGTGCGGCCGTCGCGACTGATCTCGGAAGCGCCGATGTGCTGCGTGATGCCGCCCGCCTCCCCGGCCGCCACCTGCGTGTTGCGCAGCGCATCCAGGAGGGTCGTCTTTCCGTGGTCAATGTGTCCCATGACCGTGACCACCGGAGGCACGTCAACGGCATTCGGCGGCCGATTCCCGCGCGTGCGACGGGCGATGTCCGGCAGGGCACGAACGAGCCCGCCAGCCTCCTCCTCGGCCTGCGGTCCCAGGCGCTCCTGCAGGGCAGCGAGGTGTTCCTCGAGCCGCATCATGCCCTGAGTAAGGCGCGGTGGACCGCCCGGCAGGCGGCCCTCGTCCTCCTCCTTGCGCTCGCGCTCGTCCCCCCGGGCACGCCCGCGTCCAGCGGCCGGGGCGGCGGCCGTGGTGGCCGGCGTCTCCACCACTGGCGCGGCCTCCTCGGGCTCAGCCACGGCTGGCTCTTCCACCTCGACAGGAGCCGGTGGTGCCTCGGCGGCAGCGGCGGCCGCCTCTGCCTCCGCCTTCGCCTTCGCCGCCTGCTCCGCGATTAGCTCGCGGACGGTCGCGGCCGTCTCTTCATCAATGGCCGAGGCCTTGGTCACATTCTCTACGCCCAGCCGTGCCAACGCGGCCAGCAGCGCATCCGTCTGTAGGCCCAGTTCCTTGGCCAGCGAGAAGACCCGTACTTTCGCCAAGATAGAACACCTCCGCGGGTATGCCCCGCCGGGCTCCCCTCGGCCGCACCCCTGAACGTGGCTGGGGGGGCATATGGGGCTCGCCCTTCACTCCATGCACAACACCCTTGCCACGCCCGGTCCTGGCCGCGGCAAGCTAAGCACTAGTCATCAACCGCGAGCTCCCCCGCCTCCAGCTCGTCCAGCGTGCCCTCGCCACCGCTAAGCAGTTCGCGCAGCATGGTGGCAACCTCTTCTGACACCGTACTGGAATGGCTCGTGACCTCGATGCCCTCCTCCTGGAGGATCTCCACCAGGTCCTTGCTCTCAACTTCCAGTTCCTTGGCCAGTTCGTAGATCCGCAGGCGCTTGGCCGGCGCCGCCGGGGCTTCCTCGGGAATCGGAGCCTGCGCGGCAGCGGCGGGGAGTACCTCCGGCTGCTCCGCCCACTGGCTTTCGCTGCGGATGTCAATACGCCAGCCAGTAAGCTGAGCGGCCAGGCGCACGTTCTGCCCGCGTCGTCCGATGGCCAGTGATAGCTGGCTGTCGGGGGCGATGACGAGGGCTGACTGGTCTGCCGGATTCGGCAGGACGGTGCTGACCCGGGCCGGCGACAGAGCGCTCTTGAGATACTCGACGATGTCTGCGTTGTACCGTACGATGTCGATCTTCTCGCCGCGCAACTCGTCCACGATAGCCTGGACCCGGGCGCCCCGATGGCCCACGCAGGCACCCACGGCATCGATCTGCGGGTCCTTGGACAGGACGGCGACCTTGGAACGTGCCCCGGGCTCCCTCGCCACGGACTTGATCTCCACGATGCCGTCAAAGACCTCCGGCACTTCCAGCTCAAACAGCCGCGTGACCAGCGCCGGGTGCGTACGCGAGACGACGATCTGTGGCGTCTTGGTGGTCTTGCGCACCTCGAGGATGTAGACCTTGAGGCGGTCGTTGAAGCGGTAGGGCTCGCCAGGAATCTGTTCATGGGCCGGCAGCAGTGCCTCGGCGCGGCCCAGGGCCAGAAAGACGTTCCGGGCGTCCTTACGCTGCACTTCGGCCGTGACCACTTCGCCCACACGGTGGCTGAACTCGTCGTAGACGATCTCGCGCTCCGCCTCGCGGATTCGCTGCATGACGACCTGCTTGGCCGTCTGCGCCGCGATGCGTCCGAACTCGGCCGTGTCCAGCTCGCGTTCCTCGTATTTCAGAAGCCCGAGCTCTTCCAGTTCCTCCAAAGAGGGCATCTCCTCGCCCTCCGGGACTTCCGGCAGGATGGGCTTGCGGACCAGCAGCTTCACTGTCCGGGCTGCAGGGTCTACCAGAAGTCGCACGTCCTCGGAACTGCCGTAGTGCTTACGGTAGGCCGAAGCCATGGCGGCTTCAACGGTCTGCAGCAGCGCCGCCATGGGGATATCCTTCTCCTTCTGGAGCTGCTCCAAAGCCTCAAGGAACTCACCGTTCATCTAGCTTTCAACTCCCCGTCTCATTCTTCAGCGCCCCTTTGCCAACGGAGTGCAGCTGCTCGCGGGTCGCAAGCAGTACGTCTGCAGAAGCCTCAGGTGTCGCCCCAGTCATAGTCGAGGCGGGCCTGCTCGATCCGCTCCAGTGGAATGTGCACTGTCTCCTCGCCTCTGACCAGTACCACCGCATCGTCCACGATCCCCTGGAGCCGCCCGGTCACCGTGGCGCGTCTGTTCTCAGCGGTCCGGTAAGTCACTGCCGCGTCCTGGCCGGCAAAACGCGTGAAGTCCGCGTCATGGACCAGCGGGCGGTTCACGCCAGGCGAAGAGACGACCAGGTTGTAGCTGCCAGGGATCGGGTCCATGGCGTCCAGGAGCACCGACAGGCGCTCGGTCATGTACTGGCAATCGCCGCTGGTGACACCCCCCGGCTTATCCATGTAGATGCTTAGAGTGGGCCGCTGAACGGGCCCGCCGAACTTGATGAGCACGAGTTCGTAGCCGAAGCTCTGCAGCGTTCGGCTGATCTCATCCTCGATCTGTTCCACCACTGGGTGCTTGGGCTGGCGCATCTCTGCTTGCGCCTCCGCTCAAATAAAAGGGAGTGGGCCATAACAGCGCCCACTCCCAGGTCAGTATCCTGAGAATGCCCTACGCCGTGGATTATACCCCATTGCGCCTTGTTATGCAAGCCCACCGGGCATTAAGAGAACAATAGCTGGCGTGAACCGCTGCCGACGACAGGTCAGTACTCGTCGTCACCGAGGCCGGCCGGAGGGCTGCGCCACCTGACGCGAACTGCTAGACCTCGGCCAGTGGTCCTCGCTCCGGCGACCAGGTCAAGCCTGGGCCGCCAAGCGATGCAATGCTTTTCGGGTGCTTCGGTAGGGAGGAAGGGTGTGGCGGGCCGGCGAATAACAGGGGCAGGCTGGGTGGGTTGCGGCGGTCACGGGACCGCCCTGAGCCACAAGGATAGCTGGATAAATGGCGGGGAAGCTCGACGCCACTACCGCCGCGGCGAGCCCCTCGATGACATCGGACCCGTGTGTTCAGGAACCCTTTCCCTGCGGAGGTGCATAGCCATGGCTGACCAGGAGATGTCTCCCGAGCGGACGCGCGCCTATTACCAGCTACGTGAAGCCGAACAGCATGCCGCCCGCGGACGCCTGAAAGAGGCGATCGAGAAGGCCCGCGATGCCCTGCAGGAGGACCCAACGTACACCGAGGCCCGCCATTGGATTGCCCAGCAGTACGAGAAGGCGGGCGATCTGCGCCGTGCCGCCGCCGAGTACCAGGACATCCTGCATGCTGACCGCGACGACGCCGAGGCCTGGGCGCGACTGCGTGCATTGGACCCCCAGGCCGCCGACCGATTGGAGCGGCTGCACAACATCGCGCCCGACCCCTTCGTCGCTCAGCGCAGCACAGCGGACCTGGGCGACGACCTCGATGACCTAGCCGGCATTTCCGATGAGTTCCCCGCCGAACAGGCCGAGGAGCCGTTCTTCCCTACCCATGAACCCGGTGTTGAGGAGGCTGATTCCCTCGAGGAAATCAGTGGCACTGACGCCATCCAGGCTCTGGTAGGCGGAGAGGAACCCACGGCGGCGCCAGTGGAGGCTGACGACATGGGTGAGACGCCCGAACCGGCGCCGGCCGCAGCGGCTCCTGCCTGGCTGTATGAAGAGGACCTGCAGTACAGGGAGATCATGGCGCGCGACGAGTTCGTCTCTGGTATCATGCAGCAGGTCATCGAGTTCTGGGCTGACAACGACACCTGGGACACGGCCATTAGCGGCTTGGCCCATCTGGACAAGAATCGGCATCAGACGGTTTTTTCGGCCTTTACCCAGGCCAGTGCGACCATGGGCACTCCACCCTGGGAGCTTTACTTCTCGCCGGAACGGCGCGTGGTGCCAACGATACTGCGCGGCGACCCAGCCTGTGCGGCCGTGACTACTGGCATCATGAACTCCTTCAAGCCCCCGGAGTTGCTGTTCGTGGCGGGGCGCTTGACGGCACACCTGGCGGCCGGACATGTGCCCTATCTGCAGATCGCGATGCTGGTGCTGGACCGCACGCCAAGGACCATCACCGATGTCGAAACTGACATGATGGAGTTGCTCCGCACGAAGCACTCGGGTATCCTGGGGTTGCACCGCGACGAGCGGCAGAAGCTGGGCGCCATCTGCCATGCCTGGCAGCTGCGAGCAGAGCTCTCGGCCGATCGCGGAGGGCTCATCTGCTGCCGCGACCTGGACGCCGCCTGTAACGCGATTGCCAAGGGTACCTGCCCCGACGCACGTACGGCGGAAATGACGACGTACCAGTCGCTGCGTGAGAAACTGAAGGGACAGGACCTCAACCAGTTGATGGCCATCGCGCCCAAAGAGGATCCACTCCGCTCCGAGGGGTATGGCATCTACCGCATCCGTATGCTGCGCTGGTGGGCCGGCACCGACCAGGGGAAGCAACTGCTCGGTTTGGCCTGAACCAGCCCAGACTGACAACCCCGGGCGGTGGCTGACCCGCCTGGCCTGCACCGGCCCGGTGTGGCCGCCAGAGGGGCCGGCCATCGCCCGAAGACCACAGCTCCAAGCCCCCAGCGCGCGCCCTGTGGCGCGGCTAGTTCTCTGTTGCCCGGTCGAGGCTCGCTACGTGCCCTCCATAGACGAACGAATGCTTGCCCGTAGGCGGAAATGGATGCCCGCGGTCACGGCTGTGGCTGTGACCGTGGGCAGCTCCTATTTCGCCATGCTGGTCGGTGTGGTGCAGTCCATCCTGGTCATGAGGTACCTGGGTCCCACCTTCCAGGGCGTACGCCGGATCGTGGACCTCATCACCAAGTATGCCTTCAACGTGCACTTGGGCATACTCCACGGCGTCAGCAAGCAGTTACCCATCCATCTGGGGGAGCACGACGCCGAGAAGGTCCAGGACGTCGAAGAGGTCGGCTTCAGCTGGGTTATGGGCCTGACGCTGGTGGCATCGCTGGTGATGGTCGGCGTGGGGCTGATGAACCCGACAGGCCAAAAGACAACGGGTATCGCCATCGCCATCGGCGGTGGCTGGCTCCTGACCCAGCAGGCCATCAACCTGTACCGCATCATCATCCGCGCCTGGGGCAATTTCGCTTTGCTGGGGGTCATCGGCGGTGTGCAGACTGTCCTGACCTTCACGGGGACCGTCTATGGCGCCCGACATCACGGCGTCCTGGGCGCCATGGCCGGCTCCCTGCTGGCCTGGATGGCAACCCTGGGGCTGTTCATGGCCTACTCACCGGCGAGGGTGACCCGGCCGCGATTTGACGTTCGGATCGGTCTCAGCCTGGCCAGGGCCGGGGTTCCCATAGCCGCCTATATTCTGGCGGACACCTTGTTGCGCACGGTCGACGCCACGATCGTGGCCGGTTACTACCGGGCCTACCAGATGGGGCTGTACAGCCTGCCACTCCAGATCGCCGGTTACCTGTACGCCATACCGGAGTCTGCTGGCTTTGTCATCTGGCCCCGCATCCTGGAGGCCTACGGTGCCGCTGCCGGGGATGCCAGGGCCATGCGCCGCCAGATCCTTCTGCCGACCCTGGTAGCGGCCTACCTGATGCCGGTGTTGGCCGGGCTCGCCTACATCATGCTGCCGCCGCTCGTCCTCGCAGTTGTCCCGAAGTTCCAGGAGGCGATCCCGGCAGGCCAGGTGCTGGCCCTCGCCAGTGTCTTCCTGGCCCTGCCCATGGCCAGCAACAGTCTTCTCATCGCACTTGACCGCAACGTGACCGTGATTGCGACCAAGCTCCTGGGAGCCGCCGTCAGCGCGCTGGGTTGTTTGTGGCTGGTCCATCACTCCGGGAGTCTGGCCCAGTTGGCCGGAGCCGCCGGCATGGGGTATGCTGTGGCCGCTCTGGTGAGTGTGGCGGTCGTCCTGCCCCACTACACAGCCGGTCGTCTCGACACGTTGACGGTGTTTCTGGGAATGCTGGTACCCTTTGGCTGGAGTGCTGTGGCCCTCGCCCTGTCGTCGCTGCTAGCCGGGGCCGTGCTCGCTTCGGACCCGGCGAGCTGGGCCTGGGCGCTGTGCCGGGCCCTGGTCTTTGGGCTGCTCATGCTGCCGGTGCTGGTCATCGGCAACCGCCAGACGAACTTGGCTCGGGAGCTTGCCCTGCTGCGCCGAGCAACCACGCCCGCGAAGGAAGTGATGCCGGATGAATGAGACGTTGACACTGCTGCAGGAGCTTACCGATCTCGACGGTCCCCCGGGCTACGAGGCCATGGTCGGTCGCTATGTCGCCGGGAAGCTGGCAGGGCTTGGGACGGTTGAGCAGGACAACCTGGGCAGCGTGCTCTGCCACCAGGTCGGCGCCAGCGACACCCCGAGAGTCATGATCGCCGGGCACATGGACGAGATCGGTTTCATGGTGAAGCTGGTTACCAAGGAGGGTTTCATCAAGTTCTCACCGCTCGGTGGGTGGTGGAGCCAGGTGCTGCTGGCGCAGCGGGTGCGTATCCACACCACCAGGGGCGTGGTTACCGGCGTAATCGGCAGCAAGCCCCCGCACTTGCTCAAGGAAGACCAGCGTAACAAGGTGGTAGAGATCAGCGACATGTTCATTGATGTGGGCGCCCGCGACAAGGAGCATGCGGTGGAGGAGCTGGGCATCCGCCCCGGGGACCCCATCGTCCCGGACAGCTCCTTCACCCGCCTGGCCGCCCCTGACCTTCTGCTAGCCAAGGGATGGGACGACCGCATCGGGGTGGCGATGATGATCGAGGCGCTGCAGGAGCTGGCGGCAACCGAGCATCCCAATACAGTGATCGGGGCAGCGACCGTTCAGGAGGAGGTTGGGCTGCGAGGCGCGCAAACGGCGGTGCAAGCGGTCCAGCCCGATGTGGCGCTGGTGACGGAGACTGCTATCGCCGGCGACATGCCCGGCATCGAGGAGACGGAGTCGTCGGTCAAGCTCGGCGCAGGGCCGGTTATCTACGTGCTGGATGGGTCGATGATCCCCAACCTGCGCCTGCGCGACCTGGCTCTGGACACGAGCCGGGAGCTTGGGATACCCTGTCAGACCTGCGTGCTGGAGCGCGGGGGCACCGATGGCGGCCGGATCCATGTCCACGCGCGCGGGGTGCCCTCCCTGGTGCTGGGAGTGCCCACGCGCCACATCCACAGCCATGCGGGGATCATCAACTACCAGGACTACCTGAAGTCGGTCCAGTTGCTGGTGGGGATCTGCCGCCGTCTGGACGCGGCAACGGTGGCTGGGCTCGCCGCTTTCTAGGGCGGCCACGGTTCGCGGCACGCGAAACCTATACCCGGCGTGAAGCGTTTATGGTAAGGGGCCGCCGTCTGCGAAGCGCTCGCGGACAGTGGCCCTTTGCGCGGTTTGACGCCAAGGGAGCGATGGTGTTTGGACCTCAGAGCGCTTGAAGAGCACATCGAGAAGCAGAGTCAGTGGGTGCGCCGGGTGCGCGCCGAGATCGGCAAGGTGATCGTGGGACAGGAGTACCTGATTGATCGGCTCCTGGTGGCCCTCATCGCTGACGGGCACGCCCTGCTGGAGGGAGTGCCGGGGCTTGCCAAGACCCTCACCGTCAGCACACTGGCCAGGACCCTGGCCACCAAGTTCCAGCGCATCCAGTTCACCCCCGATCTCCTGCCCGGCGATATCATCGGCACCATGATCTACGATGAGCGGGAACATGACTTCTTCCCGCGGCAGGGTCCCATCTTTGCCAACCTGATCCTGGCTGATGAGATCAACCGGGCGCCGGCCAAGGTCCAGAGTGCTCTGCTGGAGGCCATGCAGGAGCGACAGGTGACCATCGGGCAGACCACCTTTCCACTGCAGCAGCCGTTCCTGGTCATGGCCACGCAGAACCCCATCGAGCAGGAGGGAACCTACCCTCTGCCCGAGGCGCAGGTGGACCGCTTCATGCTAAAGCTCCTGGTGACCTATCCGACCCGTGACCAGGAGCTGGAGATTCTGCGCCGCTGGACTCAGCTGCAAACTCCCGAAGCGGCGGTGGTGGCCGGCCCCGATGACGTCCTCGCGGCCCGCGCCGCCATCCACGAGATTCACATGGAAGACGTGCTTGAGCGCTACATCGTGGACCTGGTGTGGGCCACCCGCGAACCACGGGAGGTCGCCCGCGAGATCCGCGAGCGCTGGCGCCACAGTCCGGAACGCGCCGTCGCCGGCCACAGTGCCGTGGTCGAGGAGAACCTCAAGCGGCTGGAGGAATGCGAGAACCTCATCTCGTACGGAGCCTCTCCCCGGGCAACGCTATACCTGGCCCTGGCGGCGCGGGCCCATGCCTTCATCCGTGGCCGCGCTTATGTCACGCCGGATGACATCCTCGAAGTCGGTATGGACGTCCTGCGCCATCGTGTCATTGTCTCCTACGAGGCAGAGGCCCAGATGATTGACAGTGACCAGATCGTCCGCCGGATCTTCGACACGGTCGAGGTGCCGTGAGTAGGCGAGCTAACTGACAAGCCATGGAACCCACCGAACTCTTGCGGCGCATCCGCCAGATCGAGATCTATACCGAACACCTTGCCAACGACCTGTTCGCTGGCCAGTACCTCTCCGCGTTCAAGGGTCACGGGATGGAGTTCGCCGAGGTGCGTGAGTATGCCCCCGGAGATGATGTGCGCACCATTGACTGGCGGGTCACCGCCCGCGCCGGTCGGACCTATGTCCGCAAGTACGCGGAGGAGCGCGAGCTGACGGTCATGCTGGTAGTGGACGCCAGCGGGAGCGTGCAGTTTGGCACTCAGGAGGCTACCAAAGCCGAGACCATGGCCGAGACCGCCGCCACGCTGGCCTTCTCGGCCATCGGCAACAACGACAAGGTCGGCCTCGTGATCTTCAGCGATGGCATCGACTGCTCCGTCCCGCCGCGCAAGGGTCGGCGACAGGTTCTGCGTCTGATCCGGGAGGTGCTCTACGAGCGCCCAAGAGGCCGTCCTACCAACCTGGCGGGTGCCCTGGAGTATGTGAGCCACACGCTCCATCGCCGCGCCATCATCTTCATCATCTCTGATTTCCTGGCAACTGACTATGAGACCCCACTCAGTATCCTGACGCGGCGCCACGATGTGGTCTGCCTGCGGGTCGAGGACCCACGTGAGACGGAGACACCGCCCCTGGGCCTGATCGAGCTTCAGGACGCTGAGACAGGGCGCCGGGAGTTGGTCCACGTGAACGCAGCGGCGGCCAAGGCCCTGGCCTTTGGGGCTCTCCAGCGGCGGGCCGCGTTACTGCGAGCTGTCACGCGTCTTCAGGCAGACCTGGTTGAGCTGCAGGCCGGCCAGTCTCCGGTGCAGCCGCTGAAGGCTTTCTTTGACAGGCGGTCCCGGCGGCGATGAGACGAGCCCCCCGCGAGGCAGTAGGAGCGGTCAGCAGACCGCGACTGGGCCGGGTCCTGACACCGGGTGAGAACGGGCGCAGGTCCACGTCCTGCGGGGTCGGCACGGTCCTGGCGGTCGTGCTCACAGCCTCCGCCGTCTGGCCTCTGGGCAGCGTCACCGCCACCCTTGGCAAGGCCGAGGTCACCGTGGGTGAGCCGTTCCCGTACACCGTGGTCCTCACGCTCCCCGCGGGGGCTGTGGCGGAGTTGCCGGCAGAGAAAGCGAAGTTCGGAAAACTGGAGGTCCGCGACTATCAGCCGACTGAGGCCCCACAGGCCGACGGCTCCCGGGTCATCACGCTAAGCTATACTCTGGTCGCCTTCGATGTTGGCTCCCACGAGATCGGAGACTTCCGGGTACCTGTCACCGATGCCGCGGGCAACAAGGAGATCTACCTCGCACCCCCGGCAAGTATCACGGTCAAAAGTGTACTGCCGGAGAAGGGCGACGTGCAGCCGAAGGGCTTCTACGGGCCGGTGATGCTCAAGCCACTCTGGACTGAGTGGCTGGTGGCGGGGCTCATCGCCCTGGCGTTGGCTGCGGTGGTCGTGCTGGCAGTGTGGCTCATCAAGCGTCGTCGCAGAAGAGCACCTGCTGACACTGCCGACGAGGCGCTGGGGCCAGACGACGTAGCTCTGCAGGCCCTGGAGCGACTGGGACAGTCCGGGCTGGTGGCCCAGGGGCAGATGCTGGCCTTCTACCTGCGGCTGGATGAGATCCTGCGTGCATGGCTGGAGGCACGGTTCAAGCTGCCAGCCATGAACCGTACCACGATGGGCCTGATGTACCTGCTTCGGGTGCGCCGCGAGACCGACGGCTGGCGGCGGGAATTCCTGGATTTGCTTAAGGCCGGGGATGCAGTCAAGTTTGCCGGCGTAGTGCCCGATGATGCCACGGCCTATGCCGATCTGGCCCGGGCTCAGGAGGTTGTGCGGGCCGCGTTGCCACCTCCCGCCGCGCCTGGCGAGGAGAGCGGGACATGACCTTCGCCACTCCCTGGGCCCTGCTTCTGTTGCTGCTGCTGCCCGTCGTTGGCTGGCGCATGGTGCGGCCCACCTCACGCGGCAGTGCCTGCGCCGTCTACCCGGAGCTTAACCTCCTGGGCCCCCGTCGGGGCGGAGCCAGGGCCTGGCTGGCCCGGGCTTTGCCCTGGCTGCGGATACCCGCTTTGGCTTGCCTCGTGCTGGCACTGGCGAGACCACAGGTACCCGCAGGCTACGAGCAGCAGGGCGGTCCCGGCATAGACATCATGCTCGTCCTGGACATTTCCGGGAGCATGCAAGCAACTGATTTCGGCCAACGGAACCGCTTTGAGGTCGCCCGCGATGTGCTGCGCAGCTTCATCCAGCAGGCGGGGGCTCACCGGCTCGGTCTGGTGGTGTTCGCGGGCACGGCGTTCACCCAGTGCCCGCTGGCAGCGGACCATGACATCGTGGTGGAGTTGCTCGACCGTGTTCACATCGGCATGCTGGAGGACGGCACGGCCATCGGCATGGCACTCGCAACGGCCGCCAACCGTCTCCAGGCCTCCAAAGCGCGCAGCAAAGTCATCATCTTGCTGACCGACGGCGTCAACAACCGTGGGGCCATAGACCCGCCTACGGCCGCGACAGCCGCAGCAGCCCTCGGAATCAAGATCCACGCCGTGGGAGTGGGGCAGAAGGAGGGTGGCGTCATCACCGACCCGCGCACGGGCCGTCGGTTCCGCGCCTTGCTGGATGAGGCCATGCTCAAGAAGATTGCCGCCGCAACCGAGGGCCGGTACTTCCTGGCCACTGACGCCGGTACGCTGCGCAGCATCTACGACCAGATTGATCAGATGGAGAAGTCGGCCTTTGTGGCCAAACGGGAGCGACGCTACGAGGAACGGTTCATGCCCTTTGCGCTCCTGGGACTGCTGCTAGTCGCTGCGCAAGGCATCCTCGGCGCCACTTGGCTGCGCAAGGCACCATAGCAAGATGTGCAGGCCGGACGAGTTTTCGCCCAGCCGGCCTGCTGGGACAGGACATGACGAGCTATTTCCGGTGGGGCGCCCCCCATGAACTTATCTGGCTGTGGTTGGCGGTGCTGCTGGCACTGCTGTGCTGGCGTGCCATCACGTGGCGCCTGCGCACGGCTACCCGGTTCTGTCCGGTGCTGCCCGAACGTCGTCTGGGGCTGGGGCCGCTGCGGGAGCGCCTGTACCTCAAATCGGGGTTACTGGTGCTGGGCTGCGCTCTGGTCGCTGTGAGCCTCGGCCGGCCCCAGGTGGGTCTCCACCGCGAACGGGCGCAGCGCAAGGGCGCCGACGTCATGCTGGTCTTTGACACGAGTCTCAGCATGAACGCACGTGACATGATGCCATCGCGGCTCGAGGCAGCCAAGACCGCTGCTTACAACCTCGTGACCCGGCTCCCCAATGATCGCTTCGGGATCACCGTCTTCGCGGGCGATGCCCAGCTTTACTGCCCGTTGACGCCGGATCACGACGCCGTCACGATGTTCGTGGAGTCTATCCAAACGGGTACATCGCCAAAGCCGGGCACGGCCTTGGCCAAGGCGATAGCGACCGCTGGCGAGGCCTTGGGCGAGAGCGAGAGCAAGCACCGGGCCATGGTCATACTGAGCGACGGCGAGGACCATGAGACCGGTGCGGTGCAGGCGGCCGAGAAGGTGGCTCGTCAGACCGCAACGCGCATACAGGTGCTTGGTTTTGGGACTCTGGCGGGCGAACCGATACCCGAGCTGGACCCCCAGGGCAGAACTATCGGACTCAAGCGTGACACACAGGGCCAGATCGTCCTGTCGAAGCTGGGGGAGGCCGAGTTGCAGAAGCTGGCTGCCGCCGGACAAGGCGCCTACCGCCGGGCGACGGATCGGGGAGCGGTGGACGAGATCGCTGCCCGCCTGGAGGCGCTGGAGGGCAGCCAGGTGGGGACGCTGGTCTACACCCAGTACGGTGAGCGCTTCCAGTGGCCTCTGGCCCTGGCGCTGGTGCTGCTGGCCTGGGAAGCGATGGTCGCTGAACACGGCCGGAGACGACGCGCGAAGGAGGATCGCCCATGAAGCTGCCGATGGCCTTGTTGCTGAGCCTGGCCCTCATCCTGCTGCTGGGCGGCTTCACTCTGCCCGGCACCGTGCAGCGCCTGTGGCGCAAGGGTGACCGCGCGGTGAAGCGTCAGGACTACGCCAGCGCCACAAAGTACTATGAGGAGGCCCAGCAAGCCGACCCGCAAGAGTGGGCCCTGCGGTACAACGCCGCCGTAGCCGCAGCCATGGACAAGCAGTACGATAAGGCCATCGCCGGTCTTCAGGCGGTGGCCAAGGAGGGGCCTCAGGAACTCCACGAGCAAGCCGAGTACAACCTGGGGAACTGCTATCTCGCGCAGGGAAAGACCAAGGAAGCCATTGAACGCTACAAGCGTGCGCTTTACCTGAAGCCAGACGATATCAACGCCAAGTGGAACCTCGAGTTGGCCAAACGCAAGCAGCAGCAACAGCAGCAACAGCAACAGCAGCAACAGCAGCAGCAATCTCGGCCTGAGCGCCAGAATTCCAGGCCGGATCGCAAGCAGCAGCCATCGGCGCAGCCACAGGAGAAGCCGATGTCTGAAGATGAGGCGCGGCGGCTCTTGCAATCGCTCAGCCAGCAGGACCGTGATCTGCAGAAGGAAATGCGCCGGCCTCAGCAGCCATTCCGCGAAGTCCGCCCAGAGAAGGACTGGTAGGTCCATGCTGCCACGCCCGCATTGCCGACTGGTGGTTATTGGGGCTACGATGGCGAGCCTGGTGGCTCTGAGCGGCCATGCCTGGGGCCAACTCTCGGTGACGGCCCAGGTGGACCGGGACAGCCTCACACTGGATGAGCTGGTCGAGCTTACCGTAACCGTGGCGGGCAGCACTCTGTCCCGCCTTGAGGAACCGACTCTGCCGGAACTGGACGGCCTGCGGGTGGTTGGCACTTCCACCCAGCAGTCGTTCTCACTCGTGAATGGGCGCATGCAATCCAGCTACAGCTTCGTCTACGCACTGCAACCGACCCGAACAGGCAAGCTGGTCATCCCTTCCATCGCCGTCACCGCCAAGGGTCGGACTTACCGGACGGCACCGCTGACGATCAACGTCAATGCGGGTACGGGCCGCACGCCGGCTCGCGCCCATGGCACCGGTCCCGGCGTCCCGGCTCCGGGCGACCCCTTCTCCCCCGGACCCATGAGCGCGCTGAGTTCCGAAGACGCCGTGGCGGTGCGCCACAGGGCTGAGCCCCGGACGGCCTACGTGGGGCAACAGGTTACTTACGAGTTTGCCTTCTACCAGGCAGAGCAACTCGCTGGTGACGTGAGCTATCGCGAGGCGGAGACACCCGGTTTCGTGGCAGAAGCGTTGCCCAATCCGCCACCTGCGGATGAGGAACTCAACGGGCGCACCTATCGCACCCAGCGCCGGCGGAAGGCCCTCTTTGCCACCTCCCCCGGCAGACACACCATCGGGCAAGCTGTCGTTACGGTGTTGACTGACCCCTTTGCCGCGCCGCGAGAACTGGTGGCTGAGCCCATTAGCGTGAACGTGCTACCGCTACCCGAGGCTGGCCGACCTGCGGACTTCACTGGCGCTGTGGGCAGGTTCCGAGTGAGCCTCAGCGTGGGCCAGCAGCAGGTCCGGGCCGGTGAGACCATCAGCGTTCAGGTGCAGGTCACCGGCACGGGCAACATCAAGTCGCTGGGAGCCCCGAAGCTGGTCCTGCCGTCCTCGGCGCGCCTCTATGAGGCCGGGGAGAACCGTCGGGTCGAGCCGGGTGGCGGCGGCGAGAGCGGCAAGATCGGCGGTACCGCCGTCTTCTCCTATCTGGTTCTGCCGCGGGAGGCGGGCAACCTGCGACTCGGACCAGTCCGCCTGCCCTACTTCGACCCGTCCACCCGGACGTACCGGGTTGCGCAGAGCAATGCCGTCTCGGTCGCAGTCAGTCCCGGCCTGGTGAACCCTGTCGAGGGACCCCAGGCCAACGGGGGCCTGAAGCCCATCCGCTCCTCCCCCGGCCGGCTTGTGGGAGAGCCCATCGCGCTGCAAGCATGGTTCTGGATGGCCCTGGCGCTTCCCTTGCTGCCACTGGCCTGGGCCGGCTGGCGGCGGTGGCAGGCGGTGGCGGTAGACGCGGACCCGGACTCAGCACGAGCGCGGCGAGCCCTGCAACTGGCCCGCGGGCGCTTGGCCGAGGCGCGGCGTTGCGCGGAGCGTGGCGATTGCGACGGGTGCTACGCCCAGACGCATGCCGCTGTGTGCGACTATGTTGCTGACCGTCTGGGGGCGCCACTCGGTGGTCTTACCGCGGAGAGTGTCTACCATCTGTTACACGCCTCCGGCTGCCCGCAGGACCTGGCTACGCGCACCCGCGCACTGCTGGAGCGAGCGGCCGCCGGACGCTTTGCTCCCGGCGGGGGCGAGCCGGACCAGGCGGTGGCGTTGGCGACCCAGGGCGACGAGTTGGTCCGGACGCTGCAGAAGGAGGTGCCCGCGACCCGTGGCGGTGAATAGAGGTCCGGGGTTGCTGGTTGTTCTACTGCTCGGGGGGCTGGCCCTTGCGGCCGACGCCGAGACGGGCACAGACCTGCAATCCGCCAACGCGCTGTACCAACAGGGTGACTATCAGGGGGCGCGGGCGGCCTACGAGGCCCTGCTGCAGGAGGAAGGCCCGCGGGTGAACATCCTCTACAACCTTGGCAACGCGTGCTACCTGGCCGATGACATCGGGTGGGCGATAGTGTACTATGAGCGAGCGCTGCTGGTGGCCCCGCGGGACCGAGATCTGCGGCAGAACCTGGCGACGGCTCTCGCTGCTCGTCGCGCCACGGGCGGCGATCGCGTTCCTGGATGGGGCCAGGTGGCGGTACGAGCCATCGTGTCGCGCTTCACGCTCAACGAGCTGGCGGCGGCGGCCGCCGTGGCCTATCTTTCGGCTGCTGTTCTGGCCTTGCTGTGGCTTACGCGGGGTCATCTGCGTCGCCGTCAGCGTTGGGCCTTCTACGGCCTCCTGGTGACCGCAGCGGCTCTCGCCGGACTTGCCATTGCGCGGGCCCGTACCTACCACGATCCGGCTCGTGTGGTGGTGGTCAACGACACTGCTTTGCTCAATGGTCCGGCTGAGAGCTTCCCCACAGTGCGCCGGGTCTACGAGGGGGAGTATGGAGTGGTAGCGCAGCGACAGGGCATCTGGCGTGAGGTGCAGTTGGAGACCGGCGCCCGCGGATGGATGGTGCAGTCCAGTATCGTGTCCCCTGTCCCTGAGGCCCCATAGCCGCCCGGTGGGTGCGCCAGAGTGGTCGGTCGGGGCAGGGACGCCCGGGCTGGGAGCTGTCCGTGTCACGGTCACATCTACGGCCATACCTCTACCTTGCCACCGGTGTCCTGCTCCAGGGCCTTTCGCCGGTTCTGACGAAACTGCTGCTGACTGACCTGTCGCCCTCGGCGGTAGTCGCCGCGCGGTACCTCATTGCCGTCGTCTTCCTGCTCCCCTTCGGCTGGCGCCAGCTACCACCGGAAGAGGCCATCAGTCAGCCGCGGCGGCGTGACTGGGTTGCCCTGTTCCTCGTCGGCGCCCTGGGTTCGGGCATCGCTTCTCTGCTTTTCACGCACGCCATCGAGATGACATCGGCGGGCATCGCCAATGCCCTCTCGAAGACAGCCCCCATCTTCGTGGCCCTGTTTGCCTACCTGACTCTTCGCGAGCGCATCACGTCTGCGCGGCTGCTGCTGGTGCTGGTGATGGTGGGGGCCGATATACTCATCGGCGCCGGGGAGCTCCGTCTGGGCGGGGTAGCCGGCGTGCGGCTCTACGGTGACCTGTTGGCGATCGGGGCTGGCGCGCTCCGGGCCATGGCCGAGGTCCTCGGCAAAGCCTCACTGCGGCGTTTTCTGCCTGCCACCGTGGCCCTCTGGCGTTTCGGTGTGGGCCTGTTGGTCACGGGCGCCATCTCCCTGGTCACCGGTGACTACCGGGGTCTGGGAGCGCTTGACGGGCGAGCCTGGCTGTTGCTTCTGGCCCTGGGCGGACTGTGCACCAGCCTGTCCATGGGCCTGTACTACCGAGGGCTGCGCGACATACCGGCCCACGTCGCCGTGAGCCTCCGCCTGACCAGCGCGGTGGTTACGGCCATCCTCTCGTGGCTGGTGCTGGGCGAAGGCCTCAACGCCCTGCATATCGCTGGCATCGTGCTGCTGGTGGGAGGCTCGTACCTGATCGTCATGCGGGCCACCCGGCACGACGTGCCTGCTGCTATCATCCACGAGCCGGAGCCTCCGTTGGCGCTGACGGCCACCTTGCGGGGCCGGGTCGCAGTCCTGGTCGCCGCCATGGTCACGGTCACAGTGCTGGCCTCGACTGCCCTGTCGGTCGCCCACAACCGGGCTGTGCTCTACGAGCAGGCACGGCTGACCATGGTCGAGACGGCCACGGTCATCCTCCAACTCCGCGGCGTCGCCCAGCCGCCCAGCCCGGAGACCTATCGCCAGTACCTCGACCGTATCGTGCGACACCGTTTCAGTGAGAGGTTTTACTCGCTGGAGATACTCTACCTGGTCGTCGAGGACGGCGCCGGCAATCTGGTGGCCTTCGCCAAGCGCGATGAACTGGCCATCACCGACGCCCAGGGGCGTCCCATGGCGCGCTCAGACATGGTCGCAGGGTTGAGGCTGCTGGAGCTGGTGCAGTCGGGCGAACTGGTCCGCACCCAGGACGTTGTTCCGCTCACCGCCGAGCTGGTCAAGAACGGCTCGGTGGCTGGCGTTGTGCGCATGGGCTGCCGCCGTAGTATCGCTTACCGCCCCGCGACCGAGATCGCTCTGCGCAATCTCACGTTGGCCGTCCTGCTGGTGCTGGTGGGCATCGCGGTGTCCTCCCACCTTATCGGGCATCTGGCACGTCCGCTGGAGCGTCTGGCGGCGGTGGCACGGCGAATCGCTGCCGGCGAGCTTGACGCGCCACTGATCTCAGCGGGCAGCGCCGAGGTCGAGAGCCTGGGCTTCTCGGTGGGGCAGATGGTGGAGAGACTCCGAACGGGCCAGCTCCTGGAGCAGGCGCTCTTGCGCCAGGTGCTCTCGGCCGGGGACGGTACGGCTGTCCCCTTTCCGGGACAGGTCGCCCTCCTCGTGCGTCCGGGGGGCGGGCCGACAGCGGCCGTGCAGCACAGTCTGACACGGCTGCTGGCCACGCTGCCCCGGCACGAGGGGCAACTGGTGTACGTCGGCTCGGGCCAGGTGCTCATCGCTTTTGGGGGAGAAACGTCGGAGCAGGACGACACCTTGCGGGCTGTCGTGGCCGCAATGGAGTGGCTGGGGGAGGTGGACAACATGACTCAGCCGCCCGCCATGGCCCTGGTGGCCGAGGCATCGTCCGGCGCGACCGTAAACGAACTGCTGGAACGGCTGACGGGGCCTCTGTCAGAAGCATCCGGCGCGGCGACCTCGCCCGCCGTACTGCTGACACCGCAGGCTCGAGCGCAGGTTGCGGCCTATGTGCCGACCGAAAGTATCGCCGGCCCGGACCTCTACCGCGCCCTGTTGCCATAGGTTCGCGCTGTGGGGAACGCTGAGAGGAGACGAGAATGGTAGTTATCGACTACGCCCGGTCATTTGTCACCTTCGTATTGCCGGAGAACCAGGCGCGTCTGCAACTGGAGGGAAGCTGCCAACTCACCGCGCCGGGGACAGCGCCCGAGCGCTACCTGATGTTTGCCTCCTGTCGCGGCGAGTGGACCTACGGAGAGCCCGGGCGTCTCTTCCTGCAGCCCAACTACGACTTCTCGGGCCTCTTCTCCGACACGCGCTACCGCCTGCACCGGGTGCGCTACACGACCGAAGGCGAAGCCCTGGACGCAGGACTCATCGCTGAGCGCTTCAGCGGCATGCGCCCCTACCACCTGCGAACCGTCGAGGCCACCCCGCTGGCAGACGCTCAGGCGGTGATTGAGGCCACTCTGGCCAACCGGGTCATCATTGCCCGCACGGAAATCGCCGACACGGCCTCCGGGGTGACGCAGGTGATTGAGTACCCGGTCAAGACGATGAACGTCAAGCCGGAGACCATGGCCTTCCAGGTGGACACCGGCCCCCTGCCACTCTATGACGCCAGCAGCGACTGCCCGGAGGTCATGGGAAGCTTCCTGTGGGCGTTCTGCGCCTTCAACGACTTCACCGGCGCCGACTTTGTGTGCCAGGCGCCAGTACCGATCGAGGTAGGCGGGCAGGTCGTGGCGGCCACAACACAGTACTCAGAAGTGCGGTGTTTTGCGGAGGCGCGCAACGCCCTGTTCGCACTGGAGGCGTAGACCTTGAAGGAACCCCACGACCCGCTGAACATTCTGGTGTTCGGTGCACATCCCGATGACTGCGATCTGCGCTTCGGCGGCGCAGCCATGCTGTACCGGGCTCTCGGGCACAATGTCCGCTTTGTCTCCATGACCAATGGGGACACCGGACATTATCGCGAGGGGGGCGGACCGTTGGCGCGACGCCGCTACGCGGAGCCGCAGGCCGCCGCCGCCATCGCCGACATCCGGTACGATGTGCTCGACATCCACAATGGCGAGCTGGAGGCGTCCATCGCGGTACGCAAACTGGTGATCCAGATCATGCGCGAGGCCAGGGCTGATCTGGTGTTGTGCCATCCCCCTGGGACTACCATCCCGACCACCGGGCTGTGGGTGTCGTCGTGCAGGACGCCGCCTACACGGTGATCGTGCCGAATGTGGCGCCGCTCAGCGAGCCGCTTTCCCGCCCGTGGTGGGCTATCTTTTCGATAGCTTCACTGACCCCACCCCGTACCGGGCGACTATCGCTATCGCCACTGACGAGGTCTTCGAGCGCAAGATAGACATGGTGCACTGCCACGTTTCGCAGATGTACGAGTGGCTGCCATACAACGCGGGCATCCTGGACCAGGTCCCTGACGACGACGCTGGGCGGCGGGCCATGACCGCACGGAACCTGCGCACTCGCTTCGGCCAAGTCGCCGACACCTGCCGCGAAGCGCTGGTCCGTTGCTACGGAGAGCGGAGGGGCAAGGCCGTGCAGACAGCGGAGACCATCATGGTTAGCCCGTACGGTCGGGGTGTGGGGGAGGATGACGTGCCTCGGCTGTTTCCGTTCCTGCCGAAACGGCGTAAGTACCTGAGCTGAGTCAGTCCCTGGACGGAGTGACGGGCGTCCCCACGCCCTCCACCAGCAGGCGGTAGGCCTTCTCAACGCGCTCCCAGCGCTCCTCACGGTCGAGGGCCCAGTGGCGGCCGATGACCGAGACCACCTGGCCGACCCCCAGCTCGGCACAGAGGTCCTCCACATCCTGGATATAGGCCGCGCCGGTCTCCGGTCGCTCCCCCCGGCGACCCAGCAGGCCGTGGATGTAGACTTCAGGCACGCCCTGCTCGGCGCATACGCGCAGCAGCTCCAGCAGATACCGCACCGAGCCATGCGACGAGTAGAACGAGATGATGCCCAGCAAGTGGAGGGGCTTACCATCGCGCTTGGCCCCCTCCATTGCCCAGAGGAAGGCCTCGTTTGCGTGATAGGAGCCGTCGTGCATGGCCCACTCGATGCGCAGCCGATCCGAGGGCACGATGCGCCCGGCGCCGATGTGCAGGTGTCCGGCCTCTGAGTTCCCCACGGTCCCCTCGGGCATGCCGACTGCCTCCCCCGAGGCCACCAGTGCCGTGTTGGGCCAGTCCCGCAGCAGGCTGTCCAGATGCGGTGTGGCAGTCTGCTTGATGAGGCTCAGGTTGGGGTCCTCGTTGAGGCCCCAGCCGTCCACGATGAGCAGCATAACGCGCCGCGGGCCGTTGCCGCCGTAGCCAGCCAGCAGGCTCTCGCCCGTCATGGCCGGGGGCTTGTCCAGGCCCATGAGTTGCAGGACCGTGGGCGCCACATCCGTCAAGGCGCCGCCCTGCCGCACCTGGCAGTCCCCGCCCACCAAAACGAAGGGCACAGGGCTGTCGGTGTGCCCGGTGTCCACCTTGCCATCAGGGTAGTACCACTTTTCCACGCTACCGTGGTCGGCGGTGACCAGAGCGACGACACCGGCGTGGCGGGCGGCCTGCACCACCCTCCCGACCTGCGCGTCCACGGCAGCGATCGCCGCAAGCACCGCGCGCCGGTCCTCGATATGCCCGACCACATCCATGTTGGCAAAGTTGACGATGAGCAGGTCACAGGCTGGGTCCTGCAGGTGCTTGATGGCGGCGTCAGCCACCTCCCGCACGCTCATCTCCGGGCGCTCGTCAAAGTCCTCAACGTCCCGGGCCGACTCGATGATGTCCCGTACCTCACCGGGGAAAGGCTCTTCGCGCTTGCCGTTGAGGAAATACCGGATATGGATAGCTTTCTCGGACTCGGCGACCTTGACCAGGCGACGGCCAGCCTTGCTGACGGTCTCGCACAGCGTGTCGCCGATCCCGGCCATGGGCGGGAAGGCAACGCGTGCAGGCAGCCTGGGGTCATACTCGATCATGGTCGCCAGGTTGACGGCGATGCCCGGAGTGGGGAACTCCGAGAAGTCGCGCTCGGTCAGTGCCCGAGAGAGTTCCACTTCGCGTTCCCCCCGGATGTCATAGAAGATCACATAGTCGCCATCCGCCATCCTGCCGACCGCTCTTCCCTCAGCGTCCACCCGCACGATGGGCTCCATGGTTTCCTCTTCCTCACCGCGGCGGTAGGCGGCACGAATGGCCTCACTCATGGCGTGACTCGGCATTTGGCGCTCCTGGCTGATTGTGCTAAAGTGTCAGGCGTTCAGCGGCTCCGGGCCGGTGGACGGCACATAATACCTCATCAGTGGCGGTGCGTGAAGGCCCAATCACCGGAGCGGCCCTCGGTCTGACGGATGACACCCCAAACGCCCACCCTCGCGGGGGACAACACGGTACGTGCCCAGCGTAGACGCCCCAGGCGCGGCTGTGCATACTACGCTTGCCAGTGCCTGACCGTCTTTCTGGGCGGGCTGGCAGTGCTCCTGTGGGCTGTGCAGTGGCGGTACGTTGACAACTCGGAGTTGGCCTTCACGCTCACCTACGGACCCCAAATCGCCTTTGTCCTTGTGCCCCTGGCCGCAGCCGCGGTCTGTCTACTGCTCTGGCAGTGGCGCTGGGTAGGCTACAACCTGCTGCTTGCGCTGGCCATCACGCACGTGTTCGTACGCCCGACCTGGCCGCACTTGCCACGCCGAGCCGGCCCCGGGCAGACGGTTCGTGTGGTATCATGGAACGTGCACGAGCAGGCCGACCGGACCACTGAGATCGCCGCCGCGTTGGCACCGCTGGAGGCGGACATCGTCTGCCTGCAGGAAGCCTCCCATGACGCATTTCGTAACCTGCTGGACGGGTACCAGGCGGTTCAGAGCCACGACGTGACGACGCTGACCCGCGGGCGCATCGTCAGCAGTCGTAGCTTCCGGCTTGGGAGCCTGCCCAACTGGCGTTACGGTCTGGAGACCGTCATCGAGCTACCGGAGGGGCGTGTGACCGTGCTGAACGTCCATTGGCTCGCCGTCCAGTTGCCTATCCGCGTCGGTCTCGCCTGGGGCGACCGGGAGGCCTTTGAGCGGTCGGTCCTGGGCCGCCGGAAGCAGGAGGCGGTCACACTGGACTGGATGGGCGCGGTGAACGGCCCCGCGCTCCTGGCGGGAGATCTCAACACTCCGCCGAACGTGCCCGAGTACCGGCGCCTGGCCGCCCTGGCCACCGATGCCTGGGAAGCCGGGCGGGGCTTCGGCTTCACGTTCCACCGCCGCCAGCCAGTCATCCGGATTGACTACGTCTGGTGCCTTGGCGGTGCCAGACCTGTTCGCTCCCGGGTGCAGGATGGTCAGGTATCGGATCACCTGCTCCTTGTGACGGACATAGCTATCCCCGGCCACCGAGCCACGAAAGGCAGCGACGATGGCAGTCACCCATAGCCCACTCGACGACGAATTGGCCGCCCGCATCATTGAGCACAACATCGCCCACCACGAGGCGACGGCAGGCATCTACGACCTATCGCACCCGGAGCTGAGGCATGCCTTCGAGCGGTCCTTGCTGCGCCGGGACCTGGACTGCATCGCCGGTCTGCTGCGTGGGATCAGGCGCCCCCTGTCCCTGGATATCGGGGCGGGGACGGGGCGACTGACGCTGCAGTTCGTGCGGAGGGGCTGGGACTGCGTGGCCGTTGACAACTCTCCGGCGATGCTGGCAGTGCTGGGCCGACGCTACGATCGCATGCCGCAGCCGAAGGGGGAGCTGTACACGGTGCAGGCGGGAGCCGAGGATTGCGCTCCGACGCTATTGCCCCAACGCCCCGTGCACCTGGTGGCCTTCTCCTCTGTCTTGCACCATCTCCCCGACTACCTGGCGGTCGTGCGGCGTTTTGCTTCGCTGCTGGCCCCGGGCGGTGTGCTCTACATTACCCACGAGCCGTTGCCGTCGGCGGGCGGCAGAAGGGGCGCACTTTCCGGCCTGGTCAGAGTCCTGGATAAGCTGCTCAGCGCGCCGCAGCAGGCGCATCGAGCCCTGGCCAAGGCGCGCCTCGGGATTGCCACTCAGGCCGAATCACGCCTGGTTGACTATCACGACAAGCCTGGCTTGGACATGGATCAGCTTCGTTTGGTGCTGACGGAGGAGGGACTCAGCACCGTGTCCGAACGGATCTACAAGGACCGAAAGACCGCGCTGATGGCCTGGGTAGACACCTGCTGGCTGAGGACGCCCAACTGGCGCTTTCGGCTCGTGGCCCGGAGAGGCGGCTAGGCATGGGCCTGGGTCTGCGGGTCTCGCGTCTGCCGGTCGCGGCCCTGCTCCTGGTTGGCTTGGGCGCATCGGCATGGGTGGCCTACAACCACTGGCGGGGCCGGCCGGTCACGATGTCGGAGGCGCGGTTCGAGGCCTACGCACGCGCCCGGTTTCTGCGGGAGCATCCGGGCGAGAAGCCGCTGAACTGGGCGATCGGCGCCGCGGCCGAGCGGTTTCACAGGGCAAAGCCCATGGGCAAGTTCGTGCTGTCACTGAAGCCGGGGAAGTGGGGCAACGATTGCTCGGATTTCGTGAACTGCGTCATAGACGAGGGCCTGGGCGTCAAAGCCCGGTTCAAGCGGGGTTCCGGTCGGCACCTGGTGGGCGAGAGCTTTGTCCATTTCAGCTACGTACTGTGGGACCGCAAGAGCCCGCTGCGGCCCGGAGACATACTCTCGGTAGCGCATTCGCCGTGGTACCGTCCCTACGAGGGCGCCAACTGGCACGTGGGGGTGGTCGGCACCGATGGCATGGTGTATGACTTCGTCAAACTGAGGAGCTGGACCGGTCCCCGCTATGGGCGACACACGACGGAGTGGTTCGTTCAGCACGCCAAGGGAAAGCTGGACGTGGCCGTGACGCGGCTGCGCCCCGAGTATGCTTACAAGCTCAGGCCGGTGATTCCCGGGCCAGGGCACTACTAGCTTGCCCCGGGTCAGTGCAGGGGATAGTCCCACGCTTCGTCGTACTGGGCACGGTTGGCGGACTTGACGTGCCAGTCGCCGTACAGCACATTCCAGCGCCGGGCGTGGTGCGCTCGGCCCCCGTGCCAGTCGCCGTAGCCGTCAAAGAGCACGTTGATCCGCGCGGGGTCGCGCAATGCCTCCTGCCGTGAGAACGTGAAGGTCAGCTCGGTCCGGTACATGTAGCTGGTGCCGAAGGCATCAAAGGCGGTGGGTCGGCCATTCAGCGGCAGACCAACGTCCTCCAGTTCGTCAAAGCCTCCGTCGGAGGGGCAGTGCCACATCTCCCGACTCTTGACGTAGGGGTTCACCACCTCGTGCAGGTACCACATATAGGGGATCCAGGACTGCCAGTACGGGAAGTCGTTCCATATCACCGGCAGGTAGCGGTCGGCCGGGTCGACTCCCCAGGGGTAATGCCCGTCGTAATCGTCCATGTACATGGCCATGGCCATGCCCAGTTGCCTGAGGTTAGCCACACAGCGGGTAGACCTGGCTTTCGCCCGGGCTTGTGCAAACACAGGCAGAAGGATGGCTGTCAGCACCGCGATGATGCCTATGACCACGAGGAGTTCAACGAGTGTGAAGCCACGCCGGTGGTGCAATCCTGACCCCGCAGACCCGTTATCTGTAGGCTACACCGGAGGCTGACGCCCGTGAGTGGCCGAAGGTTCCCTCGACCTCAGGCAAGCTCCAGGTCGTCGCGCTCAAACATCACTAACTGCGAGCATTCGCGACAGGGGGCAAAGCTCATTCGGTGAACCGGGCACGGACCGTGCCGGCGGAGCGCCTCCAGATGCGGTGGCGTCGCGTAGCCCTTGTGTTCGGCAAACCCGTACTGAGGATAGGAGCCGTCAAGCTCGCACATGAGCCGGTCGCGGGTGACTTTGGCGATGATGGACGCGGCGGCGATGGCGTAGCACTGTCGGTCACCGCCGACCACGTTGCGTTGGGCGATGCGGGTCCCCGGCAAGGGCCGCCCGTCCACGAGGATCAGGGCGGGAGCAGGGGCAAGGCCCGACAGCGCCTCGTGCATGGCGCGGTGCGTCGCACGGAGGATGTTGAGGCGGTCTATGTCCGGCGCGGCGACCACACCGACCGCCCAGGAGACAGCCTCGGCCGTGATGCGTTCCCACAGGGCGGCCCGGTCCTCGGGGGGCAGGAGCTTGGAGTCTGTAACATGGGGTATGCGGGAGGTCGGCGGGAGGATAACCGCAGCAGCCACCACGGGGCCGGCCAGAGCGCCCCTTCCCGCCTCATCCACGCCTGCCACCAACTGGTATCCCTCGGCCCATGCCTGGCGCTCCAGGGTTCTCGGGGCTGCCGGCGGCAGCCGGCGTCGCGCAGGACGGTCGTCGCCTCTCATGGCTCCACGTTCAGGCGCTTGACGGTGTAGCTGATGACAGCGCTCTCCCCGGCCTGGAGAGTGAGCGTGTATTCGACGGTGCTAGCGTCGAGGCGGTGCGAAGGGCGGCTCTCCCTGACCATTGTCCACTGGCCCGGAATGCTCTCCCGCACCTTCAGCTCCGTGGGGCCACCGCGGCGATTGGCAAGCCCAAGATCGAACTGCTCCTCCAGGTCATAGAGCACGACCCTGCGGTACACATCCGTCCGTTCGTTGAGCTGTACCGCCCGCACCCGGGTGCGGGACATGCTTACTTCCGGCGCTGGCCCCAGGTCCACCTCCAATGGCTCATGGGGGGGGACGTAGGGAAGAGCCGCCTCGGTGATGGTCGCCAGCAGACCATCGGCACCCGGTGCATAGACCTTCAGGGGCCCGGCGGGTAGTGCGCAGGTGTCCAGCTCTGCTGTGCCTTCCCGTGCGACGCGCAGGACGGCATGCACGGCCGTCTGGTACCGGCTGAAGTCGCACAGATAGTAGGCCTGGTAGGGGATCTGCGCGTAGCGCTGGAGGTTGAGCAGGATGGTCTCACCGATGCCGAGGTCTGCGGTAAGCCGGCGGCCTGAGGGCAGAACCACCTCGGCGTCTGGGAACGGCTCTGGTCCCCCGTGACGCAGTGTCAGGTCGCAGTCCAGGTCCAGAGTGCTGTCAGCAGGGTGAAGAGTCATGCGGTAGGTAGTGGTGGTCTCCAGGCCCTTCACGGCGTACGCCAGCCGGAGGCGCGCCGCGGCGGGTGCGTCGGCCTGAAGCACCCACACGCTGCGGTTCGGCTCGCCGGGAGGCTGGATTTCCTGAACGATTCTCACCCCCTCCGCAGGAGTCGCCACGGAGAGGCGGCTGGTCGCCGGGTCGGCACCGACAGAGGCAAAGTCGAAGGTGAGACGGTTCTCCCCCGGCACCAATGGAATGACGCTCTCCCGTAGCACATGCACGCCAGCCTGTCGGGTCACGACGAGACGCGGCGACCCGAACCGGGATATGAGACCAATCTGGGAGCAGTAAGCGGAGCCTGTCGCCAACACCAGCAGCGCCCACAGACCCGGCCGCAGACGTTCCATCGGCCACACACCTCACAGAGCAACAGCATCACCGCTGCCCATTCTGCCATCAGCCTGCCGGCACCTCCTCAGGCCTCAGGCCCGCCGGCCTCTCGCGTTGACACAGCCAGGGGGTTGGCCTATAATCCGCACTGAGGCGGGGTGGCTCCTCAGGGGAGCCTGTGAGCCCACCTGCGAACCAGTACCACCGAGAGCCGCCTGAATGTGTGTCCGGCGGCCTACACCTGCCTGCCCCGGAGTGTGCGACCCGCATGGCGTCAGTGAGACTTGTCAATCTGACCAAGCGTTTCCCTGGCGTAGTTGCTGTGAACAACGTGAACCTGGAGATCCGGGACAAGGAGTTCATGGTCCTGGTCGGCCCTTCGGGCTGCGGCAAGACGACGTGTCTCCGCATGATCGCCGGTCTGGAGGAGGCCTCGCAGGGTGAGATCTGGATCGGTGACCGCCTCGTCAACGATGTCTCACCGAAGGACCGGGACATCGCTATGGTGTTCCAAAACTACGCGCTCTACCCACACATGAGCGTGTATGAGAACATGGCCTTCGGCCTGAAGCTCCGCAAGGTTCCGCGGGAAGAGATCGCGCGTCGGGTGGCGGAGGCCGCCGACATGCTCGGCATAGACCAGCTCCTCAAGCGCCGCCCGAAGGAGCTGTCCGGTGGTCAACGACAACGCGTGGCGGTCGGACGGGCCATTGTGCGCGAGCCAGCCGTTTTCCTGATGGATGAGCCGCTGTCCAACCTGGACGCCAAGCTGCGGATTCAGACCCGTGCCGAGCTCATCAAGCTCCACCGCCGACTGGGAATCACCACCGTCTACGTCACCCATGACCAGGTTGAGGCCATGACAATGGGTGACCGCATCGTCGTGATGAAGGACGGTGTGGTGCAACAGTGCGACGCGCCGCTCCAGATCTTCCGCTACCCGGCGAACAAGTTCGTGGCTGGCTTCATCGGCAGCCCGCCAATGAACTTCATTGACAGCACCGTCGAGAGCGACAACGGTAGTATCTTCATCCGCAGCGCCGGCTTCCGGGTGCAGATGGAGCCGGACCGTGCCGAAAAGTTGCGGGACTATATCGGCAAGGAAGTCACTTTCGGTATCCGTCCCACGGATATCTTCGACAAGAACCTTTCCGCCGTGGTGGAACCCACACCCGGCAATACGGTGACCGTCGAGGTCGAGGTCATCGAGCCGATGGGCGCCGAGTCGGTTCTTTACGTGCGGTGCGGGGACCAGGATATTGTGGCAAGCCTCGACAGCGCCACGGGTGCCCGGGAGCGCGAGCCGCTGGAAGTCGTCTTTGACATGTCCAAGTGCCACGTGTTCGACAAGGACACGGAAGTCACCATTGTCTAGCGCCGGACCGCACAGTACTGTGCTCTGCTCGCGCCTCCGTCAGAGACTGATGGGGGCGCTGCGGTTTCAGGAGGCGCCGTGAGAGACAGCGTGGAGGGTAGCTTCTGGGACCATCTGGAGGAGGCTCGCTGGGGCATCCTGCGAGGGCTTATCTACCTGCTCCTCGGTACGCTGGCGGCTTGGGCGGGGCGCAACTGGCTGTTCGATCTGGTGCGCTATCCGGCGGAGGAGGGGGCACGGCGGGCGGGCATCGCAGACTTTGCTTTCCGCATCTTCGATCCCGCCGGCGGCATTGTGCTCATGATGCAGACGGCACTGGTCGCCGGACTGATTCTGTCCACCCCGCTGTGGCTGTACGAGGTGGCGCGCTTCGTCGCTCCGGGCCTCACGCCGCAAGAACGACGCGTGGCACTGCTGCTGGTCCCCGCTGCGGTGGTACTATTCGTTGGAGGGGCGGCCTTCTGTTACTGGATCGCTCCCGCGGCCTTCGCCTTCTTGTTCGCCTTCAACGCCGGACTGGGCGTGGCACCCGAGGTCACCCTTACTTCGTACCTGTACTTCTTCCTGCGCCTGGTGGTCGTCTTCGGGCTGATCTTTGAGTTGCCCCTGGTGGTCATGTTCCTAGTGCACTTTGGGATCATGACCAGCGCCACTCTCTTGCGAGTCTGGCGTTCGGCCGTCGTCGTGATCCTGCTCGTGTCGGCCTTCGCCACGCCGACTACCGACCCCTTCACCATGGGCCTGATGGCCGGTCCGATGGTCCTGCTGTACTTCGGGAGCGTGCTGCTCGGGCGCCTGGTGGAGAGACGCCGGGGGCCTGTCGCGGCGGAGGACGCTAGCTACGACCCCTATGGTCTGGGACAGCGGGAGGCCTCGGGTCTCGGCGGGCCCACAGGACCCACGGACCCGCCGGAGGGACTCTGAGCCGTGGACTTCGGGGCACTGCTGGACGAAATCCGCAACGACAGCGATTACGCCGGCCAGATCGCCCATGTGCGCCAGACGGGTGGCCTCCCCCCCCGACTTGCCGACCTGCCGGCGGGGCTGTCGGCGCCTGTGGCCGAGATGCTGCGCGGACTGGGCATCGAGCGGCTCTACAGCCACCAGGCAGCGGCGGTGGCGGCGGCTCTGGACGGTGAGAATGTGACGACGGTATCTGGCACTGCGAGCGGGAAGACACTCACCTACCTGCTGCCCATTGTGGAGGCGATCCACCGCCGCGGCACCAGTCGCGCCCTGCTAGTCTATCCCACGAAAGCTCTGGCCCAGGACCAGCTCCGCAAACTGCGGGAGTTCGGTGCCGGGAGACTCTTCACGGCCGCGACTTACGATGGAGACACGCCATCAGCGCAGCGCCGGTCCATCAAACAGCAGGCGCACGTGGTGCTGACAAACCCGGACATGCTGCACCTCGGCATCCTGCCTTACCATCACACCTGGTCGGATTTCCTGCGCAACCTCTCGTATGTGGTCCTGGATGAAGTCCACACCTATCGCGGGGTCTTTGGGGCCCACACAGCCAATGTCATGCGCCGACTGAGGCGCATCGCGCAGCACTATGGGGCCTCGCCGCAGTTCCTGTGCTGCAGCGCGACCATCGGCAATCCGCGCCAGCTCGCCGAGACGTTGACTGGGCTGCCCTGCCGGCTGGTAGATGACGACGGGGCGCCCAAGGGGCGGAAGTGGTTCGTCTTTTGGAACCCGCCGATCATCGAGAAGCTGACCGGGCGACGCCGCAGCGGCAACCTGGAAGCGGCCGACCTCATGGCCCGTCTCGTGCGCCACGGCATTCGCCATCTGACTTTCACTCTGGCTCGCAGCCAGGCCGAGCTCATACTGCGCTATGTGCGCGACCGCCTGCAGGAAAGCGGACAAGCCGATGCCGTGATGGCCTACCGGGGCGGGTACCTCCCGGCCGAGCGTCGACAGATCGAGCGGCGTCTGTTCAGCGGCGAACTGCTCGGAGTGACTGCCACCACGGCGCTTGAGCTTGGTGTGGACATCGGGGGCCTGGACGCCGTGCTGATGGCTGGCTACCCGGGGTCCATTGCCAGCACGTGGCAACAGGCTGGGCGTGCCGGTCGCGGTCAGCAGGACGCATTGGCCGTGCTGATAGGTCTGAGCGGACCGATCCATCAGTATGTGGTGAACAATCCCGACTACCTGCTCGAGGGGCGCAACGAGCAGGTGGTGCTGGACCCGGGCAACCCACTGATCCGGGCCGGCCATCTGCTGTGTGCGGCCTATGAACTGCCTCTGGACGCCAGGGACAAGGCTTTCTTCGGCGATGACATGGAACCCACTCTGCAGATCCTGGCTGACGCAGGGTACCTTGCCCACCGCAGCAAGTGGTACTGGCTGGACCCTGAGGTGTACCCTGCCGCCGAGATCAGCATCCGCTCAGCTTCCGGTGCGGCCTACAGCATTGTCCTGTCGCCGTCGGGAGACCTGCTGGCCACCATGGACGCGGCCTCTGCGCCGCGCATGGTTCATCCAGGTGCCATCTACCTGCACGCGGGACAGACCTATCGGGTGGATGACCTCGATGTGGAGAACAGGATCGCCCGCGTCACGCCCGCCGACGTGGACTACTACACGACCCCCCTGACGGCCAGTGAGGTGAGGCGGCTGGAGGTGCAGGAGCACAGTGCGCTGCGGTCGGGGCTGCGTCTCGAGTTGGCGGATGTTGAGGTCCGCACTCAGGTCATCGGGTTCAACCGCATCCGTCAGGTTACGGAACAGCAGTTAGGCAGCGAGAACCTCGATCTGCCCGCCGACACCTACGAGACTGTCGGTGTGTGGTTGCTGCCGCAGCCAGAGGCGCTGATGGGGGACACCGATTCGCCGTTGGACCTGGCAGGCTCTCTGCACGCCCTGGAGCACGCGCTGATCGCCCTGCTACCCCTGTTCGTGCCCTGTGACCCCCACGACGTGGGCGGAGTCTCCAGTCCGCTGCACCCGGAGGTATCCGGGCCGGCGATCTGCATCTATGACGGGTATCCCGGTGGCGTGGGCCTGGTTCGGGCCGCCTACGAGCGGATGGTCGAACTACTGCAGGCAGCCGCCAACCGCCTGGCGACCTGCCCGTGCCAGGAAGGTTGCCCTGGTTGCATCCAGCAGCCATCTTGTGGCAGTATGAACCGCCCGCTGAGCAAGGGCGGCGCCCTGGCCCTGGCTAGCCACTGGCTCGGGAGCGGCGCCACCGACGCCACAGGAGAGGTCCATGGCGGTTGACCTGCACGTCCATTCCACAGCCTCCGATGGCTCCTATTCGCCGCCAGAGCTGGTGGAACAGGCCATCGCGCGCGGTCTGACGGCGCTGGCCATCGCTGACCACGATACCCTTGATGGAGTGCCTGCAGGACAGGAGGCAGCCGCCGGTCGTCTCACCTTTCTGCCCGCAGTTGAGATCAGCACCCATCTGGGGCACCACGAGTTGCACATTCTGGGCTATATGCTGGACCTTGATTATGAGCCCCTGCTCGCGGAGCTCGATCGGATCCAGGAGGAGCGAGTGCGGCGTGCGCGCAAGACGGTTGAGATCCTGCAAGGGCTGGGAGTGAACCTGACCTACGACCAGGTAGAGATGGCCGCGGGGGGCACCTGCATCGGCCGGCCCCACATCGCCACGGCGCTGGTGGAGGCCGGAGCGGTGGAAAGCCCCGCAATGGCCTTTGACCGGTATCTCAAGCGCGGCCGTCCTGCCTACGTGGACCGGTACCGGGTGTCGCCCGCCAGGGCCATCGAGCTCATTGGGGGGGCTGGCGGTCTGCCGGTCCTGGCCCACCCCAGACTGGTGCGCCGCGACGCCCTCGTGCCAGAGCTGGTGCGTCTCGGGCTGGCAGGGATAGAGGTCTACCACGTCCAGCACACCCCCCATGACGTGGAGCGCTACCGGCAACTGGCGGCCCAATGGCATCTCGTACAGACGGGCGGAACGGACTCCCACGGCCCCCGGGGAACGTACCCCGTCGAGGTCGGTCAGGTGTATGTGCCAGACTCCTGTGCGGAGGCGGTCCTGGCCTGGAAGGCCCGTCAGGGGTCCTGACAACCAAGGGAAAGGTGGTCCCGAGAGTGGCAGTTTCCGTCTCCGAACAGCCCGAGGTCTGCATCGTCTGCTTTGGTGATTCGGTTACCCAGGGAGTGCCTCACTGTGCCCCGGAGGATACCTTTGTGGCCCTGCTGCAGCGGCGGCTCAACCAGCGGTATGGACCGCAGCGGCGGTTCCGGACCATCAACGCGGGAGTGAGCGGCGAGAACAGTGCCGAAGGCTTGCTGCGGATCGAGAAGGACGTCTTGGCGCACAATCCCGTTCTGGTTACGGTGGAGTTTGGCCTCAACGACATCCGTTACGAGCCGGAGAAGAGCATCTCCGAGGAGGCCTTCGCGGAGAACCTTCGCACCATGTACCGCTTGTTAGCCGCCGCCGGCAGCCGTGTCCTTTTCATGACACCGAACCCGATCATCAACATCTACCACCCCTACTCACAGGGCACGGACTACTACCAGCGGTGGGGGGGCTGCGACCAGCTTAACGCCATCTATGCGCAGATCGTCCGCCAGGTCGCCGAGGAGTTGGACTGTCCACTCTGTGACATCTACGCCGCTTTCGTGAGAAAGGCGATTGAAGCTGAGTTTTTGGGGGAAACCTTTGACTATCGTGATTTGTCTGTACTGGGCAGGTACATCAGTACCCGCGATGGGGTGCATCCCACTGCGGCAGGCCAGTTGTTCATGGCCGCCCAATTGTACGCCACTATCGTCGAGGAGCGATTGCTTGATACGGGGGACTGAAGTTGCGGCGGGAGGAGGTCGCCCTCGATCCTTCCCGTCGCCGGCAGGGGCGCCGGTACCAGCGTCCCACTAGACGGCGATTCTCACCCACCTTCACCACGGAGCAGCGATGGTGCCCTCGGCATACGCCAATCCGGAGCAGGTGCTTCCCCATGCCGCCCAGGAGCATGCTCTTGAGGATGTGCTCCTGGTCAGGGACGCCCAGTTGGGCAGCCCTGAGGCCTTTACCGCCATCGTCAACAAGTACCACACCCGGATTTTTGGCATCGTCTATCGGATGTGCGGCTCGGCGGAGGCCGATGATCTGACCCAGGAGATATTCATCCGGGCGCTGACAGCCTTGCGCAAGTTCCAGTTTCAGGGCGAGGCAAGTCTTCGTACGTGGCTGTACCGGATCGCGGTCAATGCGTGCATCAACGAGCTAAGGCGGCGCAAGCGCCGGAGCCAGGTAGAGGGTCGCTCGCTGGATGAGCTGTCTGACACTGGGCACGGTCTGATGGAACGCGCTATCCCGGACCTCTCGCGCCTCCCCCAGGAGATTGCCGAGCGCCATGAGGTGCAGCGCCTGGTCCAGACCATCATTCAGGGCTTGTCTCCCCACCACCGTGCTGTGATCACCCTTATTGACCTGGAAGGTCTCGAGTACGAGGAGGCCGCGCGGATCATTGGGTGCCCACTGGGCACCCTCAAGTCGCGGCTGGCTCGCGCTCGGCATGCCTTTGGGAAGCGACTGAAACGCGCCATGGCTCGCGCGAGCGGCTGAGGCGAGGAACCGTGTCTCTGGAGTGCCGTGAGAAGACCATGACCTGTGAGGGGGCCCGGCACCTGACGGCAAGGCAGGTGGCCGGCGAGGCCGTCGGCAGTTGCGATGCGCAGCACGTTCAGCACCACCTGGAGACGTGCGAGCTCTGCCGTCTGCATCTGGAGGAGCTGCTCGCTGCCCGGGTGCTGCAGGAGGCAGAGAGCCCCCGGCCTCCGCAAGACCTGGCGGATAGCATCAGCAGCGCCGCGCTGACGTACATGCGCTACCAGAACCGTCCCATGCATCAGAAGGCGCTGGGTTCACCTGCCTTCTTTGCCACCTGTGCCAGCCTGTTGTGTGGGGCCATCATCTGCCTGCTGGCTTCCCTGCGCGTGGCGGCAGTGCCCGGCGTCAACGCTGTAGCCGCGCCGATAGCCCGCACGAGCCAGGACGCCGCCGGGGACAGCGGAGGGACCGTCTTGCCGGTGCAGCCGGATGCTGTACTGGCCGCCTGCAGCCGCGCCACCGGGTACGTAACGGAGCTTCTGATGTCCCTCCCGGGCGGCGAACGTCCTGCATCCCTGGTCGCCTTCTACCCGCGACGTCCCACCCTGGTCAGTCTGCGCTCCAGCGGGCCTGCTCGTCTGCAGCCAGCCCCCATCGGCCGGGCCCGGGGAGACTGCGTCGAGTAGAGGGTTTCCCGGCCCGGATGGCGAACTCTGCACCCCGATAGCCAGCTATCCCCTGACCGCCTGGAGTTGCTGCGATGGGTCCGACGATGCGTGCCGTCGTCTTGCACGGTCCTGGTCGCCTGCAGGTAGAGAGTGTGCCGGTACCGACACCGGCGCCCGGCCAGGAACTGGTCCGCGTTGCGGCGTGCGGCATCTGCGGCAGTGACTTGCGGTACCTTGCCGGCGAGAACCCCTGGGCCAAGCACACCCTCGGCTACGACAAACCCAACCCTCCCGGCATGATCCTGGGCCACGAAGTGGCGGGTTATGCCGAGGTCGGTGGAGAGACAGTCCCCGTGGTCTGTCTGGCGTTTCGTGGGTGTGGCAGTTGCCCTGACTGCTGGCGCGGAGACGAGCAGCTCTGCGCGCACACAGCGCATCTAGGCCATGGGGCTGGCTGGGAGGGTCAGAACCCCGGAGGGATGGCGGAATGGGTCCCGGTCTGGAAGACAAACCTTTACCCGCTGCCTCCTGAGGTCACCCTGGATCAGGCCACCTTCGTGGATGGACTCGGCGTTGCCGTGCATGCCGTACGCCGGGCGCGCTTCTGCCCTGGAGGCACAGTTGTCGTGCTGGGCGGAGGCCCCATTGGCCTCATGCTCGCCCAGACGGCTCGGGCCCTGGGTGCGGGGCGAGCGTCTGTTGTGGACGTGTACGAGACCCCGCTGCTCTGCGCCCGTGAGCTGGGGCTGGGGCCCACGTACAACCTGTCTCAGGTCAGCGAATCGGAGCTGCTGACCGATCTCATGGAGCGCCTCAGGAGTGATGTGCGAGCCGTCTTTGACACCACGGGCGATCCCTCGGCGCAGGCCCTGGGGCTGCGGCTCCTGGGCGCCGGCGGAACTCTGATGTTGCTGGCGGGGGTGGCTGAGGGGCTGCGCCTAACATCCCGGGACCTGGCGGGCGAACGCACAGTCACCACCTGCAGCAACAATCACTACGCCGACTTCGGGGCCGCCCTGCGGCTACTGGCCAGTGGTCAGGTCGTGGTTGAGCCCATGATTACGCATCGTTTCCCGCTGGAGCGGGCGGTGGAGGCGTTCGAGGTCGCGCGAGACAAGGTGCAGACGGGGGCTGTGAAGGTGATACTGCACCCCTGAAAAGCAGAGCGCCTCCCGTTGGGGAGGCGCCACGACAAGGCTCAGCCGGCAACTACGTCGCCGCGCACTTGCTCTTGGCGTCAGACGAACAGGTTTCCCCTGATCCGCCGTCCTTTGGGCAGGTGGAGCAAGTGCCGTTGGCCTTGGGAGCACCGCTCTTGGAGTAGTCTGTGCAGTGGAACCCCTTGCCCTTGAAGATGATGGCCGGGGGAGAGAAGACTTTTCTTACCTTGCCACTGCAACTGACACACTTGGTTACTGGCGCTTCCGAGAAGGACTGGCGCACTTCGAAGGTGTGACCACACTTGGTGCAGTTATACTCATAGGTTGGCATGGTTAGGCGCCTCCAGAACTCAACTGGGGGTATTATACGGATTTGGTGGCAAGTGTCAAGGGATGGGCGCGTCGAGTTAGCACTCTCCTTACGTGAGTGCTAATCCTTGGCCGCCGCCAATATGACGGGAGGTTGCGATGAGCGAGTTGCTCCCGCGGCTCTGGGAATTGCAGCAATTGGACACCGGACTGCGCCAGCGTGCTGAGTGGATTGCCAACCTGGATGATGGGAGCAAAGCCCGGGCCAGATTGGCCGAGGCCCAAGCGGCGCTGGATGCGGCACGGGAGAACTTGAGCCAGTTGGAGGCCACCTATCGGCGCAAGGAGCTGGACCTGCAGAGCGCCGATGCGGAGCGCGAGCAGAAGGCCAAGAAGGCCTACGGGGGCACCGTTGGCGACGCCAAAGAGCTTTCGGCCCTGGAGAAGAAGATCGCGGAGCTCAAGCGCCGCAGCAGCGCCCTGGAGGACGAGTTGCTGGCGCTCATGGACCAGATTGAGGCGGCACGGGAGGACGTGGCGAAGCGAGAAGCCCTGGTCACGAAGCTTAGCAACCTGGCCAAGCAACTGGCGGCGGAGTACACCAAAGACCGGGCACGGTTCGAGGACGAGATGGAGGCACTGCGGCAGCAGCGCGAAGCGGTCTTGCCGCAGATTGATCCGGTGGCCTTGCGCGAGTACGAGGCGATGCGGGCGAAGCTGGACGGGGTGGCGGTGGCGGCTGTTGACGGTGACCTGTGCACCAGTTGTCGGAACGTGGTCCCCTCAGCCATGATCGCCCGGGTGAAGGCCGGGCGTGAGCTGGTCAAGTGTCAGAACTGCCGCCGGATCCTCTACATTGGTGAGTGAGAGGCGGTCAGAGCGCCTTCGCGGGAGAACCGGCCTTCACACCGACTCTCCCGCTTCAGACATTGGGTGGTCAGGAATCTGATCCTGCGGACCTACGCGGACCTACAGGGAATAAGCTGCCTCGCGGTATTCCCGCAGCACGGCGGCCTCGCGGGGGAGCATCTCTTCGGCTGGCTGCCACGCGATCCACTCGCCAGAAATGCAGCCTTCGTAGCCGACCGAGGCCAGAAGGCGCATGGCCTCCTTGTGGTCAATGCCACCCGTCCCCATGGGCGCCAGGTCCCAGCCGCCGCCGTCCTGCCGCCAGGTTCCGTCGTGGGCATGGCAATGCCTGACGTAGGGCTTGACCGCCGCGAACGCCTCGGCGATGGTCATGCCCGCGGTGCAGGGGTGCATGATGTCCCAGTTGATGGCGGCCTGAGGCGTGTCCGCCATGCGGATCACGTCCACCAGGTCGTGGGCGTTGCAGTACGAGTCGTGGGTCTCCATACAGACCCACACGCCGCTGCCCCTGGCGTACTCGGCGCACTCCCGCAGGGCTTCGGCCACGTACTTCTTGACCTCGGCATAGTCAGCTCCCTCGGGCGTAGGTCCGCCAAAGACGCGGATGCAAGGCGCGCCGCAATCAGCCGCGAGGTCAACGTAGCGCTTGGTCAACTCCACGCTGTTGGCTCGCTCCCCGGCGTCCGCCATCGAGTAGGTCCGCGAAGTGGCAATACAGCACAGGTCAACGCCCAGGTCGGCAAAGGCGGCTTTGATCTCCTTGCGCTGCTTCTTGGTGGTGTCCAGCTCCACCCCGTGCTGGTGGTCGGCCTCGGCGCGAGGTTCGACAGAGTCATAGCCGTAGCGGATCGCTGCGGTCAGGACCTTGCGCAGGTCCCAGTCCGGGGTGGCGAACGTCATGAAGCCCAGTTTCATCATGGCGGCTCTCTCCTTCTGCCAGTCGCTCAGCGGCCCGGCTCGCACCACGTTCTAGAGCGGAATGAAGCTCGTCTGTGGCGTGATACGCAGGCAGGTCTCGGCGATGATCTTGGCGGCGTTTTCCAGGTCGGCGAGGCTAACGACTTCCACCGGCGTGTGCATGTAGCGATTGGGGATAGCGACAAGCGCGGCGGCCACGCCGGCGCGGCTGATCTGGATCGCGTTGGCGTCAGTCCCCGTGGCGCCCGGTTCGGGCTCTGGCTGCCAGGGCAGCTTCTTGGCGGTGGCAGCAGTTTCCAGCAGCTCGCGCAGCGGCGGGTTGATATTGGGGCCACGGGCGATGGTCGGACCAAGACCCAGCTTTGCCTCGCCGGTACGCTTGGCGTCCGCCCCGGGGTAGTCAGTGGCATGGGTGACGTCAACAGCGATGCCGACCTGTGGGTCTATGCCGTATGCACTGGTGCGAGCCCCGCGCAGACCCAGTTCCTCCTGGACCGTTGAGACTGCGTAGACCGCGCACTTGAGCTTCTTGCCCGACAGCAGCCGCAGCGCCTCCATGACAACGAAGGAGCCCACCTTGTCGTCGAACCCGGGCCCAGCCACGAGGTCTTGCTGCAGCGGCTGGAAGGTCAGAGCGAACGTGGCGGGGTCACCGACGCGCACCAGCTTGCCTGCTTCCTCCTTGTTCTTGGCTCCGATGTCAATCCACAGCTCACCCAGGTCGTGCTTGGCCTTGTCGCGCTCCTCGGGCTTCAGCAGGTGGATGGCCTTGCGACCGATGACGCCCGGGACACAACCATCACGGGTGTGGATGCAGACGGGCAGACCCGGCATGACGGCCGCGTCAATGCCCCCTACGGCAGCGAAGTAGACGTAACCGTCATCGGTGATGTGGGTCACCATCATACCGATCTGGTCACAGTGCCCGGCCAGCATGACTCGGGGATAGCCGCCAGGGTTCTTGACGGCAATAACATTGCCGTGTACATCGGTTGACACCTCGTCGGCAAACTGCGTGGCGTAATCACGCACCAGGCGCTGGACGGGCTGCTCGAATCCAGAGGGTGAGGGTGTCTCGATGAGGCTTTGTAGAAAGCTCAGTGACTGCTGCCGCATTCGGTGATTCCTCCTTGTATGGGTGCGGCATTCGCCGTGCGCAGCAGACTGCCCTCCCCGACCGGGCAGGCATCGCTGCTGGTACCGCGGAATGATAGTCTAATGCGTAACGAAGGGCGAATACCACTGCTGGTCATCGGTGGTCCCACGGCAGCGGGTAAGACGGCGGCTGCGGTGGAGGTGGCGGCTCGAGTCGGAGGCGAGATCGTGTCCGCTGACTCCATGCAGATCTACCGGCGTCTGGACATCGGCACCGCCAAGCCAACGCCGGAGGAGCGCCGCCGTGTGCGGTTCCACCTGGTGGATACTGTCGAGCCTACGGCCGAATACACCGTCGCCGACTTCCAGCGGGATGCCGAGCAGGCCATCGCGGGTATCTGGAGCCGAGGCAAGCTGCCCATTCTCTGCGGCGGGACGGGGCTGTACATCCGCTCGGTGCTTGCCGGGTTGTCGTTTCCGGTGGGGGCAGTGGCCGAGACACGCGAGCTGCGGCGCCGGTTGCAGCGCGAGGCGGAGGAACTGGGAGCCGAAGCGCTGCACCAGCGATTGGCAGGCGTGGATCCGGCGACCGCTCAGCGAGTAGCGCCAGCGGATGTGAGAAGGGTGATTCGCGCTCTGGAGGTCTATCTGGCCACTGGTCGGCCTTTCTCAGAGCTTGCCCGCGTTGACGAGGGGCGGCGAGTCATCTATAATGCGACCACGTTCGTGCTGACCTGTCCTCGCACGCTATTGTACCGCCGCACGGACCAGCGCGTGGACGAAATGCTGTCTGCCGGCTGGCTGGACGAGGTGCGGGCCCTGCGCTCGTCGGGGCTTTCGCTTCAACATCAGTCCATGCAGGCCATTGGCTACCGTCACTTGCTGCTCCATCTGGAGCACGGTAGCGACCTGATTGAGACCGTGCGTCTCATCAAGCGCGACACACGCCGCTACGCCAAACGCCAGCTAACCTGGTTCCGGCGGGAACCGGGGCGTCTCCTGGAGTGGGGAGACGCGTTGCCCTTTGCGGCAGTCGTGCAGTCTCTGCATCGCTCGGCATCCATGTTATTGGCGGGTGACAGCGCTCATGGCGACGGAGGGCAACACAACGCAAGATGAGTACCTGAAGGCAGCGATTGCAAACCGGACGACCATGCGGGTCCTTCTGCTCAGCGGTAAGGACTTGCGAGGCATCATCAAGGCCTCCGACGCCTACACGCTCACCCTCGACATCGGCGGCGGCACGGAGCTTCTGGTGTACAAGAGTGCCATCGGAGTCATCGGGCCGGCTGGTCGCCCCGGGGAATAGCCCGTCAGACGAAGACGGCATCCCGACCCGCACGGCAGGTTGCCCGCAGGGCAGCCTGTCGTAGCCTGTTCTTCTGGCGCAGGCTTCGCGAACCAGGTCGGAACCGTGAAAGAGCGGCCACCATGCGATTCACCAAGATGCACGGTCTGGGCAACGACTATCTGTACTTCGATGGCTTCGCTGAGGACCTAGAACGCTATGACCTCGCGCGCCTCTCGCAGTTGCTCTCTGATCGCCATTTCGGGGTCGGGAGCGATGGCATCATCCTCATCCTCCCCTCCGACCGAGCCGACTTCCGCATGCGAATGTTCAACAGCGACGGCTCCGAGGGCGAGATGTGCGGTAACGGCATCCGCTGTTTCGCCAAGTTCGTCTACGACCGTGGCCTGACCACCAAGACCGAACTTGAGGTGGAAACCGGCGCCGGCATCATCCGGCCGACGATGACCGTCGAGAACGGAAAGGTCACCTGGGTGCGGGTAGACATGGGGCAGCCGCGGCTGAAACGCGGCCAGATACCCATGGGCGGCGACCCCGAGGCGCCAGCGCAGGGCGTAGTCATCGAGCTGCCAGGCAAAGCCTACACCGCCCATTGCGTCTCGATGGGCAACCCCCATTGCGTCATCTTCGTCGACGAGATTGCCGATGCGCAAGTGCTCGGTGATGGGCCACTGCTGGAGACGCATGAGCTGTTCCCGCGGAAGACGAACGTCGAGTTCGCGCAGGTGCTGAGCTCGCGCGAGTTACGGATGCGAGTGTGGGAGCGGGGAGCGGGGGAGACCCTGGCCTGCGGCACCGGCGCGTGTGCCACGGCTGTTGCCGCTCACTTGGCTGGCCACTGCGGCCGTGAGGTGACGGTCCACCTGCGCGGTGGCGACCTGAAGATCGAATGGCGAGCCGATGATCGGGTCATGATGACCGGCCCGGCGACGACGGTGGCCGAGTGCGAAGTAACCGAGGACTTCATCGCCGCAGCTCTGCGGCAGTGAGGAGCGAATAGATGGACATCCCCCAGGCCCAGCGGCTGCAACGCATCCCGCCCTATCCCTTCCGCGAGATCAACGCGCTCAAGAACAAGATGATCAACGAGGGCGTCGAGCCGATTGACTTCGGCATTGGCGACCCGGACATGCCCACACCGGATTTCGTCATCGAGGCGCTGGCCGAGGCTGCCAAGGACCCCAGCACCCACCCGTATGATGAGACAGGTTTCGGCCTGCCGGAGTACAAGGAAGCTATCGCACGCTTCGCTCAACGCCGTTTTGGGGTGCAGGTGTCGCCAGAGGGCGAGATCCAAAGCTGCATCGGGTCCAAGGAGGCTTTGGTCCACATCATCTGGGCCTACGTGGATCCCAGCGACGTGGTGCTGGTGCCCGACCCGGCCTATTCGGTCTACAAGGTCCAGACCACCTGGTGCGGGGGCGCTGCCTTCCCGATGCCGCTGCGGCCCGAGAACGGCTTCCTTCCGGACCTGGGGGCCATCCCCCGGAGCGTGGCGCGGGCGGCAAAGCTGCTCTTCCTGAACTACCCCAACAACCCCACGGGCGCGGTGGCTCCACTGGACTACCTTGCTGAAGCCGTGGAGTTCTGCCGCCGGCACGAGATTATCCTGGTGAACGATTGCGCCTACTCCGAGGTTGCCTACGACGGCCTGCAGCCACCCAGCGTGCTGCAAGTGCCGGGAGCCAAGGACGTGGCCATCGAGATGCACTCACTGTCCAAGACCTTCAACATGACGGGCTGGCGGGTGGGCTGGGCGATGGGGGGCAAGCCCTTCGTGGAGGCGCTGTCGCGCTGCAAGAGCAACGTGGACAGTGGCACCTTTATGGCCATCCAGAAGGCGGCGATCGTGGCCCTGGACCGCTACGAGGAATGGGTGCCGGTGATGCAGGGCGAGTACCAGGCGCGGCGGGACGCCTTCGTCGCGGGCCTTAACAGTCTGGGCTGGAAGCTGGAACCCCCCAAGGCCACCTTCTATGTCTGGGTACCCGTGCCGCCGGGCTATAACAGCGCCCGCTTCGCTACCGACCTGCTGGAGCACTGCCAGGTGCTGGCCATCCCAGGCGCTGTCTATGGCGAGTATGGCGAGGGGTTCGTCCGCTTCTCACTGACGATCAAGGGGCCGGACCGGCAGGCGCAGATCGCTCAGGCCATCTCTGCCATGAGGGACAACCTCAAACTGACGTGGTAGGCGGCAGACTCAGCCGTGCACCCGAGACCGACCCCCAGGGCCGGTCTCGTTCGCCAGTGCTCTTGGCAGCTCCTGGGGCCTGTTCTATACTGGTTCCACGGCTGAGAAGGTGGCAGGGAAAAGGGCATGTCAGAGTACATTGAGGTAGGCCTGCGACGAGAAGGCCTGGAGGCGGAGCGGGCGGTCATCGTTGGCACGGTGCGTCAGCGCGAGGACGGGCGACACTCGTTGCGGGAAATGGCTGACCTGGCCCGCGCCGCCGGCGTAATTCCGGTGGGCATAGTGGTGCAGCGGCGTGAGGCTCCGCACCAGAACACCTTCCTGGGCAAAGGTAAGCTGGAGGAGCTCAAGATCGCGCTGGCTGAACTCGATGCCAGCGTGGCGCTGTTCGACGGCGACCTGTCCCCCCGACAGGTACGGACCCTCGTTGACATCCTCGAGGGCAAGAAGATCGTGGACCGCACCGAGCTGATCCTCGACATCTTCGCCCAGCATGCGCGCACCTCAGAGGGCAAGCTGCAGGTTGAGCTGGCCCAGCTCTCGTATCTCTTGCCACGGCTAACGGGTCGGGGCAAGATGATGGACCGCATCGGGGGCGGCGGAGCCGCCGCGGGCGGTGTGGGCGTCCGGGGACCTGGTGAGACGAAACTGGAGACCGACCGGCGGCGACTGCGGGCCCGGATCGCACGCTTGCGGGAGGAACTGAAGGAGGTCCGGCAGCGTCGCGACCTGGAACGCCATAGCCGGCGCAAGGGCGGCTTGCAGACGGTCGCCCTGGTCGGCTACACCAATGCCGGTAAGTCCACGCTGCTGAACGCGCTGGCGGGGTCCCAGGAAGTCAGCGCCCATGACCGGCTGTTTGAGACCCTCGACCCCACCGTGCGGAAAGTACGTATCGGCGACGGCGAGGTGCTGGTCAGCGACACGGTGGGCTTCATCAAGGATCTGCCCCAGGCGCTGGTGGAGGCTTTCCGCGCCACTCTTGAGGAGGTGGTCGAGGCGGACCTGCTGGTGCACGTCGTGGAAGCCAGCAGTGACTTCCCCCTTACGGAGCGGCAGTCTACTGAAGCCACGCTGGAGGAGCTGGGCGTCGAGACCAAGCCCACTATCGTGGTCCTCAACAAGTGGGACATCGCGACCCCGGCCCAGCGAGCCGATGCGCTGGAGAAGATGCCGGACGGCCTCCCGCTCTCAGCCCTGACAGGCGAGGGCCTCGATCAGTTGCGGGAGATGATCGCTGACCGCATCTTCCGCCGACACATCCCCCTGACCCTGTTGCTGCCTTACAGCCGGCTGGACCTGCTCAATGTGGCCCGCGAACACGGCCGCGTATTGGACGAGGACTACCGGGAGGACGGCTTGCATGCGGAAGTAGAGGTTGAAGAGGCAGTAGTGCCGAACCTGCGCCAGTTTGTGGTGACAGAATAGGGAGAGGCGGGCTGCTGCCGACTCCCGTGCTACTGAGGTGCTGTAGATGCTACGTTTCGGTGTGATCGGCTACGGTGGGCGTATCCGGGGGATCATCAGTGGGCTTCGCTGTTTCGACGTGGACTTTGCCATTGGGGCCATCACGGACCCCAGGGGTGAGGAGTACAAGGCTGCGGACGAGAGCCTGAAGGATACGGTCATCTACCAGGATGCCGATGAGATGCTGGACAGGGAGCGGTTGGACGGTGTGCTTATCGGAACCCGCTGCTCCCTGCACGCGCCGATGGCAGTGAAAGTCGCCGCGCGGCAGCTTCCGCTTTTCCTGGAGAAGCCCGTGGCCACGAGCATGGAGCAGGTGCGGGCCCTGGCGGAGGCATTTGCGGACTACAAGCCTCAGGTTGTGGTCTCCTTTCCCCTCCGGTTGACTTCGCTGGCCCTGGCGGCCAAGGAGATCATTGACTCCGGGCGACTGGGTCCAATCCATCACGTCCAGGCCTGGAACAACGTACCCTATGGCTGGTGTTACTATGGGGCCTGGTACCGCGACTACAACGAGACCGGTGGGCTGTTCCTGCAGAAGGCCACCCACGATTTCGACTATATATCCTATCTGGTGGACTCAACCCCCAAGACGGTCTGTGCGATGAACTCCCAGCGGGTCTATGGCGGCGACAAGCCGGAGGACCTGATGTGCCGGGACTGCGCTGAACAGGAGACGTGTATCGAGAGCCCCTTCAACCTGTTCTACCGGCGTGGCCAGGGTGGCAAGGTGGACCGCGAGAGCGGGATGCAGTGCATGTTCTCGGAGTCCATCAAGAACGAGGACAGCGGCAACGCCATCCTGGAGTTCGAGAACGGGGTACAGGCCTGCTACTCCCAGAACTTCTTCGCCCGCAACAAGGCGGGCGCCCGGGGCGCACGTCTCTTTGGCTACCACGGCACTGTGGAGTTTGACTGGTACACCGGCGAGGTGAAAGTGTTCGACCACCACAGCCCGCGTTACGACACGATCCGGTTTGAGGCGGGTGGCGGACACTTTGGCGGGGACACCGAACTGTGCTACGACTTCCTGCAGATCGTCCAGGGCAAGGGCCGGTCCCGAAGCCCCATCGAGGCAGGCATCATCAGCGCCCTGACTTGTCTCAAGGCCCGCGAGAGCGCCGCGACGCACACTTTCCAGGAAGTCAAACTGTAGGGCAGATCCGCTGCCGGCCTCAGGAGCGCCCCGGTCTCAGGCCGGGGCGCTCCTCTTTCCGCTCTGCCGCTGTGGGCAACGTGTGGCGGCTGGCCTAGACGAAGGAACTGGCGTAGATCATGTCCACCAGCTCCATGGTCTTGACGGCATCGCCGAAGTGCGTCTCGGGGAGCTTGCCGGACTTGATGCAGTCCACAAAATGCCGGTTCTCGCCGAAGAAGCCATAGGAGTGATACTTCTCTTCCCGCCCGGCTGCCTCGTTGGCCGTGATGACCTCGGCTGCCAGTTGGTTGTCGAGGTTGAGGATGGCCTTGTCGTCAGGGTCAATGAAGGCCGAGGCGCCGGCGGCGTGCAGTTCGAAGGTATGTACGCGGCCACCCGTCTGCCAGTTCGCCAGCAGGACGCCAATAGCGCCGCTCTCGAACTCCACCATGGCGGTGAAGCTGGTGGCGAACTGCTTGCCCAGGCTGCGAACGGCACTGACGCAGTCCACCACATCGCCACCGAAGAAACGTAGGGCGTCCACGGCATGGACGGCGTCACAGCTCAGCACGTCAATGGCCCCGTTGTAGTAGGGTCCGCCGGTGTGCCATTTGTAGAAGGTGGAGACGACCTGATTGAGCGGCCCCACCTGCGTGACTTTGGCCTTGCACTGCTGCATCAGCGGGATGAACCGCCGATTGAAGGCCACCATGGTGAGCACGCCCTTGGCCTCGGCGAGGTTTGCCATCTGCCGGGTCTGTTCGCTCATGACCCCCGGAGGCTTCTCGATGTAGCAGTGCAGGCCCCGGCTGAGGACATCAATGACAATGTCAAAGAGGTGGTGCGGCGGCATCAGCACATAGACGCCATCTGGTGCCGTCTCCTCAATCATTTCCTGGTAGCTGGTGAAACGCTTCTCGATACCGAACTTGTCGGCCGTCGCATGCAGCTTGTCCTCGACGAGGTCACACAGCCCTGCCATCTCCACATCATCCATCTCGGCGAGGGAGGGGTAGTGGACTGTGTTGGCCATGCCGCCAGCACCGATGAGCGCCAACCGCACCTTCTTCTGCGCGCTGGTCTTCCTGCTGGCTCTGGCGGGCGCAGCCTTCTTCTTCGCGGGCATGATCGTCCTCCTGGCGTTCACTTGTGGACTGACCCAAAGCAGGGTCCATTTCGCCAGCCGGTCAGTCAGACCTTCACATAGAGTCTCTGCGTGCCACTTTGGCCGGGATGTTCACAAAAGGTTCCGTTGGACGGACGGGAAGCACGTGTTAAAATAGTAGGCAACTGCCGCGCGTCTCGACAGACTGCCCGGGAGAGTTGTTCCGCCGGGGGCCCGGGCCGAGGAGGCGGTCGCTGTGAAGGCCCTGTTTCCGTCACCCGATCGCGTGTGGTTGCTGGTCGCCTCGCTTTGGGCCACGAGCCTGGCCCTGGCCCAGGGGTTCGACATCGGGAAGGCCCTTGGGCCTTCCTTCTCCGATGTGGCTCTCCTGCCTACCCGCCTGACGTACTATAACCTCCACGATGACTCCGCGCGGGCCACTTACACTTGCTGCAAGCCGTCACAGGAGGAGGAGATCCGGAAGGCTCTGGCGGCAAACGCTGCCTTCCTGGAGCGCTTTCCGCGGACCGACTACTCCGATGACACCTGTATGCACAACGCGCGCGTGAACGCCGTGCGCCAGAATTTCCGCCACCAGGTTGCTGCTCTGGAGATGCTTCTGGCGCAATACCCCGACAGTGATCTTGCCGACGACGCCGCCTGGCGCCTCGCCCAGTGTTACATGGAGGACAAGGATCACATCGCGGCCATCGAGGTTCTGAATACCTTGCTGACCAACTGGCCGGGAAGCACCTGGGCCGATGACGCGGTGTACTGCATCAGTCGTGAGCTCAAGGAGCAGGGCGATGAGCCCGAGGCTTTCCGCGCCATGGAGGACCTGGCGCGGAAGTACCCGGCCAGTGACTACTGCGCCGAGGCCCTTTTCAGTCTGGCGCGGTCGTACCAGCAGGAAGAGGACTACGAGGCGGTACTGGCCTCCTGTGAGGACCTCGTCCGGCGCTACCCGTGCTCAGACTATGCCGACGACGCGCGGATGATGATTGCCAACGCGCTGCGCCACATGGGCCGGGCGCCCGACGCGATACACGCCTACCGGGCGCTCATCGAGGAAATGCCGGGTAGCGCCCTGGCCAACGACGCCATGCGCGAACACAACACGCTGGTGCGCAACATCCGCGAGACCGGCGGACGCATAGACGCCGAGCTCTATACGCCGCGCGAGGACAATCCCGGCCAACTGGCCCAGGAGCTGTTTGATATCGCGCGCCACCATCAGAACTACCGCGAGTACGCCGCGGCCATCCAGGCCTATCGTGACTTCGTGGCGGCCTATCCGGGACATGACAACTATGATGATGCCCTTTTCAGCATCGGGATGTGCTACCAGCAGATGAACATCCTCTTTGAGGATATGAACAAGGCCAAGGGCCCCGAAGACTTGTATCGCCTGCGTGAGGACTTCGCTGATGCCACCGGCAGTGCCCACTTGCCCAGCGGGAGGCTGTCGGCGGTCAACGACGCCGCGAGTGCCTTTGCGATCGTGGCCAACGAGCTGGTTGGCAGCCCCTTGCGCGATGACGCGCTGTATGAGATTGCGCGTTCCTTCGAGGACTCCGGTCAGGCAGCGGACGAGGCGTCCACCTACCAGGACCTCGTCATTAGCTTCCCCGGGAGCAGTCACGAGTTCGAGGCGCTCTATCGGCTCCTTAAGTTCTACGCCAACCCCGATAACTGGGAGACAGCCCGGGAGATGTACCCGCGGCTGGCTCGGGCGTTTCCCGACATCTTCCCGGCAGCTCTCGTCGAGGACGAGGTCCTCTTCTACACCGTGATGGGGGCTTACTCCCGCCACCTGAATTTCGCATGGTTTGAGTCCTTTGACCATCACATCCCCTACGACTTTACCGTTGACGATCTCGTCAGCGATGCCGACTTCGTGCTGGGCGCGCTGATGTGTTCGGAAGGCGACTATCGCGCCGGCATTCAGCGGCTGAGCCGACTCTGCGATTCGCCCACCCATGACCTCGCCGCGCCTGCAATCTGGGTGTCCGCACAGGCCTACCGGGCCATGGGCCAGCCCGACCAGGCGGCCAGGTACTATGAGGCGCTCATCGCCGACTACGACTGGTCCGGCCTGGCCGACGATGCCCGGCTCGCCTTGGCCCAGTTGGACGATGAGCCTGACGTAGGCCCCTATCTGCAGGAAGTGAGTGAGGCCGTCGGCCGCGACCTCGCCGACAGTGACGTCTACTGCGGCGATGGCGTGGTCGTCATCGCCCCCTACGTGGTCTCGGCCAAGATGCGCCAGTACAACATGCCCAATATCTGGGAGAACGCGGTCTCGCTGATGGCTGACTGGACCGGCACCACCTCCGACGGACGCCTGCTGGTCTACGTGGACCCATTGGGGGGCGCCAGCAGCGGGCGGCCGGTCCGGGTTCCGGCTGCGGGCATCAGCGACCCACCCCAGTGGTCTCTGGGGCTGGAGTCGATCGCCCGCAATTTCGTGGATGCCGCCGCGGGCGACAAGCTGGGGGAGATGAAGCCAACGCTGTGCGCTGCGCTCGCCCGGTTTGGTGCCGCCAGTCTGCAGTACGATCTGGTGACCGAGACCCGCGACGCTATCGGGAGTGCGGCTGCCGTGGCCTTGCCTCAAGAGGAGGTTATCCGGGCCCGGGATGGGGCACTGGCGGCTCTGGAAGCATACGTGCGGGATCAAAAGAGCGTCCAGCAGCTTGACCCGCCGACCGTCTGCGGTATGCTCTTTGCGCTGCTGGACCAGCAAGGTTTCTCGAAGACCAAGCTGGTGGATCGCGAGCCTCTGCGCCAGCTCTTCGTGGCGCTGAAGCGGCAGGATGGCCACGGCTGCACCGCCTTCGCCAGCGCGCTGAACGAGGCTTTCGGCGGGGGCTGTGACGACGTCCTCGCCAAGTGGGGGCTACTGGGCTCCAACCAGATGACCCGTCGCTAGACCGCTGTCCACACTGTCCCCTCGCGGGTGAGGGGTGCTGAGTTGGGGGTAGACCTGCCAACCAACCGTGGGAGGTGCGCTGCCGTGCCTGAGTCGGATCAACCCGGGCTTGGCCGTCGCGAGTTCCTCGGCCTGTGCGCTCGGGGCTGTCTGGCGCTGGGGCTGATGCCGCTTGGCCTGCGCGACAGCGCGGGACTGCTTGCCGGAGCCACGCAGGCAAAGGTGGGCAATGTGTCCAACGTCCCGGCGCGGTATTTCAAGCCCCTGGAAGCCAGAGAGATCAAGTGCTTACTGTGCCCGCGACACTGCCAGATCCGGCCGGGCGAGCGGGGCTTGTGCGGTGTCCGCGAGAACGTGGATGGTGTCTACGTCACCAAGGTCTACGGCAAGCCGGCGGCGATCAAGGGCGACCCCATGGAGAAGGGGCCGTTCTTCCACTTCCTGGCTGGCACCAACACGCTGGCCCTGGGTACAGCCGGGTGCAATCTCACCTGCCTGTACTGCCAGAGCTGGCAGTTCGCCCAGCGGCGGCCGGAGCAGACCGACAACGAGAGCCTGCCGCCAGACGAGGTCGTGGCCCAGGTCCAGAAGTACGGCATCCCCAGCATCACTTTCACCTACAGTGAGCCCGTCGTCGCCATTGAGTATGTGCTGGACACCGCCCGGGCAGCTCGCGCCGCCGGAGTGAAGACGCTCATTCACACCGCTGCCGCCTGCAATGAACAGCCCATGCGGGACCTGTGCAACGCCGTGGACGCCATCAACATTGACCTGAAGGGCTTCACGGACAAGTTCTACCAGGACGTGGTCGGCTCGCTGCGTACGGTCGTCCTGGAGAACGTGAAGATCGCCGCCGCCTCAAGCGCCTGGCTTGAACTGACGGCGCTGATCGTACCGGGATATAACGATGACCAGGCCAGTTTCCGGGCCATGTGCGAGTGGGTGCTGGAGAACGTGGGCCCGGACGTGCCGCTGCATGTCTCGCGGTTCTTCCCGGAGTACCGGCTGCGGAACGTGCCCGCTACACCCATAGACACGCTGAAGGAGCTGCGCAAGATTGCCTTCAACGTGGGGCTGCATTACGTCTACCTGGGGAACATGGCCGGCGACCCGTCGGAGTCCACATACTGCCCCAAGTGCGGCATCAAGGTGGTCAAGAGGGTGGGCTACCAGGTCACCAACGAGGCCCTGGACCTGCGCACCTACAGGTGCACGAAGTGCGGCCTGAAGATCCCCGGGTACTGGGTGGCCTGACGGCGGAGCGAGACATGGATCGCAGGGAGTTTCTCAAGCGGACGCTGCTGGTGGCGGGGGGAGCGGCACTGAGTGGTTTCATCCCCGTCGGCGCGGAGGGGGAGCAGAGCCGCGTTGCCGTGGTGCGCAACTCTGCGCTGGCCATGGCTGAGGACGCCACTGCCAACCAGCTCCTGCGGGCGATGACCTTCACTGCCATCGCCGATGCCGTGGGCACCAGCGACGTGGCTGCCGCGATGCGCAAGCTGTTTCGTCCCGACGATGTGGTCGGCCTGAAACTCAACTGCATCGCTCCCGAGATCTCACCCACGCCCGCCGTCGTCTACGCCGTCGTCGAGGCTCTCGGGTACGCGGGCGTGAAGCCCTCGCAGGTGATTATCTTTGACAAGGAGGACCGTGACCTGGCGGCGGCGGGGTACGTCTGCGCGGGCGAGGGCAATGGTCCCCGCGTCTATGGCACAGTGGGGGAGACCAGGGGGCCTGGGTACGAGGAACGGTTCACCCAGGAGGGTGACACGGCCTTCTGCCTGAGCAAGATTGTCACGCGCGAGTGCACTGCGCTGATCAACATCCCGGTCATCAAGCAGCACAGCTTCGCGGGCCTCACCTGCGCCCTGAAGAACCATTTTGGGTGCATCCACAACCCCGAGGACTTCCACTACAAGGACTGCTGTAACCCGGCGGTGGCCGACGTCAACCGCACGCCCGCCATCCGTTCCAGGCAACGACTGTGCGTGTGTGATGCCTTCAATATCCAGTATGAGGGAGGCCCGTCCTACAACGCCGCTTACGTTGAGTTCTATGGCGCGGTCATGGCCTCCACCGATCCAGTCGCCCTGGATACCCAGGCGCTTATCCTGGTGGACTGGTTCCGCCAGCAGAAGGGGCTACCGCCCCTGCGCGATACCGAGCGGCCGGCCAAGCACATTGCTACTGCAGCGGCCTATGGCCTCGGCTGCGGCGACCCGGCTAGGATCCGTCTGGTAGCGCGCAACAGCTAGGCTGATCTCGCTCCGGCACCGCCAGCAGCGCCGCCAGAGCGACGCCCAGCGCCGCCGCGGCGACGCAGGTGCCTGTCAGCCCCAGCACCGGCAGCAACGCCGTTCCCGCCACCAGCGCCCCGAGTGCCGCCCCCACCAGGTCCAGGGCGTACAGGACTGCCGCCGAGCGCGAGAGTTGCTGTGTCCCTGAGGCCTTGCTGGCCAGCGGGAACCCAGCCCCCACACCCAGCCCCACCACAGTCGCCAGCAGTGGGAAGCCCACATGCGGCAGGACCGTCGCCGCCCAGCCGCCGGAGGCTGTCCCCACGAGCGCCATCAGGCCGGGCAGGCAAGCCGCGACAATGGCCAGAGCAACCTGCACGATGGCCAACAGGCGGCGGCACTCGTCGGCCTCGAGGTCCTCGGCGTGACGCGCCGTCCACCAGCCTCCCATGGCCAGCCCCACCATGAAAGCGCCGGTAATGATGCCCACTTCCAGAAACACAAACCCGTAGTAGACCTGGAAGCCAAGAAGCAGCGTTACCTCCAGAGCCATGGCGAGGGCGCCCGTGCCCAGTACGCTCAGCGGGACGGCGCCCCGCCGGGTGCGCGGAGCCAGGCCCGCCAGCACCAGCAGCACCGCCGCACTGGCTCCAGTCGCCGCCAGCACGTGCCAAAGCCGCAGGCGCGACAGGGCGTTGAACAGCACCCAGGAGGAACGGCTGTGTTGGGCGACCCAATAGGCCTGGCCGTAGAAATACCCGATGGGGTGGGTGTCAGTGTTCACGGGCAGGTCAGGGGCCTCGTCCAGACCGCCGCGCACCTGGGCGACGGTGAAGGGGAAAAGCCGGTCCCAGACATGGGCGCGGAAGTCCGCGGCCTCGATGCGGCGCTCATCCAGGCGGGCGCGCAGCACGTTGGCATCCTCAGTCAGCGGCAGGTTCGGGGCGGCGGCGATGATCATCTGACCGCCGGGCAGGAGCGCGGTCCGGGGGAAGACCTCACGCAGTGTGCGGTACAACACCGCGTTGAGCCGCCGCAGTTCCTCGCCCAGGTAGGTCTCCGAGGAGGGTATCTGCAGGCCCAGAACGCCGGTCTCGGGCTTCAGGATAGCGCGCACCTCGCCCAGGAACTCGCGGGTGTAGAAGCGGTTGATCTGCGCGGTGCCCGGCTCCGGCAGGCTCAGGATGACGGCGTCGTATTGCTCGCTCGCGCGCCCCGCCCGCTTGACGAACAGCCGCCCGTCCAGGTTGTGGATGTGCACGCGTGGATCGTCCAGTGCGGCGCGATCCGCGCCCACGACGTACTGTCGCGCCAGGCGGATGAGCGCCGGGTCCAGTTCCACGTAGTCCACGGTAGCGGGACCGTGCTTGAGCACCTCCCGGAGGCCACCCGTGGCCCCGCCCCCGACGAGTAGCACGCGCTCGGGTCGCGGCGTTTGCAGCAGCGGGAAGTGCACCAGGTACTGAATGCCCGGCGTCGGCGGCGAGCAGCTCTCCGGGACTCCGTCGCGGTAGAAGTACACCCCGTCGTCACCGAAGCGCGTGACCGCGAGATTGCCGTAGATGGTGTCGGTCTGGGTGATGAGGCCGCGGCCCGCCCAACGGATGCTCAGACTGTCCCGTTGCAGTAAAGAAGCGACGCAGATGCACGCTCCGACGTATACGGCCAACAACAGGGCCAACCTGAACCGGGCCTCCCGGATGCTCTCAGGACGGCGCGCACATGCCCACGCAGCTCCGGCAATGGGGGCTGCTCCGGCGGCTATCCCCTGGAATGGCGGGTGCACTCCGGCGAGGACAAGCACGGCCCCCAACACTCCGCCGGCCAGATGCCCGATTGCGTCCGCGGCGTAGGCCTGCCCGACCGGGAGTGCTCCTTCGCCGTTGAGCGCATTCAGTCGCAGCCCGCCGGCGAACAGTGCACCAGCGAGCATGGCAGTCGGCGCCACGACAGCAACGCTGACGGCGGCAAGTTGTCCCAGCCCCATCATCTCACCCCACTGCGTGCCGATGCCCAATGGCAGCAGGTCGAGCAGATGCAGAGACACGCGCGCGAGGGTGATCCCCAGGATGAGAGACAGGGGGGCAAGGACCGATGCCTTGGCGATGGTCCGGACGAGTCGGTGCTCATCGCTGCGTTGGGCCACCCGCCCAAACAGCGCCGTCCCCGCCGCGGCGAACAGCAGCCAGATCGCCAGCATCAAGCCGATGGTCAGCTCGTTACCGGCGGCGACGTTGAGCAGTTGGCGCAGCAGGATGACCTGCCCCAGCCCGGCGAACAGGCCCGCGCCGACCAACAGCGGCAGCGCTGAGGGCCGAGCAGGCGAAGTCGTCGCGGTCGTCGAGGGGGCTTCCGCAGCCATCGGGAGGAGTATAGCAGAAAGGCGAGGAAGGCGGAGCACCAATGAACCGACGCGATTTCCTGAAGACAACCCTTGCGGCCGGCGGCGCGTTGCTGGCTGACTCCCTGTTGCCCGGAGGGCTAACCATGGCCCAAAACGCCCCGCTGCGCTTCGCCATGATCACTGACGTGCACCTGGTGGGCTTCCGCGAGGAGGGGGGCCATGTGTGGCCGCGTCTGCCGAAGCACGCCTGGCAGGCTATCAACCGTCGCTACGACCTCATGCCCATGCTTCTGCCCCGGGCGCTGCAGCAGGTGCAGGACCAGCACGCGCCGGAGTTCATCGTCTTCGGCGGTGACCAGACCGATGATGGCAACGGCGACCTGGGGCAGGCGGACCAGGAGCAGTTCCGGGCGCTGGTCGAGACTCAGGCGCGGGTGCCGCTGAAGTACGTCTACGGCAACCACGACGGGCCGCAGGACCGGTTCCAAGCTCGCTTTGAGGCCTTGGATTACACGTTCGACAGAGGTGATGTGCGCTTCGTAGTGCTAAACTCGGGCAGTATGGACTGGGCTGCCGAGGAAGCCAGTTCCGCCGCCGCCCTGGCGGAGTTGCGCGCTGCCATCGCTACGGCGCAGGGACGGCGGCTCATCGTGTTACTGCACCAGTGGATCGAGCCTGCCGATGTCGAGGGCTACAGCATCCGCCGGGCGCAGGAGATGCGGGCCGTGCTGGAGGCCTACCCGCGTACCGTGGCGGTTCTGAATGGTCACTACCATTCCGGGCGATACTCCGAGCGCGCGGGCATCCACTACCACACCGCGCGGGCGCTGTGCGAGGCGCCCTTCTGCTACACGCTGTATGAGCTGGAGAGCGACCGTCTTGTGATCACCGAGTATAGCCTGAGCGCCCACGAGCAGGCCTTCGTGCCCGGCGAGCCGTTGGCCCTGGCACTTCGGGCCTGAAGCCAAGCCTGGGGGAGCGCGTGTTTCCGTATTCCACCGACCGCCAACTGCAGCGCACGCCGTGGGCGACCATCGCTCTCATCGCGGTCTGCTGCATCGTCGAAGGCATCTGTCTGGCTCGCTTCGACGTGCGCCTGGCCCTGGCGCTGCAGCCGGATAACCTCCGCTGGTGGCAGCCCGCCACGGCCATGTTCGCCCACGCCGACCCCATCCACCTGGTCACCAACATGGTGTTCCTTTGGGTCTTCGGCAGCCACGTCGAGGACGCCATCGGCATCCCGCGTTACTTGCTGCTCTATCTCACCGCCGGCCTAGCCGGCAACTGGTTGCAGCCTTTCGCTGACCATCTCCTCCTGCACGACATGCGGGGTGGGATTGGCGCCTCAGGGGCGATCATGGGTCTGGTGGCGGTCTTCGCCCTGCGCTACCGGAGCACGCACGTGAACTTCGCCTACTGGTACTACTGGTACATGGGCACGTTCAAGCTCAAAGCGCTGTGGGCGGGGCTCATGTACCTGGCCCTGGACCTGGTCATCGGGCTAACGACCAGCTCGCTGGGGGTGCACAGCCGAACGGGGCACTTCGCGCACATCGGTGGCTTCGCCTGCGGGGTGGGGTGGTGCCTGTTGCTTCGCCTGCCGGACGCGGCGGCCGTGGATGAGGAGAGCCAGACTGCGGCGGAGCTCGCCGCTGGAGGCGCGTTCGAGGCCGCTGGAGCGACCCTGGAAGGAGCCCTGGAGCACGACGCCGACAACCCGGAGCTGTGGGCGAAGGCGGCATCATACCTGGAACTGAAGGATGTTACCCGTCCCCGAGCAGCCCGCGACTGGAGCCAGGCGCTGCGGCTGTGGCTGGACCGTGGGGAAGCGGCCGTGGCGGCCGAACACTGGCGGCAACTGCGGCAGCGCCTCTTGCCGGAGTGGTTCGATCCGGAGGTTCTTTTCGACCTGGCTGTGGAGCTGGAGCAGACCGGCCGCCTGCAGGACGCCATGGAAACCTACTCCGTGGCCCTGCGCGCGGGCAGTGACCGTCCGGGCGCCCCGGCGATATGCCTGCGTCACGCCGACCTATGCGTACGGGCCGGAGAGACGGAGCAGGCCCGCCAGTGGTACGAGTACCTGGAGCGGCACTGGCCCGACTCGCAGCAGGCGCTGGAGGTGCCGGGGCGTCTGCGCCGATTGGGCGACAGTTTGGACATCCAACTGTACTAGCCACCAAAGCAAAGCGCCCCTTCCCGGTGAGGAAGGGGCGTCAGGCAATCGTCTGGTGGACGGGAGGGGATTCGAACCCCCGACCTCATCCGTGCGAGGGATGCGCTCTCCCAGCTGAGCTACCCGCCCTGGGAGGTAGCATCATACGTACCTGAACGGCCGTTGTCAAGCGCCGATGCCTGCTTGCCAGTCAACAGGTCGCCGGCAGGTGGACATTGGTACCAGACCGGGTCAACCTGGCTGATGGCTTCGTGGTAGGGGGCGGTCCCCCTTACCAATGCTTACTGGAAGGTGTATAATGGGGTCCGGAGGTCGGTCCCCTTGACTCGCAACCGGATCCGGTCCCTCGGCCGGTGTTTCCGTTACTGCAACGCCCTTATCATCTTGTGCGCCTCCACCGGCCTAGGGCTGTTCGGCGGGGCCTACCTGCAGGTTCGCAAGGCATTGCCCGCAGCGGAGCACCTGGCGTCTTACCGTCCCCGCCTCACAACCACCATCTACTCGACGGAGCGAATGCCCGATGGCCGCGAGCAGCACACGGTGCTCGGCCGCGTCTACAAGGAGGATCGCGAACCGGAGGAACTGCGCAACATCCCACGGTACCTGCGCCAGGCCACGGTCGCCATCGAGGACCGCCCCTTCTTCAAACACCGCGGCATAGACCCCAAGGGGATGCTGCGTGCCGCCTGGATCAACCTGCGCGCTCGTGGCATTCAGCAGGGGGGCAGCACCATCACTCAGCAACTGGCGCGGAACATGTGGCTGAGTCAGGAGCGCACCCTCTCCCGCAAGCTCAAGGAGATCATCCTGGCGCTGGAGCTGGAGCGGCGCTACTCCAAGGAAGAGATCCTGGAGATGTACCTCAACGAGGTCTACTACGGCCATGGGGCCTATGGGGTGCGCCGGGCCGCGCGCCGCTATTTCAACAAGGACGTCAAGGACCTCACCCTGGCCGAGTGCGCCCTCCTGGCCGGCATCCCCCGGTCCTATGTGGTCTATTCACCCTACCGGCATCCCGACCGTGCCCGGGCCCGGCGGCACCAGGTGCTGGTGGCGATGCGGGAGGAAGGGTACATCACGCCTGATGAGCTCGCGGCCGCCGACAAAGAGCCGATACAGAGCCGTCTGGCGCCGCTGACCACCGAGGGCGTCACGGCGTTCCGCGCCCCGTACTTCACCCATCATGTGGTGCGCCTGCTGGCTCAGACCTACGGTGATCGGGCGGTGTACGAGGGCGGACTGAACGTCTACACCACGCTTGACATGCGGACCCAGGCCATTGCCGAAGAGGAGTTAACCAGAGGTGTGGAAGCTCTGCGTCGCGAGGGCTCCATCAAGCGGGGCCTGGTAGGCCAGGGCGCCCTCGCCTGTGTCGACGTCCGTACGGGCAACGTGCTGGCCATGGTGGGTGGTGTCGGGCCCTACGAGAAGCTGCAGTATAACCGGGCCCACCCGGGCGTCGCTCCCTGGGGCCGGCAGCCCGGTTCATCCTTCAAGCCCTACGTATGGGCCTGTGCGCTGGAGAATGGGTACGGCCCGGACTCCGTGTTCAGCGGCGACCCGATCTCTATCCCGCTGGGAAACGGCAAGTACTACTCGCCCAAGAACTACAGTCCGCGCCAGGGAGGTAACTACACCCTTCGCAACGCTCTGGCCCAATCCGTCAACCTGGTCTCCGTGCGGCTGGTGCGGAAGCTCACCGTGGAGACCGTGCGGCGGGCGGCCGCGGAGATGTTGAACATCCCGGTGGAACGTCTCCGCCCGTACTATTCCCTGGCGTTGGGTGTCAACGAGTTGTCGCCTCTGGAGCAGGCTGTCGGCTACTGCGTCTTCGCCAACGGAGGGCTGCGACCGACCGCCAACTTCATCCGCTGGATCGGGAATGAGCGGGGCGAGGTCTTGGTGGAGTACCGACCCGAACTGCGGCAGGTCATCCGCTACGACACGGCGATCAGCATGATCTCAATGCTGCGCAGCGTGGTCACCTCCGGCACGGGACGGAGGGCGAACATTCCGGGTTACCCCTGCGCCGGCAAGACGGGGACCACAAACAGCGGCCGCGACGTGTGGTGGGTGGGTTTCACGCCCGACTTGAGCGCCGCCGTATGGGTCGGCAACGATGATAACTCACCCATGCCCAGAGGCTCGGGAGGGGGATTCTGCGCCCCGATCTGGGCCCGCTTCATGCGACGCACCATGGAGGCCCTGCAACTCAACGGCGAGTTCCCGGAGGGGGCCGGTGTCAAGGCCAGCAAGCGCGATGGAGATCGAGAGGTGGAGAAGACCGAAGCCAAGCCGCGTACGCTCACGGTCTGCGCCGAGTCCGGCGGTCTTGCCTCCCCGTATTGCCCTGTAACCATAGAGCGAGCTCTTGGCCCTGACGACGGTACGCCGGGCCCCTGTCGCATGCATGGCGCGCGCAGCAGCGGCGAGAGCGGAGGGCGAGAACCCGCAGAGGCCACGGGGGCCACTGCGGGCGGCGGCGAGGTGACGGTAACGGTCTGTGCGCGCAGTGGCCTGCGCGCGGGGCCGAACTGCGCCCAGACTGTCGAGCGGACCTATGCGGCGGGGCGTGCACCGTCGGGCAGTTGTCGGGCCTGTGGCGCAGGCCCACCGGGTCGCGCTGCTTCTGGCACTCCGGGTGGAGGCAAGGCCGACGCCGGGGCCAGTGACCGGGCCCGGGCCAATCCAGCAGCGGGCGAGGGCGACGACAAGAAGGGCGCTCCCGATGCCCCGACTGACGAATGAGCATACCAGGTCGTGAACTCGCGCCCCTGAGCACGCCTCAGGTGCGCCTGCGGGCGTTGGCTGCCCTGGCCTTCGTTGGCCTGCTGGTTCTGGCTGGACGGCTGGCCACGCTTCAGCTCGCTCGCTGGACAGCCTTCGCGCAGGCGGCCACCGGGAACCGCACCAGCGTGACCTATACCATGGCTCCCCGGGGGATGATCCGTGACGCGCACGATGTGGTGTTAGCGGAAAACCGGCCTGTGTGGAACGTCAGTGTGTCCCGGGCCAAGTTCCCCAAGGACGAGGCCGAAGCCGAGAAAGTGACGCGGCGCGTCGCCAGCATCCTGCAGGCCCCACTGCCCGAGCTGCGGGCCGATATCCAGGCGGCTTTGGAGACGCGTGGCAGCGAAGCCGCTCCCCTGACCCGATTCGGGTTAGGTGTACCGCTCAAGGTCGTGGCCCAGATTGAGGAGAGCGGTCCCGAACTGCCCGGCATTGTGGTCACCGAGGCCTATACGCGCAGGTACCCTCACGGGCAGCTAGCCGCCCACGTACTGGGCTATGCCCGGGCAATCCGGCGTGAGCAGTATGAAACGGTCAAGGATTTGGACTACCCCGGCTCAGCTCCTGCAGATCGCCTGTCGGATGTGACTTCGGTCCTGAGCGACCCCATCTACCCGCCGGATGCTGTCTACGGTCAGGACGGCATCGAGCAGCAGTATGAGATCGACCTTGGCCTGGCCCCGCCCCTGCCGATCCTCACCGGGCGTCGCGGTAGAACGGTCTACGAGGTGGACGCCGCGGGCAACCGGGTGCGTCTGATTGAGCAGCGCTCGCCGGCCGTTGGGGCCACGGTCTACCTGACTCTGGATGCGAAAGTCCAGCAGGCGGCAGAGGAGGCTCTGCGGGAGGCCATCACGGGTAAGCCAAACCGCACGGCGGCTGCGGTCGTGGTGGATGTCACCAACGGTGATGTCATCGCTCTGGTCAGCCTACCGGCCTTCGACCCGAACCGGATGGTGGGGCGACTGGACCCCGACACCTACCGCCGCATGCAAAGCGATCCGCGCCATGTCTTTGAGGACAAGGCCATCGCCGGAGGCTATCCCCCGGCCTCGACCTTCAAGCTGGTCAGTGCAGTCGCCGCCCTGGAGGCGGGCCTGGCGCAGCCTGAGAAGCGCTTCTATTGCTCGGGCGCGATCCACGAGGGAACCTACCGCTTCGAATGCTGGAAGCGCGGCGGTCACGGAAGCCTCAGTTTCCGGGAGGCCATCGCTCAGTCGTGCGACGTCTACTTCTACGAGCTCGTGCGAAGCGCTGGCCTGGGGCCAGACGTCATCGGCGAGTATGCGCGCCGTTTTGGCTTCGGCGAGCGCAGCGGCCTGGACCTGCCGGGCGAGATCGCCGGCTTCGTGCCCGACCGCGACTGGAAGCGGGCCGAGCGCGGCGAACGCTGGTGGACGGGCGACACGCTCAACATGGTCATCGGACAGGGCTATACCACGTGCACGCCCCTGCAGGTCGCTATGGCCACAGCCGCGGTGGCCAATGGAGGGGATCTGCTGGAACCCCATCTCGTGCGCAAGATATCCTGGCCCGACCACCTGGGGCTCGAGCCAACCGTCTACCAGCGCCGGGTCAGGCGGCACCTGCCGCTGAAGCCCGATACCCTGAAGATCGTGATGGAGGGGATGCGGCTGGCGGTGACCTCCGAGCATGGCACGGGTCATGGGATGGCCGGCCTACCCGTGCAGGTGGCAGGCAAGACCGGATCGGCCGAGCACATCGGTGGGCGGCCGACCCATGCGTGGTTCACTTGCGTGGCGCCCTACCACGAACCGCGCTACGCGATTACAGTGTTTGTTTCCGAGGGTGGTCACGGCAGCACCACGGCCGCGCCGGCCGCGAGGAAGATCCTCGCCGCCCTGTTTGGCTTCTCCAGCCCCCAGCTTCCGCAGATGCCCCCGGTGGCGGCTGACTAGAATGACGCGAGGGTCAGAAGAGCAACCCATGCTATTGAGCGAAGAGCGCCGGGAAGACTGGAACGCCTTTGTCGCTGCCTCGCCGGTAGGCGACTTCGGGCAGGCGTGGGAATGGGGTGAACTCAAGGCCCGGACGGGGTGGAAGCCGCTACGCTTTGTCCTGGAGCAGCACGGCGCCATCGTGGCGGGGGCACAGGTCCTGGCGCGCAACGTGCCGGGAGGAAGAAGCCTCTTTTACGCCCCTCGGGGGCCATTACTGGGCGGGCCTGACCCGCACAGGGCGCTGGGTGAGCTGCTGGCAGCCGTCGCGGAAGTGGCTCGCAAGCAGCGGGCACTGGCCCTGAAGGTGGATCCGGCGGTTCCCGACACCGATGGCAGCTTTGCCCGGATGCTGGGAGCTAACGGCTTCAGGCGAAGCCCGCACGATGCGGGGGCCTTCGGGGGACTGCAGCCACGCTACGTCATGAAGGTGGATATCTCGCCCGACGAGGAGACCCTCCTGAGCAGCTTTCACCCCAAGTGGCGCTATAACGTGCGCCTGGCGCAGCGCAAGGGCGTCGCAATCACCGCCGCGACGACCCGCGACGACGTGGCGACTTTCTATGCCGTGCTGCGCGAGACCGCCGCGCGCGACGGTTTTGGTGTCAGAGCGCTAAGCTACTTCCTCGACATGTGGGACACCTGTGTGGAGGCGGGACTGGCGCGCATGTTTCTGGGGCGTCTGGACGAGGAAGTCATCTGCGGGGCGATCGTCTTCGTGATGGGGAAGCAGGCATGGTATGTCTACGGTGCCTCTGCCAATCGCCACCGGGAGACCATGCCCAACCACCTCCTGCAATGGGAGATGATGCGGTGGGCGAAGTCGCGCGGCTGCACCGTGTATGACATGAGGGGTGTGGCTCGCGAGGCCGATGGAATCAGTGAAAGCCCTCTGCACGGCCTGAACCGGTTCAAGAGAGGTTTCGGCGCGCGGTACGTTGAATACGTGGGTGAGTTTGACTTGGTGTACTCCCCGTTTTGGTACAGGCTGCTGAACGTTGTGGAACCAGCAGTTCGCGGTTGGCGTGCGCGGCGCCGTGGGCAACCGGACGCCAACTAGACTCCACGCGGAGGCCGGCTGTGGAGGACAAAGACCTGACGCAGCTGGTCCGTGAGTTCGTCGAGACCCTACTGCTGTACCTCAGGCAGCAAGGGCGCGACCTGGTGACCGAGGTCACAACCAGGCCCTTGCGGCGGGCGGGGGCATACGTCCTGCTTCTGGCCGCGGTGTCGTCCATGCTGACACTGGGCATTGCGCTGGTCGGCATTGGTGCGGCGCTGGGGCTGAGGGAGCTCACGGGCAGTAGCGCGGCAGGGTTCGGCTTGATGGGGCTGGTCATGCTCCTGGCAGCCTTTGTCACCTACCGCCTGGGGACGCCCCGCAGCCGACGGAAGGAGGAAGAGAGTGGTCCGGCAGAGAGTTGAGCCTGACCCAATGGTCACGGCGGCCGATGTGGAAACGCGGTGGCGGGCCTTGCAGGCTCGGGGAAGGCAGGCTGTTCAGGAGGCTATCGGTCAGACTGAGCCGCTGCCACTGCTTCTGGCCGGGCTTGGTCTGGTGGCGCTCGGCGCTGCTCGCTGGCTTCGCCGGTCATCCCCGGACCCCGCGTCAGGCGAGCTACAGCCACGTCCGTCCGAGCGTCTCGACGCAGACTCTGCGGGGCCCGCGGTATCAGATACGGTGCCGCCATCGAGTCTCGGGGCGGTCAGTGAGGCGGTCTTGCGTGGGCTCGTTGAGGGGCTGGTTGCCAGCGGCATCCTGCCCAGGACGCAGCCGGTGGCTCCGGTCGGGGATGCGGGCGATGCGTGAGGTCGTGGACCGCATCCTGCAACGCGCCCTGGACGGCGGGGCTACCTTTGCGGACCTGCGCCTGATCCGCGGCACCGGCACCACGGTTGTCGTTCAGGACGGACGTGCCGACAAGGTCGCCACCCGGCGGTCCCACGGAGCTGGCATCCGGGTGCTCGTTGATGGCGCATGGGGATTCGCCCCCACCAACAACCCGACCGCTGAAGGCCTCGAGGAGTGCGTCCAGGACGCCCTGGCCATGGCAAGGGTGGCGGCGCCGCACGTGACCGATCCCGGCGTGGTGGCCGAGGCGCCGGCGGTGGAGGCCACCGTCCGACGCGTGCCGCGCATAGACCCAAGAGATGTCTCCCTGGATGACCGCATTGCTGCTGCCTGCGAGCTGGAGCAGGTGGCTCGTCTGCGCGATGAGCGGGTCGTCAACACGGTGCTGCAGTACGGTGATGGCGCTGGCGAAATGGTTGTGGCCAACACGTTGGGGACCTACCTCACGACCTCGGGGGTAGGCTGTTCCCTGAGCCTGGCGGTCACGGCTGCCGACGGCTCGGAGCGGCAGCATAGTAGCAAGAGCCGTGCTGGCCGCCAGGGCTTTGAGATAGTTGAAGAGCTCGATGCCGAGGAGTTCGCCGGAAAGACTGCCGACCGGGCAGTGTCTCTTCTCTCAGCAGAACCTGCGCCCTCGGGGAAGTTCGACGTGGTGATTGACCCGCTGATCTGCGGGCTTCTCGTCCACGAAGCGTTCGGGCACAATGCGGAGGCTGACGCCATCTGGACGGGTAACTCGATCCTGGCTGGCAAGCTGGGGCAGCCGGTGGCGTCGGAACTGGTGACGATCACCGATGATCCGACCCGACCCAACCTCAACGGGTCGTTCGAGTATGACCACGAGGGGGTACGAGCTGAACGGCACGTCATCGTCGAGGAGGGTGTGCTTCAGGGCTACCTGCATAGTTTGGAGACTGCTGCGCGCCTGGGCATGCGGCCCAACGGGGCAGCCCGCGCTCAGGGGCACCAGGACGTGCCCATCGTCCGTATGAGCAACACGGCCATCGAGCCCGGCGACTGGTCGGTGGACGAGATGCTGGCTGAGACGCGCCAAGGTCTCTACCTCGTTGGCGGGGCGTGGGGGTATGTCTACACAGCGGCTGGGCAGTTCACCTGCAACGTGGAGGAAGCGTTCCTGATCGACAACGGCAGCCTGGCAACTCACTTCCGAAACGTGTGCATCGCCGGCATGACGCTGGAGACTCTCAGCAACGTCTGGGCTGTCGGGAATGACCTGCGCTTTGAGCTGGGGGGCGTCTGCGGCAAGGACGCTCAGGCGGCGGCCGTAGACAGCGGGGGGCCCCATGTAGCCATTCGCGGCGTGGTGGTCGGCGGTCAGCAGGCTCTTGTCCGGTGAAGGAGCCCGTCAGGCAGCCACGGCGACCGCCAACAGGTGGGATATGGACAGTCTGCTGGATATCGCCCAACACGCTGTGCAGTGCGCTATCAGGTCAGGCGCCGAGTGGGCGGACGCCTATTGCAGCCGTGTCCGGCACGCAGACGTGGGCATGGACAATAGCAGCATTCTGGACTGCCACAGTGTGCGCGACCATGGACTGGGCGTACGCGCCTTCTATCGGGGCGGCATGGGTTTCTCCATAGTCCAGGACCTCAGTTGGGCGGCAGTTCGGCAATGTGGTGAAGATGCCGCCCGCATGGCTCGTGCGACCCATCCGGACCCGGACTTCCACGGCCTGCCTGAGCCCACCGAGGCCGCGGCCGTGCCGGGGCTGTTCTGCGACGAGGTGGCGGGACTACCCGCCCAGAGAGTGGTGGAATGGTGCCGTGAGGCTATTTCGGAGGCCCTGGCGGTTGATCCGCGGGCGCGAGTCTCGGGTGGAGCGGGCTTCTCGGTGGGGGAGGGGGCTCTCGCCAGTTCCGCCGGCGTAGCGCTGACCCGGCCCGGGACAAAGGTCGATCTCAGCGTCGAGGTCACGATCCAGGACGGAGATGACGCCGGCTTCTACTTCGACTTCGATGTCGCCAGGGTTCTGGCGGATTTCGCGCCTGCCGGGCTGGGTGCCAGTACGTGCCGGGAAGCACTGCGGTATCTCGGGGCGCGCTCAGTCCGCACCGCCACCATGGACCTCGTCCTGGGGCCGCTGGCAGCCGCGCACTTCCTGGGGGAGATCGTCGCTGCGGCCAACGCGGAGAGCGTCCAGCGCGGCCGATCGTTCCTGGCGGGCCGAGCGGGCACGGCCATTGGCCCTGAGTGCCTGGTGATCCGCGAGGTACCATCATGGCCCCGGGGACTGGCTTCGTCGTCGCACGACGGTGAAGGGGTCGCCAAACAGGACCTGGTCCTGATAGACCGCGGGGTGCTGACCTGCTACCTGCACAACTCCTATACTTCAGGGAAGGCGGGAGCGGCCAACAACGCTCATGCGGTGCGTGGCGGCTACGCGGGCGTGGTTGGCATCGGTCTGTCGAACCTGCAGGTGGTTCCCGGTGAGTACTCGGAGGCGGAGCTTATCCGTGGGGTTGACGAAGGGCTTTACGTCAGCTACGCGGAGCTGGCGCCCGACGGAATCTCCGGCGAAGTCTCCTCCACCGTGGACTTCGGCTTTCGCATACGACGTGGCGAGTTGTGTCACCCGGTCAAGCTGGGCATGGTAGGGGGTCACGTCCTGGATATGCTCCGTCACCTGGATGCGGTATCCAGCGACTACCGTGAGGAGCCAGGCAGTACCATGCCTGCCATACGCTTGCGCGGGATCCAGGTTGCCGGCGCCATCTGAGGGCTGTCCGTAGTAGCACGGACCGGCGTGCTGCCACCTGCTCGCCGGCGTCACGGAGGTTTTGCGCCGTCATGGCATCTCAGGAGCAGCTACTTCCCACGCAGTCTGCGGCGCCCACGGTCTGGCAGAGCGTGAGCCTGCGCTCTGTGCTGATAGCCGTCGTTCTAACCGTGCTCGCCAGCTTCTGGATTGACCAGTCCGAGGTCGTCAAGTTCTTCTGCCAGATCACGGAGTCAGTCCCGGCCATCCCGGCGGTCGCCGCGATTATCCTGCTCGTCCTGCTCAACCCCTTCTTGCGCCGCATCTCCCAGCGGCTGGGTCTCAGTCGAGTCGAGATGCTGGTCGTGTATGCTTTCCTGACCGTCGCCACGAGCATGGCCGGCTGTGGCATCGTGCGCTTCTTCATCAACACCATTCCGGTGCTTTTCTACTTCGATACGCCAGAGAACAACTTCGCCGAGTACCAGCGGTTCCTGCCCGAGTGGCTGATGACCCACGACCGTGAGGCCATCCGTCAGCTCTATGAGGGCTCGGAGACCGGCGGCATACCCTGGCGTTTCTGGACGACCCCGATCCTCAGTTGGCTTGGCCTCTTCCTGGCTTTGTGGCTGGTCATGCTGTGTCTGACAGTGCTCTTCCGGCGCCAGTGGGCGGAGAAGGAGAAGCTGGTCTATCCCCTGCTCTACCTTCCCCTCGAGGTCACCGAGGGCGTGGAGAGCCGTGCCCTGGTCTCGGAGTTCTTCCGCAATCGTATCATGTGGATCGGGTTTGCCGTGGCGGTGCTCTACAACGTCTCCAACATCATCAACGCCTACAACCCCTCGTTCATGACCATCGGCAAGTACTACGACATTGGCCGGTTGTTCACGGAGCGTCCGCTGTCGGCGCTCCAGCCCATGATGCTGCATTACCGCCCCGAGATGATCGGCTTTGGTTACCTGGTCAGCACGGAGGTGGCCCTGAGCGTCTGGGTTTTCTACCTGTTCCTGAAGCTCCAGAGCCTCGTCGCTACGACCGCCGGTGTGGAACTGGCGGGCTTCCCCTTTGCCCAGGAGCAATCCACGGGCGTCTACGTGGCGCTGGCGCTGGCGCTGGTCTGGGTCGGCCGGGCCCATCTCGGCGACGTGGCACGGAAGGCTTTCGGGTTAGCCCCGCAGGTTAGCGACTCCGATGAGCCCATGACTTACCGGACAGTCGTGCTCGGGGGCGTGGCCAGCCTGGCAGCCGTCTTGGCGTGGATGATCGCTGCGGGGATGGCCCCCTGGTTGGCTATTGTCTACACGACCCTGATCCTGATGGTCGCGCTGGTCTACACGCGGATCAGGGCCGAGGTAGGCGTCCCGCTTATCTGGATGTTCCCGTACTTCGGGCACTACAAGGCCATTAAGTACTTCACCAACAGCCGTGCGCTTATATACAACAACGAATGGAGAAGCGCCACGATTTTCACGACCCTCGTGTTTCTCTCACGGGGGTACTTCCCATCGCTGATGGGGTATCAGGCCGAGAGCTATCGCCTGTGCCAGGAGGTCGGGATCAGACCTCGCCATATGACCTGGGCGTTGATACTGGCTCTGATCGTCGGCTTTCTGGTCGCTGTGTGGCTGCATCTGCGGTCGTACTATGCCTTTGGAGCGGGCGGGTTGCGGGCCCTGGAGGGATGGGGGGCTGGCATCGCCAAGGCGGAGTATGAGATGCTGACGGGCTATGCCAAGGCCTCTACACCTGCGGATGTGCCGCGGGCGGTGGCTGCGGTGGCCGGGCTGCTGCAGGCTACCATCCTGACCGTGGCGCGCATGCTGTTCCTGAAGTTCCCACTGCACCCGCTGGGCCTGGCAATGGCAACCTCCTACGGCGAACTGGTGTGGGGCACCTTCTTCATTGTCTGGCTGGTCAAGACCATCGTGATCAAGCTCGGGGGCATGCGCGGTTACCGGCAGCTCATTCCCGGTTTCATCGGACTGGCGCTGGGGCACTTCTTCACCGCCGGCGTCGTTTACGACCTGTTCGGTACCTTTGGCCAGGCCGAGTGGTATCAGCGGTACGGCGTGTGGTTCGGTTAGGCTGCACCCGGCAGTAGGCGAAGTGTCTTTCATTCCTTCCCGCAGGTACATGGCTATCACCCGCTCGCGTGTCCTCCCCGAGAGCTTCCAGACCGGTGCTCTGCTTGCTTGTACGGTGGGGCATGCCATCGGTGACGCCTTCGCCAACTTCGTGCCGCCCCTGATGTACACCGTGCGCCAACTCTTTGGCCTCAGTGATCACCACCTCGGGCTGATAACGCTGCTCTTCTCGGTGACCACCAACTTCGGCCAGCCAGTCTTCGGGTATGTGGTGGACCGCTGGCAGCCCAAGCACACCATCCCCGTCGCCCTACTGCTCGCCGCGGTGTTCATGTGCAGCCTTGGTTTCGCGCCAAACGTCTACGTCTTTGTGGTCTGTCTCATGATTGCTGGCTGGGGGATCGCGCTCTTTCACCCCCGCGGCGGCGCTCTGGCGGCCGAGGCCTCGGGCTCGCGGCGTGCCCTGGGCATGAGCATCTTTGGCGCCGGAGGGGCCATCGGCTACGCGCTGGCTTCGCTTGTCGCTCCAGCGCTCCATACATGGGGCCTGAACCTGGGTATGGAGCCCCTGCAGGGGCTCATCTTCGCCTTGCCCGCGGGGGTGGTGGCGGTGCTGCTGCTGGCACGCTTTACCCCCCACGCACCACGCCCCAGCTCCGCCGAGCGCTTCCGCCTGCGTCGGGACCTGCTCCCCTACATGCCGCAACTCCTGCCGCTGTTTGCCGTCATGGTACTGCGCTCGGGCACAGTGACCGCCTTCGCGACCTTCTACCAGGTGTTGCAGGGAGAGCGTGGAGCCAGCGCCATGTCACAGGGCGGCGTCTTGTTCGCCTTTGTGGCAGGTGGGGCCGTCGGGGGCATCGTCGGCGGGCACCTGAGTGACATTTGGGGGCGCCGCTGCGTCACCGTGGTCTCGCTGCTGCTGTCGCCGGCCTTCCTGTGGTATGCGCTGACAGCCTCCTACTGGGGCGCCGTGGTAATGCTGTTCGTTGGAGGGTTCACTCTGCGCGGGGCGGAGTCTGTGAACATCGCCCAGACCCAGGACCTGCTGCCTCGCGGTATGAGCACCGCCTCGGCCATCAGCATGGGCTTTGTGTGGGGGGTGGCCGGGGTCGTACCCTGGCTGGTAGGCTTGGTCTCAGACCATGCCGGGAGCCTCACGCTTGCCCTGAGCCTTCCCCTGCTCCTGCCCGTGGCCGCAGCTGTCGTGGCATTGCGTCTACCCACCCGTCCGGCGCCGATTCCGGCCTAGAGTCCACACGGGAATAGAGACAGCCGCCACCCTCCCCAGGGCAGCGGCTGCCATTCTGGTAGCTCACTACGGCTGTTATCCCACCGGCACAGCCTTACCGGTCCTGGCCGACTCGTAGCACGCCTCGATGACCTTGTGGCTCCAGATGCCGTCTTCACCCGGGACGGGGGGCGCCGAGTCATCGAGAACGGCCTGAGAGAAGGCCTCGATGTGGGCGCGGTAGATGTTCACCACCTCCGGGGTCAGCACGAACTTCCCCTCGTCGGCGCTCCGCACCTGGGCGGCATCATACGCTTTCCCGGGCTCCTCGATGACCACGTTGAGGGACCCCTCGGAGCCTTGGCCGATGGTACCGAAGGAGTAGACGCTGCCGAGCGAACCATACACCTCGAGAGCCGCCCGCCCTGCGGCGTCGGGCACATTGAACAGAGCGTCCACCACGCCGACGGCGCCGTTGGCGAACTTGAGCATCGCTACGGCTGTGTCCTCGCTGGGGTAGTCCTGCACGATGTTGCTGGTGTAGCACATGACCTCCACGGTGCGCCCAAAGAACTGCTCCAGGAGGTCAACGCAGTGATTGCCCATGTCAATGAAGGCGCCGCCCCCGCCGAGAGCAGGGTCCTGACGGAAGGCGCCAGGGATGGGCGGGTACCAGCACGTCAGCTCTGCCCGCCCCATCACCAGTTCGCCAAGCTTGCCCTCCTCGACCATGCGCTTGAGGGCCACATGGCAGGCGTGGAAGCGCATCATGAAGTTCACGCCGAGCTTCACATTGCGGCTGGCACACTCCTCGACCATCTCCTCGCACTGAGCGAGGGTAAGGGCCAGCGGCTTCTCGCAGAGCACATGCTTGCCCGCCTCGGCAGCGGCCATGACCTGGCCGTGGTGCAGGTGGGTCGGCGTGGCAATGTAGACCGCCTCGACGTTGGGGTCGCCGAGCAGGTCATACTCACTGGTGTAGACGGCGCCTATGCCATACTTCTGGCCCACGGCCTCTGCCCGGTCGGCGGCAACGTCCTGTACTGCCACCAGTTCCGCATTGTGAGCGGGCACGATCCCTTCGGGAATGGTGCGGCGATCGGCGATGCCGCCGGCACCGATAACTCCCCACTTGACGGCCATTGCTCCAACACCTCCATGCTTTCCGGAAGGTCAGGCGCCGCCGGAGAACCACGGTTCCCACGCGGCGGCGTCTAACCCGTACTGATGGAGTTTTCGCCAACCGCTTCCCCAGCACCTGCCTCGGCGGCCCCTGTCGGGGGCCAGCTTGTGGCAGCAGGGTATGGTCACCAGGGCCGACGGCGGCTATAATGAGACACGTCTCGCGGGCTGACCCGCGGGTCGTGTTGTGTCCCAGGAGGCATCTCCAATGATTGATAGGCAGCAACGGCTCAACGAACTCATCGGGCTATCTCATCGCCTGGGCGATCCCTGGCTTGAGGCGGCGATTTTGGGCGAGGGCAACACCTCGGCCCGGGCCAGCGACACCACCTTCCTCGTCAAGGCCAGTGGCTTCCAACTTCCCACGATCACCGAGGATGGCTTTACCGAGGTGATTTTTGAGAAGGTACTGAGCCTGCTGGAGGCCGACGATATCTCTGACCAGGCCGTCAAGACGTGTCTGGCTGCGGCACGGGTCAGCCAGGAGGCCGCCCACCCGTCGGTAGAGACCATCCTGCACGGGCTCTTGCTGCAACTGCCCGACGTTGAGTTCGTCGCGCATACCCATCCGGTGGCCGTCAATGCCATCACCTGCGCCCGCGACGGGGAGAAGGCCTTTGCCGGGCGCCTGTTTCCGGATGAGATCGTCTGCTGCGGGCCTCGCTATGTCTGGATCCCGTGGACCGATCCGGGGGCACCACTGGCCCGCAGGGTGCACGTCGAGGTGCAGCGCTTCCTGGATGAGGAAGGCTTTGCGCCCAAGGTCATTGTCATGCAAAATCACGGTATGATAGCCTTGGGGCCGACGAGTGCCAGCGTGGAGAACGCCACACGCATGATGGTGAAGATGTGCAAGATCCTGCTGGGGACCTACCTGCTCGGAGGCCCCAACACCTTGTCCCCCGCCGCTGTGGAGCGCATCTTCACGCGGCCCGATGAGAAGTACCGGGAACGCTTGCTGGAGAAGAAGGACTAGTCAACTAGAGTGTCGGTCCAGACCGGCACCCATTGGGAGAATGGAAGGGCGATAGGCATGTCTGGGAAGCTAGAGCAGTACCGAGCGGGAGTGATCGAGACTCCGGCAACGAACCTGGCATGGAACCTCTATGGTGAGGGGCTGGAGAACGTGGGCAGAGACGGTCGGCCCCTGGCCGAGGCCGTCCCCGAGATCGGGCCCGATGACCTGCTGGCGCGTGTAGATGCCTGCGGGCTGTGCTTCTCGGACATCAAGGTCATCAAGCAGGGCGGAGCCCACCCCCGCCTTTTCAACCGCGATCTGGCCAACGACCCGACGGTCCTCGGTCACGAGGTGGCGATGACGGTGGTGCAGGTAGGAGAGAACCTGCAGGGTCAGTACAAGGTGGGGGACCGCTTCGTCATCCAGGCTGACATTTACTACCATGGGGTGAACCTGGCCTTCGGGTACATGATCAAGGGGGGGCTGCAGCAGTTCGTCCGGCTCGGCGATGAGGTACTGCGCGGCGACGACGGCTGCTACCTGATCCCTGTGAAAGCCGACATGGGCTATGCCGAGGCCGCCCTGGCGGAGCCCTGGGCCTGCGTCGTTCGCGCCTATCGCGACACCCGCCGCCGAGCCCTGAAGCAGGGCGGGAAGGCGTGGGTGGTGTGGCTACCCGAGGCCAGCGCCGCGAACGTTGCTCTTGGTGGCATGGACACCCCGACCTATCCAGGGACGGTCGTGGTCAGCAACTGCCCCGAACAACTGCTGAGCGCCCTGAGAAACCTGACGAGCATCGGGGGCATCCGGCTCGTCGAGGCCCCGGGGACAGACTATGACGCGGTCGCGGCTGCCAACGCTCCCGATGGCTTTGACGAGATCTTCGTTGTGGGCAGTGACGTGGAAGCCATCGAACAGCTCGCCGGCCATCTGGGGAAGGATGCGGTCATGACGATTCTGGCCGACCGGCCGTTGGCCAGACCGGCCAGCATTGACGTGGGCAAGGTCCACTACGCGGCTCACCAGTATGTGGCGAGCAGCCCGGGACGCCCCTTGGGCGGGTATGCTCATCCCCGGCCACTGAAGCTCCTGAAGGACGGTACGTGCTGGATCTGTGGGGCCGGGGGGCCGATGGGGCAGATGCACGTTCAGTTGGCGGTGGAAGCATCCGATGGCCCACGCCTCATCGTGGCAACCGACATTGACAACGAGCGGTTGGCGCTCCTCCCCGAACGCTTTGGGGCGGCTGCGGCGAAGCGTGGCTGCCGGCTGGTCAGCCTCAACCCCAAGGACCTTGGCGAGGGATTTGAGGCAGAGCTCTCCAAGCTGGCCCCTGACGGCTTCGATGACGTGGTGTGCCTGGTGCCCGTGCCGGCGGTGATCGGCCAATGCAGCCGCTTCCTGGGCAAGCGGGGGGTGCTCAACATCTTCGCCGGAGTGCCCATCGGCACCATGGCCGATCTGGATCTCAATGCCGTCATCGAGAAGGGCGTCCGCTATTTCGGCAGCAGCGGATCTGACATCGCCGATCTGAAGAAGACGCTGAGCATGGCAGAGCAGGGAGAGCTGTCGCCCAATATGGCCGTGGCAGCCATCGGCGGCATCGAGGCCGTCAAGGACGGTCTGCAGGCGGTCATGGAGGCGCGCTTCCCCGGCAAGACCGTCATCTACCCACAGCTGACGGGACTGCCGCTGACTGCCCTTTCGGACCTGGGCGATGTCCTGCCGGAGGTGGCCGCCAAGCTGGCGCCCGGACACGTCTGGACGCGCGAGGCCGAGGCGGCACTGCTGGAGCACTTCCTGGGCGACGCAAGGAGTTGAGTGAGATGGCCCTGAGACGTCTCGCAGGCAAAACCTCTCTGGTCACGGGAGGCGCCCAGGGCCTGGGCGCTGCCCTGTCTGAACGCCTCGCGGCCGAGGGCGCCGACGTTGCGGTGCTGGATCTGAACGCCGAGGGGGCCAGGGCCAAGGCCGAGCAACTGGCCTCCGAACACGGCGTGCGTGCCCTGGGCCTGGGTTGCGATGTGACCGACGAGGAACAGGTAGCGGCGGCCTTCGCGCGGGTCGAGCAGGAGTTCGGACGCCTCGACCTGTGCATCAGCAACGCGGGCATCCTCATCTCCGGCGATATCACCGAGTTCGATGTTGCCAAGTGGCGCAAGGTGGTGGACGTCAACCTCACGGGTTACATGATCGTCGCCAAATACGCCGCCCGGATGATGCTTGCCCAGGGCAGTGGCGTCATCATTCAGATCAACAGCAAGTCCGGGAAGAAGGGCAGCCTGAAGAACAGCGCCTATGCGGCCAGCAAGTTTGGCGGCATAGGCTTGACCCAAAGCCTTGCCCTGGAGCTGGCGCCGGCCGGTATCCGCGTCAACGCCATCTGTCCGGGCAACTTGCTGGACAGTCCGCTCTGGGTTGACAGCCTCTATGAGCAGTACGCCAAGCGCTGGAACATGACGGTGGAGGAAGTTCGCCGCAAGTACGTGGACCAGGTGCCGCTGGGCAGGGGCTGCACCTATGATGACGTGGCCAACGCGATGGTCTTCCTGTGTCTTGATGAGAGCAGCTACATCACCGGCCAGGCTCTGAACGTGGACGGCGGCCAGACGATGCATTGAACGCTGGGGACAGGGAGAGCTCAGTCATGGCTATGGGGCGTGTGGTCGCGCCTTTGGTGTTGGTCAGTCTTCTTGGGGCAGGGGCGACGTGGGCGCAGTATGGAGGCCCCGTTCAGAACCCGGCGGGGTATGCGGAGCTCTACGTACAGCGTTACCAGGAGGAGGGGCGGCTCCTGATCCAGATGCGCCCCATCTTCGAGGCGCTGGACTGGACTGTGGAGTGGGCGCCGCTGAGCCGGACCATCACCGCAACTCAGCCCGGATATCACCTGACAATGCAGATCGACAACCACCTGGCGCTGGTCAACGGGCAGCAGTACCAGCTTGACGTGCCTCCGCGCCTGGTCTTCGGCGCCACCTACGTCCCGCTGCGATTCGTCGCCGAGGCAACTGACTGTCAGGTTGACTACCTCGTGACAGAAGTCAAGGTCACAGATGCCGAGGGCGACGTGCTGCTGGTGCACCTGATCGAGGACTAGCGACTGAACCGGATGTCAAGTATGTCGCCGTCCTGGACGACATATTCGCGCCCCTCGAGCCGCACGACCCCGTGCTTGCGGCACTCGGCCAGGCTCCCGTAACGATCGAGGTCGGCAAAGGCCACGACTTCCGCCCGGATGAACCCGCGCTCGAAGTCGGTGTGTATCTTCCCAGCCGCCTCGGGCGCCCGCAGCCCGCGTGGGATGGTCCAGGCATGCGCTTCGCGCTCGCCGGCGGTGAGAAAGGTGATCACGTCCAGCAGTTCGTAGGCCGTGCGGATGAAGCGGTCGCGGGCTGGCTCGGCGAGACCATAGTCCTGAAGGAACGCGAGCTGCTCATCGGACGGCAGTTGGGCGATCTCGGCCTCTAGCGTGGCACAGAAGTGCAGGCCGGGGAGGCCTTGGCTGGCCGCAAAGTCCATGGCGGCCTGTCCCCGCTGGTCCTCCAGGTCATCGTCTGCCACGTTAGCCACCACCATCAGCGGCTTCGTCGTGATGAGTGACATCCCCCGCAGCAGCTTGGCCTCATCGGGCGTCATGTCCAGTCTGAAGGCTGGGTGACCGGCCTGCAGATGGGTCCGGAGGCGCTCGACGAAGTGCTCCTCGTAAGCGCTCCGCTCCTTCTTGGGTTGGCTGCGCAGCCGTTCGAGCCACCGCTCGGTCAGGGACAGGTCCGCGATGGCCAGCTCCAGCAGCAGGCTCTCGAGGTCACCGCGGGGGTCGAGGGGGCGGCCATTGTGGTCCAGTTCGCCGAAGCACTGCAGGATCAAGGCAAGCGCGTCGGCCTCGTGGGCCAGACGCGCCAACTGCTTTTCCACCGCCGCCGGGCCATGCCCAACCTCCAGCGCCGGGGTGTCGAGAAACGTAATCTCGGGGTAGGTCCGCTTGCGGGACTTGTAGATGTCCGCCACGCGGTCCAGACGCGGCTCGGGCACCGTGACCACGGCCACGTTATCCCTGGGCGAACCGTGGCGTCCCGGCACACCAGTCAGAGCCTCGAAACAGGTTGTCTTGCCGCTCCCGGCGAGTCCAATCAGCCCGATCCGCATCTCGCCTCGCGCTCCCTCAGTTCTCGAGCACTGGCCCTCGCAGCACGGCAGCCAACTGGTCGCGACTGACCGGACCGGCGCGGAGGATCCGCGGAGGGTCCTGGGTCAGGTCAAGCAACGTCGAGGCCTGGCCTCCCGGACAGGGACCGCCGTCCACAACCACGTCCACACGTGTCAGCAGCTCCGGCGACAGCTCCTTGACCGCAACCGCGGGTGGCTCGCCGCTGGTGTTGGCGCTGGTCACCGCTACCAGAACTCCGCTCTGCTCCAGAACCTGGCAGGTAATGCCGCAGGCAGGCACCCGCAGAGCCACCGATGGCCTGCCACCGGTCACCACAGCCGGGACGGCTGGGGACTTGTGCACGACCAGTGTCAGGGCCCCGGGCCAGAACGCTCGCGCCAGGAGCAGTGTTTGCTCATCACAGGTATGACAGACCCGTTCGAGGGCATGCACCCCCGGCAGCAGTATGGGCAGGGCCTTCTCGGCATCGCGTCCCTTGGCGGCGTAGACCCGTGCCACGGCTTCCTCCATATCAGCGCGGCAAGCGAGACCGTAGACAGTATCTGTCGGCAGGACGACCAGGTGACCAGCACGCAGGGCTGCCGCCGCTTCCGCAATGATCGGCTCCGCGTCCTTGCCGGGCGTCACCGCCAGCGTCCTGTATCTATCTCTGGACATGGACGATCACGTGCCGCTCGATGTCGCAGTAGTCAAGGATGGTATCGGTCTCACCAAAGCGGCCGAGGATCTCACGGACGCTCCCGGCCTGCCCAAAGCCGACTTCGACGCCCAGCAGCCTCAGATTCGGCAGATGGGCCGCCTGGCGCGCCAACTCTCGGTACTCCTCCAGGCCATCCTCCGAACACGACTCAACAGCGAGGCGCGGCTCCGCCAGTGTCTCCGGATCAAGCAGAGGTATCTCCTCAGGCTTGACGTAGGGCGGATTGTTGACGACCGCGACCACCCGTTTTTCGAGCCCAAGCTGAAACACCGGCTCAAGGTAAGGACCCCTGGCAAAGCGCACGCGTTCAGTCAGACCAAGGCGACCGGCGTTCTCGGTAGCCAGTTGCAGGGCCTCAGGGGAGACATCGGAGGCCAGCACGCCAACGTGCGGGAGCCACTGCGCCAGGGCCAGAGCGATGGCGCCGCCCCCACAGCCCACGTCCACGACCACACTGTCCTCCGGAAGGCGGAGCCGCCGCAATCGGTCCGCGATTGCCTCGGCCAGAAGCTCTGTCTCCTGCCGGGGGATCAGCGCCCGGTCGTCGCAACGCAGCATGAGACCACAGAAGGCCACCGTGCGGGTGACATACTGCAGCGGCATGCGCGACGCCCGCAGTTCAAGGAGATGCCACCACGCCGGCTCCTCCGTTGCCGCCAGCTCCTGGGCACTGCGAAGGAACACGTCGTTGAGGCCGCAGCCGAGGACGTGGGCCAGCAGGACCCGTGCATCAACCTCAGGGCTGTCCACCCCGGCGCTGCGAAGCCTCTCGGTCCCCGCTCGGAGAGCCGCAGCGACAGAGAGAGAGAGGGCCATGGCTCAGAGTTCCTGGAGACGGTTCTGGCGATCGGCCTCGGCCAACGCCTCCAGCAGCTCGTCAATCTCGCCGACAAAGATCGCCGGCAGGTTGTGGAGGGTAAGGCCTATCCGATGGTCGGTCAGGCGATCCTGGGGGAAATTATAGGTACGGATCTTCTCGCTGCGGTCGCCGGTCTTGACCTGTTGCCGGCGCTCGCGCGCCAGAGCCTCCTCCTGTTCGCGGCGGCGGATTTCATAGATCCGCGATCTCAGGAGACGCAAGGCGCGCTCGCGGTTCTGGCCCTGGGAGCGCTGGTCGGAGCAGGCTACCGATATGCCGGTGGGCTTGTGGGTTACCCGCACCGCGGTCTCGTTCTTCTGCATGTGCTGTCCGCCCGGTCCCCCCGCCCGGAAAGCCTCAAAGACCAGGTCGGACGGGTCCAGCTCTACGTCAACTTCCTCGACCTCGGGAAGGACGGCTACGGTGGCAGCTGAAGTGTGTATGCGGCCCTGGGACTCCGTAGCGGGCACCCGCTGCACCCGATGCACGCCGCTTTCGTGTCGAAGTGCCCCGTAGGCACCCTTTCCCTTGACTTCGAGTATGGCCTCCTTGAAGCCGCCCACCTCACCTTCGGTAGCGTCCACCAGCTCGACCTGCCAGCCCCGGCGTTCTGCGAGCCGCGAGTACATGGTCAGCAGGTCTCCGGCGAAGAGCGCTGCCTCATCGCCACCGGTGCCCGCCCGGATCTCCACCACGGCGTTTCTCTCGTCCATGGGGTCCCTGGGTACCAGTTCCAGCAGCAGCCGCTGCTGCAAGGCCTCAGCCTTCTGCCGGGCCTCGTCAGCGGCGGTCCTGAGGTACTCGCGCATTTCCTCGTCCTGCGTCTCAGGCAGGAGAGCCTCGGCTTCCTCGGCTTCTGCGAGCGCCTGCCTCAACTCATGGTACAGGCCCACGATGGGCGCGAGTTCAGCGTGGCGGACGGAGACCTCACGGAACCGGTTCTGGTCCTGGATGATGGCAGGATCGGCTAGCTGTGCCTCCAACTCGCCCAACTCGGTCTCAAAGCTCTCAAGGGCGCTCTGCAGGTCCATAGCGCATTCACTCTTCGCTGGGTACGGGTGAGACGGGCACGGGCGCTGCGACTTCGGGGAGCAGTTTGCCGTCGGGCGCCGCCAGCGTGGGCGCCGGGAAACCGGCCGGCAACGGGACCTCCGGCGCCACAGTACTGAGTGCGTAGATCGCCACCCGGATCTGCTCGTCTGACGGCTGGCGGGTCGTCAGACGCTGCATCAGAAGCCCGGGCTGGGCGAGTACGCGAGCGACGAGACTGTCGCGGTGACGGCCACCATAGCGGATGATCTCGTAGGCGACCGCGGCCACGATCGGGATGGTGGCCACGCGCAGCACCATGCGCAGCCAGAAGTCCGGCCAGCCCAGGAAGATGCCCACCAGGATCTTGACGGCGATGAAAACCAGCAGGAAGGCGGTGCCGCACCGAGGATGCAAGGGGCTGTAGTCCCGGCAATTCTCCAGCGTGACCTGCTTCCCGTCCTCGTAGCAGTTGATGGTCGCGTGCTCCGCGCCGTGGTACTCAAATATCCGCCGGATGTCGGGTAGCAGCGAGATGGCGGCGATGTACCCCAGGATGCCGGCGAGACGGACCACGCCTTCCACGCAGTTCTTGCCGATCGGGCCCAGCTCATCCACGAAGGGTAACCAATCCACCAGGCGGGTGGGCAGGATAATAAAGAGCCCAACACCTAGGGCGAGCGAGGGAAGCATGGCCGCCCAGGCCAGCCAGCCCGTGTCAGCCTGCTTCTTCGGGGCCTTCTGACGTTTGCGGCGGGCCTTGCTCTCCGCCGCCGACGAGACCTCAGACCCTTGTGTGGCGGCAGCCTCTTGCTCTCGGCGTTCCTGCTCCATCTGCTCTTCGACGAGAACGTTGAAGGAGAAGATGAGCGATCGGACACCCAGGTTGAGCGTGTCAATCAGAGCCACGTTCCCGCGGATGAGAGGCCACTTGGCCCACCGGTAGCGGTGAGTGAGGTCCCAGATGCCCTGGCGGATCACGGCGATGGTGCCGTCCCGCCGTTTGACGGCGGCGCCCCAGACGTCGGTGCCACGCATCATGACACCCTCCATGAGCGCCTGGCCGCCGTAGAAGTGCTTCTCTTCCGCCATCATGTCGTCCTATCGCCAACCACCCAGGCCGCTAGGCCTGGGCGGTGTTCGCGCCGCGGCCGATCCCGGGGGCGGCTACTTGCCCTGCTGGCTGTACTTGCCCTGTAGCTGGTAGCGCTTGATGAAGCGCTCTACCCGACCCTCGGTGTCCATGATCTTCTGGGTGCCCGTGTAGAAGGGGTGGCACTTGCTGCAGATCTCCACGCGCAGCTCCGGCTTCGTGGAACGGGTCTTGAAGGTCTCGCCACAGCCACAGGTGACCGTGCACTCAACATAGTCCGGGTGGATACCTTGTTTCATCGGTCGTCACTCCTGCTGTCGCCTGGCCATGGTTGTTGGCAGAATGTGCTCGCGCCGTTTGCGCGGCGAGAAGACAATATAACATCATACCGGGCCCACTGCAAGCGGATTCCGCCTGCGGGACGCTCTTGTCAAGCCTGAGACATTGCGTTATGATGTATGACAGTTGCGTTAGGTGCAGTGGCCGACGCCGCAGGTGGTGTCGGCCCTTGTGGCATCCTCCCTGGGCAGAACCATGCAACACCGCAATCGGTGGCAGAGCAGCAACTGGACCAGGCACCCGCATTTCGGAAGGGCTGATGTCAGGCCCGTCCCAGCAGGTGCCGTGGCTGTCGAGTGCTGATGCCCCGCGGCCACGGCCTGCCCAACCCCACCACACTTGTAGCGTACCCTATGAATGAATGGTGAAGAGCATGCCCACTATCGAGTTCATTGACGTGACTAACCGCGATGGTGAACAGACCGCGCGCATTAGCCTGTCCAAGCTCCAGAAGACGGTCATCAACTGGTTACTCGACGAGATGGGCGTCTACCAGAGCGAGATGGGCTTCCCGCTGAACCCCCACGAACGAGGTTACATCAACGCCAACGTTGACTTGACTCAGGACGACAGTGAAAACGGCCCGCTGATGAAGCGTATTCAGCTGAGTGGCTGGTCGCGAGCCGTGGCTGGCGACGTTGAGAAGGCCCTCTCACAGACAAAGATTCGTCACCTGAACCTCTCTATCTCCACCTCTGAACAGATGCTGACGTGGAAGTTCCGGGGTAAGTTCTCAAAGGAAGACATCATCAAGATGATGGTGGACTCCGTAACCGCGGCCAAGCAAGGAGGGGCGATTACGGCAGGTGTGAACGCCGAGGACGCCTCGCGCACCGACCTTGGTTTTCTCATCGAGTTCGCCCAGGCAGGACGAGAGGCCGGCGCCGACCGCTTCCGTTACTGCGACACGCTGGGACACGATGACCCCATGTCCATCAGTGAGCGCGTGGGCACCATCGCTCGTGAAGCGCAGATACCGATCGAGTTGCATTGCCACAACGACCTCGGTCTGGCCGTTGCGAACTCGGTGGCCGGAGCTGTGGCTGTCTGCGAAGCCGGCCAGGATGCTTTCATCAACACCACCGTCAACGGCATTGGCGAGCGGGCGGGGAACGCAGACCTGGTGTCATGCATTCTTGCCCTGAAGTACTCCGCCAAGTGGGGCAAGACAGACTACATCACCCCCCAGATCGACCTTACGAAGTCCTGGAAGATCGCCAACTATGTCGCCAACGCTTTCGGAGTGCCCATTCCCATCAACCAGCCGGGTGTGGGGGCCAATGCTTTTGCCCACGAGTCAGGGATCCACGCCGATGGCGCCCTGAAGGACCGGCACAACTACGAGTTGTACGACTACGAGGCTTTGGGGCGGGGCGAGAAGATCGAGATTCCGACCGGCCGCGTCATCACCACTGGCGCCCACGGCGGGGCCTCCGGTCTGGAGTATGTCTACAACCAACTGGATCTCGGCTTTGCCGACGACGAGCATATGCGGGAGACCCTGCAGCTCTGCCAGATCGCTAACCTGCACAACCAGGCGCCCCTGACGCGCGAGGAGCTCTGGCTGATCTATCACTATCCCAAGCAAGTTCGTGAGCTGCTTACCGTCATCCTCTGAGCCTCTTCGCTCGCCTGAAACCTGCAGCCAACGCGCCCACCTCACCCACCCGAGGTGGGCGCGTCTCGTTCCCGTGAAGGGCACTGGGGGGGCGTTCCGGCACCTGGTGGTGGCCAGAGAGAGGATTCTCCTTCCCCGCGGCGAACCAGCCGGTTTTGACCCCCACCGCCGTGTGGTGGGCCGCGCTGACCGGAGGAATACAACCCATGGCGAAGGCTATGATATGGGAGAAAATGACCGTCCGCGAGATACGTGAGGCGCTGAAGAGCACCCAGACGGTGCTGATACCCATCGGCGTCACGGAGCAGCACGGGTACCACCTGGCCGTGAACACCGACATGCACAACGCCTGGCAGATCGCGACGCGAGCAGCCGAAGAGACAGGTTGCTTCGTGGCGCCTCTGTTACCCTACACCTTTTCGGGCGGGGAGCTGCCGGGAACCATCAACATAGACTACCATCTGGTGGCTCTGCTCATCAGTGACATTCTGCGAGCGCTGGCCGCCAATGGGCTGAGGAACCTCATTCTGGTGCTGGGCCATGGCGGCAGCGAGAACGCCCGCGCCACCCGCGAAGCGGCCGAGCTGTTCCTCCGCCAGCATCCGGCGTATGCCGACCGCAAGGTTGCCCTCTACAACTTCTGCGAGCTGTCGGGGCTTGTCGCTCAGGGTTTCGCGGAGGGGGATTTCCATGCCGGGAATGTAGAGACCTCACTCATGCTGTACTGGGCCCCCGAGGACGTCAGGCTGAACGAGATCGCACTCGACTCCCCCGAGCTGGTGCAGATGATGCGCGAGGACCCGGACAAGTACCAGCTCATCGAGTATCCCCTGGACCATCCTGGTGTCGTCCCGCGGATCAGCCAAAGGCCAGAGATACAGGTCGGCGTCATGGGCGACCCAAGCCGGGCCAGCGCCGAGTTCGGGGCTCGGGTCTGCGCCGAGGTGGTATCGGGCCTGGTGGAGCTGATACGCGCCATGCAGGGCGCGGCGTAGCCGCTGCGATGCCGGACGCCATCCGCCGCGGGCCTGACTGGCTGGACCACCCAGACTTACAGCGTCTGCTTCACGACTTCGCTCTGGATGACGTGCAGATCGAGCTGGTCGGGTTCCGGCGCTCCTTCGCCGGCAAGGCCTGGCCCTACCTGGGTCTTGTACGCATGGTGAGCGAAGGGGTCCATCCCGTGCGCTGGCTGGTGACGCTGCTGCACGAGCTGGCTCATGTCCTGGACTGGCGTGAGCGCCGTCGCCTGCTGGAAATGGGGCTGGGGCGTCCCCTGCAGCGGGGCGACGGGCGCCGGGTCTGGCGGATGGACCGGACCCACGGCAACCTGTGGCGTCGCCAGTTCGCGCGACTGGCCGAGGCAGCGGTCGCCGCTGGGCTTTTCCCGGGTAACGAGGAGGCCGTGCTTGAGCACGCCAGGTCCGGCGCCGTAAGCTCTGACCACGTGCTACTCGACCTGCAGGCTGATGCGCGGGTCGAAGCGGATGACTTGCTTCGGGCGGAGAGCGAGGCCCGCGCTGCCGCCGAGGTCGCCTGGCAGTCGTTCCAGGAGCTTCGGGCGAGTTTCCGGGCCGGGGTGGTAGTGCACTTCGATGGCGGCCCGGTCCATGGGGTCGTCACGGGCCAGGTAGTCCGGCTGAACCGCCAGACCTGTACCGTAACGGCAGACGGCGTGAACTGGCGCGTGCCCCACAACTACCTGCGGCTTGGCCCCGCGCCGCCGGGAGCCCGCCCGGCGATCAGGCGAGAGGCCCCCCGTGACCGTTTCCGTGTAGGGCAGGAGGTTGCATTCCGTCACGAGGGCGTGCGGCGACGCGGCAGGGTGATTCGGGTGAATCAGAAGACCTGCACCGTCTTGACGGAGCAGGGCGAGACATGGCGGGTTGCCTTTGGGCTCCTCAAGGTGGCGGCGGACCCACACTCCTAGTCTGGCTGGTCGGCTGTTGTTGCCGGCTGCTTCCGGAGCGCCAGGGCGGCGACGATGGCGATGATGCAGATGACCACGGCCACGATGACGATCGGTGTCGTACCGGTGGTCTCGATTGTCTTGGGCGCCGTGTCAACCGCCATCTTCATCCCGGCAGGACCGCCCATCGGCCCGCTCCCCATGCCCATGCCGCCCTTGCCGGGCATGTTCATGGGGCCCAGACCGCCGGGGCCACCGCCGGGTGGCGGCCCGGCTTTGGCCGCGCCGGGCGGTGGCGCCGCACCCTGAGCGAACACGGATACCACCGGCGCCAGCGCCAGCAGGAGCATCACCAGCAGAACCAATAGCACCTGGCCGTTTCTGACCATTCAGTCTCACCTCGCGCTGCCTGCAGCGGCCTGTGTCAGCTGCAAGGTAGCGTCTGCAGCCCGCCTTGTCAATCTGCCCCGAGCTGACCGAAGTCGGGCAGGTGTACGCGCCGCAGTGGCGAATACGGAACACTTTCCGTCCATCCTCAGACTTGTGAGCAATGCTGATGGCAGCCGCAGCCGAGTCTCCGCAGTCCGACCCAACCCGCGAAAGCCCAGCCCTGATCCCCGTCTCAGCCCGGGCCACCGTCCTGGCCCTGGTGATCGGTGTTTTCGCCCTGCGGGCCAGTGCTCGGGCCATCCTGAACGGACTGGGCGGCGGGCCTGACGTGCCGCTGCTGGTGCTCTTTGGCGGCGTCGCGCTCTATCCGGTGCTCTCCCGGGTACTCAAGCTGAGTCGGCGCGACATCATCGTCATCTACTGCTTCGTCATGATCGCCGGAAACGGCTTTGACCTCGCCCAACGCTTCCTGCCGGCCTACACCGTACCGCGCTACTTCCACACGCCGGAGAACAACTTCCTAGGGCTGGCGGACGAGTACATCCCCAGTTGGTTCGCCCCGCAGGACCCTGAGGTCATCCGCCAGTTCTTCGAAGGCTCTGACGACGGCAAGATGCACTGGGGGCCCTGGCTGAAGCCCCTGGCCCTCTGGTCGCTGTTCTTCATGGTGCTATGGTGGACGCTGTTTTGCATCACGGCCATACTGCGCCGGCACTGGGTTGAGCACGAGCGTCTGGCTTTCCCGCTGGTAACGGTACCCCTCTACATCACCTCCGCGGGCTCTGGCCGCTTGCAGCCACGCACGACCATCTGGCGCGAGCCGCTGATGTGGGTCGGCTTTGCTGTCTCGTTCCTGCATTTCCTGACCATCATGCTGCACGCCCTGAACCCGGGCGTGCCCACGGCGGGCACCTACTACGATGTGGGCAGGTTCCTGACCGAGAAGCCCCTGGACGCCATGCGCCCGTTGTTCATGTTCATCTACAACCCGGCGCTAACCGGCATGGCGTACTTTGCCCCGCAGGACCTGTGTTTCTCGATGTGGTTCTTCTTTCTGGGGTACTTCAAGCCGATCATGCTGTTCGTTCGAATGGCGGGTCTGCCAGAGCCCTCGGGCTTCCCGTTCTACTGGGAGCAGAGCGCGGGAGCCTTCGTAGCCATCGCGCTTTTCTATGCCTGGGCAGCGCGTGAGTACCTCGGGCGCGTCCTGCGGGCAGCCCTGACAGGCGGGTGGCTGCCCGGTGAGCCCGAGGCGCGACGCTGGGCCGAGCCCATGACCTATCGCGGCGCGGTCTTGGGCGCCATCGCGGGGTTTGTGTTTCTGTGTGGGTGGTATATCCTGGCGGGCATGACCCCCTGGGTGGCCGGCGCCTTCTTCGCGATGGTCATCGTCTTTGCCACCATCTTCACTCGTGGGCGGGCTGAGACGGGCGTGGCTTCCCTGGCGTCGTTTCCCTTCTGGCAAGCCAGCCGCCAACTGAAGTCCTTCCTGGGTTCACAGCCCCTGATGGTCAACGGCAGGATGACGAACCTCGTCATGCTGGGGAGCCTGATCTTCCTGCACTTCGGGCTCTACCCCGAGGGGATGACGTACCAGATCGAGACGCTGAAGATGGGCGAAGAGACCCGGCTGAAGACCTCCAACCTCAAGTGGGTCATCCTGGGGGCCATGCTGGTGGGGATCCTGGTGCACCTCCACACCTTCATGACCATGTCCTACGAGTGGGGGTTCAACACGCTGGCGGGGGGTACGACGGAGGGTGGCTACGGAGTGGCCATCTCGCGGGCCGAATGGGACGAGATCGCGACCGTGGCCAACGGTCGCCCCGCGCCGCCCAACTGGGCTCGGAACGGCTACACCATCGGTGCCGCGCTCTTTACCCTGCTGCTGGTCGCCGTGCGTCTGCGCTTTCCGCGGTCGCCGTTCCATCCGCTGGGCTTTGTGATGACCACCAGCTACGGCTACGCCTACTGGGGCCCCTACTTCGTGGCCTGGTTGGCGAAAGCGATTATCCTGCGGGTCGGCGGCGTGCGGCTGTACCACCAGCTGACGCCGATGTTTGTGGGCCTGGTACTGGGGCAGATCTTTGCCCTCGGGGTAGTCTGGCAGATCTTCGCCGCCTTCTGCGGCGACGAATGGAAGCGCCTGGCCGACCCCCTCAGCTACTTCTGACGCACGACGACACTGCGGGGACGAGCCTCGCCTCGTCTCCGCAGTTCCCTCTTCGGCACAGCCGCCGCTGGTGGCAGGGCCCTAGCGCTTCAGTCGCTCCAGCATATCCGCCAGGCGCTCTCGATGCTCCAGCAGGGGCCGGGGGTCGGGGTTGAACTCCGTGGGGGAGTCCACCACGTCCTTGGGCACCGCCAGCAGCTTCTCGGCTTCGGCGATGAGTGCAGCGGGTTTGCCCGCCTGCCTTGCCGCGGCGAGGGCCTGGCGCAGCTCGTAGAAGTACTCCCAGTCATCGCAGCCGTCACGCAGCATTTCCCAGCGAATGCAGTTCACTGGCCCCTCAACATACGGCCGGCGCTCAGTGTTCACGTCGCGGTTGGGCGGATAGAGCAGACGGCCGTCACCGTTGCCCCAATAGGCGACCTGCCCGGGCTGAAAGCCGTAGCCGGCCACGTAGCCCATGGGGTCCTCCCACGGGTTCTGGGGCTGGTCGGGAAAGGCGGCGCTGGACGTCCACCAGTTGGTGGTCCAGATGAGTATCCCTTGGACGTTGTACTTGACCGTCAGCCACAGCCAGACGCGCAGGTCAACGGCCGAGTGGTCAATGAAAAGGCCGGGCCACGGAGCCTTGGGGCCGGTACAGACATACCACCAGATGGTCTCACCACCGGCCTGGCGGGCGGCGGTCGCCTCGGGCACCAGATTGGACTCCACGGGGCACCAGATGTCCACGTCGCCGAAGAGCTCGGGCACCGGCTCCTCGGTCAGCATCCGCCGCACAAGAGGAGCGCCCCGCTTGATCAGGCGCATCCCCTCGGAGACATAGGGGTAGTCCCGTGGTTCGGGCTCGTCGTACCAGTACACATACCCCTTTCTGAGCCAACCGTGTTCCTGCAGGTGCTGCTGCACGAGCATGGCTGCTTGGGCGTAGAGGCGTTCGTAGCCCTCTGTGCCCTGGCGGTATGGCCCCAGGTGGCCACTGCCGTCGCGGTTGAAGCTCATGCCCGCGAGACTCATCATCGGCAACGTGAAGTTGGCGAAGCCATAGTCGTCCAGATAACGTTTGGCCTGTTCATCCCAGGCGGCAAAGTCAGCGGTGACCTGAATGTCACCCAGTCTCGTCTCAAAGCCGGGGTCGGTGAGCAGGTTTGGGCCACCATCGGCTTTCCCGAAGTAGAGGTCATCGAACCAGGCGGTGCCCACGCGCTCACCGCCCTCACTCCAGAGAACGGGACGCAGCGACAGCGAGAGCTGGGCGGTATCGGGTGTCAGACGGCCGGCAGGGATGATGAACTCACCTGTCTGCCAGGTAACGTCACCGGCAAAGGCGAGATCGAGATTGCGGCCGGGCATCCAGGCCCCATCGGTACCGTGTTGACCGAGAGTGATCAGGTACTCCTGGCCCGGATAGGCGGTGCGCACCTTCCAGCTAAGGCGGTAGGCAACATCGGGCTGGACCGCCACGCGCGCCGTATGGTTTACCGTGACCACAACGGTCTCGCTGTCATCCGTTATCTTCAGGCACTGAGCGCCTGCGGCAGGGTCGGTGGTGTCAAACTCCCCGCCCTGCCAGGCGTCAGCGCCGCCGCTCAGGCGTACCGTGAAGGGGTCAAAAGGCGCGAAGGTGTAGGGGCTGAGACGATGGTCGCGGAAGTTCTGCATGTACAGGTCCCAGACCTGGCGCCGCTGTTCTGGCGAGGTCAGGTTGTGGTACTGGGCGATGGTGCCCTCCGACAGGCCAAAGCCGCTCTCCAGATGAGGTTCCTTGCTGAGGGTGAATCCGTAGACGCGCAGCTCGATGGGAACCGAGGCTCGCCAGCCGTCGGCGCTGAGGCGAAGCTGTGCCCGGTAAGTGCCTGGTCGGCTATCCGGCGGCACGTACACGGTGAGCCACAGAGGGTGGTTCTGGTCGGCTGCCAGGTCCAGCGGCTCTTTGATGGGGGGCAGGGCGTCAGGCCACCAGCCCACACAGCCCGCCTCGTCGGTGGGCCGTGAGACGTAGTGGTAGGCAACCTGGTCCACCGTCCAGCGCACACCAGGCAGCCCGGCCGGCCCCTCCACCTGCGCGGTGAGCCCTCTGAGCTCGTGCTGAAAGCGCAGCACAACCTGCGCCGCCTCAAACTCGTTGCCGGCTGCTGACAATCGCACCACCGGGTCCTGCGTCCTCGGTGCCGGACGGTCGCGACTGACCTTGTACGGTCCCTCGCACCACCACAAGGTGGGGGCGGCGGGGCCGCCTGGCTGGATGAGGTACCCGTATTGGCCGGCCTGGAGAGCTGTGAAAGCCACGGGACACTGGGCCGCAAACAGAGGCCCCGTGCGGTCTCGAACCGTCAGCACCAGGGAGTTCCGTCGCTGGTCCATTGGGATCTCGTCTAGCGCGTACTTGACCTCAAGACTGACTTCCTCTGCGGCCGGCACGCTGACCAGCTCACCCGCGGTCTCCGGGGTGGCTGGCGGGGAAGCCATCGCGGCGTTCACACGCAGTTCCATGCTCTTGGCTGTATTGTTGCGCAGGCGGAGTCTGGCCACATTGTCCTGCCCAGGCTGCAGTTCACCAAGCGAGAGCACGGTCACTGTGAGATCGGGGCGGCTCGTGTTGACCTGCAGGAAGCGGGTCGTCCCTCTCACCTGCCCGAGATCCCGATCGAGCTGGGCCTCATACTCGTACCCGGTCACCTGGAAGCTGCCGGGCGCTGCATCGCCGGGGGGTTCGCCCTCTCCCGGTGAGCGCAGACGCACGTAGATCTGTTCAGCGGGGAACAGGGCGTCTGGAAGCTCGAACCTGCCAGACCCGAGCTTGCCCAGGCGCCCCACGCTTTGCCACGTCTGGGCGTCGCGACTGGCCTCGACGATGCAATCGCCGGAGGTGTGGTAGCCAAGGTTGACGCTCACCCGGGCGGCCTTCTGGCTGGCTCCGGGGATCCCCTGCCGATAAGTCAAGCTCGCACCGGGGCCAAAGGGCCAGCGATTGCTGTTGAACCCACACGTGTAGTCCACCAGGAGGGGGGAGTAGTTGCTGCCCTCATAGGCAAAGTCCGGCGCAAACCGGTAGGTGGCACCCTCCAGTTGCTCTCCCGCAGCCAAAAGCACGTCGCCATGGGGGGCATGGACCGGGATGACCTCTTGCAAAACAACGTCATCGAACAGCAGCGTACCGCGCATACTCCACATGCCCAGCCGCAGTTGGGCATCGGCGGGCAGCTCGGGAGGGACGACGAAGATGAACTCACAAGGCTGCCAGGTCGTCGTGTAGCCGAAGTCGCGGTTAGCAAAGCCCGGGCCCGAGACCACGCAGCCGCCCGTGGCGTCTACGCTCTTAACCCAGAAGGCGAAACGATAGGTGTGCCCAGGCTGGAGCATGCCCGCGGGGCACCGCCACAGGGACAGGTCGCGTTCTGGCGATCCAGTCAGGCTGATGGCATGGTCGCCGCTATGGCCTTGGGAAACCCAGTTACCCTCGCCCTCAACCTGCCAGCCTGCCGGCCGCTCGTCGCCGGTTTCAAACGACGGGTTAGGTGCCAGGTTCTGCGCCCAGACTGCAGAGACCAGACAGAATCCTATCATGGCTATCGCGACGCGCAACACGGTGGCTCACCTCACTCGAATCGCTGGTTGGAGGTTCTCGCTAGACCGCGATTCCATTTGGCATCTTCTGCGCATCTCGCCGGGAACCTTCCGGCGGCGCCAAGGCACAATGATAGATAGGCACCCCGGAAAGCGACCAGCAGAGGTCTCGGGTGGCTGGTGACGAACCTGAGTGGCAGGGGCGAAGCAGATCACTCGCCCCTGTGCCTTATGTCTGCTTGTAGATCTCCCATACCAACTGTAGGCCCAGGTGTACCATGGCACGTGTAGCGTTCGTTCTCTTTTGCCTGCTGCTGGCTGCCTGCGTGGTGGCCCAACCTCAGCCCCCGGTGGTGCCGCCGCCGGCGCCAAACGCGAATGGCGGTGAGGCCCCGGCCGCGCCGCCTCCCGCGCCAGCTCCGCCAGCCACTAACGGCAACGGAGCTGGCAGTGGCGGTGAAAAGCCGAAAGAAGAGAGCAAGGCCGAGGAAGGCAAGACGCTGGTAATCGAGCCCAGCGAGGGCGGCTGGACGATCCACGCCATCAACGTTGAGGCACACGAGCTGCTCACCGCTTTCGCCTCCAAAGCCGGCCTGCCACTGATTGTGGACGACACCGTCAGGCGTAAGCTCACGCTCAACATCACTGACAAGAGCGAGACGGATATCCTGAGTATCATTGTGGACGCCTACGGTTTCTCCTGGGCCCAGGTGGATGGCATCCACGTGGTGTCGGAGGGGATGCCGCGGACCCCGTCATCTTACCTTCTGTCGGAGATTGCCTCCGTAACCACGAAGTACGTGGCTCCCAACCAGGCCCAGCAGCTACTGCCGATCTTCCTCCAGCAACACGTCAAGGTCAATACCGACCAGAACGCGGTAGTGCTCTCGGGCCCGAAGCCGGTGCTGGAGAAGTTCCGACAGGATGTTGAACAGTTCGACGTCCCAGCGACGCAGATCATGCTGGACGTCAACGTCGTGGAGTTCACGGATGTGGACACTGACACTTTCGCCGCCCTGCTGGGGGGAAGCAATGACAGTCTGCGGATAGTGGCGGACTCCCTGACGGGTAACCTCACGCTCACGGCGATTGCCGACTTGCCAACGGTGTTCTTCTCTCAGCTTCGGGCCCTGGTAACGAAGCGTCAGGCCCGGGTGCGGGCCAACCCGCGTATCGCCACGGTGAGTGGCCAGTCGGCCAACATCTTCATCGGCCAGCAGCAGTACCTGACCACGCCCATCGGCTACGGCTACGGGGCCAACTCCATCAATGCCGGCGTGTCGCTTACCATGACGCCGCTGACCGGTGGCGAAGGCGAGATCATCCTGGACCTGCAGGAGGAGATCAGCACTCTGAGCGCTCCTGACCCGGTCACGGGCCTGCCAACGAAGACGACGCGCAGCGCCGAGACCACGGTGCGGGTACGTGATGGGCAGACGATCGTGACCGGCGGTCTGCGTCAGCTAGAGCGCCGAGCGACACACCGTGCCATCCCCATACTCAGCGAGATCCCTCTGGTGGGCAAGCTCTTCCAGTCCGACCGGGTTGAGAACACCGTGGTGGACCTGGCCATCTTCATCACGGCCCGGTCACTGTCGGCGACGGGCCATCTGCCAGACGAAGACACGAAGCTGCTGCAAGAGCAGTTCAGCACGGAGACGGAGTAGCCTGTGCGGACCCGGCTGGTCGCAGGATTGGGCTTCGTACTGCTGGCTCTTGGCGTGGCTTACGCCGAGCTGCAGCAGTTCTGCAGCGTCGAGAAAGTGGATGTCCAGAAACTCAGCAACGCGATCGTCATCAAGCTGCAGTGCGATGGGCTGGTGCAGTTGGAGCCTGTCACCTGGACGATGAAGTCAGGCGACAGCGAGGATGACTTCAACCTGCGGGAGACGGACCAGATTTCATTCCGGCTGACCAACGTGGTTTCTGGCTCCGCCTCCATGGTGAACATCGCTCAGTATCCCGTCAGCCACCTGGCTTTCGAGATGGATCCAGCCTCGGAGCAGAACATAGGTATCCGGTGCACGCTGAAGCTGTACAAACCGGGCTGGGTGTTTGTGTTCACCAAGCGAAAGCGCGAGTACTCGCGCTGGTTCAACCACCCGGACCGCGGCGACGAGTGGGACTGGACGCCCTTCCGCGAGTACTTCGACGACTATTTCGAAGGCAAGCCATGGCTGGCCATACAGACCAGCGAAGACCAGAAGCAGATCATCATCACAGTGCAGACGGGTCGTCCAGAGGAGCCTGAGCCAGTCCGCCCACAAATAAAGGAAGCCGCTCCTTTGCTGCAGGTAGCAGGTACCGAACAAGCACTCAACCTCAGGGCTCTGCACGCGAACCTGGACGCCCTGCTGCAGCGACTGGCAGACGAGACCGGTATCCCCATCTTCCTCGATGACCGTGTGCAATGCCGGGTGACAATGCACGTAACGGACTTCCCGTTGCGCCGAGTGCTGCAGGTACTGGCCTCAAGCTACGGACTGAATCTCAGGGAGGAGAGCGGAGCTTACTACCTGACCCTCAGCCGTCCGGACAACCCGACGAGCTACTGGGCGGCGACTACCCGCAATGTCCCGCTGAACTACGTGTCACCGTCGCGGGCGCTGCTCATGCTACCGGATACCGTGCTCCCGTACGTACATCCCAGCAGAGACGGCAACGCGCTGGTGGTGGACGGCCCCGGCTCGATGGTGCAGCGGATCGAACAGGACCTGCGGACGCTGGACCAGCCCACACGGCTATGCCGGCTGCGGTGCTGGGTGGTGTCAACCGAGAAGACCGACGACGAGGTCCGCGAGGTGATGTCGCGGATCAGGGGCGGCAATACCGACCTGCTTGTCAACAGCGAGGGCGACCTCAGCATCACCGTGGGGCCCGAACGGGGCACCCGGACACTGGCCAGACTGCGCGCACTGCAGCGCCGGGGCAGGCTGCATATCGAGGCGTTGCCATCGGTGCTGTGCTGGCCCGGCGGCAGCGCCAATCTCTTTGTCGGGCAGAGCATCTACTACCTGCGGGTCTATGGCGAGTACGGAGAGATCACGCTCGACAAGGTCAGTGTAGGTACCAGCCTGGACGTGTGGGCACGCAACGTCGGGGAGACGATTACAGCCTGGGTGAATGTTGCCAACAGCGTCACGGGTGAGCAGACCGCCGAGGGCCCGACGATCTTCACCCAACGGGCCCAGTCCACGTTGCGTATCAAGTCCGGTGATCTGATGGTCGTGGGCGGTCTGCGGTCCACGGAAGACGGCCGGGACGATCAGAAGCCACTTCCGGCCATGGGGCCGCTCTCGGACGTCATTTCTGGCCGCTTCAAACAGAGCATCAACGGCGAGGTCACGGTGCTTGTCCAAGCCGAGAGCCTGGATAGCGTTCCCGTGGCTGAAGGATACGAGGTCATGAAATGAGCAAGGCGTACAGGATAGTACTGGTCGTGGCGGTGGTGGTGCTGCTGGGCAGCGCGACGGTTCATGCGCAGCAGGCGTACTGCTACATTCGCGATGTCAAGATCACCCCGCTCAGCAACGGCGTACAGATCCAGGTCAAGGCCGACGGCATACTCAACTGGATGTACGGGTCAGACGATAACTCCCGCGAAGCCCGCTACGGGGAGGAGGTGCCCGAGCTCACCATCCGCTTCCCCGAGGCACGGCTTGAGCTGGAGAAGACCCTCTACGATGTCGAGCAGCCCCCTGTGTCCACAGTCGTGCTGGCGGTACCGCAGGACGCCGTTGGTGGCATGGGGGTGGCAATGACGGTGCAGATGTCGGAGCGTTCGCGGGTCCGTGCCGACACTTCCGAGGATCGGCAGTCGTTCTTGCTGACGGTCTACAGCTCCCGTACCATCGAGCGAGGGGCCAAGGGCGAGACTGCGACCGCCGACCTCAAGGAGGGGACCATTGAGGTGACACCGGGCACCGACGGTCGCCTGAGCGTGCGTGCGATCCGGGCCGACATCCACCAGGTCGTGGCACAGGTGGCGCGGGCCGGACGCTTCGGGGTCGCGGTTGACGATGCGGTCCAGCGGAAGGTCTCGCTCAACCTGCAGGACCGCACCGCGCTTGACATCGTCAACGGCATCGCTGTTGGCTATGGGCTGGCTCTCTCCAACGTGGGCGACATGTACATGCTTAGCGAGGGCGTCCCGACCGATCTTCCGACCTATCGTCGCAGCGGGACGGCGTCCTTCCCGACCAAGTACCTGAAAGCCAAGGACGCAGCGCAGTTGCTGCCAACATTCCTGTTCAAGTACGTCCACGACAACCCCGAGCAAAACGCAGTGGTGGTCACGGCCCCGACGCAGATGCTCACCAAGATCGAGCGCGACCTGAAGGCCATTGACGTCCCGCCGCCGATGATCATGGTGGAGTGTGCTGTGGTGGAGCTGACTGACGCCGACGACCTCGACGCCCAGTTCCGGTGGCGGTACCAAAGCACCGAGTACGACGTAGGCACCGACAGCGGCACTGGAGAGGTGGACTACACGAATGTGCAGCCCGAGAGCGGCCTGGTCTCCGCCATTGTGCCAGCGCCAATCCTGCAGGCCTGGCTCCAGGGACTGACGACGCAGGGCAAGGCCGAGGTCAACGCCCATCCCTCCATGGCCGCGGTGAACGGCAAGAATGCCGAGATCTTCATCGGATCGGAGCGTTACATCAAGATTTCCTACCTGAGCAGTGGTGTGCAGCAGGAGCGAATCGAGAAAGTCCCCGTGGGTGTTCGCCTGAACGTGCGCCCCTGGACCGGTGGCAACGACGAGATCACCACCGGCCTGCACGTCGAGGTGTCCAACATCGTGGACCTGGACCCGGCCACGGGCGTGCCCAAGCTCAGCTCGCGCGAAGCCAGCTCGACACTGCGCACCCGTGACGGCGACATCATCGTGATTGGTGGTCTGTCCCAGCGCCAGCAGGAGAAGACCTGGCGGCGCATCCCCCTGCTGGGCGACCTGCCGCTCATCGGCAAGCTCTTCCGCAGCCGCTCCACACGTTCCAGCACCACTGAACTGGTGATCCTCATCCGGCCGCGTCTGCTGGACGAGAACGGGCGTCTGCCGCAGGCCGAGGACTGCAGCATCCGGCAAGAGTTCCTGCTGCCTGGCGAACTGGGCTGCCCCACGCCCGAGGAGGTGCCCGTGACGCCCGCTGCGAAGGCTGAGTAGGCACCAGAGGTTGTCCGCAGCAGCTTCCTGCGAGGGGCCGGCATTAGCTGGCCCCTCGCCGCGTGTGGCAATAAACCATCGGCGCAGGAGGTGACAGGGGTGTCTGCGGGCAATACGCCGCCGCAAACTCTCGCGCTCACGCGCTCCCAGGAGATGATCCCGTTGTCTGAACCGCGCAAAGCTCGTCTGGCCTTCGTCGGCTGTGGAGGCTTCACGAACGCCTCGATCTTCCCGTGTCTGCCCATGGTGCCCCGCGCCGAGGTGGTCGCTGTCTGCGACATTATCGAGGAGAAGGCGCAAGCCGCCTCTAGGCTGTTCAACGCCTGCCCGGTCTATACCGACATGGAGCGGATGCTGGATGAGATCGAGGTGGATGGTGTGTTCGCCATCGGCCCCGCGCCGACGCAGTACGAGGTCGCCCCGCGTATCCTCAAGCGCGGCATACCAGTCTATGTTGAGAAGCCGTCGGCCAATACGTCAGCCGAGGCCCTGGAGATGGTGAAGATCGCCGAGGACGCTGGCACCTGGGGCCAGGTTGGCTTCATGAAGCGCTTCGCCCCGGCCTATCGGCTGGCCCGCAGCATCATGGCCAAGCCGGAGTTCGGACAGCTCAACATGGTCAACTGCAAGTTCGGCCAAGGGCCGTACCCGCAGATCTGGGGCATTGACAGCGCCCAGCGCGCCTTCCTGATCGGCCAGTGCTGTCACCTGATGGATCTCATTCGCCACTTCGGTGGCGATGTGGCCACCGTGCAGACCATCTGTCGCGAAGCGCCTCAGAACCCGGATGACCCCCACGTCTCCACCCGCATATCGTACCTGACCAACGTCACCTTCCAAAGCGGCGCCATCGGCCAGCTTAACCTCAACTGCATGGAGGCCAGGCACGGCTTCCGCGACCTGGACGAGCGTCTCGAGTTGGTCAGCATGGAGAACATCGTCACGGTCCATCGCATGTGCCACGTGACCTGGCGTAAGTCCGAGGACTGGGACGACACGTTGCCGTCCAGCGGCTGGTACTCCCTGGACCACGATGCCCGGGGCCTGGGTGTGTGGAGTGCTCACGTGCAGATCGGCTATGTCGGCGAGGTCGAGCACTTCGCCCTGCGCTGCCTGGGCGAGGTGGACGAGGGCGTATCCGGTGACCTGATGGACAGCGTGAAGAGCTTGCAGATCGGCGAGGCCATCTATGAGAGCGCTCACAACGGCGGCAAGGTGGTGGAGGTGAAGCAAGGGGCGTAGTCAGGGGCATCCAGTCGGAACTCTTTCGCCGCTGCGGTGTTCCCCCACGGGAGAGTGCTTGTTACTGCCGGAGGTGAGGCCGATGTGTGCATGGTCTGGCCGGGCAGGGATCGCCGCGCTGGTTGCTGTCGCGGCGGTGGTGGGGGGGACGCTCGCCCTGCGCCCCGCAGCGGTTGCCTGGAACGATAGCGCCGCCGTGCGTCTGGCTCTCGGGCCGGTGCTGGCGGCGCTGTCTCAGGACCCTGTCGCCGACTTCCCTGAACTGGCCGGGCGTGAGCCCACGACAGAGGAGAAGACCGCCATCTCGGCCCAGGTGGCGGCCTATGTGGAGGCGCTGCATGCCCGCCAGTATCCGCAGGCCTGGGCCATGACTGCCCCGGAGACGCGCGAGCCCTGGGAACTGGATGAATGGGAGGCCTACTTCGCCGGCCTGCGTGGCGGCACCAATGAGGGTGACGAAGACGCTGAGCTGTATGGTGAGGCATACGACGGCGACACGATGGCGCTGTTGCTGGGCCACGAAGCGCGCCTGGCCGAGGTGCTGACCTGGGGTGACGCCGGGGTGTGCCGCATCGTGGTCGAGGACGAGATGCCGGCGATGCTGGCGCTGGTCCACACCGACCAGGGCTGGCGCGTAGACCTGCATGGCACCGACGATGCCCAGGCAAGGCTGGTCGTGCACCGGCAACTGTCTACCCTCGCCAGGACCACGACGATGCAGGGCTTCCTCCAGGGGATGATGATGACCCAGGAGGACGCCGTGCCCCCCAACTACCTGGACCTACTGGTCGTGCCCGCGGAGCAGCTCGACTACCGGATCGCGGCCTGCAGGATCGAAGGCAACCGGGCTCTCGTTGCCATCCTGGGGCGCCGGGAGCTACATCTACGGGTGCCGCTGGCCAACGGCGATCAGGGCTGGAGTATCGCCTGGTGCAGGGGCTGTCGGGTCATGCAGCCCAACGAGAAGCTTACCGCCCCCTCGCCGGAGGAGCTGGCCGCGCGGGACTGGCGGATTAGCTGCGCCAGCAACCTCAAACAGCTGGCGCTGGCTATGCTGATGTACTGCCAGGACTACGATCAGAAGATGCCCATCGCCGACCGCTGGTGCGGGGCGACCTACCCGTACATCCGCAACAACGCTATCCACCACTGCCCGGCTGACGACGGTTTCCCTTTCAGCTATGCCATGAACTACAAGCTCAGCCGCCAGCCCATGTCGCGAGTGATGGCCCCGGCAGAGACCGTCATGCTGTTTGAGTCCAGCCTGCACCGGGCCAACGCGTACGACAGGGACGGATACCCTGGCGACTCCCTGGCTGTACCGCCACGCCACGGTCGGGTAAACAACTACGCTTACGTGGACGGCCACGTCATAGCCCATCCGCCAGAGGCGATGGGACGGGACTTCTACCGGCTGCAGCCGGAACGTTACGCGGGGATGCCCTACCCCCCTGTTGGCACGCCCCCCACTGGACCGGGTGGATCACCGGCCCTGCCCGGACATGCACCCGGCTCGCCGCCGATGCCGCTCCACCTCCGCCACCACTGGACTGAACCGTGACCGCACCTGTATACATCCGGCACAGATAGAGGAAAGGAGTGCCTGCAGGTCGTGACGAACACGTGATGAAAGGCGCAGTCTCGTACTCTGTGACGGGGACGGTGGACGCCATGATGAGCCGAGCAGCCGGAGCCGTAGCCGCATGTCTGTTGGTCTGTGCTTCGCTGACACTCGCCCAGGGACAGACGCCGTCCCAGGCCGCGGGTCTGACGTTGCAGGCCCTGTCTCCCGAAGACCTTGACGCGATCCAGGAGCAGACCGGTTACCGCGTTGGTGTGTTGGTGACTGCAGTCGCCGCTGGATCACCGGCGGCGGCTGTGCTGCGCGCCGGTGACGTGCTTTTCCTGGTAGCCGACAAGCCTGTGGCTTCGCCCCAGGACGTGGATGCTGCCCTTCAGGGCAAGGCCGGAGCAGTTCGCGTAGCGGCCTTACGGCCCACAGAGGACGGTAGCGGCGAGCTTGTGGACGCCACCATCACCATCCCGGGCACCGGGGCGGCCGCGGCTCCCGCGCCGGCAGGTCCAGACGCCGGGGATCAGCAGGAGAAGCTGAAAGCTCTCGACGCGGCATTGGCTGCAGGTGTCATCACTCAGGCTGAGTACGACCAGAAGAAGGCGGCGCTCCAGGCTCAGACCCCGGCGGCCCACCCGCAGACGCAGGAGAAGCTCAGGGCGCTGGACGGGGCGCGACAGGCGGGCATCATCAGCGAGGCGGAGTACCAGCAGAAGCGGGCCGCTCTGCTCGGGCCGGCTCCGGTGACGGCTCCGACCGGAGGCGCTGCAGGCGATCCCTTGACCGCGTACCTGGACATGCTCGATTTCGTGCGCTCGGAGGCCTGGGGCAGGCAACTTGCTACGCCGCCCGCCGAGCGCCAGCGCCTGGCACAACTCCTGCAGGAAGCTGACGCAGAGACTCGCCAGGCCGTTGAGCAGGAGCTGGCGCAGGTGCCGCCAGTCTGGGCCGACCTGCAGCGAAAATGGGCTGCCGCCGACGACCAGCGGAAGGCCGAGCAACGTGAGCTGTGGCGCAAGCAGGTGTTGCTGCCCAGCTTTGTCTACCCGCCGCCTCTGGAGACCGAGACCTTCCGCGCCCCCGATGACCGCGTCGTCTTCGAGCGCCCGAAGGACTGGATCATGGCTCAAGCCGAGGACGAGGGCACCCAGTATCTCTACATGGGGCCGCCGGGGACCGAGACCACCTGGGAGCAGGTAGCCGATCCCGCCGCCAGCCCGCCTGGGGCGTTCTTTGCCATTCTGCCGTTGCCGGATGAGTTGCGTAACGTAGAGCCCGCTGAGGGGGTGCGGATCCTTGCCCAGCAGTATGTCTGTCCACCAGGGGCCAATATGAGCGAAGTTGGCGCCGAGCCCCTCGGCGACGGGGTTGTTCTGACCCTTCGCGGGACCTATCCCGGCAGCCAGGAGGAACGCTTCTACTGGGTTGGCCTGGTGAAGTACGGTCCCGACCACTTGCTGGCCGGTAGACTCGGGGGGCCGCTGTCGAAGGCCGACCAGCTCGTACCGGTGTTCGCCCACATGATCATGACGATGGAACTGAACCCACCGACCGGGGGCGGCGACGAGTACCATAGCGCTATGGTTGGCTACTACGCCGCCCGCGTGGGCAACATCGTCAACTCAAGCTGGTAGAGGAACGTGTTGGAACGAGTGCCGGGCAAGGTCTTACCAGGCCTTGCCCGGTTTGCCCTCTTCCTTGCCCAGGGCCGGGGCGGCGGTTGCGGGGCCCCCGGTGGCGGTCAAGATGGCGTGGCAGCCCGGACATTGACAGTCACCCGGCTTGTCCGTCGCTCCCAGACACAAGACTGCTTCGCAGACTTCACAGATGCTGAGTGCGCCATCGCCGCAGTAGGGGCAGCGGTAATCCGGGCCCATGCGGAAGGTGCCGGCCACCGACGCCATGGCGCCCGGGCCAGCGGCCTTGGCGTCCGCAGGGGCGGTCCTGACCGCCTCGACCGCGCGGTAGACGCCGGGCTCGGATTCCTCAAAGCGCACCTCGAAGTGCTGGCCCGTCGCTGAGCAGATGCAGGGGACTATCACCCCCGGCTTGCCCAGTGCGGCCTGTTGCTCCGTAACTGCCGGGTACTCCGCAGACGCCGGGCACGCTTCCTCCGCCAGGTCCTCCAGCGTGATTTCCAGGACCTCATCGGTCGCCGGAACGGGCGGCGGGGGAGCGGGGACAGGGGGCTCCGGCACATCGTCCAGTTCGATGTCCAGCACGTCATCCTCGCCCAGTTCATTGGGTGGCCGGTCTATCATGGTCGCTTCCTCGGTCGCCGCCGCAGGCTCGAGCTCGGGGCCTGTCGCACTGATGGGTCAAACAACAGGTCGCCGGCCAGCAGCCAGCAGTATAGCAGGAGCCCGCCCGTAAAGCCCACCAACAGGCGGATCACGTCGTTGGCCAGTATGCCCGTGGATTGGGGGCTCACCAGGCCCTCCACCAGCCCAGCGTAGATGAACATGGGTACCGTGCCCAGCGCGATCTGCCCGGCGTCACGAGCGGCGAGCAGGAGAGCGTCCCGGCGCAGTAGATCGCCAGGGTTGACCAGAGCATACCCCAGGCGCAGGCCTGCCGCACCTGCCAGCACCACAGCCGAGATCTCGACAACCCCATGCGGCGCAACCACCGAGCTCATTAGCAGCAGCTTGCCGTGAGCGGCGCCCAGGCCCAGGGCCGAGCCGAGCATCAGCGAGTTCTGGGCCAGGACATAGACTGTCCCCAGGCCAAAGGAGATGCCCAGCGCGAAGCACAGCAGGGCCACGCGGATGTTGTTGGTCATCAGGACGCCGGAGAAGCCGCCACCGCCCAGCATTTCGGCGGCCCCCCCAAAGTACTGCCCGGCGGCCTTGTCCTCCTGCACGAAGGGCTCGATCATCTCGCGCATGCCGCGACTGACCAGGACCTCGGCCCAGGCGGGGTTGTGGGCCGATAGCGCAAAGCCCACGCCCGAGCCGAAGAAAAGGATGGCCAGCGAGACCGCCCAGTACGGCCAGTTGCGCTTGCAGGTGCGGGGAAGCGTGACGCCGAAGAACTCGCCCAGCCTGACGCGCCGCCGGGGCGGCCGGGCATAGACCAGACCGTGAGCCCTCCCCACCAACTGGTTCAGGTACTCGGCCAGTTGCTGCCGGCCCTGGGAACGCGCCAGCGAGAGGTCACTGGTGGCGGAGCGGTAGAGACGCTGCAGCTCGCGCAACTCCGCGGCGCTGAGCGCCTTGAGGCCCTGGCGCCCCTCGCACTTCTCCAGGAGCTCGGTCAGGCGATCCCACCCGTGTTGCGGGCTCGCGGGTTGCGAGCCCCTGGTGTCGGGAATGCCCATGGAAGACCGCATCACAATCGAAACTCCCGAGTTTGTGCAGGTGAGCTATGAGCTGGCCGGCATCGGGTCGCGGGCGCTGGCCTGCGTGCTCGACAGCTTCCTGCAACTGGTCATCGTGGCGCTGCTCATCTGGGCGCTGGTCTGGCTGCAGTACTTGTTGGGCCTGCCTGACATCACTGGAACCATCGTGGCCATAGCGCTGGGCAGTGTAACCTTCATGGCGACGGTGGTCTACTATGTGGTCTGTGAGATGGCCATGGCGGGCCAAAGCCCCGGGAAACGTCTGGCGGGGCTGCGCGTGGTACGAGCCAACGGTACACCACTGACCTTCACCGATTCGGCCATCCGCAACATAGTGCGCCTCGTGGACCTGCTGCCCGGCTTCTACACAGTCGGTCTGATTGCCGTCTTCTGCAGTCGTCAGTGCCAGCGATTGGGCGATATGGCGGCCGGGACCATCGTGGTAAAGGAGCGACTCTACGAGGCGCCAACGGCGCCGGTGCCCGACCTGGCCGCGGCTCCCGTTGTGCCCCCGAGCCTGTCCACGGAGGCCATAGCCCGCCTGCGCAACAGCATCCATCTGCTCAGCGAGAATGACTACGCCGCCGCGGCGCGTTTCCTGGAGCGGCGAGCGCAACTAGACCCCCAGGTCCGCCGCGAACTTTCGGTGAAGCTGGCCACGCCGCTGGTGGAGCGTCTTCCCGGTCTGTCCCTCCAGGAGTTCGGTGGCGCCGAGCAGTTCCTGGAGGCGCTCATCCGCCTGCGCCCGACCCGTTTCTGAAGACCTGCCCCCGGAAAGAGCCCGCCCATGACAGGCAGAAGCTCCATACTCGTAGCCGCAGCCCTACTCGTCGCTGCGACCGTGCTGCACATACTGCACGCGGTCGTGTTTCGGCAGGCCCGCGACACTGTCTTCTACATGACTCTCGACATTGCCTTCCTGCCGTTGAACGTGTTGTTTGTCACTCTCGTGTTGGACCAGGTTCTCACGGCCCGGGAGCGCAAGGAGCGGCAGCGAAAGTTGAACATGGTGATCGGCGCCTTCTTCAGCTCCACCGGCTACGACCTGCTGCGCCGGCTGGCGCCGGTGGCAGAGGAAAGAAGGGACATCGCCGAGCACTTGGCGCTTGACCTGACCTGGGACGGACCGCGCATTCGCCGGGCCATTGCGTGGTGTCAGGGCCGGACCTTCACCATGCGTCCCGAACCGGCGGCCCTCGCCGAACTGCGGCAGTTCCTCCTGGACCAGCGCCCGTTTCTCCTGAACATGCTGGAGAACCCGCTACTGCTTGAGCACGAGGTGTTCACCGACGTGCTGTGGGCGGTGTCGCATCTGAGCGAGGAGCTCATCGCTCGGCAAGACGTCACGAGCTTACCCAGCGCCGACCTGAAACACCTGGCCGGCGACCTGGAGCGAGCGTACACACGCCTGCAGGTGCAGTGGTTGCACTACATGATCCATCTTCGGCAGGACTATCCCTATCTCTACTCCTTTGCGGCTCGGACGAATCCCTTGCGTCCCGGAGCCAGGGTGGAGATCGAGGAGTAGCCGACGACCCAGAGCACGAGGTGACGCCCCATGGCCAGCATCGGCTGGGAAGGCCCTGACATCACCATCGAGACCGACTGTCTCCTGGCGACAGTTGCCACGGAGGGGTACGTAAGCGGCGTCAAGGCAGGAACGCTGCTGGACAAGCAGACGGGCGCGTTTGACCTGGGCTTTGGGTTGGACATCGTGGATTTTCTACTGGAGCCCCTGGCTGACGATGGTCAGAGTGGAGCCAGCCACGACTACGCTGGCGATGTCATGCTGCATGGGCACATGCCCAAACGCTACGTGGAACTGCCGCAGATCTGCACGCAGGCGCGATGGATCAACGCCCAGACCTACCAGGGCAAGGGCTTCGTCGCGGTGAAGCTCTGGTGGCGATATACGGAGGCCACCTACGGTCGGAGGCCGGGGTCATTGTGGGAGCAGCACATAGTCTTCCCTGATGGACAGCGCTACTTCTTCGCCGCGGACCGCATCACGAGTGCCAACACAGTCCAGGACCTCATCCTGCGCATAGACATGCCGGGGCATCTGAAGCACACCGGCGGCGACAGCTTTGAGCAGATATACCTGAGCTATGAGGGGTACTTGCCGGGCACCGAGTTCCTGGAGGACTTCGCGCCCGACGCCAAGTTTCTCTACCAGCGCGACAATGCTCACATCCCCGAACGGATGATCCGGGCGTATCAGGTCACGCTGGAGGGAAGGCCCGGCCCGTGGCTGGCGGGAATGACGCTGCAGCCAGAGGCCGTGAGCGAGGCCTGGTGTCACCAGCGGGGGTATGTCTGCTTCATTCAGGAGATCGGGCAGTGGCCGGTCGCGGCTGGGGAGAGCTTCGGGGCCGCTTACGTCATCGGCTGGTTTGACGACCTGCGCGAGATGCAGGCCGTCTATGACCGGCACAAGGGGGCGGGGGGCATCAGGCTGCAGGGGGCGCCCGACGCTGTGCGCTGGGAGTGGACCGACTAACCCCATGGCCGCGCCGGTTGACTCGCCTTAGCGCACGGCATACAATCCCTCGGGTCGGCGCTCGCCGGCTCCACCGTCAACAGAGAGGACCGCAAGACTCTATGGCTAAGATCGCCTTCATTGGTGCAGGCAGTTTCGGCTTCACCCGGACGCTGGTCAAGGACATCCTGACTTTCGACAGGATGGCCGACGCCGAACTGGCACTCATGGACATTGACCCGGAGCGCCTGGAGTACAGCAGACTGGCGTGCGAGCGGATCGTGCGCGAGGGGAACTACCCCGCCAAGGTCACTGCCACCCTCGACCGGCGCGAGGCGCTGGAGGGGGCTGACGCCGTACTGGTCACCATTCTCGCTGGCAGCGTTCAGGTCTGGCGCCACGACATCGAGATCCCCAAGCAGTTCGGCGTAGACACCAACGTCGGGGACACACGGGGGCCGTCGGGCATCTTCCGCGCCCTGCGCACTATCCCGGTCATGGTCAGCATCTGCAAGGACATGGAAGAGCTGTGTCCCAAAGCAGTCATGCTCAACTACACCAACCCCATGGCCATGAACTGCCGAGCCATGCAGCGATCCACGAGCGTGGCGGTCAGCGGCCTTTGCCACAGCGTGCAGGGCACTGCCCACATGCTGGCCCACTGGATCGGGGCCAAGCCCGAGGAGATTGACTACGTCTGCGCCGGCATCAATCACCTCTCGTGGTTCATCAAGTTCCTGTGGAAAGGCGAAGACGCCTACCCGCTGATAAGGAAGGCGATGAAGCGGAAGGAGGTCTACGAGCACGAGAAGGTGCGCAATGAGATGTTCTTGGCCTTCGGCTACTATGTGACCGAGTCCAGCGGCCATAACTCCGAGTATAACGCCTGGTTCCGCAAGCGCCCGGACCTGATCCAGAAATACTGTCTGGACACCAGCGAACACACGGGCTGGAACCCCGGTGAGTATGCCTACATCCTGAAGCACTACCTGGCGGCCGAGAAAGGCTGGAAGAAGGGCATCCAGGACTGGCTCAATGACCCACGGCCACTGAATCTGGCACGCGGACACGAGTACGCCGCTTCGATCATCAATGCCTGGCTCGGGGGCGAGACCTTCCTCTTCAATGGCAACGTGCCCAACACTGGTCTAGTGACCAACCTGCCGCCCGATTGCTGTGTTGAGATCCCCGTTTTCGCCACTCGCGGCATGCTCAACCCCGTCTACGTGGGAGCTTTGCCGCCCCAGTGTGCAGCGCTGACTGCGCTCCAGGTCGCTGTGGAAGAGATGGCCGTAGAGGCCGCGCTCACGGGCAACCCGGAGATGGTTTACCATGCCATCTGCCATGACCCGCTGACGGCGGCGGTGCTCTCGCTGGCCGAGATTCGGGAGATGGTCAAGGCGATGCTGAAGAAGAACGAGAAGCACTTGCCGCAGTTCAAGACGATCAAGTTCTAGGCGCTAACGAGCCCACGCACCTCACCCCGGGCCTTTGGCCAACCCTCTCCATGGAGCTTGCTCGCAGGCTCAGTGGAGCGGGCACGGGGTGAGGTGCTGTCTGTGGCCGTACCCAGGCTGCCGCCCGGAGACGCGACCAATGCCTGCCTTCTCACTTGCCGACCACCCACACCGCCGTTACAACGCCTTGACCGGGGAGTGGCTGCTGGTCTCGCCCCATCGGGCCAAGCGCCCGTGGTCGGGCCAGGTGGAGGAGGTGCCCTCGGAAGTTCGGCCCCCGTATGACCCCGCCTGCTACCTGTGCCCCGGTAACGTGCGTTCCAGCGGCGAGCGCAACCCCAACTACACCTCTACCTACGTCTTTGACAATGACTTCATGGCTCTGCTACCAGACACGCCCGAGGGCGAGGTGCGGCAGGGCGACCTGCTGCGGGCGTCAGCCGAGCGGGGGCTATGCCGCGTCATCTGCTTCTCACCGCGCCACGACCTGACCCTGGCGCAGATGACCGTGGAGCAGATCCTGCCGGTCGTCGAGGTCTGGGCTGGGCAGACGCTGGAGATCGGGGCCCGTCCCGAGATTGGCTATGTGCAAGTGTTTGAGAACAAGGGCGCAATGATGGGCTGCAGCAACCCGCATCCGCACGGGCAGATCTGGGCCACCGAGCACCTGCCCAACGAGCCCGCCAGGGAGCTGGCCCGGCAGGAGGCCTACCAGCAGGCCCACGGCCGTTGCCTCCTGTGCGACTACCTGGAGCTGGAGTTGGCGCGCGGGGAGCGGCTGGTGTGTGCCAACGACCACTTCGTGGCCCTCGTGCCCTTCTGGGCTGTCTGGCCCTTCGAGACGCTGGTGCTCCCCCGAGAGCACGTGACCGACATACCCTGTCTGGACGTCAGGGCGCGGCAGGACCTGGCCGACATCCTGCGCCGCCTGACCGTCCGCTACGACAACCTCTTCCAGGTCTCCTTCCCGTATTCCATGGGTTGGCACCAGCAGCCCACGGATGGCGATGAGTATTCCTGCTGGCACCTGCACGCCCACTTCTACCCACCGCTGCTGCGCTCGGCTACAGTACGCAAGTTCATGGTGGGCTTTGAGATGCTTGGGACCCCCCAGCGCGACATTACCGCCGAGCTTGCGGCCGCCCGCCTGCGAGAGATGAGCGAGACGCGGTTCAGCTAAGACCCGCCACGTAGTGCACGTCCGCCGCGCGCAGGCGCGTCTCACCGTCGCTCTCCAGAACGCGCAGCCGCACCGTGTGCGCGGTCACGGGTGGGAATTGGCAGATGGCCTTGTGGCCGATATTGCGGCCCTGCCAGAGCGTGATGGCCGGGTAGTCGCCATAGGGGATGTCCAGCACGAAGCGGCGACAGTGTTCTCCCGCGCTAAGATCCTCCTGCAGCACGATGTGGTCTATCAGCGTCGGCCTGGCGGGTGACCACTGCCAGCCATCGGTGGTCGGCTGCCAGTCGGCCAGCGTCGCCAGCGGCGATCCGAAGCGCCGCCGCAACTCTGCCCCGAACTCCAGCAGTCGCGCCCGGTCGCGGTCCGGAAGCAGACCCCGGCGGTCGGGGCCGATGTTAATGAGCAGGTTGCAGCCGCGGCCCACCGAGTAGTAATGAAGCCCCAGCAGTTCATCGAGGCCCTTGACCGTGTCCTCGTCCTGGTCGCTGTAGAACCAGTTGGCGGCACGCATCCGGCAGTCACACTCGGCCGGCAGCCAGCGCCCGGCGAACTCGCCCTCGGTCACGGTATTCCAGCAGGGCACGGGTGCAAGACCCGCCTCGTTGCCAACCCAGCGGAAGTCGGGATCAGCCATGTTGAAGATCATCACCCTGGGCTGCAGCCTCCGCACCTCGGCGACGATGCGTGGCCAGTCGTACTCATGCCCCTCGCTTCCGCAGCCATCGAACCACAGGATGTCTATGTCGCCGTAGGGCTGCAGGATCTCGCTGATCTGGTTGATGAAGTAGTCGTCATAGGCCTTCTCATCCTGATAGATGCTGGTGCCGCCCCACTCGGCCGGCGAGTAGTACAGCCCACAACCCATGCCGTGCTTGTGGCAGGCGGTCACGTACTCGCCCACCACATCGCCCTGGCCGGCGCGCCACGACGACGAGGCCACTGAGAAATCCGTGTATCTGCTGGGCCAGTTAGCGAAACCGTCGTGGTGCTTGGCGGTCAGCACCAGGTACTTCATCCCGGCTTCTTTGGCCGTCAGCACCCAGTCCTCGGCATCAAAGGCCGTGGGCTGAAAGGCCTCGGGGTCCATCGGCTTGCCGTCCCAGTCGCGATGCCCCTCGTAGAACGTACGGATGCCAAAGTGCAGAAAAAGCCCCATCTCCCAGTCCTGGTATTCTAGCTGGCGCGGGGTTGGGATGGCGGTGTTCATGGGTAGCTCCTATGCCGCGTCGTCTTCTCGCATGGAGGCGCCGGCCTCTCCAACGGCTATTGCGCTGCCTTCCATATCACTCCGTACAGCTCCGGCCGTCGCGCCGCCAGGAGCACCTCGCGCAGGTCATTGGTCTCCGTGGGCATCTGGGTGTCCTGGTACTCGGGCAGGTAGCCACCAGGCTCATGCGGCTGCCACTGGCGGCTGTAGCGGCGGGGGCGGTTCAGGTCGAGGTCTACCACGGCGGACACAATGCCGCTACCCAGGTAGTCGCTCTGCGCGACGGCCACGCCGCAGGGGTCAACAATGGTGCTGCGATGCAGGGCCTCGCTGGACGTGTGGGTGTCCTCGACCCGGAAGAAGAGGTTGTCCATGCAGCGGCTGATATTGCGCAGGTTGCGGTGGATAGCATCCGGACCCCAGTCCTGGGTCAGGTCGAACATGATGTCGGCGCCCTTGACCCCATAGGCCCGGTCCAGCTCCACCATCCAGTTATCGGCGCAGATGCGCACCGCGACGCGCGCGAAGTCCGTCTCAAGGATGGGGGTCTCGGTGCCGCAGATCTGCTCCGGGTGGGTCTGGACGATCTTGAAGTAGCGTCCGACCTCCTGGCCGTCACGCCCGTACAGGATGGCCTCGTTGCGCTCCAGGCGGTCCACCACGCCGCCGACCAGGACGTACATGCCATATTGCTTGGCCTTCTCGGCGATGCGTCGCAGGTTCTCCTTCGCGGCTGCGGTCTGCTTCTGAACCTGCTCCTGCGGCCCGCCGCTGATCCAGACCATCTCGTAGGTTGATGCGATGTCGGTGCCGAGGCGGCCCGCCTCGTCCAGGGCCTGAAGCAAGGCGTCAAACCCCATGGCCGGAATGGCGGTCAGACGGACCTTACGCTTGGCCCATTGGCGCGGTGCCAACGGCTGCACCGGTTCCACCAGGCACTTCGCTCCGGGCAGCGTGGACGGTCCGCGTCCGGCCCCGAGCAGGGCGCTATGAGGGATGAGTGCCGTCGCCACCGAGCCCTTGCGCTCCGTATAGGCGATGGGCATGCCCTCGCGGTTGATGATGTAGGAGCGGCCGATAGGGCTGCCGCGGTACGTGGGCATGAAGCTGGTGATCCAGCCCTCTTCGGCGCGGGAGTAGCGACTGCAGGCGATGAAAGTGCTGAAGTCCTGGGCCCGGCCCTGCTGGGGGAAGTCCTGCAGGTACTCGTCTTCCACCGGCTCCCGCTCCTGGCTCCAGAAGATCATCGTGGCGCCCTGGGCGGTGTAGGCCCAGTCTATCTCGGGGAAGTAGCGGTCGCTGCCGATCTTCATGCCTATCTTGGCGAAGTCAGTCTGAAAAACCGGGAGTTCATCGCCTAGATCTAGAGGCTCATCCGGCAGCTTGTGGGACTTGCGGTACTTTCCCACCAGCGCGCCCTGCCGGTCGAGCAGGAAGGAGGTCACATAGGTCTTGTCTCCGTCGCGTTCGCGGAGGTTGCCGATGACGTACATGCCGTACTGCTTGGCCTTGGCGGCCAGCGTCTCGCTGAGGGGGCCCGGGATGGTCTCGCCGTCGGTCTGGATGCACTCCATGGGCAGGCACACGATGTCGGAGCCCTGCGTCCCGGCCTCATCCAGACGGTCCAGGACATAGGGCAGGGACCGTCCCTCGTCACTGAGGGGAAGGGTCACGACGCTGGCACGCACACGTACGAAGCGTCGCCGCCTGGCCTCGTCGGCCAGCCGGGCCGAAGTCCCCTCCTCAGCGGTCACCACGACGTCGTCCAGCGTGATGTCGGCCGTAGTCTCCGGCGCAGTTGTGACGGCCACGATGAGACTGGTGATGAACGCCTCCTCGGCCCTGCGGTGTCCACCTTCACACCAGTTGCGGAGCTCCTCGTGCAGGTTTGGCAGGCGCAGCTGCTGCCACTGCTGGGAAGCACCGACACCGGGGCCGTGGTAGATGAACCCGAAGGGGCTGATCGCGACCTTGATGCTGATCGGGACATTGCTTCTGACCCAGACCGAGGCCTCACGAAGCTCCGGCAGAATCGGAATCGGCGGCGATAGGTTGACGTGGTAGTAGCTGAGCCGCGCGGGCGTCTCCGGTCCGTAACGCAGCCGCAGGTGCATCCCCGGACCCTCGCGGCCCGCCTCCGGCTCGACAGCGTTGACGAGAACCTCTGGGTCATCGCCGTAGGTCTTCGGCAGAGAGTAGCTGGCCGAGAGCCCGTCGAAGCTCAGGTGTACCACTCTCTCGTCGGCAAGCGAGGGGGCCACGAACACAGTTGGCGAAAGCAGCAACGGCAGCACACGCAATGGCGAGAGGGACATTGCGCCTCCTGGGCTAACCGTGGTCATTGGACTGGTCCCCATTTCGCTGCCTCTGCAGAATCGCCTGCACGGCAAGAAGGTGGGGGAGGGCGAGCCGGCGAACACCCCAGCAGGACGGGGTTGGAACCCCGTCCCTTGCCGTCCAAATGGCCCCCTGCCGGGAGAGGTGCGGGGCATCGCGCTGGCCGAGTGGCTACGCACGCGATGCCCCGTCTTTGCTTCCTGCCAGGGAGCCATAGTCGTTACATGGGGATTGTGCCGGGCCGATACTGGAGACGAAGGAGGACAAGCCGTGCTTCACGAGCCAGCCGCACAAGCAGGGGAGGACCGGGCCGCGTCGTACAAGGCAAGTCTCGGAGTCTGGATGTTTGTGTTCTACTCGCTGTTCTATGCCGGCTTTGTGTGGGTGAACCTGTCGAACCCGACAGCGATGGAAGCCGAGTGGTTGATGGGTCTTAACGGAGCTACCGTGTATGGCTTTGCACTGATCATCGTCGCGCTGATCCAGGCCCTCATCTACGATGTGCTGTGCCGGGCGCGCGAGCACGCTCTGAGCAACCAATCCCGGGACACGGCGGAGGGCTGAAATGGTCATTGCGATCTTCCTGTTCTTCGTGCTGTTTGTGTTGGGTCTGTCGTTCTACCTGGGCAGCAAGACACGCACTTCCTCCGGCTACTACGCCGCGGGAGGGCAGATCCACTGGGGTGTCAACGGCATTGCCTTTGCCGGCGACTACCTGTCCGCTGCGTCCTTCCTGGGCATCTGCGGGATGATCGCCACCGTGGGCTACGACGGGTTCCTCTACTCCATTGGCTACCTGGCCGGGTGGATCGTGGCCCTCTTCGTGGTCGCTGAGCCGCTCAAGCGCCTGGGGCGCTTCACCTTCACCGACGCGGTGGACTCCAAGTACAACTCCCGCGGCATCAAGCTCGCCGCAGCCATCAGCACCCTTGTTGTCTCCGTCTGCTACCTGATTCCGCAGATGGTGGGCGCCGGAGTGCTGGTCACGCCGCTGCTGGGCCTGGCCCACCACTGGGGCGTCATCATGGTCGGGGCCATCGTCATCACGATTGTGGCTACGGCCGGCATGACCTCCACCACCTACGTGCAGTTCCTCAAGGGCGCGATGCTGATCGTCTTCTCCTTTGCGCTTGTCTGGTGCGTCTGCGCCCGCGGCCTGAGCACGAAGCCTGACCAGGGCGGCAAGGTGCCGTTCTATGAGTACAAGTCGCTCCCGGCCAGCGAGGCTGGCGGCCAGATCACCGTGGCTGAACCTGGCTGGGAGGTCGTGGCCGTCCAGGAGGTCCCCGCGGCCAAGGGATCGTTCGCCAAGCTGCGCAAGGACGGCGTGGAGACCTGGTGGTATGTTGACCACAAGGATGGGCAGGTCCTGTTGCGTGAGACCCAGTCACAGGTCACGGATAGCCAGGGGCGCAAGTTCGTCAACGGCGCTCCGGCGGGTGAGGGCAACGCCTTGCGACAGGTCAGTAACATCGAGGTATTGCGAGGCGAGACGGTCGCGCCGCCGGGGAGCATCTCCCCGTTCGGGCTGCTCTCGGCCATGGGGGACCCCAACACGCAGGTGCGGCGCTGGAAGGATGTCGCCTTCGATGACGAGACCGGGGCCAAGGTAAAGGTCTTCTATCCGACCCTGACCCCTGGCAACAAGCTCATGCGCCCCGGCCTGAAGTTCAAGGTCGAGGGAACGCCGCTGGAGAAGCTGGACTTCATCTCCCTTATGCTGGCGCTCTTCCTGGGGACGGCGGCCCTGCCGCACATTCTGATCCGCTACTACACGGTCCCCAACCCCGCCGCGGCACGCAAGTCCACCATCGTAGCCATCGCTGCCATCGGCTTCTTCTACATCCTGACCCTCTTCATGGGCCTGGGAGCCATGGTCAACGGGGTGCTCAACCCCGCCGACAGCAACATGGCTGCCCCGCTCCTGGCGCGTTCCTTCGGCAACTTCCTCTTCGCGGTGATCTCAGCGATTGCCTTCGCTACGGTGCTTGGCACGGTAAGCGGCCTGATCGTCGCCGCCTCGGGTGCGGTGGCCCACGACCTCCTCGACCGCTTCATCGGCCTGGGGATGGGCGACAAGCAGAAGATCCGAGCCGGCAAGATCTCTGCCTTTGCGATCGGTGCCGTAGCCATCTTGCTGGGTATCATCTTCAAGGGCGTCAACGTCACCTTCCTGGTAGGCCTGGCCTTTGCCGTGGCTGCCTCGGCCAACCTCCCGGCGGTGCTGATGCTGCTGTTCTGGAAGGGCACGACCGCCAAGGGTATCACCGCCTCGATCTTCATGGGGATCATCTCCTCGCTGGGCCTCATTGTCTTCTCGCCAGACCTTTACAAGCTCTACGGGCTCGACCCGACCACGGCGCCGATCCCCTTCAGCAACCCGGGCATCGTTTCCATCCCCCTGAGCCTCATCACGCTGGTTGCAGTGTCACTCCTGACACGCAACGACAACTCAGCTCAGGCCGAGACGGCCACGCCCTAGCCGCACTGGCTCAAGAACGCGACGGGGCGCCGGACCACCACGGTCCGGCGCCCCTCTTCTCTCGGTAACCAGGGCAGGCTCCCCGCCTGCCAGTGTCACGATCAGCGCGTCTTACCCCTCCGGCGCTTTGTGGCCGCACTCACCGCAGAACTTCGCCTCGGCCTTGAGCTTTGCCCCGCACTCGGTACAGTGTTTCTCCGCGACCAGCTTTGCGCCGCACTCGCCGCAGAACTTGGCGTTCCTCTCTTGTGGGGCGCCACACTCGGGGCAACTGGCGACAACCGTCTCCCGCCAGGCCTTCTCCTTGAGCATCTCGCGGTCTTCGTTGGTCATCCGTGAGTGGGCGTGGATCTCCTCGACAGCCCGGTCGGACTGCGCCGCCGACATCTCCACCCCCAGGTCGGGAGCGCACTCCTTGCAGAGCCCCTTGGTCTGGTTCCAGCAGCTCTTCTGGCACACCCAGGCAGAGCAGCGCGGGCACTGTCGGAAGTTGGGCTTGATCTCCTCCACGGCAGCGCGGTACGCCTTATCGTGAGCCTGTTCCCAGGTCGCCGAACGGGCCCGCTCGCTGAGATCGGCGGCACTGCTGAGCACACCGCCAAAGAGGCTGCCTGCCGCGTTGAGCACGGAGCTAACCCGCCCACTGACCGAAGGCTTGAAGGGAGTGCGGATCCCGTTGTTGCAGCGGTCGCAGTAGAACTCGAACTGGAAACCCTCGTCCGTCGAGAGGTCCCCCACGTTGCGCACGAACTCGATGTTCTCGGACATGTTGCCGCCCTCCTACGGGTCACTCGCCAAACCTTCGCCGTGGAGGCGCTCTCGTCCTGCTCCGCTCCAGGGAGGGGGCCGCCGTCCGTGCGGAGAAGCGACCCGGACTTCTCGCCGGGAGGTGCAGACCCGATGTACCGGCTCCTCGTCTCAGGCGTTGTAACGCTGGGGCTACTGGCCATCACGTGCGCCAGCGCCGCCACACTCGTGCCGGCCGAGGACCGCGACGCCGTACTGCACAACCCGGACATGGGGTGGGTGCTGTACGAGAACTACCCGATAGACCAGGGAGCGGCCTCGACGCTGGCCACCATGCCGGACGCTGACTGGAGCGGGGTAGACCACGTCGCCATCATGTTCTCCTGGGCTGATGTGGAGCGTGAGCCGGATGTCTATGACCTCTCCAAGGTGGATTACGCCTACGACTGGTGGCAACAGCGGGGCAAAGGCCTGCAGCTTCGCATGAGCACAGCCTCGCTGCTGTGGTGGAACAACGCGGGACGCGGCACCGGGGTCCCGCAGTATGTGCTGGACCGGATGCCGCCCGAGCAGAAGCAGGTCCGCCAGTGCGAGGGTCTCAGCTACACCGATGTGGACACTCGCAACGCCTACTACCGGGAACGCCTGAAGCGGTTCCTGCAGGTTGTGGCCGCGCACTTCGCGCCTGACGGCGACCGCCCGGTGAGCCTCGTGGACCTGCGCGGCTTCGGGCTATGGGGTGAGTGGCACACCGGCTTCCAGTACCCTTCGCTCGCGGAGCGGCGCGAGGCCCTGGAGGGGGTACTCGATTGCTGGTCAGCGGCTTTCCCGCAGCACCTGTTGGCCCTTAGCTACTCCTATGACCCCGACAGCCCCAAGAGCTATTGGGATGGTCCAACAGACCGCTATGACCCCGCCTTCACTTCCACCTACCAGGAGTTCCTGTACTTCAGCGCCTTCGACTATGCGCTGACCAAGACCAACATCACCTTCAGGCGCGACGGCTGCGGTGGCGCAGTGCATTCTAACGAGCGGAGGTTCTGCGAGGAGGCCTTCGCGGCGGGACGAGGCCCGTTCATGTCCGAGTTCGTGGGCGGCTACCGCGCGGCGCTCGCCGCCGGCAATGCCTGGGTCACAGCGATGGTCGCTGACGCCTTGAGCCTGCATCCCAACTATGTGAACCTGCTGGGCTGGCAATGCCAAGACGCCCACGATTTCCTGGTACAGAGACCGGACCTGATCGCCCATGGACTCCGCACCATGGGTTACCGCCTGGTCCCCGTTCGGGTGAACTGCCCCCAGCGGCTCGTGCCGGGACGCCCGGCGCGTGTGACCGTGAACTGGGTGAACCGGGGGGTGGGAAGAGCTCTGCGTGACTTTGCGGTGTCGTTCCGTCTCACCGATGCGGAGGGGCAGCACGCCGCAGACTCGACATCAACTACGGTGCCAAGTAGCACCTGGGTGCAAGGGCAGACTTACCGTGTCAACACGACGGTGAGCTTTGCCACCTTGCCCGTGGGGAAGCCGGCGCTCTGGCTGCGGCTGACCGATCCCCGTGACAACCGGTCCATCGCCCTGCCGCTACGGGGCGGGACCCCGGACGGCTTCTACCCCCTGGGCCAACTGCCCTGACGGAGGTCGCGATGCAGACAGCGGGATGGGTTGCGCCAGCGATGGCGCTTCTGCTGACGGGAGGCATGGCCATGGCCGAGGGCTTCGTAACTGCCGAGGGGGCGCGGCTGATGCTCGACGGCCGTGAGTATCGCGCTGTGGGTGTGAACGTGCCGCATCTACACCAGGCCTACCTCGGGACCTGGTTCCACATCGCAGAGATCTACGGCACGCCCGAAAAGGCCCGACAGGCTATCGTGGCCGCCATCGAGGATGCAGGACGGAGTGGACTGCGTTTCATCCGGTTCTTCGCTGACCCAGGGTACCCGCGGGACCGCGCCCTGCTGTATGACCGTGACCCCGAACGCTATTGGCAGGGGATGGACGAGCTCTTCGCACTCTGCCGACAGCATGGCGTCAAGCTCGTCCCGTCGCTGGGCACCATCCCCGGCCCTTACCTGCACTACGGCGAGACCGGCCAGGCGATACTGGACCCTGGCTTGAGGACCTACGAGGCCGTCCACCGGTACGTGCGGGAGTTCGTCACCCGGTACCGGGACGACCCTACGGTGCTGATGTGGGAACTGGTCAACGAAGCCATGCTGCGCGCCGATGTCGAGATGGTCGGGCGGAAGCTTCTCCCGGCGGGCGTATACCCGGAGGGGGCGACGGTCCGCGAAGACGGTACGCTCGAGGACAGCCTGACCTGGGACATGCTGCAGCGTCTCTACCGGGAGCAGACCGCGTTCATCAAGTCGCTGGACCCCAACCACCCGGTGACCAGTGGCGACGCCGGGGTGCGGCCGGAGTGTACCAGCCGCCGCGAGACCTTCCCCAACTTCGCGTTCAGACGCGATACCTGGCGCGAGTGGCTCGGCAACAACCTGCTCTCACAGCCCGAGCCGCTGGATGTCTTCAGTTTTCACTTCTATGGGAATCCAGAGCCGGCCGGCCCCGGTGAGGCGTGGCAGGGGATGACTACGCTGGAGGCCATGCGCCGTGTAGTGCGCTGCGTTCACGCCGCCGGCGCCCCGGTCTTCATTGGCGAACTGGGCGCCTCGCCCAGCAACCAGGCTGACCCGGCCGGCAAGTGGCTGTGCTCGGCTCTCGACGCCATGGAGGCGGAGGGGACGTCGCTGATGGCCCTGTGGGTCTGGCACTTTCCCTGGCAGCCCGAATATACCCTGGACAGCGCCACGTTTCCGGCAGTCGTGCAACGGGCAGCGGAGTTCAACCGTGCCTACGCCGGCGGGGGCACTTGACGCGCAGGACAGACTGGTGTTTCATATGCTGACTCATCTCCCCGGGAGGACGTAGCTGATGCTCTTTCTGGCCCTGCTGCTCGCGTTGTGTCTCATCGCTGGTGTCGCCTGTGCCATGCCTCCGCACGATGGGATGCCCATCACGGTTGCCGGGCAATGGACGGTCAAAGTCGGCCCCGGCGAAGTCAGGCTGGATGGCCGCACTATCCGCCTCCCCCAGGCTGTCCGGTTGCACATCGCCCGTCCGCGATCGGTTCACGTCCATGACGAGGCCCATGCCGGCCTGCCCCTTTTCAGACCGGACGCGGCTTCCTGGGTGCGTGGTCTGCACCCGCGACCGCTGGCGGCGCAGGAGTGCGTGGCGACCGGCCTCCTGGTTCCGGGAACCATGCGCATCAAGGCCGGGCCCGGCGCAGGCCAGGAGTTCGTTCAGGGGCGTGACTGGGCAATGGACGAGTACTGGACCGCGGTGGGCCGCCTCGAAGGGGGCAGCATCCGCCCTGACCAGCAGGTCTACCTTGACTACGAGTATGTGCCTTGCCGACTGGACAGCATCGTTGTTGATGCCGGGGGCGAGGTCAGGGTGGTGCAGGGGACACCCGCCGCCAGCCTCGCCCATCCGCCGGGCCTGGCCGAGGGTGAGACCGCCGTCGCGAGGGTGTGGCTGCAGGGGCCGACAGAGAGGCTGAGCGACCTGAATCTCTATCCCGTTGACCCCACCGTGGGTGGCCCTCTGGTCGGCGACGGGAGTGCGGTACGTCTCCTCCCGAGGACTCTCGCCAAGCTCCGCAACGGGGAGGAGGTCACGATCGTGGCCTGGGGTGACAGCGTGACCTGCGGCGGAGGGGTCGGCGCCGATCAGAGCCTCTGGTATCAGTACCGTTTCGCGGCGGCGCTACAGGAGCGCTTCCCGCAGGCAAAGATAAGGATGTTGACTGCCGGCTGGGGGGGCTACAGCAGCCGGGCTTACATGGACCAGCCACGCGGTGCGGAGAAGGACTTCGTACGGGACGTCCTGGAGCCCAAGCCTGACCTGGTGACCATCGAGTTCGTGAATGACGCGTACCTGAGTGGCGAGGCCCTTGAGAAGCAGTACACCGAGATCATGGGGCACATGAACGGCATCGGCGCCGAGGTCATCCTCATCGCGCCACACCTCGTTCGGCCGGACTGGTTGGGCGCTGCCGACGAGCCACGTTTCGACACCGACCCCCGTCCGTACGTCCAAAGCCTGAAGACCTTCGGCGCCCGGCACCATATCGCGGTCGCCGATGCCTCGGCTCTCTGGTGTCGCCTGTGGCGCCAGGGCATCCCTTACATTACCTACGAGGCCAACTGGATCAATCACCCTGATACGCGGGGCATGCAGCTCTTCGTGGACGCGCTCCTGCGGCTGTTCCCGGAGAGGTAGGGGGACACGGCCCTTCGCCCTGTTGTCTACTCCGCGGCCAGGGCCTCGCGCCACGCGCGCTCTACGACGGGCCGCACGACCTGCACCCAGCGCGCGTAGGTCTCGGGACGCAGGTGCAGCATATCTTCGAGGAACAGCTCAGGGCGAGGTTGCCCGCTGGCGTCCAGCAGAGTGGCCGAAAGATCAACGAAAGACAACCGCGGGTCTCGCGAGCACATGCGCTCGAGGCGGCGGTTGGCCTCCTGGTACTTGGGCCACCACTCCCACCGGGACGGGCTTGGCTTGTTGGAGAGAAACACCAGTCGCGTGCGCGCGTCCGCCTGCCAGACGCAGTCGCGAAACAGGCGGATGTACTTCATGTAGTTCCCGACAGTGACGCTGGCCTGGCAGAGGTCGTTATCGCCCACATAGACGACCACCACTCGGGGCTTGCGGGCGAGCACGGCCCGGTCGGCATACCACCAGAGCTGCGGACTGGTGGCACCGCCGAAGCCGCGGTTGACCACCGGCAGCGGCGCCATATCCCGGAGCAGGGTCTTCCAGCCCACGATGCTGGAACTGCCCGTGAACACGACGCCGCCGGTCCGCCGGTCGGCGGCGTCTTCGCGAGCGAAGCGCTCCATGTCTGCCTCATAGGCCAGGGCGAACGCCCTGCCTTCGTGCCTTGCCACCCTGGCCCCCTTTGAGTCCTCGGTGATCTGGACCCCACTGGACGTTGCCCAGAGCGCCGCTGAGAGCTGTGCCGCCAGACAGCAGGTCAGTATGCGAAACCCTCTGAACTTCACCACAGGTCAGTCCTCACCGCCTGCAAACCGCTCGAACTCCGCCAGCGCCTCGAGGCGACCGGGCATCCCCTCGGCTGGCAGCGAGTTTGCGGCCGCCCAAGCCCCATAGAACCGGCTCATCCGGCGCTGCGTGCGTGCCTGAAGACGCACAGCCACAAGCTGCTTCTCTAACTGCTCCCGTGGCGTGAGACGCGGCGGGGCGCCGGCCTCAGGGCTGTGCCAATGCCTATAGACCGACTGCTGGTCAGCAGGCATGGCCTCCAGTGCCTGTTCGAGCACGCTCACCGCTCGCGCGAAATGCTCCGCCGCCTGGCCCAAAGCGGCACCCAGGGCTCGGGCTCGCGCCACGTCATCGCGGTGCGGAGCGTAGTCGCGGCCCCGCCAGGGCTTGGGAGGCTCGGCCCCCGAAAGGGTGATCTGCTGCAGGTTCTGGAGCGTCAGTGGAGCGTCCAGCACCGGACCGGACCACGCAGGCCGCAGCAGGTGCCAATAGTACGTGTGATCGGACTGGATTCGCTGAGCCGCCTCGATCTCTTGCCAGGCCTGGGCCACCGCCGCAGCCGCTTGCGGTCCATACTGATCCCGGGCCAGTTGACGCGCGAAGGCCCACGCTGCCCGGGGTGAGGTGGTCTCTGGATGGAAAGTGAAGTGACGCAGCCCAATGGCATTGGCGGGCACGTACTCTGCCTGTGTCCCCCACTGGTCAAAGAAGCCGTCGGCGCCCATCAGGCCCCAGCGGCGCAGCTTGGCCGCAACTCCCAGCGGGAAATCGTATAGTTCAGTCTCGGGGAAGACTGTGTCGTCACCCCAGAACACAATGTCATAGCCGAGGAAGGTCTGACCAGCCTTCTGGACGGCACGACAGCTTGCCAGCAGCGGCTCCGTGAGCTTGCGGTCAAAGGACCATGCCTCGCCGTCGGGGAGGGTGGTAAGACCCGCGCCAGCCGGCAGAGACGTCTGCAGGGCCAGGAAGTCAGGGTCGTTTCGGAAGTGCCAGCCCCAGCCCACCGTCAGCACCTGGAAGTCCGGCCGCACTGCCCGTCCTTCCTCGGCCAGCAAGGCCAGCAGGCGACCATACTGCGCCAGTTTGCTCACACCCCGGTGCCGCTCACAACGGTCCGAATCGCAGAACTCGCCATTGGAGTCACAGGTGAAGACGAGGACCATGGCGATCTGGGGAAACTCGCGAAGCAGGCGCCGGGTCATCGCCCGATAGGCCTGTTCCACCAGCGGGTGCCCGAGGCACAGCACCTTCCCCTGACCCGTCCCCGACTCAGAGAGACACTCCGCCGGGAATCGCGTGAGGAATGCCTCGCGACTGCTTTCCGGCATCCACGCCCCGCCTTGGCACGGCATCTCGCAAAGCCACAGGGCAGCCCGCAGGCCGAACTCATCGCACCAGGCCAGATAGCGCCGCAGCGCATCGCGGTTGCGCTCCCGCACATCGGAGGGAGTTGCGTCAGGGAGTTCGGCCGACGGCACGAAGCTCAGCAGTGTCTTCTCCGACATCCAGTCATGGGACAGATGCGCGACGTTCGCACCGCAACGAGCGATGAACTCGAAGTCGCTGCGCCGGTAGCCCAGGAAGCCGCCCCGCACCCTTGGGTGCAACAGCCGCAGGTCCAGAGCTGGCCTGCCTCGCAGCTCCAGGCTCTCGGGGACACGCCCGTGCCTGGCGATCACGTCCTCAAGCTCAAAGACGCCGTACAGTGCCGCTCGCGGGTTGGAGCCGACAATGACGATGCAGCCGTCTGCGGCTGCAACTTCAAAGGCATCGTAGTCCGGATCTGCGGCGATGCGGCTCGGTGGCAGTTCAGCGGTCGAGCGAGTCAGCCGAGGGGCTTGCGGAGGGGTGGAGATGATGACAGTGCCAGGCAGCGGCTGAGGGCGGGGTGTGCCCGAGCCGCGCACTATGACCCGTCGGCCCTGGTGGTCCGACAGGAACCGCGCCAGTTCCTCGGCAGCAGTACGCAGCGCTGGCTCTGACAGGTCAGTCTGGATGCGGCGGATAGCCAGGGGCTCGGCCATGGAGCTCGTGCCTCCCTGTGCACGGGCGTCGCAAACAGCCCCGGTCGCCAGTAGCAGTAGCGCGGCTGCCGCAGGCAGGTGCCTGTGGAAGCGGTGTTCCGACAGGTTCTGCCTGCGGCAGCAGATGGTCATCGGTGGCCCCTTGGGGGCTCAGAAGAGCCCAACTACATTGCCTGCCTCGTCTATATCCACATCCACTGCCGCCGGGCGACTGGGCAGGCCCGGCATGGTGCTCATCGTGCCGCACAGGGGGTAAAGGAAGCCGGCGCCCACCGACGGGCGCACATCGCGCACGGGGAGCCGCCAGCCCGTGGGCCGCCCCTTCAGATTCGGGTCATGGCTCAGTGACAGGTGTGTCTTCGCCATGCAGATGGGAAGGTTGCCCAGGCCCTGGGCCTCGAAGGCCGCGATCTTGCGCTCGGCATCTGGCTCATAGTCCACGCCGTCCGCGCCGTAGATGCGGGTGGCAATGGTCTCGATCTTCTGTTTGATGGGCATATCCAGCTCATAGAGGTATCGGAAGTCGCTGGGCCGCTCACAAGCCTCCGCGACGGCCTCGGCCAGTTCCGCGCCGCCTTCGCCGCCGTTGGCATGGACAAAGCTTTCCACCGCCGCCAGAGCCCCTGCCCCCAGCGCCGCCTGGCGGATGATCTCGACCTCCTCCGGGGTGTCATAGGGGAAGCGGTTGATGGCGACGACCACGGGCAGGCCGAAGCCACACATGTTCTCCACATGCTTGACCAGGTTCTCCACACCCTTCTCCACAGCCGCGGGGTTGGGCGTCTGGATCTCCTCGGTAGGCGGCTTCTTGCCCGGCGGGAACGTAAAGGCCCCGCCATGCAGCTTCATGGCCTTGACCGTGGCCACGATCACCACCGCGTTGGGCTGCATGTTGGCCACCCGGCACTTGATGTCCAGGAACTTCTCCGCCCCGATGTCCGCACCGAAACCCGCCTCGGTGACCACGTACTCCCCGAGCTTCAGAGCGACACGGTCCGCCAGGATCGAGTTGGTGCCGATGGCGATGTTGGCGAAGGGGCCCGCGTGCACGAAGCAAGGCCCGTTGTCCAGTCCCTGTATGAGGTTGGGCTTCAGGGCGTCCTTCATCAGCACGGTCATGGCTCCGCTCACTCCCAGGTCATCGGCCGTAACCGGTTCGCCGCTGGTGTCAAATCCGACCCAGATGCGCCCCAGGCGCTGACGCAGGTCTTGCAGGCCGCTGGTTAGCGCGAGAATCGCCATCACCTCGGAAGCCACCGCGATATCAAAGCCCGTCTGGCGCGGCCGCCCATCGCGCTCGGTTCCCAGTCCGCCCACGATGTTGCGCAGGAAGTTGTCATTCATGTCCACCACGCGTCGCCAGCTGATGCTGTAGGGATCAATGCGCAGGGGGTTGTTGTGCCAGAGGCTCGCATCGATGGCCGCTGCCAGCAGGTTGTTTGCTGCCGCCACGGCATGGATGTCACCCGTGAAGTGGAGGTTAAGGTCCTCCATCGGCACGACCTGGGCGTGCCCGCCGCCAGCGGCGCCGCCCTTGATGCCAAACACCGGCCCCATGCTGGGCTGGCGAATAGTGCTGATTGCGCGCTTCCCCAGGTACCTCAGGCCCTGGGTCAAGCCCAGGGTAGTCACCGTCTTGCCCTCGCCCAGCGGTGTGGGGGTGATAGCGGTGACCAGCACGAGCTTGCCGTCAGGCTGGCCTGCCAGCCGGTCCAGGACGGAGAGCTCAACCTTGGCCTTGTAGCGACCATAGAGCTCAAGTTCGTCCTCCTGCAGACCCATGGCTGACGCGACCTGCGTAATAGGGAGCAAGGTGGCCTGTTGGGCGATCTCAAGGTCACTCAGCATGTGCGATAATGCCTCCTGCCGCCGCCCCGTAGGGCTGTGCACGTAAGATGCCCCTCCAGTGAGGGGGTGACGATCGTACTGAACGAGTCAAAGTCAGCCGCGCAGCGCCGTGAGCGCCTCAGCGACAGCCGCCACGCGCTGGCCCAGAGCCCTGCAGATCAGCAATTCCGTCTCGTCGGGAGCCCGGTCACCCATGGCGCCGGCGAGGTGGGTCGGACCATACGGAGTGCCGCCGGTAGTTGTGGACAACAGCTCCTGCACCGAGTAAGGCACACCGACAATGACGAAGCCCAGGTGGATAAGCGGGGCGTAAGTGACCAGCGCCGTGACCTCCTGGCCGCCGTGCAGGCTGGCGGTGGACACAAAGACGCCCGCGGGCTTGTTGATGGTGGCGCCTGAAAGCCAGACCCCCGCCAGACTGTCAATGAAGCTCTTCATCTGTGCAGCCATGTTGCCGAAGCGAGTTGGCGTGCCGATGCACACACCATCGGCTGCTGCGAGGTCTTCGGCAGTGACCAAGGCGTACTGGGCCATGAGGCGCTGGTGGGTGTCCTGCCAACGTTTGTCCTGTGCCATGATCTCCGGCGGCGTCAGGGTGTCGCCAGTGAAGGCAAGCTGCGGCTCGGCCCCTTGCTCGCGCACCCCTTCCGCCACTGCCAGAGCCATGGTCTCAGTGTTACCGTACCGGCTGTAAAACGGAATGTAGATCCGGGTCATCGTTTCCACCTTCCTCTCATCGGCTGGTCTACACCGATTCCGTATCCTCTCTCCGCCTAGTGATCTCCACCTCCGCGTAGTCCACCAGCCCGCCCAGCGGCACGCTCTGCTTGCGGGCGCGAACGGTGACTTCCTCGACGGCAAAGTGCTTCAGGATCGCCTCCGCCACGTCGTTGGCGAGGGCTTCCAGCAGCAGGTAGCTCTTGGTGGCCTCCACCCGGCTCACCAGATCGTAGACGGCCTTGTAGTCCACGGTCTGTGTCAGGTCGTCCGTGCGTCCTGCGATGCTGAGGTCGCGGACCAACTCCACATCCAGCGCAAACTTGCCGCCCAGGCGGCGCTCGGAGTCATCCACGCCGTGGTACCCGTAGAAGCGCATGTTGACCAGACGAATGCGGTCGCGGGTCATTCATCTGCCTCGGTTACGGCAGTGAGCCGCCGTCGTGTGTATGATCCGTTCCTCGGTGGCCAGCACCGGCACTGGAACGTCTTTGGGCTTGTGTGGCACCGCGTCCACAATCTGAAGCTCAAAGGCCAGCCCCACCACGGCCCCCGCGGCCAGCGCGTGCCGTAGCTGGGGAAGCAGCATGTCGTAGAAACCCCCACCGTACCCCAGTCGATTGCCGGCCAGGTCGAAGGCAACGCCCGGCACAAAGGCGAAGTCCACATCCCTCGGCATGACCTCGGGGCAGCGATCGGGTATCGGTTGCGGAATGCCCCACGGGCCGGGCCGCAGATCCCGTTGCAGGTCCTTGATGGTGTAGAGGTCCAACCTCCGCGGGTCCCGGCAAATCCTTGGCAGGACCACGTCTTGTCCCGCCCGCAGACAGGCGCTGATAAGCTCGCCGGTGTTGAGTTCGGTGCCAAAGCTGGCGAACAAGAGCACTGTGTCGGCTTCTGCCAGGGCCGGGAGGCTCAGGGCGTTCTGGACGATGCGCTGGCTGCGCTCCGCCACCTCCTCGGCGGTAAGCATCGCCCGTCGCGCGAGTATCTCCTGGCGCATCGCAGCCTTGGCCGCCTTCAGGTCCAGTGCCGCGCTCAACTGGCCCCCGCCTCCATGACACGGACCGGCGGCCTCTGCCAGTCCCTTCCCTGGACTGCAGCCACGATGCGCACCATGTCCGCGGCGGCAGCAACGTCGTGGACCCGCACCAGGCTCGCTCCCTGGGCGACTCCCATGGTATGCATCGTCACCGTACCGGCTAGACGGTCCTCCACTGTTCTGCCAGTAAGCTCGCCCAGCGTGCGCTTGCGCGACGCCCCCAGCAACACCGGCCGTCCAAGTGAGCAAAGCTCCCCCAGACGCCGGACGAGCTCCAGATTGTGGGCGGCCGTCTTGCCGAAACCGAAGCCCGGGTCCAGGATAATCTGGCTTTCCGCGATGCCCGCAGCGATTGCCGCGCTCACCCTTTGCGCCAGGAAAGCCCGGACTTCACCCACCACGTCAGCGTAGGCGGGTGCCTGCTGCATGTCGCGAGGCTGCCCCTGCATGTGCATGATACAGACCGCCACGCCTGTCTCAGCCGCCAGCTCCAGCATGCCCGGTTGGCGAAGACCCCACACGTCGTTGATGATCGTGGCCCCAGCAGCTATCGCCTCCCGGGCCACTTCCGGCTTGCTGGTGTCCACGGAGATGGGGCGGTCGCAGCAGGCGGCTAGGCGCTGGATCACCGGGATGACCCGCCGCAGCTCCTCGGCCGCCGGCACGCCCTCACTGCCAGGCCGTGTGGACTCACCACCGACGTCGAGGATGTCCGCACCCTCGTCCACGAAGCGTTCTGCCTGCTCGACGGCATCTACCTGGTTCCGCAGCCCATCACCGGAGAATGAGTCCGGGGTGACGTTGATGATGCCCATGACCACGGCACGTCCGCCGAAACTCACGAGGTAACGCCCGCAGCGAATCGGGGGGGGCGAGACAGTGGATGTGCCGGCAATGGATAGCGCCATGTCTTCCGCATGCAATCGCGCGGCCCGGGAGATCCTGCGGGCCTCCACCGGGTCGCGCTGGTTGGGGGGTATATACCTGCTTGCGGCGTTCCCGTCAAGCCGATTTGGCTTTCCTCAGGCTTCCTCGCCCTTTAGCCGCCGCTTAACCACCTTGCCCGAGGGGTTGCGTGGCAGAGCCTCTACGAACTCGACAGCCTGGGGCACCTTGTAGCTCGCCAGCCGCTCGCTACACCAACGCCTCAGGTCTCGCTCGGAGGCTTCGTGCCCGGGGCGGAGCACAACTACAGCACGGACCACCTCGCCGAAGACGGCGTGCGGCTCACCGATGACCGCGGCTTCGGCCACCGCCGGGTGGCGTGTCAGGACATTCTCCACTTCCACCGGGTACACGTTCTCTCCTCCGACGATGATCAATTCCTTCTTGCGGCCCTGGAGGAATATAAAGCCCTCGCTGTCCATCAAGGCGGTGTCACCGGTGTGCAACCATCCGTCCACGATGGCTTCGGCCGTTGCTTCCGGCCGATTGTAATAGCCCTTGACGATGCTCGGTCCTCTGATCAGCAGTTCGCCCACCTGTCCCGGTGGCAGCGTCCGCCCGGCGTCATCTACGATCCTGGCCTCCAGGCCAGGGACCACCCGCCCTATCGACTCGGGCCTTACGAGAGCCTGGTCACTGGGCAGGACGCTGGTGCACGACGTCGTCTCTGTGAGACCAAAGAAGTTATGCAGGAGCTTGTCAGGGTATAGCTCTCGAAGGCGCTCGATGGCTCGAACGGGCATCGGCGCCCCCGAGTAGGCCAGGAGACGGAGGCTGGGCAGTTTCCTGGCCTCGATGCCTGGTGTCTGCACCAGCAGTATCATCGTTGTCGGCACGGCGAAGAAAGTGGTGCACTGATGGCGCTCGATCAGGTCAAGCACGTTCGCCGGGCTTGGATCGGCCGACACTACAACCGTCGCGCCCTGGTGGAAAGCCGTCGGCATGATGGTGTTCAGTCCTGTGACGTGGAACAACGGCACTACCAACAAGTGAACATCATCGGGACGGAAGCCATGGCCAACTATCGTCGCTTGTACATTGAACAGAACGTTGCCGTGGGTGATCATGGCGCCCTTGGGCAAGCCCGTGGTACCGGAGGTGTAGATGATGGCGGCTACCTCACCGCCGTCCGCCTCGTAGGGTGCGGAGTCCTGGCCACTTGAGAGCATGTCGCTGACATCGCGGGCGGCGCCGTTACCGAAGCCCACCCCAACTACCGCCTCGACGCTCTGCAGCCCTTGGATAGCCTCTTGCACTGTCTCCCACAGGGTCTTGTGCACGATCACCAGCCGGGCGCCAGCGTCCTCCAGCATGAAGCGCATCTCACCGGCCTTGAGACGGATATTGATGGGCAGTGCCGTGGCTCCGGCCCGGATGCAGCCCAGATAGCAGACGATTGAGTGCAGGCAGTTGGGCATCACCAGTGCCACTCGGTCGCCGGGAGCGATGTCGTAATCCTCGCGCAGGCCGGCAGCGAACGAGCCGATCATGTAGTCCAGCTCAGCGTAAGTGTAGTTCCGGCCGTCATGGATGACAGCAATGCGTGTTGCGTGCTTGGTTGCAGCCTGGGTCCAGAGGTCGGTGAGGTTGCGCATGGTATGAGAGTCGTCTCCGCGATGATCCTAGCGCACGGTATGCAGGGCCATGCCGGCCACGCCCAGCACACCGGACGCCGCCAGGGCCATCAGCGCTGGCCGCCCCACCGCGGCGCCGGCGACAGACACGGCATAGATGCCCTTGGCGATGTTGTTGCTGGCGGCTGCGATGGCCACAGCCATCGCAGCAGCGGACAGTGGCGTACCGGCTTGGGCGCTCTGCGTCAAGCCCATCACGAACGGGTCCACATCGGTCACTCCCATCACCGCCGCCAGGGCGTAGACACCGCCACTGCCCAGGTATTGTACCACCAGCCGCGTGATCACGGTCAGGACGAGAAACACGGCCGCGAAGAGAAAGGCGGTCTGCAGCTCCAGCGGATTCTGCCCGATGTCCGCGCCCGGCGCAGTCGGCGCCTCAGGCTGACGCTCGCTGCGCAGGATGAAGAAGGCAGCGCTCCCGGTGGCCGCAGCGAGGAGCAGCAGGACAGGCAGCGTGTGCATACCCAGCACCGGGTTGAAGACGTAGATGAGCACGCCCAGCCGCACGTACATCACCGCCGAGGCGGCCACGATGGCCCCGGCATAGCGACGCGGCTGGTCGGTTCCGACGGACCGGCGAGACAGTGAGATGGTCGTCACGGTGCTGGAGTACGCTCCCCCGAGCACAGCGGTGAGCAGTGCGCTGTCACCAGCCCGCAGGAACCGCTGAAGGAGGTAGCTGGCGTATGAGATGGCGCTCACCGCGACCACAACCAGCCAGGTCTGCTGCGGGTTGAGCCGAAACTGCGTGAACTCCTGGTTCGGGACGATCGGCAGAATGACGGCCGTCAGCAGGAGGAACCTGACAAAGGTCACCAGCTCCCCCCGGTCAAGCCTGGTAGCGAGCCCCTGCAGCGGCCGCTTCGCGCTAAGCAGCAGGACATCGGCCACGGCCAGCGTGACGGCAATCCAGTACTCGCTGCGCGCCACCAGGGCGCCCATGGCGAAGGCCACCAGCGCGGCCAGTTCACTGGTAAAGCCGTAGGTGCCGTCGCGCTGCTTATGGAGATACGAGGCAATGAGAAAGGCCGTTACCGCCAGCAGCCCTGCGGTGAAAGGCACCATGCTGTCCGGTGAGAGCAAGACCAGCGTATAGCCGAAGAGCGCGATGAGGACAAACGTGCGCACGCCTGCCGCGATGTACTTGCCAGGCTGCAGCTTGTGCTCCTCGCGCTCCAGCCCCATGAGCAGGGACAGGAGCAGAACGAGAGCGATCTGAACGAACGAAGACGAGGCTATCTCACGGACGGTGTCCATCCCAGGGCTACCCTGACTGTTGTCGGCTGGTCATACAGCCGTCCCCCAGCGTGTAGTCCGCCGCGACGTCTCTACGGTAGCAGGCGCAACACCGGTCCAGACGGCACCCTATCCAGAGCCCGCGCCACCAGCCATCGGCGACTACCAAGACCGCCTTGACCCTTCTGACCTGCATTGGCACCCTTCCTCCCCGGAACGGCGCGAACCTTCGTCCAGTACGGAGGGTTAGCCCAAAGGCAAGCAGAAGGAACCTGATCATCCTGTCAGTTTGTGGAGGCAGGTCATGTCTCGGTTCCCCGCGGTCTGGCTGATGGTCTCACCGCTTCTAGCGGCGCCACCGGCCACAGGTCTTGAGCTCGTGCCCGTGCCGGACGTGCCTTGGTTTGAGCTCCGCGCCCCTGGGCTCAGCTCGGAACCGCTGATTGTGCGGCTCCCGGAGCACATCGTCACCCTGGAGGGCCTCGTCCCGCAGGGGGTGGTCTGGGAGCAGGCAAACGAGGGGTGTTGGCGTTTCCGCTGGGAGGCTGACCGCAGCGTGAAAACGGCCAAGCAGACCGATTTCAGGGCTGAGGTGACCACTGCTGCTGACGAGGTGGCTTTCACGTTCCACATTACCAACCCCACCGACTCAGCCTGGACCTCGGAACGGTACAACGCCTTTGATGTCATCTGCGGCCGCATTCCGGGCCTGCGCGATCCGGAGGGCACCCGCACCTTCGTCTACGTGAACGATCGCTTCGTGAGCGTCAAGGAGGCCCTCGGCGATCAGCTTCAGCCCGGGCAGGCGAGCTGGATGGTGCTCCGCGGCAGCCATCAGGCACCGGATTTCCGCCAGTACACCCACCGTCTCATGGCCCGCACCTCGGAGGATGGACAATGGGTAGTGGCCATAGCCAGCGACACAGGTGACGGCGCGACTTTCAACCTCGATCCCGACACGTCCTGCATCCATCAGAACCGGACGTGGAAACCGCTGCAGGCGGGAGAGAGTCGGGTACTGCAGGGGAAAGTTTACGTTCTGCAGGGCGGTCTGGCGGACCTCTGGGAACGTTATCTGGCCGACGAGCGCACTTGGGCCCGGGACCGGGATGCGGCCCAGGTACAGGGCCAGCAGAGCGCCAAGCAGGAACAGGAGACCGTTGTGGGTTACCTGCCCACAGTCTGGGCGCCGCCCACGCCGTCGCCCACACTGCAGCGACTGGCTCGCATGCGACCAGTGTCCCTGCCCGAACATCCATTAGCGGCCTGGGTGGCCGACCGCCTGGCGCGCGATACGGGGCAGCGCGCTGAACGTAGCGCTATCGCCGGAGAGCTAGCGGCTTTCCGGAAGACGGGGAAGACCTGGGTAAGGCAGGATGGCAGTGGCCTGTGGATCAGCAACGGCGAGGTCGGTGTGGCACTACTGCCGCCGGCCGAGGGCTTGGCCATCGCCAGCCTGTATCATCTACCGACACGGACCGAGTGCATCTTCACGCCCCCCACGTCGGGGCCGCCGTGGCGGCTCCAGCGGTTCGAGGGCGCGGGTCTGGTAGATGACGCCCCCACACAGGGCGCTCCGGAGGTGCAGGTCATCTGTCGGAGAGGCGGCGCTACGGTGCACATGGTGTGGCGGGGACCGGTGGCGGTGCACGCAACGCTGACACTGCCCCCGGCTGGCAGTTTGCTGCGCTGGCGGGCTCAGCTCATCCCGCGTGAGGGGCAAGCACTGCCATACGCGCTGCATTTCCCGGTTATACACGGTCTCGGGGCGCCAGGGGAGAACGACATCACCACTAGCTGGGGTAGTGGAAGAGGCCAGCTCTTCCGTGGGGCCCGGGCCAGACTGTGGAACAGCGACTGCCGATACCCCGACAGCAACTGGACCACCCAGATGCTGTCCATGAGTTTCGGTCCGTCCGTTTTGTACCTGGCCTGCCACGATGGGGCGTATCAGACCAAGTCCTTCGCCCTGGATCCGGGGGGTGAGTTCCGCTTCACCAACTACGTGCCACAGAACGGCTCCGGGAAGCCGCTCGTGTACGAAACCCCGGAGATGGTCATTGGCCCCCTGGAGGGCGACTGGTTCACCGCCGCCCAGACGTACCGCGAGTGGGCGCTTCGGCAGCAGTGGTGTGCTGCCGGCCCACTCCGCCAGCGCGTTCGCAGGGGCCAGATGGCTCGTGCCTTGCTCGAAGCCCCCTTTGTCGCCAAACCCAACTGGACCTTTGGTGATGGTGATGACTGGAGCAAGCACTTGCTCGCTACCGAGATCTATGGTCTCAGGCACCTGGACGCCGACCGCGAACTCGTGGGGCGCGACCTGCCTGTCTCCGTCTGGTGGTACGGTTGGGAGAACGAACGCTTCGATGACGATACGCCGATCTTCACACCCCGTGAAGGAGTGGCCCAGGCCTTCCGCCGTCAGGTAGAGGAAGGTCTCACCGTGATGCCCTACACCCAGTCGCTGCTGTGGGACACCAAGACCCCACGCTTCGACGCGGAGGCACAAGCCGCGATATGCAAGTCGCGGGACGGCCTGCCCCAGATCACGCGATGGCACTGGTGCGAGGCCGCAAGCATGTGCCTGTCGCAGCGGGTCTGCCAGGAGACTTCCATCGGTCTGGCCCGGACCGTCGCAGAAGCGGGCGCCAACGCCATCTACCTGGATGCTTTCCCCGTGATGAGAGAGTGCTGGGACACAGCTCACGGCCACCCGCTGGGCGTCGGCGGCAACTGGTGGGCAGACAGCGTCCGCAGCATCCTGAGAGGCATCAAGGCCCAGCAAGGGTCTCAATTCGGCATCATGCAGGAGTACTACTCAGAACCCTACCTGGATCTGGTGGACTTGCAGATGAGCTGGTGGTACGTGGAGGAGACCGACTGCCCGCTGCTGCCGGCCATCTATAGCCAGTACGCCGTGTGGTCCGGCAGCCATACCCACAAGCACTACCCGGATGATATCGTCTCATTTCGGATCAAGCAGGGCCGGTGCCTGCTTTGGGGCAGCCAACTCGGGCGCGCGCAGTTCTCCGACTATCTCTATGACGAGGCCAAGGCCACCTTTCTCCGTCAGGCCGTGCGTCTGCGTTACCGTCTGACTGATGTGCTGACCTACGGACGGATGTTGCGGCCGCCCCCCTGGGAGTGCCCGGTGCCCCGGGTGACCGCAGAGAAATGGAACATGGGCCACCTGGGCACTCGCCGGCTGGAGTATGATGCGGTGGAGAGCGCTCTTTGGCGTGCCGACGACGGCAGCGCGGTGCTTCTGCTGGCCAACTACGACGATGCGCCGCACAACGTGCGCTTTCGGGTCAGCCCGTGGTGGCGAGGGGCGCAGGCTCGTGCCAGCCTGCTAGGCGGCGACCAGGAGCGAACATGGCGAGCCACGGTGCGAGCGGGAGACCTCCTGGACCTCGAGCTCCCCGACGCCGCAGTCTGCGCACTGCGTTTCGTACCCGCAGATTGAGAGCTTAGCGGGCTCTCAGCAGCGCTCCGTCGCCTGGCTTGAGGGCGAAGCGTGTGGCAGTGACGCCGCGGGCGCCGTCACGCAGTTCCACCGGCCTCCAGGCCTTTGTCGCGACGTCGAATCGCTCCAGCACGTGGACACCGGCCGGAAAGGCCAGATTGACCGGCTGGGTGCGGTCTATGGCGCGGTTCACCACGAACACGTAGCGCTGCCTGCCAGGCCCTTCAAACAAGCCGAGAGTCAGATTGCGATTGCGCGGCTGGACCCACAGGTCACCAGGGACCGGGCGGGTGTGGTCGGGAACGGGGGCAGTATGCACCACATCCAGCGACCGGAGTTGCAGCAGGATAGGGCCGAGGGCTGCCATCTCGTGGTTGAGGACCTTAATGTCACGCCCGGCGGCATTCAGTGTGCGTTCCGACGGCTCACCGCGCTCAAAGGCCAGGCCGCTGGTGAACCACTGGATACCGCGCACACCGTAGGCCATGGCTAGATACACGCTTTGGCGAAGCTTGGCCTGGTTGTCCGGCAGGTAGGTGGCCCCTTCCTTGCCCCATTCCCAGCGGGGGTCGGCGTTGGACTCCACCCAGCAGATCAGGTCCTGGTTGTGCTTGAGCGCCGCTTCGCGGTGCGCTTCGAGCCGCCAGCAGTAGTTATGCGGTCCCCACCACCACTGGTAGTAGTCGTAGCTCAGGAACCGGGGCTTGACCAGCTCGTAGTACCTCTCCAGGTTCATCCACGCCATCAGATTAACGTACGCCGGATGGTTGGGATCGGCCGCATGGTACTGGGCCACGACCTCTCCGGTAGCCGCGAAAGCATCCTCCGGCGGCTCATCCCGCACGTACCACCCCCATACTACTGGGTCGTCCTTCATCTTGGCCGCCAGCTCCGGGCTGCCATCCATGACGATGGCGCGGATACCGTAGGGCCGCAGCAGGTCCAGGTGCTCGACCTTGGCCATCACGGTGTTGAAACCCGCATCAGCGAAGGCTTTGGCGCTCTCGGCATCGGTCGGCGCGCCCCAGGTGCTGATCATGAAGCGGTCAAGACGCCATTGTGCCTGGGCCTCGGCCGGTATCACGAACACGAGTGCAAGCAGCGTCAGTCTGTTCATAGTTGGTCCACCTCTTTGGATTGCGGCGTCCTTTCGGCGGCTGCCTTCCTTCTGAGTGAGCGCAGGCCAGGGCACTTTGGGTGTGCCAGCAGCCAGGAGACCAAGGCCCCAGCGGCGCCACAGCCGAGCAGGGCCCAGAAGAGAGTGTCAAACTGGGTCCCGGCGAGCAGGCCCTGATAGAGGTCAATCGGGTCGAAACTCGATAGGACGACCAGTCCAAGTCTGTGCCCGGCCGGATTCTCCGCATAGCGGTAGAACAGCTCATGGCCATTCATGCCAACGGTGAAGAAGAGCAGCAGATAGAAGGCGCCTTCGGTCAGGAAGCGGCGAGCGGGCGCACTGGGTTGCGTCATGTAGCGGTCTATCCAGACCCCCAGGGCCAGGAACAGCACGGGGGCCACGCAGGTCAGATAGCGCGTATCCTGCGCTGTCCCCCCCGCCCAGGTCGCATGGGCCGCGGTAGTCACCAGGACCGCCACGAAGGTGCCCAGACACAGTGCCGCCTCGGCGGCCTGACGACGGAACTGGAGCGCATAGCCCCAGACAGCGAGCCAGGCCACCGGTGACAGCGTGAATAGACCGCGAACCATGCCCCCGCCAAAGAGCAGCCCCTGCAGACCCTCGCGGAGGTCGCCTGACCAGGCCATGCTCTCTTGCCAGCCTGGTCGGTAGGCGTAGGCCGTGTGCCAGGGGCTGCCAAAACAGGACCAGTGGTAGAAGGCCAGGAGGCCCATGGCCAGGGCCCACGTGAGTGCGGCCGGCCACAGTGTCCGTAGAGCCAGCCAGCGGCCATGGCGCCACCGGCAAGCAACGACATACGCCGCCAGCAGCGGTGTCAGGATGATGAGCTGGTACTCCGTTGCGGCTGCGAATCCGACTGCCCAGCCAAAGAGGGGGGCAACCCAGCGCGGCGAACGGCCCTCTTGGCCGATCCGGAGTGCCAGGTAGACCGACGCGAGCACCAGCATGGCAGCAGGTACGTGCGAGAACAACAGATGGGCGTAACGCCAGATCAGGGTCCCGAGGGCCACCGCCAGTGCGGTCAAGAGCGAGGCGTAGACACCGGCCCAGCGCCGCACCAGAACGTAGCTGAGGAAGGCGACGGTCACGCCGGCCAGGGCCGGAAACGTCTTCACGTCGAGCCCCAGGGCTACACAAACGGCCGCCATGAAGGCTGTGCCTGGAGCGCGGTCGCTGTAGAAGTGGCCCTGTCGCACCGCATAGTCGATGCCCGAGGTGCTGGCGAAGCGTCTGTCAATACAGAAGGTGTGGTCTTCCACGATGGCCTGAACCAGCGCCAGGTGAGAGCCGTCGTTGGAGGACCGCTGGAGGGTCGGGCTGTAGTAGATGTAGCCCAGAGCCACCAGTAGCCCTGCAGCCCAACCCAGCGGAATCCGGGCCTCAGCGTGCATCGTGAGCCTCTCCGCCCTCGTCCCCGACACCCAGGCCCCACAGCAGGAGATAGGTAGTCAGGACGTAGTAGTTGAAGTAGCCCTGCTTATGTCCCAGGATGAATGCCAACACTGAGGCACCAAGACAACACGCCATGTTCCCCGCGTTGCGCCCCGGGTTACGCCAGGCTATGGCGAGTATGAGAGCTAACGCCACCAGCCAGCCTGCCGCCGGGGAGAGGTCCAGCGCCAAGCTGTTCTTGGCCAGGGCGAGCAGGGTCAGGGCCTGCGGCACCACAGGCCGCGCGAGATGCTTGGTTACGACGATCTCCCAGAAATGCCCGGGTCCCCACAGAGCAAAGGGGGCGACCACGATAGCAAAGACCAGTGCGGCGGCCACCCAGAGACCACGCTGGCGTCCCCACTGTCGGGCCAGGCAAGGCAGGAACACAACAGCGTACTGCTTGGTCGCCAACAGGGCCCCCAGTGCGGCACCTGCCCAGGTTCCGGCCCGCGCGCCCCTTCCCGAGCCAGCCAGCAGAAGCATCGTTCCGGCCAGACAGGCCATCTGCGGTTCGATCCAGGCCTGCTCCAGGAAGAAAGGGGTTCGTGGCAGGCAGAGGTAGAGCCCCGCGGCCAGGGCCCCCGGGCCCGTGCGTCCGGCAGCACGGGCCGCCAGAAAGAGCAGTACCGCCGCCAGGACGTCAGCCGCCACATTCACGTAGCGGACGTCTAGGCCCAGCAGGACCGCGGGCACACCCGTAAGGACCGCCACAGGGGGGTAGGTGGCCGGCCGGGGGTCAGGAGCGTCGTGGATACCGGCGGCACTAGCTCTGGCGGTGCCGTAGGGGCTGGCGTAATCCACAGCGTAGGGGTTCCGCCCTTGGAGAAGGAACCGGGGCGCTTGCTGCAGCCAGGCGTTCACGTCTATGATCGGGTCCGGCGAGGCCGTTACCGCCAGACCTCGTATCCCCAACCCCACGGCCACCAGCAGCCCCAGACGGACCAACCAGCCCCTTCCAGGCACCGGCTGGGCCAGGAAGCTGAGCCAGACCAGGTACCCTGCCGCCGCCAGCGCCACAATGGCGAGAACAGAGCCCAGCGCGGCGGGATCGGGGTAGCGCAACTGGCACGCCAGGACGGCGAAGCCCGACAGCAGAATGCCAGCGCCGATCAGACCGGCCTGAAGCGGGTCGCGGGGCCGCAGGCCGGCCAGGTGGGCGGTCATTGCTGTTAGCAGACCCACGACGGCCATGACTGCGTAAAGCATGGCCAGCATCCCGTTGGCAGTGAAAGCAGCTTCGCGAAGCAGCAGCACCATGAGGGCGAGAAAAGGGCCGTAAAGCATGACTCTGGGAGCACTGGCGGGCAGCCTCACCATCCGTGGCCGGGCGAGCATTGCGCAGAACGTTAGCACCGCGCCGGCAAGCACCAGCCCGATGGCCCCGGGTGAGTAGAACCCCAGGTTGGCCGTGTAGCCCGGCACCAGGAGGGGCACGGCCGCAAGGATGAGCAAGGCCCGGGAGCTAACCGCCATCCCTATCCTCCCACGCCCAGGGCCAGAAAGCCAGCAACGCCATAAGCACCAAACCGCCCAGCGCCAGCACCAGACCAGTGCGCCAGGATGAGGGGCGGTAGCGAAACTCGACCCGGCATTCCCCGGCCGGAACCGTCACGGCCCGGTTGACTCCATTGGCCCGCAGGAGCCGCTGCGGCTGCCCGTTCACGGTTACGGTCCAGCCGGGGTACCAGGCGTCAGCCAGCACCAGCAGGGCGGGCTGGGAACATCTGGTGATGACTTCCACCCGAAGATTGCTCTCGGCGGCGATGGTGGCAGTACCAACGGGCGGCCTGGTCGGGAACCGTTGTACAGGACCGTCGACCACAGCATCGGCGTGGGGGTCGAAACCGCGCTCCTTGACTGCCTCCAGTTGGTCCGTCGGATCCTCGATCGTCCAGACCGTCCCCGCCAGCCAGACGCGAGGGTGCTCCTGCCAGTAGCGGTAGACCCGCACCGGACCGTCATGCAGGAGATCGAGGTCACCGCCTCCCGCCTCGCCCGGTGTCACAATGTACTGAACCCCACAAAGAGCATGGAACTTCGCCATCCGCTCGGCGGGCGTGCCGACGCGCTCTATGGTCTCGGCACTGGTCTCCACCTGTCCCGTGAAGCTCTGCACCGAGTAGCGGTAAACGGTATCCCACCAGCGCAGTGTGGAGGGTGTCACCAGACCTTGCTTGTAGCCGTCGGCGTAGGCAAGCCCAAAGAGGGTGCCGATGGCTGGCGTGAGCAGCTCTCGAGACAGGTAATCCGCCGGGACGTCGTCACTGCCGCCGCGAGTGCGCCAGGAATTGTCAGGACAGACCAGTTCAGGGGGCAGATGCACAAGGCGGCCAGAGCCTGATTGCAGAACCGCCTGTGCGGTCCGTGCCGGCGGGCCCAGGTAGTAGTCGCGGGGCACCGTATGGTTGGTGACCTGCCAGAAATGCCACAGTGGTAGTCCCAGAGCCAGGCCCAAGGTCATGGATTGCGCCCAGGAAAGATCGCGCCCGGTCCGCCAGGTGAGCAAGACTAGGGCGACGACGGTCAGGCCGCCGGTGACGAACAGAGCTTCCCAGCCGGTGAGCGAGTTGTAGATCGCGTCGGCCATATTCTGGACCGGTACGGCCGCTTCCGGGTGTCCCGGCAGCGCCAGGTGCCCGCCTTCGGCGCCGAAGGTCAGCCAGAGCGCCGCCAAGGCCAGGCAAAAGAGCGACGCGAGCAGCACGATTCCGCGCCGGGCGATGGCGTGGCCGGCGGCGGTAAGTCGGGGCCAGCTCTGGAGCGCAAAGCTCACGAACAGCCCTGAGGCCAGCATGGGCAGGACCGCCCACCGCCCCATGGCCCGAAACGACCCCAACAGCGGGACGTGCGCCACCAGTCGGTGCAGCGGGTTATGCGCCCACATCAGCGCGCCACCAACGAGCAGGAGCGCAAGAGCGAAGGCATAGCCACCGTGTCGCCGACCGACGCCCAGGCCCAGCAAGGCCAGGAGCAGCGCCCCACCTCCGATGAAGGCGCATGTCTCGTGGAAGGCCGGTCCGCCACCGATGACGTTGGCCTCAGCGGTTCCGAACAGGTCAGGCAGCACGACTCGCACCAGGTCCAGGGCACGGAAGGGGTAGCTGGTCACGAACTGTTCAGCCCCCAGCGTCTCAGCGGGCGTCACCCCCTGACTCTCGCGGGCCAGTTCGAGGGTGGGCAGTAGTTGGGGCATAGCCAGCAGCAAAGCTGTCGCCGCCGCCAGGGCCAGACCAGGGAAGCGGCGTGTAGGCCTCCTGACATCACGCCACCACCCTCCGGCAACCAGCCACAGGGCAGCCACCACAAGACTCATGAGGAACACCTGCGGATGACTGCAGAGGAAAGCCAGAGCACCCTCCAGGGCCAGGAGGGCCCACCAGTGACCTCGGTTGGTGCGCAGGGCAAGCTGGGTGGCCCCTAACATCAAAGGCACGTGGGCCGCGGCGGTCACGAAGTTGTAATGCACTAGGTGAGCGGCCTGGTAACCACTGAAGGCATAGACCACGGCACCCAGTCCCGCGGCTTTCCAGCCCAGTCCGAGATGGCGGCCGACCCAGACAAACCCGGCCACAGCCAGGGCCAGGTGAAGCCAGTATCCAAAGTGCAGGGCAGTCATCCAGGGCAGGATGCGGAAGGCTAGCAGATGCGGCGGGTAAAGCTGTCCGGTCTGGCCGCAGGCCAGAGCGGGGAGACCGGAGTACTGACCTGGGTCCCACAGGTACAGGTGTCCCTGGCGCAGGCATTCGCCCAGTGCCCGGTACATGGGGTATACGAAGAGCGCGGCGTCATCGCGCACCAGGGGCCGACCGACCAGGAGTGTCTGCCACATGAAGACGAGCGGGAGGAACGCCGCCACAGCGGCAGCCACCCAGGGCCTGCGGTCGCGAGGCATGGCAGATGACTGGCGAGGTTGCATCGGCCCCTGCTTCGCCCCGTCGTCAGGTCATTCCTGCAATGGCCAGACCAGAGGGAGCAGTGATGCCGGGCAGAGGTCTTTCCTCAGGTGGCGGCGAAAACTGCACGGTCCCGCCCCGTCCGGAACAAGCGGACAGCCGGGGTTGCCCGTGCGGGCGGGGCGGAGGATTAGCCGTGCCCGAACACTACCGCGTGGCCTTCATCGGGACCGGAGGCATCTCCCGCACCCATGCCCGGTACTATGTAGCCAACCGCGCCACCGAGATCGTGGCGGCGTGCGACATCGATCCTGAGAAGCTCAAGGGTTTCCAGGAGGAGTTTGAAGTCCCGGCCGGGTACGCCGACTACCATCAACTCCTGGAGCAGGAAAGACCGGACATCGTCAGCATCTGCACCTGGCACGGCACGCATGCAGAGATCTGCGTTGCAGCAGCGGAGGCCGGTGCGAAAGGCATCCTGGCCGAGAAACCTATGGGCCGAGACCTCGGCGAGGCCAAGGCGATGGTCGAGGCGGCCGAACGCCACGGCGCCAGACTCGCCATACACCATCAGCGACGTTTTGACCCCACCATTGTGGCGGTACGGGAAGCCATCGGTGCGGGCGCCATTGGATGCCCGGTCAGTATGATCTTCTCTACCAGCGGCGGCTTACTGAACAACGGCTGTCACGGTATTGACCTTTTCGTCTACCTGACAGGACAGCCCGCCTGGACGTCTGTTTTTGGTCAGGTGCAGCGAACGACCAACCGCTACGAGAGGGGCATACCGGCGGAAGACAAGACTCTCGGAGTGGTCCGCTTTGAGGGGGGACACGAGCTGGTGTTACAGGTCGATATGCTGGAGGGCGAGGTGGTCGGCACGGCCGAACGCGTCCTGGGGCCCCAGGGGATCATCCGGTACGACCGCCACGGGGCCTCGCTCCTTTCGCCCGGGGCCCGCGATTGGCAGCTCCTTGAGGAACGACGCCCCCAGCCTACACCGGTAGAGGAGCTCATTGACTGGATGGAAGGGGGACCCGAGCATCGCAACTCGGGGCGTGCCTCGCTGGTGGCCGAAGAGATCATGATGGCGATCTATGAATCGGCACGACGGCGCGAGCTAGTCAAACCCCCCTTCACCCGGCTCAGTTCGCCTCTGCTGGAAATGGTCGCCGACGGGACTCTGGCCGTTGACGAACCGGCCTATGATATTCGCAGCGAGGCGGCGCTGCAGTATGAGATGCAGCGCCAAGCAGCAACTGCAGACTGAGACGAAAGGACGTCCGGCCTTGAACAACGCAGAGATCGCGGCCCTCACTGGCAAGTACGTGATGCCGACGTATGGACGGCTTCCCCTGGCGTTCGTCCGGGGGGAGGGGTGCCGGCTTTGGGACGCGGACGGCAAGATGTACCTGGACTTCCTGGCCGGCATCTCCGTAGTCGGCACGGGACACTGCCACCCGCGGGTGGTGGAGGCCATCTGCCGCCAGGCCGCAACGCTGATGCATACCAGCAATCTGTTTCACATCGAGCCTCAGGCACGACTGGCCGAGCTTCTCTGTACTCACTCCTGTGCCGAGAAGGTGTTTTTCTGCAACAGCGGTGCCGAGGCCAACGAAGCGGCGATCAAACTGGCTCGCAAGTGGGCTGGGTTGCACAAGGGGCCCCAGGCACGGGGCATCGTAACCGCGTTGAACTCATTCCATGGGCGAACACTGGCCACAGTGACGGCCACCGGGCAGGAGAAGTACAACAAGCCCTTTGCACCCCTCCCGCCGGGGTTCACCCATGTCCCTTACGATGACATAGACGCCCTGGCGGCTGCGATGGATGAGACGGTGTGCGCGGTGATGCTGGAGCCGATCATCGCCGAAGGCGGTGTCATCGTGCCGGACGAGGGGTACATGGGCAAGGTCCGGGAGCTGTGCGACGAGCGGCATGTGCTGCTGATTCTCGATGAGGTTCAGACCGGACTCGGTCGGACCGGTAAGCTCTTTGGTTACCAGCACTGGGGCATCGAACCTGACGTGTTCACCCTGGCCAAGGCGCTGGGTGGCGGCTTCCCCATCGGCGCCTGCCTGGCCCGCGGCGACGCGGCCACAGCACTGGAGCCGGGCAATCACGCCTCGACGTTCGGTGGCAACCACCTGGCGTGCGCTGCCGGTGAGGCGGCGGTGCGCGTCATCCTTGAGGACGACCTGGCCCACAACGCGGCCGTGATGGGGCAGCGGCTTCGCGACGGTCTGTTGACGATGCGGACGTCCGTACCGCTGGTTGCCGGGGTGCGGGGCAGAGGCCTGCTGCTGGGCCTGGAGCTGTCTGCCCCCAAGGGGACGGAGGTCGAGGCCGTCTGTCGGGAGCGCGGCCTGATCGTCAACAAGCTGGGTGATGACCTGCTGCGCCTGGCACCACCGCTCGTGCTGACTGCGGCTGAGGCTGACGAAGGTCTTGAGATCCTGCGCGAGGCGCTGCTAGCGGTATAGGTGAGCGCCTCAAGTCTCGTGGACGTGGTCGTGGCCGTGGGTGTGCGTGTCCACCAGGTCCGCGTGACTGAGGGGATGGATAAGCGTTCCGCCGACACACGGCTCGCACTCCAGTTCGAGCGTCGCCTCAACCACCCCGAACCGTCTGTAGAGCATGTTGCGCAGGCGCTCTCGCAGCGCCTTGCGCTCCTCCTCGGTCTCCGGACAGGTCACGATATGGGCGGTAAGGATGTAAGCGTTGGAGCACACCGCCCAGACCCGCAGGTTGTGGACGGCACAGATCTCCGGCTGGGTCTCGATGGCGGCAGTGATCTGACGCAAGTCGAGGTGGGGGGGTACGCCCTGCATCAGGATGTGAGCGGCTTCGCGAACCACTCGGGCGGCACTCACAAAGATCAGCAGGCCGATGGCAGTGCTGATGATGGGGTCCGCCAGGTACCATCCCGTGGACGCCATGAGGATGGCCGCGGCCACAACGCCCAGGGAAGCAAGCAGATCGCCCAGGACGTGCAGGTAAGCGCTATGGAGGTTGATGTCGTGGGAGTGACCGCGCAATCCGAGCAAGACGTAGCCATTGGCCAGGAGGCCCAGGACCGCGATAGCCAGCATCTGGCTGGTATGGATTTCGGGCGGGGCCAGGAAGCGCTCCCACGCTTCGCGGCCGATGAGTATAGCAATGGCAAACAACGCCAGGCCATTGATCAGGGCCGCAAAGATCTCCGCCCGGTGGAACCCGTAGTTGTGCTGCATGGTCGGAACCCGACATGCGAGGCGCAGGGCAAAGAAGCTCAGCAGGAGGGAGAAAACGTCAGCGAAGACATGAGCGGCATCGCTGAGCAGCGCCAGGCTGCCGCTCATCAGCCCACCGATCAGTTCGAGTACGCAGACAGCACCAGTGATGACCGCCGCCAGAAGCAGGCGGCGGGACTTTGCGGCGTCCTGCGGAAGCAGAGGGCCTTCTAGGACCTGACCCATCGGCGACTCTCCAGCGGCATCGCCCGCCTGCTGGCCGTGCCCGGCGATGCCCTGCGCAGGACGGGACTCCAGCGCCTGCTCTCGCCCGGTGAGGGGCAGCCGGCGCAGCGTCGGCCGCCCTGTGTCGTGAGCGCGCGAACAGGGCTCCTAGTGATGCCCGTCATCGGCATGGGGGTCAACAGTGTCCAGGTACTTGGCTTTCTCAACCAACTCGGGGGGCGGCGTCTTCTCTGGGTGGCGACGGTAGTAGTCCTGTAGGGCCGCCACAATGCCCTGTTCGCCAAGGACTGAACAGTGGAGCTTGACGGGCGGCAGCCCGCCCAGCTCTTCGACCACCGTCTTGTTGTTGAGAGCCAGTGCTTCCCGCAGGGTCTTCCCCTTGACCATCTCGGTGAGCATTGAACTCACCGCAATGGCCGCCCCGCAGCCGAATGTCTTGAAGCGCACGTCCTCGATTACCTCGGTCTCCGGGTTGATCTTCATCGTGATCCGCATCATGTCGCCACACTTGGGGTTGCCCACATCGCCCACGGCGTCAGCATCCTCAAGTTCACCCACGTTGCGGGGCTCACGGAAGTGCTCTAACACCTTCTCGGAATACATGCGATCCCTCTCCTGTCTACAGGGCAGGCAATGGCCTTCAACGGCCTCTTTGTCTAGCCTGGCTTCAGTATACCATTCGCTCTGTCCCTTGGGAAGGGTATCGGGGGCTCTACGACGAACAACCACGGGCTGTGACGGAAGCGCTACGGTGGAGCTGGTACGATGCTAGACTCTCCCATCGGTGGATGGGCCCTTATCATCTTCGCTTGCGGGGGGTTTGTGCTCGCCTTCGGGCGCCGCCTGGCACACCTGGTTGAATGGCCTCCCTGGGGTATGTGGGCCGTCGGTCTGACCACACTCGCCTGGGCCTTGGGAGTGGCCTGGCATGCTATAGGCCCAGGCACTGTGGTCAAGGTCGGCATTGCCGGGGCGTTCGCTCTGGCCGGATACGCCTGGTTCGGCGACCGGGCGGAGGGCCACAGTCACGGACCGACGGCCCCTCGGCGCCAGGAACTCTTGAAGTAGCCCCTCGTCGGGGGCGCTGCAGCCTAGTTCATTCATGGGGACTAGCGGAATGCAGACAGTCAAGGTCGGTGTCGTGGGGATGGGGGTTCGCGGGATGTGGATAGCCCAGATGGCCCGCGAGGGCGCAGAGACCGAACTGAGGGCCATCGCCGACAGGGACCCCCGGATGCTGGGCATCGCCGCTGAGGCCTATCCTGAGGTCGCCACGTACGGAAGTGGGGAGGACCTGGCCCGCGAGGCTGACGTCGAGGCCGTGGTCATCGCCACCAGCGACCGCTTTCACGCCCAGAACACCCGTGAGGCTCTTCAGAACGGCAAGCATGCGCTGATCGAAAAGCCGATGGCTCAGAGCTTCGCTGACCTGGAGGAGATCGCCCGTCTGCAGCGGGAGACAGGGCTGGTTGTCGGTACCTTCCTGGAACTTCGACACAGCGCTTTGTGGCAGCGCGTCAAGGCCATCGTCCAATCCGGAGAGATCGGCGATATACTGGCGGCATCGCTGGTGGACCACGTGGGCCGCGACAAGGGTCAGTTTTTCGGCCGTAAGCGCGGGCGCTCCCGTGATGCCATGCTCAGCCTGGTCTTGCAGAAGGGTGTCCACGCCCTCGACCTGGTCAACTGGTACGTGGGTGCCCCTCCAGTTCGCGTGGCGGCCATGGGCAGACTCGCCTTCTTTGGCGGTCGGACGCCGGCTGACAAGCGCTGCCGCGACTGCGCCGAGCGCGAGACGTGCCCATATGAACACGGTCACACCTACGCGCTGCCAAACGTGGTGGTGGACCACGGCGACGACCATTGCGTCTGGTCTGAGGCGTGCGATCTGGAGGATGTCACTCTGGTGACCATTGAGTACGCCAACGGCGTGGTGGCTTCATACAACGAGGTGCACTTCGCGCCTTACTACGCAACGCACATGACACTCTATGGCTCAAAAGGGCAGCTTGATGTAGAGGCGAACCACGACACCGGCGAGTGCTGGGTACAGGTGACTGAGCGTCATACTCACAATGAGCGGCGCGAGCGTCCGAGCAGGGATACGGGCCATGGCGGCGCCGATCCCGCCTTGCTCAGCGACTTCGCCCGCTCCGTCCGCGAGGGGCGTGAGCCGCTCAGTGACCTTCGCGCAGGTTACGAGAGCGCGCAGATCGGTATCGCTACCCGGCAGTCGCTCGACACGGGGCAGTTCGTGACGCTGAAGCTGCTGGACGACCTGGCGGCGCGGTGACCTCATGGGCTCCGACCGTGCGAGGGTCCTGGCGCTGACGGCTCTGGCAATGGTCGCGTATGTCGCCTGTGCCGGTGGGCTGCAGATCGGGCAGCATGTAGACGATGCCAGTTACGTGATGCTGGCCAAGGCGTTGCTGTCCGGTCAGGGCTACCGCCAGATCGCCTACCCCGATGCGCCCCTGGAAACCAAGTACCCCCCGCTGCTGCCCCTTCTGATTGCTCCCTTTCTGTGGCTCAGCGGGGGTGCGCTCTGGGCGGCGCGCCTGCCGGCGCTCGTGAGCGCCATAGCGGCGGTGCCGGTTCTCTGGTTGTTACTGCGCCGGTTCGCGGACGGATGGACGCTGTGGCTGGTAACCGCGGTCGTGGCCCTGCATCCGATGATCGTGGGCTTCGCCGGCATGGCCATGACGGAGGCCCCGAGTCTGCTTCTGACCTGGGGGATATTGCTGCTTGTGCTGCCAGCCGTACCGCCAGGGAGTGGGGAGGCGAAACCCCCGGGTGCGGGACGTTGGCTGGGGACCGGTCTGCTGCTGGGCCTGGGGATGCTGCTGCGGGCGGACACAGTGGCACTGGTCGCTGCGGTGGCGCTCTGGCTTCTGTGGCGGCATCGCTGGACGGAGACGGGGCTGACAGCTCTGGGATGTATTCTGCCGCTACTGCCCTGGTGGATGCATCTGGCCCGTGCCACCGGTGGCGAGACCTATCTGGTGGAGGCCGCCGTGGCCTGGTGGGACCCTTCGCCGCTGCCCATGCGGCTCTGGCACAGCCTCGTTATCTATCTGGGTGACTATGTTCCCCAGGTGGTGACTCTGGTGTTTGGGCAACAGGTCACTGCGGCAGCTCAGACCCACGGAGTCGGCTGGCTCGTCGTCGGGCTGCAATGGCTCACCTCTGCCCTCGTCGTTGTTGGCGCCTGGTGTCTACGGCGACAGCTTCCCGCCCTCGTACTGATCTTCATCATCCTGCGTCTGGGGATGTTGCTGGCGTTCGCCCGAGCCACCCGCTATCTGCTGCCAATGCTGCCCTTTCTCACACTCTTCCTGATCGAGGGGAGCGGTCTGTGGAGGCGCAGGCTATGCCTCCGGGGCCGCGAGGTGTCTGGCGCTATCCCTGCTTTGGCTTTGTTGCTCGCGCTGGCGCTGGGGCGCGATGGGCTTCTCCTGGTGCGTCCACCCTGTCTACAGTACCCGGACCTTGTGGCCGGGGCGGCCCTGATCCGGGAGCACGCGCCCCCTGGGGCAGTCGTCATGTGTACCTGGGTAGCGAAGTCATTCTGGCTGTACGCTGACCGGCCCCTGCTGGAGGCGGACCCCACGCTGGGGCGTCGGTTGCGCGGGGCGGAGTTACTGCGGAGGCTCAGGCAAGCCGACTATGTGCTCTTCTCGCCATACGCGGAAGGGGAGGACCCTGCGCTGGCGAACCAGATGGGTGAGCCGGAGTTTGAGACCGTCGCGGTAGCCAGCGACGGAAGACAACGCCTGCTGCGCGTCAGGCATCCAACGCCTTGAGGGAGCGTCAATGAACCGCGATCTGCAGCCATTGGAGTTCAAGGATAACTTCTTCGAGACCGTCGAAAGGATGGAAGCCTTCTGGGCCGGGGAGATGCTGGACCGCCCGGCGTGCAGTATCACTGCCCCCAAGCCCGGCACGGAGCCCCTTCCCGGCGGCGCTTACATGGAAGGTGCACGTGAGGAGTTCGAGCCCATAATCGAGCGAGTGGTGCACAACGCCGGGTGTACCTACTGGGGCGGCGAGGCCATGCCCCACTACGTCCCCAGCTTCGGACCGGATCAGTTCGCTGCGTGGATGGGTGCCGACCTGCGCTGGTCTGACAGCGGCGAGGGGACCAACTGGGTTGTGGAGTTCGTGGACGCCTGGCGCCGGGCTTTCCCCCTTCATATCGAGACTGAGGGCAAGTGGTGGCGGCGGATGGTGGAGTTCATGACCCGGTTGGGCGAGGCTTGTCGCGGGAAGCTGTTGGTCTCGCACCTGGACCTCCACAGCAACGCTGATGCCCTCTCGGCCATCCGTACCCCGGCGAAGCTCTGTATGGACTTCTACGATTGCCCATACGAAGTCGACAAAGCCATGCGGCAAGTCCGGGGGTTGTACCCATTTGTGTATGAGACATTCTACCAGGCGGCTGAGATGTGGCGCAGCGGCACTCTCGGCTGGGTCCCTATCTACCACCCCGGCCGCTCCAACACGATCCAGTGTGACTTCCTGGCGCTGATCAGCCCGGAGCTCGGGCGGAAGTACGTCATACCCGCGCTCGAGGAGGAAGCATCCTACCTGGACGCCTGCAGCTATCACTACGATGGCCCCGAGTGTCTTCCGCATTTCGACGATATCATGGCTATCGAGCGTATCCATGTGATCCAGTGGACCAGTGGAGCCCGCAACAAGCCGGACCTGGAGTGGATGGACCTGCTCAAGGAGATACAGGCGCGGGGGAAAGCCGTATGGCTCTCGTGTTCAGTCGAGCAGATGAAGCTGTTTCACCGTGAGCTTAGGCCCGAGCTGGCCTTCTATAGCACCTGGGCAGCCACACCCCAGGAGGCGGAGGCGGCCCTGGAGTGGCTCGTCAACCACACCTGATGGGCGCGACGGGCCGGCAACGGCTCAGATGCAAGAAAAGGGCCCCCCGACACGAGCGGGGGGCCTGTGCTTTGTGGCCGCGGTTGGTGTCTAGCAAGTCCGGTCGCGTCGGCGGTCGCGAGTGCGAGTCCGGTCGCTGGCAAGACAGCTCCCGTCCCGCTTGCGGTCACGGATCTGCTTGCGGGCCTCCTGGCAGCTCCCATCGCGCTTGCGGTCACGGGTCCGAGTGCGGTCCTGGTCCCGGTCACCGTCGCGGTCACGGATCTGGCTCTGCGTGGGATCATCTAGCTGGTTTCGGTCCCGCACTCTGTCCTGAGTCTGCGTGCGCGTCTGCAGTTGGGACTTTGCGCGGACCTGAGAAGCCGATTGCGTCTCCATCGTCTGGCTGTTGCGGATACGAGGTCGGGGCTGTGTGCCGTCCTGGCCATGTCGGTTCTTGTCGCCGCCGGCCCAGGCAGCGGTGACAATGAGCAGAGCGGAGAGGGTCAGAACAACTGCATGGCGTAGCATCGCATTGCCTCCTGAGGCACAAGATTGGTTGTACGCACGCCGAGAGTATACCATTCCTCACAGACGTTATCTATTCTTAAATGCACATTTGTCTGTTTCGACTATACGGCGGTATATCAACAAAAGACTAAGGTTGACACGCTTCCTCAAGTATGGTAACTTACCCGTGGGACCTACCAACATGGATCTCGTGACCAGCGACGGTAGAAAAGAGCTCGGTCGGCGCATTCAGGCGGCCATCATGGAGGCTGGCTATGGATCGCTGTCTGAGTTCGCCAGACAGGTCGGATGGTCGCGTGCGCTGATATACCAGTACGTGAGCGGAACGGTGCTGGTGCAACTCGACCGTCTGCAACTGATTGCGGAGCGCACGGGGAAGACGTTGGAGTGGTTCCTGGCCGGCGATCAGGCTGTTGACAACGGTCTGGTGGCGGAGCTGCGAGAAGCTCTGGGCACAGCCCGGGAAGAGGTCAGGGCGCTGCAGTTGGAACTCAGCGAAGAGCGGGCGGCGCGCTTGTCGGAGGGACAGCGGCGACTGCGGTCAGAGCTGAATCTGCTGGGTGACTACTGTCGGGCTCTGCGTCGTGCTGGTGACGCGCCCGGCCTCGTCGAGGCCGGGTCGCGCTGGTTAGAGGCCGCTCAGCGGGCCGGCGATCAGCGCAGCCAGATGCAGGCGAGACTGCAGATGGGTCACGGCTGGTTCCTGCAGGGGCAGCTTGGTCGCGCCGAGGAAGTGCTTGCGGAAGCAGTCACTGAGGCTGGCGGTGCAGGGCAGGAGGCGATCGTGAACTCCGCCCGCCAGGAACTGGTCAGAGTGCTTCTGCAGTCGGGCAAGACCGATGAGGCCCGCCGTCAGGCGTCATCGCTGGCGCACGCAGAGCTGTGGTGGCCGCGATGGGCCGGGCGGCTGATGCTGGCCGCCATAGCGGCTCAGGAGGCCCAACTGGACGAGTGCACAGAAGCGCTTCAGCAGGCTGAAGAGGTCATAGAGTCAGGCGATGAGCCGGCGGCTCGGCGGGCGGTCGCCCGGGCGTATCTGCTATCCAACCGCGTGACCGCAGCCCTGGCCGCGGGCCAGTACGGCCGGGCCGCTTCGCTAAACGATGAACTGAGATCCCTCGCCGCCCAGGCGGGGGTGGCTGACCAGTTGCGCGAGGCAGAGCTGAACCGGGCCATCATCGCCGTGCGTCGTGGACAGGTTACGGACGCACAGCGCAGTCTGGGCCTGCTGCGTGACTGGGCTCAGATGGCCCAGGATGCCCGCCTTGAGGCCCTCACGAGCGCGTTCCAAAGCGAGCTGGCGCGGCGGCTGGGGCAGCCTGCCGAGGCTCGGGAGCTGGGCAGGGCGGCGCTGCAGAAAGCCCTTGGTTCGGGGCAACCACACCTGATGCTCGAGGCCCACCTCGCTCTGGCCCATGCCGAGCTCGCTGACGGACGGACTGATGATGCGCGGTACCATGTGGCACAGGCGCAACGGCTGGCGGGGGAACTCCGTCACAGGAGGCTCGAGCTGGAGGCGGAGTTGCTGTCGCTGCGCGTGGCCAGCGGCGAGCAGGCCTCTGTTCGCGCGATGGAGACCAAGCTCCTGGCGACGCTGAAAAAGGCAGGGATCCTGGACCTGCATGCCGAGGGAATGCTCTTACACGCACGCGGCCAAGCGCATGATGACCGTCTGGCACTGCTCCAGAGTGCCGCGGCAAGAGCTCTGGGCAGCGGTTACTTCTGGGGCGCAGAGGAGGCGCTGCGGGCACTGGCTGAGACGTATCTCGGAGCCGGGGATCACGCCGCGGCGCGGGAGACGATTGCCACTGGGTGTAGGCTGATCGAAGACACCATCGGTACTGCTGAGTGCTGTCCGACCATCGAGGCCGGCTGGCGTCAACTGCGTGAACGTGTGGGCATCTCGCCAGGCCGAGAAGGAGCGTCGCAGTGAGACCTGAGATCTTGCGCACTCTTGCCCTGCTGGCACTGCTCGCCGGGCTTGGTGGGTGCGGCGGATCAACACTCCTGGCGTACCTGGGAGGGGGCCTGCCGCCAGGCGATGACGACATTGGTGGGGTCATCCTCGCCGCCGCCCCGGTCACAACTGCCCAGGCAGCGGCCGAGCCGGTGCCGGTGGTCGGCGCCGAGGTCATCCTGACCATGGGGTCGCGGGAGGTGGGGCGCACTCACAGCGGCCCCGGCGGATACTTCCGGTTCGAGCGACCGGGCAGCGGACAGTACGGCCTCACCGTGAACCCGCCCGCTGGGTCCGGTCTGCGCCAGGCGCAACGCCGTTTCCGCCACCAAGCGGGGCGCCAGACGTTTGTCACCATCGTCCTGGAGCGCGTCCGCTGATTGGCAGTTCCACAAGCCGCGGCCTCGGCGCGGGGAGCGCAGTTTGCCGCGGGCGCTCGTTTCCGGCGGTCGGTAGCGGTCGCACGGCTCGGACCGGTCCTACTGGTCCGGCAACAGTCTCCTGATGAACTCGTAGGCTTCGGCGAGAGCCGCGGCCCGCGCGGCATTGTCCTCACCGGGTGCCCGCTCAAGCGTGTATGCTCCGCGGTAACCCCCTGACCACAACGTGGGCAGAATCACCTCATAGTTGGTCTGACCATGGCCGATGAGAGGGAACTCGGGGTTGCCTTTGGCACCCAGGTGGTCCTTCAGATGGGTGTGGCCGATGAAGGGCACCAGTGATTCCAGGCGATCTTCAGGTTGCCTGCCTTCATAGAACAGGAAGTTAGCTGGGTCATAGGCCAGCTTGACATGCGGGTGAGAGATCACCTCCATGGCATGCAGGCAGGCGTCGGTGTCGCCCGTGAAACCACCGTGGGTCTCCAGACAGATGGTCAGGCCCAACTCGCCGGCGCGGTCGCCGGCCCGGCGCACGCGGTCCACGAACAGGTCCTCCCTGACCGCCCTCTCCTGCGGCGTGAGATCCCCGTAGGAGAAGCTCCCCATGTCAAAGGTAGCAATACCCAGGCGGGCGGTATTCTCCAGAGCGCGGTAGGCGTTGTCCAGGCCACCGTCCGCCAGAAGGTCCAGGCCACCGGCAAAGACCGCGATGGGCTTGAGGCCATGGGCCGCCAGCTTGGCCTGCAGGGCAGCGGCCTCATGGTCGGTCAGACCGCAGAGATCGTGGTCCAGATAACCTCGAAAGAAGCCGAGCGCTACGTGGCGGAATCCAGCGGCGGCCGCGTTGGCGAGAAAGGCGTCAAAGTCCTGATCGCAGAGGTTATAGGCGGCAAGGGTTGGCTCCATGGTACTCTCCTGGACCTGGTTGCTGGCTTTGCAGAGACCGGGTTCGCGCTCTGCAGGCTCCGTTCCTGCCTGAAGCAGGGCAGGGAGGCGGTTGCGGCGAATGTGGCGAAATGACGAATGGTGAGTGTGACCGCGAAGCGAGCGACGGCCAGACGGAGCTGTCCTGGACTGTCTGGCCCGCTGCCAGGCGGCCATGGGTCGCAGCCCTCGTCGTGGTCTTCTGCGTGGGCTTTGCTGCCCTGGCCTGGCAGTCGCTGGGCAGCGAGTGGTATGGAGTGGTGGCGCTGATAGCCCTGACCTGCGCTCTCGGGCCCTATCTGTTCCCAACGCGCTACACGCTTGGTCCCGAGGGTGTGCGTGTGCAGAGGTTTCTGCACTCGTCCTGCCGGCTTTGGTCCGACCTGAGAACCTGTTTTGAGGCTACGGAGGTCCTGGTGCTCTGCCCGTACGCATGGCCCAGTGAGGCCGGGGGCGATGCCGGCCCCAGACCGCCAAGAAACAGGCACCGGCTGGTGGCGCGAAGCCTGGTTCTCGACTTGGCGGACGCGGATGCAGATGCGGTACGTGCCTACGTGGGCCGAAAGCTGCCCCTTCGCCCTGTATCGGAGCTTGAGGCATGGCTGAAGACCCGTCGGTAGACGTCTATGCTGAGGCCCATGATCCCGCGCGGCAGCGTGAGGTGCTGGCCCGCGTGGCTGAGCGGCTGATTGCCCGGCGGCTGACGGCCCCGGCCATTTTCGTACTGGAGTCCAGCCGCCCGCTAAGCTTCGTGGCCTCCCAGGCTCTGGTTTTCTTCCAACCTATCGTGCAGGGCTTGCTGGGTGTGAAGGACTATGCCGTGTTCGCTGCTGCTATCGAGGACAGGGCAAATATCGAGTGGCTGATAGGGGAGCTGGAGGCCGCAGAGGAAAGCTCCGCGAAACGCTGAGAGTGCTGTTACCAGCCAGCAGTGAGGTTCACCCTTGGACCCCAAAGACGCTCAGATCATTCTGGCTACCGACTGTGGCTCAACCACCACGAAGGCGATTCTGATTGAGCGCCGCGGCGATGGGTACCGCCTGGTGTGCCGTGGCGAGGCTCCGACCACCGTGGAGGCGCCTTTTGAGGATGTCACCATCGGGGTGCTGAACGCGGTTGCTGAAGTGGAGGAGCTGTCGGGACGCAAGCTGGTTGCGGATGGCATCATCATCCGGCCGGCAAGAGGTGACGTCGGTACGGACCTGTATCTATCCACCTCCTCGGCGGGGGGCGGGCTGCAGATCATGGTGGTGGGTCTGGTGCGACGGATGACAGCCGAAAGCGCCGAGCGCGCCGCCCTGGGCGCGGGGGCCATCGTGATGGACACGCTGGCCCTGGACGACGGTCGGCGGCCGCACGAGCGCATCGAGCGGCTCCGCCAGTTGCGCCCGGACATGGTGCTGATTTCCGGTGGAGTTGACGGCGGGGAACGGCGGCGTGTGGTGGAGATGGCAGAGCTCGTGGCGGCCGCAAACCCGGAGGCCAGACTGGGCGCCAAGTACCAGTTGCCAGCGATCTATGCCGGGAACGTAGACAACCGCGAGGCCATTCGCGAGACGCTGGGAAGCGCGACCGCTCTCAGCATCGTGGACAATCTTCGGCCAGCGCCGGAGCGGGAGAACCTGGGGCCGACCCGGAGCGAGATCCAGGAACTCTTCCTGCACCATGTCATGGCCCAGGCGCCGGGCTATTCCAAGCTCGTGCCCTGGACTGACGCCGACATCATGCCCACCCCGGCCGCGGTCGGCAACATCATCCAGACCATTGCTGCCGCCGAGAGCCTGAACGTGGTAGGGGTAGACATCGGCGGGGCCACCACCGATGTCTTCAGTGTCTTCGACGGGCAGTTCAACCGCACGGTCAGCGCGAATCTGGGGATGAGCTACTCCATCTCCAACGTGTTTGCCGAGACCGGGCTGGACAACCTGCAGCGCTGGCTGGCGGACCCTGTAGACGCCGAGGAGTTCAGCCAGAGTGTACGCAATAAGATGATCCGTCCGACGACTATCCCGCAGCGCCTGCTCGGGCTGAAGATGGAGCAGGCTGTCGCGAGGGAGGCCCTGCGCCTGGCTTTCGAGCAGCACAAGCTACTCGCCACGGGGCTCAAAGGTGTGCAGAGGCACCGCGACATTGCCGACGCTTTCTCGCAGGAGGTCACTGGCGAGACGCTCATAGACATGATGTCTCTGGACCTGCTGGTCGGCTCCGGCGGTGTGCTTTCCCATACTCCGCGGCGAGCACAAGCGGCTCTGATGCTGATCGATGCCTTCCTGCCGGAGGGAGTCACTCGGCTTGCCGTGGACAGCATCTTCATGATGCCGCAACGGGGGGTGTTGGCCCAGGTGCACCCGGAGGCCGCCCGGGAGGTGTTTCAGCGAGACTGTCTGATCCCGCTGGGGGTCTGTGTGGCCCCGCGGGGCGCCGACCGCGAGGGGGCGCCGTGCGTGAGGGTTACTGTCGAGGGAGCAGGGCAGACCCAGAGCGCCGAGGTGCGATGTGGAGAGATGAAGGTGTTGCCGCTGGTTACCGGGACAGAAGGCACGCTGGTCGTGGAGCCGGCCCGGGGCTTTGACGTGGGGCAGGGGAGAGGACGCAGTCTGACCACCACTGTGCTGGGCGGCGTGGTCGGAGTCGTCGTAGATGCCCGGGGGCGGCCACTGCAGTGGGCTAAAACGCCGGAGGCTCGTCGCGAGCAAGTGAAGCGCTGGGCAGAAGCGTTGGACGCGTACCCGTCCTAGGCCCCGGGGAACCGGTGCGACCGGGGCGCGGGGGCCTCGACCGCAAAGAAAGGGGATGATTTCGTGAGTGTGGACGCGCAAAAGCTGGCGGACATGGAGGCGGAAGCCAAGCTGAACCTTCGGGTCGCTCGGGCAGCCCTCAAGATGCGTCTGGAGATGTGCGGCAACGTGCTGCTAGTCGCCTGGTTGCTGGCCGTGCTGCTGTTGGGCTTGTGGTTGGCTGCCTGCCCGCTGGTAGGCGCCTACCACCTTTCCGGGACATGGTTGTCGCCGATGCTGCACATCGAGCCTGGCTTCCTGGCTCGTGTGAATACCCTGGCCATGGCGGGGTGGAAGCTGGTCAGTTTCCTGCTCTTCCTCCTGCCGGGGCTGGCGCTTAAGATCTGCGCATCGGCCATGGGGAAGGTCTGATAACGGCGAGTGCCAGTGAGATCGTGAACCGATAGGGGTGCACCATTTGGGTCACGCTTACACGCCTGGTCTCCGTGTGACGGAGCGGACAGTACTGCACAAAGTGCGCCGCCTGCCCATCCCGGGCAAGGTGCATGTTCAGCCGGGGGATATCGTCACGGCCGCTCAGGTCGTGGCCTCCACTGAGCTGCCGGGGAGTGTCACCACGCTCAACGTGGCCCGCGAGATGAACTGCCAGCCAGACGAGGTGCCCGGCCTGATGACGAAGGCCGAGGGCGACAGAGTCACCGCCGGCGAGGTTCTGGCCGAATCCAAGGCGCTATGGGGCCTGTTTCACTCGTTTGTGCGTTCGCCGTTGAGTGGCACGATCGAGTCCATCAGTGAGGTGACTGGACAGGTATTGCTCCGGGGGGAGCCTACGCCGGTCAACCTGGAAGCCTTTGTGGACGGCCGCGTCATCGAGGTCAGAGGCCAGGAGACCGTGGTCATAGCTTGCAGTTGTGCCTACCTGCAAGGTATCTTCGGGCTGGGTGGCGAAGCGTATGGGCCTGTCAGGGTGCTTTGCTCGTCACCGGAGGCTGCCCTGGCGGCGGAGATGCTGGACGAAAGCTGTGCCGGACAGGTGGTGGTCGGTGGCGCCTACGCCGACATCGGTGCTCTGCGCCGCGCAATCGAGGTCAAGGCAGCGGCGGTAGTGGTGGGCGGGCTTAGCGACAGCGCCGTGGACGAACTCCTGGGCTATCATCTGGGGGTGGCGGTGACAGGACACGAGGCCCTGGGAACGACACTCATCATGACCGAAGGCTTCGGGCGCATCCCGATGGCTGAGCGGTCCTACCGTCTGCTCGCCGCCCATGAGGGGCAGCAGGCCTCCGTCAGTGGAGCTACCCAAATTCGCGCTGGCGTCATCCGGCCAGAGATTGTCATCTCCCGGCCACCGACCGAGCTTGAGGACACAGCAGTTGAGGCGGCCAAGGAGGGCATGCTGGAGCTGGGTTGCCCGATCCGGCTGATCCGAGAACCCTATTTCGGTCTTCTGGGCGAGGTCGTCGCCTTGCCGGAAGAGCCGCAACCGATCGAGACGGAGGCACTGGTGCGCGTGCTGGTGGCCAAGTTAGCGGACGGGCGTGAAGTCACGGTGCCCAGAGCCAACGTGGAGCTGATTGAGCAGTGACCACCAATCGCTGTCTCCGGGTCATAGTGGCACTGACCGCGGTTCTCCTGGGATCTACGTTCCTGTCGCCCGCTGGAGCGCAAGGCAAAGGCCCTGACGCAAATCAACCACCGCCCCCCCCGCCTCCTCCACCGGGCCCGACTGCAGTCCAGGTCAGCGCCAACCCGGAGGACAAGCGCGGCAATGAGCTACGGGTTACCTGGCAGGAGCCCACCGAAGCTCCTCCAGCGGGGCTGAACTTGGCCGGGTATACCATCTATCTGCTTGAGGGCCCCTTCCGGGAGGGGCGCAAACAGAAGCCCCCGAAGCGCCAGGAGCTGTTGGTAAGGCCGGAGCGCCTCGAGGCGACAGTCAGTGACCTGAAGCCCTGGCGCGACTACCGAGTGGCGGTGGCGGCCGTCTACGTGCCTGTCGGAGAGGAACTGACGCCAGACCCGGTGGTGCCGTCGGCGGCGGCGAACGAGGGGGCCCGTGAGAGTGAGCCGGTCGCCTCGGAGACACTGTCGCCCGCCGGCAAGTGGTTCAAGCGCGAGATGTCAAACGTGCTGGTCATCTCGCTTCTCTACAGCGTGATCGTGTTGTTGACCATCGGCCTGGCCCGCCGACGCGATATGTACGTCCGGCCTATCGCTGGTCTTCGGGCCGTGGATGATGCCATCGGCCGGGCCACGGAGATGGGGCGGCCGATCCTGTATATCGCCGGTCTCAGCGGTATCGGCGATATCGCCACTATCGCCTCGATGCTTATCCTGGGGCACCTGTCGAAGCGGACCGCTGCCTATGAAACTCCGGTTCTTGTCCCCTGCCTGGACCCCCTGGTGATGTCGGTTGAGCGAGAGATCGTGCGCGAAGCCCATCTTGAGGCTGGCAAACCGGAGTCTTACAACCCCGACAACATCTTCTACGTCACTGACAGTCAGTTCGGTTATGTGGCAGCGGTGGATGGCATCATGCTGCGGCAACGCCCAGCCGCGAACTTCTACATGGGCGCCTTCTTCGCGGAGTCTCTGATCCTGGCCGAGACCGGTAGTACCACTGGTGCTATCCAGATTGCGGGGACGGATTCCGATACCCAACTGCCCTTCTTCATCACCGCCTGTGATTATACACTAATGGGCGAAGAGCTCTATGCGGCCAGCGCTTACCTCTCCCGCGACCCTCTGCTGCTGGCCCAACTCAAGGGGCAGGACCTTGGCAAGGTTCTGCTCTTTGTGATGCTGCTCGTTGGCCTCGTTCTCGTTGGCTTTACGACGGGGCCTGGTGAGTGGTTCCTCAAACTGTTGGAGGCGAAGGGCGGCTAGCGTGCGCAAGGCTATCCCGCTGGTCATCGGCTTTGTGACCGGCACTTTCATGTTTGTGCAGTTCTTCGTACCCCACGAGGCAGGGGAGTACGGCTACAAGCTGCTGCTGGACTGGGTACAGATCATCAGTGCCTTCGCCATGATCCTGGGGCTTGCCAGCCTCTTTCACAGTAACTGGGAAAAGGTTCGACGCCGCCGTCGGGACTACGGATACAGCGTGGTGACGCTGGTGGCCTTCGTCTTCATGGTCTACGTCGGGCTTTTCCGCCCTGGCGAGCCGGTACAGCCGCGCGGGTGGGTCTACGGCAGGGATTCCCAGGGCGCTGTCGGTCGCTGGGACCGCGAGGTGGGGCGTGAAGACCAGTTCAGTCTGCTGATCGAGAGCGACCAGGACACTGGCCACGGCAGCTGGTCCAACCATGGCACCGGCTGGCAGGTGAACTGGGGACGGGTGCCGGTGATGGCGCGATGCCCCTATGAAGTCTCGGTCTACTGCCGGGCCCAGCCGGCGGGAGGACCTGTGGCGGCGCTCGAGGTGAGCTACGTTGACGAACGGGGCGAACCGCTGCCGCGGGAGCATCCGCGGGTTGAGGCCAAATCAGACACGGACGACTGGCAGCAACTGAAGGTGCCCACGAAGGCTCCCGAGGGTGCTGCCGAGATGCACATCAAACTCAGCGCCACGGGTCGCGGCAAGGTCTGGTTCGATGACCTGGGCATCAGGCAGACCGAGGGAATGGCCAGCATCTCGCCCCCGAACCCGAAGTTTGATCAGCCCGAGCGTCTGCCGACCATTCGTAAGCTCGCGGACACGGAGGATGGCTCGGGCTTCAAGTGGCTCTTTGACAATGTCCTGGTGCCGCTGGATGCGACAATGTTCTCACTGCTGGCGTTCTTCATGGCCTCGGCAGCTTACCGCACTTTCCGGGCGCGCACGCCGGAGGCCACGGTACTGTTGGTCGTAGCGGTCATCATCATGCTGGGGCGTGTGCCTCTGGGTGAGCTCATCCACAAGCAGTTCCCGGAACTGTGCGAGTGGTTCATGATGGTGCCCACTGTCGCGGCTCGGCGGGGAATCCTCTTCGGCGTGGCCCTGGGCTCGATCGCCACTTCGCTGCGCATCATTCTGGGCATCGAACGCTCGCACCTGGGGGGCTCCTAGACCATGGAACGCCTCCTGCGCATTGATCGTCGCGTGATCTTCGTGCTGATCTTTGCGGCTGTGCTTGTGCCCTTCCTGGCCAATCTGAAGCTGAAGCCAGGAGCGCCCAGCCCTTCCACAAGGGATGTTTACGACTTCATTGGGAAGCTGCCGGCTGGCGCGGCCATCATGCTGGCCTTCGATTACGGCCCGGCGTCCATGCCGGAGCTACAGCCTATGGCTGCCGCCATCTGCCGCCACGCTTTCCGCCGCGACCTGAGGGTCATCTGTCTGGCCCTGTCACCGCAGGGCTTTCTCCTGGCTGACCGGGTCTTGGCCGAGACCGGACCCCAGGAGGGGGCGGCGTACGGCGAAGACTATGTGAACCTTGGTTTCAAGCCTGGTTACACAGCAGTGGTGCTGAACATGGGGCAGAGCATTCCGGGGGTCTACAGCCAGGACACGAAGGGGACGCCCGTGGAGCGCCTGCCGGTGATGCGGGGGATACGCAACTACTCCGACATCGCGCTCATTGTCGACTTGGCCTCCAGCAACACCCCGGCTACCTGGGTCGCTTTCGCTCACGAGCGCTTCAAGGTCCCGGTGGCGGCGGGCATCACGGCAGTCATGGCCACGGAGTACTATCCCTTCTACCAGTCCAAACAGCTCGTGGGCTTGCTCAATGGGCTCAAGGGCGCTGCCGAGTACGAATACCTCATCGAGAACCCTGACCGGGGAGCCATGGGCATGGCCTCCCAGTCTATTGCGCACGCAGTCATCATCGTGTTTGTCATCCTTGGTAATGTGGGCTACTTCGGGGCACGGCGGCGTCGCCGCGTGACACGTTAGCACTTCGGTCTTGAGGGATATGGCATGGCTGCAGCCGACGCGCTCAGCAATCTGACGACCGGCCAGATCGTTGGTCTCTGGTTACAGGCCGCGTTTACTCTAGCCATATTCTCCTTTTTGTGGTCTGACAACCCGGTCTACAAGCTGGCTGAGCACATATTCGTCGGGATCTCGGCTGGATATGGCGTCGTGCTGGTCTGGCATCAGGCAGTGCTCCCACTGCTGTTGTTCAAGCTTCTGCCACAGATAAGCGGGGGCGCGGAGCTGTCAGCGAACTACTGGGTCGTCATTCCCGGAGCGCTGGGAGTGCTGATGCTGACCCGCTTCTTCCCGAAGTACGACTGGCTATCCCGCTGGCCAATCGCCTTCGTAGTTGGGCTGTACGCGGGCGCTGGCATTCCGGCCGTGGTCCAGGCCAGTATCCTGGAGCAGTCTCAGGCCACCCTGGAGCCCCTGAAGGCCCTGCACGGGCCGCTGATCTGGGGCAGCCCGCCGGTGGGAAGCGACGGCGCCAGCGTCTTGACTGCGTTCAATGCGGTGTTGCTGCTGACTGGGGTCATCTGCACGCTCAGTTACTTCTACTTCTCGCTACCGCATACCGGAATTCTCGGCGTTACCTCCCGTATTGGGATCTGGTTTCTGATGGTGGCCTTTGGGGCTGGGTTCGGCAATACGGTGATGGCGCGGGTTTCCTTGCTCATCGGGCGAGTGCAATTCCTGCTGGAAGACTGGTGGCGCGGGACGGGTATCCGGTTGTTCGGTGGCGGCTGAGAACCGACGAAGAAATTGTGAACAAAACTATTGTACATAGCCATGTCACGCGGCTATAATGGGGCAATAGCGAGCCCGGCGCGTGTGGGCGAGTAGGGCGCGCCGGTTCCCTCCCCACAAGGTCGGGCTAGTTATTGCTCTGAAGAAGACGCCGAGACATTGAACACAGGCGGGTACTGAACCATGGAGGCTGCGACCGTTCTGCTTATCGAAGATCAGGAAGCCGACCGGCGCCTTCTGACTACGGCTCTGGAGAAAGACGGGTACAACGTTCTTCAGGCCAGTAGTGGCGAAGCCGGTCTTGAGTTGCTGCAGCAGAAGCAGCCAGACCTGGTACTGTTGGACTTGATGCTCCCCGGTGTAGACGGGTTGGAGGTCTGTCGGCAGATACGAGCCCGAACCAACATCCCGGTGATCATGGTCACCGGGCGGGACGAGGAGATAGACAAGGTCGTAGGCCTGGAGCTGGGAGCAGACGACTATGTAACGAAACCCTACGGCTTGCGCGAACTGGTCGCCAGGGTGCGGGCCATGCTGCGGCGCTCTATGGCCACCGATCGGGCAGCCGCCCAGAAGCGCAAGCTGGTGTTCCCGCAGTTGGAGATCGATCTGCCAACTCGTACGGTGGTCTGCCAGGGCGAGTCGGTGCGGCTCACCCCCAAGGAGTTTGACCTGCTGTACCACTTGGCCAGCCAGCCGCGCCGCGTTTTCCGACGCGACGAGATTGTCCAGGATGTATGGGGTTACTCGCCGCAGAGCGGTGACCTGCGCACCGTTGACACCCACATCAAGCGCCTTCGCAAGAAGCTGGAGGAAGGCCGCGATGTGCCGTGGTCGCTGGCAACCGTCTGGGGCGTAGGGTACAAGTTCGATGTGGCGGAGTGAAGACGCGCGAAGGACTGGACTGCTAGAGCATGGTGTAGGTCTCCTGTGCTCTCCGAGCGCAGGGCGGACCGAGGCCGAGACCGCCGGCTGGTGAAGGGAGGTGGGAGGTCTTCCCAGTCGTTAGTCGTGCTGGGGGCGGCAAATCAAGCCTTGGAGGAGGCACAGCCATGAAGCGTTCGTACGGGTTCACGTTGATTGAGCTTCTCGTTGTGATCGCGATCATCGCGATTCTGGCGGCCATTCTTTTCCCAGTCTTCGCCAAAGCTCGCGAAAAGGCTCGCCAGACTAGCTGTCTGTCGAACATGAAGCAGCTCATGCTTGGATGCGTGATGTACCGCTCGGATTACGACGGGAAGATGCCGCGCAATGCCATGGCACCAGTAGGCTGCGCGGCGCCGGGGTGGAGCTGGAACGAAGTGATCATGCCTTACGTCAAGAACACGCAGATATTCATCTGCAGCTCCGTTGACATGGCCTGGCAGACCTGCGCCATCGGCTTGGGCCGTAGCGCCAGTGGGTTCGCCGGAGGCTATGCTGCCAACTGCGGGCGCCCCGGAGTCATCGGCCAGATTGGGAACGGCCCCTTTGGGAACACCTACCATCGTGAGTCGCCACGAGAGTCGATTTTCCGCGACGTCGCCAACCTGATCTCGGTCGTGGAGACCACGGTGGGCTGCAACTTCATCTGCGGGGTTGGGCACATGGGTGCGGACAGTGGCAGTCAGACAGGTTGGGATGCTCGCCGTCTGACCCACAACGATGGTATGAATGTTGGCTACTACGACGGCCACGCCAAGTGGCATGGCCGGCAGTTCAGGCCCGAGGAGTTCGGCGTAGACTAGGCGCCTACGGAAAAGCGTAAGACAGTATCGATCGTTCGATATCGCGCAGCCCTGCGTCACGCGCCCGTAGGCGTCCGCAGGGCTGTTGTTGTTTCCAGCGCCGGCTGGTCGGCATAGCTTGGCCTTGATAAGCCATAGCGTGCCGGGGGGACCGACCAGCAGGAAGTGGCCTGTGGCCGCTGAGGTCGCGCACGCGCTAATGCCACCTCCACGGGAGTCCGAGAGCCAGTTGGCTCGTTGTCGTAGAGTCCGCGGGAGGCGGGCTAGAGTCTCATGGAACAGACCGCGGCCTTCGGCGCTGCCGTGACAATCGCAGCAGGCCGTACCCGGCCCCTGCGCTGAGGAGGATCAACACGGAGCTGGATAGCTCTGGCGTGGGGGGGGCCTCCTCGTTTGGCGGCCCATCAGAGGACGACCCACCGTCGGGCAGCAGGAGCGGGACAAGGGCAATCGCGCCGGGAAGCCATGTCAGCCCGATGGAGGAGGATGGGACCGAGTTCTGGGCCACCGCGGTTGCATCCCAGATGGGTCCAGCGCTGGTCATCATAGCCGGCGCTGGTACCGCTGGTACTGCGTCCTCCGGCGTGACGCCATCCACAGCATTGCTGCCCGAAGAAGGATGTTCGCTGTCCGCTGCCGGCACCTCAGTCAGCAGGACGCTGGGCTCAGGCTCGCTCAGAGCCCTCTCGGGCTGTGGTTGCGACTGAGGGTCTGGCTGCTCAGGGGCCGGAACCTTCGTCGCAACTGGTTCCTCTTCGGTGGACGACGTCTCTGGGCGCGCGGGTTCTTGCTGGGCATCCGGATCCCGCGGCGCGGGGCGAGTGCGGGCTCCGGCGGGGATGACTGGCAAGAGACCGTTACCGCAACGGGCGCGAAGGACCGGGGTCCCAGTCGGATCGTGGACGAAGATCGTCTCGCCCCTGCGGACTGTGACGCGGCCGCGGCTCCAGAACAGGTCGTCACCTTCACGGAGCTGTGTGTGCATTGTGGTGTCTTGTTGGGCTTGCGCCACGCGGAGGTGCTCCAGCAGCAGAGGGTCACCGGTCTGTTCTGCCATCTCCGCCAACGCTCGCCGAACTACCGGATCAGCCTGTGCGCTCTGCCGCAGTGCGTCGGTGGAATAGGCCCCCCCAGGCACCACCGACATGGGATAGACCTGTGACGTGTAAGCAGCGGCAGGTCCTGCGGCATTCTTGCCGCCTGCGTCTGCCTCGGGCACAAGCCGATGTCCGGCGCCACAGCCGCTGACAAGCGGGGCAAGCGATAGTGCCAGCAGCATGCCGATGGCAGTCCGCAATAGTGGAGTGCTCCTGCTCGTTCTGCCGTGCCGAGACGCACTGACTTGGCCGGGCGCGGCGTTTCCAGACGGAGAGCGGAAGTGGGGCAGGCGCGATTCTGGATGCCCGCGAATGGACCCGCTATGCTGTGAGGCGCGCAACTGGGACATCTGCTCCCCCCAGGAGAAGCCTCGCGAACGAGGTGGTTCAGTGTTGCACCTTGAGTATACCTTGATCCGATCCTGATGATTCGTAAACTTGGTGGAGGGAAGGGTAACTTTTTGTGACTTCCCTGGGGGGTGCAGCCAGGAGTCCAGCAGGCGCGAAGCCATAGCTCGAATCAGTGCGAGAGCCCCAGAATCCATGGATCCCGGGGCTCTGGATGCAACTCCCCCTAGCCTGAGGCCTTCGGGCAGAGGGAGTGGATTGTGTTGGTAGCGCGGGCAGGATTCGAACCTGCGACCTCAAGGTTATGAGCCTTGCGAGCTACCTGACTGCTCCACCGCGCGTCGCGTCAACGCCATATAGTATAGTGATATGGCGCGGCTTGTGCAAGACATTTCTTCGCCGGCCGCTATCTCAGTCAGTTGCGGGGTCGTGGGTCTCGGGCGGCCATTCGCCCATGGCCAGCAGCTCCTCGACCTCCTCGCGTCCCGGCAGAGACGGGATGGCACCCTCTCCGGTAGCGGTGATGGCCGCGGCCGCGTTGGCGAAGGTGAACGCGTCTCGGAGGTGTTCGCTGGTGAGGTCCGCGATATCCAGGTCCGACGCCAGTATGCTCACAAGCGCGGCTGCGACGAAAGCATCACCGCACCCCGTCGTGTCCACCACAGGCACTCTGAATGCTGGTAGCTCGAGAAGTGTGTGTCCGTTGTACACCGCGGCTCCGAGAGGGCCCCGAGTTACGGCAACGAGAACGGGCCCCATGCTGTGAAGCGCTCTCATGCCGCTGGCGAGGTCGCTATGGCCTGTGAGGAAGAGCATCTCCTCTTCACTGACTTTGAGGAAGTCGCAGCGCTCCGTGACCTGCAGCATGGCGTCCAGGGCCTCCTCCCGGGACGGCCAGAGAGGGGGACGCAGGTTGGGGTCAAGGCTGATCGTGAGGCCCTCGTCCTCCGCGATCTGCAAAGCCCTCAGAGTGGCGCTTCGTGCCGGCTCGTTGATCAGTGTGATCGTCCCGAAGTGAAAGATCGCCCCCTGGCTGATGTAGTCAGGGTCGATGTCTTGGGGCGTGAGGAACTGGTCCGCGCTGCCCTTGACGTGGAAAGCAAAGTCAGGCACCCCACGCTCGTCACGGGCAACGAACGCAAGCTGCGTGGCGTACTCATCGGTCATCAGGAAACTCTGCAGGTCCACGCCCGCATCCCACAGCGTCTGTCGGAGATACTCACCGAAGGGGTCCTTGCCGACCTTGGCGATGAGACCCGAACTGGCCCCGAGGAGGGCACAGCCTGCCGCCACGTTCGTGGGGGCACCGCCAGCGGCCTTCGTGAACCCAGGGGCCTGCACCAGGTTCAGGCCAACCGCCGTGGCAACCATGTCTATGAGCGCCTCACCAAGGCAGATGATATCCGGCACGATCCTGCCTCCTTCCGCTAACCTCGTACTTGTGCAACGCTTGGCCGGGCAGCAGTGGCGCTTCCTGTTCACCCCTACGGACCTATCGGTGATGCGCCGAGGGCCGATAGCTCTACCATGCTCTTGAGAGCCGCATACCGGTGCGAGATGTCCTCCGGGCGCGTGGCAATCAGACCTGCCACCCCAAAGGCTTCCACGCAGCGGGACGCCATGACAGTGGCAACTGCCGTGGCCCGGCGCAGGTGAGCTTCATCAGTGACGCCAGCTCGGGCCAGATAACCAATGAACCCGCCGGCGAAGCTATCACCCGCTCCGGTCGGGTCCACCACGTCAGGCAATGGATAGCAAGGCAGGTTGATACTGAACTCGCTGGAAACGAGGGTCGCGCCGTACTCGCCTTTCTTCACCATCACGTACCGGGGGCCCATCGCCAGAACTTCCTGGGAGGCTCGAACGAGGTTTGGCGTGCCGGTGAGCTGTCGCAGTTCAGCGTCGTTCAGCAGCATCATGTCCACCCGGCCCAGGACCTGCAGGAGGTCATCCCGGCTGCTCTCGATCCAGAAGTTCATGGTATCAGCCATGACGAACCTGGGTGCCGTAATCTGGTCCAACACCGACAACTGTAGGGACGGGGTGATGTTGGCCAGGAATACGTACTGGGCGGCGCGGTAGGCAGGCGGCAGGACGGGATGAAAGTCGGCGAACACCCCCAGGTCGGTGGCCAGCGTCTGAGCAGAGTTCATGTCATACTCGTAACGGCCAGACCAGCGAAAGCTGCGTCCGCCCGGTACCACCTGGACGCCGGACAGGTCCACATTGCGGCTCCTGAGGGCCTCCAAGGCCTCCGAAGGGTAGTCATCGCCAACGACGCCAACGAGGCGGACAGGTGAGAAGAAGCTCGCCGCCGCCGAAGCGTAGACGCCAGCGCCGCCCACGATCTCCTGGGCAGAGCCAAAGGGTGTCTCGAGCGTGTCCAGAGCCATCGAGCCGACTATCAGCACATGGTTCATTCTCGTTCCCTCGTCGAGCAAGTCACTGCTGCGATCTGTAATCTCCTGACAAGGGATCAGGCGGACGGAGCAGATGCGCGAAGGTCAGGAATACGAGACTCGGCAGCGCCGCCAGACGCGGCAGGCGACTGGGTTCCTTTGCGACGCGATAGAGCCACTCCAGTCCGCATCTTTGCATCCAGAGCGGGGCACGCCGTTTCAGCCCCGAGATGACATCGAAACTTCCACCGACACCGATACATACCGGCACCCCCAACTCCTGCAGGTGAGCCTTGATCCAGCGCTCCTGACGCGGTATGCCGAGCGCCACGAATAGAGCGGCCGGTCTGCGGGCCGCGATGTCAGCGACGATCAGCGGCTCTTCCTCGGCGGTAAAATAGCCGTCATGGCAGCCGGCCACTAGCAGGTTCGGCACCTGCTGCTTGAGCTTCTCGGCGGCCTTCTCGGCGACACCGGGAGCAGCCCCCAGGAGGTAGACGGAGCGGCCCATTCGGGCAGCCACCCGACAGATCTCTGACACCATGTCACAGCCCGAGACTCTGGCATCCAGCGGCAGACCGAGGAGTCGGGCCGCCAGGATGACGCCAGCCCCATCGGCAGTGACGAGGTCAGCCTCATTGATGATCGCGCGCAGTTCGCCGTCGTGTTGCGCCTTCATCACGCCGATGGCGTCGCTGGTGACGATCATGTGGGGACGGTCTTCGCGGATGAACTGCTCAACGCGCGCCATGGCTTGGTCCATCGTCACACGATCCACACGAACGCCCAGGACGTTGACCGCGCCTGCCGGTTGCGCGGGTGGATGGGCTGGCTTCATCAGACGGAGAATGACGAACAGCAGGATGCCGCCGGTGAGCGTGACGCTCAGCAGAAGCAACGTCTTGACAACGAAGGTCACCTCAATAAGAGCGACCAGCAGGAGCGCCAGGGCGCACAAGACAGCCGTACCGCTGAGCAGTACAAGAGTAACCTGGGTGACGCTGTACCCCTGACGGAGGAGCAACTCATGGAGGTGGGGGTGGGGGCGGTCGAGCAGTCCGCCACGGCGGCCGCGGATGAGGTCACCCAGCCATGAGCAGGTGGCTGCGAAGACAGGTACGCCAATGATCATAAGGGGCAGCAGGGCCACAAGAAACGCCGTGTGCTTGAGTGCGCCGGCAACCGCTACAAGGCCAACGAGGAAACCGAGCAGATGGCCGCCCGCAGTGGCCTGCCCGTGGGTGAGGCGCGGAGCGAAGGGCAGCATCCCAAGACAGGCGGCAGCAACGGTCAGAGCAAGCAGAGCGGCCAGCTCTCCGGTTACCTGCGGCTGCAATCGGCATACAGCATACAGGGTCCCCGCGGCCAGCGCACCAATGCCAATGGACACGCTCGGGATAGTTGCCGCCCGGGCGAAGAGCGCGCCCGACAGCGCCAGCCACAGCACGGTTGCCACAGGGCCAACCCAACCGAGGTCAAAGAACTGGGTCGCGAACGGAACCTTGAGGAAGCGCACACACAGGCCCTGGGTGCAGAGGAAGGCGCCGGCAAGGACGGTTGCAGCGAGGCGCAACCCGCGTGAGGGCTGCCACACGTCGGTGAGGGCCGCCACAGCCAGGACGAAAGCGGCTGCGCCGAGGATGGCCGCCAATGGCGGTCTGCCGCCGCCAGCCAGCGCTCCCGCGGCAACGGCAACCAGCAGAACCGGACCGGACGGGTCGGTACGGCCAGACATTTGTGGGAGGCGAATCGCCGCGCGCTCAACCAGTCGTGCGGCGGCCGCGGACGCGGCCAGGGCAGTCAGTATGGCGACAAGAAAGGGAGTGGCAGGCAGCAGAGACATCGCTTGCTCCGACGGATGGAAACTGGGTTGTCACTCACCGGGACTGTCTTCGGAAAGGCTGCGCCCGTCCCGGGAGTTTGCCGCCAGAGAGTGGTTAGGTGCCATGCTCCCAGCTCGACAGATAACGGCGCTGCTCAGGGGTGAGTTCATCAATGGTGATACCCATTGACTGCAGCTTGAGCAGGGCGACTTCCTGATCAATCTCCATGGGCACAGCGTGCACATCGACTGCGAGGCAGTCGCAACGGGCCACGAACTCAGCGCAGAGAGCTTGGTTGGCGAAACTCATGTCCATCACTGCTGCAGGATGACCCTCTGCCGCAGCGAGGTTGACGAGTCGCCCCTCGCCAAGCACGTAGAGCCTCCGCCCGTCATCCAGCCTGTACTCCTGGGTTCCGGGCCTGATCGCACGTGTCTGAGTGGCCATGCTGGCCAGGGCCTTGAGGTCGACCTCCACATCGAAATGGCCGGCGTTGCAGAGGATGGCCCCATCCTTCATCACTGCGAAGTGCTCGGCGCGGATCACCGAAGTGTCCCCAGTCACTGTGACGAACACATCGCCCACTCTCGCCGCGTCAGCGATCGGCATGACCTGGAAACCGTCCATGGCGGCCTGGAGAGCCGCCAGCGGCTCGACTTCGCAGATGATGACCTTGGCCCCCGCACCGGCGGCCCGCCGTGCGACGCCCTTGCCGCACTGACCGTAACCGCAGACAACGAAGTTCCTGCCGGCGAGCAGGATGTTGGTGGCGCGCAAGATACCGTCGAGGGTTGACTGTCCGGTCCCGTAGAAGTTGTCGAAGAGGTGCTTGGTCTTGGCGTCATTGACGGCTATGACGGGGTACCTCAGGGCTCCCTCCGCCGCCATGGCTCGCAGGCGGATGACGCCCGTCGTTGTCTCCTCCATGCCGGCCACGATCTGGGATATGAGATCCTGCCGGCCCGTGTGCAACGTGTTGATAAGGTCCGCGCCGTCGTCAATGGTGATGGTCGGTTGCAGGTCCAAAACGGCATTGATGTGTCCGTAGTAAGTGTCACGGTCCTCGCCATGCACCGCGAACACCGGGATGCCCTCGGCAGCCATCGCGGCGGCAGTGTCGTCCTGCGTGCTCAGCGGGTTGCTGGCACACAGCGCGACCTCAGCACCACCCGCGACCAGCACCCGCATCAGGTTTGCCGTCTCCGTGGTGACGTGCAGGCAGGCGGCGATGCGCTGGCCCTCGAGTGGTCTCGTCCGGGCGAACCGCTCACGAATGAGGTTCAGAACGGGCATCTGCCGTTCTGCCCACTCGATCCGCAGTGCTCCTCCGGCAGCGAGTTCCGGACTGGCTATGTCGAATCTCATCAGTCGCTCCCTTTGTCCCCCCTATCGGGGGTAGGCGGCTCCCGCCGCCGTTGTCACGCCCGGGCAACCAGATCGCCAATGGTGGAACGGACATACCAGGCAGCCGCCTCCTGCCAGGGGCGCAGAGGAGGCTGGCCCAGGTCTGCCCAGCGGTCGTTGGCAAGCGGCGCGTAGCGGGGGCGGGATGTCACACTTCCCCAGTCGGCACTCGAGATGGGACAGACACGCGTAGTCAGACCAGCCTCGCGCACGGCCAGACGCGCCAGTTGAAACCACGAGCAGATGCCCTGACCTGTCAGGTGCAAGACCCCCGTCACGTCGCTTGCTGCCACTATCCACAGAGCAGAGGCCAGGTCCGTTGTCAGCGTCGGTGACCCGTATTCGTCGGCGACCACTCTAAGCTCGGCACGGCTCTGGGCGGCTCTGAGGATCGTTGCTACGAAGTTCTTGCCTGCTGGTCCATAGAGCCACTGCGTCCGCACGATACAGTGGTCAGGGAGCCGCGCCACCGCCCGCTCTCCCCGTAGCTTGCTCTCACCGTAGGGATTCAGCGGCCCAACACGATCGTGTTCCCGGTAGGGACGGCCCAGCGTGCCAGGAAAGACATAGTCGGTGCTGATGTACACCAGACGGTTTCCAATGGCCATACAGGCCTGAGCAAGAAGCTCCGTCGCCACGGCATTGTTGGTCATGGCTCGGTCCGGATCTCGAGTGCAACCGTCCACATCAGTCCAGGCGGCGCAATGAATGACGGCATCCGGGCTATGCTCAGAGATGAGTTTCGCGGCAACACCGGGCTGAGACAGGTCACCGTCGTTGATGTCCACCGGCACCACGTCCACACTCGGCGGCGCCGCGAGGCATAGTGCCACTCCGAGCATCCCCTGGGCTCCGGTAACCATGACGCGTGCCATACCAGACCTCCGCGGGACAGGTTAGCAGCGAGGGACGCTCCGAGTCAATGCAGCTAGTGCGAAAGAGCGTAGGCCACGATGTTGATGCCCATCCGCAGTGCTGCCTCACGCGCCTCAGGGGGGTCCTGGTGGACGTCCGGGCTCTCCCAACCATCGTTCAGGTCGGTGTTGAAGCTGTAGAACAGCACGAGCCGGCCCTGGTGGATAATGCCATAGCCATGGGGCGGGCCACCGTGGTGTTCGTGTATCTTCGGCAAACCGCCCGGAAAGTCATACACGCCGTGGTAGACCGGGTGGTCAAAGGGGATCTCCACGAGGCTGTTGGCCGGGAAGAGCACCTTCACTGCCTGTCGGAACGACTCATCCATGCCGTAGTTGTCGTCTACGTGCAGAAAGCCACCGTGCTGGAGGTAATCGCGCAGGAGCCTTGCCTCGGCTTCAGTGAAGGCAATACGGCCGTGGCCGGTGGCGAAGAGGATGGCGTAGTCAAACAGACGCCGATCGGTTAGCCCCACGATCCCCGGATTCGGATCAACTTCAAGACCCAGACGGCTGCGCACGGCCGCGATGAGATTCGGGACCGAGGTCGGGTTGGCGTACCAGTCACCTCCGCCGCCGTACTTGAGGCGTCCGAAGCGCAACGGACTGGACAGGGCAGCGTGGGTCGCACCCGAGAGCAGATAGAGGCAGAGCAGGAGACAGCGGAGCCAGACCGCCATCGTCTATTCCTCCGGGCCTGGCGCGGCGCCGGAGGAGTCAGCGCCCACCGGCGGCGTGGGCGCCCCTGGCTCTGCCTTCTTCTTGCGCAGGGCCACTCCGGAGACCTTGTCGGCCTTCACCCACTCCTCATCAACGTGGATGACGGCTTTCTCGCACCGCATCTCGTCTCCATCCCTGGACTGAATCAGAACGTCACCCGTGAGCGTGATCAGACGCTCGAGGTCCTGGTACACCGCTTCGTTTGCAAAGACGGTCCTGTCCTGCTGGACTGCCTTCACCCGCGGCGTAGCCACCATCCTCTTCTGGTCGTCCGCGTAGTAATAGTCAACCCGCTCACAAGTGATATACGTCGGGCGGTAACGTGCCTCGCCAGGCGGCAGCGGCTTGCCCTTACCCGGCGCTTTGTCCGGCGCGTTGGCTTCGGCGGCTGCCCGGGACAGGTTCTGTCCGTCCGGTGGTGCTGGAGTGTGCTTGTGGGGGCCCTTGTCTCGTGAGACCGACGCTTTCCAGTCAGGTGCCCCCCGCACTCCCTGGCTGTCCGGCTTCTTCTGGGCCACGATCCGCACATTGCCCGTGACAGTGATGAACTCGTCGTCGAAATCAGCGGTCAGCAGGTCACCCGTGATCGTCGCCTCTTTGTCCACAACCTTGAGATTCCCGCTGGCCGTCATACTGTTAGCCTGCTCATCATAGTCCGCTGCATCACAGTACAGCCTGACATCCCGGGTCAGGATACGGACATTGCCGCGGAGGTGGTGCGGGCCAGTGTCGCTCTCTGACTGCAGCAGGTCGGCCCACTCGATGATGACCCGGTCGTCCTGCTCTGGGGTGTCGGGTGCCGTCGAGGTCTCGTTCCCTGCGGCCTTGGCTGCCTTGCCCTCATTGGAGTCGGCCGGGGGAGCCGCGCGCTGCTGCGGCAGCGCGGTCGGCGCCACCAGCAGTATAGCGCCGAACAGGAGGGCTAGTAGACAACGCCAGTTCTTGCACATGTCCTGTGGTCACCGGGGAAGCGGTGTGGCCTGGCTTCTCCTCGGGCTCAGTATCGCCTGCACCTTGCGCATCTCAAGCGTCTCGGTCGCAACGTTATAGACCAGTTGTCGCCCCATGAGCTTGTTCCCGTTACTGTAGAAGCGCACCAGCCCGGGCACACGGACGATGTCGGTGTCAGGGAAATAACTCAGGTCACGGGCCGCCATCGAGGCCTTTCGCGCTCTGACCGTGACAAGGCCCGGGCAGTGCACTCGGCGTTCCTGCTCGATCCAGCGCAGCCGGTCCGTGCTGATCAGGGCACCCTCGCTGGTGGTGGCTCGGACGTCTCCTGACACCTCCAGAGTGCCATCTGCCGTGTTCCCTTTGGCCTGCTGGGCGGTGAGCCGGATCGCCGGGGTGCCGGTCTTGTCGTAGATCACCGCCTCCTCCATGCCCCCGGCGGAGATGGCGTTCGCTCCGGCAGCGACCTTCAGGTCCTTGAGCTGAACATGCCATGCCGTGCGTCCGCGGACCGTCTGGCGGATCACGGGGCGCGTCACACTGATCTCCTCACGGTTGCCAGAGGTCGCGGCTGGCGTCGCGGGGGACGTCGTACCGGCATCCTTGGCCGCGCCCTCGGGCCGTAGACTGCGATAGCCTACTATTCCGAGCGCCAAACCCACCGCCAGCGCGACGACCCCGACTGCAGCCCGTAACCGGCGATCACCTGGCATGGCTTCCACTACCGGCGGATGTCGAAGGCGCCCAACGCATGTTCTCGGCGCATAGTCATCGGTCCCATTTGCCTACAGGCCCAGTCAAAAGAAGGGCGCCGGCCGCCTATAGGGGTGGCGGCGGTGGCGGCGAGTTACTCAGCGTGATATTCGCCGTGACACTGGCCTGGTTCGTGACGGTGACGGTGGCGCTGCCACTGGTCTGGCCGTCAGCGCTCACCGCCATGACGGTCTGTCTACCGATGGGTACGTTGTACAATGTGTACGAGCCGTCGGACTTGGTCAGAGCCTGTTTGCCCCCGGCCTGGACCGAGGCGCCGGAGGCGGCCGATCCCGCCTCGGTGACCACGCCTGTCACCTGTCCAAACCCCTGTAAGAGCGCCGGGCGCAGGTACACGGTGTTCACGCTCAGCCCGCCACCGACGTACGAGATGGGTTCGATGGCGGTCTGATAGCCGTCGGCAGCCACCGTGATGGTCCGGGCTCCTGCGGGCACGTTCTGGAGGGAGAACTGACCATTGCTGTCGGTGGTGTCGGTCTGGCCGGTGCTAGCCACCACACGCGCGCCGCTGACAGGGGTCAGGTCCCCATCGTCGAGCACCCTTCCCTGGAGAACAAGCAGTGATGCACCGCCTCCCCCACAGCCTGGCAACCATAGAGCAGCGACAAATGCTATGACCAACGGTAACAAAGCGGTCGTGGGCAGACTGCGCAAAGCGGTGACCTCCTCGAGTTTGGACGCTCTGTAGCCAAGAATGTACCAGAAACCGATGGGGTGCTCAATAGCGGCCCCAGGGATCGGTGGTGCTTGTCATTGTACCGTGAGCACGAAATCAATGCCCGACAGGACCCGCCCGCCCCCGGGAACGGTCACCGTCCGGCGCACTGAACGGTCGCCGTAGCTTGCCGTGAGACGGTACTCGCCCGGCGGGATGAACATGGTGTAGTTGCCCGAAGCGGGTGTTGTGCAGCGGGCCCACTCCCGACCGGTGGCCAGCTCAACCGCGACGACGACGGCGCCCGAGTTGTCCGTAGCGCCGATGAGGGTCACAGTGCCCTGCACGTTGAAGGGACTCTCCGGCGGCTGTGGGGCAGATGGTGTCATCGCGATCCGCAGGCGCGCCATGCCGGGCAGTACCTCGACGACGGCGGTGTAGTCGTCGTAGCCGCTGAGGGAAGCGTGCAGTTCCTGACTCCCCACCGTGACGCCGGTGAAGGCGAACTCGCCCGTGGTGTCGGTGAGAACAGGGGACGACGTACCCAAAGTCACCCTGACCCCTGACAACGGTGCATTGGTGAAGGCATCCACAACCGTTCCGCTGACGTCAATGACCGTGCTGCCGGGAAGCAGCTTGAGCGTGACCACGGGATTCTGGCTTCCTCCCGAGTCCTGGACCACATTGATGGTATCGGTCGCAGTGACGTAGTTCGGCGCTTCAGCGCTCAGTCGGCTGACGCCGATGGGTATCCCACCGACGACGAACCCCCCTTCGGCGTCGGTGTACCCACGGACCTCGGTGGTCCCCGTGACATCAGTATGCGCGAACCGCACCAGCGCCGACACTATGGGGGCGCCGGTTGCGCTGTCGGTGACCTTGCCCGACACAGTGCCGGTCAGCTCGGGGTCTGCTGGCTGCAACTCGACCGTGTAGAAGGTCACCACGGTCATGCTGATCTGGATCAGTTCGGCAAAGGTGACATACCCCGGCGCCGTCACCGTCAGGGGCTGCACCGGAGGAGTGCCTGTCCCGAAAGGAACGTCGCGGAGGACAACACTGCCTTCCGCCGGCGTGATGGTTCCACGCACCCCTCCGCAGATGGCGATGGCCTCGACGGCAATAGGCTCTTTGGTCTCGGCGTCCACGGCGTCAATGACCGCAATCGCTGCCGTCGGGGCCGGTGGCACTTCGGGACCAATGCCCCCGCAGCCGCTCAGGCCAGCGATGATGGCACCACAGATGGCAGCGAGACATAGAACGACCCTGCCGTCTGACAGAGCGACACGGGTGGCCATTACGTCATGGCGATTGCGGTGGCTGTGTTGGCTTCTATCCATCATAGCCACCGCCGAACCGTGAATGTGTGCGCCGCACGGGCCGCGGAGCCTTGCTGGTCGCGGGCCGAGATCAGCACCCGGTAGGTGCCGTTGCGGACCGCCTTGCCCCGGGCATCGCGGGTGTTCCAGCTCACGACGTGCCGTCCCGCAGAGCGCGTGTGTCCAGCAGCTAGCACGCGGACCAGGGCTCCACGAGAGTCGCGTACCTCAATGTCAACACACGCCGGCAGGGAAAGTGCGTACGTGAAGGTGGCCATGGGTCCCACCGAGCGGGCACTCAGTCCACTGATGGTGAGCGACAGAGGAACCGTACCCGTCTCGATCGCCAGCCGTCGTCTGCCGCCTTGTGCACCGGTTCGGAACCGGTAGTGAGGCATCGCCTTCATGCGACTGCGCCTGCCCGTGGCGGGATCGAGCAAAACCGGCTCGATCCCTCGGGGCAAGGATGAGACCTGCGGCCACGACAGCGTCACCAGCGTTCGGGGGAGGCTGCAGCTCACCTCGAAGTCCCAGCGGTGGCCGTGTGCGCCCAGGGACCGTACGTCCGTCAGGTACTCTCCCGACTGGGCCCCCCAGTCCGTGTGGGGAAAGCGCACCTGCGCGTAGTCATCAACCCCGGGGGGCGCCACAAGGTCCAGGTGGTCAGGACCGTCGAGGGCCGTTGGGCCACACCCCAACCAGGCCGCCTCCGACCAGAGTGGGCCCGCGCTCACGACCAATGGAAGTCGCCATGTTACCTCCGGGCGAGTGGAGGTGTGCTGACTGGCCGTCTGCATGGTGCCCGGAGTGCCCAGACTTCGAGCGGCTGCGGTCGCTGTGTTGGCGGGGAAGATCAGGGCGGCCCCGCTGGGGGCGAGACAGCGCACCCAGTAGCCGGCCCAGGGGCTAAGGCTGGATTCGAGCTTGTACCCGGCTGTCTGGTCATAGGCAAACAGGCTGTCCTGGACCAGACGCTGAACCACGGCTTCTGACCAGTAGAGAGGCGCGGCGTCGCCTTCCCTGACCTGCAGATCGGTCAGTGTCACAGTCGATCGCCTGGGGCTCCCGATGAGGTTCCAGCCGGGAGCCAGCGGCAACTCGTAATCCCTCGCCGGATCTGGCTCAACGCCCTCAAGGATGACCGTGGTGTCATCGGCAACGCGAAGCCAGTAACCCTGGCCGGGGTTCTTGAAGGGAAACGATGGCCAGAGGCGATACTTGTTCTCGGCTGCTTGCAGGGGGTCCCACCACGCCATCAGCAGCCGCTCAGGGCTGATGCCCAGGACCGCGGAGGCGTCAGGATTGAGCGGGAGCAGCGGCAGCGACATGAGATGCAGGCCGTTGATACCATACTCGAAGGTGTGGGTCAGCGTCGCCTGTGGTCCCGCCTCGATGAAGCAGCAATAGGAGTCCCACCCGATGTTGAACCGCCGCGTGACAGCATCTCCCGACCCGCTGGTGAAGGTGATAGCCACCTGCCGCGGCGTCAGAACCCCGGTAGTCAGCCGATCCCCCCACACCCCCCGCTCCACAGGCACGTCCGTGAGCTCAGCAGTGCTCGACTGCACGGCGAGCGACCCGTCGTCCATGCCGAGGATCGCCCCATAGATGTTGTTCTCTCCCGGGTCAAAGCCTCTCATGCCGTAGGCGAAGGGGTAGTAGCGCCGAAGCCCCGCGACATCAATCTGCACCGTCACCCGTTGCGGCCCCCCGATGTTGTAGAAGGTGGGGAGGAGGAAGCCCTCGCCAGGAGTCGTACCGCCCGGCGGTATGTCAATGATGTTGCCCTCCTCGGCATAGAGCTGGATGTCAAAGGTATCATTCCAGTAGACCGTCCTGGCTTGTCCGCCGAACGGCGTCTCGTCGCCGTCAGGAAGGGTCTCATAGAGCTCGCAGATGAGGGCGACCGACTGCGTCAGCGGTATGTTCCAGGTATAGAGCTTGGGGCCAGTGCGTACGCTTGTGTCCAGCACGTACTGACGTTCGTACCACTCAGCAAACGGGAGCCCCTCCACGACTGGCAGCGCCTGCGCAGCCAACTCCTTGAGCGACGGGACGTCGCCCGGGAGGGTAGTGGTGAAGTTGGCGTAGTATCGCTGGTTGAACTCGGCGAAGAAGGCGGGGTCCTCGATCCAGCACTTGAGCCAGGCCGCCCGCGCCATGGCGATACGCCACACCAGCATGTTCGTGGTTCCGGAGGAGGGATAGAAGGTGCTGTTGCCAAGCTCCGGCAGGTTCTGGCACTCATAGACCGACAAGGCGTAGAAGGGACCGGGGTCAATGGGGTCGTAGCCTGGTGAGACCCCGGGCTGGGTTTGGATGGCGTAGGCCGCGGCCCCGATCATCCCCTGTTCCCAGGCGTCATAGAAAAGGATAGCATCATCATGGAAAGCGTTGAGCACCAGCATCAGAAGAACATAGGTGTCCTCGGGGAAGTTGCCGCTAAGCGGCGGCAACCTTATCTCGTTGGCGGCCGCATCATAGATTCCTCCCTGAAGCTCCTGCAGGGTGCTATCCTGAATGACCTTGACCGTCAGATCGAAAGCCGGTGGGCCATAGATCAGCCTTGCCTTCGGCATCGCAGTGGCAAGGTAGCTCTCCAGCGCGGCCTGGTCACCGGCACTCCAACCCTCGAAGATGAACCTGATGTCGTTGGTGGCGGCACCGAGGCCTCCGTCCTGCGCTGTCTGCATCAGGTCTGGCTGGACCAGGCGACCGTTGCGGGTGTGAACGACTGTGCGCGGGAACCGCAGTCTGGCCGAACGCGGTACCAGTCCGGCGGCCTTCAGCTTTTTCAGCGTGGCTACTGCTGAAGCCAGTCGGGCCGGTTCATGCTGTGTGCTCACGGCGTACCCCACGCCTGCGGTGTGGAAGGCGTACTCCCACTCCTCGACCACGACGGCGCCCTGAGGCCCGTTGCAGCGCGAGTTGAAGGCAACGTTGGTCGTGTTGTGGAAGGGCGTGGCCGGAGCACTGCCAGCCGTGCCGATGGATGCCAACAGGGCGGCTGCCTGAAGCCAGCGCGCCGTGCTTCTCCCGTGCTGCATTATCACCACCACACCGAACGCAGGTCGTCGAGCATTTGCCATTCATCGCGCGGGGGGCCAAAGGTCTGTGGCCCTGCACCGGCGCGGTCTTCGGGGCCTGTCGGGCCCGCGTCCGGCGGGCCGCCGGGGAAGTCCTGGCCAGGCTCCACGGGACCAAAGAGGTCGTCCACACCAACCGCCGGCTGTCCCCCGCTGGTGTCGCTGAAGTCTCCAAGACCACTGCGGAAGCCACCGAAGTTGCTGCCAAAGGTGCTGTAGCCCTGGGGCCGACTGAAGCCTCCATAGCTGCCACTCATGCCATACTGCCCATAGCTGCTATAGCCGCCGCTGCTGAAGGTGCCAAAGGGATTGCTGAAGGCGTTATCGTAGGAATCCTGTCGGTTGAAAACGCGCATCTGCTCGAACGTTCCGTAGCCGGTGCCCAGGTTGGTCATACCATAGCCGGTCTGCAGACCTGGCCCGGCGCGATAGCCGCCGAAGTTGCTGAGTGAGGTGGGTCCGTAGGCCCCCGGCCCGGCATAGGCACTCTCCGACCCAGAGCCGATACTACTACTGAACTGCGTGGACAAGGTGACCATGAAGTTGTTGGCGATGTAGTTCTGACTCGGAGGGGTCAGGTCAGTGTTGCCATAGCGTGGATCGCTGTTGCCATCAGAGAGGTTGCGGATATACCGGTAGCCGACTGTGACATCGGCCAGACGACCCACTCGGCGTCGGTACCCGACATCAACTTGCTGCTTGTTGAAGTTGGCATACCCGCCGTCGTACCTGGAAGTCTCCGCGCTCAGCACCAGCTCCGAATCCTGGCTCAAGGTGTACGTGATCTGCCCCCGGAGATCGCTTAGGTTGTTGGCCACGATGCGCATCTTCTGGTTGGACCCAAACCCGCTGTACGTAGGGCTGGTCCCGTTCTGTCTGTTGTAGCTGAGGGCCACACCCCAGGGGCTGTCCGGCAGCCGGTAATTGGCTCCTATGGTCAGCATACTGTTATCGACAACCCCGCGCCCCTCCTCAAGGAAGGCCATGCGGTCCTTGCCGAGCGTGGCGTTCAGAGAGAGCTTGTCATTCACCTGCCAGACGGCAGAGAGGCTCCGTGTGACCTGGTCGCTGTCAGCCAGATACCCCACCGAGCCGCCGCTGGTGTAGCGACGCTTCATGAGAGAGAAGTCCAGGTTGATCTTGCTGCTGGGGCGGTAGGAAAGAGAGAAGCGGGACCCGTTGTCCTCATAGCGGTTGGTCTCCGTGTCGCCATCGGTACCGCCGTCACCCCCGCCAGGGTTCAGGGCGGTCCATACCCCCGCCATATAGGTGCCATATGTGTCGCCGTCGTAGTAGCCACTTGAGACGTTGCCTACGGACTCCGTCGTGGTCCTGTCCCAGCTCAGGTCGATCTTGTCGGACGGGGTCCAGCGCACGAGAAGCTGCGAGGTGTTCGATGACGAACTGTTCGTGGTCCCCAGAGCGTCTGATGTGTTCCGTCCTCCGCTCAGGCTAAATGATAGCCGGGAGCTTGGCCTGTAGTTCGCGGACCACTGCATCTGGCGTGTCTTGGTGCCTGTGCGGTCTGTGTCGCTCGTCGCGTCGGCGGACGTGAAGAACTGGTCCGCGTCATACAGACTGAACTGGAGTGAGAACGGCTTTGCGGTCGGGGCATAGTTCAGTTGGTAGGCGGTGGTCGTGAAGCTGCTGTCGTCGCCTGCACCGCGGCGGTTGCTCATGCTCTGGCGCATGATGGCCAGCGTGGGCCATCCCGGGAAATCGAACCTGAGCTCCAGATCGTCACGCAAGCTACTGATCTCCAGTCCGCTGACATCGGAATCTTGCGCTGTTCCGGAGCTCAGTGAGCTGTAGCCTCCGCTATAGCCTCCGTAGCCGAAGGTCCATCCCTCACTGCTGGTCAGGTCAGAGTGCCTGGCGGCCAGGTCTATGTGCTCACTCACCTTCCAGTTGGCCATCAAGTCGAGACCCTTGTCGTGGCGATAGAACCCCACGGCATCCAGGTAAGTGAAGGTAGGGGCCGTGTCCCGGTACTCGGTGACCAGGCGGAGGTTCTTGGCATTGTAAGTCAGATTGGCGCGATAGGCGTCGCCAGTGTTAGTTGCGTCACCGCCCTCGCTGCGGCCCCACTCAGCCTGCAAGTTGAGTTTCGGCGAGAAGTGGTAGAGGACGTCAACACCCGTCAGCGTCTGCTTGCCGGGGACCAGGTCTGTGCTGAGGTCATAGTAGTAGCGGACGACGACGAGGGCGGTCGCCGGCACCGACCGGCGGAAGATGATGCGCCCGATCTGGCGATACGAGTCGAAGTCCACCCCCTCGCTCTGCTCGACGTTGTCCACCAGCACGGTCAGCGCTTGGTTGATGATCCTGGTCTCGCCCTGGTAGATCACCTGTGAACCGTTGGGGATGATTGGTCGGTAGTTGACGTCAAATGGACCGGTCGAACCTGAGCCCTGGAAAATGTCTTCCTGGTACCCTACAGTGTCGCGCCGGGATGCCTCACTCCCTCGGTCCTGAGTGATCATGGTGGCCCCGATCCGCAGCCGGTCACCCATCAGGGGGATCTCGGCACGGCCGCCATAGAGTGTGCCCGCTGAACTCTGGAAGCCCGAAGACTGGTAGCTCACGGCGACAGTAGCCGTGTCGGGGATGATCTTGGGTGGTCTGCCTTCGACCTCAAACCAGAGCTGACCAGTGTCGTAGTCAAGTCGGTAGTCCTCACCGAACACCTGGACCTGCTCGTTGATCTTGACGACCTCGGTACCCTCAATGACTGGTGTGTACGTCAGGAAAAAGGGACCACTTGTGTTGTTGCCCGGGAAGGTCTGGTAGCGAGTGAGGCCGCGTTCCTCCGAATAGAATACGCGGGCCAGACCCTTGCCAACGCGCTGATCGAGTTGCCAGCCTGTTACCGGCTTGGAGAAGCTTACGTACTGGTTGCCCGACAGGTCGATGTTGAGATCGCCGTAGTAGACTGCGGTGTCATGCCCCACATACCCGACGACCCATCGTCCGTAGCTGGGGCCGTAGCCGGTGGATGAGAGGTCGGCTTTGAAGGCAAACTCCTTCCATATCGGGCCCTCAAGACTCAGGCTGCTGGTCCGTATGAGCGGAGCGGTGTCCCAACGCTGACCCTCGTAGGCGTAGCGGGATCCCTGTAGCATGCTCTGCTGCAAGGTCAGGCTTTGCTGGCCGCTGACCTGAACCCCCTGGAACAACCCCCAGTCTTTGAACAGACGCTGGATGCCCTTCAACGGGTTGGCATTGGCCGGGGGGCTGGCCGCAGGCACGGTCAACCCCACGACCAGGAGTGTGATCAGTGTACTCTTGGGCGGGTAGTGGCGCATGGCAGTCATTGTAGTCACTCGACTGGGGGTTTGACTACCTATCTGAGCTGATGGTTCCCGCCAATGACACCCGCCGGAATGTACGGGCGGTACTTTGCACTCCAGTCTACCAGAGGTCTCCCATGGGCCGCCCTGGGCGGAACGCACGCGGGGAGGGATTGGGTCCCAGGCTGGCGAAAACCACACCAGCCCTGCTTCAGGAGGGGAGCAAATCGTATGCGCGCCATTATCCTGACGTTTGGGGCCCTGGTCGCCATATTGTTAGGGGGTTGTCAGCCCTCCCAGGAAGCCCAGCAACAGGCTCCAACGAAGGGCGCGGGGCCTCTGGTCAGTCAGCCTAGCACGGGGAAGACAACGCTGTCCCTCTGGACCATCTGGAACGCAGAGCCGCGGCAGACGGCACTGGCTCAAATAGTGTCTGACTTTGAGGCGGCCAACCCGGATATTCACGTGCAGGTCGTGCCCCATGAACCCGACGCCTACAAGACTGCCATTCGGGTAGCGTTAGGGGGAAGCCAGCCTCCGGACATCTTCTTCGTCTGGAGTGGCGAGAAGATGCTCCACAGCTTCGTGCGAGGCGGGGCTGTGGCGGACATCACGGCTGACCTGGATGCCGATGGCGGCGCGTGGCGACAACGCTTCCCGGCGGCGTCGCTTGGCATGTACCAGTTTGATGGGAAAACGTACGGAGTTCCCTACCTGCTGCAGTGCACTTTCCTCTTCTACAACAAAGAGCTTTTTGCCCGGCACGGATGGACGGTGCCAAAGACGTGGCCCGACCTGCTTGCTTTGTGCAAGAAGATCCGCAAGGTGGGGCTCATACCCATATCCCTGGGGAACCTGCAGAAGTGGCCAGCGCACCACTTCCCGTGTGTACTCGCCCAGCGACTGATGGGTGCTGACGCCGTGGAGCGCCAGTATGACCCCACCGGTCCAGGGACCTACAGTGACCCCGGATGGGTGAAGTCGTTGGACATGTTCAGGGAACTGGTGGACATCGGGGCATTTCCCAAGAGCCCCAACGGGGTGGACCGGTCAGCCGCCCGGGTGCTGTTTTACAGCGGGAAAGCAGCAATGTTCTACACCGGTACATGGGATTTCGCTCGGTTGTCCAAGGGGGGCGAGGCGCCGGAGAGTTTCTGGGAGGCATGGGACTTCGTGAACTTCCCTGCGGTCCCGGGGGGCAAGGGCGAACAGGGGTGTCTGGAGGGCTCTCCGGATGGCTACGTCGTGTCGGCCCAATCACCCAACCGTGCCGCGGCCGTGAAGTTTCTGCAGCACATGACCTCTGTAGAGCAAGCTCAGCGCTTCGTTACCCGCTGCCAGGAGCTGGTGCAGGTTCGTGGCGCGGTAAGTGAGAAGAACGCCGGTCCGCGGCTGGCAAAATACATGAAGATGGTTGAGGCAGCACCGCGGATATCGGCATGGGCAGACACGATGATGGAGGAGTCGGTTGCCCAGGTCTACATGGCGGGCGTTCAGGAGCTGCTCGAGGGTCGAACGACCCCGAAGGCAGTTATGGAACGGGTCCGCCAGCGCCAGAGTGAGGTGCGACGGGAGCTGCAGGCAAGAAGCGGCAGTTAGGGCAGCGACCGGGGCTCCGCACGTCATCCCCGAACCTTGCCCAAGGGAAGAGGGTCGAGAACACGTCTTGAGGGCGCCATGGTGTCGTCCCGTGCTGGGGACCAGCTCGACCGCCTTGCTGTTTGCTCTGCCCGCTCTGATCTTCTTTGCGGGCTTTGTTGCTTACCCCATCGTCCACACGTGTGTCCTGAGCTTCTTCAGTTGGAGCGCCGTCCAGAGCACCGCGCTGCCGGTGGGTTTGGCCAACTACCGGGCCCTGTTGAGCGATCCCCACTTCTTCGTAGCGTTGCGCAACAACGGCCTGTTCATCGTCCTGTCCGTGGCCGTGCAGATGCCGCTGGCCCTGCTGCTGGCCCTGGGTCTCGGTTCCGCGTTGCGACGCCATCGGCTCCTGCGGACCCTGTTCTTTGCCCCCTTCGTCCTGCCCATCGTCGCCGTCGGGCTGATGTGGCGTCTGATCTACGAGCCGAATCTGGGAGCCCTGAATGCGCTGCTGGAGATGGTGGGACGCTCGCACTGGGCGCGGGGGTGGCTTGGCGAGAGCGAGGTCGCCATCTTTGCAGTCATCGCGGTCTCCTGCTGGCGCTACGTGGGCTTCCACATGATGATCCTCCTGGCTGGCCTGCAGTCTATCCCTGCCGATGTCCACGAAGCGGCGGCACTGGATGGCGCCGGGAAGTGGCAGACCCTCTGGCAAGTCACGCTGCCGATGATGCGGCGAGTGCTTCTCGTGGACGCGCTTCTGATCACGGTCGGATCTGTGCGCATCTTCGACCTGGTGAAGGTCATGACCGATGGGGGACCCGGCTACGCCAGCGAGGTGCTGGCCACTCTGATGTTCCGCGCGGCGTTTGTCGAGGACCGTATGGGATACAGCGCGGCAATCGCTGTGGTCATGCTCCTGGTTACCCTGGTCTTTACGGTGGTCTATCTGCGGCTGACTCGCGTGGAGGACGTTGTCTGGCCGCCCTGGGTCAGCAGGTTCTCTGTCTGGGCAGTCCTGCTGGCAGCGGCAGCATGGGTCGCCTGGCCGATGCTGCTTGACGACGGTGCCTGGCCCGCAATCGTGGGCCGTATGGTTGCACTGGGGCTGATCGCTGGCTCGGCCTGGCTATTGGTCCACGTCTGGGAGCGCCTTCCGAGAAGGCCCGCGGCAGTGGTCCGGGACACGGCATTCGCGCTGCTCGCGGTGCTCTTCATCCTGCCGGTCGGGTGGGCAGTCCTGGGATCGGTGCGAACGGTCAATGACCTGCTTCTGGCGCCCTGGCGGCTGCCCGAGACCTGGGTATGGGGGAACTTTGCTGCGGCCTGGGCAGGCGGGATAGGCCGCTACCTCATGAATAGCCTCGCTGTCACGGCGTTCTCCGTGGGCCTGGCCCTGGCGGTAAGCGCGCTGTCGGCGTATGCCTTCGCGAGACTTCGTGTGCCTGGTGGCCTGTTGCTTTTCGGCCTGATCGTGGGCGGAATACTCATGCCCGTCCACGCCTCGCTGATCCCCCTGTACGTACAGAGCAGGCATCTACACCTGGTGAACTGGCCCGCCATCATTGGCCCCTATGTTGCGTTTGGCTTGCCACTCATGGTGTTGATGCTGCGCGCCTACCTGGCGGACATCCCGACCGAACTGTCGGACGCGGCGTTGATTGACGGATGTGGCCACTGGCGCGTGCTGTGGCAGGTGCTCCTGCCGATCGCCCGGCCTGCGGTGGCTGCTGTGGCGATATTCCAGGCTTCGTGGGTGTGGAACGAGCTGCCTCTGGCGCTGGTGCTGGTCCGCGACCGCGTCTGGCAGGTATTGCCCGTCGGCCTCCTGAACTTCCAGGGAGAGCACTCTGCCGACTGGGGGGTTATCATGGCTGGCGTCACCCTGACCATGGCGCCGATACTCGCCCTGTACTTTCTGTTCCAGCGTCACATCGTGAGCGGTCTCACGGCCGGAGCGGTTCGGTAGCGTCGCTGGCGGTAGCAGCCCTCTTGAGCGCCTACAGGTCGCGGGACTGGCATGCCGGCGCTATCATGGACCAGACGTGCCACTCAGGCTCAGCATGGATGTCTGCATCAGGGGTGCTGTCTGGGCGGCGAAGGCGACCCGTCTGCGACCGACCGAAGCGATGCGGGCACCTATCTCTCTGGCCTGGTCTGCAAGCTATTGACAGCCCCACCATATCCGGGTAAAATGTCTTCGCGCCAGCCGAGACGGTATCGGCTGGTAGTTGTCTTGCGCCGACGGCAGGCGCGACGTGAAAGGACCAACACGCCGATGTACGCGATATTCCAGAGCGGAGGCCACCAGTACGTGGCCACGCCAGACGATGTAGTGCGCGTGGAAAAGATTGACGCAGACGCCGGACAGCAAGTGACCTTTGACCAGGTCCTTGCGGTCAGGGATGGCGACTCGTTCACGGTTGGGGCGCCGTATGTGCCTGGCGCAAAGGTGGTCGGACAGGTGCTTTACCAGGGCAAGACGCCGAAAATACTGGTCTTCAAGTACAAACCCAAGAAACACTACAAGAAGATCCGCGGCCATCGGCAGGCCTTCACCGCAGTTCAGATCAGTTCTGTTGTCAGCTAGCCGGGCCCAGGGCTTGCCTGGTTGGCGCAAAGGAGTGCAGGAAAATGGCGCACAAGAAGGGCGGGGGCAGTACCAAGAACGGGCGCGACAGCAAGCCACAGATGCTTGGCGTCAAGCGCTATGCTGGCCAGAGGGTCAATGCTGGGACTATCATCGTGCGTCAGCGTGGGACACGGATTGTCCCTGGCGACAATATCGGCCGTGGCAACGACGACACGCTCTTCGCCAAGACGACCGGTGTGGTCAGATTCAGGGCGGGAGCTGGCGGGCGTCGTGTTGTGTCGGTTGTCCCGCTGGAGGCTAGCGGCAGCTAGGGGAACCAGCGCATGGAGGATTCGGTAACGCCGGCGGGATCTCTGCCGGCGTTTCGCTTTGGGGGTAACGGGTGGCCATGAGCGACTTCGTGGATGTGGCGACGATCAAGGTGCGCTCCGGCAAGGGCGGAGACGGCATGGTGTCGTTTCGGCGCGAGAAGTTCGTGCCGCGCGGTGGACCCAGCGGAGGCGACGGCGGGAAGGGCGGCGACGTCATCCTGCGGGTGGACCGCCAGATGCGGACATTGCTGGATTTCACCTACCGCTCCCACTTTGAGGCGCAAGCTGGTGCGCCGGGTGGCAGTGCCAATAAGACCGGGGCCTGCGGCCAGGACCTGATCATCCGCGTGCCTCCCGGAACAGTGGTCTATGACGCCGCCACCGGCCAGCAAGTTGCCGACCTGATTGCGCCGGGGTATGAGCTCCTGGCCGCCCGCGGCGGTCGGGGCGGCCGGGGGAACGCGCGATTTGCCACACCCAGCCGTCAGACACCCCGATTCGCCGAGCGCGGCGAGCCCCCTCAAGAGTACACGCTGCGACTGGAGATGAAGCTCCTGGCCGACGTGGGGCTGCTGGGCTTCCCGAGTGTCGGTAAGTCCACGCTGATTGCCCGCATATCTGCCGCCCGGCCGAAGATCGCTGCCTATCACTTCACCACCCTGGCGCCAAACCTGGGGGTCGTCGTGCTCAGCGAGGACCGACAGATGGTGGTAGCGGACCTGCCGGGCATCATCGAAGGCGCACACCGGGGTGCCGGCCTAGGCCACCAGTTCCTCCGGCATGCGGAACGTAGCCGCGTACTCGTCCATATCCTTGATGCCGCAGCCACTGAAGGGCGCGATCCGCTGGACGACTTCCGGGTCCTCAACACCGAGCTGAAGCAGTACAACGAGCGCCTGGCGTCCCTGCCACAGATCGTGGCGCTCAACAAGGTGGACCTAAGCGAGGGACGGGAATACGCGCCCCTGTATGGGGAGCAACTGAGTCGGCAGGGCTACCAGTGGGTGGCCATATCGGCGGTATCCGGCGAGGGAGTGCCCGAGCTCGTGGAGCTGATGTGGTCGGCACTGCAGGAGGCCGGAGGGCCTGTCACTTATGAAAGGGAGGCCGGCGAGACAGTTCGTCTGGAGATGCCCCCCGAACCCCATCGCGATCTGCGCGTAACTCAGCTCGAGCCCGGAGTCTATGCCGTATCTGGTACTGAGGTCGAACGCGTGTTGGAGCGCGCGGACCTCAAGCACGATGAAGGGATCCGCGAGACGCACCTGCGACTGGAGCGCATGGGCGTGATCGCTCGACTGGAGGACCTCGGCGCCCAGGCTGGAGACACCGTCTTCATCGGGGACCTGGAACTCGAGTACCGACCAGACCGGGTGTGAACTCGTGAGCTGACCAATCCTCGTTTCACCCCAGGAGACGTAGCCGTGTTCCTCGACTGACAAGCTCATCCCATCCTATCCGAAGTGGCCGCGTCATTGCGTGGCTGTAGGCGCCGCTAGCGGGTACTGCAGAGTTCTTCCCTTCGGTGCCGTTTGTTTCGCTGCGGATCAGGCCCGGTATGCCCTCCCAACTGCCTCTCCCGGGAGTCGACTGTGGGTCAAGGTGTGGATTGTGGCAGTCGAGGCTGGCGCCTTGTACCGTTGACTATAGAACATTTGTTTGATATAATCACGGCTACCATGCCACAGGTTTTCGATGAACCCGTTTCTCAACTAGCTTTCAGTCCATTGAAGAACTGGCCTGAGCGTTTCTACTGGCGCGGCCGTGAGCACCGAGTGCAGCAATGCTGCGGAGAGTGGAAGGTGACTGGTCGTTGGTGGCTGGGAGAGAGTCAGCGTCATTTTTTCCGACTTGTGACGCATGAGAATCTCACGCTGGACGTTTGCCAGGATGAGATGACAGGGCAATGGGCATTGGCCGAAATCCTGGACTGATCTCCATACCTGCATGGGCTTCGCACACCTCCATGTCCATTCCTATTTCTCACTACTCGAGGGAGCGGCTCCTCTGGAGCAGTTGACCAAGGCTGCCGCTGGTCTTGGGATGCGTGCTTTGGCCTTGACTGACCATGATGGTCTCTATGGGGCAGTACGCTTCTACAAGGCGGCTCGGAATGCTGGTCTAAAGCCCATTATTGGGGTAGAGATAACCGTTGAGCCAGTGGCCAAAGCCCTGTCTCGTGATACTCACCTGATCCTGTTGGCGCAGGACAACCAGGGTTACAGCAATCTGTGTCAGCTCGTAACCGCAGCGCGGTTGCGAGATTGTCGTCGTTGCGGCCCCTTTGCTGCTGAGTTCCAGCGTCTGGATCGTGCAAGCCCCCTGCTCACCCAGGAACAGCTCCAGCGTCATGCCTCCCATCTGATTGCGCTCTCGGGCTGTGAACAAGGGGAGATCGCGCAATGGCTACAGGCCGGTAACATGGTGAAGGCAGAGGAAGTGGCTCAGTACTATCGGGGCCTGTTTGGTCCTGGGAATTTCTACCTTGAGCTGCAGAATCTGCTCTTGCCACCCCCCCGGCAACACCTGCGTTACGAGTTGGCCCACCTCGCCTACCGCCTGGGCTTGCCGATAGTGGCCACCAATGATGTGCACTACGTTACTCCGGAATATGCTCGTGTGCAAGATGTGCTGCTATGCATTCGTCACAACAGGTCCGTAGATGAGGAAGTGCCGGAACGCAAGGTCAACAGCGAGTACTGGCTCAAGCCTCCGGAAGAGATGGGACGGCTCTTCGCTGATCTGCCTGAGGCCCTGCGTGCTACCGAAGAGATCGCGGAACGCTGCAACTGGGAACTGGACCTGGACCACTTGCACCTGCCACGTTTCTCCCTGGAGGCAGTGGAGCCTGAGCGATGCGGGCCTTACCCATCTCCGGAACCGGGTGAGGACAGTCGCTGGTATTTGCGTCGCCTGTGTTACACCGGAGCTCGTTGGCGGTATGGCGAGATTTCGGCCGAGGTGGGGAAGAGGCTGGAGTATGAGCTTCAGGTCATCGAGTCTCGAGACCTCAGTGACTACTTCCTCATCGTTTGGGACATCGTGCGATTCGCTCGCAGCCGGGGGATCCGCGCCACGGGGCGGGGTTCCGCCGGAGATGCCCTGGTGAGTTACGTTTTGGACATAACTCAGGCTGATCCTTTGGCCCATGATCTGCTGTTTGAACGCTTCCTGAACCCCGAGCGGCAAGGCATGCCGGACATTGACGTGGATTTCTGCTCTCGCCGCCGCGACGAGGTCACCGCTTATGTCTATGACCGCTATGGTGTGGACCAAGTGGCAGCGGTCTGTACTCTGAACACGTTTCGCGCTCGAGCCGCTATCAGGGAGGTGGGGAAGGCTCTGGGTATGGAGGAAGCCGAGATCGCTTCTCTGGCCAGGACACTGCCTCACATAAGTGCGGCCCGGCTGGAGGAAGCGGCCCAGGAGTTGCCGGAGTTGCGTGATGGTCCCGTGGACCTGCGGGGCAAGGGACTGTTACTGGAGCTCTGCCGCCAGATCAGTGGCTTTCCGCGCCATCTGAGTGTTCATGTGGGCGGGCTGGTCATTGGTGCTCAGCCCCTGACACAACTGATGCCGCTTGAGGTAGCAAGGAAGGGCATTGTGATTGGTGCCTTTGACAAGGATGACATCGAGGCGCTGGGGCTGATGAAGATGGACATCCTGGGGCTGCGTATCCACACGGCGATCGCCGATTGTCTGGAGCACATCGCGACGCGAACTGGCCGTGAACTTGACCTGGAACGCATCCCCCTGGATGATGCCGCCACCTTCAAGTTGTTGCGCTCGACGCAGACTGTGGGCTTGTTTCAGCTCGAGAGCCCCGGTCAAAGGAATCTACTGGGGCGTGCACAACCTTGCGAGTTCGAGGAAATCATCGCCAACATCTCCCTGTTCCGTCCCGGACCCGTGCAGGCGGACATGATCCAGCCCTATCTGCGCCGTAAGCACCACCTGGAGCCGATAACTTACCTGCACCCCGCTTTGGAGCCCATACTGCGTCGGACCTATGGCGTCATCATCTATCAGGAGCAAGTGTTACAGGTCGCCGCCGCCATCGCTGGCTTCTCCCTGGGTCAAGGGGACATGCTACGGCGGGCCATGACCAGCGACCGCTCCCCGCGCGAGATGGAAGCCTTGCGAGCGCAGTTTGTCGAAGGAGCCATTGGCAGGGGAGTGGATCGCTATGTAGCGGACCGTATCTTCAACGCTATAGCCGGTTTCGCAGCCTATGGTTTCAACAAGGCGCATGCGGCATGTTTCGGCAGGATCGCTTACCAGACTGCCTACCTGAAGGCTCACTATCCGGCTGAGTTTCTGGCTGGAATCCTCTCGGCTCAGCCCATGGGTTTCTATCCCCCTCGCACGATTGCCGAGGAGGCCAAACGACTGGGAGTGCGGATACTGCCGCCATGTGTGAATCGCAGCGAACGACGATTCACAGTGGAAAGCATGGCTCCAGAGAGCAGTCAGGAAATGGCGGAGCACATGTCGCAAGCGAGACCAGGGGAGAGCAATAGCTTAGGCATCCGTTACGGACTTAGCTTCTTGCACGGGATGAGCGAGGCGGCGGTGACGTCCATTTTGCGTGCGAGAGCCGACGGGCCTTTCAGGTCGTTGCGGGACTTCTGCCGACGCACCAGTGTACCTCGACCGATGGTTGAGAGCCTGATCCTGGCCCAAGCTTTCGCGTTCACGGGAAAGACACCAGCTGAGCTGATGTGGACCCTGGCTGCCATGCCCACCGCAGAAGTGGCCGATCGCCGGGGATACCATGGGGTGCAAACGCTAGATTTTGCGGAGGGGGAATGTCTGGATCGCCTGTTGCCGCCGCTGGACCCAGAGACAGAACATGGCCGTGTAAGCCTGGATCTACATCTCCTGGGTCTGAGCACTGGCCGTCATCCCTTCGCTTTTTGGCGTCGCGAGCTAAAGCAACGTGGAGTTGTCACCAGTGCCGATATATACCGCTATCAGGATGGTGAGCGAGTGCGTGTGGCTGGTATCGTGGTCGCTCGCGCACGCCCACCGACGCGCAGTGGCAAGACGGCGATTTTCATCAGTCTGGAGGACGAGACGGGCCTGGTAGACGTCGCCTGCTTCGAGGAAGTATATCAGCGCTATGGTAAGGACATCGTGAGCAGTCCAGTCTTGCTTGTGGAAGGCAAGCTGGTCCGGCAAGGCGCTCTTGATATCTCGGTCACTGCCGAATCGGTGCTGCCCCTGGGACAATGGGGCGAGGCCACGACTCAGGGCCCCGCCGACGCCTTGCCCACGGCAGCAAGAGCGTTTGCCAGCAAGGACTGGGGACGCTGAACCCTCAACGGTCCTGTCCAACGCCAAAGCGGCGAGACAGGTCAAGCACCTGCGACTTTTCGATACCCGCCAGGCGCATCACATGCTGGCACCAGCGGTCGTTACCCACGGCGCCACAGGAATGAGCATCACTCCCGATGACAAACTTGACATTGTGCTCGGCGAAGAGTGCCAGGAGATCGGCATACTCGAGGCTGAACTGATGCACCGGCACGTCGGGGAACCACCAACACATCTGGTTCATGATCTCAAAGGCGACATCGTGCTCGAACATTGCGGCTGCCAGTTCACGCAAGCCCGAGCGTGGCAGTTGAGCCGGAGTAACATTGGCCGGGAACCGCCCGAGGTTGAACGGATGGGCCAAAGCGTCCACCAGAGGGTTTCGGACCACGGCCAGCAACGCCCTGAAGACATTCGCGCAGAACCGGTCAAGACTGGCGGGCGGATCTACGGCGATGCCCCGGGTCGCGCCGCCGATGTCAACCAGCACATACTGCACCAGAGCGCGGTCCTCAGAGGTCAGCAGCAGCCGCCCCTCGCTATCTTGAACCGCAACCTCTATTCCGGGCACCACCTTAACCGGACTGGCCGCGTCAGCCTCAACAATGGCCCGGACGTACTGGCGCAGATCCAGCCGCTCGGGATGGAAGTGGTCACTTACCACCAGGACTTCCAGACCAACAGCCTCAGCGCAACGCACGTTCTCTTCCAGCGAGTTCCGCCCGTCGGACATCGTCGTGTGGGTGTGTGCGTCATAGGGAAACATGCTTATCCTCCCGCCCAAACATCTTGCGTAGGGCAGCGAGACTCCGCCGCGCGGGCGTCTTGGGGTCGTCGGCGATGTCAAACAGGTCCACCGTGTAGTAACCCGAGTAGCCTACGGCGGTCAGTGCCTCGTGCAGAGCATCCAGCGGCATGTCGCCCGTGCCGGGCACGAGATGGCGGTGCTCACCCGCCGGCATATCCTCCCAGTGAATGTGGTACAGCCAAGGTTTCAGCTCCTGAACTGTGTTCAGCACATCGGGGTCAGTGAGCCAGGCATGTCCCACGTCGAGGTTGGCCCCCGCAGCCGGGCTGCCAAGCTCCGCCAGCAGGCGCAGCAGGTCCGAGCTGGCGTGCAGGAAGTGCCCAGGCTCGGGCTCAAGAGCCACGCGGATGCCCAGGTCGGCCGCGAGAGGTAGGACCCGGTCGCGCAGGTGCCTGACGAACGCCCGCCACTGCTCGAGCTCCTTGCCCGGCACCGCCTTCTGGCCATTGAGAATGAGTAGCTTCGCCCCGCAGTCGGCCGTGATGTGAACGGCACGCACCTGGTTGGCCGATCGGGCGTCATCCGGCTCCCCATCGCCATGGTAGCTCACGCTCGCGATGTCCAATCCGGTCTCAGCGACCGCTTCACTCCAGCGGATGCAGGCATCTGCGGAGAGAGTCTCAGGGCGCATGTCGGGATGTTCGAGGCAGAGCTCGACACCGTCATAGCCCAGGTCGCGCAGACACTGAAGGGCCTGTCTGAGTGGCCAACCGCGGAACCCTGCCGTACGGAAACCGACCCTCCCTACCATCTTACACCACCCTGCCAATCGTTGTCCTGCCAGCCATGGCGTCCGCGGAGGGGGACGAAGGTGCAGCCAATGCCTCGCTCGGTGACGATCTTACCGTTCTGTTTGGTTGCAGCCACACACTCCTGGAAGCCTCGTCCCCCCACCGGGGCAACCAGCCGGCCACCTTCGGCGAGCTGATCCATCAGGGGGCCCGGCAGCTCGGGCGCTGCGGCCGCGACAATGATGCGGTCGTAGGGAGCTGCCGGCGGGTATCCGACGCTGCCGTCGGCGGCAATGATGTGGACGTTAGCATACCCCAGGCGCGCGATGACGGCAGCGGCCGCCTCCGCCAGCGCAGGCACGATCTCGACGGCGTAGACATCCTGGGCCAGTTGCCCCAGGAGCGCTGCCTGATACCCTGACCCCGCTCCCACCTCCAGCACCCTGTGGCTAGACTCCGCGGCAAGCCACTGCAGCATGAAGGCAACCATATAAGGCTGCGAGATGGTCTGTCCATGGCCGATGGGCAGAGCGCGATCGTCGTAGGCATAGGCCTGTTGGCAAACCGGGACGAACTGCTCACGAGGGACAGTCAGCATCGCGGTCAGCACACGCTCGTCGCGGATACCCCGCGAACGCAGTTGGTGCTCCACCATGGCCTTGCGTGCCCGCTCAAAACGGTCCTCTCCGGCTGGCATGGTTGGGTTCACCTATCGGCCCCGCAGGTGCCTTGCCGACCGTCGGCGAACTGCCTCGGAGACAGCCAGGCGACTGGGAGGCCAAGCGCGCTGATGCTGCGAAAGGTCCTGTACCCGGACGGATGGCGGCGCGAACGGTAAGCGACGAAACCTTCGTGTCCAGTCGCTTCTGCCGGGCCGGAGCGGTGCCCGTAGAGCCGAGCGGTCGCGGGTAAGGAGGTGAGGGCGTCTGAGCGCAGTCAGACCACCCACGGCGCGGAGTCTCCACCGTGGCGAGGACTCCGACGTGGTGGCGGCACTCATCCGAACCGCCTTCATCATCGCCTTTATCGCCAGCCGATCCATAGCCGGGGTCTCGCCCGATGTTCCGCCGGCCATGGACGGTCTGATTGTCATCGCCGCGGTATACAACGTCATCCTGCTCTGGTGCTACCTGCGTAGTTACGCACTCCCAGGACAACGGGTCATCGCCCTGGTCTTTGACTTGCTGCTGGTGACCGGGGCCATCACCACGTTCTCCAGCAGTACGCGGTTTGCCGACGCCGGCCGCGACCTGTTCGGCCTCTACTATCTCGTGGTCATCACGGCGGCGATCTGGTTCAGACGCGCCGGAGCGGTCATCACGGCCCTCCTGGCCATTGTCCTGGCATCCCTCGCGCCATGGCTGCTGCACGGCTATGTAGAGCCGAGAGCTCTCATGCTCAGTGGCGCAAAGGCCCCTCTGTTGCTCCTGGTAGCTGTCGTGGCTGGCTACCTGGTGCGGGCCCGGGACGCTGAACATCGGGTGGCCGTGGAGCTGGGTCAGGAGCTGCGCCTGGCGCGATCCCTGCAGCGTGCCATGCTGCCTCGGGACATACCACAGGTGGATGGCTATGACATTGGCCTGGCTTTCCAACCGGCCCGTCTGGTCGGCGGCGACTTCTACGGCCTGCGTCTCCTCGATGACGGGCGACTGCTCATCGTCCTTGCTGACATGGCCGGCAAGAGTGTCTACGGCCTCGTGCACCTCTCTTTGGTCCACTCGCACCTGCAAGCCGCCGCTGATGCGGGTCTGTCGCCCGCAGAAGTCGCTGCCGAGGTCAACCGCAACACCTTTGCGGCGCTTCAGCCCGAGAGCTACGCGGCGATGTTCGTGGCCACCCTGGACCTGGATAGCGGGACTCTCACATTCGCCAACTGCGGCCATGTACCTCCCTGGTATGTCCCGGCCAGGCCGGCGGGAACTCCCCGGAAGCTGGCTACTGGCGGCATTGTAGTCGGTGCCGTGAAGGACCCCCGCTACAGCGATGGGAGTGTGGTGCTGGAGCCCGGTGATCTGTTGGTCTGTTACTCGGATGGACTGTCCGAAGTCAGGAACCGTAGACGTGAGCAGTTCGGTGAGGAAAGGATTCTGCAGGTCGTGATATCCCATGCATCAGAGTCAGCACAGGCGGTCGTGGACCGCATCATGGAAGCAGCGCTGGGCTTTGCTCCCGTTGGTCAGGATGACGTCACAGTACTGGTCGTGAAGCGCAGCGGCAATGATGCTGGAGCCGAGGCGCAGACGGGGAGGCTGCCCGATCAGGCGTAGCTGCGCAGAACGCCGCACACCCGCCCGACCACGCTGGCGTCTCGGCTGACGATCGGTTGGAGCTGGTCATTCTCAGGACGGAGCTCAATCGTGTCACCACGCCGAAAGAACCGCTTGACGGTCGCCTCGCCGTCCAGGATGGCAACCACAATGTCGCCGTTGTCGGCAGTCTGCTGCTGATGGACGATAACGATGTCCCCGTCCATGATGCCGGCATTGATCATGCTATCGCCCTGAACGCGCAGGGCGAACACCTCGCCGGGCGGGCAGAGAGTCTCCGGCAGAGGCAGGACGTCCTCGATGTTCTCAACGGCAGACTGGAGTGCCCCGGCGGCGACTTTCCCAACCAGTGGGATAGTGCGCGCGGGTTGGGCCCGTGGCTGGGGGCTCGTGGGGCGGATGGCGCGAGTGAGTGAGGCAACGCGCTCGAGCATACCGCCCTTTTCCAGGGCCCGGAGGTGGAAGTGGACCGTGGAGCTGGAGCTCAGGCCGACCTCCCTGCCGATCTCTCTAACGGTCGGGGGGTACCCATGCTCTCGAGTGTGGCGGACGATGTAGTCAAGGATCGCCTGGCGACGTTCTGTGAGGGTGCTGCGGGCCATGCTGCGCCTCCCGATATGCCGTGGGTTCTTGTCCACTCACCGCCATTCTTATAGCACAATAGCTGTACTAATGCAAACAATAGTTCGATAAACCATCTGGGAAAAGCCTGTGACCAATGAAGGCGCGTGAACACCTCGAGCTCTACCAACTGGAGGAGACCTACTGGTGGTTCATCGGTCGCCGCGAACTGGTGGCCCAGATGGTTGGTCAGTACCACCGTGGACCAGCGCCGGTCATCCTCGATGCCGGCTGTGGCACGGGGGGCACCATGGCGCAGGTGGCAGCCCTGGGGCGCGTCGTCGGCTGCGACACCTCTACCTATGCGTTGGGCTTTTGCCGCAAGAGGGGCTTTAAGGAGCTTCTGGCGGGTGACGTTTCCGCTCTGCCTTTCGCCTCCGGATCGCTGGATGTAGTCCTCAATTGTGATGTGCTCGAACACACTCTCGACGACCGCGCGGCGTTGGCCGAACTCGTGCGAGTTCTGCGACCGGGGGGCACACTGGTGCTGACCGTACCCGCCCATCGCTTTCTGTGGAGCGAGCATGACGAGGCGCTCGAACACAGACGGCGTTATTCGGCTCGGCAACTGCGGCGGATGCTGCAGGACTCGGGTATGCTAGTGGCGAAGCTGTCGCCGGTTGTGGTGGGGGTATTCCTCCCGATACTGCTGTTCCGACTGCTGCAGCGCTTGCGGCCCAAGGCGCCAGATGCGCCCCGCACCGACCTGCGGGTGCTGCCCCGGTTCACCAACGACCTGCTGGTGCAGGGGCTGCGGCTGGAGAATTGGCTGTTGCGGCGCATCAATCTGCCGGTGGGCACGTCCTTGGTTGCAGTCGCGCACAAACCTGGGGGCCAGTCCAGTCAACCGGAAGGTGGTCACGCAAGCGATGCAGGTGGGTCTGTGTCTGGCGGGGGGAGCCGCTGAGCTAGACCGCGTTGACCTCGGTCAGCTTTGCGATCTCGGCTTTGCCTGCCTGTTTGTGACCTGCCACGAGGACGATGTGCACTGGCGCGTAGAGCAGATCGCGACCTTCATGCGTCGCGCAAGGGCTCGGGGGCTTGTGGTCTACGCTGTCCCCAGTGGCTACGGCAAGGTGCTGGACCCCGATCCGGCCGCTCCCAGTCTCTACGTGGATACCCACCCTCAGACCCTCCAGGTGGACAACCGCGGGCGTCGCTGTCCTAAAGCGTGTCCGAACAACCCGTATTTCCTGGAATGGTTCTCCTCCAGCATGCGGACACTGGCCTGGCTCCTTGAGGCCTCCGGCTTCCTGTGGGACGAGCCTTCGTTTCACCACTCCCGCGGCACCTGGGCCTGCCGGTGCCAATACTGCCAGCGTCTCTACCAGGCCTGGCGCGGAGCCGAGATGCCAAGGGATTTCGGCGACGATGTGCTCGCCTTCCGCGAATCCAGCATTGTCATGTTCCTGCTGGCGGCCGCTGCTGCCATCCAGGCCGTGGACTACCGCCTCGAGTCCGTGGTCATGCCGACCCCGACCTTGCCGGGCATGCCGATCTTCACAGGCACTGGTGACTGGGACGCCATCGCCGCCTGCTCAGCCTGTGACATTCTGTCCATCTTCATACCCTGGCAGCACCACAACGTACCACTGGAGCAGGCACTCCGGGACGTATATCAAGAAGCAACAAGACATACGCAGCGCCACGGAAAGCGGACGCTGTTGTGGACGGCCGCGTCGCCCAGCCCCCGCGATCAGGTCCTCGAGGCCATTCGGGTGGCTGCGTCGCTTGGAGCCGAGCGCCTGGTCCTGTCTGATTACGGAAGTCTCATCGATTCGGCAGCGTTTCCGCGTTTCGCTGACGACCTGCAGGCCGCCATCGCGGCGGCTGACCAGGGCTGACTCAGACCTGGCTGTAGCGAAAGCAGTCAACAGTGTGGTCGTTGACCATGCCCACGGCCTGCATGAAGGCATAGCATATGGTCGGCCCCACGAAGCGAAAGCCTCGGCTGGTGAGCAGTCTGCTCATCGCCACTGACTGCGGCGTGTGCGTTGGGATCTCAGCTACAGACCGCCAACGGTTGCGCACGGGGGCCCCGCCCACTATCTCCCAGAGAGCGGCGCTGGCAGTGCCAAACTCGTCTTGCAGCTCAAGCCATGCCCGCGCGTTTGCGATCATGGCCTCGATCTTGCGCCGGTTACGAACGATCCCACTGTCACCCATGAGTCGCTCCACGTCGGCCTGCCCGTAGCGCGCGATGCGCGCCGCATCGAATCCGTCACACGCCAAGCGATAGTTCTCGCGCTTCCGGAGAATCGTGGCCCAGCTAAGGCCGGCCTGCGCGCCTTCGAGAGTGAGAAACTCAAAGAGGGTGGGGTCGTCGCGTACCGGAACGCCCCATTCCTCGTCATGGTAACGAACGTAAAGTGGATCATCCAATGGAACCCAGGCACAACGGGGCAGAGATGGGGGAGCCATGGTGCCTCCTCAGAGCGGCAGACGCAGAGCAACCGCCGCGGAGAAGGACTCTCCGCGGCGGTTGGCGACGAACACCCGGTCAGGGCTAGTTGAACGTATCGCCTGTGTGGCCCCACAGCTCTGAACCGTCACCGTGCAGGCCTTTGATCTGCTCGGGCTTGTACCACTTCGCATGACCGTCAGCGAAGTTGTAGTTCCCGCCCTCGTTGTGACGAGTGCAAAGGCCGTTCCACTGCTGTACGCCCGGGCAAGGCCCCGTGGTAGGCCAGCACTCGGTGCAGTACAGCGCCGGGGTGGGGCTGTCGCCGGCGCAGCTACCGGGCGTCCGGTAACCGTCGCCGATCATCAGGGTGTCGGCGGGGCGGGGAAGGGAACCAAGGGACCGGCCGGTGCGGCAGGTAGCCGGCGGGGCTAGCTTGCACTCGATTACATGCCGGTAGTTCACCGCGTAACCGGCACACCGGTAGGGGGTGGTGGCCGCCACGCTGGCACTCGGACAGCGGAAGATCTGCTCGTTCTTGGCATAGGGCTGGAGTTTGGCCGGCCAGTGAGAGCCGGTGTCCACACAAGGGTACATGACGTAGTACGGGAACTTCTCATCATAGTCCTGGGCATACATCAGAACGCAGAGACCGATCTGCTTCACATTGCTGAGACAGCTTGTCTGGCGCGCCTTTTCTCGGGCTTTGGCGAAGACCGGGAACAGGATGGCGGCCAGGATCGCGATAATCGCGATCACGACTAGCAGCTCGATCAGGGTGAATCCACGACGTGCCATAGTGAATCGCCTCTCTTTGTGGCTGGATTTCGCTGACCTTTTCCTGGCGCGGCAGAACTCACCTCCTCTCTTCCTTCACGTGCTATGGCTCTTCTTCCCGCTCCTTCCCTCCTGCCAGACTATCTCCCACATCGATCAGGACCGACTGGCGCGGTGCGCCAAGCGAGGCCCAAGTCCCTACCGGAACAGGGAGTCCACCGCTCCGAGGGTGACGATGAAGTCGCGCAGTTTGTCCCAGAGATCTCGCCTCGGGGCCTTGATGGGGACGTAGATGATGTCCCCCGGCTTAATCACCACGGGCTCAGGGACGACCCCGAGGTGGAGTCGCCCCAGGTCCAGCCGAACCATCTCGGTGGTGCCATCAGTCAGTGGCCTGAGTAGTGTCCCGAGTTCCGCGTGTCCCTGAATCACTCCGCCGGCCCGAGCAATGTAGTCCATCAGCGTCAGCTTCGGGTCGTACGGCTGGGGGCCAGACCGGGCGAACGCCCCGATGACCAGTACCTTCTGGGAGTCCGGAACGTAGACCACGTCTCCGGGCTCCAGGCCTGGGTTACCGGTGGGGTCACCGGTCTCGAGGGCTGCCTGCACATTGCAGACCCGATGCTCCTGGCCCCGGAAGACGCTTACGCGCCTCAGATCGGTTGTGTCTGTAGTGCCAGCGATGGTGATCGCTCGGACCAGCGAGCGGTCTTTGAGGTCAGAGATGTCGTAAGCTCCGGGTTTGGCCAGGGCACCGGCCATCACGACCTCTTGGGGATCGGCCCGGGGCACCACCAGCGCATCGCCCGGCTGAAGCTCGGTGTTCTGCTGCAGGTCACCGCGCCGCCATAGTGCTTCCAGGTCCAGCGCCACGGTCTGGCCGTCAGCCCGCGTCAACCGAGCCGCCCGCAGGTCCGCCCGAGGGGTGAAACCGCCGGCCTTGGCCAGTGCATCCAACACCCGGGTCGGTCCGGTGGGCACAAACGCGGTGGGTACGGCGACCTCACCGGCCACAACGACGCGATCCGCCTCCGGAATGACCAGCACGTCGTTGGCCCGGAGTTCATGGTTTTGGGCCATGTCTCCCTGCAGCATGAGGCGGGCCAGGTCAATGCGCTCCGGCTCGGACCCACCCTCGCGGTTCAGCAGCGCGACGCGGTACTCCGCCCCCTCGCTCATGCCGCCACCGACCTGGGTCAGGAGGTCCAGCAGACGCATGGGGCGGCCGGGCGGCAGCAGGTAGGACCCGGGCTTCTGCACACGGCCAACGACGGTGACATAAGCCTCAAGCCGGGGGACGAAAACGCGGTCATCCCAGCGGACCTCCAGGTCATCCTGCATCGCTTCCCCGGTGCGCAGTCCCGACAGATTGAGCGTGACGGTCTCACCGCTGCTGCGAGTGACCTGAACGGTGCTCAAGTCGGCGTCTTCGGCAAGCCCTGCAGCCGCCAGCGCCTCGACTACGGTCGCCCCGAGGGGGAGCATCTGACTGCCGATCTTCTCCACACGGCCTGACACGTACACACGGCGCTTGGAGTTGAGTTCGTTGAGCGCCACGGTGACATACGGAGCTTCCATGAACTCCCGCAGCGCACGAGTGATCGCTTCGCGCACCTCGGTCAGCGTCATGTCCGCAACCCGCAACGAGCCGACCACGGGGAGGGCTATGGTGCCCTGCGGTCCGACAATGCGCTCACCGCCAAAGTCACTCTCACCAAGCAGATCGATGAGGAGCGCATCACCGGGCTGGACCCTGTAAGTGTCGGACTGTGTCAGGGAAGCGGCATCTGCCAGGGAGAGTACCAGTGAGAAGCCGGACAACAGGAGCAGAACTCTCGACAACAGGGGATGACGGCCGGAGAAGGTTGCCACTTTGCAGCCCCCAGACGCGAACGATTATCGGACACAAGATCCGTGGTGCGGACGTCAGGGCAGCCTGTACAGGGGCATTCTAAGACGCCACCAATCACCTGTCAACCGGGAGGCGGCAAGGGAGAAAGCCGAAGCGGGCGGGGACGGCTTGCAGAGGCAAGGCCAGCCCCATGCCCTATGGAGAAGGACGAAGTGCTTCGCTCAGCGAAGAACGCCGCCGTGTGAAGGGGAGTCCTGCTGTGGGCTTCGGACGCCGGATGACTACAGGCGAACCTCAGTACCATATCCGGGTGTGTCGGGCTGGTGCAATGGCGGGAGAGGGAGCCCGGTTGCGCCCCCAAGCGAGTCCAGGGAGAGACCGTGGCATCGGTTCCATGCCAGGGCGGCGAGGGCAGATGGGGCGGTGGTCAACAGCTACTGTGCTTTTGGCGTCGGTGGTGACCGTGGGTTGGCCTGCCGCCTCGAACTCCATACGCGAGGTGGAGCTGGTGCGCGATCCGCATTTCCGCCGAGGCTTTGTTGTCTCTGCACCGGAGCCGGGGCAACACGTCGTGGCTGGGGTGGTCAGAGCCGACCCGCGCGGGCGATACCCGGTTTGGCGCCTCACGCAGTGGAGTAGCAGGTTCCCGCTGACCGACTTCGCTCCGCGACCGGGGCCGCAAGACACACTTGCTATCGGGAATCAGGCCAAGCTCGTGCGTATCGGGAGACCGGGAACACCCTACGGCGACCTTACCCTGGCCGTCCGCGGACGGCTGGAGTACGGGGGCTGCGCCCGCGGCCCGAAGGATCCCTGGGTTCACCTGCTCGTGGACCAGGAATTCGTCCGTGAGGCCTGGCTTAGCGACCTGTCCGCTCTGCGATTGCACCTCGAGGTGCGCGTGTCCCAGTGTCGCCGCGCCCGCATGGCCCACTATGACCCGTCCATTCACGCAGCCCAGGTTCCCTTGTTCATCTCCATCCAGAATCGCGACCCCGCCTCGGTCGGGTTCGGCGACTACTACCACTTCGGTATACCCCTGTTTGACAACCGCCAACGGATGCCCACCGGCTTGGTCGCCGGTGACCCAGGCACTGGAAAGCTCATGTACTGCCCCCCGGCCTCCAAGTGGACCTCTGCCAGCACCCACGGCGGCCAATGGGTGACCTACTCAGGCGACCTGCTGCCGGAGGTGCTGAAGGGGCTGCAGGCCGCGTGGGAGCGAGGTTTTCTTCCGGATTCGCAGCAGGTCAATGACTACCGCCCCGCGGGGCTGTGTGTGGGTTGGGAGGTCCCAGGGCTGTTCGACGTTAGCTGCCAGCTCAGGAATGTGAGCTTGAGAGCCGCGGTTCGCCGATAGATGACTGCTGCGGACAGCGCCCTGTCACCGACCTGCTGCGACCGAACTGCCAGGTGACCACCCGCGGCCTGTCAGGCGTGGCCTGAGTGAGACATCGCGGGTTTGGCGGGCCCCACAAGCAGGGCAAGCAGCCCCGTGACGGTGGCCTGCCTAGCGTAGACCGATCCGCGAAGTGTCGCTCTCGCTGACCGCGAGGGCTGCGGCGCCCATATCGCCGGTCTCACCGGGCAGGCAGACCACGAGTTCCTGACCAGGGCCGAGGTCGGCAACGAGTAGATCGCCCTGACGCTGCGCTGGTAGTCCCCTGAACTCGACCTCGGCTCCCCCGAATGGGTCAAGCAGACGCAGTTGGCGTGGTACCTCCGCCCCCACTCTTACCCACACCGTCCGACCTGCGCGGCGGATGGCCGATACAGTGAAGGTCCCCTCCGTTCTGAGCTCGCGGAAGGCGATGTCACGCCAGTGGGCCGGCACGGCAGGGAAGACCCGCACGATGTCATTCCAGCCCTGTAGCAGCATATCGCTGATGCCAGCCGCGATGCCGCAGTTGGCTTCCATGGTAAAGAGCCGGTCATCACCACAGAACCGGGTTACGCCCGTGCTACGCAGGTCCCGGTTGAAGTGGAGTCCGTTGGGGCCAAGCCAGTACTCGGCGAAGTGCAGGAGACAATCGTAAGCGAACTCGGCACGCCCTGTGACGGCGGCGAAGCTCGCCATCTGGGCGTAGGTGTGCCCGGCCCAGTCGTACTGCCCGAGTGAGAAGTACTGGGCCAGGCTCGCATCAATAACGCGCCGGGCCTCTTCGTCTCCCTCGATAGTCAGGTCCGTCGCCGGATGGATGGCCATCAGGTGCGAGGGGTGGCGATGCGGCTCGTCCAGAGCCTGTCCCGGCCAAAGGGCCAAGGCACCCGACTCCGTCAGCGCGTATGGGGCCAGATGTCGGCGTACCTCAGCGGCGGCGGCCGTCAGCTCCGAAATGCCCAGTGCTAGCTCCATCTCAACTGTCCAGTCGCAACAGCGGTTGATCAAAGCCAGGTCAATGTTTGGGTCGGCGGACCAGGCCGTTGGCCGGTTATCGTGGTATTCCGGACTCGAGGACAGAGGCACATGGAGTCTGCCATCATCGCCCCATTCCAGGTTCGCGTGGTAGAAGCGAAACACAGAAGCGACCAGCGGGTAGCCTGTGGTCGCCAGCCACTCCCGATCCATGGTATAGCGCCAGCGAAGCCACACCATCCAGGCAAGCCAGCCCGAGTGGCTCCACGCGAAGACTACAGTGTACCAGCCGGGCAGCAAGACGAGATCCGGAGCAAAGCTGCAGGGCCAGAAGCTGCCTTCAGTCCCGAAGAACCGCCGCGTGAACTCCTGGGCTCGGGGGAGACACCGCAGGAGGAAGTCGCACCAGCAGTCGAAGAGGTCGAAATGACCGGAGGCCAGGGCTGGCCAGAAGGTTTCCTGCACATTCATGTCGGCGGCATACTCGCCCCTCCAGGGAGGCAGCACGCCGTCCATGGCCCAAAGGCCCTGGAGCCCCGGCGGCAGGCCTCCCCGGCGAGCCGCGGAGCCCAGCAAGTACAGTCCAAAGTACCAGAGGAACTCCATTCGCTCTTCGGGCAGGTGGACGGCCGAGGTCTGCCAGAACTCGCGCCAGGCCAGACAATGCTCCTCGAAGAGCCCGTTCATGCCTTTTTCCTTCGCCGCCTGCCAGGCCATTCGGGCCCTCATGCGAGCCTGTTCAGGGGTGTCGCCGGTCTCAACGGCCAGGAAGTAGTCAGGGCCGATGGCATTCCAGGCCACAGCATAGCTGAGTTCGGCCGACACGGTCTGACAGAACACCACGAGGCCGTCACCCTCTTCCCGTTCGGGCGGAGGATGGCCGAGGGCGGAGAGAGCGGGACTGGTCTCCGTCAGAGGCTTCAGGTCCATGCGAGCCTCGGGTGGCGGCTGGCTGACATGCACGCAGACGACATTGCGATCTCGACAGACAAAGGCCAGGAGCCTATGGTGTGCTACCGGAGTCGCGATCACGCCCTGGATGCTTGCAGTCTCGAGGTCAAGTGCGCAGTCGTACGACTGAAGAGGTCCCATTTGGACCTCCGCGCGCCCGATGCTGAGCTTGGTCGGGGCCACCGGGTTGTCACGGAGTTGGCGCGCTTCGAAAACCTCATAGGCCTCCGAGAAGCGCTTCTCGGCCACGAGGCGCCGGAGATTGCTGTAGCTGTAGGTCGGCAGCTCCTGATACGTGTTGTCGCTCCGTAGGTCCCATAGGTCGGCACGATCGAGGGTCAGACACAAGGGGTCTCCGTCTCCCCAGAGCATCGCGCCGACCAGACCGTTGCCCAGTGGAAAGCCATCGTGCCATTTGATTGGCGGTTCTTGGTGCCGGACCTGGTGTCGGCCCGCTCCGTGCTTCGGCATGGTCTACCTCCATGTGCCCCTCGCTGCTCCGTCGCGTCCGTCTTGTGTCGGAGTTCGCCGGTCCGTGGCTGCGGCCTCCATTGTGCCGACAACAGGTACTGGTCAGGCGTGCGGAACCCACCGCAGACACGCTGGATGCGCGGCAAAGCTGTATAGAGAGGCCAGTCTGTCAGGCCGCCGGCTGGCTCCGGTGACCGGCTGTAGGCACTTCGGCGCCAAGTCTGCCCCCGCGTTTCCCCGTGGTGCTTTGGTTGTTGACCCTGGACTGCTGTGTTGGTATAATCAACGGCGTACGTGGGCCCGTAGCTCAGGGGGAGAGCGTCTCCTTGGCATGGAGAAGGTCGGGGGTTCAATTCCCCCCGGGTCCACCAAACGGATGGGGTCGGCGCAGGCACTCATGTCTGCGCCGTTTGCGTACTTGTGGGCTCTCGTTAGGAGGTAAGCCACCCTTTGCGGCGAATAGCACTGTGGGCTCTGATTGGAGCGGGCCTCACCCCGGCCCTCGGCCAGGGCACCGATGATGCTGCGGCGGTTGTGCTTAGCGTGCGTGACGGTGCCTTCGCCGTCATCGACATGTCAGTGCCCGGAACCGTGGGCGGCACCGAGGTCGACCGGGACTTGCGTGAGCTGGAGCGCTGGACGGGGTGGGTTCTGGGCCAGCCCACCGTAAAGACCGGGGCCGGGATGACGTCCGCACAGGCCCGCATCGTGTCTGGCGGCCAGTTGACCGGCCCTCTCAGTGACGCGATATGGCCCATCGTGGCGGCGTTGGCGCGCCATGGCACGGTCAGCATCACGGTCATTGGTGCCACGGTGAGCACCGCGCCGCTGACGATCGATAACCGGTACGTGCACCTGGAGCAAAGCGGCGGGCAAGGGGTCCAGTCGTACCAGGCGAGAATCAAGGACCCAACGTTTGGGAACGTGGAAGAGCTGAAACGGCCAGCCGGCCCTGGAAGCTCGGAACGTACCAGAGCTGGCGGAGTGGGGCTAGTGGGCGCCTGGGTGCTGTTGGTAATAGCCTCTCTCGCCGTCGGTGTCGCCGTGTATCTCGTCAGTCGAGGCGTACGGAAGTCGGGGACAAGGGCTTCCCGCGCCGGAAGGCGATGACTCCCAGGAGGGTGATAGGTTTGGAAAACTGGCAGGAAGTGATCCGCTGGGCGTTTCCGCGGAAGGCTTCAGACGTCTTCTGGAAACCTGGCAACCCCCCCTGTGCCAAGATCCGCGGTGTTGTGCAGCGCATTGACGAGTTCCCTGTCCTGACCCCGGACGACACGCGGAACATCGCGAAGTCGCTCATGCGTCCTCACGTCTGGGAGCGATTTGAGGAGCATCACGAACAGGACATCGGTCTTACTGTCGAGAACTGCTGCCGGCTGCGAATCAACTGCTACGCGCAGCGGGGCGACATCGCCATCGTCATGCGTCTCATCCCGCTTGAGATCCAGACCATCGAGGACCTTGACCTTCCGCCCGTGCTCAGTGAGATTGCTCTCTACCCCCAGGGGATGGTCCTGGTCACCGGGCCGACCGGCTGTGGGAAGTCAACGACACTGGCCGCGATGCTGGACCTCATCAACCGCAAACGCCATGCCCACATCGTCACCATCGAGGACCCTATCGAGTACGTCCATCGCGACAAGAACTGCATCGTCAGCCAACGCGAGGTTGGTATCGACACCGATGATTTTGGCCCGGCGCTCAAGTACGCCATGCGTCAGGCGCCGGATGTGATTCTCATTGGTGAGATGCGAGACGTCGTAACCATGCAGGTCGCCATGCAGGCGGCAGAGACCGGCCACCTGGTTTTCTCGACGGTGCACACCACCAGCGCCGCCGAGACGATGGAACGCATCATCAACATGTTCCCTCCGCACGAGAAACCGCAGATCTGTCTGCGCATGTCCACGACGCTTAAAGCCGTCATCTCGCAGTCGCTGGTGCCGCGGAAGGACGAGCCTGGGCGCACGGCGGCGCTGGAGATCATGGTCGTGACGCCGACCATCGCCAAGCTCATTGAAGAGGGAAGGCCCGGGGAGGCCTATCAGTACATTGAGGACGGCGCTCATTTCGGGATGCAGACCAAGAACCAGGCCCTCCTGAAGCTGTACCAGGAGGGCAAGCTCAGCCATGAGCATGCCATGTTCTATGCCGGGAACTATACCGAGATGCGCCAGATGCTCCGACGTGCCGACGGTCTGGCCGCCGACGCCGCCAAGGAGGAGGCCGAGAAGGCCAAGAAGGCGGCACAGCAGGCAGCGGCGCGCCAGCGCATGGGCGGGGTGCCTCCACCCGGACAGGGCTCGCCCTCTGGGCCCCGCCCTGCCGGCCCAGGACAGCCGCCGGCGGGTCCCTCACGCCCGTCACAGTAGAGCCTGCCGTGACCCGCTTGAGCGCGCGGCGTGTCTCGAGCTGACAACCAGAGCCGACGGAGGTCCAACGTGCCTGATTTCACCCTTGATGAGCTACTTCGTCTCATGCCCGACCTGGAGGCCTCCGACCTCCACATTCGCGCGGGTGAGCCCCCCATCATGCGCGTCCACGGCGACCTCAGGCGCCTGGATCAGTATCCTGTCATGACGCCGGATGATACCCGCGAGCTGATGTTCAGCCTCATGACGCCTGCTCAACAGCAGCGCTTTGCCGAGTTCAAGGAACTGGACATGGCCTATGAGGTCGAGGACCTGGCGCGGTTCCGCGTCAACTGCTTCTGGCAGCAGCGCGCGGTCGGAGCTGTGATGCGGATGATCCCCATCCGCATCAAGAGCATCGAGGAGCTGGGGCTGCCGGCCGTGCTGAAGAACTTCGCCGACTTGCCCCGCGGTCTGGTGCTGGTAACGGGGCCGACGGGTTCCGGGAAGTCTACCACTCTCGCCGCGATGGTTGACTACATCAACAACACCCGCCGAGCCCATATCATCACCATTGAGGACCCCATCGAGTTCGTTCACCAGGACAAACGTTGCGCCATCGAACAGCGCGAGGTGGGGCAGGACACGACCGCCTTCTCAGAGGCGCTGCGCCACGTCATGCGCCAGACGCCCGACGTCATTTTGGTCGGTGAGATGCGCGACCTGGAGACGATCGGTCTGGCCATCACCGCAGCCGAGACCGGCCACCTGGTCTTCGCCACTCTGCACACCACTGACGCCATGCAGACTGTTGACCGCATGGTCGACGTGTTCCCCCCACAGCAACAGCAGCAGATTCGCATGCAGCTTTCGGTGACGCTGGGGGCTGTCATCTGCCAATCGCTGCTGCCGCTGAAGGGGAGGCCTGGGCGCATCGCAAGCTTCGAGATCATGGCCGCCAACCCTGCCATCCGTGCCGTCATCCGCGAGGGGAAGACGCACATGATCTACAACCTCATCCAAAGCGGCGCCGATGAGGGCATGATCGTCCTCGACCAGTACCTGGCCGAGCTTGTCCGCACCAACCTCGTCGAGTATGAGCACGCACTGGCCAAGTCGTCATACCCCAATGAGTTCGCTCGCCGGTGCGGCATGGCCGCCACGACTGATGGGCCAGCTCAGAACTGAGACCGGAGGACCCCATGGCCGTCTACGAGCTTGACAAGCTGCTGCGCTTCTCCGTCAAACAGCGTGCCTCGGACTTGATCTTGAAGGCTGGACAACCCCCCATCTTCCGCATCCATGGCGACTTGGTGCGGATGGGGCAGGAGCCCCTCAGCAACCAGGAGGCTCGTGAGATCGCCATGAGTCCCCTGTCGCCCAGCCAGGCCAAGCAGTTCGAGGAGATGATGGAGCTTGACTACGCCTACCAGATCCCAGGCGTAGCGCGCTTCCGCGTCAACATCATGGTTCAGCGCGGGCGCATCACATCGTGCTACCGCACGATTCCCTTCCACATCCAGACCATGGAGCAGTTGGGCCTGCCGCCCATCGTCAAGACCCTGGCAGACTACCCTCGCGGCCTGGTCCTGGTGACAGGACCGACGGGTTCAGGGAAGTCAACCACGCTGGCAGCCATGGTCAACTACATTAACCAGACCAAACCCCTTCACATCATGACCGTCGAGGACCCATTGGAGTTCCTGCATGAACCGCAGGTAGCGCTCGTGAACCAGCGGGAGGTGGGGGAGGACACCCTGACCTTCCCCAATGCCCTCAAGTTCGTCCTGCGGCAGGACCCTGACGTGATCCTCATCGGTGAAATGCGCGACCTGGAGACCATTGGTCTGGCGATCTCAGCGGCCGAGACAGGTCACCTCGTGTTTGGCACCCTGCACACCACCGATGCCGTCCAGACAGTCGACCGTGTCATTGACGTCTTCCCTCCGCACCAGCAGCAACAGATTCGCATGCAGCTCTCCGTCAACCTGGTTGGTGTTCTCTCCCAGGCTCTGGTCAAGACCCGCGACAAGCAGGGACGCGTCGCGGCATTCGAGATCATGGAGGCGATCCCGGCCATCCGCAACCTGATTCGCGAGGGCAAGACGCACCAGATAGGCTCGATGATCCAAACCGGCCAGCGGCGCGGAATGATGACGTTGGACCAGCACCTCGCCGAGTTGGTGGCACGTGGGATCGCTGACTATGAGTCGGCAATGGAGAAGTGTCACGACCGCGCTGCCCTGCAGGAAATGCTCGAACGCCGGCGTGAGGAGGGTCCAGGCGGCGGTGGGGTGGCGGTTCCCGGCTACGATCAGGGGTACAAGCACGTCGCTGATGTGCAGGAGGACGAGCTATAACGGGCCATTGGCGCCCTGCAAGCACCCATAGCGGGGAGAGGCAATGCCAGGCAAACCAAGGGTAGCGAAACAGGTCAAAGAGGAGTTCGATCTGCTGGGGCTGCTGGTCAAGTGGGCCCGCGTGGTGGTGCAGATCGCGCTGTTCTTCTTCGTCATCTCGGCCGGTTACCTCCTCTACGGCATCTTCAGTGGGGCCTTGAGCCACCAGACGGATGCCCGGGTGGTCGAGAACCTGCGCATCATGGGGCAGGTCCTGACCCTGTCGAGCTTCCTGGGCGCCTTGGCGTTTTGCTTCCTCACCATTGATGAGATCGCCTACGCTGTGCTCATCGGGATCGTGGGCGCAGGGCTGATGTTCGGCATGCCTGTGCTGGTGGCCAGCAACGTCCATGGCAGCGGGAGCGCCGAGGCGGCGGCTGCCATCCAGAACGGTGCGAAATCCGCGGGCATGGCGGTCTTTGCCGTCGTCGGACTACGCTTCCTGTTTGAGATTATCCAGCAGGTCCTGATGGCCAGCGAGCGGCGGCGAGTGAGAGCGGAGAAGGAAGCCGAGACCGGCATCAAGCGGAGCAAGGCAAAGTCTACCGGAGGAGTATGGTCTCCTTGCTGGGGTCTTCCCTACTGTCACGAAGCGGTGCGAGAGCAGTGCCCGGCGTACCGCGCCCGCAAGTCATGCTGGCGTTTCGGCTACGGCTGCAACTGTGACCCAAGCCTGATCGAGCGTCTGATCAGGGCGGGAGCCGTTGAGGGAGGACGGGGGGCCGCTCACGTTGACGCACGCACCAGAGCCACCCACGAGGCCTATGTCCGTTCTGACCTGCAGGCTGACCGGACACTCAAGCCGCAGGAACGTACCATACCGTGCAGCAAGTGCCCGATCTACCTGGAACATCAGCGCCAGAAGTTCAAGATCGTCAACCCCATCGCAGTCATCGCCTGTCTGGCTGTGCTGGTGGCAGCTTACAGGCCCTTGCTAGCCGTCTATCGCGAAGTGATCAAGGGCATTGCCGGAGTGGCCAGCCGCTTCACCTACGGCACCAGGGTAGACGCGGGTGAATGGTTTGAGTACCTCAATACGCCCGCCATCCAGGTGTTTTTCTTCGTGATCGTCGGAATGCTGGCTCTTGCGTATGTGCTGAAATTCGTGGAGTGGGTGATCTTTGAGAAGAAGCTCTAGGCGCCGGCCATGGGGCACCGAGTCGTCTAGGCTTTGACCACATGGATTGGCGTAAGCTTGGCCACGAGGCGACCCAGGCCGCACTCCAGCGCCTTCAGCACGGGCTGGCGCCCGCGGTACCTCTGCTGCACGTCATGGAGGTCGTGGATGATCTCGGTGGCGCTCTCGTCCGCGGTGGTCATCTCGAAATAGCGTCGTCCGGCGATCTCGATCACCCGCAGGACGTCGCGGAAGTGTGGAATGGCGTAGCCAGCGCCGTGCGGCATGACGTTGGCGCGGCGGAGCCGGTGAAGCACACCCAGTTCCTCCGCTCTGCTGGCCAACCCTTGGGCTTCCAGGACCTCCGCTGACAGGTTGGGCAGTCCTGCGAAGAGGTAGCCCGGCAGGTCGCTTCGCACCATGATTGGCAGAACCGGCGCCTGGGGATCCTGCGTGTCCTGACAGCCCAGGAGTATGCCGTTGGCGCCGCAGAGCCCCTGGTGTGTCACATTGGCGATGGTGGTGAACTCGCCGAAGCAGTGTCGGGCGGCGATGAGGCGGCGCTCCTTCGCAAACCGATCCACGACGTCCCAGAAGCGCATGAACGAGGCAACGTTGTCGTCCAGCAGGAGGTGAAGGTCGCCCCAGGGCGTCGGCATGGTGTGTGCTAGCCTGCGCAGGGCTTCCGAGTGGTCCCAGTACGTTCCCGGACCCAGGTGCGTCTCTTGCTCCAGTTCGGGGCACGATCCATGCATGACAAAGGCGTAGGGCGGTAGCCCAAACTCCGGGGCAACGCTGTCAACACGACAGATGTCGATGAAGTGGTTGCCCCGGTGGAAGTCCCAGACGATGTCAACGCCCATGAGGGAGCTTTGTCGCGACTGCAGGTCCGAAAGACGTTCGACCACGTGCTGCGGATCGGGCATCGCGTCCAGCCCACCTACCAGCATCCCGCAGGCGTTGGGCTTCACGTCCAGAACCAATAAGGGGCGATCATCGTCACCCCACTCAAGTTTGCCGCCGTAGCCGAACCCCGCGCTCCAGCGGGCCGTGTTCCTGGTGATCGTCATGTCTGGGGTCGCTATGAAGGTTGTGTCAGCGGGGTAACCGAGGCTGTTCAGGACATGGTCAATCTTTGCCATGCCGTAGACCATGTTTGCCGCACCCAGGCGTGCGGCACTATCATCGAGCCCCAGAGAGAAAATGCGTCGCCGTGCGTGTTCCAGGGCCGTACTGCCGTTGTTGGGGTCGCAAGGTGTCATGAGGGTGTTTTCGGCGTCATCGCCGACAGCTCCTGCGCGCGCCGCACAGCGAATGTAAGGCAGTCTGGGGTGCTCGGGTTTGGCCGGAGCTTTCCCAGTCGCATAGAGGCGTACGATGTTGGTGGACCTGCCACTTATGCCGCTTAATGCCGTTCTCTTCCCGGGCATGCCGATGCCTCTGCTCATCTTCGAGGATCGCTACCTGGAGATGATTCGTTACTGCCGCGAGGAAGACGCTCCGTTCGGAGTTGCGCTGATCAAGGAAGGACAGGAAGTGGGGGGGACGGCCGTGCCCCACGAGGTGGGAACCACTGCCAACATCGTGGCTGTTGAGACTCTGGAGAATGGGGCGCTGCAGGTGATGGCTGTCGGCCAGGACCGCTTCCGGCTCGTTGATCTTTCCCAGGCGGAACCGTACCTGATAGGCCGGGTGGAGATACTGAAAGAGGACAGCGGTGCCTCGGCTCCGCAGGAGCTCTACCGGGAATTGCGAGAGCTCTTCGGCGACTACCTGCACGTTGTGCTCGAACTGCTCGGGCAGCCGCACGCTGAGATGACGATCCCTGACAACCCAGCGAAGCTCTCCTACATGATTGCCGCCCACCTTACGGCACCGCTGGGCGTGCGACAGCGGCTCCTTGAGATGGACAGTCTTCGCGAACGGCTATTCTATGAGAGGTTGTTGCTGAAACGCGAGGACGCAGACTACCGGCTCATACTGTCGGCCAGGCACCGGTACGATGAACTCAAACACCATGCCGGGGAAGGCTCAGACGAGTCAATCTTCTCCGTCAACTAAGCGCTCGAAGATACGGTGCGCTGACGCCTGTTGGAGGTCATAGCGGTTGAGTACGCAGGACTCTGCATTTGACGTGTTCAAGCGGAAGCTGGACCACGCCATCGCTGTCTGCCAGCAGCCGGAGGAGCGTCGGATTGGGTTCGGCAACCTCCGGCATGAGTACTGTGACTGGCGGCGCGGCGATGAGTGTGACACGAATGTGGCCGTAATCTACGAGACGCCCGGGGGTTCGACAACCCAGCTCAACGTGACCTACAACCACCAGACCGGCGAGTTCATTTACCTGGACGAGAACCTGGAATCGTCGGTTACGACCACCGATCCTGAACGCTCTTCCGATTACATCGAAGAGCACGTGCGCGACATTCCCCACAAGCGCCTCGCGCAGGTGGAGAAAACGGTAGAGACCTGGCTATCAATGGGCAAGGGGCGCAGCGAGATCATCGCCGAGTTCAACAAGATGCTTCAGACCGAGTTCCTGGGGGGCCGTGTCAACAGCGTCGAACTGAAGCATGGTATCCAGTATCTGATGAAGGTGCTGAAGAACCCACCGTCGACGCAGTGAGGCACGAGCGCCCTATGTCTCGCCGGGCGGGAGGCTTGCCTCGTCCGGTGCGGGCAGATCTGCCGTCATCTGAGCGTCTGTCTGGCGAGGCACGACCTCCAGTGAGCTGACCTCTGGCAAGTCGCGCTCCGTTACGTGCATGTCCTTGAGCCGTCGCGCCGACACAAGCACTCGGCTCTCCAGAGAGCCCACCGCCCGGTTGTACGCCCCCACCGAGCTACCAAGGGCTTTGCCCACGCCCTGGAAGTGCTCAGCGAACACGCAGAGACGGTCATACATCTCGGCGGCGAGCCTGCGGACCGTCTCGGCGCTCTCTGTAAAGCTCTGCTGCCTCCAGCCGTAACTCACCGCATACAGCATGGCGATAAGGGTCGCCGGCGTGGCAATGACGACCTTGTTGCGCAGACCGAAGTCCAGCAGGGCACTGTCCGCTTCCACAGCGGCGGCGAACAGCGACTCGCCGGGCACGAACATGATCACGCAGTCCGGCGCATCCTCGAACTGCTCCCAGTAAGCCTTCCGGGTAAGCCCTTCGAGGTGCCGGCGACACTGTGCGGCGTGCTCGAGCATGTGCTGATGGTGGGTCTCCGGGTCCGGGGCCTCGACAGCCCGCAGATAAGCATCCAGTGGCACTTTGGCGTCGACAACGATACGCTTGCCACCGGGCAGCCTCACCACCATGTCGGGGCGCTGGGTGCCGCCCTCCACGGTGACTTGCTCCTCGAAGTCGCAGTACTGGCTCATACCAGCCATTTCTACGGCGTTACGCAGTTGCATCTCACCCCAGCGGCCGCGTACCTCGGGGCGGCGCAAGGCGTTCACAAGCTTGGTTGTCTCTTGCTGCAGCCGCATCTCCGCTTCGCTCAGCCCCCTGAGCCGCTCTTCCAGGGAAGCGTAGGCGGTCTGGCGTCTCTCCTCCAGGGACTTGAGCGCCTCCTCGTACCGTCTTAAGCTCTCCGATAGGGGCTCCACCAGCCCCTTGATGGCCTCCTGCCGCGTGGCCAACTCGCCTTGAGCCGCCTGGCTCAGCGTCTCGAACCGTTGCTGGGCCAGCTTGAGGAAATCCTCACTGCTGCGTGAAAGGACCTCCTGCGAGAGCGAGGCAAACGCCTCTCGCATCTGCTCGACAAGCTGTCCGCGTTCCTCAAGCGCCCGGTCGCGTTCGACCAGCGTGGCCTTCAGGCTGCTGGCAGTCCGGTCCAGATCTTGCGCTCGCATCTCGCTTTCGGCGAGACGAGCCTCAAGCGACCTGACCTGCTCCGCACGACCCAGGAGTTGAGCCTCCATCGCGGCCTTGTCCTTCTCTAGGTCCAGCAGGTGGCTCTCGCGCTCGGACAAAGCCAACTGTGCGTCTGCGAGTGCTTTCTCAACGGCACGGCGTTGGGCACCCGCGATCAGCCAAGCCGCGACGAAGCCCGCAATCAGGCCCAGCAGTGCGCCGACGATGGCAGCGACGATAGTCTCCAAGATGGTCACCTCGGAACCGGCGGTCTCCAGGCATAGCAGGTCATCATGTTGCCATAGAAGGGCGGCGACTTGCGATCAAAGGGTGGCACTCCCGGCAGGCCCTGCACAACCATCCACACCGCATCTCTCAGGACCTGAAGACCCTGCCACCAGCGGAAATAAGGAGTCATCATGTACGGAAAGGCAATCCTCCTGACTTCCCACCCAGCCCGCGTCAGTAGCCGGCGGAGAGTGGCGGGTGAGAAGTTGTAGAGCATGTAGTCAGGGGCAAGCAGCCGGAAGTGATGACGGTAGAGCCTCGCACACAGACTTGCGATGTTTGGGGTCGCACTCACCACCAGCAGCCCCCCGGGCCTGGTCACGCGGAGCGCCTCGCGAGCCGCGCCCAGGGGGTCAGCGAGGTGCTGCAGAACCCCTCGCATCTGTACAACATCGAAGTAGCTGTCCGGGAAGCCGGCGTCATGTAGCTCCCCCAGGGCGAGGTGGGTCAGACCGAGATGCTGCCTCCCGTACTCAACATAGCCTTCGCAGACATCAACTCCGTATACCTCGAAGCGATCAGACATGAGCGCCAGAAACTCCCCCGTGCCGCACCCAATATCCAGGAAACGCCCGCCGGGTACAAGTCGCAGAATCGTCTGGCGCTCCAGTTGGTACATCTGGCGACGCTGTGCGGCCAGAGCAGCGTCCTGGTGTCTGTCAACATAGCTGGTCTGATACCGCGCCCGCAACTGCTCTGGGCTCGGACGTGGGCAGGTATACACGAGACCGCAATGCACGCACCGGACGACCCTTTCACCGAGCGCCGCACACCATGGCATGGTCTCCTGGCCGCCACAGAGGTTGCAGGCCACGGGGTCCTGGTTTGCTGATTGCATCCTGGCGAGATCTCCGCGTAGCGTGGCGGCCCAGCCGTCGTCCCTAACATAATAGCCGCAGCGAGTGCGATGGGCAAGCTGACGAACCCGGAACATCGGTTGGTCTCGATAGCGTGATCACAAAGCCTCGGTCGGCGAGGTGAAGACCAGTAGTGCGGCGAATAGAGGAGGGCGTCGGCTGGAGCGGCCGACCGCCAGTGCCACGGGCGTGGCGAAAACTACCGGTCGCCTGCGCGACCGTGAACTGGAGGAAGCCAGTGAGTTCTCGAAGGATAGACCTGCCGCTTAGCGAGATGCCGGATAAGTGGTACAACATCGCCCCCGACCTGCCAAGGCCCCTCGATCCACCGCTGCACCCAGGCACCCGACAGCCGATCGGGCCCGAGGACATGGCCCCCATCTTTCCGATGGGGCTGCTTGCCCAGGAGATGAGCAGCGAGAGCTGGATCGAGATCCCGGACGAAGTGCGGTACGCCTACCAGTTGTACCGGCCCACACCAGTCTACCGGGCCTTTGAGCTCGAGAAGGCACTGGACACCCCGGCACACATCTACTACAAGCACGAGTATGTCAGTCCAGCCGGTAGCCATAAGCCGAACACAGCGATCCCGCAGGCCTATTTCAATAAGCTGGAGGGCGTGAAGAAGATCTCAACTGAGACGGGGGCCGGGCAATGGGGGAGTGCTCTCTCCATGGCCTGTCGGATGTTTGGGCTTGAGTGCGAGGTGTTCATGGTCGGCGTCAGCTACGACCAGAAGCCCTACCGGCGGGTGCTCATGGAGACATGGGGGGCCACCTGCCATCGCAGCCCCAGCAACCTCACCAACATCGGCCGGCGTTTCTTGGCTGAAGACCCCAACCATCCCGGATCGCTGGGCATCGCGATCACGGAGGCTCTGGAGGTTGCCGTTGCGGATGAGAGCACCAAGTATTCGCTGGGCAGCGTGCTCAACCACGTTATGCTCCATCAGACAGTCATCGGCCTGGAAGCCATGAAGCAGATGGAGCTGGCAGGGGAGTACCCTGACGTCGTGATCGGATGCTTTGGTGGGGGCTCCAACTTTGCCGGCATCAGCTTCCCCTTCATCCGGGAAAACCTCAAATCAGGCAAGAATACAAGGATTATTGCGGTCGAGCCGAAGGCCGCACCGACGCTGACGCGCGGCCCCTACCGGTACGACTTCGGCGACACCGGCCAGATGACACCGTTGCTGCGGATGTTCACCCTGGGACATGGCTTTGTCCCGGCGCCAATCCACGCCGGCGGCCTACGCTACCACGGATCGGCTCCGCTGGCTTCCGCCTGCCTGGACCAGGGATTGATCGAAGCCGTGTCTTACCACCAGACGGCTTGCTACGACAGCGCCGTGCTGTTCGCCCGTACCGAGAGTTGGGTGGTGGCGCCCGAAACCTCGCACGCCGTGCACGCCGCCGTTGAGGAGGCGCGCAAAGCAAGGGAGACCGGAGAGCCGAAGGTAATCCTGTTCAACCTGAGCGGACACGGCATCCTGGACCTGGCAGGCTACGAGAAGTACCTGAGTGGCCAGTTGGAGGACTACGAGCTGCCTCAGGAAGAGATCGACAAGTCCCTGGCCGCTGTGCCGGAGGTCTGAGAGCAGCGCCCGACAATCGCGACAATGATGAGAGCGGCCCCGGTCATAGGCTGGGGCCGCTCTTTGACTTCATGCGCCTGGGCGTGCGAGAGACACAACGATTATACTTATCATAATCTACATTATAGCGCTGTTGCCCGATCGCGGCAGCGACCGACTGGTCACTCGCTCTCTCCATGAAATATGCGGGCATACTCTGCCCGCAGGTCGCCCTGCTTACCGAGATACTCGGTCCAACCAGCGGCAGGGCGCAGCAGACGAAGCGTGGCAAGTGCGGGCGCGCCAGGCGGAGGGGCCACGTCGGCCCGTGGCGAGTATGCTCCCAACAGGTCGCGCAACACGACCTGCCCCTCCCTTGACAAGCAGTAATCTACGAAAAGCCTCGCAGCGTTTGGGTGTGGCGCACGGCTCAGGATGGCCACAGGACCGATCACCAGGGGAACTCCGTCCGTGGGCCAGACCGTGCCGATGATGTCAGGGTATCTCCGTGCGTACTCAGCGACCCGGTAGCCCATTGCTCCAGCCGCAACCTGGATCTCCCCTGCGACGAGGGCGTCCAGCAGATCATCCTCTGTCTTGAATATCCGTGGTCGCCGAGCGGCCAGTTGCTCCCAGAAATCAACACCATATTTCTCTCGTAGGAAATAGTACTGAGCGTAGGCCGAACCGGCGGTCTGTGCGTCCTTCAGGCCCAGTCGGCCGGTCCAGCGTTCCTGCAGTAGTGCCGGCCAGCTCTGCGGAGCCTGTTGGGAGGGCACTTTGCGCTTGTCATAGGCAACACCCAAAGCCACCAGTCGTGCTGCGGTCCAGTAGCCCGGGTCCCGGTACTCGGGAGCGATGTCGGCTGCGTCCGATGGGCTGTAGTAAAGCAGTTCCCCACGCTGGCGGAGAGCCACAAAGATGGCTGGGTCGAGCACATGCAACACGTCCGCCTCGGGTGTCCCTGCGCTGATGTGGCGTTCGACACGACCGGCAACGTCGAAAGTGCCGCCGCGGACGAGGCGGACCCGCAACGGGGGATACTTCCCTTCAAAGGCCCGGGCAAACTGGGCAGCATCCTCTTCCGGCATGGAGGTGAAGAAGTTGACCTCACCGTCGGCGCGAGCAAGCCTGAGCAGTTGGTCGCGGTCCTGCGCCTGGCCGGCTCCTCCCCCACCTTCGTCGCTGATCGTTACCAGGATCTCTTCATTGCCGTCCGGGCGCGGACAGCCGCAGAGGCAGACGGTTGCCAGGATCAACAAGCCGGCAAGCGCTACGACATACCATCTATGGCGCGGACAGTGGACCAAGGCGACCCCCAGGCTAGCTTCTTCTCATCCCAGGTAAGGCACATCCAGCCAACGTCCATGTTCCATGGCGGATTGGTGCGCGACGAGACCCGGTACGGTCAGGTCCATCGCCCGGACCTCGTCCAGCGGCGGCTTCTGTCCGCTCTCCAGAGCACTCAGAAAGGCCCGGACCAGGGCATACTCCGCTGTACCGTGGCCACCTTCGCCGGCGTGGGCAGGCAGTGACTGGTCTACGATGTCCACCGGCAGCGACTGCGCGGTTTCCATCTCCTTCTCCACGTACAGCAAGCCTTCGCCTGGCACTCCACGCTTACTGGATTCCACAAAGCCTCCTGTGCCCTGCAGGGAGTAGAAGTGAAGGGCCGGATGGCGCGGCACGCAGGAACTCCGCAATAGCTTGATCACTGCGCCCTTCTCGGTTTCGAACAGTGCCACCTGAAAGTCAATGCCGCCCGCCTCAGGTATGCCCAGAAGCTTGCTGCTGGTCCCCACGCCGCAAGCGCGGACGATACGGTCAGCAGTGATATCCAGTATGGGGCCGAGAGAGTGTGAGCAGTAGTGCAGGGGCGCACGGTGGGCACGCCATCGCTTGGTCCCGGTCACAGGGTCCACAATCAGCGGGCGGATGTCATGGACGTACTCACACTCGGCATAGATGATCTCGCCCAGTCTTCCCGCCTGGACCATCTCGCGCCATTGCCTTACGAAGGGCCAGTAGCAGCAGTTTTCGGCCAGCATGTAGGCCATCCCGCTGCGTCTGACGGCCGCCACGATACGCGCGCAGTCTTCGATGGTCGAGGCGGCGGTCACCTCACACAGCACATGCTTCCCGCTCTCAACTGCCTTGATAGTCTGTTCCGCATGATATGGGATCGGCGTACCGATGAAGACAATATCAACGTCGGCACCGATGAAATCATCGTAGCTGGTGAAGCAATCCCCATCAGCGAGGCCCAGCTCGCTCTGGAAACGCGCGAGGGCTTGCTCGTCGGCATCGCAGCAGGCAGTGACCGTGCAACGGGGATCACGGGCGAAAACACTGCCATAGCCCGAACCACGCCCCACACCGACCAAGCCGATGCGCCACGTTCTCATACAGGTCAGCACCTCATAGACAGGCTCTGCACATGGCGGTGAGCTTCGCGATGAGACGCGACTTCTCCTTCATAGGTTCCACGGGAAGGAATCCCGCGGGCAGTGGTGAACTGCCCAGGGTCAGATAGTTCCGACAGGAGGTTTCCCAGATGGGCAAAATCCCTATAGCACTACAGCTTTACTCGGTGCGCGAAGCGTGCGCCGAGGACATGGCGGGCACCTTGGCCAAGGTGGCCAAGATGGGCTACGACGGTGTGGAGTTCGCTGGCTACTACAACTACTCCGCGACCGAGTTGCGCAAGATGCTGGACGACAATGGTCTGGTGTGCTGTGGCAGCCACCTCGGGATTGACACGCTCCTGGGGGACGAGCTAATGAGGACCTACGAGTTCAATGCCACACTGGGGAACCCGTACCTCATCTGCCCAGGACTGCCCGGTTCATACACCGAGAGCCGTGACGCCTGGAAGCGCACCGCCGACCTGTTCAACGAGATCGCCATGAAACTCCGCTTCGTGAATGCATGGACCGGGTACCACAATCACCACACAGAGTTCACGCCCCTGGACGGCGAGAAGCCCTGGGACACCTTCTTTGGCAACACGGACCTTGACGTTGTGATGCAGTTGGACATCGGCAACGCTCTGCGCGGCGGCTCACACGTGGCGCAGTTCGTCGAGGCCTACCCCGGGCGGGCTCTGACCGTCCATATCAAGCCCTACAGCCTGGAGGCGGGCAAAGACAACCCCGACGAGGGCTATCGCCCGCTCATCGGCGATGACAGCGTGCCATGGGACAGTCTGCTGAACTTGCTGGAGACCATCGGCGGCGTACGGTGGTACATTGTGGAGTACGAAAGCGACCTGTTCCCGCCATTGGAGGCCGTTGAGAAGTGTCTTCAGCGGCTCCGCGCGATGGGCAAGTAGGGCGCCGCTGGCACAGGACAACCAAGAGGCCTCGTCACCGATTCCAGACGAGGCCTCTTCGTCGCTACCGTGGTCAAGCCAACCGAGTTACAGCACCCACCGCCCGGTGTTGTGCATGCCAGGCGGGTTCGAGCCGATAGTGCTCTCCCACTTGTACCACTTGGCATGCCCGTCGGCGAAGCCATAGTTGCTGCCGTCGTTGTGGATGGTGGTGGCGATCAGGCTCTCAAAGTACGAATAAGCGGCGAGATTTGACCAGCTCGTGCCATCGTCAGGCCAGGGATGATAGCCGCTGTAGCGCGTGCCTTGCCGGCGGACAGCGATACTGATCTGCTCGGCGGGAGCGCTGAACACAGCCATGGAGCTGCCGTGAGCAAAGAGGCCATTCAGGAGGTAGTCGGTCGCCGGTTCATTGACGGGATCTGCCTTATAGGCGGGGCAGCGGAAAAGCTGCGTGTTCTTCACGTAGGCCTGTAGCGGCTGCCACCAGTCATAGCCTGTGTAGTGGTCCGTCACCGGGTAGCATTCGTCGTAGTCCTGGGCATACATGATCAAAGCCAAGCTGATCTGCTTCACATTGCTTAGGCAGGAAGTCTGACGAGCCTTGGCCCGGGCCTTGGCGAACACCGGGAAGAGAATGGCCGCCAGGATCGCGATGATCGCGATGACAACAAGCAACTCAATGAGTGTGAAACCACGCCGATACGCAGTGGGCATCAGGGCTTCCTCCCAGACATGAAAGCGCTTACCAGGTCCCGGCAACGGGAGGGCCTGGTCAGTTGGCACCGCACATCGATGGACTACCTGGGAGGGCCTCGGGTATAGACACGCGTGGCCGGCCACGAGGCGGCCTGAGGTTGGGGGCACGGGCTCAGCTTCGCCGCCGGAGCCAGCAGCAAGCGGGCGTACGCCACCGCGACAAGCACCGCCGCGCAAGCCGCCAACGCGCAGGCAAGGCAGTTGTCTGCGCCCCCCTCATGGTGGTGCCAGCCGCTGGCGGCCGCGACCGCCGACACAAAAGCGGCCACGATCAGTATGGCAAATCGCTTGTCAAGCACGGTCGGGAAGTTGCCCATCTGTGCACTAGTAACGACTCCGGTAGTCCCAGGGTTCCCGAAGGGATTCAGGCACACCGGGCGAACCTACTGAGCGCGACGCAGCTCACATCGCAGGGGGTCGTTGATGCTTGCTCGAGTTCATTCCGCAGCGATACTTGGGGTGGAAGCCTATGAGGTACAGGTCGAAGTAGATATCACCCGGGGGATGCACAACTTCACCGTCGTGGGCCTCCCCGATGCGGCGATCCGCGAGAGTCGGGACCGAACAGCTGCCGCCATACGCAACAGCGGCTTCCAGTATCCCATGGATCGCATCACGATCAATCTTGCGCCCGCCGACATCCGCAAGGAAGGACCGGCCTTTGATCTGCCCATCGCGCTGGGGATACTGCTGGCGAGTGGGCAGATCAGCGTTGATGACCTGGACCGAACCATTGTCGTTGGCGAGTTGTCTCTCGATGGTCTGGTACGGCCCATCAGTGGCGCTCTGCCGGTCGCGCTTGGGGCGAAGAGCTGGGGCAAGCAAAACGTTGTCGTGCCTTCAGCAAACGGACCCGAGGCGGCCGTGGTCGCCGACTTCGACGTCTACGGCGTCGACAGCCTGTACGGTTGTGCGTGCCTCCTGGAACAGGGGTTTATGGAACCACCCATACAGGTCCCACCGGAGGAACTGGATCTCACGCACACCGCCTATGGGGTTGACTTCGCGGACGTCAAGGGCCAGGAGCACGTGAAGCGGGCCCTGGAAGTGGCGGCAGCGGGCGGCCACAACGTCCTCATGATCGGTCCCCCGGGGTCAGGAAAGACCATGCTGGCGCGCCGCATGCCGGGCATCCTGCCACCCATGGACCTCTCTGAGGCCCTTGAGGTCACCAAGCTCTACAGCGTCTCCGGCCTCATCGGTGAGAAGACATCCCTCATCCGCACGCGCCCCTTTCGCGCCCCGCACCACACGGTCAGTGTCGCCGGTCTGGTGGGCGGTGGCAGCGTACCCCGACCGGGTGAGGTCAGCCTGGCTCACAACGGGGTGCTGTTTCTTGACGAGTTGCCAGAGTTCGGGGCGGCAGCGCTTGAGGTCATGCGGCAACCGATGGAAGACGCCACTGTCACCATCGCTCGCGCCCAGATGAGCCTGACCTTTCCCGCCAACTTCCAGCTCGTGGCGGCCATGAACCCTTGCCCCTGCGGCTTCCGCACCGACCCGGTGCGCCAGTGCACGTGCACCAGCAGCCAAGTCGGGCGCTACCTCAAGCGCATCAGCGGCCCACTGCAGGACCGCATTGACATACACATTGAGGTGCCGAGGCTGATGCCGGAGGAGGTGATGTCCCGTCAGGCGGGCGAGGCGTCACAGACCATCCAGGAGCGCGTTGTTGCTGCACGAGAGCGCCAGCGCCAGAGGCTTGCGAACACCCCGTTTCACTGCAACGCGGACATGAACGCCAAGGCCCTGCGCCAGTTCTGCCCCCTCTCCCCTGAGGTGGAGAACTTGCTGCGCGCGGCCATAGACCAGTTCGGCCTGTCGGCCCGGGCCTTCGACCGCATCGTCAAGCTCAGCCGCACCATTGCGGACCTCGAGGGTGCGGAGCGCATCGCCGTTCACCACGCCGCGGAGGCGGTGCAGTACCGGAGCCTGGACCGGAAGTTCTGGGGGTAGACCCCGCGCGGAATTGGGACGGCGGCATGCAGCGAAGGGTTGTGCTCAGAGGCCCCACTAACTGCTGGTACTTTGCCGCCACCCCGGAGGCAGGCTAAGGGAGGCCCCGAAGGAGCTGGGCGGAAAAGGGCCCTCGGGGAGAGGTCGAGGAACACACTCATGCTCACCAACTTGGGGGTCTCACGTGAGATTCGATGAGATTGCGTACTGGAGTGAGATCAAGCTTGACATCGTGCGGAAGTACGCTCAGGCGTACTCGACTGTATTAAGCAAAAAGAACTTTCATCACCTTTACATTGATGCATTCTCAGGTCCGGGGTACCATTTGTCAAAGCGGACGGGTGAGTTCGTAGAGGGGTCGCCCCTCAACGCATTAAGCGTCACGCCGCACTTCAAAGAGTATCATTTCATTGACCTCGATGGGGATAAGACGCAAGCCCTTCAGGCAGTTGTTGGTGACAGGTCCGACGTGCATCTGTACACTGGTGACTGCAACTCCATCCTGCTGGATCAGGTCTTCCCACAAGTGCGTTGGTCGGACCGCCGCCGAGCGCTATGTCTTCTGGACCCGTATGGTATCAATCTGAACTGGTCTGTGGTGCAAGCCGCTGGAAACACCCGAACCATTGAGGTCTTCATCAACTTCATGGTCATGGACATGAACCGCAATGTCCTGTGGCGCGAGCCAGAGAGGGTGCCCCCTGAGCAGCGTAACCGCATGACAGCCTTTTGGGGCGACGAGAGTTGGACGGAGATTGCCTATCAGGCTACCCCCAGTCTCTTCCCTGAGCTAGATCGCCCTGAGAAGCAGGGGAACGAGGCCATCGTGGATGCGTATGTGTGCCGTCTGCGCGAGGTGGCTGGGTTCGCCTACGTGGCGGAGCCCTTGCCGATGCGGAACAGCACGAACGCCATCATCTACTACCTCCTGTTCGCGTCACCGAACAAGACCGGACACCACATCGTTACTGACATCATCAGCAAGTATCGCACCAGAGGCCAATGACATGGCAGCCACCACCATAGAATGGACCGAGGCAACCTGGAACCCTGTCACGGGGTGCTCGAAGGTCAGCGCGGGGTGCGCCAACTGCTACGCCGAGCGCATGGCGCGGCGGCTACAGGCCATGGGGCAGCCGAACTACCGCGACGGCTTCGCTGTCCGGTGCCACCCGCACATGCTGGACCTACCCTTGCGCTGGCGGAAACCCCAGATGGTGTTCGTCAACTCGATGAGCGACCTATTCCACGAGGATGTGCCCATAGGTTTCATCGAGAGTGTTTTCGCTGTGATGAACCATGCGCACTGGCACGTGTTCCAGGTGCTAACTAAGCGCTCGGAGCGCCTACTCGAGATCGCGAGCCTACTCGACTGGACGCCGAACATCTGGGCGGGTGTAACCGTAGAGAGTGGCGAGTACCTGCGGCGCTGTGACGACCTGCGCATGGTGCCAGCAGCGGTGCGCTTTGTCTCCTTTGAGCCGCTCATCGGCCCAGTGCCACAGCCGGACTTGTCGAGCATCCACTGGGCCATCGTGGGGGGAGAGTCTGGCCCCGGCGCGCGACCGATGCAGCCCGGGTGGGTGCTGGACATACGCGACGCCTGCCGTGAACAAGGGGTTCCCTTCTTCTTCAAGCAATGGGGCGGGTGCAACAAGAAGAAGGCTGGGCGCCTGCTGGAAGGCCGCACATGGGACGCCGTGCCTAGGGTCCGTCTTCGGGGCCTCGCCGTTGTGCACTAACCAGGGAGGACCAGTAATGAAGAAAGCACTGATTGTCTGGGGCGGGTGGGATGGGCATCAGCCCAAGGAGACCGCCGAGATCATGGCGCAGGCCTTGACCGAGGACGGGTTCGCGGTCGAGGTTGCGACCTCGCAGGAAGCCTATGCCGACGAGGAGAAGCTCAAGAGCCTCGACCTGATCATTAACAACTGGACCATGGGTGACATCGCCAGCGAGCACCTCACGCCGCTTCTGAACGCCGTGCAAAGCGGCGTGGGCTTCGGGGGCATTCACGGCGGGATGTGTGATGCGTACCGCACGCAGACTGAATACCAGTTCATGTGCGGCGGCCAATGGGTTGCCCACCCCGGCGGCATCCGCACCTACACGGTCAACATCGGCCCTGAGCCCGATCCCATCACCGCCGGGATCGAGGACTTTGAGGTCACCTCGGAGCAGTACTACCTGCACGTCGATCCTATCATCCGCGTCCTGGCAACCACCACGTTCCCTGACTATGACAATGTGGTGGTGCCCGTCACCTGGCAGAAGAGTTACGGGGCTGGCAAGGTCTTCTACTGCTCCCTGGGGCACAGCGCAGACGTGTTGGCTATGCCGCCCGTGCTGACCATGGTTCGCCGCGGCCTGGCATGGGCGGCCAAAGGCTGACGCAACAGCCAGGGGAGGGACTGCAGAATGGCACGGTTGCTGATCACCTACTACAGTCGTTCCGGCAACACGGCACGGATGGCCGAACTCGTCGCCGAGGGAGCCCGTGAAGTGGCCGGGGTCGACGTGGACATCCGGCCCTGCTCCGACGTCTCGCCTGATGATCTGCTGGCCTACGACGGGATCATCATGGGCTCTCCGGTCTACTACGGCACCATGGCGGCGGAGCTAAAGACCCTCATTGACGAGAGCGTTGGGCACCACACCAAGCTGGAGGGGAAGGTGGGCGGGGCCTTTGCCTCGGCTGGCGTGTTTGGCGGCGGAGTGGAGACCACCGTTGTTGACATCCTGCGGGCGCTCATGATCCACGGGATGGTGGTCAAGGGGGACCCGCGGGGGAACCACTATGGGCCTGTGGCTATCGGAGCGCCGGACGCGACCGCGCAGGCCGAGTGTCGCCGTTGGGGGCAGGCGTTGGCGGAGCTGACTCGGAAGCTGCACGGGTAGAAAGCAGCCGGCACACCGGGCGCCGTGCGGGGCGCTGCGAGCGCTCAGGTGTCGGCCTGTCCAGTGCGCACGCAACGGCGTGTGGGGCGTCTGCGCTCCTCCGGGGAACCACGTCGGGGATAGCGACCTTCCTGCGGCCGTCCAATGCAGCGGCAGCCGCCGAGTCAGGGCGGCTGCTCTGTGCTGCCTGCTCTCCCCCACTTCCCCGACAGGTCAGTGACACCCTGTTGCCACGTTGCCCTGACCCGCCCTCTGTGCACTCTGACGCCCTGAACGACGGCCCCGGACTCCCGCCTCCTTGACCGCAGTCCCAGCAACAGCTACAATCCGCTCTGCTTTTGCCATCACGACGTTGCGGTAGGAGGCAGGTATGTCGTCACAGCCAAAGATCATCATCTTCCTGGGTGATGGAGTCGGTGATCGCCCGGTTCCCGAGCTTGACGGACGTACTCCGCTGGAGGCCCAGGCGACGCCGCATCTGGATCATCTCGCTGCCGGTGGAGTCTGCGGGATGCTGAACCCCATATCACATGGCCGCCGGGTGGGAAGCGACACGGCACACATGGCCATACTGGGGTATGACCCGTTCAGCAACTACAAGGGACGTGGTCCCTTCGAGGCCAAGGGCGTGGGCATTGATGTGTTGCCCGGCGACCTGGCGTTCCGCTGCAACTTCTCCACGGTCGAGGGCCGCCGTGTTACGGACCGACGGGCCGGGCGCATCAGCTCTGGCACCGACGAGCTGGCGAAGGCGGTGAACGAGCAAGCGGGGCTGATAGACGGGGTCCAGTGCATCTTCCGTGAGTCTGTTGAGCACCGGGCTGCCCTGGTCATGCGCGGCGCTGATCTGGACCACCGGATTACGGAAGTAGACCCCCACCATGAGGGAGCTGAGTACCCGGACTGTGCGCCGCTGCCGGAAGCTGCTGACGATCCGAACGCGATTCGGACCGCGGCCATTGTCAACAAATGGGTTCAGGCCGCCCATGCGGCGCTCGACAGCCATCCGGTCAACCAGCAGCGACGGGCCGCAGGTCTTCCGCCGGCCAACATCGCCCTGCCGCGCGGCGTCGGAACCGCCGTGCACCTGGAGCCCTTTGCCAAGAGGTACGGTCTCAAAGGGGCGATGATCGTGGAGGTAGACCTGGTGCGCGGTCTGGGGCTCTACCTGGGGATGACCGTCGTTGACGTACCCGAGGCGACCGGAGGCAAGGACACTGACGAGCTTGCCATATCGCGGGCTGTGGTTGCAGCCCTGGACAGCCACGATTTTGTGCTCGCCAACATCAAGGCCCCTGACCTGGCGGGCCACGACCACGATGCTGCCCAGAAGATGGGCGCGATCGCCAAGCTGGACAGCGCGGTCGGCTATCTTCTTGAGCATGTCGACTTCGAATGTACCACCATTCTCGTCACCGGTGACCATTGTACTCCCGTGACGTATGGCGACCACACCGGGGACGCGGTGCCGGCTGTCTTCTACGGCCTCGGTGTGCGCCCCGACAACTGCGGTTCCTTTGGTGAACGGACCTGCATGCAAGGAGGGCTCGGCTACTTCACGGGCTTCGATGTGATGCCGCTGTTGACGAATCTGGCTGGCGTCCAGGCGAAGTTCGGCGCCTGAAGCGTTCCGGTGTCCTGAGCCACCGCCGCCTCATGGTAGAGAGCAGGCCATGGGTCACCTGCCGGGCAAGCTCGCTTGCTGCTCGCTTGAAAGCCAACGACGTGAGCGCGTATACTGTAGCTGACGATGCGGCATAGATGCCAACTTGCTGCCCCAGGCGTCGCCAGCGGCGTCTGTCTGGCGTATAGAGGACGACCACATGACTCTTAGGCACCGTGTGCACAAGGTCATATACGTGCCGCTTGACGACCGAGCCTGCAATGTCAAGCACGTCCGCTTCCTGGCGCAAATGGTTGACTATGACCTGGCGGTACCGCCCCTGGAACTGCTCGGCTGCTTCACCACGCCTGGGCAACCTGAGGCTCTCTGGGAGTGGCTTCTCTCCGAGGTAAAGGCCGGGGCCGACGCAGCGGTCATCTCCCTGGACATGCTTGTCTACGGTGGTCTGGTCGCGTCGCGCAGTCCGCAGACGCGGGCACAACTGGCACTGCAGCGCCTCGATCTGCTCTCTGAACTCCGTCGCTTGGCACCTGAACTGCCTGTTCTGGCCTTCAACGTGGTGATGCGGTTGGCGACAACCTCGCCCGGAGACCAGGCCACCGCGTCGTTGGCCCTGCTGAGGCGCTATTCCGAGCTCTCGGGGCTGGTTGAGGAGCTGGGTAAGGCGACTCACAGGCGCGAGCTTGAGAAGGTGAGGCGGCGACTGCCCGCCGACCTGTTGGGCCAGTATCTGGCCTGCCGAGAGCGCAACCACCAGGTCAATCTCCGGGCATTGGCGGAGACAGCCGCAGGGAACCTGGACTACCTGGCGCTGGTTCAGGAGGACGCAGGGCCGTACGGTCCGCACACCTCCGAACAGCGCGAGATACTCCGCGTAGTGGAGGAACAGCGGCTTGGCGAGAAGGTCTCCTTGCATCCGGGAGTAGACCAGGTGGGCGCGCAGCTATTCGCTCGCTTCGTCCACCAGCATATGGAGAAGGTGCCACGCGTCTTCGTGTTGCCCTCCAACGCCGGGCACCTGAAGAACATTCCTCCCCTTGAGGATCGTCCCTTCGCTGATACACTTGCCGCCAAGGTCAAGCTCATCGGCGGCGAACAGGCATCCGGTCCCGATTTCGCCGACCTAGTGCTGGCGGTGAACGCACCCCTGAGACGCGATCGGGCCTATTATGGAGCGGCCCCGAACCGCGCCGCCCGCGCCCAGCGCATGGCGCAGTTCGCGCGAGGGATCTCGGAGTTGGGGCATCCCGGAACGGCGGTTTGCGACGCAGCTTACCCTGACGGTGCCGACGAGGCCTTTGTATCAGCCCTCTTCGCCGAGGGCATCTGGCCTCTGGGCCTGCTGAGCTTCGCGGCCTGCGGCACCGCGGGTGACTCGGCGGCGGCGGCCCTCGCCCAGGGCACGCTTCGTCTGATAGCACTCCAGGACAAAGGCGCCTTTGACCTGGCCAACGTCGTGGTCTCCCTCACGCCCCTGCGCTATCTTGAGCTGCTGAACTCCCTGATCGACAGCGAGAAGGCCCACGTCAGCCTGCTGTTCCACCGTCTGGTGGATGACTGGCTCTACCAGGCCCGCGTCCGGCCAGGCGTGATCCAGGGCCTTGTGGACATGATCCGCACCTCGCGTGCTGATCTGACGGCGATCTTCCCGCACACCGAGTCACTGGTCCGAGAGGAGCTGACCAGAGCGGCTGCCGATCTATGGATTGAGCGGTTCCTCGGCCGCCCATCGGTGTCCATCGGGCCCTCCAATGCGCGCAGCTGGCTGATGCTCGCGGAGCTGGAAGAGACGCGCGTTCGGCTCCCCTGGCGCCGTCTTCTCGAGACCGACCTGGATTTCGAGTTCGGGGTGCAGCTTGTCGCTGCCGGCGAAGACAGCCGGAGCGCCAGCCGGTGACCGATCCGGCCGGGCACGAGCGCGCCCTCTATGCACAGGGAGGATCCTTCCCGTCCCTGTGCATACACTTGGGGCTACGCCGTCCCCTATCCCCTGCTCCCTTGGGACCCGCGTCGGCTACATCTCCATGATCCTGCGGATGGCTCTGGCGGTCTCGTCCAACGGAGCGATGGACGGCGCGACTTCTGACAGCAGAGCCCCGTCGTAGCCGGCCTTCCTCAGCTCGGCCATGACCGCAGGGAAGTTGACGTCGCCCTCCAGCAATGGCGTCCATTCGTACCCGTTGCGGCGGAAGTCCTTGAAATGCACCTTCATAAGATGCCGAGCGCAGATCCGAACCCAGTGTTGGGGGAAGCCAAAGATAACCATGTTGCCGGTATCAAAGAAGAGGCCCACGCGGCAACTGCCAACATCGTCGCAGAAATGGGCGAACTCCATCGGTGACAGGAGGAACTTGTTCCACACGTACTCCACCGCGATATTGACCTGAAGGTCCTCGGCCGTGGGAGCGAGCATCTGTAGCCCCCTGACTGCATTCGCGTAGGCCTCGTTGTAGTACAGATCATCGGTCAGGGCGCCGATGGTCAGAAGCATGGTGTCAACACCCAGCGCCCTGGTGGCGGCCAGACAGCGTCGGATGGTGTCAATGCTCTGGCGCCAGACAGCCTCATCGTTGGTCATGATGTCCTTCGGCATGCTCCGCACCTGGGCACACACCGAGGATAGCTCGATGCCCTGGTCCTTCGCACGAGCCGCCATCGCGCCCAGCTCGGATTCCGGCGTCTGAAGTGTGATATCTCCCTCCTCACGGAGGCACAGCTCAACGGCCTCGTACCCCGCCGCCGCGGCTTGCCTCAGGGTCTCGTCGAAAGTCCACTCTGCTGGCGTGATAATCGTGCTCAAACCGACCTTCATGTCCATCATCTCCCGTCTTTCTGGCGACATTACTGACTTGGACACCCAGACGCCACAGCACCGCCGTCTTCTGACTGCGCTCTGGCCGAGGCCCATCCGAACCCTGAAGGACCTCACGTCTTTCCGCTTCAGGGGCTCAAAGAGGTCGGTGCCACGGCCGCCACTTGGGCCCTCAGGTACGCAGACACGTGGATACCCAGCTCGTCGAGCACCGGGTCTGCTGAGAACCAGTGATCAGCACCCACCAGCGATACGAACTCGGCTTTCACCCCCGTGAGCGCCGTCAGCCTCTTAAGGTTCAGCAGACTGCTTGAGGTGTCAGCGTCACCGCTGACGAAAAGCAGGGAGCTTCGCGCGTGCCGCACGAAGCTGTAAGCGCTCAGACTCACTTCGTGGTCCGCAAGAGGAAAGCCGACACCAACATAGGCCAGGACCTTCGGTTTTGCCTGCACCGTGGCCCTCAAGGCCACGACGGCCCCGAAGGAGTGCCCGACCAGGCAAACGCGCGCGTCGTCCACCATGGGGTTGCCCCGCAGGCAGTTCAGGGCGCCCAGTATGTCCTCGGTCGCCGCCGCGACACTGTCAGAAGCCCGGTTCTGGTCCCCGGGAAGCCGATAGTTGAAGCGCAACACGACCATCCCGGCACAAGCCAGGCGTGACGCCAAGGCCTGGACCAGCCGGTCGTCCATGCTGCCACCGCAGTATGGGTCGGAATGGCAGATCGCCACTCCCGGTCGGACCGCAGGCAGATCGGGGCGATCCAGCCAGATGAACTCGCCGTTCAGGAGGACAGGGAGTTCACCGGCGGATGAGAACCTGACAGCCTGCCGCGCAAGCAACGGCCCATCAGAGGCCCCCAGGACAGGCATCAGGGTGTTCAGGGCAATCGCCACGGTCAACGGACGCAGGATCCATCTCACCGCGAAGCCCTCCGTTGCTGGTGAGCGGGTAGGTGGTCAAAGCAGGTCGGAGTGCTTGTTGCTCCCCTGGCCAGCCAAGGCAGGAAATCCCGAGACAGAGCCGGACTGTAGTTGAAGATCACGAAGCCAGACGAATGGTGCGCACGTGCGGTAGCGACTTGCTCCAGCAACTGGGAAGCCCCGCTCAGTTGGTGACCATCCGCATACACGCCGATCCCACAGACCAGCGGCACGGCACCAGCAACCCACGCGTTCTGGCGCTGCAGGTAGCTCGACAACTTCGTGGCATCCCGCGTGTAGTTCATGGGGCAGACGAAGTCAACGACACCCTCCTCCACCCACGTCTTCCAGTCCTGCCCGAAGCTGACGACATGCCTCTCCCAGTCTGGAAACACGGCTGCCGAAACATAGGCGTCGGGACGCTCGGCCCGCACGGCCGAAGACATCTCACGGGCGAGGCGCGTAACCTGTTGACGTCGCCAGAGGCTGAACCGGCCACGATAGCCGCCGTTGACGGCGTCCTGAGGCCACTGTTTGACCCTGACGCCGACGTACCGCTCAAACGCCTTGCGACAGGACTGGCACACGCAACTGGTGGCGGAGGGGTAGCGCAGGTAGTCGAACTGGACCCCGGCCACACCATAGCGGGCCAACTCCCGTGCGGCCTCGATCTGTGTCCTGCGGTTCGCCTCGTTGGTCGGGCACAGCCAGTCGAGCTGACGCCCACCGGCATCAACCACGCACCGCCCCTGAGCCCGCAACGACCGCTTTGTGGAATCTGAGGAGAAAAGGAGTGACAGGTTGAGCATGCGCGCGTGCACCTGCACAGTGCGCCCCTGGGCCGCCGACATGGCCTCGCGAAGGTAGTCTCTGCCCGGCTCACCACGATGCCCGGGCAATACGGCGCTGTCATAGAAGGCAACGCCCCCGCTCATCACGTAGGGAAAGACAGCGTTGAGATTGGCACCCTCGATCTGAGCGAGAGCCTCCTCCCACGATGGCTCCGCACAGTTGTGCATCCACACGCCACGCAACTCCCCGGGGACGGAAGGGTACGATGCCCAGCTCGCCTCGCCGGCTTGGCGAGTGGCCTCCTCGACCATCTCCAAAGCGGCGTCAGGGTCGCCGGCGGCCAGCGCCGTCTGCGCTTTCCGCAGCGACTCCAGAGCCTGTTGCGTCCATGCTAGAGCGGAAGCGGGAGGGCCCGGGGTGGCATGGGCTGCAGAATCAATCCAGTTGGTGAGCTCATCGAGAGTGCGGAACCGTGTCGGCAGGGGCACGGAGGCCGGATCGGTGCGGATGACGTGCGGCCAGATGGACGGCATCACCAGACCCATCATGGCCCTAAGAAAGCGGGCCTGCAGCTCATCCGGCTTAGGGTCCGGAAGGAGAGCCACAAAGGCCCCAAAGGGGCCCGCGATTGCCGCAAGTTCCGGGTCGCCGCCGGCCCGCGCGCGCCAGACGGCTACCGGCTCACTGCCGTCCAGAGGGTCGGCTCGGGCAATCTGCGGGCTCACCCAGGTAACCGCTTTCTTCAGCCCCGGCAACGACCGAAGAGAAGTCAACTCTCCCCGCTCACGTCCCGCCGGGTTGGCACGCCACCCGCGTAAGCGGACGCCGGCCCAACCCAGCACGTCGCTGCGACCGGTAAAGCACACCAGCACCTTTCCCCCGCGTTCAACGAACGTGGCGATCGCCTGCGCTTCGCCGTCACTCATGGCGCGGTTGTAGGGGAAGATGGCGAGCGCTCCACCTGCCAGGCCGTGGCGCTCAATCATGGAGTCGGAGGTAACCGCATACGGGATAGACAGCCCGGCCAGCATGGTACACACGCTGCGGAAGGAAGCCTCGGACCGGGAACGGTTGGGCTCTCCGCCCGGCCCCAGGAGGTCGCCTTTGACCACGATGACAAGGGGGCTGTTGCCGTTGGCGCGAGGCTCAGCGGGGGCCTGCGGCCCAGGGGCCAGGTCAGCGGTGTCTGCCAGGACCAGAACGGTGACGGCCACGCCAAGGCCCAGACCGAGGGCGAGCAGCCAGGTATATCTGCAGGCCGTGCGACCAGAAAGCGCCACGCGATTGCTCCCCCTACATGCGTTCCGGCGCTGAAAGGCCCATGATCGCCAGCTCAGCAGCCAGGAGGTTTCTCGTGGCAGTCACCAGTGCCATTCGGGCATGCGACAAAGCCATGGCGTCCTGGTCCAGTACCCGGCACGAGGCGTAGAACTGGTGGAAGGCCGTGGCGAGGTCGCGAGCAAGGGTGGTCAGTCGGTGTGGCGCACGGGCGGCCGTTGCAGCCCGAAGCTCATGGGGGTAGTCGGCAATCACCCTCATCAGCGCTCGCTCCGCCGGCGTGTCCAGCAGCGTGAGGTCAGGCTCTCCCGCGAAGGCGAAACCACGCTCCTCGGCTGTGCGGATGATGCTGCAGATGCGGGCGTGCGCATACTGGACGTAGTAGACCGGATTCTCATCACTCTGGCGCTTGGCGAGGTCGAGGTCAAAGTCAAGATGGGAATCGATACTCCGCATCAGGAAGAAGAACCGGGCGGCATCCCGGCCCACTTCCTCGACCACTTCGTCCAGGCCTATGATCTCTCCCCGGCGCTTTGATAGTCTGACTGGCTTTCCGTCGCGTAGCAGACGGACAGTCTGATGAACGACGACCTCAACCTTCGACAGGTCCACTCCACCGGCCTCGATGGCCGCCCGCAGACGCGGCACATAGCCCGCATGGTCGGGTCCAAGCACATAGATTGCGAGGTCGAAGTTGCGGTATTTCAGCAGCGCGTAGGCAGCGTCCGAGGCGATGTAGGTTGGGCGACCATCGCTGCGTACCAGGACGCGGTCCTCTTCATCGCCGTGCTCACCGGTACGCAGCCAGACGGCGCCGTCTCTGGTGTAGGCAGCGCCCGTTGCCAGAAGGCGTTGTACCTCCTGGTCAACGGCTCCCGCGCCATACAGGTCAGCCTCGTGAAACCAGTTGTCGTACTCGATCCCGAAAAGCGACATCACGCGACGAGCCTCGGCGACGATGTCTTGCTCAACCAGGCGAAAGAAGGCGTAGGCTCCCTCATCGTCCTCGGGCAAAGCGAGATGCTTGTCGCCGTCGCGGGCTACCAACTGGCGGGCGAAATCTGTCACGTAGTCCCCTAGATAGCCATTCTCCGGGAAGCTGAAGGGGGCGCCCAGCAACTCTCGGTAGCGAGCTTGCAGCGACTTGCCAAACAGGATGGCTTGGGTGTTGTGGGGCCCGTCGTTGACGTAGTACTCCTTGTGGACCCTGTACCCGAGAGCAGCCAGCATGTTGCCGAGAACATCGCCATAGGGGCCGCCCCGAGCATTGCCGATGTGTATGGGCCCCACGGGGTTGGCGCTCACGAACTCCAGGTGCACCCGGCAGCCCTGGCCTTCGCTTCCGTGTCCGTACTCCATCCCCTGGGCCAGGCAGTCGGCGACCGCCTGATGCAGCCATCCGGGCTCAAGGTGGAAGTTGATGAAGCCGGGTCCAGCAACCTCAATGCGCGTGCACCCATGTGCCGCGCCGTCCATGCGCTCGACGAGTGCCTCCGCCAGCGCACGGGGGTTCATGCCAGCTTCCCTGGCCATCACCAGGGCCAGATTGGACGAGAAGTCGCCCATGTCGGGACGCGGAGGTGGCGACAGGTCGCTCTCGGGTGTCAGACAGGGATCCACGATCCCGTCGCGTTGAGCCTGATCGAGGGCCGATCTGAGCAAAGCTGTGAGACGTTGGCGAATCATCGCTCCTCCATGGGCTTGATACTGCGGGCGGGCGGCCACCGATCACTGAATGCTGTCAGGGACGGTTCCCCGATCACCAGTCCAGCCACAGGTGCAGGTTCTGCATCAAGACGCCCAGCAGGTGCTGGCCGAGTACCACACCAACCAGCAACTGCGGCAATCCCCGGTTCCACAGCCCCTGCACCACCGTCACTCGTCGGTGTGCATCCCTGGTCCAAAGTGATGTGATCAGTCGCCCGGCCCGTATCCCGGCTTCCAGTTGTGCTGGCGTCGGGGGCTTAGTGGTGAGGTACTGCTGAATGAAGTAACCGACTCGGTAACGCAGCAACCAACCCGATATGGCGATCACCGCCGCCAAGGAGGCGTTTGACTGCACCAAAGGGTAGGCGAGAAGCAGACCAGGCAAGACTCCCAGGAGCAGAACCGTCCCGCAACGCGGGTGCGCGCGAGGCATGGCGAGTACTTCGTCCATCTCCACTCGTCCGTACGTCTCAATCGCCGCCACCACCTTGTGTTCGGCGGCATGGTAACCACTCAGGGGCGAGAGGCGCAGCACGAGGAGGAAATTGGCGAACGACAGAATGGGGACAATGACACCCGCCATCGCGGCTCCGGCACCGTCGGAGTGACCAGCAGGACCCCACATCGCCGCTGACAGACCCGTCGCCAGGAAGCGGTCTACGACCCAACACTCGATGAACGTGAGCGTCAGCCCGATAGCCAACAGGACGGAGATCAGCAGGCCGCTGGCAACCAGTTGCCACCACGGTGCGGTACCATAGTTACCGGTGGAGAGATGGACACCACCGATGATGGCTGTACCGGAGATCCGCGGAACAGGCCACGGTCGGTATGCGGGCACACCACTCACTGGGCCTTCGCCTGGCTCAATCATGTCTGGGGTAGACCGGTCCACGTGACGGGGGTTGCATCCGCGGCTCACCTATGGTATAGTCTCCTGCTGCAAAGTACCACTTCGCGCGCCTGTACTTGGGCGCGCTTCGCGTTAGGGGTTGTTGAGAGATGTCCAAAGTATGTGCTGTCTGCGGGAAGCGGCCCTCAACCGGGTGCAATGTGAGCCACTCTCAGCGCCACACCAAGCGGCGCTGGCTGCCGAACTTGCAGTCTGTCCGCATCGCTACTCCGCAAGGCAACCGTCGGACCAGGGTCTGCACGTCGTGTATCAAGGCAGGCAAAGTGAGCAAGGCGACCTGAACCGATACCGCCAACAAGGTAGCGGCCGGGGTTGCCCCGGCCGTTTCCCTTTGCACACGACGATTATACCACACCTCCTGTGGCCCGACAACGGGGCCCCGCTTGATGCTCCGCTTGTCAGCGTCGGCTGGGCCGCTGCCCTCAACTGATCACGGATGAGCGCCCCAGACATCGGCGACCGTACACCTTCAGCAGCCATTACGACGCTGGGCTGCAAGCTCAATCAGTACGAGAGTGAGCAACTCCGCCAGCGTCTGCAGGATGCTGGGTACACGATCGTTGACTTTGACGACCGTGCGGATGTCTACATCGTGAATAGCTGTACGGTCACGGCCAAGACCGACCGCGACGCGCGGCGTCTGGCCCGCCAGGCAAAGCGCCGCAACCCCGCGGCTTTGGTAGTGGTGACGGGGTGCTACGCTGAGTGTTCACCACAAGCCCTGGCGTCGATGCCTGAGGTCGACATGGTCGTGGGCAACAAAGACAAGCTCACGATACCGGAGGCCTTGCCTGCCAGCAAGGCGCTCACGCGTCCTGCCGCCGGGCACTCAGACGATCTCATCGACGAGTTCACTGGACACACCCGCTGCTTCGTGAAGGTCCAGGAAGGATGCAACGCCAGTTGCACCTACTGCATCATTCCGCGTGCTCGCGGGTCCTCCAGGAGTGTCCCCGGCGACAAAGTCCTCCGTCAGGCTCAACAGTTGGCCGCCCACGGCTATCCCGAGGTCGTGCTTATCGGGACACATCTTGGTCAGTACGGTCTGGACCTGGTCCCACCGGCCTCGCTGTCCAGTCTCATCATTCAGATCTGCAGCTTGCCCGAGGTCAAGCGCCTACGTCTCAGCTCGATTGAGCCCCGCGAGGTGAGTGCCGACATCGTGGCGCTGATCCAGAAGGGCGGACGCGCGTGCGCCGCAGCCTCCTCGCCTGGCGTCGGCAAGCTCTGTCGCCATCTGCATATACCCGTCCAGAGCGGCTGTGACACCGTTCTCTCGCGCATGGGTCGTCCTTACGACGTCTCGTTCTACCGGCAACTCGTTGAGCGCATAATCCACGCGCAACCACAGACCTGCCTGGGGACAGACGTCATGGTGGGATTCCCGGGAGAGACCGCAGAGGAGTTCGACTGCACCTACGCCCTGCTGGAGGGACTCCCTCTTGCCTATCTCCATGTCTTTAGCTATTCCCCCCGTCCCGGTACGCCCGCGGCAAGCATGCCCGACCAGGTATCGCCCGAAGTCAAACGCTCCCGTAGTCACTCGCTGCGGGAACTCTCGGACCGCAAACGGGCTGCGTTCGCGGAAAGCATGGTGGGACACACGGTCGAGGTGGTAATCCAGGGCGTAACCCAGGAGGGCGAGCTGACGGGGCTGACCGACAACTATCTCACACTCACGACCGAGGGGTCTTGCTCCCTCCTGCGGCGGATTGTGACCTGCGAAATACTGGCTGCGATGGATGGCACCCTGCGCGGCAGGCTTATCGCGCCCTGAGAGTGACGGCGAGTTTGTCCCTGGTCGGTGGCACTTTCATCAAAGCAGGTTGGCGGCGTGGTCACGGCGAAATGATTGGTTGACGGCGAAGCACATCGGCCCAGCGATCACCGAGTCTGACGTCAGACCGGAGGCAGACGATGGACACCAGAGTTAGCCCGGCTGTTGTTGTTGTGGTTCTCGTCCTCGTGGCAGCGATCCTGGTTGCCGTCTACTATATCGTTTTCACCCCCTCGCAGACGAGTTCCGACACCTCGCAGTCCGAGTCACCGGCTTCTGGACGACTGCCGGCGCGCGGCCTTCCCATGGGGGCGCCGGACGCCATCCCGGTGTGGTGGCCCCCCCAGCGCGGTGTCAACTGGGGTCACGAGATGCGGCGGCAGGCGGAGCCCCTGTAGCACGGATGCTCCGCCTGCTGTGCTGCGCCAGGTTCATCACCCTGACCGCCCCTCCGGTCAGCAGTACTCCTAGGGTTGGGTTTCGGCAGCCGCTTCGGTAGCCTCGACAGGTTTCGTGCCAAATGACATCACCAGCGAGAGCGGCACGATCATGCCCTGCATGTCTAGCTGAGCGTCGATCCGGAGCTTGCCCTCGCTCTTGGTGATCCGCGAGGCTGCGGTATCGTACTCCTGCTTCATCTCTGAGATGTAGACACGGCCGGCCTTCACGTTCATGCTGGTGCCGGGTACCATGGGGTTGGGAGTGCTGAAGTCTGGCAACGCGGCGATCGCGCTGGAGTTGACCGTTGCCTTTGCCTCCTCCATCGCCGCCAACTGCCAGCGGGAAGTGATGGGAACCTCCCCCAGCCCCGGTATCTTGTAAGTGTCCTCGATCTCCCATTCCTCCCCCACGGTGACGGCTTGCTCCGCGAAACGCACTGTGGTCGCCAGCATCGCCACCAGGACCACCGGCACGCCACCGGTGTCCAGGAAGCTCACCGGCGTTTCAGCCTCATCCTCAGTCTTTGCCTCAACGATATTGCCGCGTTCACCGACGACCAGCCGTACTGGCGGAGGCGCCTCCGGAGCGCTGATCTGACCGTTGAGGTTGGCCTTGATCTTGGCTAACATGAGTTTGACAGTCGTGGTGCGGGCTTCATCATCTCTCTCGGCCGCTTCGCTTACCAGGTCGGCTGAGACATCGCCGTTCAGACCCATTGACTGGCCCTGGAAGGCCACGTCCAGCAGAACCCCCGTCAGTCTGGCTGTGTGCTTGCCCCCGACTTCAGGTTGGAAGCGCAGCGTGTAGCGAGCTGGCTCTTCGGCATACGCTCCGACGATGACGAACAAGCACGGCAGGCTGCAGCAGATGGAACGCAGAGCTCTTCTCATCAAGGCCTCCTCTTGACGTTGCGCAGACCCGGCCGGGGTCTTGCGCTGGGCGGTCTGGACCAGATGTCGTAATTCTACTATCACTGTGCGTAGCAGTCAACCCATGAACCCGACTGCGGAGGTCAGGATCACTGTCGGGCCTATTCGGCGGCTGCTGGGTCCGCTTGCGGCTCGCGGATGATGACAGGCGTCACCACCATGGTGACGTCGCTCCTGACGGATTGCAGACCTGTGCTGAGGACGCCCGGCCGCAGGCATCCCTCGGCGCTCCGCTCCCAGTTTCCCAGGACAAGGCTTTCACCCGAGCGCACTCGGACCTGGGTCTCGGCCAGGATCCTTCGGGTAACCGGGTAAGTGGCATTCTGCGGCCCCGGCACCTCACCGGCCCAGCTCGTCAGGGCCGGGCGCAGACGCATCACCACTTGGTCTTCCCCGATGACCCGTGGCGCCACCGTAAGCTCAAGACCCAAAAACACGACGGTCGCCTGAGTCTCGGTTACCCGCTGGCCGAAGGTGTCGTATGTGGATCGGGTCTGGAAGACGGGCAAGGCCTGGCCTGCCAATATCATGGCAGGCACACCGCTAAGGGTCGTCACGCGGGCACTGGCCAACTCCCGCGAACGATCGCCGACCAGTTCGTCCGCCAACAGCACTTGCCCCGTCATCTGTCCCCATCGCGCGCGCTGCTCCATACCGGGCGCGACGTCGCCGGCACACACGGCGGCGTCACCGTTCATCAGGTCCGGGACTGCGCTCCAGTCGTCGTTTGAGCTGGTCAACCCACCCAGTAGGCGAACCTCCACGGCAACCATGGGGGTGGGCTTGTCCAGCATCCTGACCAGTTCAGCGACCCTGTCTATCGCCTCGATCGTTCCGCGCACAAGGAGCGCATTGTCGTCCGGCAGGGGCAGCGGCGCATCCGCAAGGCCGGCCAGGTACCCAGTGAAAGACTTCCCGGTGTTGTCAGGAGCAAGGCTGGCGGCGGCCGCAGCTTCCCAACGGGCCGCTTGCCCGTCCGCCTGCCGCACTGCCCGGTCAACCGTCTGCGTGACAAACCAGTCTGTCAGGGACTGTGCGTGTGCATCGGGGTCCGTCGAGATCGCGCCCAGATACGCGGCCAGGACCTGGGCGTCAGTGTGCTGAAGAGGGAGCACTCGCAGACTCTCAGCCCTCGCGGCCGCGGGGAGCACTGTTAGCGGCAGAACGCAGACGAGATGACGCCACGCCGTGGCCAGCATCGCGCCTCCGAGCGCGAAGGTGATGGGATTAGGGTCGCCGAATACCCGCCTCTACAGACAATCTGCTACGGCGGAAGTTCCCCCAACAGGTGAGCGATGTCTCCTCGGATTGCCCTCTTGACAGTCGGTCATCCCGACTACCCGATGGAGGTCGGGGCACAGCTCGGCCATCACATGTGCGAGGCACTGGTTGCTGCCGGTGTTGACATCGTCTGGGATGGCGAGGCCGTGGTGGACTACCTGGGGGCCGCCAAGGCAGCGCGCGAGGCCCTGCGGGCTGACCCAGAAGGCATCATCCTCTTCCTGGCCACCTGGATCGAGTGTTCCACGGCACTGGCCGCGATCCGCGAGGTGGAGCATCTGCCACTCGCGCTGTGGGCCATACCGATGTTCGAGCAGGACGGCGTTCGACAGTCCACTGGCTCCTTTGTGGCAGCGTGTGCGCTAAGGCCGGCCCTGATCCGCATGGGCTACCGCCCCAAGCTCTTAGTGGGCTTCCCTGACGACCCTCCTACTTCCGCTGCCGCCCGGTCGTTCTGCTATGCTGCCCACTGCACAGAGCGCCTCAAGCGGACCCGTCTGGGGCTGGTGGGCTACTCTGCCATGTCCATCTATCCCGGCACCTTCGACCACGTGTTGCTCCGGCGCCACATTGGCCCCGAGGTCGTCCATCTCGACACCTACACACTGGTCACTGCGGCGGAAAGGGTCAGTGGCGAGGCCATTGGCGAGGTGGAGGCCCTGCTGAGGAGAACTTGTGGCATAGAGACGGAAGAGGAGCGGCTACGCAAGGCATGTCGGTTGGCGGTTGCTGCCTCTGACCTGGCAGCCCAACACCATCTGCACGCCCTGAACGTGAAGTGTCAGTACGAGCTCTCCCAGCAGTACGGCATGACCGCATGTGTACCCATGGCGGTACTGGCAGGACGTGGGATTGTCGCGAGCTGCGAGGGCGACGTGATGGTAACCGTGAGCCAGGTCATGCTGCACTACCTCAGCAACCAGGTCACGACATACGGCGACATTCTCGATCTGCAGGGTCCGGAGATGCTCTTGTCGGCTTGCGGGTTCGCTCCGTTCTCGATGGCGGATCCCTCGCGGCCCCGGGCCATACGCGAGCTTGACTACCCAGGCTTTGATGGCATCATCTGCTCATTCGCGCTGCAGCCAGGGCCAGTGACCTTTGCGCGGCTGGCGGAGGGGAAGGGAGACTACTACCTGGTTTACGGACTCGGCCAAGGAGTCCACACCGACCTGCGGCAGGGACGGTTCCCGGCACTGCGGGTTGTGCTCGAGGGGGAGCCTGACAGGCTCATGGAACACCTGCCGTCGCAACACCTCGCGCTCTGCTGCGGCCACCTCGCCGACGAGCTCGAGGACGCCTGCCGCATACTCGGGATCAGGGCTATCCGCATCTAGGCAGGAGGGCATCGTGTACCGTTTCGGACAACTCAGAAGCCCGCAGCTTGGCGACCTCATTGGTAAGAATCCCTTGGCCCTTATCCCCATCGGTCAACTGGAGGAGCATGGCCCCCACCTCCCCGTCAACACGGACTTCGTGATCGCCGAACGGCTGTCGGAGGCATGCGCTGAGCAACTGCAGGAGCTGCCGTGCCTCTTGCTTCCGGGCGTCTGGTCAGGCTACTCGGGCAAAGAGCTTACCCACTGGCCGGGGACAATCCGTGTGCGCACGCGGGTCTTCGCCGACCTCATCTATGACATCGTGCACAGCCTCGTTGCAATGGGGTTCAGGAAGATAGCCACGGTCAACGGTCATGGCCATCATCCGGCGCTTCTCGAGATTGTTGCACGGGAGGTCGCCGACGCCGCGGGTGTCTACATCGCCTGCGTGGACGTAGCAAAGATGGCAGCTCCAGCAGTGGCTCGGTACCGCAAGTCGCCTCCAGGAGGCTGCATACACGGCGGTGAGTTTGAAACATCGCTTATGCTCTATCTAACAGACGACGTGGACATGGCGGTCGCCACCGCCGAGGACGTCTTCCGCTACTCCTCCCCCAACGTGCCGGCTGACGGGTTCGCCGGGAGCAAGAAGGCTTTCTGGAGCACCTGGGGCATACAGCGAAGCAAGACAGGGGTCTACGGGGATCCCACGCTCGCTACTCGCGAGACCGGCGAGGCGATCTACAGGGAGACGCTGGAGAACCTGGTCGGGTTTCTGCGCGAGTATCACGCCGCCGAGCCCGCGGATTGGAGCGACTGACGCAGCCAGCCGAGAAGCTTTGGGCGGCAGCAGACCGACGCTGAACGGACGTCCCGGGAATCCGTTTCAGACGAAGGTCAGCCTACCTCTGGCCCCAGGATGGCGTACTGCCACTCGGGCCGACCCGGAGACGTATTGCGGCCGCGGTACATGCGGATGAACTCCCGCTGCTTTTCGAAGCCACTCGACTGCACCAGTTCGACGGCAGCGCGATTGGGCAGCAAGACGTCCACGAACGTGGGTAAGTCCCCCACAGTGCCTCTCCCCCACTCCCATAGAGCTGTGGCCACGTCAGCGTTCTCCGCGACCAGAGGCCCCAGGTAGGCGGCCTTCTGTCCCGGCCTTACCGCAACGTATCCGCTCAACTCACCCTCGTCCGTGCACCTTCCCGCCACTCGCACAGAGGGGTCCGTCAGCAGGAGGTTCAGGAGCCGGCCTCGGTCGGCGCCGAAAACAGCGGCATCCAAAGCCAGGATGGCACCCAGGTCATCAATAGTCAGTTGGCGCATGCCGGGCACACGCTTCACCGACGCCAGGCCTCTGCCCAGCCAACGCTCGAGCCCATACTCGTCCACGAACCCCATGGTGTCGTAGAGCGCCTTGCCCATCGGCGTGGCATCAAGCTTCACGGCGCTGACTCCCAGGCCCTCCAAGTGGTCTATGCCAGCATCAAGCAGTGCCCGCCCAATGCCCCGGCGCCGGTAGTCAGGGTGAACCAGGACCATTCCGACCCAACCGAAAAGCCGCTCATAGGCTATCGTGGTGCACGTGCCCACACCAGTCCCGGCGACTTCGGCCACAAAGCACCCATCGGGTTCGGCAGCCAGCAGCCTCTCCCAGTCGCCACGCAACTGGTTCCAGCCGGCCATGTCCTTGAGCATCATGCCCAGGCCAACGTCACTTGCTGTCATCCTGCGTATGACAGTCTGGTTTTCCAACGCAGACCTCCGTTGCCTCATGGCAGGTAATGCCGGAACGTCGCGCGGTTCCGGCTTCCTTCGCCAGGAGATCCCGCCAGATCGGCTGAGACTTTATCGCGTCGTACGGACACTTGGTGCACTCCAGACAACTGATGCAGGCATGGCTGTTGACGTCACGCCGCGGGTCGATCCCCTGTGGGCAGTTCCGGACGCACAGCTGGCAGTCAACGCACCGCCTATCATCGAATCGCGTCTGCCAGGCGCTGTACCTGACAAACAAGGAGAAGAAGGCGCCCAGAGGGCAGACGGCGCCACAGAAGGGGCGTCGCCAGACGTAAGCGGCAGCGATGGTGACGGCGAGGATCGCCAGCTTCAGATACCACATCATGCCGAGCTGGCTGCGCAGGTCCGGCTGCAAGAGCGGCTGGGGTATGGAGCCCTCGAGAGCTCCCATCGGGCAGAGCTTGGAGAACCACGCTTCTCCCGTGTAGTAGGGGATTACGAGGACAGGAACTACCAGTGAGACGTACCGCAGATAGGTGGTCCAGCGTGGTATCCGGAGCCGCTTGCCCCGGCGCCCGACGAGCTCCTGGAACCAGCCAAAGGGACACAGCCAGCCGCACATCAGGCGACCGAAAAGGGCCGAGAAAAGTACCAGGGTTCCCAGGACGTAGAAGGGGATGACCGAGGCCAGCGGGGCGCCGGCGCGGAGGGATAGACGAGCGGCAGCAGCGCTGTTCTGCAGGGCGCCGATTGGGCAGGCGAAGCTCGCCGTCGGGCACGACCAGCAGTTCAGTACAGGATAGCAGAAACCCTTAAAGCCAGACAGGAAATACGAATTGGCGAAGAGGGTTGATACGAACTGCACCCAGCCACGCAATGGCAGCCATGCGACTATACGGCGCAGCAATCTCATATCAGCGTCCCAGCCCGATGCAGGACGTACACAGGGTCAAGGCCCAGGACTTGACCGTCTGATACTGCCCGTCATGCACACCGATCCACATGGCGGCCACCGACGCGAGAGCAAGAGGGACCCACACGTATCGGCGCATCCACCTTCTCATGGGCAAACCGTCTCTCACCTGATGGCCGCACCAGTTCTCGCCCGACGGGCGCCGCGGGGAGTCGCGGGGGAGTGTTTGCGGCCCTACCCCGCCACAGGACTACCCGCCCGAGTCCAGCAGTGAGCGCAGGTAGAGCAGATCGCGACGCAGCGAGTCCTCTTTGTTCGGGCCTTCTTCTGCCGCAAACTCCACCGCAAAGTGGCCTGCGTAGCCCGCCCCGGTCAGACGCGAAATCAGGCGGCGATAGTCCACCACGCCTTCACCGAGGTGGACCCGCACCTCTCTGGTCGCGCCAGACGTATGGTCCAACCTGAAGTTCTGGCAATGAACGTGGACCACGTAGGGCAGCACCGTCTCCAATCGGTCGTGCTGATCCTCCACACCGAGGTTACCAACCTGGAAGTTCAGACGGAAATTGGCCCTGCCCACTTCCTCGACGAGACGCCGGGCGCTGGGGCCCGTGTCCGCCAGAGTGTCGTCGTGCATTTCCGCCGCAAACATCACGCTCATCTTGGCCGCTCGGTCGCACGCCTCCTGAATCTCGGCCACCGTGGCGTCCCAGACAGACTGCTTGGCATCCCTGGACCCCACATCCGAAGCCCAGACCCGCATGATCGGCGCCCGAAGTCCGTGAGCGGTGTGTAGGGCATCTGCCAGGGTGACGCTGTCATCGCGGCTCTGGGTGCGCCCAAAGACCAGATAGGAACCGAAAACAGGGAGCCTCAACCCGCGCTCCTCAACCATCTGCCGTACGCCCCGGACACGCGACTCGTCATAGGTCTCACTCACGTGTGGTTCCCTGCCCCACAGCTCCACGGCGCCAAAGCCGATGGCCCGGGCGGCGTCCAGCGCCACGTCAAGCAGCTTCTCTCGATAGCTGATGGTGCAGAGACAGATTCGCATGGTCAGGGGAGATCCACCGGTTGTCCTGCCTCTGCCGACTCGATTGCGGCCAGCAGGACTCTGGTGTTCTGGAGGCCGTCGTCAGGCGTGATGAGTGGTGGCTTGCCACTGACGACGCACTCCGCAAAGTGCAGGATGCTTTCGACACCGAAACCTCTGGCTTTCCCGTAGATGTCCATCACAACATTTGTGTCGGGGAACATCACGCCGGGAGTCGCACCAAAGGGTCTCAACGGATGTTCACTGTAGAACTCCACCGTGTCGCTCTTGATCGGGCTGAAAAGAGCCGTGCCCTGCGAGCCGACGAACTCGCATTTCAGGTCAGCCACCGTGGGATACGCGTCCGAAAGGATCCAGCAGTTCTCTATGTGAGCAACTCCCCCACCCCGGAGTTCGCAGATGGTGTGGAAGAAGTCAGGTGTGTCCAGGCCGCGTTGTTTCAGAACTCGCGACCGGCTCACGCAGTACACTCGCTGGACCTCATCACTGAAGAGCCACCGCACCAGGTCCACGGAGTGAGATCCCAAGAACCACAACACACTGGACTTTCCACCCCAGCTCAGCATCCCCGTCGGCACATAGATGGTGTCATTCAGCCGCAGCGACATCATCTGCGGCTCGCCCATCAGCCCCGCCTCGATGGCCTGCTTGAGCGCCACGAAAGAGGGGTTGAAACGGTTGTGGAAGTCCACCATAAGTGTCACGCCGTTGTCCCGGGCGGCGGAGATGATGGCTTGGCAGTCTTCCAACGTGGTTGCCATCGGTTTCTCGATGAGGATGTGCTTGCCAGCCTGGGCTGCGGCGACCGCGATCTCGCGATGCAGGAAATCTGGCGTGACAATGGAAACCGCGGCCACGTCATCCCTCGCCAGCAGGTCCCTGTAGTCCGTGGTGTAGCTCTCGACTCCGTACGCTGCCGCCCGCTCCCGGGCCAGTTGCTCGTTGCTGTCACAGACGCAGGTGAGGCGTGCATGGGGCGAGGTGCGGTAAGCCTTCAGATGGGTTTCACCCCATACTCCTAGGCCGATGACGCCGAAACCAACCTGGTCACAGGACATCAACTGCATCCTCCCGATCCGCCGAGTCTGGGTCTGGCGGGCAGTCAGGATTATAGGTCACGGGAAGAGAGCCTGTCAACGAAACGCCGTGCTAAGGTCTTGTTCCGGTGGTTCCACACGGCCCGAGGGGACACTGAAGAGTACGGGCAGCACCAGAGCCGCGTCAGTTGGCGGCCAGGGGCCAACGCGCGCACATCAACTGCATAGGAACTCCGAGACTGCAGAAGCGACATCGCTCAGCGTGGCGGTAGCTTCAAGCCCGCCCGACCGTCGCCGGACCTCAACGACTCCATCCTGCGCCAGTCGCTTGCCGACGACGATGACCACAGGGTACCCGACCAGGTCCGCCTGGTAGAACTTGGCCCCTGGCCGAATGTCTCGGTCGTCCAGCAGGACGTCTCGGCCGGCCTCCCGCAGTTGCCCATAGAGGCCCTCGGCTGCACTGACCTGAGAGGGGGACTGCTTGTCCAGAAGCAGGATCGCCACCTCGAAGGGGGCAACCTGTCGCGGCCAGGCGATTCCCCCGCTGTCGTGGTGCTGCTCGACCACCGCGCAAATGCACCCCACGAGGTCAACGCTGCACAGACCGAGCAGGACCGGTCTGCTCAGACCTTCAGTGTCGGCGTAATTCACATCCAGCGCTGTCGCCGTCGCAGGCGGGAACATCTCAGCCCTCGCCAGCTCGGCGGTCACCACAGCGTCCAGGGCACTCTCTGCACAGACCGGGCACAAGTCTCCCTCGCCAGCCAAGCGCAGGTCCATGACCTCGTCAGGCACAAAGTCGCGCCCCACTGCTGCATGCACCAGGTGCATGTCGGTCCTGTTCGCCCCCAGGACGCAATCATGCATGCCAGCAACCTCGTGATCCGCTATCACTGCCACGTCCTTGGGCAGGCCTAAGGGTCCACTGAACCCCACCTCAGCACCCGTCAGGTCCCGGATCTCGTCCGGCACGGCAAGACGAAGGCTAGCGGCTCCCAGAGCTCGGCGCAGCTTGGTCTCGCTGAGCTCACGATCACCCCGAACCAGGGCGGCCACGAAGGTATCGTCGCAGCGGTAGATCAGGGTCTTGACCAGTGTGTCAGGCGTCGTCGCCAGTTGCGCGCAGACGGCCTGAACCGTGCGGGCACCGGGTGTTTCAACCAGTTGTAGGGCGGGCTGAGCAGCACTCGCGGGCGGTGTCTCAGGGGCCCGCACCACGCAGTCATGCGGTGACGCGGTGTGGCCGCAGCGTGAACAGTGAAGCACGACTTGTCTGCCATCGGCTGACGGCGTAAGTATGCGCCTTTGGGTGGTCTCCTGTGCGCTCACCTCGGTGACGTAGAGCGATGCCGCGTCGAGGCCCAGTTTCACCAGAGCCCGGTGTATCCCGACGCAGACATCCGAGACAGACTGCTCCTGACCGCGGCGCGTCGCATCCATAGTGCAGACGTCGAGCCACGGAGACTCTCCACGGTGCACCCCTTCTGGCGCCGAGCCTCCGCCACTGGAGACCACTGGACCAACCCCAAAGAACCGCCTGGGCAAGTCGCGGTAGGAAGTGATGCCACAACCCACCACAACCGCCAGGAGAGACCCATAGCGAGGATACACGACGAGGTCACGCTGACGAGAGTCACGAGCTACGACTTCACCGGGGCGATCGGCGATGGTCGCAGCGAATGCCTCCCAGGTCTCCAGGGGGACAAGACCAGGGAACACCACCTCCAGCGCCCCCGCGCTCACCATCTCAGCCCGAAAGATGCTCAGCATCCGGCAAAGAACGCGACAGCCCAGCGGCAACAGCATAGAGCCGCTTGCCAGGCGACCGAGGAAGCCCCCGCGAGTCAGGAGCTTCTCCACTTCACCCCGGGCCTCAGGGGGTGCATCCTTCGAGCTTGGCGCGTAGAAAGCAGTCGCTCGCACCGTAGCTTCTCCTGTCGGTGATGGGGTCTCCGAGAGGGCGTCTGGGGCCGCAAAGGCTGCTATCGCTCTTCGCTCACGCTTCGGACCTCGTCCATCAGCGCGCTCAAGGCCTCGTCAATGGGGATGGTTCGCAGCCGCTCGCCTCGGCGAAACAGCGTGGCCTGGCCACGACCTGCCGCCAGGCCGACATCGGCTTCCCGGGCCTCGCCCGGACCGTTCACCTCGCAGCCCATGACCGCAACCACGATGGGCGCATCAACAGCCAACAGTTCCCGTTGGACGGCCTCTGCCAACGACCTCACATCGGCCTGACACCGCCCGCACGTCGGGCAGGAGACCAGTCGAGGACCGGCCAGCAGCCCCATGGCCACCAGCAGGCTACGCCCCACGCGCACCTCACCGACGGGGTCGCCGGTGATGGAAACGCGCAAGGTGTCCCCCAGCCCCTCGGCCAGCAAGATGCCAGCCGCCGCTGACGAACTGGCAATGGCCGCCTCGCCCACGCCGGCCTCTGTGACACCGATGTGTAGGGGGTAATCGGTCTCACGAGCAAAGAGGCGATTGGCAAGCACCGTGCGTCGGATGTCGGAGGCCTTTATCGAGACCACGATGTTCGAGAAGCCGAGGCGTTCCATGCGCGCGACGCTGTGCAGGGCACTCACCGCCGCTGCCTCCGCGGTCGGTCCACCGTACTTGTCCAGCAGGGTGCCCTCCAGCGACCCAGCGTTGACTCCCACTCTTATCGGGACCCCACGCTCGGCAGCAGCCTCGACAACTGCGCCCAGGCGGTCATCACCGCCAATGTTGCCAGGGTTGATCCGGATCTTGTCAGCCCCTGCCTTCAGCGCCGCGATGGCCAGACGGTAATCGAAGTGGATGTCAGCTACCAGTGGCACGCCAACCTGTTGCCTTATCTCCGCGAAAGCAGCGGCCCCCCGCCGGTTAGGGACCGCCAACCTCACAATGTCTGCGCCGGCGGCAGTGACTGAACGGATCTGCGCCACCGTGCCGGGGACATCCAGGGGATCCGTCTTTGCCATCGTCTGCACGGTGATGGGAGCCCCGCCGCCGATGGTAAGGCACCCTACCTGCACACGACGGGTGGGTCGTCGGGGCCATGGGACAGCCGGAAGCGGGCTGTCCTTCGGAATCAGCCCCGGTCGTTTGGCATTCATCTGTCGCGCCTCGTCAGGGCGTTCCATAGCGCAACAGGTTCGCTAGGTCCTTGGAAGTGAGCGCAACGAACATGACGAGAACCAGTACGAATCCACCGATGCTCAGGGCCCATTCCAGTTTGGGGTAGACCCGTCTGCGTATGATCGCCTCACACCCCAGAAGGACCAGCCGAAAGCCATCGAAGGGGGGAATCGGAAAGAGGTTCACGACCGCCAGGATCGCGCTGACCATTCCTCCCCAGTTTAGCACGGCGTCCCATCCGACCTTCGCCTTCTCGGCGCTGATGGCCATGATCGCCACCGGCCCCGCCAGCTCGGCCTCCACCTCGCGACGCAACATCAGTCGGACCGACTCAACGACGACCAGGGCGCTCTCCAGGGACCGCACCAGCCCAGCGGTCATGGCCTCACCTAGCCCCGCCGGTCTCATCGCCGGACGCAGAACGACGCCAATCCGCCCTGACGGCCGGATGCGTGAGTAGAGCGCCCCTGTCTCATCACGCAGACCGACGCGCACGTTCACTGGCTTGGGGACCATCTCCAGCTCGATCCGTTGCCCCGCGCGAAGCAAAGATAGGCGGACCGGCTTGTTGGGGCGATTGCCCACATATCCCACCAGAGACGACTGCGTCAAGGGCTCGAAGGTGAGTCCGAGAGTCCGCTGCAAGGTCTCGGTGGCATTCCCTGCCGGTGCCCTGGAAAGCTCTGCGGGCGGACGCAGACTCACGATGCGCTGCTGTTTGCCGATGTCAGGTATGGAGTAGTCCACGGCGGCGACCTTCACATCGCCTGACTTGGCCCCGCGCAATGCCTGAAGCAGCTCCGAGGGCAGGTAGATCTCCTGGCCGCCAGCCCGCTCCAGTACTTCACCCTCCCTCAGCCCGGCCCTGTCAGCCGGAGACCCCGGTTTCACCTCGCGGATCTGCAACGAGTGGCTGATGCCGTCGACAGCCAGGACTCTGTCACCCGCCTGTATGCCGGCGGTTTCTGCGGGGCTTTGAGGGATGACCTTCGAGACGTAGATACCGCTGTCGGCCGGGTCGGGGAGGCCCGTCCACAAGGTGACGGCTGAGAAGAGTCCCACGGCCAGCAACAGGTTCGCAGCACTCCCACCCACGAGCACAAGCGCACCCTGCCAGCGAGGCCGGGAGTGAAACCCTCTCTCGACCACAGGCCCTCCCGGCTCCATTCCCGCTACCTTGACATAGGCGCCATAGGGAATCAGGTTCAGCCGGTACCGCGTCTCCCCACGCCCGAAAGACACGAGAGCCTTGCCAAAGCCGAGGGCGAACTCCTCCACTCGCATCCCAAAGAGCTTGGCCAGGAGGAAGTGGCCGAACTCGTGCAACAGGAGGCAGAGCCCGAAGACAACGACTATCGCAGCTACGCTATTGGCAACCCCGCCAACACCTTCAAGCATATGTGACCCCTATACTCAACACACTTGGCCTCAGTCCAGGCGAGCACTGGCCATGACAAACTCCCGGGCCCATTCATTCACTGCCAGAAAGTCGTCAAGGCAGTCTGGCTGCGCACCATTGTACGCCTGGAGAGCTCGCTCGAGAAGCCTCGGAATGTCGGTGAACGCGATCTGTCCGTCGAGAAACAGCTGCACCGCTGCTTCGTCTGCGCCATTTAGCACCGCCGGATAGCCCCCTCCCGAGATGCCCGCCTGGCGGGCTAGCCGCAGGCATGGGAACCGGTCCAGGTCAGGCTCATCGAAAGTAAGCGGCGACCCAGCTACCAGGTCCAGACGTGGCAACTCATTGCGGGCGCGATCGGGATACAGCAGGGCATACTGGATCGGGACACGCATGTCCGGACATCCCAACTGGGCAAGCACTGAGGAGTCCTGAAACTCGACCAGCGAATGGACGATGCTCTGCCGATGGATCACCACGTCAATGCAGTTGAAATCCACTCCAAAGAGCCAGTGCGTCTCGAATATCTCGAACCCCTTGTTGGCCAGGGTGGCCGAGTCGACCGTGACTTTGGCACCCATCCGCCAGGTCGGGTGGGCCAGGGCCTGCTGGGGCGTCACTGCGGCCAGCTCCTGGGCCGTCAGAGCATGGAAAGGGCCCCCCGACGCTGTGAGCACAATCCTTGCCACCGCATCCCTTGGCTGTCCCTGCAAGCACTGGAAGATGGCTGAGAGTTCGCTGTCCACGGGCAACAGCTTGGCCCCGGAAGCACGAGCCGCCTCTGTAACCAGACCTCCGGCCACTACCAGCGGTTCCTTGTTGGCGAGGGCAACATCCTTCCCAGCCTGGAGCGCGTCCATCAGGGGAACCAGCCCCGCGCTGCCGGATATAGCTCCGAGAACCAGGTCAGCCGCGGTCTCAGCGAGGAGATGACGCAGACCAACGGCGCCGGCGAGCACATGCACCCCATCGAGGTGGCGCGCCGCCTGCGCCGCTGCGTCGTGGTCCACGAGACAGCAGGTCTTCACACCGTAACGCTCGCATTGCTCCACCACCGTCTGCCAGTCCCGATGGGCAGCGAGGCCCGTCACTCTCAGGCGCTCCGGGTGGGCAGCAACCACCTCCAGGGCCTGACGCCCTATGGAGCCGCTGGATCCGAGAACCACAAGGCGCTTTGCCGCCATCTGTGTTACCAGCCCTCGCTGCGCCAGACGAAGGGAATGTCCGGATCGAACGGGTCTCGCCGAAGCTCGTCGGGGTTCTCATAGCAGTATACTTCGGTGGGAATGTTCAGCACGATCGCCGGCTGTCCACCTATGGCCGTGAACCCATGCCAGACCTGCGGTGGGATGCACACCAGCACCGGGTTGAGGTCGCCGATGACCACGGAGTGGGTCTGGCCCCGCGTAGGGCTGTCGGAACGGTCGTCATACAGCCCGACTTTCAGATTGCCGGAAACGCAGCAGAAATGGTCAAACTGCACCTGGTGGCAGTGCCAGGCCTTCACGATACCCGGGAAGCAGGCCGAGACGTAGGCCTGCCCGAACTTGCGGAAGGCCTCTTCGTCAGAGCGCAGGATCTCCATGAGATAGCCCCGCTCGTCAACGATCCGTCGGAGCGGCTTCAGTATGACCCCCTCGATCATTGTCCCTCCTCCTCGTCTGCACCGGCTGTCTCGTCAGGGCCGGGCAGCACGACGCCGACAGCATGTCTAGCGAAGTACTCACGTGCCATCGCCATGATCTCCTGAGCCCCCAGGGAAAGGACATCGCTCTGCACGCGCCACGCCGGCTCGAGTCCCACGCCATAGAGTTCGTAGAGATTCAGCGCCTTCGCCGCGTTGATGTGTCCGAGCTGGGCAAGTGCGGACCCGTTCACCAGCCGCTTCTTGGCCCGCGCCAACTCATCCGCAGAGGGTGGGCTCTCGGTGAAGGCCATGAAATGGGACAGTAAGAGCGCTCGGGCCGCCTCCAGTTGCCTGGGCTGAGCTACCACGTGGGCCGCCAGGAAGGGCTGTGGGCCGGCCATCGGTGGGAGCAGTGTCACGGGGCCACCCTCCTGCCGCCGTCCGGCTACGCGGTTAAGCCCCAGGGTCTCCTCGATGCGTGGGTCCTCGGCAAGCCGACCATCCGGGCCCGAGAGCATCATGTACACCAACTGCGCTGCCAGGTAGCCGCGCCCACCGTACCCCGGAACCGGGACACCGACAATGATGGATGCGCCCCGCCAGCCCGCCAGGGTTGAAACCGAGACCTTGGAGCGGCCGACGGGATCCTGCACGGATGGTTCTATGGTCTGCACTGCCGGCTGGTACGAGCCAAGGGCCTCCCTGGCCATCTCTATCAGCGACGAGGCCTTACGGGGCCCAACGATACACAGACAGGCGTTGTTGGGGCCGACGCGTTGACTGGCAAAATCCGAGACTGCCCCAACGTTCACGTGCACCAGATCGTCATCGCTCCCCCACACCGGTCCCGCAAGAGACGAATCGCGGCCATAGAGGGCCTTCGTGAACTCATAGTAGGTGAGCTCGACAACGCGCTGTAGCGACGGACGGTTGGCTGCCAGAAGCGTTGCCTTCGCCTGCGCCAGATCAGGCTCCGTCGGCTCGTCTGAGCCGAACAGGGCCCGGCCAGCCAGGGCCAGGGCCCGGCCAATGTTGGCGTCCGTGGCTTGAGCGCGAGCCTCGAGGTAGTCGGGTTCGGCGTTCAGCACGAGAGCCGCACCGGCCTGCATCTCACCGTGCAGGAGAGCAGAATCCCCCTCGGCCAGCCATCGTTCCGCCTTCGTCTGGTTGATTTGCTGAGCTAATGCGGCCAGCCCACGAGGGTAGGGGCTCGGTGTTCCCCACCCGAGCCGCACGCCGAGGTGAAAAGCTGCCACTGCCGAGGAGTGGTCCTCGACGGCGATAACCACCAGGCCATTCGGTAAGGTAATACGCTGGTGGGGGGGCGCCGCGTGGGCGGTCATGGCAGTCAGCAGAATCGCGCTTGCGGCGCAGAGGCGTCTCACAGCTCCACCCCCTGATCGGCTTCCCCCGGGCCACCGGCGGCCTGAAGCACAACCAGCGAATAGGCATCAGGACGGAGGTACTTGCGAGCCGTCTCGCGCACCTGGTCTGGCGTGATGGCCATTACGGCGCTCACATAGTCCAGAGCGAAGCGGTAGGTGTCGATGCTCTCGTAGAAACCCATGGAGCCGACCTGTTCGTCGTATGACTCATTGGTGAACGCATAGTCCGCGTAGAGCAGACGTTTGGCCTGGTCCAGTTCAGCATCAGAAGGGGGGGACTCCGTCAGCTTGCGGACCTCATCCAGGAGAAAGGCCTGGGCCTCCTGTTCTCGGCCCTTGGGCACGAGTGCCGTAACGATAAACAGTCCAGGTTCCTTCTGGGTGAGGAACTGGGTATCAACCGAGAGAGCAACTCGCTTTTCATCAACGAGTGCGCGCCGCAGCCTGCCCGAAGCACTGGCACCCAGAAGGGTGTAGATGAGGTCCATGGCGCAGACATCGCCCTTCTCGGCAATGCTTGGCGCGTGCCAGGCGACCCCGAGGAGCGACACGTCTCGCTCGACCTGGGCGGTGAGGACCCGCGGCGTTGCGGGCGCTGTCTCCACAGGCGGCGCCGTCCATTCGCGGGTTCCCCCTTCATACTGCCTGGTGAGCTCGTTCAGGCGGGCCATGAGCCATTGACCGTCCACATCGCCGACGGCCACGATGGACATGTTCCCGGGCACATAGTGGGTGGAACGAAAGCTCTCAAGTACTTGCAGAGACAGACGGCCAACATCCTCAGGCCTACCACCGATGGGACGGCCATAGGGATGTTCGCGGAAGGCCAGCCGCCACAGCATGTCGAGCAGATAGAGGTCCGCCCGCTCCTGTCTGTCGGCCATCTCCCTCTTGATGACCTCGATCTCGCGTTGCAGGACCTGTTCGTCGAGCTTGGCCTCGAAAACGGCTCGCACGATCAGCGGAAGTACGTCCTCCAGATAGCGGCTGGCGACGGTCACATTTAGCTGAACGAAGTCGCGCATCGTCGTGGCGGCAACCCGCCCCCCGATAGCTTCGATCTCTGGCGCCAGCTTGACGCCACCGTCACCGGTAGCCTCAAAGAGCAGATGCTCAACCAGGTGGGCTGCCCCCTCCTGCCCAGGCGCCTCGTGAAGGCTCCCGGCGCGGATGAACACGCCGACGGAGACGACCGGCCACTGCCGTTCCTCCTTGACTACGACCGAAAGGCCGTTAGCCAGTGTCCGTTGGCTGACTTGCCCCGAGCCCAGTGCCGGCAGTTGTGCGCCCGCATGGGTCTCAAGGACACACACAAGCAGTATTCCGTACAATGCCCCGCGTCTCAGCATCGGCCACGTCCTCCGTAGATACGCTCCAGACTGCCTGGTGGGGACCACCGCCCGTCCCTCCGGCTTAGCGCGCCTCGACCGCGCTGGCCAGGATCTTCTTGACCCCGACCTGGGGAAAGGCGATGGTCAGCACAACTTCCCCGTCATCACTCGCCGAGACTACGATCCCTTGGCCGAACTTCTTGTGTGTCACCTTGGTCCCAGCCCGAAAGCGCTTCTCTCCCGAGACAGACCCGGCCTTGCCTCCGTGGCCAGTCCTCTGCCCGTTCCCGGCTCGGCTGCCGGCAACTGCGCCTTCGGCAACCTGACGCTCTGCAGCGATTGACTGGTTCTCCTTCGCCCTCGCCAACAGGGCAGTAAGGTCGATGCGGGACCTTGGCGGGCCCCCGCGCAAGACTTCATCCTCGGTCTTGGGGCGGGGCGGTAGCAGCAGGTGCTCGAGGTCGCCGCGCCTTTCGATGTGTTCAGGCGACAGGTCTTTCAGAAAGCGTGAAGGTTGCTGACGTTGCCGACTCCCGAAGACGGTGCGCGAGTTGGCATACGAGAGGTAGAGCATCCTCTCCGCCCGCGTCATGCCAACGTAGCAGAGCCGCCGCTCTTCCTCCAACTCAAACGGATCATCCATTGACCTGCGGTGAGGGAAGACCTCCTCCTCAAGGCCCACCATGAAGACGATAGGGAACTCGAGGCCTTTGGCACTGTGCAGGGTCAACAGCGAAACTCGGCTGTCGAGGTTCTCCGCCCGGTCAATGTCTGAGATGAGCGCGAGGTGCTCAAGGAAAGCGGATAGAGACGAGTCCTCGCGTCGCTCAGCGAACTTCGCCGCAACGGTGATCAGTTCGCCCAAGTCCTCGGCCTGGGACCTCTCGTCGCTCTTCTCCGAGTTGGTAAGCGCCGCCAGGTAGCCCGAGGAATCAAGAACATCACGGACGAAGTGCGGGAGTGGTTTCTGGTCTACCTGGTCCGCCAGGCGGCGCATCAGGTGGTGGAAGTCGAGAGCCGCGGCCCTGGCCCTGTCGGTCAGGCCCTCAGCCTCCTGAGCGCGACCGCAAGCCTCGAGAAGCGTTATGTTCTCACGGCGTGCTAACCGGTCCAGTGCCGCTAACGTCTTCGCGCCGATGCCGCGCGCCGGCCTGTTGATGATGCGGCGCAGGGAGAAGCCATCCGCCGGATTGCTGATAACCTTCAGGTATGCCAGCGCGTCGCGGATGACGGCGCGGTCGTAGAAGCGCAGTCCCCCGACGATCTCATAGGGCAGTCCCTTCTCCAACAGCTTGTCTTCGAACTGCCGGGACATGGCGTTCGTGCGATAGAGTATCGCGTAATCCCCGGGGCGAGCGTTACCACTGTTCACCTGGCCCCGGATGACCGATGTCACCCACTCCGCCTCTTCCTCCTCGTTGAGCGCCTGGTAGACAACGACCTTGTCCCCCTCGTGATTGTCGGTCCAGAGTCGCTTGTCGGCTCGGGCCTCGTTGCGGCGTATCACGTCGTGGGCACAGGCGAGGATGCGCTTGGTACTACGGTAGTTCTGCTCCAGCTTCACCACTTTGCAGTTGGGGTAATCGCTCTCAAAGGCAAGGATGATACCTACGTTCGCACCGCGCCAGCCATAGATGCTCTGGTCATCGTCACCGACGACGCAGATGTTCCCGGATTTCCCGCCTAGCAACTGGATCAGCCGGTACTGCGCGTGGTTGATGTCCTGGTACTCATCAACGAGAATGTACCGGAGACGGTCCTGGAGACGCTGAAGCACGGAACGCTTCGTTTCCAGTAGCTCGACGGTACGCATCAGGAGGTCGTCAAAGTCCAGGGCTGCGTTGGCTCTCAAACGCTGTTCGTAATACGCGTAGACCCGCTGAGCCATCTCGTCCATGGGACCCTTGCGCGTTCGTCGGTACCCCTGAACGTCCAGAAGCTCGTTCTTCGCGCGGCTTATACGGTTCAGTATCTCTGACGCGGAGTAGCTCTCATCGCTGTCGCCATCGAGCACGGAGAGCGCTTCCTTGACTACGGCCGCCTGGTCTGCCTCGTCATAAATGGTGAAATTGGGGGGGATGCCAATGGCCTCGCCCTCCTGCCGGAGGATGCGAGCGCAGATGGAGTGGAAGGTGCCTACCCAGAGCTTCTTCGCCTCGTCACCGATCAGGCCCGCGATCCTCTCTTTCAGCTCCCCCGCTGCCTTGTTGGTGAACGTAACGGCGAGAATCTGCTCCACCGGGACGCCCTTCTCGCGCACCATGTGAGCGAGACGGTAGGTAAGAGTGCGCGTCTTTCCACTGCCGGCACCGGCGAAGATCAGCACGGGGCCCTCGGTAATCTCGGCGGCCACCCGCTGTTGTGGATTGAGTTGGTCGAGCAGTCCGGCCACGACAGTTCACCATTCAGTTGGGGTGCGTTTCGGAGCTACAGAACGATCACACGGATCGAGTGGCACCGGCGTCAGACTCACCATCAGGCCTCTTGAGCGCTCAGATCACAGGCCTTGTGCGGGTTCGCCGCCTGGTGAGTCAGCGCCGCCTCGATGAAGCCACGGAACAGTGGGTGCGCCCGGTTGGGGCGTGACTTGAACTCCGGATGGAACTGCGACGCAATGAAGAAGGGGTGGCTCGGAAGCTCGATCATCTCAACCAGGTCACCCTCGGGCGAAGTACCGCAAAGAGAGAGGCCACCGGCCACGAGTTGGTCCCGGTAGGCATTGCTCACCTCGTAGCGGTGGCGATGTCGTTCAGAGATTTCCCGGCTACCGTACAGCCTCTCCGCCAGACTGCCTGCCTTGAGAATACAGGGATAAGCCCCCAGCCGCATCGTGCCCCCCAGCCGGGTGACGTACTCCTGCTCTTTGAGATAGATCACCACTGGATGCGGGGTAAGGTCATCAAACTCCTTGCTGTTGGCGCCCTCCAGACCGCAGACGTTACGCGCAAACTCGATCACCGCTGTCTGCAGACCGAGACACAGTCCGAGGTACGGCACCTGGTTTTCGCGGGCGTAGCGGATGGCACGGATCTTGCCCTCGATGCCGCGGTCGCCAAAGCCCCCCGGCACCAGCACGCCGCACACATCGCCCAGATACTCATCAACGGTCTGATCGGTTACCTTCTCGGAGTCCACGTACTTGATCTCAACCTGAACCCTGTTGGCGATCCCGCCATGGCGTATGGCTTCCGTGACAGACAGGTACGCGTCGTGCAGGTTCATGTACTTGCCCACCATCGCGATGCGAACCGAGCCTGTCGGGTTGTTCAGCCGGTCCAGCATCTCCCGCCAGCCGGTGAGGTTGAGGGGGCGCCTGCCCAGGCCCAGCACATCAGTCACCAGATCCCCGATCCCTTGCTCTTCCATGCGCATGGGGATCTCATACAGCGAGTCGTGGGCATCAATGGCCTCGATGATGGCGTTGGGCGGCAGGTCGCAAAACAGCGAGAGTTTCTTCCTGATGTCCACAGTGAGCGGATAGGACGTCCGCGCCACCAGAATGTCAGGCGAGATACCCACCCGCCGTAGTTCCTGGACCGAGTGCTGTGTGGGCTTGGTCTTCAACTCACCCACAGTGGGTAGCCACGGGATGAGTGTTACATGGATGTAGCACACATTACCCGCGCCGACGTCAGTGCGTAGCTGCCTGATAGCCTCCAGGAACGGCAGGCCCTCAATGTCCCCGACGGTACCGCCAATCTCTACCAGGCAGATGTCCTTATCAGCGGCGTAGGCCTTGATGCGATCCTTGATCTCGTCGGTGATATGCGGAATCACCTGCACGGTCTGGCCCAGATAGTAGTCGCCATCCCGCTCCTTGCGGATGACCTCGCCGTAGATCTTGCCCGTGGTGATGTTTGAGAGCTCACACAGCGGCTCGTCCACGAACCTCTCGTAGTGCCCAAGGTCGAGGTCCGTCTCGGACCCGTCGTCCGTAACGTAGACCTCACCGTGCTGGAAAGGGTTCATCAGCCCGGCATCCACGTTGATGTACGGATCGACCTTGATGAGGCCGATGCGGTAACCCCGGTCCTTCAGCAAGCGGCCCAACGACGCTGCCGTGATACCCTTCCCGATTCCCGACACAACGCCACCGGTTACAAACACGTACTTGGGCATGTGACACCTACCAGGCTCTGGACTTTTCGCAGCGCAAGACCGGCTGCGGCCGGTCGTTGTCGCCGGGAACCCTGCAGTGATACTACTTTTCGGCCTCTTCGGCACCCGGCTCGTCATCGTCAACCGGCGCGCAACTGTCTGGAGCGGACTCCTGCTCGGGCGGGACATAGTCGTTATCGGCCGCCTCACTCACCGCGACGGAGGCGACGACCGGCGCCACGGCGGCGGGCGTCACATCGCCCGTGGCGCTACCCTCGGCTGTCAATGCCGTGTCATCACTTATCTCGGGCAACTGCACACCTTGAGCGAGACTGGCGGTCCGGATGTCCTCGATCTGCCGACGCAACCTGTCGATCTCCTGGCCGATGGCGTCAAGACGCTCGCAGTCCACCAACACGTCCTGGTTCCGAACCTTGCTCTGGCCGTGCAAAGCATAGACCTTGGTGCCGATCTGGCTGAAAAGCTGTGCCCGCTCACGTTGGAGCTTGCGTATCTGGCCCACCAGGCGCTGGATACTCGCCTGCTGCTCGAGGGCTTCGGCGGCGGCCTCGCCGCCCTGGCGAGCCTTCCGCCAAAGCAGGCCACCAAGCTCTCTCATCCTTGCCCCGAAGTCACTCATCCCGTACACCTCCCGCAAAATCAGTTGTAGTTCGGAGAAAGGCACACCAGACCGAGCGCGCGGGCCGCTCTGATGGCGGCTGCACACTCCCCCGGGTTGGTGCGCCGCGCGATCTCTGGCTGCTCAGCGGCTCTGTAGCACGGGCGGTACTGCCCCATCACATTCACCCGAGTGGCCGGACTGATGCTCGCCAGAAGCTGCATGACCTCCGCGGCCTCCTCCACGCCCCCGGGCATGACAAGGTGCCGCACCAGCAACCCGCGCCGTGCCAGGCCGTCCGACCCCACTACCAGGTCACCCACCTGCCGGTGCATCTCCCTCAGGGCCGGCGCGCACCGTTCCGGGTAGTCTGGCGCGTTGGCGTAGCGCTGGGCCGTCGCGCGACGAGCAAACTTCGCGTCCGGCATGTAGATGTCAATCACTCCGTCCAGCAGTGTCAGTGTCGCCAGTGCTTCGTACCCGCCGCAGTTGTAGACCAGTGGCAGCGCCAGGCCCTGCTGGGCCGCGATGGCCACGGCCTCCAGGATCTGCGGCACGAAATGGGTAGGAGTGACCAGGTTCACATTGTGACAGCCCATCCGTTGCAGACGCAGCATGCTCGCGGCCAGCTCGTCAGCGGTCACGTCCTGACCGTGGCCTTCACGGCTGATGTCGTAGTTCTGACAGAAGAGGCAACCCAGACTGCAGTGACTGAAGAACACAGTGCCTGATCCGCCAGTACCGGCGAGCACAGACTCCTCTCCGAAATGAGGCCCCGCCGTCGCTACCCGGGCCAGGGCGCCTGCCTCGCAGTACCCTCGCTCTCCGCCGAGCCGGTCCACACCACATTCACGGGGACAGAGGCGACACGCCCTCAACATCTCCTTGGCCTGCTCGGACCGCCGGGACAGTCGTCCGTCTGCCACCAGCCCCAGGTAGGCTGGCCAGACATTCACCGGAACCTCAACCCCTCCACGAAACCCGGCAACCGCGCATCGGTCATGTCGCCCGTCAGGTCGAAGTGGATGGGCGTTACCGAGATATGGCCGGTGCTGACGGCGGTAATGTCGGTACCCTCGCCGCCCTCTGATTCCACAGGCGCACCACTGAACCAGTAGTAGGGCCGTCCCCGAGGGTCCAACCGCTTGCTTAGCACATTGGTGTACTTGCGTCGCCCCAGGCGTGTCAGCTTCGGCGGCAGCAACTGGTCCGCGGGCTTATTGGGCACGTTCACATTCAAGAATGTATCGGCTGGCAGGGGGCGCTCCAGATAGAGGCCCTCCACTAGGTGTCGAGCGAAGACTGCAGCCCCATCGTAGAGGACATCCGAATAGGCGGCCACGGATATGGCGATGCTCGGCAGACCCTGTAGCGCTGCCTCCATGGCGGCAGAGACCGTTCCCGAGTAAAGCACCTCTTCGCCCAGGTTCGCGCCCGCATTGATACCCGACACCACGATGTCAGGCTTGGGCAGGTCACTGACCGTCCCAAGGATCACACAGTCGGCCGGTGTGCCATTGCTGGCATAGGCCTCGATGGCGCCATCCAGGTCCACCCTCTCCATGCGGAGCGGTTTGTGGAGCGTTATCGCATGGCCGGTAGCGCTCTGCTGTCTTTCCGGCGCGATGACGATGACTCGCGCGATCTGCGACAAGCTCAGCGCTATCGCCCGAAGGCCCGCAGAGAAGATACCGTCATCGTTGGTCAGAAGAACAAGCATCTGAGTGGGTCAACTCGCCATTCGCCGACAGCACTCCTAGCTGCCGAAATCAACCGTACAGGTACGCACCACACCGTGTTCCGCCGCGATCTGTCGGAGGACCTCCGCCGGGATCTCGCTGCGCACGGACAGAGCCATCAGCCCAACACCCGCATCCGCCCGCTGAGAAACCTGGATCGCCGTGATGCTTATGCCTGCGTCGCCCAGCAGGGACCCGACACGTCCCACGAATCCGGGCCGACCATGCCCCTCGCGCCACACCAGCAGCGTTAGCCCCACTGGCGGCAGATCCATCTCATATCCGTCCACGTTCACGATGCGCGGTCTGTCCCGGTCCAGCAGGGCCCCCCACACCGTGACCGCCTCGTCAGCTCCGACACGCAACTCCACAAGGTTCGTGTATCCCCGGTCTTCTGACGACCGGTCCTCACCCACCTCGACGTGGCGCTCTTCGGCCAGGACGCGGGCATTGACAACGTTCACCGGCTCCTCAGTCGTGCCCTCCAGTAGTGTTGCCAGGGCTACACCAGTCAGATACCGAAGATGATCGGATGTGAGCGTCTCAGAGCAGAGCATCTCCAGGGACCGCAGCGGCCCCTGAAGTAGACTGCGGCTCAGACGTCCCAGCGCCCGCACGAGAGGAACCATCGGGGCGAGGGTCTCCAGCGCTTCGCTCGGAAGGACCGGGGCGTTGACCGGCCATCGTGGCGGACGCCCAGCCAGTACGTCAGCGACCTGCCGCGCCGCGTCAACCGCGACATTCACCTGGGCCTCTTCTGTCAGGGCGCCGACATGGGGCGTAGCGATCACGTTCGGCAGGCCCACCAGCTCCAAGTTCGGAGTGGGCTCCTCGGCGAAGACGTCCAATGCCGCTGCCGCCAGACGCCCTTCCCGTAGTGCGGACACCAGGGCCATCTCGTCAACAAGCGCTCCGCGGGCCGTGTTGACCAGAATCGCACCGGGACGGACCAGCGCCAGCTCCCGCTCGCCAATCAGGCCCTCGCTGGCGGCGGTTGCCACGGCGTGCAGACTGATGAAATGCCCCTGCGACAATACCTGGTCCAACGACACGAGCTCGACCCCGTCGGCCGCGGCTCTCTCCTCTGTCACATAGGGGTCATAGGCGACAACCCGCATGCCGAGAGCTTGGGCTCGCCTGGCGACAGCTCGTCCCACATTGCCAAAGCCGATCAGTCCAAGGGTCTTGCCCTCGATCTGGCGGCCCGCGAAGTTCTTGCGGTCCCACTCCCCCGCCTTCATGGATCGATCCGCTTGCGGCACATGTCGGGCAGCCGCTAACAGGAGCGCCACGGTGTGCTCGGCGGCCGCCAGGATGTTGCCGGCAGGCGAGTTAACCACCAGTATGCCGCGCCGCGTGGCGGCCGGTACGTCGATGTTGTCCACGCCCACCCCGGCGCGAGCGACAACCTGGCACTCTCCCGCCGCTTCCAGAACCGGTGCGGTGATCTGCGTGCTGCTGCGGACGACGATCGCCGCCGCATGCTTGACCGCAGATGTCAACTCCGTTTCAGATAGCCCCGTCCTGACTTCAACTTGCCCCACCGAGCGCAGGATCTCGAGGCCCTCGTCGGCTATGCTGTCACAAACCAATATCTTGTGCATAGTCTCCACGCCAGCACCGCATGAGCAGTAGGAATGACGGCTCCGCCAAGGTGGTTTCGGCTATTCCGTAGTCTGGTATGCCGCCTCAGCAGCGGACACACACTCATCGGGATTGCACGGAGTACCCAGAGCACTCAACTCCGTCGCAACTGCCTCCCAGGTGCGGAGCAGGTCACTGAGCTGGGCAGCCCCCATGTGCCCGATCCGGAAGATCCTGCCCTTGAGCTGATCCTGCCCCCCGGAGATGACGATGTCATGGTTGGCAGCTACCGCTTTGACCAACAGACTGGAGTCTATCCCTGCCGGCGATCTGATCGCCGTCACGACGTCACTCGCCTCGCTCTCGGCAGCTACCAGCAGATCCAGGCCTGCAGCCCGTGCCGCCGCCCGGCAAGCGCTGGCGAGCCGCCGATGCCTTTGCTGGAACGTGGCGAGACCTTCAGCGAAAATGAGTCGCAGGGCGGCCTGCAACGCGAGAATGAGGCTCACGTTGGGGGTGTACGGCGTCTGTCCCTTCTCCTGCGCGGAGATTGCCTTAGGCAGGTCAAAGTAGAACCGGGGCATCTTCGCACCGGCGGCGGCCGACAGGCCTTTCTCCCCCAGCACGACCACGGCCAGCCCCGGCGGCAACATGAGAGCCTTCTGCGATCCCCCTGCCGCCCCAGCCAGACCCCACTCATCCACGGCAACAGGCATACCCGCGACCGCGCTGACACAGTCCACCAGCGGCATGACGCCCCGATCAATCGCAACGCGAGCCAGTTCATGCACAGGCTGTTTCACGCCTGTAGAGGTCTCATTGTACACGAACAGCAAGGCAGTATACGGCTCCTGCCCCAGGGCCTTCTCGACCTGTTCCGGCTCGGCCGCTCGCCCCGGCTCCAGAGGCAAGGTGGTCACCGACGCCCCGTAGGCAGCGGCTATCCGCCCCATGCGATCCCCGAACTTGCCGCTGTCGACCGCCAGTACGCGGTCACCCGGCGAGAGCGTGTTGACGATCATCGCCTCGACCCCACCGGTGCCAGAACAAGTCAGTAGCACTGGCATCTTGGCCGTACCCAACAGCGACCGGAGACCCTCCACGCACTCCGCAAGCAACGCGGCAAACTCGCCGCCGCGATGGTATATCGATGGCTTGCCCAGCGCCTCGCGAACTTCCGGTGGCAGAATAGTGGGCCCCGGGATCATCATCAGCCTGTCAGTCAACCAACGATCACCTCGCTTGTAATCACTCGCCCTGCCGCGACGGTCGCACCGGCCACAATCGCATCGCTCACCCGGGCGTCAGGGCCAATCTCACTGCCCGGCCAGATAATGCTGTTGGTAACGCAGGCCCCTTCCGACACGACAGCACTCGCTCCGACAGCCACTCGGGGGCCGAGGCGAGCCCGCGGACCGATACGAGCGCCTCGGGCCACGCTAACGCTGGACGCCACCGCCGCTTCGGGAGCGATATCCCCGTCGCGTGGTGGCTGGTACCATCTGAGCACGCCGTCCAGGACGTCGCCACTGGCTTGCAGATAGCTGTCCAGCCGGCCAACGTCCGCCCAGTACCCCTGGTCCTGGGGCAGATGGGCGAAGAGCCGACAGCCCGCCGAAAGCAGCGCCGGGAAGAGCTCTCGCTCACTGGAGTAAGGTTGATCCGCCGGAATGTGGTCGAGTATCTCTGGTGACATCACGTAGAAACCAGAGTTGACCGTGTTGCGGCCCGTAGGATCGTGCCTCACTTTCTCGCTGAACTCATGGACCCGGCCATCATCGTGCCACTGGATGAGCCCAAACTGCCCGATCTCGTCTGTCTGGCGCAGGCAGAAGGTGACCAGCGCCTTGCGCTCCACATGGTCCGCAGCCAAAGCGCCCAGGTCTACATCGTAGATGATGTCACCGTTGAGCACAAAGAAGGGGCCATCAATGCGTCCGCCCACGTTGCGGATGGCGCCGGCAGTGCCGAGTGGACTGGACTCCTCGACATAGACGAACTCAGCACCCCACGCGCTGCCATCACCCAGCTCCCGTCGCAAGAGGTCGGCCTTGTAGCCCACAGCGAAGATGATCTGACCGACACCCGCCCGCACGAGAGGGATGATCTCGTACGCGATAAGCGGCAGATTGGCAACGGGGATCAGCGCCTTGGGCAGGAGGTATGTCAAAGGCCGTAGCCGCGTGCCATGTCCGCCAACCAATAGCACAGCCTGCTGCACGGCCGTGCCGCCTGCGCTGCCCTCGCGACCGCGCCCATCGGGGGCAAAGCTCCGCGCCCCGGGTTCCCTCCCGGGTATCCGGTCGCTCGCCTGCCCGGGTGCGTGGTCGCCCATGGCAGTCAGTGCCCCGCCACGGATTGGCGCAACCCGGCCAGCCTGAGCTGCAGACCTATGCTGCCATTGAACTCATTGAGCTCAGGAGCATGCGCCAGGTCCAACCGCATTCGCGGGCGCAGCCATTCGCCCTCTCTTCCCATGCCAAAGCCGATGGCATCGAAAGCATACTTGTCGCTCGCTACGGTGAGCTTGAGGTGGTCACCGTCGCGACCGACGCGTCGGACGCTAACCACCTCCACGCCCGCGGTCATGAATGTCGGTGCGGGGTTGTCCTGTCCGCACGGTTCCATCCCGGCCAGAGCCCGAGCCAGCTCCGGCGTGATCTCCTCGGGCGCAATCTCACAATCCACTGGCAGTCTGCGCTCCAGCATCTGCGGCGACAGCCGCGACTCGGCCAGTTCGCAAAGACGCAGGCGCAGCGCAGGGATAAGGTCGCGCCGAACTGTCAGGCCCCCGGCCAGGGCATGCCCACCACAGCGCTCCAGCAGGTCCCCGCAGTCGCCGAGAGCCGCTGCGATATCGAACCCCTCAACGCTTCGCGCCGACCCGCGACACAACCCATCCTCCTGGGCGATGACGATAGCCGGGCGACCGAAGTCCTCCACCAGTTTGGACGCCACGATCCCCACCACACCAAGATGCCACCCGTCAGCGGCCACTACCAGCACCGGATGGTCTCCAGCATCCAGGAGGTCTTCAGCGGCGCGTCGGGCCTCGGCGTAAGTCTTCTCCTGTTCCCGTTGCCGCTGACGGTTCAGCGCATCCAGGGTCAGGGCCAGTCGCAGCGCCTGCTCCTCGTCGTCAGTCAGCAGCAGCTCCAGGGCCTGGTGGGCATCTCCCATGCGGCCTACTGCGTTCAATCGAGGGGCGATGCGGAAGGCAACGTCCGACGCAGAAGTCCGACCATCCAACTGGCAGCTCTGCAGCAGTGCTCTCAACCCGGCCTTGCGTGTCCGGGGCAAGAGGCTAAGCCCCGCAGCGCATAGGACCCGGTTCTCCCCGACCAGCGGGGCCACGTCGGCGATGGTTCCCACTGTAACGAGGTCCAGGAAGGCCCGGGCCAGGTGCTCTTCCTTGATGCCCCGGAGCTGGCAAAGCGCGGCAGCCAGCTTGTAAGTCAGACCAACCGCGGTCAGCCCCTCGAAGGGGTACGTGGCGTCCGCTCGCTTCGGGTTCACTACAATGGCCCCATCGGGGAGGGACGCTCCAGGCTGATGGTGGTCCACAACAATGACGTCGGTCCCCGCGTCTCGCGCCGCAGCCACGGCGTCATGGTCACTGACACCGCAGTCAAGGCCTACCACCAGCCCGACGCCCTTGCGTGCAGCAGTACGCACGGCACGCTCGGACAGACCATAGTGGTCGTGGAACCGATGGGGCACGAAATAGCGCACATTGCCGCCCAGGCGGGACAGCACGCGCACCAGCAGCGCCGCGCTGGTCACTCCGTCAGCGTCATAGTCACCGTGCACCAGAACCTGCTCACCGGCGTCGAGCGCTCGAACCAGTCGCTCGGCCGCCGGACCCATGTCGGGCAGCAGGAAGGGGTCGTGAAGCCCGCTGTCCAGGGAAGGGCTCAGGTAATCCTGTATAGCGGCAGGGGTCGTCAGTCCGCGGTTGCGCAGTACGGCTAGTAAGGGCTTCGGCAGGGCCAACTTTGTGGCCAGATTGGCCTCAAACTCGGGATCTCGGGGGCCAACATCCCAGGTGATGCAGCGCGGTCCGCGGGCGATGGGAGGTGCACCTGCCTTCTGGAAGCAGTATACGGCAGGCACGCTGACAAGTCAACGCATCCCTACCCCGCGCCGCCCCTCCAGTGAGTCTCGCCAGCGAGGCCGTTGGCGGGTCGCGGTCGTTCCTCTGGCGCTCGTTCGGTCACCCGCTGCTGCCTCCGTAGTGCCGCCAGCCGCATCGTAGCCGCACCAGTGGCCAGCCACACCACCAGGCTGACGGGCGGCAGCACGGCGGCCGCCCCCGTGCCCGCGAGCGACGGAGGGCCCACCAGGGCGGCCACGAAGAACGCAACCAGCACCAGCAACAAGACATCCCCCGTCGCCTGCAGAGCAGGATCGCGGCGCTGACATGCCGACGGCACCAGAGCCAGGGCGAAAAGCACCCCGAACACCAGTCCTATTGCCGCACCGGCATAGTCGAGCATGCTGACCAGCAGACTTTGGCCCAACCCCGCCAGTGCCGCCATCTCGGCCAGCGATCGGCCCGCCCACCGAAGTCCATAGCTTCCAAGCAGGGGGAAGCAGATGATAGCCAGAACGATTCGCGATAGGCATGCGACCATGGCGGGCCGATTATAGCCGATGCCCCAGCGGTGCGCAAAGCCAATGTTGCCGCCACAGCGCAGGGCCCGCCCTAGCGCGGGCCCTGGGGGCACTGTGGCGATGATGAGGCCGGCTAGCGAACGACGGCTGCCGGAGCTCCCTCGGCCGCCGACCGCCAGGCTGCCTCCGATAGCTGGATAACCTTCAGCGCGTCCTCGGCCGTGGCCTGGGGTTTCTCTTTGCCACGAATGCTTTGGATGAAGTTCAGGTCGGGTGAGGAGCTATCACCCATCTCGGCCGCCGGTACGACCTCGTGGCCCTCCTTGGTCCAGCGCCACACCTCCGCTCCCCGGATTGCCAGAGTCAGGTCCTCGCACCAGATCGTGATGTCCTCAAGCCAGTTCACGGCGTGCCCGACTACCGAGAAGTTGGCCATCGCCCCCCCGTCGAAGCTGACGCTCATCGCCGTCAGAATGTCTACCTCCGACCCCAGGTTGTCCTGGTAAGCGAACACCTCCGCCGGCTGCAGTCCGCTCATCCATAGGACGATGTCCAGCAGATGGCTGCCCGAGTCGTTGAGTTGACCGCCTCCCGAAAGCGCTTTCTTTCCCCGCCACGCCCCGGTCAACACGCACCCGCGATACCAGTTCTGCGATTGTAGCGCCGTGACGAAGTTCACTTTGCCGGCCTCACCGGAGCTGATAACCTGGCGACAGTAGCGGTAAGGGGCCTGCGTGTGCCGCTGGTAGGCAACCCCGAACACCAGCCCCGTCTCCTTGACCTTGGCGATGACCGCTTGCGCATGGGGCACCGTGCAAACCATGGGCTTCTCGCAGAGCACATGCCGACCGCGATCCAGAGAGGCCATGATCTGGTCGTAGTGCTGGGTGTGTGGTGTCGAGATCTCAACAGCATCGCACTCCACCTTCGCGAGCAGGTCGCGGTAGTCGGCATAGACCGGAACTCCCTTCAGGTCCGGCAGCGCCTTGAGGGTGGCCTCGATAGCTGTGTCTGCGGGGTCGCAAAGCCCCACGATCCTCACGCCGTCCATCTTGTGGAGCTGCGTCATATGGTGCCGAGCGTTGCCTCCACAACCGATCATAGCCACACGAATGAGGTCAGAAGCCATGGATGTTGCCCACCCTTCCGGGAGATTTGACAGCGCGACCGGCGGGATTTCGCCACTTTGCGGCTGGAACCTTCGCGTGCTGTGGGACGCTCCGGCCTCGATACGAGGCACCGGTCACGAGGAAGCCACAGTGTTTCGGCTATGATGTCTGAAATTGTATAAGTATATGCGCCTTGACTTGTACCGGGACCGGTCTGGCGACCCCGCCTTCGCGGCCCGCTGCGTGCCTGTTTGCTTGACTTTGGATGGCTGCTGGTGGTACAATACCGAGGCAGCAGAAGGCGCCTTTTCGCCCCGTTGTAGTAGCAGCTTTCGGAGGCTCCTGGGCGGCTGCCAAGGCCTCCGTTGATCACAGCAAAGCCCCTTCACCCGCGCGTCCAGGGGACACTACCACGATCGCTTTCCACGCCGTTTTGGGACTGGCGTGGAGACAGATGGCCTCCCTGTCCGGAGACCCGCCAAAGGAGCAGTCCTGAATGGCGCAGGAATACAATGCCTCGCAGATCACCGTGCTCAAGGGCCTGGAAGGAGTGCGACACCGCCCGGCTATGTACGTGGGCTCTACGGGCCCTCGGGGCATGCATCACATCCTTCAGGAAGTGATTGACAACAGCATTGACGAGGTCTTCGTCGGTGCCTGCACTCAGATCCAGGTAACGCTCCTGCCCGGAAACGTGGCCGAGGTCACTGACAACGGCCGCGGCATCCCGGTTGACAAGCATCCTACAGAGAAGCGTCCAGCCGTCGAGGTGGTCATGACCACCCTCCACGCGGGGGGAAAGTTCGATACCGGGGCCTATAAGGTCTCCGGTGGTCTGCACGGCGTGGGCGTCTCGTGCACGAACGCGTTGTCCGAGTGGTTGGAGGTGGAGGTCTGTCAGAAGGGCAAGCGGCACTATCAGCGCTACCATCGGGGAGTACCCCAGGAAGCGCTGAAGGTGCTGGGACCGGCGAAGGGCACCGGCACCACCACACGCTTCAAGCCCGACCCCGAGATCTTCGGCGAGGCGGAGTTTGACTTCGAAACGATAATGACCCGCCTCCGCGAGCTGGCCTACCTCACGGCTGGCGTCAAGATCACGCTGACAGACAAGCGGCCGGGACGGGAGCGGCAGGAGGTCTTCCACGAGAAGGGCGGCATCACGGCATACGTCCAGAAGCTCAACGAGGGCAAGGACGTCCTGCACAAGCCGATCTACTTCCAGCGCAGTCGCAACGACGTAGACGTGGAGATCGCCATCCAGTACAACGATGGCATCCACGAGAACATCGTGTCATATGTCAATGCCATCCACACCGTCGAGGGTGGCACTCACCTGTCAGGGTTCAAGACCGCAGTCACCCGCGTCGTCAACCAGTACGCCTTCGGCAACGGCTTGCGCAAGGAAAAAGAGCGCAACTTTACCGGCGAGGAAGTCCGCGAGGGGATGACCGCGGTCATCAGCCTCAAGGTGCTGGACCCGCAGTTTGAGGGCCAGACCAAGACCAAGCTGGGCAACAGCGAAGTCGAGGGTCTGGTTAACTCGATCGTGGGCGAGGGGCTCGCTGAGTTTCTGGCCGAGAACCCTGCTGTTGCCAAACGCATTGTCAACAAGGCCGAGACTGCCGCCCGGGCGCGGGATGCCGCTCGCAAGGCAGCCGAGGCGACCCGGAAGACAGCGCTATCCAGCGGCGGCCTGCCAGGGCGCCTGGCTGACTGCTCAAGCCGCAACCCAGCGGAGTCAGAGCTCTTCCTCGTCGAGGGCGTTTCGGCGGGGGGGAACGCCAAGCAGGCGCGCGACAGCAAGTACCAAGCCATCTTCCCCATGCGCGGCGTCGGCATCAACGTCGAGAAGACGCGGCTGGACAAGGTACTGGACAACGAGGAGATTCAGGGGCTGGTCACAGCGCTGGGGACTGGCATCCATATGAATGGCAATGGCAATGGCCATGAAGAGGATGAGGCCTCGGAAGCCTCCAGCAGCTTCGACCTGGACAAGCTTCGCTACCACAAGATCATCATCATGGCCGACGCCGACGTGGACGGCTCTCACATCCGCTCGCTGCTGCTGACCTTCTTCTTCCGCTACATGCAGCCCTTGCTGCGCGACGGCTATGTCTACATCGCCCAACCGCCGCTGTACCGCGTCAAGGCCGGGAGCGAGACTTACTACGCGCTGAACGACGAAGAACTGGCCCGACTCACTGAACGACTGGGACGGCGGAAAGTGGTCGTCTCGCGCTTCAAAGGTCTGTCCGAGATGGATGCGGAGGACCTGGCGGAGACTACCATGGCTCCGGAGAAACGCGTCCTGAAACAGGTGACGCTGGAGGCAGCCCAGGAGGCCGATCGGATCATCACGATCCTGCTCGGAAACAACGTGCTCACGCGCCGAGAGTTCCTGGTCGAGCACGCCAAAGAGACCCACGACCTGGACCTGTGGGCGTGACGACGGCATGCCGCTGTGGCGCAACTGGCGTCGGGGCGGCGTGAGCCAGAGGAGCAGACCCATGCGCAGGCTGACTTTGGTGCTGCTGGTGGCGTGCCTTGCCGGGACGGCGTTCGCGGCCGCTTTTGAGACGATGCCGCCCGAGTTGAAGAGTAAGTGGCGCAGTTCTCTGTCGGCCGCCAGCGGCTGGAACGAATGTGGCTACGACACAGCCGGCTGGGTGCCCGTGGTCTATGACCTGGCGACTGCTTACCCCAACTGGATGACCCCGGCGCAACAGGCCAGGCACCAGTTCATGTGGCACCCAGCGGGCAACAACAACGGTCAACTGGTCTACTTTCGGCGCCAACTATGGATTGACGGACGCGTGACCGACGCCCTGTTCCGCGTCTGCGCTGACGATCAGTTCCGCTTCTTTGTCAACGGGCGCCTCGTAGGGGGAGCACGCGAATCGGGTGCCACCCGCGTCTTTGCTGCTACCAGTGACCTCCTCCAGGGAGCCAACGTGCTGGCAGCCGAGGCCCGCGACACCATGGGGCAAGCCTATGGCCTGCTGGTTATGGCCGAGGTGACCCAGGAATGGCCTTTTGTGCCCGAGGAGCATAGGTGGCGCTGCAGCACCACGGCGGGAGATGGCTGGACCACGGTTGGCTACAACGACGACAAGTGGGGCCATGCCGTCCCCGACCGAGCCCCCGCCATCCTCGTGGACAGCCGCCGTTATAGCTGCTTCACCACGCCGCAGGACCTGCCAGACTTCGGTACCGCCTACTTCCGTCGCACTCTGGACCTTGACGGCGTGCCGGTCTCGGCCCAGGTGACCATTCTGGGAGACGACAGCTATCAGCTCTACGTCAACGGCGAGCTCATGGCCCTCGAAGGCCGGGCCGACTACGCTTATCGCCCGAGGGTTGTTGACGTCGGTTCGGCCTTGCACCCGGGACGTAACATCCTGGCAGTAAAGATCACCAACACCTGGGGACCCGCGCGGCTGTACTGCGCCCCTGTGGTCAAGATGATACTCTGAACGTTGCTGGACGCGGCAGCGGGAACGGAAGCGTTCGCCCTGTCAGTCCTGCCATCCCCCACAAGGACCTAACATGGCAGACCAGTATCAAGCCGGAGCCATCGAGCCCATCGAGCTCGAGGCGGAGATGACTGACTCCTACACTCGCTACGCCATGAGTGTCATCATGGCGCGGGCCCTGCCTGACGTGCGCGACGGCCTCAAACCTTCACAGCGCCGCGTACTGCAGGCCATGAACGACGAGAATCTGACTCCCGACCGCTCGCACGCCAAGTGCGCCAGCATCGTCGGGGAGACCATGAAGACCTATCACCCGCACGGCGACCAGTCCATCTATGACACACTGGTGCGCATGGGGCAGGACTTCGCCGCGCGCTACCCGCTGGTGGACCCGCAGGGCAACTTCGGGTCGGTGGACGGTGATCCCGCGGGAGCACCGCGTTATACCGAGGCTCGTCTCTCGCCAGTCGCCATGGCGATGCTGGCCGACCTGGACATGGACACGGTTGACTGGCAGCCCAACTATGATGAGTCGCGGGAAGAGGCCCAGGTACTGCCGGCCAAGTTCCCCAACCTCCTGTGTAACGGCGGCGCCGGCATCGCTGTCGCTTACGCCACGGAGATCCCTCCCCACAACCTCAACGAGGTGGTTGATGGCCTGATTGCCCTGCTGGACGGTCCCGCCATTGACACCCGGGGCCTGATGCGCCATATCCAGGGCCCGGATTTCCCCACCGGGGCGCTGATCCTGGGCACCAAGGGCATCCGTGACTACTTCGAGACCGGCCGCGGTACGGTCACGATGCAGGGACGCGCCGTCATTGAGCCACTCGAACGGGGACGCTGGGCCATCATCATCACGGAGCTCCCTTACCAGATCGGCAAGGCAGCCTTGATGGTGCAGATTGCCAAGCTGGTCGAGGCCAAGAAACTCGAGGGCATCTCTGATCTTCGTGATGAGTCCGACCGCAAGGGGATGCGTGTGGTCATCGAGCTCAAGCGCGAGGCCAACCCCAACGTCGTCCTCAACCAGCTATACAAGCGTACGGCACTACGCACGAACTTCAGCGCCAACATGATGGCCCTGGTGCCGTCAGGCAAGGCACTCGTGCCGCGTCTGTGCTCCATGAAGGAGCTCATGCAAAGCTACCTTGACCACCGCCGCGAGGTGGTCACGCGTCGCACACGGTTCCTGCTACGGAAGGCTGAGGCCCGAGAGCACATTGTCCAGGGCCTGCTGAAGGCCATCAACGTCATTGACGAGGTCATCGCTCTGATCCGGGGCAGTGACAACCGCACAGCCGCGCGGGATGGCCTGATGCAGACCTTCGAGTTCAGTGAGCGCCAGGCTGAGGCAATCCTCGCCATGCAGCTTGGGCAGCTAACGCGTCTCTCGCGCATCGACCTCGAACGCGAAGAAGCGCAGTTGCAGTCTGACATCGCCGAATACCAGTCGATCCTGGCCTCCGAGGAGAAGAAGTCGGAGGTGATCAAACAGGAGCTGCGCCAACTGCGCCGAGAGCTGGGTGATGATCGCCGCACCAAGATCGTCGCCAACGAGGCCGAGGAGCTCGAACCCGAGGACCTCATCGCCATGGAGGATATGGCCATCACGATCACTCGCGACGGCTATATCAAGCGCATGCCTCTTGATACCTATCGGGTGCAGAACCGTGGCGGCCGCGGCGTGGTGGCCCTGAGCAAGAAGGAGGAGGACACGGTCCGCGACATCTTTGTCGCTACGACTCACCACCTGCTTCTGTTCTTCACCAACCAGGGGCGCATCTACCGCCTGAAGGCCTACCAGGTGCCCATGGCCAACCGCACGGCCCGCGGCACCCCCATCATCAACCTGATCCCGCTTGAGAGTGGTGAACACGTCACCGCCTGGGTCTCGGTCCGTGATTTCAGCCAGGGCGGGTTCCTGGTTATGGTGACCAGGCAGGGGATGATCAAGAAGACGGCACTTGTCGAGTACGATACGGCGCTGAAGAACAAGGGCATCATCGCCATCAATCTCAAGCCTGATGACCGCCTCGAGTGGGTCATGTGGACTGACGGTCACAAGGATATCATGCTGGCGACGAAGCTGGGCAAGGCCTTGCGCTTCTCGGAGAGCTGCGTCAGGCCCATGGGACGCAGTGCCGCCGGCGTCAACGCCATCAAATTGGGCAAGCACGACGAGATCGTTGCGACGGAAGTGCTTGACCGGAAGGACACACGCGACATCCTGGTCGTGTCGCAGTTGGGCCTTGGAAAGCGGACGCCGGTGGAGGAATACCGCTGCCAGGGCCGCAACACGCAGGGCGTGATGACGCTTAAGATCACCGAACGCAACGGTCCGGTGGTTGGTGTCTGCGTGGTGGACGAAGACGATGAGGTCATGTGCATCACCTCCGAGGGCGTCATGATCCGCGTGCCGGTCAAGAAGATCCGCCAGACGGGCCGCAATGCGCAGGGCGTGAAGATAGTCTCTCCTGACCCCGGTAGCGTGGTACGCGCCATCGCGAAGGTCGTCCGGGAAGCTCAGGAGAGCCCGGAAGGGCAGTTCCCCACTGAAGGGCTGCCCGACGAGTGTGAGACCGACGACAGTGGAGATGCCGAGGAGTAGCCCGGCGCTGGGCGGCTGAGCCGACGCCGGCACCATCCCAGAAGGTGTTGCAGAGCTCTCGGTGAACTCCAGGGCAGGCCAGGGGCGAGGTCTTGCAGCGCAGATGGCTGGGCAGAGGCGAAGCTTGACGGGTCTGGCGAGGCGCGGTATAGTGAAGTTCCGCACAGGTTGGCCCGGGGAAACTTGTACACAGTGCGACCGCAGGCCAGCCCGACGGGCTGGCCTGCGGCGTCTCCACAAGGGATCTCCTTCGGCTGCATCAGCGTAGGCACCGCGCCACAAGGCGGTACGGACATGGCAAACATTACAGACGGTCTGCAGCTCACTGACAGTGCACGCAAAGTGCTGGAGCGACGCTACCTGAAGCGCGACACCGACGGCCGGGTCATCGAGACTCCGGCCGACATGTTCCGGCGCGTGGCCCACAACATTGCTCAGGCCGAGGCCCGCTACGGCGCCACGGCGGAGCAGGTAACGGCCACAGAGCAAGAGTTCTACGAACTCATGGCCAACCTGGAGTTCCTGCCCAACTCGCCCACCCTGATGAACGCCGGGCGCGAGTTCCAGCAGCTCTCTGCCTGTTTCGTGCTCCCTATCGAAGACTCGATGGAGAGCATTTTTGAGGCCGTCAAGAACACTGCCATGATCCACAAGAGCGGGGGCGGCACCGGCTTCTCCTTCTCGCGGCTGCGCCCTGCTGACGACATCGTCAGTTCCACGAAGGGCGTGTCCAGCGGCCCGGTGTCGTTCATGATGGTTTTTGACGCCGCCACCGAGGCGATCAAACAGGGCGGCACACGGCGTGGGGCTAACATGGCGGTCCTGCGCGTTGACCACCCCGACATCCTGAGCTTCATCGAGGCCAAGCGCGACCTGACCCGGCTGCAGAACTTCAACATCTCGGTTGGCGTGACCGAGGAGTTCTTCCGGGCCGCCCAGGAGGGCCGTGACTATGACCTCATCAACCCTCGGACCGGCAAGCCCTCCGGCCGGCTCAACGCCAGGGAGGTGTTCGACCGCATCGTGCAGGCCGCCTGGGAGAGTGGCGACCCCGGTCTACTGTTTCTTGACCGCATGAACGCCGATAACCCCACCCCCCAGTTGGGCGAGATCGAAAGCACCAACCCCTGTGGGGAGCAGCCACTCCTTCCGTATGAGTCCTGCAACCTCGGCTCCATCAACCTGGCCAAGATGGCGCGCGGACCGCTGCTGGAAGCAGAGATAGACTGGGAGAAACTGGCTCGGACCGTGCACCTCGCCGTTCGGTTCCTGGACGACGTCATTGACATGAACCGCTTGCCCCTCCCTCAGATCGAGGAGATGACACGGGGCAACCGCAAGATCGGCCTGGGTGTCATGGGTTTTGCGGACCTGCTGATCATGATGGGTATCCCCTACGACTCGCAGGAGGCAGCGGGAGTCGCGGAGACAACCATGGGGTTCATCCGGGAGGAGGCGCGCAAGGCCTCGCAGGCGCTGGCCCGCGAGCGCGGTGTCTTCCCGAACTGGAAAGGCAGCATCTACGACGACCCTGAGCACCCTCTGGAGCTACGCAACGCTACCCTCACTACCGTTGCGCCGACAGGGACCATCAGCATCATCGCCGGCACATCCAGTGGCATCGAGCCGCTTTTTGCCATCGCGCTCACACGAACGGTCATGGAAGGCACTCAACTGGTCGAGGTCAACCCGCTCTTTGAGCAGGTGGCCCGCGCCGGTGGGTTCTATACCCCGGAGCTGGCCCGCGAGTTGGCTGCTCGCGGCAGCCTGCACGATGTTTCGGGCGTCCCTGAGAGCATCAAGCGGGTCTTCGCTACCGCCCATGACGTCGCTCCCGAGTGGCACGTGCGCATCCAGGCAGCTTTCCAGAAGTATACGGACAATGCGGTCTCCAAGACGGTCAACTTCCCGCACGAGGCCACCGTAGAAGATGTGGCCTGGGTGTACGGCCTGGCCTACGACCTCGGCTGCAAGGGGATCACGATCTACCGCGATGGCTGTCGGGACAACCAGGTGTTGACCACCGGCAAGACCTACCAGGCCAAACAGGAACCTACCGCCCTGCAACGCGAGCCTCGCGAGCGACCCCAAGAAGTCCATGGCGTCACCCGCGCCATGAACACGGGCTGCGGCAAGCTCTACATCACGATCAACCGCGACGATCGGGGACCGTTTGAGGTCTTCGGCAACATGGGCAAGGCCGGTGGCTGCGCCGCCTCGCAGACCGAGGCACTGGCCCGTCTCATCTCCCTGTGCTTCCGCACGGGGATTGGCGCAGAGCACGTCATAAAGCAGCTCAAGGGCATAAGCTGCCATCTGCCCTCGTGGGAACCGGGAGGCGGGCGCATCCTCTCTTGCGCTGACGCCTTCGCACAGGCCATGGAGCACGCTTTGCTGTCCGACAAGGGCCAGCTCTCGATCGACTTCAATGGTTCCAGCTTCGGCCACGCGGGAGCGTGCCCGGAATGCGGCGGCCACCTGGTGGCCGAAGAGGGCTGCAAGAAGTGTCACAACTGCGGTTACTCCCAGTGCTGAACCCCGGCGTGAGGCAGGTAAGGGGCTGAACACCGCCGAACTGTCTCCTCTGGCTGCGTCGTGGGCGGTTCGCGCGGCCGGGAGTGGCAATGTCTCGCACCGGTAAGCTTCTCCTCGTCCTTCTGTTTGCCTCGCCTCGCCTCTGCCCAGCCCAGCCGATCACTGGACTGGTTATGTTGCAGCCTCCCGGCGACCCGCTGGACGGAGAGATCGCCGCCTTGGCCTTGGGGCGGTCCTTTGGCGCCCGGCAGGTGGCCGTGTCCGTCGGCGGCGGCCTTGCCGTGCCGGAGGATGTGGCGGCGCTGTGGTGGCACTGCGAACAAGCGCCGCTGCCGGCGGCCATGTTGCGCCCGGAGACCAAGCAGGCTCTGCTGGCGTGGCTCAGCTCAGGGCACGGGTTGCTCCTCTCCGGCACCGCTTTGGCCTATCTGGGGGCCCTCGGCATCGAACCCGCCAGCCCCCGCCTCATCGGCGGTGGCGGCGCGGACGCCATTGTGGCGGGTGTCAGTCCCGGAGCGTTCAGTCGTCACCCTATCTACGCAGGCTTTGACAGTACCGCGCCGATCCTGCTCGCCAGTGCCGGCTACCCGGGCTTCAGTGACTTCTGGAGCACCGGCGGCCCCTTCGCTGGCAACGTGATTGGGGAGGCTCACCCGAACTCCGGCGAGAATCCCCTGACGGAACATGCCCACGGCGGCGGACGCATCATCGCCATGGGCTGGCGCCTGCCCTATTACGGCCTCAGGAATAACGCGCACCGGGCCAACCTTGAACGCCTCACCTGCAATATCCTCACCTATCTGACGAGGGGCCAGTGGTACGGCGTAATCAAGGACGGCCGCAGCCGCCTGCTGTGGATGGCGTTGGAGCAGGTGAACCCGGAAGCCATGCGCCGAGCGGTTGAGGACCTCTCGCGAAGCTTCCCCGAGCGCTATACGCGGGGCGAGGAGTACCTACGCCTGCTGGAGCGCCTTCCCCGTGTCAAGGAAGCCCTGCAGCGTGAGGACGATACGGCTGTGCGAGAGGCGGAAAGCCTGCTCGGCCAACTCCGCCAGGCCATGCTCGACAACCCGCTCCTCGACTTCGACCAGCTTCTCGTGGTGAAGCGCAGCGAGAGCAACCTGGGCCTCCCCCAGAACTGGCAGAGCAACTCGAGCCTGCCCCGCAACGGTTTCGACAACGAGATCGCCGTGCTGTCGCCAGTGCGTCCTGAGGGCGACCTTAAGACCCTGTACCGCCCTGACCGCGACGTCTTCGTCGGCGATGTTGACCTCGACTTTGACGGCAAGCGCCTGCTTTTCTCCATGCCCGCCCCCAGTGGCCGCTGGCAGTTGTTCGAAATGGCGACTGACGGCTCAGGGCTCCAACAGATTCGCACCATCGAGGAGCCGGACGTAGACAACTACGACGGCTGCTACCTGCCGGACGGTAACCTCCTGTTCACTTCCACCGCGCCCTTCATCGGCGTGCCGTGCGTGACGGGCGCCGATCACGTGTCCAACCTGTACCGTCTGGACCGCGACACCGGGGCCATCCGTCAACTGGGGTTTGAGCAGGACCACAACTGGTGCCCCACCGTTCTCCCCAACGGCCGGGTGCTGTACCTCCGCTGGGAGTACGCGGACATCCCCCACTACGTCTCCCGCATCCTGTTCAGCGTGAACCCCGATGGGACCAACCAGGCCGAGTTCTACGGCAGCAACTCCTACTGGCCGAACTCGCTTTTCTACGCCCGGCCGATCCCGGGCAGCCCAACGCGCTTCATCGGCGTGGTCGGGGGGCACCATGACAACCCCCGCATGGGCGAGCTTGTGTTATTCGACGCGGCCCGCGGACAGCGTGAGGCCAGCGGTGCGGTCCAGCGGATACCGGGCTATGGGCGGCCGGTGCAGTCCATCATTCTGGACGGCCTGACCGCAGGTAGCTGGCCGAAGTTCCTTCACCCGTACCCGCTCAGTGACAAGTACTTCCTCACAGCGTGCAAGCCGACTCCTGGCTCGCGCTGGGGCATCTACCTGGCCGACGTCTTCGACAACCTGACGCTGATCAAGGAAGTGGACGGCTACGCGCTCCTCGAGCCGATCCCGCTGCGCGCCACCGCGCGTCCGCCGGTTATCCCCAACAAGGTGGACCCAACGCGGCGAGATGCCCTGGTCTATCTGGCGGACATCTACCGCGGGCCCGGGCTGGTCGGAGTTCCGCGCGGTACGGTGAAGGCATTGCGGCTGCTGACGTATCACTTCGCCTATCACGGCATGGGCGGGCAAGTGAATCGGGTAGGTCTGGACGGGCCGTGGGACGTCAGGCGTGTCGTCGGGACCGTGCCGGTGGAGCCCGACGGCTCGGCCTTTTTCCGGGTCCCCGCCAACACCCCTTTGTCCCTGCAACCGCTCGACGACAAGGGGCAGGCCCTGCAGCTCATGCGGACCTGGATGACTGCCATGCCGGGCGAGACACTGTCCTGCGTGGGCTGCCATGAGCCCCAGGGCACTTCGCCGCCCACGCGCCGGGCCCGGGCACTGAACCATCCGCCGCGCGACATCAAGCCCTGGTACGGCCCCACCCGCGGCTTCTCCTTCGTGCGCGAGGTGCAGCCGGTGCTGGACCGCCATTGCTTGCGCTGCCACGACGGCAGCCAGACGCCAGACATGCCGGACTTCCGCGCCCTTCCCGCAGTGCACCCCCCGGGCCCCGAGGGTAGCTACCGTGATGGGTCGGTTTTCACCCCGTCGTACCTGGCGCTCAAGCGGTACGTGCGCAACGCGACTATCGAGAGCGATATGCACCTGCTCATGCCGGGTGAGTTCGCGGCCGACACTACGCGTCTGATCCAGATGCTGCGCCGCGGACACCACGGGGTACAGCTTGATCCCGAGGCCTGGGACCGCCTGACCACCTGGATTGACCTCAACACCCCGGCCCACGGCACCTGGAGTGAGATCGTCGGTGCTGAACGCGTCGATCACTACCGCGACCGCAGGCGCGAGATGATGCGCCGCTACGCTGGACGCGATGAGGACCCGGAGGCCATCGTCGCCACGCGGTATGAGCCCGCCCCGAGCCAAGCCCAGGGGGTCGAGATGGTCACAGCCGAGGTCGTGACCTGCCCCGGCTGGCCCTTCACGGCGTCGGAGGCCAGACATCGACAGGACGCTACCGGCACGGTCACGCGCACGCTGGAACTCGGCAATGGCGTCCGACTGGAGCTGGTCCGCATCCCCGCCGGTGAGTTCGTCATGGGCGGTTCCGCCGACGAGGGGACCAGACGGGCGAGCATCACTGCCCCCTTCTGGATGGGCAGGGTGGAGGTGACGAACGAGCAGTTTGCCCGTTTCGACCCGGCTCACGACAGTCGTTTCGAGGAAGGGGACTACCTGCAGTTCGGCATCGAGGAACGCGGGTACCCCGTCAACGCCCCCGACCAGCCAGTCTGCCGTGTCTCCTGGGAGCGCGCCATGGGCTTCTGCCGCTGGCTCTCCCAGCTATCGGGCCGACGCGTGACTCTGCCCACCGAAGTGCAGTGGGAGTGGGCCTGTCGCGCCGGAGCTGCGACACCCATGTGGTGGGGTGACCCGAGTGTTGACTTCGCCCCCCTCGCCAACCTCGCCGATGTCTCGCTGCAACGCGTAGACAACTTCGCCCCCTGGGGGCTTCCCTATGGGGCCATCTACGAATGGCGGCCCGCAATCTCCGGCGTCAACGACGGGCATCGCGTGTCTGCGCCCGTGGGCTCCTACCAGCCCAACCCCTGGGGTCTGTGCGACATGCATGGCAATGTGGCCGAATGGACCCTGGACAGCCTTGGCGATGAGAGGGTAGCCCGCGGCGGTTCGTGGTACGACCGTCCGGCGCAGGCGAGTGCAACGGCACGGCAGCTCTACCCCTACTACCGCGGCGTCTACGACGTGGGCTTCCGGGTCGTCGTCAGCGATCAGTAGGGTGTCAGGGCGTATACTGCCAGTCCCAGAACTCGGCCCGTCCCCCGCGGCAGAGAGCGCCGATGACGCCCTGGCGACGGTTGTTCGTGTCCGGGACATAGACCGCTGGGCACTCACTCAGCAGGGTCTGGCCATCAGCAGCGTAACAGCGCATGGCAACCCGGTCCGTCATGACCTCCCCTGTCAGGACAAACTCGCGCCCCGGCTCCGCTCTGACGCTTCTGTCCTGCCACATGACCCTGCCGTCCAGGCCCTCCAGCCGCAAGCCTTCGGGAGTGAGCAGTGCGGCAAAGCCTTCTCTGCCGTCCAGACTTGCCTGAAAGACGAGCCCCCCGCTGCTCCCCGTGTCAGGCCGATACCGGCATCGCCAGGTGCCGGCGATGCCCCTCGTCTCGTTGTGAAGCGCAAGTGCACGCTGCGGCGTGCCAGTCTGGCGCAGCCGCACGGCATCCTTGTCGGCCCATTCCCAGGCGCCGTCGCCCAGGGTGGTCCATCCCTGACCCAGGTCCGGTACCGCCGAAGCCGTCGTCACAACCGCGCCAGGCCCAGTGTCGCCCGTGAACCCCCAGAACTCCGCGGTACCCAACCAGGTCATGAACCCCAGGTGTCCCTCTCGGGTGGCCGCCTCACGACCAACGTTGACCCATCCGCTGTCCTGGATCACGGTTTGGCCGTCGGCCTGCAGCAGCTGGACCCTGGCCTCTCCCACCTCGCCATTCAGGCGCGTCTCAGCCCTCAGGACGTACTCGGTGTCATAGTGCCAGTTGCCGCTTTCGCCGCCCCAGAGCGCATCCAACGGCAACCGGTAGAGCAGGAGAGTACCGTTGCCAAACTCGCCACCGAGCCAGGCCAGCAGCCCCTGCTCAGCTTTGTCGTCGCACTGAAAAAGCATCCCCGCTCCGCCGGCTCCAGGCCTCACCAGGACGCGACATTCCCACGACCGCAGCGCGCCCCGCGTCTCGCGCCAGATGGCCGACGAGCGTTCCACCGTGGCACGCTGACGCAGACGCTGGTGGTCAGTGCCTGTCCACGTCCAGCGCCCGGGGCCCACCACTGCCCACGGCGCGCCGGGCCCGGCCGCCAGACGCAGCTTGTTCGGGGCGTCCGGGACGATCGGCGAGAGCGGCGCCTCCGCCAGCTCCCAGCCGAAGAAACGAGCGATGGCGTCGCGGGTATAGAGCGCCAGGGGACCCGGCCGGGCGGTGGCGGCCCGCGTCATAGCCAGCCAGGGGCTCTGCGAACTCAGGCTGCGCCCGTCGCTTTCAAACGCCTGCACACGGACGCGACCTGGTTCCACGACCACCTCCAGCAGATACGCCTGGTAGGGGTACCAGGGCATGCCCTCGTCGGACCAGACGGCCTTCCCGTCGGCGCGGCGCAGGGTCAGGCCCTCTGCGCCCAGGCCCAGTCTCAGACCACCGCTTCCTGCCTCATCAGCGAGGACCACGATCCCCGCCTCCGTACCGCCTATACCCGGCTCCACGTAACAGCGCCAGGCGCCCCTTGCCCCATGCAGGCGGGTGCACACGGCCAGCCCCTCGCCGGAAGCGCTGCCCTGGCGCACGATCGGCAGGACTTCGCGCCTCCAGGTCCACTGGCCGTCGCGCACCGTCAGCATGTCCGTGGGTGGTTCCACGGCCTCCGTTCCCGGAACGAAGCTCAGAGCCGGGAGCGCGATAAGAGCAACTACGACTCGTGTCATCGCTGCCTCCAGTGGGGTCACGCCGCATCGAAGTTGGGTATCGGGAGCTGCTCACCATCCCGCCGGGCCGACTCCATGGCCACGATGCCCGGCACCGTCATGGCCAGAGCTTCGTACAAGTCCACTGCCGGCGCCCGCTCCTCGACCAGAGCCGCAATGAACTCGTGGGTCAGGAAGGCGTGCGAGTCGCCGTGGCCGCTGGGTACCCGCATCGGCTCCGGCAGCAGATGAAGATAGCTCGGACAGACGGTCATGGGCGCCTGGCCCTCCGGCTGTACGATGAAGGGCTGACCACCGGACCCTGGCATGTACATGGTCGCCTTGTTGCCGAACCACTGGGCCCGCTCTCCTCCCGCGTTGACCCGCCAGAAGACGTTGTTGCGACAGATTCGCCCGCCACTGGCGGTGCACAGCGAAACCATGTTCCAAAACGGGTTACGATAGGCGTTGTCCTTCAAGACGGGGTCGTCGTCGCCCCATCCCACGCACGAGACCTTGGTCAGGCGTTCACCTGTAACCCCAACGTGGAAGCACGTCGAGTGGGTCGGATAGAGCATGGGCGGCAGGCCGTAGCGCCATGTGGGCTTGCCTTCGTAGAAGAACAGGGCCTCTCGCTCGGCCCCGACCGAGAGGTTGTGGTAGTACTCAACCTCGGAATAGAGGAACTCGCCGAAGAGCCGGTCCTCCCAGAGCTGACGGGCCAGGATGCACTCGGGGCGGTAGTAGCTGGTCTCGGCCATCATGTAGGTCAGGCCGGTCCGCTCCTTGGTCTCCTTGAGAAGCTGTGCCTCTTCAAGTGTCATGCAGGCGGGAACGGCGCAGATGCAGTGTTTCCCATGATTGAGGACCTCCACCACGTGGCGGGCATGGTCAGGTGCCCCGGTGAAGACAGCTACCGCGTCAATATCCGGGTCCAGCACCAGCTTCTCCAGGGACTCGTAGGCCTTGTCGCAGCGGTACACCTGCTGCAGATACGCCCGTCGGTCGGGCCGCAGGTCGCTGACGGCCTGCACAATGCAGTTGGGGTCCAGGTGCCACTGGAAGGCCGCACCGAAGCCCCCGCCCACAACACCGACCCGCACCTTACGCCCCGGGTCCAACGGTGTCGCGGCGGCAGGCCCGGGGGGTTCCTGAGCTCGCACCGAGGTCCCGGCAAACCAGGCACTCAGGGTCGGGCCAACGGCAAGGGCGCTGACCATTGCCGATCCGGCCGTCCGCAGGAAGTCGCGACGGGTGATCCGGCTCTCCTCACTGGGCATCGGTAGCCTCCTGAAGTGGCGTGGCATAGAAGTCGCGCGGGGGGTCCATGTAGACCCAGTTGCGGGACCCGCCGCGAGCGTAGCGGGGAATGCGCTCCATGGGCATGTCACCCAGGGCGACGCGAGCCATCTCGATGTCGCCCAGCAGCGCCTCGCAGTAGCTGATGGCATTGCCGATCTCGAAGGTGCGGCCATAGTCCGCGCTGCCGCCAATGATCCCGGATAAGGGCCGACCCGCCGCCCAGGCCGCGAGCTGCTCACGCTGCGACTTGTAGTGGTCGGCCTGAAAGACGCTGAGCGCATGGTCCACGCCGGGCGCGTCGCCAAAGCTGGCCCGCGGCCGCAGACCGCGAGCGTCCGGGTAGACCGGCCCTTGCTCCCGCGCCTGCAAAGCGTTTCGGATGGGCTCAGCCATCCAGGGGAACTTGGTTCCGTAGTGGGCGTCCAGCCGCGGGATGATGTCCCGGATGGCCTCCGGGTCGGTAACGGGCAGCATCTTGTTGTAGTAGGCCACAACCGGCACATTGGTGGCGGGGTCGTACCACAGCCAGCCCCTCTGATCCTCCGGCACGGTGTCCATCCACGTCAGCACCTTGCGCAGCGGCTCCAGGTACTTGTCGTCGCCTGTCAGGTCGTAGGCGAGAGTGAGACCGGAGAGCGCGGCGCTGATGGCCTGCATGGATACCGCTGGTGGCTCGAAGTTCCGCATCCAGATGAAGTTGTTCTGCTCGTCGTACTGGTCTGCCCACCCGAAGGTCGGGGCGGGTGCCTGGCAATCTATGATCCACTGCGCCCCCTTGAGGATAGGGTCCAGATACTTTCGGTCGCCGGTGGCGCACCAGATGACGAAGAGATCACTCATGGCCTGAGGGGTAACCGCGTCATTCAGAGCCGGGTGTCCGTAAGGGCCCTGCTGGTCGAAGGGATAAGCCTCCCAACCCCAGGCTCCGCTGGGGAACTGGATCGAGACCATCCAGTCTCCGGATTTCCGGATCGCCTCGCCGTAACGCTCATAGCCCAGCAAACGGTACATCAAGCACAGGAAACGGATCTGGTTGCTCTGCATGGCCTGAGCGATGTAGGCGCTATGGGCAAACGGCTGAAAACGGCCGCGCGTGTAGGTGTAGTGGTAGGTCCAGCTTCCGTTGGGCATCTGCGTCTCGCAGAACATGTCGGCGGCCTCGATGGCGGCATCGAGGTAGCGGTCATCACCCCAAAGCAGCCACCCGCGCACCAGGGCCTGCGCAGCGAATGCTGAGTGTGAGAACCACATGTCCACACCGCGGCCCACCAGGCTCCACCCCGTCGGCGTGTAGGTGGGCCAGTTGTAGCCCGCACCCCAGCCTCCGTGAGACTGCAGAGCAATCAGCCTGTCCAGCATGGCCCTCGCCAGGTCCTCCTCCTGCATCAGCCGTGCCTGATCGAGCTCCGGCTCGGCGCCAGCCGCTGCGCCCTCCAGGCGCTGCTCGATGGTCACGTCCTGGACTCGCAGGTCGTCCAGATTGCAGTTCGAGGTGGCCACGTCGTCGCCAGGAAGGCCCCATAGCCCGCCGAAGACCACGAATATGCCGGGGTTGGGGGCAGGGCTCCCGGCGGGCAGTGCCGCAGTGGCAGTGACGCCAACACCATCCACCAGCAGCCACAGCGCCGCCTTGCCCCGCAGGTCCCAGGATATGGCGATATGGTGCCAGGCGTCGGGCGACAGGCTATCAGCAGGCACGCGCACAGACCAGCCCTTGGCGTCCCGCAACCCAACGCCCGCCGAGTAAGGCGCCAGACTCTGGTTGACCAGCCGCAGTTCCAGCTCGTTTTGCGGCGTCTTCCTCAGGGCCACAAAGTATGGCGACATGCCATCCCGACCGGAGGTTCCCGCGCGCTCCGGATACAGCACCAGCAGCCAATGCTCCTTGTGGTCCTGCCACAGCGGTTCATTCCCCCGGGCCTGAGCCCAGAACTCCACCGTCCCCATCCGCGGGTTGTAGTTGTCCAGCCCCGGGTACATTACCGCCCCCGAGGCGCCCTCCACCGCCACCCCGTCGCCAAAGCGTCCCGGCGCTTGGGCGATACTGCCAACCCCGACCTCCCGAGGTTCAACCCGTGCATACTCGGCGTCGTTGCTGTCGGGGGCGTCGAAGCTGGCCAGCAGTGTCGTGTGCCGATCGCGCGTCAGAGGAGCGTCGGGGATCGCAGCGAGCCGGCACGGTGTTGGTGCCGGTTCACCCACACGCGACGGCACGGGCTTTCCGTTGTCGTCCAGGACGATCGCCCAACGGTACGTGCGTCCGTTGGTCCGGGGGTCGGAGTTGTCCGAGGTCGAGAAGTAAAGGGTGGCCTGGCCCTGGTACTCGTCCGGCCGACCGCCCCACCAGTGCGAAAAGAGGCCACCGCCGTTGTCGCGAATGGCCTGATGGACAGCGTGGGGGGGCCCCAGCTCTGTGTTGTCCTCGTAGAGCCGCAAATAGGAGGCCGTGGAGGCGGCTGCCGTGTCTGGAGGACACGGCGCGTTTACCCTGGCTGTATAGCAATGCCCCTGCTCCGCGGAGATGTCGCCCGGTGCGATCACGCCCTCCTGGCGCGTCTCCGCTCCCCCTGGCCCCGCCAGAGCCAGAAACACGGTCACGAGGATCAGGTATCTTCCCGATAGCGGCACTGCACTCACCTCGTCAGTGGGCATAGTCGCCCATCTCTGCGTCAGTTAGCCGGTTCCCACGGTGTCCGTCACGGGGCCTCCAGTCCAGCCGTGGCTGGCGCCCCATTGTCGGCTGGCCGTACCAGGTTGCCGTGGAGCTCCGAGTCCAGGCACGGAGCCGTGACTCGCAACCCGGCGGCCTGTGCTGTGAGGCCTGCGCCCTGCCCATACGCATCCACCACATTGCCGGTCAGTGACAGATAGCGGCAGCCCCCGACGCGGATGCCGTCGCTCGCCGACTCCGTGACGCTGTTCGCCGTGACGGAGGCCACCTCGCAACGCTCAATGATCAGGCCCGGCCCGCCCTGGGTATTGCGGATCACGTTGCCGGTGAGCGTCAGGTGACGGCAGTCCACAGCAGCGACCCCGTACTCGACCATGCCCTCGATCACGTTGCCGCTCGCGGTCACGTAGTCGCAACCCTCCAGCCGCAGGCCGAACTTCCGCCATGGTGAGGCGTCCCAGTTGACCTGCGAGCCTGTGATGGTCATTTGCGCGCAGTCACGGGCCTGCAGGAACGTACCGCTGCCCACGGCGCTGCAGTCGCTGACCTGCACGCCCCGGCACTTCTCCAGCGTGATCCCTGTCTGGTAGTTCTGGTAGCCGTAGCAGTCCAGCAGGCGCAGGTTGCCCGAGGCCCAGCTCAACTCTGGACACTTCACCACAATCCCGTGCTGGTTCAGCTCAAAGACGATGTTGCGCAGCCATGTGTCCGAGATACCATCCACGCGGATGCCGGTCTCCAGCGCCGAGACCCAGCAATCGCGGACCGTGACACCGTTGCAGCCCTCCAGCCAGATCCCCGTCGCTTGCCAGTTGCCCCCGATGGGCCCGCAGGTCCACAGGTCGCGGATCACGGTCATGGGACCGCCGACGCCCTTCGCATGAAGGATCGCGGGGATGGGCTTCTCAGTGAGCAGCATGGTGGCGTTGTAGCCTGCGCCCATGACGGTGGTCCCTGTCTGGATGCGCAGGGGCGCCGTTACCCGGTACTGTCCCGCCGGGATGTAGACCACTGCGCCCGCCCCCGCATCGAGAGCCGCCTGTAACGCTGTCGTGCTGTCGGGGTTGGTGTGGAAGTCCTCCACCTTCAGTCGGTCGGGCGAGCACGGCTGCAGACCGAAGTCGGCGGCGTTGATGAAAGGGGGCGTCGGTGTGTGCTGGGGCCAGGGCGCTCTGGGCGCCGGTTGGGCGTCCTCGGCGCTGGCGGCCAGGGCCACCGTCACCAGGAGCAGGACCCACAGGGGCGCTACCGTCGGCACGCGATCCCTCCTCATTACCCTCCGGGCACAAACAGCAGGCACACCGGGGCGGGCAAGGCGAAGGACTCTCCCACCCGCTCCAGGTGCGCGCCATTGTCACGCACCTGAAAGGCCACGATGTTGTCCGTATCCTGATTCCCTACCAGCACCCACCGGCCATCGGGCGAGATGCCGAAGTTGCGGGGGTGTTTCCCATAGGTGGGTACATGCCCCGCGGCGCGCAGGGCACCGCTATCGGGGTCAACCGCGAAGACTGCCAGGCTGTCATGGCCGCGATTGGTGCCGTACAGATACTGCCCCGACGGATGAATGTGAATGTCGGCGGTGTAGCTTGTCCCGGCGAACTCCGATGGGAGCGTGGAGATGGTCTGCTTCGCGGTCAGCAGTCCATCGGCGGCGTCCCAGTCGTATGTGACCACGGTGTTGTCGAGTTCGTTGATCGCATAGGCGTGCCGCGCCGGCCCATCGAAGGTGAAGTGTCGGGGGCCGGCGCCGGGCTGCAGCACAACTTCCTGGTGCAGGGAGAGCGTGCCGCTGGCGCGATCGAGGGCATAGACCATCAGGCGGTCGGTGCCGAGGTCGGCCGCGACCAGGAAACGCCCAGTCGGGTCGAAGTTGACGGAGTGGGCGTGAGGCCCCTCCTGGCGGTCAGCGCGAGGGCCGCTACCACTGTGCTGCACGAAGTCGCTGGCTGCGCCGACACTGCCGTCAGCGGCCAGCGGATGCAAGCTGACACTCCCGCTGCCGTAGTTGGCGGTTGCCAGCCACTCCCCGAAGGGATCCACTGCCACGTGGCAGGGCCCTCTCCCCCGCGTGCTCTGCTGGTTCAGGGTGCGGCCCTCCGCGCCCGAGACCGCGATGGCGACAACGACGCCTTCGCCTTCGGCCTCACTGATCGCGTACAGCCAGGGGCCCCGGGGGTGCAGGGCCAGGAACGACGGGTTGCGCAGGTTGGCCACGACCCCCCGCACCGTCAGGGCCCCCGTATCGCCGTCGAAGTCGAGAGCGTAGATGCCCTCACTGCCCCGTAGCGAATAGGTGCCTACGTAGAGCAGCGACCTCTTACCGGTGGTCTCAGTCATCTCGCAGTTCCCTGCCTCCCCACGCTTTCTGAGCCCATACGTCCATCGCCTCGTACTTGTCTTCCCATGTTGTGTACATCGCGCCGACGATGCCGGGGACGTCTTTCGTCGCCTCCAGCCACGCCGTGATCTGGGAGCCGTCTTCGTCCCCGTCGTAGTAGCCTGACAGGATCTGGCGCAGACCGAGGTCGGCGAAGAACTGGCAGTTCTTGCCCATCAGCCCGCCATGCCAGTTGACGATGCCCACATCCTTGTCCAACCCCTCCCACGAGCCCTTCAGCGACCCGTTGACCGCGTAGTACTGGTCTACCGCGTTATGCATCGGATCGAACATGTCGCTCCATACCCAGATCTCGGCATCGGGCCGCACATCGCGGATGATCTGGGCGGCCTGGCGAACGTTCCAAGCCAGCAGTTGCCCCGGTGTCATGTTCTTGCTCTGGCAAAGCGCACACTGGTTCATGACCCGCAGTTCATCATGGGACATGAAGAAGGCGACCGGATGCAGGAGCGCTTCGGCCCGTTGCACCTCGGCACGCCAGTCCTCAAAGATCTTGGGCTCACTCAGGCAACTCGTGACGCGGTCTTCGTAGACGACGATCGGGTGGTAGTAGCTGACCCGGAGGCGCTGCCCATCTCGCAGGCGGGAGTTGTCGGTCAAGCGTATGGGAGGCTGTTCGTGGTAAGGGATCCAGGGGTGGAGGTTCGGGTCAACGATCCGCTCAAAGTCCTGCCCCTCCTGGTACTCCGTACCGTCCTCACCTTTGACTGTGACTGGGCAGCCGGGCCGCCGGAGTACGTTCACCAGTCCGATCTCCTCGATGGCCACGTCGTCCCACCACAGCTTGCCATCCTTGCCGTACCAGGATCCCAGGTATAGTCTGCCCTCGGTCTGGTCCATGCTGTTGAAGACAATGTGATACTGGGTCCATTCCTGCGTCGGCTGCGCCCGGAAGGTCTGGAAGCTGATGCTGCGGCCGGAGTCGGCAGTGAGCACCTTGACCTCCGGGTCGCAGGGCACCATGCCTTCGGTCTTGACCCAGACAGAGATGTGATACTGGCGGCGTGGCTGGAGCCGCAGCGGCTGTGAGATGCGACAGTGACGGTACTGGTTCTTGCCGATGCTCTCCATGCGCAACGAGGTTTTCCCCCCGTGGACCACCTCGTGGTCAGCGAAGGTGGTCACGCCCTCATCGTCCTGAAAGCCCCAGCCATTGAAGTGATTGCCCGTCACATCCTCGAAGTCACCGTTGATGATCCGGGTCGGGTGGTCCTGGCGCAGTGTCGCTGTCTGCCCTTCAACCACGAACAATTGGTCCTGGCACAGCAAGCCTTCCATGTAGTTGCGGTCTCGCGCCCCGCCCATCACGATGGCGACCAGGTCCAGGCCGTTATCTGTCGCCGCCCGCCGCAGCTCTGCTGCCTTCGCCTCAGCCACATTATGCGAGAACACCACTGCGTTGTAACCCGCCGCCCGGGCCCTGGGAAAGCGAGCAATCATGCGGTCCACTTCCGCCGGGTCGCTCATGTCGCGCCAGACAAAGAGCCAGCGTTTCTCCAGCTTGTCCGCCTGCGAACCCGGTTGGGCGCAAGCCGGAGCCAACAGGCAGACACCAACCAGCGCCAACAGTCCCCTGAGTGCAGCATCTCGTCCAGACATGGCAGACCCACCCTTCATCTCCGGTCCTCCGTCACAAGACGGCTCACTCGACTATCGGCTGGTAGACTTCGCACGCCCCCTCACGGAACATCAACGCGCAGCCTGCGGCTGCCAGTAGTCTCGCCCACCGAGGTTCATTCTCCACCAGTACCCACCGCACGCCCTGCTGGCGCAAGAAGGCCCCCACCAGTGCCGGGTTGTCACTGGCCTTCACGGCCGTAAGCAGCTCTTCGCGCTGCCGCCACACGGGCCCCTGGCCGAACTTGGCTGCCATGTCGTGGTTGTCGAGGTAGAACCTCGCATTCAGCAGCCCCGAGGCATAGCCCCAGGCATGGGAGGTCACAGTCTCGCCAGCCCGTGCCTCGGCCAGCGCGGGCGAATGGGACGGGGTGATGAGCACGACGTCCCTGGGGCCCGCGTGGTCTCTCAGGTAGCGCAGGCAGGCCATCTGCGGTGCCGGCACTACCGACCACTCCAGTCCCGTGCGTGACCACACGAACAGTTGTGTGTTCTCCCATGCGCCGTAGAAGACGAACAGAGCCGCTACCGCCAGGCCCCCGCGCGTGCGCAGCCAATGGCGATGGCGCACCGCCAGAATGGCGACACCGAGATTGGCCACCAGCAACGCGGGCCACAGGATTCGCAGCGCGTCATAACCGGCAAAATCGTAAGCCAGCCGACGGAAGTCCACGATTGTGCTCAGCAGGATCCCGGCCACCACCCAGGACGCCACCAGTACGTACTCTGTCTGTTGCACCAGACTCCACCGCCAGTTCCTCGCATCCAGCAGGACTACAAGGCGGACCCATAGACTTCCCAGGACGAAGATCAGCACAGCCCACGGGAACACGGCCGCGAACTTAAGCAGCTTCAGCAGATTGATGGGGTTGGGGTCGGCCAGCAGTGGTCGCAGCGGCTCGGCGAGAAACGGGATGGCCCAGCTCAGGTTGCGGATGGCCTCGGCGGGGGCCAGCGCGGCGAGGATCGGTCCGCCGCCGGAGGCGCCTGTCCCCATCACTAGCCGCAGGACCACCAGCCCTGCGAGCCCACCCGCGGCAAGTACCGCCATGGTACCTGCGTCCCGCCGGCGCACAAGTACAACAAGTAGCGCCAGCGGCAGTCCAGCATACAGCGACAGCCCCTCCCAGGGCACAAAGCCAGGGCCGGTAACCAGCAGGAACACGGCGAGACAAACCACTCCGGCGCGCTTCTCCTTCACCGCCCGTATCACCAGCGCCAATAGGGCGAAGAGAACCGGCACCGCCACCGCGAAAACGTCCGACCCAGCCCAGTGCAGCGCCGGCGAGTGGGCGAACCGGTCGCTGAACAGCCAGCGGGGGTTGCCCAGAAAGCTAGTCAGCAGCGTGGCCAGGGCCCCGGTCGTAGCCCCCGCACCTAGAGTCCGGAAAAAGGCAAAGCAGGTGCAAGCGGCCACCGGCACGCCATAGGCCCCCAACCACAGCGCCGCGACCTGGTACTGGTCCGAGGGGATGCCCAGCGCCTTCAGCGTGGGGACAAGCGCTGTGGAGCGAAGAATCGACATCCCCTTCAGGGGGCTCCCAGCCAACCATGGCCAATCCGGGGGACCATCGAAGTTCAGGTAGCGGGCCACGATGGCATTGCGGTAGAGCAGGTCCGGCCAGACAAAGCGCGCCGCCAGGCTGCCATCAGCGCCATAGCGTACCTGACCGTACTGCATCCCCAGCGCGAACAACAGCCCCACTGCCGCCGCTCCGAGCAGCAGCGCCCACTGCCCGGCGGTCAGCTCCCGCCCGCTTCCTCGTCGCCGGCGTGCCCAACCCCAGACCACGGCCCCCACACCCAGAGCTGCGAACAACCACGTCGCGCCTACGGCGGCTTGCGGCAGGCGCGCCATCGCCGCCGCGTAGCCGACCCAGCCCATGACTGCCGCTCCCAGAGCGCAGGCCACGCCGAAGCGTTCCGGTCCTGACGCGAGGTGCAGCCGCGCGATGGCGCTCAGCACACGCCCTGCGCCGTAAGTGCTCAGGTACAGCACGGCCACGCACGCCAGCATCGGGCCGAGATGAGGAGGGGTCACGGGCGTGGCTCCAGGGGCTCCTCGCAGTTGACGGTTCTCTCCACCACGAAGATCGGCCGGCGACGCACCTCGTCATAGATGCGAATCACGTACTCGCCCAGCACATAGATGCCCAGTGAGTTGATCGCCCCGAAGAAGCCAATGCTAAGCAGGTCGGAAGTCCAACCCGGAATGGCCGTGTCGGTGACAATCTTCTGGTAGAGAGTAAAGACCGAGACAAAGGCGCACATCGCGATAGAGGCCAGCGCCACGATGTAGAAGAAGCGCAGGGGAAAGGCGGAAAACGAAAAGACAGCGGTGGCTGCGAGCTTGAACAGACCTCCCACACTCACCCGGGGCCGTCCATCGTAGCGCGCCAGTCGCTCGACCGGGATGCCCTTCTGCCGGAAGCCGACCCAAGCCCGCAACCCCGGGTAGTAACGGTCGTGTTCGCCCATCCCCGTGATGGCGTCGCGGACCCGGCGATCAATCAACCCGAAGTTGCCCGAGTCCACTGGCAGCGCGGTGTCGGCTATCTGTCGCAGGCCCCGGTAGAACAGCGCGAAGAGCGCCCGTTTCCAGAGCCCCTCCTTGCGCTGAGTGCGGATGGCATAGACGACGTCCCAGCCCTGTTCCCATTCCGCCAGGAGGGCCGGGATGGCCTCCGGGGTGTCCTGCAAATCGGAGTCCATCAGCACGACAGCATCGCCGTGGGCGTAGGTGAGCCCAGCCTGGATGGCTGCCTGGTGGCCGAAGTTGCGGCTGAGATGGACCACCTTGACCTGAGGGCGCTCCGCCGCCAGGTCGTCGAGGGCCTCAGCGCTGCCGTCGCGGGAGCCATCGTCCACAAAGACCAGATCAAAGGGCACGCCGATGGGCGCCAGCGCTGCACTCAGTCGGTCCGTCAGTTCAGCCAGGACTTCGCGCTCGTTGTAGACCGGGAGGACGACGCTGAGCAGTGCGGCGCGGCGTACGGGATCGCCGGCTGGGGTGTCCATCGCGGTTTCCGTCCATGGCTTCAGGGATCGAGGCGGTGTCACTCGCCTGGTGGCCCAGTTCGCCGGAGACCAGGGTCTTCCCTGCGTGTCGTGGGACGGCGCCAGGCTGCTGCCGGGAGTGGTCCTACTGCGCTTGCCGTTCCGGCTCTGGCGTCGCCGCGGCCGTTTCGCCAGTCACGGCCACCTTGAGCAGGTACAGGCAACCCCACCCGGCAGCCAAGGCCAGCGCCCCATAGGCGAAGATGGCCAGCGCCACGTGGATGTGCAGCCAGAGCTTGTTTTGCAGCGCCGGCGGCAGGGGTGAGTGGCCCTTATGGGGGAAGTAGAGGTAACCGTACATGGAGATGAGCAGGGACAGCGGGAGAGACGCCACCAGGGCCACTCCCATGCCGCGCACAGCGACAATGAAGCCGATGATGGTGATGCCCCACACGAACCAGAGTGAGAAGTCATAGCCGCTGGTGAAGGTCAGTCGCTGGGCCTCGATGGTACGGATGATGAGCACCACGGTGTGGGCCACCAGCCCCAGACCCACCACGCCCAGGCTGGCAGCGCGGGCGCGAGGAGCCTGCGTGATGGTCCCGCCCAAGGCAATCAGAAACGCCAGCAGGTAAGCCAGGAAGAAGCCAGTGGTCAGCGCGGCCTCAAGCTGGCTCACGCCCACGAACCCCTCCAGCAGGCCCACCCCCTCGGGGCGCTGGGCCATCCCGTACGAGTGTAAGCTGTTCAGGAAGTTCACACCGGCGAAGGTAAACAGCACGGCCAGGAAGCCCAGAACCGCGAACCGGGCCGACGTCCGCCCTCGCCAGCCCCGGTTGCGCCGGCCGTGCAGGTAGCCCGCATAGATCAGCCAGGTGACCAGCGAAGCGGTCTCCTTCGGGTCCCAGCTCCACCAGCGCTGCCATACGTGCTGCGCCCACACTGCCCCCGTGATGATGACCATGGTCAACAGCGGGAAGCCGAAGGCTATGGCCCGGTAGATGGCGCGGTCAATCTCTTCCAGCGGCGGCAGGGCCGCAGCAAACCTCGCTGCCAGTCCGTCGTTGGCCTGACTCATTGCGCCTTACCTCGCGGCTGCCGGTGCGCGGCAGCGGTCTCTATCTCGGTGATGAGTCTGCGGGCGTCCTGGTCGGTGTTGCTAAGCAGGCCGCCCCGTATCTGCAGTTGGAGCCTGCACCCGCTCTGGCGCCCCTCCCGGGGCGTCAGGCGGACGTATGCTTGCCGCAGGGGGAAGTAGAAGATGAGCGCCATCCCCAGCAGGCAGCCCACGAACCCGACCCACACCAGCGGCACCCCCGGGTCCTTACGGATACCCAGGCCGCTGGACTCGGTGACCCCGAGGAAGGTCACGTCACCGGCCGGAGTATGTCTAGTCTCGCCCTGAAGCAGGAAGCCAAGCTCTGTCAGGTTATGCTGCGGCACGCGATCACCGTGCCGCGGCGGCATGTCCATCCCGCCCCCCGCAGGAGGCATTATCTGCGCCAACTGCGGCTCGTAGGCAGCCCAGCGGACGCTGACCGGCGGTCTCCCCGGCAGCCACGCGCCCTTCCCGTTGCCCTCGCCAGCCCCATGCTCTCGTGCGGGCAAGCCCGACACGACCACGAGACTGATCGCGGGGGTACCAGGGACCTCGGAGTTCCGCCCCACCACCTCCCCACCCTCACGCCGCGCGTCAATGTAGAAGGCCTGGGCAAGGATCGCGACGTGACCACTGGCCAGGAAGGCCACGGCACCCTCCTGTGGCACGCCCCAGGCCGACGCATGAGGGTCCATCTCAGCAGCTCGCGCCAGCGGGAAGGCCAACTCCTCCGCGTGCGCACCTGACTTCACTCTCACCCTGGCCTCGCCCAGGCTCCAGCTCGACTGGCTGATGTAGAAGCCCTTGTACCGCAGGGGCCGGTTCACGGAGATGGTCTCGCGCCGGACTTCCTGTTCGGCCTCGATGACGGAAAGGTCACTGAAGTAGTTGACGACCGCGCCAGTCTCCGGGCTGACCTCGATACGGAAATCATTGAGGCGCAGTTGAAACGGCATCGCGGGCACCTGCTCGGCGACAGAGGTATGCCCCTCGGGTATCTCCAGGTACTCATCAACGGAGAGGCTGGGCAGGGATCCCATGACCGCCCCCAGCCCGATCAGGAAGACAGCGTAGTGGGCCAGGGTGGTGCCCCAGGCCGACCAGCGGTGGCGGCACAGGTAGATGCATCGCGTCCCCTCAGGGCCCCCCACGTCCCAGAAGCGGTACCCGAGCTTACGGGCTGCATCGCGCACTGCGCCGAGGGCCACCTCGGCACTCACCGACAGGGAGACCGAGCCCTCCGTCTGTCCTCGGCCCGCCGCCTCCTGCACGGCATCCGCCCCAGGGATGCGCCACCGCGACTGCGCAATGTTCCAGAGATTGCGGGTGCAGGCCAGGAGGCTGAGCATCAGCAGGGCCATGAGCAGCAGGAACCAGGTGGCGGTGCTTACGTGGTCGAGGCCCAAACGCAGGATGATGTTGCTAACGAACGGCCCGTAGCGTTCCTGGTAGTACTCCGGATGTTGCTGCTGCGGCAGGACCGTCGCGACAAGACCTCCTGCCGCCAGGGCAACAAGGAGGTAGAAGACCGTCTTCATCTCCTTGAGCCTGCGCCAGACAACGCCAGCGGCGCCGCCCGGGACGGTCCCGTCGCCAGGGTTATGGCTACTGTCTGTCCGGCGATCGTTCAACGCGGCACTCCTTGGCGAACCAGTCCGATTCTCTGAGTTGCGCTATTGGGCAAACGGCTTGTCCGCTGAGCCATGGATGCTACCCCACCATCCCACGGGGGGGACAGCAACCGACGGCAGACTACAGGCAGAAGCTCACTGCGGGATCACATGGTAGTAGACGGACGTGCAGCCCCGCGGCGGCGCGAGCCGGTGGTGCCACTTGGCGTGGCCATCCAGGAAACCCACATTGGCGCCGTCATTGTGACGATGAAGCGTGTAGAGCTGGGGCCCTGGCATGACCGGGTAACCGTCGAACACGGAGGTGGTTTCGGCAGGATAGGGGATCGCCGCCAAGGCCACTACCGGCTGGGGTGGTGGCCCGGGTACCGGCAGACGGTAAGAGAAAGCCGCCTTGTTCCAGACGTAGCTGTAGCGGTCCATGCCGTACATCGTCAGGTCTATGGCTCCCTGTGGGTCCGAGGGGCACCGCCGTATCTGCCGGTTCTTGATGTATGGCTCAACAAGCTCGAAGGTGGTCCACATCTGCATCGGTGAACTACCACCGATGGAGACAGGGAGTACCTCGTCGTAGTCCTCTGCGTACATCAGCGCCGCCAGGGTCAGTTGCTTGACATTCGACAGGCAACTGGCCTGCCGGGCCTTCTCACGCGCCTTGGCGAACACAGGGAACAAGATGGCCGCCAGGATGGCGATGATGGCGATGACGACCAGCAACTCGATGAGTGTGAAGCCCAACGCCGTGCACTTCCGGCGCCGCTTAGCTACTTCCCTCTTCCCCATACGGGATCAGCCCTCGTCTATAGGTTCCTGGCCTCCCTATGCCTCCGCGGGGGGCCACTCTGCCCTTTCGCAGACCAGATGCACTGCCATTGGCCAACTCAGAGCTAATATGCCGTCTGCGAACAGCGTGAGTCAAGTCCAAGCGCTTGGCTTGCTGCCCTCCGTCACTCAGTCCTCCCCGATGGTCCACAGACGTTGCGGCGCCTCCGTTAGCCACTTGGCGTGCGCGTCCACGAACAGCGCGTTGGCGCCGTCGTTGTGCCGCCGCTTGGGCTGTTCGAAGCCGTAAGCCTGCCCACAGCCCCAATAGGTCCCGAAGTCCACGACCCAGAGTGTCTCCGCCGGGGTCGGGACCTGCGACTCGTGCACCGGGACCATGTCATTGATCCCATGCATGCCGTCCAGCCAGTCACCGGGGCCCCAGTAGGCAATGTTGTACCCGTAGCCGTACTCGTCTCCGCCACCCGTCGGGCACCGGAAGACGTTGCTGTTCTTGACATAGGGCTCAAGCACATGGATCCAGGTGTGCACGCCCGTCCAGGGCCAGTACTGCCCGCGGGGATAGACACCGTCGTAGTCCTCGGTGTACATCGTCAGCGCCGTCCCGAGCTGCTTGAGGTTGGAAAGGCACGAGGCCTGCCGCGCCTTCTCTCTCGCCCGAGCGAACACCGGAAACAGCAGCGCCGCCAGGATGCCGATGATGGCGATGACGACCAGCAGCTCGATGAGGGTGAAGGCCCGGCGGCTAACCGCTTGCCGCAGGCACGAGCTCCGCATGGATCAGTTTCACCTTCCGCTCCCCCACCTTGCCCCTGCCGCCGGGCTTCGGCGGGCACGATAGATACACACGGTCCACCTCTCCCCCGTCCCAGACCTGGCCTGCCGCGTCGGTCATCCAAGCGAACACGACGCGGACGTTGTAAGGCACGTCCGGCTGGGCCAGCGACAGCGGCCAGCGGTACTCACGCGCGTCGGCGAGTTGTATGCCAAAGACCAGATCGTCGGCCGTCTCGCTGCTGGACAGCGTCAATCGCGCCCCGGCGAACCTGCCGGCGGGTGCCGGGGCGGAGATGAGCGCCAGCTCGGCGGACTTCCGAGCGAACCGCCAGCATACGCTCGTTCCATCGAACTCAACGACGCCCGTGGCCCCGGCGGCGTTCAGCGGCTCCCAGTCCGTCACCCGCGAACCACGCCGCGCCAGCCGGTGTGGCCGGCGCAGGCCGATCTGGAACCGCCCTATCTCCAGAACCTGGTCCACCCCAGGCATGCGCGGGGTCTGCCACAGAAGCGAGCCGGTGTCCGCCTCCGGCTTCACGTAGACGAAGGTTGCCGTCGGCAGCCAGTCACGCAGGGCCCGCCCCTCAATCCTCTCCATCTCCTTACTGCACTCCCACCAGGCCCCGAAGTCAGTGGCGCGGTTGGTAAGCAGCGAGATCATGTCTGCTATCCATACCGTGTTCGTGTAGATGATCTCATCGGGGCGGGTATGCTCCTGCAGCCAGGCCGCCAGGGCCTCGCAATCCGGCCGGTACGCCTCGCTCTTGTCGCCCTCGCCGAACAACGGCGTCCCGCGAGCGGTAATGAGGAGCAGCAGGTGGCTGGCCGTCAGCGGCAGAGGCCTGAAGCCCCCCATGAAGCTGAGCGTCGGCCACGGCAGCAGCGTCAGGAGCATGATCCCCGCGATCCGGCGGGCCGGCGCAGCGGGCCGCAACATACCGCCCAGAACACTGGCCCCCAGGATAGCCCACAGGGGCATGGTGTGCATGGTGTAGCGCCCGCCATAGGAGAGCAGGATCGGCAGGAAGCCGATGAGCATGTAGGCCGGCAGCATGCGCTCTGGCTGACGGCGTGGCGCCACTGCAAGCCCCCAGAAGCCGGCGGTGAGTACCAGCAGGTTGAAGCCCTGCAGCGACAGCAGCTTGGTCAGGAAGGTGCCCGGCATGCCGCCCTGGCGCAGCACGGGAAGCCAGTCCAGGTGGGCCAGCACATGCGACAGCCACGGTGTGAAGAACAACGCGCTGATGCCGACCACCTTGAGCGCCGGCCGCAGATAACCCCGGTATCGAGCACCGAAGACCAGCAAGCCCAGCGCCACGCAGAGGGGGAAACCGAGGTGCGAGTAGAACATCAGCGTCAGTAGCAGGATGGACCACCATACACGCCGGGCCAGGAAGGCCACGAGGAGCACGGGCAGAAGAATGTTGATCAGGCAGCCAGCGATGTGGGCCTCCATGATGATGAAGTGCATCATGTCGGTCATTACCAGCAGGACTGCCACCAGCGCTGGAGCGGCGCCCAGAATGCGTCTGGCGGCACACCAGGTGGTGAGCAAGCCCAGTGGCATGAAGGTCACCGCGCAGAGTTGGCTGGCGATGATGGCACTGCCGGTCAGTCCGGCCAGGAAAGCCAGGATCAGGTGCAGGAGCGGCGGGTAGAGGTGCGGCCGGCCCGTGGGAGCGTAGTTCCACCAGTCCCAGCCGACGATGCCCCCTTCGGCCATGAACTGCTTGGCAACCCCGACATGGTACCACGTATCTGACATCGAGGGCTTCAAGTGGCCGATGTTGATGAGGAGTAGCAGGAAGACGATGGCAATGAGCCCGAGGGCCCAGCGGTCCAGGCGCTCGAGCGGGCCCAGGCGCAGGGACGTTCCGGCCCACGGGACGGGCTCCTCGTCCACTGGCGCCCAGATAGCACGCCATGCCCGATTCATGGCGCGTCACGCCGGCCGGCCGGCGCCAACCGCAGCCACAGCAGCCACCAGGCGGCTCTCAGCCCGTCCCGCAGGTAGCTGAGCTTCTTTCCGGCCTGCTCCGTGCGGGGATGGTAGCCGATTGGGACCTCGACGATCCGTTCGTGACGCCGCAGCAGCTTGCCTGTCACCTCGGCGCAGAACTCAAAGCCGATGGCGCGCACGTCCAGACTGCGCAGGAGGGGGGTGCGGAACACCTTGTAGGCTGTGGACACGTCCGTCAGGCGCGACCAGTAGAGCAGATTACACCAGCAGGCCAGCAGGCGGTTCGCCAGGCGGGTGCACAAGGGAATACCGGGTGTCGGGCGCAGGAATCGCGACCCGTAGACCACGTTCGTCCGCCGTTCCAGCAGAGGCTGCAGGAGCCGCGGGTACTCCTCGGGATCCAGCTCCAGGTCGGCGTCCTGGATGACCACGATTTCGCCCCGCACGAAGCTCATCCCGATCCGAATGGCTGCGCCCTTGCCGAAGTTGGCAGGTGACGTGTAGACCTGCACCACACCTGGCTCGTCCTCCCGGGCAAGAACCTCATGGGTGCCGTCCGTGGAACCGTCATCCACCACTATGATGTCCAGCGGCAACGGCAGCGCCTTCACCCGGGCGATGACCTCGTGGACCGTGCTCTGCTCGTTGTAGACGGGGATGATGACGGATACCGTGGGCATGGCCGAGAGCGGGGGCAGCGGAACGGGTGGGGGCTTGGGCAGCTCGCGCTCGTCAAAGGCATGGGGCTGTAGGAGAACCTGCCCCGCCGCGCCAAAGGCGGCCAGTAGCGTCAGCAGACCTGCGGTCCATCCGACCACCGGCACGGCCGCCCCGAAGGTCCACAGGGTGGCACCGCACAGGACGCTAAGCGGCCCTACGGGCTCGGCGTTCCAGCGCCGGAGGGCCCAGTCGCCGAGGCACTTCGCCAGCCCTGCCAGACCGGCCATGAGCAGCAATCCGGTGCCGGCGCCGATGGCGCCCGCCAGGCTCTTCCCCGCCTGACCGCCCTGAGCGATGATGCCAATCACGATGCCCGACAGGATAGCCAGTCCCGCGCCCCACCCGGCACAGGGCCAGAATCCCGTCTCAAGCGCCCGCTGCACCCGGCGGGTGAACTGCGGAAGCAGGATGCCCAGGAGAAGCTGCAGTGCGGGAGTCACAACGATGGCCGCCACCGTCGCGATGGCCGCACCTTGCCGGTCCTGTTCGTCGGCAGCCAGTACCGGCGTCGTCAGCAACGCGCAGACGGCAGGACATACCCACGCCCTCGGCAACGCACGCGGCAGCACCACTGGCATCACGCCACCTCGGCGCAGTCGGTTACTGGCTGGACGCTGGCAGCCGGCCCCCGATTCCCCCGCGCGCAGTCCCCACAGCCACGCCACCCCTCACAGCGCGTCACGGGACTGACCACGGCTCTTGCGACTCCACTACGCGAGCGATACACCGGCCGCGGCAAGATGCGCCCTCAGCCGCTCCGGGTCCACCTGTGCGACAGGAATACCCTCAGCCGCAGCGAGCGCCGCCGCCGTCCCGGCGCCCTGACCGACGACCATGCAGCCCACCTGGCCGCGCAGCAGCCCGCACGGGTCGGTGGAGGCACTCTTGCCCGAACCACAGACCACATTCACGGGCCGCTCAGTCAGCAGACACCTGAGCGGAATCTGGCCGGCCTGGGCGTAGCGTCGTCGGTCGGGTGACGTATGGTCTATCTCCGTGGTGCGGCCGATCGCGTCCGGGAACGCCTGGCCGCTGCGGTATTCGTCGGCCGTCAGCGTATAGAGACCACACAGGCGTCCGGTCCGGCGCGAGCCGATCTCGCTGGCCGTGTCCAACAGATAGGCGTCGGCGAAGCCCGGGAAGCGTGCCACCAGGAAGTCGGCCAGCATTCTGACCAGCAACCGCCCTTCAGCCTCGCACTCGCTCTTGTGCCTCACGTCCAGGTCGTTACCTGCGAAGGCGCACGAGTTCACGAGGACCGTGCCAGGCTTGGCTCGACAGGCGTACATGCCCATGGCCCAGAGGTCCTGTGCGTGGTGACCGAAACGCGCCGGGAGGTCCCCGGAGGCGATGGCGTCGGCGACCATCGGGATCCGTTGGCCGGCGTAGTGCGGCAAGTGGAAGACACCGTACTCGCGCCAATTGCGCACCGTGTCCTGCAGGGATGTGCCCACATCGGCAGTCTCGTCGTAGCTCTCCGGGTGCGCCTCCAACCAGTCCACGAGGGCTCCAATGTCTACGTTCGCCATCCGGAAAAGCAGCGTTGAGAAGCTGCCGACACGCTCGTGCCGGGCGCCAGCCAGCCGGAACAGGTCGAGATCGCCGCTGGCGTCCACAAACTGCGCCCCCGTGAGCGCGAAGGGACCGCCCTTGGCCTCGCAGACAATGGCGCGGACTTGCTCACCGTCCACCAGGGCCTGCGACAGGAAGCTGCCGTAAAGCGTCGTCACCCCGGCCTCGGCAAGCAGGCCGATGAGCACTCGCTTGGTGGCCTCAGGGTCATTCGGAATCTGGGGCTGACCGGTCCGGGCGTAGTCAGGCATGGCACCGCCCTCGGCCACCAGCCGTTCCAGAAACTCTGAGGCCAGCCCGCCCACCACTACCTGCCCTGTCCGTGTGACGAGGTAGTTGGTGACGCTGCACATCAGGCCGGCGGTGGCCACTCCGCCCGGGAAGGCGTTACGTTCCACCAGAACGGTCCGCGCCCCGGCCCGGGCCGCGGCCACCGCCGCACACGCCCCTCCCAGCCCGGCACCCACCACTGCCACGTCCGCCCGGACGAGGATTGGTACTTCACGGGCCGGGGCCACGAGGGTCTCCATGACAGACTCTCCTTGCGACACGCGCCCCACTGGGGATCGTCTCTGGTTCACAGCCCCTTAGCGCGGGCCCAAGACCATCCTAATACACCTGTGGTGCAATGGTACCAGCATGCACATGAGAGGAGAAACCATCGCCATGAACGCCACAGCAGCCACCTCGCAACTGGCTTCCCTGCTGCTGACACCGCCACCGGCCCCCCGTCGTTTCCGGGTAGTCAAGACGGTCCAGTGCCCGCATTGCCGCCGTGTCTACATCGAGCGTTCCGTCCACTGGTGCCAGGGCTGCGGCTCGCGCCTGACCACCAGGGGCTGAGGACCGGGGCGTCACTCGATCAGCCCCTTGAGCCCTACCGCGTGAACCGCCGCCACTTCGTCCGGCAGGGTGCTGGCGTACCTCACCCGCACCAGGAACCGCGGTTGACCCGCGACCCGGGAGGTAAGATCAAAGGGCTCTCCCGAGCTCACCCTCCGGTTCTCCGCCAGTGGCTCCCAGGTCGCGCCATCGAGCGACCACTCGATGGCGCTCGTCAGCCCCTCCCGCCAGGAGGCTTCCAGAGACAGCCGGGCTTCCTTCCAGACATGCCCTGCCGCAGCGCCAAACTCATACGTGAGCGAGCCGTTGCCCCGGGCGTAGAGCGACAGCCCCCAGACCCCGTCATAGAAGCCCTCCACCCGCCCATGCAACCGCGCCCTGCCGCCATCGTAGAGCCCGTCCTGGTAGCTCACCTCGCCCGGAGGCAGGCTGGTCAGGTCAAGCGTGTAGGCCGCCAGCTCGTTCTCAGCCCGACCGCGGAACTGCTGCAGGTCATTGCGATCAAAGGCATGGGTCCCCTGCAACTCGCTGAAGTAGTCCACGAACGCCTGCCACGCACCCTGGGCCGCGGCCTTCGTCTCGGCCCCGGGCGCCCGGCGGAAGGCCGCATGGGCCTCCATCGCTTCCAGGTGCAGCTCCGTGTACCGCCAGCCGAACTCCACGAAGGCCAGCCGCCGCGTGACCAGCTCATTCCCCGCAGCCAGGGTCTTGGCCTCATCCAGGGCTTTGCGGCACTCGGCGCGCACCGCCGGCGTGAAGAGCCGCGGCAGGTCGAACTCGTTGCCGCTCAGGTAACGGTCGGGGCCACCGGCCGTCTCCAGCGCCATGGTGAACCGGTGCATGGGCGCCGCCGCCGGGCCGTACATCAGCCGGCAGTACTCCTCAATCAATGCCGGAACATCAGTCCGGTGGTCCCACCAGACCCGACTGAAGGCGTAGTACAGCAGGTGGTTCGTGGACCAGCGCTGCTGGGTCTCGGAGTAGAACCCATGCACACCGATGCGCTTGTAGTACTGCACCTCTTCGGAGAGCCGGTAGTACGTCACCGGCAGCGCCTCGAGCCAGTTATAGAAGCCGAAGTACTCGTAGATACCGCGCACTCGGCACAGCGGGGTCCAAGCGTCCACATTGGCCCGGAAGGTGGTACCCGGCCCGGAGTTGGGGTTCAGGAAGCTGGCCCCGTAGTTGTAGCAGTAGTTGGTCTGCTCGCAGTGGATGTTAGGCGCCGGTTTGATCCAGTTGGGCGGATTGGCCGAACCTGAGTAGATGTACGTGTGTAGCAGGGCCGTGGGGTACTGCGCTGCCACTGCCTCCGCGATGGGGTTCAGCGCCCAGAAGACAATGTCGGCGTGCGTCGAGGGGTCACGGTCGTCAATCGCCCGACACGCTGCGCACTGGCACCAGTCGTCGCCGTCATTCTGGGTCATGTCCACGAACATGACGTCGGGGTTCTGTGCCATCTGCGCCGCGCCGGACAGAGCATAGTCCCGGAGTAGCTTCTGAACCTCGGGGTTGGTCAGACAGAGCTGCCCGTGCGGGATGCGCTTGCCGTTTGCCTCGGCGAAGTACTCGGGGTGCTCCGCAAAGTACGTGGCAGGGGGGATGATGTGCTGCCAGTTGTGTCCCGAGCCGATCTTCGTGTACGTTCCTCCCCGCTGCGCCAGAAAGTCCGCGTTCTCCTCACCGGGGGGATTCTGCAGCCAGAAGTTCTGGTGGTTCTTCACCAGCCAATCCACCACGTCCTTACCCCACTGCACGTCGTCCCAGCCGTCGCTGGGCCCGCCCATGGCATGACGCCTGGCGAAAGACGGCTCGAACACGCGGTCCAGGTCAGTGATCTCGATGTTGGCCAATTCCGGCGTCACCTGGCCCAGCTCGCCCGGCCAGTACCAGCGATACCCCAGGCGCTCCAGGAGATCGTAGGCGGCGTAGACTATGCCGCGCGGTCCACCGCCCGCGACGATCAGGTGGTTGCCGGCAGTGCGCAGCGCCAGTCCCTCGGTCCCAAGCGCCTTCTCGCGCCCTCTTGCCGTCACGCCCAGATCACCCAGGCGTGACACCAGGGCCACCACGACGGCGAGCTCGTCAGGGGCGGGTGCACCCACACGCACCGGTAGTTCGGCGCCGGTTGCCTGCTCAATGTACCGCTGGAGCTCCTCGGCGGCGAAGCGCTCGGGGAGAGTAGCTCCTGGCGCGACGTGGATGGCGGCCACTGGCTGATGGTCGCGGACCAGCGTCATGGCGCCAGCGCCGGTCAGGGTCTGGAGCAATAGCCAGCACAGCAACATGACACGCAACTTCGACCCACCTCCGTTACCGCACCGACGCCGAGTGCGCCGGTGGCAGGTTCACAAGGTAAGCCGCCATCCCCCGAGGCGGCAGCTTCAGCTCAACGCCCTCGACACACGCCTGCCAGCCCCCGCCCAGGAGGTCTCTGGCCGTCGCGCCGGGATGCCTCTCGCGCCAGGCCAGTAGTCCGCGCAGGGGCCGATCGCTGGCCGGGTTGAACACCACCAGTGACATCCGGTCGCCGAGGCGATGAGCGAAGGCATGGGTCGGTTCGACACCCGCCGGCAGCGTAAGCTCCTCCAGGCAGGCCTTCCCGTCCAGTACCAGGTCCTCGATCTGGCTGCAGACGTAGGCGGTGGTGTCAATGGCGGAGAAAGCCGCCGCATCAAAGACCTGCAGATACCAGGTCCAGACACCGTGGCCCCCGCCCGTAAGCAGCGCCCAGAGCAGTCGGTAGGCGAAGGCTTCGGGCCCAGGCGGGTTCCAGTCGTAGTGGGCGAAGTTCTCGATGAACATCTCCCCGGGAACGAAGGGCGTGGCCCCCAGGGCCAGGCGCGTGTCAGTCAGCTCCTTCGGGCCGCCGTAGTACCCCGCGCTACCGACATCCAGCACTCCCGCCTGACCCAGCAGCTCCCAGTCCGTGCTGTAGCCCGCCCGCGTGCCCAGCGGCTGCCCGGTACGGTCGGCCTTCGCTTCCGCGTTGTGGTAGCCGCTGTAGTAGCCGTAGACCAGGTTCGGGTCTACGCGTTTGATGGCCTCGCGCAACAGCCCGGCCCACTCGGTGCTCTCCCAGCAACGGAAATCCACCCATTCCTGAGCATAGCGCTCGGCAATTACCTCCGGCGACAGCTCCACCCCGGCCGGTATCCCCGCCCGCTCCCGGAACCGTTGCAGGGTCAGCGGTGAGTACAGATCACCGTGGACCTTCCCGTCGGCGAAGGCCGGTTCCTCGGTGTCGTTGATGATGACGCCATAGGGACGTCGCTGCAAATGGCCGCGGAGCAGGTCGGTCAGGGCACTGATGACCTCTTCCCGGTGAGCGAAGGCCCAGCAGTAGCAGATGCGCTGCGGAATGGGTTGCCCGCTCGCATCCAGTCGCCTGGCCTCCGGGAAGCGCTCAGCGATGGCCTGGCGGTCAGCCCAGCCGTAGACCGTGCCGATGCGCCCGCCTCGGTGGCGAAAGATGTCCAGCAACGTGGGCGTGCTGATGGCCTCCTCGCGCATGGTCAGCAGGTCGTTCATCCCGGCCGCCAGCGCGGTCTCGGTGATCCGGGCTTCGTAGGTCGGGTTGGTGTAGCCCAGGTAGGTGAAGGCGCCGATACGGATGCGGCGTGGCGCCTGGCCATGCAGTGGCGGCAGCACGTTCAGGGCGAGCTTCACTGGCTCCCAGACCTTGTCGCCGGAACTCAGTCGCAGCGTTGCCAGAGTCACCCCCGGCCCCATGTTCGCCGCTGGGCGGCAGAGCAGCGCCAGTCGCGGGCCCTCCCCGATGGTGTGCTCCTTTACTTGCGCCGGGAGAATGAGTCGCCACGTGCGCGTCCCCTCCGGCTCCCGATGGCCGCGCTCCACGCGCTCCGGCACGATCAGCGACCACGGCTGGATGAAGCGGCTGGGCGATTCACCCACACTCACGATTCGCACCCGCTGGTCGAGCCGCACCTGCAACACCGGTCTTTGACCGGTTTCGAAGGCCGGGGGCGGCAGCGTCAGCCACAGCGGCGTGGCCGCGCCCGCGCACAGGTAGCCTTCCGATCCCCGCGCCCACAGCTTGCAGTTGGTCGTCGGCGAGGGCTTGGCCGCCGCAGACACCGTCAGCAGCAACCCCACGAACCCCGTCCCTACCATCGCGATGGTTTTCATGCGTTCATCACCTGTATAGCGTCGTCGCTTCCGGTCTTTGATAGCGGGTGCGCGCATGACATCCCTGGGGGCAAGGGCGTCGTTGCCTGAACTGCGAAAGAGCGAACGCTGGCAGGAATTCGACACTGCCGATGGGAGTGACCGGGATGGCCAAGTGCCCGAAGTGCGGGGCGCTTCGGCGGGCCCACCGTACAAAGGCGGCCAAAGCGCAGGGCCTGCCGATGGGCACTGCAGGTGGCTGCAGGAGGCCAGTGTCCGTCAGGCCAGGACCCAGCCCTAGTCGGCGTGTAGCCGTACGGTCACTCTCTCCCCGAACACGATGTCCGGGTCAGCGTGCATTTGCACGCTCAGTTCCGCGCCGACCGGCAGTCCCGATGGCAGCGGCACCTCGACGATGCCCGTACCCATGAAGGGGACGTCTGCCGCCAGCGGCTGCGTCCAGATTCCATTTCCGTCGCTGACGCGGACGCTCACCTGCCCTTCTCCCGCTCGCGCCAGCCATTTCGCCTCCCCGGTGTTGCCCACCACCACTCGCAGCCGCCGTGACCCGTCCGGCGCGGTGATGACCATCGCCGAGTCGATCTCGGCGTTCAGGTACTTGTGCGGGTTGCGTCCGGGCCGGTAGGGCGTGTTGCCCACGGCCACCCGCGGCGCCGTGGCCGACGTCAGGCCGTGCCCGTCGGTGCGCAGGCCCGGGTTCTTGCCTGCTTCGATAAGGGCCCAGTAGCGCTCCTTCACCGCCTCGTAGCAGCCCACGATTCCCTTGACCGAGGCGTCCCGGTCTATGACCAACCATTCGTCTACCGGCGCGGGCTCCCAGGGACGGGTCATCCCTTCGGCCCAATCGCTGATAACCTTACTGACTGGCCGCCAGGTGCCGTCCGGGTTGATGATACCGTAGTCGGAGTTCTCACCATATCGGAAGCCGCCCGGGTACCACCAGCAGACGGTACCATTGGCGCCGGACTGGTAGGCCATGCGGTAGAAGCGATTGTAGTACGCAGCGACGTTCTGCTGCCAGTCGGGAGAGATGTCCCACGCTTCCGGTCCGTAAGGCGCCCAGCCGAACTCGGCCCACATCACAGGCCGACCTGGGGCCATGGCCCGGGAGTAGTCGGCGGTGAAGCGCCCCGGCTTGACGCGCTCCCAGTCGCCGATGCGCCCGTAGCCTTCGGGCTCCATGATGTCCACACTGCGCGCCAGACCCCGAAAGTCGTAGCCGATCCAGGCCGGATTGACCGTGGGGTCCCCCGCGATCGACATGCGGAAGCTGATCAGGTGGCGGGGGTCTATGCTTCGGACCAGATCGCGGGCTATCTGGTGATACTTGGCCAGCAGATCGTCGAGAAACCGTCGGTAGGCGCAGACCATGACCCGGTGCGGGCCCTCGGTACTGAGCTGTTCGTTGGATGGGCCAGCGACCCTCCCCTCTTCGCGCGGGACTGGCACGCCCCAGTCGGCCTCAGCGTTGGCCAGGCTGCCGTAGCGCGCGATGATCCAGCGTTCCCATTCGGCATCCCAGCGTCTTTGGCTGCTGCGGTCGCCGAAGGTGGGCTCCCAGGCCAGATCATAGGCGAAGACCGTGTCATTCTGGGCCAGCCGGTACTCCTCGATGAGCGCCTTCATCTCCTCCCAGCGAAAGTCCAGGGGCGTCCCCGGACGCAGGGAGAGGTTGACCATCAGCCCGAGCCGGCGGCAACGCCACAGGATGTCCAGCAGGTTGCGGCTGCCCAGGGACTCGTAGTAGCAGAAGACGCTGACCATGTTCATGCCCATGGCCTTGACGCGGCGCAGGTCGCGGTCTATGACCTCCGGGTCATAGGCCTGCTTGCCCATCCAGTACTCAAAGTACGGCCCGTCCTCGATGCCGATGCCACTGGCAGGCATGTAGTTGACCCCATGCGCCCGCCAGGGCCGGCCGCGCAACATGAACTGCCCGTTCTCGACGGTCATGTACTCGGGCTGTTCCGTTGGCCGCCAGACGACCAGGGGGTGTCTCAGGCTGTCCACCAGTTGCTGCTGCGCATCCCGCAACGTGCAGGTGACCCGGTATGCCTCGTCGCCTAACGCGCCGGGCGTCCAGGTGGTTTCGGCCCGGCCATCGGCTACGGGGACCACCTCCGCGAAGACCTGCCTGCCATTGCTGTCACGCACCTCAAAGCCCACCGAGTGGTAGTTGTGACGCGTGTCATCCGCCGTGCCGGGGCCCCGCAGGTCCACCACCTCGGCCCCGAGTCTCACCGCTTCGCCCTCGAAGTGAGCGTAGTACTGCGCTCCTCCCTCGAACAGGAACACCCCATCCCGCATCCGCCTGGCGGTCGCAACCACCAGATCCAGCACCCGGTCGTCATACGCCGCGGGCGGCAGCGCGAAGGAGGCAACCATCGCATGGCGCAGCCGCCCCTCCTTGTTCACGATCAGGCAGGCCGGGATGCCGCAGACCACGCCATGCTTGTCCCGCGCCTCCATCAGGGGGATGAAGCGCCACTTGCGCTCCTTGCCGTAGCCGGTGCCCTGCGGCCGAGGCTGGTGCGCCATCAGACCGGCCGGGACCGGCAGCTTCGCTGGCGGCAGCAGGCACTGCTTATCGCTGACACCCAGACTCGCGGCGTTGGTCACGCGGTGGAACTTGTACGCCGGCGTGAGCCCCTCGATGGGTGCGAAGCCCGGTGCATCCCCAGAGGTCAGGGGGCCGAAGGGGCTTCTCGTCAGGCCAACCTCGTCCACCCAGAACTCATGTCGCCCCACCGGCAGGGGCGTGTGGGTCATGGCCAGACCGAAGGTGAGCTTCACCCCGTTGGCAACCTGCAGTTGATCCGCCGGCCCTCCTCGGCCCTGGCTGGGGTTGTCGTGCCAGTAGCGGAACTCGTGGGGAAGCAGGGCGTAGTGTCGCCACTCCGACGAAAGCTGCACCGTGGCAATCCAGCGCGAGCCGTCACGCTCGACCCACTCCACGGCCAGTTGCGTCGTGTCCGGGCCACCCTTGGCCCAGAAGCAGGTCAGGTTCTGATCGGGCGACGGTGGCGCGGACAACTCGGGCGCGATGACAGTGTTCCAGCTCTCGAACCGGGGGATCGCCACATGCAGCGCGTGCTCTGTACCGTCGGCTCCCCCGGCGACGACACCCCATGTGGCCGGATGGCCCGGCCCGCCGGTGTAGTCCCAGCCATCGGCGCCGCCGGACTCAAAGTCTAATAGCACCCGCTCCGGCTTGACCTGGGCGAGGGCCTCGCGGAGCTGGGCCTCGGTGCGCCACTTGCCGCCCACATCCCGGACCAGCTCACGGAAGGCCGGGGTTCCCAGGGCGATGACACTGCCACCCTCGGCCAGGAAGCGCTCCAGAGCCCGTACGCCTGCCAGCGGGTAGACGGCGGCTGTGGGCAGGACCAGGGTGTGCACGTTGTTGCGGTTCAGGATGTACGGATTGCAGACATCATCGGCGCTGAGCCGCACCGTCGGCAGGCCCCCTGCCTCCATCCTCGCAGCGACTCGCCCCGCGAGTGCCCGGTCGAAGCCCGGCAGATCGTCGTCGAGAACGCCCAGTGCCCCTCCGTTCGCCACTCGCTCCTGCATCGTAGACCGCCACCTTTCCCCGTCGCGCTCCTGGACAGCCAAAGTAGCTGCATCCGCCTCAGTGATGACCGCTACCGTGTCCGTGAACTGGATCGGCACCAGGCTCTCGGTCCAGACCTCCCCGAACCACACAGCGTACAGCACTTCGCTTTCCTGGCTCCGCAAGGGCGCAGGCATGGAGATCTGCGTTTCCCCCCTGCCTCTGACGCGTGCCGTCTGCGAAGCCAGCACAATGCTATGCCGTGGGCTTTTCATCTCCACGTGGAGCGTGACTTCACCGAGCTCCGGCGCGACCTCGTAGGCCACGGTCAGCGGCAGCGGTTGCCTTTCGACGACAGTCACGGGCAGGTTGCTTAGTCGAACGGTGACCTTCTCAGCGGCGAGACCGCCCCCAGGAAGCGAGAGGCACCAAAGCAGTCCGGCGAGCCCCACGTACCGAGTTTGCACTGGCACTCATCCTTTCCAGAAGCAGAACGTCTGCGTGCCGGTCATCATGCCGACGACGGTCCAGAGACCGCCGACGATGAACTCGCCGAGGACCAGGCCCATAAAGAAGGGCACCGCCCCCAGATAGCCCTTGTGGCCCCAGTAGCGCACGATGACCGACTTGCAGACCCAGGCCACAAAGAGGCTGGAGTAGGTCCAACTGGCCGACCAGCCGTTGGTCAACGCATAGCCGAGTGGGTGCAGCGGCAGCCACACGTGGCGAGCCTGCAGGATCATCAGGCCGATAGTCGAGATCAGCCCCCAGGTCATGGCTCCGGCCACCGCCCAGTTCGGACCAGTGGGGTTCGTGATCCAGCCCTGCAGCCGTGTGAAGGCCTCCACGCCGTAGCCGTAGGTGCCCCAGCCCGTCATCTTGGCTCGTGAGCCCAGGTTGTAGGCGATGTGCAGGTAGCTCCAGAAGTGTGACACCGCGCCCCAGACGACGGCCAGCAGGATCGCCAGGGCGATGCCATAGGAGGGCGTGTGGCTGCGCTGGCAGACGCGCAGGGTCTCCAACTGGTGGGGCATGGGATGTGAGCGGTAGGCGCGGTTGAAGGAGTACAGGTAAGTCATCGCGGCCAGGGCCTTGGGCTGGAACTGGCGCGTTCCCAGAACCGAGGTCAGAGTCTGGTCGGGCCCTACGAAGTGCAGGTCATGGGTTGGCGGCCCAAACTGGGCCCGCATGCGGGTCACGCAGAGCGCGATCAGGAAGTACAGGGCGAAGAAGGACAGCGCGGCCCACAGCGGCAGGCCCCCGGCCATGACGAAGACCACCAGGATCGCCAGGCCGATAGCAGCACCGATGATGGCTGCGCGGTAGCTGAAGGGGTCGTCAGGTCCGGCTCTGGCGTTCGTCAGTATGTCCTCCCAGATCCGCCTGAGGTATCCGCGCATCGCCCACAGGGCATAGAGCACGATGGCGGCGTAGCAGCCAAAGGCCTGTTCGTCCAGGAAGGGCCACTGGTGGCGCCCCAGCGGCAATCCCACCGCCTGGCACAGCACGCTCTCCATCTTCCACACAATGAAGAAGAACCAGAAGCTGAAGAGCAGCTCCCGCGGCAGCATGTAGCCGAGGCCCACGACAAAGGGGAACAGCGTGAAGGGTGTCCAGCCGATGGCGCTCCAGGGCTTGGTGCGCAGGTAGGGCGAGAGGTTGAAGTTCTGGAAGTTGACGGTCGGCACCACCGGCCATAGCGAGTGCAGCCCATTCAGCATGTCATACAGACCCGCCACGGCAAAGCCCACCCACAGCATCCTCTGGGCGAAAACGGCCCCGGTGGGATTGGTGAGCTCGAAGGGCAGCAGCGCGATGGGATAGTCGAGCCGCTCCTCGTCCATCCATCGCCTGCGTACCAGGACATTGAGACACAGCATTACGAGCATGAGCGCACCCAGGAACAGCACCCAAAGCAGGGCCGGCTTCAGCCACACCATGAGGATGTCGGCCCGGTAGAGCGTGGTCCCGCCCTCATAGAAGCCCTTGAGGGCAGTGGGGTCGGAGATGGTCCAGTGGCGGGGCAGGTCGTCGAGAAAGAGCTGCTCCCAGTGGTTCTCCGGCGTGGCATGCCAGGCCGCATAGGGCATCAGGCAAAGCAGTGGCTCCATCATGTCAATGGCGCAGAGGCTGGTCACCATGCAGAGCATCGCATACACGGTGATCAGTTCCGCCCGCGTGAAGGCCTGACGGGGCCAGAAGCGCCGCAGGGGCGCGTTGATGAGCAACAGCGCCACGAGGGTCAGGACGACGTTGAAGTAGAGACTGATGGTGCTGGAGAAGCCGGCGCCGCGCACGATCTCCAGGTTGATAAGCCAGTAGGTGTGCGCCGGGGCCAGGACCAGCCCGATGAGCACTCCCCGCCAGATCGAGGGACGCCCCAGGTTCACGGCCGCTCTCCGCCGTAAGTTCCCTGCAGCAGGTTCTGCATGGTCTGCAGGCTGCGCCCGATGTTCTCGCGCTCAGCGGCATACTGACCCGGGAACTGGCTCTCCAACCGCGCCAGCAAACTCTCCACGTGGATCACCGCCAGTTCCGCCAGCCAGCGCGAATGGGGGGTCTCGACGATCTCCTGGAAACGCGTCAGCAGGGGGTTGTAGCCCGTGCCCTGACCGTACAGCAGCATGCCCGGGAACAGCTCCACCAGATCGCGCAGTGTCTCCCGTTGCTCCTGGCGCGGGGCCAGATGGAGGATGGCCTGGCCGATGGAGCGCGCCGGATCGTAGTCCCACGGGTTGTAGGCATAATCGGCGATGGTCAGTAGAGGGAGACGGTTGATCTGGTTCTCCTTGTGCATGGGGTTGGCCATGAAGCCCTCCGCGACCTCACAAAGGTCGCGGTCACGACCCATGACCGGCCCCAGGTGCAGGGTCGGCGCGCCGTCGTTAACCGGATAGTTGTCCCAGATGAACAGCCGGTGCCCGACCAGTTCCCGGTACCTGGCGGCCGCCGCGCGTGAGATGGTCTTGCTGACCACCTGCGGCCCGGTCCAGAAGACGTAGACATCGGGGTGCAGGTCGCGAGCCAGGGTCCGCAGATAGCCCTCGGCCGCTTCGCCCTCACCCGTGCCCCAGTAATAGGTCGGGCAGAAGACCATCTGGGCCTGAGGATTGCGCTGGCGCAGTCGCCGCAGGAGCAGGTTGGTGACCCGCGCCTGCCCGCTGGCGTCAATGCCGGCCGAGATGTCGTCAAACTGCAGGTTGAACCAGTTGACGCCGAGGCCCTGCATCCACTCGTAGTGCTGCCAGAGCGCCTCGAGGTCGGCCTCGCTGCCATAGTCCACGATGCGGCTCGTGGCGAGGTTGGGGTTCAGGCTGAAGCAGAACTCGATGCCGTGGGCCTGACAGGAGCGCACCACCCGCTCATACGCGGCCTTCTTATCCGGCGGCAGGGGCTCCCACCAGCGGTTGGCGCGGGGGTCGCCAAAGCCGTAGTGCTCGATGTCGAACATCGAGCCGTAACAGTTCATCAGGAAGTTCATGCGGCACTGGGCCAGAACCGGAATCTCGGCCAGGTACTGCTCCGGCAGCCACAGCCAGCCCTTGGTCCCCCGCCAGCGGAAACCGGGCTGGGTATGCCCCCCGGACAGGGGCTCCGGCAGTGGCCGCACCTCCGCCGGGAGATCCACGCGGAAATCGTCGGCGATGGATGGCAGCAAACTCAGCTCGGCGTCCTCGGCGCCGATGGCGCACACCGCGAGCATAAACCAGGGGAACATGCCCGGCGAACCATCGGCAGAGAGATTGCGGAACTCCAGGTGGTTCGCGCCGGCCACCAGCGCACCCGGCGGTATGGGGTACTGCTTGATGGCCCAGTCGTTGTTGGGAAAGGCGTTGGGGCCCTCGAACAGCACAGTCTCGTTCAGCGTAACGCGGATGGGGCAAGGCGTGCCGCCGTCGTCAAGCATGCCGCGGACATGCAGGAACAGCGGGACTTCCGGTATCGTATCCAGGCTGAAGTCGGCGCGCATGACGGAGAGCTCCCCGGAGGGGGCCGCATACACGTAGTTCACACGAGTTAGGCCGTGCTGAACGGATCCGTAAGTCCGCGCGCCCCCACCGGCAAAGTCGGTTCCGCGCAATCTTACCAGCGGCGCGGAGCCCGCCTGGGCCGTGGCCACGGCGGCGAGGAGGGCGGCGCCAACGATCCACAGTCCCCGTGCCTGAACGAGGTGGCGCATCAGAAGCCTCCCGAGCTGGGCTGCCTCTCTCGCGTGATGTTTCGCCATAGGCATTCGGTGAACCTCGCTCAACAGGAGGTGAGCCGAACAGGTCGGCGAACTGCCCGCCACCACCTCCGGGAGGCCTCACATGCTCGCCGCCGACACCTCCACCCTGGACCGGCTCATCGCAGAAGTGAAGGAAGCCGAAGCCAGTGACCGCAACCTGGCCCGCATCCGCTCCACGGCGACGCCCCGCGTGAACGTCGAGATCGAGAACCCCATTGCCTGGGTCATCCTTTTCGGCTACGACCCCCAGCGCTATTTCACCGATCCCCTGTTCAACCTGGAGCAGAACCTGCGCCAGGCCTTGTGGCGCTTCCGCAACATCGAGGATGACGTGCCCATCGGCTCCTGGGTGCCGGCCTGGCTGGGTCACTACGTCGAGTACAGCTTCTACGGCCTCAGACTGGGCATCCGCGAGCATGGCGGGCCGGAGCTGCAGACCGACCACCCGCTGACACGCGACCCGGACCTGCGCCTGCTACCCGAACTGGACTTCTCCACACCCGAGGGGTTCCGCGCTCCAGGCTGGATGCCCCGCATGCTGGAGTGGTACGAGCGGCTGGTCGAACTGGCCGACGGACGGCTCGATATCGGGTTCTTTGCCTGGAACCGTGGCGGGCTGGACATCGCCGTTCAGTTGCGTGGCTTTGAAAACCTCCTCACGGACACCGTCGAGCGCCCGGAGTTTGTGCATGGACTGCTGGGGCGCCTCACCGCAGACCGCTGCGCCTGGTTCAGTGCGGCGGCGCAGTACCTGAGCCAACCGCTGGGACCGACCTGGGTGGCGGACGACTGGGTCGCCGCGCCCTACATCTCCCCGCCCATCTTTCGCGACTTCGTCCTGCCCGGCTATCTCCAGATCGAGGCCCACCACGGCGTCTTCGCCGGTTTCCACTCCTGCGGCGACCAGGCGCCCTTCCATGTCGACATGCTGCGCATCCAGACGCTGGGGTCCTACGAGGTCAGTCCCTGGATGAGCCTGGCTCAGGCGCTGGACAACCTGCCCCCGGACAAGCACTTGCACCTGGGGGTGCACCCGAACGACGTGGTCGTAGACAGCCCGGAGCAAATGCGAGCCAAATTGCAGGCGCAGGCTGACCTCATCAAGGACAGCGGGCGCAGCTACAGCGTCGGCACCTCCGGCCTTACGCCGATACAGCCTGAAGCCGAGTTCGTCGAGCACGTGAACCAGTGGGTGGACATCGCCCGGGAAGTGTTTCGGTAGCCCAGGTTCGGACCGACAGGGGCATCCACGCCGCGTCCCACCAGGCTCACTCGATGATGAGCACCCCACTGATGGGGTGGAAATAGTGGACAATGGTCCACAGCAGGAGCACCACGGCGTTCCCGACGATGATCCCCACTGCCGCGGCCCGGCCGGTGCGATAGGCGGTAAAACCTCCGAAGCGCGTCGTCAGTCGCCGGACAAGCCAGCCGATGAAGATGGAAAAGCCGTAGCGGTCGCCCATGAACTGCGGGCCCATGATGGCCGTGAAGCCCAGGGGGTGAAAGGGCCACCAGAGGAAACGCTGGCGCATGAAGTTCAGGAACACCACCGTGGCCGCGCCGAGGGCCATGTTGCCGAAGTGGCCGGCCTTGAAGGGCTGGTTGTTCAGGATGAGCTGGGCGATGCCGCTACCCTGCGCGTTGCCGGTCCCTTTGGGCCACCAGCCGAGGCCGGGCACGGTGCGCGAGTAGATGGCGTATAGCGAGGGCCAGTGCGAGGCAAAGAGCGCCACGACCAGGGCCACCACCGTCATGGCCCACACCATGCGCGGACGAAGGTCGGCCAGGTCAGCCATCTTGTAGCCCTGGATAACATTGCCAGCGGTGAGTGACGCCGTGTCCCGGATCTTGTAGCCCATGTAGGACAGCGCCGTGATGGTGCGCGCCCCCACCGCCTTCGTGCCCAGGGCCCGGACGATGAACTTCTCCTGGTCGCCGAAGGGCGTCCATACCGCAAAGACGCCGGCCTCTGAGACGATGCGTGACAGCACGATAATAGAGACCATGTAGATGGCCATGAGCATCAGCGAGGCCCACCACGCGGCGCCGATGGCGTGCCCCCACAGCACGATGACCGCCAGCGATCCGAAGAAGCCGTAAAGCATCATCCGGGCCGACAGGGGCTCACGGCTGTCATCGAAATCACCGCGGCCCCACAGGGCGCGTTCGGCGATCTGTGCCAGGCTGTGGCGGGCCGACCAGAGGTAGATCAGGGCCAGGAAGACGTACGCGCCGACGCCCTCGTGCTCGAAGAACTCAGCGTGGTTGGTCAGGCCCAGCATCTCCCGGAATACCCCACCCAGCCGGCGGAAGATCCAGAAGAACCAGAGGCTGAAGGCCACCTCGTCACTAACGAGGTAGGTTATCCCCATCATTTCGAAATAGTAGTGGTACGGGAACCAGTTGAGCTGGTTCCACGGGCGCCCCGGAAAGACCATGCCGATGTCCGGAGTCAGGTCGGTCTCAGGAATGGCGGGTATGTAGTAATGCAGGGCATTCTTGGAGTACATCACGACGGGGACCAGAAACGCTGCCCAGAACAGCCAACGCCGGAAGACCGCTGGCAGGCGGGCGCGCTCTGAATCATAGGTCAGCATCTCAACCGGGATGTGGGCCAGCGGAAACAGCATGTGCTCCTCGTCGGCCCATCTCCGCCTCAGCAGCGCTGTGGCCGTAGCGCCCAGCATCAGCAAAGCCAGGATGTAGGGGGTCCACACCGCCAGCGGGATGACCCACTGGTGCCAGGGGAGGGTCTGTCCCGGCGGCATACCATAAAAAGCCCATCGGATCGCAGGGCTATCGGGGTCCAGCGACGGCACGAGCCACTGCGGAATGTACTCAAAGAACGTCTCTACATACTTGTTCTCGGGGCTGGCGTGGTGTTGCGCGCCGATGAGACCGATGTACAGGTACGTGACAAGCTGCTGGCCCGGGAAGCCGGACATGACCATGACAGCGATGAAGATGTACACGAGCTGACGGGTGTCGAAGGGCCGGCGACCAGCAAGGCGCACCCAGCCTGCGTTCAGCACCAGCAACCAGAAGCACATGAAGATGGCCGAGCGGGGCAGGTGACCGAAGCCCACCAGGTCGTAGCGCACCAGGGCGGAGAAAGCGCCTCCGGTGGCCACGGCAATGACCATGACGACAGCCACCACCCACGTCCGCGGCAGAGGGCTGGCCCGTTCGCTATGAGGTTGTTTGGCCGGCGCGCCGTCTGTCAGCAGGAACGCCTCCCGGACCGCAGACTCGTGAGCCGGCAGGAAGCGTTCCCGGCCGGCGTGCTCTGGGGTTCGCCACCCGCAGCCCGCCCCCCTCCCTTTCGCTGCAGCAGGAGTCGACCATGACGGACGATCCGCGCGGAGACTCATACAACCGTGGTTGAATCTCTGCTAAATAGGTATCGAGCATAGACATATGATTCTCCTGGTCTTCAGAATGGATCGCGATGAGCAGGCCTGCGATGGGCAAGCAACTGCCACGACTGCTGATTCTTCTGGGACTGACGCAAGTGGTCGCGTTGGGGCAAGTCGCCCGGAACGAGACGACGACGCGGGCCCCGTCAGCCGAGGCCGTACTCCCTCCTGTCTCGCATCTTGCTCTCACTGACTTCTCGATCAGGGCAGCCCAACCCACCTTCACTTGGCAGTTCAGAGCCGCGATGGCGGGGACCCACACCGCCGCGGCCAACTGGAACTCCCTGCCGGCGGTGCAGCTAACCCTGTCAGTGGTGACGGGGCGGTAGCGTCTGCAGACTGCTACCGGCGCACCGCCCCTGTTCCTGCCTTTCACGGCCGAGGCTGGCCAGCAGTGCACGCTGTCCCTGGCCCTGCCGCCGGGGACACGAGCTGAACTTCGCGGGCAGATGGCGGTGCTCTACGGTCGTGGCGAGCAGATCAGCAAGCGCGCGCTGAACCCGGCTCAACCCATGAACACGGCCGGAATCAGCCGCGGCACGGCCAGGGTAAAGGACCCTATCCTGCCTCTGGTAGCAGGCCTGGCCGAACGTCATCTGGCATGAGCCGGCGGTCGAAACCGAGCCGACGAGGCCTTCAGCCGGGCGCTCAAACGCCGTCCGGCGATCATCGATGACTTGTTGCGGCAGTCTGTGACCCGATATAACGCACTGCCCCGGGTGGGCCCTTGCCGTCCACACCGAACTCCGCGAATGGGACGCCGGGGACATCAAGGCGACGCAGGACTTCATAGCGGTGATCGGCGAGATAGGCAGCTATGCAGCCTCGGCTGCGTGGGGCTCCGAGGCGGGGGTGGCGACCAAGGTCGTGGCGGCTCTGATGGCTGAGGCGATCGGCCGGTTCGCCAAGTGGCTCGGCGGCAACCCCGACAGCCTACGCAAAGGCCGACATCTTCTTCCCTGGCGCACAGTTAAAGTCTGTACGCCAGCCCGGACAGAGCCTGGACGGCGTGCTCAACTTCCATAGCAATGAGGATGAGGGTTGATGCAGGCCCACGTCCCGTATCCATCAAGAGTGATCTGGCCCGCAGGTCATCCCGGAGGTGAACAACATGAGACCGACGACATGGTGGTAGGTGTCGCTGGTAACAGTGGTCGTGGTAGCGGTGATGGCAACAACCGCCTGGGCCGCAAGCGCCAAACTTTACATCAACGGAAAGCTGGCGTCCAGCAGCCTGCTCATCATCGACGGTCGCTCGTACGTCCCGGTGGCCGACCCCGCCAAGGCCCAGGGTGCTACCATCGTCAAGCGCAGCGATGGCTACGAACTGACGCTGGCGGCAGGCACGTACCAGCTTACGCAAGTGGCAGAGGGCAAGGTCGGAGATAAGCCGCTCGACGGAGAATGGTGCTTCCAGGTGCTTCCTGTTGAGGAGGTGGATGGCGCCCACGAGGAGCGCTATGCCCCAGAGCGGCGCCGGCTCCAACCCGCCAATCCCGGTGACAGGCTATGGGTCTTGCAGTGCCGACTGGAGAATGGACGCGCCGAGAGCCAAACGCCCATGTTGACCGAGCGGCAGCCAGGCAACACGTCGTTGGCGGACGCTCAGGGCCACTCGTTTCCCCCGCTGAGCTACGACGCCCGGCAGGAGATCAACAAGACCCAAAGCTACGTAGCTCCGGCCCTCCTGCCATGCGCAGCCACAGAATCCGCCCTGGTCTTCAGTGTTCCCCCTGGTGTTCAACCGGCCGCCCTGGTTTTCAGCCTGTAGGCGTACCCGGATGACGTGGGCACCGACAAGCACAGCAACGTGGGCGTAAACCTGGTGAAGGAGGCCGAAGCCAGGCCCTCAGACAACCCCACGCCCGGGGGCTGGCTCACTCGGTTCCCCGGTGTCGAGCGGAACCCCCTGGGCACGAGGCTGTTACACCAGCTCGGCAAGGACCTGCTTGATGATCTTGCCCGTGGCGTTGCGTGCAAACTGGTCCCGGAAGACGACCCGACTGGGTACCTTGTAAGCGGCCAGACGCTCACGACAGTAGTTCACTACATCGGTCTCCGTCACGGTCTGTTCGGGCTTGGCGACCACAAAGGCCACAGGCGTCTCGCCCCGGAGGGTGTCCGGGACGCCGATGACGGCAACTTCGGCCACGGCCGGGATCTGCTCGATGACTTCCTCGATCTCACGCGGGTAGACGTTCATCCCGCCGACGATAATGAGCTCCTTTTTCCTCCCTGATATATAGAGATACCCGTCTTCGTCCATGCGCCCCATGTCACCGGTATATAGCCAGCCGTCCACGATGGCCTCAGCCGTGGCCTCCGGGTTGCGCCAGTAGCCGGCCATGACATTCGGCCCGCGGACGCAGATCTCCCCTATCTCTCCTACCGGCAGTTCTCTCCGGTCCTCGCCACGAATGGAGACCTCCACGCCAGGGAGCGGCGGGCCAACACTGCCGAGCTTTCGCGGGCCTTGCAGGGGATTCACGCTGACCACAGGCGAAGCCTCCGTGGGTCCATAGCCCTCCAACATGGCAACCCCAAAGCGCTGTTCAAAGCCCAGGAATACCTCCCTGGTGATGGGAGCGCCCCCGCTGACGCAGATGCGGAGCGAGCGAATGTCGAAATCCGCCTCAGCGCTGGCGCGGAGCATGAGCCCAAACATGGCGGGGACGCCGGCGAAGACAGTCGCCTGGTGGGCCTGTATGGCACCGAGACAGCTCGCGCCCGTGAACCGAGGCAACAGGATGCTGTGCGCCCCCACGAGCACCGGCAGAACCATACATACGGTGGCGCCGAAACAGTGAAACAGGGGCAGGACCGTGATGAAGACATCATCGGGCCCGACGAGGATCGCCTGCTCGCAGGACCTGGCGTCGAAGATGAGGTTGCGGTGGGTCAGCATGGCCCCCTTTGGCCGCCCTGTGGTTCCGGAGGTGTACTTGATCACCGCCACGCCGTCCGAGGCGACCTCCGGAAAGTCCGGCGGCGCTGGCGGTGGGGTCAGGAGCTGGTCGAAGCTCACGGCCCCGGGAATCCCACTCTGCCCGCTTACCACCAGGTACTTTGTGTTCTGCGACTGCTCAAACGCGGGGAGTGAAGCGCTCGCCAGCGGCTCCGCCGTGATGAGAACGCAGGCGCCGGCATCTTCCAGTATGAACGCAATCTCATCTTCGGCCAGCAGTGTGTTGATAGGCACTGCCATGGCACCAGCACGTGCCACAGCGAAGTATGAGAGGACGAACTGGGGACAGTTTGGCAGGTGGATGGCCACGCGGTCACCCTGGCCTACGCCCAGATGGGCCAGGGAGGCGGCAAGAGCGGTCACCAACTGGTCCGTCTCTGCATAGCTCAGCGTTCGGTCGCCACCGGTCAGGGCAGGGCGCGAACCGTGCCTCTGGGCGGCACGAGATAGCAGTTCGCTGAGGTTTGGCGGCATGCCGTCCATGAATGCGGGTTCGGCCATCATGTAGTCCCTTCGTGGCAGGGCCGGCGTGCGGGGCCCGGCACCGTCTAGCTGGGATCAACCGACCGCAGGAACTGAAGCTGGGTCAACAGCTTCTCTTCGGTGGGCAACGGTCGGAAGTCCTCCACCGAGATAAAGCCCTGGTAGTTCATCGCGGCCAGTTCCCGGACGAACTGCGGCACGTCAATGACGCTGTCTGCCAGGTCTACCGTTTCCCAGTTCCATAGCTGCTGTCCGTCGGGGCCGCGCTCGCCGGCCACCGGCGCTCCGCCCCCAGCATGCACGTGTTGCACATAGGGCCCAAGCAGGTCAAGCCCCATCTTCGTCGGCTCATGGCCCTGCCCGAGGCTCATGTTGGCGATGTCGAAGATGACGCCAATGTCTTGAGGGTCGAAGTTGCGCACGATGAGATAGGCCTGGCTAGCGCTGCAGGCCACGGTGTTGCGGTGGATTTCCAGCAGGGCGCGCACACCGCACTCGCGAGCGATGGCCAGTGCCGGCTCCAGAGCGCGAATAGTGTCATCAAGGAGATCGCGGTAGTTCTCCTGGGGGTTGTAGCCGCGCGGCGCCCCGATACGGAAGCGTCGAATACCCCAGTGGCTGCAGCCCTCGGCGACCTTTCTCACCTCATCGAGCTCATCCGCTCGCATGGCTGTCGCCAGACACGCGATCTCGAGGCCGTACTCCCGGCTCAGCGCCACGACCTCTTCGCCGCGCTGCATGAGATTGTCAGGAGAGAGGTCGTTTCTCACGTTCCCCCAGGGCGAGTAAGGCTGATCTCGGGCGCTCTCAGGGATGTGCCGGCAGCGCCACTCGGCGCCGTCAAAGCCCAGCCGTGACAGCAACTGAGCCGTCTCTTCCATATCGTAATCTGGCAACATGACTGTGGTGGCGCTGATGCGTATGGACATCGGTTCCTCCGCGTGGTGCGACGCTACGGACTGGTGATTACAATTTGACAGTTCCCCGGGGACGTCCCCCACTCCTGCACGCTCGCAGCCCGCGCGGGCAGGTCGTGCGCCGGGATTCGGGGAATCGCAGACCGTCTCAACTCACCGATCAGAGGAGACGCTGATGTTACAGTCTACCCTCGGCCTCGTGGTTCTGCTGGGAATGGTATCCGCGGCTCTTGCCCGGGAAGAGGGGCTGGTGGCCCACTATAAGTTCGACGAAGGGCAGGGGACTGTGGTCCGCGATCATAGCGGCAACGGCCTGGACGGCACCGTGCATGGAGCGAAGTTCCTCCGCAACGCCAGCGGCTACTGCCTGGAGTTCGACGGCCAGACCTCCTACGTGGATTGCGGCGCTCCCCCGGCGCTGGACTTGCGCCAGACCATCACCGTCGAGGCGTGGATCATGCCCAGCGGACGCCCCAAGGGCGAGCCGGGCATCCTGGGCAAGCAGTTCTCCAGTTTCCTCTTGACCTACTACCATGACGGCCAGGTGTACTGGTACATCGGCCAGGGCGGCAACAACTCCAACGCCCCCGTCCCGGATGGCTCGTGGCACCTGGTGACCGGCACTTTCGACGGTGAGAACATCAACCTGTACCTGGACGGGCGGCTGTTCCGCAGCGTGGTGTCACGGTTCAAGGAGATCCCGTCCGGGGGGAAGTTCCTGATCGGCTGCGTCTCCGGCTCCGAGGGGGCCGACGACCCGAACTACCGTCGCACGGCCCACTTCTCCGGCCTGATTGACGAGGTCAGGGTCTACAACCGGGCGCTCTCGGCCGAGGAGATCGCTGCCCACGCCACAACCGCAGCGCCCGACCTTGAGGTCAGGGAGCCGTTCACGCCGGTACAGGCCGCCGCCCGCCTGAGTGCCAGGCAGGTCAGCGTCAGCATGGCGCAGGACGGCCGGCTGCAGGTCGAGAGCGGCGGAGCGAGGTTCAGCGTGGACAGCGCCTTTGGCTATCCGGGAGACCAGTTGGGTTGGAATAGCCTCGGCACCGGCGCCGGCGAACCAGACTGGAGCCCGCGCCTGACCTCCGAGGATGCGCAGGTTCTGGAAGTGTCCGCGCGGGGGGCAAGCTATACGTTGCAGCGCCGTGTCCGCATCGTGGACGAGGTCGTCACCGTCGAAGATCGCCTGACCAGCCTGACCACCCAGCCGGTGGGGCTGCTGGCGCGACACTACCTGACCTCCGACCAGAAGCTTACGGCAAGCACGTCGCCGGGCGGGGCTGAGAACCCGACGATCTTCCTGCGGACAGGCCAGGGTGGGATTGGCGTGGTGATGGAGGACAACCTGTCGCGCCTGCACTTCGACTCGGTGGTGGGCCTGCGGGCGAACCAAGCGCTGTTCCGCTGGGGAAACATGGCTCTGGACCGGGGCAAGACCATTGTCCTGAAGTGGGCCATGCTGCCGTTGCCCCCGGAGGATGACTACTTCGGGTTCATGAACCGTCTGCGGCAGCGCTGGAACAGCAACTTCACGGTCGAGGGACCTTTCAACTGGATCAGCATGACCGACCCCAAACTCGACGATCCGGCGGCCCTGAAGGCGTGGCTGGATTTCAAACAGTGCAAGTTAATGGCCCTGGGCGAGTGGCTGGACTACGACCCGGGCCCCCAGTCGCGGGTGTGGACCCGACAGGAATACAAGGAGAAGGCGGTCCGGGCTCGTGACATCCTCAAGTCCGTGCAGCCGGACATCAAGGTCCTGGGCTGCATTGAGACCGACTGGGTGACCATCTACCCAGAACGCATCCCCGGCGGCGACAAGCTCCCGGTAGCCGGTACGGGGGCCAGCGGGGGGCTGAGCGTTGAGCAGACCCGGATCATCGAGGAAGCCGGTCTGCCGTGGCTGGACAGTGCCAAGCGCGGCCCCGACGGGACCATGACGCTGGAGTTGTACATGCGCGGAGGCAAGCCGCAGACGGCCCTGGCGGTCTACCCGGCCTTTGACCCGGCTACGGGCAAGGGCAACTACCAGTATGAGTTCCTGATGGGCCAAGTGCGCTTCCTCCTCGACGAGGTCGGCCTCGACGGCTACTACATTGATGAGTTCAGCCAGGGCTGGAGCGGTGGCATCCCTACCTACGGTCAGTGGGACGGGATCAGCGCGGAGGTGGATCCGCGCAACGGCAAGATCATCCGGTTCTACACAGACTGCAGTCTGGCGGGCGTACACGCCCGGGTCAACCTGGTGCAGGCGGCCCTCTCGCGCGGCAAGGTCGTGGTCGCCAACACCTACGCAACCGCCATGGAAGAGCAGGCCTTGCCGGTCAACCGTTTCTCGGAGACCCAGGGGGCCTTCAACCCCATGACCTGGGATGACGGCCAGAAGCCCGCGGCCCTCCCCAGCATGCTGCGCAGCAGCCTGGCTTCGCCCATCGGTCTGGGCATCATCGGCCAGCCCCAACAAAAGGACACCGCCCGGCGCATCATGAAAGCGGTGGTGACCTACCTGCGCCACGGCATGCTGTACTACCACTATGCCATCGAGGACATTCCGCGTGAGGGGCCTGGCAGCGGCGAATACGGGCCCATTAACCACATGTTCCCCATCACCATCGTGGGCCTGCACGAGGGGTGGATTGAGGGAAAGGAGCGTATCATCACCTGCGTCTCAGGCACTTACTGGTGGAATGACCCCAACCCACCGCAGGTCCGCGTCTTCGACCTGGACGGCCGACTGGTCTACCTGGACCCGCAGGTAGACCGCATGGGCGAGCGCTACCAGGTGCATCTGTCCCTCGACGACTGGGCCCAGATCGCAGTGATCGAGCGGTAGGGGCTGACGACATGACGCCGGTCAGGTTCCTCGCGGCCGCCCTGGTACTACTGGTGAGTCAGAAGGGTCCAGGTTGGGCGGCGGAGGTCGTGGCCTTTGACCTGCGCCGGACCGCGCACGCGGTTCACGGCTTTGGGGTCACTTTCTGGGCCAGTGACGACCTGGGCGACCTGGAGCGTGTGTTCCGTGAGCTCAACATCCGGTTCGGGCGGACACCGCGGGGGTTCTATGAGGATTGTCACGATGAAGCAGGCTATGACGCCTACTGGCGCGGGTATGAAGACTGGGAGCGCATCAAACAGCGCTGGGACCTGGCACGCCGCTGCGGCGTGAAGATGACGCTCACCGGCTGGAACTACCCGCCACAGTGGATCAGTGCGGTCGGCGAGTCCATCGCGGGGCACGCGGACGAGTACGCCGCCATGTGGGCCTCCCTGGTCAGAGCCTACGCCGACCGGGGCATGAAGCCTTATGCCATCCTTTTCGGCGAGGAGTCCGAATGCCCTGGCACGCGGCAGTACCCCATGTGGATCGCGCCTGAGGAGTACTGTGATCTGCTGAAACGTACGCGACAGGCGCTAAACAGGCGAGGCCTGGCTGACGTGAGGATCATGGCGCCAGGCTGCGCGCACCTGGACATGGAAGCGGGCAATCCGTGGGTCGAAGCTCTGGACCCTGCCGCGGTCGCGACGCTGTCGGCTTGGGCCACGCATGGCTATCTCTTCGGCGAGCGCGGCACGGCGCAACTGCGGGCCGCCTGGGCCAAGCTCACGGGAGCCATCGCCCGGAAGGATCCCGGACGGCGGCGGCCAGTGTTCGTGACCGAGTACGAGAGTCTTTCCGATGAGCCCTTCGGCGCCGTGGCCTGGGCTGTGCGCCAATATGCCGACACATTGGAGCACCTGAACGCCGGCGCGGCGGGGACGTGGTACTTCTCCGCCTGCGGGCCCCTTGGAGGCAACTCCCTGATCCGGAATGGTGTGCCGGCACTGTCCTTCTACTGCCTCAAGACGCTGTATCCAGTCATCCCGGTGGGCGCCAGGGTACTGCCGCCACAGGGGCAACCGGCCGATTTCTCCTGCGCTGCGTTCGTGCGTGGCCGCCGCCTGGTCGTCGCCTTGGCCAACCCGTCTGCACGCCGGCTCTCGCCCGTGGTGCGCCTGAGCGGCGTTGCCCAATTGAGGGTAACGGAAGCCCTTGCCTTCACCGGAGACCCAGGCGCGGAGGTGAGGCCGGGCGAGGCGGATGTGCGCGAGCGGGGCCTCGGCGAGTGGGTTCTGCGGCCGGTTCTGCCCCCGCTCAGCACGCTCACCATCGTGTGTGACGCTACCCCAACCCCCTGAACCGGGTACGAGTGCGCCCGGGATGATCTCTCCCGGGCGCTCGTGTGTGCTGTTCGTTGGGACGGCTAGCGCTTCTTGCGGAAGTACGGCTTTCGCCCTTCTCTGTCTTCATCGCCGCCACCTGACCTTGGCCCACCACCGCGTCGGTCGCCACCGGAACGGTCGCCACCGCCTCGCTCCGCATGACCTTCAGGGCGCGGCAGCAGCTCCTTGCGGCTCAGTCGTATCTTGCCTTCCGGGTCCACCTCGATCACTTTCACGCGCATCGTGTCGCCGACTTTGCAGACGTCGGTGGTCTTTCCCACATGCTCCCAGGCCAGATGCGAGATATGCACGAGACCTTCGCGACCCGGCAGCAGCTCCACGAAGGCGCCGAAGTCCACGGTGCTGGTGACCGTACCCTCGAACACCTCGCCGGGCTGAATCGTGCGCGTCATATCGCTGATCGCGCGGCTCGCCGCCTCAACCCCCTCGGGGTTGGTTCCAAAGATGAGGACAGTGCCGTCGTCCTCGATGTCTATCTGCACCTCGTTCTGCTCCTGGAGCTTGCGGATGTTCTTGCCGCCCGGGCCAATGACCATGCCAATCTGGTCTCGGTCCACCGTCAGGGAGACCATGCGTGGAGCATACTTGGAGAGCTCCGCACGGGGCGTGCCGATCGCCTGGGCCATGACGTCCAGGACTTTGAGCCGGGACACACGGGCGCACTCCAGCGCCTCCGCGAGCAGCTTGGAGCTGATCCCGGGGGTCTTGGTGTCCATCTGGATGCAGTTGACGCCTTGTCGCGTGCCCGCGACTTTGAAGTCCATGCCGCCGAGGAAGTCCTCGATGGCCTGCATGTCGGCCAGCAGGCGGTAGTTGTCTTCGCTCTCGTAGATGAGGCCCACGGAGATCCCGGCCACGGCGGCCTTGATAGGGACGCCGGCGTCCATCAGCGCCAGCGTACAGCCACAGACCGCGGCCATCGAGGTGGAGGCGTTGGCCTGCAGGACCTCGGAGACCAGACGGATCGTGTAGGGGAACTCATCTTCGGGAGGCAGTACCCGCTCGATGGCCTTCTTGGCCAGAGCTCCGTGCCCGATTTCACGGCGACCGGTTCCCCTCAGGGCCCGTACCTCACCGGTGGAAAAGGGCGGGAAGTTGTAGTGATGCATGAAACGGGTGTACTCTTCTTCGTCCAGTGTCCGCACCAGACGCTGGTCGCTGACGGCGCCCAGAGTGGTAATCGTGAGCACCTGCGTGGCCCCACGAGTGAAAAGGCCAGATCCGTGCGTGCGCGGCAGCAGGCCTACCTCCGCGCTGACCTCCCGGATCTCATCCAGAGCTCGGCCGTCAGCCCGCCGACCTTCCTCCAGCGCCAGCTTCTTCAGGTAGGCCTTGATGATCATCTCAAAGGCCTCATAGACATCCGGGCTGGGGTGCTCGACTTCCTGGGCCTCCAGCTCAGCCACAACATCGCGGCGGAGTTGGTCCAGAGCGCGGTCCCGTCCCAGCTTATCGGCGCTCAGTACCGTCTCGTGGATGCGCTCGGTATAGTGTTCCTGTACATAGTCCAAGACGGCTTGCCGGGGTTCCCACAACGGGAAGTCACGCTTGGGCTTGCCGGCTTTCTCACGTAGTTCCGCCACGGCCCGGATTACGGCCTGGCAGGCCTCTGCACCCATCTCGAGGGCCTCGACAACCACTCCCTCGGGGACCTCGGAGCCCTCCATCTCGATCTGCACGATGCCCTGTGGTCCCGCAGCTACCACCACGTCGAGGTCGGCCACGGCCAACTGGTCAAAGCTGGGGTTCAAGACGAACTCGCCATCTACGCGGCCCACACGCGCCGCCCCCACGGGCCCAGCGAAAGGTACGCTGGACAGGTGCACGGCCGCGGCGCCAGCGATCATGGCAACGATGTCCACGAGGTTGTTGGTCTCTGCAGAGAGGGGGGTCACGATGACCTGGACGTCATTCCGCAGACCAGAGGGAAGCAGAGGACGGATCTGCCGGTCAACCAGTCGCGATACCAGAGTGGCTTCCTCCGAGGGCCGTCCCTCACGCTTGAAGAAGCCGCCGGGTATGCGGCCTACAGCATACATCTTCTCTTCGAAGTCAACCCGCAGGGGCAGAAAGTCCACATCAATCGGCCGGTCGGTAACGTTGCAGGTGGCGAGCACCACGGTGTCACCGTACGACACAACCACCGCGGCGTCGGACAACTGCGCGAGCTTGCCGGTCTCAAACCGCAGGGGTCTGCCGGCGAAGTCAATGGTAACCTGGTTCAACAAGGAGAGTTCCTCCCAGGGTGGCGCAACGGCGGGAGGAGTGAAGAGGTGAGGAAACAGGGAAAGCAGAGGCCGACAGCCCCTCCTCCGCTTTCCCTGGTTCCCCGACTCTCCAGACCTCCACCGTCACAGCCAACTCGTCAAATGTCGTCGGGTGTCTCCAGCAACGCTGGCTGCCCGACGCCGGGGCCGCCCGAAAGGGCGGAACCCGTTACAGAAGCTGCGCCCCCGCCCTCGGGAGCGCAGCCTGTATTTCGCATCAGTCCCATGCCTATCCTACCGTCGCAGCTTCAGTTCGGCCAGCAGCGCCCGGTAGCGCTCAACGTCCTTGTTACGCAGGTAGTTGAGCAAGCGGCGGCGTTGGCCTACCAGCTTCAGCAGGCCGCGGCGGGAGTGGTGATCCTTCTTGTGCACCTGCAGATGCTGAGTGAGATACTCGATCCGACCTGTCAGCAGAGCGATCTGAACCGGTGCGGACCCCGTATCACCGTCATGTGACTTGAAACGCTCAACGATTGCCTTCTTGTCTTCCTTGTCAAGCATCAGACACGATCCTTCCCAGTACGGGGGATTTCACCCCGGCGGATGCCACCCGGCTTCCGCGTCGCCATGGCGGTGTCAGCGGACAACAGGTAACGGTCCTTGCCTGCCGCCGAGAAGGGCGTCGGGAACGGCGCCGGACCCAGTCGGAGGCCCATGACAACTTCGGCAGTATACCACGGCACGGCCGGAAAGTAAACGGGCGCTATCAGTCCAGAAGCGTCTGTTCGCGCCCTGGGCCCACGGAAACCATTTCCACCGGTGTCTCGGCGATCTCGGCCATGCGCTCCACATAGCGTCGCGCATTCTCCGGAAGGTCGGCCAGCTTGCGGCAGTCGCTGACTTCCTGGCCCCAACCCGGTAGTTCCTCATAGATAGGCGTCGCCCGTGCCAGCAACTCCAGGTTCCCGGGCATCATCTCATAGCGTTCCCCATCGATCTCGTAGGCTGTGCAGATCCTGATGCTGGGGAATGGGTTGAGCACGTCCAGCATGGTGATGGCGAGGCCAGTGGCGCTGTTTATCTGGGCCGAGGTGCGGAGGGCTACGCCATCCAGCCAGCCACAGCGACGCGGTCGGCCGGTCGTGGTGCCGTACTCCCTGCCGCGTTCCCGGATCAGATCGCCATCCGGGTTGGCCTGCTCCGTGGGGAAAGCACCTGCCCCGACTCGGGTGGAGTAGGACTTGCAGACGATGGTGACCGAGTCTATGGCCGTCGGCCCAATGCCGGTACCCAGGCAAGCCCCACCGGCCACGGGGTGGGAGCTGGTGACGTAAGGATACGTCCCATAGTCCAGGTCCAGGAACGTGCCCTGAGCCCCTTCCAGCACGATCGTGGCGCCAGCGCGGTGCTGTGCGGCGACCAGCGTGCGGGTGTCTGTGATGCAATGTGCAAACACCGGCACATGCTGCATGACCTCGGCCACAACTTCGTCTGGATCCATGGGAGGGACGCCGTAGAGCACCCCGAAGACCTTGTTCTTCTCGGCCAGTTGCCCGGCGACACGCTCGCGCAGAACGCTTTCGTCCAGCAGATCCCACATCCGCACCGGCTGAGGCATGCGGGCGGTCTTATCGGTGTAGACGGGACCGATGCCACGCCGAGTGGTACCGATGCTGACGCTGCCCCTGGCCTCTTCCTGCAGCGCATCGAGACGGCTGTGGTAGGGCATAATGACGTGTGCGTTGCCACTGATGCGCAGGTTGCGGCAAGACACTCCCCGCGCCTGAAGGCCCTGGTACTCTTCGGCCAGGCAATGGGGGTCTATGACCGTACCATCCGCCATGACACTGAGGACGTCCTCGTGCAGGATGCCTGAGGGTATCAGGTGCAGCTTGAAGGTCTCTCCACCCGCGACGACGGTATGTCCAGCGTTGCTACCGCCCTGGTAGCGAACAACCACATTGGCCGTCTCAGCGAGCAGGTCGGTAATCTTCCCCTTGCCCTCGTCGCCCCATTGTGCGCCCACGACCACTTTGCAGGGCATTCGTGCCTCCCTCTGGACACGAAAAAGGGCTCAAGGGGGATTGCCTCTTGAGCCCCGATATTCGTGTTACGGGCTTCGTGCTTCCCGTGTCATGCTTATAGCACAGCAGGCGGGGACTGTCAAGCGCTGTCGGCTTGACTCCTTCCCACCCCGATGCTATCCTCTGGGCAGGAGAGGGTCACCGACCATCACGGCTCCTGGAGGTAGAGAACCGTGGCCTTGTTTGGTGCGCCCCTGACTGAGAGACAACTGCTGGTGCTCCTGGCGGTGGTGGAGGAGCATGTGCGGACCCGCGAACCCGTAGGGTCACGCGTCGTGCAGGAGCGGTATGGCGTAATGGCCAGTACGGCCACCATCCGCAACGAGATGGCGGAACTGGAACAAGCCGGGTACCTGCAGCAGCCCCATACCTCGGCCGGGCGTATCCCCTGTGACGTGGCTTACCGGCTGTACGTCAACTGCCTCGCCAGTCAGAGGCGTCCCGCAACGCGCGCCTTGCCCTGGTTGCAGGCTGAATACCGTCGTCTCGGCTCCCAGCCCCACGAGCTGCTGCGGGCCACCTCGCGTCTTCTGGCCCGCGCTACCGCTCATCCGGCGGTGGTTACCGAGCCCCCAGCCACCAACGTCCAGGTGATGGCGCTGAACCTGCAGCCGGTGAGTGCCAGCACCGTGATGCTCTCCTACAAGACGTCGGACAACCAGGAACACAGCCACTTGCTGCGCAGTGACGTCCCGTTGACAGCGGAGGCGGTGAGGGCCCTGTCGGCGACTCTCCAGCGCCTGCATGTGGGCCGGGAGCTGTCGGCCCTGGCCGCCGTCAGCGCCAGCAGCGTCCAGAGGCAGTTGGGGGAGCTTCAGGCGCCAGAAGACCTGTTGGCGGGGATCCGCGCGGCAGCCGCCGCGGACGAGGAAAGCGCCGTGTATGTTGATGGCACCAGCTACATCCTTGACCAGCCCGAGTTCGAGGAGCGGAGCCGCCTGAAGCAGTTGATGCAGACGCTGGACGAGGACGCGGCGCTACGCCAGGTGATGCACGACGCCACCGAGACCACCGACGTGGTGGTGACCATCGGCGCAGAGCACCGGCACCCGGGTATGCGTGGATGCAGTCTGGTCGCCAGCGCCTACTCGGTGCACGGTGGGCGCGGTGCTGTTGGTGTGTTGGGGCCGACCCGGATGGACTACGCCCAGATCATGGATATTGTGGAGTACACCGCCCGACAGCTAACCGAGACCTTCGCGCAGACCCAGACCTCAGAGCACTAGAGCGCCTGCAGACCGCACATTGGGGAACGACAACGCTGGTGGAACGGCCCCGGTGAGGTGCAGGCCACCGCCAGTATCCCCCGTCTGTCTGCCTTGCCCTCGCCCAGAAGGAGACCCAACAGTGCCATCACCGGGACCCGGAGACAGCCAGGTCAAGCGCGTCAGCGCCACCGACGTGGACGAGCGCCTGGCGGCCCTGAACGCCAATGCCGCTGCCATCACCGCCATCGCCTCGGCCGTCGAGGGCACACTGGGCCCCAAGGGCCTCAACTCCATGCTGGTGGACCGGTTTGGCGACGTCACGATCACCAACGATGGTTCCACCATCCTGGAGAAGATAGACGTCAACCACCCGGCGGCACAACTGCTTATCAACACGGCCCGGGCGCAGGCGGAGCAGGTAGGCGACGGGACCACCACGGCGACCATCCTGGCGGCGGCCCTGGTAGCAGAAGGCGTGAAACAGGTCCAGCGCGGTGTGCCGGTGACAAAGGTCATCGAGGGTATCGAGTTCGGTGTTGAGCGGGCGCTGGAGGCCCTGGAAACGGCCGCTCGTGGTGTTGCCCTGGACGACCCCCTGTTGGCAAGGGCTGCGTTGGTGGCGGGGCGCCAGCAGGAGGACCTGGCCTACCTGGCGCTGGAGGCCGCCAAACGCATCCCGCTGTCCAAGCTCACGGACGATCCGGCCTTCCGCCTGGGGAAGCGCATCGTGGCCCGGGAGGGGGCAGAAAACGAGGTGGTGGCCGGCGTCATCCTGGAGAAACAGCGCCTCAACCAGCAGATGCCCCTGGTCGCCGCTCCAGCCCGCATCCTGCTGCTGGATGATGCTTTGGAGCCGGAGAGCGTTGATCAGGAGGCATTGGGGACCGAGGCCGGCTTTCAGCGGTATCTGCAACTCCAAACCGAGTTTCAGGAGTGCCTGAAGAAGCTCAACTACCTCGGGGTCAACTGTATCATGGCCGCCCGGGCCATCTCCGAGCATGCGGAGGAGTTGCTGCTGGACCACGACATTCTCGCCGTCCGGCGGGTCTCGCGACGAGACCTCGCGGAAGTGGCACGCCACACGGGTGCCCGGCTGCTCAAACGCACGGCCTTGCGCCGCCCCCCGGCAGAGCTGGAACGAAGCCTTGGCGGTGCTGAACGTGTGGAGGAGGATGAACGTCTGGGGCTGCTGAGAGTCACTGGCGGCAAGGGCGAGACGACGGCCACGATGATCGTCGGGGCCGCGACCCGAGCCGTCCGCGATGAACGCCGACGGATCGCGGAGGACGCGGCCAGCGCCGTCCAGGCAGCTCTGCAGGGCGGCCTGCTTCCTGGTGGCGGGGCGGCCGAGATCGCCGCCTTTCATTCCCTTGCCGCCCAGCGGGCCGAGGCTGCGGGTATGACAGCCTATGGGGTGGACTGCGTCCTCGAAGCGCTGAAGCGCCCCCTGGCCCAGATCGTCGCCAATGCCGGGCTGAACCCGCTGGAGAAGGTCGAAGAGGTCATCGCCCGCAGCGGCGTCGGAGGCAGTTGGGCCGTGGACTGCGACACCGGCCAGGTCGCGGATATGTTCGCGCTGGGGGTGGTTGATGCCGCTCCGGTGAAGCTTCACGCACTCCACGCGGCCGGTGAGATTGCTTGCGCGATTCTGCGCATTAACACGATCATCCGCAAGAAAGACGAGCAGGTGCAGCCCGAGACAGAAGCGGGGCATGACCTGTGATCAGCACGCCTGGAGACGACACCATGGATAAGCCAAAGGATGACCTACAGACGGCGGACACCGCCGATACAGAGACCACTGATAGCTCCGAACAGCCCGAGGCAATCGAAGAGGAGGTCGACAACGCCACTGAACGGCGTCTGCTGGAACTGGAGCAGCAACTCGTCGCCAAACACGAGGACTACTTACGGGCCGTGGCCGACCTGCAGAACTTCCGGCGCCGCTCGGCTGAGGAGCGCGCCCAGCAGCTTCAGTACGCCAACGAGCAGCTCATTGCGGAGCTACTTCCGGTGCTGGATAACTTCGATCGCGCGACGGGCTGTACGGTGGAGGGCGAGGCGGCCCAGAGCCTGCACCGAGGCATCTGCATGGTCCGTGACCAGCTCTACGATGTACTGACCCGTTTTGGTGTGGCGTCCATCCCCGCCCGGGGAGCTATGTTTGACCCTGCCTTCCATGAGGCGGTAGAGCGAGTCGTAGACGGCTCGGTCAGCGAGGGGACCATCGTCGAGGAGGTGCTGCCGGGCTATACCCTCAACGGTCGGGTCATCCGCCCGGCAAAGGTCAAGGTCGCGGTGGAACCGCACGACTAGCCGATGCCCCTCCCATGCTCACTCGCTCTCAAGCAAGCGTGCGAACTCCTGGGCGTTTTTCACGGCGCTGGCCTGGTAGTGGTTGTTGAAGAAGAGGTAGGTGTCCTGAGCTTCGGTCTCTAGCTTCCGCACGGGCTGCAGCCACTGGCGGAGTTCGGCCTCGGTGTAAAGGTAGTCGTACCGCTCCCACGCCTCCTTGTGATGGTACCATTTCGCAGCATTGCGTCCATGGAACCGCACGTAGGCCGGCTCGGCGGTGAACCGGGCCTCCGCGGGCATGAGGCCCGGGAGTTGCGGCTCATCCACACAGCAGAACCCGAGGCGCTGGCCCCGCAGGAACTCCCAGATCCGGTCGTCGCGAAGCCAGCTCTCGTGCCGGAACTCCACGACCAGAGGGAGGTCTGGCCACTGGTCGCGGATGAACCGCAGATGATCCACGTTGGCTCTCTCCAACCGGAAAGCGTTGGGAAACTGCAGCAGGACCGCTCCCATCTGCCCTCGCTCGAGGATGGGCGCAAGGGACTGTGCGTACCTGGTGTAGAGCGCCGGGTCCTGTGAACGGCCCTGGGTCATGTCGCGGAAGGCCTTCAGCGCGAAACGGAAGTCTGACGCCGTCTGGGATGCGAGGCGCTCCAGGGTTGCGACGGACGGCAGGCTGTAGAAGGTGAAGTTCAGCTCCACGCAGCGGAAGTGCCGCAGGTAGTAGGCGAAGAAGCGGTTCCTGGGGGTGCCTTCCGGGTAGAACCGGCCTACCCAGTCGTCGTAGGAGTAGCCCGAGGTGCCCACGTAGACCATTGGCCTCAAGGCTCCGACGCCAGCAGTCTGCCCGCTGAGGCTCCGGTGTGACGATCGTCCTCTACGGTGATCTGGCCGTTGACCACCACCAGCTTGATGCCCACCGGATACTGGTGTGGGCTCTCGAAAGTCGCCTGGTCAGCGATGGTAGAGGGGTCGAATACTACCAGGTCGGCCGCGAAACCCTCCCGGACCAGCCCACGGTGCCTGAGAGCCAGCCGCGAGGCGGGCAAGTCCGTGCATTTTCGGATTGCCTCCGGCAGTGACAGCAGGCCCAACTCGCGCACATAGCGTCCAAAAACCCGGGGATAGGTGCCATATGAGCGCGGGTGGGGGCGTGAGCGGCTGAGGGGACCGTACGGCGCGAAGGCCAGCCCATCGGTGGCCACGCAGCCCAGAGGGTGGGCCAGGGCGAGCTGCATGTCCTCCTCGCTCATCGAGAACAGGCAGACGCTAACATGGCCGTTCTCCTCCGCCAACAGGTCCATCGTCGCTTCCAGGGGATCTTGCCGCCGTTGCGCGGCGATGGCGTCAAGGCGCTGCCCGATGGTCCAGGCGTTGGCCTCGGTGGCTACGTCAGTCACCAGGATATTGGCAAAGGGCAACTCGAAGGGGCTGTCCCCGCCCTGACCGGACAGCCAGGCCTCGTATTCCTGCCGCAACCGGGCGCGGTCTTGTGGCGAGCGCAGACGGGCCACCATGGCCTCGTTGCCCCCAGCATGCATCCAGGCCGGCAGTGAACCCGACAGGTGGCGACTACCGGCGATGTAAGGGTAGACATCGAAGGCAATGTCGCACCCACCCGCCCGGGCGAGTTCGATACGCTCCAGCGCCTGAGCCATGCGCCCCCAGTTGCTTTCGCCGGCGCACTTGAGGTGGTCAATCTGCAGTCGCAGCGTGCCCTCGCGCTCCACCTCACGGGCTACGCCTATGATCTCGTCCAGGGCCTCCAGGAGCCCTGCCCCCTCGTGACGCAGGTGGACGCTGACATGACGCCCGTGGCGCGCGGCAGTGGCGCACAGGGCCACGATCTCCTCGCGGCTGGCAAAGGAACCGAGAGCGTAGGCCAGGCCGAGCGAGATGCCCGCAACGCCCTGGTCAAAGGCTTCTGTCGCCGCGTCGCACATCGTGGCCATCTGGGCAGGTGAGGCTGGACCATCCGCAAAGCCCATGGCCCAGGCTCGCAGGGCGCTCTGCCCCACCATCTGGGCCACATTGACCGCCGGTCCGGCCTGTCGCAGTCGCTCCAGATAGTCACCCGCGCTGGACCAGGCATAGTCCACGTCAGCCTCTATGAAGCTGCAGCACGCACGCAGTTGGGAGGCATCGTCGCGCCGGACGGGGAATACGCCCATGCCGCACTGACCGTTACACTCGCTGGTAACCCCCATGTGAACCTTGCTCTCCGCGCGGGGGTTGGCCAGCAGAGTCAGGTCGGAGTGGCTGTGCAGGTCAATGAAGCCGGGACAGATGGTCAGTCCGGCACAGTCCACCCTTGCCGGGGCCCAGTCGTCGGTCAGGTCGCCGACCACCGCGATCCTGTCGCCACAAACGCCCACATCGGCCCGGAAAGCGGGAGCCCCTGAGCCATCGATGACCTCGCCACCGTGCAAAATGAGATCAAGACCCAAGGCAAGCCACCTCGTCTCCCCAGACCTGGCGAGCGCCGGTGATGATCAGTTCGGCCGCATGTTCCAAAGCCATGGCCTGGGTGTTGATCACCAGATCGTAAAGCAACTGGTCATCAGCCGCACAGCCGAAGTAGCAGCGCAGAAAGCGCTTCTGCTGATGATCGTAGCTCAGCACGTTCTGCTCTGCCTCCTTCGGTCCCACCCTCTCCAGGTCGCCCATGCGCTGGACCCGCACATCGAAAGGGGCGATGATGCGTACTTTGAAGGCCTGCCGCAGTACGCACGCTCCACCGCGGCCGATGATCACGACGCGCCCCTGCTCGGCCAGTTTCCGCAGGGTCTTGATCAGGCTACGTAGATAGACTGTGTCGGTGACGTGCCTGCGGTCCAGCAGGTTAAGCATCATCCCCTCGAGGGCTCCGCGCTCACCGGACTCGATGTGGCCAATGTGCGCCGGACTGCTGTCCGCCGCCTCGGCGATCTCGTTGATTATTTCCTTGTCGTAGAAGGCAAATCCCAGTTCGTTGGCAACCATTCTGCCGATAGTCTTGCCTCCGCTCCCCATCTCCCGGGATATGGTGATCACCGGGCGGGAGGTCCGCCCTGCCTTCTCATCCCGTTGACAACGTTCAAGGAGTTGGCGGTCCAGGTCGGATCGCCTGATCTGCCGCTCGATAAGCCGCCCCGTCGCTCCCATGGTGCACCCCTCCTGGGGCTTGCGTCCCACTCTAGAGTGTGTTCAGGCAGTGCCAGAAACCCTCCGCCTCATCTCGAAAGCCGAAGTCTCGGCTCCCGCTGGTGGTCAGTGTGAACAGGCCAGCAAACGATCGGCAGCGGAGTATTGACATGAGCTCCTTGACTTCGCCCTGTCCCTGCGCCGGCGGGGTGTACGGCGGCCATCCCCGGCGTCCGCAGCCATCGGCGATCATCAACTGGGCGGTGTGCTTCTTCAGCCTGCCCCGGTTCCACGTTCCCAGGAAAGGTTTCTCGCCCAGTTGCGCAAAATGCGCCGGGTTGAACGCGAGCCGCAGCACAGGATTGCCGACTCCCTCCAGGATGGCTCGGCAGTGGGCTGAACTGCTCCAGTAGGCGGCAGGGTGGTTCTCGAGGAGTAGAGTCACCTTCTCCTCCTGCGCGACAGCGGCCAGGTCCCTCAGTACGCCCGTGATGGCGTCAACCGCCGGTTGCTCCCGGGGCGTCGGGGTGAGCCACGGCGACAGCTTGAGGTAGTCGGCTCCCAGGATACGCGCCTCCGCGGCAGTGGACCGCAGCACCGCCACCAGCGTCTCCGGCGCAGCAGCCCAGTCCAGCAGACAGGGCCATACGGCGACCCTGCAGCCGGCGACAGCCACATCGCGGGCGAAGTCAGCCAGACCGTCCCCACCGCGAGCCGCCAGCGCGCGGGCGTAGTTCTCCCCCACCTCCAGCACGCTCACCCCCTCGGCCTTGATCTGCCAGAGGGCCTCGTCCAACTGGTCTGGTGGACCCAGGTCATCCAGCCGAGCGCTCAACGTGAAGTCTTCTCGTGCCAGACGTGCCGCTTTCAGCGCAGCACGCTGCTGCACGCAATCCTCGCACCGCGGATTGTCGCACAGCACGGCCGCCGGATCCTCTCTCAGGGCCTCAACCGCAAGCCTGAGGATCTCACTGGCCTTCATGAGTCGGCAGACGGCATTCCCTATCTTGCCCACCGTCATGGCGCCGGCTTCAAGGAATCGCCGGTCATGCCGGATGAAATCGCGGTGCGGCCCAGGAAAGCGCTCCAGGACCACGGTCCGCCTTTTCCTATCCTCATCAAGATAGTCACGCTGGATCGTGTTAAGGTAAGCGGCGTCTACGATGTCCTCGGCCGTATGCAGCAGGGTGTTGCGGTCCTGGTCGCAGCCGAGGAACAGGATATACCCATCCGGATGGGCGGCCACTCTCCCCCAGGGGGAATCAGGGCCGATGGCTGTCGGTTGCTGGACATGACCAGCCAGGAGCTGGTCTGCCAGCGGTCCTTTGGCAGCCGCGGAGTGGGTGGGGTGTATGCTGCGAGTGACGTCGGCGCGGCGCCAGAACACATCCGTGATCGTGCCGACAGTGGAGGGCGTCTCCTGCACATCAAAAACAGGTGCGGATCCCATCGCCGGCATCAGCAGCGTCCCCTCGGGCCCGACCGCCTCCAGTAGCGCCTCGATCACGGTGTTGGCTCCTCCCGCCACCTCGCCAAAGGCCGAAAGCGACGAGTGAGCCATGACGACGGTACCGGGGCGCACCCCCAGGTCCTTCAGTCCCTGCACGATCTGATCCTTCGTCAGCGCCATGTGGCGATCACCTCTGAGCAACACTGCCGGGGAATCTCTCTGCGTGCTCTACCATAGGCTACTTCGCTGGCGTCAGGCCAGACTCCTCGCACGCAGATCAGAGGCCAGAACCGCGACACCGGACGCGGTTGCGCCCGGTGTCATACTGAGCCCCGGCACGGCCTGCCGTCAGGGGCGTCCACCCTTGGCCTGATAGACCAGACACTCCTCGACATGCTCGCGCCCACAATGCAGACACACCATCTCGGCAGTGTGTCGGTCGCTAAGAGCGGCCCGCAAGAAGGCTTGTAAGCCCTGGAGTAGCTGCTCGGTCTCCTCTGCCGCCATCTCACTCAGAACTCGCTCCAGCACCTGACCGCGCTGGGCTCGGACAGTCTCGACACACTGCTCACCCAGTTGGCTCAGGCTCAGCTCGACTACGCGGCGGTCCTGAGCACTCTCCCGTCGGTCCAGGAGTCCCTTGCGTACAAGACGCTCAACCATCTTCACAGCCGCCGGGTGGCTGACCCCCAGTCCCTCCGCCAGGTCGCGGATGGAGCAGAACGGGTGGCGCTCCACGAAGACGAGGCCCTCCCACTGCGAGCGCGAGAGGGAATGGCACGGTGCGCCGCTGAGAGCCTGCTCAGTCAGCACCACCTCAACGACCTTGCAGAACATGTCCGCCAGTTTGGTCACGGGGACTCGGGTTGCCGTCTGGGTGCGGGAACGCATTCTGTACTTCCTTTGGGGCCGGGTGCCTGTTGAGTATCCCCCAGCATATCATAACGTAGTTGTAGATGCAACCCGACGACGCCCCACTCTACAGGTGCCCGAACTCGTGCTGCGGACCGTCGGCTTTCGTCGGGTCAGACGGAGGCTGCCGCGGCGGCAATAAGCGTGACGAAACTCTCGGCTTTGAGCGAGGCGCCTCCCACGAGCCCGCCGTCAATGTTCGGCTGAGCCATGAGACCGGCCACGTTGTCAGGGCTGACACTTCCCCCGTATAAAACGCGCATGCCTTCGGCTACTGCAGCATCGGCGACCTGGGCGACGACAGATCGCACAACGCCACATACCCGGTTGGCCTCCTCGGCGTCACATACCTCACCGGTGCCGATGGCCCACACAGGCTCGTAGGCGATGACCAGTTTGGCCACCTCAGCCGGGCTCAACCCCTCCAGCATGGCTCGGACCTGTCCCTCCACGACCGCGTCGGTACGCCCGGCCTGACGCTCTGCAAGAAGCTCGCCACAGCAAACGATCGGCTTCAGACCAACCTCCAGCGCTTTTCGCGTCTTGGCGTTCACGGTCACATCGGAATCGCCGAAGTAGGCGATGTGGGCCTCCGTCCAGCCCTCTTCGAGCTTGCCGAACCGGCCCCGACGTTCGGAATGGCCGATGAGCACCCAGCGCGCACCGGTGGAGAGAATCATGCGCCCAGAGATCTCGCCGGTGTAGGCGCCCTTGTCGGCCCAGAACAGGTTCTGGGCGCCCACCTCGATGGGGCTGTCCTCCACGCAGTTGACGACCGTTGTCAGGGCCGTAGCCGGGACGAAGACAACGACCTCTGCTTCGCCCGGTGCCGCCATCGCGTCAACAATGGCACAGGCCAACTTGCAGGCCTCATCATTGTCGCAGTTCATCTTCCAGTTACCAGCCATAATCGGCTTGCGCATGCGGACTGCCTCCTAGGGTGATGGCCGGACAAGGCCTGCGCCCTGTCCTCGTGATGACCAATGAAGGGATCTACTTGTCGTCGAGAACGTCAACGCCCACCAGGCTGCCGCTGGCCAGGAACTCCAGGGAAGCGCCGCCACCTGTGGAGACATGGTCCATCTTGTCGGCCAGGTCCATCTGGGTGACGGCAGCCACGGAGTCCCCTCCGCCTACAACGTTGAAGCCCGGGCACTCCCCCATGGCCTGCGCTATGCCGAGAGTGCCAGTGTCAAAAGGCTTCTGCTCGAAGTGCCCCATGGGGCCGTTCCAAAAGACCGTTCGGGCCTGCCGGACGATGTCAGCGTATAGCTTGGTCGTCTCCGGGCCGATGTCCTGGGCATCCCATCCCGGCAGGATGCCATCGGCAGGGGCAAAGGCGGTGGCGTGGTCACCGGCCACATTCTGCATGTGTACATCCACGGGCAGCAGCAGTTTGCTCAGCAGTTCGGCGTCGCTGTTCAGGATCTCCGTGGCCAACTGCACACTCTCGTCCGAGCAGAGCGACTCGCCGATCTCCATCCCTTTGGCCCGGAAAAACGCCCAGGCCATGGCTCCGCCGATCAGCATCTTCTCGCAGCGCGGCAGGAGAGACTTGATCACATCTATCTTGTCGGCGACCTTGGCACCGCCCAGCACCACGACAAAGCCCTCCTGCGGGGCATTGTACACCCGGCTGAGCATGGAGACTTCCTTCTCCATCAGGAAGCCCTGTACGCAGGGCGACAGGAACTCAGTCACGCCGGTGACCGAGGCCTGTTTCTTCGCGGCGCTACCGAAGGCATCGTCCACAAAGGCCTGAGCGGGCGCGGCCAATTGCTCCGCGAAGGCCCGCATCTGGTCCTTGTCCTTGGCTGTCTCGCCCGGATAGAAGCGAACGTTCTCCAACAAGAGCACATCGCCCACCTGCATCTCGGCAACCGCGGCCGCGACCTTCGGTCCCACGCAGTCATCCACGAAGCGCACGGGCTTGCCCAGCAGTTCGCTCAGACGCTGGGCGCAGGGCGCCAACGTGTACTTGGGGTCCGGTGCACCCTCTGGCCGCCCCAGGTGCGAGCACAGCAGCAGCTTGGTGTTCGCCAGGTACTGAATGGTCGGCAGTGAGGCCCGGATGCGAGTGTCATCAGAGATGACACCGTCCTTGATGGGCACGTTGAAGTCAACCCGACACAGCACCACCTGACCGGTCAGGTCAACGTCCTGAATACTCTTCTTGGCCATGGCACTAACCTCCACAGAATGACTCAGCGAGACGGGGCTTCAGTGGCCGCGCCCCATCAGCCTGGAGAAAAGGAAGGCTTGCAGCAGTCCGGTACACACCGACAGGGCAGCCAGCAGAGACAGGCAGTGGCGCAGGGCGCGTCCCGGCATTGCAGACCCCGGCTTCCAGACGCGCTTGCGGCGGAGCCACCAGGGCCCCGCCGCAATCATTCGCTGGCGAACTCTAGACTCCTTTGTCGGCGATCATCTTCAGCAACTCGGCGGTACGATTCGAGTAGCCCCACTCATTGTCATACCAGCCCAGCACCTTGACGAAGTTGCCGTCAATGACGCTGGTGATGCCGCTGTCGAAGATACAGGACGCCGGGTTCGCGACAATGTCCTGCAGGACGATGGGGTCGTCGGTGTATTCCAGGATGCCCTTCAGAGCGCCCTCGGCGGCCGCCTTGAAGGCCGCGTTGATTTCCTCGGCCGTGGCAGCTTTGCCGAGCTCAACGGTGAGGTCTGTGGCCGACCCTGTCGGCGTCGGCACGCGCATGGCATAGCCGTGCATCTTGCCCTTGAGACTTGGGATCACCTCACCGATGGCCTTGGCCGCGCCCGTGGAGGTGGGGATCATGTTGATCGCCGCGGCCCGCGCCCGGCGCAGGTCCTTGTGCGGGAAGTCCAGGATGACCTGGTCATTGGTGTAGGAGTGGATGGTGGTCATCAGTCCGCGCACGATGCCGAAGTTGTCTTCCAGCACCTTGCACATGGGCGCCAGGCAGTTGGTCGTGCAAGACGCGTTGGAGATGATGTTGTGGGCCGCCGCATCGTAGGTAGCGTCATTGACACCCAGCACCACTGTCTTGACGTCGCCCTTGGCCGGAGCGGAGATGAGCACCTTCTTCGCCCCTGCCTGCAGATGCATCGCCGCCTTGTCGGCGTCGGTGAAGCGGCCGGTGGATTCCAGAACGATGTCTACGCCCAGCGCGGCCCAGGGCAGGTTCGCGGGGTTCTTGTCCGCCAGTGAATAGATGGTCTTGCCATCCACCACCAGCGTCCCCACCTTGCAGCCACCCTCGTCCTTGCAGTCGGTGCAGGTGTAGCCTTCGATGCAGGTCTCCTCACCAACGTGGATGCAGCTATTGCTCTTGCCGTAGATGGAGTCATACTTCAGAAGATGGGCCAGGGTGGCGTCGTCGGTCAGATCGTTGACGGCTACGACCTCGATGTCACCCGCAAAGCGCTCCCAGAGCGCCTTGAATACCTGTCGGCCGATGCGACCGAAACCATTGATACCAACTTTGACTGCCAAGGTGATCCCTCCTCAGGTAGGTTCCGCGGGGTTTGATGCTTGCCCTGTTCGTGACGTCCGTGGGCACGACGAGTGTGTCGCGTGGCGGGCGGTGCAGGCTCCCGGTCAGTGGTCCACGCTGCACCAATCAGTATGTCATTATATCCTTTGCCCCTCCCCTGTCAAGGAAACTGGGCGTCGTCCCATTATGACATCTCAGGCCGTGCCAGACCGCAACACAATGCTCTTGAAGAGAGCTTACCACATCAGGGGAAGCTGCCACAACCCCGCCTTTTGCAGGTCCAGAGAGAGGTGCGGCAGGCTTCCGTGACGGACCTTTAGCCCGACTGCGCAGGCAGCGCCACCTCGGCAGCAGACCACCGGTATGTGGTCTGCACCGGAAAGACAACGGAGGGCTGAACATGCGGCTCGTCATACGTGTGGAACAGATCGCCGGCCACTGCCCGGCGTACCGCGTGGGTGACTGTATCGTGCTCGACCACGGCTTCCGGCTGAACCTCGCGGAGACCACGGCCGGCTGCATGCACTCCTTCGCTTCGATGATACCATACCACATCGCACTGGCCAATGGTGTCAGACCCGAACAGATGGGCCTTGCCCACAAGGAGCTGCGTGACGGGAAAGCCTATGTCCAGTGCCTTGACCCCTGCCAGGTCACCGGCGGAGGCACTGTCACCTTCAGCATGCAGGTGCAGGAAGACTGAGCTCAGTGATTGCGACGCCCTGCGAAAGAGCCCTCTGCCCGACGGTCGCATCGAAGGCTCAGAGCTCCCCGCATGGCCGGGGAGGACCCGAGTCGCGCCGCCACGAATGATGGCATTCACACTCATCAGACCAGTGCTGGCGCGAGGGCCAGCCTGGCGCCATACCGAGGTCACTGCAATGAGGCGCGTCCTTGGATGGATCATCTGTCTCTTGCTGTGCGCGACGGTGTGGTCACAGGAGGGCTCAATGGCTACACTGCAAGCCGGTCCGCTGCGACTGGTGCTAACGGCTGACGGCCGTCTGGCCAGTCTGCTGTACCTCCCCACCGGCACCGAATGCCAGGCTGAGGCGCACCCGTCGTCTCTGCTTGGTTTGACGGTTGGCGGCCGAGAGCTCGCGAGCACCGCGCTTGAAGGCGATGCGGATGGTTCTGCATTGCGTCTGTCCTTCGGGCCGGGAGGCCCGGTAGCACACATTCGCGTCTTGTCGAAGCCCACTCACCTGGTGTTGGAGCTCACTGCCATTGACGGACCCATCCCTGAGCGTATCACCTGGGGACCGTTGCACACAAGCATCGGGGCGATTGTTGGCGAGACGGTGTGCGTGGTGCGCGATGCCCGCATGGCGTTGGGCCTGCAGAGCCTGAACATCCAGACCTCGGCAGCAGCCGCGGCGACCGACTTCGGCAGCAGGCTTCATGCCACCGCGATCCAGCGCGAGGGCGGCGTAGTGGGCTCACGGGTCGCGTTGTTTGCGTGTGCAGCAGACCAGGCCCTGGCCACGATCGGTGAGATCGAGGTCGCCGAGGGTCTCCCCCATCCCATGCTTGACGGGGAATGGACCAAGGTCTCCCAGACCGCCCGGCTGTCCTATCTGATCGCACCCTTTGGCGAGGACAACCTGGACGAACTGATCAGCTTCACCAGACGTGCGGGCTTCCGCTACCTGTACCACCCGGGTCCCTTTGAGACATGGGGCCATTTCCGGCTTCACCCTGCCAGCTTCCCGGATGGCGACGAGAGCCTGCGTCGTTGCGTGGAGCGCGCGGAGGCGGCGGGCGTCCGACTGGGCGTGCACACGCTGACCGGCTTCATTACAACCAACGATCCCTACGTGACCCCGGTGCCGGATCCGCGCCTGGCGCGCTCGGCGACTACCACCCTCGCCGCGGCCATCGATGCGACCGCCACCGAAATACCCATCGCCGACGCCACCGACTTCCGCCGGCCCGTGCCGTGGGAAAAACCCCTCAACACCGTCATCATCGGGCAGGAGCTGGCGCAGTATGGCGCTATCTCAGAGGGCCCGCCCTGGCGTCTGCTGGACTGCAAGCGCGGCGCCTGGGGCACCACGGCCATGGCCCACCCCGCTGGCGCCGATATTGGGCGCCTGGCTGACCACGCCTATGGCACCTTCTACCCGGGCATCGAGAACGGCCTGATGGATGAAATGACAGACCGTCTGGTCCAACTGGTCAACACCACAGGCATCCGCCAGCTCTCCTACGATGGCCTGGAGGGCCTTTCGGCCTACGGCTACGGTGGTGATTACTCCAGAAATCGCTTCGTCAAGCAGTGCTATGACGGCTTTCAGACGGAAGTCATCAACGACGCGAGTAACCTGCTGCACTATCTGTGGCATATCCACACACGCATGAACTGGGGCGAGCCCTGGGGCAAGCCCATGCGCGAAGGCATGGCGGAGTACCGCTTCAAGAACCAGGAGTACTTCGAGCGCAACCTCTTCCCGCGGATGCTCGGTTGGTGGGACCTGCGCCTGGCGAGCGGCGACCTGGAGGCCTCCACGTTGGAGGACTTCGAGTGGATGTTCGCGCGTGCGGCGGGCTTTGATGCTGGCTTCGCGATCACCACTGACCTGAGCGCCTTGCGCGGCAACGGCCAGGCGGGGGCGATCCTCGACGCCGCGCGCCAGTGGGAGACGGCCCGTCTGGCGGGAGCCTTCTCTCCTGACCAGCGACAGCGTCTGCGGGACCCGAAGACCGAATGGCATCTGGAAGCCGATGGCGAAGGACGCTGGCGGCTCTCACCAGTAGACCTGATGCCGCTGCCAGGCCCAGCGGCCAGCATCACCAACCGTTTCGCTGCCCAGCCTCTGCGCTTCGTACTGCGTGTGACTCCTGGACCAGCAGCCGAGGGCATAGCCAACCCGCGCTGCCGCCTCGGGGAACGGGAGGTACGGTTCGCGGCCGAACTGAGGCCGGGGCAGTACCTGGTGTGCGACGGCCAGGGGGCTGTGGCGATCTGTGACGCCAACTGGAACGTTATGGGGCACGTTGCCCTCGCTGACGAACTGCCCGTCGTGCCGACTGGCGAATCCACGATAGAATGGGCGTGGGAAGGCGCCGGCGCAGCGCACGCAACCCTCAAGCTCATCGGCCCTGCCGAGACAGTGGCCCGCTGAGACCCTGCCTTACTCGATGGAGGTGCCACCATGCCTGAACACAACAGCATGTCCGTTTCGCGCCGCGGCTTCCTGGCGCGACTGCTGGGGGTGGGTGGAGCCGCCCTGCTGGGCGTCAGAGCGCTGGCGCAGCAGGTACTGCCAGGGTGGTTCTTCCGCGGCGAGCCACTGACTACTCACGTCCGCAAGGGCGAACCCCCGGTCCAGCCGCTGGACACCATGCTGCTGTTTGAGCGCGGCGATGACAACAATGACCGCGCCATGACCCATGAGGTGCTCTCCCTGATCCATGAGGAGAAGGGGCGCAACTCGTACCCCTGGACGATGTATGCCAGCCTCGACACCCACCACGAGGTCGGTGATGCCTGCGTGGTGTGCTCACGCTTGCACAAGCACGGACCGGGGTGGTCCACGGGCTTGCATTCGGAGGTCTTCAACCACGGGCGCATGGTGGCGTTGGGCGTCAACATCGAGATGAGCAACGACTACGACGGTCCGGACCCCACCAAGGTGATCGGACTGAACATCCAGGCGGTGGGCGGGCCGAGACCCATGCAGTACGGCATCCAGGTCCACGACGGTCAGGGACGTTTCGAGACGGGGATCGGCCTCAATGGCGCAGGGCAGGTCGGTCTGGATATTGCCGGCGATTATGAGACTGGCGTCCACACCCACGACAACGATATTCGGCTCAACGAGGGGGCTTGTGTGGTGCTCGATGGGGAGGGCCGTATACGGCTTCGCTACCGCTCCGGCCGCATCGAGTTCCTCAACGGCGACCGCTGCTTTGCCCACCTGGATGTGAACGCTGAGGACCACGCGCTGTAGGCCGCACAGTGAGATCAGCTTCGCTCCCCCGCCTGAGATGGGGGCCTGGGCCGCCCAAGACCGTTGCGATGGCACGCCTGGGTGCCTGTGGCCGAGATGCAGGTCAGCGGCGGCGCGGCGCGGAAATGAGCCGGTGTTGCGCCAGCAAGTGGTGCTGTCAGACTGGCTAGAGCCTCGGGGACGCCGCTGTGAGAACCCTCTTTGCCGCCAGCTTCGTGGTCCTGGTGGTGCTCTCGCTCATCGCTCAGGCCACCAAACCCACCCGGGACCTGGGCGGGCGGCTACGTCTGGTCTGGACGACCGACGACAACCCTGCTCGTCAGGAGCAGATCGCCATCTTCGACCGGCAGTTTCCGCACCTCAAGCTGACCATCGACCCCAACAACAACGATCAGAGCAAGATCATCGTCCAGACGATGGCGGGCATCGGTCCAGACATCATTGACTGCTACGACCGCCGCCAACTCCACACCTACTACCAGGCGGGGATCTTGCAGGACATCACGGAATGGGCGCGGGAGGTGGGCACCACCCCGGAGATTTGCTGGGAGGCGGCCCGGGAGAACATGATGATCGAGGGACGTCAGTATGGCTTCCCCACCAATCCGGGGCCATGGGTGATCTTCTATAACAAGGATATCTTCGACCGGTGCGGAGTACCCTACCCCAAAGACGACTGGACCTGGGACGACTTCGTGGCGACCGCTCGCCGTCTGACCACCAGGAACCCGGACGGGCGACGCAACGAGACCTTTGGCTGCATGGGCTACGACCTGATGGAAGCCATCTGGCAGAACGGAGGGAGTTTCTATTCGGCTGATGGCACCCATTGCACCCTGGGCGAGCCCGCCGCCATCGAGGCCGCGCAGTGGCTGATGGACCTGCAGTTCGTCCACCACTGTGCCCCCAGCCCAAGCGAGGAGGAGGCGATGGCGGCCGCTGGCGGCTGGGGCCAGGGCATCATCACCCTGTTCTCCGCGCAGCGGCTGGGGATGATCCGCTACGGACGATGGGGACTGATCGTCTGGCGGAAGGACCCCAAGCTGCGCATTGGCGTGGCCCCTCTGCCGCGAGGCAAGCAGCGTGCCACGACCTTCGTCACGCGCATCAGCGTCCTGAACAAGAAGAGCCCCTACGTTCGCGAGGCTTTCAACTTCATCAAGTTCCTGGCCAGCGAGGAGTATGGGAACCAGATCAACGACAGCGCTGACAACCTCGCGCCGGTGCGACGACTGTGCGAGACGGATCGGTTCCTGCACAACCCCAGGTACCCCCAGGAGGACTACAACGAGGTATTCCGCAGCGAGATGAAGTATGCCCGCAGCGTAGAGCTGAGCAAGTTCATCAATCCCTACGTAGCTCACCGCATCTTCCAGCGACACTTGGACCTGATGCGGAACCGACAGGAGACGCCGGAAGTTGCCATGAAGACGGCGGCTGCCGAGATAGATCGGGAGATGCTGGTCTTCGTGAGCAAGCGCCCCGCGCTGCAGCGGGAGTACGAGCGGCTGACTGGCCGTGCAGTAGCGTTGCCCTGATAGCCCAGTTCAGGCCGCTGATGCTGACGAGGACGTCGGTCATGTCAAGACGGGAGAACAATTGGCCGGTGGCGCTGGCCTTCCTGGCCCCCAACTTCCTGGGGTTCCTCGCCTTCATGGCTCTGCCCGTGCTTTTCAGCCTGGTCATGGCCTTCACCAACTGGCAGATGACCGAGGATGCACCCCTGGAGTTCGTCGGGTTCAGCAACTTCGCCGACCTGCTTTCGGACAAACGCTTCTGGGGCTTCTTTGGCAACACGCTCTATCTGATGCTGGGTATCCCCGTCAGCATTGCCGGTTCTCTCTTCCTGGCTGTCATTCTCCACCAGCGGCTCCGGGGCGTGGTGCTGTTTCGGACCATGTTCTACCTGCCTACGATCACCTCGGGTGTGGCGCTGTTCATCCTGTGGAAGGCCATATTCAACCCCGAGTTTGGTCCTCTGAACAACATGCTGAACGCGCTCTTTGACGCCCTTCGCCTGCAAGCCACGGCCCCCGAATGGCTGCTCTCGGTCGCCTGGGCCAAGCCAGCCATCATGATCATGGGCATCTGGACCGCCGTCGGCGGGACCAACATGCTGCTGTACCTGGCCGGGCTTAGCAACGTCCCGCCTGAGCTCTATGAGGCGGCCCAGTTGGACGGCGCCGGAAAGTGGGCCCTGTTTCGGCATGTCACTTGGCCGCAACTGGGGCCGACCACCTTCTTCATCGTGGTCATGAGCGCCATCGGCGGGCTTCAGGGAGGTTTTGAGCAGGCGCGGGTCATGACTGGAGGCGGTCCGGCGGAGTCAACCATCACGCTCGGCTACTACATCTACCAAAAAGGCTTCGAGGAGTACCAGCTAGGCTATGCCTCGACCATCGCGTGGGTTATGTTCATCATCATCTTCGTCATGACGCTGATCAACTGGAAGTTCGGCAGGTCAGCGTTCGCGATGGAAGTTTAGGCCCAAGGGAACCAGACGATGGCCCTGGATTTCACGGATCAGCAGCCGCCTCGCCCCCCGGGAGGTGTCGGCCCCCGCAGCGTCAACGCGATCCTCTGGCGAGGGGCGGGCTATGTCGTGCTGGCTCTGACCGCCCTGACGATGATGCTGCCCTTCCTTTGGATGGTCTCCACCAGCCTCAAGCCGCTGTCGGAAGTGCAGTCAGGCCACTTCCTGCCCCAGGAGTGGCGGCCAGAGAACTACCTGGAAGTCATCACCAAGGTTCCGTTCGGACGCTACTACTTCAACAGCGTTTTCGTTGCGCTCTGGGTCACCTTCGGACAAGTGCTGACCAGCGCTCTGGCCGCCTACGCCTTCTCGCGCCTCCGCTGGGCGTGGCGCGACCGCGTCTTTCTGCTGTACCTGGGCACCCTGATGGTGCCGGGACTGGTTACCCTCATCCCCAACTACTGGGTGCTCACGGAACTGCGCCTCATCAACACCTATACGGTGCTCATCCTGCCGGCTTGTTTCAGTGCGTACGGTACCTTCCTGCTGCGCCAGTTCATGTTGACCATACCAGCGAGTCTGGACGAGTCGGCAGAGATTGATGGCGCCAGTCACTGGTGCATCTTCTGGGACATTGTCATGCCCCTGGCGCGGCCCGGGCTCGTGGTGCTGGCCATCTTCACCTTCATGGGCAACTACCAGTCCTTCTTCTGGCCGCTGGTCATGGTCAAGGACGAGTATCTGCGCACGCTGCCGATTGGCCTCTTGTTCTTTGACAGCTCCTACGGCCGCGAAACCACGCTGCTTATGGCCGCGTCGGTCATGGCTATGCTGCCCCTCATCGCGCTCTTCGTGGTTGGGCAGCGCTTCTTCGTGCGGGGGATCCAGCTCGGGGCCGTCAAGGGCTAGGACCTCTCAGGGCTGTCTGTCGTGTCACGGCACAGCGGCCCTGCTGCTTCTCACCGTCGCAGGATGAGGGCCTCAACCTGGTCTATTGGCACAACAGCGGTGAGGTCGCGTCCCGTCCAGCTTGTCCTGACGGCTGCACCGGAGGACGAGGTGACCCGGCTGACCGCGCCAGAACTCCGAACCACCACCCTTACAGCCGGGAGCCGCTCATAGCCCCAGTTCGCCAGCATCACCACGTCGGCCCTGGGTCCATGAAGCAGTTGGGCCTCGACCATCGGTTCGGACACGGTGAGCGGCGATTGCACCTGCGCCAGCCGGACTGCAGTCAGCAGCACCGCCCGCTGGCTGCTGTCGTACTCGGTGATGGTGTCGGTCGGGACGATCCTGGCGCTCTTGACATAGCCCAGGCCCGGCATGAAGGCAAAGCGCAGCACCGCCCCCTTCCCCACCTTGTTCAGGCTGACCAGGGGTGCCCCCCGGGCATCGCTGGCCAACACCTGGGCCTCGCGCGCGGTCAGCCTCTCGGTGTAGCCGATGACCGGGAAGTGCGCAGCCGGCCAAAGGTCGCTGGCGCGCAACTGGACTTCGCCCCGTGCGCTCTGAGCCGGTATGCCGTAATGCTCGCGATAGTCTCCCGCCGGCTTCTCTACTTCACTGACCTCCACGCCGGCCAAAGCGTTAATGTCAGCCAGGGGTTCGTTGTACTCATCCGCCAGGGCTGCCCCTGCCGACAGGTGCAGTACCCCGCCCTCGCGCACCCAATCGCTGATCCTGGCCGCGGCGGCCCGGGCCAGGTTGCTCTCCGCCACGTACAGCACCCGGTAGTCTCTGAGGAGCCCGCTGGCAATGTCATCCTCACAGACAAAGTCCACCGGCACATGGTCGTGCTGCAGGGCGAGGTAGAGCATCCGCCGCTCCGTCCCCACGGCGGCGTCATCCTGCCAGATCTCGTGGCTCTTGCCCCAAAGAAGGGCCACCTTGGCGGGCTGGACTCGTGCCGGATGGAGGTACTCGTCCACCTTGGCGATCTCCCGAGTGATGCCGCCGATGACCTTCTGCGTTTCGGGGTTGTCCGAGATCATCCCGTCGGCGAAGGAGTAGTAGGGCCCCCAGCAGTAGAAGTGCAGGATCTTCGCGCCATGCATGAGCGCTGACCAGGCGCGCATGGGCATGGTCCGCAAGTGGTTGGCGATGATGTACTGGCCTACCGGCAGGCCACGGGGCCTCGCTGCCGCGCGTAGCAGGTCGGTCGTCACGCCACTGACCTCCGGCCCGAGACTGGTCCAGTCCTCGGACCACATCAGCGTCACCGCACCCAGACGACCATAGAGGAACCAGTCGGGACCCCAGGCCAGAGACCCGATCCAGCCTGAGGTGGGCCCGTTGGTGAAGTTGACCATAGTCAGCATGTGGTCCCCGTAGTGCTTCCGGCAGAGATCACTGGCCAGCTTCACCATCTGAGCATTGGTCCAATCGCGATACTGGATGGACCAGTAATGCAGCCTGCGGCCGTTGGGGTCCGTAGCTGCCTCGCGAGCGATCGGCGCCAGGCCAGCCCATGTTTCCCGCCCGAAATCCGTGGGCGCCAGGCCCTGCTGTTCCAGGTAAGGCCCGAAGCCAGCGAGACACGACGGGCACTCGGCCAGGTGCTTGAGGTCGCTGCTGCCGGGCTCGTCGTAGAGAGTGTTGCGGTAGTGACGTCGCAGCGCCTCCGGGTCCTCTGCCAGCATCTTTGCGGCAAGCTCACGGAAATGCTTGTCGGTCATCTCAGCGTTTCCGGGCGCTGTAGGACACTGCCAAAGCTGATAGGGGAACCAGTCGCTAAGGTATCCCCGGGTCACGCCGTGTTGGCTGGCCGCCTCGAGGCGCCGGCCGTAGACGTGGTTGAAGGAGTTGAGGCCGATGGCGGCCGCGCCGCCCATCTCCCACGCGAGTATCCGCTCCGAACGGTAGGCGTCCTCCCACCCGGTCACGTAGGTTTCCAGTGGCACGAGGGTGGTCGGCAGCGCCGGAAAGCCGAGAGCGCGAGCACGCTCATAGTGTTCACGAGAGAGCTGCGACGCCAGACGCAGAGGCTCGGGGAACTGGCCCAGATCGCCGGGGATGGTAAGGGCGCTGATCTCGCCATCCACATCCTCCGCAAGCTCGACGGCTCCGGCCGGGTCGGGCCGCGTAGTGACCTGATACTGGCCGCGCACCTGCGGTAGTGGCTTACCCTCTGACTGGAAGGCGAACTTCACGGTCGCGATGCGCTTGCCGGTGTCCAGAAACGGGGTTAGCTCCACCCAGGGTGACCACTGTCCCGGCGCGATGGCATCGCCGTCTGGTCCCAGCCCCTGGGCGGTCAGCCAGCCCGGGAACTGGTAGTAGCGCGGCCCACGTGGGGTGTAGACGGTGCAGTTGGCCTTGGCCGCAAGTGGGGGTTCGTCCAGCCGGAAACGCAGGAACACCTGTGGCGCGAAGTCGTGGTAGTCGGGTTCATAGTCCAGCACTGAGGTCAGAAGCACACAGTCCACACGCTGCCTGACGCCGGGCTTGATGATGGACAGCGTCAGTGTCGCCGGACCCGCCACCAGATCGGCCGGCAGCTTCTCCCATGTCTCATCCCAGCCGCTGTTGGTCGGGTTTGCACGGTACTCGCCTGAAAACACCGTCTGACCGTTCTGCGTGATGCTCAGCCCGAAACTGCCCGGGTAGCTCGCGATACTCAGGTAGCGGACCCAGACATGGTACCTGCCGTCAGCCGGAATGACGACGTCGCGACTGGCAGTGCCTGTCCCACCGCCTCCGTTGCCCAGGACCGCATCGCCGGAGGTGGGTGTGTAGACATCATCCGACCAGCCCGCACCTGCTTGCCAGTCGCCATTGGTTGGCGAGAAGCTCTCGCCCTCGACGAACACGGACTGCTGGCGCAGAGATGCGTTGTCCACAACCTCCGCCACAGCGACCGTGCAGACCATCGTCAGCAGGCACAGGTAGAGCCTCATCACTCTCTCCTGAATGGTTGCAGCGGTTGGATGGCTGCTGTAGATGGCAGCGGTTCCCTAACCGGCCGGAATCGCCAGCCCGCCCTGGGCGACATTGTCGGGTGTGAACAGCCGCGTGCCCAGGGTGATGGTCTTCGGCACGGTCTCGCCGCGGAGCACCTTCATGGCCACTTCGATGGCCTCTTTGCCACCAGTCGGGTACTCCAATGTCGCACTGAGAATGCCTTCCTCAACATACTTGACACCCTCGTGCGGCAGAGCATCAATGCCAATGAACTTGATGGTCTTTTCGCGTCCTTTGCCCTCCTGTTTGGCAGCCATGTAGGCGCCGTGGGCACTGGGATCATTGTGCCCATAGACGGCATCAATCTGGGCAAAGCGAGAGAGAGCCGAGTTCATCTCCTTCTGCGCAATAGGCTCCAGCCACTGACAGTCAGCAGAGAAGATGATCTCGATGTCAGAGCCCTTGATGCCCTCCATGAAGCCCTGGTGTCGCTCTCCGGCCGGGGTGGAGGTCTCCAGCCCTTTCAGTTCCACCACTTTGCCCTTGCCACCCAGCAGTTTGACGAGGTGCTTGCCTGCCTCCCGACCGATCAGCACGTTGTCCCCGCCGATGAAGCAGGTGTAGTTATCCCCATCGATCTTGCGGTCCAGGACGATAACGGGGATCCCGGCTTTCATGGCTTCAGCCACCGGCTCGGTTAGCGGCACTGCTTCCTTGGGGCTGATGATGATAAGATCCACGCCCTGGGTGATGAACTCACGGACTTGCGCCTGCTGCTGCTCGGTCTTGTTCTGCGCATCCTTGAAGACCACTTGCAGCTCGGGGTGCTCAGCCGCGGCCCGCTTGATGTCCTCGTTCATCTGCACGCGCCACGGTTCGCCCAGATTGCACTGCGACATGCCGATGGTGAAGCTGTCCTTGGGGCTGGCACCCGGCTCACCCGTGCCGGTGTCGGGCAGCGGTCCGCCGGAGGCGACATCTTCCGTCTTCGCCCTGGGGCTGCACCCCAGCAGGGACACCAGGGCGGCCAACACCATCGTCACTGCTACCACGCGCTTCATCGCCAGACCTCCCTATACTCCAGTTGTCAGCGACCCGTGGCGGCCGCGCCTAACGCCGCCGCGTTTCCTGGATCACCACGGCCAGCACAATGATCAGTCCCTTCGCCAGCAGGCGCTGGGCCTCCTGCCAGCCGATCAGGCTCAGAATCTTGTTGGCATAGCCGACGATGAGGGTTCCCAGGAAGGTCAGCACCATCCCGCCGCGCCCGCCCATGAGGCTCGTACCCCCAATGACCACCGCCGCGATGGCGTCCAGCTCGTAGGTGAAGCCCGCCTCCGGATCGCCGTAGCTGGTGCGACAAGCGTTGCACACCCCGGCCAGTCCAGCCATCAGGCCGCTCAGGCCGTAGGCCAGCGTCTTGGTGAACCCTACAGGAACGCCAGACAGGCGGGCTGCTTCCTCGTTGCCACCGATCGCGTACAGATGTCGCCCGAAACGCGTGTAGTGCACCACCAGCGCCATCACCGCCATGGCGGCCAGAAAACACAGCGTAACCGGGCGTAACCACCCCCCAGCCAGCGGCGCCGTCATCCATCCGAACACCTCAGGCGGCCCTTGCTGCAGCGCGTACCAGGGCCGGGCTCCGTCGGCGATCTTGATGCCTCCGGAGATCCACTTGGCCACGCCGCGAGCCGCGACCATCGTCGCGAGCGTCGCGACAAAGGGCTGCATCCGCAGGCGCGATACCATGAGACCGCTCATGAGGCCACATCCGGTGCCGGCGGCGAGGCTCAGGGCCGCCGCCAGCCAGGGGGCCCAGCCGCGAGCAATCAACAGGTAGGCAAACAGGGTGGCTGACAGGCCCAAAACAGAGCCAACGGAGAGATCAATACCGGCGGTCAGGATGACCAGCGTCATCCCCACCGCCAGCAGGCCATATTCGGCATACTCGAACAGGACGTTGGACTGATTGCCGGGCGACAGGAAGACGTTCTCCCCCGTCTTGAGGTTGTGCGGGCTGACAACGGCGCCCAGCAGGAACACCACCACCAGCGCCACCAGGCCACGCTGCCGCCCAGCAGCAGCCAGGGCCTTTCTCATGCGCGGCCAGGTCGCCAAGGTCCACAACCGCTCAGGCACACCGGGCCTCCTGTACCGCAGCCGCCATCACCCGCTCCTGGGTGGCTTCCGGCCCCGACAGCTCGGCTGTCACTCGCCCGCGGTGGAGCACCACGATGCGGTCTGCCATGGCCAGCAGTTCCGGCAGCTCGGAGGTGATCAGGAGAATGCCCCTGCCCTCTGCTGCGAGGCGGCTCATGAGGTGATAGATCTCGGTCTTGGCGCCCACATCTATGCCTCTGGTGGGCTCATCCAGCAGGAGCACTCGCGGTTGGGCCATGAGCCACTTCGCCAGAGCCACCTTCTGTTGGTTTCCTCCACTGAGCGAGCTGACCTCAACGTCCACCGAGTCGGCTCGGATCGCCAGGTTGCGCACCAAGGGCTGGGCAAGCTGCAACTCCTGCGACCGGCGGATCACGCCCGCCCGGGCGACTCGATCCAGGGAGGCCAGGGTCATGTTGTGCAGGACGGACATGGGGAGCACAAGACCCGTCGCCTTGCGGTCATCGGTCAACAGAGCCAGGCCCTGAGCCATGGCCGCCGCAGGGGAGGTGACAACTGTGTCTTTGCCCCCAATCTGCACTCTGCCGCGTACCCGTCCACCGTAGCGGCCAAAGAGAGCTCCCATGAGCTCACTGGCCCCGGAACCCCGTAGACCGGCCAGCCCCACGATCTCCCCGGCACGCACAGAGAGTGACACGCCATCGAGGATCCGGCGCCCACCGCCGTGTTCGCTGTCCAGGGTGAGCCCCTCTACCCGCAGGACCTCCGCCCCCGGCTTCACTCTCGCCTTGGGGAAAAACTGCTCTATCCGGCGCCCCACCATCCACTGGATGAGCTCCTCCCTGGGTAGCTCTGACACTGCCGCTGTCCCAATCCGTTCGCCGTCGCGCAGCACGGTGACCCGGTCGCACAGCTCGTAAATCTCCTCCATCTTGTGGGAGATGTAGATGACAGTGACTCCCCGTGCGCGCAGGTCACGGATGACTTCGAACAGCTTCGCCGTCTCGGCCTCCTCCAGCGAACTCGTAGGCTCGTCCATGACGATCAAGCTGGCGCTGTGGGACAGAGCCTTGGCTACCTCCACCATTTGCTGGGTACCCAGACTGTAGTCCTCTACCGGGCGAGTGACGTCCACCTCTGTGCTGAGGCTGGCCATCAGGTCCGCAGCCCGGCGGCGCATGAGGCCGACCTTGACCACCCCGAAGCGTCCCCGGGGCTCGTGACCCAGGAAGATATTGCCGGCTACCGAGACACTGGGGATGAGGCTGAGCTCCTGGTGGATCATGGCGATCCCGGCCGCCAGAGCCGCCTGTGGAGTGGGCAGACGGACCTCTTCCCCCCGCCAGGCGATGCTGCCCGCGTCAGGCGCCAGGGCCCCACTGAGGATGCGCATTAGCGTGGACTTGCCGGCGCCGTTCTCTCCCACCAGACCATGGATCTCGCCTTCGGCTATCTCCAGGTCCACACCCCGCAGGGCCGTGGTCCCGCCGAAGGCCTTGCGGATGCCACGCATGGATAGCAGCGGACGCCGTGGTGTCGGGGTGTCGGAGCTCTCTCGCATGGACATGGTTGGGCGTCTCCCGCTCATCCCCCGCGGTGTCCGTTCCACACCGCCTCCCCCCATCCCTGCCCAAGCAAAGAGCCGGCGGTAGCGCCGGCTCAGATGGTCGCAGAGAGCGACTGACCTACCCCAGCAGGCCCCGCTGGATCATCTTCTCCGCGATCTGCACAACATTGGTAGCTGCGCCCTTGCGCAGGTTGTCGGCCACGACCCACATATTCAGGCAGTTGGGTCGTGAGTGGTCGTCGCGTATCCGTCCGACAAGCGTCATGTCCTTCCAGGGGTCCTTAAGAATGTCGGCCTGCGTCGGGTACTGACGCTCCGTGACCTCCCAGTGGTTAGCCCAGGGCTTTCGCTTGCGCTCCTTCTTGGCCAGTTCAGCCAGTCGGTCGGGATCCTGGGTCGGGCCATCGATCACCACCACACCCTCGGCCTGCGACGGATCACTGAGAATCTCCAGGGCCTTTCCGGCATCCATGGGGCCTTCAAACTCCACGTTGATGGCCTCGGCGTGCCCGATCTCCACTGGCACCCGCACCGCCGTCGGCGATACCGCTATGTCCGGGTCGCCAAAGATCTTGCGGGTCTCATGCAGCATCTTCATCTCTTCCTTGGTGTAACCATTGTCCAGGAAGGCATCAATGTGCGGCAGGCAGTCGAGAGCGATGGGTCGGGGGAAGATGCTGCGATCACATACCACCTCCCTGCCCTCTATCACGCAGGGCAACTGCGCCCTCAGCTCGTCCTGTGCGGCCGCCCCCCAGCCCGAGACCGACTGGTAGGTGGTGACAACGATGCGCCGGATGCGGGCCACGCGGTGGAGGGGTGCCAGCGCGACCACCATCTGGATCGTCGAGCAGTTAGGGCTGGCGATGAACCGCGTGTCAGGGGTCACGTGGTGCATGTTGACCTCAGGCACCACCAGGGGGATGTCAGGGTAAAGCCGGTAGTCCGAGCCGTTGTCAATGCACCAGGCGCCCGCCTCCAGCGCCACCGATCCCCACTGCACGCTGGCCCCCTTGGCCCCCTCGCGGCCCGCAAAGAAGACCACGTCCACGCCAGCGAAGTGCTCGGCGGCAACCTCCTTCACTTCCACCTCCTCGCCACCCAGCACCTCAGTGCGTGCTTTGGTCGCCATCACCACCGGTTTGTCCGCCAGTGGAAATTCCCGCTCTTTCAGACAGGTGTAGATCCTGTCGCCGACTGGACCGACACCCACGATTGCTGCTCGAATGCCCATCTCTTATTCTCCCATACTCCCGGGGAAGCACTCCCCTATACCTGCGTTCGCCCGATCGTTCACGAGCGCCAGCTAGGCTTCCAGAAGGTGCTCCAGGCCATAGACCAGGCCCGGTTGCTCCCGAACCTTCCGGATTGCCAGCAGTACACCGGGCATGAACGACTCCCGGCTGGTAGTGACGTGCGACACTCTCAGGGTCTCGCCCGGACCGCCGAACAACACGTCCTGGTTCGCGACGTAGCCCTGCATCCGCACGGCGTGGATGTGCACTCCGTTGCCCACCCCACCACGGCACCCCGGGACCCGCTGCAACTCGGTTGGCGGATCGGCGAATCCATTCGGCCGCGCGGCTGCCATCATCTCGGCGGTCTTCACGGCCGTTCCCGACGGCGAGTCCTTCTTGGCCTCGTGATGGTACTCGATGATCTCTGCATACTCAAAGAAGCTGGCGGCCTGGGCGGCAAACTTCATCATCAAGACGGCCCCCAGCGAGAAGTTGGGGGCGATGACTGCCGGTGTGGCTCGACTCTGGCACCATTTGCGCACCAACTGCAGATCCGTGTCACTGAATCCGGTGGTGCCCACGACGCAGGCCACACCCGCCTTGAGAGCAGTCTCCAGGTTGCCCATCACGACCTGGGGCGACGTGAAGTCCACCATAACGTCCGGCGTGAGGTCCTCTAATGCCCCGGCCAGGTGGCCACTGACTTTGAGGTCAGGGTCAGCGCCTGGCACATACTGGGACAGTTCGTGGCCGGCACCCATCGGGTCCACCCCCCCGACGAGCACCATGTCGTCGGCAGCCTGAACGGTCTGGGCCACCAACACTCCCATCTTTCCGCACACTCCGGTGACAAGCACGCGTATCGGTTCCGTCGCTATCACCTCTCGGGTGGAGGTCAGGGGCTGGCGTGGGGTCAGTATATCAATATAACCTTTGACCGTAAAGCCCCTGGGGCGTTCAGTAGCTGAGCTTCGGCGCCTGCGTCAGGACCTCGATCCCCTCTTCGGTCACTAGTATCAGGTCCTCGATCCGCACCCCACCCCAACCCTCCAGGTAGATGCCGGGCTCGATGGTCACCACCATGCCAGGCCGCAGTACGTCCTCGCTGGTGGCAGACACACGCGGAGCCTCGTGGACTTCCAACCCGACCCCGTGCCCCAGCCCGTGGGAGAAGGCATCTCCGTACCCGGCATCCGCGATGACCTGCCGGGCGGCGCTATCAACCTCGCGCGCAGGGACATCCGGTCCAGCAGCCTCCAGGGCAGCCTCCTGGGCTCGCCGCACCAGCCCGTAGATCTCCACGAACTTGGCGTCCGCCTCGCCGCAGAAGTAGGTCCGGGTCAGGTCCGAGCAGTAGCCGCTGTACACGCCACCCACATCAATCTTCAGCATCTCGCCCTCAGCCAACCGTCGGTCTCCGGGAACAGCATGGGGTCGTGCCGCCGACTCGCCCGCCGCGACGATCAGCGGAAAAGCTGGCTTGGTGCCCTCGGCCGCCAGCTCCATCTCCAGGTCCAGCATCATCTCCTGCTCCGTCCGCCCGGGCCGAAGCTGTGCCACGAAGCGCGACAGAGCGCGATCTACCCGGGCCGCAGCCTCACGTATGGCGGCGACCTCGGCCTCCTCCTTCACAAGCCGCTGCTCCTCCACCCAGCGCTTGGTCGGCCGGAGCTCCACACCATTCAGCTTCTCGGTCAGGGTCTGATAGCCGGCATAGGTCAGTGTCTCAGCCTCAAAGGCGGCGCTGCTCACCCGCAAGGCCGCCAGGTGGTCGCAAGCGCCGGCCAGGTGCCCGCGCTCATGGAAAGACGCTTCCACACCCGCTGCCATCTCACCGGCTTCCACCCGGTATCTACCGTCTGTGGAAACCAGGGCTGTGTCCTGTCCGACCACCAACAGCCCCTCGCCGGCAAAGCCGGTCAGGTATCGCACGTTTGCCGCCGAAGCGACCAGCAGGGCGTCAACCTGCTCATCTCGGAGTCGCTCCCGTACGGCCGACAGACGGGAGAGGTAGTTCAATCAGCCCACCTTCTCGATCAGTTCTCTGGCCGCCCGCAAAGCCAGGATGTAGCTCATCCACTGGAAGCCCGATATCTGGCCCACGCAGGCGGGAGCGATGACCGAGTGGTGGCGAAACTCCTCCCGCGCGGCGATGTTGCTCAGGTGGACCTCAATGGCGGGCAAGCGCACCGCCTGGATGGCGTCCCGCAACACCACAGAGGTGTGGGTGTAGCCGGCAGGGTTTACGATGATGGCCTGAGCCCAGCCGATGGCCTGATGGATGGCGTCCACCAGGTCCCCTTCCTGGTTGCTCTGGACGATCCGCACCGTAAGCCCCAGTTGTTTGGCCTCGTCCTCGATAGCCTCGTTGATCTGCGCCAGGGTCTTGTCCCCGTACATGTGGGGTTCCCGGTAGCCAAGCAGGTTGAGGTTGGGTCCATGGAGGACCAGCACGTTTGCCATCGCACCCTCCCGCGTATCAGCAGTTGGCCGGCTCGGACGTGTGCCCTGCGGCAGTCAGCTACGAGCCGACGTAAGCCTCTGCCCAGAGTCTGAGGTTGTTGAGCGCCGCCTCGTCCTCCGCAAGCCACCAGCTTCGCCCGGACGGCCGTTCCGTTGGCAGTTCCCGGACCATGTTCAGCCCCTTCGCCGCCCAATCCTTGGCTTCCTCCCCATCCCCGTTGGCCGCCAGGTCGCTGGCTTCCGCCAGTACGGCCCATGCCTGCAGCCGCCCCCCCTCCGCCATCGTCCCCCCCGTCGGCCATGCTGCCAGCCGTTGCAGCAGCCTGGCCGCGCTCTCAGTGTCTCCAGAGGCCCGCGTGAGTTGCGCCTGTCGGAAGACAGCATGGGCGTCGGACCGCCCGCTGAAGCGCTGTGACAGTTGCTCCGCGATGGCCTGGTTCTCCTCCACGCGCCCGTAGGAGCCCATGCCGGCCTGGGCCAGTTGCCTGTCCACGGCGGACTCCGTGGCAAGAGCCCAGCTAACCACCGCGGCTGCCTTCCCGAAGTGAAGGTCGGCCTCCTCCTGTCGTCCCTCCTCGCGTGCCTGGTCGCCCAGGGCGATCCACGCGTAGCAGTAGGCCGTCTCCACCATCTCCGTCACGGCGGGGCACTGCCCCACGGGCGTATCATAGAGTGCTGCCAGGCGTTCATAGGTGGCGATCGCCTCGGCGTGTCGTCCTGCCCGCTCCAGGGCATCGCCAAGCTGTGCCATCCCGCGCGGGTAGCGGGGATACCACCGCAGCCCCTCCTGCGCCGCGGCCACTGCCGATGCTGTATCTCCTGCCTCGGCATAGAGACGCGAGAGGGCCACGTAGTTGACAGCCTCGGATGGCTGCAGACGCGTGGCTGCCAGCCGTGCCTCTATGGCCCGGGCCTGTAGGTCGTCCTGACCTGCCTGCGCCAGGGCCTCCAACACCTTGGAGCGCTGAACCTGGGACCGTGCCTGCAGCGGGCTCCAGGTCGCGGCTTCCTCGTAAGCCTTCAGCGCCGCCTGATAGGCCCCCCGCGCCACGAGGCGGTCTCCCCGGCTCACCAGCGCTTCTCCACGCCCCATCGCGAAGACCCAGGCCAACAGTAGTCCCCCAAACACAATGGCCGCCCAGGCGCTGGCTCGTGGCCGCGACGGGGGCGCCGGCGTCGCCTCGTCTGACACGGGGGCCTCCTCGGTGCCCATACCGAGAGCCAACCCCGCCAGGGCGAAGAACGCAGCTCCCACCGCCGGCACGTACCACGCGTAGTCCACCAGGGCCTGCAGGGACGACGCCAGCAGCGCCGCGATGGCCGCAACACCCACCAGTCCGGAGAGCAGGCTCGGTCGCCCGCGAGCCAGTCCGCGGCCCAGTCGCATCACCACGAGCACACCCCAGACCAGCCCGGCCACCAGGGCGGGCACCCCGCACTCGGCGGCCAGTTGCAGAAAGCTCTGGTGCGCCTGACGCGTGTAGCCGGCGACGGCGTACCGTGGGAAGGACCACTCGAAAGTCCCTGCGCCATGACCCAGCCACGGTTTGGCCTTGATCATCTCTGCACTGCCTTGCCACGTGTACCAGCGAAACCGCATCGAATGGTTTTGCCAGCCGAAGGCGCTGACCAGGCGCACCCGTATGGGCGGAAGCATAAGCGCGGCAGCCACCATCAGACCGGCTCCGGCCAGGGCCAGGCCGCGTACAAGCCAAGGCCGCCGCGTGAGGCTTGCTGCCAGGACACCGAAGAGCGTACCGGCCACGATGGTTGCCCCGAGAGCCGCCTTCGAGCCGGTCAGGAGCAATGCAGCCAGCATCAGCAACAGGGCGAAAGCCGCGGCGATCTCCGGATAGCGCGGTGCTGCAGCCTCCGCTGCGCTGACGGCCGCAGGTTCACGACGGGCTTTGCGGCGCGTTTCACCGCCCCCGTGCCGCGGGTCGCTCCTCCGCGCCGGGCTGGCGGCTGTTGGCCTGGCTGCCGGGAGTGTCGCCGACCGGGCCCGCGTCTGGGCCCCGAATAGCATGGCGGCGGCCGGGAACACCGTTAGCAGCAGGTATCCGGCCAGGCAGTTGGGGTTGTAGAAGGTCGAGAAAATGCGCCACTCTGGCTGATCGAGAAAGAAGACGGTGCGTACGTACTCCCGTATCCCCCAGATGGAGACCAGCGCGCCGCCGGCCACGAGCCCCCAGAGCGCCCGCCGCTGCCAATCCCTCTCGTGCAGCCCGTACCGTGCCAGCCAGAAGAGCGTGATGGCCGCGACCACGCGGGCGGCATACACCAGGCTGGCAAACACGTATACCGACACCGCTACCGAGGCGATCTGGAGCAGGGCAAAGGCCAGGAGAGCCCAGTCGCAGGCGTCCAGCCTGCGGCCAGGTCTGGCCCTGCCATTGAGCGCCATCGCCACGCCGGTCAGCATCAGCAGGGCTGCTGCCCAGCCCACCAGAAGCAGGCTGTGGGACACAAACATCCGTCCCGCCAACACGGGGAGGAGTGCCAGTCCCACCACGAAGGTCCAACCGCGTGCTGCCGAGAGGGCGCTGGTCATGCCCGGCGCCTCCGCTGGGGGTCCTTGAGATTGTCGCGCCAGTTGGCCAGGTGAAAGGCCGCAATGAGCAGGCCAGCCCGAAGCCATACTCCGGCCGTAACCGCCACCTTGGCGAGCCGCGACCGAGCCAGGTGCTTGGCATACAGCCGCTGCATGCTGCGATGGGTGCGGATGATGGTGGGCACGATCGCCTGTGTGGTGCTGCGCCCGATGGCATGAGTGATAGCCGGCTGTGGCGTGTACAGCACCTTCCAGCCCGCCTGGTGCATGCGGAAGCAGTAGTCCACGTCTTCTGACCCCCAGTAGAAACCCTCGTCCAGTGGGCCTACCTGTTCCCAGGCGGCTCGCCGGATGAGCATGCAGGCCCCGGATACCCAGTCCACTTCGCGCGGGCTCTGGTGGTCCCAGTCCGACATCAGATACTCGCGAGTGGATGCCGCATGGGGCAGCAGATGCTCCAGGAAGGTATGTCGGATGATGGCCGCGCGAACCGTAGGGAAGCGCCGGCAGGAAGCCTGCAGGGTACCGTCGGCGTTCAGCAGTCGCGGCCCGATCACACCGGCCTCCGGATGCTCGTCGGCAAACGCCAGCAACCGCGAGATAGCACCGGGGGGTACTACCGTATCGGGGTTCAGCATCAGCATGTACTCGCCCGCAGCGACCGCCAAGCCCTGGTTGTTGGCGGCAGCAAAGCCACGGTTCTCCGAGTTAGCAATGACGCGGACCTTCTGATAGCGCTGTAGCATGGTCAGGGTATCGTCATGGGACGCGTTGTCCACCACGATGATCTCGCAGTCCACCTCATCGTTGCTGCGCAATGAGTCCAGGCAGGCCGCCAGGTCCTCACTGACGTTCCAGCTCACGATGACGATTGATAACCTGGGCTGCCCAGTCAAAGCGCAGGTCTCCGGTACATCAGCGCAGGCCAGATCGTTCGCAGCGGCGAACCGCCCTGGGCTATGCGGATATGGTAGTCAGCGGCCTTTTCCCGCCCCACCCGACTTGTGGTCATGGCGCTCAGGTTGGCAGCCCTGGTCCCAGGCTCTGCGCAAGACGAGGAGGGAAGCCTGGCTGGCACCATTGCTCCTGGGAAGCAGGACGTTGGCCCCTTGCGCCGCGGTCCGGCGAAACCGCCCGCAACCGCTTGGAGGAAGTGTAAGCCATTGAAACCAAACCATTTTCTCGTCAGTTGCCTGGCGCTGACACTCCTGACCCACGCCCCATCAGTTGCCCAGACCGCCGGCGCTGCCACCTTGTGTCTGACCGACTTCGGTGCTGACGCCACCGGCCAACGCGACTCGGCGCCAGCCTTCGCGCGCCTCATGCGCACCAGCGCGGCCAGCCGTCATCTGCAAGTCGCCATCCCGCCCGGGCGTTTCCGGCTCGCCTCACGTGTTGTCCTGCGTCTCTCGGGCAATGAAACGAACCTGGGTCTCACGATCACGGGCGCCGGTGAAGACACCAGTGAACTCCTCGTGGACAACACGGACGGAGGGCTGCTGATCCACGGCGAGGCCATCAACCGGTTGTCCGTGACGGTCCGGGACCTGTCGTTGGTCGCCGTCCGCGACGGTGCTGGCACAGCCGTCGAGTTCAGCGTACCAAACCCCGGCGACCACCACAGCCGCCAGTTCACCGCACAGAACCTGCTGGTACGTGGCGAACGCTTTGACCGTGGCTACTTCCGACACGGTCTCACCGTTCGCAACGCCTGGTACCCTCGCCTGGACAATGTCAAGGTGACGGACCGCTACGGGCCCGACGTCGCTGGCCTGCTCGACGGCGAACGCATGGAGTGCGCGCTGCTCCTCGAGGATTGCTACAGCCCTCTCATCACCGGCTGCTATGTCTGGGGGGCCATGACCGGTCTGACGCACCGGGCCGTGCGCAGCAGCCCCGAGGATGGCATTGTGGCCGATTCCTACTTTGCCGGCTGCGCGCGCGGCATCTTCGTGGCCCCCTGTCCTGACCCATCACGCTGGGAAGAGCCTGCCTTCCACATCCGCGGTTGCCACATCAACTACCGCGACGTCGGCATTATCCTGCAGGGTGTCCGCCAGGCGTTCATCACCGAGTGCCTGCTGTATTGCCACGACTGGCAGGGCTCTGCCTGGCAACCCGGCCCCCCTCGCGACCTCGCTCCGGTGGACGTTGATCTGGCCTACGCCTCCGACGTCATCGTGGCCAACTGCATCTTCACAGAGCCCTCGAATCCCCGGCGCATCGCCGTGCGCATTGGCGCGGACTCTGGCCACGTAATGGTCCGGGGCAATCAGTTCAACCTCGAGGGTACAGCCATCCGCAACGAGTCTTCGCTGCCCAGCTACGCGACAGGTAACATCTTCGGCGGACGCCGCGACTTCTCGGGCGGGCTGAAGCGCTACGACGACCTCACGGGCAGTCTCATCGGGACGGCCCCCCAATGAGTGCCTCAACTGACCGGGTCCTCGGCCTCATCAATGAGCATGGTGGGGATTCCGTCCCGGATCGGGTAGCGTTTGCCACAACCGCCGCAGACGATCCGGTCACCCTCCTGGGTCACGGGCCCCTTGCAGGCGGGACAGGCCAGGATCTCCATCAACTTCGGGTCCAGGGCCGTGCTATCCGTCTCTCGTTTCTCGGTCATGCTTCGCCCTTACCTCCTCCGATCGCGTGCGCCAGGAGTCTTGCCCAGAGCCCAACCTTCAGCAGCCCTACGGTCAGGCTGTAGGCAAACGGGTTGAGTCTCCCCTGGTAGTGCTTACGGTAATAGGCCACGAACGCCCGGTGCGACTCCACGATCATCTCTCGCCGCACCTGCCGGGTGGCGGCACCACCATGGTGCACCATCTCGGCCGCGGGGGTGAACCAGACCTCCCAGCCCGCGTCCCACAGTCTCCGGCACAGGTCTACGTCGTTGAAGAACATCGGAAACTGCTCATCGAACATTCCGACCTGGTCCAGGGCTGCTCCCCGCAGCAGCAGAGCCGAGGCCATGGGCTGATCCACCGGGCGCTCGCTGTCGTAGTCCCACCAGCCCATCCGGTAGGCCCCAAAGACCGGATGGTGCGGCCAAAGCCGGCTCAGTCCCAGGGCCTCCCACAAGACGGCAGAGGGGGCGGGAAAGGTCCGGCAGCTTCGCTGGACCGTTCCGTCGGGCTCTCGCAGTCGTGGCGCCACCGCCCCGGCGTGCGGATGCTGCTCCAGGAAACCCAGCAGTGTGGTCAGACTCCCGGGTGGCACGACGATGTCAGGGTTCAGCAACAGCTTCTGCGCCGCTCTCGAGAGCCGCAAAGCCTGGTTGTTGGCCGCCGCGTAGTACCGGTTCTGTTCGTTGGCGATCAGCTTGGCCTGCGGATGACGCTCCCGAACCATATCCGGACTGCCGTCAGTCGAGGCGTTGTCCACGACGATGACTTCCAACTCCAGGCCGCCTGCATTGTCCCGCAGGCTGTTCAAGCACGCGTCCAGCAGATCCCGCGTGTTCCAGTTCACGATGCAGACCGAGAGGTCCGGGTTCACGCGCTCTGGTCTCCCGCCAGGCTGTCGTCCAGGGCTGCGTTGTGCTTAAGGATGGCGTCGCAGATCTCTCGCATGGCTCCGCGCCCCCCGGGAGCGGTCGTCACGCCGTCGGCCTGCGCGCGTACCTCGTCCACCGCATCGGCAGGGGCCAGGAACGTCCCTACCAGGTCACGTACGGCCAGGTCCAGGAGGTCATCGCCAACGAAGACCACCTGTTCAGGCCGCAGGTCCCACTTCTCCATCATGCCCTGCAGGCACTCCCGCTTGTCCCTGACACCGACGCACACCTCGGTGACCCGCAGCCGCTCACCGCGAACCTGCCCGATCTCCGAAGTGTCGGTGGTGATGAAGACGATCCGAACACCACTGTCCCGCAGCCGAGCCAGTCCGTAGCCGTCCTTCACATCGAACCGCTTCAGCATCTGGCCGTCGGCGCCCCAGTACATGCCTCCGTCAGTCAGTACGCCGTCTACGTCGGTCGCCAGCAACTCAATCCGCGGTCTGCCCGCCAGGACGTCTCTCAAGGCTGTACTCCTTCAGTCCGGTCGGGCCAGCGCGGGCCAGGGAAGACCCAGGTCAGAGGCGCGCCCCCCAGCTCCTCCACGTAAAGCGCCCCTCCCACGGCCACCAGCCCGCGGGCTTCTGGCCCCCACTCTGTGGGCTTGTTCACCACGACACACAGGTCAGCCTGCTGGAGGGCCTCGGGCCCGCCGGTCAGTTCGAGGTCAGGTCTCAGCATCCCAAAGCCCTGGTACATGGCCATGCTGCTGACAAAGCCCGGCACGTTGATCCACACCTTCGCCCCCTGGGGTGCATGCTGGTTCAGCCAGGGCAGGGCGGCGGCATAGGTCTCACCCCAGTAGGTCGCCTCCATGCCCCGCTCCACAGCACCCCGGGTCCCGCCGATCAGGGCATTGTAATACGACAGACCATAGGGGTGGGTCCACGCAGTGGCAGCCAGCATCGGCAGCAGCGCCAAGACCATCAACACCATTACGCGTGGTCTTTCCTCCTCAAGGCTGCTGGCAAGGGGTCGAACCGCCGCCCGCGCCAGCCAGCCGAAGCCCGCCGCCGCCAGCACCATCAGTGGCGGGAAGACCGGCAGGAACAGCCGCACGCCATTATACTTCGGCGAGCCGGGCAGCGAACCGGGCAGGATGTGCATGAGAAACGCCCAGGCCATCAGCGCCAGTGCGGCGCGACGCAGCCCAACCAGGGACTCAGACCAGTCACCCGCCGGTTCGCCCTCGGGTCTGCCGCGGCCAGCAAGCCCTGCCACGGCCAGGACCAGCACCAGCGGCGGCGTGGTGATAGCTGTCATCACGAGAGGGTAGTGCCACGGGGCCCGGGCGTAGACGTGCCCGAAGTAGGTCACCTGGACCGGATAGTGCTTGCCAAAGAAGGACAGGTAACGGCCCAAATGCTGCAGAGGCTCCACCCACAGCCAGGGCCACGAGCCCACGAAGATGGCGGTGCCGAGACCCACCATGCTGACCAGTGCCGGCAGGACGGCCTGGCGGCGGTACAACGCCAGCCACGGGAGCACGATAGCTGGCACGAAAAGCCCATTGACCTTGGTAGCCACGGCGGCCCCGAAACAGAGGCCCAGCAGCACCAGCCAGAAGCCGGGGCGGTCGCTCAGGTACAGACGCCTGTCGGCGGGCGGCTCGGCCCCGAGCTTCCGCGCGTACTGATAAGCCGCGGCGACTGCCAGAAACGACCAGGCCATCACCGGTGCGTCCTGGGCCAGCAGATGGCAATCCGCAAAGACGCGGGGCATCAGCAGCAAGCCGATGGCCGCAAAGAGCGCCTCGGTCCGTCGCCAGACCCCCGCCACGAAGGCGTAGAGGGCAGCGACCAGGACCGCGGCGACGAGCACCGTCGCGGTGCGCATGGCCGCCAGTGGCGGGAGCCAGGCCGCTGACAGAAACATCGCAGGCCCCGCGATGAGCTTCATGAGGCCTGGCTGTTCATCCCCGGTGGCGTCCCAGAGCCGCAGGATGGTCTCGGCGCGAAGGGCCAACCCTGGGGATTTGCACAGCAGTGAGAGCCACTCGGCGGCCCGCATGGCCCGCGACATGTACACCGGCTCGTCATAGGAGAGACCATAGTCCCCCGCCGTGAGCGCGAGGATGACAAACGTCGCCAGAGCAAGCAGCGCCGCTGTGCGCCGGTTCAATAGCTGACGGCCTCGCTGGCCCTCGGGAGGAATCATCGTCTCATGCGCCCCAGCGTCCACGTTCCGGCCAGCGCCAGCACCGCCACGCACGTCAGGAAGGCGCCGACCAGGAAACTGCTCGGGTAGTAGACAAACTCAACCGTGCGGGCCTGCCCCTCGGCTTTCACGCTCCGCAGCAGCCCGTTGGCGACAGCGATCGGGCGTTCGTGCCCGTCGAGGTAGGCTTTCCAGCCGGGGTAGCAGGTGTCGGCCAGCAGAATCGTCTTCTGGGCAGCAATCTCACCCTCGATCTGCACGCGGTTGGCTTCGTAACGCGTAATGGTCAGTGGCTGTGCCGGCTGCGCCCGGTCGCCGTCACGGAGAGAAGCCCGCGGCCAGACTTCGTCGTTCTCGTAGACATTGCACTCCGCAGCCAGCACCTTTCGCCAGCCGGGTGCGCGAGACAGGTCGCGCGAGGTCACGAGGTACTTGCAGTTGAGCATGTCCAGCACCGGTGAAGCCGGATCAGGGCTGCCGGTATCGTCCTGTGGCACCGTGCGCCACAGACTGCTGTAGCCCTCAAACACCAGCGAGTCCGACCCCTGCACATCCTGCAGGCCAAAGGCCATGGGTAGGTTGGGCGACATGCGGTCCATCGGTCCACCATCCCCGACCAGGGAGGTCATGCGAAAGACGCTGGGGTCGTCCCGCAACAGGTCAATGACCCTGGTCGGCACATGCAGGTACTTGGCCGGGACCTCCGGTGTCAGGTGCGCAGCGAAAGCCAGCAAGTCAACCGCTATCACCGCCAGCAGGACGGCGACACCCAGGCGGACCCGCTGCGCGATTAGGGCCATGGTCCCCGCCGCCGCCGCGATCAGCACCAGGCAGCGAGCCAGTTGGTGCAGCGTATAGGCCCCGATGCCGGGCAGCGCCTGTTCCATGGCGCCCGTCAGCAGCCATATCCACACTCCCCCCACTGAGGCCGCGGCCGCGGCGAGGCCCCCCAGAACCGCCGCCAGACGCTTCACCCGCCCCGCCTCACCGCTCTCAGCTTGCCGGACCAGAGCCTCGCAACCCATGCCCGCCAGGACGGCGCCAGCGAAGCAGCAAAGTACAACACTGCGGGAGATGCCGGGTAGCTGACGGGCTGGTGGCACCAGCACATAGACAACCCAGTAGACCGCGGTACCCCAGGCCAGGCTCAGACCCGCCAGCCACACCGCTGCCCAGAAACCGGTCTGAGCTGACCGTGTCTTCCGCCAGGCCACGGCTGGACCCATCAGCAGCAGTGGAGCCACCCCATAGTACCACACGGTCTCGACGTACTCCCGGTGGGTCGGTGAGAGCACCCACCCCCAGAAGTTGTAGTCCACAGGATTGCCTAGCAGGTTGGGCATCAGCCCGGTCAGGAGCTGGGCCGGGACCATCCGGTTGGCTACCAGGTCGGCGAACTCTTGCCCGGCCTTCCTGGGGTTCATGCCCACCAGCTCAAGCACGGGCAGGAGCTGGATGGCGGCCAGCATGACACCCGCCGCCAGCGCGAAGATGCCGTACCCGAGAACTGACGGCCAGGCGGCAGAGCCGCTCGCACCCCGCCATGAGGCAACGGTGCGGAACGCCACATAGGCGCCGAAGATGATGAGCACCAGCATGGACACATGCAGGTGGCCGGCCAGAAACTGCATGCCGATGGCAAGGCCGCAGGTGGCGGCCCACCCTGGACTTCGTCGGCGCACCGCCAGCTCATAGGACCATAGCATCAGCGGCAGCCACATCGGTACTGCGCGTACTGTGGGCAGCAGGAGCCAGCCCGCCACGAAACCGCTCATGGTGAAGGGCACTGCGCCCGCTAGGGCGGAGCTGCGCCGCAGACCCAGCAGGCGCAGGAAGGCATACATGAAGCTTCCGCCCATCGTGAGCGACAGCAGCGCGGCCCAACCGAAGGCCCGCTCGGCGGGCATCAGAGCAAACAACCAGGTCTCCGGGTAGAAGACGGCCGACTGGTTGTTGGCGACAAACGGTGCGCCGCAGAACATGTGGGGGTTCCAGAGGGGGATCTCCCCCGCCCGCAACCGCTCGCCCGCGAACTTGCGCCAGGGATAGTGTTGCTGAATGGCGTCCAGGAAGGGCATCTGCACCCGCCGAAAGCCCATCTCGCGGGCGTGTGCCTTCCAGGGCTGCATCACCATCAGCATGTCCGCCGGGGTCAGCACCCGGCCCCCGAGGGTCACTGGCCAGAGCCATGCCAGCATCAGCAACCCGATGAAGCCCACCGCCTGCAGTTCGCGCAGAAAGCTGGCCCGACGGCTCTCAGGGGTCACCGTGCTCCTCCCGACCATCGGGGCACGCGGTAGATCGTCACCGGTCCAGAATCGTAGACCACCTGCAGTACCTTGCTCGCCGCTGCCTTCCATGCCGCAACGCCCAGTTCACCTGACTCGTGGCCGCCCGCCGTCATCGCCTGTTCCCAGGGGCCGTAGTATACCATTGTCACGGGGTACTCTCGCAGCAGGCGCAGCAGGTCCTCCCCTGACGTGGGCCGGAAGGCTGTGTCAACGAGCGCCAGGTTGTCGCCGAAACGAGCCAACCTCACCCCTGGATCACGACCCAGCCGCTCCCAGGTGCGAAGAGGAGCGTGGGGCGGAACGTAGTGGCCGCTGTCAACAAGCGCCAACGTCTCCGCCCAGTGGCCCACCCAGGGCCGCCCGGGGCCATAGGTCGGCAGGTAACTACCGGCAAAGCTTGACGAGAGCACCACGTCGTCCGGTGTGGTATTCTGCCCCAGCCAGGCCAGAGCCTTTGCCTCGCCGTTGTCGAGGAACAGCGGCGGCTGGAGCACGCGAGCCAGATTGGCGTTATTGTTCCGTACTTGTCCCAGACACTGTGCCACAAAGAAAGCATTGGAGGGCATACAGGCCACACCGACGGCCACGACAGTCAGAGCCGTGCGCTCCTTTGCCTCTCGGAGGCGTCCGGACCTGCGCAGACCCCTGGTTAGCCACTCCGTAAGCCCAGCCACGGCCACGCCGGCCAGAATGCACAACGGCAGATGCAAGCCCTCCACCATCTTGCGCTGGAAGGAAACGGGAATCAGCAACACCAGGCTGTTGCCGAGCGCCCAGCAGATCGGGAGGGTGGACACGGCTGCATCGTGGCCTACCTGGCGCAGTCTGGGGAGCAGCGCGAAGATCGCTCCCCCCAGGGCCAGCAGCCCGATGAGCCCGTATCCCGCCGCGTAGTCCAAAAACCGAAAGGCCGGCGTCGGTGTCAAGCCCTTCGCCATGAAGGCCGGGTCGGCCTTAGCGGCGTATACGGCCCAGATCACCGATGGCACACTGATGGCCACGATCGTCGCATAGTGGCGAACGACCACCCCCCAGTGGGCGGTCCCACTCCAGAGCCTTGCAGCCAACCACAGCACCAGCGCGAGGTGGACGGCGAAGACGTTGTACGTGTGGATGTTACCGAGGATGAGAAGCAGTAGTCCGCTGGCAACGGCGGCCCGCCCGCTGTTCTCTGTCACTGCCCTGGCGCTGAGGCGCAGCACCTGGCACATGAGCCCCATGGCCGTGACAAACAGACCGTTCAGCAGGAGCGAGGGGAAGGTGACCGCTTCGGGCTGAACCTGCCAGTCCAGGCCCACATCCACCGGGCGGAGCCCCCCGGCGCCATCGGTCAGCACGGCCAGCCAGCCGAGACCGGACCCGAAAGAGGCAAGGCCCAGGGTCATCCAGCGTGCCACCAGGTTGCGGGTGACACTTGCAGTGAGCAGGTAGAGGCTCCACAGAAGAAACACGCCTCCTGCCAACCGCAACGCATGGAACACAACGGGCCCAGAAAGGCCCGTGAGGGCGCTCAGGCGCCCGGCGAGCTGGAAGTAGAGGTTGACGAAACGGGGGTTCTCAGGGGCCAGACAGTACTGATTGCGCAGAAACCATTCGCCCTCTGCTGCCTGTCGTATCCAGGCCAGGTAGACGTTGCCCTCGTCCACTCCCCACAGAAAGCCACCGAAGACGCGGCCTTCAGCGACCCGGAGCGCGTCCAGGTAGGGCAGACAGGTCACGGCCATCACCAAGACCGCCCATAGCAGGACCAGGGTGAGCTCGCGGCGCCCCACTGCCGGTGTCACGCCGCACCTCCCGCCCTGCGGCTGGCAAACCCCACCGCAAACAGCGAGGCCAGCCCCACGAGGCTCAGGAAGGCACCGACGATGACAGTAGCCGGGAAGTACACCATCTCCAGACGGCTCGCACCCGCTGGCACCTCGACGCGGCGTTCAGCAGGGCCACCCCGCCACTCCACCTGTCGGCCGTCGGCATAGGCCCGCCAACCGGGGTAAGGGGCGTCTTTGAGAACCACCGTGAGGGCTCCCTTGTCTGCCACCTCCAGCGTCACTACGTTCAGGCCATCCCGCACGATCCGAAGCGGCTTGAGAGAGCCTGGTCCGGCCTCTGGATAAGGCATCCCGTAGGCCCGCGTTGTGGCCCCCTGCGGCGTGTCCCAGATGACGCAGCCATCGAGTTCCTCAGCCGCGCCGGGCAAGCCGGTGTGTGCCTCGGAGGCTGACACAATGCATGTCACCCGCTCGGACCACGCACGGGCGTTCTCCAGGAGGAGCATGTTGCCATTCGCCGGGGGAGCCGGGTCGGCTCCTTCCACGCGGGCGGCATACTCGCGGTAGACCGCCGGGAAGAGCGAGTCGTAGCCGTCTACACTGCGCAGGCCGTAGGCCGTGCCGGCGTTTGGGGGCAGGACCGCCTCAGTCGGCACTTTGTCCAGCCGCCAGGCGGAGCGGGGGGTGATAGCCAGATAGCGCCCGTTGGCGATCTTCGCTCTCAGCCGTGCAATCAGCGGAGTCTCAGCATATAGCTGGCTCGCCTCGATTCTTGGGTTGAAGCGATGAGCCCAGGGGAGCAATTCCAGGGCCAGCAGCACCATAGCCAGCCCCGCGACGACAGGACCGATGTAGCGGGAGTCTCGCCGCCCCCCCGGTTCTACCCCGGTTGCTCGCCGCTCGCAGGCCCGCAGCAGGGCATCCAGCCCCAGACCTCCGCAAAGCGAGGCGGCCAGTGTCCACACCGAGAGCAGGCGCGAGAAACCGCCGGCCTGCCCCAGCTTGGGCACGCCCCAGTAGAGCAATACGGCGGGAAGCCCCCCCATGGCGCCCCAGAGCGCGAACAGCGCCACAGCCCACAGCGCCCAGGTCAGTCTTCGGCCGCGTCCCCACAGCACCCCGCCAGCGCCCAGCAGCAGCGTTGTCAGGCCGACAAAGCCGCAGTGTTCCGAATAGCTGATGCCGGCGTAGTCGCCGGTCACAGGGCTGCCCAGGAAGTCAGGTTGCACCAGGGTCAGCAACTCCAGAGGCCGCAAGGCACGCTGGTGATGGAAAGCAAAGCCAGCGGCGCTGGGCCCGCCGCCACCGCGGGGTGACAACGCCCCCAGTTCCCAGGTGGGCAGTAACTGCACCAGGGACAGCATCGCCCCGACAGCCACTGCTCCCGCCAGCCAGCCTGCTCGCCGCGGCCGGTACCCGCGCCGCAGAACCAGGGCCCCCACAGCGTAGAGCATGGCGAAGATCCACACATAGGCCGCCACCTGAAGGTGTCCGGCCAGGACCGTCAGGCCCAGGGCCGAGGCCAGCATGAGCGCGCCCCGCGCCGCCTGACCGCGAAAGACCACCTCTATCCCCCACCAAGCCAACGGCAGCCAGACGAAGCTATTGACCAGCGTTGGCAACTCTATCCACGTGACCATGAACCCGCCGAAGGTGAAAGCTGCCGATGAGAACAGCGCCGCCAGTCGCCCGGCACCCAGGGCTCTGCTCAGCCCGAAGACGAAGATGGCCGCCAGGAGATAGTGGAGGGCGGCAGAAACGCCCATCGCCCGCCGCGGGTGGACAGCGAAGTAGAGCCAGTTGGGCGGGTAGAAGAGCGCCGATTGGCCGTTGGCGGCAAAGGGATAGCCGCAGAACTGAAAGGGGTTCCACAGGGGCAGCTCACCGTTTCGGGCCGCCTGGTGCGTCAACAGACGCCACGGGTAGAACTGGGCCACGCTATCCCAAAGAAGCGAATCCCACTGCCTCGCGCTCTGGGCGGACGGCGCGCTCGCCGACCACGGCCGCATCCGCTGCTGATAGGCGCCGGCTACCGGTACCTTGCCACCTATCAGGCAGTCGCCCCAAAACACCCCCACGGCTACTGCAAGTAAGCCGATGGCGAGGGCGTCGGAGGTTCTTCCGAGTCGGGGCGTCATATTTGCGGCGACCTTCAGGGCCTTGGCACCTGAGTCCGTTGAAGCGTTCTCAGTACAATAGCAAAGAGCCGGCCGCGGCCGGCTCCCGACGGATCTGGACTGTCAAGGGAACTAGCGCGCCACGGGACCTGCAGAGGGCCGTTCGATGGCGGATGGAGCACGACTAGCGGCCGCGGCGTGGCCCCGATAGCTGCAAGCCACGAGGATGACACCAATGCAGATCACCGCCAAGCCGGCCGTCCGCAGCAGTGGCACAGCCTCCCCCAATAGCCTCCAGGACAGGAAGGTGACGACAACGTAGCTCAGCGCGACCATGGGGTAGGCGTAGCTCAGCTCCAGACGCGAAAGAGCCAGCAGGTAGAGAATGGAGCTCAGGCCATAGCATGCGAAGCCGGTGAAGATCAGCGGTGTGAAGATGGACTTGAGGACCACCACCGGCGAGGGCTTGGCGCCAAGTCGGTTCAGCCCAGACTTCAAGGCGATCTGCCCGGCTGCGCCCAGCAAGATGGCCACGACCAGAATGGACATGGCGATGATCATGGTTTTCCGTTTCGTCGGCATAGTGGTGGCCCATGGCCGCGGTCAGTGCCGCGCACGTGGATGCTGAGACGAATCGCCGACGCTACCCGGCGCCACGAAGCGGGGAGCCCATCCGGCCGCTGGGCTCCCCGCGTCACCTCCGCGATAGCACAGACACTATCCCAGCAGTTCGGCGGCCTTGTCCACAGCCGAAGCCGCGTCCGGGGCGTACCCGTCGGCCCCGATCTCGTCAGCATAGTTCTGCGTCACCGGAGCCCCACCGATCATGACCTTCGCGGCGTCCCGGACACCGGCTTCCTTCAGCGCCTCAATGGTGTCCTTCATGGAGGGCATGGTGGTGGTCAGCAGGGCCGAGAGAGCCACAATCTGGGCGCCCTTCTCCTTGACCGCGGCCACGAAGTCCTCGGGCTTCACGTCTACGCCGAGGTCGATGACCTCATAGCCCCCGCCCTCCAGCATCATCGCCACCAGATTCTTGCCGATGTCATGCAGGTCGCCTTTGACCGTGCCAATGACGATGGTGGCCTTGGGCTGCACGCCGCTCTCCGCCAGCAGGGGCTTGATGATGTCCATGCCTGCATGCATGGCCCGGGCCGCGATCAGGACCTCCGGGACATAGAACTCGTTCTTCTTGAACTTGTCGCCCACGACGCTCATGCCGGCGATGAGGCCTTCATTGATGATGACGTCGGCGCCGACACCCTCGTCAACCGCCGCCTGCACCAACCTGGCCACATCGTCACGCTTGCCGTTGATAACGCCCTCTGCAATTCCCTGCAGATCTGCCATGGTACTTCCTCCCAGTCGTGTCTCTGGCGTGTCTATCGCAAACAACTGCGGTGCGCATGCACCTTCGTCGCCTGTGCCGCACACACCTTCACGGCTCCATGAAAAGCATTGTCTCCATGAACGTCTGCTGGAACTCCGGCCTTTGGGCCAGTTCCAGGTGTTGGGCCGTCTGCGCAATGCTGCAGGCGAGTTGGCGCTGCTCCGCAGAGATCAGAGCCATCATCGCCCCCGCGCCCGCGGCGTTACCGACGCCGCGAACTCTGTCGGCCTCAACAGGAGGTAACATGCCAATGCGCAGGGCGCTCTCCGGCCGAATGTGGTTGCCAAAAGCTCCCGCCAGCAGCACCTCCTCCACATCATCCAACTCCAACTCGGCTTCGCGAAGGAGCAACTCCACAGCCGCTCTTACGGCACCCTTCGCCAGTTGTATCTCGCGCACGTCACGCTGTGACAGGTAAACCGGGCGGCCTGTGTGCGCCTCATCGGCCGAGGCCAGCACCATACGCCGCTGGGGGCCCTCTCCTGTCAGCCGGCGAGCCAGACTCGGAGGCAGAGAGTCAAGGGCGTCGTCGCCGACCATGCGCCCCATCATGTCCACGAAGCCCGCCTCCAGCGCTACCGCCATCGCATCAAAGAGACCTGAACCACAGATGCCAACCGGTGGCTGATTGGCGATCGTCGTGATGTGCAGGTCGCCGTCGGGCAGGTCCACCGCCGATATGGCGCCGGGGGCAGCGCGCATTCCCTGCTCGATCTGAGCTCCCTCGAAGGCCGGGCCCGCGGCGCAGGAAGCGCACAGCAGCCGTTCGCCGGTCCATAAGACTACTTCGCCGTTGGTGCCGATGTCAATCGCCAAGACGGGCCGTTTGCGTTCGACCAGACGGGTAGCCAGGATGACACCGACCGTATCCGCCCCTACATACCCGGCGATCACCGGCAAGGTGACCACCCGGCCCTCCGCATGCATGCGAATACCCACATCACCGGGCGCCACCGTCATGCAAGCGGCGTTGACCGGAATGTAAGGGGCTTCGGCGATGTAGCGGGGATCAAGGCCGAGGAACATGTGGTGCATGCAGGTGTTGCCGACCACAGTGATCTCGTAGAGGCGCTCTGGCCCGGCGCCGTAACTCGACAGCGCCTGTCCCAGCACCTGGTTCACCACGCCCGCGGCTTCTCGCTGCAGGCGACCCAGACCATCCGGCGCCGTCTTGGCATACTCGGTGCGGGAGATGACGTCAGCCCCGTGCTGTCCCTGGGGGTTATGCGCGGCGCCGGACCCGATGTGTTCGCCAGTGACCAGGTCCACCAGGTAGGCCACCACCGTCGTCGTGCCGATATCAACGGCAGCGCCAAGGGGGTGCTGGGCCGCCCCCGGCGCCGTAACCTCCAACAGACGCCCCTCACGGGCCGTAACCGCAACACGGAAGTCGTTGTCGCGAAGGACCCGGGGCAGCGCCCACAGCGCCCGCGGCGAAGCCTCCCGGCACGGCAGTACGCCCTGAAGACCGTCGCACAGTCGCTGAAAGTCGCTTCGCTGATCCTGAAGCGAGGGTTTGCTCAGGCTGACCACCGCGTGCTTTACGACGGGGTCGGCCTGAAGGCCCTCCAGCAGGTGGTCCTCCAGCGGCTTCTTGCCCACGACTTCCTGCTCAGGCTGAGCCCATACCTCCACATCGGTCTCAACCAGGGCCTGGCAGGCCAGACGCGTGCCGGAGGCTAGCTCTTCGGGGGAGAGAACAGCGCGCTCCTGCTCCGTTACGGGGCTGCATTGTCCCTTGAGGATCTGAACCTTGCATTTACCGCAGCGGCCGCGTCCCCCGCATGGAGCGCTCAGGGGCAGCCCAGCGCTTACAGCGGCACCCAACAGCAATTCGCCGGCGGGAACCACCGCGGTGGCACCGCCGGGCGCAAAGGTCACCCGGACTTCACTAATCTTCACGGCCGCTCTCCGTCAGACCCGCGGGGCTGTTCTCGGCCCCCTAGTAGTAACGCAACTGATTGCGGGCCTCGTCAGCCTCGCGACTGCTGCCGTCAATCTCGATGACGCGCTCGAAAACTGGTTTGGCCTCGTCAAACATCCCTAACATGGTCTGATGTTTGGCGAGGTCCAGCAGATAGCGCTGGCTGGAAGGATCCAGTTCGGCTGCCTTTTCCAGACAGGCGATGGACTCGTCAAACTCACCCATGTTCATGAGTGTCAGCCCAAGGCCCCACCAGGCCTCTGCTGCCCCCGGGTCGCTGCCCACGATGGACCTGTAAAGACCGTGGGCAGTCTTGTAGTCGCCGTTAACACGACTCGCATGAGCAGCCGCCAGATCGTGGTTCGAGCTCTCGGCCATCGGTGCCCTCCGGGGCAAGACGCTGTCCCGCGGTGCCAGACCATATATGATGATGGCACAGGAAGCATAACCAGAACAAGGCAGAAAGGCAAGCCCGAATCGACTCTCTAGCCTGGCAAGAGAAGGTCGCCCGCCCGTAGGCGCGCCCCCCGCATGTATTCGGCCCCGCTCATCACCCTGCGCCCGCGCGGACGTACAGCAACAAGCTCCACCGCGCCATCACCCGTGGCAACAATTGGGCCAGTTTGTTTCCCGACGTCTACGATTGTACCAGGTATCGCCACCGAATGGAAGTCCGCAACGACACGCACCCGCACGATGCCGAGCGGGTCGGTCCCGACGCGGCAATAGGCTCCTGGCCACGGGTTCAGGGCGCGGACCCGATTGCTGATGCTCAGCGCGCTGTGGCTCCAATCAATGGCGCTGTCAGCCTTGGTCAGGCGTGGAGCCCATGTTGCCTTCTCATGGTCTTGCGGGATGCGAGGGGCTGTGCCCGCCATCACTTGCGGTAGAAGCTCGCGGACCAACTCAACGCCAAGCGCGGTCAGACGAGCGGTGAGTGTCGCCGCATCGTCATCGGCGCCAATGGTGAGCCGGCGCTGGCCCACGATATCCCCAGCATCGAGTTCGACCGCGAGGTGCTGCAGGGTGACACCCGTTTCTGTGAGACCTTCCAGCAGCGCATGCTGCACAGGGGCGGCCCCGCGAAGCTTCGGCAACAGGGAGTAGTGCACGTTGAGGGCTGCCACCCTCGGCAGACTCAGAAACTCAGGGCAGAGTATCTGCCCGAAAGCCACCACCAGGACGATGTCAGGCTCCAGGGCTCCCAGTTCGGCGATCAGCGCCGGGTTGCGGCATGTCGCGGGCTGAAAGAGCCGCAAGCACCGCGCCTGCGCCGCGAGCTTGACAGGCGGCGGGCAAAGCCGGCGCCCGCGGCCCGCGGGCCGGTCAGGCTGCGTGACGACTGCCACGATCTCTCCGCCCGCCTGCTCAATGGCAGGCAGATAGGGACAACTGCATTCCGGGGTACCCAGGAAGATGACCCTCAAGGCCCTTCCCCCGCCGGGTCTGGCTCGGCGCTTTTCGCCTCTTGCTCCGCCTGGCGGCGACGCAGACGCTCAAAGGCGGCCATGACCTCTTCCAGTGGGGCCGGCTCCCACCGGAATCCGTCCTCTTCGCGCTCATCGGGGACCGCCCACTTCAGACTGCCCGGCTCGGCCCGGTCCACGAACAGGACACCGTCGAGATGGTCAATCTCATGCAGCAGACACCGAGCCAGCAGGCCGGTGGCTTCCACCTTCACATGCTGTCCGCTCTCATCCTGGGCACTGACGACCACCCACTCCGGGCGCGTCACTTCGCCATGCAAGGTCGGGAGGCTGAGACACCCCTCATACCCTGTCTGCTCTCCTCCGCGGCCACGGACGCGGGGATTCACGAGCTTGTAGACCTTCTCGCCCTCGTCCCCCGTGTGCTCGAGTGCGACGATGCAACGCACCGACTCGCCCACCTGGGGCGCCGCCAGCCCGATACCGGGAGCCTCGCGCATCGTCTCCACCATGTCGTCCAGTAACTGGCGGATCGAGTCATCCACCTCGCGCACCCGCTCCGCCTTCCGCCGTAGCACGGGGTCTCCGCAGATGAGAATCTTGCGCACTGCCATTCACGCCACCCTTTGCCCCATCACATCATATCGGTGGGGTCTACATCAACCGTAACTGTAACCCCGTTAGGGATTTCATACCTGCCAAGCGCCTCCGCTGTCAAGTCAGGCAGGGATGCGGCCTCTGTGGTCTTCAGCAATAGCGCATGCCGGTACTTGCCGCGAAGCTTGCGCAGGGGGGCTTCAGCGGGCCCCAGATAGTGCGTGGCCCCACTGCGGTCATCCAGGCCCATCTGGTCCAGGAGCTGGGCGAACTGACTGGCCGCGGTCGCCGCGGCCCGATCTGACTCGGAGGCAAACACCAGGCGCGCCAGTCGGCAGAAGGGCGGGTAGAGGTTTCGGGCCCGGCCCTGCATTTCGCGCTCGTAGAAGGAACGGTAATCATGGCGACTGGCCGCCTGGATTGCATAGTGCTCGGGGTTGTAAGTCTGCACCAGGACCTCGCCCGGGCGCTCCGCCCGTCCGGCCCGTCCGGCAACCTGGGTCAGTATCTGGAAGGTGATCTCACCAGCGCGGAAGTCAGGACGGTGCAGGCCCGTGTCGGCGTTGAGGACGCCAACCAGCGTCACGCGCGGGAAGTCATGGCCCTTGGCGATCATCTGCGTGCCTACGAGAATGTTGGCCTCCCCACTGGCGAAGGCGCTCAGAATCCGCCCGTGGGCTCCCTTGTGCCCGATGGTGTCCCGGTCCATGCGAGCCACCACCGCCTGCGGGAACTCGCGCGCGATCTGGTCAGCAATCCGCTCGGTCCCCAGACCGTGGAAGCCGACGTCATGGCCCTGGCAGTTGGGACACTGGTCGGGCACATGGTGCGCGTAGTCACAGTGGTGGCAGCGCATGGTATGGCTCTGGTGATGATAGGTCAAAGAGATGTCGCAGTCGGGACAGCGCAGAGCATAGCCGCAGTCGCGGCACATCACGAAGGTCGAGAAGCCGCGCCGGTTCAAGAACAGCATGACCTGCTCGCCCGCGTTGAGGCGCTGGTCTATGGCCTCCAGAAGCTGCGTGCTGAAGATCTGATCCCGGCTGCTCAGGACCTGGCCGCGCAGGTCCAGTATCTCCACTGCCGGGAGGGGGCGGTCATCAACGCGCGACGGCAGCTCCAGCAGGTGCAGGTCGGTATGCTCCGCCGCTGCCTCATGGTAACGAGTGACATCGGGCGTGGCGCTCCCCAGCAGCAGAACCGCATTCGCCAGACGTGCTCGCTGGCGGGCCACTGCCACCGCGTGGTAACGGGGTGGCTGGTCCTGCTTGTAGGCAGCTTCGTGTTCCTCGTCAACCACGATCAGCCCCAGGTCCGACAGGGGCGCGAACAGCGCCGAACGGGCACCGATGACGATGCGGGCATCACCACGCTGCAGGCGGTGCCACTCGTCGAAGCGCTCGCCCTGGCTCAGGCCACTGTGCATCAGAGCCAGTTGCGAACCGAATCGGGCGCGGAAGCGGCCCACCATTTGCGGCGTCAACGAGATCTCGGGCACCAGCACGATGGCCGAGCGGCCCAGCCGCAGGGCCAGGTCCGCGCAGTGCAGGTATATCTCCGTCTTGCCGCTGCCGGTCACCCCATGGACCAGCAACTCAGCATTGCAGCGGGTCGCCAGGCAGGTCTCGGCACGCTGGTAGACCGCCGCCTGGTCCGGATTGAGCTGCAGCGGCGCGGCCGAGGTCCCTTCCCAGTCGGGCAACTGCGGCTCGCGCTCTTGTACCTCCAGGTGAACGCTCACCAGCCCCTTGCGTACCAGGCCCTGGACCGCCTCGCGGTTCAACTCGGCGACACTGGCCGTCATGTCCTGGGTGGCCAGCAGGGTGGCGATAACCTCAGCCTGCCGTGGCGCCCGCTCCTGCAGTTCGTCCAGCAGCTCGTCCCAGGACTGGTCGCTCTCCACCAGACTGGCCACTTGCCGCTCGAGAGCCTGGGCGGTGGGACGCTGCAACTCGCGGCGAACGACGACGTAGCCGCGTTTGACAAGAGCACCCACAGCGCTTTCCAGCATCGAGGGCGTGACCTCCGCATCCTGCTGCTGCAGACCCTTCAGCAAGACCTCGAACTGCAGTTCCCCTCCCGCCTCCTGAAGCTCCCGCAAGATCGCCTGCTGGCGCGGTGCACGCTTCAGGTGGATCAGTAGTCCTCTCTGTCCCCCCTCGGCCGTCGTGCACACCACGCGCCGCGTCTTGCGGGTGCTGCCGGGGGGCAGCAGGAGCCGCAACGCGTCGGCCAGCGGCGCCACGTACTCCCGGGACAGCCATTCGGCGAGAGCCAGGGCCTGTGCATCGAACAGCGGGTAGTCCAGGAGCAGGCCGAGGATGGCCCGCAACCTCACTCCTGGCGGGGCCTGCTCAGTAAGCGCGGTCACAAAACCCGGAAGCTGCTGAGCGCCAAAGGGAACCAGCACATAGCTGCCCACGGCCACCCGGGCTCGCAGTTCGTCCGGCACGAGATAGGAGAACGCCCGGTCCAGGGAGCGGCCCGGGCGATCAATGAGCACCTGCGCATAGGGCTTGTTCATCGGTGCGGCTCGTTTCGTCGCGGGGGCGGTCTACAGGCCTGCCTCGGCTCGCAGCATTGGTACGGCGTCGAGCTGCTCCCAGGTGAACTCGGGCTCGTTGCGCCCAAAGTGACCGTAGGTGGCGGTCTTGCGGTAGATGGGCCGACGCAGTTGCAGCTTGTCTATGATCGCCTTGGGCGATAGGTCAAAGCACCTGGAGATGATGTCGGCAATGCGTTCTTCCGGGATGGTCTCTGTCCCGAAACAGAAGACGGCCACGGAGAAGGGTTCGGGATCGCCGATGGCGTAGGCGATTTCCAGTTCGCAGCGCCTGGCCAGCCCCGCCGCCACCACATTCTTGGCGATGTAGCGGCACATGTAGGCTCCGGAGCGATCTACCTTGGTTGGGTCTTTCCCTGAGAAGGCGCCCCCACCATGACGGGCAAGGCCGCCGTAGGTGTCAACGATGATCTTGCGTCCCGTGACCCCCGTGTCCGCTTGCGGACCACCGATGACGAACTTGCCGGTGCGGTTGACCAGCACCTCCAGCCCCTCGTCCCGGAGACTGTCGGGGATGATCGGGTCCACGACCCACTGCACCAGGTCCCCCTTGATCTCGTCCTGCTCCAGACCCTCGCGGTGCTGCGCCGCCAGCAACACCTTCACCACGCGCACCGGCCTGTCGTCCTCATATTCCACCGTCACCTGCGTCTTGCCGTCGGGGCGCAGGTATGACAACTCCCCGCTCTTGCGGACATCGGCCAGACGCTTGGCGAGCTTGTGGGCCAGCACGATGGGCAGCGGCATGTACTCCGGGGTCTCGTCCGTGGCATAGCCAAACATCATCCCCTGGTCGCCGGCGCCGCCGCAGTCCACTCCCTGCGCGATGTTGGGTGACTGCTCATGAATGGCTACCAGCACCCCCAGCGTCTCACAGTCAAAGCCATACTTGGCCCGCGTATAGCCGATGTCGCGGACGGTCTCGCGCACCACCTTGTCCACCGGCACATAGCACGTCGTGGTCACTTCTCCGGCCACGATGCAGGTGCCAGTGGAGACCATGGTCTCCACCGCCACGCGCCCCATCGGGTCCTCGCGCATGATATAGTCCAAAACGGCGTCGGAAACCTGGTCGCAGATCTTGTCTGGATGGCCTTCAGTAACAGACTCCGAGGTGAGACGGCGCGTCTTCGGCATGCAATCATCGCTCCTCACGAGCAGTCAGTAGGGCTGCAATCTCGGCCAGGATCACTTGCGCCACGGCGAGCTTGGACATCAGAGGCAGTGAACGCTCGGTGCCGTCACGTCGCAAAATGACAACCTGGTTGGTATCGGTCGCGAATCCGCCCCCCGGTTGCGTGACATCGTTGGCCACGACCATGTCCAGTCCCTTGGCTTCCAGCTTGCCGCGCCCCTTGGCCGCCGCATCACCGGTCTCCGCAGCAAAGCCAACCACGACAGCCGGACGGGCCTTGCTGGTCACGGCCAGCAGGATGTCCCCGGTCTTGACCAGCTTCAGGTTCAGGTCCTCGCCCTTCTTGATCTTTACGTCGCTGTACTCCGCCGGGCGGTAATCCGCAGGGGCGGCCGCACTGATGAAGACCTCGGCGCCGGCCACCGCCGCCAGCACTGCCGCCTCCATCTCGGCGCAGGTTGTGACGTGCACCATCTCCACACCGGGCAGATCGGACAGTGCGGTGGGGCCGGTGACCAGGGTGACGCTGGCGCCAGCCGCCGCGGCCGCCCGGGCCAGAGCGAACCCCATCTTGCCGCTGGATCGGTTGCTCAGGAACCGCACCGGGTCCAGCGCCTCACGGGTCGGCCCGGCACTGACCACGATACGCCGGCCTGTCAAGTCAAGCTCAGGCGTTGGTCCGGCCAGCGCCGTCTCGATGGCTGCCAGGAGGTGCTCTTCCGCAGCCAGCCTGCCGGTGCCCTCAGCGCCGCAAGCCAGCCGCCCGGCCTCCGGCATGACAAACCCATAGCCGTGCCGCTTGAGGGTGGCGATGTTCTCCTGGACGATGGGGTTGCACCACATCTGATCGTTCATCGCTGGAGCGAAGATGACCGGGCACTTGGCGGCCATGATGGCCGTGGTAACCAGGTTGTCGGCAATGCCATGGGCTACCTTGCCGATGGTGTTAGCGGTGGCCGGTGCAACCAGCAGCACCTCGCCGAACTCCTGCAGGCTGATATGCTGCATCTCGTCCTTGAGATGCGGACTGAACATCTCGGTGTGCACTTCACGGCCCGTCAGCGTGGCGAAGGTGGTGGGTGTCACAAACCAGGTCGCCGTCTCCGTCATGACGACCCGCACCTCGGCCTCGCGGGCCCGCAGGCTGCTGACAAGGCCCGCCACCTTGTAGGCCGCGATCCCCCCTGTGACGCCAATGATGACACGGCGTCCGGCCAGAATGTCACCGCTGGGAGCAGTCTCAGCCATCGTCATCCACCGCTATTGCCCCGCTTCACGCAGGAGATCCTCCACAAAGGGGCGCCATTGGAGGCGGGTGAGCCGCTGGCGCTCGGCCAGAAGCACGCCCTGCAGGTTGTCTACCGCTGCGTCCAGGTCGTCATTGATGATGAGATACTCGAAGGCCTCCACATGGGCTAGCTCGTGAATCGCGCTGGCCAGCCGCTTGCTTGTGGCCTCCGCATCCTCGGTGGAGCGCCCCTGTAGGCGCTCCACCAGGGCGCCCCACGACGGCGGTGCGATGAAGACCAGCACCGCGCGCTCACCCAGTATCTGCCTGACACTGCGCGCGCCCTGGTAGTCAATCTCCAGGATGATGTCCTGCCCTGTCGCGAGAGCCTCCTCGACGGGCCGACGTGGTGTACCGTAGAGGAGGTCCTGGTGGACCACCGCCCATTCCAGCAGCTCACCAGCCTCGCGCATGCGGCGGAACTCATCGGTGCTCACGAAGTGGTAGTCTCGTCCCGCGACCTCGCCAGGACGCGGCGGTCGGGTCGTGCACGATACGGAGCGTGACACGTCGGGCAGCCGGGCGAGCATCCGCGCAATGACGGTGCCCTTGCCCACGCCCGAAGGACCCGATACGACCAGTAGAACCCCCTGTCTTGGCAAGTGGATAGCTCGCTCCCTGCTTCCTTGATGGTGCCGTCCGCAGAGTTTAGCACACGGCCATAGGCGATGCAACGACGCGCCGTTGCCCCGGTCACGAACGTCTGTCTATGACTTGACCACCAGCATGTAGATGCCCATGAGCACGAAAAGGCCGCCCGCCACGTACCGAATGAGGTCCTTGGGAAGGTACGTGGCACAGAATCCCCCAATGCAGACGCCCATACCCGAGACAATGGTCAGGGCAAGGCTGGCGCCCAGCAATACCGCCCACGGCGACTGAAACTTTGCCGACTGGGCCATGACAGCCAACTGGGTCTTATCCCCCAGTTCTGCGAGTAACAGCAGCCCGAAGGTGCTCACAAAGGCTTGCCAGTTCATGATATCTTACTCCCGAAACGGCGACCAGGCCGCCTGCACGGCCTGGTCTGTCCCGACGCCGGCACTATGCCGACACCTGTTGCACACACAGGTTAGGGGATTAGCAGGGATCCGTCAAGGGTGCTCTCAGAAGCTGCTGACACAGGCACTGTGGCAGGCGGAGTGGCACGCGGAATGGCACACGCAGGCACTGTGACAGGCGCTGTGACAGGCGGAATGCACGCACGCCGAGTGGCAAGCATCATGGACGCAGGCGCTGTGGCAAGCCGAATGACAGGCGCTGTGACAGGCATCATAGCCAACGGCCTGAGCCACGCGCTCCGCGATCCCCTCTGCACCGTCAGCGACGACGGCTGCGGTGCTCTCCACCTTCTGGGCCACGCCCCGCGCCATGTCCTCCACCGCGGTCGCCAGGCTGGTGGCGCCCCGCGCCAGCGGTGTGTCCGCGTACCCGCTGCGGGCAGCAACCTGATCCAGCCCCGCATCGCGCCAGCGACTCTCGTAGTCATGTGCGATGACAATCCAGGGAAGATTCTCGTTCCAGCCCTGGGGCGACCGCGTCCACTCGGCGCCCTTGCGGGCTTCCTCCCAGCGGCGCTCGATCTCCGCCTCGTACTTGCGCCGTGTCGCCTGCCGGTCGGCATTCCACAACTTGCCCTGCAATGACCGCGCCACGGCCTCCAGCACATAGGGTACGCTGGCCTTGTCGAGAGTGCCGTCTTCGGTCAGGGCCGTAAGCAGCACTTTCTCGTAGTCGGCCAACCCCGCGGCTTCTGGCTGCAGTACCTCCAGTTGCAGCGGCCGGCGGTTGACCACATTGACGACCCCTCTTGCCGCCAGGTACATCACGATGAGTGTCAGCACCTTCGCAGTGTCGCCCAGATACATGGCGGCTTCGATGGCGCTAAGGTCCGGAACCGTCCCCTTGGTCTCGAAGCTCTCGACCTCGATCTCTGGTGCCTCATACAGCTTCTTCAGCGGTGGTGGCTGGTGGCCGAACTGATAAAGCTTTACCAGAGCAACAACGACGAGGCCCAGGATGAGCAGAAACAGCAACACCTGCCAGAAGCTGAAGGCACCCCGGTACTCCTCGCGTTGTGATGGCGGCAGAACCGGCGCCTTCGTGCCCTGCGGATGCCGGCGCACATCCCGAAGCTGGGACGCAGTCGCGAGGGTCAGGCCTTTGGCCGGCGCGTAGAACTTGAAGGCTGGACTCTGGTTGAGCGGTGTGTTCCCACGCTTGAGCTGGATGGATAGCCAGACCTTGCCCGACCTCTCATCAGGGGTTGGGTAGTAGTCCACATCGTCCCACTGACCGAAGCTCCCGGCTTTCTCGGTCTGGATGCCAATCCCCCGGACGACCGCCTCGGTGACCTGCTCCGGTCGGGTGATGCCCGCTGGCAGCGCCCAGGGGGTAATGAGGTCAACGCGCTGGAGACGCACCGGCAGATTCCACGCCGGCGGCGCCCAGCTCACCGCGACCATCTCCTGGCCGTTGCGGCTGGTGCGGTCCATGATGGGCTCGGTGGCCTGGTAGCGAACCTTGAGGGTGTAGACCTCGCCCCGCCGGGTGGTGGTACCAAGGCTGACGCTGTAGTCGCCCCCCCCTTTGGACGTCAGCGATGCGTTGACGGGCTGGCCATCCGGTCCCCCCACGCACAAAGAGGAGCTGACCAGCCGATGGGACGGGGTCAGCTTCCCGAGGTTCCTGATCTGCGAGCGTCCATTCTCGAGTTCGCGGAAGGTGAGCCAGTAGTCCACCTGGGGTATGCCGTCCGAGCCGATGACCAGGCGGCTGCGGGCCTCCTCTATCTCTACCGGCGCTTGCGCCTGCGCCTGACCCGTACCAGCGACCAACGCGGCAATGACGAGTGCAACTGCTGCAACCGCTCGGAGATGGCCCTGCATGTCGCTGTTGACTCTCCCTCGTGGCCCCTGGCGCGGCCGCTAGCTCACGGCCTTGCCACACTCCGGGCAGAACTTTGCCCCGGTCGGTAGCGGCCTGCCACACTCGGCGCAGAACCCGCCAGCCAGGGCGGCGCCGCACTGAGGGCAGAACTTCGCTCCCGCCGGGACGGGATGCCCGGCAGGGCACTTGGCTTCCGCCTCGGCGGAGCTCGGGCTGCTCATCGCGTCCTTCATCGCCCCGGCCATGGCGGCGCCCATGGCCACACCGGCCCCCATGCCGACACCCGTGGCCACGGCGTCACTGCCCCCGCCGCCCGCCGAGGGCATGTCACCGATGGCCTGAGCGGTCTGGAACTGCAGGTAACGGCGAGTGTCGCCAACCGCCTCCATTCCCGCACGCTCGTCGATGAGTTTCATGACTTCCTCGGGCGGGGTGATGGAGGTGACCAGAAAGTCTACCAGTTCGAGGCCATAGTTACGGAAGTCCTCGGCCAGTCGGGTCTGGGCGGCAGCCGCGATGCTCTCCATCTGCAGCGGCAAGTCGAGGACCGTCCTGAGCTGCTCTCCCAGCGCCACCTGGAACCGCGCCACGATGAAGTCCCGCAGCCAGTCCACAACGCTCTCCGTGTCATAGCGGTTCTCCGTCCCCACGACTTCGTTGACGAAGAGCTGGGGATCGCCAACCCGGCAGGTATACGCGCCATTGGCGCCCAGGCGCACCATGCTTAGCTCTGCGTCGCGGAAGATAATGGGCGACGGCGTGCCCCATTTGAGGCCCGTGAAGGTGCGCATGTTGACGAAGTAGATCTCGGCCTGGAAGGGGGTCTCGCCGCCGAAGGGGAGATTGATCAGCCGCTGCAGCAACGGAATGTTGGCGGTCTCCAGGGTGTGCCTGCCCGGCCCCAGTACATCGAGGGCCTTGCCGTCGCGGAAAAACACGGCAACCTGGCTCTCGCGCACCGTCAGTTGGGCGCCCAGGCGGATAGTGCCCGGCCCGTAGGTCGGCCAGCGATGCACGATCTCGTTGCCGCTCACATCCTGCCACTCAATGACATCCAGAAGATCCATGAACGTGCCTCCCTGGCATGTAGCCGTCGGCTAATGCGTGCCGCGCCCATCACGAACCCAGTTGCGCTGCCGCCTCCTGGCGCTGGTCCACCACGTGATCCAGGTTGTCGAGAGCGTCGGCGAGTGCAGAAACCGCCTCGGCGCGCTGATCCGCCGCGCTCTTTCCTACCTGTGCAGCGGCTGCCACGACGGCAGCAACGTGCTGTTCCAGGGCCACATCGAACTCGTAGAGGCGGTCCAGCTCCGCGGCCTCGATCTTCAGGGCGTCAAAGAAGCCGGCATAGCCATAGCTGGCATGCTCAATACGGTCACGGGTGCGGACCAGCCGTCGGCCAAGGCGGTTGAGGTCGGTTATCGGCTTGAACTGGCCCTCGGCCGAGAGCTTGGCCTGGGCACGGGACAACTGCTCGCTGGCGCTGCTCAGAAGCCCCACCAGGTGCATGCGCAGGAGCTTATCAGCATCTCTGCGGTCTTCCTTCTCCTGGTACCCCTTGAAACCAGGGATCGTCTCCATCAGTGTCTCCAGCGCTGTCCGCCCATCGCGAACCTGGTCACGAAGGTCACCCATGTGCACACCTGCCTTCCCGGTACTCCCTTGCCGGTCTTGTGCTTCCCCTCTTCCCACAGAGTCACCTTCACCCGCGAGAGAGCATCCGACGAAACCGGAACCGCGCCTGTGCTATAATGTTTGCGATGGAACCCACAAAGACCCTCCGGGGGTGCGAGTTCTGACGCCCCGCACGCTCCTGACGACGGCAGTCGTCGCCACAACCCTCCTGGTGGGATGGGCCCTCCGGCGGTGGTGGCTGTCAGCTCGCGAAGCAAGCCTGCCCATCCGACTGGCCATTGTGTTGTTGCGCGTCGGAATCTACGGAGGGCTGCTGCTCGCTGTGGCCAATCCGGCGGTGGTCCGCCCATACGGTGTTCAGCAACCACCTCAGATCGTCGTGCTGCTGGACGCTTCCGCCAGCATGGCCTTGCCCGGCTCGGGCGCGGCCACACGCTGGGCAGAGGCGCAGGGCGCCCTCCAGGCAGCCGCGCAATCGTCCGGCGGGGGGCTCACCAGGTTTGACAAGGTGCTGTTCGCCGATGGCTCAGCGGATGCCGCGGCCGCAGATGGGCCTACTGGCGAGATGACGAACCTGGACCTGGCCCTTCGCCAGATTGCCGCGACCCGGGTGCCCTCCACCTTGGTCGTCATCAGCGACGGCGCCTTCACCCACGGTGACGCCCCGGGGGTCGCTGCCCAACTCCACCGGCAAGGGTTCACCGTGCACGCGGTTGGGGTCGGCCGCCTGGATCCGCCGCCCGACGCCGCCATTCTCGCTGTCGAAGCGCCGCAAAGGGTCCCGGAGCATACGTCTTTCAGTATCTCCGTGCTGGCCAACACGCCAGACGCGGCCTCGAACCGCGACGTGTCCATCAGCCGCGCCGACAGAGTGGTTCGCAAGGTGCCGGTCCCCCGGGGGAGACAGCCGCAGCGGGTTCGTGTTGCCGTGCCCGGCTTGCCGGCAGGCACTCATCTGTTCACCGTTGATCTGCCATCCGTCCCCGGCGAGGCGACCAGCACCAACAACAGGCGCAGCTTCTTTGTGGAGGCGTTCCGCGACCGCAACCGGATCCGTCTCGTCGCCAGCGCGCCCGGTCTGGAGTTCGCCAATCTCCGCCGGGCCCTTCTCGACCTGCCGCAGACCGAACTGCACTCATGGGTGCGTGTCGGCCGCGACAGATACCTGGCGCAGACCGCCACCACCACGCGCCCTGCTGCGATCTCATGGCCCGCGGTGCTTCGGGGTTGCCACGTCCTGATGCTCCTGGACGTGCAGCAAGCTCAAGCGGATGCAGCGGCGGTCCGACGGTTCGTGCGTGAGGGAGGCGCCCTGGCGCTGCTGGGGGGGCGACAGGCTGCGCAAGGCAGCGACTGGAGTGACCTGGCCCCCCTCGTCACCGGCCCCTATGAGGATGTCCCGGTGGGCGTTAGTGCCCCCGACGGCACCACCGGTCTGGGCGCGGCGTTGTTGGGAGCGATCGGTACAGCGGCCTGGCGAGGGGCACCCCATCTGACGGGAGCCAATCGCGTGGTCCGCGTCCAGCAGGATGCGCAGATAGTGCTGCGCACCCGCCAGGCAAGGCCCCTGATGGCTACTCGCCCCTATGGACTGGGGCGTTGTCTATCGCTGGCGACGGATGGCACGCACCGCTGGGTGCTCTCCCCGGAGGCGGACGAAGGCAGCCGCTTCCTGCATCGCCGCTTCTGGAGCCAAGTCGTGGTGTGGCTGGCAGCACCGCGTGACGAGACCGATGTCGCCCTGATGCTGGATCCCCCCGTCGTGGCGTCCGGCCAGCCCGTGCGGGCTCTCGTCCAAGTGAGCCGCGGCCTGAGCCCGGTCGCCTCTGCCCAGGTGCTGGTCAAGCTCCAGAGCCCTCAAGGGCCCGTAACCCTGCTGGCAACCCCCACCAGCACACCGGGACGTTACCAGGCGTCGCTCAGCCAGTTACCTGCGGGCAAGCACGAGGTGGTGGCCGAAGCGCGCGCCGCCAAGACTTCAGGGACCGCCCGGGCGACACTCGTCGTGGAGCCGGGGGGGGCCGAGTTCGCCGACCTGACGTTGCAGAAGGGAGCCCTCCAGCGGCTTGCCGCCGCCGGCGGCGGGCAGTACGCGGCGCTGGATCAGTTGCCGCGGCTACTGTCAAGCCCCCGAACGCCCCCTCAGACCCAGACTGAGACCCGTCTCACGACGCCCTTCCGTTCGCTCTGGGCTTTCCTGGCGCTGCTCACCATGTGTGCTCTGGATTGGTTTCTGCGGCGTCGCCACGGGCTGTGAACAATGGGAGCTGCTCGGGCTGGCGATGGCGAGCCAGGAAGTCGCGGACCGCTTCGGGGATGTAGTGCTCCTCGGTGTCCAGGTCTGCCAGCATCATCGCCAACGCCTCCGCCCGATCACGGACGCGGAAGGACGCATCCAGCACGATGACCGGCTTTCCCCGCAGAACACAGCGACCCACGCGCCCGGCGGTGTGCTCCAGCCGGACCTCGATGCCCAGACGCCGGGCCAGGCGCGAAAGCTCCTCCAGCAGTTCCTCCCAGTCCATCCGCGCTCTCCCGCTTCCCTAGCAATCGTCACCCCTTCTGTCGGTGTCGCAGGCGTTCCTCAGAACTTCAGGTCAGATCCTCCCAGAAGGCGGCTCTTCGCGGTATGTCCCCCACGCCACGAACGTACACCGGCGATCCAGTCAACTCCAGGACCACCGTTCCCTGGTCCGAGCGCCGGTGCGACCGATTGCCCATGGTGTCGGTCACCTCGACCGGCCCCGCTGCCGGAAGGACCAACCGCACCGGCGCCCGCCACCGCTCCTCCCATGGCTCCCCGGGCTTACGGGAGTTATGGGCGAACTGCTCGGGCGGCCACCAGGCCAGGTCGGTCTCGTGCTTCTCGCGATAGCTCCAGAGCACGTCTATAGTTTCGCCGTCGCGAGCAAAGCGCACTCCGTAAAGCTCGTCATCTCCCAGTTCCAGGCGTCCCAGACAGGTCGCACCCTCCAACTGCTCGGTCATGGCGCCGAAGGCCACATACTGCGGTTTGGGGGTCAGGTCGGTATAGAGCATGCCATAGTTGTACTCGCCGTCTGCCGGGTACTGACGCTGCGCGAACCAGACGCCGTCCTGGAACTGATACCACTCGATGACCCTTACCCCGAGAGCGATGGCGCAGACGTAGGTTCGAACGAGGTAGTCTGCAGCCGTGCGCAGGTCCACGCTGCTGCGGTAGTGACTGACGGGTGCATAGGCCTCCGTGATCCAGACTTCCTTCCCGCTATTTTGACGGGCAGCGGCAAGAGCGTCCTGCACCTGGGGTCGAAAGACCCAGCCCCGCCAGCCCTGCCAGAACTCCGGAGCCCGCGGGTGACATCCCGGATGGATAGACAGGACATCGGCCAGGGAGAGTCCCCCGGCGGTGACGAGAGCCGCGAGCCAGTCGCGCACCACGCCACCAAGACCCATGGTCATGACCTTCCCCTCTGGCCGCACCTCCTGCATCACCTCGTGTACGGGGCGCAGGACACGCTCCACGTACTCTGCGGCACTGGCGCTGAAGTTGAGCTCATTGCCGACCTCGATGTACTCCCCCGCCTCGGGAAAGCGCGAAAGCGAGGCGCGGAGCAGGGTCTGCAACTCGCCGACCTTCTCCGGCGCCGGCACCGATGCTCCCATCTGCACATGGGGGAGAATGCCGTGGCGTTCCAGGAGCGCCAGTCTTTGCCTTGTCATGGCTACCTGGTCTTCGGTCAGGGACTCCTGCAACGGGATCCATCCTCCGCGTAGCCACCGAACGCCGATGCGCTCCGCCAGGCGCAGCACTGTGTCAAGGTCCCATTGGTCCGGATAGTATTGGGGGTTCGCGATGACAGCGGCCAAACCGAAAGGGGAATCCCGCCGCGTCCCCCCGGCCTCCTGTTCCGGGAGCACGCCTATCGTCGTCCGGTATGGCTGGTGGCCGGCACTCCAGGAAAGCAAGGTGTCTACGAAGAGCACTCCACGCTCCCCGGGCCAGAGCGTCCGCGACACCCTTCGGCACTCGGAGGGGCCCAGGTTCAGGGGCAACCGTTCCTTCAGCAGCGTCTGGCCCTGGTAGTCGTGGACCACGATGTCCAGACGTCCGCTCTGGCGACGGCGGCTAACGTTGGTTATTTCAACCGTCAGGGGCACCCGTTCGCCCGGCGCGAACAGGTTGCCCACGCGCCCTGTCGCTACTGAAAGGGCGAGGGGGCGCCCGGCGGCCATGGCAGCCAGACGCGCGGGGTCACGGCCTGCAGCTGGTACGGCCAGCAGGGCCATTCGGCAGGTGACCTCCGTCGCGGGAGCAACCGGCGGAGTCAGGCGCCAGTGACGGGCCCGGTCGCGACTGCGCCCGTAGATCCAGTCTGGATCGTAGTCATCAGCCACCATGACCAGGGCGGTGTCCCCGAAGATGACCTGGCGCAGTTGACACTCGGTGTCCGGATAGACTGTGTCTCCCCTGACCTCCCACGGGTGCTTGCCGGTCGGCTTCACCCACTTGGTCACGGCGCGAGTCTGAACATCAGTGATCTCCGGGCCGAAGGTGAAGCCAAAGCCGCTGGTCCAGGTGTTCCAGCGTCGGGGGGGACCGTCGTAGGCGATAGTCCAGCGAAGCACGCTGCCCTCAGCCAAAGGCTCCACGCGGACAGTAACCTCAGCGGCGTCTGCTGCCGGCCCCTCGAGCTCGAAACGCATCACCCCATTGTCGGCAGGAACGGCCCGCAGCGTCCGGAAAGCCAGGCCCGTTTCGTCGTTGGCGCGGTACTCCACCCCGCGCACCAGTACCCCAAGCTGTCCGTTGAGCTGCCCGGCAAACGTCAGTTGGCCCTCCTGCCACAGCACTGCAGCCGTGTGGCCCGGGGCCGGCGTGGTCAGAGCGAGGACCAGTAGAACCGCGCAACGATTGCTCATTTCACACTTTCTCCCATGCTATGCAGGTTCCCTGTGCCCGGTCTTTGGCCCTCCCTGACACTTGGGGGCAGCCGCCGTAGTCAGGAGGTCACGGACGGCAACAAGGCGAACGTAGACCGCGCTCCTTCCCCGGGGGTGTGCGAGCGAGCATCCAGGCCCAGGTGTCCGCAGATGCGTCTCCGAAGTGTGCTTGTCCGCTGCCTGACCTCAGCGTCGCTAATCCTTGCCTTCTGTTCTACCGCCGCCGTCGCCACCGACCTGAGCGGGACGATAGACAGCGATACGTCACTCACCGCTGCGGGTAACCCCTACAACCTGGTGGGTTCGCTCTCCATCGCTGCCGGCAAGCGATTGACCCTGGGCCCAGGCGTGGTCGTCGTGGCCCGGGGCAACCATCGCATCTACGTCCATGGCACTCTCCAGACCGACGGCACCGGGACCCATCCGGTCATCCTCAGAGCCGCCGATGCAGCAGCGCGCGGTGCCTGGGAGGGCGTCTACGTCGCAGCGGGAGGGCAGTGTCTGTGGAGCAACACCACGGTCAAGAATGCGACGACTGGCCTGACGGCGGTGGGTGCCAATCTTCAACTGGATAACTGCAACCTTCTCCTGTGTGAGACCGACGGCGCCATGGCGTGGGGCAGCACGGTTCTAAGCGCCACCGGCTGTCACTTTGACAACAACGGTCGCCATGGGCTGTGTCTGGAAGGCGACGAGGCCACCGGGGCCGTCGGCGAGTGCCACTTCCGGCGCAACGGACAGTATCCGGTGTACCTGAAGGCCACGCTCGCCGAGATGCTGCAGGCTGGAAACGTCTATGCCGGCAATGGCGTCCAGCGCATCGGTGTTAGTTGCAGTCTCACCAACGATATCACCGACGACGATACCTGGATCTACCAGGGGGTTGACTATGACACCAGTGCCGGGGCCGGAGAGCACACGCTGACCATCGCCGCGGGGGGCCAACTCCGCATTGCTCGCTCGGTACGGGTTCGTAGCGACGGCATGGAGGTGCGCGGCGCCCTGCGCGTCTTCGGTACGGAGGACCTGCGGTGCGCTCTGCTGTCGCCCCGGACCACTGCCCAACCCGGTGATTGGGCCGGTATCACTTTCAGGCCGGGGAGTTACGGCGATCTGAACTCACTGGACCTCGCCCACGCGACCACCGGCATCACGGTTGATGGCGCGGAGGTCAGGGTGACCGACTGCACCATCAGGGACTGCCAGTATGACGGTCTCCGCGTCACGGGTGGCGCCACAACCTACGCCCGGTTCGACCGTTTCTTTCGTTGCGGGCGCAGTGGAGTCAGACTGGATGGCCCGGACCTGGCGGGGGTTGTGAAGGGCTGTGTCTTCCGCTGGTGCGGCGACTATCCCGTCTGGGCCCTGGCCCAGAATGTCTGGTTGGTGCGCAACCTCAATGTCTACACGGACAACGCCATCCAGGCAGTGGGCGTGAGTTGCACGCTGGATCCGGATCTGGATGGCGGCAGCCACTCCTGGGTCGCCCAGGGGGTGCCGCTGGACTGCACCGCCGACAGCCTGGGAACCGTCCTTAGCGTGGGCCCGGCGGCGGCACTGGTCCTGGGCCCGGACCTGGTCTTGCTTTCGGGCGGGGTGGAGGTCTGGGGGCATCTGGAGGTCCGGGGCACTTCATCCCGACAGGTCCGCTTTGAGCCGGCAAACGCCAGCCCGGCGCCGGGCGACTGGGGTGGAGTGACCCTGCATGGCGCTACGGGGGCGGTCAGTGGCGCACGGATCGCCTGGGCCACTACGGGTCTCACGCTTGACGGTTGCTCCGTGCCCATTAGCGAGACCACGGTGTCCAGCAGCCAGTACGATGGTCTGCGTTGTCAGGGGAACAGCAGGCCCGTTGTCACGACCTCGCAGTTCGTGGGCAATGGGCGGCACGGGGTGCTGATCGAGAACACCGCCTGCCCGAACCTCGGGGATCTGGGCTCGATCGCCATCACGGATGACGGGTACAACCGCTTCTCTGGCAATGTCGGCTATGATGTCTACAACGCCACCCCCAATACGATCATGGCCCAGGGGAACTGGTGGCCCAGCACCGACGAGGCCGCCATCGGAGCCCGGGTCTATGACGAGGCCGACGACTCCCGTCGCGGCCCGGTGCGGTTCATGCCATGCGCGGGCGGAACCCCCAACACCGCCCCGGTGCTTTCCTGGCTGGGGTCGGTGGGCTACGAGGCCGATGGACTTGACCCGGAGGTCGGCACACCTCAGGCCGTGTTCCGGTTCCGTGTGCGCTATGCCGACGCTGAGGGCAGCCCGCCAAGTTTCGTGAACCTCCACCTCGCCGCCGGCGATGGCGAGGTGGTAGGCAGCCCCTTCGCCATGGACCGCGGCGCTCAGACCAACTACAAGGCTGGTGTCGTCTATCTCAAGAACCTCACCCTGGCTGCCGGGCGCAACTACACCTACTGGTTTGCGGCTGCCGATGGCGAGCTGGAGGCCGTAGGACCGCCGCTGCTGCCGAAAGCGGGCCCGACGGTGAACACCGGCCCTGTCCTGGAGTGGGTGGGCACCGACGGCTGGACATCAGACGGGGTGAACCCCGACAGCGGACTGCCCGGCGTAACGGCGTTCCGCTACCGCGTCCGGTACCGTGACGCCGACGGCGATGCCCCCGCCGCCGTCCTGTGTCATGTTGCCAGGGACGGAAGTCCAGTGACCGGCAGTCCGTTTACCATGACAATGGTGGCAGGTGGCGATCCGGTAGTGGGCCTCGTCTACGAGTACGCCCGCAAGCTCACGCAAACAGGAGCCTACACCTATCGCTTCGAGGCCTCCGACGGCTTACAGCAAGCCGAGGGTGCGGCGGCACAGGAGACCAGCGGCCCGGAGGTCAGTCCGGAGTCCGGGTCAGCTCTGATCTGGTCGCTCTCGGCCATCCCAGTGACAGGACGGATGGTTGACGTCCGCTGGAACCTCACCTCCGCAGCCAGGGTGTCGTTGCGGGTGGCCAGCCTCGCGGGCAGGACCGTGGCCGAACTGATTGCCGACGACCGTCGGCGGGCAGGACCGAATTCCGCTACCTGGAACGGCCGCTCGCAACATGGCACGCCGGTTCCTGCCGGTACCTACCTCGTCATCCTGGAATGCCGCTCCGGCGACGGCAATCGGCACCAGCGCGCCACCACCGTCACGCTCAGCCCCTGACCGTATGTGAGACCAGAGTTGCTGCAGCCTTGAGCCCCCACAGAAGGAAAAGACGGCCTGGAGCGCCAACAATGGGGTTAGCTCAGCCACATGCGGGGGTCTCTGAGGTCGGCGATGGACGAAGAGTTGAGCCAACTGATCAGTGAGACTGTCAACACGCGAGCCAAGCTGGATGTGCTCCGCTACTTCCACGAGAACCCCTTCGCCTGGGAGTCACTGGCGGGGCTGGCACGGCGTCTCTATCGCGCGGAGGCTGACCTTGAGCCGGCGCTGGTCAGTCTGACACAATCGGGTCTGCTGCAAGCGCGGGCCACTGAGCGCACCGGCCATGGGGTTGTCTACAACTACTCACGCAGCGACCTGCGCTGCGAGGTTGTAGACCGCCTGCTGCAAGCGTACAGGGGTCCTGACAGCAGGGAAGTTATCGAGGCGGTTGCCGCGGCTGATCGCGAGACGCGTGCCCGTGACCTTGCCCGACAACGGGAGCTTGAGGACCTGCAGACACGCTTTGTCTCCATAGTCAGCCACGAGCTGCGGACCCCTGTGACCGCTGTCCACGGTATTCTGACCGCGATCCTTAAGCGCGACGACCTCACCGAACCTGAGGTCTGGCCCCTCCTCGAACGGGCCTTGGCCCAATGCGACCGTCTCGCCAGCACGGTCGAGAACCTGCTGCTTCTCTCGGGCGTGCAGGCCACTGGCCGTCTGGACCTGTATCTGGGCGACGTCGAAGTGCCGGTGCTGATAGCGGAGACCCTCCATGAGTTGCGGCGCGAGGGGATGGACCGCGAGATCACCTGTGAGGTTCCCGACATGCCCATGCTCGTTGCCGACGAGTACCTCCTCGGTCAGGCCCTCAAGGAACTGCTCAGCAACGCCGTGAAGTTCTCAGACCCGGGGAGCCGAGTCACACTGACGGCGGCCCACGATGCGGGCTGGGTGCGGCTGGCGGTCGCTGATGAGGGAACGGGCATTGAGCCCAGAAGCCGCGAGCGGGTCTTTCAAGCCTTCTACCAGGAGGAAGCGGACAGCTCCCGACGCGCCGCCGGGCTGGGTCTAGGCCTGTACGTGACGCGACTCATCGCCGAACAACACGGTGGGCGTGTGGACGTCGAGACAAAAGAAGGTGCGGGCACGACCGTCAGCATCCACATGCCTGTGGCGGGCCCGACGCCGGAGGGACAAGCGGGGGGTTAGGCACAACACGCAGCGGTCCCGCTCAACCATGTGGGGCTGGGCGGGACCGCGATGGCGCGATTATGAGGCGACGGGGACCTGCCGCCTTTCGGGCACTCGGAGGCCCGGAAGCTACTGCGTCTCGCAGGGGCGGTCGCAGTGCACGACGCCCGCCTTCACAGCGGTCGCCGTCGGCGCCACCTGAGGCAACGCCGCTGCCACTCGCCGCGCCCACTCTTGAGCCAACTGCTGCTGCGACGTGCCTGCGGCCCGAGCAGCCTGCGGGTAGACAGAGACCAGCCGGTACGACCCGACGAAGACGGTGGGGGCACTGCGTACCTTGCCCACGCAGACGGCCTCGGGCTGGACCGGACCATTGGAGATGATCTCCACGAGACGGTTGTAGATGGCTACCTCGCGCTCGGCAATGCTGTAACCGGCCGCAGGGCACTTGATGTCGAGCATGTCGAAGGCGCCGATGCCAATCCGCGCCTCGGCGGGGCGGTAGCTGTCGGCCGTCTTGGGCTTGGAGCTCAGTCCGCCCCAGATCTTGACTTCCCGCACGGGGTTACACTCCGCTGCGGCGGCATAGGGGATAACGACCCCTAGCAGCAGGATGCCAGCGCACAACGGCAACAGCACTCTGGTCTTCATGGCATGCCTCCGGATCCAGATCGGCACGGCGGGCCCTCAGAAACTACTCCGCGGTACGAAACCTGCCCCATGATAGCCCAATCTCGGTCCGCGGCCAAGACCCCAGAGCCTCAAGAAATGCTCTGCGGCACGCCGCCGAACCGTCGCTCTCGCCGGGTGAAGATGCGTAGCGCTTCCAGCAGGTGCTCTCGTTCGAAGTCGGGCCACAGCACATCCAGCACCACGAGCTCCGCGTAGGCTATCTCCCAGAGCAGGAAATTGCTGACCCGCATCTCGCCCCCCGGCCGCAGCAGGAGTTCAACATCGGGCAACTCGGGGGCGTAGAGGTGGCGCGCGAAGTCGTCCTCGCCGATGTCCTGCGGCTCCAGCTCGCCCCCATGAACCGCTGTGGCGACCGCGCGGGCAGCGTCCACGATCTCCGCTCGCCCGCCATAGTTGAGACACAAGTTCAGCGTCAGGCCCTGGTTGTCAGCCGTAGCCTTGCGCCCAGCAGCCAGCATCTCCTGCAAGGACTGGGGAAGCTGGCTCAATCGGCCCGAAGCCCGGAAGACGACATCTGCCTCGTCCAGCTCGCGCAACTCCTCCCGCAGGCTGTTCTCGATGAGGGCCAAAAGCCCTTCCACCTCAGCCTGGGGCCGCGACCAGTTCTCCGTCGAGAAGGCATAGAGGCTGACGACCTCGGCGCCCAGTTCAGCGCTAGCCTGGACAAAACGCTTGGTCGCTTTGCGACCCTCGATGTGTCCCGCGAGACGCGGCAGACCGCGTTGCTGGGCCCAGCGGCCGTTGCCATCCATCACGACCGCGATGTGGCGGGGGATGTGCAACCCCTCGGCGGCGGCCTGATCGGCGAGCGTAGCGCCCTCCAACGTGGGTCCCCTCACTACACAGGGCTACTGGCGGCACGGCAACCCCGCAGGTAGGTCCGGGAAGCCGGCAATCACCAGAGTGATCTCTCCGTCAACGCTTACGTCCTCGCGAACCACCCGCCACACCTGCGCTCCGGCCACAGGCCGCGGGGGTTGGGTGACCGTCTCTCTTACCCTGGATACGCCGGCTGTTCGCAGGCGTCGCCTGGCCTCCTCGACCGGCAGGCCCAGGACGTCCACGCCCTACACCTCCATGATCTCCGCTTCCTTGGCCCGCGTGAGTTCATCCACCTTGGCGATGAACTCGTCAGTCAGCTTCTGAATCTCCTTCTTGCCCCGCTCACAGTCGTCCTCTGAGATCTCAGAGGCCTTCTGCTTCTTCTCCAGGGTCTCGTTCGCCTCGCGGCGCAGGTTGCGGATAGCGATCTTCCCCTCTTCGGCTTTCTGGTGCACCAGCTTGGTCAACTCGCGCCGTCGCTCTTCTGTCAATGCCGGGATCTCCAGCCGGATGACGTTGCCATCGCTGTTGGGCGTAAGGTTGAGGTCAGAGGCGAAGATGGCCTTCTCAATGGCCGGCAGGACAGACTTGTCCCAGGGCGAGATCAGCAACTGGCGGGCTTCCGGCACCGTCACCGTGGCGATCTGGTTCACAGGTAATTCGCTGCCGTAATACTCCACCTTGACTCTGTCAAGCAGAGCGGGGGTAGCGCGGCCAGTGCGTACGGTCGCAAAGTCACGCTCAGTGGCTTCAATGGAGCGCGCCATTTTCTCCTTTGCGGTCTTGAGGACTTGCTGCATCACGACGCCTCCTTCACTGGCTGGTTGGACTCTGACAGACGATCGTGCCCACCGTCTCCCCGCACGCGGCGCGCACGATGCTGCCCGGGCTGTGGACGTTGAAAACCACTATCGGCAGGTCGTTATCCATGCTCAGCGAGATGGCTGTGGAGTCCATGACCTGCAGCCGGAGTTCCAGCGCCTCCAGGTATGTCAGTTGCGGGAGGTGGCGCGCGTCGGGGAATTGCCGGGGGTCCTTGTCGTAGACCCCGTCCACGTTTGTGGCCTTGAGGATGCACTCGGCGCCGATCTCGATGGCTCTCAGCACCGCTGCCGTGTCGGTGGTAAAGAACGGGTTACCCGTGCCGGCGGCGAAGATGACGATCCTGCCCTTCTCCAGGTGCCGGATGGCACGGCGACGGATGAACGGCTCGGCCACCTCCCGCATCTCGATGGCCGTCTGCACCCGGGTGTCGAGCCCCATGCCCTCCAGGGCATCCTGCAGGCACAGCGCGTTGATCACGGTCGCCACCATCCCGGCATAGTCGGCGGTGGCGCGGTCCATACCGTTCTCAGCCGCGCGTTTGCCGCGCCAGATGTTGCCGCCGCCGATAACGAGACCAAGCTCCACGCCGCTTTCAAAGGCGCCCTTGACGCCCTCGGCGACGATACGCACTCGGTCCCAGTCAATGGGTCCTCCCGCGCCACCCAGCGCCTCGCCGCTGATCTTCAGCAGCACACGCTGCCAGCGCCGCCGTCCCGACTCCTGAGACGGGCAGTCGCCCACTATAGCTCCTCCCCTACCTGGAAGCGAACGAACCGCCGCACCGCCACCTTCTCTCCAGTCTTGCCTACCACGTCCAGCAGCAGGTCATTGATGGTCATGCTATCATCACGAATGTACTTCTGGTCCAGTAGGCAGTACTCCTCATAGAACTTCTTCAGGCGACCCTCTACCATCTTCTCCACAATATGGTCGGGCTTGCCCTCGGCCTTGGCCTGCGCCGTGAGCACTTCGCGCTCGCGGTCCATGGCATCGGCGGGCACTTCCTCCCGCGATACCCAGCGCGGTTGCATGGCCACGACCTGCATGGCCACGTTGTGGGCGAACTCGCGGAAGGCTTCGGTGCGCGCTACGAAGTCGGTCTCGCAGTTGACCTCCACCAGCACCCCCACCTGGTCCCCAGCGTGAATGTAGCTGGCGATGATCCCCTGCGAGGCCGTCTTGCCCTCGCGCTTGGTGGCCACGCTGATGCCCTTCTTGCGCAGGATGTCCACGGCTTCCTCAAAGTCGCCGTTGGCCTCGGCCAGCGCAGCCTTGCAGTCCATGAAACCAGCTCCGGTCTTCTCACGGAGCTTCTTGACGTCCTCGGCGGTGATTGCCATCTGTGCTCTCCTTCGGGAAGGTCCCGGCAGGCCGGGACCGGCTGTAGACGTGGTGACGCCCCGCCGGCGCTTTCCTGTCGCCTCAACGCTCAGTTGCCCGAATCGTCGAAAACCTCAATGAAGGCGTCCTCGGGACTGAGGTCCTCCTCGCTGGCAACTGCCACCTGGCGCTCTTCAGCGGCCACGGCGCTGGCGACTTCGGCCTCCGTCTGGGCGGCCTCCACCAGTGACTGCTGGTACAGGGCGCGCCCCTCCAGGACGGCGTCGGCCATCTTGCCGCTCAGCAAGCGAATGGCGCGAATGGCGTCATCGTTGCCCGGAATGATGTAGTCCACCATGTCCGGGTCGCAGTTGGTATCCACGATGCCGACCACGGGGATCTTGAGCTTGGCGGCCTCGGTGGCGGCAATATGCTCGCGCTTGAGGTCCACGATGAAGATGGCCTGGGGCAGCCGCCTCATGTTGCGGATGCCACCCAGGTAGTTGGCCAGCTTATCGCGCTCACGCTGGTTGTTGAGCGCTTCCTTCTTTGTCAGTCGGCTCCACTCACCGCTTGCCTCTGCCTGGTCCAGCTCGTCCAGGTACTTGACGCGCGATTCGATGGTCGTGAAGTTGGTGAGCATTCCGCCGAGCCAGCGGCGGTTGACATAGGGCATGCCACAGCGCTTTGCGGCGGCCTCGATCGCCTCCGCAGCCTGACGTTTGGTGCCGACGAAGAGCAGCTCTCCGCCAGCCGCAGCCACATCACGCACAAAATGGTAGGCGGCCTCGACGAGCTTGAGTGTCTGGTGGAGATCAATGATGTAGATGCCGTTGCGCTCGTGGTAGATGTACCGCTTCATCTTCGGGTTCCAGCGGCGCGTCTGGTGCCCGAAGTGGACTCCTGCTTCCAGGAGTTCCTTCATGGTGATCAAGGCCACAATGGCCACCTCCTCAGCACGAGCTCACAGGGCGAGGGCGCAGAGACTACGGAGCTCGCACATCGCGGCGGGCGGATGACCAATCATCTCGCCCCGCCTGCGACGTTGCACGTCTGCCACCCGCCTGTTGTCAGACGAGCGTAAAGTACCTCCGGGGGCAACACGCCCTTATACGCCCTCGCCGGCGTGATGCTGGAGGTTTCCTTGCCACCCGCGTTGTCGCACACCCTGGCCCCGACTGCGGCGCGGCAAAACACAATACCATATCGCCTGCGGGAGCGTCAACCAAACGCCAGCCGGCACGCCAGGCCCTTGTCCGCGCCGCCAGACCAGAGGAACCGCCGAAGCCGCCGGCGAAACTCCCTCTGCCATCGCGAACGAGCCGGTCAGCTCGCTGTGAGGTGAGCTCCGATGCTGCGCCCCAGCCGCAGTACCCAGTACGTCACGGCTGCCCGCACCGTCCTCGTGGTCGCCTGCCTTCTTACCCTTCTGACCACGCCTGGAGTGCTGGCCCAGGAGCAGCATGAGGGACTGCTGGCCTGGTACCCCGCCGATGAGGGCACAGGGGAGGTCCTGCACGATGCGATCGGCGGCCATCATGGCCGGATTCTCGGAGCCCGCTGGGTGCGAGAAGGCGAGGCTGTGGCCCTTGATTTCAATGGCCTGAACAGCTACGTGGACTGCGGCGATGCGGAGCCGCTGAGGCTGAAGGACGGGCCCCTGACCATCGCCCTGTGGGTGCGGATCAACACAGACCGGCAGCAGTACCTAATCACGCGCTACGGCTGGTCCCTGTATCTCGCGGCCGGGGGCGTTCCCCACTTCGAGGCCCGTTCCGAAGACAACGCCTCCTGGCAGACACTGGCTGGCGACCGCGCGCTGCAGCTAGACCATTGGCACCACGTGGCGGGGGTGTATGACAAGGCGGCCGGCGAGTGGCGCCTCCTCCTTGACGGCCAGAGGATTGCGGCGGCGCCTCGTCATGAGGGTTTCGGTGGCCTTTACCGCAGCAAACTCGCTTTCGGGAGCTGGGCGTGGACGCAGACGCAGTTTCTCGACGGCCTGCTGGGCGACTTGCGCCTCTACGGCCGGGCTCTCGCCGACGAGGAGATCGCCGCGCTGTACAAGGCGGGCGAAACCCACTACATACGGGGCCTGCGCTCGCCGCCGCGGCTTCTGTCGCTTTGGCTACGGCCGATGCCGACGGTCGGCAAGCTGGTCGTGGACCTGGCCTTCCGCAACCTGGCCGAAGCGGTATCTGAGCCCGGAGCATTGGTGGAACTGGCTCCCGCGGAGGGACCACCTGTGCACACCGCGCGAGTCGCACGGCTGGACCACGAGGGACGCGGCTGGGTGGAGCTTCCCACGGGTGATTTGCGCCCGGGGCAGTACACGGTACGCGCCAGGCTCACCTCCCGGGATGAGCCCCTCCCGGACGTCGCCGACGCTGCTGCCGTCTGGACCAAGTCCGGCGGGAAACCATGGTGGCTCGCTCCCACACCGGGCCCCACGGAGGTCGTGCCCAGGCCCTGGACCCCCCTTGCGGTCAGTGACTCAGGGGATACCCGGATGGTGGCCTGCTGGAACCGCCGATACCTCTTCCGGGGAGCTCCTTTTCCTGTCGCTGTTGAGAGCGCGGGGGCAGCGCTGCTGGCGCGCCCCATCTGCCTGCGCCTGCGCACTGACCGCGGCACCGGGATCTGGGTGGCCGGTGGGCTGCGGGTCACGGAGCAGAGTCCCTCCCACGTCGTCCTGGAGACACAGGCGCGAGGGGCCGGTCTGGCGCTGACCGGACGGACGACAGTCGAGTACGACGGGATGGTCCGCGCGGACTGGCGGATCACGCCGCAGGAGGCTCGGGAGCTACAGGAGCTGGTGTGTGAAATACCTCTGCGCGCCGACATCGCCAGGTACTGGTACTACTACCCCGACCGATCGAGAAGCTGGGAAGACCACCGACCCGGCAGTCTGCCGGCGGACGCAGTGAGGATACCCTTCAACCCCACGATCTGGCTCGGCGACGAGACTCGTGGGCTGCAGTGGTTCACGGAGCACGACGCCGACTGGCTACCGGCCGACCGCGAGTGCGCCGTCACGATGACCCGCGACGGGGATGCGGTGCTGCTGAAGCTCCATCTGATCGGGCGCCCGGTGGCGCTGGATCCGGCCAGCGCAGCCACGTCTCCGGGAGGACAGGCTGCAGTCGGCTCATTGGCCTACACGTTCGGTTTCCAGGCCACCCCGGTGAAGCCCGTCACCCGTGATGCCTGGGACCTGCGCTCCTCCACGCTCTACACGTCCGTCTACTCGGTTGCCGAACCTGGACCCGACGGCACCTGCGGCCTGGACCGGATAGCGGCGGCCGGCGTCAAGACACTGTCACTGATGGACTGGACCAACATCCTTTGCTACAACCAGCCCACGGAACCCGATAAGCTGCGGCACTTCGTGCAGGAGTGCCACAAGCGCGGGATACAGGTGCTGGTCTACTTTGGGTTCCAAATCTCCGATGCGGCTCCGGAGTTCGCCGAATGGATGGACCAGGTGGCCAACTGGTACGAGCCGCGGCGGTACTCCTACGATTCTGGCCTGGATAACTACCCACCCAAGCCGACGCAGACGGTCTACCGCGTGTGCTACCAGAGCGCCTGGGCGGACTTCGTCGTGGCCGGGGCGGCGCGGTGCATGGACGAGTTTGGGGTGGACGGTGTCTACCTGGACGGGACGGGCTGTCCGCTACCCTGCTACAACCCCTACCACGGCTGCGGCCCGGTAGCCGGGGACGGCACTGCGCACCCCCGGACGACATTCTTTGCCACGCGCCGGATGATGCAGCGGCTGTACGCGGAGATCATGTCCCGCAACCCCAACGGGCAGATCAACCTGCACAACTCGTCCTTCATGACCATGCCCAGCATGGCCTTTGCTACGAGCTGTTGGGACGGCGAGCAGCTTTCCACCACGCCAGACCGGCCAATGCCGGAACGCATGCCGCTGGATTACTTCCGCACCGAGTTCATGGGTCACCAGTGGGGGGTGGCGCAAGAGTTCCTGGACTACGTTCTCCCCTACCCCTTTGCCACCGAGTGGGGCTTGACGCTACTGCATGACGTGCCCATCCGGCCCTACATGTACGAGGAGCAGTATGACCTGACCTCGAGGCTCTGGCGCCTGATGGACGAGTTTGGGCGCAGACAGGCGCAGTGGCTGCCCTACTGGTCGAACACTGACGCCGTCTCTGTCGAGCCGCGGGGGGCCTATGCCAGCCTCTACCGCCATCCTCGCAACGGCGTCCTGGTAGTCGTGATGAACTACACCACCCAGGCGGCGGCAGTTCGCGCGAGCTTGCAGACGGCCCGACTGGGCCTGCCCGCGGACGCGCAGGCCCGTGACGGCCTGACCGGGGAACTGTGGCCCATCCAGGAGGGCCGGCTTGAGCTTCCGCTGGAGCCGCTGGGCTGGAAGGCCATCTGGGTGCGCTGAGACCGCAACAACGCTGCCGACCCCCGGAGGAGGTCGGCAGCGAACAGTAAGCCTCAGGCGGGTCCACTCACTGGCTGGCAGGGGGCGCAGTGTCCGTGGTATCGCCCTCGGGCGCTGGCTGCACCTCGGGGAAGAGCGGCTGGTTCAGGGTCACGCTGTCACGGTAGCGCTTCAGGTCGCGCAGCAGATTCTCCAGCCGGATGATGAGCTGATCCAGAACCTGCTCCCCGGCGATGGCCTCGTAACATTCCACCTCACCCAGTTCCACAAAGCGGTCGGAGCCCCAGTTCGAGGTGATGACCAGTCTGAGGTAGCGGGCCTCCACCGGCAGGAAATCAAAGGTCTGGCGCAGAGGCTTGTTCAGCAGCCGTCCGCTCTTCACCAGGGCCCAGGGGCCGTCCTTGGTGGTCGTCGAGACGTACAGCTCGAAGTCTCGGGCCCCACGGCCGATCACGGGCGGGTCTACTGTGGTTGGGTCCAGCACCAACCGCGTGATGAGACGCGTTTTCTCGTCGCGGAAAGCAAAGATTATCCACGCCGGGTCGCCCTGCTTGGGCGGAACGTTGGACGACCATCCGTGGGAGTCTTCGGGACGATAGGTGCCCGTAACGTACTTGCCATCAATGAGGTTGGCTGCCTGCCACTGGGGCACCGGCCGCTTGTTCTCATCGAGCATCTCACTGGAGTAAGCGATGATGCGGCCGCCGTTGGCGGCCAGAAGGATGTTGGTGGTACCGGCGGCAAAGCCGGGATCGTCGCGCTGGGCTAGCGCGAAGGGGCATAGCAGGGCCACCGCTCCTACTGTGGGTAGCCAAAACCGCATGGGCGATCTCCTCTCTTGCGGCCCGTCAAGGCCCCCCCGGCCTGACAGGCGGAAGGAGCCAGTCTGTACACGACGTCAACGTTCCGTGGGACTCTCCGGGGCCGGGGCAGGCGCCGAAAAGACGCTACGGTCGTTGTGCAGCACCTCGATGGTGGCATTGCCTACCACCTTCAGGGGGAACTCCCTTGATGCCCCCGCATCCATCGTGGCAGCCACGACCTCGCGCCCAGTGTCATCGTTCTTGACGATCTGGATCCGCTGCCCCATCTCCGTCCCCATGGCGGAGATCTTCACGATCAGCCGCCGTTCGCCTGGCCTGTCGCTACTGAAGGTTTCGTCGGGCACGATGTCCACTACCGGGTTCTCGGCCACCGCCTCGTCCCCCCCGTTCGCCGGCGTGACCGGTTCAGGCTTGGTCGGCTCCGGCCCCTTGCTCACTGTCAGGTCAACGGGTGTGCCCAACTCGGCCATGAGTCCCGGTCCGGGGACCTGTTTGACGACCAGCCCCACCGGAACGCTCTCGTGAAAGATCTGCTCCACAGTGCCAACGTGCAGGCCCTCTTTCTCGAGCCGTTCCGTAGCCTCGGCAACCGAGCGCTGCGTGACGTTGGGCACGGTGGCCGTCTGCTTGCCGCGGCTGATCGTCAGGTCCACCGCCGACCCCGGCTCAACCATTTCCCCGATGCCCGGCACCTGGTCTACCACCGTGCCCTCGGGAGCCGTGTCCACCTCGACATACGTGATCCGGCCACGTTTCAGACCGGCCTTGGCCAGCTCCTCCTCCGCGCGCGCCTGAGTCAGTCCTTTGACCGGCGGAACGGCGACTTGTCGCGGTGCCTGACCGGGGTAGAAGGCCTGTTTGACCAGGAAAGCGACCCCAATCAGGGCCGCAAGGGCCACCACGATCGCCAGTGCCGTCATGGCCGCAACACTGGCAGGGGCCCGCTCCGGCGCCCGCGTCGGCGCGCCCACCACAGGACCGGGCACCACAGGCGACGGCCGCGGGACTGTCGCAGGAGCCCCCACGGGCACCTGGGCGGGGCTGAGCGGCAGGGTAGCTTCCTCGGACGGCACGCCCAGCACACCGGTGCGGTCCAGTTCCACCCCATCGGCCAGCTTCTCCAGATCGGTCAGCAACTCGTCAGCCGTGCGGTACCGGCGCGTGGTCTCACGCGCCATGGCCTTGTTGATGACGAACTCCGCCGACGGCGTGATAGCCGGATTGAGGGCGCGCAATGATGGCGGCCGCTCGCGCACATGCTTGGCCGCGATCTCGGCAGCGGTCGCGCCCGTAAAGGGCACGCGCCCGGTCACGCACTCAAACATCACCACGCCCAGGGAGTAGATGTCCGACTGTGCCGTCGCTGGCCCACCCTGAGCCTGCTCCGGTGAGATGTAGTAAGCACTGCCCAACACCTGCCCATCCTCGGTCAGCCCGTGCTCACCGGCAGCGGCGGCAATGCCAAAGTCAGAGAGCTTCACGCGCCCATCGTCAGTGAAGAGTATGTTGTGGGGCTTGACATCCCGATGCACCAGGCCCTGGCGATGGGCGTAGGCCAAGGCTCGCGCGGCCTGGATGCTGACCTCCAGTACCTTCCGCAATGGCAGGGGTGCATACTCGCGAATGATACGCTTGAGGTCTGGCTCAGGCAGATACTCCATCACGATGTAGTAGATGTCGCCATCTACCCCAGTGTCGAAGAGCTGAACGATGTTGGGGTGATTCAGCTTGGCGGCAGCGTGGGCTTCACGACGGAAGCGCAACACAGCGTCCGGGTTCTCCGCCATCTCCGGGCGAAGAATCTTGACCGCGACGTCTCGTTCCAGCGTGATGTCAAGCCCCCTGTAGACGGTGGCCAGTCCACCCTCGCCGATGCGGCTATCCAGGCGATAGCGCCCGGCGATCAGTGAGCCTTCCATGCAAGCTTTCACCACCTTCGCATACGGCAGACCAACCACCGCAAATGCTCGCGCTACCGCTGGGACGCTGCTAACGCGACTGCTCCAGCAGCGTTGCCAGCACTCGCCGCGCAATGGGGAGTGCCATCTCGCTGCCGGAGCCGGCGTGCTCAACAATCACCGTTACCACGTAACGGGGAGCATCGGCCGGTGCGAAACACGTGAACCACGCGTGAGGCTCTTTGCCGCGAACCTCCGCTGAGCCCGTCTTGGCAGCCACTTTGGTCCACGACATGCCCATGCCCCGCCCTGTTCCTCTTTCCACCACTTGCTCCATCATACCTGCCAAGGTGGCGGCCGTCGCTGGCGACACAGCCTGTCCCAGGGCTTTGGCCTGTCCGCGAGCGACCACCACGCCTTCGGGGCTCTTGACGGCCTCCACGAGGTAGGGCTGCAGGACCTGTCCACGGTTGGCGATGGCAGCCGTCAGTCGGGCCACCTGCAGGGGCGAGAGCATTGTTGCCCCCTGACCGAAACCGGCTTCGGCCAGTGCCACCTTGCCCTTGAAGCCGCGGAAATCATACATGCGCCCGGCGGCGCTGGGCAGAGCCAGGTCTGCCTGGTCCAGCAGGTGGAACCGCTTGCCGTAACTGATGAAGTTCTCGATGCCGATCTGCGCCGCCAGTTTGGCAAAGACCACATTGCACGAATCGTAGAAGGCCTCGTTGAGGTCAAGGGTGCCATGCCCCGCCGGGCGGCGACAGACGACCGTGGCGTTGTTGACCCGCTCGCGACCCCGGCAGGTGAACTCTGTCCGGGGGTTCACCAGGCCCAGGTCAAGGGCGACGGCGGCAGTGAAGACCTTGAACACCGACCCCGGAGCATACAACCCTTGCAGGGCTCGGTTCAGTTCCGGCGACTGGGGGTCCAGCCGGAACAGCTCGTACTCATCGGTGGTGGAGGTGACCAAAGCGGGGTCATAGGCAGGAGCGCTGACCAGGGCCAGCACCGCCCCTGTGGTCGGGTCCAGAGCCACCACCGCGCCCCGCTTGCCTTCCAGCTCCTCGGTAGCCACCTTCTGCGCGGCCGCGTTGATCGTGAGCACGATGTCGTTGCCCTGGGGCTGTCCGCGCAGCAAGTCCCGCCAGGGGTTGGCGTAGACACCCTGGCCGAACAGGGCGTCACTGAGGCCCTTCTGCAGCCCACTCTGGGCGTTGTAGCCGGTCAGGTGGCAGAAATCGCGCCCCTGGGGATAGACCGCCGTCCAGCCCTTCTCCCCACGTTGGCGATCAAGAACGAGCTGGTTGTCCACAGTGTACGCCCGGCCGGGCTTGATCCTCTGCAAACGCAATCGTTGCCGCTGATTGTTCGGATCGGCGGCCAGACGGGGAGCCATGAGCACCTGCCAGTAGGTGAGCACCAGGAACAGCAGGCCGAAGCCAGCCAAAATGAGCGCCAGTAGGCGACGAATCTGGGGGGCATACTCAGTCATGGCACCAGTGGCGACAGGGCGGCTCCCGTCAAGCGTCGGGGCTCGGCGGCAGGCAGTCGCGAGACACCGCCAGCAGCAACCCGAGCGCGATGAAGTTCACGACAACAGAGGTCCCTCCATAGCTGACGAAGGGCAGAGTGATGCCCGTTAGCGGAACCAGCCGGAGACAGCCTCCAACGATCACCAGCGTCTGGAGACCAAAGACCGTCGCCAGACAGGCCGCCAGGAGGGCGCCATAGGGATGGCGGGCCCGCCAGGCGATGGAGTAGCTGCGTGCGGTCACCAGCACATAGAGCAGCAGCAAAGCGAAGGTGCCCGCCAGGCCCAACTCCTCGGCTGCCACGGAGAAGATCATGTCAGTGCCTGCCGCCGGCAGCAGCTCCGGGAAGCCCTGTCCCATGCCGACGCCGCTGACCCCTCCTGCCGCCAGAGAGTAAAGGGACTGCAGGATCTGGTATCCCCCTCCCTGAGCGTCAGCCCACGGATTGAGCCACGCCCCAACGCGCACGCTGACGTGCGGGAAGAACCGTGTCGCAGCCACCATGCCCGCCAGGAACAGGATGACGCTCAGCAGAGCATAGACCTTGCGCCCGGTCGCCAGGTAGGTCACCGCGACAAACAGCCCGAAGAACAGCGCCGCCGCGCCGAGGTCGCGCTGCATGACGAAGATCGCCAGGCAGAACATCACCATCAGGATCAGCGGTCCCACGTACTTCAGTCCGGGGAGGACCACACCGGGACGAAACGACACCTGGGCCCGGATGATCGGGCCCTTGTCGGCCACGTACCCTGCCAGGAACAAGCACATGAGCACCTTGGCCACCTCGCCGGGCTGGAAGACGAAGAAATCCCGGATGCCCAACCAGAGGCGGGCGCCGTTGACCTCAATGCCCAAAACCATCGTCACGCCCAGCAGGGCGACAGCCAGGGCGCCGGCGGTGTACTTCCAGCGGGCCAGGCCAGCGACGTCATCAACCAGCCAGTAGGTGGCCAGCAGCGCGGCCAGGCCCAGGACCATCCACACGACCTGCTTGGAGGCCAGAGCAGGGGCGATACGCCACAGCAACACCACGCCCAACCCGCAGAGCAGAGACGCGTAGGGCAGCAGATGGGTGTCACGCCCACGGCCATCGGGGCGCAGGATGAGGCTCGTGATGACGAACCCGGCGCCGACCGTGGTCACCCGCAGCGCTCGCAGCAGCGACTGGTCCTGGGCCAGACACACCAGCACCATCCCCAGGGTGGCAACCAGGGTGCTGGTTAGCAACAGACCCAGTTCACGGCGACAAGCGTTACTGATAGGGAAGCCTCACTCGATGCCCGGGGCGCGGTAGTCCAAAGCCACCGTGCCAATGTTGATGCGGTCACCGTCACGCAGGACCACGTCACCGGTGATGCGGCGGCCATTGTGGTAGGTCCCGTTGGTGCTGTCACGGTCACGCAATATGCGCTCGCCCCCGTGAGTGAAGATGAGGGCGTGGTGAGACGAGCAGAAGCGATCGTCAATGACGAGGCCGTTGTCATCAGCGCGCCCGATGGTCAGGGCAGCGGTCAACTCGATGACCTGGCCCGCCAGCAACCGCGACTGGCCGGGTTCCTGCACGACGAGACGAGGGCGGGCATGTTCATGGGAGATTGCGGACACCAGTGGTGAGCCGTCAGCGGCGCCACTCCTCGCGGTCGCGGGGGGCGCACCAGCGCTGGCCACGGGATGAGCAACCGGGGCAGGGACAGGACGTGGGGCCGGCTGAGGGGGCACCGGAGCTACCCCCGCACTGGCCTCCAGGCCCATCTGGCGGAAAAGACCGCGGAAGGCCCACGTCAAGAAGGCGTAGAGCGCGGCCAGGAAGGCGAACTTCCCGATAAGCAGGATAAGGCCCAATGGCATGTCCACGACCGATCACCTCAGAGACCAGCTCGGGGCCCCTGACCGATGCGTACCCGTAGCTGTACCAACCCGAACTCCAACAGGTCGCCGTCGTAGATCGGCTGCCGCGATACCTGCTGTCCATTCACGAAGGAACCGTTCTGACTGGCCAGGTCGCGCAGTTCGTACGCCACCAGGTTCCAGGCCACCTCCGCATGGTGCCTGGAGACCGCGGCGTCTTCCAGGCGCACGTCACAGTCGGCGCTGCGCCCGATGACCGTACGATCCGCCAGCTCCCAGACGTGCCCCCTCACCCCGGAGCCGGTCATTCCCTCAAGCCAGGCTGGCGGCCGCGGCGCAAAGGCCGAACTACAGCGCATCTGTCCCTGTCCCAGGGACTCATCGGGTGTCACCAGTACGGTGATCCCCGAGCCCACCAGCAGACCCTGCAGGGCGGCGAACTGCGCCAGGTGGGCCGCCAGCTCACGCTCCACGGAGGTCAGCGCGCTGGCAAGCTTGCGGTGATCCTCCAGGCTCAGGCTCAGCGTATAGGCGTTGTGCGCGAAGGTGCCGTCGGGTGTGTGCAGCCGGGAAGCATCCATGGCTTCGCGCAGAGCAGCCGCCATCTCCAGCGGCTGCACGGTCTGCGGGAACAACTGAGCGAAAGGACCCTCAAGAGCTGCTCGCAGGGCCTCCTCAAGCCGACGTAGCACTATGGTGCCTCCCGGTTCACCCGCAAGACATGGGGCATTATAGCAGATGGGGAGGCTTTGCGTCACTAGCGCGTAACTGCCCCCTCGTTGCTGGAGTATCAGGACTGTCTTGACTTCCTCGGTGTTTCGGACTATAGTAATAATCGAACATTTGTTCCATAACCGAGGAAGCCATGGAACGTCTTATCCTGCACGCCGACATGGATGCCTTTTTCGCCAGCGTCATCCAGGTCCTCAAGCCGCAATATCGGGGCCAACCCGTGATCGTCGGAGGACCGGGGGAACGAGGTGTAGTCTCGGCCGCCTCCTATGAGGCTCGCAAGTTTGGTGTCCATTCTGCCATGCCCCTGTGGAAAGCACGCCAGCTCTGTCCACGGGGGCACTTCCTTCCTGTAGATGGTCCTGCCTGCCAGGATTTCTCGCGCCGCGCCCTGGCCATCTACCAGCGTTATACTCCACGTCTCCTCCCCATCTCCATTGATGAGGTTTGCCTGGACATCACTGGCAGCCAGAAGCTGTTCGGGCCTCCGCTGCAGATTGCCCGGGAGATCCAAAAGGCCATTTACGACGAACTGGGACTGACGGTCTCCATCGGCCTGGGCCCCAACCGTTTGGTGGCCAAGATGGCTTCTGAGTGGCAGAAGCCCAACGGTTTGACCCGGATTACCGCCGACCAGTTGCCAGAGATCTTTGCCCCTTTGCCGGTAAGCAAGCTCTGGGGCTTGGGACCGGTGACGGCCCAGCGTCTGCAGCGCCTGGGAATCAGCACCATCGGTCAACTCCAACGTATCTCCCTGTTGCTCCTGGAGCGTGAGTTCGGTCTCATGGGGCGTCATCTCTATGCCGCTTCCCGCGGACAGGATGACAGCCCGGTACCACTTTACGATGGTAAGCGCGAGTATAGGCAGATGAGCGAGGAGCGCACTCTGGCCCGGGATACGCGCGACGTGGAACTGCTCAGCCTGACGCTCCTGGGTCTTTGTGACCATCTGGGTTGGCGCTTGCGACGCGAGGGCTATCAAGGGCGCCAGGTGACCCTGAAGATCCGCCTGGCGGACTTTCAGACCATGACCAGAAGCGTCACCCTGTCGGCTCCGACAGATGTGGACTACACCATTTTCCAGGCTGCGGACCGCTTGCTGCGCAGCCAGCATTTCGGGGCCAAACGGGTGCGGCTCATCGGCGTCGCGGTCTCTGGCCTGGTACAGGACGGAACGCCGGTGCAGCTATCCCTGTTCAGCGAAGGGCCCGGCCGCCAACGCCGCCTCAGCCGCGCCCGGGACGACATTACAAGCCGTTTTGGGCCTGATGTCATTTCGCGGGCCAGTTTGATGGCTGGGTAGGAGTCCAGGCCATGCCGGGCGAAACACCCGCCAGCACATGCAGAGGAAACAGCAGTGAACACGCGATACGCGCCGCTTATCGCCCTGGCGACAGCCGCTCTTACGCGGCTGGTCATGGCCGAACCCGCTATCCCGCCACGCCCGCTGCCCTGGAGGGGCCCCCAGATGCCCAAGGTCTCAGGCTTGATGTTCAACCAGGACTGTACCGACTTCTTCTACCGTAACACGATCCGCGACGGAGTAGACGGGGGCGCACTGCTGGATGAGTATGTCGACCTGTTGGCCGAAGCCGGCGTGACGGTGCTGCTCTGCAACACGAACGCCCGGAAAACGAACTACGACAGTGACGTCTGGGAGACCTTCTGGGACGGGTATGACCCTGACGGTCCCGACGACCAGCCCTTCCTGAAGCCCATCCCGCCGGCGGAAATCCCCGACTGGCGCCGGATGGTGCACAGCATGTATGCGCTGCACGCCCAGGGCGTGGACTACCCCGCCCGCATGGCGGAACGCTGCCGCCTCCGTGGCATCTCCCCGTGGATCTCGCTGCGCATGAACGATGTGCACATCAACGACAACCTGGCGCACCCCTTTCACGGGGCCATGTGGCGCGACCAGCGCTACTTCCGCGGCGGCGACATGCCCTACTATGCGCGCGGCCTTGACTACGGACACCCCGAAGTCCGTGAGATGTACCGCAAGTTGATCGTGGAAAGCCTCCAGCGCTATGACATTGACGGGCTGGAGCTGGACTTCATGCGCGAACCGTATCTGTTTCGGCAGGGCGCAGAGCAGGAGGGTGCCGAGATCCTCAGGGAGTGGCTGCGGGGCGTCCGTCGCCTGGTCTACGACGCCGGCGTCCGCCGCGGCCACCCCATTGCGCTGGCCGTCCGGGTGCCGTCGCGTATCGAGGTGGCCGAGAGCTGGGGCCTGGACGCGGTGCGCTGGGCCCACGAGGGGCTCGTGGACGTGGTGGTGGCCACGCCACGTTGGGCTACGCTCGAGTATGACATGCCGCTGGATGATTGGGCTGAGGCTCTGGGAGGGACTGGCGTGACCCTTGCCGGCGGCCTGGAGATACTGCACCGCCCGACGCCAGGCTCCCCGCCGGTCAGCGCCTCCGCCGAACAGGCTACCGGCGCAGCGGTCAATGTGCTGGCGTTCGGGAGCGACGTGGTCTACCTGTTCAACTACTTCGCCACGGCGGGCTGGCCCAAGGAGGACTACGTCCGTACCCTCCGGGCCATGTCACGGCTCTCGGAGCTGGTGCGGCTGCCCCGCCGGCATGCCATCACCTGGCGCGACATCACGGCTGTCGGTGAGCAGTACAAGCCCCCCCTGCCCGCCTCCGGCCCTGACGTGGAGCTGGCGCTGCCCACGGGACCGCCTCCCGGCCCCAGTGCCAACGTTACCCTGGAAGTCACCCTTATGCGCCCGCAGGACGCCCCCTACGTCCCCCCCGAAGCCACTGTCAACGGGACCGCCTGCCCGCTCAAGGAGGAGCAATGGCAGGGGCAGTCGGGGCTCCTGGTCTACGAGGTGCCGCCAGCAGCGCTGCCAGGCAACCGGCGCGACACGGTGCGGCTTACGACGCCGGGCGGCCAACCGTTCATGGTGGGCGCCCTCGAGATCCGCATCGTGCCGGCCGATTGATGGCAAGGTTCGCAGAGTTCTAGCACTCGCCGGCCATTTCCGCCCGCAGCCGCTCGCAGACCGCCAGCGTCGCTGGGTGGCCGTCGTTGAGACCCGGCAACTGGGCCACCAGGCTCGCCCGCTCGCACTGACGCGCTACGGCTGCCACCCATCGCACCAGAGGACCGTCGCCACTTGCCGCGTACTCATCCGCGACATGCTCGCAGAAGCTGTGCATCGTGGCCGAGCGCTCACGGCTCACCGCCCGTCCGGCGTCGCTGCGCAGCAGACCCATCAGCTCGTCCTTGCGTGGCAGCCAGCCCGCGAAGCCAAGGATCGTGTCCTCCAGCGTCGAGTGGTGCCCGGCGCGGATGGTGATGAACCGCCAGGTGGCGACGAGCCCGAAGTTGGCGTCAATCAGGTCGGCGTCGCCCAGCACACGGTTCTCGACCGGATGCTCCGGCGTGTTATCGCCTGAGTGTGTCGCGATGGCGAACTCCACTCGCTCCACAAGCGACCCGTCCAGCCCCAGACCCCGCATGAGCTCCGCAGCCTCGACGGCGCCCACCTGGGCGTGCCCCGCCCCCTCCGGCTTGGCCAGGTCATGCAGCAGAGCCGCCAGGTCAACGACCAGCGTGTCCGCCCCTTCGGCCTGGGCCAGCTTCCGCGCCAGCGCGCGCACGCGCTCGGTGTGCTCGTAAGTGTAGCCCGGCCAGTGGAACCCCTCCCACTGCCGCGGCCACTCCGCCAGGCGGTCGCGCACTACGGCTTCCAATGCCGCCATCTGTGCTGTAGTCACCGGTAGCGTCATGGCACTCCTTCGTGGTATCGCAGCGGTCAGTGCGAGTGCATCCAGAAATCCCGTTGGCTCAATGGTACATTCACGCGCGCACCGTTCTGCCGGTGGGACTCGATGAGGGCAAAGGCTATCTCCTCCGCTTTCACGGCGGTGCGGATGCCCTGACGGGTCTCGCCGCCGGTGTCCAGGGCGTGCACCAGGTCGTCGATGAGGCGGACCGTGGGGCTGACTCGCTCGTAAGGCGGAAACTCCGCGGGCAGGTATTCCTCATAGCCGCCAACATTCCCCCGGCAACGTAGCTGGAACTCCATGCCGTTGTTGCGGACCTCGACCACGCAGCGGGTCCCAATCGCGGCGAACTCCGCCCACACGGCCGTGCTCAAGAGATAGGCACGGACGCCATTGGCAAACTGCACGATCCCGGTGGCGTCAACGTCCTCCTCCCAGCGGGCGGCGTGCGGGTCAAAGCCTGGTGACGTCACCGTGCCCTGTACCCACTCGACGTCCGGGTCACCCGCCCAGTACAGCATCAGATCAAAGAAGTGGCTGGCGGAATGCAGCACGCTGCCGACGCTATAGGTGATGACAGAGTTCAGATGGCCGAGGGTCCCGTCCTCCACCATGCGTCGCACCTGCTCCATGCCGGGGTGCCAGCGGCGCAGGGTCCCAGTGTTGAACTTGACGCCATGACCTTCGACAGCCGCCACCATGGCATCCGCCTCGGCCAGGGAGCAACAGAGCGCCTTCTCGCAGTAGATGGCCCGGGCGCCGTGTTCAGCGGCGAAGATCACGATCTCCGCGTGGAGCGTGGCGGGTGTCGTCACGCTGACGATGTCGGGGTGCTCGGCCGCGATCATCTCACGATAGTCATCGTAGACGCGAGGCACGCCGTACCGCCCCTGCAGAGCTCGCGCCTTGGCGATGTCCGGGTCAGCAAAGGCCACCAGCTTCACCTCCGGCACCTCGGCGTAGCCCGCCGCGTGCGAGTAAGGTCGGATGCAAGCCGCGTAGTCCACGACTTCGTCGTCGATGGTTCCGGCCATGCGCCCCGCCCCTACGATGACGGCCCTGTACCGCGCCATGCAGTGCCTCCGTCCCGGCTCCGACAGCTAGCTCATCGGGTGGCTGTGCTTCGTCGCCTGGTCCGGCATCTCCTGCCCTTGCGCGTGGGGCTGGCTACAGACTATAACATACGGCAAAGACTCACCCGGCGCGACCGGGTGACGCGGTCAGGAGAGGTGCGCATGAAGTTCAGCTTGTGGGTCATGCTTGCCCTGGTAGGCCTTGGAGTGGTTGGCGGGGCCCTGTCCGGGTTATTGGGCATCGGCAGCGGAATCATCATGGTGCCGGTGCTCTCAGCCATCTGGGCCAAGAACCCGGATGCTCAGAAGCTGGCTCAGGGCACGGCGCTGGCGGTCATGGTCCCGATGGCTATCGCCGGCTCGCTGAGCTATCACTTCGGGGGCCAGCAGGACAACCTGCGCCTGAGCCTGCTTCTGGGCCTGTGGGCCATCATCGTCGGCGGGCTGGCGCTGTCCTTGCCCATGCGGTTCCAGGGGCTCCTCGGGGTAACGGACACTCTGGACCTCGTCAACTGGAACTATGTGGTGCTTCTGGCCCTGGGGGCGGTGATCGGGAGTATGTACCTGGGTGCACCGCTGGCGGCGTACCTCCCCAGCGCGGTGCTCAAGAAGATCTTCGGCTTCTTCATCATCATCGTCGGCCTGCGCATGGTAGGCTTCTGGGCCTGGCTGGGAAGCTTCTTCATGGCCCGTCCCGCCGCCTGAGCGACAGGAATCACGGGAACCCTGGCATGGCGGCTGGGGTCTGCTAGACGGTTGTGTCGTTCACATCGCGGTCAGGGAGGGTGACAGTGATGCGACGCTGGGTCTGGTTGTGGGTCGTGGTGGCGGCCGGAACAGCCTGGGCGCAGGAGCAGCAGAGGCGGGAGTTCCCTCTGCGGTGGGCCAGTGCCGAGGAGGTGGCCGCTCTCTTCGGTGCGCCTGCGGCCGCACCCGACGAGGCTTCACCAGTGGCGCGCGCGGCCCTGATCAGCGAACCTGAGCTGCTGGCGAAGCAAGTCCTGCCTCCGCCCCCTGGCACGGCAGGACGCTGGGTCTTGTACGTCGAGAGCGCGAACCTTACTGCCCCGCGGTCGTCGCCGGGCGAGTCGGGCAACCGGACCTCGATCCGCCCGCCGGGTCTCGTCGGGCCGGTGACGGCTGTTGCGGGCCGCAATGCTGTGAGCGCCACGGGCACGCCCGACAGCCTGGACAAGCTGGGGGAAGTCCTCGCGCTGCTCGACCGCCCGGCCCGGCGCGTGCGGCTCGAGGTCATGGTGCTGGACCCGGCCATCGCGCGCACAGTCGCGGCCGACGCCGACTGGAAGGAGTCGCAGAGCGAAGATGAGACCCCGGCCCGGTTCGCCCACATGGCGCTGGACAGGGCCATCGCCCCCGAGATGCGCCTGGCGCTGCCCACGGCCACGGTCCTGGCCGACAATGCCCGCAACGCCCAGGCGCAGTTCACCGAGATCCTTCCTCACGTCGCCGAGACCAACGGACAGATGCTGCCCCGTGCCATTGTCGCGGCAGTCGGGGTCAGCTTGCAGCCCCGGGTCGATGCGGACGACAGCGTCACTCTAGCGATGTACGGCACGACAATGACAACGCTGGTCGAGACGGCCCCTGACGACCCCGGTTACCCGACGGCGCACTCGGAACTGAGCAGCACAGTGCGGGTGAAAAACGGCGAGACGCTCCTGCTGCAACTCCCGGCCACAGGCGCCGACGTCGTGTTGGACGGCTGGCTGGCCGACCATGCGGCGCTTGGGACACGGTACCTGCGGACGCCGCTTCTGGCCATCACGCCCTATGTGCTGCCGCCATCGGACGGTGCCGCCAAGCTATCGGCTCGGCCCGGTCCCTGAGCTGGTTCGTGGTACTGACCGGCCAGGAAGGGGCCTGCCTGGGACGTAGGGGCTACCGGGGCGGATGATCTGCGCCGGCGTCCGGAACGCAGCGTTATAAAGTGGCGCCGCTGTCTGGGCGTCAATCACCTCCTCCACGTGTTCGCGCACATGCACCCAAGCCACCGGCTTCCCCTTACTCCGCACTGTCACCAGGCCCGGAAACCCGTTGGCAGTGAAGATGCCAGGGGGGTAGGGCGTGGCCGCCGTGACCACCGCCGCGCACACATCGTTCCGATGCTCCAGGAAAGCCCTCGGTGGGGGATCGGCGGCGGTATAGCCACCGGTTACACACTCGCGACCGAAGTACCAGAACGCCAGTGCCGGGTCGTGGGCCACGAAGACACGGTCTGTGGGATGCAGGCGCGTGCGGACCCAGTACCCTGCCGCCTTCAGGCCTGTCTCGGGCGCCATGGCGCCATAGGGGGCCTGCAGACGCGGCCAGAGCACTCCCTGCAACGGCTGCACCTGGTACACGCAGGCGAACGTGGCGAGGAGGGTACCCGCTGACAACACAGTGGCCAGGCCCGTCCGCAAGCCCGCCTGGCGCAGACCCATCACCCCGGAGGCCACCAGCAGCGCCACCGCTACCAGGAGATGGTTGTGATAGCATGTCACCAACGTGACTTCCCTGGTCATGGCGAACAGAAACGGGGCAGCGGTCAACGCTAACCACAAGCTCAGCCACCGGCGGTACTCCGGCGCAAGCTGCCGAAGACCGCGCGGGATGAGGGTCAGCCCCAGCATGAGCAGCAGACCGGCGTTGAACCACAGGTCGCTGGCGAAGGACATCAGGTGGAAACCCCAGCGAGCCTTGTGCTCGGCAAGGACGGTACCCAGATAGGTCTGGTCGGGGTACCCCAACCGGCAGGCATAGGCATACGCCGCCACGTAGGGTAGGAACATGACGACCGGCGGTACGAACAGCGTCGGTCGCAGCACCAGACGCGCCAGCCCACGGCTGCCTTCGTAGCCCGCCGGCCGTGGCCCCAGGGCCAGAAGTCCCAGCAGTATGACGGCTCCGATGGCGAACTGCACGTCCCCGCACAGGTACAGCCCCACCGCGAGCCCGGCCACCCACTGCCGGCGCCGCTGCCCGGGTGCCTCCACATACCGCATCAGCGCTATGATGGCCATCAGAAGGAGCAGTGAGTTGAAGGTGACACTGCCGCCGATGGTCCGCGACCAGGTGACCGCATGGGGCATCACCGCCACCAGCAGTGAGGCCAGCAGAGCGCCCGCTTCCCCGACCAGGCGCCTTCCTGCGAGGAAGACAAGGTAGCACACCCCCACGCCGCACAGCACCATTGGCAGTGCCAGGGTGAACTCGTTGACACCAATGCCCAGAGACGCCAACAGGCGCACGTAGGCGTCCCAGCCGACGAACATCGGCCAGCCGTAGTCCCAGCTCATGATGCGTCCGAGGGCGCTGGAGGCCAGATCGGCCGAGAGCCAGGGCAGTTGCGCGTTGTTGACGATGAAGTAGGCCCACAGGCCCTCATCGGGCCCGGCGTACGTCAGGTGACGCAGGCCGTGGAGCCGCAGTAGCAGCGCCAGGGTCAGCACTGCCATGAGAGCCACGCGCCGCAGGTTCTCCTTGCCGGCGGCAGCGACCGAGGTGAGCATGGGGAACGCCTAGTCCAGGAAGCGATAGCGGACGATGGCCCCCAGGGCGGTGAGGCCGTCCTTCCAGCTGATCTTCTTACCTTCAGCGTAGGTGCGGCCCCGGTAGCTGATGGGGACCTCGTAGATGACGCATTTGGCCCGCGCAACCTTGGCGGTGAACTCGGGCTCGAAGGTGAAGCGGTCGGCCCGCAGGCGAATGCGTTGCAGGACTTCCCGTCGGAAAACCTTGTAGCAGGTCTCCATGTCGGTGAGGTTCAGGTTGTTCAGCATGTTAGACAGGAAAGTCAGGAAGCGATTGCCGACGGCGTGCCAGAAGTAGATGACACGGTGGGGACCACCCAGAAAGCGCGACCCGAAGACAACGTCCGCCCCGTCGTTGAGGATCGGCTCCAGCAGGCTGTCGTAGTCGCGAGGGTGGTATTCAAGGTCGGCGTCCTGGATGATGATGATGTCACCACTGGCCACGCTGAAGCCGGTGCGCAGGGCAGCACCCTTGCCGCGGTTCCGGTCATGGTGCAGCACGCGCACCCGGGGTTCCCGGCTGGCGAGCTCAGTGAGCACCGCCTCCGTGCCATCGGTGGACCCGTCATTGACGATGATCAACTCCAGATCATGGGCCGTGCTGAGCACTCGGTCAGCGATCTGTGCCACGGTGGCGGATTCGTTGTAGACGGGCATGATGACGGAGAGTTTCACACCAACCATCCTGACAGGGGCGCAACGCACTCCCATCCGCGGGAGGGGGAGGTATCCCCGGGTGACACAGGAACCTATGTCTGGTTCTTCCTCATAATAGCAGCCCACGGTCGTTGGACGCAACTCTCAAGCGCGCCGTGGGCCACAAGGGGCAGTCCCATGCGCATCGTCATCACACTGCTGGCCCTGCTGGCGGGGGTAGCTGCCATGGCCCAGGATGCCTTCACCAACCACGGTATCGCCGCTCCCGTTGCCGAGCTGAGGGGTGCCGCTGCCCTGCAGGACGCCGCCGGCCGCAACATTATCATCCTCGTGCCCCTGGATCAGAGCGCACGTGGCTTCCTGCTGGTTGTGGATGTGGACAGCGGCGAGACCCAGCAGTGTTTCTACCCCGAGGGCGTACCGTTGGCGGGCGCCTTTGCCTCCCTGCTGAGTACGAACGGCAAGTTCTACACCGGCGAGGCCGGTTACCTGCTGGAGTTCGACCCGACAACACGCCAGTTCACCTTTTCCGGCAAACCCCATGAGGAATCGGGGCATTTTGTTGGTAAGTCCATCATTGACGGTCCCGATGGCCTGATCTGGATTGGTACGCACCCGCGCAGCCATCTCGTCTCCTACAACCCGACTACCCACGAGTTCCATGACTACGGGCAGCTCGATCCGACGGAGCAGTATTTCAACTACCTCGCCTACGACGATGCCGGCTGGTTCTACGCCGGCATTGGCACGGCCCGTATGAGCCTGGTGGCGTTCAACCCGGCCACGGGCGAGAAACGCCAGCTCCTGCCCGATGATCAGCGCGTGGTGGGCTCTGCCACGGTCTACCGGGGAACGGACGGCAACGCATACGGCTCGGCGGGCAGCAACTGGTACCGCCTGGCAGGTGGCCAGGCGACGCCGATAGACCGGTCGGAGGCGGCCCCCGCCGCACCCAACGGACAGACCGGCTACGGCGGACGGACCGGTGGCTTCCCTGACGGACGGACGTGGAATGCGAACCTGGAGGAGGGCTGGGTGGAGGTGTCGGTTCCGGCCACGAACACAACGCGTCGGATCGCTCTGGAATACCAGTCGGGTGGCGCCTTGCTCACCTCCATGGTCGGCGGGCCGGACGGCAAGGTCTATGCCTCCTCCTGTCATCCCATGCACTTCGTGGTCTATGACCCTGCCAACGACCGCCTCACTGATCTGGGACCGGTGGCTAACGTGGGCGGGGGTAACTTCTGCGACATGGCCACGCAGGGGCCTTTCATCTGTGCGCCCTCGTACTCCCACGGCATCTTCCACCTTTTCGACACCACACGCCCATTCAACGGGGGCTTCGGCGAGGACCCAAACCCTCGCGAGCTGGCGCGCTGGCCCGAGGACATCTGCCGTCCGCGCGCGACCATCGGCCATCCCGACGGGCGGCACATCTTCATGGCCGGCTTCGCGGGCTACGGCCGGGTGGGCGGTGGCCTGGGCATCTATGACTTGCAGACAGAACAGGCCACTCTGGTGACCCACGAGAAGCTCATTCCGAACCACAGCACCATCGCGCTGCGAGTGCTGCCGGATGGCAACCTGATCGGCGGCACCAGTACCGAGGCCCCCGGCGGCGGTCACCCGCTGGCTAAAGAGGCTGTCATCTACGGCTATGATTGGCAGGCCGCCAAGGTGCTGTTTCAGGTCGCTCCGGTCCCGGGGGCAGGAGCGATCGTGAACCTCGAGGTGGATGCTGAGGGCAAGGTCTACGGACTTGCCTCGGGGGGCCAGTTCTTCGTCTTTGACCCCGCGACGCGGCAGATCATCCATCGCGCGGACCTATCGGAACTCGGTGGCCCGCTGCGCAGCGGCCTGTCGCGCCAGCCTGACGGCCGTATCTACGCGGTCTTCAGCCGCGCCATCGCGCGCATCGAGCCCGGGTCGTTCGCGGTGACTGTCCTGGCGAACCCGCCTGTCCCTGTCACGGCCGGGATGGCTATCGTGGGGGGGCGACTGTACTTCTGTAGCGGGGCCAGCATCTGGAGTTACAGGCTTCCCGCAGAGTGACACACGCTGCTACGTACTGGAGTTGGACCATGCGGACCCTCTGGCGCACGATCGTCACGCCCCTGGCGTTGCTGGCCACCAGCCTAGGCTGGGCCCAGGAGCCCAGCCCCGAAGAGCTGGCAGCGAGACAGCGGGCCGCTACCGGATTGCTTTTCACCATGTTTGGTGGCCTGGTGCTGGTCTTCTTGCTCATGCGGCTGCTGAGCCGCCGCGAACGCCTGCGAGCCCAGCAGCAGGAACAGCAGGATGGACGGGATGAGACATGACCCGCATTGCCTTCCTGGCGGGAGCACTGGTTGTGGGCATCGCCACAGCCGGCTGCGCCGCGAGCTCCCCGGTGCTGCTTGACACCTCCTTCGAGGAAACCGACGCTGGCCGGTGCCCGGAAGGATGGGACGCCCTGTGCGAGGAGCCCAACAGCGTGGCCGTTGTGGACACGATGGCCCATACCGGACGGCAGTCCCTGCACCTGGTTGACACCAGCGAGACCCTCGCCTGCAGTCTGCGCAGCCCGAGCATGGCAGTCCGATCTGGACAGGACTACTCGGTGACATGGTGGTTTCGGGCTGAGAGGGGTTACAGCGGATCACTGTACGTGGAGTTCTGGGATCGGTCCGGCAAGCGCCTCGCGGGCGATGACCTCCACAGTCTCCCCTGCCGCGCCACGGGGCAATGGGAGAGGCACGCGGCCATCGTCACCGCTCCGGCCGCCGCGGTCGGGGTGACTGTGCTGCCGACGTGCTGGAGCGGTGGGAAGACGGACGCCTACTACGATGATGTCACACTGGTGGAAGGGATCGTGCCGCCCATCATGCGCGAGGAGATGCCGCCGGCGCCCGTGACCCACCCTTGCGGGCTGTACCGCGCGGAGGACGTGGCACGAGCCCGCGAGAACATCCGCCGCCACCAGTGGGCTCGCGACCTGCTGCAGGAGTTTCGGGAGCGGGCCACCTTCTGGATGGAACTGCCGGACGAGCAGATACCGTTCTGGGTGCCCGAGGAGACCCCGTTCCGGGTGATGGACTGCCCCCGCTGTAAGGCCAACTGGGACTATGCCTGGCGGTTCCTGCCCCCCGATACGCTGGAATGTACCCGCTGCGGGCTCCACCTGCCCGACCCGGCCTACCCCGAGGAGGCCACCGAGACCTACGTCAACCCGGTCGGCCAGCGCGTCACCATGCGGTACCACGCTGGACCTCAGGGGGAGAAGTTCCGTATCAGCGGGCGGCTGCGTTACCAGCGCATACTCCGGCTCACTGAACTGGGTGCGCTGGGAAAGGTCTACGCGCTGACCGGCGAGACAGCCTACGCTGAGAAGGCAGCCAAGGTGCTGCGACGCGTCGCCGAGGTCTACCCGGGCTACCTGCCCCATGACTGGAACCGGATCTACTCGGATTACAGCAACCTGCAGTCGGGGAAGCTCTCAGGCTGGAAGCTCCACGACGCCCAGACTTTCCTGCAGATGGGCATCTGCTATGACCTCATCTGCGACAGTGGAGTACTGACCGATGCAGACAAGCGCCTGATCGAGAACGGTGCTTTCCGCGAGTGTGCCCGGCTGCTGACGGCTACCTCGCCACGGGGGACCTGCATCAACGACGGTCCCTACGCGATGGCCTGCGGTGCCCAGTTGGGCGTCATGCTGGCCGATCACGAAGTGGTAAAGTGGGCGATTGGCGAGCCCGACGGCTTCCCCCATTTCGTGCGCCGGTACTTCTTCCGGGACGGTTTCTGGGAAGACGGCACCTTCTCCTACACCGGTATGGCGCTGGGCTCACTCTATGCATGCCCCGAGATCCTGCAGGGCTACAGCGACCCCGCCAGCTACACCGCGGAGGACCGCTACGACAATCTGGACTTGCTGGCTGACCCGCTCCTGCGGAAGATCTATGTGGCTCCGCTGCGGGTTCTCATGCCCGACCGCACCGGTCCGCCGATCAGCGATTCAGCCGTCGGCGCCACGTATCCCCGGCGGCACGCGGAGACCAACTATCGCTGGTACCCCACGGCGCGCAGCAAACAGATCCTCGCCCACGTCTACGATGGCAAGTTTGGCGACGAAGGCGACGAGTATGCGCTCTTCCGGCGCGACCCCAATGCCGATCTGGGAGCTGTCGAGCCCCTGGACCCAGCGGCCCGAAGTCTGGTCCAGCCAGGGGTGGGCTGGGCCATCCTGAGGGCAGGCGAAGGCCGTGGGGCAGCCGCGGTTTACCTCAAGTACGGTGTCTATGGTTCCGGCCATGGCCACCCGGACAAGCTGAACTTCATCTTCTATGACCAGGAAGCGGAGCTCATCTGCGACCAGGGCTACCTGGGAGCGCGACACGAGATATCGCCCTGGAACCGCTCGACACTCTGTCACAACGTCGTCCTGGTGGACGGGCAGGCGCAAAAGGCTGCGGCCGGCGAACTGCTGGCCTTTGCACCGGGCGCCTTGGCCCAGACCGCCGTGGCGCGGGGCGAAGCCGCAGTGCCGGGCGCCGACCGCTACGAGCGCGCGCTTACTCTGGTGGACCACGGCGTCGGTCGGCGCTACCTTGTGGACATGGTGCGGGTCGCCGGCGGACAGCGCCATGATTACGTCATTCATGGCGCCGGCCAGGACTTCGTGGCGCCACCGGGCGACTGGCACCCTTTCAGCGGCGACGTGGCCGACCCCAAGGCCGGCGGCAAGTGGGTCCGCTCGGCTGAGACGGCGACCAGCGCTGGTCCCGTGACCGCACGTTGGCAGGAGGCTGGCAAAGGCGTGCGGCTGGACCTGCTGACCCCGCCTGGCACGCAGGTCCTGCACCTGACGGCTCCGGGCCAACGTCACCGCGCCGATCCCTGGGAACAGCGCACCCTGCACCTGCTCATGGCCCGTCGTCCCGGCCCCGAGAATGTGTTTCTCTCGGTCCTGCAGGCGGGAACCGACCCCGACCGGGATCTGCACGTCACTGAACTGCCGGTCGCTGGAGCGGGCCCCGAAGCCCGAGCCGTGCAGGTCACGGGAGACAGTTTCGCCGATGTCCTGGCCCTGGCGCCAGACGACGCCCTGGCTCGCTGCGACACACCGGAGGGCGAGTTGCGGTTCCGAGGGCAGCAGGCCCTCGTGAGCCGATCTGGGCAGAAGACCACGTTGTGGCTGGTCAACGGTTCGGGGATGCAGTTCGGGGACCTGCGGCTCATCTGCCTGCCAGAACTGCGGGGCAGGGTCCGCAACGTGGACCGCGAGCGCTTCACGCTTGACGTGGAATGCCCGGGACTGCCCGATGGCACACTGATGGCGGGGCAGCAACTGCTCGCCACCGGCCTCCCCGACGGCGCCTATGAGATCGAGCGCGTCGAAGGCCGGGGACAGTTGCTGAGGGTGACACTGGCGGACGAGCCCCTGATCGGCCTCGAGCCGGGACAGGAGTTCGCGATCACCACCTTCGCCGAGGTCACGGTCGGACCCGGGGGGCGAGTCCAATGGCGCGGTAACGTTCCTTGTCAACTGGAGACGAAAGGCCGTACCTATCGCTTTGGTCAATAGCCTCGCTCGACAGGCACTGCGGCCGAACCGTGGCCCGGCAATGACGCAGAAGGATGGCTCCCTTGTCAAACCTGACCTTCGTTGATGCCAACTGCATGATCGGTACCCGCGCCTACCGGCACCCATCGTCGCCGGAGACGCTGCAGGACTATCTTCGCGACTTTGAGTACTACGACATTCAGGCTGCCCTGGTCTGGCACGCCTACGCTCAGGAGTACTCCCAAGACTACGGGAATCGCTTTCTCCTGCGGGAGATCGGCGACGACCCGCAGTTCATTCCCCAATGGGTACTGGTGCCGCACTGGGCCGGTGACATGGCTCCGCCGGAGGAGCTGGTGGCCGAGATGCTGTCGCTGGGCGTCCGCGCTGCCCGCATCTTCCCCAAGTCCCACGGCTTCGGCGTCAGCCCCGAAGTGGTCGGCCGGCTTCTGGACGAGCTTCAGCAGCACCGGGTCCCGCTGTTCGTGGATGTGTCGGAGCTGGACCTGGCCGGCGCCATCGCCCTGGCCAAGCAGTACCCTGAACTCCCGGTGGTCCTCTGCGGGGAGTCGTGGGGCAACGACCGCGTCATCTTCGCGCGTCTCCACGAGGTGCCCAACCTCCACCTGGAGACCTGGGCCTTCCAGGGCCACCGCCATTACGAACGCTTCATCGCCGCCTTCGGCTCCGAGCGCCTCCTGTTCGGCACCGGCCTGCCCTTCCGCTCCCCAGGCGCGGCGCGGATGATGACCTGCTACGAGCAGATCAGCGACCAGGACCGGCGCAACATCGCGGCTGGGAACCTCCTGCGGCTTCTGCGCGGCGTGCAAGGGGCTTCGGGGCGCCAGGTACCGGAGCTACAGCCGGCCCCGGACCACCCCGATGATGACCCCATCGTCGCCACCGTGAGGGCAGGCCAGCCGCTCTCCAACGAGTTCATCTTCGACGCCCACTCCCACCTCGCTCATCCGGGTTGCATGGGTGTGGATAGTTGTGCCCTCGCCTACAATGATGCCGACGGCCTGGTCGGGACCATGGACCGCTGCGGCATCGTGAGCACCGTCTGCAGCAGTTGGAGTGGCATTACTTACGCGGCGCCTGACGCCAACGACATGACCCTGGACGGTGCGGCGAGGTACCCGGGTCGCATCTACGCCTACGGCTGCCTGAACCCCAACTACCCGCGGATGTTCCAGGAGGAGTTCGACCGCATATTCGCCACGGGCCGTGTCGTCGGCTACAAACCCTACCCGCCGCGGCAGGCCCGAGCTCTGACGGACCCGGTGCACAGACTGCCCCTGAGCTGGTGCAACGAGCGAGGGGCCCCGGTGCTGTGCCATGTGGGCGGCGGAGGCAACCGCTGCGTGTCACCGGAGGATGCGGCCGCTGTGGCGCCGGAGTACCCCAATGCCAGGTTCCTGATCGCACATACCGGCAGCAGTTGGGATATTGCTGAACGGGTGGCCAAAGCAGCCAAGGCCCACCGCAATATCTGTGGCGAGATCACCTACACGATGATCCTCTACGGCTTGATCGAGTGGTTCGTGGCGGAGGTCGGCCCGGAGCAACTGCTTTTCGGCACCGACTGCGTCATGCGCGATGCCGCTCCCCAACTGGGCTGGGTTGCCTGGGCGCGCATCCCGCTGGAGGCGAAACGAAAGGTGCTAGGTCACAACATCGCCGACTTCCTGCGTATTCCCCTGGAAGCCAGGCGACCGCTGGCTCAGCTATGAGTCGCCGGCCCACTTGGCCTGCAGACGAGAACGGGGTGGCGCCCGCAGCGCCACCCCGCGCATGTTCGCCTTGCCGTTTCCACAGCCGGCTGACTACTTCCCCGCCGCCCAGGCGTAAGTCCGGCTGCGCACCACGAAGGGCGCAGTGGTGCCGTCCTCAAAGGTCAGAGTCCCTACCGCAGCCACCCGTGCCGTCTGAGTCTGCCGTTGCACCCTTACCTCGTAGCGGTTGTCCCCCAGGTCCTTCACGTCCAGCGCGGCGAGCCTGGCGCCCGCCGTGTCCTGCAACTCCACAGCGAAGTCCACATCAGTGGCCCGCTTGCGGTGCTGGCCGAACCCCCGAAGCTCCACCGTTACCACCAGCTCGTCCTCTGCCACCTCGATGGGCGCTTCGACCGTGTCGTAGCGCGTGCGGAAGCGAATGACCGGGGCGTTGTGGGGCAGGATGGCCGGGCTTGCGGTCATGCTCATGGCATAGCGCGGCAGGCCCTGCTCCGCCAGGCCGGTGCCCATGTTGAACAGGATGAAGCCATCAGCCCCGAGACTGCGGGCGAGCTCCATCTGGCCCACCACCTGGTCGTCAGGGATGATGAACTGGCCTATGCCACTGTAGACGGGTACCGCGCCGCCCACGAGGCTCACCTGGTTGGTGACTATGTTCTGAAAGCGCGTGTCGCTTTCGGTGTAGTTCATGGGGCAGACAAAGTCGAGATAGCCCTCCCGGCACCACAGCACCCAGTCCTGACCGACGCTGTCCTTGCAGGCCGGGTAGTCGCTGAAGACGGCGGCGCTGATCTTGATCCACGGCTTGATTTGGCGCGCCTGCTCAGCCGTGGCCCTGACCAGGCGGGTGATGTTGTCACACCGCCACTGGCGGTACTCGGCCCGCAGAGGCCCGTTGTAGCAGTCGGCAGGCCAGTTGACCACCGCCGCGCCCCGGTCGGCCTCAAACCGCTCGCGGCAACCATCGCAATAGCAGTTCTCGCCGTGGGGATAGCGAATGTAGTCAAAGTGGACCCCATCCACGTCGTAGTTGCGGACCACCTCGAGCATGGTGTCCAGCTCTAGCTGGAAGTTGGCCGGGTTAGACGGGCATAGCCAGGCCTCCTCTTCTCCGCGCCAGTTGGCCTGCAGGCGCTTTTCGGCGCGCATCTGCGCCACGAACTCCGGCGGCGCCGTGGAGAGGTTCCAATTCACTTTCCAGGGATGCACCTCGATCCCATATTTCTTTCCCGCCTCAACGCATTGCGCGATCTGGTCTCCCTTTTCGCGGAAGGTGGCCGAGAGGGGCAGCAACTTGCTGTCATAGTGTGCTACGCCGCCCCACCACATGTTGGGCACTACCGCATTGAAGCCGGCCTCCTTCAGGCGGCGCATGGCCTCGTCCCAGGTGCCGCAGTCGCCACTGCCGGAGTGGTTCCATACGGCTCGGAACTCACAGGCCCGGGGTCTGTGGGCCAGCAGGTAAGCGTTCACCAGCGCCTCCCGTCGAGCCGCGGCGGCGACGATCACCTGCGGGTACTCCCCCGCCTGCAGGTGGTTATCGGCTCTCTGGGCCGCCTCGGCGGCCTGCTGACGGTAGCGGCGCATCTCGTCTCCCCGCGGGCCGTCGGGGGTGTTCGCCTCCAGGAAGGCGACCAGGTCCTCCTCCGTCCGGAAGGGCCCGACGGTCAATGACTTGTTCACCGCAGCTTCGGCCATGGTCCGCCAGGCCTCCGGCAAGAAGTAGCCGATCGCTGCGAGGAGGAACGCCTGCTTGTTGGCGGCGTCATCGGCGGTCATGATGTGGCCCATGTACAGGCCGTTGTCGCTCAGCACCACCGCGCCCCCATTGTTCTGGCCGTCGGCACCCTGCCAGGTGCCGATGATCCGCGCGTTATGCCCGCCGGGCGCAACCACGTTGGCATTCCAGGACCCCTGGCCCATCCCGGGCGGGAGACCCGGCACCGCGGCCTGGTCAAAGACAATGCGCGCAAAGCGGGCCGATTCGCGGCTGTAGCTCAGATCAGCCACTCCCAGGAGCTCGCGCAGTGCGTCCGGGAGGGTGTAAAAGACCATGATCTTCCCGCCACCTGCAACAAAGTCCTGGATCGCGCTGATGGCGGCCGGAGTGAGCGAGGGGCTGTAGGTGAAGATCGCCAGTCGGTGTCCGCCCAGAGCGCCGCCCTCGACGTCCTTGTCAGTCAGGATACCGTGCGGCAGTCCGGCCGCGGTCAGATAGGCCCCCGCCTGTTCGGCGCAGTTCCTGGCCGTCTCGTTCTCGCCCCCGGGGCTGAGACCGCGTACGATGGCGATGTCTTCCGTGCGCGCCTCGAGGTTGTCTATGGCGCAGAAGGTGTCTTGTGCCCGACCCTTCCAGGCGCTGATGCGGATGGTGTCTATCTGGTCCCAGCCGGCCGGCTGCTCCTCTATCCCAAAGGCGCCCTTGCCCAGCACCACGCGCTGCCAGCCCTTGCTGACCCCGAAGCTGGTGCCAAACCAGCCGTCACGGCTATGGAAGTAGATGGCGCAGTAACTGATGGGAGCGGGGTCGTCCACGTAGAAGTCAAAGGCGATAGATCCCGCTCGCATCAGGTCCAGGTTCACCCGGCGGTCAAAAGAGCCGCGCTGCATTTCCTGGGTGAACGGACACGGGATCTTCATGGCGGTGGTTCCGCCGCCCGCCTCGTGGGGCATCAGCTCCGCCGCCGAGAACGCGTTCATGCTTTCCCAGGCGGCGTTCAGCGCAGCCGCGTCCGGGTACTCAAAGTCGTCAATGACCTGCACCTCAGCCGCCATTGCACCACCTCCCAGACCCCCAAGCAACGCCACCAGCGCGAGCCATCGCATGGCTATCACCTCCGCCGACCAGATACCGTTTTTTTCCCTGTGCCCTCCACCGAGACCTGCACCGACAGCTTCGGCCACTTTGCGCCTTTCATTTTGTTTATTATCTCTTTCATTTATTTGACATTGGTGTCCATCTACACTACACTGCTCGTGTGGAAACCACCGAGACACGACACCCTCTGACGCGCCTCTCGAGCGAAGACCTGGACTTTGTCCTGCGCTTTGTGCTGGTCTCCGGATCACTGAAGGACCTGGCCCGCGAGTACGGAGTCAGTTACCCCACGATCCGTCTGCGGCTCGACCGGCTTATCGAGCGGCTCAAGGCCCTCACCGCCGGCGAGGAGCCAGACCCCTTCCTGGATGCGCTGGCCAGTTGCCTGGAGCAAGGAGAGCTCACCGTACCCGCTGCCCGACGCCTGCGGCGGGTCTACATGAGCCGTCTCGCCCAAGCGAGGGAGAGTGGTAAGCGTGGCTGAACCCTGGTTCGATGTGATGTCGTTTGGAGTCTACGCCGGTGGTATCGGCGGCGGGGTCCTCGGGACGTTGACCGGGCTTCTGGGGGCGCTAACGGGCGTGTTGGCCCCTCGCGGCAGGGGACGGGTCTTCCTTCTTGCCGCGTGGACCGCGCTGGCAGTGGTCGGCCTGAGCTGTCTGGGGGCGGGCGTCGTTGCTCTGGCGTACCGTCAGCCGTGGGGCATCTGGTACCCGTTCCTGCTCCTGGGGCTGATCGTCGGCGGAGTCTCGTTCATGGCTCTGTTCGTGACCCGCTCCGCGTTTCGCCTGGCCGAAGCCCGCAAGCTGGCCGCGGCGGAGATCCGCGGCGGCCATGGGGGCGGATAAGCCGCCAACATCAGTGCGCGGCGGCCGCCTGCAGGGCCCGCAACCGCAATTCCGATGGGTCGCCGCCAGCGGCGTAGTCAGCCAGTAAGGCCTTGACCACAGCATCCTGCCCTTGCTGCCGCAAGAGCGTCAGCAGGCAGTAGTCCTCCCAGCCCTCACGGACATCCTCCGACTGCCGTGTCGGCACTGGACCATAGGGTCCGGGGTAGACCATCTGGTAGTCCGGCATGTCCTCGCCGGTGTACCACTCTGCGTCAAAGTCATTCCAGGGGTTGCCGCGCGGTGCGTAGTAGCTGTAGAACCCCCAGCCATTCCAGCCGTAACCAAAGGCGTCCCAGGCCATGCGCCGGTAGATCTGGACCTGGGCAGCGCGCTCCGACTTTGCCGACTGCGTGCAGACATTGTAGAAGGCGCGGACCAGCCGTGGGGCGCCAAACAGCGTCATGCACTTCGGCCGCTCGTAAAGGAGCAGATAGATGGGACTGGACACGTCTATGCATTCGTTGTACCAGGGGCTCAGTGAGGCGTAGACGTCATCGTCAGGCAGACAACCGTTGCCTACCCAGAAGCTCGGGTTGCAGTAGATTCGCACCTGGGGGTCAGCCTGGCGGATGAGGCGGCAAAGGGCCCCGAAGGCCGGCGAGTTGCCCTTGCCTGGCTCGTCGGTCAACTCCACGTACCAGTCATCGTAGGACAGACCCAGGCTGGTGGCCTTGGCCACATGCTCGCGGATCATGCCGGCGATCTTCGCCGCATCCTCGGCCGTGAGTTTGCCGGGATCAACGCCGCCACCGTAGAGACGATGGCCGTAGTCCCCTATTCCCCAGATGTGGAAGAACGTCCGGCCGGGCTCGCGCGCCAGGGCGGCCTGTGACCCCGGCTCGGGCCAGCCGTTCCAGACCGTGGTTCCCAGGGAGGCCTTGTACGCTACCTCACGTCGGTCGCGATCATCGTGTACAAACGGAAACTGGCTCGTAGTGCCGCTCCACGTCTGCAGCCAGACCCGCGGGCGCGGTAGGGTCACATCGAGCACCTCAGCACGAAGCAGCACGCTGGGGCCACCAGCGCAGGTCAGGCGGGCCAGGTACCGCCCGGGAGGTGCGTCCTGGGTGTTTACTGTCACCCAGAGAACAACGGAACCCGCCCGCGACAGGTTCAGTTGGGGGAAGCGCTCGATCCCTGCAGCGTTGGTCAGGTAGCGGCGCATCAGCCCGGGCGGCAGCAGGTTGTCGGCGCTGAAAAGAGGGCCGATGTTGACACCATAGTTCCGCGACCCGATGGCTCCGGCCACCCGCAGTTCGCCAGCCACCTGTCGGGCCTCACCGGAGACACTTCCCTCGGCGCGGAAGGGGGAAAGACCCACCGTCGTCTGCCAAGGTTTCTCCCAGGAGGTGTTGGTCAGCGCCAGGGCGAGGCACTCCTTCTCGTTGCGGGCCATCGTCAGACGCACTTCCCGGCAGATCTCATCCACCTTGGGGAGCAAGGGACGGTGCGTGATACTGTCCCAGGTGGAGACCTGCGACCACACCCCCCGCTGACGCACCAGGGACCCCAGGTGTCGCTGCCATTCCCAGAAGACGGCGTCTGAGAAGGCGGTCTTCTCGATACCGGGTATGGACATGGAAGCTATCTCGCTGGCCACGGGTGCGGGTGTCACTGGCTGATAGGCCTCGGGGGTCTCGGGCGAGACCTGGGCATCGCCCCAGACCAGCACCTCGTCCACATAGGTAAGCCCGCCCGCGTCCACAGTCAGGCGCAGAAAACGACCGAGGGCGGGCTGGCGCAGCGGCAGGCGGTGGAAGGGTTGGTCGGGACAGTCGTCACGGGAGCGTTCAGCGACCGTGCTCCACGGGCCCTCGGCGTTAGCGGCAACCTCAACCTTCAGCGCCACCCGGTTGGACCGGGTGTCCACGTCTACCTCAGTGAACGCACAGCCTCGCTTGAAGTCGAAAGTGACTGCGAGGGGTCCGGTGGCGCCGATGGGGGTCCACCAGTTACCGTGAGGGCGGCCGTCCAGCAGGCGGCGCCCATACCTGTCGGGCTGGTCCCGCCAATGGTCAGACGGGCTGTCAGGCTCGGGGCTGCAGGTGTACTCCACGCCGGTGAGCACACCGTCACCCCAGTAACCATCGTTGTCGCTCAGCAGCTTCCCGGGCGGCCCACCAGCAGACCGTGAACCATCGAACCAAAGCAGGTCCGCCGGACAGGGGAGGGAGACCACGACGAGGGCAGTCAGGAGCAGCACGAGACGGTGCACGGGCATGGACGACACCTCCGCATTGGGTGCGCGGTATGGTTCGGTGGGAGCAGTGCCCGAACCTGCCTGACCGCGCCGGGCGGAATACCCGGGTCCGGCGGCAGGTTCAGCCCCTCAGCGAGGCGAAGCTCCCCTGCGACACCGGGCTGGAGGTGCGCCATGCAGCGTCTTCTGTTGATTGCTCCCCTGCTCGTCCCCGCGCTGGCTCTCGGCCAGGGCTTCACTGCCGACGGTGAGACCTTTGTCTGGTGGAAAGGTGACAGGTATGTCCGCTTCGAGCAGGGCCGCTGGTCCGCCGGGCTTCGCGATGGCAAGACCATTCGATTCCACGTCTTCCTCTGGCACGACTCCTGGGTCTACGAGACCCTGCACGGGGGAACGGTCGAATCGGGCCCAGCGCTCGACCCTGACGGGAGCCTGAACATCGCCGGCACCTTGTCCGCCCGCGAAGGCTCGGCACCTGTCCGGTACACCTTGCGGGCCACGCCGGGACCAGAAGGGGTACGGGTTGAGTTTGAGTTCGCCAAGACCGCTCCCCTGAAGCTCACCAGCGGCATCCTTCTGCACATCTTTGCGGACCGCGCCGCATTCAGTGGGACCGAGAGGGTCTGGGGCGATCCCACGTGCCACGGAACCCTGGCCTCCTCGCCCCAGGGGGCTGCCCGGCGTCTCCTCATTGAGCTGAACGACGGGCTGAGCCTTTGCCTCTCGCCCGGGGGATTTCGCAACATCTCAAGCGAGGGGTCACAGACGGCCTATGTCCTGCGCCAGAGCCTGGTGGCGGCCGATTTCCCGGCAGACGCACCGGTGAGGGCCACCCTCGACATCTCCTTCGCCTCGATGCCCGACAGCTTCCCCGGGGAGGTCAAGCCCATGCGGGAACCCTTGCGGATTGGAGCCGTGCGATCCAGTGCGAATAGAGTCCCACGCTATGAGAAGCTGGAGTTGACCGTGGACCTGGGGGCTACCTACGAGGATCCGTATGACCCGGACCAGGTGGCCCTGGACGCCGAGTTCGCGGCACCCTCGGGGCGCAAGGTCACGGTGCCCGGTTTCTTCATGGTGGAGCACCGACGCGAGGTTGTGGACGGCCATGAGGTGATGGTCCCGGAGGGCAATGGGGTCTGGAAGGTTAGGTTTGCCCCGTCGGAGACGGGCCGGTACACCTGGTCGTTGCGCCTGCGTGACAGGTCGGGGGAGGTGACGGGCGGGGACGGCGCTTTCCTGTGCGTCGGGGGCCCCGGCAAGGGTTTCATCCGCGTCAGTCAAGCCGACCCGCACTACCTGGCCTTCGACACCGGCGACGGCTATTTCGCCATCGGTCACAATCTGCCGGGCTACCACACCAGTGGGCAACTGGCCGAGGAGGCCATGCGCAAGTATGCTGCCGCCGGCGAGAACTTCAACCGCTGGTGGATGTACTCGTACCAACTGGGTATCGAATGGTCCGACAAGCTGGGCTGGTACCGTCAGGATGCCGCCGCGCGTCTGGACCAGGCCCTGCAATGGGGCCACGACCTGGGCCTCTACTACATGCTGTGCATGGACACCCACCAGGATTTTCGCGAGGGGGGCTGGGAGCGAAACCCCTTCAATGCGAAGAACGGCGGCCCCTGCGCCAACGCCGGTGAGTGGTTCACGAACGAACAGGCCCGTGAGTTCTACCGCAAACGACTGCGCTACACGGTGGCCCGGTGGGGCTATAGCCCCAATGTGCTGGCCTGGGAGTTCGGCAATGAGTTCGAGGGCTGGGCCGACTCCCCGGACGAGATCAAGCTGCCGTGGCACCGCGAGATGAGTGACTATCTGGCGAGCATTGACCCCTTCCGGCACCTCATCACCACCAGCTTCTGGGGCCATACCGGCCCGCCCGCGTACTGGCGGCTGCCGAACATTGACGTGGTGCAGACGCACCTGTACACCAACGACAACCGCAATGTGGCCGAGTGGGTTCGCGACCTATCGCTGAAGCAGTTCCGTGACTGGGATAAGCCCCACGTCTTCGGCGAGTTTGGCATCCGCAGCCATACGACCACGGAGGACAAGGACCCGCAGGGTTGGGGGATCCATAACGCCCTCTGGGCCGGTCTGACCAGTTTCTGCGCCGGTGGGCCCATGCCGTGGTGGCACGAAAACTACATTGACCCCCTGGACCTGTACTTCCACTTCACAGCCCTGGCGAACTTCACGGCCGACCTGCCGCTGGGGACTGCGAGATGGCGTCCCCTGGAGGCTCAGGTCGCGTTCGCCGACCCAAACCGCCCTCCGGAAACTCTCGATGCCACGATCACGACGCTGCAACGGTGGGGCAAGGCCGAAGACACCGAGTTTCGGCTGCTGGACGATGGCACGATTGCAGATGGCAAGCGTCCCCAGCAGCTCCTGCACGGCAGCGGCCACGAGGACCTGCGAACTCCGATGGTGTTCCAGGTTGAGTACCCCCGCGATGGCCGGTTCATCGTCCATGTCAAGACCGTCTCCAACTCAGGGCTCCTGCGGGTCTGGGTGGACGGTGCGCAGAAGGCCGAATGGGATCTCCCCTGCGGGGAGGGCCTGGGCGTCAGCAGCGTCTGGCGTGAGCAGTGGACTCTCTGGGAAACCACTTACGACCGCCCCTTCAGCGTTGACATCCCGGCGGGAAAGCACACCATCCGGATCGAGAACTTCGGCAAGGACTGGGTCGCGGTGGACAGCTACATCTTCACGGGCTGTCAAGTCCGGCGAACGCCCAATGTGCTGGCCTGCGGGATGCGTACCAGCGATACGGTGGTCCTGTGGCTCCAGAATCGGGACAGCGACTGGTACAACCACAGTCGCGGCGGCACGGTGGTACCCATAGACGCGACCGTGGTGACCCTGACCGGTCTGGCGGGCGAGGCATGGGAAATGGAGCAATGGGAGACGTGGAAGGGCACCCGAACACGTCGGGAGCAGGTGGCGGTCAGGGACGGGGCCATTCAACTGCGTCTGCCGACACTGGAGACGGATGTAGCCTTCAAGCTCCGACGGGTGCGCTGAGGCCTGTAGCGTTTGCAAGACGGAGGCATGACGATGCGAGCGTTCCCCGCAGTGATGGCCGCTGGTCTGCTCCTGATGGCGGGCGTCGCCGCTGACGACCCAAACTGGCTGGCGAACCCGGGTTTCGAGGAGGAGGCTGACGGTCATCCGGCTCGCTGGGACCTGGGGATGGAGGGCCGCGGCGAGGGCGAGGCGGTGTGGCAGCAGGGCGACGCGCACTCCGGTGACCGCTGCCTGCGCGTGAAGCTGTCCACCGCGGGTGACTACTACATGGGGCGCCAGGTGCTCAGCCAGTCGGTGGTCCCCGGAGCCCTGTACCAGATCGCGGGCTGGTACCGCAGCGACGCCGAGATGGTTGCCCACCCCTGTGTGTACAACGTGGCGCCAGACGGGCACGTCATATCGGCCTGGGAGGCGCCACTGACGCGCTCAGCGGCCTGGAAGCGCTTTCAGTACACATGGCGTCCCCCGGAGGGCACGGCTCACTTTGAGGTCCAACTACGCGCCCAGGCCGTTCCGGGCACAGCCTGGTTCGACGACGTGTTCGTTGGTCCGGCAGCGGCCCTGGAGGCCGAACAACAAGCCCGCGAGGAGCGGCTGCGGGGGCGTCTGGCCTCAGGGCCGCTGGCCCTGCGGGCATTGCGGCCCTCGGAGCGTCCGCGGCTGGCGGACCTGGCGCAGCCGGAGCGATGGGAGGCGTTGCAGCGAGCCGACCGCGTATCCCTGTTCGCGGCCCGGGGAGAGCGCGAGTCCTTCGGGGCCGTGGTGCTGGGGTTGGGTGGCGGTGCCCTGACAGCGACCGTGACTGACCTCACGGGGCCGCGCGGGCACATCCCGGCCTCGGCGATCAGACTGCGCTGGGTGGACTGGGTGACGGCCCGGGGCAATCTGGTCCCGGATCCGCTGTGGGAGCGGCAGCCCTTCCGGGCGCCGGCCGACGGCTGTCCCATCCTCTGGGTCACCATCGCTGTACCCCGAGAGGGTGTCGGGCCAGGGGTCTACCAGGGCACGCTCACAGCGCAGGCCGGCGGACGCCGCGCCGCGCTGCCGGTCAGCCTGCGCGTGCACGACTTCGCACTGCCAGAGACGACCTACCTGCAGAGCAGTTTCTGGGTCTTCCGCCACACGATCCGCAATGCCTACGGCCTGAAGAAGGTGCCGTTCAGCTTCTACCGACGCTTCCTCGACCTGTGCCTCGAAACGCGGCTCGCGCCCATTGACGCCGCGGAGTGGCACGACCAGCCCCTGGTGCAGATGGTGCGCGATCGCCGGGGCGAGCTGCAGGTGGACTGGCGCCCCTGGGACCAGTACCTGCAGTACTGTCTGGACCGCGGCATGAGCGCTTTCAACGTGGGCGACGACCACTGGATGGGCAGCTACTTCACCTCCTTCCCGGTTCGCGACCTCAGGACCGGCCAGACGGAGACGGTCCAACTGGAGCGGGCCAGCCAGGAGTACGCTGACACCGTCATCCGGTTCTACCGCCTCTGCTACGAGCACTTCACGGCCAAGGGATGGGCACCCCGAGCGTACCTGCAGGGCTATGACGAGCCGGGGAACGACCCGCAGTTGCTGGCCGAGATCGCGCGCTTCTATGACCTGGCCCGCCAGGGCTGGCCAGGCCTGCGGACACTCATCACCACACCCATCGGCTTCCCCGGTCTGGAGAAGAGCATTGGCATCTGGTGCCCGCTGACCCCGCACTATACCGACGACGGAGCCACGGCCGCCCGCGCCAGGGGCCAGGAAGTCTGGTGGTACGTCTGCTGCGGGCCGACCGCCCCATGGGCCAACTTCTTCCTCAACCAGCCGGGCGCGGCGCACCGGGTGCTCTTCTGGCAGACCTTCGGACGGCGGTCGGACGGACTTCTGTACTGGGGTATCAACCACTGGCCCGACTTCTGTGCTCGGACCATGGACCCGCTGCCGAGCCAGCAGAAATGGCCGGCCGCGCCCTGGAACGATGGTGGACGCGACGGTGACGGCTACTTCCTCTACCCGGGGCCGCAGGGCCCTCTGACCAGTCTGCGCTTTGAGGTCATGCGGGACGGCGTGGAGGACTACGACGCGCTGCGGATGCTCGAGGAACTGGTCGCTGCCGGGCCCGCGCAGGACCCGCCAGAGCTGCTGGCCCGCGCTCGCAGGGCCTTACAGGTCACCCCGGCCATCTACCAGTCCATGACGAGCTATCCTGCTGACGCGGAAGCGATGGTGCGGCGACGGCTGGAGGTGAACCGGCTCATCGAGCGGCTGCAGGCCCACTGACCGGGCGGCGCCTCACGGGGTGGCATCGGCGGCCTCGTCCAGGGTGCAGACGTCGCCCATACGCCGCAACTGCGAGGCGAAGGCGGTGGCGCCCAGAAGACAGGCCAGGCCACCGATGAGTAGTGTCGCAGGGGCGCCGATGTGCGTGGCCGCGGCCCCGCCCCAGAGGCTGCCAAAGGGGGCGGTGCCGGTAAAGGACATCATGTGCAGCGACATCACCCGTCCCCGCCGCTCGTCGTCCACGAGCGTCTGGAGCGTGGTGTTGGCGGAGGCCATCTGCGCCATCATGCCAAAGCCTGTCAGCAGCATCAGGCCCATGGACAGCGGGAGGAACCGCGACTGCGAGAAGGCGATGATGCCGATGGCGAAGCTGAAGCTGGCTAGCGCGGTGACGCGCAGCAGGCCGGCCGTCTGCTTACGGGACGCCAGGTAGAGTGCGCCGGCGATAGCTCCGACACCCGCGCAGGAGACCAGGAAGCCGAGGGTCTGGGGGCCCCCCTGCAGGACATCACGCACCATCACGGGCATCAGCGCCATATACGGCATCCCCGCCAGGTTCACCAGGGCCATCAGCAGCAATACGTTACGCATGGTTGGGGACCCGAAGGCGTAGGCGAACCCCTCTCGCAGGCCGGCGAACAGCCTTGGCCTGGTCGCGGGCAGTGGGCGCGGAGTAACCCGCATGGCCAGCAGGGCCCCGATTACCGCCACGTAACTCAGGGCGTTGAACAGGAAGCAGACGCCCTCGCTGGTGGCCGCGATCAGCGTGCCGGCCAGTGAGGGGCCCACAAGCCGCGCGCCGTTGAAGATGGTTGAGTTCAGCGCGATGGCATTGGGCAAGTCGGCGCGGTCGCGCAAGATCTCCACGATGAAGGCCTGCCGGGCGGGCATATCGAAGCCGTTGACCATCCCCAGGAAGATGCTGAGCCCAAACAGGTGCCACACCTGGACATGTCCGCCCAAGACCAGATAGGCCAGCGCGCCCGCCTGGGCCATGGCCAGAGCCTGGGTGATCAAGATGAGCTTTCGCCGCTCGAAATGGTCCGCCACCACGCCGGCCAGGGGCGCGGTCAGGAAGGCGGTGATCTGTCCGGCGAAGTCCACGCTACCCAGCAGCAGCGGCGAGTCGGTGAGCCGGTACACCAACCAGCTCATGGCGATGCGCTGCATCCAGGTGCCGATGAGCGAGATGCCCTGCCCCACAAAGAACAGCCGGTAGTTGCGCGAGCGCAGGGCCCGGGCGGTCCACCGGAGGCCGTCAACGCGGTTGGCGAGGAAATCGGCAAAGCTCGTGTTTCAGCACATCCTTCTCGTGACCCCTGGTGCCACGGCCAGGAAGCCCGGCCGTGGCACCGTCAGAACAACCTCTCGGGGCGCTACCTCTGGACCACCAGGGCCAGCAGGCCCCGCGCCGGCAGCTCCAGCGAGCGGCGGAAGCGCCCGGTCTCGACCACGGGCTGCCCGGCGCCCTGCAGGTTCTGCTCGGCAACGGTCAAGCGCGCGTCGCCGGGCCAGCCGTAGGTCCGGGGGTCGAAGACCAGCTCTGCTGACACCGGCTCGCTGGACGTGTTGGCGAACACCAGCAGGAGACGTCCGTCCCTGGCCCACCAGGCGCCTCGTTGGAGCGCGCTGTCGGTGACCATCCACTTGCCGTACCAGGCCCAGTCGGCGGTCACCTCAGGGATGTTCCCCTCGACGCGAGGCGGGCGGCCCATGCGTCCCCAGGCCAGGAAGTCCAGCAGGCGGTACCGTAGTTGGGCGGCACGGCGCATGAAGTCAGCGGTGTCCTCGTGGGGCAGAATGCTCGCCGGCTCCAGCCAGCCAAGCTGCTCGCCGAACACCAGTTGCTGCCCGATCTTCATGCAGTGCGCCTGCTGGTCATTGCCGCCGTAGGCACGCGAGAAGAGCTGGATGCGGCCGGCGTAGATGGCTGAGAAGGCAGGCACCATGTCCTGGTGCTGCCAGTGCCAGGTCAGGTAGCCGTCAAACCAGCGCACATAGGGCTCGGCGTTGCACTCGGTGGTGATCATCTTCCCCTCAGGCAACCGGGCCTGGAGGTCGGTGAGCATGGGCCAGTAGCCGTCCTGGGTCCACCAGTGGCCGCCGCCCAGCGGGTGGCCGTGGGTGGCGTCCATGCACAGCCGGGGCGCCGCCGCGCCGATCTGGTCTATGTATACCCCGTCCACCGCCACCTCGGTCGTCAGCCGCATGACAATGCCGTTGACCGTATCCTGCCAGAGCTTCTGCGTGGGGCACATAGGAGCCAGCTTGGCCCCGGAGCCATATTCCTCGATATAGGGCGTGCCGTCCTCGCCCTTCGTCGCGGCCGCGATGCCGGTCTGCTGGAAGTCCTCCAGTTGCGTGTCCCAGAGGCGACCGTTGATGTAGGGCATGACGCGCACGCCCGCCTCCTGGAGCTCCTTGACTCCCTCGGCCATCCCGGGCTTGGTCGGGAAGTAATGCGGGTACTTCACGTCAAAGGGGATCTCGTGCCAGGAGTACCAGTGGAAGGCCGTCGGCGCGCCCATGAACGCGGCGAAGTCCTTGACCTTCTGGACGCATTCGGCAGCGGCGCCGTTTGTGCAGGCCCAGACGCAGATCTCGCGCATCCATCGCGGGGTGTCCGGTCGGTCCCACTCCGTCTCCCGGGGCCACCACTGGGCCTCCTGTTCCGCCCATTCCCGGTAAAGCTGCGTGGCGTCAAACCAGTCGCCCTTGTAGGTGCGAAGGACCGTGGGGGCTGAGGTAGCAAAGCCGTTGTCAGGTACGCCCATGTCCGGGGCATACCACTGATAGGTGAGCACCTGGCCCTGGCGGTCGGTACTGGGCCGGGTGATGATGCGCTTGGTGGACCCCAGGGGGTCGTGACAGGCGACGTACAGCCCGCCCTGGCGGTCGTAGTAGGCCATGAGCTGGAAGCTGCACCAGCCATCGGGGTACATGCCGGCGTACTCCACGCTCTGCAGCAGTGGCGCGCGCTTGAGAATGCCGCTGCCCTGGGGGAAAAGCAGGTGGTCGTCCTCTGGTTGGTCTCCCAGCGGGCCAACGACCACCTGGGGGAAGGTGACGTCGCGCACACTCCAGCCCTGCGCCATGCCGGTGACGGACAGCTTCCAGGAACTGGACGGGCCATCCAGTGTGACCTGAACACGGACATTGGCCCCGCTGAGCTCGTCCGGAAGAGTGTACCGCAGTTCGGCCCGCACGCCGTCAATGCGGGCCTGGGCCGAAGCGGCGGCAGCCGCCGAGACCGCCGTGGTAGTCCTGTCAGGTCGTTGCAGTGTCATCTCCCAGAGCGGCGTGTTGGAGGTCGAGAGCAACTCGCGCTGGGTCCTGAAGTCAAAGCAGCTCAGCGGCCGGAGCGTCTCATCGAACTGCCCGAAGGCCCAGCCCACGGAGTCGTTGGCCAGGACCGTGAGCCGACCACCGCTGGCCCGGCTGATGAGCCGTTCGGCTTCAGCCAGGGGGACATTCCGGGCCACCAGGTCCGTCAGCCTCCGGGTCGTGGCGATGCTGTGTGCCAGTCCACCGGCCCCCGCGCGGCGCGACAGGACGGCCAGCCAGCGCCAGCGAGCCCGCTCCGAGCGCGGCAAGCTCCCGATGGCCTCGTCCATGGCCGCCAGTTGGTCTTCCAGGGGCTGGATCGTGAGAGCGGCCATTTGGACGGCCTCAGCCGCATCTGCGGCGGCGGCCAGAGTGGAGCCGGCACGTTCCGGCGCCACACTTCCAGCCCACAGCGTAACCTGCAGGCGCTCCTCCTGTGAGTACCAACTGACCCAGGGACCGTGCAAGTAGGTACCGTACTCCCCGCGCCCGTCATACACACGTCCCATCGGGCCGAAGACGGCAAGAACGCTCTTGCCATCGGCCAGGGCCGTCCAGCGCCCCGCACTATGGAAAGCCTTGTCGGCCAGCAGCTCCCCCGAGCTCTCGGGCTCGCCGGTCAGCCAGCGGGTGAAGGATGTGTCGGGGAAGTTGAACTCCCAGAGGTGCAGTTCGGGCCAGCCAAAGGCCGTGTCCTGGGTCATCTGGGCGGAGATCCGCACCAGCGGGGAGCCGGCGTAATAGGTGAAGCGGTAGACGGCGCGGGGCCTGGACTCGGGCGCCCGACCGTCGCGCAGATAGCGGGCGCTGACCTGCACGCAGGCGCGCAGCGGGCCGCTGGAGAGCAGTCTGACCTCTGGCTCCGGGTCCTCCGCAAGGCGATACCCACCGACTTTCGCCTCGTGGACGCGGTCGTTGAGGGTGAATGTGTCGCAGATTTTTCCGGTCTCAGTGAACTGCAAGCGGCTGGGCAGGCCACCGAGCTTTGCCGGGTCGTGGGTGAAGGCGCAGTGTCCGTTGTTGACGGTGACTGCTCCCGCTTCCTCGGTGACCACCAGCGAGGGCGCCGCCAGCGAAGGCAGGTCTGGTCGCTCCGGGGTGAAGTACAGGCGCACACGCTTAGTCTCTGGCCCACCCGGCAGCAGCAGCGTGACCTCACCCGCCACCGCCCCGGGAGCCTCGGGGTCGAACTGGACCGGGACAGGTGTCAGTGCGCCCTGCGGCCCCTCGGCTGCGGCGGTGAGCGCCAGAGGCGGCTGCGGCGGTGGTTGCCCCAGGGCTTGCGCCACGGCGGCAAAGTCCACCGGCAGGGTAACCGGCGCTGCCCCGCCGGCACTGGACGGCACTTGGGCCAGGACCAGAGCATAGGGCCCCTGGGCCAGGCCAGCGGATAAGGCGGCTCCCAAGAGTAGCATGATCATCATCCCCGTTCGTATGGACATAGAGCACCTCCGCGTGTATCCGGTGGTCAGGGTGTGAGCTTCTTGATGCCGACATCATCTACCCACACTTGTCCCCCCGCAACGGCGACTTCCAGGTCCAGAAAGGTCGCCTCCGGGTCGTCCCAGGTCACGGTCCGGGTGACCAGCGACCAGTCGGTGGCAGAACTCTCGCCCACCCAGTAGTACCGCTGCAGCCAGCGTTCCGGCCCGCTGAAGAGAGCACAGTTGACGGTGGCCGTGGCACCCGGCGCAGCGCGGACCCAGGCCCAGATCTCGAGCCGCTCACCCACTTCCACCGAAACCCAGGGGTGGCACTTCATGCCGCCATCACCCGGCGTGACGACGGCGGAACGCTGCCCGGAGTGGGCCACAGTGGCATCCAGCCGCACATCCGCCCCCCCGTAGTACACCCAGCCCCAGTTCTTCTCGAAGCCCGGGTTGTAGAGCAGATTCCCTCCCTGGGCCGCGATGTCCGCCGGGGTGAAGACCGGAATCTCATCGTAGACCGGCACGGCAACCCCGAGTTGCTGGGGCGTCAAGTCGAGGTGGTGGGGGTTGTCCGGGCAGAAAGCGTCACGCAGGGCGTCGAGGTAGCCAAAGCCGTACTGCGTGCAAGGCTCGATGTAGCTCCCCTCGCCGAACTCGTTCCAGCACTCGACGATGACCGCGTTCAGTTCCGGGCTGACGTAGCGACGGGCCGCCTCGCACATCTGGCGGAACTTCTCCGGCCGGGGTTTGGTGCGCACCATGGCCTCATCGCCGTGCCAGGGGCGCGAGTCCCAGCCGGGTGAGACCGGCACGATGTAGGGAAGGACGGCATTCGCGGTCGCCTCGCGCCACTTGTCCTCGTAGCCGCTCACCATCGTGTCGTACGGTGCTTGCCGCTGGCCCGGAGGCAGGTTGACTGCGGCGTAGTTGTAGGCAGTGATGGCCTGAAAGCCGGCCTGCTTGAGGGTCTCCTGGTCAGTGTGCTGCTTGGCGACGGGCATCAACGCCACCCCGGCTTCGGCGCTCATCTTATCCCACAGGCTGGCCAGGCCGGCGACCCCGAAGCGCTGGATCAGCCGTTCCGGCATGGAGACGATGAGCACAGCACGACCGCCGAACTTCAGATAGTTGGGCTGGTTGAGGTAGCGGTCCCGGAGCGTGCGGGCCAGCAGCAGCATCTGCTCCTCGGTATAGTCTACCTCGCCCCGCTCTTCGTTGCACCAGAAGATGCAGAACTGCATGAGATGACGGTAACGGGCGCGCAGGAAGCCCTCGTCCAGGGCCTTGTTGTGCTCATGGACATCGCCGGTCTTGTAGTTGTAGTACCAGTCGAAGGCGAAGAAGTCGATACCGTGCTCCACTGCCCACTTGATGTGCCAGTCAGACACCTCCGGCTCACCATCCCGATAGTAACCCAGCAGCGGATAGGGATGCTGGTACTGCACCATGGGCACCCAGCGCTGGGCGTTGAAGTGGCCGGGGAAGTAGTAACTGCCAACGAGCAAGTCGCTGGGCACCGGCTCCGGTTGGGGTACTGAGTACTGAAGGTCCTGTGCCCGCGCCCCAACAGGGACCGCGAGCAAGGCAGCCATAAGCAGCCGACACCAGGTCATCTGACGACGCTTCTCTCTGCTTGCAGATGAGGGCAGTCTTCCCCTTCTCCGACCGGCGGACCTGCCACCACTGGCAGCGACCCGGCGATGGCGCCCTTGACGGGAGGGCGTCCGGGGCTACATAGTAGGGCGCAGTGTCCGGGGCACCCCCTTCCGCGGCATCCCCTGACGGATCAGACTGGTTCGGGAGCAGCGATGTCTGGCTGGAACTCACTGGCAGCAACGGCCTTCCTGGCCCTGTCGGGTGCGCCCGGGGGGGGCCCTGCGACTGCGGCGGGGTATTGGCCCGGAGTTGGCCATCCCCGGGTCATCTACGTGACCGGCGACATGCACGGCTTCCCGAGTCTGGCACCTGGCAGGGACCCCGGCGGGCGGTTCGGGGCCCTCGCCTTCACGCTGGAGTCGCTGGCGGGACAGGCCGCGCGAGCGGTCAACGAGGGACGGGGGCAGTCGCTGGTCTGGATGGGCGTCGGGGCCAACGCGAGCTATCAGACGTGGCTGGCGGGAGTGCTGCGCCTCACCCGTGCCCGGCGCGTGGAGGTCACTGACCCTCTGGCGCTGGTGAAGACCTTCGCCCGGCAAGGGGTCATCAAGGGGTATGTGCTCTACCGGGCGGATCCCAGCGACCGGCGGCCCTATGAGGCACAGCCCGAGAGACAGCCGGGCTACAGCAACTCGGCCAACGTGGCCACCACCGTCGCCTCCCTCTGCAGCGGCGTCATCGTGGAAGAGGCGGCTGAGCCGGTCTTCCGGGCCATGGGGCTGCGCTGCCTGGAGGATGTCCGCGACCGGGACGAGGAGTGGCTCTTTGCAACCTACCGCCACCGCTGCAACCGGCGCCTGGTCCATGTGCTGGACCCCAAGGCCCCTGACGACCGCGGCTACGCTATCCTCACGCAGTCACTCTGCGTCTTCGGAGTCACCCCTTTCACCGAGCGGGTGTACGCATGGCTCAAGCCGAACTCACCGGTTGTGGGCTGGAATGCCGGCGATGAGTACCGGGCGGTCTCGCCCATGAGCCGCTGGGGCAAGTTCCTCACGGCCTCCAACTGGTGCAGCAACCTGACGGTCACCAGCGCGGTGCGAGCGGGGCAGGATGTGCCCTGGCCCAGCCTGCAGGTGAACCGGCAGTCGGACGTGGACCCACTGTCCCTGACCTGGGAGACAGACCGGCACTACACTGCCTTCGTGCTGTCCGATGGTGACAACTTGCAGTGGCAGATGGGCAACTTCACGCACCATGCGTGGTACTGGGGAGCGCCGACAAGGGGACGGTTCCCGTTCGGCTGGACGGCCTGCCTGGCGGACCTGAGTCAGGTGGCGGTCCCGACCCTGCAGTACATGGCGACGACCGCAACGGCCAACGACACGGCCATCCTGGCTGAGGCGGGCTACTTCTATGCCGACGAGTACGGAGCGCGTCTGGCTGACCCCGGGCGGGCCATTGAGGAGCACATGGACCAGGTTGCGGCTACCATGGCGCAATTGGGCATCCATGTCCTGGAGCTGATTACGGGCGGGGACTGCCGGTCACCGGCGGCTCAGGAAGCCTATCGGCGCATCGCACGACGTCTCCGGGGCCTGGACGGCATACTGGTCATCCAGTATGCGCCCTACAACGGTGGACAGGGGGAGATCATGTGGGTCGAGAACCGCGAGCACGAGACGATCCCGGTCATCCCCGCCCGCTACTGCCTGTGGGCGAAGCTCCGGCGTCCCGGCTGCGGACCGCCGGCGGAGGTCGCGCAAGCCATCAACCGTGCCGAGCACGCGGGGCCGGTCACCGGCGACGGCTTCCTGGACTGGACCATCGTCCACGCCTGGTCACGGTTTCGGCAGGCGGACACAACGGCCAACCTGCGTGCCGAGGAGGTGGACGAGGCTGACCCGGCCCAGGTCGCCGACGCGAAGGCTGGATACGAACCGGTCGGGTGGTGCATCCAGCGCCTCGAGCCCCAGGTGCGGGTTGTGTCGCCGCAGGAGCTGGTATGGCGCACACGCCTGTACCTGCGGACCCGCGAAACCCTCCAGGCGCTGGCACGCCGGGCGGGGCAGGAGGACTATCTGAGGTGGCTGGAAGCGGCCCCGTTGACAACGGACACCGAGCGGCGTGCCGCCTTTGAGCGGTTGAGGGCTTTGGGACCGGGCCCAACCCCGGCCCCGTGACTACCTCCCGACCAGGGTGACGCGGGCGACCTGGAGGAGATTGACGGTGTTGCTGGTGCGCTTGTCTATGCTCTCGCCACCAGCGGCATAGATGCTGTCTCCCAGCACGCACGCCCGAATGTCGTTGACGCCTGCCGGCAGCGGATCGGCGAGCACGTGGTACGTGTCGTCACGAGTGTCGTAGACGTAGACGCGATCGTTGTAGCCGCCCACCGTCTCACCCTCGAAGCTGAAACGACTGGCCTCGGCGGACATGTGAGAGCCGCCGAGCAGCACGATATAGCGGTCAGCGATGGTCACGGCTGATCCGCCCGAAAGCTCCGTAGGCAGGTCGGCCAGACGGGTCCACTGTCGCGTGGCGGGGTCGTAGGAGTAGGCGTCCGCCAGGCGCGGGCAGAGGTTCCGGGCGATGAAACCGTCGGGGGCCTGCATGCCGTCCTGCATGCAGCGGTAGCCGCCGAACATGTAGAGCTTGCCGGCACAGGCGGCGCCGAAGGCTCCTGGACGGTCAATGCCCGGGTAGTGGGGCAACTCCTGCCATCCACGGTCGGTTTGGGCCAGGTCAAGGCCCTCCACCGTGGAGACCGGCGTGGGGTCGAAGGCCCCATACATCATGCCCCAGCCGCCGCCGGCAGCAATGAGCCAGTCACCGACGACGGCGACAGCGGCGAAGACCCGGGGCTGCCGCAGGCGAGGGAGTTCGGTCCATGTCCACTGGGCCCCGTCGCCGGTCAGGCGAAAGCAGCGCCCCTCGGCATTGCGGCCGCTGACCACGTAAAGGGCGTGACCGGTGGAGGTCCCGGAGGTATAGCTGGGGCCGATGGGCAACGGAGCGGTGGCAGACCATGCTCCCGTCTTCGGATCGAAGGCCAGAGACTCCTCGGGCTCGCGCCACGGATTCTGCATACCGCCGGCGTAGATGACTTTGCCGCTCACTGTACCGAGGACACCGCCTTTGCGGTACTGGGGCATAGCCGGACCGAGGGACCAGGTGAGCCGTACCGGCGGTTCGGCGTACACAGGCATGGCGAGGCTCCCGGCCCAGAGCATTAGGCCGCATAGCGCTCTGGGCCTGCTGAGGGCTGCTCTCCGCATGCAGGGCACTTTCGCCGGACAGGGGGCAAGACCTGCCCGGTGCAGCATACCGATGAAGTGGTGATACGGTTGAACGGTCGTGCTTCGGGGGCGTTGGCTTCGTACTGGCGGGACCGCTGGCACAGCCCCAGCGGCTACCGCGAGGTCCTGGTGCTCGCCTGGCCGCTGGTGCTTAGCACCGGGTCGCATACGGTCCAGCAGTTCGTCAACCGTGTCTTTCTGTCGTGGTACTCGCCGGAAGCGCTGGCGGCCTCCCTGCCGGGCGGTGCGTTGTCGTTCACGGTGCTGTGCTTCTTCATCGGCACGGCCTCCTACGCCAACACCTTCGTGGCCCAGTACCACGGTGCGCGTCAGCACGACCGCATCGCCAGTTCGGTCTGGCAGGCCATCTACCTGTCGCTGGTGGCCTCTGTGATCATCCTCCCCTTTGCGTTCCTCTCGGGGCCGCTGTTTCGGCTGGCCGGCCACGAGGTGGAGGTTCAGGCGCTGGAGAGCCAGTACTTTCGCATCCTGATCCTGGGCGGCGGCTTCAGCATCCTGTCTTCGGCGGTGTCCGCCTTCTTCACCGGGCGGGGTCTGACAGCCACAGTCATGAAAGTCAACGTCTCCGCAACCGTGGTGAACTGCGTACTGGACTACCTGCTGATCTTCGGAAAGTTGGGCCTGCCTAACATGGGGATCGCCGGCGCCGCCTATGCCACGGTCATCTCCCAGGGGATCGCCGCCTCCTGGTTTATGGGACTCTTCCTCTTCAGCCGCGAGAGTCGGACCTTCGGCGTCTGGAGGGCGCGCGCCTTCGACCGTGAGCTGTTCGCGCGCATGCTGCGTTTCGGCACGCCCAGCGGCCTGCACTTCATGCTGGACATCCTGGCCTGGTCGCTGTTCATCCTGCTGGTGGGACGACTGGGGACGGAGGAACTGGGGGCCACCAACCTGGCCTTTCAGGTCAACGGTATCATCTTCCTGCCGATGATCGGGTTCTCGATTGCCACCGCCACGCTGGTGGGGCAGCGCCTGGGCGAGAACCGCCCGGACCTGGCCGCCCGGGCCACCTGGTCCGCCTTCCACCTGACCTTCGGCTACATGACCTTCTTCGCGGTGCTCTATGTCGTGGTGCCGGCGGTCTTCCTGCTGCCCTTTGGAGCCAAGGCCGACCCGGCGAAGTTCGCCCCCCTGCAGGAGATGGCCGTGGTCATGATGCGCTTCGTGGCCCTGTACTCCCTGTTTGACAGCGCCAACCTGATCTTTTCGGCGGCCCTCAAGGGCGCCGGGGATACGCTGTTTGTGATGATCGTCTCGGCCACGCTGTCCCTGGGGGTGATGGTGGCGCCGACGTGGGTGATCTGCCACGACGGCACAGGGAGCATCTGGGCCGCCTGGACCGCCCTGACGGTCTTCATCAGTATCCTGGCGTTCTTCTTCCTCTGGCGCTTCCTGCAAGGGAAGTGGCGGGGGATGCGCGTCACCGAGGCGGTGCACGGCCCGCTCAACCCGACATACCCCGCCCCGGATACGCCGCTGGTCGATGTGGAGGTCTCGACCTGAGGTTGGGCGAAGCGGGAGGCATCATGTCTGACACACTCTCTTTGCCTGCCGAGACGCGAGGCGTCTGGTACTGCTGCGGACACCGAGTCAATACGTTGCCGGGCCATGACTACGTCTATTCGGGACCAATGGCCACCTACTGCGCCTGGCACCGGCCCATGGCGATGTTCTCGCCGGAGACACAGCGCACGTACTGGGTCTACGGCAACGCCGACAACGCTCCAACCATCACCTGCTATGACCACAGGACGCGGCAGTTCGGCTACCCGGTGGTCCTGGGCAGCAACCCGGACGGCGATGCGCACCGCAACCCCACACTGGCCCTGGACGAGCGAGGCTTCTTGCACGTGTTCTACGGTTCCCACGGCCACCCGACGCATGTCCTGCGGTCGCAACGACCCCATGATCTCACGGCGTGGGAGATGGTTAGTGACCTGCCGGAGCCGCACACGACCTACCCACAGCCCTGGCTGGTCAGCCCCGGACAGATCATGGTCTCTTACCGGCAAGCGCCCGGGTGGAACTGCACCACCACCACCGATGGCGGGCGAACTTGGAGCGAACCAGTCAACATTGTGAACTTCGGTTGTCCCGACGCAGCCCGGGGATGTGCCGAGTGCTCCATCTACGCGGTAAGCATTGCCGAAAGCGCTGGTGAACGCCGCAAGGTGCATCTGGCGTGGTCGCGACTGGGGGCCGGCACCCCTGAGGAGATCGCGACCAAGCATCTCTGGGCACGTCGGTACAATGTCTACTATGCCTGGACCGACGACGGTGGGCGGACATGGCGTCGCAGCGACGGGAGCGAGTACGCCCTGCCTGTCACTGAGGACACGGCCGAGAAGCTCTACGACTGCGGTCAACGGGGGGTTTGGCTCAAGGACATTCAGCTCGATGCGGCAGGACGGCCGCTCATCCTGTTCCTCGATGCCGAGGTGGAGAGCTTCGCGAGCCGATGGCTGGTCCTCCGCCAGACAGAGGCGGGCTGGCGTACCAGCGAGATCGGGGTCAGTGACCACATGTACGATGACGGCGGACTGGTCTATCTGTCTGAGAGTGACATCCGCGTCTATGCCCCGACGACGGCCGTGCAGCCTCAGGAAGACGGGGGCGAGATCGAGGAGTGGCAGTCCACTGACGGGGGCTTGACCTGGGCCAACACCCGACACGTGACCGCCGACTCGCAGTACTCGCACAACAACGTGAAGGTGGTCTTCGGCCACGAGCACGGCCCGGGGGACTTGCGGGTGGTGTGGAGCTATGGGGACTCCAACTACCCGCCCGAGACCACCGATGTGCGGCTGCATGCCTATGGCGAGGGCTGGGGAGGGTCCACAGAGGTAGTCTTTGCCGCGGGCCGGGAGGCACAATGATGGGAGACAACGGCCTGACCTGCGAGGTCCTGGTGATTGGCGCCGGGCCGGCTGGCTGCACAGCGGCCTTGTACGCCGCGAGAGCCGGGCTGAAGACCGTCATGTCCAGCCCCACAGAGCTGTCAGGCATGATGACCAGGGCCGCTCAGGTGCAGAACTTTCCGGGACAGACCGGGACGGTCGCGGGCCGAGAGATCCTCGCTCGCATCCGGCAGCAGGCGCTGGCTGCCGGCGCTGAGCACGTGTTGGAGACCGCCAACGGGGTGGATTTCAGCGAGCCCGGCCGACTGGTGGTCTATGGCGGGCACCAGCAGCACGTGGCTGCCGCTGTCATCGTGGCCACGGGGGCCATGGGGAGGGCCAGGAAGGCGGCTGGTGAGGAGGATTTCGTCGGGCGAGGCGTGTGTTACTGTGCGGCCTGTGATGGCCCCTTCTACGCCGACGAGGACATCATCGTGGTCGGCGAGGATGAGCAAGCCGCCGAGGAGGCGCTGACCCTGGCGGGAATCGCCAAGTCAGTCTGTCTGGTGCTGTCACCGGAGGACCTGAGACTGGACTGGAGCTTGCAGGAGGCTCTTCAGGCCCGCGACAATGTGACCATCCGGTCGGGACTGCGCCTCAAGGAGATCGTGGGTGACGAGACGGTTACGGGGGCGGTCTTCAGTGGCGCTGACAACGGCGAACATCGGCTTGAGGCGGCGGGCGTTTTCCTGTACCTGCGGGGCGCGGCGCCGGCGACCGAGTTTCTGGAGGGAGCCCTGGCCACCGATGAGCGCGGTTACATCACAACCGACGAGATGATGCAGACGAGCGTCCCCGGCGTGTTCGCCGCGGGGGATGTGCGGAGCAAACCAGTGCGTCAGATGGTCGTGGCATGCGCCGAAGGCTGCACCGCGGCGCTGGCTGCCGAGCGCCTGGTGCGCCGACGGTCCGGCGTGAGGCTGGACCGAGGCGAGGCCACCGCATAGCCGGGCCCCGGCACCTGCGTTCAGTCCGGCGGGCGGGTGGCGCGTCTGTCATGAATGAGCAGCGTCGGCAGGCCCAGCCGGTACTGGATGGCTAGCAGGCGCAGCAAGGTAACCAGGACGACCACGGTCGGTGCAGCCAGGGCATCAGCCACTCCCCAGTGCCGCAGGAACCAGTAGAGCAGGGCGCCCAGGAGGGCGGCCAGGGCGTAGATCTCCCGCCGCAGCACCACCGGGACGTCTCCCGCCAGCACGTCGCGCAGCATGCCGCCGCCGATGGCGGTCAGGCACGCGAAGAGCACCGTCCCGGTCAGCGCAACATCGGCCTGCATGGCTCGCGACGCTCCGATGACCGTGAAAGTGCCCAACCCGACGGCATCGAACCACAGCAGTAACGTCTCAAAGCGGCTCACCAGACGGTAGAGTGCCGCCACCGCGGCCGTGCCCAGCAGCGAGAGGTAGATGTAGTTGAAGTCGGTGAGCCAGAACGGCCGCTGGCCCAGCAGCACATCGCGCAGCGTCCCCCCGCCGATAGCGGTCACGATGGCCAGTACTACCAGCCCGAAGAGGTCCATGTCCTTCCGGGCAGCCTTGAGCGCCCCTGAGATGGCAAAGGCGAAGGTTCCGAGGTAGTCAAAAAGCAGCAGGCTGAGCATGGGAGTAGGTTCGCCGTGTTCAGTAGGGGACCTGTCACCGCCCGGGGCGGAGTTCCCGTCGCGTGTTGGGTCAGGCCTTCTACCCCACGGGCCATGACCGTGGGCCGTTCAGTTGTGAGGGCTGCCGGGACCGCGGATGGGGCATCCTGCTGAAGGTCTGCGGTGTCTTTGGTCGAATAGTGGGCCAAGTGTCCAGCAGCGCGGCGAAGGGAGAGGTTCAGATGCGTCGAGTCAAGTATGGGGTCATCGGCATCGGTTGGTTCGGCGAGAAGCACTGCGAGGCCCTGGCGGCCATTCCGCAGGTCGAGCTCTATGCACTTTGCACCCGTACCCCCAAGCGCCTCAAGGAAGTGGCCAAGCGATTTGGGGTCAAGAACATCTACACTGACTACAACGAGATGCTCAAGGACCCGGAACTGGAGGCCGTCAGCGTCACCACCATGTGGGATCAGCACGTGGGGCCTGCCGTGGCGGCGCTGAAGGCCGGCAAGAACGTGTTCCTGGAGAAGCCGATGGCCTCGACGGTGGCCGACTGCGAGAAGATCGTCAAGGCCGCTAATGAGAGCGACAAGGCGTTCATGGTGGGGCACATTGTGCGGTTCAACCCACGGTATGCCGCCGGCAAGGAGGCCATTGCCGCGGGCAAGATCGGCAAGATCGTCTCGATGTACGCGCGGCGCAACATTCCGGCCTGGGTGGGCGCCAGCGTGTTGCCGAAGATCGGCCCCATCATCGGCGACGGCGTCCATGACACCGACATTCTGCTCTGGTACCTGGGCGGCAGCGACCGCATCGTCAGCGTCTACGCCCAGACCACCGATGTGCGGGGCCTGGGCCACCCAGACATCGGTTGGACAATGTACCGCTTTGAGAGCGGCGCCACCGGCGTCCTGGAGAATGTCTGGTTCCTGCCCGATACCACCGCGATGCAGATTGACGAGCGGATGGAGATCATCGGCACCGAGGGGTCGGTCCACATTCACGAGACTCACCCGAACTTCTCGATCTGCGACAAGACGGGATGGCACTCCATTGACACCACCTACTGGCCGGACCTGCATGGCCAGTGCGCGGGTGCCCTGCGAGAAGAGCTGATGTACTTCGCCAACTGCGTCATCGCGGGTGAGAAGCCGACCATCATCACCCCGGAGGAGAGCATGGCTGCCGTGAAGGCGTGTCTGGCGGCGGAGAAGTCGGCGGCCACGGGCAAGATCGTCAGGCTCTGAAACAGGCAGCTCTCGGGGCAGCAGCGGCTCAGCTTGGGAGAGGCACACATGGATGGCGCACTGAAGGCGGGTGTGGCCCGGGTCAACATCACGCCGGCGGTCGGCTTCGACTGGATGGCGGACTTCATGATCCTGCAGCCAGCGCGGGGCGTGGCCGGGGAACTGATGGCGCGGGCATTGGTGCTTGATGATGGCAGGACGCAAGCTGCTATCGTGACGGCTGACCTGCTGTGGTTCAGCGGCGAGATCCTGGCGGCGGTGCGCAGCCACGTGGAGCGTCTGACAGGCATCCCGGGTCCGCATGTCATTCTCAACGCCTCACACACCCACGCCTCCGCGGAGGTGGACCCGGACTACGGTGCCTCGCGGGAGTATGTGGTGGAGCTGGGCAAGAAGGTGGCCGGTGCCATCTATATGGCCTGGCAGGCCCGGGAGGAGGTACGGGTCGGATACGGAACGGGCTCGTGTCCTATCAGCATCAGCCGGTGGCGGCGAACGGATGAGGCCTGTGAGTGGGCACCGGCGCCGGAATCGCCCGTTGACCACGAGGTCGGGGTGTTGCGAGTAGATCGCCTGGATGGTAGCCCGCTGGCGGTGCTCGTGAACTACCCGGCCCACCCGTCCATGTACCACTCACCGCAGTACATGTGTTACTCGGCGGAATACCCGGGCTTCATGTGTGAGGTGGTCGAGGAGCACTTTGGGTCCGACACCACGGCCATGATGCTGATGGGCGCCGGGGGGGACGTGAAGATCAAGCGCGACACCCCGCAGGGGCCGGTGTTCGCGGTGGCTGATGAGGCGGAGACGCGGCAGGCGGGCCATGACCTGGCGGTGGTGGCCATCGAGGTGGCGGAGCAGGCTGCGCGCGGTCACGGCCACGATCTGAGCCTGCAGACGACGCAGGTGCGATTGCCGCTGGTCCCCCCAAAGGCGGCGGAAGAGTACGAGGCAGAGGCCCGCAGCATCCGTGACAACCCGGACGCGCGACCCGCGGAGCGCTACCGGCTCCAGTGGGCAGAGACCTCGGCGGAGATGGCGCGCAGGGGCGATGTTCCGACGATGGTGGACATGGAAGTGCAGCTCCTAAGGATTGGCCGCGACATCGCCATCTTTGCCACGCCCGGGGAGTTGTTCAACGAGGTAGGAACCCGCATCAAAAGGGCACTGGGAGTGCCCGGTGCCTTCGTGGCGGCCTACTGCAACGACACGCCGCGGGTGGGGTATCTGCCTTCGCGGCGCGTGCAGGAGTGGGGCTGGTGCGAACTGGATCACCAACTGAAGTACTTCACCCGGCCCTATCTGCCGTCCAACTTCTCGGGCGAGGTGGAGGACATCCTGGTGGAGGCGGCCCAGCAGATGATGCAGTAGGCAACTGCGGCTGCTGTGCCGTTTCAGACAACGACGGAGACAGATGATGGCAAAAGACCTGGTCTGCAGTTGTGTTCGCCGGATCACACCCTACTCGCCCGGCAAGTTCTCCAAGGAGGTCATGGAGGAACTGGGCTTGACCGAGGTGCACAAACTGGCCTCCAATGAGAACCCCCTAGGGCCCTCGCCGAAGGCCGTTGAGGCCATGCGGGAGGCTCTGACGGAAGTCCACGTCTATCCGGACCCTGTCTGCCGGGAGCTGACGGCGGCTCTGGCCCAGAGGCTGGAGGTTTGTGCCGATAGTATCGTTGTTGGTCGAGGCTCCGACGAGATCATCCACATGCTGGGCCTGGCCTTTGTGAATCCCGGCGAAGAAGTGGTCTACTCGGCGATGCCCTTTGCCCTTTACCCGATGACGACCCACATCTGCGACGGGGTTCCCCGTGAGGTCCCGGCTCGCGGTTTCGAGCACGACTTGGCGGCCATGGCTGACGCCATCACCGACATGACCAAGCTCGTGATCATCGGCAACCCCTGCAACCCCACCGGGACGATCTCGCGCCGGGATGAGGTCCGCTGGTTCATGGACCGCGTGCCCGAGGATGTCATCGTGCTGTTCGATGAAGCCTATTTCGAGTATGTGGATGACCCGGATTACCCGGACTGTCTCGAGTACGTCCGGGAGGGCCGCAATGTGGTGGTCATGCGCACCTTCAGCAAAGCCTATGGTCTGGCCGGCCTGCGCATTGGGTACGGGGTCGCCGGGCCCTGCGTGGCCGAGGGGCTCAAGCTGGTGCGGCCACCGTTCAATGTGGCCACGCTGGCGCAGGTGGCGGCGCTGGCCGCCCTTGACGACGAGGCGCATCTGCGAGCGAGCGTGGACCTGGTGCACGAGGGGAGGGCCTACCTCTATCGTGAGCTTGACTCGATGGGACTGACCTATGTGCCTACCCAGGCCAACTTCATCCTGCTGGACACGGGCCTTGACTCCCGCGAGGTCTTTGATGCCCTGATGCGCCGCGGCATAACCGTACGGACTGGGGACATCTTCGGTTTGCCGACATACATCCGCGTGAGCTTCGGTACCATGGCCCAGAACCGGCTGTTCGTGGCGGCTCTGCGCGAGGTTACGGGGAAATAGCCAGTCCGGTCGCATGCAGCCAGCGGGTCTCGTCAGGAGTGGTGCTCTATGATCATCGTGATGGTGCCGGGGGCCAAGGAGGCTGACATCAAGCGCGTTCTGGCGCGCCTCGAGCAGCGGGGCTATGGTCACCATGTCTCGGCGGGCGTCGAGCGCACGATCATCGGGGCCATCGGCGCCAACGAACGCGAAAAGCAGCAGGTCGCCGAGCAACTCATGGGCCTGCCGGGCGTGGAGCGCGTCGTCCCTATCCTCAAGCCCTACAAGCTGGTCAGCCGCGACCATCACCCTGAGGGCACCGTCGTCACCATCGGCACCGCCCGGTTTGGCGCGGGGAAGGTCGGCGTCATTGCCGGGCCGTGCACCATCGAGAGCGAGAAGCAGTTGCGCGAGGCGGCGCTGGCGGTCAAGAACGCCGGAGCAGTCGTCCTGCGCGGCGGAGCTTTCAAACCGCGCTCGTCGCCCTACGATTTCCAGGGGTTGCGCGAGGAAGGTGTGGAGTTGCTGGGAGCCATCGGCCAGGAGGTGGAGCTGCCGACGATCACCGAGGTCATGGAGCCCCGCCAGATCGAGGTCGTACTACAGCATGTTGACGCCCTGCAGATTGGCGCCCGCAACATGTCAAACTTCGATCTGCTGCGGGAGGCCGGTGCCACCGGCCGGACGATCATGCTCAAGCGCGGGTACGCAGCGACCGTGGAGGAATGGCTCAAGGCCGCGGAGTACGTCGCAACCAGTGGCAATCTGAACATCTTGCTTTGCGAAAGAGGCATCCGCTCTTTCGACAGCATCACGCGCTTCACTCTGGATCTGGGGGGGATGGCCGCCGCCAAGCTGGAGACCCACCTGCCGATCATCGTGGACCCGAGTCATGCGACGGGAACCCACAAGCTGGTTTCGCCCATGGCCTTGGCCGCGGTTGCGGGTGGAGCCGATGGCTTGATGATCGAGGTGCATCCGCATCCGGACCAGGCGCGGTGTGACGGACCGCAGTCTCTTACGCCCAAGCGGTTCGCCAGCCTGATGGACCAGGTGCGCAGCCTGGTTCAGGTCATGGGAGAGACGATGTGAGCGGGACCCCCTTCTACGAGCGGGTGGCGGTGGTCGGGATTGGCCTGATTGGCGGTTCGCTGGCCTTGGCCGCCAAGCGTCTGGGCCTCGTGGGCGATGTCATCGGCGTTGCCCGCTCAGAAGCCACGCGAGCCGCGGCCATCGAGGTCGGAGCCGCTGACCAGGTGACCGACGACGTGGCGGCGGCCGTCAAGGAGGCGGACCTGATCTATGTGTCGGCCCCGGTGGGGGCCATTCCGGCCCTGCTGGAGCAACTGGCGCCAGAAGTGCGGCTGGGCGCGACCGTGACCGACGCGGGGAGTACCAAGGCCGCGATCTGCCGTACTGGCCTGCATCTGTTGCCGGCCAGCTTCATCGGGGGGCACCCCATGGCCGGTTCCGAGCGCGCGGGAGTCTGGTCGGCCCGGGCCGACCTTTTTGAGGGGCGAACGTATATACTGACGCCGCAGGGAGCGGACGACGAACTGGTGGAGCGTTTCGTCGCCTTCGTCAGCGCCCTGGGGGCGCGGCCAGTGCTGTCCTCGCCCGAAGAGCACGACCGGATGGTGGCATACTCCAGCCATCTCCCCCATCTCTGGGCCGCAGCGCTTGCCGTCGGGCTTGCCCGGCTGCCTGAACCCGCCGACCTGCTGCCATTTGTCGGCAGCGGCCTGCGAGATACCACGCGGATCGCGGCCAGTGACCCGACCCTTTGGCATGACATCTTCCTGGCGAACAGAAGCAACGTGCTGCGGGCGTGTGATCTGGTGGAGACCGCGCTGCAGGAGCTGCGCGGGGCCGTGACAGAGGCGGACAGCACACGCCTCCTGGCTTATTTGCAGCAGGCTAAAGCCTTTCGCGACAGTCTGGGCCATGCCGAGCCTGCTCCCGAGGGTGTCCAGCGCGGCCTCCGTCTGGCCATTGATGGACCGGCTGGAGCAGGCAAGAGCACGGTCGCCCGGGACGTGGCCAAGGCCTTGGGATACACATACATTGACACGGGCGCCATGTACCGCGCCGTGGCCTACTTCGCGATGCAGGCGGGTCTGGTTGCCGGTCGAGACGACGAGCAGATCGGCGAACTGTCCGGGAGGCTTCGGTTTGAGTTCCGGCCGGTCGGCGACGAGCGCCACCTTTTCGCGGACGGGCAGGATGTCGAGCATGCGGTACGGTTGCCCGAGGTAGGCCGCATGTCCTCGCCGGTATCGGCGATACCGCTGGTGCGCCACAACCTGGTGGTCGCCCAGCGACAGATGGCTGCCGGCGGCGGCATTGTGATGGAGGGCCGGGACATCGGCACGGTGGTGTTGCCGGATGCCGAGGTGAAGGTCTTCCTGACTGCTTCGCCGCAGGAGCGCGCCCGGCGGCGGTATCGGCAACTGCGTGAGATGGACATCGAGGTCAGCTACGAAGAGGTGCTCAACGAGCAGATGGTGCGCGATCAGCGCGACTCGTCGCGGGCTGTGGCCCCCTTGCGCAAGGCCGATGACGCTGTCGAGATCGTCAGTGACGGTCTGCAACGCGAGGAAGTGGTCGCCCGGATCGTGGCTCTGGTGCGGGAGCGGCAGGATGGCTGAATCTGCTTCTGGTGTGCCCGCGACACCCTGGAGTTACCGTCTCATCAGGGCCATTGTTCGGGGCGTTCTGCGGCTCTATGGTGGGTACACCGTCCGTGGGCTGGAGCACCTGCCACTGGACCGCGGTGTCCTGATCTGCCCCAATCACCTGTCCTACCTGGACCCGCCAGCGGTGGGCGCCGCCTTGCCACGCCACACGTACTTCATGGCGAAGAAGGAGCTGTTCCGTGTTCCCGTCCTGGGCTGGCTCATCCGCCGGCTGTTCGCTTTTCCGGTGGACCGCGAGGGGTCCGACCGGGGCGCGGTGCGTACGGCGCTAGAGGTCCTGAAAGCAGGCAATGTGCTGACAATCTTCATCGAGGGCGGTCGCAGTCCTGACGGGGCGCTGCAGCCCGCCAGCACCGGCCCCGCGCTCATCGCCAACCGTGCGGGCGTGGTGATCTTGCCCGCTTCCCTGCGTTTCACCGACAAGATGCTGCCCCGTGGCAGCCTCTTTCTGCACCGCGCCCGCCTTCAGATAGACTTCGGTGCCCCGGTGGACCCGGCGGATTTCGGCGAGGGCCGGCTGGATAAGACGCAGTTGCGGGCGCTCACGGAGGAGGTCATGCGGCGGATTGAGGCCCTGCAGAAGGTGCAGTACGAACGGACCGGGGAGGTCGCCCCTCCCCGCGTGAAGGAGACCGCAGATGCCGAGTAAGTTCCACCACTTCGCGATGGAAGTCAGTGACGCGGAGCGTTCGGCCGAGTTCTATTGCTCCTTGCTGGGCTTCGAACGCGGCGATGAGTTCAGCTTCCCGGACCGCCAGCGCAAGATCGTGTTCGTCCGTCTCGGGGATGTGTGCATCGAGCTGCTGCAGGGCCCGGAACCCGAGCCCCTGGTCGCGCAACCCAGGATGGTAGGCTGGAAGCACCTGTGCCTGCAGACCGACGACGTGGACGCGGAGATCGAGCGTCTTCGGGCCGCGGGAGTGAAGATCACGCTGGAGCCTTTCGACACCGAGATCGGGTCACGGATTGCCTTCTTTGAGGACCCGGATGGGATCCCGCTCGAGCTTTGGAGCGACCTGCCGCGCTAGGTCTCAACCCTCTCGCTGCCGAGAGTGCCTGTCGGCCACGACCAGGTTCCGCAGGTTGCAGTCCGAGAAGGGCCGGTCGCCAAGCAGGGCCAGGAAAGGACCGCCCAGGACTGCAGCGAGTACTCACTGGAGGTGCGGACTATGCTGGAAGCAATCAGACAGCGACGCAGTGTCAGGCACTACAAGCCAGACCCCGTGCCCCCGGAGGCTCTGAAGGAGATCGCAGAGGCAGCGTTCTCCGCGCCGTCCGCCTGCAACTTCCGGCCCTGGCACCTGATATTCGTGACCGACGGGGCAAAGCGCGAGGCCCTGTCGCGCGTACACCAGTTCGCCGGGTTCTGTGCCGAGGCGCCCGTGGTGGTCGTCGTGTGCGGCGACCCTGCCGTGTCGGAGCACTGGTGGATCGAGGACTGCTGCGCGGCGACAGAGAATGCGATGATCCAGGCCGCCGCGTTGGGCCTGGGGACCTGCTGGATCGGCATCCGGGGTGACCAGCAGCGGGGTTTCACCAGCGAAGAGACGGTGCGGCGCATACTGGACATCCCCGAGGGCATCAGGGTGCTCTGCACCTTCAGCCTGGGCTACCCGGCCGATGAGGGATCAAACCGGGGGCCCGGGCCGATGGAAAACGTCCATTACGGGCATTGGTAGGACGCCGGTTGACGTGCCGCCAGCGCAGGAGTACAATCGCGACGATGGTGGTTGTGCCCGTCCCGCAGCCATGACGCTCACGCCAACAGGGTGAGCAAATCGCCATGGCGCGGGACATGAAACGAACTGTATGGACCCATCAACTAGCAACTGTAACACAGAGCTACCAGAACAACCAGGACGGCGATTCACGAGCCGAGTCCCCGGTTGGTGGGAGGTGCGTCCTCCTGCCTAGACCCTAGGGGATGATGCTGGGTATCCTTCATGCCCATCTCGGCTCGGCTGGGGTGGGCTTTGTGCTGCATGCCGACGGCTCTGCGGAGCGAGGGTACGGGCTGTTTCGTGCCCAGACCTGTCACAGGTGGCCAACATGACCCAGGACGCAAGGATGCCCGACAGCCGAACCCGTGCCCGCACTCCCCACGAGGTTGCGGAGGCCATCCGAGCAGCGACGCGGTCGCATGTGCGCGGCGCGCTGGAGGGGCTTATCTCCGGCTTTCACCCCATAGACATTGCTTTTGCCATGGAGGAACTTGAGGCCGAGGAGCGAGAGGCCGTGTTCCGGCTGCTTACCGCCGATGAAGCCGGGATAGTGCTGGAGGAGGTGGCCGACGACATCAGCGTCGACCTGGCCGAGGCGACCGACGACAAGCAACTGGCCGAGATCATTGACGCCATGGCGCCGGACGCGGGCGCAGACCTGGTTGAGCTGCTGGACGAGGAGAAGGCCCACCGTGTCCTGGCCCACATCCCGGATGAAGAGGCGGCTGAACTGCAGGAACTGCGCCAGTACGGCCCCGATACAGCGGGCGGACTGATGAACAGCGACCTGCTGTTTGCGCCTCAGGACCTGCGCGTCTGGGAGCTGGAGGCGCACATCCGCAATCAGCAAGTGCCCCGTGAGATGCTCAACTATGTGTATGTGGTGGATAACGAGCGAGACCGGAACCTGGTTGGCGTGGTGGACCTGCGGGCCATCATATCGGCACCGGCTGATGCCCGGTTGGGCAGCTTCATGGAGACTGACCTGGTGACGGTTACCCCGGAGGCGGACCAGGAAGAGGTGGTCAGACTCGTAGACACCTACGACCTGGTGGCAGTACCCGTCGTCTCTGAGAGCGGGAAGCTACTGGGGATTGTGACGGTTGATGACGTCATTGACGCCATTCAGGAAGAGCACACCGAGGATCTGTCGGTCATGGCGGGCACGTCTGCCGCTGACCTGCTGTCAACTTCCAGCCTGCGCGTGGCCACCCTGCGCCTGCCCTGGCTGGGCATCACGTTCCTCGGCACCCTGATCTCCGCATCGATCATCAAGTATCTGGGGGATCCCGTTCTCAGCCAGTACCTCGCGTTGGCCGCCTTCATGCCTGTCAATGCGGCGATGGCTGGCAATGCAGGGCTGCAGTCGTCCACAATCGTGGTCCGCGCTCTGGCTCTGGGACAGGCCCGGGTACAGTCGGTGGGCAAGTTGTTGGCCCGGCAGTTCGGTTCAGCCGCGATCATTGCTCTGGTGTGCGCTCTGGCCGCCGGCCTGGCAGGCACGGTGATGATGGACCGCTGGGAGCTGGGCCTGATCGTGGGCCTGGCGATGCTGGTGTCCATACTTTGGGCCACCAGCACCGGGGCCACCATCCCCTTGCTTTTCGAGCGTCTGGGGATTGATCCGGCCGTTTCCTCAGGGCCGGTAGTCACCACGGCCAATGACTCGGTATCCCTGCTGACCTACTTCGGAATGGCGCTGCTCATTCTCAGACACTTCTCTTTGTAGGGGGCTGGAGGGTGCGGGGCGGCCGGCGCCGAAATGGTGAGGGGCCGTTGACCAGACTGCGCCCGGGAGGCGATATGGGCGAACTCCGCACTCGGCTGGGCCGCGGCGACCGTCTTGTCTGCATCGGTGACAGCATCACGGCCGACGACCGCGGGTACGTGTCGGTGGCGCGGGACGTCTGGGCTGCCCGCGATGTGGGGGTCGAGGTGCTGAATGTGGGACGCGGTGGGGATACGGCACGCCAGATGCGGGCGCGGTTCGAGACCGACGTCATCTCCCTCCGGCCAACATGGGTAAGCCTCATGGTGGGCATGGCGGACACCATCAAGTACTTGCGCGGGGACCCCGACGGCTGCGATGTGGCCGGCTATCACGAAATGGTCGGGGAGATGGTCGCTCTGGCCGTCGGCGCCGGGGCGCGCGTGGCGCTGTGCACGCCGAACCACATGGAGTACTTCGGCCATGGCGAGGGCATGCACCGGCCCGCCAATGTGATGCTCGCGGAGAAGGCACAGTGGCTGCGCGATACCGCCCGTGCTGGGGGGCACCTGCTGGTCCCGAGCGGCGAGGTCTTGCTGGAGGCTCAGCGTCAGGCGATGAGCGGTGCTCGTTGGCTGTCGTTGACCAGCGATGGCGTGCACCTGAATGACCTGGGACGCGCTCTGACCGCCGTGGCGTTTGTCACGGCCTTCGGCTATGACCTGGCCCTGGACGATCCCCGGCAACCGACAGCCAGTACGCCATGATCGCCTCTGAGAAAGCACCCGAGCAAGCAGGCAGGCCCCGGTGGTGGATGTTCCCGGTGGTCCTGTTGCTGCATGCCGGGCTGGCCACCTTCTATGCCTTCCTGCTGCCCCTCTGGGGTGCAGTCCCCGACGAGCCCATTCACTACTCGCACGTCAAGTACGTGGCCGAGAACTGGCACCTTCCGGTCATCAATGATCCGTTTCGCGACCTCAAGGAGTACTACTTCGTGGCCGATCCGGCCGGAGCGGCACAGCATGGTCCGACCTACTACTGGTCAGCCGCGGTGCTCTACCGGCTTACGATGGACCTGACCTTGAAGCAACAGCAGTGGGCGCTGCGGCTCTATTCGGTGCTGTTAGGGGGGCTGATGGTGGGGGTGGCGTGGTGGTGCTTCCGGCTGCTGTTCCCGAATGAACCATGGGTGGCGTTCACGGCGGCGCTGCTGTTGACACTGATGCCCCACCGGCTGCTGATCAGCGCCGTCATCTATGCCGACATCATGGCCGCGCTTACCTCTACGGTAGCGATCTGGGGCGTTATCCGAGCGACCCTACGCGCCGATGCCTGGCCGAGCTGGGCCCTCGCCGGGCTGCTGCTGGGCGCGGCGATGCTGACCAAGACCAGCGCTGTGCTCATCGTTCCTCTGACCATTGTCGTGCTGTCCCTGCGCTGGCGACAGGGCGCCCAAAGCCTGGTTGGCGCGGTGGCCCGGTTGGGGGCGTACCTGGGCGCCACCATGATGGTGAGTGGCTGGTGGTTGCTGCGCAGCCTGCGCCTGTATGGCGAGCTGTTCCCGACGGAGCCCAAGCCGCCCGGGTTCGGCTGGCTGGATGTGATCTTTGACCCGCTTTTCCCACGGGTTCTGTGGATGGCCACCCGGGGCTACTGGCTGAGTCTGTGGAGCCAGGTGGGCTGGTTGCCCGACTGGGCCGCGCCACCCATCTACGGCGTGCTGCTAGTGGCGACCACGGTGACCCTCTATGCCCTGGTCGCCGGCGTGCGGGGGCGCTACAGGGGTTGCTCTGATAGTCATATGGCCCTGCTGTCGGGCTTCGCGGCCATGGGGGTGGCGATGTACTACGCGGCTTTGCAGCGCACCATTCTGGTGAGTTTCCACAGCAATGAGCAGACTGGTAAGCATGGTCAGACGGTGCTGGTGGCGTTCATTGCGCTGGCGGCGGCTGCCTGGCGGTACCTGGTCGGCACGCGGCGAGTGCCCGCACTACTGGCCGCCGGCGCACTGCTCATGGTGGTGTTCAATGTCCTATCCGTCTACAACCTCGAGACCAACCTGATCCCGCGGTTCGCCCCCGGTGACCCGATGTGGGGCACGGAGAACCTAGCCGGGTGGAAAGTGAAAGATCTGCCAGCCCGGGGCATACCGTGGGTTAAGGACCGCCCAGATGCACCAAACCGATACCTGATTCATGGCCAGCAGAGCTATCAGCCACCCCCAGATTACCCCGCGCGCCGCGTGGCCCAGGCAGAAGCGCACTCCGACCAGCAACAGGAGCACCAGGCCCATCATTGCCACCAGGATGTAACGTCCCCCCGCGTTGAACTCCACATCCATGGTCCAGTATGCCCATTGGTGCCCCAGGAAGACGAGGGCCAGAGCTAGGCCCGACAGGTTGAGGGCGCGGCGCAGTGGCTCCGACTCCCCCGGCAGCACCTCCTCCCGCGGCCTGCGCTTCTGGCGCACCAGGCCCACCACTCCCAGAAGCGTCATGATGATGGTAACGCCATAGAGCAGGGTGTTCCAGACGCCCGGTGGGAACCAGCCGATCTGGGCCCAGGAGCTGAGGTACGTGTTGCGCCAGGTGAGCCAAGCGAAGTCAAGAAACCCGGCGCGGAAGGCGGCCTCGAGGCCGGTGCCCATGAGGCCCTGGGTGTGGATGAAGGGCGTGCCGTAGAGGAACGCGTTGCGGGCGAAATACCAGCCACAGACCGCGAGAAAAGCCCCCACGGTGGCAGCCAGGGACCGCCACTGCTCGCGGCGAAATCCACCGCAAAGCTGTCCGGCCAGGGCTACAACCAGCGCGGGAGCCGCCGAAAGCTTGGTGAGAGCCGCCAGTCCACTGATGGCGCCGAGCCAAAGCCCCTCCCGCCACGACGCAGGCGCACCGGACGTGACGGGGCGCGTGGCGGCGCGCCAAGACAGATACAGAGTGAGCGTCATCCACACCATTGCCAGCCCGTCGGGGTTGGTGTGGCAAGTGTACAGCAGAACGAGGGGCATCAACATGACGCTCGCCGTGGCGGCGTAGGCCAGACCCGGGGCACGATTCAGGGCCCCGGTGAAGAAGTTCCGGCTCAGGACGAACATCGGCAGGCCGAGAAGCAGGATGGTGACCCAGCGAAGCACATGCCAGCGCCATCGCTCCTCGAGAGGGGAGCTCAGCCGGTAGACCACGGCCATCAGAGCGTAGTAGAGTGGCGGGTGCTGGGCCTCGTAGCCTGCCTCTCCCCCGCCCTGGGCCTGCCAGTAAGGTAGACGCCTCTCCTGGGCGAGGAACTGCACATACTGGACGTGCGCGAGCTCGTCTGGACAGCGCCCGAGGGGCTGGATGACGCTGTAAATGAAGGCCAGCAACAGGTAGACACCGAGCAGGGCGCCCCAGGCCCAGCGGGGCGGGTGCGTGGGAAGGGTCCGGTCTGTGGCCATAGGCTATCTCCGCAGAGGCTTGACGGGTGGCACACCACTGGCGAACAGTTCGGTATCACTTGTCACGGACCTGCGTTTGGGGTAAACTGGGTATAGTGCAGCCAGTCTGCTGTGGATCATTCAGCGGGGCGACCAGCCTATGGCTGTCGGCTCGTGTTTGCTATTGTGATCGGGAGGCGATGACGGTGACGGATGTCTCAACCTGGAGGAACAAGGTCGGTCTGGCCGAGATGCTCCGTGGCGGCGTGATCATGGACGTGACGACCCCGGAGCAGGCCAAGATCGCCGAGGACGCCGGCGCGGTCGCGGTCATGGCCCTCGAGCGAGTTCCGGCCGACATTCGCCGCGAGGGCGGCGTGGCGCGGATGGCCGACCTGTCGGTTATCGAGAGGATCATGGAGGCCGTGACCATCCCGGTCATGGCGAAGGCGCGCATTGGTCACTTCGCCGAGGCCCAGGTGTTGGAGGCCATCGGTGTAGACTTCATTGACGAGAGTGAGGTCCTGACTCCGGCCGACGAGAACTTCCACATCTGGAAGCATGACTTCAAGGTGCCGTTCGTGTGCGGCTGCACCTGCCTGGCGGAGGCCTTGCGGCGTATCGGTGAGGGCGCGGCCATGATCCGCACCAAGGGCGAGGCCGGCAGCGGCAACATCGTCGAGGCCACGCGCCACATGCGTACGGTCATGACCGAGATGAAGCACCTGACGCAGCTACGCGATGACGAGTTGATGACCGAGAGCAAGAAGCTGGGAGCGCCTTTTGAGCTGGTGAAGCAGATCGCCGAGACAGGCAAGCTGCCGGTGCCGAACTTCTCGGCCGGCGGCATTGCCACCCCGGCAGACGCCGCGCTGATGATGCAGCTCGGCGCCGAGGCCATCTTCGTGGGCAGTGGCATCTTCAAGAGTGAGGACCCCGAGGCGCGGGCCAAGGCGATCGTTCATGCAACCACCTACTTCAGTGATCCGGTGGAGGTGGCCAAGGCCTGTCGCGGCCTGAAGGGCGCCATGCCCGGCCTCGACGTGCGCACCATGCCCGAGGAGGAGCGGCTGGCAACCCGCGGGTGGTAGGACAGCCAAGGGCGAACACGCAAGTACGGGTGGAGACGTACAGCCGGCCCTGCGGGGCCGGTTTCGACTTGTTTGAAACGAGATGACCGACCGATGGCAAAACGGATTGGCGTACTGGCTGTGCAAGGTGACTTCGCGGAGCACATTGCCGCGATGAACGAAGTCGCAGGGGCCGAGGCCTTCCCGGTCAAGACTGCCGCCGCGATCGAGGACCTCGACGGGCTGATCATCCCCGGCGGTGAGAGCACGACTATTGGCAAGCTGTGCGAGCGTTTCGGGCTCGACCAGGCCATCATCGCCGCCCACGCCCGGGGCATGGCCATCTGGGGCACGTGCGCCGGACTCATCTACATGGCTACCGACATCGCCGATCGGCCGGAGCAGCAGCGGCTCGGGCTGCTGCACTGCCGCGTGAAGCGCAATGCCTTCGGACGGCAGGTGGACAGCTTTGAGACCGACCTGCAGGTTGAGGGTCTGGAGGGCGGCGAGACACGCGCGGTGTTCATCCGTGCGCCGTATGTCGAGGCTGTGCAGAACGGCGTGCGAGTGCTGTCGGTGTTCAACGACCGGATCGTGGCGGTGCGGGAGGGGCGGCTGCTGGGCACGGCGTTCCACCCGGAGCTGACCGACGATCGGCGGGTACAGCGGTATTTCCTGCAGATGATCGACGAGACGTAGCATACAGCATCGCGGTCTGGTGACCGCTCCTACCGGAGGATACGCGAAGCGCTGACATGTGTCGGCGCTTCTTTGCTTGCAGGGGCCGGTGGTGCCCATGGGGAAGAAGGCGCGACGCTGCTGACTCGCGGACGGGAGGCTTTGGGATGCGCGTACTTGACATCACGGGGCCCATCTACGACGGCATGTGGACCTATGGCCCGCCTTACCCGGATGTGGTGGTCGAGGAGATACCGCAGCCGGACTTCATCGCCCATGCGACCTACTCGTGGCGCTTTGAGCTGGGGGCGCAGACGGGGACGTACCTGGAGACCTCGCTGCATGTGGATCGCAACGGCCCCCAGCTCATCGAGGTGCCGGTGGAGAAGCTGCTGATGTTCCCGGCGGCGGTCATCAAGGTGGAGGCTGAGCCGCTGGCGCCCATCAGCCGCGAGCAGCTCATCGCCGCCGCGCCGGAGATCAACCACGGTGAGGCAATCGTTGTCGGCACCGGCTGGGGACGCAAGTGGCATGATGCGGACTTCGTCACCAACTGCCCGTACTTCGAGGCGGAGGCGATGCACTGGATCCTGGACCACGAGCCCTGGCTGATGGCCGGCGACCAGCCGCGATTCGATAGCTGGACCCATCCGCAGGGCTTCTGGGATCGGTTCTTCGGTCAGGGAACACTGCTGCTGGCTCCGCTCTATGGACTGGAGCAGATCACAGTCAGCCGGGGGAGAATGGTGGCGCTGCCTCTGAAGATCACTGAGACGTGTGCCGCGCCATGCCGGGTCCTGTTCATCGAGGAGTGAGTGAGATGGCCCCGTTCATGTTGCTGGTGGCGGCCTCAGCGATGGCGGTGGCGGCCGCGGCCCCCGAGCCGATAGCGCTCACGGTTCGGAACCACACCGGTGTGGCGCTGCAGGCGGCGCCGGTGCGGGGCGGCGTGCCCTTCCCGCGCGGAGTCTGGCTCGACAGTACGATGGCGCGGCTGACAGGGGCAGACGGACGTGCCCTGCCATGCCAGACGCGACCCATCGCCCACTGGTATGATGGCAGCGTGAAGTGGCTGCTGGTGGATACCCAGGTGGACCTGCCGGTCGCCGCGGAAGCGGCGTTACGGCTGGAAGCGGGCGAGGCCCCGGCAGTCGCCGGCCCGCGGGTCAGGACGTTGGATCGTGACGACGATGTAGTGGTCGAGACGGGTGCGGCAAGGTACGTCTTCTCCAAACGAACCTTCGCCCTGCCTGGTGCTGTGGCGCTGGATGCAAACGGTGACGGGACCTATGACCAGGACATAGTGACTCAGCCCGGTCAGTTCGTCTGCGAGGTTGAACACCAGCCTCCCGGCGAGCCGCAGGAGGAGAACTGGCTGCGCGACGCCGCCGGCGGGCCCCGGGAACGCTTCACGGCTGGTCCGGCCGGTGAGCACCGCTGTGAAGTGGAGAGCGCCAATGACCTGCACGCGGTGGTGAAGCTCAGTGGCTGGCTGGTGAATGGCGCCGGACGGCGGCTGATCCAGTACTTCATCCGGGCCCACGCCTATGCCGGAAGGCCCGAGCTGAAGCTGCAGGTGAGCTTCGTCTACGCCGGCAACCCCAAACAGGACTTCATCCGCGCGCTGTACCTGACCTTCCCGCGCCTTGGTGGAGGCAAGGTCGACTGGGCGCTGGGCGGGCAGACGGTCCATGCGGGGCAGGTACAAGGCGCGGAGAGCGCTAGCCTGACCGAGATTGGTCCAGAGAAAATCTACCACCTTGCGCCATACACACAGGACAAGTCAGTCACCTATCAGGTCACACAGGGCAACCAGGTTCTTGCCTACGGAAAGGAAGCCGCGGGCTGGGCGCAGGTCAGCGACGGCCGGGGCTGCCAGCAACTGGCGGTACGGGACTTCTGGCAGATGCACCCCAAGGAACTGCGCGTGGCGCCGGACGGCATCACGGCCTACCTGTGGCCCGAGCGTGGCGGCAAGGTGCTGGACCTGCGGCGACGTTACGACTATGTGGAGAACACGTACCACTATGACCTGAGCCTGTGGGAGTATGGTGGCGAGGGTGTTGGCGTGACCCACGAGATGGTGCTGCGCTTCGCCCCCCAAGTCGATGAGGCCGCACCGCGACTGACCGCCGCACTGAATACTCCGCTGCTGCTGGAGTGTGAGCCTGCCTACTATGCCGCCTCGGGCGCCTTCGGACCTTTTGCGGTCGCAGACCCGACGGCCTACCCGCGGCTGGAGGGTCTGCAGAATGTGGATGTGGAGTGGATCCGCCGAAACCAGGCCGTCTTCCACTGGGACGGCATGATTGATTACGGTGACACGCTCTTTCATGGGTACAACACGCCGAGTCACTATGGCTACGTGGCCGAGAAGGGATGGTGCAGCCGCGGCTACGTGGGCTGGCTCAACGACGACGGTACGCTCACCCACGGGCTGTTCCTCCAGTACCTGCGGACTGGCGACTACCCCACCTTCCTTACCGCTGCCAACATGGCGCGACACTCGATGGATGTGGACGTGTGCCACTATTGCGCCGCGGAGCCCCGACAAGTTGGTGGCGGGCACCGTCACGACCAGCAGCACTGGGGCAATGGCGTGCGTGGCTATGGCGCGGCGACCCAGGGCATCATGGACCTGTACCTGCTGACCGGCGACGAGCGCGCGCTGGACGTGGCCCGCGAACGGGCACAGTACCACGACGTCGGCATCCCGGCGGAGGACGAACAGCGCATCGGTGGGCTCTACCGCTTCTGGGAGATCACCGGTGAAGACCACTGGCGACAGCGGGCGGCGGAGCTGCTGGCTGAGGAGCTGAACGTCCCGGCCGATCAGGACTGGCGCTTTGTCACGGCACCGCACTTCCGGTTCGTCTCCGACACCAGTGTCAGCCTCATGTACTATCTGTGCGCGGCATCGCCGGAGGAGGCGGCCCCCCTGCGCGAAGCGGTTGTGCGCTCGGCCGATAGCTACTACGACAAGGCGTTGAGCACCTGGGAGGACGCCGGCTACCTGCCCATGCTACTGTGTGTGATGGCCTACGAGGTGACCGGTAATAGCAAGTACGCCCTGGAAGCGGCAGGGCTGCTGCAGCGGCTGAGGCTCCCGACCGTCGCCACCGTCTCGGAGGGGTTCCTGGAGATGCTGCGGGGACTGGCGTTCGAGGAGCTGGTGGATGTGGCCATCCGCCAATGGAACACCAACAACGTCTACATGATCGCAATCCAGCACTTTGCCCCGCTACCGTACGTGCTGGAGATGATGCGGCGCGAGGGAATGGATGAGCCAGCGATTTTTGACCCGAGCTTCCGCGTAGCCAACAAGCCCCCGGCTTTCGAGGAGGTCATCGCCCCCGAGAGCATCAGTCAGGAGATCGGCTTCTGCTTCATTGCGGGCCTGAAGCAGGGCGCTCCGAGTGACATCAGCGGCGGGCACTCGGACCTGGTGTTGCTGGAGGACGGCAGGCCGTTGGGCCCGGCGCATGCGGCCCATGCGGAGATTCGCAAGACCGGTGGCGGTCTGTACAGCCACTGGGGCGCGCATACCGTCTACTTCTCTACCTCCGACAACACGGACCCGCGGACCAATGGGCGGGAGTACAAGGTGGTCTACCCGGGGCCCTAGCCTGTCGGCCCCAGGCGACGGGCCTCGTCTACCATGGCCCAGAGGTTCTCCTCGGGCGTCTCGCGCCCGACCTGGTCGCCAGTGCCGATGATGACCCGGGGCGTGTGGCTGAAGGCCTGCCAGACTTCCTGGACCTCGCGCCGGACGTCGGCCTCCGTACCGCGGATCAGGGTCTCAACGGTGTGGATGTTGCCATTCATGGTGACCTTGCCGGCGAGGAGGCGTGCCACCTCGTTCAGCCCCTCCAGGCCCTCAACGTCCCCGCCCGGGGGGCGCTCGAAGGGGCAGACGCAATCCAGCTCCATCTCTGCGAAATCAGCGACCGTGTCCATGCACTTGCCATGAAAGTGGATGTGCAAGAGGCGGCCGTGGCGATGGGCCTCTTCGGCGCAGGCGGCGATGACCGGCTTGTCCCAGCGTCGCCAAAGCGTTGGGCTGATCAGCGAGTTGCAGCTCCAGGAGCAGCCGATGACCAGGCTCTCTACCGGCGTGCGCTCGCAGATCAACCGCGTCTTGTGGACCATGTGCTCCAAGTGCTTGCGGCGGAAGGCTTCCAGGCGCTCCTCGTGTTCGTAGAGGTCGTAGATCGCCTGCTGGAGCGCGCCCTCGCGCCCACTGCCGAAGTGGTCGAAGAAGGGGACGCCGAGCCAGGCCTCCAGCAGGTAGCTCTCCCCCACCTCCTCCCAGGCACCGATGAGGGGGGTCACGTCCATGAATTCCGGGTCAGGTAATGAGTAGACCTCATAGGCATCCAGGTCCCGAGCGAGGTCCTTGATGGGGCGCTCGGTCACCCACCCGGGCTCTTCCCGGTCGAGCACGGAGGCACTCCGCAGGTCGCCGTGAGGCGTGCGGATGACACTGCGACACTCCAGGCGTGTCTCGCTGACCCAGCGCTCCTCGCCGCTGCTCTCGATGTCGGGGTTGGGCATGGCCGGGAAGGCTGCGCCCCAGCCCTCACAGCCGAAGGCCTCAAAGGCGTGCTTGAGGGCTTGGTGAAAAGGCACCTCCCGTGAGAACTCAATCATGTCCACGCCCAGCAGCTTGGCCGGGTAGTAGTACCAGAACTCGGGGGCCACGGCCACGGTATCGCTCTTCACGCCACGGTAGGCGTTGAGCATGCGCTGCTTGGGTGGCAATGGATTACTCGGGCTCATAGTAGGGCTGGACCTCGACGAAGTTGGCCAACAGCTTCTGGCCGGCAGGACCGCCAGGCTCACCGGGACGCAGCCAGTCGGAGATAACCAACTGGGCCTCAGAGCTTCGGGCCCGGAAGGTGATGTTGAACAGGTTCATATAGGCCGGGTTGTCGCGGTTGAAGGCCCCGTGGATATGGCTGTAGCAGCTACCGAAGGTGGTCCGGAAGGACTTGTCGGCGATGATGTCGGCCCCGGTGATCTCTACCCGCAGGGCGTGCTCGCTGCGCCGGGAGAGGCCAGCTTGCAGGTCGTCATAGTCGGCGCAGATGAGTTTGGCCGAGTAGGTCCGGCCGGGCTCCAGCTCCCGGATGGTCTGGCTCAGAGTGTTGGGCCGCGCCGCGCTGCGCCGAAGCAGCACGTAGGTGTTTCCCTGAGACGTCGGGGGGTAACGGCCTTCCAGCCAACTGAGGCCAGGCATCACCCCGGTGATGACGGACTCATCCTCCGCGGCCTCCACCTCCCATCCGGTCAGCCCCTCCTCGAAGTCGGGATTGGTGATGTGCGGCAGGCGGTAGTGCGTGGTCAGCCGTTCGGTCCGACCCTCGATGCAGTAGTGGCGGTACAACTTGGCAGCCCAGCGCAGCGTCTCCTCGTCCGAGTAGGCCGACAGATAGCTTGTCACCCCATAGAGGCCGAAGGTCGTCGGGTCGTTGGCGATGGCGTGCATCTGCAGGTCGGTGAAGGCCTTGTAGTCCACACCGGGGTCTATGTTGCAGCTCTCCGGCGGGGCGGCGATGAAGAAGCCCCAGACCAGGAGGGTGTGGGCAACTGCGCCCGGCTGCGCCTTCTCCCACTCTTGCAGCGTGTTCATCACCGCGGCGTGGATGACGGCGCGGGCGGCGCTCTCCGTGCGCTGCTCGGGCAGGTAGCGCTCCAGCGCTACGGCCCAGCCCGCGTCCATCACTGTCTGGGCGAAATCATGGCTGCCCTTGGCGCCGAAGAGCGGGCCGCAGTACGGGTAGAAGACCTTCCCGGCGAAGCCTGGCCGGGCGGCGACGCGTTTGAGACCTTCATGCCAGGCGTCCCAGATGGGGTCGTCGCCGGCGCTGAACTCGTCCACTATCATCCCGTCCAGCAGCGGCTCGTCAACCTTCCCGTTCTCAACCCACGCCCTCTCGACCTCCTCGGCACTGACGCCTTCGGTTCTCCCGATCCCGGGCAGGGGGGTCTCCACAATCCAGCGTTTGCCCTGTTTGCGCCAGGTGGCCCAGCGCTCACGTTCTCCAGGGGCGCCGCGGCTGACGGCGAGGTTGATGTGAGGCAGGATATGTTTCTCCAGGAAGGGCCAGTCGCAGGGGCCATAGGCGGCAAGCTGCGGGCCGGCGTCCACGCGACAGTAGCCGATCTCGGGGATGGCCCGGATGACAAGGTCCTTCACTACTGCCCCCTGCTGGCAGTAAACGATGGCCTCGTGTACCCCTGCCGGCAGGCGCCGCATGGCCTCGGCGACGGGATCTAGGGTAGCGTCCTGGCGGATGACCTCGGAGTCATCCCCGGCGGAAGGGACGACCACGCGGACTGCGCCACCCACGGCGGCATCGGCCGTTGTGCGCAGAAACACCCACCCATCGCGAGGGTTGGTGAAGCGGAATACACGACGCACCTCGGAGATGTTGCGCTCATGCCGCAACTCGGTGACGAGGCTGTTCAGCACGCGGACGTTGGGATCGGCCACGCGCCAGGTGGGGCGCTCGGGCCAGGTGATGCTGACGCTGCCCGGAGGCCCCAGCGGCTTTCCGTCCGGACCCACGGACTGAGCCTCGACGACGTACTGCCCGGGCGAGAGGTCATTTGACTGCAGAGTCACCTCCGGCTTGTCCCAACTGCGGGGCGAGCGGAGCACGGTGCGGGCCGCGGGGCGAGCACGATTCTGAGCGCGGAGACTGACAACGATGCTGGTGCCGGGCGCAATCTCGCCGAGACCCCGCAGGTCGAGGGTCGCTACGACCTGGCCGCCGGCATAGTAGGGGTACGCAGTGATACCCACCGTCTGAGTCAGGTGGGTGGTGCGATAGTGCTGCAGGACCTCCTCAGCGCTGAGCGCCCGGCCGTAGAGCCGGACGTCATCCACCATGCCCTGGAAGTGGGCTCCCTTGGTGAACTGCGGGTTGCCCTGGCTCTTGCCGATCCAGAAGTCCTGGCCGGAAGGAATTCCACCGGCGCGTCCCTGGTTGCTGGAGGCCAGCACACCATCCACATAAAGCTTCATGGTCTGGCCGTCATAGGTGCCAACCACGTGATGCCAGCCGCCGGTGGGCAGCGGAGCCCGGCAGTTGACGCCGCTGTTGCCGGTATACCACCAGACGTGTCCATCCACGTAGTAGGTCAGCACGTAGTTCTCATAGCCCTTGCCCACGATGCCGGGCTCGCCAGCCGCTGGCACACGTTCGGGGAACACCCAGGCCTCGAGGCTTATCTGCTCTGCCGGCGAGAGAACGTCCGGGTTACCGAAGTGGACGAAGTCGTCCACCCCGTCCAGCTTCACCGCGTACCCCTGCCCCACGGGTGTGAACACGGCTCCAGACAGGGTGCCGTCTGCCGTGCCCACACTGTCTCCAACCGTGGTGCCTGAACCCTCGTCGAAGCGCCACTCCGCCAGCAGCCCCTCATCAGCCAGTGCCGGGAGGCCAAGGCAAAGCAACAGTGCCGCTATGGCTGCGTAGACCGGGTACATGGGACTCACCTGCCAGAGGGGGTCTTGGATAGCTCTGTCGGGAGGGTTCGCGGCCTAATCGCCGGGACCTTCAGTAAGCTCGTGCAGGGCGTCTACAGCCGGAGGGTATGGCGGGACTCCCTCGGTCAGAAGGCGCAGGTGTGACAGGGCCTCTTCACGCCTCCCCAGCCCCAGGAGGGCCTGGGCCAGGGCGAACCGGGCGGGAGCATTGTCCGGCTCCTGGTGCACGAGGGGCTCCAGGTGTGACAGGGCCTCGGCGTACCGCTCCCTTTCTACCAGGAGCGCGCCCACGGCGAAGTGCGCCTTCCGGTCGCCGGGGCGCAGTGAGAGAGCTTTCTCGAAATAGGGTAGCGCCTCAGCACTTCGCCCCACGGAGACCAGCGCGATGCCAAGGTTCACCAGCGTGTCGGCATCCTGGGGCTTCAGGCCGAGACCAGCCTTGTAGTGGGGAATGGCCTGCTCAGGCTTCCCCAGCATCTGATAGACTGCACCGAGGTTGTTGTGTGCCAGCCAACTGCGCGGGTTCACCTGCAGGGTGTGGGTCCAGAACGAAACGTTGTTCTGCCAGACCAGCACCTGCAGGTTGCTTTGCGCTGCCAGCAGCGCCAGTACAATGCCGCAGAGAGCGTAGGCCAGGCGCCAGCGCGTGGCGGTGAGGAGCCCCGCGAGGATGACGGCGACGCCGAACACAGCCACATACGCATAGTGGTCAGCAACGGTGGAGTACTGCTGGAAATCAAAGGGCATCAGCCCCAGTGAAGGCAGCAGAGCGGCCACAAACAGCCCTGCACCCGCCATCGCCCATGGCCAACGTCGCCGCAGGCACCAGACAGCCGCCAGGACCACAACCGGCACCAGCCAGATCACCCACACCCAGGCGTTGGCGAGAACAACGCCGGGTGCACGGCCGTAGTCCGGCGAGAGTGCCACCGGCCAGAAGGCCTTGCCCATGTAGAAAGCCAGAGCGTCCCCAGCAACGAAGGGTCGTTGCCAGAGCGGAATGTCCAGGCTTGGGTCCAGCGACTGGACGCTGCGGGTCAGGACCACATGGACGGCGGCCAGCGCCAGCCACAGCAGCAGTCCGCCGGCGGCTCGTCGCCACGGCGCCCTAGCCAGCCACAGCGCCAGCACGGCCGCGCCCACCGGCAAGGCTACCGTGTTGGGCTTGCACAGCAGCGCCCCGGCAAAGGCGATGGTGCTCAACCCATAGTATAGCCACCACCGGCGGGGAGCTGTCGTGCCGTCTGTGGGAAGCGATGCGAGGTAGAGCCAGAGCGCGATGAGACTGAAGGTGCCGCTCAGAAGGTCCTTGAGCTCGGAGGCCCAGGCGACGCTCTCCACCTGCAGCGGGTGGATCCCGAAAAGCAGCGCTCCGGCGGCCGAGGCCCAGTCATTGTGCACCAGCCGGCGCAACAGACCGAAGGCCAATAGCACGTTCAGCAGATGCACACCAAGGCTGACCCCATGGTAGACTTGAGGTTGCACCAGCCAGGTGCCGTCAGGTCCAGGAACGCCCGCCACACGCGCCACAGCCCACCAGACGGTGTAAGGGATCGGGACGTATAAGCGCGCGTAAGGGCCGGTCCAGACGGCGGCGAGGCTCTCCCAGGTTGGCGGGCTGAGATTGGGATTCCGGTAGAGGAAGACGTCGTCGTCCCAGGACAGATAGTCGTGGCCCAGCACGGCCCCCATGGTTAGCGCCACCAGGAAGAGGAGACCAACCGCCAGGAGAATGGGAAGCTTCATACTCCATTGGCCTCCGCAGGGCCGCTCAGCCCCCGTGACGATGCGAAGGGGCAGTGGCCCCGCACCGGTGCCACTGCCCCGTTACCGACAGCTATGTTGGTTCCCCACTGCCCCGCGAGGCGTCGGCCCGGCCATCGGGTCCCTGCGCCAGCCCCGGGCCATATCACAGCCCTCGGCTGGTCCCTTAGTCTGACGGCGGACCGCGTAGCCGCTATGCCTCGCCGCACTTGCGCAGAAGCTTCTCCCACTTCCGGTCCACGTACTCCTGAAGCTGCAATCGGACCTTGGCCCCCTCTTCGTCACGGAAAAGATGCCGGAAGCGCCCCTGAAGCTTGAGGTACTCGTCCACAGGCACCTTCTCTTTGGGCTTATAGGTGAGCTTGTACTCGCCGTACTCGACTTCGTAGAGGGGCCAGAGGCAGCAATCGGCAGCGAGCTGAGAGATCTCGACGGTGATGTCGGCGTCGCAGATCCAGCCCAGCGGGCAGGGCGTCAGCACGTTGATGAACGCAGGACCCTCGATCTCAAAGGCCTTCTCGGCCTTGGCGGTGATGTCCCGCCAGCGCCCAGGGATAGTCTGGGCCACATAGGGTATCTCATGGGCGACCATGACCTCCGTGAGGTCTTTCTGCACGGCGCGCTTGCCCGTGGAGCGCGTACCCGAGGGGCTGGTGGTGGTATGCGAACCCAGCGGGCTGGCGCTGGAGCGCTGCACACCGGTGTTCATGTACGCCTCATTATTGAGACACACGTACACGAAGTCGTGGCCCCGTTCGACGGCCCCGGAGAGAGCCTGGAAACCGATGTCGTAGGTCCCACCGTCGCCGGCGAAGGCCACGAACTTGTAGTCGGCATCGGCCGGGATGTTGCCCTGAGCCTTCTGGGCCTGATACATGGCCTCCATGCCGGCGGCCACAGCAGCCGCATTCTCGAAGGCCACGTGCAACCATGGCACGGTCCAGGCCGTGTAGGGGAAGATGGTGGTCGAGACCTCCAAACAACCGGTGGCATTGGCCACCAGGACCGGTTTGTCAGTAGCCATCAGGATCTGCCGCACGGCGATGGGTTCACCGCAGCCGGGGCAGAGGCGATGCCCGCCAGTCAGGCGTACAGGGCTCTCAGACAACTGCTTGAGATTCTTGGGCATCTCCAAGCCTCCTATCGCGACCCCGCGCAAGCGGGGAGAAGTCGTCTACTCTCGCACCCCGACCCAGCTCACCAGCTGCTCGGGCTTGGCGCCGTCGGCGACCTTGCTCAGGCCATCATAGACGGACCTGATCTGCTCGGGGGTAACCTCACGGCCGCCGAGACCGTAGATCGTGTTGGTCATGGGTACCGTCGCGCCCGCCGTGTACATGGCGGCGGCCGTCTCGGCGAACAGCGGTCCGGTCGCGCCACCGTAGCTGGCACAGCGGTCCATGACGCAGACGGCCTTGGCGCCCTTGAGGGCGCTGGCGATCTCCTCGTCGGGGAAGGGCCGGAAGCAACGCAGCTTCAGCAGGCCCGCTCTCACACCCTGGTCTCGCAGGCCGGCCACGACATCCTTGGCGGTGCCGGCGGCTGAGCCCAGCGCGACGACGGCGACCTCCGCATCCGAGAGGTCTACCTCCTCCATCAGGCCGTAGTAGCGCCCGAAGGCGTCACCGAAGCGTTTGCCCTCTTCGATGACCGCCTGCTTGGCCGCCGGATAGGCTTCCCACTGGTTGCGCTTGTGCTCCATGTAGTAGTCATAGAGGTCCAGCGGGCCCATGGTGTAAGGGTTGTTGACATCGAGCAAGGGCTTGACCGGCTTGTAAGGACCGACCCACTGCTGCACCGCGTCGTCATCCTCGACGGTCACCAGCTCGTAGCTATGGCTCACAAAGAAGCCGTCCAGGCAGTTCATTACCGGCAACCTGACGTCCAGCCGCTCCCCAATGGCGACGGCCTGGATGAGGTTGTCGTAGGCCTCCTGGCAGTTCTCTCCGTAGAGCTGTATCCAGCCAGCATCCCGGGCGCCCATGCCATCAGAGTGGTCGCAATGGATGTTGATATTGCCTGACAGGGCGCGATTGACCAGGGTGAGAATGACCGGTTGGCGGAGAGAGGCGGCGATGTAGAGAATCTCCCACATGAGCGCCAGGCCGTTGGCCGAAGTGGCGTTCATGACACGCCCTCCGGCGGCGGCAGCGGCGACACAGGCACTCATAGCGGAATGCTCACTTTCGACCGCGACGAAGTTGGTCTTCACCTTGCCATCCGCTACGAACTTCGCAAAGGTCTGCACAATCTCCGTGGACGGCGTAATGGGGTAAGCCGCCACAACGTCAGGGTTGATCTGCCGCATGGCTTCAGCGACAGCCATATTGCCTTCCAGCGGCATAACCTGTCCCATGGCTAGTCCTCCTTATCTGACCGCGTGGCGACGGTTACTCGGCCCGGGCCTCGATCTCATTGACCATCTTGATACAGTCCTTGGGGCACACCTTGGCGCAGATGCCACAGCCCTTGCAGTGCTCAAGGTCTATGCCGCTGTTCTTGACCGAGCGACCCTCGATCTCGATGGCGTTGTCCGGGCAGTAGACCCAGCAGAAGAGGCAGTCAATACAGCACTCATTGTCCTTGACAGGCCGCTCGTTGCGCCAGCCGCCCACCACATATTCCACCGCGTTTCCAGCCTGGGGGATGATTCCGCCGGCGGCCATCTCATGCCACTTGGCGTCGGGGGCGTAGTGACTCACCCTACCTGCACCTCCTCGTAGGCCCGTTCGATGGCCCGGAAATTGCCGTCCAATACCGTCTGGGAGAGCTTGCCCCCCAACTGTTTGACGACGGCTGCCTTGGCGCCCTCGGTGGTGACCACGTCGCTGACTTTGGCCAGCGCACCCACCATGGGCGTGTTGGGGATGTTGCGACCCAGACACTCGGTGGATATAGCCGTGGCGTCCACCGTGGCGATCTTGACGGTCTTGTTGTCCAGCGACTTGCGGACTTCCTCAGGACTGAGCGGCGTGTTGACCAGGATGATGCCGTCGTCCGGAACACCCAAAGCCACGTTCTCCGTGCCGAGCAGCGTGTCATCGAGCACGACCACGATCTGGGGGTTCCTAACGCCGGAGCGCAGCCGGATGGGGCCGTCGCTGATACGGACATAGGACTTCATGGGGGCACCGCGGCGCTCCGCACCGTATTCCGGGAAGGCCTGGATGTTCCAGCCCTGCTCGGCCGAAGCGATGGCGAGGATGTATCCAGCCGTCTTGGCGCCCTGTCCACCCCTTCCGTGCCAGCGTACTTCGGTCAGCTTGGCCATGTTCGTCCTTCCTCCTGTGGAACACGATTGAGGCTGCCCCTGGGGCGTAAGCTGAGGGCAGCCGGGTCTGTAGAACCGAGGCAATAGCCGGGACATAGGATACCACTAACGGCGACGCGCCGCAACTGAAAAACGCACCTGCACCGGGCAGACGGCCGCCGCAGGTGACCGCAGTGGACGGTACGGGACGGCCAAGGTGAATGTGGGGGCCGGTCTATGCCGCCATCGCTCGTGTGCCCTTGAGAAAGGAAGGTGTTGGCTGACTGTGGACGCGAATAGTAGGGCCCAAGCGACGGTAGCGAGGAAGAGCCTCCTTTCCCGCAGTTCGGAGGCCAGCTAAGTAGCGGCGCCCGGGCCGGTCGCCCGGAATGGAGATCCCAGTTATGCCCTCCGCGACAGGACTTGCTCTCCTGCTCATTGCTGCGGCTGTCGGTGCCTGCGGCTCCGTCGCCGGTGCCGCGGAACTGCGCGACACACTCAGCGATACCTGGGGGGCCACCGATGCCCTGGGCCGCAAGCTCCCTGGCTATGCGGAGTGTGGCCCGCCACGCCCCGACCGGCAGGTGGGCATTTTCTACTTTCTGTGGCTGGGCGAGCATGCCAACGGCGCGGGGCCGTTTGACAACAGCAAGATCCTCGCTCAGGACCCGGAGGCCATGCAGAAACCCGACAGCCCACTATGGGGCCCGCTGTATGCCCCGCACCACTGGGGCGAGTCGCTGTTCGGCTACTACCAGACCGACGATCCGTATGTTCTGCGCAAGCATGCCCAGATGCTCTCGGACGCTGGTGTGGACGTGGTGATCTTCGACGTGACCAACCAGGTGACATACCGGCGCTGGTACATGGCCTTGCTCCAGACGTTCAGTGAAGTGCGGGCCAATGGCGCCAAGACGCCTCAGGTGGCCTTCCTCTGCCCTTTCTGGGACCCGGCCAAGGTGGTGCGGGAACTCTATCGCGACCTGTACGAACCGCGCCTATACCCTGAGCTCTGGTACCAGTGGGACGGCAAACCGCTCATCCTGGCGAACCCTGACATGATTGCCGACGGAATCGGCGTCTCCAGTCACGACCGCCCGGATCGTCTTGAGCCGGGGCATACCCTCGGTCAGAGCTTCACGGCGGAGAGGCCGGTTGCCGCCGCTGGAGGGTGTTTCCCCACCTGGACCGCGACAGGTTCCGCCATGACCTTGTCCCTCTATCGGGACGGACCCGACGGTGAGCGTGTGTTGACCAAGCGGTTCGAAAACGTCGGTGACAACTCCTGGCTGCTGCTGCACGCAGAGCCCGCCCTGGCCCCGGGGGCCTACTACCTGGAGATGTCGCAAGCCTCCGGTACGGTCGGCTGGTGGTCCAACAGCCAGGACGTCTTTGCCGGTGGCCAGTCCTTAGCTGACGGCACGCCGGTCGCCGGCGACCGCACCTTGCGCGTACAGTTGGCGGGCGGTGAGGCGGCAACCATCCTGGACTTCTTCACCTTCCGCACCCCCCAGCCCAGCTACTTCGAGGGCCCCACACGCCTGGACATGTGGAGTTGGCTTGAGGTATACCCGCAGCATGTCTTCATGAACTCACGCGGCGAGAAGGAACAGATGTCCGTCGGGGTGGCGCAGAATGCCGTTGGCGACCGACTGGGCTCCATGAGTGAACCCGGGGCCAGAGGACGCAGTTGGCACGATGGCGCTTCTGACCCGCGACCGGGGGCCGTCAATCTCGGCCTGAACCTGGCTGAGCAGTGGGAGAGAGCCCTCCGCGAGGATCCACGGTTCGTCTTCGTGACCGGCTGGAACGAATGGATCGCTGGACGCTTTGCGGAGTTCGCCGGGGTCAAGATGCCGGTGATGTTTGTGGACCAGTTCGACCAGGAGCATAGCCGGGACATAGAGCCGATGAAGGGCGGTCACGGAGACAACTACTACTACCAGCTTGTGTCCTACATCCGCCGCTACAAGGGGGTGCGTCCCCCGCCAGCGGCGGGCGCGAGCAAGACCATTGACATCAATGGCAACTTCGATCAGTGGGTGGATGTTACCCCCGAGTTTCGCGATGACCTGGGGGATGAGGCGCGGCGCGATCATCCCGGCTACAACAACTGCGCCCGGTATGTCAATACCACCGGTCGCAATGACTTCCTGGCGCTCAAGGTCTCTCGCGATCCGGAGACACTCTGGTTCTACGCCAGGACCCGTGAGGTTGTCACCCCGCACACCGACCCCCACTGGATGGTGCTGTACCTGGATACCGACTGTGACGCCAATACGGGTTGGCTGGGCTTTGACTACGTGGTCAACCGCACCGTCGTGGACGCGAACACGACAGTCCTGGCGGCCCGCGAGGTTGACCGCTGGGTGGCCCGGGGACAGGTGCCGCTACGGGTACGGGGCCAGGAGCTGATGGTGGCGGTCCCGCGGGCCGCGATCGGCTTCGATGACCCCGCGCGGCCCGTGCGTCTGTACTTCAAGTGGATGGACAACGCGCAGCGTGAGGATGACCCTGACGAGTTCACACTCAACGGTGATGCGGCGCCCAACGGGCGGTTCTGCTATTCCTACGCCGAGTAAGCTGGTCAAAGCCTTCGCAGGCGGTGCCGGCGGGCCGATGGATGAACGCGCAGCAGCTACGCGCTCTTGGGCTTCAGGAAGAGTACTTCGGCCCGATCTACCCAACCTGACCTCAGGTCCATGCGGAACCAGCCCTCGCTGTTTCGATGGTGGAACCGCGTCGGGGAGCGCTTGCCCAGCTCCTTGAGGTCATGCTGCGCCCATGTCTTGCCGCCGTCCAGTGAGACGATGATGCCGGTGTCCATGGGTGAGGCCGGCGCACAATGCGAAGCGATGATCACGTTGTCCTCGATAATCATGTTGCCGGACTCCACACCGGGGTTGAACAGCATGGTGTGCTTCTCGGGGTGCGTGATGTCCTCAGGGGCGCACCTGAAGACACCCCGGTCGAAAGGCTCGCGGACATTGGCGTCGCTGATCCAGTACACCTGCCCGTCCACGAAGTTGATGCCCCCGGCTTTGTAGCGCGAGTTCATGGGTGCGGAGACGATAACGCGCCAGTCCCATTGGTCCGCCTGCTCATCGTAGGTCCCGCGAAGCCAGTGGCACTCGTACCCCTCGGGCTGGTCGTGGTCGCCGGTACAGCAGTAGAAGGCGTCTTCCCAGGGGTTATACGTCACCGTGTGGACGTGACGGCAGCAGACTGGGTTGCCGGGGTCTCCCAGCGGTGTGCCCTCGGTGCCCCCTCCCGGCGTGCCGTTGTCACGGCTGTGGGGGCTTTGCCCAAAGCTGTAGGCGACCTTGACGGTCTGGCCAGCGTCGGTAGAGTAGTAGATGTTCACCGGGGCAGCGCCCCCCACAACGTTGCAATAGTTGCCCCAGATCAGCATTTCCCTGCCCTTGACGTCGAAGGTGTTCACGCCAGGGATGGTGTGAAAATACCAGCCCGGAAGGTCCGGGCACTTCGGCGTGTGAGGGAGGTAGGCGCTGCCGTCGGCGGACTGCACCTTGATCTGGTGGCAGGTCCGCAGGTGGTCGGTGCTGAGGTAGAGCTTCGTGCGAGTGGCGAAGACCACATTCCCGTTATCAAGAATGCAGGAGAACGTCACGTTGCGGGCATTGGGGAACTCCAGGACGTGCGGCCAGGTGCGACCGCAGTCCTCGGACAGCATGACCTTGCCCTCGGCGTATCCGAAGGCCAGATTGTCCCGCTGGGAGTCGATATAGACCCCCTCGGGCTGCAGCCGGTACCAGAAGTGCTCAGTCTCTGCGACGGGTGGCCACGACATGGCTTCCTGCTTCCCTTCCTCACGAGTAGTCCGTGGCCACCACGCTTCGCCGCGAGGAGGTGTGCGGCCTTCATGGACTTGGGCCACTCGCTTCATTCGAGCTGCTCCATTGGGCAGACTGGCCCAGTGGAAGCTGAATCGCGGTCTCGCGACCTAACCAGACAGAGGAATGGAGAGCTCCGGGGGCGAAAGGCCACAAGGTCAGATGCGGGGCCAAGAGCACACGGGAAAGCGACTCCTGCATTAGGAAAATGAGGGGCAAGGGTCCAGATGAACCGGTAACCCTCCAGCCGCCTCACGGTCGCGAAGGAGACCGCACATGGCGAACTCGCTGAGAATAGTGGTAGTAGGAGGAGTAGCGGCCGGGCCCAAGGCGGCAGCGCGGGCGCGTCGCCTGGACCCCGAGGCTGAGATCACGATCGTGGAGAAGGACCGGCTTCTGTCATACGCGGGCTGCGGGCTGCCCTATTACATCTCCGGCTTGGTTGAGAACCGTAATGACCTGATGGCGACGCCCATCGGGGTGCTCCGTGACCCCGATTTCTTCGCCAAGGTGAAGGGCATCACGGTTCTGAACGAGACCGAGGCGACCCGGATTGACCGCGCCGCCAAGGAACTCGAGGTGCGCCACCTGCCCACAGGTGCCACCAAGCGCCTCCCCTACGACAAGCTCATCATCGCCACCGGCGCCGAGCCTATCGATCCGCCCATACCGGGGAACGACCTGCAGAACGTTCTTCGCCTCAAGCGCGTAGAGGATGCGGACCGCTTCCGGGAGCTGATGACTAGCAACTCCTGTCCCATGGTCACCATCGTCGGTGGCGGCCTCATTGGCATGGAGATGACCGAGGCGGTGACCGCCTGTGGGAGTGCGGTCACCGTGGTGGAGCTGCTGCCACAGATTCTGACCATGTTCGATGTCGAGATGGCCGCTCTGGTTGAACAGCACATGCGCAAGGTGGGGGTGCGGGTTCTCACCTCCACGAAGATTGAGCGAATCGTGGGGGATGAGCAAGGACGAGTGAAGAGCGTGGTGACCAGTGCCGGTGAGTTCCCGGCGCAGTTGGTGCTGATCAGCGTGGGCATCCGGCCGAACGTTCAGCTGGCGCGAGACGCCGGTCTGATCATTGGGCCGTCGGGCGGGATCAACGTCAATGAGTACATGCAGACCTCGGACCCGGACATCTATGCCGCCGGGGACTGCGCCGAAAAGCGCTGCTTCGTGCGCGGCACCGCGTGCTTCCTCCCACTGGGCTCAGTGGCTAACAAGGAGGGACGCGTCGCCGGCTCCAACGCAGTTGGCCACATCGAGCGATTCCACGGTGTTGCGGGAGCCACGGCCCTCAAGGTCTTCGAGCTGAATACGGGGCGGGCTGGGCTTACGGCGCAGCAGGCGCGCGACCTGGGTATCCGAGTCGTCTCGGCGACCGTAGCGGCCCCCGACAAGCCGCACTACTACCCGGGGGCCGAGCCCATCATCCTGAAGCTTGTTGCCGACCGTGCGACGCGTCAGCTCATCGGCATCCAGGGCGTGGGAACGGGAGACGTGATCAAGCGGATCGATGTCGCCACCACGGCCATGACCGCCGAGATGACGGTGGACGAGGTGGCCAACCTCGACCTGGCCTATGCCCCACCCTACTCCGAGGCCATGGATGTGCTGATCCACGGAGCCAACATCCTGCGCAACAAGCTCGATGGTCTGCTGGAGGGCATAACCCCCGACCAGCTCAAAGCCAAGTTCGACGCCGGTGAGGACTTCGTGCTCCTGGATGTGCGCTCGCCAGCGGAGCGAGAGACCTTCAGTCTCCCGCAAAGCATCCACATTCCGCTTGCCGCTCTGCGCGGTCGGGTGGCGGAGGTGGCCCGCGACAAGGAGGTGATCGTCTACTGCAAGACCAGCCTCCGGGCGTGGGAGGCCTGCCGCATCCTGGCCGGCCTGGGCTACAACAACACCAAGATCCTCGACGGTGGCGTCATGGCCTGGCCCTACTAGGTGGGCTGCGGCGGTCGGGCCAAGCCGTCCAGGCCGATGCGGCCCCCGGATACGGGCGCCCCGGGGACTATGCTGGCGACCAGTGCAACTGCCACCGCGGACCCCACGTCCTGTCCGATGCGAGCGCCAGGGACCCCAGATGGCGTTGGCAAGACGTCATGGCAGCCCGTGCAAGGCCGTTGCTTCGGGCTAGCCTGTTCTGCCTTGCTCTGACCTCCGGGATGACGAGGAGAAGGCCTGCGTTAAGGCCGCAAGCGTGCCTTTCTGCGGAGAGTGAGGTGTCGAGTATGGGACGGGTTATCGGTCTTGTCGTCCTCATGCTGATGGCTGGAGGTGTCGGAGCCATGGAGTACGCGCCTCGCGTTGTATCTGAAGACCGGGCTGATGCCTACAGCCTCACCACTTTCGCCCAGTACCCGCGCTGGCGCGATCTGAGCGGTGATGCGCTTGCCTGGGAGCTGTACCAGTACCTCGCTGACCCGCGCAGCGGCCTGTTCCACATGAACGAGGTCCTTGAGGGTGACGACGACCTCAACGAGTACCGCACTATCCGCGATCCCATCAAGATCATCAACGTCTACGGCTATGCCTACTGCGCCATCCTCGGGCCGGTCATGGCGGGCATCGCCGAAGGGGTGGGCCTTGGGGAGGCGCGGACACTAGTGCTTCCTGCCTGGTCGCACGTCGCCTCCGAGGCCTTCTACGGCGGCCGCTGGCACTACCTGGATATAGACGTCCGTGCCGTGTTCCGCCGACCCGACGGGACCCTGGCCTCGATGGACGAGGCGCGGGCGGATGACACGCTGTGGGTGAACCGCGGGCCTCTGTTCTTCCCCAAGGATGACCTGGCTCGCACACGCGAGGTGTACCGGACAACCCCGGTGGAGTACTACCACGACTTCCACTCTACCGGCCACACCATGGACTATGTGCTGCGCCAGGGGGAGACCTTCACCCGCTGGTGGACGCCACAAGGGGGGCGCTGGCACCATGACCCGGTCTACAATGGCCAGGACTGGCTGATGACGCTCCTGGAGAGCGAGCCCCGGGGCCCCAAGCCCAACCACCGGGACTTCACGGTCCATGACTACGGCAACGGCTGCTTCGTCTACCATCCCGACCTCACCGAGGCCTCCACCGACTTCGCCGACGGTGTGTACGACGCGACCAACGTGGTGCCGGGGCGCGAAGGCCTGACACTGCTGCAGGCTGGCGAGGGATACGCCGTTTTCGAGGTCCGGTCGCCCTACATCATCGTCCCGCTGGTCGGCAACTCGGCCACCACCGCCGATGACTCCGAGGCCTCGGTGGTGGAACTCGAGGCGGAAGGGGTCGAGCTGTCACTCTCACGGGACAATGGCCTGACCTGGGAAACCCTATCGCCTTCAGCGCCCGGGCGCTATGACCTGACGCCTTACGTCGCGGGAACGTATGGCTATCTCCTGCGCATCGTGCTGAGAGGGCAGCCGCAGGAGGCTGTGCTCAGGTCGCTGCGGATCACGACGTGGGTGCAGGTGGCGCCGGCGGCCTTGCCGACGCTGCACCGGGGGATGAACCGACTGGAGTACCGAACAGGGGACCACTACGGTTTGCCGACCCGGGTGCTGGAGGTACGGTCCCGCGCCAACCGCCCCGAGAACCTGCTGAAGTTCCTGGTCCGGCCACCCGATGACTATGACCCGGCGCGCCAGACAGCCCGCATCCGCGGCGAGATTACCGCCCGGGTAGAGGCTCCCCCAGGCACGCGGATAGCCTGGTTCTCAGCCGGCGCCAGCTTCACTACCCATCAGGGCGAGGCGGCTGCCCAGACGCGCAACGCCATCGCCTACGCGACGACCGACGGCGGGGAGTTCACCGAGGTCTTCCGGGCGAACGTGCCCACTTACTGCAATCACTGGTTCACCAATGCCGACCGGGAGGTGCGGCTTGAGGAACCCACACGAACCCTGTTCGTTCGCTACTTCGGTGACCCGGCAGTGAACAACATCCGTATCTATGCCCACTGCCTGGACGATCGGCCCCGCCAGGAGGCTCCGGTAAGGATCACGCACCGGTGGACGGAGAATGGACAGCCCAGGAGCCATGAGGTCACCCTGCGCGGGCCGGGGCCCTACCAGATTGATGTGCAGAACGAGCCGGTGGACGAATCCATCGAGATCTCGGTCCCCAGCGATGGCGCCGGCGGTTAGTCGCCAGTGGCGGCGTGAACCTGCAGAGCCTTCAGGTAGCCGCCGGTGTTGGCGAAGCACATGACCAGGCTCTTGGTCGGCATGTAGGTCCCAGGCCAGCGGGAGCTCATGGCATCCATGATGGCTTTGCCACGCGCGAAGTACTGCTCCCGGCGCGGGTCTTCTGTCGGCGCGTGGAGGTAGCAAGTGAACAGCACCTCGGCGTGGAAACAGGCCTGTTCGAGCCACCGCTGGGGTTCGTCATCGGGCAAGGTCAGGTAGAGGTCGCCGAACTGCAGCAGCTTGGCGCGGGCCCGCTCGTAGTCGGCATCGAGTTCGCCGTTCTCAAGCTTGAGGTCCAGGAAGCGTCCTGCCGCCTTGGCGAACAGTGTCCCACCCAGGCCTGAGAACGGCTCCTGCACATGGTCCAGCATCGCCAGGGCGGCGTCGTAGTACTTGCGGTCTCCGGTCATCGCGTAGGCGTAGACGTGGGTGGTCAGGAAGTTGCCAATCCCCCGCTGATCGCCCATCATCATCTCGGTGAACCAGGGGCTTTCCACCGCCCAGTCAGCCACCTCCAGGAAAGCGTCGCGGCTGACACGGTCTCCGGTCAGGTAGTAGTGCTGGGCCAGGCTGGCAACGTAGCAGTGACCGGCGTTGGGTCCGCCGGAGGCGTACTGCAGACCGTAGCGCTCGGTCTCGCTGGGATAGATCCGATGGGTGCTCCGGAAAGCCGCGGTCTCGTGTGTCGTGTGCGTAAAGGGGCCATGCGCATAGGCCGCAGCGCCATCGGCGCCGGTGTGATAGATGCAGATGTCGGCATAGTGGCGGCAGAGGACGTCGGCCAGCCACATCCACCGCGGGTCCTGCCGGCGCAACCCCTGAAGCATGACGCAGTAGGCGACGTCGTACTCGTTGCCAAAATGACTGATCGGCTGGCTACCCACGAAGTGATCCGGGTAGTCGCGCCTCATCTCCGGCGGTGCGCTCTCGTTGTCGGCGAAGGTGTCGCCGAAGTGACGCCAGCCGAACTCGTCAATGTCCTCCCAGCGGCCGATGACGCTTTGCCGGCGCTCTCCCACCGGGTCCACGAAGCTGTCACAGGTGCGCTCCATCGCGCCGAAGCTGTCGCGGTCGAGGGGCGCGGCCGGGGAGAAGACCCGCGTGGCGAGCACCGATTCGGCCTCAGGCATGGCATACAGGGGATGCTGGAAAGCCTGCATCCGACGGGCCACGGTCTCGTCGTCGGTCTCCGGGCCGTGGAACACATAGAGCACTTCGTGCGTTTTCTGCTCACCGCCGAGAAGCTCGTGCACGTCCGCGAACTCCCCTGGCCACAACCCGATGCGCAATGTACCACCATCCAGCGAAAGGGCCTTGGGGAAGTTCTGCCAGAAATCGCGGATACTGACCGCGACGCCGCCCTGGTCCGTGCGGACATGCAGCCATCCCTCGGCGCGTTCGCCCTCCGCTACCTGTTCCGCTCCATTGAAGACGCGGTATCCCCGGAAGCTCACGGGCACCTGCATGTCCTTGTTCACGTGGTTGGCCGAGCGCCAGTTGGGGCCGCCTGAGGAATCCTGGTACAGCCGCGTGCCAGGTAACGGGGCCTGACCCGCGGCGACGCCCAAGCGGCTTGTCCAGGTGCCCTCGGCAAGCTGCAGCGCCAGCGAGAAGTCCTCCATGAACACCGAACCACCCGTGCCCAGGTCCCAGGTGTTGCCCGGATGGACATGGGCACCAGGATTGTGCAGCGTGTAGGTGACTCGCACCTCGCTACTGCCGGCGCGGAAGTGCAGCCGACATACGAAGCGGGCCAGCGGCAGAGGCTCACGGGGGCCGAGGTCGCCACGCAGGCACAACACGGCCTGCAGCGGACCGGCCTCTTCGAACTCGGCGCTGGTGATGGTCGCCGCCACGAGCTCCTCCGTCCCCGCCAAGCGCAGACAACTGGCGCTCACCGGCCCGCCGAGCCGCCGGCCCCCTACGCTGGCGGAGGTCAGCAGTTCGCCGCGGGTCGTGTCCACCACGAACTCGGCCACGCCGGTGTTCACGGTGGCTACACTGTCAGCAAGGCGACACTCGACAGACGGACTGGCAAGACCGGGCTGGCCGCGGGTGAGTAGATAAGAGGTCTGTCCGCTCGCCGGAACATCGGCGGCGAAACGGAGCAGGACCCAGCGCGGGGTGCCATCATGGTAGTTGCTGGTGGCGGTGACTTGTACCGGTACCGGCTTGCCGCCCTCGTCCACCAGGGCCAACTCCGCGGCGCTCGGTGCGAAGCCGCGGACGAGGGGCACCCCGCAGGTGACCGGTTCGGCGATGCGCGCGAATGGCAGGTCGTTGCTCAGGGCCAGGCGCACCGTCTGCGGCGTCGGCTGGGCCATGGAGGGGACTGCCAGGCAAGTGACCAGACTGACCGTCAGAGCAGTACGCATCGCTGGCCTCCTCGAAGAGCTTTGCCCCCACTTCGCCAATGCAGTGCTCGCTACACTTTCCTTCCTACAAGCCGGGCAGGTAGTCAAAGCAGCCGGCGCCGATGCGCGGAGCGACGGGCTCGGTGAGCCGCGTCATGACCGGCGGCCTGACCTCGCAGCAGTCTTCGTCTCCCGTCCGACGCCAGTAGATGCTTTGCAGCCAGTGGTCGTTGTCCGGCTCGGGGCAGTCATGGCGCCAGAACACGCCTCGCGTCTCCTGACGCTGCAAGGAGGCGTTCACGATGAGACGCGCCAGGTTCAGCATGTTCAGCCATTCCAGGCCCCCGCGCAGATCAGCAGCCGAACTGACCCTCAACGCCGTCCGTTGCCGCTGAAGGTCACCCAGTTCCGGCAGGGCTGCCCTCAGGCTCTCCCCGGACTTGATGACCCCGCAGGATCGCCACATGAGGTCCTGCAGGCGCGCTGTCACGCTCTGCACCGACTCGCCATCACCCGCGAGCAGGCCCTCGAGCCAACAGCAACCCTCGCGGATCTGTTTCTCGTCAAGGCCGGGGCTCGTGCTGTCGGCGGCGTACCGGGCAGCCTGGCTCCCGGCCAGCGCGCCGAAGACGAGCACATCGGCCAGGGCCGCGCCACCCAGGCGCCCTGCGCCAAACAGGCCGCCGGCGGCTTCACCGGCCGCAAACAGCCCCGGCACGGTGGTTCGGCAATGCTCATCAATGACGATGCCCCCGAGGAAGTAATGAGCGGCGCCATAGGATGGCGGGGTATCAGGAGGCCCATCGGGAGCGGAAAACAGGTCGGCAGTCCGGTCCTCCGGGAGCTGGAAGCTCACGAACTCCATGTCCACGAGCTCAGCCCCCGCCTCATACGCCAGAGCGATGCCATCGCCGGTGGTACCCGGGGGATTGTCATGGCGGCGATAGAGACAGGCCCCGCCGCCCGTGGCGATGATAATGGCCTTCGCAGTGATGGCGAGGGGAGCTCCATCCGCGGTGCGGACGGCCAGGACGCCGGTCACGCAGCTGTCGTCGCGCAGTATCCTGGCGACCATGGTCTCGTCACAGAAGCGCACTCCCATCTCAAGCGCGCGGCGGCGCAGCGGCCGCAACAGGGAGAACCCTCGCGGCCCCGAGCCGCCGACGATCCTGGCGGTCCCCAGGCGGTTCTCCGCCCCGGCATCACCCAGTACCTCGATCCCCACCCCGAGGTCGCCCAGTTCGGCTACCCGACCGGGTGTCTCCCGCGCCAGCACCTCGACCAGACGCTGGTTGTTGAGAAACCCTCCCGTAACCACGACCTGTCGGAACAGCTCCTCGCTGTGCTCAGGCAAGGCGTAGGTCACACCGCCCCAGGCGACCGCCGTGCAGTTCCGGGCCTCGGCGGCCATCTTCGAGACCACGAGCACCTCGGCGCCAGACTGCCGGGCCGCGAGCGCAGCGCGCAGGCCCGCTCCGCCGGTGCCAACCACCAGCACATCGGTCTGGACTCGCGTCAGCGAAGGTAGCGCCATACTGCTTTCCCTCCGTGCGTAAGTGCTTTCCGAGACCAGCAGCCCCGCCTCCACAGTCCACGGCAGACGGCAAGATCTCGGTTACCTCTCGGGCCGCAGGAACAGCGCCCCGAAGCCCTTGGCCCAGATGTCTCCCTCGGCCCGCAGCCGGTAGTCCCCGCCGGCCCGGTCAACAAAGGGTGGTTCAGCGACCATACTGTTCGAGTCCTGGGCGTGCTCGGCGGTGAAGGTGGCGAGGTCGGTGTACTTGCGGTGCTTCTCCCGCCAGGGCACACCCCACAGGATCATGCCTTGGCCATCGGCCGCGAAGTAGCAGTTATAGTCGAGGCGCAGATTGGCCGCCGCCGGGTCCAGAGGGGTGCCCTGCAAGCCAACCTCGGGGCTCGGATGGGGCCCAAAGAAGCTGTTGTCAGACCACAGCCCAAACTGGTACTCAGCGTTGTAGGCACAGATATTGAACTGCGCGACGAAATTGCGTACGCGGTAGCTGCACGGGCGCCCGAAGCGTCCTTCAAAGTCTCGCGGCCCCTGTTCGCGGATGGCGAGGCCGTTGGGGTTTTCCACGCACGTGTTGTGCTCGATGAGGCAGTCCTCGCTCTCCCCCACACAGATGCCGGCCGAGCCCCAGCTACCGCCGGTGCCGTTGCGGTAGCACAGGTTGTTTGTGATCAGAAACCCCCCGGAGATCTCAATGAAGATGCCGTGGCCGGCGTTATCGTGACAGACGCTATCCCGAATGACGCAGCCGCGGTTGTCTATGTCGAACCAGATACCGGGCCCGTTGTTGCGGGCGGCTTCGAAGTCTGAGAGGATGGTGTCGCGAGCGAAGGCAAACTTCATCCCGCCGGCCTCCCAGCCGGCGTCGAAGCCTTTGCGGTTGTTGTCGAGGAGCTTCACATGCTGCAGATAGGCGCTTTCGGGGTTGCCGCCCATACCCATCTGACCGTTGTTCCGGGAGACCAGGTTGTTGACCTGGCAGCCCCGGAAGCCGATGCCTACGCCACACCCGTTGGTCCACTCCACCACGATGTTGTCGAGCTGCCAGCCGTCGCCCCCGACCCACAGGGCCCCTCGCTGGGCATGGTTTGCGGCGTAGCGGATGGTAACGTTGGCGAGGTGGATGTAGTCCGCGCGGCCCTGGCCCGACCAGGGGTTGTAGCCAAAGACCCACTGGCGCGTGGAGGCCTCCATGGTGTGGGCTGCCGGGTCGGATCCGTCCTCCAGCCAGACGTAGAGCCCCTGCCCCTCCAGGTCGGCAAAGAAGCTGGCGGGCCGCATTTCCTCCCGCGTCAGGACCTGGTCCAGCAGCCGGCCATCCACGATCACCTGCTCGCAGCGCCCGATGAGCCGGTGGCGATCGTCTCCGGGATGGTGGTAGATGGGATTGCCCTCGGCATCGCGGGAAACAGCGAAGCGGGCTGTCCAGGGGCTGTGGCGGTAGACAGGGTCTGGGCCCTCCTGCCGTTCCCAGCCGGTAACCAGGTCAGCCCCCGTCAGGACGACCTCTTCGCCAGGTGCCCCGGCGAAGGTGATGGGTGCGGTGGCAGTACCTGAGACCTGGGGGGCCACCCACTCGCGGTAGGTGCCGGCGTGGATCAGCACCGTGTCGCCGGGCTGGACCGTGCCCAGGGCCCGCGAGATGGTGCGCCAGGGCGCCTCTTCCGTGCCCGGGTTGTCGTCGGACGCGGCTCCGTTCTGCGCCACATGGTAGACCGTCGCCCAGGTCAAGGAAGCCCCCGACAGCAGCAGGACGCAAAACAGCACCTTGATGGGCATCTCTCGCCGTCTCCCCATTGGCGTGATAGGTATGGTTTCGCGGTCTATCGCCCGGTGACCTGCGCCGACGACTGGCGGTCAGACAACGGTCACAAACGAGGCCACCAAGGACACCCCAGCCTGACCCGCGAATACTGCCAGTCGCCGCCTTTGCGGGACACTCCGATTCTGGGGCAACACCACGGCATCCACTTCGCGCAAAACTCCGTCGCGACTCCTGGCAGGCACTGACGAGCGCTCGGGCCTGGCGGGTGTCACGGCGCGTGCCGTCGTGCTTGCCGTGGTGCTGACCTTCGCCATCTACTTCCTGACGACTATCCCCGGCTTCGTGCGCATCAACTTCGTGCCCTACGCCGTGCCGCCGGTACAGCCGTTCCTGCTGCTGGTCATCCTGCAGAGCGTGAACCAGCTTTTGCGCTGCTTCACACGCCTGCCAGGCTGGTTGCGTCCGCTGTCCCTGGCCGAGCTGTTCCTGGTGTATGCCGCTCTCTGCCTCTCCCTGCCCATGGAGCGCGGAGCCTATGTCATCCACTACCTCACCAGCGGCCAGTACTTTGGCACCGATGCCAACGGCTGGAGTGAGATCGCCCAGCACTACCCCGGCTGGTTCGTCCCGAAGGATGAGACCGTGCTCCAGCAATGGATGGAAGGGGCGGGTTCGGCCCGTGTGCCCTGGGATGCCTGGCGCGTGCCCGTCGCCCTGTGGTTCGCCTTCCAGATGGTCATGGTCTTCAGTGTCATGTGCCTGGTAGGACTGTTCCGGCGACAATGGACCGAATCCGAGCGCTTGACCTACCCCATGCTTTTCATCCCGCTGGAGGTGACCGGCATCTCGACGGCCAGCGCCGCCGTGCAGGGCTTCTTCCGTAATCCTTACGCTCTGGCCGGTCTGGCCGTTGCAGCCGCCATCAACGCCCTGAACATCGCCCACGCCTATGTGCCCGCCATCCCCTCGATCCCCTGGCATGTGCGCATTGACGCCAACTGGACCGAAGGCTGGCTACGCTTCGTGCCACCCCTGAGCCTGACCTGCGCCTTTGAGATGTGGGGACTGGCCTATCTGGTCTCGGGCGAGGTGCTGCTGACCACCTGGTCCCTCCACTTCCTCATGAAGGCCATCAAGGTCATCGGGATGAGTGCCGGTTACCGTGCGGCCGGCTTCCCGTTCTTTCAGGAGGTCAGCGCGGGAGGGTTCGTGGCCATGGCGGTGTCACTGGTCTGGGTGGCGCGGCCGCACCTGCGCGAGGTCTGGAGGCAGGTCCAGACCGGCGAGAAGTCCAACGAGGCGCTACCCTACCGCTGGTTGGTCTTTGGTCTTGCCGCGGGAACGGTCGTTATGGTGCTGTTCTGGGTCCAGGCAGGCCTCAAGCCGGTGCTCCCGGCTGTTTCGCTCCTGACCACCTATGTCTTTGCCCTGGTGGCCGCCCGCGTCCGCGCTCAGGCCGGCCCGCCCATCGTCTGGTGCCATCCCTATGGCTATGACCAGCGGATGCCCCTGGACCTGATGGGCTCGCGCTACGTCAGGGGTCTCGGCGGCGACCGGGCCATCGCGCTCTTTGGCAGCATGTTCTGGATCGGCCGCACTGCCTTCCCGCACATGACGGGCCAGTACTTCGCCGACGGCTTCCGCCTCACCGACTTCGGCCACGTCCGCCGCAGCCACATGGCGGGGCTGATGCTCCTGGTCTGCGCTGTGGCCCTGGGGATCGCTTACTGGTTCCACCTGGCCGTGGGCTATCGCTACGGCCAGGCTCTCATTGGCAGCCGATCGGGGGAACAGGTGCTGGGCTGGGGGTTCATCTGGTCCCACGGTCAGTACTCGCTGGTGCGCTCAGCCATGGACCACCCGCAGGGACCTGATCTCCTGCGCACGGGCTTCTATGGCGGCGGTTTTCTCTTCACCTTGCTGTTGGCGCACCTGAGGGTTCGCCTGTCGCAATTCCCCTTCCACCCCCTGGGCTTCCTCCTGGCCACGCTGTATGGCGACTTCACACCTTATTGGTTCCCGTTCCTCTTCGCCTGGACTGCGCAGCGGGTGCTCCTCCGGTACGGAGGCCTGCCCCTGTACCGGCGCTGTGTGCCGCTCTTCCTCGGACTGGCGCTGGGCCACATCCTGATCGGCGGTTTCGTCTGGCGGATCGTGATGAACTACTTCATTGACCCGTCCATCTCCATGCGCTACGTGCTGAACCTGGGAGGATAGCCGGGCCCGGAGGCTTGCCGGCGGTCAGCGGCCGCGGACTGAGACCGCGTGCGGCAACGGCGCGCTGGCTGCCGGCGCTGTCTGCCCTGGCGCGATCCACTGGGCCTGCACGCGGATTACGCCTATGCCGTACACGCGGGACACGTCATCAAGGCGTTCGCCCGGTCGCAGCCCTCCCAGGAGGTCGCGCCCGGAAACCGAATCCTGCAGGGTCACGGCAAGGACACCGGCCTCGGGCCCAGGCGCGAACCATTCCAATCGGTCCCAATCCTCGCCCACGGCGAGGCTCAGTGGCTGGCTCTCGTAGTTTCTGAGAGCTGCCGGTGAGAGGATGAGCCGTCGAACCCAGACCTTCCCCGAGTTGGGGAGCACGTGAAGGCGTACCCAGGCTTCACGGTGCTCCGCCGGAGCCGGGATGTGGATCCAGAGCGTGCGCCAGCCTTCCTCGGGCCACACAACGCGGTTGGTCAGGCACCAGATCCGGCGGCCATCCCCCTCCACGTAGCCCGGATAGCTATACCCGAGATTCACCCGCGCTCCCTCTGCCCCACCCTCGAAACACACCTCCACGCCGAAGAGCCAGTCAGCACCCGCGGCCTGTTGGAAGGCATAGTCCAGGGCGTTGGCTTTCGGCGCGCGTGTGTCGGAATTCAGGTCAAAGACCAGTGCCTGCCGTTGGGGGTCAACCCGGGGCATCAGGCCCGCGGCGTCCCATCCTGTCCCCCGCGACGGCGGGTGCTGCGCATCCCAGGCCCTTGCCTGGCCCGCGGCCATATGGGCTCTCGTCTCGCGCCACGCCAGGCCGATCGGGCGCAAGGCGCCACCAGCGGGCGCTGGACGGGCCGCAATCGCCTCGTTGGCCCGCTGCAAGAAGGGCCAGAACACACTGGGCCGGTCCCGCAGCACGTACTCACTTCCCCCCTCGGGCAACACACCGACGCTCCCGTCAGCGGCCAGCAGCGTCCCGCCCCAATAGAGCCAGGAGCCGTCCACCTCGCGGGCCAGACGCAGCATCTCAAGTCCCATCCGCTCTGGCCAGTAGGTGCCCACCGAGAGGCCTCCCAGGTACACATGAGGCGCTCCCAGTCTCTTCAGATGCTTCGCGTGGTCGGCGCTGCTGTAGTTCGAGCTCCAGGTCCAGCCCGGGATCGTGTTGTAGCCGCTGAAGTACTCACTGGCGCTATAGACCAGGACCGGCAGCCGCCGCGTCCCAAGTCCGGCGATGATGCCGTCGCTGTACCAGTGTACGGCACACGGATAGAGACCGAAGAGGCACTGCGGATAGACGCGCCTCACTTCGGCCGCCAGCTCCCGGAGTAGACTGCTAAGCTCGGTCCGCATGTGACACTCATAGGCCCAGAGCAGCCCACGGGCCGAGAGCCAGGGGTACCGGTCCGCCGGAGCAAGCGTTACGGTCGGCCTCGAGTCCGGAGGCAGCTTCGCCACGAAAGCGCCGAAGCAATGGTCGCAGTAGCAGAAGTCCTGGCGCTGGGAGTGGTACCCCGGGTAGATGTCGGCGCGGTACGCCTCGCATTCCAGCATAATGCCGCCAGTGCAGCCTTCCTCCGCCAGGACGCGGGCGATGGCGCGGATCTGCGGGAGTTGGAAGCCGAACCAGTCCTTGCGCTCCAGGGGGCAGGGGCTGATACCCATCTGCACGCCCAGGTGGTTGACCGTCCGCCGGTACTCCTTCCCGGCCAACAGCCGCACCTCTTCGTCAGCCATCTGGTTGATGTAGGGCATGTAGAGCACGCCACGCTCCGCGGCAGCGCGGGCTTGTTGGCGGATGAGAGCCAGCTTTGCCGCAGGGACATCGGCCTCGGCCAGGATGGCCGGGTCATTGGGCTTCATGCTGCTCTCTGCCCCTTTGAGCAGCCAGGTCGCCGCCGTGGCCGCGTTGAAGCCATGGTCGGCCAGACGATGGATCGCCGAGCCGTCGCCCAGCGGGATCCACATGTCACGGCAGCCGCGGGCCAGCACCTCGGCCAGCACCGACGGCCTGGCCGCCTCGGCCGGAACTAGACCCAGGAGCGCAAGCAGCAGGCCCACAGGGCAACACCGAACCATTCTCATTGGCACCGACCTCGGTCTGCGTTATGCGCGTAGCCCGCCACCGCCGGCCGGTTCGGCCCGCCAACGTCTGCCTTGGCCGGCGGCCGGCTCATTTTCCCCGCAGGAAACCTTGCCCCCTCCCGTGAGCCGTCTGCGGCAAGCGGGCCCGCTCGGGATGTGGGAAGGCCATCGCGGCCCGGTGAGGAAATCTGCAGAGTGCCTGGTCCAGCGAGCGCCACACCAGGTATCGGGATCGGCCGCATGCGTCCAAGCGGGCGGCTGGCGATGATCGCCAGCGGTGTCACCGCGTGTCACATGGATTTCCGCAAAGACCAGGCAGGGCCCGCGACGTCAATGGACCAGCGAACCAGACCAATGGAGGGTGCACCATGAAGGTGGGAATCCGCCTCAGGGGCGCGCTGACAGTGTCGTTGCTCGCGTCTGTGGTAGTTGTCCACGCCCAGCCGACGCCCCCGCCCGCCGCGAGGCGCGCGGCCTTGCTGCGCCATGCGTCCATGGGTCCCGCGGCTGTTCCTGCCCTGGCGGCAGCCCTGACTGACGACAACCTGGTGGTCCGCCGGACGGCGGTCCGTCTGCTCACGGAAATCGGGGGCACTGCGGCCCGGCAGGCTCTGGCAGAGGCCCTGGGCAACAGCGACGCCCTCGTGAGGCGTACGGCCCTGTATGCCCTCTGTGACCCGCTGACGGAGGCCGCGGTTGCCCACTTGCGCCAGGGCCTTAGCGACGCCGATCCTCTCCTCCGCCTGGCCGCCGTGAACCTGCTGGTCGCCATCGCACCACGCACTGCGGAGGTGGAAGCCCTTCTCACACAGGCTTCGCGCGACGAAGTGCAGGCTGTCCGCGAGGTGGCCGCGGCGGCGATCTGGCCCTTCCACAAGGAGACGGTCTCGCTGCGCGAGCGCAAGGACTGGGACCACGAGATCAGGGTGACCCAGACGATTCCCCTGCCCGAGAGTGACTGGCGCTTCCGTCAGGACCCCAACGCCGACGGTCATCTTCAGAGATGGTATGAGCCGGGCTTCGACGACTCCGACTGGGAGACGTTCCGGATCGGCGCGGCGTGGGAGGAGCAGGGCCACAGCTACGACGGCGTAGCCTGGTACCGCCGCACCTTCGAGCTTCCCCCGCGCCCCGACCAGATCGGGGCCGAGATCGCGTTCGGTGGTGTGGACGAGGTTGCCTGGGTGTGGGTCAACGGTCAGTACGTGGGCCAGCATGACCTGGGCACCGAGGGGTGGGACAAGCCCTTCGTCCTCGACGTAACCGAGGCGCTGAGGTGGGGCGAGACCAACCAAATCACGGTGCGTGTCTATGATAGCGCTTACGCGGGCGGAATCTGGAAGCCGGTCAGCATCCAGGTATTGCAGTAGGAGGCGTCCCGTGCGTGTACTTGTCAGCCCCAACGTGTTAGCGGCCTGTTGGCTAGCGGTGGCGAGCTCGGCTCTGTGGGCGGTTGAGCCCGGGGCCGAACCGTGGCGCGAGCTGTACACCGGTGAGGAAGCCACCGGCCCCCGAACCATTGCCCTGTGGCAGTTCCTGCCGGGTCAGGAAGCCAGGGACAGTTCCGGACGGGGACATGACCTGACGTTGCGTGGCGAGGTGCGCTTTGTCCGCGAAGGCCCCTTCGGCGCGGCCCTGGAGTCCTTCCGCGCCGGCACCGACGATGACCGCCCCCAGGGCGCCATCGCCAAGGATGCCGATGACCTCTCCCCCGCCGGAGCCTTCACGCTCGAAGCCTGGATCATGGCCAAGCCGGAGATGGACCAGCAGGCCAACGTGTTTCTCTTTGACAAGAAGTACTACAACTATGCCCGTGACTTACCAGAGGCAAACTGGGACTACTGCCTCTACCTGGAGCGGTCCGGGCCACACCGCCGCCGCCTGCGGGCTTCCCTCGGCTACGGCCAGAACTCCGACTTTTTGACAGGGCCCGAGATAGCTCTGGAGCCCGGACGCTGGGTGCATATTGCCTACACCTACGACGGGGCCGGGCGCTCCCGGTTCTTTGTGGACGGCGTGCTGGCGGGGAAGGTCGAAGTGCCCGACAGGGGTCCCGTCAGCCCCGGCCGGTACGATCTGACCATCGGCGACAGATTTGGGAGCACACACACCGGCTTCCCCGGCTACATCGCCCAGGCCCGTCTGTCCGACGGCATCGTCCCTTATTTCACCGGCGGCCTCACCATGGGTCTGGGGGGCAACCGGAGTGTCTTCGTCAGGATGGAGAGAGGGGCGACCCTGGCCGTGGTGGTAGGCAATGACACGCCAGAGACAATGAGCGAAGGGCGCGTGCAGGTGGCGGTGGCTGGTCGTACCCAGGAGCTGTCCCTGCCAGATCTGGCGCCCAACGCTGAGTACGCTATCCCGTTGGCCTTCGACACGACGCTCCGACCCGGAGACTATCCCCTCCATGTCCAGGCCAGCGCCGCGGCGGGCGGACGGCAGTGGCAAGTGGAGAAGGAGTTCGCGGTCACCATCGTCCCGCGTCGCCTGCCCCACCAGATGCCGGTGGTCATGTGGGGCTCGGGTGACCTGAAGCAACTCAAGTCCCTGGGCTTCACCCACGAACTGATCCACCTGGCCGACGTGGCCAGAATCTGGCGGGCGGGCGCGCCCGTTCCCGCCCTCCCGCCCGGCGACATTGCCGAACGGGGCGCGTTCCTGGACGAACTGCTCCGCCAGGGGCTCTACGGCGCTGTCTACCTGTACCCCGGCACCTGGGTTACTGGCGATGCCCAACGCCGGGCCAAGTACAACCGCGTGGACCGTGCCGGGGAAGTGCGGGCCGCGGAGAACGTATGCGGCAACTTCCCGGAGATCCAGCAGTTCTGCTACAACGTCGGCGCCTCAGTGGCCCAGACCTTCGGTCACCACCCGGCGTTGGATTCCTCCCTGATCCATTCTGAGGTCCGTGACGCCTCTGACCTGTGCTTCCACGAGCACGACCGCCAGCTCTACCGCGAAGCCACCGGACAGGAGATCCCCGACGAGGCGGCGGGCAAGAGCGGCCTGAGTTACCGCCGCCTCAAGGGCTTTCCTGCCAACCGCGTGGTCAAAGACGATGACCGCATCCTTACCTTCTACCGCTGGTTCTGGAAAGACGGCGACGGCTGGAACCGCTTGCATTCTGAGGTCAGCCGAGGCCTGAAATCCACCGGCCGAACCAACCTGTGGACCTTCTTCGACCCGGCAGTGCGGGTGCCAGACACCTGGGGAAGCGGTGGCGACGTGGACGTCATCTCCCAGTGGACCTACTCGTATCCCGATCCGATCAAGATCGGGCAGGCGACCGATGAGCTTTTCGCGATGGCTGAGGGCAAACCGGGCCAGCAGGTCATGAAGATGACCCAAATCATCTGGTACCGCTCCGGGACGGCGCCCGAGCTACCAGCGGATGAGGCGGCGCGCGCGAGCTGGGAACGCGAGAAGCCAGAAGCACCATTCATCACTATCGCTCCCGACCACCTGCGGGAAGCGTTCTGGTCCAAGCTGTCCCGGCCCGTTCGCGGCATCATGTATCACGGGTGGGGATCACTCGTCGAGACAGGAACCACCAACCAGGGTTATGTCTTCACCAACCCCCGGACCGCCGAGGTGCTGACCGAACTGACGCACAACGTCGTTCGGCCCCTCGGCCCCACACTGCTGCAGGTCCCCGACCGGCCGGCTGATGTGGCCATCCTCCAGAGCTTCAGCTCCCAGGTCTTTGCTGGCCGTGGAACCTACGGCTGGAGCGAGTCGTGGGAAGCCAGTATGCATCTGATCCTGCAATGGGCCCACCTTCAGCCCAGGATAGTCTTTGACGAGACGGTGGTCCGCGACGGCCTCGACCAGTACAAGGTGCTGTTCATGCCGTTTTGTGATGTGCTCACGGAGAGCGTGGTGGCACGGATCAGGGAATTCCAGCGGCGCGGCGGCATCGTGGTCGCTGACGAACACCTTTGCCCGGCGATTCTTCCGGACATCGTCATTCCCAGCTACAAGCGCACCGGCAAAGCGCAGGAGGACAAGGCCGCGCTGCAGGCCCTGGCTGCAGACCTGCGCCGGGAGCTGGATCCCTTCTACACCCGCTACGGTGATGCCACTGACCCGGATCTCGTACTGCGGTTCCGGAAAGCAGGCGCCAGCGACTACCTGTTTGCGCTGAACGACAAGCGCACGTACGGCGATTACGTCGGTCACCACGGCAAGGTCATGGAACAGGGACTGCCCCTCAATGCCAGCATATCCGTGGCACGGGCCGGGGTGGCTGTCTATGACCTCGTCCGACACAGCGCCGTGGAGGTACGACGCGATAAGGCGGAGACCCGGTGGGACGTGAGCCTGGGCCCTGGAGACGGTACCGTGTATCTGCTCACGCCGCGTGGCATCGCTGACTTGCGGCTGCAAGCTCCCGAAGTGGCCCGGCGCGGGCAGGCGCTTCAGCTCATGCTCTCAGTTGTGGACAGCGGCGGAGACCCGGTGCCAGCGGTGGTCCCGGTGCAACTGACCGTCACCGACCCGAAGGGCCGGGAAGCCGAGTTCAGCGGCTACTACGGGGCAGCGAACGGACGTCTCCAGGTGCGACTTGACCTGGCGCCCAACGACGAAGCGGGGACGTGGAGGGTCACAGCCCGGGAACTGGCCTCGGGCCGGCGGGCACAGCACCGGTTCACCGTCTCACCCTAGGCTCCCAGGGCCTGCCGGAGGTGCCCTCATGCAAGTAGCGCTTGTGACCATCGTCGTCCTGGTGGCTATCGTGGGCGTGAATGCCGCGGAGGGCCCCGACACCCGGCTGAGCCCCCGGGCAGCGGCTGACTGGGTCCAGTGGCTGTCACCCCTGCCCAAACAGGTGCACCTGACGGGCAGGGCGGCCGTCCCCGTCACCCGCCTTCGTCTGCGGCTGCCGGACGCGCCGACGGAGCTGGACCGAAACCTGGCCGAAGAGCTGTCTGCTGCCCTCCAGAACCGCACCGGCGTGAAGCCGAACCTGGGTGGTGTTCTCCAGCCTACGAGTGTCGTAATGGACTTCCGTCGCCAGCCCGGTGAAAGCCGCCTCCTCGCGGGGAAACGCAACGCGGACCAGGGGTACTGCCTGGAGATGACCGCGAGCGCCTCGGAGCTGACGGTTACGTGCCATGCCCTCACCGACCGCGGCAGCTACTACGGGATGAAGACACTCAAGCAGCTCCTCCTGCCGACCGTCAGCGGCGAGGGTAGAACGGCCACCGTGGACATTCCTGCGGGACGGATAGTGGACTGGCCCGACCTGGAGGAACGAGGGCAGTGGGGAGGGTCTGCCTTCCAGGACCTGGAGTGGCTCACCGACCTGAAGTACAACCTCCTGGAGGTGCACGCCAACGTCAGCGTGGACGCCGCGGGAGTGGGACATGCGTCCATGGCGCCGACGGTCCTGGAGCGCTGCCGCCGGTTCGGGGTGCGGGTCGTGCCCATCATCCATCATCTCGAGCAGCTCATGGACTCGGGTCTCTTTGAGGCCTATCCGATGCTGCTCGCCAAGGACGCGGACACCGGCAACCCGAGTCAGCGGGTCATCTGCTTCGCGCGGCCGGAGATTGTAAAGCCGCTTGCCGACTGGCTCGTGGACTTGGGCAACACGCCGGGCGTGACCGAGGTGATGGTCTGGCTGTCGGAGGAGGGCAAGGGGTGCCAGTGCGAGCAGTGCTGCCAGGCCGTGCGGTTCGTCCAGGAACTGGAGGCCTGCGTCAAGGCCCTGCGCGCCGCGCAGCAGAGCTGCCCGCACCTCGGCCTGCGGGTGCTGCTGACGCAGGGCAGCTACGACCAGAACGCCCAGGTGCTCGAAGCCCTGCCCGCCGATGTGAAGGTCTCGTACTACCACGGCGGCCTGACCTACAACACGGAACGCAAGCCGATGATCTACCCCGTCCTGGAGTCATACCTGCGGCAGAAGCGATGGCTGGGCGTCTATCCGACGCTCAGCTCCAACTGGTTGACCGTGGCTCCCTTCTCCAACCCGGAGTTCACCCACTACCGTCTGACCGAGTTCGTGGACAAGGGCCTGAGCAACATCGTGGCCTACATCGTCCCCACGGCTCACTACTACCGGGTGAACACGGAAGGGGGGCTGGAGTGGGCCTGGAACGCCCATGGACGGACCCCGCGCGAGTTCGCTGTCAGCTACGCCGTGCGGCACAGCCTGAAAGACCCGGAGACCTTCGCACAGTGGACGGAGGCCCTGGGGCCAGTATCCTGGGACCTGTACGCCTCGAACTTCCCCTATCTGGAGCGCTGGGGTGCGCCAGTGGCGCAGATCGCAGCCGGCAAGATGCGGTTCGACCTGGGTCAGTCCATCTTCGCAGCCTACAGCCGGGCGGAGCAGTTCGACGAGAACCTGGCCCGTTGCGACACGGCCCTTGCGCTGGCGGAGGCCCTGGGTGACCCGGAGTACATCGCCGAGACGCGCATCGTCCGGGGCTACACCCAGACGCTGCGGGCCGTCTACCGTCTGAGTCGGCTGGTGCACGGCGACGAGGGCGTCAGGGCCGAAGACCGAGACGCGGCCGCGCGGTGGTTCGTGGAAGCCCAGGAGGGCCTGGAGGCGGTGACCGACAGCTATCCGGCATGGAGCCAGGCCTGCCAGGCGCCACTCGGCCCCACGGCGCCCGAACGCTTCACGGGAACGCTGACTCTGATGGAGACCCTCGCAGCGAACCTCGGTGACCTGGCGGAGCGGTGTGGATTCGAGGATGCAGGCAAGCCCTACCGCCTGCACACCATCGGCACCTGGGACACCGAGGACTTCGTGACGGAGCAGTGGCAAACGCGTCGCCTGGACGTCACGAGGCTGGTGGATGGTCCCGGCACCTACGCCTTCCGTCCTGCCTACCGAAGCGGGGATATGGGCCTGAGCGTCACGCGTGTTGCTCTCGTGTCCTTCCCTCGCGACAGGCCCGACGAGGTACGGGAGGAAGCGGTGGACGAGCACCGCTGCCATGCGGGCGCCTGGGTCGAGAATGACCTCTACACACTGGTGCTGAAGGACCACGACCCGACGCGGGGGTATGCGGTGCTGGCCGCCATCGGGGGCACCACGAAGCCGCACGCGACAGCAGGCGACTTCCTGTTCCGGAAGCTGAGGCCTTAGGGAACGTCGCCGCACACCAAGGAGCCAAACCGTGAAAGGATTTCAGGCGCTGGCCATCAGCCTCGTGGCGGCTGCTCTGTTGCAGGGCTGCGCCCTCGCTGACACCAGGACGCTGGACGCCGTGCCAGGGAACCTGGAGGGGCGATGGCTCTTCCACACCGACCCGACGGACACGGGCGAGCGCGACGGATGGCAGCGTCGGGAGTTCGATGACAGCACCTGGCGCGAGCTGAAGGCGCCGGGATACTGGGAGGCGCAGGGCGTCACCGACCCGCGTCCCGGTGAGGCGCCGCGGCCCAAGGACGGGGTGCCATACACGGATTACGACGGTGTGGCGTGGTACCGCCTGCACTTCATCGCGCCCGAGACGTGGGCGGGGCAACCGCTCGAACTGGACCTGGGCACGATAGATGACGAAGATCACACCTACTTGAACGGAGTGCTCGTCGGGCAGGTGCCTGATGAGAAGGCGGGCGTGCCGGGACCGGGCGTCACCCCGGTCTCAGTATGGCGACGCTACCGTGTTCCGCCGGGGGTGCTGCGGCCGGGGGAGGAGAACGTCCTGGCAATCCGCGTGACGGATGGTGGCGGGCCGGGCGGCCTGACCGGAACGATGATGACACTGCTGCCGGAGAAGGAGATGCAGGCCGTGAGCAGACTCCCGGGAGACGACCGGTCTCTGGCCGAGCGCTGGGCCAGTCCGCCAGCCAGCAATCGGATACTCAAGATTATCCACTCCTGGCCCGATGACGCCAACGCCCAGGACGCCCTGATCCGCACCCTGGTCGCTCAGGGCTTTGGTGGAGTGGTGTGCAACGTGTCCTTCGCTGATTACCTGGAAAGCGAGGCTCGTTGGCAGGCCTTTGTCCGGGCCGTCGGCGCTGCTCGCGAAGCGGGGATGGCGCTATGGCTCTACGATGAGCGCGGATACCCCTCCGGCATTGCCGGGGGACTGACCCTCGACGGGCGGCTTCTGCCCGCCTTTCGACCCACTGAGAATGACCCGCAGGTCCCGCCGCCAGACCTGCACCCGGAATGGGAGGCACGCGGCCTGCTCGTGGCCGAGGCCATGACAGCCGGCGGAGACGTGAACCTGGAGTTGCCCCCGGGCACACTGGTCCAGGCGGTCGCCTGTCCGGTTCGCGACGGCCTGATTGCGCCGCGAGAGGCCGTGGACCTGTCAGCGCAGGTCTCCGCTGGCCGCCTGACCTGGCAGGCCCCCGCGGGGCGCTGGCACGTCATGGTCATGACGGAGAGCCGTCTCTACGAGGGTACGCACGCGGCCGTCAGCCTGGCCGACAAGCTGCCCTACATCAACCTCCTGATGCCCGAGCCCACTCAGCGCTTCCTGGAGGTCACCCACGAGCGTTACGCGTCCCACCTCGGAGCCGACCTGGGGCGGCTCTTTGAGGCCACCTTCACCGATGAGCCGTCGCTCATGAGCTACTTCATGCGGCCCATGCCCTATCGCCCACTGCCGTGGGCACCGGGCTTCGCCGACGCGTTCCGCGCACGACGAGGGTACGCGCTGGAGCCGCTGCTACCAGCCCTGGTCGCCGAGGCCGGCCCCGAAGGCAGCAAGGTCCGCTACGACTACTGGCAGACGGTCGCCGAGCTCGTGTCCGACAGCTTCTTCGGCCAGATCCAGGACTGGTGCCACGCGCACAACCTGCGATCTGGCGGCCATCTCCTGGCCGAGGAGGGTCTGGTGGGCCATGTCCCCTTCTACGGCGACTTCTACCGCTGCGTCCGCCGCCTCGATGCCCCCAGCATAGACTGCCTGACCAGCAGCCCCCCGGACGTGCCGTGGTATGTCGCGCGGCTTGTGTCCAGCGTGGCTGAACTGGAGGGCAAGCCGCTGACGATGTGCGAGACCTCAGACTTCGCCCAGATCTACCGTCCTGAGGGCGACCAGCGTCCAGTGCGCGAGGTCACCGAGGCTGAGATCCGGGGCACCTGCAACCGCTTGCTGCTCAATGGCATCAACGCCATCACCAGCTATTACAGCTTTGGCGGACTGGGGACGGCGGAGCTGCAGCGGCTGAACCAGTGGGTCGGGCGCTGCAGCACCATGCTGCGGGGCGGACATCAGGTGACCGACATCGCGGTCCTCTACCCCATCGAGAGCATCTGGCCGCGGTACAGGCCGGCTCGCCAGGGCGCCACAGAGTCCCCGGCGGCCATGCAAGTCGAGAGTTCCTACCGTGCGGCCCTTGACGGGCTGTGGACCGACGGCCGTGACTTCACGATCATTGATAGCCGTGCCCTGTCTGAAGCGACCGTCCGCGACGGATCTCTGGTGCACGGCCAACTACGCTGGCGTGTGCTCATCCTGCCCTGTACCGATACTTTGCCGCTGGACGCCTGGGAGAAGGTGGCAGCCTTCTGGCGGGCGGGCGGCGTGCTCATCGCCCTGACCGCGCTGCCGGCCAACAGCGAGCGTGAGTTCCCCTCGGCCACGGTCCAGGGGCTCAGCGCCGAGATCTTCGGGCCTGGCGAGGGGCCACGCGTGCGGAGTAACGAGGCTGGTGGTGCTGGCGTGTACCTCCCGCCAGGCACTGAGGTGCTCCTGCCGCCCGCACTGGGCCGCCTGCTGGCTCGCGATGTCACCGTGGCCGATGGGACGTCGTGCATCCATGCCACGCACCGGCGCATCGGGGGACACGACGTCTACTTCGTGATTAACGACAGCGCGGTCGCCTACACGGGAGCGATAACGGTACCGGCGACCAGTGACGGGCAGGTGTACGACCCCGGCCGGGGCAGCGTCGTACCCGTGCCAGCCGGCGCGCCCGTCAAGCTTGACCTGGAGCCATACGGGGGCGTCATCCTTCGGTTCGCCGAGACCCGGCCCTCTGACCGCTTGCCCGCTGGCGACGGTGCCCTGCCGGGCCTGAACTTGCAGCCGGTTCCCGCTGCTGAGCCCACGGTGGGCCGCGGAGAGTTCGTGCGCGACGAGCTTACGCCCATCGCAGACCCGGCGGGCAGAGAGCGTCGCGTCTGGAAAGCATCTGGCACCCTCACTCGCTCCAATGTGGACACCTTTCTTTTCGTATCGTTTGCCTACCCCCAGGGGCTCGACCTCAGTGGGGCTGACCTGCTGGCCTTTGACACCTGGGTGCCGCCGGGCCAAAATACCAACACCCAGTTGCTGGTATTGCTGCATGACCGGGATGGGGCCATCTATCTGGCTCAGACCGAGCGGCCGCTCAACCAGGCAGGCCATCACCAGGCGCTGATCCCTCTCAGCCGATTCGCTCTGGCCGGTTGGTCGCAGGACCCGGACGGCAAGCTGGACTGGCAGCACGTGGCGAATGTAAGCATCGGCTGGGGAGGTTACTACGGCACTGAGGGAGAGCGCGTGGAATTCAGCCTGGCCGCCCCCCAGATGGGCGCTCTCGGGCCGTGAGCCCCGTGGTGCGCGGTCGAAGACACATGCGCCCTGTCGAGAACGGCCCTACACCCAATCCAGGAAAAGGAGCCTGCCATGCCTGACATGCTGGTGAAGCTGTACGATCTGCCGCCACTTGAGCCCTGCCTGGAGCAGATGAGGGAACAGGGGATCACCATACGCCACGCCATGCCCTACGAGCGCGGTGTGGTGATGGAATGGGTGCGGAAGCACTTCGGGGACGGGTGGGCGGCGGAGTGTGAGGCCGCCTTCAGCTACCAGCCCGTAACGTGCCTCATCGCCGTAGCCGACGGTACGATCCGCGGCTTCGCCTGCTACGAGGCCACGGCTCGGAACTTCTTCGGCCCCACCGGAGTGGATGAGGCCTGCCGCGGTCAGGGCATCGGGCGAGCACTGTTGCTGGCAGCTCTCTACGGGCAGAAGGCCATGGGGTACGGCTACTCCATCATCGGAGGCGCCGGACCAGTGGACTACTATGTCAAGGCCTGCGGCGCCACGGTGATCGAGGGTTCATCCCCCGGAATCTATCCAGAGACAATCAGATCGGAGGCGACCGCGCCGGAGTAGCCGCGTCAGGGCGTGGGACGGACCACGATCACCGAAGCCTCGGCGGTGGCAACCGTGCGGTCATTGTAGCCGCTAAGCACTACCTTGATGTCGTGAACGCCGGGCTCTAACCGAGTGGGGTCCCAGGTGAAGCGGAACGGAGAGACGGTGGTCATAGCCAGGAACCTGCCGTCCACGTAGAACGTGGCCGCATCGGCCTGAACCTGTTTCCCGGTGTCGGCCACAATCTCGACCCGTTCGCTGACCGCCTCCGGGCGGGCTCCCTGCAGGACAATGGCTACACCTGACGGTGGCGCCGATCCCAGGCGGGTGCCGGCCAGCGGCAGGCGCGTGGGTGGAACCGGCTGTTTTGGTTCTGGCAAAGGCAGCTCGGTATCACTCTCTGGAGCAGCCGGCGATGTACTCGCTACCACGCGGGTGTCACTGACGCGGGAGATGAAATAGTCGTCGGCCACAAGCTTCCTGTACTGCGCCAGCACTTCCGGGTCGTCGGTCAGGCAGTAGTTGTTATGGGCCAAGCCATCCCGCTCGGTGTCCACCGAGAACCAGTTGATCATCCGCACGCGAGGGAACTGGGTCGGCAGGGCCGAGTATAGCTTCGTCATGTTGTCGATCGCGAAGTCCACCGCCTTGGTCTTGGTGGCCACACAGTAGTGCGTCGCCGCGTACTCGCAGATGGCGATGGGCTTGCGGGCGGCAAACATGTCGTAGATGGGCTTAAGCTGGTCGCGCGGGTCGTCGCTGGGCGGCTTGGCCGGGTCCCCGTCCATGTGCAGCACGTTGTAGATGTTCACGCCGACCCAGTCCACGTATTCATCGCCGGGATAGTAGACAGGAATGGTGCTCCGCGGCGTGGCGAAGGGACACCAGATCACCACCACATTGGGGGCATACTCATGCATCACCCGGTAGACCAGCCGCCACTTGGCGATGTAGAGGTCGGGATCGCCGGAATAGGCCATCCAGTTCCCGTTCATCTCTGAGGCGTAGCGCAGGAAGATAGGTCCCCCGGTCCGCGCCGCGGCCTGGGCCCAGCCATGCAGATAGTCATCATCCCTGACGGCCCCCAGACCGTGGTTAGGTTCCCAGGCAATGTGCGGCGCGATTCCGCGGGCGTGCATCTCTTTGACCCATTGGTAAGGGAACGGTTGCCCGTAGCCGACATAGCGGAAGTAGGTGGCGTGGGGCTTGCCCACCATCTGCTCGAAGGTACCGATGTCATCGGCTGTGTTGTGGTCCAGCTCGATGTAGGCGCCGAGGTAGCAGCCCGTCGCGGGTTCATAGGGGGCCTGGCTCGCCGCGTGGACTGCCCCCACAGCAGCCGCAAGCATGACGAGGATACCGGCAGCAGTAACAGCGCGTCTCAGCATCGTCTCACTCCGTCGTCGTCTGGGATGCGGCACCCTTCCAACGGTCGTGCATCCACAGCCACTGGCCGGGGTACAGGCGGATGATCTGCTCGATGGCAGCGTTGATGCGTCTGGTGTTGGTCAGCAAGTCAGCCGCGCGGTCGCCCGTATCGGTCATCTCTACCTCGGGCAACACCTCTACGCGGAAGGTGCCGTCCGGCAGACGCGGGCAGAAGACGGGGATCACCCGGGCCCCGGTCCGCATGGCCAGCAACGCCGGTCCGGTGAACGTCCAGGCGGGGCGCCCCAGGAAATCAAGCAGCACGCCACCCTCCAGGGCATGCTGGTCCGGAAGGATGCCGAGCACCTCACCGGCGCGCAGAGCGGTCAGCATGGTCCGCAGGTCTTCCCGGCCGATGACCTTCATTCCGTGACTGGCCCGTGCCTCGTTGATGAGCCTGGCCGTCAAGCTGTGGGGAGCGTCGCGGGCCACTGTGTACAATGGAATACCCGCCGCGGCCATCAGCGCCCCCAGCCATTCCCAGTTGCCGAAATGAGCTGACACCACAATGACGCCCCGCTCGCCGCTAGCCGCCTGCCGCAGCCCCGAAAGAGCGGTGCAGTCGGCCATGTCCTGCAGCTCTTGCGGAGCCATGCTGGGAAGCCTCAGCAACTCGACCATGGTGCGGCAGATGTTGCGTACCGACTCCCGGCGCACGCGTCTGACTTCCGCGGCCGAAAACCCGGGGAAGGCGGCAGCGATGTTGGTCTCGGCCAGCCGTTGCCGTCGGCGGAAGATCGCCATGATAAGCCACGCCGCCGCGTCCGCCAGCCGCCGCGCGGCACGCAGCGACAGCCGCTGCACCAGCCAGCTACAGCCGGCAGCGATGCGACTCACCACGGCCTGTTCCACACGACGCCGCAGCGCGCTCTTGGGCTTACTCACCGGCCACCCTCTGCCGCAGACGATCTATGGCGACATCAAGATGCTCTTCACCCGAAAGGAAGTGCAGTTCGCTGCGCAGCACCAGCGTGGGCCACGGCACCTCGAACTTGACTTTTACCGCATCCTTGAGTGTCGTCACGATGAAACTTGCTCCGTGTTCGCGCGCCAGCAATGCCCCGCGCTCCCAGTCCTGGGGCCGGTAGCTGTGGTGATCCGGGAAGCGCAGGGGGATGACTTCACAACCCAGGCCACGCAAGCTACCCTCGAAAGTCGTCGGGCTGCCCAGTGCCGACAGGGCCACCACGTTCTTCCCGTGCAGGTCCTCGACCGGCCGCACAGCCCCCGTTGCGAGATCCACCAGCTTCTCGGCGCGGTGCATGGTGAGTGCGACTGCCGCCTGCGGAGCGTTGCGGCGCACAAGCCCCCGCACCTGATCAAGCTCTCCCGGGCTTGCCTGGTCGGCATGCGTGATCCATACCTGGTCTACGCGGCCCAGGTGCGACCACGGCTCCCGCAGGACGCCACGGGGGAAAAGGTGGGCCAGCCTCAGGTCGGTGCGCGCGCTCACGAGCACGATATCCAGGTCACGGTGCATGCGGAAGTACTGGTACCCGTCATCAAGCACGGCAATCTGCGCTCCGGCTTCCGCCAGCAGGCGTATGCTGGTCTCGCGGCGCTTGCCCACGGCCACAGGCGTCCCGGTTAGCAGCCGGGCATACTCAAGGGCCTCATCGCCAGCGTCATCTGCCGCTCTGACATTGCCCTGACCGTCGGTAACCAGACAGGGCGCAGGCACACGTCCCCCGTGGCCGCGCAGGACAATGCCAGCCCGGATGCCAGCTTGAGCCAGGCGTGCCACCAGGAAGCGCACCGCCGTCGTCTTGCCGGTGCCCCCTAGGGTGATGTTGCCGATACTCACCACTGGCAGGGCGGGTCGTGTGCGCGCCTTCAGACCCCACTGATAGAGGCCCAGGTTCGCGCGTAGACCCAACGAGTAAAGGCCCGCCGCCGCGCTCAGCCCCCCGCGAGCCAACGCGGCCAGGAGGCTCGTGGCCTCTCCGGAGACCACGTGGTACCACCGGTCCTCCAGGGAGGGCACGACCTCGGGGCGAACGGGCTCAGCCACGCCTAGGCCTCGGTCTCGCGGGCATCTCGGTCACCCGCTCCGAGCGGTTGCTGCGGGGCACGAGCGGCCAACAGCCGCTCCACGGCTTCAGCATACCGCGCCGAAGCTCCCGCGTACTTGGCGATCATGGCCCGGCCACGTCCGGCTAGTGCCTCCCGGTCACTCTCGGAAGCCAACAGACGCTCACACTCGGCCTGCAGAGCAGCCGCATCGGTCACCTGTACGGCGCAGCCCTCGCGCAGGGCGATGGCGCTGATGTCGCGGAAGTCGGCCATGTACGGCCCAAACAGCGTGGGCTTCCCCTGGGCAATCGGCTCCAGGACGTTATGGCCCGAGAGCCCGCGCAGCAGACTCCCTCCCACCAGCACCAGATCGGCGCAGCCATAGACGGGTACCAACTCACCCACAGTGTCCAGAATTGCCACACGCACCGTTGGCCCGGTGGGACGAGGGCCTGGCTCCTGATCCTCGGCGCGAGCCGCGAGGGCGTGGCTGCGGCGGTAGACGTCATATCCATGCTCGCGCACCAACTCGTGCACACGATCGCCCCGCTCCGGGTGCCGAGGGGCGATCACGAGTTGCAGGTCGCGGTGAGAGAAGCGCAGATGGTCGAAGACGTCCAGGACAATCTCTTCTTCACCCTCGTGCGTGCTGCCGGCGACGAGCACGAAGTCGTCCTCGCCGAAGCCGAACTCCTGGCGCCAACGGGCAGACTCCGCGGCAGAGACGTGGGCGGGCGTGTCGTCGAACTTCGAGTTGCCAGCCACTACCACCCGCTCCGCGGGCGCCCCCAGGGCGCGGAACCGCTCCGCGTCGAGTTCGGACTGTGCGCAGACCAGGTCCACGTTGCGCAGCATCCACCGGTAGAGCGGCCACAGCGCCCTTGTCTTGGGGTAGGCCCGGTCCGAGATGCGGCCGTTAACCACCACCGTGGTTACCCCGTGGCGCCGGCAAGCTGCCAGAAGATTGGGCCAAAGCTCCGTTTCCACCATCACGAACACCGCCGGGTTCAAGCGGTGCAGGAAGCGTTCGACGATGAGCGGCAGGTCGAAGGGGAAGTAGATCACCGCATCCACTCCCAGATCGCGTTTCTCCGCAATCTGGCGTCCGGTGGGTGTGATCACTGACAGCACCATGTGTGCCAGCGGTAGTCGCAGGCGGAGTTCGCGCAGGATGGGTGTGACGGCATTCACCTCGCCCACGGAGGCCGCGTGGATCCAGACCACCGTGTCCTCCGACTCGCCGTACTCGCGGACGTGGTCAGGCAGTATACCCAGACGCTCCCGCAGACCGGCTCGCGACTTGCCGCGCAGAAGCCGGTAGCCCAGGTACAGCAACAGGAGAGGAAACAGCAGCGCGAGAAGCAGGTTGTAGATCACGCAGGCCAGCGAAACCGATTGACGGCGGCCCGCGTGAGACAGGTTATCAGACATAGCTTGTCCTTGCAGTCACCCCGGCGGCACGTCTATCCCGCGACTTCGGCCCCTGCCGCATCGCTGGTCGCCCCGGGTGGCTCTGCCAGGGCCAGTTCCCGAGACTCGTAGAGCCGCCGGTAGAGACCGTCTTGCGCCAGCAGGCTGTCGTGGGTCCCCTGCTCGCAGATGCGCCCCTGGTCAATGACCAGGATGCGGTCCGCATCGCGTATGGTAGAAAGACGATGGGCGATGATCAACGCTGTACGTCCCCGCAACAGGCTCTTCAGCGAGGCGTGAATGGCCTGCTCGCTCTCGGCGTCCAGCGATGAGGTCGCTTCATCCAGGATCAGGATCCTGGGGTTGCGCAGGAAGGCTCGGGCGATGGCGACTCGCTGGCGCTGCCCGCCTGACAGGCGCGTACCTCGTTCACCCACCTGCGTGTCGTAGCCCTCTGGTAGGGCCATGATGAAGTCATGGGCATTGGCAGCCTGAGCGGCAGCGATGATCTCCTCCTCGGTAGCGCCCTCCCGACCGAAGCCGATATTCTCTCGCACCGTGGTGCTAAACAGTATGGTCTCCTGGGGGACCATCCCCATGAAGCGCTTCAGCGAGGCCTGTTTGACACGCCGCACATCTATGCCGTCCACCAGCACTGCCCCACCCTGCACATCATAGAGTCGCGGTACCAGGTTGGCGATGGTGGTCTTGCCCGCGCCGCTGCGTCCAGCCAAAGCCACCACCTCTCCGGGACGGATGTCCACGCTGACGTCGTTTAGCACCGGATTGACGCCATCATAGCTGAAGCTGACATTCTGGAAGGTTACCCGGCCCTCGACGTCTTCGAGCTCGATGGCATCGGGAGCGTCAGCCACGGTGGCGCTTTCCGCCAGCAGGTCCAGGGTACGGCGAGCGGCAGCTTCTGCTTGCTGCAGGACCACCCACAAGCGAGCCACGCTGTTGACCTCGGCCCCTGCGCCCTGCAGGAGGAACAGGAACTTCATCAGGCCCGTGGCGCCGCCCTCCATCCTGCCGTGCAGGATCTCATACCCTCCCAACACCAGCGTCAGGCATGTCGCCAGGGCCACCAGGCTGAAGACTACCGGGAAACCGACGGCCTTCACCAAGGCGCTCCTCATCTCCGCGCCGAGGACCGCAAGGGCCGACGACGCGAAACGCGCCCGCACCCGTTCCTCAAGGCCAAAGGTCTTGATAACCCTGATTGTGGAGAAGGCTTCCTGGGTGCCAGCCGTCAGGTCGGCCAGGCGGGCTTGTGTACGCTGGGCATACCGCCGCGCATGCTTGCCCAAGGCCCAGGCGATCAGCCCCACCAGAGGGACGGTCACGCCGATGGCCAGGGTCAGGGTCCACGAGACCCTGAGCATCATGCCCACCATGAAGATGATGGCCACCGGGGCAACGACGACCTTTGAGAGGTCGGTGCCCAGAGCGCGTTGCAGGACCGTCGTGTCGTTGTTGACCCGCGAGATGAGTTCACCTGACCGCCGGTGCTCAAAGAAGGCCAGAGACAACGACATCAGGTGGTCAAACACGGCGCGGCGCAGTTGCACCAGAATGCGCTGTCCGACCAGGTCCCCAAGGTAGATGCCGCCGGCGCTGGCAATGGCTGTCCCCGCCGCTACCAGCAGGAACAGCACGGCATTGCGGTACAAGTCGGCCGTGGTGTCGGGCGTCAGAGTCTGGAAGATGGGGCCAAAGACGTCAGCCACCATACTGACCGTATAGGCGGTCCCTGCCGCCGCGATCCCCATGACCGCCAGGGCTGTCAGGAGTAGCAGCCGCGAACCCTTGAGGTAGGAGCGCAGCGCCCACAGAGAAGCCATCAGTCGCTACCCTCCCGGGCGCCCTGGATGGTCTGCAGGGCCAGTTCGGCCGTACGCGCGGCCACCCCCGGCTCGCCGAGCACCTGCCGGACCTCCCGCAGCTCCGCCCGCATCTCGGCTAACGCCCCGGGAGCCGCGAACAGCGCCCGCACCTGCGCCGCCAGCGCGGGGCCGGTGGCGGCCTCCTGGATCAGCTCCGGGACAATGCGCCGTTGGGCGATGATGTTGGGCATGGCATAGAACTCGGTCGAGATACGCATGAGGCGATACTGTAGGCGCATCGCCGGCGTCCCCCGGTACATGGTGAGCATGGGGCACTCGGCCACGGCCGCCTCGAGTGTCGCCGTTCCGAAAGCAGTGAGCACGAGGTCCGAGGCCTGAAGAATGGCGGCGCTGTCAGGCAACGCGGTGATACGCCCCTCCAGCCCTGGCAGGCCTTCGACCTGGCCCGCGGGCTCGCCGGGCCAACTCGACCAAAGGAAGTGGTAGGCGTCGTCGGCAGCCAGCTCTTGGGCCGCCAGCAGCATCTGTGGCCCCAGCAGCCGCCGTTCTGTGCGCCTGCTGCCCGGCAGTAGTCCCACGTACCGCTCGGCTTCGGGCACCCTCAGGCTTCGCCGCAAGGCCGGTTGGTCGGCCGCCGGCGCCAGCCGGTCCAGAACCGGGTGCCCCACGAAATGCGCATTGACACCGTCGCGTCTCAGCAGTTCCGCTGACCAGGGGAAGGGAGTAGCGACCACATCCACCAGGGCCGCCAGTTCGGAACGGTCTCTTGGGGATCGATCCCAGGAGGCCGGCGGGAAGTAGTACATGGCCGGTTGGTGGAAGGGCAACCGCCGGATACTGCGGGCCAGTCGCACGTTGAAGGCGCCAAAATCCACGTAGATGATCAGCGCGGGACGACGTTGCCGCACCAACCGCAGAAGCGCCAGCTTCTTCAGGTAGAGACCTGGCACCCGGGTCAAGGCCTCAGCCACCCCGATGGCACCCCAGTGGTCCGCTGTGAAGTCGGTTTGCACCCCTGCCGCCCGCATCCTGGGCCCGCCAGCGCCCGTCAGCCGCATGTCGGCACGTTGCCGCAACGCAACCGCCAACTGGGCCGAGTGGAGATCGCCCGAAGGCTCACCGGCCACAAACATGATCTCCGTCGCCGCCACTCTTTTCTCCGACTAGCGCGCCTTCAGCAAGCCAGTTGGCGTCCCATGTTACCGGCTGCTGTCCGCCGGACGGATTCGCAGAGGTGTCGCACCTCCGGCGACATGGGCACCTGCTCCTCCACGGCCGCCAAGGCGTCAGTCACATTGTACTCCGAACGGAATATCAGGCGAAAGGCCTGGCGCAGGTGCGCGCGCACTTCCGGACTCAGCCCCCGTCGCTCAAGCCCGATCACGTTGAGCCCTCTGACCTCGGCCGGGTTCCCCTCCACGATGCAGTACGGCGGAACGTCTCGCACGTTGCGAGACATCCCCCCCACCATGGCCATGGTGCCAACGGTGACAAACTGGTGCAGCCCCGACATGCCGCCCAGGATGGCGTAGTCCTCGATAACGCAATGTCCGGAGATCTGCACGCAGTTGGTGATCGAGCAGTGATTGCCGATGCGCACATTGTGCCCCGCATGGCAGTAGGCCATGATCATGTTGTGGTCGCCCACCACGGTGCTTTCGCCTTCGCCGGTGGCGCGGTGCAAAGTCACATACTCGCGGATCTGGTTGAACTTGCCAATGCGCAGGTAGCTCTCCTCGCCCTGGTACTTGCGGTCTTGCGGTGGTTCACCCAGTACGACGCCAACGCTGATATGGCAGCCCTCGCCGATGGTCGTGCCCCGGCGAATGACAGCATGGGGCCCGATCCGGCAGCCAGCCCCAATGGTGACGCCTGCCTCGATGATGGTAAAAGGCAGGACCTCGACCTCGGTGCCGAGCTCCGCGCCTGGGTCCACGATGGCAGTGGGATGTATGGCCATGTACCGCTCCTTTCCCCAGGCTCCTAGCTCTGGTCGTCCGGCCCTACCAGGGCAAACATGAACTCGCCCTCCACTGCGACCTCCTCCCCCACCTTCGCCACGATGGCGACCTTGCCCATCCCCCCCTTGCGCCGGACCAGCTCTGCCGTGATCCGCAGTTGGTCCCCCGGGATCACGGTGCGGCGGAAACGAATCCCGTCCATGCCGGCGAAATAGGCTGTCTTGCCCTTGCTGTCCACCTCGGAGAGCAGGAACACACCACCGACCTGGGCCATCGCCTCCAGCATCAGAACCCCCGGCATCACCGGGTTCTCGGGCCAATGACCAGTGAACTGCGGTTCATTGGCTGTGACGTTCTTGATCCCCACCGCGCGGACACCGGGCACCAGCTCGACAATGCGGTCAATCATCAGGAAGGGGTAGCGGTGCGGCAGTGTGCTCAGAATCCCCTTGATGTCCATCTCCATGGCAAGAGCTCCTTCATGTATGGTCGGTCGGCGGGGGGGCCCGTGGTCAGACGTCAACATGAGACACGGTCAGGACTCCCGGTCTTCCAGGCCGCGGAGGATGCGTGGGCAGAAGCAATCAGGCGGCACCTGGCCTGATGCCGCCCCCAGTCTATCCCGGCGATTATAGCAATCGCCCGGAGAGGTGTCCAGTTGTTCAGCCGGCCACGACCGCGGCCCGAAGCCATCCCAACAGTGCCGCAAGCGCCGGCGGTGGGGGGGCCTCAAGATGCAGTTCATCACCCGTCAGAGGGTGGCAGAAAGCCAACTCAGCCGCATGCAAGGCCTGACCCGGCAACGCATGAATAAGCTCCCGCAGTCTATCAGGCCCCCCCGCATCGCGGACCCGGTCGCCATACAGCGGATCCCCCAGCAGCGGGTAGCCCCGGTGACTGAGATGGACGCGAATCTGGTGTGTGCGCCCGGTCTGGAGCTCGCAACGCAGGAGGCTCGCCTGACGCTGTCGCGGTCGCTCGTCCGCCGAGGGGCACCAGCTCCAGCGGTAGGTCTCGACGGTCTCATAGTCGGTTATCGCCAGTCTGCCCCGACCTGGCTGCAGTACGGCCATCATGGTCCGGTGCTGGGGGTGACGCCCCAGGGTGGTCTCGATACGGCCGTTGGGGGGCTCGGGTGCCCCCCATACTACCGCGAGATAGCGTCGCCTGATCGCTCTTTCCTCAACCATGCGAGAGAGCATGGCATGGACGTCGTCACGTTTGGCTACCAGCAGCAGGCCGGAGGTGTCCTGATCCAGACGGTGCACCACACCCGGTCGTACCGAGCCGCTCCCGCCACTCAACTGGCAGTGGGCCAGCAGCGCGTTGACCAGCGTACCTGAATGATGCCCATAGGCGGGGTGTACAACCATCCGGGGCGGCTTGTTCACTACCAGAAGGACGTCGTCCTCATAGACGATGTCAAGCTCGACGGGCTCGGCCGCCAGAGCCAGTGGACGCGCCAGGGGCTGTTGGACAGTGAGCTGTTGCCCGCCGAGTGCGTGGTCCGCCGGTCGGGCTGGCGCGCCATCAACGAGAATGTGATTCTCGCGCAGGAGCCGCTGGGCCGCGCTTCGCGTCATCCCTGGCACAAGTTCGGCCACGACCCGGTCCAGTCTCTGTCCTGCCAGGTGCTCGGGAACGATGAAGGTCCTAGGGACGTCGTCTTCGGGCATGTCCCCGCTCCCGGGGATCAGAACCAGCGCTGGGTACCGCCCTCGCAGCGGACCGCCATGTGATGGCGATATAGGCCACGCCCAACGCGAAGATGAAGATAGAGGCGAACTGGGCCTGGGTTAGCCCTGGGGCGCCCGCCAGGAACCTGCCGGTTGCCCCGGCGCGGGTGATTTCCAGCAGGAATCGTGCCACCGAGTACAGGGCCAGATAGGCCGCAAAGAGCTGGCCCCGGAAACGGACCAGTGGCTTGAGGCGGATCAGAGCCACCATGATAGCCAGCGAGGCGAGGAGCGCGTAAAGCTGCGTCGGGTGGACAGGCTGATCGCTGATCTCGCCATGGGGGAAGACCATACCCCAGGGCAGATCGGTCGGGTGTCCGTGACAGCAGCCGTTCAGGAAACACCCGACACGGGCGAAGGCATACCCCAGAGCGATGGCAGGGGCGGTTTCGTCGGCCATGCGGAGGAACTGCTTGCCACGCCGCCAGGCAAAGACCAGGGCTGCCAGCACCGCCCCGAGCAGCCCGCCATGGTATGACAGGCCCCCCTCCCACACATTGAGGATGTGACCGGGCTGCGCCGCGTACGCCTGCCAATCCAAGGCCACAAACACGATCCGGGAACCGACCACGGCGCCCACGAGGCAGTAAAGGGCCATGTCCACGGCTTCTGCCGGCAACAGGACAGCACGGTCGCCCCAGCGCCACAGATACAGGACACCGGCGCTGAAGGCGACGACGAGCATGGTACCCCAGGCCTTGATTTCCACAGGCCCGAGACGGGCGACCGCCAGCCACAGAACCAGCGAGCCGATGCCGGCCATGCCGACGGCCACTGCCACTCGACTGGTCGTTAGCCCACGAAAGCCACCATGGCGCCCCTCCAGCCACTGCCAGACCAGCAGAGCGCCCAGCAGGCCCAAGAAAAGGACGGGGAGGACCCAAAGCGCCCACGGACCGAGCGTCACGAGTACTGGACGCATGCCAGCTAGTCCTTGTCGGGGAGTGTCGGGCCAAGCCTGTTACGGGCCAGCGCCAGGGCTGCCAGCGCCGCCCCACAGACGACGGCAATGTCGGCGATGTTGAAAACAGGCCACCAATGGAGATCTATGAAATCAACCACATACCCCAGGCGAAGGCGGTCCACCAGGTTGCCGGCAGCGCCACCCAGCAGGAGGCTGATCCCCCACCATGACGCCGACCCTGTGCGGCCGTACCGGGGCCCCCAGATGACGAGCACCAGGACGGCGACCAGGCCCACCCCCGCCAGGAACTGAGTACTGCCGGGGAGCAACCCCATCGCCGAACCCCGATTGTGCGTCAAGGTGAGGCTGGCAACCGGCCCGAGGAGCGGGACACTGACACCGGTGACCAGGCGTTGCACCGCGACGGCCTTGCTGATCTGGTCCAGCACCGCGACGCCGACAGCAACTGCATAGAACGCTGCCCGCGACAGACGCGGCTCGTGTTGCTGACGAGGCTGCGCTACTGCTTGCACCGTTACCCAGCCAGACGCTTGCGGCAGTCCGCGCACATCGTTGCCCAGGGCAGGAAATCAAGGCGGGCCTTGGCGATGGGCTTCTTGCATGCATCGCACTGCCCGTAAGTGCCCTTCTCCAGCTTATCCAGAGCGTGATCCACGTGTGCCAGCATGTCACGGAAGTTCTCGCCGATGGCCATGGCCTGGCTGCGCTCAAGGGTGTCGGAGGCGGCGTCCCCGCCGGGTTCGTCAAAGTCCTCCGAGGACACCTGCGACTCCAGGCGGTCCCGACCGGCGGTGCGGTCGTCAATGCGCCGGATCTGGTCCAGCAGGCGCTCTCTCTCCTGAAGCAGCAGCTCGCGGTACTTCTCCACGTCCAGCTTTCTTTGCGCCACGGCAGATCCTCCTAATGTGCGAACAGGGCTAGCCGTACCCTTGTCACACCCCGAGGGCACGCACGTGCCCCACACAGCGGCTGCACAGTGTCGGATGATCAGGGGCCTCACCGACCGATGGCAGTCGCATCCAGCATCGCTCACATTTCGACCCGTCGTTCGGCCTGGCGACCGCAGCGATCTCCCGCACCTCACCCAACTCCGCCGGCGCGGCCGCGGCCTCATGGACAGCCACATCGGAGACGACGAACAGCCACGGCAACTGGTCCCTCAGATCAGCCAAGACCTCGCGGGCGCTGTCAGCGCAGTACAGGTCCACCCGCGCCTCCAACGGGTTGTCACAGTCCCCGCTGGCCTTGAGCGTCTCCAGTGCTCTCATTGCTGCTTCGCGAGCCGCCAACACCGTCTCCCACCGCGCCGTCAGGGCCGTGTCACGCCACTCGGGCGTGACCTCGGGCCAGAAGGCCTCCTGCACACTGGCCGGTAGCTCGGGGGAAAGCTTGCGGCAGTGTTGCCAGATCTCCTCTGCGGTGAAGGTCATGACGGGAGCAATCAGACGCACGAGGGCCATCAGTAGCTCCCAAAGCGCCGTCTGGGCCGAGCGCCGCGCCCGAGAGTCGGGCAACTCGGTGTAAAGCCGGTCCTTCAGCACGTTCAGATAGAACGCGCTCAGGTCCGTAACGCAGAAGCCATGCACTTCATGGTAGAAAAGATGCAGGTTCCACTCGTCAAAGGCGCTCGTCATCCGGTCAATCAGCCACGCCAGGCGCGTGAGGATCCAGCGGTCTACCTCGAGCAGTTGGTCGTAGGGCAGGGCATCCTGCGCTGGGTCGAAGTCGCCCAGGTTCTGAAGCATGAAGCGGCAGGTGAAGCGTATCTTGCGGTAAGCATCGGCGACCTGTTCGTAGATGCTCTCGGCGGCGTACATCTTGCGCCTAAAGTCGGCGTAGGTGAACCACATGCGGAGCACATCGGCTCCGTACTTCTCATAGATCTCACGCGGGTCAATGATGTTGCCTTTGCTCTTGGACAGCTTGTGCCCCGTGTCATCCACGAAGAAGGCGTGTCCCACCACCGTCTTGAAGGGCGCGGGCTTTCCGAGCGCCACTGCGGCCCACAAGGAGGTCTGAAACCAACACTGGTACTGGTCGTCACCCTCCAGATAGAGGTCGGCCGGGTCGGTGAGATCGGGGTGTGTGTCCAGCACACAGTAGTGGGTAACGCCGGAATCGAACCATACGGACATGATGTCCGGTTCCTTGACGAAGCGAGAGCCCCCGCACTTGGCGCACGTGCTGCCCGGCGGCACCAGGTCGGCTGCCTCACGGGCGAACCAGATGTCGGCCCCATGCTCTGCCACCAGGTCGCGGACATGGTTGGTGCTGGCTTCGGTGAGCAGCAGTTCGTCGCAGTCCGCGCAGTAAAAGGCCGGGATGGGCACACCCCAGACGCGCTGCCGCGAGATGCACCAGTCCGGCCTCACCTGCACCATCCCCGCGATACGGCTCTGGCCCCAGGCCGGGATCCATTCGGCCCGCGCAATCTCTGCCAGAGCTTGCTGGCGGAGAGCGTCAATGTTCATGAACCACTGCTTCGTCGCCCGGTAGATCACCGGCAGATGGCACCGCCAGCAATGAGGATACTCGTGGGTGATGGTGCCGTTGGCCAACAGAGCTCCGGCCTCGGCCAGCATCGAGATGACTTCGGAGCTGGCCTCGTCAACGATCTTGCCAGCCAGGCGCTCCCCGGCCTCCTCGGTGAAACGACCGTAGTCATCCACCGGGCTGATGACGTCCAGATGGTACCTGAGTGAGGTCTCGAAGTCCTCCAGCCCGTGCCCCGGGGCAGTGTGCACGACCCCCGTCCCCTGGTCCATGGCCACATAGTCCGCCAGAACGATCGGTGAGGGACGCCCGTAGAGGGGGTGGACCGCGACCAGCCCCTCCAGGTCCTTTCCGGGACGCGTGGCCAGCACCTCAACCGTGCTGACGCCAAGCGCCGCTGCAGTCTCGCCCAGCAGCGCCTCAGCCAGGATCAGATAGCGTCCGTCCAGGCGCGCGAGCACGTAAGGGTCGCCCGGGCTGACGGCCGTGCCCGTGTTGCCCGGGATGGTCCACGGCGTCGTGGTCCAGACCACAACCTCGGCCTGAGCGTCAGCCGGCAGCTCGGGGAAGACCCGCCGCGCGTCGGGGACGGCAAAGCTCACGTAGATGGCCGGAGACTTTTTGGTGCTGTACTCGATCTCGTCTTCCGCCAGGGCCGTTTCGCAGTGGTAACACCAGTATACCGGTCGAAGTCCGCGGGAGACCAGGCCCCGCAGCGCGATCTTGGCGAAGGCCTCGATCTGGCGGGACTGGTAATCCGGTGTGAGGGTCAGATATGGGTGTTCCCAGTCGCCCCGAACACCGAGGCGCTTGAACTGCTCGCGTTGCACATCCACGTAGCGCAGTGCCAACTCCCGGCACTTGGCACGCCACTCCAGAGGGGACACCTGATGGCGGTCAAGACCATACTCCCGCTGTACACTCTGCTCTGTCGGCAGCCCCTGGGTATCCCAACCGGGCACATACGGGCAGTCAAAGCCCCGCATGGTCTTGTACTTGATCGTGATGTCCTTGAGAATCTTGTTGAGTGCTTGGCCGAGATGAATGTTGCCGTTGGCATACGGCGGGCCGTCATGCAGCACGTACCTGGGGCAGCCGGCGCGGCTGGCGCGGACCCGCCGGTAGATGTCCAGCTCGTCCCACAGCTTCATGATCTCCGGTTCGCGCTGCGGGAGGTTGCCCTTCAGAGGGAAGTCGGTCTGGAGCAGGTTCAGGGTTTTGCGGTAGTCCATGCAAGCTCCCCGGCTGGGCTCTCTGGGTCGGTTTGCCGACACCTAGAATGGCCCGAAGCGCTGCGTCAAGCAGCGCTTTTGAGGTCGCGACATGATACCAGTTGATACGTCTGAGCGTCAAGGTCGTCTGCCGTCTCGCCTCAGACGTCAAAGATCAGGGTCAGACTTAGACGGTCGCTCTCCTGGACGATCTCCAGTCCGTGGCGGGTCACCGCCTTGATCTCCGGGCCCAGGATCGGCCGCACTGCCTGGACGGGCACCCAGCCCGCCTGCAGTCGCGCTTCTCCCTGGTCCGCAGTGACTACCTTCACCCTGACGGGAGCCTCGTGCCGGTCCTCGAGCAGGTACAGCAACTCCCGCAGTGCGCGCTGCACAAGGTACTCGGCTTCCTCCGCGTTGACCGTCAGTTCGCGCCACCCTTCGGGTTCGGGCGGGGGAGCCGTGTAAAGCAGCGCCAGCAAGCCCCTGGCCGCGTTCTCTATCAGCTCTCTCAGGTCCCGGCCATAGGCCCGCAGGGACAGGTCAGCAGTATGGTCCAGGGTCACGAACGGCTGCATGAGATGCCGCCTCTGGCGAAGGCCAACAGTGCCTCCTTCCACGGCGTATTCGCCGGGAAGTCAACCGTGCAGCGACCTCTGCGACCCGCTCAGGGCAGCAGCTCGAGAGCTGTCTGCGCGATATGCTCTGCGGTCAAGCCAAAGAACTTCATCAGCTCCCAGGGCTGCCCGCTCTCCCCGAACGTATCGCGCACCCCTACCATGCGCAGTTTGACGGGGCGGCTCAGATCGCCCTGGCAGATCGCGCCCGCCACCAGGTTCCCAAACCCGCCCACCTGATGCTCCTCGGCCGTGATCACCACGCCCGTGTCGGCAGCGGCGGCGACGATGGCGACTCGGTCCAGGGGCTTGACGGTGTGAACGTTCAGGATCCGGGTCTCAATGCCTCTTTCGAGTTTGAGAATGTAAGCCGCACGCATCGCCTCCGGAACCATGGGGCCGCAGGCGATGATAGCCAGGTCTTCGTTCTCACTCTCATAGTCCGAGGCGAGGCAGGTCTCAAAGGCATCCGCGAAGTTGTCAGCCTCGCCGCGGAAGCGGATCACGTTGGCCTGCCCGAAGACAAAGGGGGTGTCTTCCCGGGTACAGACAGGCGTCGCCTCGCGGGCGAAACGCACCACGCCCGGTCCAGGCACCTCAGCGATGGCCAGTGTCGCCCGCTCGGTCTCCCTGCTGTCGCAAGGAACGATCATGGAGAAACCCGGGATGCAGGTGACGACTGATATCTCTTCCAGAGCCTGGTGGGTGGCGCCATCGGGGCCAACGGAGATGCCGCCGTGCGCGTCGGCCACCTTGACCGCGAAACGGTTGTAGGCGCAGGTTGTACGCAGTTGGTCCCAGTTGCGTCCGGTAACGAACACGCCGTAAGAGCCGATGAAACTGGTCTTCCCCTCTTTGGCGAACCCAGCCGCTGCGACGGTCATGTTCTGCTCCTGGATGCCCATCGAGAAGAACCGCTTCTGGCGCTCAACATCCGTGGTCTTACCGTCGGGTTTGTAGAAGTAGTCCATGCGGATGGACGCGGTAATGTCGGCGCCAAAGGCTACCACCTGGTCGGAGGCACTGAGCTTGGCGACCCCCCAGCCAAAGCCGTTGCGGGTGGCGTCCATCGCACACTTCATGGTGTCCGCGCTGTTCCACCAGTAGTCGCGACTGAACCGGGGCATGGTGGCCTCGATGCGGGCGTCCACCGCCTCCTGATACCGCTGCACGATGGCGAAGGCCCGGTCCAGGCGCTCATCGTTGAACTCGTCCTCAACCTGCAGACACCTGATACAGGCTTCCAGAGACTCCTCGCCATCCCGGCCATCCTTTGGTGGGACACCGTGGTAGCCGCAGACATTCTCGCAGAAATCTACACCCTTGCCCTTGATGGTGTAGGCGATGATGCACGTTGGCTTGCCCTTGACCGTCTCGGCCTCGCGGAAGGCGTCCAGGATCTGCTCCATGTCGTGACCGTCAATCTCGATGACATGCCAACCGAAGGCCTCGTACTTCTCGCGCAGGGGCGCAATCTGCATGACCTCGTCTGTGGTTCCGTCAATCTGCAGGTTGTTGCGGTCCACGATGCAGCAGAGGTTGTCCAGCTTGTAATGGGCGCAGGCCATGATGGTCTCCCACATGGAGCCCTCGTCATGCTCGCCATCACCGGTGATGACGTAGACCCGATTGTCTCGCCCCTCCAGCTTGGCGTCCATGGCGCAGCCCTGGGCGACTCCGAAGCCCTGTCCCAGTGAACCGGATGACAGCTCCACACCGGGCAGCTTGAGGCGGTTGGGGTGGCCCTCAAAGCCGGACCCGAGCCGACGCAGCAACACACATTGCTCCACGCCCTTGACGTCATCGAACCCGGGAAGTGGCTCCCCATTGAAGGAGACCGGACGGTCGTCAAAGTAACCTGCGACGCCCAGCGCCACGTACATGGCCGGCGCTTTGTGACCTGCGGACCAGATGATCCGGTCCCGGTCCTCCCATTCGGGATTGGCCGGATCATGCCGGGCGACATGGAGATAGAGCGCGGCTGCGATGTCCATGATGGACAGTGTCCCGCCGGTGTGCCCGGAGTTGGCGCAGGTCAGCGCCACCATGTTCCAAGCTCGCATCTCCTGAGCCTTGGTCACCAGTTCCTCGCGGGTGTAAGTGGCCCTGATGGCTCCAGAGCGTGAGTCCACAATCGGCATCGAGATCACTCCATAGTTGCGGGCCCAAGGCCCGTGCTTCGCAAAGGTCAGCGGCCGGGTGACGCCAGCGGCTTACTGAACTCGGCCGTAAGGTGGTAGTATTCGTCCGCGGCTCCCTACAATCCTCCCTGGCCTGCGCGTTTGTCCAGGACCAACAGGGCATTGGAGACCGCTCGTTCGCACCCGTCGCTGGGCCGGTTGAGCAGCCGTCCCTGTACTACCAGGGCCGTCGAACCACCGCCGTCCAGGTTCATGGAATCGCGCGCCCCGAGCTTGGTCATGATGCCGGCCAACTCCCGCAGGGTCAGTCCGGGGTTCTCCACTGCCAGCAGGATGAGGTCGCCTTTGTCAGTGAGCCCCAGGGCTGAACGCGGGCGTGAGCCACTGGCCACGTCGGGGCGGAAACGTTCCTCCGCGGCGGTAACGTTGACGCGTCCGGCCTGGACCAGCAGCGGACCGCCACCGAGCGCCTGGTGGAGTCCGGGCCAGGGCGGTAAGGTTTCCAGGCTGAGCCGCGCTTTGGTGCCCACGCCAATGGTGGCCAGGGTCTCCGCACGGCGGCCGTGTCCCGACAGCACGAACCCACCGGCGGGAATCATAGCCGCCTCGCCGTTTCTCAATACCTGCGCCACCGCCCCATCAGTCCCGACGACGAGTCGGGTAAGCTTCTGTGCACCAATGACGACGCTGCCCCACCGCGGCGTGTAGGCGACCACCCCATCGGGGTCCGTATGACCCTGGTTGATGCCCTCCAGGGGCAGCGAGCCGACTCCCTCGAAATCTACTCGCCCCGCAAAGTCCACGCGGCGGATGGCACATCGGCCCTCCCGGTCCACCCCGAAGACTGCTCGGCCATAGAGCGGAGCCTTGATCCACTCACCATCTACCACCAGCAACCCCAGAGGCGGCCCCAGAGCGCTGAAGAACCCGCCATTGATCGCGGCGCAGGCCCCGTACTGACGGGCGATGCGCGACACCGTCGAGCGGCGCATGATGGTTTCTCCGGCCAGAGCCGGTTTGAGAGCGTAGGAATCGTCCTGAAGGTTGACCTGCACCACGTAGCCCCGGACAGGCCCCCTGGCACCCGTGAACAACTGAGTCCGCCAAAGCCCGGAGGGGGCCGGAGGAGCCTCTGGCGGCGGGCAGGGGGGCGTGACGCTGGGAATGACCTCACGGAACAGGTCCACCACGATGCGCGGTGGGTCATCGAGGGTCATGACAACCGGTGGCTTACCGCTCTGATGCCCGATGACGACGCGAACAAGCCCAGCCTCGAGGATCTCGCTGACCTGCGGCGCCAGGGCGTCATCGAAGGCATGGAGCCGCAGCATCTGCTGCCGGCCCTCGCCATCTGCACCGGCCGGGAACTCGATGACCACTTTGCCGGGGTCGGCAGTGTAGCGAAACTGCACGGGCGCGGAGAGGTCCACCACCAGGCGCACTCGGTCAGGATGTGTCCCCTGCCGGATACCCAGGACGCTGGCAGCCGGAGTCCGCAGATGCCAGGTGGCGCCCTGCGTCACGGTGATCTTCAGGGCCCCGGCAATCATCTCGACGGGCACAAACAGGTCATCGCCACGGTACAGGGGGGCAACGGTAGCCGTCCGCTCACTGCCGTTGGCGGTGTAGCGTGGGCTGCCGGGACGTACGACTATCTCCTGTCCGTAGGTTCGCAGCCGCCAGGCCCCCGCCGAGGTGCTTTCCAGCCCCACTCCCAGCTCGGTCGCCAGAACGCTGCCTGAGACCAGCAGGCGATCCCCGTCCAACAGGGCGGGTTCAGGCAGATCACTGAGACGCCCATTGACCATCAGCCCGGCCGGTTGCGGGTCGGCGGCCGAGCTACTGGCCGCGAGTGCTGTGGCGCAGACGCAAAGGGCGACCAGGACGAGGGTCGGGGCCGGCAGTTGCTGGGTCGGTGTCATCGAGAGTACCCGGGGGAAACGAGGGCCCTTCAGTGAATGGTTTCCACGCGCATGGTGTTAGTGGTTCCGGGGCGCCCCATGGGCACCCCCGCGGTCAGCACGATCCGATCACCCGGCTTGACCAGCCCGAGCCGCTTGACCTCCCGGGTGGTCGTCTCAATCATCGCGTCGGTGGCCGATACGCTCCCAACGACGACGGAGCGCACGCCCCAGTACAGGCTGCAGCGCCTGGCGGTGGCCGCGCTGGGCGTACAGGCAACGATGGGCACCCGCGGGCGGCGCTTGGAGGCGCTGCGGGCCGTGGATCCGGACTCGGTGAAGGCCACAATGGCCTGCGCCCGGACTTCCTCCGCCACGCGCGTGGCCGCCCGGCTGACCGCGTCGGCCACACTCAACTCCTCTTCGTCGGTCGCTGGCGGGAGCCATTCGCGGTGTCGCCAGCGCCTCTGCTCGCCCTCGGCGACACAGGCGATCCGCCGCATCATGGCGACCGCCTCCACCGGGTACTGGCCCACTGCTGTCTCCGAGGAAAGCATCACAGCGTCCGTACCATCGAAGATCGCGTTGGCCACGTCTGAGGCTTCGGCGCGGGTCGGACGCGGGCTCTCCCGCATGGACTCCAGCATCTGGGTAGCGGTGATGACCGGGATGCCGGCCCGCGCACACTCGGCGGTGATGCGCTTCTGCCAGACGGGGACTTCCTCGGGCGGCAGCTCCACGCCCAGGTCGCCGCGGGCAACCATCACGGCGTCGCTCATCTGCACAATCTCGCGCAAACACTGCAGGGCCTGGGGCTTCTCCAGCTTAGTGATGATCGGTATTTCCTGCCCCTCGCCCCGGCAAAACGCCCGCAGTTCGTCTATGTCCTCTGGTCTTCGGACGAAGCTCAGCGCCAGGTAGTCCACCCCGAGCGCCAGGGCAAAGCTGGCGTCAGCCTTGTCCTTGTCCGTGAGGCTCGGGGCGCTGACCTCGCAGCCCGGCAGGTTGATACCTTTGTGCTCGCCCAGCGAGCCGCCCGTCACGACCCGGCACTGGATGTCTGTCGCCCCCACCTCCTCCACCACCAGCTCCAGCAGGCCGTCGTCCAGGAGAAGTCTCGCGCCAGGGGACACATCCGAGGGCAGCGCCTGGTAGGTCGTGCTGACACACTCCGCAGTTCCCGGGCACGCAACGGTCGTCAGGCAGACCCTGGCGCCGGCAGCAAGCTCGACGGGCTTTCCGCCGACCAGTTCACCCGTCCGGATCTTGGGCCCCTGGAGGTCAGCCACGACACCCACATGGGTTCCCAGGCGGTCGGCAACCTTGCGGACGAGCTCAAACACCCGGGCGTGGTCGTCGTGGCTGCCGTGGCTGAAGTTCAAACGGGCCACATCCATACCGGCCCGGATCATACGCTCCAGTACCGGCTCGGTCTCGGAGGATGGCCCCAGCGTGCAAACTATCTTGGTGGGATTGTAGCTGATCACCAGGCGCCGCCGCCCTTAGCCATTAGGCCCCCGCCTTGGCAGGCAGAGGCCGGTGTGCTATAATCTCAAGACTAGGTCATATCGTAACGAACCCCGGCAAGCCTGTCAATCAGCAGCCGGGGCCGTTGTGATGCCCACCATCAGCCGCTGGGAGGCCGTCTGCTATGGCCGAGGGACCGAATCTGCCGGGCCTGTGGAAGAAGGTCAATGAGCTGCTGCGTAAGGGGGATGTCAACCGCAGTCTGTGGGATGCGGCCGACACTGCTACACCCATAGTCCTGGAAGGCGACACACTCGTGCTGGGCTTTGCGCCAGCCGACATGCGGCACGCCGGCTATCTCACTACCCCAGCCAACCGGGCCCGGATCGTGCGGGCGATCCAGGAAATCACGGGCCGGACGCTTAACCTCGAGGTCATCGAGGGCCTGACACCGGAGGACTGGGAGAAGTACAAGCAGCGGCTGGCTGAGCGAGTGGATGAGATCACGGAACGGGGCGGCTTCCGCAGCAGCCACAAGAGCGCCCTGCAGGCCTGGGAGGCGCTTTCCCAGTACCTGCACCAGTACTACCAGGAGAACATGGGCATCCGGCGCTTCCCGGACCAGATGGCCCGCACACTCATCAAGCTGTTGCCGGTGGTTGCTGACGCCGAGGACCTGGCCCGGGAGGCGGAACCAGCGGCTGAGCAACTGCACACCGCCCAGCTCAACAAGGCCTTCGATCGCCTCGCCACCTACACGGACCTGCCGCCAACGATGGTGGCGCTCGAATACATGCGGTATCGCAACTCCCGGAGGCGCCAGGGGTAGCGTGCCACGTTCGCCGCACCACACGCGGCCCCGCGGGGGCCGCGTTGTTGTATGCGCCAGGAAAGCGCTATGCTGCAACGCTTGCTGCCCGACGCACTCCACTATGATGGCTCACAGCTCCGCACGGACTGGGTGGCTGAGGTCACCGATGGGCATGCGGAGGCCATCGTGGCCTTCCAGGGCAGTTGCGACGTGTCACCTGAGCACATGATAGACACCGAGGACCTGGAACTCGGGCATGTCATTCGGGCCCGACGCATGCTGCATTTCATCGTGCAGCACCCCGGCATCGGTCTGGACCTGGCTGTTGCCCGGCAGCGCCTTCTGGCCTGCCTGGCCCTCGACCTGCTCGCTGCGGAGCATGCGGTAGCTGAACTGTGGCGTGATGGTGATGATCTGTATGTCGGACGCCCGCCGGCCCACCGCAAGCTCAGTATCTCGGTCGCCACTGCCTCGCCAACCTGCGGGCTCATCCACTTCGCAGTCAACATTGACCCCGCCGGTGCACCCGTCCCCGCCATTGGCCTGACCGAGCTGCAGGTGGACCCCGAGCGCTTCGGCGTGGGGCTCCTGGAGGCCTATGCGACCGAAATGTCGTCCTGCGCAAGGGCGGCGCGAAAGGTGCGTCCGGCGCGATGAGCGAGGCTGTGGCCCCCGTCGTGGAGGTCTTCTCTTCCTTTCAGGGCGAGGGACTGCTTGTGGGCGTCCGCCAGGTCTTTGTGCGCCTGGCTGGGTGCCCCCTGAACTGCGCCTACTGCGACACCGCAGCCGCCCGACAGGCAACCGCGGTCTGCCGCGTGTGGCACGACCCAGTCGGTGGCGTGAGCGAGGACCTGCCTAACCCGGTCGCCGCCTCGCGGGTTGCGGCCATCGTATCGGGTATGGTCGCTGCCACGCCGCACCACTCGGTCTCCTTCACTGGAGGGGAACCGCTGCTGCACCCCGATTTCGTGGTTGCGATGGCCCAGCGGATGGCCGCCGGTGGTCTGCAGAGCTACCTGGATACAGCTTGCTGCCTGCCAGATGCGATGGCCAGAGTGGCGCCGCTCATGGACTGGGTGGCGGCCGACTACAAGTTGCCATCCACCATCGCCCAACCCGTGCCTTTTGAGGACTTCGCGGTCTGCTGGTCGCAGATCGCGGGGGAGCGGTTCGTGAAGCTGGTGGTCACGGGCGAGGTGTCCCGGTCGGAGATCCTGGAGTTCTGCCGACAGATGCAGGCCACAGACCCCAAAGCCCGGATTGTCCTGCAGCCGGTCACGCCGGTGGTCCCGGGCGTGGAACCGCCCCGTCCCGACCTGCTGTATGTGCTCGCTGCGACCTGCGCCGAGTACTTCGCCGACGTGCGGGTCATCCCGCAGTGCCATCGCCTTGTGGGGGTGCGATAGGGTTGGCCACGATCGGGATGACAACCACCATCCCGTTAGAGGTCGTGTTAGCCGCGGGACACCGCCCGCTCGACCTCAATAACGTCTTCGTCAGTGACCCCGACGCGCCGGGGCTCGTCCGTGAGGCGGAACGGGTGGGGTATCCGCGGACGGCGTGCGCGTGGATCAAGGGCATCTATGCCCTGCTGCGCCGACACCGGGTGGACCAGGTAGTCATGGTCACCGAGGGTGACTGCAGCCAGACTCACGCCATGATGGAGACCCTCCGCGACGAAGGTCTGGTCCTGGTTCCCTTCGCCTACCCCTACGATCGGGACCGGGAACGGTTGCGGCACGAACTGGAGAAGCTGCTGCGGCACTTCGGTGTCACCTGGGAGGATGCCGAGGAGATCAGGAGGGAACTGGTCCCGCTGCGGCGAAAGGTGGCTCAGTTGGACGCCATGACCTGGCAGCAGGGAACGGTCACCGGCTGGGAGAACCATCTCTACCAGGTCTCCTGCAGTGACTTCCAGGGAGACCCGTCGCTGTTTGGGGCACAGGTGGAGGCGTTGCTGGGCGTGGCCAGGGAGCGCGGAGCACGTCCGTGGCGGCTCCGGGTGGGCTTTGTGGGCGTGCCGCCGGTCTACACCGACCTTTACAGCTTCCTTGAGGAGCGCGAGGTCCTGGTCGCTTACAACGAGGTACAGCGCCAGTTCACCATGGCCGACAGCCTCGACTGTGACCTGCTCGAGCAGTACGCTCGCTACACCTACCCGTACGACGTCTTCGGTCGGCTGGCGGACATCGGCCGGGAGGTGAAGCGGCGACGTCTGGATGGCGTTATTCACTACGTCCAGGCCTTCTGTTTCCGCCAGATCCAGGACCAGCTCATTCGGCGGCGAGTGGCGTGTCCGGTGCTGACCCTGGAGGGCGATTCCCCTGGGCCTCTGGAGGCGAGAAACAAGCTTCGCCTGGAGGCCTTCCTGGAGACTCTGGATTCGCGGCGGCGGGTCGCTGGTTAGCTGCGTTCGGTGGCACTTCGGGGCTGGGCATTACTCCGAGAGGTGATAGCAATGAAGAGGCTGACTCTGCTGGCAACCGGACTGCTCGTGCTGGCTGTGGCGAGCGCGGCGATTGCGCAGGAGGCAACGGCGCCCACCCTGACGGGGACCGTCACCCTGCGCAGCGGCCAGACTCTCAGCGGCACCATCCAGGCCGCTGACCTGGGCATCATGGACGGCGCCGGCATTGGCACGAATCTCACCGACAACGGCGCCATCAAGGTGGTCGTAGATGGACAGGCGCAGCGCATACCGGCGGCCGAGATCGCCATGGTCGAGGTGACCTGGCAGGATAAGAGCACACCGGAGGAGCCGCGCTGGGAGATCACGGAGCTGAAGGTCACCACCCGGGACGGCAAGGTGGTGACGGGGAAGCCGGGATGGTACATGCACGCCACCAATGTGAGCGTCCTGCTTCCCACCGGTGAGACCAAGCGCGTCCACGCCTTCCCGTTGGCCGGGCCGGATTTCTCACCGGACAACCTGATTGCCAAGATTGAGATCGGCGAGGTGGCGACAGCGCCGGCCGAACCGACGCCGACCGCGCCGACAGCGCCGGCCGAACCGGCCCCGACCACGCCGACTGCTCCGGCCGAACCAGCCCCGACCGCGCCGACGGCTCCGGCCGAGCCCGCCCCGGCCGAACCTGCGGCACCAACCGAACCAGCGCCAGCCGCGCCAACGGCCCCGGCGCAGCCCCCTGCCGTCCAGCCCGCACCCACGGCGCCGGCTGTGACGCCCTTGCCGACGGTCATCGGCGCGCCGCAGCCGATCGTGGTCACGGTGCCTGTCCCCGGCACTGACAAGAAAGTGACGGTCATCATTTACGTAACCGTTGTTGAGGGGGAGGTCAAGGTGGTGCCGGCGACGCCGTAGCCGCATCAGACCGACCTGTCCCCGGTCTCTCGTCGGCGCGGGGCCCGGCCGCACAGCGGTCGCTCCGCGCCTTTCGCCCTCTCAGGAGCAAGCTATGAGTCCCGAACAGCAACTTGAGCTACTACGCGCCCATTGCGTGGACTTCGTGTCAGAAGAGGAGCTGCTGGCCAAGCTGCGTACCGGCCGGTCGCTCCGTATCAAGTATGGGGCCGACCCCAGCGCCCCGGACCTGCACCTGGGCCACACTGTTCCGATCCGTCGCTTGCGGCTGTTTCAGGAACTGGGACACACAGTGGTCTTCATCATCGGTGACTTCACGGGGCGCATCGGCGACCCTAGCGGGAAGTCAAAGACCCGCCCGATGCTTACGCAGGAGCAGGTGGAGGCCAACGCGCGCACGTATGCCGCGCAGGTGGGCCGCTTGCTGGACATGGAACGGTGCGAACTGCACTACAACAGCACCTGGTTTGAGACCCTCGGCGTAGATGGCCTCCTCCGCCTGGCCTCACGATACACCGTGGCCCGCATGCTGGAGCGCGACGATTTCTCTTTGCGCATGGACGCTCAGGAACCGATTGCCGTGGTCGAGCTGCTCTATCCACTCATTCAGGCCTATGACTCGGTAGCCGTTCGAGCAGACGTCGAACTCGGCGGCACAGACCAGCTCTTCAACTTCCTCGTGGGCCGCGACATCATGCGCGCCTACGACCTGGAACCGCAGGTCGTCATGACCTGGCCCCTGCTGGTTGGCCTCGACGGTGTGGAGAAGATGAGCAAGTCGCTCGGCAACTATGTGGGCATCACCGACCCACCGACCGAGATGTTTGGCAAGCTCATGTCAATTCCGGATAATGTCATGGGGATGTACTACCAGCTCCTGCTGGACTGGACGCCCGCCCAGGAGGCCCAGATGCGGGCCGATATCGCGGCCGGTCGGGCCCATCCCCGGGAGCTCAAGGCACAACTCGCCGAGGCCGTCGTCGGTATCTACCATGGTGCTCAGGCAGCCCAGGCGGCGCGCGCCGAGTTTGATCGCGTTTTCGCGCAGCATCAACTGCCCACCGACATCCCGGAGGTGCGGGTCCCGGCTGAAGAGCTGAACGAGGGCGGCATCTGGATCGTCAAGCTCATGACCATGGCCGAACTGGTGCCCAGCAACAGCGAGGGGCGCCGACAGGTCCGCCAGAAGGCTGTGACTTACGACGGAGAACTCGTCCAGGACGAGATGGCCCAGGTGCCGGTCAAGGGGGGTGAGGTGCTCCAGGTCGGCAAGCGGCGGTTCTGCCGGGTGGTTGTAGACTGACGACGTTGCGGAAGGCATGCGCCGCCCGGTGGTTGTTAGAGAGGATGTCTTCAGTGCACACTCACGTGGTGGGAGGTCAGGAAGATGAGCGAGGAACGTGATCGGCTGTCGGAGACCGTCAGGATGATCGGGGCTGGCCTGGTGGGGGCTGTTATCGCTGGCGGGCTGGCCCTGCTGCTGGCGCCCAAGGCTGGCAAGGAGCTGCGCGAGGAGCTCAAGGGAACTGCCAGCGAGGCCACTGAGAAGCTCTCAGAAGCCACCCACACCATTGCCGGGCGGCTCAAGGAGAAGGCGGTGGAGATCAAGGACAAGGCGACCTCCGTCGCCAGGCAGGCCATGGAGCAGGTCCAGCAGGAAACGTGCGAGGACAAGCCGGAAGAGACCGGCGGCTAGCTTCTGCGGCGGCCGTGGCGGTCGCCTAGCTTTCGACCTTGGCCCCGCATTCGCCGCAGAACTTCGCTCCGGCCGCTAGCTCGGCTCCACAAGCCGTGCAGGTCCTGGCCGATTCGGCTGCCGGGGGAGGTGCCGGTGGGGGCGGGGCTGCAGGGGCGCCTGGCGGCTGAGGGACAGCAGGCGGCGGGGGCGTGGGCGGGCGTTGAGCCTCCTGCGCCTTCTGCCGCAGGTCCATGAGTTGGGCGTCCAGCTCGTCGCAACGCCTCAGGAGCGTGTCCAGCGTGGCGTCCTTGAGAACGCCCTGCGCGGCCAGCTCCCGCGCCCGCTTCCCCACCTCGACCAGTTGTCTTTCCAGCTCTGCGCTGACATTGCCCATCTGGGTCTGTAGCGAAAGGTACTCGGTGCCGCGCGACACCTCCGCGGTTACCTGGGCGAAGGCCTCGCGCGCTTTGTCGAAGAGGTCCATAGGTCTCACCCGGCCGGTAGCTCTTACGGCACGCTCCCGCGCCGCAAGCAAGTTCCCTCCAGATCGCAGGATTCCTGCAAGCCACGACGCCCATGGCCAGGTCCATGGGCGTCGTGCGGGCAGTCCACCAGGGCCTCAGGGGCCAGCGCTGGCCATTACCACCAGCAATGTCCGCCCGGGCCATAGGCTACCCGCCGATGTCCCGGGGGTCCTGCCGCGTGGCGGCCATCGCGGTAGCCTACTCGGTAGCCCTCGCGCCTCCCGTAGTCACGTCCGTCGCCAAACCCGTCGCGGTACCCGCGGTCATAGTTCTGCCGCGGCGTGCTCCAGTTGTAGTAGTTCGACGGCGGGTCATAACGGGGATTGCGCGGGGGCGGCGGGCAGTAGCGCGGGGCCGGCGGGTAGTAACGCGGAGTGCAGTCGTCGTCGAGGGCCTCATACACCAGGGCTCCTACGGCTACCGCCGCCAGTACCTTGGCCACTTCGTTGTCTGCCGCTGCCGGAGAGGGTGCAAGCCCACTCGCCAGCACAGCAATGACTCCACCGAGAGCGAGACAGCTCCACACCGTCGGTCTGTACATCTTCGACGCCTCCTTTGCTCAATAGCGTTGCCGGTCTCGCCGATCACAGCCGGCACTCAGTACGGGTAGCGGTACTTCTGCAGCGGGCCCAGACGCATCGGGCTCTTGAAGCGGAAATGGGGCTGCTGCTCGTAGAAATACATGCCAGGCAGACGGTAGGGGCTGTAGACGGTCGTGTCGGGCTCCTTGTTACCGCCGGCCGGGCAGATGCAGCCACAGTAGGCGCAGGCCTTCGTCCCAGGCCAGTGCGCATGCCCACACTTGGGGCACGGAACCGGTTGGCCGTAGGAGGACTCATGCAGCGGATACATCGAGTCCGGCGCGGGGCGATAGTAGTACCCTCCGGTAGGTCCGGCTTTCTCGTCTACCCAGCCCTCGAAGGGACCAATGTACCACAGACGCCGGGACTGCTGGGCCTCACCCAGACCGGCGAAGAGCAGCAGGAGTGCGGTGCCGAGAAAAATCGGGAGCTTCATGGGACTCGCACCTCCAACATTCAGCGCGTGTAGTTGCTGGACGTTACGCACAACGGCTTTGCTATACTATCCTGAATAGTATATACCCCCTCTTTACTACTGTCAATAGTAAATTTGGTCAAGCAGCTTCACTTCGGCTATGATGGAACATCGAGCCGTGATGGACTGTCCACAGATAGACGAGAGCTTACATGAGCCTTTCCTTCTACGAGTTGGCACCAGAGCAGGTCACCGCCTGGTTCGCAGACCGCGGACACCCACCGTACCGGGCGCGGCAGGTCATGGCGGGCGTCTACCGTCGTGGGGTATCAGACTTCGCGCAGATGACGGACTTGCCTGCGGCGCTGCGGGCTGAGCTGGCCCGGGAGTTTGACCTCCGGCCCGTGACGCCTGACCGTGTGGTGCAAACCTCGGATACGACGAAGCTGCTGCTTTCCCTGCCCGCGGGCGGACAGGTCGAGTGCGTGCGCATCGCAATGGACGGCGCTTTCACGGCTTGTGTCTCCAGCCAGATCGGTTGTGCGGTGAACTGCGCCTTCTGCGCCACCGGACACGGCGGCTATGAGCGGAGTCTGACGCCGGGGGAGATACTGGCCCAGGTGCTGGCCATCAACCGCCTGGGGCCAGGGGTCAGGAACGTCGTCTTCATGGGGATGGGAGAGCCGTTTCACAACTATGCCAATGTGGTTAGCGCGGTGCGACGCATGGTTTCCCCGGACCTGCTGGCCCTGTCGCCGCGCCGTATCACGGTCTCCACAGCCGGGGTCGTGCCCGCAATCCATCGCTACGCCGAGGAGGGCCTGGCCACGGAACTGGCCGTGTCACTCAACGCCAGCACCGATGAGCAGCGCCGGCAACTCATGCCCGGGGTTGCTCGCTATCCCCTGGCCCAGCTCATGGAGGCGTGCCAGCATTTCTCGGCCGCCCACCACGGCCGCCCCGTCACCTTTGCCTACGTGCTTATCGAGGGGGTCAACGACACCTTTGACGATGCCGAGAGGCTTGCCCGGCTGCTCAAACACCAGCCCCATCACCTCAACCTCATCCCCCTGAACCGTGTCACCCACTCGGCGCTGCGTGCGCCGGCGTACCCGCGCCTGAGAGCGTTCTTGCAGGCCTGTCGTCGCCACAAGCTCAATGTGAGTTTGCGTCACAGCAAAGGGGAAGACATTGAGGCTGCCTGTGGGCAGTTGCGTGCCGAGAGAGCAGGGCCCGCGGTTTCCACCAACGCGAAAGCCGCTCGCAGTCAGCGAAGCGGCTGAGGTTACGCTAATGGCTGCCGGGCAAGGACTCGAACCTTGAATAACTGATCCAGAGTCAGTCGTGTTACCATTACACTACCCGGCAGGACGGGGGTCAGTATAACGGACCGCCGCGGCGCTGTCAATCCGTTGGCGGGGCGCTGAAATCCATAACGGAGAGGAGTGAGCGTGATGTCTGGAATGAGGATGGGCCCAGCCGCCTCGTGGGTGCTGCTCGCTCTGGCCTGCCTCGCGGCCTATGGGATAGGGCGCGGGCTGGCAGGGGTGTCGCCCACGCTGGGGCTGAGTCCGGCGCTGGCCGCCGAGGAGACCACGCGGCCGCTGTTCTCGGTGCGCGAAGTGGACGTAGCCGGCTTGCAGGCCGGAGAGATCGTTGCTGCCGAACGGTCAGTTCTGACCATTGCTGTGCCCGCTGGAGGTCTTGCGGGTTACGAGCGCGCGCTCATCATTGCCGACCGCCTTAACCGGCAGGTTCAGGAGGGTGCGCGTGCAGCCGACTTCGAGGTACGTCTGGGCGACGGCATGGGTCAGCTCGTGCATGCGAGCGGGGCGTCCATCTTTACCGTGACCGCCGACGATGCCGCTCAGGCCGGCAAGTCGGTGGAAGACCTCACCAGGGAGTGGGCCGCCGCGGTGTGGGCTGTGCTGCCCGGCGAGCCGCCATCGACTGATCCAGCCGGCGCTGAACCGGCGGCAGCGACCGCGGCACCGGCGGAGTGGGTCCCCGAAGAGCCGTACGAGGACAAGTATGTGCCGATCCTGAGTATCCTGCGCGGCGTGCGCGTGGGAGTGGCGCGGGTCAACGGTCCACGGTCGAAGGTGGCCATGACCCAGGCGGTGGGACAGCTCGAGCTCAAGTTCAGGGACGTACTCGATATCGAGGTCTACATCCCCCTCTCGACCAAGGAGCCGGGCAAAACACTGGCGCGTGTGCAGAGCGTCGGCGTGACTGGTCTTGGTGACCTGAAACTGTAGAAGGAGGCCGGATAATGCTTATCAGAAGACCCGCTGTGAGTGTGGCTGTGGTCGGTGTGCTGGTGGCACTCAGCCTCGGGCTGGCCTCCGCTCCTCAGCCGGCACAGGCCATCAGTATCGGAGGTGCCTTCGGCGACCTGGTGAAGATCTTCGGCATCGGTTGGGTGGTCAAACACTTCTCCGGCGACATCAATGACTTCATCAACAAGGCCCTCAAGCAGCGCGAAGCGGCCATCGAGGGCCATACCAAGGTCGTCCCTATCCTGCGCGTCGGTACGGGGACGGCGGTAGGCGCAGCCCAGGTCATGGGACCCAGAGTCCAGGTCGACAAGGTGCAGGCGGTGGCCGAGGTCGAACTGAATATCACGGGTTCGGTACGCGCCCGCGGCCTGATCCCTGTCAGCACCCGCGATACCAGCAGCATCAAGGGTGTCGGTGGGGTCGGCGTGTCCGCCAACATCAAGTTTGATATCTAGCACCGAAGCAGGGGTGTCAGACAACCCCTGTCACAGGAGGGGCCCCTGTTGGCGATACGCACCATCCATGTGGGTCTCGGGACGATCGGCCAGGCCATCTTGAGGGCGACCGTCAGCAGCGGCATCGCCACCCCCGTGGCGGGCGTGGACCCGGCCCATGCGGGCGAGCGCCTTGCTGCCTTCACCGGAGGGCCTTCAGAGGCCGTGGTGCAGCCCGATCTGGCAGCGGCCTTGGGACATCCAGCCGACGTGGCGATTGTTTCCACGGCCTCTGCGGTGCCAGATCTGATGGCAACTCTGAGGCCGCTCATCGCTTCGGGCTGCAACGTCGTCTCAACCTGCGAGAAGCTCTGCTACCCGTGGCTGGAGACGCCGGAGCTGGCCACGGAGATTGATGATCTGGCGCACCGCCACGGCGTCACCGTGGTGGGCACCGGCATCAATCCGGGATTCCTCCTGGACGCGCTGCCGGTTTTCCTGCGCCGTCCGGTGGTCAGTGTGCGCGCGGTTCGAGCCACACGCACGGTGAACACCGCGCGGCGCCGCCGACAGCTGCAGGAGAAGACCGGAGCCGGGCTGGCACCGGAGGAGTTTGCGAGGAAGGCGGCAGAAGGCAGCATTGGGCACGTGGGGCTGGCGGAGTCAGCGGCTCTGGTGTGCCGTGGTCTGGGCTGGCCGGTTCCGGAGACCATTGACGTTCGCCTGGAGCCGGTGATCGCCGACCAGCCCGTGATGAGCGAAATCGGCACGGTGGAGGCGGGCATGGTACGCGGCCAGGTGCAGACTGTGCAGCTTGCGGGGCCGGAAGGACAGTCGCTCAGCCTGCGACTGCTCATGGCACTGGGGGAGACTGACGAGGCTGACGAGATTCTGATTGATGGTGACCCACCAGTCCACGCTCGCCTGATCGGCGGGGTCTTTGGGGACACGGCAACGGCCGGATGCACGGCCAACATCATCCCCCAGGTGGTTGCAGCCCGGCCCGGGCTTCTGACCGTCCTTGACCTCCCACTGTGCTAAGCCCAGTTGGCAAACCGAACGGGGCCGGCGTCCGTGCCGGCCCCGTTGCTGCTCCAAGCCCGCTACAAGACCTCACTGACGCTTGCCGGGCGTGGCGTTCCATTCGTCGGTGGCGTATTTCGTGTCCCGCAGTTCCCGCGCCCGGGCAACTTCCCAGTCCGTCAGTGGCCCGGGGTGCAGCTCGATGCCCAGTCGCTGGGCGAAGCCCTCGGCCAGGGCCGCGCAGAGCTCGTCGTAGCTTACCGGCCGGCCGACCACATCCGCCACGCCACAGGCGGCCTCACGCAACTGGTGTTGGCTGGACTCGTCGGTGCCGCCGCCCGGCATGACGGCCAGGTGCTCAGCCGGGTCTATCGTCAGGGGGACCGACCCATGCTGCATGATCACGCCCCGGCGACGGGTCTGGGCGCTGCCGACGATCTTGCGCCCGGCCACGGTCATGTCGCAGCGTGCGGCTTTCGCGAAACAAACCGTGGGGAGGCCCGCGGCTTTCATCCGGGGCATCTCTCGGCGGTCGGCCAGAGTGGCCCCGACCCCCAGCAGCGCCAGACCCGCCTCGATCCCGCGCGAAATGCTACGATACGAACCCATGACACTCTGGCCGTCGGGAATGAGGTCCTCCGGAACGGTGACGCTGTAGGTGACCTCATCCTTGTGCAGAATGGCTCGCCCGCCGCTGGGCCGGCGGACCAGCCCAAAGCCACGGGCAGCGATCTCAGACAGGCTGATGCCTTCGTCCAGGGGCTGGAAGAACCCGAGGGAGACGGTCGGCGGCTGCCAGGCATAGAACCGCAGCGTTGGCTGGCCCAGACCCGCCACCAGCGCCTCGAGCAGCGCCTCGTCCACGGCCATGTTCCACGCTCCGTCACCAGCGCCACTCTGGAGTAATCGCCAACTGCTGATTGCCGCCATCGCGCCAAACATCCCCGGTAAATGGTGAGGCGGCCGTCAGTGACGCGGCCGCCTGTGGAACAGCGTTAGCACCCGCCGAAGAGACTACTCGTCCTCGTCCTCCAGCAACTCCTCTTCCTCGGTCTCATCTTCGGCGGTGTCCAGCATGTCCATGTACTCGTCCCGGCTCATCAGCTCACCGAGGTCGAAGGACTCGTCCAGCTTGACGGCAATCAGCCAGCCCTCGCCATAGGGGTCGTCGTTGACGATCTCCGGGCTGTCAACTACCTCGTCATTGCGCCGGGTGACCTCGCCGCTAATGGGCGCGATGAGGTCCTCCACCGCCTTCGGGGACTCGATGCTGCCGAAGGGCTCGTCAGCCTCGATCGTGGCCCCCACTTCCGGCAGCTCTATGAACACAAGATCGCCAAGCTGCTCCTGAGCATAGTCGGTCACGCCAATGACCCACTCATCGCCTTCCTGGCGAACCCAGCAGTGGCTCTCGTGGAATCTCAAGTCTTCCGGCTCCATGGCTGCTTCCTCCTTGGGCTGGTCAGCGCACCGCCCCCGGGAGCCCGGGGCAGGGAGGGGGAGCGGTTGCGGCATGCGCAAGTGTAACCGTTCACCCCATCTAGCGCAAGACCCTAAGAGCACCCAATCGCGGCAACTCTCGCGGCTGGGCGTGGGCATGCCCAGAGGGTCCATGCACAGGCTTTCGCGACAGACAGATCGTGGCCACGCCACAGATGCACAGGGTTGCAGGACCCCGATGTGAGAGAGCGAAGGAGTACAAGACCGGGCGGTTGCCACCGGAACACGGGACGGTCGGCGGTGCAGCGGCCAGACCCGGTAGTCCCCAGGGGTGGTTGACCCATGGCTACACCCATCTCTCAGCGCCCACTGGTCGTGGTTTGGCTGTGCGGCGCCATGCTGATCTTCGCCGCTTCGACCGGCGTTGCCTGGAACCCTCCCGAGGCGGACGAGCACTACGGCCGCATGATAGTGAACGGAAAGCCCTCCGGACCGGAGGTCGTGACCTATTCCGCCCGTCCCTATCGCGATGGGCCCTACTACCCCAAGGCACACGCCTACATACTCCAGCACGCTATCAGGCTGCTGCGGCAGGACGGCTACGAGAACTGGGCCGACATGGCGCAGGCCCACCTGGATCACCTGCTGAGCGGCGCCGCGCACGCCGATGCGTACAAGGGCCGGATCACGGCCACACTTCAACTGGAAGTGCTGTTCGGGCTCTTCACCCGTGACCTCAAGACCTGGGACATAACCTGCTTTGCCGGCTGTGACCACTACCACAACTGCGATGATGGCTCCGGACTGCACCTGCAGACATACTCGGTGATTGCCCAGGTTCTTGACAAGGCCATCGCCAAGTTCGCGTTGACGATCGGGTCGCTGGTCGGGCTCGATGTGGACGTCCGACCGGACCTGCCCCCCTCCTTCCCCTCCGCGGTTGACCTCTGCCAGCAGCACTTCGACCGGGCGCTGACAACCTATCGCTCTGGCAGTCCCATCTACCCCGACCGGTCCGCGGAGCAAAGCGCCTACTACGAGCTTGGTTGGGCCTGCCATCTATTGGCTGACATGGCTGTGGCGCAACACCAGCACAATGCCTTCATCGGAGGGCACGCCGACTACGAGGACTTCGCCGATCACAAGGGGGATCCTGACGACCATCCTGCCTACCATCCGGCCAGCGCAAAGGCCTTCGGGGCCTACCACCATGGCAGCAACCCCTGGCCGGCCAGGCAGTTCGCCGAGACTGTCGCGCGACAGACCTACGGTGACCCCGACAACTACAACCTGGCGGAGAAGGGCGGGGACAACGAACGGGATGTGGCCCTGGCCTTTGCCCTGCCACGCGCCGAGGCCTTCACCGCGGGGCTATTGGCCCGGTTCATGGCTGAGGCCGGCATTCCCCCCCAGGTACCTGCCCTGACCGGCTTCGTCCGGGGCCACAAGGGTGCCCCGATCGCGGGGGCCTATGTCTTCTTCACGACCGTCGGACGAACGTTTCAGATCGAGCAGTCCGGCGGAGCCGGCGGTGGCCAGACCCCGGACCCCGCGGCAAACTGGCGAGCCTGGAGCACCGTCCGCACCGATAGCCACGGCCGCTACGAGCTCCCCATCGTCCCCGACACCTACTACTTGCTTCGGCCCGCCATGCCGGGTTACTCCTACGAGGGCAAGACATCCCGCAACCTGGAGTTCGGGCCAGCCGAACTGCCGGCTGTCTACCAGCAGGGACGTGGGATGACGAGTGGCAACACGTTGGACCTGCATCTCACAGAACTGCCCCGTATCGCCACCCTGAGCATTGCACTGCCGGCCGGTGAACCGGTCATCGCGGCGGCGCCACCGGGTCGGGCCAGCGTGGTTGGCAGTCTGCCCAGACCGATTGCGGCCGGGGTGGCGCTCAGGAAATCCGGTACTGAACTGTCATCTGCTCTGGCTGACAATATCCACGCCTCGCTGTTGACGCTGAGTACCGACCGCTGCCTCCTGGGGGTCGCAGGCGGCGGCACCGGACTGCCCGAGTCCGCCGTTGTCAGGGTGCAACTGTCGCGACTTCTGAGTCTGGTTTCGGCCCGTGTCTGTCTGCAGAAATCCGACATTGTCCAGGCAGTGGATGAGACGCGCTACCGGCAGTTACAGGCGGTCTCGGCGGCAGGCGAGGCTGCTGCGGCCGTGAAACCACCGCCGCCGGTCCTGACAGGGCAAGCACTCACTGCACTCACCGGGCTGGTGCCCACGCTCGCGATCAGTGCCGCCGGAGGTGATGCTTACCAGGTTGCGCCGATGGGGGCACCAGGTGATGGGGCGTTTGGGCGCGACAGTCTGCTGGGGTCGGGTCTGGTGCTCGTGCCGGATCTGGGCGGCGCCGAGATCGAGGTCACCGCGACCAGTGGGCCCGGCTGGTTGGCCGCAGCCAACACCCCCATGAAGCTCATCACCGACGCCACCGGTACGGCCGCCTTCACGGTGCGGACTGGCAGCCATGCCGGGCTGCTGCGTCTGACCCTCCGCGCCATCAACAGCCCCGACGGCGTCGCTCTGCCACGCACGGCAGCCATCGAGTTCCTCATCCAGCCGCCGGTCAAGGGCCCAGACCCGGTCCCCGAGACACCCGCTTCGCTCCAGGCGGGGGTTACCGCCCAGATACTCCATACCGCAGCGATCCAGGCTGCGTGGCAACCAGACTGCCGCGTGGAGGTGGCCGCGAAGGTCCAACCTGGCGGTGCCCCGCAACCCTCTGTCAGGCCCGAACGTCGAGTCCCCGGGACCCGCGCGCCCGAGCCGCAACGGACCACTGATAGGGTCGTCCTGAGCGAGAACTTCGAGGGGCGCCTCCCTGACGGCTGGGAGTTGCAGCCCGGCTGGCGGATTACGGAACACCCCGCCGGTCAGCGCTGCCTGCACGGCCGGGGACCTGGCGCGGCCACCTACGGGGCACAGAAATGGCGGGATTTCGACCTGCGTTTTCGACTGCGACTGACCCACGGCACAGTGCACATCGCCTTCCGGGTACAGGGTTCCAGGAGGTACCACCTGGGTGTGAGTCCCGAAAGGGTCTACCTCGCGAGGCAGACGGGACCCGACGGCGCCCGCGAGCTTGCGTCGGTCGCCGATGGCCTCGCCACCGGGCGCTTCGTGCCCTTCGAGATCCGCTGTCACGGCAGTGTCATCCAGCTACACATCGCCGGCGAGGAGGCGTTCGAGTTCCGCGACACCGAACCGCTTGCCGCTGGTGGCTTAGGGTTTGAGACCCTTGAGGACTCAGAGGCTTTCGTAGACGACGTCCTGGTTACGGCGGCACCGTAGGGGGCTGCGCCTCGCCCGGCCTAACTTCCGTCCCGGGCCAGCTCGCCTACAGCCCCACCACTGTCGCCTCGCCGCGGCGCTCAGAGCCCTGCTTGCCGCGCCGGATGAAGACGCTTCCAGGGAGGCGCGCCTTGTCCCCCGGGCCGATCTCATAGATCATGACCATCCGCCGGCCGTCGCCATCAGCGTCCGGGAAGTCCGCCTCCTGGCAGGGGCTATCGAGGAAGACCCGGTCTCCCTCGACCCTGACCACGCGGTGCCGCGCTCGGTGGTCCTCGCCGGTGACCAGGGTGCCATCGTAATACCCCGCCTTGAAGCCTCCACTGGCTTCGATGGGCAGTGGTAGTTCCGTGGTCAGGACCATGTTGTCCCCGCCGATTTCCATCAGCCGGGACCGAAAAAGCAGCCCCGTGTGCTCAAGGCGCAGCGTGTGCCTGTCTTCGCCCACCGCGAGAATCCGCCAGGCAGACCGGTGCTCCCCCGCGCGCAGATAGAGCATCTGTCCGGCCAGCTCAGCACCTCCGGGAAGCTCCCGATCGAGCGTCACGTCGTTGGCCGACAGGTCCACGGCGGTCACCGTCGCCTGGAGCGCTGAGGGCGCGTCCGAGACCCCGACGCCGTTGCGCAGCAGCCGCCGGCCATCCACGAGGTGAAGGCACCGGAGCTGCCCATTCTGCTCGGACCAGTACCCGAAGCTGCCCTGGAACTCGAACCCGTCCCCCCGCAGGGTCGCCGTCGGGTCGCCGCCATAGAGGAAGGTGTCCAACTGCCCACCATCCAGCGTCACTCGCACGCCGAAGGGGCGGAACTCGCTCTCGGGACCCGCCGCTTCCAGTTCCAGGCGTTCGATACTCTCAACAAAGGGCTGGCCCTGGTAGGGCTGCCAGAGGGCCACAAACTCACCGGCGCCATCAGCCGCCTCATCCTCCGGGAAAAAGAAGCGGATGGGCGGGGAGTCCGGCTTGCCGTATTTCGCCGTGAAGTACCGGCGTCCAGGAGCCCCCAGCAGGCTCAGGCGCAGGTGGGTGTCGCTCTGGTCGTGGGTCCAGTCGGCCCACACTGCCCCGTCACTGGCGGCCTCCTGGGGCTCGAGTATGTTGTTTCCCTCCGGGCTTACGCCGTCCAGCTCGAAGGCCGGCTGGGGAGCGCCGAACTGCAGGCTGCTGGTGAACTCCCGGAGCGCTGGCCCGTGAGCGCAGTAGGTCCGTCTCGTGCCACCAGCAACTCGGAACACGTCGAACGCATAGACGTTGCCCCCTGGCGCATCGGCCAGGCAGACGGCGCGGCGGTATACCCGCGTGGGGAAGCTCTGGGGCCGGGCCGAGAGCTCGGCGTAGCTTGCCTCCGGAGCCCCCGCGAACAGCTCGAGGTCGCCGCGGGAAGTGGCGTTGGCGTACTGCGTCTTACGGTCCACCAGCACCGTGTTATGATGGACCGTAGCCCCTGTGGCGCCCAGTGGATGGGTCCAGCAGGGGTACCCCAGGTCGGGAGCCAGGGGTACGTCAAAGGCCCACAGGTCCAGGTGGAGGTTGTCGTGGTGGTTGTGCCCGCGGCCGGGACCGTAGCGCAGAGCCACTGCGGCGCGCTGGGCCAACTCCGCAGCCTCGGGCCGCGATTCCAGGAACACAAACCCGACCCCGTCCAGCACGCGGCTGCCCAGCGGTGGTAGCGGCGGGAGCTTCTCTGTCTGGGCCGTCACCTGGGGCCAGACGTCCGGCTCGGTAAGCGTCGGGGTACCCGGCCCCGCCGCCAGCAGCGCCTGCGCCAGCTTGTCGGTCGGCCATCGGCGGTAGGCCCGGCTATACTCGGTGCGCATGGAGGCCGCCATGCCAGACGGGCGACGGTCGCCCCGGGCGTCGCCATCGTCACCGTAGCACGGCGCCCATTGCCCCGCTGCCAGCATCTCCAGCCAGGTGTCAAACTCCGCCCGGAACTTCGGATAGAGCCGCTCATCGTACAGGTTAGCGCGCGAAGACCAGGGCCCCGTCGTGACCCGCGAGAGTGTCTCGGCCATGTTGGACTTGGCGGTCAGGTACCCGGCAGCGTAGTTGAAGCCGTTGGTCAGCGTGACACCGTCACGGGTCAGCTTGTTGACCAGGTTCTCGTCGTCAAACCCTCCCCGGTTGATGCCGCTGTTGTAGGCGTGGGTGAAAAGCTCCTCCAGCCAGCGGTCAGACACCGGCCCCATGTTGGCCAGTACAGCGAAGGCGGCCATGTCCGTCTCGCTGGCCCCCTGGTTTCCACCGGGCAGGCGCCGGTCCAGCCAGTCGGCCCCAAAGACCTGGATGAGGTACTGCTCGATCAGCCGCTTGACGTCCGCCGGCGTGTTGACCGCCGGATCCTTGGTGTGAAGGAAGTCGGCCAACGCTGTATCGCGGTCCAGGTGGTCAAACACGGCATCGTACGCCTTGCAGGCCTGGATCAGCACACCTGTGCGCTCCCAGTTGCCATCCAGCAGCAACCGCCCGTTGCGCAGGTATTCCGGCCGCACCTGCTGCCAGCGCATATCCATGCCGGGGTAGATATAGGCCAGGCGGGCCAGCAAGACGCCAACGATGTGGGCCGCTAGCTCATCGCCGGTCAGCAAGTACCGTTCACCCAGCCGCTGGAGCGTCGCGCCGGTGTACTCCCAAAGCATGTGGTGGTTGTGGTAGGCGACCCACCCGGCGTGCTGGGATCGCTCCTGCTGCCCTCCCCAGTCCCAGCCCCACCCATCATCGGGGTACGGGCCGCTCGTGAAGTCGTCCTGAGTGACATCATTGCTGGCGAACAGCTCGCCGCAGACCGGGCACTTGCACTTGAAGCTGCGACGAGGCCCATAGACCCACGGGTAGAAGGCGTTCCGGGCGTAGATGGTCTCGCCGCAGTGGGGGCAAGGCCAGTTGCTGTAGCACTGCCGGGGGACATCCCAGGAGGGCAGCCACGCGAACCGCTCCGCGTCGTTCAGCTCGTCAAACACCGTAGGGGCAGCCAGCGCTTCTCGCAGGTCGGGCGAGGCCGCGTAGTGGGCCTGGGCCAGAGCCAGCGTCTCCGGTGTGTAGTAGGAGCGGCCCAGCTTGCGAGCGTGCGGCGACCAAGTGGTTATCCGCTTGACCTGCTGCTCAATGTCCTCCCGGTAGGTCAAGACGCGCAGTGGCACCGTCCAATGCTGCCCCGCGGGTCCCGAAATGCGAATGCTCTCGCCCGCCACACCGCGGGCCGCGCGGAAGTACAGGCGCGTGAACGGACGGGAGCCACCCGGCTTGGTCTGGTCCAGCAGCCGCACCCCGTCGGGCGCCACAACCTTCAGGTCTGCGCCGGGCGGCAGGTCCAACTGGACCCAGAAGACCTGCTCCATCACCGGAACGGGTGCGGGGCCGATCCACGGCTCCGGAGAGGTGCGGTAGGGGTTGGGCACACCTGTTTCCTCCTGGCACCAGGCAGATGTCACCAGAACCGACAAGATAGCCAGAAGCGCGGTCCGTTCCATGCCATGCCTCCGCCAGCCAGTATGGCGACCGTTTGATCAGCGTCACGGTGTGTAGCAGGGACGGGCGGTGCCCGACCCGCCGTCGTTTGCCGGGTCGTCACTGGAACGGCGGGCGCCGCGGCAGTCCTCGGGGTCAGCCCAGCAGTACCCGCCGCGCTGCACGCGCTCCTCGCCGGATTCCGGCCCGCGCGGGTCGGTGTCTGGCGAACTGGAGTAGTAGCCCGCCGCGTACCAGTCCAGGCACCATTCCGCCAGATTCCCGGCCATGTCGCGGGCGCCGCACCAACTGACGTCACCGGCGAAGGCACCTACCGGGCAGGTGAAGCCCTCTGGCCCCGGATTGGCCTTGTTGCAGCACAGCGTCTCGTCCCAGTAGTTGCCCCAGGGGTACTTGCGACCGTCAGGGCCGCGCGCCGCCCACTCCCACTGCGCCTCCGTCGGCATGCTCAACCCATAGAAGTCGCAGTAGGCCTTCACATCGTGCCAGCTCACGCCCGACATGGGGTAGTCAAGGGCCGGCGCCAAAATGTCAACCCGGAGCAGCACCTGGGCCTCACGGCAGTAACGAAGCCACTGGCTGATGGTCACCTCGAACTTGCTAAGCCAAAAGCCCCGGCTGATACGGACCCGATGCACCGGGCGCTCGTCTTCCGTGCCGTCGTCCGATCCCATCAGGAACGCCCCTGGGGGCACCCACACCATTATGTGCCCGTTGGGCCCGCGGACCTCCTCTCCGGCCTGGTTGCCCGGACGCTGCCATGGTTGCAGGTCCTCGGCACCCACCAGTGCGAGAGGGGCAAGCAGGGCGAGAAGTGCAGCGACGGCCGCCTTGGGGGCCAGCATCGGCTGTGACCTCCTGGATTGGGGTTTCACCGGTTCGAGCCCATGGCGCAACGGCTGGTAGCAGCAACCAGCCGTTCGCGGGCGAAAGCGCCATCGCCGGCCGCAGAGCATCTACGCCAGCGCCCGCACAATGGCCGCGATATGTGCCGGCGTCGTGCCGCAGCAGCCGCCGATGATACGCACACCTGCCGCCACAGCCTGCCGCGCCAGTTCGGCTGAGTCGTCCGGTGAGCCGGAGAACACTGTTTCGCCGCCGCGGATTTGCGGCACCCCGGCGTTAGCCTGCATCATCAGCGGCAAGTCGGTCAGAGCAGCCATCTCTTGCACGGCAGCCAGGGTGGTACTCGGCAGGCCGCAGTTGGCCCCGACAATGTCAACCCCCAGCTCGACCATCGTGGCCAGAGCCTGGGCGGGACTGACGCCCATCATGCTGCGACCACTGGGCTGCGAGAACGAAAAGGTGGTCGCCACTGGCACCTGCCCCCCGGCTTCGCGCACTCCAGCAACCGCCGCGGCGAGTTCGTCCAGGGCCTCAAAGGACTCCAACAGCACCAGGTCGGCGCCCTCGGCCAGCAGCACCTCTGCCTGCCGACGGAAGACCTCGCGCGCCTCTGGCTCCGTGAGCGGCCCCAGTGGGTCCAGCAGCTCCCCAGTGGGACCGAGGTTAGCCGCCACGTAGGCAGCGTCGCCGGCCACCTCCCGCAGAAGGCGCATCCCCAGCCGGTTGAGAGAGTCGTGGCGGGCCTCCAGACCAGCGTGCCGCAACATGACTGCATTCGCGGCAAAGGTATTGCTCTGCAGGAGTTCTGCCCCGGCCTCCAGGTACTCGGCGAAGATCCCTTTCACTACGTCCGGGTTCTCCTCGTTGGCCAGGGCGCTATTGGTCAGGCGCAGGCCCTTAGCCGCCAGCATGCTGCCCATGGCGCCATTGGCAACGATGGTCTGGTGACGCAGCTTCTGCAGTAACGGGACATCCATGGGAGCCTCACTCCTTCGGCAAAGGGCTGTCTCTGGCAGCATACGAGAGGTGACACGCGCTGTCAACGCACAGGAGGATTCGCGGGTAGGGGCGGGAAACGAGCCACATCAGCATCCGGAGGAGCGTATGTCCGTCGCCATCATCGTGGGTACCGGCCTGGGGGAGCTGCTGGAGGGCGATAACCTGGAGAGCGTGGCCACAGCTTACGGCGAGACGCTCCTGTGGCGACACCAGGAGGCTGGCCGGACAGTCTTTGTGTTGCCGCGTCACGGGCCTGGCCATCGCGTGCCACCCCACCGCATCAACTATCGAGCTAACGTCAGCGCCCTGAAGCAGTTGGGCTGTCGCGCCGCGGTGGCCACAAACGCCGTAGGCTCCCTGCGGACGGACCTGGGAGTGGGCAGCTTTGCTCTGCCCGACCAGTTCATTGACATGACCCGACAGCGGGCCGTGACTTTCTACGATGGGACAGACGGGCAAGTCGTCCACACCGACGTCACTGACCCCTACTGCCCCAGTCTGCGCCAGGCGCTGCGCCACGGTCTGGAGACCCACGGCGTCAGCGTTGCCGAGGGTGTTACCTACCTGTGCACCGAGGGCCCACGGTTCGAGACCCCAGCGGAGATCAGGATGTTTGCCCAGTGGGGTGCGGACCTGGTCGGTATGACTGGCGTGCCGGAGGTCGTCTTGGCCCGCGAGGCCGGTATCTGCTATGCCAGCGTATGCGTGGTTACCAACCTGGCCGCTGGCCTGGCGAAAGGGCCTCTGAACGAGCAGCAGATCTCAGCCACGGCCAGCGCCTGCTTCGCGACCCTGGCAGGGGTGCTGATGGAAGTGGTTGCCAGCCTTCCCGATCCCTGGCCGTGTCGTTGCGCCTTCTCCAGGGGGTGAACCAGTCTGTCCAGTCTACCGCCCTACCACGGCTATCTGTTTGACCTCGATGGCACACTCTACCTCGGAGACCAGCTCATCCCTGGCGCTCAGGAGGCGCTGGCCCGGCTGAAGGCCCGGGGGGCGAAGGTCATGTACATGACCAACAAGCCTCTTTACAGCCCCAGGGAGTACGCTCGCAAGCTCAGCCACCTCGGCATCCCCGCCGCCCCGGAGGAGGTCCTTACCTCATCGCTGGCTCTGGCCGCTTACATGGGTGCCCATCACGCCGCGGCGAGGGTTCTCCTTGTCGGAGAGCACCAGGTGGCCCAAGACCTGCAGGCCGCCGGTTGCCAGTTGGTGGAGGAGCCAAGGGAGGCCGAGGTAGTGGTGCTCGCCTGGGACCGTGGTTTCACCTACGCCAAGCTGGATGCCGCCTTGCAGGCGCTTTGCGCCGGTGCCCGCTTCTATGCCACGAACCCGGACGTGGCCTGTCCCATGGGCGGGGGGCGTCTGGCACCTGACTGTGGGGCACTCATAGCGGCTCTGGAGGCCTGCAGCGGCCGGGCGCCGGATTTCGTGGCCGGGAAGCCCAACCCGGGCATTGCCCAGGCGGCCCTGGAGCGGCTGGGCCTGCAGCCCCATGACTGTCTCCTGGTGGGCGACCGGCTGATGACCGACATCGTCTGCGGGCGACGGGCAGGGTTAGCCACCGCCCTGGTCATGACCGGGGTGACCGACGCGGCGAGTCTGGCCGCAGCGCCCGACGAAGCGCGACCGGACCATGTGCTGGCGAGCGTGGCTGAGTTGCTTTAGCGGCGTGCCGCGATGCGTCTCCTATTGGCGTCTGAGAGCTGCCAGCAACGTGGTTCGCGTGCGCTCCCAGGACTGGCCCAGCCAGAGCCTCAAGGCAAACCACAAGGGCAGAGCTTCGTCGGGACTGGCGGGCAGCACCGTGAAGCGCACTGGCGCCTGCAGCACCTGCGCCCAGTGCCCACCACCATCTCCCGAACTGGCGTGGAAGCTCTCCTCCGTAAGGTTCAGAAAGACCTGATACTCTCCGGCAGGTAGCTGCAGTTGGCCTGGCAGGGGACGCCCGGTCTCCCATTCAGCGAATAGCTGCACCTGCCGCGGACTGGTCGCAGCGCGGGGGCCATAGGCATAGTCGCCCGGTTCGATGTAGTATCGGCGCAGACTCGAGTCGTAGCGCCCGGGCTTGCGCTGACCCGTGTGCCAGAGAACGTGGTAGCTGCTCTCGACCGTAAAGCTGACGTCGGCACACCCGGTCGCGTCGGTAACGAACCAGTCGAACACGATGTAGCCCACCACGGTGTGCCCTCGGCGGATGTGCCAGGCGACATCGCCGTCGTAGGCATTCCAGTCGCACTCCTCGCACCACCATCGCCCATGCTTGCCCAACTGGTAACTGGCCCAGGCTCGCGGGTCCCACTCGTTATCCCGGGCTTCCGGACCGTAGAGCCCCCGGCTCCCCATGAGCTTTAGCTGGTAGGCGAAGTTCGGCTTCAGGCGCCGCGCCACCAGGCGCCCCCCGGGGACTGCCCCATCCTGATTCCAGGTCAGGTCGAGGTTTGCCAGTTCGTACTGGTAGTGGTACGACCGGCGGAAGTGGGCGCTGTAGGGCTGGTCGGCAATGTCCCGCCACCGCAGGTCGTCGGGGCTGAAACGTCGAAGCTGGAACCTGGTCATGCGGGGCGCTCCCGAACGGGGAGTGTCACCCGCGGCCCACCCCACGCCGGCCCCGATCGTCCATGCCGCCACCTGCGCCAAAGCCCGCCAAGCCTCCATCTTCATGACGCCAAGGCCCCTCGTCTCACCCTTTGGCACCTGCTTGCTGCTGTCTGAGCCTTCCGAGAGCCGTCACATACGGGGCCCGGACGACCCCGGCTTCGGTTACGATGGCCTTCACCAGCTTTGCTGGTGTCACGTCAAAGGCCGGGTTGTAGACCGCCACACCGTCCGGCACCACAGCTTTCTCGCTCAGGTGCGCCAGATGGACAACCTCGCGGGTGTCACGCTGTTCGATGGGGATAGCGGCGCCGTCTCGCAAATCGTAGTCTACCGTCGAGAGCGGAGCCGCAACATACAGCGGCAGCCCGTGGTGTTGGCAGGCCACCGCCACCCCGTACGTCCCGATCTTGTTGGCCACATCGCCATTGGCGGCAATGCGGTCGGCCCCGACGACGGCGCAGTCTACCCCGCCTTGCGCCATCAGGCTCGCGGCCATGTTATCACAGATCACTGTGCAAGGGATACCTTCCCGCTGCAGTTCATAGGCCGTCAGCCGGGCGCCCTGCAGCAGGGGCCGTGTCTCGTCCACCCAGACCTGCGCCACCTTGCCCTGTTCATGGGCTGCCCGGATCACGCCCAGCGCGGTACCATAGCCCGCGGTGGCCAGGGCCCCGGCATTGCAGTGCGTCAGGATGCGAGCGCCGCGGGGTATGAGCGTGGCCCCGTGCTGCCCGATGCGGCGACAGCGGTCCACGTCGTCGGCGATGATGGCTTGGGCCTCGCTGACCAAGGCCGCGACGAGTTCGGCAACATCGTCTCCGTTCTCGACGATGGCCCGCATGCGCTCCAGGGCCCAGAAGAGGTTGACAGCCGTGGGGCGGGTGGCAGCCAGAGCCCGGATAGCCTCGTGAAGCTCCTGTCGCAGGTCGTCCAGGCTCGTCGCCTGACTACGTGACGCCGCAACCGCCACGCCACAAGCCGCGGCACAGCCGATGGCCGGAGCGCCGCGCACACGCAGCATGCGGATGGCCTCACACACCTGTGGCACCGTCACCAACTCCAGGACGGCCTCCTGGTTGGGAAGCAGCGTCTGGTCCAGCAGTCGCAGCACATATCCACCGGCTGCGGGCACCAACTCCAGTGTCGGTGGCAGGGCCTGAGGCAAGGCGGTTGGCTCCTCCTAGATGCTCAGTTCACAGATGTCTTCTCGTGTCTTGCGGACGGTACGGCTGTCCACGTACTCCCAGCCGCCGTCCAGATAGCCCTGGATGCTGATACCCTCCAGCACCCGCACTTCCTGGGTGTAGGGCCCAGGGAGATAGTACGGGGGAATATCCCGGGCGCGGCGGCAGGCCTCCGCAGCCTGGCTGCGGATGAGCTCGCAGGCGGCCTCATGCGACAGGTGGATGGCGAGTTCCCGTGCCAGGGCCTTTTTCACCACTGCGCCCACAATGTCAGGCACCAGTTCCCGGGCTTCTTCGACGGTCACATCATCGCCGCTCACGAAAACCGTGGGCACGCCGAGAGTCCCAGCCATCAGGGCGCGACAGCCAAACTCCCCCATTTCGATGCCGTTGATCTTGTAATACTCGATGGTCTTGGATGAGTAGGTATGGCAGAGCACCCCCCGGTTGCCCATCTTGGCATGCTGGCCGACGAACATCAGCGCATCGAAGCTCTCATCCAGCCCGTACGGGGGCCGGATGGGGCCGCGCGCGATGAGCTTGGCCCGGCGATGGAAACGCATCTCGTCAATGCCGCCGCTACCGTGCCCATCCCAGACCACCACCTCAGCTCCGGGGTCGAAGTCCAGGATACCGTCCACGCAGGCGTTGACTTCACCGGTCAGGAAGTACTCCGACCGCGCCTTCTCCTCCGGCGTCACGTCCCGTGTCTGGCTGAAGCGGTTGATCATCGCCGGACCTTCGAGGTCGGTGATGATATGAACTTTCATGGTGCAGCCTCCGGTTCGCGCCGTCGGCGCGGTCTGGTAGCAGATGGCCCCTTTCGGCGCCGTAGGACCCGAATCCTGCCGCTGGGGGCGGCAGGAGACGCGTCTGACGGTGGGGAATAGCACTACAGTGCCTATGGACGAGCCAGTGTCTTGCCAGTCCCTCGCATCGGCTCCGTCGGCAGTCGGTCCGTCGCCGGAGACCGTGCGCCGCAACTCTGTGCCGGCTGTCCTGATCGCGGCAGTCATCCTGGGCGCGTCCTTCGTCGTCCAGCCTGACCCGCGGGGTTACGGGACCCACCAGCGGCTGTTGATGCCGCCTTGCCTGTTTCACCTGATCACCGGAGAGCCTTGTCCTTTCTGCGGCATGACGACTGGTTTCGCCCACATGGCGCGAGGTCAGATCGTGGCCGCCGGGCGGGCCAACCTGATGGCGCCCCCGGGCTTCGTCCTGACTATCCTGGCGCTTCTGGGCGGCCTTTACGGCCTGTGCAGTGGTCGCGAGTGGCTCCCGGCGTGGGTGCGCGGCAAGGCACTGAGCCGCGCCCTGCCCTACATCGTGGGCGCCTTCTGGGCAGCAAACCTGACCCTGCAGCACCTGCTCTGACCATCCGAACCCATCCAATGACAGGCCCTGCGCCGCCGCGGAGATGATGTAGTTCGATGAAACTGAAGATGCCCTCAACTCTCACCGGTCTGCGTGTGCCTGCGCAGGCGCTCCGCTTCCTGATCATGCTCCTGGCTGTCGTGATTCTGGTCATTGCCATTGTGATGATGCGGCGGCCCGGCGCCGACACGGGGGGCCCTGCCAGTGACACCACGGCCCGCAGCGACGTCACGCCGCTGCCCCAGGCTCAGGTTCCCGACCAGGGGTCGGAGCCAACGGAGCCCGGCACTCTGGCTCTGGACGACTTCCGCGTGGTAGTGCCCGACACGTGGGAGCGCGTCAAGGAGATGGAGGACGAGGGGCCGGGAACCAAGCTCTTCCTGGTCGGCCCGGAAGTGGCCAAAGTCAGATTGGTGGTCGGGGTGGACGTCTACCCGCTGCCCGAAGGGGTCGGTTTGGACGAGTTCACCAAGTACTACGCCAAGTCATGGGAGGGCAAGCCCGGCCTCGCCAGAAGTGAAGCGACGCTGTGCGAGAACCCGGCGGAGATGATCTCCTTCAGCGAGAACGGCCAGGAGAAGGTATTCCTGATGATGGTGTGGCGCGGCAAGGGCTTCTGCGTCACCATGATCAGCCCGGAGGGTCAACGCAGCAAGTCGCTGCAGGAGTTCAAGGCCGTACTGGACACCTTCCAGGTCTATCAGTAGGGTGCACGGCGGCGCTGTAGGGTGGCCTTCGCTGCGGTATTGACGGCCGGAGCAGCCGTCGCCATAATGGACTTCCGCCTGCAGCGCAACAGGCCCTGGAGGCCCCATGGATTACGCCAACCTGGCCACGCTCTTTGCCAAACCGCCAGCGGCCTACCGGCCGATGGTCTTTTGGCTGTGGAATGGCGATATCACGGCCGAAGGCGTCCGCGAGGGTGTGGGTGAGTTCGCGGCCAAGGGCTGCGGCGGGTTCTTTCTCCACCCGATGGGCGAGGCTTTCCGCCTGGGGGATTTCCTGCAGGGCATCTCGCCCCCTTATCTCTCGGACGAGTACTTCGCACTGGTTCGGGTGGCAGCCGAGGCAGCCCGTGACCATGGTCTGCTGTGCTGGCTTTACGACGAGGGAGGGTGGCCGAGCGGCAGCGCCCAGGGACACGCGCTGGCCGGCCATCCAGAGCTGGCACGACTTCGCCTCGTAGCCCATCGCCTGCCCAATGGCGCTACTCACGTCCCGGCGCACCTCGTGGCCGCTTTGGGGCTGCCCGAGACCGGAATACCGGAACCCATCGCCCCCCGGGACCTGGCCAGTGCGCTTACCCCCTATGGCGAGATTCTCGCCTTCACCCTGGAGGCTGATACCAGCTTCATTGACGTGATGAACCCTGCCGCCGTGCGACGGTTCATCGAGGTCACCCATGAACGTTACGCGGCCACTGTCGGTGACCTGTTCGGCGATGTGATCCCGGGGATCTTCACGGACGAGACACCCCTGGGTGGGCGACTGGGCACCGCAGCGGTTCCGTGGACCCGGTTGCTACTGCAAGAGCTGAGCGATGAACTGGGGCGCGATGCGCGCCCATACCTTCCCCTCCTCTTCGATCCGGCGGTCGTGGGTGCGGACCTGATTGGCCGCTTCACCGAACAGGAGCGTGTGGCGGCAAGGTGTGCTTACTACCAGTGTGCTACCCGACTGTTTCGGGATGCCTACTGGGCGCAGATAACAGATTGGTGCCATGCCCACGGCTTGCTGCACGTGGGGCACGCGGGAGGTGAAGACAACCTCCCTGACCACGTCCATTTCGGTCACTTCTTCCGGACGGCCGGCAGGCTGGACGCCCCAGGGGTGGATGTCATCTGGCGCCAACTGGAGCCAGGGGCCGACAACTTCCCCTTCCCCCGGTTCGCCTCTTCAGTCCACCGGTCTCGGCCCAGGGCGCCGGAGGCCCCGCTAGCCAACCTCACATTGACGGAGACCAACGCCGTCTATGGCTATGCCCTCGATTACGGACAGATGCGCTGGCTGGCCGACTACCAGTTCCAGTGCGGTGTCAACCTGTACGCGCCCATGGCTGTCTACTACACCACCGAGGGTGGACGCCTCTACGGTACCATGAGTCACTTCGGCCCCGGCATGCCGCTATGGCCGCTATACCGTGGCTTTGCCGACTATGCGGGTCGCCAATGCCTCCTGACCAGACATGCCCAGGAGCCGGTGGATGTCGCCATCTACTACCCCGTGGAGACGGTCTGGGCTGACGATGCGGCCGCCGGGGTCTGCTGGGACAGCCTGCGAGGGGTATGCGGTCTCCTGCAGGAATCCCAGCGCGCGTTTGCCTTTCTGGACGCCGACACGCTCTGCAACGCACAGGTGGCCGATGGCGCCCTGCAACTGCCCCAGGCCAGGTACCGTGTTGTCATTGTGCCTTGCCTTCTGACGATGCCAACACAGGCCCTTCATCGTCTGGCCGACCTGGCCGAACTGGGCGCTCTGGTGATGTTCGTAGACTGTCTTCCGTCCGTTCCTACAGAGATGTCGTCCGGCGATGACTTTGCCGCCGCGTCTGACCGCCTCGCAGCATGCGGTGCCCTCGTGCTGAACCTGTCCCAGTTGGCCGAACGGCTAGACGAGCTCGTGCCGCAGTCCGGCCCGCTGCGCCTGACAGACCCAACACCAGAGCTGCTGCTGTCCACCAGAAGGTTCGGTGAGGTCTGGATCTGCACGGCCACGAACTGCAGTGACGGCGTGTTGGAGCCCGTTTTCGCGGTGCGGTCTGACCAGCCCGCGGTCCTGGAGGCCTGGGACCTGCGCGATGGCGAGGTGGCGCCGTTGCTGACCGCTGGGCCGCAAGCCCGGGACTTCCGGCCCATCATCCCGCCCTGGGGCACCGAGGTCTTTGTCCTGCGGCCGGGGGACGGCAACTCCGCTGTCGAGAGCGACCTCGGCGCCAACGTCCGTCTGGCCCGATGGTTGGCCACGCCAGCCGCTGACAGGTCGCCGGTGGTTCCCGGCGCCGACGTGGTTGCCTATCTGGACCGAGCCGACCAGGTGCTAGTCCGTGATCAGTCCGTGGTCGTGGACGGGGGGCTGCGCGTCATTCCCGGCGACCCGGAGGCTACCCTGAGTGACGTACCGGTCCCGCTTGGCCCTTGGGACGAGTGGGCTGAACTACAGGAGTTCTCCGGCCGGGTGGACTACTGTTTCCGGTTCACGCTCGCAGCGGAGCTCGTGGGGGAGGCGCTGCTGCTGGATCTTGGACAGGTCTTCTGGGCGGCTGAGGTGCGGCTGAATGACGAGGCGCTGCCCCCCAGTCTCTGGCCGCCCCACACCTTCGAAGTCAGCGAGCAGGTCCGCGCCGGAGAGAACCTGCTGACCGTCACCGTGTCCAACACCCTCGCAAACGCCGTATGCGCGGCGTCGGCGGTTGCCGAGGCCCAAGCGCGGGGCTGGTGCAACGCTTACTGGCGGCGTGCGCAGCCCATGGTGGAGGACCGGCGGTCGGGCCTGCTGGGACCTGTGCGACTGCTGATACCCCGCTATGGCGATGACTGAACGCTGACATGGGCGCCCTCTGTTGGAGCCCTCCCTGACGTGCTGACCAAAGGAGCACCAGATGCCAACACCAACCGTTGTCATGAAGTTTGGCGGTACCACGATGCAGGGCCAGCTAAAGTTTGGCCCCAATGAGGAGGCTTTGCTGGAGGAGTGCCTGCGACAGACCTCTGTACGGGAGATGTACCAGCTACTGGCGCAGCGCCGCACCATGGCCCGAGCTCAACGGCTGCGGGAATTGGCCCGGAAGTTCGTTATCCCCGCCATCACCGAGCAGTCCGTGCCGGTCGTGGTCGTGTCGGCGTTTGACTGGGCGACCGACAAGCTGGACCAGTTCGCGGCCGCAGTGTCCTCGCATCCAGCTCCGCGCGAGTACGCCCGTCTGCTGATGTCTGGTGAGCAGCGGGCCAACTCGGCCCTGGCCATGACCCTGGAGGATCTCGGCATACCGGCCCGTTCGCTGACCGGCCGGGAAGCCGGTATCGTCACCACCAAACAGCCGACGAAGGCGCTTGTGGAGCGCGTGGAGACAGACTACATTCAGTCACTGGTGGACCGCCACATCGTGCCGGTGGTGGCAGGCTTCCAGGGCTACTACCATGACGATGCGGAGGGACGCAACGAGGTCTCAATCCTGGGGCGGGGGGGATCAAACCTTACGGCCGTGGCTTTGGCGCATTATCTGGGACTGACCGAGTGCACGATGTTCACAGACGTAGACGGTATCTACGACAAGGATCCCAACAACTATCCCGACGCCCGGAAACTCGATGAGGTAACGGCCCAGGAGCTGTTCACGTGGGAGAGGTTCCCTCAGGTAATCCAGGATGAAGCGGTGCGCTTCGCTATGAAGCAGGGCGTAGACATCTGGATCCGGGACGGCAACGACCCCTCGCGGCCAGGGTCATTGATCCGCTGCCGCTCGTAACGTCGCTGCCGCGTCGGGTCGGAGAGGTAACTTGCAGACAATTGCCGCGAAGAGCCGTTTGGTGGGGGCACTGACCGGGTATAATGCGGGTAGAAACCCTCCCTTAGACGCGCTGAGCGCGACAAGAGACCTCCCGGATTCTCTGTCGCGCTCAGTCATTTGCGGAACCCTCGGGAGGGTGGGAACCACCCACTGCCCGCGAGGCGTTATACAGCGATTGTAAAGCACCATGCACGACCCGGGGTGCTGGGGGCCCCGGAATGCTTGGCCGCGCCCAGAAATGCCTGAGCGCCCCCGCCGATGGGCCGGGGGCCGCGGTGTTGGCTGGGGCGCGGCCGGGCTGCTGCTCGTACCAACTGCTATCGTGGAGGGTGTCAGTATGATTGAGGTCCAGGGCCTGACCAAGTACTACGGCCCGCATCCCGCGATCATGGATGTCTCGTTCCAGGTCAACGCGGGAGAGGTGGTCGCCTTCCTGGGACCCAACGGCGCCGGCAAGACCACCTGCATGCGCATTCTGACCGGCTACATGCCGGCCACCAGCGGCACCGCAAAGATCGCCGGGTATGACATCCACACCGAATCTCTAGAAGCGCGGCGCCACATCGGCTACCTGCCCGAGCATGCCTCGCTGTACCGGGACATGCGTGTGGTGCAGTATCTGCGCTATGCGGGCAAGCTGCAGGGCATGACCGCGACGCAACTGCGCGACCGCCTCGACATGGTCATGGAGCGCTGCGGGCTCACCGAGCGGTCGAACCAGATCATCGGCACGCTCTCGCGCGGTTACCGCCAGCGCGTGGGTATCGCGCAGGCCTTGCTGCACGATCCCGAAGTGCTCATCCTCGACGAGCCGACCATCGGTCTGGACCCCAACCAGATCAGAGAGATGCGCAGTCTGATCCGCAGCCTCGCGGGCGACCACACCGTCATGCTTTCCACCCACATCCTCCCAGAGGCGCAGATGACTTGCGAGCGGGTCATCATCATCAATCAGGGCCGACTGGTGGCGGAGGACACCACCGCCGGCCTGACCAGCAGCACCAAAGGCGCCGAGCTGCTTATGTTCCGGGTGGCCCAGGACGACTCGTCCATTCCTCGAACACTGCGCGAGACATTGAGTCGCGTCAAGGCCGTGCGACCGATCACGGGCGACCGTGGAGCCTACCAGGTGGAGGCCGAGGTTGGCAGCAACCTGGGGCCCGAAGTGGCCCGGGTGGTGGTCGAGAAGGGCTGGGGGCTCACCGAGCTGCGGCCCATTGAGGTAACGCTGGAAGAGGCCTTCCATCAACTCACCACCCAAGAGGAAGGGGTCAACTAGGCGATGCGCAACATCATGACCATTGCTGCCCGCGAGTTCACCGCCTACTTCATCTCCCCGATGGCCTACGTGGCCATGTTCTTCTTCCTGGGGGTGTGCGGGCTGATCTTCGTGCTGTCAACGTCGGCGCCGGGTGCATCCAAGGCAGACATGACCGGAATGTTTCACAGCATGGTCTTCCTGACTCTGCTGATGGCCCCGGTCATTACCATGGGTCTGTTGGCCCAGGAGACCAACAGCGGCACCTACGAGTTGCTGATGACCAAGCCGTTGCGTGATCTGGAAGTCGTTATGGGCAAGTGGCTGGGAGCGGCGGGCCTGTTTGTGGTGATACTACTGATCAGCCTGGAGTTTCCCCTCATCTACGAGGCCTTCGGCACGCCGGATTGGGGCATGGTGCTCAGCGGCTACATCGGCATCTTTCTCACCGGCCTGGCCTTCATCGCCGTCGGAGTGTTCTCCAGTTCATTGACCTCCAACCAGATTGCCGCCTGGCTCATGGGCACGTTCATGCTGCTGTTTTTCTGGCTGGTCGGCTGGCTGCAGTATGGCAGCACCAACTGGCTGGGGACACTGGCCAAGTCGTTGTCCGTCTATGAGAACTTTGGCGACTTCGAGCGCGGCATCGTGGATGCCAAGAACATCCTCTACTTCATCAGCCTTGGTGTCTTCTTCCTGTTCCTGACGGTCCGTTCCCTGGAGAACCGCAGAACGGTGTAAGCGCCACGACCGCAGAGACTCTGACACTGTTTCGGAGCGCCAAGACTTCTCCGCATTACAGGTAGGTGACTAGCAGATGCCTGATCAGGAAGAGAAGATGACCGGGGAGCAAAGCCAACACCGGGCGCGCGACCCGCGCCTGTTGCCGCAGACGTCCCAGCCGCTGAGCACGCTGGCCTACTACGGGCGGATGGCGGGCTGGGCAGGAAGCACTCTGCTGCTGGTGGCCATGTTCTGGGCCGGCATCAAGCATGGCCTCGTCCTGCCGATGAAGATCATCGGCATTCTGGGTCTGCTGTGCGTGGCCTTCTGGCTCTATACGAACCTCCACGCGCTGGTGCTCGCCATCAAGGCTCGCGGCACGCAGGCTGCCCTCAGCTCTACCCTATTCTCCGTTTTCGTGCTGGGGATACTGGTGCTCGTCAACTACATCGGGGCGCGACATCATATCCTGCGTCACGACTTCAGCAAGAGCAAGCAGTACTCCCTCTCTGATGCTACCAAGAACGTCCTGCGGGATCTCAAGGAGCCAGTGACGATCACTGCCTTCATCTCGAAGGACTACTACAACTACGAGAACCTCAAGCGGCTGCTGGATGAGTACAGCTACGCTTCCAGCAAGCTGAAAGTCAACATCTACGACTTCAAGACCGCCGTGGAGAAGGTTCAGGAGTACAATGCCGCCTACGACGGAACGATGTTCGTGGAATGTGGCAAGGACGACGCCAAGAAAAAAGAGGAGATACGCGGGGGCACCGAGGAGCAGATTACCAGCGCCATCCTTGCGGCCTCGACCGGTGAGAAGACCCGAATCTGCTTCTTGTCAGGACATGGTGAGGCCCAACTGGACGGCTTTGGCGAGGGTAAGCGCGGTCTTTCCATGATCAAGGGCATTCTGGAGAACCAGCAGTACAAGTGCGATACGATTAACCTGGTGACGCAGAAGGACCCGCAGGTCCCGGCGGACTGCAAGCTGCTGGTCATCGCGGGACCGAAGTACGCTCTGTCGCCCAAGGAGCTCACAGCAATCCAGAAGTATGTGGACCAGGGCGGCAACCTGATGCTTATGGTGGACCCGCAGTCCGCCATGTTCTTTGCCGACCTGCTGAAGGCGCACGGCGTGACGCCCCTTGGCGGTCAGGTTACAGACCGCATGAACAGCGCCGAGGGTCAGCCTGAGGTGCTGGTCGCCTTTCCGGACCAGCATGACACGACGAAGGGTCTCCAGATGCTGATCCTGCCCACGAGCACTGCCTTCGAGGTCCAGAACGCCGAGCCTCCGCCGCCGATGCCGGGGGCACCGCCTCCGCCGCCCCAAAAAGGGCAGGCCCTGCTGAAGACCGCAGACACAGCCACTCTGAGCGGCGCGACGCCCCGCAAGGGCCCCCTGACGATGGCCGTAGCCGTGGATGAGAATCCGCCGAAGCCCGAGCAGATGCCCGGTATGCCCGAACCACCGCAGCCGGAGGACGAGGGTCCCCGCAAGGCCCGCATCATTGTTGTCGGCGACTCTGACTTCGCCACAGACAACATGATCAACATGCTGGGTGGGCCGCAGGGCTTTGGCGGCCAGAACCTGGCCTTCGCCGTGATGAGCATGAACTGGCTGGTCAAGAATGAGAAGCTCGTGGCGATCCCGCCCAAGGAGAAGGTTGACAACGCCTTCAGCGTCACCGACGCCCAAAGGCGCTTTGCCAACGCCCTGGTTCTGGGCATCGTGCCCCTGTTGATCATCTTCTCAGGCACCCTGGTGTGGTGGCTGCGGAGGAGGTCATAGGACGCCATGAAGCACCACAGCCGCCTGATCATCGCCGGCCTTGTGTTTGTCGGGCTACTGGTGTGGGCCCTGACGCAGGAACGCGGCCGAGTGCCCCAGGAGGGCGAGGCCTTCGGCATTGACGCCAAGACGGTCTCCAAGCTCGAGATCACAGGGTCTGACCAGAAGGTCGTCCTGGAGAAGCAGGGCGAGCAGTGGATGCTGGTGGAGCCCATCCAGGGGTACGCCGACAAGGACGCCACGGAGCGCATGGTCAGGGCTATCGCCGAGCTCAAACCCAGTGGTACCCGGGACGAGATAGACGGCCAGCGAGTTGATCTCAAGGATGCCAAGTTCGGTCTTGACAAGCCCCAGCTTACCGCCGTCATGACTTACGAGGGCCGCAAGCAGGTGACTCTGCATATCGGCAAGGAGGCTCCCGGGGGCGCGGAGTTCTTTGCCAGCATCGAGGGGCGCGACAAGCTGTATATCGTGCCCGCCAGCCTGCGGTCCGACCTGACGCAGAAGCCTGAGCAGTTGCGCGACAAGACGGTCGTGCACTTCGAAGATGACAAGGTCAAGTCCGTGAGCCTGCAGTATGCGGACAAGACCATCGCCTTCGAGAAGCGCGGTGAGGGCACCGAGGCCAAGTGGTTCCTGACCCAACCCTACGAAGCCAAGGGCGACGAGTGGAACTGCAAACAGGTAGTGGAGAAGCTCTCAGGCCTCAAAGCGGAGGCCTTTGCTCCCGACAAGCCGCTGCCGGGCCAGGATCCTGGCTTTGCCAAGCCCACTATCAAGGCCACGATCACGCTCAAAGACGGCAAGCAGTGGGTCGTGAACTTCGGCGCCAAGGCCCGGCTGAAGGTCTCCGACTCCAGCCCCACGATCGTCACTGACCCCAAGGCGACGGGGACCGAGAAGGACCTCGTCTATGTTCAACTGGAGAGCCGGCCCGAGACCCTGCTCTGCCTGGACACCATCCTGTCCGACCTGACCAAGACCGACATGGACCTGCGTGACAAACGCATCGTGGAGCTCAAGCGCGATCAGGTCGAGGAGCTACGAGTGGAGCGCAAGAAGGGCGTTTCCTTCACCGTGCGCAAGTCGCCTGACGGCTGGCAGCTCACGGCGCCAACCACCGGACGCGCGAAGACCACAACCGTGGATGACATTCTCTGGGATGTCAACGAACTCGAAGCCCGCGAGTTCCTCGGCCAGCAGGAGAACCTGCAGCAGTACGGTCTGGCCATTCCTGATACCACCATCACTCTCAAGGTCAAGGGGCAATCGGAACCGGTCAAGGTGCTTGTGGGCTACGCCAAGGGCGAGGATGGGCACTACGCTCGCACGTCGCAAAGCGACCAGGTCTATGTCATCGGCGATGCGCTGTTGCTGGACTTGCCGAAAACGATAGACGACCTGAAGGAGACCAGCTCGACCACCACATCTCCTCCCAGCGGTCCGACGGTCATGCCATCAAAGACGCCAACGAAGTCCACCAAGTAAGGCCGCCGAGGGGGACACGTGGCCAAAGCAGGGCGCCTGCTACCGATAGCGGGCGCCCTTGTCGTTTTGCCTTGACGATTGTAGTATGCAGGAATACACGCGGCTCACTCTGCGTCTCCTACGGTGATGGCATCGAGCGATGGGTAGTCCAGATGCCCATTTCGTGACACTGGCGCAGGCCGGCGATGAACAGGCCTTCGCGGTGCTCTATCGCCGGTACGCGCGGACCGTCTACAGCCTGGCAAGACATCTGCTGGGCGATGACGAGCGGGCAATGGACGTTACCCAGGAGGTCTTTGTCAAAGCCTGGCAAGGACTGCCCCGCTTGCGGGAGGCCGATGCCTTGCCCTCGTGGTTGCGCATCATCACGACGAACATTGTGCGTGACCACGGACGGCGCCGGAAGCCGGAAGTGACCATGACTGACCAGGAGAGCGAGGAAAGCCCTCGCGTGGAGGTGGCGGACGGCTCCTGTCCGGTGGCCGATAGCCTGATCCAGGAGGAGATCCGTCGCGTGGTGCGGGAGGCGGTGGTGCGACTTCCGGAGCCGCAGCGGATCGTGATCATCATGCACCATTTCGAGGATCGTCCCGTGGCGGAAATCGCGGCCGAGCTTCGACTGCCGCTGGGTACAGTTCTGTCGCGCCTGGCGCGCGGCCGCGAGGCTCTGCGGAGGCGTCTGGCCCCCCACCTCGAGACTACAGGGTGACTACCATGCGCTGTGCTACGCGTCGCAAACTGGCGGACTATGAGGTGGGCCTGTTGTCTGCCGCGGAGACGGAGAGTGTGGCCCGACACCTTGAGCGGTGTGCCGGCTGCCGGCAAGAGCTGGCGGCCCTGCGCCGGACGCAGGCGCTGCTGACGGCGGCCCCGCAGTCCGACCCCCCCGAGGACCTCTGGCCGGCCATCCGTGTTGCGCTCGCCAGTCATCGTCCACAGAGACGGGGACTGACCCCCGCCTGGACCCCTGCCGTGGCTGTTGCTCTGGCGCTGGTGCTGGTCATCGGGGCCTTGTGGCTGGTGCCCTCTCTCCAGCACCAGGCGCTGCCCCTGGCCCCTGTCGGGGATGGAGATACGGTGGCTGAGGTACAACTGGCGGCTGCCTGGAATGCGCCCCTGGCGGACCAGGCGGCCCTCGGGCTGGCTATGCTGGCCACAATGGATGAAGATTGGCCGCTGGAGGCCGTAGACTGACCGTGGTGCCCCGGACTGCCCGTGCCGCTCTGCTGCTTGCGCTCGCGCTCCTATCGGGTTGCGGGCGTCCCTTGACGCCGCGGCAGGCCGCCGACCTGTTCGCCCGTGTGCACCGGGCATCGGTCGCCCAGGTGCTCAGGGGGCGCTTCACCACCCAAGTGCGGGTGAAGGACCAGGTGCTGAGGGCCGAGGCCCGGGTCCATCGGGGTGCCAACCGGTCGGTCACCGAGTACCTGTCGGGCCGGTACCAGGGCTGGCGGGTCGTCGAGCAGGACGGCCTCGTATGGAGAGTGGACCCGCAAGGCAAGCCCCGTCCGGGGCAGGGCCTGACGGACGCTCATGCGCCACTTCGGGGTCGGGATGTCCTGAGACTGCGGGTGCTGCGAAGCCCCGGTCGCCGCCAGGTTGCCGGTCGGTCTACCGAACGCTACACCATCCGGATACCCGGCCGCACGCGCGCTCGAGCGGTACTTGACGTGGACACTGCCACCGGCTTCCCCCTCTCCTCGCTGCGTTACGATGCCCGAGGCCAGCTTGTCTCCCGTACCGTCTTCAGCGAGGTGAGCTTCGGAGGGGAGCCGCCACCGAAGGTGACAGTACCCGAGGTCGCGCAAGCCCAGGTCGCGGGCATGCGCGGATTGCGGGCCAAGCCCGCCAGCGCTGAGGAACTGGAACGCGCCCTTGGTGGCGAACTGCTCCGACCCACCGCCTTGCCCACAGGCTTCAGCCCCACCGGCAGCTATCTACGGCAGACGCCCCGCGGTCCTATCGCCGAGCTTCGCTACTCCGACGGTCTGCGGGTCATGGTCCTGCTGCAGATGCGGGTCAAGGCGCCATCGGGGCAGCCTTCGTGGCGGCCGCCAGGTCCCGCGGCCGGTGCCCTGAAGCCTGGTGACGACAACAGACCATGGCGCAAGTGGATCAGGCCCGGGGCCCCAAAGGCAGACGAACCGAGCTCCGGGCTGAGGCAGGCACTGCGCAGTCGGCTTCGCGGGCACGCCGTCCGGGAGCGCAGGGACGACCGGCTTCTCATTGTGGCTGGCGACCTCGAGCCGGCGGAGCTGCAACGCGTGCTTGACAGCATCCCCGCCTCTGGGCCAGCGACCCCAGGGCCAACTCGTCCGCAGTGAGGACCGGACTCAGGGAGCCAACGCGGGCGGCGGAGGGGGACTGCGCCAGTCGGGGGGCGATGGCGCCGGGGCAACGGCCGTGGGGGGCTGCCCGGCGAGGCCCGGCTGCTCTCTCACGGTGTCGCGCGGATCGCGGCGTTGGCCCTCAACGGGCCTCACCAGCACCTCGTACTCGACGCCGTTCTCATCACTGATGGTCAGCACGCCCCCCGTCATGCTCTTCAGCACGGCTTCCCGCTGTGAGCCGCGGGTGGCATCACCGGACCGGCGGCCGGGCCACCGGAGCGTGCGAGGGGCGGCAAGCAGGACGGCGAGGGCCACGGCGGCGAGTACGGCAAACGCTGGCAGGAGTCGCAGGAGGCGTCGGCGGGCACTGACGCGCTGCAGGACTTGACGGCCATGGATCGAGTAGCCGAGCTCGGGATGGTGATAGTGGCGCCGGCGCACTTTGGTCCACTGCACTCCGCTCAGCCCCCATTGCGCTAGCGGCGACGTGTAGCCGGTGTCGCCAGGACGTGAGAGCGCGCGACCTCAACTACACGCACCGTCATTGGCAGCTCCGTGGTCGGTGTCGAGTCTGGCACCTCCACGACCAGGCCCCCCTCCCACAGCACCACCAGACCCTCTCCAGCGTCGGGTATCACCTGGTCCGGCCTGAGCGTCAGCTTCTGCCCCTTGCGCAGCCCCAGGTGGGCCTTTCGGAGGGTCTTCTCGTCGCCTACGACGATGTCAAAGTCCTCGGGATGCATGGCCTCTTCGGCCCGGATAAACAGCGCCTTGCCGAGCCGCTGCTCCGTCTCCGCCGCCAGAGCGCCACCGGGCCCGATGAGCTGCAAGGCCACGTGAGTCTGGACTCTGACGTGCAGGGCATCGCCGGCCGCGTCCTGAGCCGTCTGCCGCAGTGCCTCCAGCACCCTCAGGGCCATGGTCTCGGGTGAGAGAATGCGGCCGGTGCCATTGCAGCACGGACAGGCGACCTGAAGCTGCTTGGCCAGGCTCTGGCCGGTCCGTTTGCGGGTCATCTCCACCAGGCCCAAGCGCGTGAGATGCATGATCCGCGTCTTCATCCGGTCCCGTTCCAGAGCCGTCTTCAGGGCCGCCATGACCTGTCGGCGGTGCTTGGGGTTGTCCATGTCAATGAAATCAATGACGATAATGCCGCCGATGTCGCGCAGCCGAAGTTGGCGGGCGATCTCGTTGGCGGCTTCCAGATTGGTGCGCAGGACCGTCTCTTCCAGGCGTCTGGTGGAGGTGAACTTGCCGGTGTTGACGTCAATGGCGGTGAGGGCCTCGGTGCTGTCTATGCCGATGTAGCCCCCTTTGGGCAGCCAGACCTTGCGGCGCAGAGCACGCTCGATTTCCTGTTCGATGCCGTAGTGCGAGAAGATGGGCTCCTTCTCGCGGTAAAGCTTCACGCGCTCACGTAACTCGGGCGCCAGGGAGTTCAGCAGGTTGAGGACCTTGTCATAGGTGACCTTGTCATCCACGACAAAGCTGTTCACGTTCGGGTCGAAGACATCACGCAGGACCTCAAAAACGATGGTCAGGTCCTCGTAGATCAGGGCGGGGGCCTTCTCCTGCTTGGCTCGCTGCTGAATGGAGCGCCAGAGCTTCATCAGGAAGCGCACATCGGCGTCGAAGTCCTTCTTCTCAGCCCCCTCGGCGCGAGTGCGAACGATCATGCCGAAGCCCTCGGGCTTGCTCTTGAGGGCCAGTTCGCGCAACCGGGCGCGCTCTTCCTCGTCCTCCAGCTTCTTGGAGACACCCACCTTGCCCCGGCCGTCGGCCATCAGCACCAGGTTGCGGCTGGGCAGCGAGATGCGCCGTGTGGCCCGCGCCCCCTTGGCATCCACAGGCCCCTTGGTGACCTGCACCAGGAACTCATCGCCGGGCTTTACGACCTCATTGATGGGGGGAAAGGATTCCATCTTGCGGCGCATCTGGGCCCGGGAGGGCTCGGTCACCAGAGCGTCGGAGACGTGGAGAAAGACATTGCGGTCAATACCACAGTCCACGAAGGCGGCATCGAGGCCGGGCACCACGTTCTCGACCCGACCCAGGTAGATGTTGCCCACGACGCGTGACTCGCCCTCCAGGAGGAGTTCGGCGAGTTGGCCGTCCTCCAGGATAGCGACACGCTGCCGGGGGCCATTGACATTGACAATGATGTCAGTTCCCATCCGGGCAAAACCTCTTCTCAGCGGGCCTCACGCAGTTGGCGCCTGTGCCCTGGGCGCTGCATCTGCCCGCCCGTGCGAGACGCTCAGCCGGTCCGCAGATGGCCGCAGCCGCGAGTGCACCGCTTTGCGATGGCTCGCCTGTCTGACCTGACGAGTGTCTCTAGTCGGCAAACTGGCGGCCGACCTCGCCTCGCATCCACAATGCGGTGCGGGTCAGGTCTTGCGTGGTAGCGGCGACTCCCAGTTCCGCGCTCAGCAGTTCAAGGACTTCCTCGGGTTTGGCCAGGTTGTCCTCGGCCAAGCCGAGGCGCATTCGCAGCAGGCCTCCTGGCTCCACCCGCAGATCACCTACCCGCGGTCGCAGGTCCAGCTCCAGTTCGCGGCTCTTGGTGACCCGGTGGACGGGCCATTGAGTCCGCGCCAGCAAGCCCTCGACCGCCGCCTGCAGGTGAGCGTCGGTCACGCCCCGATACCGTACCCGGTAGTCCGCTGCCACGAGGTCGGCGAAGGGCGAACGCTTGTCCCTGGGCAGGACCTGCGCGGCAACGACCATCAAGTCCGGAGGCAGTTGGCGCGCCAGAGCCTTCAGAACTGCCTGTGGCGCCCACTCTGAGGCCAACTCGATGGCACATAGTTCGGCCTCACCCGCCACACCGACGGGCAGGGGGCTGGCAAAGCTGATCAGTGCGTGGGGCGAGAACCCCTGCGAGTATGCGACAGGCAGCTTGGCTCGCCGCACCGCCCGGTCAAAGGCTCGCGCCACATCCAGGTGGCCCAGGAAGGCCAGAAGCCCGGTCTTGCGGTAGGTGACGCGGGCATACAGACGGGGTTTCTGCACTTCAGCGCCCCCCGGAGGGGCAGGCAGCACCCAGCGCCCGCACGCCGCAGTCGGTGCAGCCACTCAGTCGGCAGTCACCCGTCAACTCACCCGCCAGGGCGCGCTGCCACTCGGCCCACAGGTAGGCCTTGCTGATCCCGCTGTCAATGTGGTCCCAGGGCAACGGCCGATCCGGCGGCCACTCGCGATTGACCTCACTGGCAAGGTCCACACCGGCTGCGGCAGCAGCGTTTTCCCACCGTGACAGGTCGAAGCGGTCATCCCAGGACTCAAACCGCCCCCCCGCACGGTACACCGCCTCCGTCAGCTCCGCCGCCTCTCGGCCGGCGCGCGCCAGGTAGCTCTCCACCAGCGCCTGCTCAGCACTGTGGCAGCTCAACCTGACCTGCTTGAGACGGGCGAACCGCTCACGCAGGAGTTGCTGACGCTGCAGCACCTCCGCCACTGGCAGTTGCGGGGCCCACTGGAAGGGCGTGTGCGGCTTCGGGATGAAAACCGCAACACTCACATTGAGGGCCAGGCGTCCACGGCTGGGCCCCAGCGTCTCGCGGCCCACTTCAAGTACCTTCGCTACCAGGTCCCCGATTGCCAATACGTCGTCATCGGTCTCCCCCGGCAGACCGATCATGAAGTACAGCTTCAGGCGGTGCCAGCCAGCCTTGAAGGCGGCCTCAGACGCTGCCAGCAGGTCGGCTTCGGTCACGTTCTTGTTGATGATATCGCGCAGCCTCTGTGAGCCGGCTTCGGGAGCAAAGGTCAGGCCCGTCTTGCGGACCTGCTGAATCCGGTCGGCCAGTTCCACGCTGAAGGTGTCGGTGCGCAGGGAGGGCAGCCCCAGGCCGACGCGACGCTCGGCCAACTGCTCGTGGAGCCGATCCACCAGGGTCAGGACTTCACTGTAGTCCGGGCAGTTCAGCGAGACCAGTGAGAGCTCATCATAGCCCGTGTTGTCAATGAGTGCCGCCGCTGCGTCCACCAGCGTCTGCACCGACCGCTCGCGCACCGGACGGTAGATCATCCCGGCCTGGCAGAAGCGACAGCCTCGTGTGCACCCACGACTGATCTCGATCTGGCCCCGGTCGTGGGTTACCTGGCAGTAAGGGACAACAGGCCGTGTTGGTGGTGGTACTGCCTCCAGGCTCGGCAGAACCCGCCGGCGAACCGGGCGTTCCGTACCCAGCGCCGGGACGTACACTCCCTCTACCTCGGCCAACCGGGCCAACAAGTCGGCACGCTGTTCAGCGCCGCGCTGGCCGGTGCGCCCCCAGTTGCCGCCGACATAGAGGTCGAGGACCTCTTGGATGACCTCCTCGCCTTCCCCAACCACGAAGCAGTCAAAGAACGGCGCCAGGGGCTCGGGGTTGTACACACAGGGCCCGCCACCAATGACCAGCGGTTCCGCTGGTCTCCGAACCGCGCTACGGAGCGTGACACCGGCCAGGTCCAGGAGGGACAGGACGGTCGTGTAGTTCAGCTCGTGCTGCAGGGTGATGCCAACAAAGTCCAGTTCCCGCAGTGGTGTCTGGGTCTCCAGGGTCGCCAGGGGTAGCCCCTCCTGGCGCATCAGGGCAACGGCATCGTCCCAGGGATGGTAGGCCCGTTCGCAGAAGGTGTCCGGGCGCTCGTTCATGGTCGCATAGAGGATATGCGAACCGAGGTGCGACATCCCTATCTCATAGATGTCCGGATAGCAGAGAGCGAACCTGACTCGCACCGTGGACGGGTCTTTGCGGCTGCTGTTATGCTCTTGACCGAGGTAACGGGCCGGGGTAACGACTCGGCGCAGGAATGCTGTTGTACGCTGGCCCAAAGGGCACACCTCACGTCCGCTCACACCGGGATGCCATGTGTGCTGCGATCGTTCTCAGGATATTGTATTACGGAGGAGGGTGTCAAGACGCCACCGGTAGGCCCGAAGAGGTCACTGGCTGGTACCGGCTGTCGCGGCTTGACCGCCCCAACAGGGTGGTTTACAATGGCCCTATCGTGTTACCGCCTCCTCCTTCTCAGGGTGCCTCTTCTCGCTTGCCGGCGTGGCTGCGCGTGAAGACCGGAAAGGCCCGGCTGTGCGCCGGGACGAAGCAACTGGTGGCCGAACACGGCCTGCAGACGGTCTGCGAAAACGCGCGATGCCCCAACATCGGTGAGTGCTACTCGTCTCACACGGCCACCTTTCTTATCATGGGGCGCACCTGCACCCGCAACTGCCGTTTCTGCGCTGTCCAACACGGAACTCCATCGCCTCTCGACCCGGGGGAACCGGAGCGTCTTGCGGCGGCCGCCAAGGAGCTGGGCCTCGATTACGCCGTGGTCACCTCGGTCACTCGCGACGACCTGCCGGATGGCGGAGCGGCGCATTTCGCGGCCACGATCCGGGCCCTCCATCGGTTGGGTGACATGGAAGTGGAGGTGCTGGTGCCTGACTTCGGCGGCCTGACTCCGGCGTTGCACGAGGTCCTCGATGCCGGTCCGGCGGTGATAAACCACAACCTGGAGACTGTGCGCCGACTGTCCCCGATGATCCGGCCCCAGGCCGACTACGAGCGGTCACTGCAAGTGCTCCGCGAGGCAGCCGCCCATGCGCCCCAGGTGATACGCAAGTCCGGGCTCATGGCAGGACTGGGTGAGAGTGACGGGGAAATCTACGAGGCCATGGTGGACCTGCAGCAGGCGGGGTGCCAGATTCTGACCATCGGGCAGTACCTGCAGCCATCGCGGAACCACTGGCCTGTTGACCGCTACGTAACCCCGGAACGCTTCACCGAATACGCGCGGTGGGGTGAGAGCCTGGGTATCGCCGCGGTGGTGGCTGGCCCCTTCGTTCGCAGCAGCTACCGCGCCGCCGAAACGGCACGGTCTCTTCGCAGCCGTCCCCGGTGACAGGCTGCCTGCTCCACCTTAGGCGTCCCCCCATACTGCCATGCTAGGCCGGCCGCTGCGACATCTCACTCACTTCCTCCTGGCCACCGCTGTGGTCCTCGTTCCCGCTCTGGTGGTGGCCGGCAGTATGCGCTGGTTGGCGCAGCGTGGGCAGGAAATGCTGGCCCGCCAGTTGGCCGACACCTTTGGGCGGGAGGTGGTGGTGGGGCCAGTCCGAGGCAATCTGGTCACCGGAGCCGTGGTTGAGGGTGCGGCCCTGGCGGCCCGCAACGAGCTCAAGGATGGGGCTGTTCTGGCCGCCGACCGCATCACGGCCCGCTACGATCTGCGGAGCGTGGTCCGGCGGGGGGTGGGTGTTCCGGCCGCCATCAGCGAGGTGATCATCGAGCGGCCCAGGCTCCTCGTCGTCCAGGACAGTGCGGGTCGTCTGAACCTGCAGGACATCATCCCCAGGGTCAGGCCAGCGCCCCTGGAGAAGCGCTTCCGTGGCAAGGTTCACATCAGGGACGGCACCCTGGTGTTCCGCAGTCAGGCGCCTTTCGTGCGTCGGGGTGGCCTGGACGTGACCCTGGCCGGCATCAACGGCACCCTTGACCTGGGGCGTCCACCAGAGGTCCGGGGGGCGCTCAAAGCGCGCTGTGTGTCCTCTCAAGCCGGGGAGGTCGAGGTTCAGCTTACAGTGGACCCGGCGTCCGGGCTGCTGGCGCTGCGTGCCTCGTTGGACGACGTGGACCTGGCGTGGGCAGCCCGCACCTTCGCCCCGGGCGACGAGCTCCGCATCCTGGGCGGTCGGGGGCAGCTCAAAGGGCACGTCTTCGTGCTGCCTGGCGAGGCCCGGCCCGAAGTTGACTTCGGCGTGCATGCGACTGTGCACCGGTTGGCGGCGCGCGCTGCCGCAGTCGGGCAGAGTCCGGTCGGCTTCTCAGGCTTGGTGTGGGTCGGGACCGAGGGGGTGAAGATCGAGCAGGGCGTGGTGGACTGGGCCGGGAGTTTGTGGGACATCGCGGGCACCGTGAGCCACTACGCGGCTCCGGTGGTGGACCTGACCGTCGCCTGCGACCGTGTGCCTGCGACCCGTCTGCTCCCTATGCTCCCACAGTCATTGCGCCGGGACTGGGAACTGGTGCGAGCCGGGCCGATCAGCCTGGATGCCACAATCATCGGCCCGGCGTCGGACCCGGACATCAAAGCCCGGGCCAGAGTGGCTGGTGGACTGCGGGCCCGCCTGGATCCCTGGGGCGAATTCCAGCTCAAGGCTGCCGATGTACGGGCCATGGTGGTCGGTCTGAAAAAGCCGGCCGTGGTGGCGGACGCGGAACTGACGGGCCTGCAGGCGCCAGGACTGAGGCTTACCACCGACTCCGAGACGGTCGGCTGGCCCCGGGCGGTGAGCATCGCCGGGGGCCGGGCCAGTCGCGTGCACGCCGAATGGGCAGGACAGACGCCCGCCGTCAAGGCGCGTCTGCACGTGCCCGCGATAAGAGCAGATGCGCTGGAGATTGACGAACTGACCGCCGATGTCCGCCTGGACCGCGGCATCGTCCAGGTGCCGGCTCTTACCGCCCGGACTCTGGGCGGGGAGCTTCGCGCCGAGGGTAGCCTCTGGCTACAGGGCAAGAACCCCTTCGCCACGGCCAGGGGTAGCTTGCGGGGGGCGGACCTGGGGCGCCTCCACCAGCTCCCCCTGGACTTGCGCACCGAGATCGGCGGCAGCGCCAACGCCGAGTTTCGGGCCCAGTACGCGGCGGGCCGGGTGGCGCTCAACGCTGACCTGACGGCCGCCGATGTGCAGGTGGACAAAGCCCGGTTGGCGCTGGTTACTGGCAAGGTGGGGGCGACATTCGGCAAGGACACCGACGCGGTTGGCCAACTAACGGTGCAAGGCGGCACCTACGAGGAGTTGCAGGCGGCAGAGGGCGAGCTCTTGGCCTCGCTCCGTGGTTCCCGGCTTGATGTGGCTGGAGGCTTCCTGCGCGCTGATCCAGGCACCCTCTGGGTCAAAGGCACCGCCGACCTGGACACGCATCACCTCGATGCACAGGTGCGGCTCGCCGAGGTGGATGTGCGGGAGGTGTCTCGATGGCTGGGACAGGAGGGGCTGGGCGGGGTCGCCTACTTCTCAGGCAAAGTGCAGGGCGACTGGGACGACCCGGTAGCCCGGGGCGCTCTCGTAGTCTTTGAGCCCTCCTATCAGGACTACGTATGGAGCGGGCTGACTGGCGACCTGTCCTACCAGGGTGACCTTCTCCGCGCCGACAAGCTTTACGCGAACCTGGGCCCGGCCGTGCTCCGGGCGAGCGGCACCATTGACGGGCTTCGGGAACAGGGCAACGAGGCCCGGATCGCGGGGAGTGTCGAGGCTGCCGGTGTGCACCTGGAGAGACTGGGGCGGTTCCTGGGGAAGGACTGGCCGGTGTCGGGTCTGGGGACGGTCGAGGCTCTGGTCTCGGGGACAGTGGGCAGACCCGAGGCCCGGGGCAGGCTGCAACTGGCCCATGTCCAGTACGAGCAGATGCACGCTGACGGTGCTGAGCTCACCTTCCGCGTGGACCCCGAGCAGCTCGTCGTCAGCGCAGGGACGGTCCAGGCCCTCGGGGCTGACGTCCAGGTTCGGGGCAACCTGCAGTTCACTGAACCGGCGCAGTTGCAGGCATTCCTGACCGCGGAGCGGGTGAACCTGGGTGCTCTCCCTGTCCTGCTGGACCTGGATCTGCCTCTGCGCGGGACAGTCTCGATCGAAAGTGCCACAGTGCGTGGCCCCGTGGATAGTCTGACGGGCACTGGCCGGTTGCTTGCGTCAGAGATTGCCGTTGCCGATGAGTCGGTCCGCGACCTCGACGCGCGCCTTTCCCTGGCCGACGGCGTACTCCGACTGGATAGTACCAGGCTCAGTGCCGCTGGTGGCACAGTTGAGCTGGAGGGAAGCTACACCTTTGGTAACGAGAGCTCGGCTCTGGCCGGCAGCGCGGCTGTGCACGAGGTCGGCATCTCGCCGCTGCTGCGCCTGGCCGTGCCCCTGGTTCAGGCCCTGGAGGATCGCGGTGAGGGCCTCCGGACCGGGACAGCGCGGCAACTGCGCCGCTGGTCTCTGCGGCTCAATGGGGCGCTCGACGGGACTGTGCAGGTCTCCGGACCGGCTCGCCAGCCGGAAGTTCGGGCTGAACTCCGGACGTCCTCCGCCCAGCTTGATGGCAAGGATCTGCCGAGCATCGAGGGCAGGGCAACCTTGGCCGGGCGCAAGCTCCGCGATGTCTCGGTGGCCATGAGCCAGGATCAGGCCCTGCTGACCGCTGAGGGCGAGGCTGACCTGGACGGACCGGTAGCCTTCACGGTGGAAGGGTCCGGCATCAGCATGGCTCAGTTGCGACCGTGGCTGCCCCGCGACGTCGGCCTGGGCGGCACCCTGGGGTTCACGGTGGTGGTGTCTGGTTCCGCGCGTCAGCCTGAGGCGGTGGCCTCCCTGGACATCGTGGATCCGAGCCTCTCCGGAGTGCGGTTTGACGTCCTCACGGTGCCTATCGCGACGCTCGCGGAAGGCGCGATAGGTATTGATACCCTGGTGCTGAAACGCGGCGAGCAACAGGTTGTGCTGAACGGCCAACTGCCGTTCTCCTGGGAGACGGAGACCGTGGATGCTGAGGGTGTTGCGCACCGCGGCCCAGGGATGCCGCTGCAGGGCAAGCTGGCGCTGGGCGCCAAGATCGAGCAGACTTCGCTTAAGGTGCTTCCGGGGATTATCGCCGAGTACATGGCAAATCGCGGCGGGCGGAGATCCGCCTCCAGCCAATCCCTCGACTGGAGCAAGCTGGAAGCGGAAGGGACCCTGGACAGCTCGGTTGATATTGCCGGCACCATGGCCGACAAGGAGGTTCGTGGCTTCGCGCGCATCACCGATGGCGCCTTTCGACTGCCGGGGTGGCGCACGGCTATCCGCCCGGTCAATGTGGACGTCCAGTTCACTCGCCTCGGCGACGAGAATCGGGTTACCGTGAAGCGACTGGATGCCGGGTATCAGGACCTCCGTGCTGCGCTGACCGGCCAGGTCATCGTGCCCCCGGCCCTCCAGCAGCCCGATGGGACGGTCGTCCGTGGCAGCAGCGGGCTGGGACGTCCCCTGCGAAACACCTATGACCTCGCTCTTCAGCTCAACGCACCCCAGCAGATGCTGCCGGGCGGCACGACGTTTCGCGATCTGGGCGGAAGCCTGGTGCTCAAGACCACTGCGCCAGAGCTGCATCGGCTGGAGATACGGGACCTGTCTGCACAACTGGGAAAGGGTGCGGTCCGGCTGGGCGGTCAGATGGATGTCCGGACCCTGGCCTTGCCTGACCTGGCCAAGAACAGCTACGACCTGCGTCTCACGATGGACCGGGCCCGCCTGCAGCAGACCCGGCTACTGGACACGGAGGCCGATGGCTGGGTGGAACTGGTCAGTCCAGCGCCCGGACAGATGGCGCTGCGGGGGCGGCTGAGCGTGCATGACGGGGTGTTCGGGTTGCCGCCCGGCGATACCGGCAGTCCCGCCAACCTGATGGGTGCTTCGGGAAACTGGCCGGCTATCGGTCTTGACCTGCAGGTGGCGCTCGGTGACCGCATCACGGTGCGTGGCGCTGGTATGACTGTCCCGCTGGAGCGCACTCCGACGGCGGCGGTCCTGACGGGCACTCCACAGGAGCCGCGACTGCGCGGTGGGGTCACTGCCCGGCGCGGCGGAGCCTCGCTGCCGGTGGGACGTCTGACCATCGAGGAACTGACTGTTGACTACTCGTTGGCGCCGAGCCCGGGCAGTACCCGGATACCACGCGCCCTGGAGTTGCGTCAGACCGTGCGCGGGCGCGCCTCGACAACCGTCACCAGGGGAGCCGCTGGCTTGGCCCAGCAAGGCGGCCAGGTGCGGATTGTGATGGACATCAGCGGTGCCCTGCCTGATCTGGTCATCAACGCCACGTCTGAGCCCCCGCTGAGTAACGAGCAGATCCTGTCTCTTCTGGCGGGTGCGGGCCTCTCTCCCGGCGGGGCCTTGGGCCTGCAGCCTGACAACGCCCAGGCATTGCTGTCGGAGCGCGTTGTGGAGACCATGGCTGCGGCCCTGCGGGCGCAGGTGTTCGCCCCGCTGGAAGAGGAACTGCAGCGCCTGCTCGGATTGTCGCAGCTTGGTATCACCTTCGCCTATGACCAGCCCGTCTCGGTGCAGGTCGGCAAGTATCTGGTGGAGAACCTCCTGGTGACATACCGGCACACGTTCGCCGATGCCCCAAGCGGCTATGAGATGGAGCTCTCCTACCGCCTGCCCAGCGGCCTTTCCGTCAACCTGTACCAGAGGGAGGACGGCGATAGCCGCTTTGAGATAGGGTATCGGCGTTCGTTCTAGGATGGCAACGGCCGACCGCGGAACCGCACGGACCTCGACCTGTCTAAGGCGTTATCGGGTATGGAGCCGTCGCCGCGCGTCACGGACTTCACGGCCACTTGCGGAGACGACACTTACCGGTGAACGCTGACGGCTTCGGCTCTGATTTCGCGCAGATCGTCAGAGAGAACTACCAGCGGGTCTACAACGTTATCTACCGGCTGATTGACGACCGTGAGGAGGCCGCAGACCTAACCCAGGACACGTTTGTCAACGCCTGCCGGGCGTACGGCAATTTCCGACACGAATCCCAGGTCTACACTTGGCTGTACCGGATAGCGATCAACCTGACCAAGAACCGACTGGAGCGTCGCGCCCGCCAGCAGAACGTGGAGGGGATCTCCATCGATGCTCCCGTTGACCGCGTGGAAGAGGAGGAGTTGTTCCGTCAGATCGAGGACAGCACCATGGAGCCGGAGCGAGTGGTGCACAACCTCGAACTGCGAGAGGTGCTGGTGGACGCGGTGTCGCGTCTACGGCCCGACTACAAGGAAGTGGTGGTCCTGAGAGACTATCAGGGCCTGACTTACGAGGAGATGGCCGAGGTACTGGGCTGCAGTGTGCAGGCCGTGAAGTCTCGGCTGTTCCGGGCGCGTACGGTGCTTCGTGAGCGTCTGGCACGATACCTGGACGAGATGGAATGAGCTCTCGCCTTGCGAAGGAGTAACTTCATGCGGTGTTGGCTGGCTCTGGGAGCGCTCCTGATCCTGACGGTCACAATGACGCGCAGCGGGCTGTGGGCCCAGGAAGAGGCGCCCCTCATCGAAGCAGTTGAGGTGCGGGACAACGACTACATTCCGCGCGAGGGCATCCTGGACGAAGTCAAGGACATCCTCAAGCCGGGGGAGGCCTTCACCGAGCAGCGCGCCAAGGCCGCACGCGATGCCTTGATGGCCATGGGTTACTTCGATGATGTGCAGATCACCACTGAGGCCACGGCCCAGGGCGTGAACGTTGTCATCACCGTTGTCGAGAAGCAGCGGGTTCAGCGCATCCTCTTTGTCGGCAATACGGTCGTGGACGACACCGCACTCACCGATGTCATTTTCACCCGTGTAGGACACGTGGTGGACGACCGTACCATACGCCGCGACACCCGTCGGATCGAGGAGTTCTACGCTGACCGCGGCTACATCGCCCATGTCTCCAAGGCGACGGTAGGCCAGTTCGGCGTGCTGACGTTCGTCATTGAAGAGGGCATCATCGAGGACGTGCTGATTGAGGGCCTCAAGCGCACCAAGGAAGAGGTGGTGCGCCGCGAGCTTACCATCAAGCCAGGGGCTCTGTTCGAGGAGAAGAAGATCGCCGAGGACATCCGGCGCGTGTTCAACCTGGGCATCTTCCAAAACGTCACGTCCGACGTGCGGATCGGGGTCAAGGACCCCCAGCGCGGGTACATTGTGGTGATCGTGGTCGAGGAGAAGCGAACGGGCTCGGCCTCGGTCGCCGCCGGCTACAGCAGCATTGACGATTTCGTCCTGACCCTGGCCGTCGCCGAGAACAACTTCCGGGGGCGTGGTGAGCGGGCCTCAGTGCAGATGGACCTGTTCGGCCGAACCAGTTTCGAGGTCAGTTACTTCCGCCCCTACATCGACAAGAGGGGCTCGTCGGTGTCAGTCCGCGTCTATGACACCGAGCGGACGCGTCAGTTCGTCGGGGGCACCGCCATCACCACGTCGAGTGACGATACGTTTGAGGAGCGGCGAAAGGGCTGGTCCCTGGCCTTCACCCGCCCCTTCGACAAAGTGACTCGCGGCACCATCCGTTTCCGCAGTGAGGACATTGCCAGCTCGGAATCCCGCGACCTGCGGCCCCTGGGACCCGGTATGCTCACCCAGTCGGTGGTGTCGGGCGCCATGCAGCCGTCGCAGGCCGGCACTACCACCGGCAACCTATCGGATCGCAACCCTGAGAGCCCTCCGGACAACCCGGATCTGTACCCGGATGTCCCCGAGCCTGGCGAGGTCCCGGGGCCGATCATCATCGCCGCCCCGTTGCATCCCTCCGGCACCCTGAACTCGATGACCTTCGGCTGGACCAAGGACACCCGGGACATTCTCGCCGACCCCACCCGTGGCAGCATGACCGCTGTGAACTGGGAGGAGGCCGGGGGGATATTTGGGGGCGAGGTGCGGTTCCGTAAGTTTTACGGTGAGTACCGCTACGTCAAGCAACTGGGTAACAAGCGGGATGTCATTGCCGCCAGGCTGATGGCCGGGACATCTTCGGGTGACGTGCCGCTCTACGAGTCGTACAGCGCCGGTGGCGGCAACACCTTGCGGGGCTACGAAGAGGACCGGTTCCGTGGTCTGGATATGCTGATCTTGCAGAGCGAGTTCCGGCGGCCGATCACCGACAGCCTCAAGGCGGTGCTTTTCGTGGACGTCGGTGACGCCTATGGCGGCACGTTCGCCACACCGGTCCCCGGCTTCACTATCCCGGCCGATGACCAGGACCTCAATCTGCATGTGGGCTACGGAGTGGGCCTGCGTGTGGAGACACCGGTGGGTCCCATCCGTCTCGACTTTGGCTGGGGTGAGTTCGGCAGTCAGACACATTTCAACTTCGGCCACACCTTCTAGTGACTGGACCAGCCAACAGGCGCATTGCTCTTGTCGGGCAACCTGCATGCCGCTGCCGGTTGGCAACTGGCCACTGGGGCACATAGGCAGTGGATCTCAGACCCTCGCTCTGCGATGACGCCAACTCGAGGGTCCATGCCTGACCTATCCCAGATCCTGCGAGTGGTCGCATGAAGCGCCGCGCGTCGCAGACAAGGAGACTGTAATGACTTCACGTCCCACCATCCTGCTGGTAGCCCTGGCCGTGCTGACGGCCCTCCCCCTCACCCTGGCCCATGCTCAGGCGCCGAAACTGGCGATCGTGGACATGGACATCATTAGCCAGCAGTACAAGGAGCTGGCAGACCAACAGACAGAGCTTCAGAAGTGGGTCACCGAGCGTCGGGCCTTCCTGGCTGCCATGCAGGACTTCATGTTCGTTTCCTCGGAGGAGTTCCAGGAGCTTGGTAGGCTCTATCAGACGCCGCAAGACCAATGGACCGAGGAACAGAAGAAGCGGGAGAGCGAGTTGCGCAAGATCGCTGAGGACAACGAGCGCAAGTTCCTCGATCTGCAGGCCAAGCCCTCACGCACGGCGGAGGAGCAGAACACCTACAGCACGCTGCGGGACACCTACCAGGCCCGTGACCGCGACCTGGCCGCGATCTCGCGGGCATTTGACGATGAACTGCGTGTGCGCCGGGGCGAGGTGGAGAACCGGCTCTCGGGCAACGTACGCGGAGTTATTGCGAAGGTCGGTCAGGAGCAGGGCCTGACAGCGGTGTTTGACAAGGCCATCACCTTCTACTTCTCGGCCGACGTGAAGGACATCACCGAGGACGTTCTCAAGGCGTTGAACGCCGGAGCCGCTGCTCCTGCGCCGGCGGCGGGAGGAGGCGGAGGTGAGGCCCCGGCACCTGCACCTACCCCCTAGCCAGCAGCCGTGCCGCCGATGGTACCGCTGGGGTCTGGGGCTAGTGGGTTGTCTTGTTCTGGGCGGCTGCGGCCTCGAGGATGGCCCAGCCGCCCCCGGCCGGGTCCGGCCGCGGGTGGGCTATGTCTTTGTGGCGCAGCTCATGTCTGAGCATCCGTTGTATGGCCAACTGCAGCGCCTGGAACAGGAGGCGATGGCGCTAGGACGGCCGGGCAGTGCCCCCGTGACGGCAACTCCATCATGGTCCCCGCTCGCCCCCCTGGTTTTCGCCGCACTTGACGGGCCGAGTCTACCGCTGCAGCAGTTCGCGCAACGGCGCACCGACTGGGACCTGGGGCCGTCGTTGCTGCCGCCACCCGCGACGTCCTATCTGGCGCCCGACCTGCTGGCTGAGCTGAACTGGACACGACGCCGTCTCAACCGTGAGACGCAGCAACTGCTGGCCGAGTCACGATCACGGGAGGAACTGGCACTGAGCCGCCAGCGCGCTCAAGCCATACGCGACCGTCAGGAGCAGTACAACAACGCCGCCCTGGATCTGGGGCTCAGCGACGATGAGGCCCAGGCTGCCGCGGCTGAGCGGCGGTTGGCGCTGCAGGAGGAAGTCGAGTTGCTGATGGCAGCCGAACGCGTCGCGGCGGAGGAGCGTTTGCGCCAGTTCAGACAGCGGCAGGAGCAACGAGCGGCGGAGGAACTGCAGGGCGCGCAGCGCGAGGTCTGGGCCAGACAGCAAGAGAGATCGCAAGTTAGCGTAAGAAGTGGAAGCGAAATCCGATCTGGCATGTCTAAAGCTATGGAGCCACCAGAGCCTCTATACTTCGACGGGCCTCTGCTTTGGGACAGTGGCCTGTCCGCAGACATGACAGAGCGACGTGGCAAGGCGCGGGAGGCAGGGCTATTGGCGGCGCGTCGTGACAACCAGGCCCGGCGTATGCTGCGAGAGCGCGAGATGCTGAGTCGCCGGCTGTACCAAAGCACGCGAGCTGCGGTGTCCGGTCTGGCAGCGATGCAGGGGTGGGTGGTCACGTATCCGCCGCTGCAGCCGCGCGAGGGCGAGGACCTGACCGAAAGCATTCGGCCCTTGCTGCGGGCTCTGTACGCCAATCCATGAAGCAGGTGCCAGGAAGTGACAGCATCGGGAATTCCTTTGTCGCGCATTGCCTCCCTGGTGGAGGGCAGCCTCGAGGGTGAAGAGGTCACCATCACTGGTGTCAACACCGTTGACAGTGCGCGGGAGGGAGACATCGTCTTTGTGGAGGGCCCGGAGCTGCTGCCCCTGGGCGAGGCTTCGCCGGCGGCAGCGCTCATCGTTCCACCTGTGGCCCGCACACGCGCCAAGCCCATCATTGTCACTGAGGACCCGCGCTTGGCCTTCAGCAAGGTGCTGGCGCTTTTTGCGCCCCAGCGGAGCCTGCCCCAGGGGATTCACCCCACAGCGGTGGTGGGCGCCAACGCCCGCGTCGCGCCGGGAGCCAGCATCGGCGCCCATGCCTACGTCGGAGAGAACGCGACCATCGAGGAGGGCGCCATCATTCACCCTCTGGCCTACGTGGGCCAGGACGCGATAGTTGGCGCGAATACCGAGATCCATCCCCAGGTGTATATCGGAGATCGGGTTGTCATCGGTCGCGGCTGCACCATCCATCCGGGAGCGGTGATTGGCTCTGACGGCTTCGGCTACCACTTCGAGAGCGGACGTCACCGCAAGATCCCGCAGATCGGTACCGTTATCATCGAAGACGACGTCACGGTGGGGGCCAACTCGACCATTGACCGGGCCACAATCGCGGCAACCATTGTGGGCGCCGGCACCCGAATCGACGACAACGTCCACATCGCGCACAACTGCGTGATCGGGCGCCATTGTCTGTTCGCCGGACAGGTGGGCATTGCGGGCAGCACTCACATCGGCGACTATGTGGTCATGGGGGGGCAGGTGGGTGTCAACGACCACATCAGCATCTGCAGCAACGTGATGGTGGGCGCCCAGGCGGGGATCTTCTCCGACATCACCGAGCCGGGCACCTACTCCGGGTACCCCGCCAAGCCGCACACGGGCCAGCTTCGGGTGCTGGCCGCCCAACAGAAGCTGCCCGAGCTATTGAAGCGTATCAAGGAGCTCGAGGATCGCCTCGCGCAACTGGAGGGGCGAACCTAGGCGGAGGACTCGGCGTCGATAGGGCGAATGTCCTGGTGCAGCCCCCGCGGGCTGCACCTTGTCTGTGTGCCCGGCAGCCGACTGTAGCAAACTATCCATCGCACCACGAGGCCCTGATGTCCCGACCTGTCTTCGTGTCTCTTCCACTACTGCTGCTGCTCACGGCCCCTGCCTTTGCCGCTCATTTCGTGACCTTCAGCACCCGCAGCGTCAGCGACGGCGTAGGCGTCTACGCCAACGGCACGCTGCTGTTGCGGACTCGAGGGTCTGTCCCCCACTCCTTCAAGCCCTCTGACGTTGCCCGCCGCTTGACCGAAGCCGCGCTCAACGGTCTGAAGCCGACCCAGGTTAGAGTAGCGACAGCCAATGGAACAGCCAAGCTGCTGGCCAACGGTACGGTCCTGCTGACGGTGGACAAGGCCACTGCTCTGGCAGCACGCAACACGCCGGCCGCCCTGGTGGAGACATGGGCCAGCGGTCTGCGACGGTTCCTGCAGACGCCCTATGTTGTGCTAGAGCCTTCCGACGATCTGCTGGTCCCGGTGGGTGAGCAGCGTCCCTTGCGGTACGGCGGTACGGCGACGGACGGGTTGGGCTTTACGAGCCTGGCTCCGGAGATAGCCGTTGTCTGTGATGACCGTGCCAAGCGCGTCGCGATGGTCAAAGCCCTGGGGAAAGGGACCACCGTCGTGTCCGCGGCACTACCCGGTGCCGAGCCTCTGCTGGTGACGGTGGAGGCCAAGTACCGTGCCGCCTATATCACGGAGCGGGCAGTGGCACAGGTCACGGCCCCTCCGCTGCCGCCCGACGATCTGCGACGGGTCCTGCGGAATGCCGCCCTGAACGCCGTCCAACCCGGACCTGAGGCTACCATCGAGCTTGGCGAGCCGCGGCCCAGGGGTAGCGCCTATGCCCTGGCCGTGCGGGCGACCGGACCGGAGCTGTTGCCCGCCAGTGGGGAGGTCATCGTCAACCTTGAGGCCACTCGGCCGCCAAACACCCAGACCCGCGAACTGCTCATTAGCAACCAGCCCGAGCGCATCACCACCCACGGCACACTCCTGCGAGAGCAGCTCCTGGGTACCAGCGCCACGCGCCTGTTGTGGCACCATGTCAATAGCTGCAGCACGGCGCTGCGCTACGTGGTGCGGGTGCTGAACCGCAGCTCCGAGCCGGCCCGCCTCCACGTCATTGACGCCATCACAGGTCCGGCCAGCGATGAGATCTTCGTCGGTCATACTGCCATGGTGAGATTCCTGCAGCTCTGGGGGCAAGGTGAGGGGTACTATCTCACTGTGCCTGGCGAGTGCATGCTGGACTTGTACGATGTGCGTCTGGCGCCCGGCCTGATTACCAGTGGCCTCATGTGTCTGACGCCCCAGGAGCCGCGTGACCTGCTGCTGGAGATCACCGCCGAGAACAGTTGGCCCCTCAGCGCTTACTTCGTGGCCCTGCCGCCCCAACTTGCCGTTGAGCCGCCACTGACGAACTACCGCTTCGAAGCCGAGAAGACGGTGTCGCTGACCCACGAAGCTGGCGGCCCCTGGACCTTCTACCATATTGGAAAGGATTACAGCGAGAACATCCGCGGGCAAAAACTGTTGGGCGACTATGGGGTATACTACCGGTTGGCTACAACTTTTCGCAATGCGACGACGGGGCGAGTGAAATGCGAAGTTGCGGTGCGCGCGAGTGGCGGTGTGGCGCGGGCGACTTTTCTCATTGATGGCCAGATCGTTGAGACTGGCCTGCTGCAGGGGGCGCGGGAGCAAGTGATCCACACTCTGTGGTTGGACCCGGGAGAGCAACGGGAGCTGCCGCTACGCACGATCCCCGAGTCGGGATCGAACTATCCGGTAACGCTGATCCTGCGCAGCAGTCGTCAGCCCGGCGCCACCGTGACGTCTTCTGACGGAGGCTGAGCGTGGAGTTTCAGTTGCGCGACAAGATCGACGGGCAGTACGTGGTCATCGAGAAGCACTACGGCGGCATGGCCGTGGTCTACGTCTGCCTGGATGAGTTCTCTCAGCGTCGTTTCGCCGTGAAGACCCTCAAGGAAGAGCTCCTGTCGGACCGCACCGCCACCAGCCGCTTTGCCGACGAAGCCCGCACCTGGATGAACCTGGGCCGCCACCCCAACATCGTGGAGGCCATCATCTACCGTGAGATCGAGGGGCAGCCGTTTCTCTTCCTGGAATACGTGGACGGTAGCGACCTGCAGGCCCTGGTGGACCAGGAGGGAGCTCTGTTTCCGCCTCAGGCCCTGGCTTTCTTCCAGCAGGGCTGCGCGGGGATGGCCTACGTGCACGGCGTGCCCCTGGGGCCCGGAGGACGCGGGGTTGTTCACCGCGACCTGAAACCAGCCAACATGATGCTGACACGCCAGGCGACGGTCAAGATCACAGACTTCGGCCTGGCCAAGGCCTTTGGCAGACCGACCTCGGAGCTCGATGTCGGCGTCGGCGTCGGCACCTATCTGTACATGCCGCCGGAGCAGCTTCTCGACGCTTCCTCCGCTGACCGGACCTCTGATGTCTACTCCTTCGGCGTGGCCATGTACGTGGTGCTGACCGGACGACCGCCTTTCCAGGCCCGCAATGCCAACCACATGATCCGCGCCATAATCAGCCAACAGCCTGTCTCGCCGTCACAGCTCATCCCCGGCTTCCCTCGGCCCCTGGAAGAGATCGTCATGCGCTGCGTGGCGAAGCAGCGAGAGGACCGCTATCAGAGCTTCGAGGAGCTGCAGGCTGCTTTGGCCGAGGTCCAGCAGGCAGTGGATGCGGCTTACGCCGAGGGCCCCCAGGCTCTCCAGTGTGCTGGCTGTGGTTACCGGACGCGCCATCGCTATGCCAGCTGCCCCATCTGCGCCAATGCTCTGGGCTCCCCGGGCTCGGCGACCAGAGCCCCTGCCAGCAGCGACACCGCCCCCGCGGCGGCACCTGCCTTGGACCCTACGACCGAGGAGGCGGTCGTGGCGGAGCTGATGGCCTCGGCAGAGAGCTGGCGCGCCCAGGGGGACTACCAGCGGGCCAGCAACCTCCTCCGCCAGGCACTGACCATTGTCCCCGGTCACGTGGAGGCGCGGCGGCTTCTGGACGAGACGATCCTTCAGTTGGCCCGCCACCGCCCCAAGGGACCGCAGAAGGCCTACAACTGGCCCGTCTCGCGCGGGAACGTAGCCCGCACGGGCTTCACCCCTGAGGTCCTGCCGCCCCCTCTGTCGCGGCGGTGGCAGATGCCGGTGGGTGACTGGATTCTGGCCTCTCCTGTGGTCTCCAATGGTCTGGTCTTCGTCGGTGGCCGCATGGACCGGCCGGCCCTGCAGGGCCACTTCGTCGCGGTACATGCCGCCTCCGGGCAGGTCATCTGGGAGTATGACACCTCCCATGAGATCCTGCAGTCGGCCTGTGTGCTGGGTGGGCAGACGGTCATCCTGGCGGCGCTCAATCGGCTCCATGCCTTCGATGCCCGCACCGGCCATCAGATCTGGGACATTGCCACCCACAGCACCATCACTTCCGACCCGATGGCCTGGCAGAATGCCATTTACTTCGGTACAGAAGATGGCAGCGTTCTGGCGGTGTCCGCGGATCGAGGCCAGCTCCTCTGGCGCTTTGGGGCCGAGATGGCCGTCTATTCGTCCCCCCTGGTGTGGGAAGAGCGTGTCTACGTGGGCTCCAATGACCACAAGCTCTACGCGCTTGACCAGCGCCGCGGCAAGCTTGTCTGGGAGTTCGTCGCTGCCAGCGACATCACGACCACTCCCGCCTTCCATCAGGGCCGTCTCTACGTCAGCGCGCGAGACAACCGGCTTTACTGCCTGGATGCTGCCTCCGGCCGCCGGGTCTGGGAGTTCGCCACTGACGGACCCTGCACGTCCTCCCCGGCTATCTGGCAGGATTCCGTTCTCATCGGCTCCCGCGACAGAAGAGTCTACGCGCTTGATGCGAGCACGGGCGCCTGCCGCTGGCACTATGAGGCCGGAGACTGGGTCGAGTCGTCGCCGGCCGTCTCCGGGCGCGCGGTCTATTTTGGCTGCCACAACGGCCATCTATACGCCCTAGAGGTCGAGACCGGGGTCCTGCTGTGGGAATATGAGATCGGCGCCGAGATCGCCTCATCGCCGGCCATCTCGGGCGGGCGCCTGTTTGTCGGCGCCAATGACGGAGCCCTGTACTGCTTCTCTGCCCGCCCCTGAACCTCAGTCCGCGGAGATGGGTACCATGAGCACCACGCTTGTCCGCTGGGCGACTCGCTGGGACCGCACTGCACTCATTGCCATGGTGCAGGCACTGGCGCAACAGCACGGGGTGGAGGCCAGCGAAGACACCATCGGCGCTGCCTTCGAGTTCGCCCTGGGCAACCCCGGCCGCGTTCGGTTTGCCGTGGCCCAGCGCGATGATCAGCTAGTGGGCACAGCTTCGCTGCATGAGGCTTATAGCACGTGGCGGGCAGCCCTGTACGGCACGATCGAGGACTTCTACGTGGTGCCAGAGATGCGGGGACAGGGGGTGGGAACCGAGTTGTTGACCCTCCTGGTGGAGGAAGCGCGCCGGCGCGGATATTGCCGGCTGCAACTGCAGGTCCAGGAAGACAATGACCGTGCCTGGCAGTTCTATGAGGCCCGCGGGTTCCGTTTCACGGGCTACCTCGTCTACGAACAGGACCTGGCCGACAATGACGGAGCGGCCGGCAGCGTCACCGGCCGCTCCTGAACCTGCGCCTCCCTACTCAGCCAGGGCCGCGTGGGTCTCCTTGAGTTGCTGGATGATGGGTATCTTCTGCGGGCACTTCTCCTCGCACTGGCCGCACTCGACACAAGCATCGGCTTGCAGCAGTCCTTCGCGGTTCTCCGGGCCCAGGTGAGCATACTGGTGTTTGGCGTGGGCGGTCAGTCCCCAGACCCGGTGCATGTTCATGGCCGCAAAGGCCTGAGGGATGCCCACATTCTGGGGGCAGGGCATGCAGTAACCGCACCCTGTGCAGTAGAGCTTCGCCAACTCCCGATTCCGCTCCAGTTGCTCCTGGATCGCCTCCAGCTCCGCCTCGCTCAGCGGCTGCTCGTTGGATGCAGTGGCCACGTTCTCAGTCACCTGCTCCTTGGTGCTCATGCCGGAGAAGGCAACCGTCACGTTGGGGTTGGCCAGGACAAAGCGCAGGGCCAGTTCCGGCACCCGACGCACACCCGGCACCAGGTTCTCCAGGTGTTCCGACGCCATGCCCAGTCTGCCCCCGCCCACCGGGCCCATGACCTCTACCCCCATCCCCAGTTCGTGAGCCCGAGCAATGGCCTCCTCATTTGCGCGGTCCAGCAAGTTGTACTGCAGGAGCATCCCCTCAAATAGCCCGGTCTCCACCAGCTTCATGACGTTCTCCGGGCTGTCGTGCACCGAGAAACAGATATGGCTGATGAGGCCCTGCTCCTTGGCCTTCAGCGCTTCCTTGTGCAGGCGAGGCTCGTAGTCCTTTGTGAACACATCCCAACTGAGGCTATGGACCACCTTGTAGAAATCAATGTGGTCTGTCTGCATGCGCTCAAGGCTCGTCTCGAGGCGCTTCCACCACCCCTCCGTGCTGTCGTCGCCCCAGAGGGGGTTCTTGGTGGCGATGTAGACCTTGTCGCGCTGCCCCGCGATTGCCCGCCCTACATAGATCTCGCTGCGGCCTTCACCGCCGTAGCCATAGGCGGTGTCAATGTAGTTGATGCCCAGCTCAATGCCATACTTGAGCAGCTCCACCGAAGCTTCGGCATCATCGAAGGGCAGGCGCATGGCCCCGAAACCAAGAGCAGATACCTTCTTTCCCGTCTTCCCGTACTCACGGTACACCATGGTGAGCAAGCACTCCTTCCTCTAACCGCAGGACGACCTTCCTGACTTACCCCCTAACGTTCTTTGGCGGCTGCCCGCCGGTCCAACCAGCGCTTCACGGCCCAGGCGGTCTGATAGAGCGGCGAGCGTTGTACGACGATGGCATCGTACGGGCATGCCTCCAGGCAGCAGAAACACTCCACACAGGTCTCGTGCGCAATGCGCGCCACGCGGTCCACGCTGATCAGACCGGCAGGACAGATCCCTGCACAGGCGCCGCAGCCGCGGCACAAGTCCACGCGCACCTTGGGCCGGGCACGCACCAAAGAGCCGACCAGTCTGACCAGCGGCCCCATCAGATCGGCCCGTACCACCGGGGACTGCTGGATCACCCGACGCACTGCGCTCCGGCTGGCCCCTGTCACCTCGATGGACTCCAGATCCCTTTCGCCGAGCTCCAGCCCGGCTGCGGCCACCGTGGTCGCCACCGCTCCCGGCTCGAAACCCAGTAGGTCCTCCGTGACAGCATCGAGGGCCACGCCGTCGCTTGAGGCGGCCAGGAACCCCGTTTGCACCGGTCGTCCCTGGGTCGGTCCCAGACCCTCCATGGCTACGACGGCGTCCATGAGGTGCAGTTCCGGGACACGAGCGCTGTAGCAGTCGGCGATCGCCTCGCTCAAAGCCCAGAAACGTCCCAGCAGATGGATAGCCAGCCGCTGCTTGGGTGCGATGGCCCCAAACATGTTCTTTACGGCGCCGCTGAAAAGGGTCTGACTATGGGTCTTGGCCTTGGGGAGGTTCACCACTACGTCGGCTGCCAGCACGTCATTGGCAAAGATCACTTCGGCGAGCCGATGGTGTGGCCCCAAGGCCACAGTTTCATAGCCTCCGCGAGCCAGCAGACGCAGTTCCACCGGGAGGTCACCCAGCGCCCCGACGAGTCCGGTGTCGCGGAAACAGGCTTGCGCGTCGTCGGTCAGCGCGTACCCCGGCTGGTCCGCAACCACCACTTGTGCCCCTCGTTGCAGTGCCCACTCGGCCACCGCCCGCACCACCGCCGGATGGGTGCAGACGGCCCGCTCGGGCGGCATCGAGTTGATCAGGTTGGGCTTCAGCAGGACCTTGCTTGCCGCGCCCACACACTCCCCCGCCCCCACGCTCTCCAGGGCCTCCCAGACGGCCTCACGAAGCGCAGGCTGACCGTAGTCCTGACACGACACAACATGAACACGGGCGGGCACGGTCATGCCTCACATCGTTAGTCTGGTTACCTATTCTACCACACACGTCGTCTCGGGGCAAACCGCGTCAGGCCTCAGCGTAGGCTGTCTGGATGAACTCCAGGCCCTGCCGCACGGCCTCGAGCGACGGACCGATGGAGATCTCCAGCGAGATCCAGCCCCGGTAGGCGGAATGCTTCACTGCCCGCAGGGAGTCCACGACCCGGGCTTCTCCAGCGCCGATGTTGCACCCGACGAAACTTCTCCCCGCCGGGGACTTTAGCCCGGCCTGGCCGCTGGCATCCAGGGCAAAGTCCTTGATGTGCACGTGGGCGGTCAATGGCGCAAACGCCTCCCAGGCGTGCAAGGGGTCCTCGTCAGCCAGAACGAAGTTGCCGTTGTCCCAGGTGAGCCGTACATCGTCGCGTCCAGTCGCCTGCACGATCTCCAGCACGTGGTCCGAGCGACATGAGAACCGTGGCGTGACCCCGAAGTTCTCGATGGTGGGGATGATGCCATACTCGGCGCACAGTGCCGCGGCTTCGCCCAGGCCCTCTCCGTAGCGCTGGCGTGCTTCCTCATTGCTCATGCCCGGGGCTGGCCCACTGCCTGGCAGCAACACCAGGGGGCACTGGACGGAGGCGGCGAAGTCCAGACCTCGCCTCATGTCGTCCAGGACCTCTTGTCGCTGACCTTCCGAGGTCCAAACGAAGTTGGCGGGCACATCCAGGCAGGCATGCTGCAGTCCCGCGGCCGAGATTGCTGCCATGAGAGCCTCCCAGTGCTCCGGGTGGCTGTCACGGAAGCTGGTCATGGCTTCGACGCCCGCGGCGCCGCCGGCTTCCAGCGCCCGAACGATGTCTCCAGGGGTAGTCTGGCCCGATAGCAGCTCGCCGTGAAACGGGAAAAGCATTACCGATATATCCATGCGACGCTCCTTTGGGGGAATGGGGCTGCAAACTGTTGCTGGTGGCCTCAACAGGAGCCACCCAGGTGATCCACGGCCGCCCGCACTCTGTCTGCCACCTCGGCCATGGCCTCAGCGCTCTCATATCTCTGGCGAGGCCAGAAAAAACCCTTGAGACCATCGCCGCGGCGACGTGGGACCACGTGAATGTGGAGATGAGGGACGCTCTGGCTGACGACGTTGTTGACGCCCACAAAGATGCCGTCGGCCTCCATTGCTTCCCGCACGGCCTGCGCCACAAGTTGAGTGGCCTGAAACAGTGGCGCGAGCTCTGCCGGTGGGAGTTCAAGCAGCGTCACATAGTGGACGCGGGGGACCACCAGGCAATGGCCGTGGAACAGCGGGCGGTGGTCCAGGAAGGCCACTGTGCGCTCGGTGCCCAGGACGAGTTCGTGGGGCACCTCTCCGCGAATGATCCGGCAGAACAGACATTCGCGCTCGCTGTCGCCGGAAGTGGGCTCAGAAGACCGCATAGAGGGTGATTGCGACCATGAGGATAGCAATGATCCCTTTGGCCAGCCCGCCGATGAGGCGCCCGATGAGGGCTCCCTTGCCCGCCTGCCGAGCTTCTTCGTGGCTCTTGCCTTGCCGCCTCTCGTACCAGTAGGCAGCCAGATAGCCTCCGATCAGTGCCAGCCCCAGGGGGACTATGATGCCGCCCACGAGAAAACCCACCAGGCCTCCCAGCAGACCGATGGCGCCAAACAGCGGTGACAGCCAGGCACCCAGCAACGCCCCCCCGATGCCCCCCACCATGGCCGCGACGCCGGCACGTCCGCTGCCGCCCCCCCGCTGCGTAGCGACCATGCTCAGGATGTTGTCGCTAGTCTCGGCGACGATTGCGAGGATGAGCAATCCACCCAGGGTCCACAGACTGGGACGCTGCCAGTGAGTGAAGGCAGAGAAGATGACAGCATCTGCCAGGATCAGGACGGTGCCAGGAAGATTCAGGAGCGTGGCCAGGACCCCGGCCATGAGCACCAGCACGAAAACCACATAGCCGATGACTATGAGGACACTCAGCATGCGGGGCTCAAGGCTCCCTTACCTGCGTCAGTACATCCGCCGGGCGCCGACATAGCGCGAAGCGTAGTAGTCGGAGTCCAGGTCGGTGATCTTCACACCACCGCGATGGTTGGAGGCGTGGATGAACTTGCCATTGCCGATATAGAGACCCACGTGCGAGATGCCAGCGCGGTACGTCCGCTCAAAGAAGACGACGTCGCCAGGCTGCAGATCGTTGCGCGATACCGGGCTGCCCTGATGGAAGAGTGAGCGACTGCTGCGGGACACAGAGATGCCGTGCCGTCGGTGCACATAGGAGACGAACCCCGAGCAGTCAAACCCGCTGGGCCCCGACCCACCACTGACATACGAGCAGCCGAGGTACTTCATGGCCGTCGCGATCAGCGAACTGCCGAGACCGGAGCCGTCACCCGCGCCGGAGCTCTCGCGGGCCGTCGGGTCCGGGAAGTCCTTCGGGGCGGCGATCCGCGCCGAGGCCAGATGCGTGCGCACGGAGGGGGAGTTGCGGGCTTCGGCCAACTGTCGCCGCTGCAGGCGCTGGGCGCGCGTGTCTATCAGGCGGGCTGCCATCCAGCCAATGCTGCCATCCTCCAGAGCGACCTTGTACCAGTCGTCCTGTCTGCCGATGATGATGACCCGAGTGCCGAGCCTGGCTTCGCCAAGCTCCTTGTGCTCTGTGCCGGGCCCGGCGCGTAGGTTCACCTCGGGGCGCGCCACCCAACCAACATGCACTTCAACCTTCTGCCCGCCTTCCACGGCCGTCACCGCCTGACCCGGCGGTACGAACTTGACCAGCCAGCCGGCGATCCAGCCGTAGTTGCCCGAAGCGGTACGGATCTTGCACCAGTGTCCGGACACGGCGGCGACCTTGACCTTCGTGCCCTGGCTGAGCCGGAACTTCACCCCGGATTCGGTGCTGGGGTTGCTCCGTACCAGCGCAGTGTCCGCAGTCACCCACGCTGTCAGTTCCCGGTCCACGCGGGCCACTTCAGGGGTCGCCGACTTGCCGGCGGAGCTGCCACCCCCTGAGGCACCTTCGTACTTGATGAGCCACCCGGCGACCCAGCCGCGTGTACCACCGTGCACCGCGGCTTTCACCCACTGGCCCTGCTTCTCATAGACATAGAGCGTCTGCCCCTTGACCAGTGTGGCTTTGGGGGAATGGGAGGTGCCGGGACCGCTACGCAGGACCACCTTGTCCTCGGCGACGAAGGCCTTCCGCGTGGGCGTACTCGACCCGCCGTTGGTTGGAGCCGTCGCAGCCTTGGCCCCCCCGTTGGCGCTGGCCAACTGCCGCCCCCGGGCCACATCGTACTCCAGCAGATCGCGGCGCACCCAGCCAGCCCCTCCGGGGGTCTTGCACTTGGCCCAATCGCCCCGGCGGTCCATGACATAGACCTTGGTGCCCTTCTTGAGCGTGCCGTAACTGCTATGCCCCAGCCCCGGGCCACTGCGAACGTTGGCCTCGGCCACATTGATCCAGGCCGGGGGGCTACCCGAGGTACTGGTGGTGGATTTGCCTGTGCTGGAAGCCGCCAGCGCCCGGCCCTTGTCGGCTGAGAACTGCAGAAGCCATTCGGCAACCCAGCCGTAGCTACCCGAGGGCAGCTTGCACCAGCAGAACTTGTTGGCGAAGGCCGTCACATAGACTTTGGTGCCACGGCTGAGCGTGCCGATCTTCCTGCTCTCCTCGCGGGGACCGGAGCGCACATTGAGTGTCTCGGGAATCACCCACGCCGGTCGGGCCTTTGTGGCAGCCAGGGCCGGTTGTCGGCCCATGAGGGGGGCCAGCACCATGGCAGCCAGGAGCGCTGTGATGGCGGCAAGTCGAACGGCAGATGGTCTTGCGGTCTGCATGGCGGTGAAAGTATAAGGGGGTATTTCCAGCGGCGTCAAGCCCAAAGGGCACACCCGCGGAGCCCCGCAATAAGCACAGAGACGCGGCAACAAGGGCTCCGGTTCGCTGAAAACGATGACTGCCCGCGCAATCCTCCGGCCCGCATGGGGTGCCGTGGAGGCCGCGGTCGGGGGAATCCAGGGCGCTCTTCCCGTGCAGAGCGTGCTGGGCATCGGCCGGACACGCGCCAACTGCGAGGCCACTGGCACCTACCTGCAACTATCGGGCTCGTTCGGTTGTTGGAGACATCTGACTACCCGAACTGTAGCTGTTCTTGAGCATTCGAGGGATGACTGCTGACCTGTGCAGGTATAATGGAGCATGGAGAGAAGCCTGTGCTGGCGGACTCGTCAGCATGCCCACCCGGCAGCGACGAGGCGGATGTTGCACACCTGTATCTCTACTCAGAGGGTGGGCTTAAGGAGGCCCTATGCCAACGATCGCCATCCTGAATGGGGATCTGGAGGGGCAAACGTTCACGGTCAACAAGTCGGTCGTCGCCATCGGCCGGCGGCACGACAACGATGTCTGCCTGTCTTTGGATCCCCGCGTATCCCGTTACCACGCCCGCCTCACCTATCGCGGCGGTGAGTACGTCCTTGAGGACATCGGTAGCGCCAATGGCACTTTCCTGGGCCAGCGCCGCATTCACGCTCCTACTGTCATCCGGCCGGGAGATCGTTTCCGGATGGGGCGTACCTGGCTTACGGTCCTGCCGGACCTGGCAGAGACCAGCCAGGCGCGGGCCCAGGAGAGTGTGCAGTTCCTAAGCGATGTCGAAACTGCTCTGGCCGGAGTGGAAGGAGTGGCGGACAGCGTGCTTTACTCTGTCCGGGCCGATGCTCCGTCCAGGGCGGTCAGCGCTGACGAGGCTACCCGCCGCCTGGAGGTCATGAACCGGATCGGTCAGGGGTTGGCATCCACTCTGGACCTCGATACGCTCGTTGACAATGTTCTCGGCGCGATCATGGAGGTCATCCCTGCCGAACGAGGCTTCGTCATGCTGGTGGACCGCGAGACCGGCGATTTCGTCCCCCAGGCCATGCGCGTTCGCAGCGGCTCTCGCGCGCCTGAGGCCATGCGTGTTTCCCGCCATCTTCTCGAACATGCGATCAGCAAGCGTGTGGCCTTCATGACGGCCGATGCCATGCAGGACGAGCGTTTCCTCAGCCTTGACAGTGTCCAGGGGTTGCACATCCGGTCAGCCCTCTGCGCACCACTCGTTCGCGGCGAGGAGGCGCTGGGGGCGATCTTCCTGGACTCCACTTCAACGACCCACGTCTTCGTGGAACGTGACGTGGAGATGCTGATGGCCATCGCTAACCAGGTGGTCACTGCGCTGGAGAATGCGCGCCTGTACACCGACCTGCGGCACGCCTACGAGGAGCTGCAGGCTGCCCAGGAACAGCTCATCCGTGCCGAACGCCTGACCACGATAGGCTCAATCACGGCCAGCATCGCCCACGACATGGCCAACATTGTGACGCCGCTGAAACCCCTCATTGAGATCGGCTTCCGTGACGCCAATGTTGACCCCGAGCTGTTTGAGGCCCTGACGCGCCAGCTGGATCGCCTCACAGCCATGGTGGAGCGCGTCACTTCCTTCTCGCGCACCGAGGAGCTCAAATTCGCCCCGGTGAACATCAACGAGATCATTCGCAAGACGATGACCCTCATCCGCAGTGATGTGGCTCACAGCGGCACTGAGCTTGTTCTGGAGCTGGATGAGGGGCTACCGATGGTGATGGCGGACGCCGCCCAGCTCGACCGGGTGTTCCTGAACCTGGCGCTGAACGCCGTGCAGGCCATGGAAGGCAGCGAACGGCGCGTCCTGACCATCCGGACGGAGCACGACCAGGAAGAGGTGACAGTCAGCTTCATTGACACCGGTCCGGGCATCCCGGTGACGGTTCAGGACCGCATCTTTGAGCCGCTGTTCACCACCAAGGAGACGGGTACCGGTCTGGGCTTGCCATCCTGCAAGCGCATCGTTGAGGACGAGCACCACGGCACGATCGCGGTGGACTCGATCGAGGGAGGAGGCGCGACCTTCACGGTCCACCTGCCCCTGGCTCCTGCTCGCACGCAGCCTGCGGAAGCTCTCCAGCCGGCGTGACCGCGGCCAGGCCTCAGCCAGACGCTGCTTCAGGCCGTCCCGCAGGGGCGGCCTGTCTCTTGGGCGAAGGGTCCGCGCAACCAGTCTTGAGGGTGACGCCAATATGGACCAGATCACCGTGGGTATCCTGGGGCTGCGGCGGGGCATCACGCACCTGCACAACTTCCTGACAGTGCCGGAGGCACGGGTCATCGCGGCAGCGGACCGCTTACCGGATCGCCAGGCGGAGGGACGCCGACTCCTGGAGCCAGTGGGTGGAAAGATGGTGGCGGAGTTCGAGGAGTTGCTGGCCATGCAGCCTGACGCCGTCGTTGTGGCCAGCAACGGCCGCATGCAGTGCCAGCACGCCTGTCAGGCCCTCGAGGCGGGGTGCCATGTGCTCTCCGAGGTGCCTGGAGCCTTTACTCTAGAGGAATGGGTCCGCATACGCGATACCGTGCAGCGCACCGGGAAGCAGTACATGCTGGGCGAGAACTGCTCCTTCTTGAACTTCATCCGCTACTGGCGCAAGTGGATAGCCGCCGGCCAGTATGGCGAGATGTCCCTGGCCGAGGCAGAGTACCTCCACTATCTCCCCCACACCCTGACCAACGCCGACGGCCGCTTCTTCACGCCGTCCGAAGCCAGACAGCAGGGCTTGAGAGGCCTCGTTCCCACCTGGCGGGCCGACCAGCCCCCCATTCAGTACCTGACCCACGACCTGGGCCCGCTGCTGGAGGTTCTGGACGACCGGGTCGTGTCCGTCACCTGCCGCAGCGGTCCCTGGCGCTGCCCCGAAGCGCCCTTGCGCCCAGACGGCCAGATCGCTCTCTTTACCACCGAGAAGGGCTTGCTGATCCAGATCCTGGTAACGCTGAACACCGTGCGCCCCAGCGAGCACCGTTATCGCCTCTTCGGGACCGGGGGAAGCCTGGAGTGGAGCTGGTACGAAGGCTTCTGCCGGCGGTTCCTGGCGGGCATGGAGGAGAGCCTGGGGTGGGAACGGGTAGACATCGCGGTGGCGACCAGCGAGACTGACAAGCAGATGGGCCACGGCGGCATGGACGTCAACCTGGCCCGGCACTTCGTCTGGGCCCTGCACCAGGGCAAGACAGTGCCGATAGACGTCTACCGGTCCATCGAGTACTCCCTGCCCGGGATCATCGCCGCCCAGTCTGCGGACCTGGGCGGGACGCCCCTGGCGGTGCCCGACCTCCGGCTGAAGCCCTTCCGCGGTACGGCCTTCTGGGACTACGTCGGCTTCCCGGAGGATGAGCCCGAGGGCCGGCCAATGCCGCCGTCTGCGGCGTGAGGCCCCCAGTCCCGCGCCGCAGGGCGGCCGGCGCCTCAGGCGGTCCCTCCCGGCAGCAGCGGCACTACCCCTGCAGGGACTCCTTGCTGCGCGTGTACTGCAGTTCGACGTCCGGCGCCACACCACCGGCGGCGATGCACTGGCGGGCTATCTCGATGTCCTCACGGGCCTCCTCCGGCGACATGAAGCCGACGGCCACCGCGTCCACGGGCTTGATATTGCTGTACACAAAGGGCAAGCCGGTGATGGGCATCACCCGTCCTGAGCCCAGGGGCTTGATGACCACCACCGGCTTCTTTGCGTGCCGGATGACGCTGGCCACCCAGTCCGTCTCCACGGCGCACATGAACCCCACTGCATTGAAGATCTGCAGGTACCCCTCGCAGTCATAGCCCGCGCGATCGGTGACGACGACGGTCTCCGGGCGGTGAGTGCTCCAGCCAGGGATCATGCCCCGCTGGCGGATGAGGGCCAGCGCCTCTGGCGCGTCAAGGATGCAGCCGTCCGACACTACCAGGCGGTTGTCGGTGAAAGTCTGGTGGGGCCAGCAGAACTCACAGCCCAGGTCGGCCGCCAGGTCAATGCCCGGCCGAAGCTGTTCCAGGTCCATGCCGGCCGGTGTGGCGATGTAGTTCACATGCCACCCCGTGTTGCGCTCCAGCTCCTCGAGGATGCTCTTGAGCTCGGGCGAGGGCCCGGCTACCAAGGCGTTGATGCCTTGCTCCGCCGCCGCGGCGATGACCTCATAGATGCGCTCGCGAGTGAAATACCGGCGCAGCCACTCGTCCCGGCCCCTGCTGATATGGGAAGCGGCGCAGAACATATTGGTCCCGATGACCATGCGGGAGATGGCGAGCCCGCCGATGTTGGTCATGGGGAAATGAAACGGGATGCCCGCCATGGCGCAGAAACTCCTTATGGGTTGACTCGCACCGCAAGCGCTCCTGAGTATACACGGCCGGGGCGTGGTCGAACAGATGCGTGGCAGCCGTGGAAAGGGTACTGATGGAGAAATCATATACAGTATACTGTACACAATATACACTGTGACTGGGATCGGCTGACATCTTCATCTCATACGACGCTATACGCTCAATGACCAGGTCGACGACGCTGTCCTGGAGATGATCGTCTCCGGGGAGTTCCAGCCGGGTGACCGGGTTCCGGATGTGGTGGTTGCCGAGAAGCTGGGAGTCAGCCGCACCCCCGTCCGTGAGGCGCTGGCCACTCTGGTGGCCTACGGCCTGCTGATCAAGAACGCCCACTTCGGCTGTACCGTCGTCGAACCTAGCCCGGCGGACCTGCTGGCCGTCTTCCAGGTGCGGGAGGTCAACGAGGCCCTGGCTGCCCGGCTGATGGCCCTGCAGGGCACGGCCGAGGACATCGCGACCCTGGGAGAGATCCACAGGCAGCTAATGGGCGCCGCCAGTGACCGCGACGCTAGGGCCTACTGGCGCAGCGACTTCGAGTTCCACCGCCAGATCCTGATCGGCTCGGGCAACCGTTATCTCGCTGAGGGCCCCCACCTGACGGCTCTGCTCCTGCAGTTCTTCCTGATGGCCCACAAGTACCAGTACGGTTTCTACCAGACCGACGCGCCCTGGTGGGCTTCAGTGTCGCGGCCTGAGCATACCGCCATCTGGGAGGCCATTCGCGACCGTGACCCCGAGGCTGCTGAGAACCTGATGCGTGAGCACATGCGCCGCAGCAGCGACCGTGTGCAATCCCTCCTAGCAGCTCAAGCCGCAGGCGAAACGTGAGTGTCCGTCACGTCCGGGAATGGACGCCGGTGAGACCTGGCCACAAGTCCTCCCGGACCAGCATAGACCGGTCCCATACTCCATACTGAGTGACGAACTGAATAGGCGACGCCAGGGTGGTCACCCAGTTCTTTGAGGCTTCTCCCACCGGGCAGGTTCCCTGGAGTGTCTGGATCGGGCCCCTGGGTGTCTGGATTGGCCTGGCGCTCATGCTGTGGCTGGGGATGTTTTGCACAGTAGAGCTGTTCCACCGGCGCTGGGGTGAGCAGGAGCATCTCCGCTATCCGCTGCTGTACCTGCCCCTGGAGCTGGCGGGGAGGTCGGGCGCTCGCGGCCACCCCTTCCTGCGCGACCCCCTCATGTGGCTGGGGTTCGCGGCGGGCTTCTGGTATGCTCTGCCGGTGGTGGTTAGCCCCCTCTGGCCCAACTTCCCCGACTGGAAGTTGACCGGCTACCCCTTCCGAGCCCTCACCAGTTCGCCCTGGAACGAACTGGCGAGCATCTACATGCGTCCCCTGCCCCACCTCATCGGCCTGGGCTACCTGATGAGCAGCGACAATCTCCTGACCATCTGGGCGACCTACCTGGCGCAGCGTCTGGCTTGGGTGGCAGCCACAGCGTACGGCTTCCGCCGGCCCGGCTGGCATCTCGGGGGCGGGCTGGACCTGCAGCAAACCCTCGGCGCCATAGTGCCCCTCTTCCTCTGGCTCATGTGGAGCAACCGGCGCACCTTCCACGGCGCCGTCACCGGTCCGGCCACGCCCGAGCGCTGGCGCGTCTTGGGCGCGGTCGGCGGCGCTGCTGGAGCCGTCTGGCTGGGGACGCTAATGGGAGTAACAGTGGGCCTGGCCCTGGCGCTGGTGCTGCTGCTGAACGCTTCCTCGCTCGTCTACGCTCGCATCCGTGCCGAGGTAGGGCTACCCAGCTACTACGCCGTTCCCTTCGAGTTCCAGGAACGGGATACCGTATTGGATGTGCTGGGCAGCCGGACCTTTCGGGGCGACCTGGGCCTGGCTGCCATCTCGCGCTTCAGCGTCATGGGTTGGATGACCCAGGGCCAGTTTCCAGCTATCGCTGCCTACCATATCGAGAACGTGGAACTCAGCCGCCGTTCGGCCTCAGGGGTTTCGACGATGCTCTGGCTCAGCCTGTGCGCCGCCCTGGCGGGCCTCGCCATCGGCTGCTGGACACACCTGACAACCTTCTACGACATGGGGGCACTGTCGGCGGTGGGCGCGGGAGGCAACGGCTACTATGAGGTTGGCGCGGCGCGGCGTAGCTATACGAAGCTGCTCTCGCAACTCAACGCCGCCACCGACTTCTCCCTGGCGCCTAACCTCTTCCGCCTGGCAGGAGGCGCCATCGTGCTGGCCCTGGCTTACCTGCGCGGACGCTATGTAGGCTTCCCCTTTACGCCCTGGTCCTACGTGATCGGCTCGACCTATGGCACCACCTTCTGGACCAGCTTCTTCATGACCTGGGTGGCGCAGAAGCTGATCCTGCGCTATGGCGGCGCCCAGAGCTACCGGCGGGCGATCCCGTTCTTCCTGGGCATCTCCTTTGGCTACATGACGGCGACCGTGGCCGCAGTCACTGTCACCTTCGCCAGCGGTAAGGAGCTGAGCTTCAGCGCCGGGAAGCGGCTGTACTTCGATATCTGAAGCTGTTCGTGGGACGATACTGCCACGGGCCATAGGTCCGTGACGAACCGAGGTGAGGCGTATGCGGGCCAATCTGCGGGCCAACGCAGGCACCCAGTTCCGGGTCCTGTCGGCGGATGACGCGGAGCGTATCTACCTGGGCGCGCTGCGGGTTCTGGTCGAGGTGGGGGGTACTGATCAAGGAGCCCGAAGCGCGCGTCCTACTGGAGGCGCACGGGGCCCAGGTGAACGACGAGCTCGTGCGCATTCTGGAAGGTATGGTCCGGCAAGCGGTGGCAGCGGCGCCACCGCGTTTCACCGTCCACTCGCGCGACCCCGCGCGGTCCCTGCATATCGAGCCCAACCGGGTGCACTACGGGCCAGGCCCGACCTGTCCGAACTTCCTTGACCCGTATACGGCTGAGACCCGGCCATACGTCATGGCGGATGCCGTGGCGGTCGCCAGGACCTGTGACGCTCTGGAGCACATTGATTTCGTGGAGTCCCTGGGTTCCATCAGTGACGCGCCAGGAGGGCTGATGGATGTCTTCGAGTTCGCCCTCATGGCTCAACACACCGTGAAGCCCATCGTCGCCTGGGCCTTTACACGTGAGAGCTGCGCGACCATCCATCAGATGGCCGTAGCCATGGCCGGCGGCGAGGCGGCCTTCCGGGCACGGCCCAACTACATCTTCTACGCGGAGCCCATGTCGCCGCTGCATTCGGGCCAGGATGCCGTGCGCAAGCTGATGTACTGCGCCGAGAACCGCATCCCCATCGTCTACACCCCCTGTCCCATCGCCGGGGCAACCTCACCGGTGAGTGGAGCCGGGACGCTGGCCGTGGCCCTGGCAGAGACACTGAGCGGCGTGGTCATGGCCCAGCAGAAGGCGCCCGGAGCACCGATCATTGCCGGTGGGGTCGTGTCCATCATGGACATGGGAGCCATGATCTACTCCTATGGGGCGCCCGAACTCGCGCTCTTCTCGGCGGCCCTGACGGACGTGGTGAAGCATCTGGGTCTGCCGATGTTCTCAACCGCCGGCTGTTCCGATGCGAAAGTGGTGGACCAGCAGGCGGCCATCGAGGCCACTCTCTCCATCCTCTTCGCGGCGCTCTCTGGCGCGAACCTCAGCCACGATGTGGGCTTCCTGGAAAGTGCACTCATCGGCTCGAACGAGATGGTCGCGCTATCCGACGAAGTTATCGGCATGGCCAAACAGGTCGTCAAGGGGATTGCGGTGGACGACGAGCACCTGGCCCTCGATACCATCGCTCAGGTGGGGCCCGCAGGGGGGTACATCAGCTCCGAACACACCCTGCGGCACTTCCGGGAGTTTTGGCACCCCACCACGATGACCCGCTGCGCCATGGAGAAGTGGGAGGCGATGGGGCGCCCGACCATGGGCCAGCGAGTGCGTGAGCGAGTGGACAGCATCCTGACCTCCCACCAGCCGCTGCCCATTGCGCCGGACCAGATGGCCGAACTGCGGCGTATCGTCGCAGCGGCGGATGAGCAGTACGGCCAGGAATGAGCCCAGGAACCGGGACCCCCTCAAGCTCGAGGGGGCCCCGGTAGCCGCTGGCAATCAACCGACTTCTGTGAGGGTCAACACATCAGGGCCGGCCGGCAACTGATGGGCCACCTCGCCACAGGCTTCGTGTGCGCTTCGCCCCCGGGTCCAGAGGTGCCTCGCCAAGTCTCCAGACAGCCACAATGGTGTTCCCTAGCGGCGGCCTTCGCGTCTTCACGACCTGGCCATTCACCGCCATCATCGCTACTCTCGGGGCGCTCCGATCATACAGGTCAATGCCTGCCGGCTTCCCGGCGATGACCTGGACGCTCTGGCTCCCGTCGCTTGTGGTGAGAAAGGTGCCGTTGCCGCCTTGCACCTCCTGCCACTCGCCGTCGCCGACACGACAAGTCGTTGGGCACGGTCACTCGCTGGCCTGGCTGGAGGGCCAGGATGAGATACCAGTCGCCAGGCTGGATGCCACCGGCCTTGAGGTTCACTTTATCGGTCAGCTCCCGCGGGTCCCCTCCTTCTCCCCCTTGACCTTGTTAGCGGGCTTCATTGTGTGGGTCTTGTCCCGCTCGGGGAGCCGCACCTGCGGGCCGCGATAACATGGTCCGTTACCATGGTCCACTATGGGTCGCCAGGTACGCAGTGCATTCGGCCTGCCGGGCAACTCAGTCACCTCGTGTCAACTGACCGCGAACGGCGCGAAGTCCCGCAAGTTGGCAAGCGCCAGGTCACCGGAGCCATGGAACACCGCGGACTGGCTACCGCCCCCAGCGCAGCTTCGGCGGCAGCATCTCCGGGAAGGCGGCGTGGGGTTCCATCTGGTACCAATAGCCGACCGAGGCGATGTCATCGGTAAGCGGCTGGAACCAGCCGTTAGGCCACCAGCCCAGCTCCTGGATGGTCACTTTCAGGTCCTGGTCGAAGCGTATCGGGTCCATCAGGTGCCAACGATACAGCCCATGCTTCGGCACCCGGTCCGGTTCACGCTGCCACAGTGGGTAGCCCAGAAACGCCGTGGAGAAGGTGTCACCGAAGCCCCAGGCGCCGCCAAAGTAGTCCTCCGTGCCGGTGCCGCAGATGGTCGGGAACTCGGTGTCCCCGTCCATGAAGAACTTGATCTCGCCCTCGCCCCACCAGCCGTCCGAAAGCTGCGTCCACGCCAGGTAGGTGCCCACGTACTGCCCTTTGCCCCGGATGCCGTCCAGGATGACGTGCTCCGGGCGTTCCCGAGTGCCCAGGGACTTGCGCCACTGGGCGTGGAACCGGGCCGCCTCGGCGGGGACTTCGGTCTCAGCATAGGTGATCTGATAGAAGAAGCCGCCAATGTCTTCCCAGCGCTGGTTCTCCACGGTGATCCGCGCACCGTTGGTGAAGGGCAGGGGGAAGTAGCTGTTGAACCCGCCGGAGGGGTTCACGGCGATGGGCAGGGAGTTGACCTTGGCCCGCAGACCATGCCCACAGCAGAAGAAGTCGCCCAGCGGTACCTCGACGGACGGCGTATCCTCGCCATCCCAGTACATGCGCAGGATGCAGTCGCGATAGGCAGCCTCCGCGACGGTGATCCAGATGTGCTGCACGATGCCCGAGCCGGGGATGTCGGCGAGGGTCACGGTCTCCCCGGCCTTCACTGTGATGCAGGGCCGCACCTTCCAGCCCTGCCCCAGGTCGCCGGCCGGACCGCCCTCCGGCAGCGCTTTGGCGCCGCCGCCTTTGGCGCCGTCAGGGTTCTCAGCACAGATGGAGCGTGTACGGGCCTCGGCCAGCAGGTAGGCGCCGCCCAGACCAAACATGTAGCCAGGGGGGAGCATGGTGCACCTCCGGGAATGGGATCGCCGCCTGCTTTTCGCCGTCCTCCCTGGCATGACCTCGCGCGAGACCCTATTCCCCTTTGGCCGGGCGGCGTGTACAATACGCACACCTTCATTCCCGGGGACCTGAGCAATGCGTGATGTGGCTTCCGAGGGCGATGCCAGGGGAATACAGATCCAGCGGGTCGGCGTCCGCGACCTGGCGCTGCCGATCATGGTGCGCGAGAAGAGCGGGCGCCTGGCGCACCTGCTGGGCACTTTCGATGCCAGCGTGGAGTTGCCGCACACCGAGCGTGGGACGCACATGAGCCGCTTCGTGTCCATCCTGTCGCGGTGGAGCAAGAAGGCCGTGTCAGCGGTCGAGATGGAGCAGATGGTGCGGGAGATGGCGCAAGCGTTCGACGCTCCGGCGGTACACCTGAGCCTGTCGTTCCGGTACTTCCTGGAGAAGTGCACCCCGGCCACAGGTCAGTTGTGTCAGACCGACTATGTATGTCGTTTCGACGCGCGGATCAACCAGGGTGAGTACAACTTCGAGCTGGGTGTTCGCGTGCCCATCATGACGGTCTGCCCCTGCTCAAAGGAGATTTCCGATGAGGGCGCCCACAGCCAGCGGGCCTTGCTGACCGTGAACCTTCGCGCCCTTCCAGGGGTCATCATATGGTTGGAGGACCTCATCCCGCTGTTGGAGAAGCAAGGCAGTTGCGATCTATACCCGCTGCTCAAGCGCGCCGATGAGAAGTGGGTGACCGAGACCGCCTTTGCACACCCAAAGTTCGTGGAGGACGTGGTCCGCGATACCGTGCTGGCGCTGCGCGGGGTAGCGGGAGTGGTGTGGTTCTCGGCCGAATGTGAGGCCCAGGAATCCATCCATAACCACGTAGCTTACGCCTACGCAGAAAGTGGATAGATGCATACAGCCATCGCCGTATTCCTGGTCGTCCTGGGTGCCGGGCTCCTGTGGCTGATCTTTCGGGGTCTTCCCCGTCTCCTCGACCGGGCCGGGGAGTGGTCGGAAGCCCAGCCCAAGGCCCGGTTGGAGAAGCGGGCCGCCGACGAGCCCATCGGGCCCGAGGGTCTGGTGTATCTCTTTGCCCACCGCTTCGTGAAGCCACCGCCGCGGCGCCCGGTGGGATCCATTCCCCGCGACCGGGCCTATGCCTGCCAGGACGACACTGAGCTCTGCCCGGAGGACTTCGCCAAGCAGTTGCTCTATGCGGTGCTGACGGAGCTTTACGAGGCCGAGTGTCTGGAGTTCCGCCTGGTGCCACGCTCCGCCAACTTCATGCCTCCCTACCCACAGAAACAGTGGGAGTTGCATCTCCGGCAATGTCAGGCGTTCCCCGCCTCACCGCTGGGCGATAGCCTGGCCGTGAGCTTTGACCTGTGCCGCCGCAACCGCCTGCGCAGCAAGAAGGGTCAGGAGGAGCTCCTTCCCGACGAGGAGTTCTTCTCTTTTGACGAGGTTCTGGACCGCGCCCTGCGGGCCATCCGCCAGGAGATGACGTTTTGGCAGCGGGGCACGGTCTGCAGCGACCTGCGACGCTATGTCGAGGACGCTCTGGTCGCACAAGGCTACCTGACGCTGCCCGAACGCGAGACGTGGCTCGACCGCGTGCGAACTGCCCGACCGACCGTCAATGAGCCGGTGGTCGCCGCCCTCGCCGCGGAGGCGGAGGCCCTGCTCGAACGCCTGCAGGGGTTCCGAAGCCGCTATGGATCTTCCTTCGCCGTCGAGCCCCGCGAGAACGAGCAGGGACAGGTTGTGGATATTGACCCGGAACTTGCCAACCGGGCCGAGGACCTGGACGAAATGCCGCTGGACGACTGTCTCCGCATGACCATTCACGAGGCGATCGTAGCCATCAAGCAGCTAGAACCAAGCGGGGAGGCCGGCATCTAGGTCGGCGCTTGCCGCGTGCGGGGTTACCCAATGAGCCGTGACGAGATCATCGAATGGGCTGTCATCCTTCTGAGTGTGGTGCTCTGGTGGCCCCGCCTGTTTCTGGGCTATGACCCCCTCTGGTACCACCTGCTGATCTATTACGCGGTTCCAGTGGCCCTGATCGTCATCTTCGTACGTCGTTTCCGGCGCATGAGGGCCGGGCTGGAGTACAGTGAGAAGGTGGTGCAGTCGCAGCGCTACGGCCAGCCGCCCCCGTCCCTGGACGAGAAGGAGGGCCGGCGGCGGTCGTAGACGGCCGGTTTAGTCGTCTGGTCCCGCCCCGGTGACCCGTGCCGCACGCCCTTTCGGGTGGGGAGCCGCCAGGGCATAGCGGGCGGCGCACGACCCGGCCTCATGCCCGGCGGGCAGACGTGCCGCCTTCCCCGACGTCGGGCCTCCCACGCGACGAGGAGATCAGAGCCATGTACGAGCTTACAGTTGAGCGGCGGTTTTCGGCTGCCCACCACCTGCGCAACTACGAGGGCCCCTGCGCTCGCCTGCACGGTCACAATTACCGGGTCGAGATTACGGTGAGCGGTGAGGTCCTGGACGACAGGGGCATGCTGGTGGACTTCGGGCCGCTGAAGGCGCTATGCGACGAGGTTCTCGAAGACCTGGACCACCGCTGCCTCAACGAACTCCCTGCCTTCGCCACCACCAACGTGACAGCGGAGAACCTCGCTGCCCACATCTTCCACCAGGTTGCTTCACGGCTGCCTGAAGGCCTGCGGATGGGAAGTGTTCGGCTGTGGGAGACTGACGGTTCCAGTGTCACTTACCGGGAGAGAACGTGATGCGCGGCGTCGTGCTGTTGTCCGGCGGGTTGGACTCGGTGGTGGCCGCCTCGCTGGCGGCGCGTGAAATGACACTGGCGGCGGCGCTGACAGCCGACTACGGCCAGCGCGCCGCCGCCTGCGAGATCCGTGCGGCCCGGCGCGTCGCTGCCGCCCTGGGGGTTCCCCACGCCGTGGTGCCCCTGGACTGGGTCGGCCGCCTGTCAGCCGATGCACTCACCTCGCGGGACCGGGAGTTGCCCCGCTTGACTGCCGAGCAGCTTGACACAACCGCCGCTGAGGCCAGTGCCGCCGCTGTGTGGGTACCGAATCGGAACGGACTTCTGGTGAATGTGGCGGCGGTGTACGCCGAGGCACTGGACTGCCAGGCCATCGTTTGCGGGTTCAATGCCGAGGAGGCCGTGACCTTCCCCGACAACAGCCCGGCGTATGTGGACATGGCCAACGCTGCTCTGGCGCTGTCCACGCGCAACCAGGTGCAGGTCATCTCCCCTACTCTCCACCTGTCGAAGGCCGAGATCGTGCGTCGGGGCCGTGAGGTGGGGGCACCACTGGACCTGGTCTGGAGCTGCTATGAGTCCGGCCCCGCGCCCTGCGGGCGCTGCGAGAGCTGCCTGCGGCTGCAACGGGCTCTGGAGGACGCTTAGGGCGCAGCGACTTCCTCGATCCGCAGGTCGTCGAAGTACACCGTCCCTTTGCCCCGCATCTGGACCACTGCGTAGGCGCCGCCCTGCGGGTCGGGCGTGGTGGTGAACTCGAGGCTGAGCTGCTGCCACTCACCCGAACCCTTCGACCACGGGTACGTGCCGCCTAGCCACCTGCCGCCGAGGCTCCACTCCACGTAGAACCGGAACTCAGTCTCGGGACTGGGGCTCTTGACCCAGGCGGTGAAGCGGTACTTGCGGTCCGGAAGCAGCTCCAGTCCCCGCTCCACCAGCAGAGGGCCCATGTCCGGGCCGGTGCTGGTCAACGCCAGTGCCACCCGGCCGCCATGGACCTCTGCGTTGGTCAGGCTCGCCGTCAGCGGTGTGTTGCTGCCCCACCGGTCTGGCAGGTTATCGCCGTCCCGGTCAACCTCAAACCCTGGATTGCGCACGGCATTGCCTTCCTCAATCATCAGGGAACGGATGGCGGCGCCGTCTGGCGCGTCCCTCCAGTCGGCGGTGAAGTCCCGGCGCACGTCCACGAAGTCGGCGTCATCGGTAAGGACAGCCACGCCATAGGGGCCCAAGGGGACGGTGAGGACCTGTTCGGGGCCCATGGGCAACTCCGCGCCCTCAAAGAGGCGACGCACGTGACCCGCGTAGATATTGGGTGCCTTGACCGTGGCCGTAGTGTCCACGGCTGTCTCATTAACCAGAAACAGGAAGTTGCGTCGGTTGTGTTGCTTGTGGAGCAGCACAACGCCTTTGGCAGGGGAGGCAAGCTGGGCCTGGTCATCTCCACGATAGGGCAAGGCGGCCAGGACGTCGTGCAGAGCCGCCAGCTCGCTCACGAGAGAGCGAAGCTCCGACCAGAAACGCGAGGGCTTCTCGGTGTAGTGAGTGCCCCAGTAGAGCAACCCATTGGCGCCGTGCACGATGGCGTCGTAGGCCATGAAGCGCGACTGCTCGAAGGTTGGTGTGATCACGACAGGCCGGGGCGTCTGCCCGCGCGAAAGCTCGCCCCATCCGAAGCCCTGCAGCACCATGAACACGGGTTTCTGGCCCCCCACCGCCTCCCGGTTCTTCCTGGTCTCGTCGCCAACCACACTGATGGTGGAGTTCGGCAGGTTGGAGTGCCCCGCCCCGTCAGGTACCGGATAGATGTCGCAGCCCGAGGCATCCGTCGCCCGATTGTAGTAGGCGAGCGTGCTGATGAGGTTGCGGGGGGCGTGATTGGTCCAGATCAACCGTTGCTGGTCAATGAGGCGCAGATGGCAGTACCCTTCATACAGCCCGTCGGCATCGGCGCCGCCCCATGCCGGTTCGTCAATGCTCTCCCACATCAGAAGGCCGGGATGGTCGCCGGCCCGCTGTACCATTTCGGCGAGGCGCTGGCGCTTCATGGCGGCATCCGAGGAGAAGTCCAGGAGACTCCCCAGGGGCACCCACAGCCGCATCCCGGCGGCGTAGACCTTGTCCAGCAGAGCCTGGGCTCCCGCATCGGGGAGGCCATTGCACATACAGAGGTTGAAGCCCGCGTCCCGCAGCATGCGCAGGTAGGCCTCCGTCCCCGGGCTCTCGTAGATCCCCAGCGGGAAGAAGGGCTGTCCCTGCACAATCAGCATGTTGTCCTCGGCCCGCACGTCAACGAGGCGCGAGTTGACCGCGGGATCGCGCAGGACGGCAAACTGCAAGTCGGTGCTGACCAGCGGCTCTCCCTCGGCTCCCACCAGACCGGCTCGCAGCACGTAGCGGCCGCGTTCGAGACCACTCGTATCCACTGGCACATGCCCCACGCGGGCCGGAAGAGACATCAGCTCGCGGGTCACCACAGTCTCTTCGGTCCACGTCGGCCGCACCGCCAGGCGCAGGCCATAGCGAGCCAGGTCGTTGTCCGGAACATTGATCTGGTACTGCAAGACAAGGTCGTCGCGGTAGAAGGACTTGTGGATCATGAACTCCGCGAGCGCGGAGACGTCCACCATCCGCCCCTCGGCGGCAAGCACCCGCTTCCCGGACCCGACGACCGTGCACAACAGCTCGTGAGGGCCCGCCTGCAGCAACTGATAGGCAACCGAGACAGGCGCGCTCTCGCCGGCAGCCAGCGTCACACCGTCCCGGGAAGTCGTCCGCGGTTGCTCAGAAGGAGGGGTGACCCGAAGCTGGACATCGAACATCTGACCGGTCGGAGTCCGGTTGGTGATTTCGGCCACTAGCGTGTTCTGCCCGAAGAACTTCTGGCCCCAGTCCTGCACGGCCAGATCCAGGCGGAAGGGGCTCAGGTCGGCGGCAATCTGCAGGTCCCCGAAGCTTGCCGGAGTTCCGAAGGCGCCCGTGGCAGGAGCCCAACTGGAGTTCTCCGGCCCGGCGGGACGCTCCCGGCAAATGTTCAGCCCCCAGACCTGGCCGGCGCCACGGTCCAGGCCCAGGGTGGCAAAGGGGAGGCGCATCTCCACCAGCCAGCAGTCCGCGGCCCGCTGGGTCGCCACCTCCCAAAGCCCGTTCCATTCCGGGCTGCTGCCAGCGGCGTCGCCCTGCAGGTCAAAGCGTGTACCCAGGGGGTTACAGGCAAACTGGAGGTAGTGGAAGCGATCACGGGCGGGGTCCAAAAACACCTCCACGACGTCATCCTGGAATAGATCACGGCCATCGCGGACGCTACACGCCGCACGCAGCCCCGCCATGTCCGGCTCAGCGGCCCTGACGGCGATGTAGAGAGCATCGGCGTCATGGGCGACCCACGCCTCGGTCTGCGCCTGCGCCGTCACTCCCGTGCCCAGCACCACGAAGTCGCGCACCGGCGCCGGAGCCTGCCAGACGGCTTCCCTCAGCTCTCCATCCAGCACCACGGGTTCCTTCAGGGCGACCGCCTCGACGGTGGGAGCGGCCCCAGCCGCAACGGTTAGCAGCAAGAGGGCAAGGCAAGTCAGGGGGCGCATGCGAGTCACCTGTCAGGTACAGATGGGACTACTCGTCAAGGTCCAGGGGCAGGGCGGGGGCCGCTGGCGGCCGGTGCGGGGGCTGCAGGCCCAAGTGGCTGTAGGCGCGCTCGGTGGCCTGTCTGCCGCGGGAGGTGCGGATGATGAACCCGATCTTCAGCAGATACGGTTCCACCACATCCTCCAGCGTTCCAGCATCCTCGGCCAGAGTGGCAGCCAGGGCATTCAGGCCTACTGGCCCCCCGCGGTAGTAGTCAATGATCGTCAGCAAGTACTTCCGGTCCAGCGGATCGAGGCCTTGCTCGTCTACCCCCATGGCGTGAAGCGCTTCCGCGGCGATCTCCTGGGTGACGCGGCCGTCAGCCCTGACCTGGGCATAGTCACGCACCCGCCGCAGGAGACGGTTGACGATGCGCGCCGTGCCCCGGGATCGCGCCGCCAGCTCACGACAGCCACCCTCGTCTATCGGTATCGCCAGCAGGTTCGCCGCCCGCCGGACTATCCGCTCCAACTGCTCCGGTGTGTAGAAGTCCAGGTGGTGAAAGATGCCGAACCGCTCTCGCAAGGGTGCGGTGAGCATACCGGCCCGCGTTGTCGCCCCGATGATGGTGAAGGGCTCCAGGTTCAGAGGGATGGTCTTGGCGTAAGGGCCTTTGTCCACGATGAAATCTATGCGGAAATCCTCCATCGCCGGGTAGAGATATTCCTCGACCACGCGTGGCAGGCGATGGATCTCGTCTATGAACAGGATCTGGCCCCGGCTGAGGTTGGTAAGGATGCCAACCAGGTCGGTGGCACGCTCCAGGGCCGGACCGGAGGTGCGGTGCATCTCCACCCCCATCTCGTTGGCGATGACATAGGCCAGAGTGGTCTTGCCGAGCCCGGGCGGACCGTCGAAGAGGATGTGTTCCAGCACATCTCCGCGCTGTCGTGCCGCCTGAATGGCCACCCGCAGGTTGGTGATGAGACGCTCCTGCCCCACATCGTACTCATCGAGAGTGGTGGGGCGCAGGGCCAGAGCCTCTTCGCTATCCTCAACCTTCTCAAAGCCCGAGATGATGCGCCGTCGTCCAATGTCTTCCGTATCTGGCATGTCTCAAGCCCTGTCTGGAAGAGTCACAACCGGAGGGGGCCCGGCTGGCAGCCACCTGGCGTTCCTGTCGTGTCACCTAACTCCGCCGAAACACCGCCTTGACGATCTCGTCAGCCGTCGTCAGCGGCGGGTCGTGGTCGCGCAGTGCCAGAATCGAGCGCAGCGCATCGGCCCGGCCAACGCCAAGCGTCTCCAGTATGGCGAGAGCCTCGTTCTCCGCATCGCTCTCCGGCTTGGCGGCCGGTCGGCCAATGCTCTCCACCTCGGCCACATCCACGAAGGGACCCATCTTGCCCTGCAGGCTGGCCACAATGTCCTTGGCTTTCTGAGGACCCACGCCGGGCAGTGAACGCAGGAGTTTGGTGTCCCCGATCTCGATGGCCCGGGCATAGGTGGCGACGGGGACGTTCATGGAGCGCAGGGCGCCGCGGGGCCCCAGGCGCGGCACGTCGAGCAATCGCTCAAAGAACCGCAGATGGGCAGGGGTCTCAAAGCCCATCAGCACCGGCAGCCCCCGGTTGCCATCAATCTGCAGGAAGTTATAGACATGCAACTCCACCACCGCGCCCACTTCGCGCTCCGCCAGGTGCTCAGCCGTGGCAGGGGAGACAGTGACCTCGTAGACCAGCCCACCAACCGCCAGTTCCACGGTCTCCGGCCCGACCGCCACCAGGTTTCCCCGTATGCGGCAGATCATCGCCGACCTCCGCGATCTGTCAGACGACTGCGAGTGGGGCTGGCATGGCACAGCGCCAGGGCAAGGGCGTCCGTCACGTCATCGGGGCTGGGCGGCTGGTCCAGGCCCAGCACCTGGCACACCATCCGCCCGACCTGCGCCTTGGTAGCCCGGCCGTTGCCAGTCAGGGCCCGCTTGATGAGTGAGGCAGGATAGCCGACGACGGTCACCCCGTGTTCACCAGCGGCCAACAGGGCCATCCCCCGCGCGTGCCCCATCAAGATTGCGGTACGTGGGTGGGCGTACTTGGTATATAGCTCCTCCACCACGACGCACCCCGGCTCATACTCCCGCAGGATGCCGCCCAGGCCCTCGTAGAGAGTGCGCAACCGCAGGGCCAGCGGCGCGTGAGGGTCGGTGCGGATAACCCCCCCCTCGATGAGGCGCAGCGTGCCCCCCAGAGCCTCAATCAGGCCGTAGCCGGTGCACTGCAAGCCTGGATCCACGCCGAGTATGCGCATGCCAAGTGGGCACTCCGTCCGCGATTATAGCACCCGCCAGAGGTGCGTGTCCACTCAGGGCCCCGGCCCCACCTCGTAGCAGCGCCAGGCCCGGCTGCCCCCCACCTGGACCAGAGTGCTGGTTGGGAGCGCCTGTTGCCACCTGGCGACGGCGGTCTCTTCAGGGTCGCGCAGGATGACCCAGCTTCCCGGCCCCAGGCCCAGTCCCGCCGCATCGGCCGGTGGCCGGGGCGTCTCGCTCACTGCCACGTTGGGGCCTGTCCGTGCCTGCAGTGCCACCACGTAGGCGCGGGATCCGGCGATTGCATGCACGCGCCCTGCCGGCAGTTGGCGTCGCAATGCCTGTCCCAGCTCCCATTCCTCGGCAACTGAAGCAGCGAAGGCCGGACGGCCGCTGAGCACCGACCGGACCCCCACCGGGAGTCCCCGGTGTGAGAGTTGTGCGTCGCCGGCCAGTAGCAGCGTCCCCACCGCAATCACCACCAGCCCCGGGGTGACCACACGGCGCCACTCGACGCCAGCCTTGACGATGTCGCTGACGAAGGCCACCAGAAGCACCGCCCCCACCCCGGCCACGGCAGCCGCCACAGGCCCCAGGGCCAGCCACGGCGTGCCGTCCTCGGCGACCGGGCGCAACGTGATGAAAACCAGGGGAGAAAGCAGGGCGGCGATCAGCATGCCCACTGCCGGAACGCCGGTCTGCGGGGCCTGGGAACGCCGCAGGTGAGCGTAAGTCAGGGCTACTGCCAACGGATTGGCGATCACCACCACCGTCAGAAGCGGGCTCAGAACGTCCGGGGCGGCCTCGCGGCCGACGGTCAGCGCCCGCACCATCGTGACTCGCCAGAAATGGCCCCATTGGCCCATGATCAGCCAGTCGGCCAGCACCCACACGGCTGCTGCGTAGGCGGCCGGAAGCAGGAAAGCGATCAGGGTACCTTCGGCACGGCCGGGAACGACGCCGCCGCGACTGCGCCAGGTCACGTAGATGGCTGCAGCCAGGACGACGGCTGCAGCCTCGTAGGCCAGCAGGATGGCGGCCGCAGCCAGGAGACCTCCGGTGACCAGGTCGCGCACGCGTCCTGACCGGGCCCATAGCACGAGGGAGGCCGCCAGGCCCGACAGCACAAAGGCCAGCGGCATGGCCCTGGCCCCCAGGGCTGCCCAGCCCAGCACCAGGGGATGCCCGGCATAGAGGCCGACAACCACAGCGAGAAGCCATCCCGGCACGTCCAGCGACCGCCCCAGGCGTACCAGCACCACCGCACTGAGCCCGAGGAACACCGCGCCCAGCAGCGGTCCTGCCAGCCCGCCGGCAAGCAGTCCAGGGGCGAAGGCTGCCGCCGGCACGTGCAGGAGGGCCAGCATGGGCGGCTGGTCGAAGCCGATCAGTGCCAGGTTGGCGTGGGTCTGCAAGTGGAAGACATCCCACGCCTTCCGGGCCGCCGCCTGCGTCTCCAGATCGGCCAGTCCCTGAGTGTGAGCTCGCCAGCCGCAGTACGTCGCCAGCAGCGCAGGCAGCAGGAAGGCAAGCCAATCGCCAAGGCGCCGCGCCCGGGCAGACACTAGCTCGCCCCCCCGAGCATGCCATGGTCCGTCTTCTCCCAGTAATGCGGGCGGGTGATAAGCTGCGCCAACGCCTTGTAGGCGCCCCAGCTCATCATCAGCCAGTAGAGAGGGGTGAGCACTGCATACTTCACCAGGTCGTAATAGCCGCGATTGAGGCAGCCGATCACGGCCACATAGACAAACACGAAGTTAGCCACCAGCAGGCAGAAGACGCCCAGGGCATAGATGGGTGCCGGAAACAACGAGGCGATGAGCCCGGAGCGGGTCAGGAACCAAAGCAGCGTCATCAGCCAGTAGACAGGGTTGAGCAGAAAGCTGACCACAGCCCCGCCAATGGTCATGTGGAAGGAGAGAAAGGCTCCAGTCCCGAGCTGGCGCATGAGTGCCAGCGGCTGGCGCATGTGCACCAGCCACGTCTGAATGTAGCCCTTTACCCAGCGCGACCGCTGCCGGAACCACGACAGGAAGTTGCCGTTGGCCTCCTCCCAGGTAGTCGAGTCAATCATCGTTGTGAGGTAGCCCCGTTTGTGCAGGCGGATGCCCAGGTCACAATCCTCAGTCACATTGAAAGGGTCCCACCCACCCAGTTCCTTCAGGACGGGCACTCGGAAATGGTTGGATGTGCCCCCCAGCGGGATGGGCCAGCCACAGGCCGTCAGACCGGGCAGGAAGAGGTCAAACCATGCGCTGTACTCGCTGGTGAACCAGCGGGTCAGCAGGTTGCGCCGCTGATTGTAGAAGTTCAGCTTCGCCTGCAGACAGGCCACTTGCGGCGGCAGAGCAGCAAACGCTGCCACAGCCTTACGAAGCTGGTCCGGCTCGGGGCGATCCTCGGCGTCGTAGATCACCAGCAGGTCAGACCGGGAGGTGTAGAGCCCATGGTTGCAGGCTTTGGGCTTGGTCTTGGGTTGGCTGTCGGGCACGACTACCGCGCGAAACTGCGGCGGCAGCCTGAGCGCGGCGCAGGCCTCCTGTGTCGTACGGTCATCCTCCTCCATGAGCAGTTGGATGTCCAGCTTGTCGGGCGGATAGTCAAGCTTACTCAGATGCTCCACAAGGCGCGGCAGTACGAGGGCCTCCCGGTAGAGCGGCACCAGGATAGTGTAGGTGGGCAGTTGGGCCTCAGGAAGCTTCGCCAGCTCTTCCGGTGTGAACTGGAGCGCCACCGGTCGGCTCATGGAGATCCAGATCAACCAGAACTTGTACAGGGAGTGGGCAACATAGAAGACGATGGCCGCTCCGTTGAGGCCCAGGAGTGTCGCCGCAGGCCAACGCCACAGCAGCACCGCCAGCGCCACCAAACCCAGCATCCCGGCAATGCGCTGTGGAGGCGTGAGGGTGCGATAGGCACACTCCTCTGGGTGCTCACGGAAGAACTGCAGAGGGTCCACCGCTTCGGAAGGGGTCACTGCCATGAGAGGTTCATGAGTTCCGCTAACTCGCCCCCTTGCGGGCGCGGGGAATCACGCCGGCTGGCCCGTAGGCCGGGCCAGCGTTGTCGCGTGACGTGCAGTTCCATCCAGCGGCCCCCTGGGACCCGCGGGGGCCAGTCGCGGCGTCAGGGAGCCAGTTCGAGTGCGCCCTGTGCCGGGACGACGGTCGGGGGCGGTAGCTCCTGCTCGGGCGACGTGATCCGCAGGGCATTGGCCCGCGCATCCCACTCAACTCTGGCGCCCAGTGCGGTCAGGACCGGTCGGGGCGGAATCCACAACTGTCCCGACCGCATCTGCGGCGGCTCCTTGATGTCCACCGCCTCCACCGGGTCCTGGCCCACCAGAGCGCGGGGCGCGCCGACGACCACCTTGACCCGCCCGGCCAGCGTGCTGGCGGTCAGTGACTGCTCCGCGGCCTTCCAGTCCAGCCGGGCGCCAATGGACTGCAGCACCGGCTTCGCGGGCACGATGATGTTGCCACTGGCCAACCTGACCGGGGGCGAGCCCAGAGCGAGTTCCTTCCCATCCACGAACACGCGGATGTTGCGGTATGCCCGGTACTCTTCTGTCAGCCAGGTTACGGGGGCCCAGGTCACCCTGATGTCAGACCGACGCACCAGTTCCCTCAGATAGTCGTCCCGGGACACACTGGCGGTACCCTGCAGCTTCGCCACGATGGCCGGACGAGCCTCGGCGAAGCTCAGTGGTGGTTTGCCCTGCACCTCGGTCACCAGAGCGATCCAGTAGTTGTTGCCCGAGCGGATAGGGTAGCTGACGTCATTTTGCTCAAGGCGGAAAACCTGGTCGGCCAGGGCCTGGTCAGGCAGGTCGCCAGGGCTTACCCAACCCATGTCGCCGCCTTTGTCCCGGGACTCATGCACCGACAGCTCCCTGGCGACCGTACCGAACTGGTCCCCCGCGGCGAGACGTTCGCGAGCCAAGTAGGCGTCCTCCACGGTGGTGGTGACGATCGCCAGCAGATGCACCTGCTTGGTGGCCCCGAACTCCTCAGGGTGGGCATCATAGTAGGCCTTCGCGGCGGTCTCACTGACGGCGATCTGGTTGCCCATCAGCTTCGCCAGGAGTAGCTCGCGGGAGGTCTTCTGGGTGAAGGCCGCCTCGGTCATCCCCAGGGTCCGCAAGTAGCGCTGGAATCCTGCTTCGCTGCCCTGCCGCGTCCGCTCGGCAGCCACCGCGGCTGCCACCTCTGCCGCCGACACCGTGATGCCCAGCCGTCGGGCCTCCTGTCGAACCAGACGGTCCTCGATGATGTCGCGCAGAATCGGCGCTGCCCACCGGTCGTCTATGGCCTGGGCTACGTGGTCCTTGGTGATCGGGCTGCCATTCACGGTAGCCAGGGGCGGCGGAGGCGGCGGGGCTGGGGCGGGTGGTGCCTGAGCTACGACAGCGCTGACGACGGCCAGCAGGACGACGGCGGGAGCGCAGCAGCGGAGCACTTTCACGGCGCATCCCCTTTCCGGGAAATGGCAGCCAACCACGAGCGATTATAGTCGCGCCTTCGGGAGCAAGTCAACCGAGCGTGGCCGGGGACGGGCCGGAGGTGGGGCTGTGCCTCCGAGCGAAGCATCCCAGCAGCCAGGGGCTCGCATGCCTGTGTGCAATTCGCTGGAGGGAGGTCCGACAATGTGGGTCTGGGTGGCCATCGCGGCAGGACTGATCGCCAGCGACGCGCTGGCGGCCGACGAGCCGGGGTTGATCGCTAACGGCAGCTTTGAGGCCGACGGAAGCAAGCTGGTGGGCGTGGGCTACGTGGCAGAAGGCAATGCCCTGACCGGTTGGACGCCCTCCGAGGCGGTGGGCGTCGCGCGGGCTACGCAGGGCCATGCCTTCTTCGACAACGGAGTCCCACCCGACGGCGAGGTCGTAGCAGTGCTACAGAACCGTACCGCGATGCGCCAGGAGATCGGTCCGCTGGTGCGTGACCAGGTCTACCGACTACGCCTGAGGGCTAACGGCCGGGCCTCTGACCAGACCGGACTGGGACACTATGGCAGCCTGCTGGTGCGCCTCAACGAGACGGTACTCCTGGGACCGGTGGAAGTCGCCGCCGTGGACCCGCTGGGGCAGCACGAGACGCCCTTCCACACCTTTGAGGCCGCCTTCTACACCGGCGGTGGGCGGTGTCTATTGGAGCTGAGCCAGGTCGCGCCGGGCGATGGCGTGTCCGTCATGATAGACGACATCCGCGTGGAGCCCGTTGACACACCCTTGGCCGACGCCATCCGGGTCAACCGCGCCCGTGTTCGGGGCATCGCCGAACCGGTTGCGGGCGTTGATTTCCGGAGCACACAGTGGATCTGGTCTGCGGAGGGCGCACCGCAGCCCGCTGATGTCCCCGCCGGAACGCGGTATTTCAGGCGCACGTTCGATGTGCCTGACCTCGGCCAGGTGACGCGCGCCCTGGTCATCGCCTCCGCCGACAACTCGGCACAAGTCTACATCAACGGCGTGGACTGCGGTACCGCCGGGGGCTTCAGCAACTGGTATGAGATGGACTGCACCGAGGCCCTGCGTGCTGGCCGCAACGTCCTGGCGGCCGAGGTAGCCAACGCCGGAGACAAGCCCAACCCTGCCGGCTTTGCGGCCATGCTGGTGCTCTACGATGCCGCCGGCCAGGTGCTTCAGGCCCTGCCGACCGGGCCGCACTGGCGTGTCAATGCCGAGGCTCCCCCCGGGTGGCTTGAGGCCGGCTTCGACGATGTGAGCTGGCCGTCTGCTGTCTCCGTAGGCCCCGTGGGCTGTGCCCCCTGGGGCAGCTTCGGCTTCCTGACCTGGCTCGTCCCCGACGACTTCCCGCACTTTCGTGTGCCGGGCCATGAGCGCTACATGGAGCTGCTGCAGCAGCTTCACTGGCTGCATTACGGGGGCTCGGGGCCCAAGGCTACGCTATGGGACGGGTGGATGTCCATGTGCTCCCTGTGGCCCGCTGTGGGGCAGGAGCCCAGCGCCGACGACTTCCGCGCCCAGTGGCGGGCTGTGCTGCCTGCGCGCGAGATTGACCACGAAGGCTATGTCGGTACCCATCAGCACCACGGCTTTGGCCACGGCGGTGGTTGGCCCTTCCCCACCTGCTTCCAGGCTCAGGGCGTTGGCTACCAGTTCGCGGTCAACCACGTCGCCTACCGTGTGCCGCCCGTACGCGAGGTGTCCAACTGGCAACTCCAGGGGCTGGAGACGGTCTCGCTCGATGAGACCGAGGGCTGGTCAGTGCGCGTGACTGACGACGAGGCGACGCTGGTAACGCCGGACTTCGACTGCGACAGCTTCGTGGCCCCCTTCATCCGCCTGGAGTGGCGCCCGGACTTCCCGCCGGAAGCCGAGGGCACGCTGGAGTGGGCCACGGCCGATGCGCCAGAGTTTGGCCCCGAGCGTAGCCTGCCCTTGCATCTGGAGCCCGATGTCCCCGGCGGCGCCTACACGCACGTGCCCCTCTACAGGCACCCCGAGTGGAAGGGACGACTGACGAGACTCCGGCTCACGTTCCGGCACGCAAACGGCGGGACGTTCCGCCTGCTCGGCCTCATCACCGCGCCCGATACCCGTCATCCGGTCAACAACTCTTGCTACCTGCAAGGCTGTACCGAGTACTTCAACTGGACCGGTGACCGCGGCTTCCTGAGCCAGGAGATCGGCCGCATGCGGACTGCTCTCCGGTACGCGCTGACGGAGTTCCAGGTCGAGGCCAACGGCTGCGTGCTGGTGCCCTGGGTGGGCCATTCGGGTCGGTCGGGGCTGGAGGTTGCGCCCGCTGGCACGAAGACCATCCGCTACGGTGAGGGGATCGGCGCCAACTACTGGGACCTGCTGCCCTTCAGCGGCTACGACTGCCTGGCGACCATCTACCTGTACGATGCCATGCGCCGCATGGCCGCTCTCGAGGAGGCCATCGCTGCGCATCCCGACTGGGGCCTCCCCGCGCCGCCGCCTGAGCTGTCCGCCGCGCGTCTCCAGCGCCTCGCTGACAACATGGCCGCCCGGGGCCGCGAGCGCTTCTGGAATCCCGAGACCGGCCGCTTCGTGGCCTGCGTGGACACTGACGGCGTGGCCCACGACTATGGCTACACGTTCGTCAACTGCGAGGCCATCTACTACGGCTTCGCCTCGTCCGAACAGGCGCGGAGTATCCTTGACTGGCTCGACGGCCGCCGCGTGGTCTCGGGTGACACCGCCACTGGCGCTGACATCTACCACTGGCGCTTTGGCCCCCGCGCCAGCACCCGACGCAATGTGGAATGGTACACCTTCCCCTGGTCAGGACCGGAGAGCATCCCCTGGGGTGGGCAGGTGCAGGATGGCGGGGCCGTGCTGGGCTTCGCTTTCCATGACCAGATGGCGCGCCTCATGACTGCCGGTCCCGACGACGCCTGGCGCATGCTCCGGCAGACCCTCGACTGGTTCGCCGAGGTACGCGCCGAAGGCGGCTACCGGGCCTACTATGCCGTGCCTGGCCGGGGTACGCTGCAGGGCGGTGGCCCGCCGGGAGGCCTGGGGATGGACTGCGAGTTCTTCGAGAGCGCCCTGGTGCCGCAGATCATGCTCTATGGCTTCCTGGGCTTCCGCGCCGAGCCCGACGGCTTCCGCCTCGACCCGCGCCTGCCCGCCGACTGGCCCGAGCTACGGGTAACCCGCATCCACTACCGCGACGCGGTCCTGACCATCACCGCCCGCCCCGACAGCCTGCTTCTCACCAGCCAGGGCCAGCCCTGCCGCGCCCGCCTTACGCTGCCTACGGGCTGGACCATCACCGGCCAGGGCACCAACGAGGCCGAGGTTGCGCTCGGTGGTGGGGCGGAGGTTGGGGCGAGCAGGGGATAGGGACAGCACGATGGTCTCGCAACCCCGAAGAGGGACACAGACGTTACCGGGGCGCGGCCACAACCGTGGTGCGACCCCGTGATTCGCCCCTACCGCAGACCAACAACATCCCTGAAGAAGCTGTTGCACGTTGTCTCGTGGAACTGAAGCTCCTGTAAGCCGTGCTCCTGGCGGCACCGCTCCAGTGCCTCCATTTCAACGGAGCAGACCCCGTGCAGCGTCGAGCGTATCATCAGTTTGCCTCTCATGCGCCTATTGCTAAGCACCGCCTCGCGAACCCGGAGGCGTCTCAGGTTGTCACCATGGAGACCGAACCCCAGAAAGTACAGCCTCTCAGCGCTCGCGATCGCATCGTGTGCTGCTTTGAACTCATCTGAGCAGAACTCCCCGCCTGAATCGTTGAACTCGCAGATGACCTTGATCGACGCAGCTCTGGCCGCGAGGTCGTCACTGGTATCGTTGGCATAAGGCACCTCAGGGTATGGGCCCATCATCCCGTGAGGATGGATTATCCGCAGATCCTGGACTATGGCAGCCGCCTCTGACTCGGTGACGTTGTAGTGGTAACGGATCCGCTGCGTAAGGAAGGCCTGCAATGACCGGTCGTAGTTGAACGTGACAATGCTTAGGGCGTTCTCCAGCACTTCGTGCACCATGCGTTCGCGGACGAGGGCGTCAAACAGGTGCGAGTACCACCCTGGGTCATTGGGCCAGACGAGCTTTTCCATATCCTCATGGCGCTTCAGTAGCGCCACGATCAGGACTTTCCCCAACTCGATGAACTCCGGGTTCGCGGACAGGAAAGCGTCTATGGAGCCGTGTGCGGAGTTTCCAAAGCGCACCGCCATGTCACGGCGGAAGCCTGCGGGCCAGTTGGCGGCTATGTAAGGGTCTATATTCTCGCCGTGCTGACATAGGTACCTGCAGATGAGTGTCTTCAGCTCTGCGCCACAGGGGTACCCCAAGTGTGCGCTTGCTCCGGCTCCCAGCACGAGGACGGTCCGTACGGTTATCGACTCTGACACCTCCCTGTGAATGCAAAGAAATCCTTCACGGTCGCCGACGACAGCAGCCCAGAGACCCTTTCCGGCCTGCCGCGGTGCTTATCTGGGGAAGACACACTCACCTCCTCACCCCCACCTCCCCCACCTCGAACGGCACGAAGCCTAGCTTCAGCGCCGGGGAGTCGGGGTGCAGGCGGAAGTCGTTGGCGGCGACGGAGACAAAGCGCGGGTCGGCGATGACCGACTCCTGGTCCAGCCACATGCCCTGCTTGCGCCACTCCCCCAGCGGGAAGCCCAGGAAGGTCACCGGCGCACCGCTGTAGTCGTAGTAGACGTTGTAGTTCAGCACCATGCGGTAGTTGGGCCACTTGGGCTCCACCCACAACCGCCCACCGTCCCAGCAGACGATGTTGCGCTGCAGCACATTGCAGTTGGTGTCATCGTACTGCGGCGCGTCGCCGTACCGCGTCCACTGGGCCGGACCGTTGAGCGCGAAGATGTTGTTGGTGACCACATTGCCGAGGCAGTCCCAGTTGAAATGCAGCCCGGCGGCGTTGCGGTAGACCAGGTTGTCCTCGACCCGCACGCCGGTGGTCGCCTGGTCCAGGCCGATGCCGTAGCCCGCGCAGTCGTGTACCACGTTGCGGCGGATGATGGTGCCCGGCTGGATGCCAAGGGTGTAGATGGTGGAGTGCGAGCCCAGCAGGGTGCGGATGCTGTGGGCGTGGTTGTACTCGATGCGGTTGTCATGGGCGCGGCTGCGAGCATAGCCCCAGTTCCAGCCCGCCGACACCGCCCACTGCCAGGAGCCGACCATCTCGTTGTGGCTGACCGTGTTCTCGCCGCTCTGGCCGATCCAGACTGCCGGGCCGCCGAAGTAGCTCTGGGCGCCGTCGCGGAAGAGGCAGTCGCTGATGGTTGTGCGGCAGGCCTCGTCGGCATCGTCGGCGCAGACCTCCGGCTCACCGACCTTCACCCCGCCCGCTCCCAGATCCTGGAACGTGCAGCGCAGCACGCGGTTGCCCTGGCAGCCGCGACCGAGTTCGAGGCCCCAGGTGTCGGCATGGGACACCTCGCAGTCGGCGAAAAGGCAGTCGCGGGCGTAGGTGGCGCTGACCGCTGCGCCGACGGGCAGTTCCGCCTGGGGATACCCCAGGCCCTCGGGTGGCAGGTTCCAGGCGCAGTGGGCGAAACGCAGACCCCGCACCTCGACATGCCGGACGGGGCGCTCCGCCGTGCCCTCCAGACGCAGGACTTGCTCCAGCGCCGGAGCCACGACCTCGGCTGTTCCGAGCCCCTCGCCGGGCATCGGCAGGTAACGCAACTGCCCGGTCGGCCGGTCCAGATACCACTGTCCCGGCTTCCCCAAGGCCTCGGCGACGTTCTCCACGTAGTAGCCCATGTTCCAATACAGCGGCCGCCAGCTTCCGCCGGTAAAGGTAATGAGGCGCTCGGTTTCATCGAGGCGGGCGATGCGCAGGCGCGCCTCGGTCCAGAACTGCAGCACGATGACCTCAATGTCGTCGCGGTTGCGCCAGTCAGCCCGCACATGACCTGGCGCGTAGACGAGGGTCGCGTTCTCAGGCCTACCATACCCGGCCAGGGCGTAGGTCCCGGTCTCCGGCAGGCGCGGCCTGGCGCGGCGCTTGTCGTTGACCCAAAGGTGGCGGAAGTACCGCTTGCCATCACGCACCTCTGGCACGATGGTTTCCCAGGCGCCGCCACTTGCCCGCAACCCCGAGAGCTTCGTGCCGCCACTCAAGACCACTCTCTCGCCGGGGTAAGCGGCCAGTACGGTTGGCCCCGCCACCGAGCCGCTGTGTTCGGAGAGGAGACGCAAGGGCGCTGTCAGGTAGTACGTCCCCTGGCGGACGAACACGGTGATAGGGTCAGTGCGTCCGGCCCTGCGAGCGGCGGCCACGGCGTCGAGGCCCCGCTGGATCGTGGCGAAGGGGCCGTCCTTGCCGCTCGCGTTCGGCTGGGCCAACCGTCCGGTCCAGGTGTCGCGACCGGCGGGCGAGACGTAGAACGTTTCGCTCGGCGCAGCCTGGACGGCGGCACAGAGGATGATGAGCAAGCAGGGGGTGAGGTAAGCCACCGTTACTGTTCCTCCTGGGCAGGCTCTCCTGGCGCCGGAGAGGTCCGCCACGTCTCAAGCAGCGTGGTACCGTACTCCGGGAAGAGCACGAGTGAGGGGTTCTCATCTTGAACGGTGCTGTCAGGGTTCCCGTAGGCCCAGTACAGCGCCCCGGCCAGGCCCTCCCGGCGCAGCCCAGCCACATGCTCCCGCAGACAGCGCAGCCCCAGCGCATGGTCAATTCTCTGCCAGTCCGGGGCGCTTCGGAGGTAGTTGGCAAAGACTCCACACTCGCCGCACAGAACGGGTTTCCCCAGTTGGGCAGCCTGTTGGCGCACGGCCTGCCACTCGGCCGATTCCAGGTTACGACGCAGGAAGTCGGCCACGCCCTGCTCGGCGGTACGCCAGGCGTACAGGTGGACGTCCACGAAGTCCAGGCGGGACCCCAGGAGGGCCTGCAGCCGGGCGGGAATGCGCTCGTCGGTAGTCTGGTCCTGCGACAGGGTACCAGGTCCCCCCCGACCCACGGCGGCGAAAGTGAAGACACTGCAGCTCACCAGAGCCTGTGGGTCGGCTTGATGGATGGCATCGGCACAGCAGTTGGCCCACTGCACGAAGATCCGGTCCATCAGCGTCTGCGCCTCCGTATCCGAGGCCAGGGCGTAATCCCGGCCGGCGAAGGTGAAGCTGGCGGCCCGCTCGGCGAAAGGCGCCTGACGCTGGCTCAGACAGGCCTCGTTTTCCAGCTCCCAGGCCAGGACCACTGCCAGCAAGTCGGGGTCGCGAGCGCGGAGGGCCTCGATCAGGGTCACGATGCCGTTGGCTCGGGTGCGCACCGAACCACGATGCAGGCGGAAGTTGTTCACCCCCATCGTCTGATCCCATTCAGCCCGCAGGTCACAGTCGGCCTCACCCGGGAGTGGCCGTGCGGACCACCAGTCGGAGGGCGGAAGCCATATGTCCCACGAGAAGATCACACGCAGCCGGTGCGTGCGTGCAGTCTGCAGGAAGTGGACGACGTTGTCGAGGTAGGCAGGAGAGATCTCGCGGGCCTGAGGTGAGACCAGGATGCCCGTCTCGCCCACGTGGTACACATGGAAAGTGCGGATCGTGTTGAAGCCCCATCCCGCCAGGTCGGCCATCATCTTCTCAACGAAGCTGCGGTCATAGGAGCCAGGACAGAAGGTGGCGTGGCCGACCTTGCCTTCCTGAAGCGGGCCAACGCGATAGTAGTTGGCGCCCAGAGGGACAAAGGGCTGCCCAGTGGCACTGTCCACGAAACCACCCCCTGCTATGGCAATGCGTGGGGTGTCGGCGCGCGGCCTCGCCGCGGCAACGAGAAGACCAACACTACAGGCAAGTAGCGCAACGGCCGGTTGGGGCATTGTTCTGTACCTCTCAAGAGTCCGTGGGGGGCCCGTCCGTGGTTCGGCGGCCCGCCAGGATGACCAGTATGCTGCCAGCGAAGGCCGTCGCGCCCACGCCTATCATCGCCCACCAGAGGGTGTCCCGGATGGGACTGCCGTCCATGCCACTGCGCAGCAGCAGCGCATAGACGCCCGTGGCGACCAGGGGCGCGGCCAGCAGCGCCAGGCAGTTGCGGGCGACCCACGGCGATGGTGGCAGGGGCGTGACAGCGGCCGGCGCTCCGGCGATCCGGTAGCGCCAGAGCACGAGACCCGCGTCCACCAGCAAGGCCGGCAGGAGGAGCACCCGGGCGCCAAGTGCAGCAGCGTGCTGGACGTAGAAAAACCCCAGCAACAGGGTCGCCACGGCCATTCCAGGCCAGGTGACGCGGAAGGCGCGAGCCTCGAGCCTGGCCCAGAGCCAGTAGCATGCGGCCAGGAGGGCCGTGATGAGGGCACCATGGGCCACGAAGGCGCGGAGCGGCGTGACCTGCGGTGGCGTCTCGGCCCACAGGAACGTCGCCCACAGCCCCCAGAACAGCCCGATGCCCACGGCCGCAGCCAGCGCCGGCCAGGGGCTTCTGCGCCGCAGCAGCCGCGGTATGAGGTAGCAACCTGCCATGACCGAGATGAGCGCGTGCCAGGAGACGCCGGTGCACAGCAGGCTGAGCGGAAAGGGTGCAGACTCCTCCGTTCCGTAGAGCGTCGCCGCGATGCCGCCCTCAACCAGCCAGCCATACATGGCCCCGGCGACCATCATGGCCGCGGCGTGCGCGACGCGGAAGACGCTGATGATACACAGCAGCAGATACGCGGCCACCGAATAGGCCAGCCAGGTGATCACGTAGTCGCCCACGCTGTCGCCGGGCCGAAAGACAGTCCAGAACAGCCGCTCAGAGAAGAAGAGCAGAACGTAGCCGGTGACCAGCGACCGCAGGAGCGCCATGTGCTTCAGCCCCCATCCTCCGGCGGTCTCGCCGGCAGATGCAGAGTGCACCATCCCACCCCTCGCGGTCCCAGCTTCACCCACAGGCGGCCGCCGGGCAGCACGCGGAACGTTCCGCCCTCTCCCCCGCTCTCTGGGCGCCAGCCCGTGGCGGGCAGCTCTGCGTGTCCGAAGGGCACTCTGAGGGCATCGCTCTGCTCGCGATCGATGGGGTTGTAGGCCACCACCAGCGCCCGCGATGGGTCGCCTGGCAGCACATGCGCCACGGCATCGAGACGGATGCCGTCGGGGCGCCGCACATGCAGCAAGTCCCCCTCGGCGAAGAAGCGCTCATAGTCGCGGTAGAAGCGCGTCCAGCGCTTGAGGACCGCTTCACTGCCCGGCCCCTCCCAAAGCAGTTCCCCGCTGGGCATGCCGTCGAAGCCGTAGCCGAAGGCACTGCCCAGGTGCATGTTGTAGAGGTCGAGGTTCTCCTCCAGCGGTGACAGCGACAGTCCCCCCAGCCATGGGATCAGGTTGATCACCTTGCAGAGCTGGCAAGGGTTCCACAGTTGAAGGGAGTCATACTCGAGGCCGCGGCTCCACCACGCGTAGTGCCAGGGGTCACGCCTCTCGGTGTCAGAGCCTTCGTAGGCTCCGGAGCCCGCAACGCGCGAGGCGCCGGCCGCCAGGTGCGCGGGGCCGGCCGCGATCGGCAGGAACAGGCCCCGGGCCCGGGCCTCCCTGTAGAGCTGGATCGTGTTCGCCCAGGCCGGCAACCGACACCCGCCGCCCGGCGGATGCCCATGGTCCTCGGCGTAACACCAGAAGCCAGGCGGCGAGGACTGCCAGTAATCGTAGGGCCCGTCGAGGTCATAGCCGTCGAAGCCGCCCCGCTCGACCGCCTCGCGTACCCTCTCCAACAGGAAGGCGCCCCACCCGGAGGCCGGACAGGCGTTCTCGGTCCAGTTGCCGGGGTTGTCGCGTGTGGGGGCAAGCACCTTGCCCTGGGCATCAACGCGGTTCCAGCGGTGCTCGCGGAAGACCCGGTTCTCCGCGACCCCCGAACCGCTCACGCCGGGGTTCCACCACACGGCGGTATGGGTCACATAGAAGAAGACCTTCATGCCGTGGGTGTGGCACCAGTCGGTGAAGCGCCGGACATCGCGCCACCCGCCGGGCCACAGCTTGCGGTCCAGCTCGTAGTCGGCGAAGTTGGTGAAGAGCACGGGCGGGCTGCCGCAGTGCTGGACCCAGATGGCACGGAAGCCTGCTTCGGCGGCCTGGCGGGCGAAGGTCCACAGGGGCTCCGTTGACTCCAGCGGCCGGGCGGGGCGGAAGCCGGCCATGAGCTGGCGCTGGTTGGTCCACGGCCAGACGACGCGCATGGCCCGGCGCAGAGCCAGTCCCCGGGCTTCGGGGTCGCCATCGGGCAGGACGAACTGCCAGCACGCATGGCCGGGGAAGTCGTAGGACTGGCCGGGCTCCAGTCTCAGGCCAAGGGGCGGGTCCAGTCGCGTGGGCCCCACCAGGTGCAGCCCGCCGGAGCCCTGAGGGACCACCTGGTAGCTCTCGAGGGTCAGCGCGTCCACCGTCAGAGGTTGGATGCCGGCGTTCAGGAGACGGATGGACTTAACCAGCACGGGCGCCCGGTGAAACAGGTCATACGTCAGCTCCGCCTCAAGCCCGCAGGCGGCGCGGAACTCGGCGCGCAGGCGCTGGCGGTCGTTCAGAACCAAGGGCTTCGGCCAGCGCGCGAGGCGTAGGTCCTCAGCGCCTTCGCCACCGATTGCCAGCACACTTCCACCGACGGTGACGCCGCCCTCGTCAGGGGCGCCAGCCCAGGCCACGAGCTCGTGGCCACCGTCAGCGGCCCGGTAGCTGACCGTGCGCCAAGCAGGGGCCGTGGCGAACTCGCGCCGCAGCCACCGGTTCTCCAGGCCCACGCGGACCTCGCCTCCCGCCGCCAGGCCCATGGCGCCCGTGAACAGCCCGATCGGCCAAGCGCAGGCCAGTAGCAGTCTCAGGCCGTCCAAGACGGGGCCCATTGTGCATCTCCCTTAGCCGCGCTGCCCCACCGGGGTGGCAGAGCTCTTTCGCCCTCGCTGGCGGGGCCTCCTACCGAGCGAAGCAAAAGCATCTTGACAACGGGCGGACATTGCTCTATAGTTCTATTTGTATAGAACATTGAACCGGCGCTCTCTACCATGCAACTGCACGTTGACCCCAACAGCCCCCTCCCGCTATACGCGCAACTGGTGGACCAGTTCCGGCAGGCCATCGCTACCGGCAAGCTGGCGCCCGGCGACGCCCTGCCCACCGTGCGGCAACTGGCGGTGGATCTGCGGGTCAACATGCACACTGTGGCGCGGGCCTATAACGAGTTGTCGCGGGAGGGGCTGATTGCCATGCGCCGTGGTCTGGGGACCACGGTGGTGGCCCGGCCACGACCGCCCGAACCGGAGGAGCGCGAGCGTCGGGTCTCGGAGATCATCCGCGAGGCCCTGGCCGAGGCGGCGGCTCTTGGTCTCAGTAGTGAGGAGTTCCTGCGTGCGTTGACACAGCACGTCCGAGAGCAGACATGATGTCCCCCGGTCGGGGGAAGGAGAGACAACGATGGCGACGATGGCCCCACCCATGCCTCTGACGACCCGCTCCGCTCAGCCTCATGTGCATCCGTTACAGGTCCTGCTGCTGGTTCTGTGCATTGCCGCCGGCGGCATCGGCACCGGCATCATGCGCGGCAACCCCATACCCATCATTGCCGGTGGCTTGCTGGGGGTACTGATCTTCTCGAGTCTGCAGGTCGCCTCACAATGGGAGAAGGCCGTGGTTTTGCGGGCGGGCAAGTTCAGCTCTCTGAAGGGCCCCGGCGCATTCTTCATCGTGCCGGTCCTGGACACCATCCCCACCTGGATAGACCACCGCATCCAGACCACGCCTTTCAATGCCGAGCAGACCCTCACCAAGGACACCGTGCCGGTGGACGTGGACGCGGTGCTGTTCTGGGTGGTGTGGGACGCGGAGAAGGCCGCGCTGGAGATCCAGGACTACCGCCAGGCGACGTTCTGGGCAGCGCAGACGGCACTGCGCGACATCATCGGCGAGACGCTGCTGTCCGACATCCTGGTGGGGCGGCGCAAGCTGGACGAGGCGCTGCAGAAGATCATTGACGAGCGCACTACGCCGTGGGGCATCACGGTGCAGTCGGTGGAGATGCGCGATGTGATCATCCCGGCGGGCCTGCAGGACGCCATGAGTCGCCAGGCGCAGGCCGAGCGCGAGCGGCAGGCGCGAGTCATTCTCAGCGAGTCCGAGGCGCAGATCGCCGGCCAGTTCATCCAGGCGGGCCTGGCCTATGAGAGCAACCCCACGGCTCTGCACTTGCGGGCCATGAATATGCTCTATGAGGGCCTCAAGGAGCGCGGAGCGCTGATCGTGGTCCCCAGCACGGCGGTGGAGAGCATGGGCCTCGGCACCATCACCGGCCTCTCGGCCCTGTCTGGCTCCGTCTCGCCCCCTACGCCCCCGACGCAGCAGTGAGCAAAGCCCCGCACCGGAGGCCACGGACGACCTCCGGTGCGGCTGTCGCTGACCACCCCATCAACTGGGTCGGGAAGCGCATTTGGGCTTGGTGGCGATGCGGGGCCGTACCGCAGGGGGGGACGGGCCGGAGAACGCAAAGAGGGCCTGCCTCGGGGTTAGACAGGCCCTCTCGCCACGACATACGACACGGTCAGTGGTTTACTGCTCAACCACTCTGACGGTTGGCGGGTGGATGAAGTTCAGGTACTGACCCGCAACCTTTGCTGACTCAGTGTCCCCGGCGTGGATGAAGACCCGGAAACGGAACGACAGGACGTCTCCTGCCCTGACGGTCAGGTCGCCGCGCTGGCCGGGATCGCCGGTGAAGTCATGGATGCCCCACTGGTTGGCGGTGAACAGGCCGTAGCTGCGGACGTGCCAGTGGGTCGGGAAGCCGTGGTTGGAGGGGTGGTCCATGATGGTGACGCCCACGGTCTCGCCGTCTACCGGGCCGCAGTAGTCCACCCACTCGGCGCGCTTGCCCCAGTTCTCGGCCTCCGTCTTGGCCCCGTAGGAGTTGACGATCAGTCCACCGTTGCGCTCCTCCATGCTCTCCTTCAGGCGCACCGACAGCGTCCCGGCCTCCTTGGTGTCACCGAAGAAGAAGCCTTTGTCCTCCAGGGCAACGAAGTTGATGAACCAGTCCATGACGCGGCAGCAGTCAGGGGTGTTGTAGACGCGGACGACGGTGTGCTCCTCCAGCATCTTGTGCTTGGCGCCGCGGCGCCCGCTCATCCAGTCATTCAACGCCATGATCTCGCCACACACTGGTCCTTCCGCAAGCACCATCAGCTCCTGACACTCGGTGGTGGCATGATCGTTCATCTCGCTCCAGTTGTCCTCGCCGTCGTTGACATGCCCTTGCGCGACCCAGAAGCCCTTGTGGTGCTCATGGTCAATGCCCGGCTTGGCGGGGATGTTGACCTCGCGGACGATGATCTTGCCGCCCGGTCCGTAGACTGGATAACAGAACGGTCGCGCCATGCCCTCCTGTTTGAACACATAGCTCATGAACAGGTCGCCGTTGACGCGGAAGGTGGCTTTCTGGTCGTCCTCGATGTCAACGGTCACGCCGCCGGCGTCCTCGCTGGCGCTTCCCAGGCACAACTGGTAGCGCTTGCGCTCGCCGGCTTTGAGCTCCGGAATGATCCAGAGGACCTCACAGCAGCAGGTGCAGTCCTCCTCGCCACAGTCACAGGCCTCACCGAGGCACTGACAGGGCACCTGCGGCCCCAGGCTGCCATCGGTGTTGACCTCATGCAGCAGATGGACCTTGTCCTCGCCGCAAGTATGGGAGCTCACAAAGGAGACGATAGCGTTCTTCCGGTCGTGCGGACCGGCATCGACCTCCAGCAACAGCACGTCACAACCGCAACCGCAAGCGGACATCATATATCCTCCTTGGGCCCCTGAGGGCCGGGGGTTTTGCATTGTCCCCTATTCGCCGCCAATCAGACAGATACCTTTCGCCCCGATTGGTGCAGGCATCTGCCCGGTGCTTGGCGAAGGACCAGCGGTGTCAGTTGAGGCCCGGCTTCCACGAGTAAGGTTCACAGCCGCTGGTCTGCGTCCTGGCGAGACAGGTGAGGCCGCCGCGCCGGTGCTCCTGGCCGCCGACATCGCCTCGGCCTCGGGCGTAGAGCTCGTTGAGTTTGTGCGCGACGGTGAGACGGTGCACGCCCTCGACCCGCGCGGCACCCAGCGCCTGTCGCGACAGATGTTGCGCGTTGCCTGGCCCGCGACGCCCAACGAGGCCAGCGAGGGTCACATTGAGGTCCTGGACAACGAGATCGAAGAAGCCGAGCCCTACGGGGACCCACCCCTTGCCCTGAGGACGCTGGGCCCGCGCCGGGTCGCCTGGACGACGACAGGCACCGGCGCTGGCCGTCAGGGCGTGACATTGCGGTTGCGGTCTTCGCACTCTGGGCTCCTGCAGGTCACCTCGGGGCATTCACGGCTCGTTCAGCACCTGCACCGTTTCAGTGGGCGGCGAACAGTGCTGGCGGGGCGGGTCGAGCTATGCCGTCTGTCTGACGTCCCAGCACCGCGGGAGCTTCAGATCACCTGGCACGATCGCCCCCTGCCTGGCAGTTACCAGTTCTGGGTGCAGGTCACCGAGACTGATGGCCGGCAGATGGTATCAGAGCCCGTCTGCCTGACGGTCGAGGGGTAATCCAGCATGCGCATCGCCTTTGACGCACGCACGCTCTGCGCCCCCAAGACCGGCGACCGAACGGTCACAACAGGCCTGCTTCAGGGCATGCTGGCGCTGGCGGAACCCGAGGGCCTGGAAATCATCGCGGTCTCGGACCGTCCCATTCCGACCGGCTTGCTCCGTGAGACGGCTGCACTGCGGATGCATATGGCCCCTTGGCCGCGTGGCTACGCGTGGACGTGGCTGGCTTTCCCCAGGGCGCTCAGGGCCGTCAAGGCTGATGTTGCCGTGTTGCAGTACATGGCACCGCAGCGCCTCCCGTGTCCCTTTGTGACGTTCATTCATGACACGGTCTGGCGCTCCATGCCCGAGACCTTCCCGTGGCGTGATCGTCTGGTGCTGGACACCTTCATCCCATCCACCATCGCCCACGCCGCTGCGGTCTGTACGGGCTCTCACTTCGCGGCCAGCGAGATCTCCCGGCATTACCCTCACGCTGCCGGCAAGCTGCATGTGGTGCCGTATGGCTTGGAGAGCCGCTACCGACCGGTCACCGATCAGCAGGAGTTGAGCCGTGTCCGCGCGAAGTACAGTCTGCCGGAACGTTTTGTCCTCTCGGTGGGCGTGCTACAGCCCCGCAAGAACGTTGAGGCACTCGTCCACGCCTACCAGCGTCTGCCGGCGCCGTTGCGGGCCCAGCATGGCCTTGTCATTGTCGGCAAGCACGGCTGGCTCATGAAGCACCTTCCGGCGCTGGCGCGTGAGGCCGGTCCGGGTGTGCAGTTCACCGGGTATGCCGATGACGAGGACCTGCCGGCGCTGTATACCCTGGCGGAGTGCTTCGCCTACCCGTCGCTGTATGAGGGCTATGGGCTACCCCCGCTGGAGGCGATGGCCTGCGGGACACCAGTACTTACGTCAAATGTGGCTTCCCTGCCCGAGGTCACAGCCGGGGCGGCACTGTGCGTTGATCCGACCGATGTTCAGTCCCTGCAGGATGGGCTGCAGCGAATGTTGACTGACACGGACCTGCGGCGGGAGCTGGTTACCCGGGGACTGGAGCGTGCGGCAGGCCTTACGTGGGGGCCTGCGGCACAGGGCTTACTGGGGGTTCTGCGAGCTGTCGTAGCCGAGGGCTGGGCCCGGTCAAGGAACTGACGGGCCGCCATAAAGTGTTGTAAATCTTCGTAACATATCAATCGCGGCTGCACGAACGAGGTGCGACATGGCACAGACCACGGTCCGGGCAGCGGGTAGGTCGCGTATGCGGCTTCTGGTGCTGGCACTGCCGGTGCTTCTGGTGGTGGCAGTCGTCGTGAACCTGGGGAGCATCAAACAGGTTGCCAGCGGCGAGCGAAGCCTGCGCAGCATCATCTACGGCATCAGCATGGGCAAGGGCGATGGCCTCATGGGCTGGAAGGTACCCCGGGACACTGGCTCTGAGAAGGCCAAAGTGACCATCGAGGCGTTCCTGGCAGGTGGCGAGGCATGCCATGTGCAGACAGCTTTGGTCGGAACGGCTCTGGGCAAGATCGATCCGGAGCGCATCCGAGTGAAGTTTGTGGACGCCAAGAGCGGCCCGACGGCGATCAAGCGCCGCGAGGAGGTCAGGCTCGGTTGCGACCAGGGGTTTGCGGTGAATGGTAAGACCGAGTTCGAGGTCCCGGCGCCAGAGAAGGGCAAGGGCGCCAAACGCACCGTCTTCCTGGCTCACAACCACTTCTCGGGTGGTGCCAGTCCCATGGAAGTGCTACACCCGGTACTGGACCAGGAGCTCAAGAAGGCCTACAACGGCAAGGGCCTCGGCATGACCCCGGAGGAGTTCGCGACCAGGCTGCAGAGCGGAGTGGATCTGGCGCGGGGTATCATGGAGGCCGAGGCGCAGCAGGCGCGGGCCCAGCAGGCTGAAGGTCAGGGAAGCCAGTAAGGCCTACCACACCTGCCTGACCAGTTCAAGCGCCACCTCCACCATCTGTGAGCCCGTCTCCGGCACCAGACGGCGGGCTGTGCCCACCTCTGTCTCGTAGCTGCCCTCGTGACAGGCCTTCACAGTCGGAATATAGGCTTTCCAGTCGTTGGCCAGCTCCACGCAGTGCGTGTCCGGGCAGGCGGAACGCTGCTTGATCTCCAGCCCGATCTCCACAAAGATCTCTCCCGGCAATCCCACCAGCACCACCGGTCCGACGCGGAGAGCCTGCACCCACGTCGGCTGCTCCCTGGGCATGCGCGACAGCCGCAGGCGCTCGAAGGCCCGCACCTGGTCGGCTGTAGGGTGCATGCGGTCCATCTGCGCCACGACCTGTTCATCTTCTGCCAACTGAGCCGCCTCAACGTCGTCACGAATGCCCGGGAACTCGTATAGCGCCCCTCTTAACGATGGGTCCTCACATATTCCGCCTTCGTAGTAGGCTCGCATGGCGGCCCCGGCCACGATCCCTGCCACCTTGATCGCCTGGCCGTCAGGTAGTCTGTGCTGGGGCGCAGGCTTCGTGAAATCGCAGTTGTTGACGTCACCCGTCGTGCCGTTGCTCAAGATGGCCAGGGGCACGCCGAGTGCCCGGCGCAGGTTATGATCCACCCGGGCGAAGTAGTCGGCCGAGATGTGATCGCCGGGGGAACTCCCCACATAGTGCAACGGGTAGTTCACATAGAGCCCGAGCGGCTCGGCAGTCTCCGGCGAGCGAAACCCAAGTACGCTCAACGTCCGGTCCACAGGCCCGGCTGGGCGAACCATGTCCGGGTTCTGATACCCGGGGTTCATCACCACGCTTCCGTCACGCATATGCCAGCGTCGGTTGAAAACCTGGTCCACCTCACCCCGCCCGTAGACCATCTCCGCCGGCTGCAAGGCCCCCAGGGCGTTCTCCACGGCATCAGCGATGCGGTCGGGCAGAAGAGCGGCGTAATCGGGGTCCTTGTCCACGGCGAGGATGCTCACCGCCGCCGGCCCGGTATGCGTATGGGTGGCGCTCACCAGCACGTTCTCCCACGGGATGCCCGTGCGCTCGTGGATGCGCCGCTTGGCTACATCTACCTCGTCCCGCTCGATCATGCACAGGTCCACGGTCACCAGCGCGACTTGAGCCTCCCCGTTGTCCACTACCAGGGCCTTGGCGTGCAGGGGGTCCTTCACATGGGTGCTGACCCGCGGCCCGAAGCCGCCGATCAGATGGGTCCCCAAGCGGGGCGTAATGTCGGTCTCGAAGGTGCCTGCGCGCAGCATGTCACTAACCTTTCCCGGGTCGTCACAGGGGCCATCAGCCGCCCACGACCCGCCGCTTCAGCTCGCGGCAGTAGTACTCGTAGTTGCTCCACGACACGTCGTCCGGCACCAGGTGGTCCAGGTCCGGGATGTACCGCCCCATCTCTACAGCCGGCCACACGCGATCCAGCTCTGCATCTATGGCCGCGGGCCCCTGAGCCAATGCCCGCTTGTCTATGCCGCCCATGAGTGCCAGTTCCGGATACCGGCGCCGGTAGTCGCTCACGTCGCAACCCGCCGCCACCTCCATCGGGTACAGGAAGTTGGTACCGGCCTCTATCATGGGAGGCACGATGGTATCCGGGTTGCCGTCGGTGTCCACCGAGATGAGTGGGATGTCATGGGCCTCGGCGAAGGCCTTGAGGCGGCGGTAGGGCGGGCCCATGAACTCGCGCCAGTGCTGCGGCGAGATGAGCGACCCCTGGCGACCGGCCATGTCTTCCCAGACGTGGATCACGTCCACGCGCACGCCGGCGTGCACCACGGCCTGAAAGACTGTCAGGCAGACGTCCGCCAGGTGGTCCATGATCTCGTGGACGAGGTCGGGGTCATCATAGAAAAGGTACAGGCACTCCTCGTCTCCCACCAGCCAGCGCAGGCCGCCGTAAAAGGTGCAATCCGGGAAGGCGCCAAGCTGGATCGGGTAGCCCCGCGCCATCCATTCTCGAGCCTGCTCCAACCACGGGCCAGCCAGGCGGTCGGGATGGTGCGGGTCCAGACGCTCACCCTTGTAGCGCTCCCAGTCGGCCCGCCCAGCCACGGGGAACTTCAGGAACTCAGCCATGGACTCGCCGTGCTTGTAGTCCCGGCGGACGATCCCCCAGGAGTCGGTCGCGGTGATGTAATCGTCATCTTCTGCCAGCACCTCCCGGGGGAAGGCCGGGCACGGCCCGCACTTCACCGGCACCACCAGTGGCGGCATATCCGGGTGCATGAAGCTGCGGTGGTCGGTGACCTCCGCCGGCTTGCCCTCCCGCTCCCAGCGCTGCCAGGCGCGGCCCCAGGGGCCCCAGAACAGCCAGAACGGCGGCCGGTCCACCTCCTGCCCCAGACAGCACCGCACGAAACGTTCACGGTCGGTCATCGTCGCGGCCTCCCCTTGCCTCAGTCGTCCAGCGTCCCGGGGCGCAGGCCCACCGGCAGCATCGCCGGACGCTCGCAGGTGCTCTGCAGCTCCAGGTACCTGCGCTCAGCCGAAGACTCAATGAGCGTGTCCATGATGTCCAGCACATGGAAGGCCAGCTCGCCACTGGCGCGGTGCGGGCGTCCACTTCGCAGGGCGTAGGCCATGTCCGCCACACCGATCCCGCGGTTTTGCTCGGTGTAGATGTGACTGAGCGGCATGGGCGACCACTCGCTGCCATTGGCCCGGCGCAGGTGAACCGGCCCGCCGAAGCCGTTGGGGTCGCCGACGCTGAGACTGCCCTCGGTGCCGTAGATCTCCAACAGGGGCAGGTTGCTCGCCCAGACGTCGAAGCTGGTCAGAAGCGTCCCCACGACGCCGCTGCGGAACTGCAGGATGCCAGCGACATGGGTCGGTACCTCGACGGTGACACGCTCGCCGCGTTTCGGCTCGCTGGTGATGGTTCGCTCAGGGAAGGTGACGGTAGCCGAAGCAACAGCCTGCTGCACCGGCCCCAGCAGGTTCACCAGGGCAGTCAAGTAGTAGGGCCCCATGTCCAGCAGCGGCCCCCCGCCGACCTGGTAGTAGAACGCCGGGTCGGGATGCCAGCTCTCGTGGCCGTGGCAGGCCATGTGGGCGCTGGCAGCGATGGGCTGGCCGATCCAGCCGTCATCTATCAGCTTCCGCGCCGTCTGGATGCCGCCGCCGAGGAAGGTGTCCGGTGCGCTGCCGACCCGCAAGCCCAGTTCAGCCGCCCGCTCCATAACCTGCCGCCCCTGGGCGCGGTTGACCGCCAGGGGCTTCTCGCCATAGGTGTGCTTGCCCGCCTCGAGGGTCTGCAGCGCCACCTCGGCGTGGGCCGCCGGAATGGTCAGGTTGACGACGATGCTGATCTCCGGGTCGGCCAGTAGCTCGTCCACGGAGCAGGCCCGGGGGATACCATACTCCTCCGCCCGTGCCCGCGCGCGTTCCGGGATGGCGTCCGCCACGGCCGCGATCTCCAGGATCTCAAAGCGCTGCCCGGCCGTCAGATAGGCCGGGGAGATGTTGCCACAACCGATCACGCCGATCTTTGTCTTCTCCATGCCGCGCGGGTTCGCCGTTGCGCCTCTATTGCCCTCCCCTCTCAAGGGGAACCGCTGCCGGCCGCCGAATACACTGCCGCCGCATCAACCGATGCCGGGAGTATGCCATGATGAAGCTCAGCGAAGTGCTGTCCGCCCTGCAGATACCCGAGGCCGGGGAACTGCTTGCTTCGCACTGGGAGGACTCCGAGGCTACCTTCCCCTCTGAACTCCCGCCTTTCCTCGACCCCGACCGCTGCGCGGCCTTGCGCGCGTTCACCAACCTCCAGCCCGAGGTGGACCCGGACCTGGTCGCCATCGCGCGGCAGGTCGTCGCCAACCCGGCGCTGCTGCACCTGGCCTGGCATTGCCACCGTCTGGTGTACCACCACCCGGAATACTCCCATGCCGACATCGCCCGCTGGCCCTGGCTGGAAAGCACCCTCGGCCCGAACCACGGGCTCTTCTACCTGCTTACCGCCCTGAGCGCTGTGCCGCAGGTACAGGCTTTCCACGCCGCCCGCGCCATTCCCGAGGCCATCAGTCGTGACACGGTCAGCCACTACCGCGAGGCCATGCGGCTGAAATGGGTCGAGGCTGAGGGCCGCTGGACGGTGGAGCTGCACGCCCTCTACTGGACCCGCTACCACGCCTGGGGCGACCTGTACTCCTGCGGGCGCATGGAGTACATGGTCAGGCCCTTCAGCGGCATGGTCCAGGCCTACCGCCACAGGGCCTCGGGCCAGGTCCTGGCGCTGGACGCCGGGGGTCATGTCTTCACAGCGGAAGGGTACATCAACGCCGGGGAGACCGTAGACAGCCGCCCCGGCAACTGGGAGTCGCGCTTCGAGGACCGCGGCGACACGGTCGTCGGCGTGCCCATCCGCGCCACCGGTCAGGCCATCAACACGCTGGTGGAACTGAAGCGCGGCGAATGGGACCTGGTGCTGAAGAAGGGCGACCCGGTGTTAGATACGCATATCCCTGCCGGCGGGGGCTTTACGCCCGACCGCTGCGAGCACTCGATGCGCCTGGCTGTGGACTTCTTCCGCCAGTTCTTCCCCGACCGCCCGTTCGTCGGCTTTGCCTGTGGCTCGTGGATTCTGGACCCGGAGATCCGTAACTGGTACGACCCGCAGTCCAATATGGTCAAGTGGATGGACGAGCTGTACCTGTTCCCCTACCCCTCGGGGCCCCGGACCGGCATGTTCTTCGTCTTCGGCAGCGACCGGACCGACTACGCCAACCTGCCGCGCGACACCAGCCTGCGGCGGGCCATGGCCGACCACCTGCAGGCAGGCGGCTACTGCCGCGCGGGGGGCATGTTCTTGCTGACCGAGGACCTGGAGTACTACGGGAGCCAGTGGTACCGTCGCAACTGGGGCGGGGAGCTACTGGGGCTGTAGGCGCGCCCGCCGGGCATTCCTGCCCCACACAACCGGTAGGCCGGGCATTCCCCCACAGAACCGGTAGGCCGGGCATCCTTGCCCGGCAACCGAGCAGAACAAGGAAAGGGGACAGGCCTCCCGGACCTGTCCCCCTTCGGGAGAGCGAGCCGATAGGGCTATAGGCCCAACCTAACCACCGAACGGCTATTGCGGAACGAACTCGATACGCCAGCAGATACGGCTTCCTTGCGGGTCTTGCTGCATCGCGTGGAGTGCCCCGTCGCTTCCCATGAACATGATGTCCATGGTCATGTCATACGGGACTGCCGGGAGGTCGGTGAACTGGTAGCGCAGGTAGTTACGCCACGGCCCGCCCTGCAGTGTCCCGTCCCACTCGCCGGACAGCGTGCAGTGGAATGTTGGGCCCGGCAGTACGCGCATGAAGTTGAACAGCGCAGTGCCTTTGAATGGTAGGTTCGGAGCGCCAGGGTCAAGCACTGACACTCCGCTCCATCCCACGTCGTACGTGGTCCCGCCGTTGTCTCCATCCAGCAGGTCCCAATCGTAGTAGAACGTGGCTTTGCCGTTGGCCGGGACATTGACAGTCAGCTTGATGTCCGAGGCCGTGAACTGCGTGGCCGGGGCCGGAATGCTCACGTGCGGGAGATATGGGGCTCCCGGCTGCGCGAACACCGGTAAAGCGGGCAGCACCAGACAGATAACTACAACCAACACGAAGATCGTTCGCATGTCTTCTCCCTCCTCTTCTCTGCTGGCACGGCCCGAACGGCACGTTGTGCGCGACCTCCCGGTACGCAATGGTGGCACGGCACTCACCTTGCCGAGATACGGTCCACTACTCAGAGCACTCCGCCTACTCTACGGATACTGACCCGACGGACGCCAGTTCCTGGGATTTCCGTCGACACCGAACACGCCCGCGCTCTTCACCATCCACTTGGCGTGACCGTCTGCGAACACGCAGTTAGTGCCATCGTTGTGGCGGAATGATACCCGCCCCCACGGGGCTTCTGTCCGACAGCAGCTCTCGCGCGGAGCAGGCGCAATGTAGCCGCTCGCGCAGCAGTCTTCGCGATCGGCCTTGTCATTGTTGCGGGAGTCCGCGACGGCGATACATTCCGCGGGATACTTGATGGCCCCCAGCTTCTGGTAGTCCAACGCGAAGTTCCACCCATAGCTCCTGGGCACCGCCTGGTACGGGCCATTGGGAGACACATAATAGTTGTTCATCAACGCGTCGCGGGGCATGGACGGGCAGGCGAAGAGCTGTGTGTTCTTGATGTACGGGTAGATCTGGCCCGCCCAGCAGGCGTGATAGGCCACCGTACCCGATGGCGCCGGACAGCACGGACAGTGCCGCGGGAACTTCTCGTCAAAATCCTGCGCATACATGGCCAGTCCCAGACCGATTTGCTTCACATTAGACAGACAGGAGGTCTGGCGGGCCTTCTCCCGGGCCTTGGCAAAGACCGGGAAGAGGATGGCAGCAAGGATCGCGATGATCGCGATCACGACCAGCAACTCAATAAGCGTAAAGCCACGTCGCATCATGTCACGACTCTTTTCGCCCTCGTGAAGGTATGCCTGCGATGAGTTCTGCGGCCATCCGGGCACGACACTCGCTCTGCGTCACTCAACACCGCAATCAGGCTCTGGGCCGATCTCACCTCCCTCCCTCCCCCCGTTACCGGTCCTTCCCCCAACGCTCCACAACGACAACCATGTTGATATGGGCCATATTCCCCATAACCCCGCCGCTTCCTTCCTCTAAGTAAAAAAAAGTTATGATAAAGTTCATTGACTTACCGCCATGTTGCGCTGGCCGAGACTGTGAGCTCGTCCCTGAGTTATGCGGAAACAAACCCCTTTACCAACTGCTCGGCAACACGCGTTACGCCGGGGGGCTGCGGTGGGTTGCCCGGGTGCCGTGCAAGGCGGGCTTTGGGGGAAGCGGAAGGCTACTGGCGGCCTGCTATTGGGGGCAGGCGGAGCGGTCCAGACGGCCAGTCAGGTCCTCGCAGAGGACTTCGAGGTCTGGCCGCCCGATGGTGTGGGCGCTGTCCGGCGAGGTGCGGGACTGGAGTTAGCTGGCGGGGGTCACCTCTACTGCGCCGCTGCTCTGGAGTTGGTAGGCTCCGGCTTCGGTGCGGCTCGCCCAGACGGTCAGCGGGACGATGAACTCCGCACCCTCCGTGAAGTCGTAGACAAACCCCTTGCCGTAATCCTTCGGGTCGCGGAAGCCGCGGATGAAGCTGACCTCGCCCAGACAGACCTTGTACAGTTCGCCATCCTGCTCGACGCTTTCAATCTCATAGCAGGCGTTCCGCTGCCGGTCGTTGGCGATGATCATCTGCTGGCCGCGCAACGTCTCGCCCAGAGGCAGGACGGCATCCACCCAGACGTAGCCCTTGCCCTCCATGTCCTTATCCATGCGGACGATCCGACCGGTCTGCCCCGGCGCGGGCGCGGTAAGCGCGAAGTCGCCCAGCGCCAGGCGCGTCCCCCGGCAGAGCGCCCCGCGCTCCACGTGACCACCTCGCATCCGTAGCCAGCCGATGCCGCCGGCGAACTCCAGACCCCCCTCGGCCCGAATGACGGTGGTGTCGTCGGCGCTGCTGACGAGATAATCGGTGGCGCCATCAGCCAGGTCCACGCGGACGGCCACAGCCTGGGCCTCGGCGGGGGCGTTCTCGAGAGCAAGTCTCTGGACGCGGGCGATGTTGGGGGTCGCCGTATAGGGTTCGATGATGCCGGTGAAGGTGCTGGTAAGGTTTTCGCCCGCGCGGTGCGCCAGGACGTAGCGCAGCCACTCCGGGTTGCCCTGCTTGTTCTGCGGGGGCTGCATGTCGCCCAGGGCCACGTCGGCAAGATCGCTCAGGCTGTGGTACCGCAGATGGATGTCGTCCTCGGGCTTCAGGCCACGCCAGCCCGCCTGTCCTTTCCAGTCCACCACAAAGCTCGCGGGCGGCTCCGTCTGGCGGGCCACGTGCGTCACCCAGGAGTAGCCGTAGCCGGGCCCCTCGGGTGTCTCGGTGCGGTAGGGCACATCGGGCCCCGCGTAGGTGCCCTGTTCCTGCGGCGTCAGGGACAGCCCCGTGGTCTGTACGTCACCCGGCAGACCGTGGATGGAGTACAGATGGTCGTTGCCGCCCACGACCCGGAACACATCCAGTGCGTACCCCTCACCCTCCGCAATCTTGACGAAGGCCAGCGTGCGCTGGTAGCGACTGACGCCATCGTAGACTTCCCGGCTGTCCACACGGACCGCGCCAAAGTCGTCTAGCTGGCAGTACAGCTCCGGGTGTCCCACCCAGTTCACTTTCTGGGGCAGTCCGTTGACCACGACGGTGTTGTGGGACAGGGTGTTCTCAGTGACATAGTTGCGGTGGGGCCAGTTGGTGGCATACTCGGGGTAGCCGTGGTCGGGCAGCATGCAGAAGCCCTTGTAGTAGATGTCGAAGTTGAGCCGGTCGAGGTGCCCGTGGCCCCCGTTGCGACCATAGTACATCCACAGCGCCGTGCCCGGCTTACCCCAGCCGTACTCGATGGAGGCCAGGCCGTAGCCGGCCATGTTGTGTCCGCCCTGCCACGGGTTCTCCTGGCCCTCGATAGCCTCGGCCAGGGCCTGGACCTCACGCTCGATCCGGTCGGGGTCGGCGGCGAGAATGTCCCTCCCCAGGCCGGCGATCTTGCCATCGGCTGCATAGTAGGCGGCCAGGCCGACGCTGGGGTCCTGCAGGTACTTGTACCCGCGCACGATGAAGTCCGGCGCTGCCGCGACCAGGCCCAGGGAGCCGCAGGAGCCGGAGTCGCCGATATTGGGTGTGGCGTACCCCAGCACGCCAATGCGCCAGCCGGCGGTGAAGGTGGCCTTGAAGGAGGGAAAGTCACGGTAGATGCTATGGCGGGTGTACTTGCCGTAGTCGGCCAGCATGTCGGCGACCGTGCCCATATTGGTGCCCCAGCCAAGCGCATACCCGGGCGCGGCCTCGGCCCCCACACCGTCCCGGTCAATGCCACCCACGATGACACCGGGGATGTGCCCCCCCGCGGCCTCAAACAGGTAGTCGAGCCACTCTCCTGTCTCGGGCTCGGTATCCAGCGCAATGGCGCAGGCGGCCAACGCGCGCTGCGTCATCCCCTCGTTGCCGGCGACGTCACCATCGAAAACGCCCTTTGCCCCGGTCCGGAGGATACCGTCATCGAGGTTCTGGACCAGCAGCTCCCGGGTCCCCTTCTTCCGAGCCAGCTTGTACTGCCGGCCTTTCTCCGCCAGGAAGGCATACAGCTCCGGATCGTCCCGCGTTCCCGAAAGCACCATGTCCACGGCACGGGCGAAGGTGGTGACGGTGCCTGTCTCCCAGATCTTCCCCTCGATCTTCCCCCGCTTGGCCCCGCCATCCGAGTGGTAGTACCCCATGTCGCCGTAGGGCTTCCACTGGTAGTCAGGGTAGAGGTCAGCGATCCGGTCGAGCATCACCAGGGCCTTGTGCGCGTATTGCTGTTCGCCGGTGTAAGCAAAGGCGTTGGCCAGGGCTGAGACGCCGTTTTGCAGCGCGTCCCAATACTTCCAGACGTAATAGGCCACAAATAGATAGCGGTGCCCGTTCTCGTCGAACCAGCCGTAGCCGTCATCCACGCCGTAGAGGTGCAGGGGGTCATTGGGGTCCGGGTGCTCAGTGTTGTACAACAGGCTTCGGTCAGCCTTGTCCGGATCGAATACGCCGGCCTCATTGATGCCGCTGCGATAGTAGGCCTCAAAGTCATTCTTGGGAAATACTTCCTGGCAGGACGGGCACTTCAGCTTGAAATGGTCCTTCCAGATGTCAGGATTGTAGGGGTAGTTACCATACTTGTTGATGGCCTCGCCGCAGACGGGGCACCCCGGACGCTTGCCCTGGTACATGCTGACATCAATGGTCCGCGGCAGCTTCTGCCCCGGGATCATGTGCCATAGCTCATCGTCGCTGAGCTTGACCCAGGGAGCCGCCGCGGCCACAACGCGCTCGCGCTCGGCCCGGGCCCAGTCGTACCGCTCGCAGTTTGCACGCAAGTTGGCGAGCCGCTCCGCCGTGTAGTGGCCGCCGTAGTCGCGCACGGCCCCGGCCGGCGCCCCCAGCAGCAGGAACAGGGCGGCCCCAAGGACCGCGGCGGCGATGATAGCTGGCATGAGTGTTCTCTCCCAACGGATCTGCATGGCTGTGACAGGGTTCGCGGGCCCCCCGGCCCCGACCTCCCTGACGCAGGTGCCAAGCCTGCCTGGCGCGAACCCGCCGAGGCCGCTAATGACTGAAAGGACCCGGCCGATGGAACGCCTGTTACTTGCTGGTCTGGCACTATCACTGCTCACCAACGCCGCCACGGCCAAGAACAGTCGCACGTTCTACAGCGAAGAGATGATGGCCCGAGTCCGGCAGAAGCTCGCCACGGAGGAGTGGGCGCAAGCTGAAGCCGCCAGCGCCCGCCGCGCCGTGCAATGGCTGCTGGACATGTCGGACCAGGAAGTGTGGGACTTCATCCCGCCGCCCGAGCAACTGCGCGCTATCAACGTCTGTATCGGCCACGACTGCCCGGTCTGCGGCGATGAAATCACCCGCAAGGCCGGTCACTACCCCTGGATCACGAGCCGCGAGAAGCCCTTCAAGCTCGAGTGCCCCGTCTGCCATGGTGTCTTCCCGAGCAACGACTTCCAGCCGTGGAACACCGAGGGCCTAAAGGGGCAGCCGGATGACACGCCCGGCTACGTGGACAACGGCCTGGGATGGCTGGACAAGAGGGACGGGCGGCGTTACTACTTCGTGCCCTACTATATCTTCTGGCAGCGCTGGTCCCGGGACATCATCGGCGGGGTGCGCGACTTGGCGAAGGCCTACCTGCTCACAGAAGACCCTGCCTGCGCCCACAAGGCGGCGGTGATGCTGGCCAAGATAGCCAGTGAGTACCGGCGCTTCGACTACGCTACCCAGTGCTACCACGAGGGTCGCTTCGGCGTCGGAGGGCGTATCTCCGACTACATCTGGACCACAGGCAACGACAGCACCCTCGGCCTGGCCGCCGACGCCATCTGGCCGGCCCTGAGCCAGGACCGGGAGCTGACCGCCTTCCTGGCGACCAAGGGCATCGTGGACGTGGCCCGGACCATCGAGCAGGACATGCTGTTCGTGATGGTGGATGACCTGATGACCGGCAAAGCTGCTGGTAACATGGGCATGCACCAGAGCACGCTGTGCGAGCTGGCGATCGTCCTGGACAATGATGATCCTGCGGCAGGCCCCACGACCGCCGACATCCGCCAGTGGCTGATGAGCGGCCCCGGGCGCGTGGAGGACCTGCTGTGGAACGGCTTCTGGCGCGAGGGCCTGGGCGGGGAGTCATCGCCCGGGTACAGCAGCGGGTGGTGCAGCAACTTCTACGAGATCGCGCGTCTCCTCCCGCGCATTGGGGTGGACATCTGGAGCAACCCGAAGCTGAAGAAGATGGCGGACATCGGCTATGACCTCTGCTTTGCAGGCGAGTACACGCCCTGCATCGGTGACGCCGGATCGTGTCTGGGGATGGGCCGGGTGGCCTGGACCCCCGACCTGCAGGGCCCGGCCTTCATGCACTACCGTGACCCACGGCATGCGCAGATGCTGGCGCTGATGGACGCCAGGTCACAATCGCTTTTCGACGAGCTTTTCGACGAGCGGCTCGTGGCGGACACCGTGGCTCGGGTTGGCACCGACCTGCAGTGGCACTCGCGGGTGCTGGGAGGGTACGGGCTGGCCATCCTCGAACGGGGGGAGGGCGAGCACAGGCGTGCGCTGAGTCTGTACTTCGGCGATGCCAGCGGTGGCCATGGCCACTATGACCGCCTCAACATCGAGATGAAGGCCTTCGGCCATTCCGTGCTCTGCGAGGATGGCTACCCGACCCCATTCACGCGACCTGACTTCCACGAGTGGCGCCGCGCGAACACCGCCCGGCACTACCTGGTGCAGGTTGACGAGGAGCCGCACCGCAACACCCTCGCCGGCGACCTGAACACTCTGGCGGTGGCCCCCGAGGTGCAGGTCGTGGACGCCTCGGCGGAGATCGCCTACGAGGGCAAGACGCCGCTGTACCGTCGGACCGCAGCCCTGGTGGATGTCTCTCCCGAGGCCTCGTATCTGGTTGATATCTTCCGGGTGCGCGGAGGCAGGCAGCACGACTGGTGCTTCCACGGGCCGCCCTTCCCCGAGTTCAGCCTCACCGGCGGCACCCTCGGGCCGGTGCAGACCAGGGGAACCTTGGCGGGAGAGAACGTGCCCTACGGCGCCAGACCGCCGGCGCTGAGCGATCCTGACAGCGCGCTTATCCCCCTGCAGACAGCGACCGGGTTGCTTACCGGCGACCACTACAGCAAGCTGGAGCCAGAAGGTTGGACGACCCACGCTAACGGCATCCTGACCCAGAAGGTCGGCGCCGAGGCGGTGGTGGCCCTGGATAGCCCCTTCGCCGCGGGGCCGTGCAAGATCCTGGCTCGCGTATGGGACTACTGCGACGGCGCCAATGAGGTGGACCTGACCCTCGGCGGCGTCACGGTGACCCTCACCTATGAGACTGGTGACCAAGCCGGCTTCCGGTGGGTCAGCGCACTGGCTGACCTGCCCGAGCCCGCGCGCGAGTTGAGGGTTGTGGCTCGATCCCGCGGACAGTCCCACATTCTCGTGGATCAACTGGTGCTGACCAAACGCCTGGACCTGGACCAGCCCGAGGGCAACCTGGCCCGGACCGCCAGCAGCGGCTACCAGGGCTTCTGGAACGTACAGCGAATGCACCCCGCGGGTCTATGGTCAGCCACTTGGCGGCAGCCCGACGAAGACGTCAGCCTGACGATGACCATGCCTGCGGGCTGTACCCAGGAGGTCGTCTCGTGTCTGGGCGAGCCAGAGCTGGTGCCTGGTGCGCCGAAGACGCTCCAGTACGTCATCGGGCGCAACCGCGGATCTGATCTGCTCTCCAGATACGTGGCCGTGGTGGAGCCTCACAAGGGCCCGGCGACGGTCACCGACGTCGTACTGCTACGATCGGCTGATGCGCCGGCGGAGGCGGTGGGCCTGCGGGTCAGCCGCGGCGGCGTCACCGACCTGATCCACAGCTCCCTGGATCGGGAACAACTGATCTCATGGGAGGGGGCCGGTGTGCCTTTCGCGGCGCAGGGAGAGTACGCCCTCGTTACGCTCGGTCCCGATGGCGTTCAGCGCGCCTGTCTGATCAACGGCACGCGGCTGCAGGCGGGCGCGATCACTGTGGAGAGCGCCCCGCCACCCACCGGACGCGTGGTGGCCGTGGACCACGGAGCCAACACGATCACGCTGGACCAGCCTCTCGCCAACGCGGGGGCTTTCCGCGACACGGCCATCATCCTGGGCAATGAGCGCCACAGCACGAGCTACATGGTGGTCCAGGCCGAGGTGCGCGACGGCCACACGATCATCGGCCTCGGCGACGTGCTCTGTATCGTCGGCATGGGCGCTGTACAGGAGTTCGATCCGACTGGCGACGTGCTGCTGGCGGACCGCCGCTTTGACACCTACGGCCGCACGGAGCACGACCGCCACGCCGGTCGGTGGGTCTTCAATGAGAACAAGACGAGGTGCTTCCGCCTGGCAGCGATTGAGCAGGCGCAACGGCTCCGGCTCGAGGGCGCGGCCGGCGACCTGGCCGAGGTCTTCGCCGACGCCGATGGCGATGGCCGCCGGGTCTACTGGATCAGCGACATCGGCCCTGGTGATACCTGGCGGCTCCCGTCGGTGACCTGGCTGCAACGGCAGGCTTCGGGCACGTATGCTGTTCAGGCCGCGGTCCAGGTCAAGCTCACGCTGCCGAAGGGGGAGTGACGGCTGTGGACGCCGACGGAACCACGCTCCCCCGCTGGCTCACTTATCCCAACGAGCGGTGGCCAGTGGCCACTCCCGAAGAGGCGGGGTTCCGCCAGCCTGAGTTCGACCAACTCCTGGCTCGCTACGAGCCTCACCCCTCGACGTTCTGGGGTGAGAGGCACGCGCCAGGCGACTTCGGGGCGGTCCTCACGCGGGGTGGCTACATGGTCAAGACCTGGGGACGAGCTCACGACTACCGTTACCAGACCGCTTCGGTTGGCAAAGCCTTCACTCTGGCGCTGTTGGGCCTGGCCGTGGAGAGACTGGGACTGGACCCGGACGAACCGGTGCGTCACACCTGGACCGGCGCCGGACAGATGTCCCACCCGCACAAGCAGATGGACGCCACTACCCAGCACGGCATTACCTGGCGCCACCTGGCTGAGCACACCGCCGGGTACGCCATCGAGAACGCCGCCCACTGGCGTCGGGGGCTGCTACCGGAGGAACCGTGGATCCGGCGGGCCTGGTCCGGCGACCCTGACTTCGATATGTACGCTCTCCGGCCGCCGGGCGTCCGGTTCTACAGCAGTGCCAACTACGTTCGGCTCGGACAGGCCCTGACCGCGCTGTTCGCCGAGGACCTCAAGGCTGTCCTTGATCGCCAACTACTGGGGCCCATTGGCATCCCGCCAGACCCCTGGGAGTGGCTGACGCTGGCCCAGGCCCATGCGGCGGTGGACCTGTACCCGGAGGCGCCGGGTTACGGGCAGTATGCCGACCTGCCGCATGAGATCGGTGGCGTGCCGGTGCGGGGTGGCCCGGGCTGGGTCTGCATGTCTGCGGCAGACCTGGCGCGTTTCGGCTTGCTGGTGGCGACCGGTGGACTCTGGAAGGGCCAGCGGCTCCTGGGGTCCGAATGGCTCATCAGCAAGAGCGGCGGCAACGGGAGCACGATAGTCGGCGACCGCCAGACCTTCATCGCCGGGGCGCGGGTCGCCACCGAGAACCTGCCGGGGTTTCTGTGGGTGCCAGACTTCACCGAGTACCGGTTCCCCCCGGAACTGCTCGCCCCAGAGGAGCCTTTCAGTTAGGGTCATGTACGGGAGGTTGCCATGCGCATCCTGGCGCTGTGCCTGATTGTCGTGGTATGCGGATGCATTCGCGGCTCCCGGCTCGCGGCCGAGGAGCCAACGCCGCAACTTCCGGCGGCCGAGGTCATCTTTGCCGAACCCTTCGAGGACGCCAACTGGGAGGACCGCGGCTGGTATGACGGGCCTCATATGCAACTGACCAGCGCCGAACACGTTGCCGGCAGCACCCGGTCCTGCGTCTGGCACTGGGAGAAGCCCGGCGACATCAGCCCGGCAGGCGGGGGCGCCCGGGCCCGCATCCGGCCTGTCGAGGACGTGACGCTGGAGTTCTCGATCAAGCACAGCGCCAACTGGGCGTGGACCGGGGTTCCCTATCACCCGCATGAGTTCCACTTCATCACTGATGTGGACCCAGCCTACATCGGCCCGGCGTGGACGCACCTGACCTTCTACATCGAGGTAGTCAACGGTCGGCCGCGAGTGGGCATCCAGGATGGAATGAACATTGACACGACCCGCATCGGGCAGGACCTGGTGGGAGTGACTGAGCAGCGTGCGGTTGCCGGTGGCAACGGTGACTCGGACGGCTATGGCAAGGGCGACTGCTACAAGGCCGGAGACGAGTACCGCAATGGCAAGTTCTGGGGTCCCGATGAGGTCTACTTCAGCGACGAGCCGGGCCCCCGCTACAAGGGCGACTGGCACCGCATCAAGGTGCGCCTGCGCCTCAACAGCGTTCGCGATGGCATCGGGCAGCGCGACGGGATCATCCAGTACTGGTACGACGGGGAGCTCATCATGGACTACCACGACGTGGTCTTCCGCACCGGCCAGCACCCGACCATGCGGCTCAACCAGTTCCTGATGACCCCGTATTTCGGTCCGGGCGTCCCGCACGAGCAGAGCATCTGGGTGGACGACCTGAAGATCACCACCCCGGCGCCAGCTAACTGAACAGCCGCAACTGGCCCTGGGCCTGTTCCCGTGGGGGCGGGGGCGTGTGGCGCCGGAAGCCCCGCAGGTGCAGGCACAGCTCGCGGATGTCCTGCGGGCCGTGCAGCGGAAGCGCACCCTCCTGCAGGAGCATCCGGTTCCCGGCGTGCTCCTCGCGGCCATCGCTCCAGTTGACAGCGTAGACTTCCCGGCCCTGGTGTCTGGCGTTTTCCGCCGTGGCCAGGCTGCCTCCGGTGAGGCGACACTCGACCACAATGACCGCCCGGCTGAGAATGCTTGTCAGACGGTTACGGGCCATCAGGTTGGGCACCGTCGGCTGAGCCCGGGGCGGCAGCTCGGAGAGCACCGCGCCCTGGCGCCTGATGCGGGCGGCCAGGGGGGCGTTCTCCTCGGGCTGAACGTTCAGGATGCCGCTGCCAAGGACAGCAATAGTCCGGCCATCGGCGGTGAGGGCGCCGAGATGGGCGGCGGTGTCGATGCCTCGCGCCAGCCCGCTGACGGTAGTGAAGTCCTCACTGCCCAGAGCCCGCGCGATATCCCCGGCCAAGTCCGCCCCCGCCGCGGTCGGCGTTCGCGTACCCACGACGGCTACCGCCAGGTCGTCCAGCGGGACCAGCTCACCCGCTACACACACCACCGGCGGGGGATGGGGCAACTCGCGCAAGGGACGGGGATAGGCAGGGTCGGGCGAGAAGTGCACGGCCACTTCGTGCAACGCCAGGTCCCGCAGGTCGTCTTCGAAGCTTTCCAGGTTCTCGCGCAGGAATGGAATGGTGGCAGCCTGTTCGGCTCTCAGCCTCGCCTCCCCATGCACCAGGTCCGAGGGCTCCGCCTGCAGCGCCTCCAGAGCACTCCCGAAGACCTTCAAGGCTCGCGCGAAGCCCGCCGGTCCCAGCTCAGCCCCCCAACTCAGGGCCAGCCAAGCCAGTCGCTCGTCGGCTGGCAGGACATGCTCGGGGGCGGGGCGCACAGACACCTCGCTGCTCTCACCGCTTTCCCGGGGGCTGGATGCTGACGGCCATGAGGTACTGGTTAACGCTGTCCGGTGTCACCAGACCCAACAATGTGTCGCCAGCCATGACGGCGGCCACCGGGCAGCTTCCCCCCGCGATGCGGTCGTAAAGCTGAGCCAGGCTTTCCTCGGGCCCCACCGCACACGGTCCCTTCAGCATCACCTCGGCCACGGTGGCGTCTCCACCCAGCTCGTGCATGCCGCTGATCAGCGCCTGGCGGGTGACCAGTCCCACCAGCCGCCCGTCGTCAGTCACGGGGAAATCGTGCTGGTAACTCCGGCTGGCGTGGGCGAAAGCCTCGTAGAGCGTCTCGTCCTTGTCCAGCGACCGGAACTCGCTGACCATCGCGGCCCGTGCGGGGACCCCGGCCAGTGCCGACCGCAGTTGCACCTGGGTGTCTTCCGATGTCGCCCCCAGGAACAGAAAGACTGCGATGAGCAGCCACCAGAGGTTCATGAACAGGCCGAGGAAGCCCAGGATGATTGCGAAGGCCTGGCCGACGGTGGCAGCGACGTGCGTGGCGCGAGCGTAGTCCATGCGCATGGCCAGTAGGGATCGCAGGACGCGCCCGCCGTCGGCGGGAAACGCAGGCAGCAGGTTGAAGAGCGCCAGAAGAATGTTCACCCAGGCGATGCGGCCGAGGAAGGACGAGAGGCTCTGCTGCATGGGATGCAACAGCGGCCCGCCGCCATAGAGTGAGAAAGCCACCGCTCCCAGCACGATCGCCACCGCGATACTCGCCGCCGGTCCCGCAATGGCGACATGGAGCTCCTGGCGCGGGTCGTCAGGCATCCGCTCCATCATCGCCACGCCGCCGATCGGTAGCAGCACGATCTCCCTGACCGGTATGCCGTACCTTCGCGCCACGAGACTGTGCGAGAGCTCGTGGATCACCACGCAGGCAAAGAGGACTACCACGAAGAGAACACCCAGCAGTCCACCGCCCCCAAAACGATCCCCCGGAGAGAACGCGATCAGCAGCAGCAGGAGGAGAAAGGTGATGTGCAACCGCAGTGGTATGCCAAAGACGTTGCCGATTTGAAACGACCAGGCCATAGAGTCCCTCCTCGGACCTACGCGCGGTCATCACTGCTCAGTTTGGCAGAAGGCGGTCAACTCTGTCCATCGGCCTCCTGTCGACGCAGGAAGAGACCGGTTGTCTTACCCTTCGCCTCCTACCGGTTCTTGCCCTTCTGTGACCGCGCGCATTACACTGAAAGAGGCCCCATCGGGATGGCACCCATACGATCGTGCGCCTCGGAGACCTATGACTGAGGTTGAGCCTCGGCGATTACCGCCCGAGTTCCGACAGCAGCCGCTGACGGCTCGCTTGCTCGATGACTTCTCGCTCTGCCCGCGGAAGTTCCTGCTATCGTTTTTCGTCACGGAGCAGGACGAGCGCCGGCTGCGGGGGGGACCGGCGATGCTGCATCAGGCCGTCCGTCAGGCTCTCCTGGCCATCTACCAGTTGGGTGGGCCGGCTGAGCGCCCCTTGGACGAACTGCGCGCGTGCTTCGAGCAGCACTGGGATGGCAGGCGCTGCGCCGATGCCCTGGAGGAGCAGCAACTGCACCGCGCCGGCCACGAGATGCTGGAACGGTATCATGCGGCACACGTCAGTGATGCTCGGCGGCTGGTGGCCCATGACCTGCGGCTGACGGGGACGGCCGGAGGCCAGGAGCTGGTGGCCGTTGCCGATCTGGTCCTGCAGGGCCAGGACGCCAACCTGGACGTGATCCGGTTCGTGACCGCACGCCGGCCGCTCTCCGAGGCCGAGCTCGCCCACGACCTCTCGGCTCAGGTGCTGTGGCTGCTCGCTCAGGAGCACTTCCGTGACCGCAGTCCGCGGGTGTGGTACCACGCCTTGCGCCAGGGACGGTACCGGGAGGTAGTGCTGGATCAGGCGCAGGCGACGCACCTGCGCGAGGATCTGGCCGCTCGCGTGGGGCGCATCCACCGGGAGGAGGAGTTCGCCCCGCGCAGGGGCCCGTACTGCCGCTGGTGTCGCTCGCGCGCGGGGTGCCCCTTGTGGCAACGCTGAAGTGGCTCGCCTTGTTGGCCGTGCTCATGGCGCTTCCGGCGGTGGGAGCTCCCGCCCGGCGCGCTCTGCAGTCAGGTAACGTGACGGTTGCATACAATGCGGAGGACGAAGCCTTTGCGCGCACGGCGCTGGCGGCGGCATGCGATGCCCTGCCGGTGCTGGAGGAAGCCCTCGGCCTGACCGCGAGGCGACAGGGGAGCCACATCCCGGTCCGCATCGAGATCGCGCGCCGCCAGGAGGACTTTGACCAACTCGTTGGCGGCAGCACTCCTCCCTGGGTACAGGGCATCGCTCTTCCGCGCGAACGTCGTATCGTGCTCAAGACGCTGCTGCCCTCCGTGGCCCGCACCGTCGTGGCCCACGAGCTGACTCACCTGCTGCTTGGCGAGATGGCCCGGGAGGTAGACGTGGAGCCCCCGCGATGGCTCCACGAGGGTCTCGCCAAGTTCGCCGCGCAGGACTTCACAGAAAGTGACCGGGAAGTACTCGGAAAGGCTGTAGTCGAAGGCCGTCTCCTGCGTTTCCGCGAGTTGCCAGACGCCTTTGGCGGCAATCGTGAGCAAGTGGCGCTGGCCTACGCCCAGAGCTACACCCTGGTGCGGTACTTGCACGAACTGCACCCCGGGGGCGGCATCCGCCAGTACCTTCAGAACCTGGCTCTGACCCGTGACCCGGAACGGTCACTGCTGCGGACCTACGGACAGGCGCCCGAGATCCTGGAGCGGGGATGGCTGGCCCAGACGAAGGACGCCTATCTCAAGCACGGACTACCGCTGTCAGCCGAGACCGCCATCCTGGCGGCAATGGCGCTCCTGGCGGCTGTCGCTCTCGTGGTGCAGGAGCGACGCCGGAGGCTGCTCCGTCAGCGCTTGCAGGAGGAAGAAAAACTCCGCCGAATGTTTGGAGAGTCATCGCTACCGGACGGACCGCCGGCCGCAGGCTGCGATCGAGAGCCGCAGGATCCCGACGACAACCTCAGCTAGATGGGAGCGACCACCATGTGGGAACACATCGTTGACTACGCCAATCGCGTGTGGGGCTCGACTCTTCCGACCCGCGTGGCTTGGGCCATCAGCGTCGGCGTTGTCTTCGAGCTGCTGATCTGGCTAGCCGGCCGTCGCCTGCGGCGCGCCCTTCAGCCCGTCCTGCAGCGCGACAGTTACCTGGAAGCCACTGAACGCGTCTTGCGCCGCCGGGTGTTGCTGGTGCTGCCGCTGCAAGCGATCCGTGGGCTTCTTTTCGCGGTCGCTATCCTGATCATGCTGCGCTACCTGGGCTTCAACACTGCGGCCGAGGTCGTGCCCGTGGGGCTGGGCCTGCTCCTGGTCGCCGTCCTGGCCAGTTGGCGCCTCCTACAAGACTCGGTGGCCGGGTACTTCATAATGTACGACGACCTGTTTGCCACTGGTGACCGGGTAACCATCGGGGAGTTCACCGGTACGGTGACCAGCATCGGGCTTCGTCACACCAAGCTGCAGGGCCCGGATGGACGCGAGATATGCCTCGCCAACAGCGAGATCCGCACCGTCACAAACCACACCCGCACTCGAGAGCTTCAGCGCAAGGCCCAGGGCAGTCAGTAGGCGGCCCTAGCTCGCAATCAGCACCTCCTCCGGGCTGAGGTCGAGGCGCAGGCCGTGGCGCGGGACAGTCACCAGAATCCGCCGCACATCGCGGTCGGGCACTGCCTTCGCCAACTTGGCGCACAGCCGGCTGCGATGGGAGTATATCTGTCCGGGTTCCACAAACCGGTCGCCATTCCAGAGCCGGTTGTAGAGCGTGTCGTAGCGCACGCACTTGCCCGGTGCTTCGGCCAGCGCGCGCAGAAGCCGGTATTCGGCCGGGCGCAAGTCAACACGCTGACCGCAGAACACTGCCTCGTCTGGCCGCCCCTCATCAAGCACGAGGACTGGCTCGGTGGCCACTGCCGGTGTCCGTGCGAGTCCGGGGCCGCCTCTGTCAGTGAGCGACGGAGCCGGTCGCCCGGCCGGCGGCGAAGCGGCGGCGATGGCGCCACCAGCGCGGCGGAGCCTGTCGGCCACCACCGGACCCACCAGACTGGCGAGCCACTCTGCCGGCGCCTGGGCGGCCTCGCGGGGTGACCGCACGCCCTCGGCGACCAGTCGCCGGATCTGGTCGCGGCTCAGACCAGGCAGGCGTAGACGCCCCAGAGCGACACCCGCTGCCGGCAACCCCAGGGCCAGGCGTTCCGCGTGCTGGCGCAGGCGGTCGCAGTCGGACGGTGACCACCCCTGCTCCGCCCCTATGGCGGCCAGCGTTTCCACGAGCCAGCCGGTTGTCTCGCCCAACGTCGCCAGGCGAGCCGCCGTCGTCCGCAGCTCCTCCTCAAGCAGGGCTGTCGCTTCGTCACCGACCCACCGCTGCAGAACCAGCGCCTGCCGGGCGGCCTCCTGCCGCAACGCGCGACTCCGGATCCCCGTCGCCAGCGCCTGCGCCAGGACGCCGGTGCCCTCACCTAGCTGCGCGGCCAGAGCTCTGAGCTGCGCACCGTAATCTACAGTCTGGCTCAAGTGGAAGGGGGGCGCCCACTCGGCCATGGCCTCACAGCTCAGGAGGGCGACGTAAGTTGCCTCCAGGTTCGTCAGCGCCTCGCCCTCTACCCACTGCTTCAACCACACGAAGGTGTGGTGGCTGATCCCGGCAGCAGCCACGACCCGGCCCAGAGCCGTGGGCACCAGACGTCGGCCCCCGGCCTCGGAGCGTAGCAGTCCCTGACGTTCACACTCGCTCAGGCCCGAGGCGAGGCGAGCCGGTAGCACTGCATCTCCTGCCCAGTAGGCCGTAAACGTGCGCGTGTAGGCGCTCTGTATGTCTCGGGCATGGCGACTATCGGCAACCGCGGCGAGCTGAACGGCAGCGTCCGTGGCCTCCATATGGCTCAGCGCAGGCTCCGCCAACTCCGGTGTCCCCTCCACGTAGCGCTGCCAAAGACTGACCTGAGCCAGCGGCGAGTCGGCCAGCAATATGGCCCGCCCAAACTCGCTGTGACCCAGGCGTCCGGCCCGGCCGGCACGGTTTTCATACTCGCCAGCCGAGATCGGGCGGAGCATCGCTGGCCCCCCGCGGTCCTCGCACTGCCAGCTCCACGGATCAATGATCACGTTCTGCGCCGGGAGATTCACGCCCAGGGCCAGGGTGGGCGTTGCACACACCACCTGGATCTGCCCGGCGCGGAAGGCGGCCTCCACGCGCTGGCGATCGTCGAATAGCAGATCGGCGCTGTGGAAGGCCACGCCGCTGGGCATAAGGCGATCCAACTGCCGCTGCACGACACTCTGCCCCGTCTCCTCTCCTCCCTCCCAGGGGGCTTCCCTGTCGGGCGTGAGAGCTCTCGCCAGTCGCCAGGCCAGCGCCACCACGGCCCCGCGGTCCCGGGTAAAGACCAGCGTACTCTCGCCCCGTCGCGCCAGGAACGCGGCGAGCCGCGTAGCCGCATCGGCGTAGCTGTCACCTGGACACACTCCGGCGCCCGCGAACTCCTCTGTGGCCAGACGGCCGCTGTTGTGCTCGCGGTACTCAAACGTATCACCGCTGAGCACTCCCCGGCGCAGTTCAACAGGCCGCCAGGTGCTCTCGAGCCAGCCCGCATGGAGATACTCCGCGAGGCGAGGCGAGGTTCCCAGGCACGCCGACAGCCCGATGATCTGCACGCCTGGCATCTGTCGCAGTTCAGCCAGCAGCACCTCCAGGCATGGCCCCCGCTGGGCATCAGCCAGCATCTGCAGCTCATCTACGACTACCAGCCCTAACCCGGCCAATCCGGCACCTGAACGCACCCACAGGGAACGCAGTTTCTCCGGGACTACTACGCCCAGGTCATAGTCACCCCGCAGCAGGCGCTGGTCATCGCTGCGCCGGTCGCGCGTGCTGACCGCTACGCGCAGACCCAACGAGCCATAGGCCCGGTCGAAATGAGCGAACTTTTCTTCAGCTAGGGCTCTGGTCGGGGCCAGGTACAGAACACGCTGACCGGCCAGGGCAGCGCGACTGGCCGCCATCTCCCCGATAAACGTCTTGCCGGCGCTGGTCGGCGCCTGGACGATGAGGTTGGCGCCAGCCAAGACACCATACCTGGTTACAGCTTCCTGCTGGATAGGGAGCAGCTCGGGACCGAGATGTGACTCCCACACCTGCAGAAGACGTGACGGCACGCCAAAGGCTTCCAAGGAACGGATGAGCATGGGTAACCCCCTGGGTCAGGCCATCCGCATGTTATCAAACACTTGTTCGACTGTCAACGGTGCTTTCCACCGTGACTTGCGCGTTCCCCGGAAGGGCGACCTCTTGAACCGCTACGCTTCTCTGTGTATCATCATCGCGTCCCGTTTGCGGAGTTGCCTCACCCCCCGAACTCAGGAGTTATGACCCCATGTCGCGCGTTCTGCTGGTGAGTTACCCTGGTTACCCCTCCACTCCGGCCACCCTCGTGGCGAACCCCTGGCTGGGCAACACGGCCGCCGCGCTGCAGGCTGCCGGCCATTCGGTCCTGGCGCTGGACTACGGGACCCTCAGCACCATGCGACGCCTCTACCCGGAGAGCCTGACCGCCCACCTTCGCCCTTTGGCTGCACGGGTGGCCGAGTCCGGCGGCGGGGCGATGAACGAGGACCAACTGCGCGTGCTGCGTGAGGTCTCCGACACGCTGGACGCCCATCAGAGACTGACTGAGGGGCAACTGTCGGCGGAAGTGGCGGCTGCGGCCAGAAGCTGGCAGCCTGATGTGGTCGCGCTCGAACTGGCCGATACGGATGGTTATGCGGGCACCATGGGCATCATTCGCCAGCTCCGGGCCGAGTTGCCCGCCGCCCACCTGGTCTGCGGGGGCCGCAAGGCCATCTGGTTCCGACACCGACTGCTGAATGTCTGCCCCGAACTGGACTCCGTGGCATTTGGGGACATCGAGGCCGTGGTGCCGGCCCTGGCGACACGACACGATCTGCGGGGAGCTGGAGAGCCCATCGCCGGTCTGTTGGAGCGCGGCCAACCGGCAGACGATGTTCCGGCCGGGCACCAGCTCAGCCCTGACGACCTGCCGGTGCCCATCTACGATCCCGACATCTACCCGGCGATGGCGGGTGACGAGAAGATCAAGATGCCTATCGTCACCGACAGCCGCGGGTGCCCCAATCGCTGTGCCTTCTGCGTTCACCCCTTCGAGGACGGCGGACGCCTGCGGCAAGCGTCTCCGGAACACATCGCCGATGTCTTTGCCGCTCTGCAGGCGCGCTACGGCTTCTCGGTCTTCCGTCTCGGAGGGGCATCCACGCCTGCCAGTCTGTTGCACGGTCTGGCGCAGGAGATCCTGCGGCGTGGGTTGCGCCTCCGCTACAACAGTTTCGGGCATTTCCGGGGCGCCAAACCCGAGCAGATGCCTACCCTTGCCGCCTCAGGCCTGGTGTCCCTGTTCTACGGCCTGGAGTCGGGGAGCCAGACAATTCTGGACCGCGCCTGCCACAAGGGGGTCAAGTTGGCCGATGTCGGTCCCGTGGTCACCGCTGCCCGGCAGGCCGGGATCTTCACCGCGACCTCCATGGTGGTGCCCCTGCCCTTTGACACACCAGAGACGCTGGCGGAAAGCCTCGCTTTCGTGGTCAACCTCCGCCCTGATGCCGTTCCGCTGCAGTTCCCTGGCCTCTTCCCAGGCAGCCCCTGGTTCGAGCACCCGGAGCGGTATGCCATCGAGATCGCGGACCGGGAGCAGTTCCTGCTGTGGGCCATGGACTACCGCATCAAGCTCTTCTTCCCCCCGCGATACTGGGAGCCGCTGCCGTACAAGGTCAACGGCATGGGCTTCCACGAGTTCGCGGAGATCACCAGCCAGTTCGGACGTGACCTGGAGGCGGCCGGCATCCTGACCCACTTCTCTCATACCCTGGCGGCACTGGCGGCGGCAGCGGAGATGCCCCCCCGGCAGCTAAGGGATCTGGCCCAGCTATGGTGTCTCACTGGCGACGCCGAGGCCATGGGCGAGATGGTCGCCCGCGCGAATCGGAATCTCGTGCGACAGGCCTAGACTCAGGCACCAAGGGAGCAAAGAGGCCGAGGGGAGATCTTCCTCCACTCGGCCTCAGGTCTTTCCAGGGCCAACAAGACGGGCACCCTTACCCGCTGACTTTGTCCAGCAGTTCCAGGGCCTCAAAGGGCTTGCTGATGATGGCGTCCACGTAAGGCGAAGAGACTGAGCTGGCTTGCTCCCCGACGTAGGCGCTCACCAGCACCACCCGGGTAGACGGCGAGAGCTCTTTGATCCGCCGCGCCAGGTCGGTCCCGAGCAGCCCGGGCAGCCGCAGGTCGGTCACCACGGCGTGCGGCGCACACCCGGCCTGCCCGAGATAGCGCTCAAACTTCTCCAGTCCCTCGCCGGCATCCGCAGCCCCGTCCGCGGTCATACCCCCGGCGAGTAGCACGGCTCGCATCGAGTTGAGCACCCTCTCATCGTCCTCGACGACCAGCACATCCGGGACCGTCACCTCCGGCAACCCAGTGTCTGCCGCATCGGCATCAGGCCTTGCGCCAGCCGCGGCTGGCAGACGGATCGTGACGGTGGTTCCTACGCCCACTTCGCTGTCGAAGGTCAGTGTGCCCGAATGGGTGGCCACCACCTTCTGCGCGACACTCAGCCCCAGCCCTGAACCGTTCTCACCCTTGGTGGTGAAGAAGGGCTCGGTGATGCGCGACATCAGCTCCGGGGGGATTCCCTGGCCGTCGTCCTGCACCCGGATAACCGCCTCTCCATCCTCCTCGGCGGTGCTCAGACGCACGACGCCCCCTTCCTCCTTGAGAGCCTGGCGTGCATTGATCACCAGGTTCATCAGCACCGTGCGCAAGGCCGTCGCACTGGCCATGACCAGCGGCGGGTGTCCCTCCTCGACGATGATCTCACGGCCACTGCCCGGCTGGAACTGGCCGCCGGCGATACCCACGACCTCCTGAACAACGGAGTTGAGGTCCACCAGGGCAGATGGTTCATAGGGATCGCTCTTGGTGAGCCCGGCGATGCGCTGTACGGCCTCCGTCCCGTCCTGGGCGGCTTGCACGATGTGCTGCAGGTCCTCCTGGATCTGCTGGGCATTGACGGTGTCCGACTGCTTGAGGCGCATGAGCAGCAGCTCGATCCGCAGCAGGATGGCCCCCAGGAAGTTGCGCACATCGTGGGCCACCTCCGCAGCGACCTCTCCGATGGCGTTGAGGCGACCGATCTTGGCGAGCTGGCTCTCGATCGAGCTGTGGGCAGCCGCGAGGTTCTCGTAGATGGCGCTGCTGTCACCCCCACCGTTACCAATGCCGAGGGCGTCCAGTTGGCCCGAAAGCGCTGCGGCAGCAGGCTGGAGCTGTTCAATGAGCAGACGCTGCCGCTGCAGTTCCAGCTTGCGGTCGGCGGCCCTTTGGGCCACGTTGAGGATGTCCTCGACCGAGAAGGGCTTGGTGATGTAGTCAATGGCCCCGTAGCGCACGGCCTTCTGAGCAGTGTCCACGGCTGCGTAGGCGGTGATCAGCGCCACCTGGATCTCCGGATCGATCTCCTTCAGGCGCCGAAGCACCTCGGGGCCCTCCATCTCGGGCATCTTGATGTCGCAGAACACGACGTCCGGATGGTGTTCGCGGGCCAACGCCAGCCCCAACTCTGGGCTTTCGGCCAGCATGACCTCGTAATGAGGCTTGAGAATCATGCGCAGAGACTCCCGCGGCCCTGCCTCGTCGTCAATGACTAACACCACTGGCTTACCCATTCATCTGCACTCCTGACCTCTCTATCCGTCCTGTTACCAGCACCGGGAACGACACGAGGAAGCCCAGGCTTCCGTTCTCTGTTACCGGCTCCACGCCTCCGCCCTGCTTCTCGATGAGCTGTCGGCTGATGGCAGGTCCGAGATCACCTTCGGGCTCCTGCAGAGCATACAGCGGGTCAAGCACCTGCGGCGACGGGCCTGAGCCTCCTGTCGGCGCACAGGACAGCAAGGCGGCGACGCGCTGGCCTCCCGGACCGTTACGCGTTTCCACGTCCACCTTCACAGCGCCATTGCAGGTTCGCCGCAGGTAGCGCAACAGGTAGACCAGTGCCTCGCGAGTCGCCGCTGGGTCGGCCACCACGTCGGGCAGACCTGGCACTGCGGTGACCTCGGGAGTGGGGCCTTCGGGCATAGCCACACACACCTCGGCCGCAGCGTCCCGTGCCAGTGTCTCCATGCTGACCAACTGGAACTGCGGCTCCGGCTGTTGCAGGAGCTTGAGCTGCTCGTCAATGAGCCTCTCCAGCCGCTCCAGCTCCGGTTTGACCGTCTGCTCATAGAATTGGTTGAGCCCCTCGTCGCCGGCCGAGCGCCCCATGAGCTGAGCGTAGGTGCGGATGGCCGTCAGCGGTGTGCGGACATGGTGCGCCAGGCGGCCCACAATGCTGCTCAGGACCTGCAGCGTCTCCTTGCGGGCATTCTGGTCCCGATCGGCCTCCGGCGCGGTGATATCCTCAAGCAGCATCACACTGCCGGTGCGCCGCCCCTGATCATCAACCAGTGCAGCCGTGCTGACCCGTAGTTTCACTCCTGTTCGCGTCAGCGTGACCTCCAGACCCGCAACGCTCGCCTCGGGCGCCACATACGCCGCGTGCAGGTAGTCCCCCAGGGGCGAGGGCAAGCAGCGCAAGTCAGCGCCGCGCAGATCCTCCACCGCGATGCCCAGGGCGCGCGCCGCATACGGGTTGCAGAAGATCAGCCTCCCGTCGGTCCCCATGGTTATCAGTCCGCACTGCATGCCGTGGAGGCTCTGCTCCAGGTAAGCCTTCGTGTGATGCACCTGCCCCTGAAGCTGCAGGTTCTGGACCTGGAGGGCCACCATACCGCTTAGCAGGAACAGGGTCTCCAGTTCTGCTCGGTTGTAGGGTTCGCCGACCACCTTCTCACCCAGCAGCAACAGCCCCAGAAGGCGCCCTTGCACTGTCAGTGGCACCGCGACCTGGGCGCGGAAGACAGACATCTCAGCGGCAATGGATCGGGCCCGGACGGCGTCACTCCATTGCGCCAGCTCGGCGCGTGTCAGAACCCGGTTGCTCTCACGGCACCACTCTGGCAGGGCGTCGCTCGGTGCCAGACGCCCCTGGGTCTCGAGTTCGGGGTGTATGCCCCGAGACAAGCGCACACGCAGCGCACGGCTACCTGGGTCCTGCCATAGGAAGCAGTAGTTGGCGCTCCGCGTCAGCTCGGTTGCGGCCTCCACATAGCCCCTCAGCAGTCGGTCCAGGTCGGTGTTGCCGGCCAGAGCCGACATGAGGTGCAGCAACGTCTCCTGGTCGTGAGGCAAGCGGTCCTCGCCGCCACTCAGCAGGGGAGCCTCGTCCAGGTCAGGTCCGCCTCCGGCCGCCAGCGCGACGTACCTCGCTTGCTGCAAAGCAGCCCGCAGGGTCATCGCGGTCTCCGCCTGCGTGGCGTCAGTTCCGATCCACAGATCCGGTGGCGGCTGGTTGTCATTTGCCAGTTGGTCGCGCACGTCGTCGGGTCCCAGAAAGACCGTAACGAGACCCGACACGGCCGCCCGCAAACGGGAACAGGTCAGCAACCTCTCGGCCGTCAGCGGCTCGAGGTTCGCGACCAGAACCGACACCGGAAGCCGGCGCGCCAGTTCCTCCGCATCGGCCAGACCCACGGCCAGGACCATGGCCTCATCGCCAACCTGATCGCGGATACGTGTCAGCCAGGATTCAGTGAGTTCAACTCCCAACAGCACGACCATGTCCCTGCTCTCCACTCTCAGCCTTCAACGGCAGCTCGATGGCGAACTCGGTGCCCTGCCCCGGCCTTGAGGTCACGCGGATGGTTCCCTTGTGCTCCTCAACGATGGTCTGACAGATGGCCAGGCCCAATCCAGTCCCACCGTGGCGCTTGGTGTAAAACGGCTTGAATATAAGACCCAGTTGGTCTTCCTCAATCAGGCTGTTGGGGTTGAACACCGCTATCAGAACATGCGAACCGGTGCCATGCCCACCCACAGTGCTGGCGCTGACCTCGACCCGTCCCCCGTCTGGTTCCGCCTCAATGGCGTTTTTCACCAGGTTCACGAGTGCCTGATGAAGACGGCTCTGATCACCCAATGGTCGAGCTCGAGCCGCCCGCAGTGTGGACTGCAGAGCGATCCCGCGGGACTCGGCCAAGGCCGACAGAGTCCGCACCACGCCTTCGCAGAGGTGATTTACATCAATGGGCTCAACGACAGCATCCGCAGGCTTGGACAGCATGAGCAGGTCCGTCAGAAGTCGCTCGATACGGCCAATCTCGTCCTTGGCCATCTGCTGGAAGGCAGACCGGAACTCGTCTTCGTCCCAGCGTTCCGGCAGCAACTCAGAGAACGTACGGATGGCCACCAGCGGATTCCGCAGTTCGTGCGCCATACCGGCCGACAGCACCCGGATCAGGGCCAGGTGTTCGGCCTCCTGGCGTTCCCGCGCCAATTCCTCCACGAGTGTCAGGTCATTGACGACCGCAACCGCTCCCTCGGTCGCCTGCCCGGCTCCTCGCCAGGTCGAGCAGCTACAGGCCACGGGCACTTTCAGCCCATCGGGGCGCCGGATCTGAAAACGCTCCTCCCCGCGTACCGGCACTCCGCTGAGTACCTGCATCAAAGCCCGCGCGATGGGCGGCGGCAACACCTCCAGCGTGCGACCGACCATCCAACTGGCCTGCAAACCCAGAATCTGTTCGGCGGCAGGATTGGCCACCACGATACATTGGTCGGCATCAACGGCGATGACGCCGCTTTTCATCTCGCGCAGGATGTTCTCGGTGTACTCCTTGACCTGCACGACCTCGTCATAAAGCTGCGCATTGCGGACCGCCAGCGACACCTGGGGGAGCATGCTTTGCAGCGCCGCCAGTTCCTCAGGGCTGTACATGTCTCCCGAGCGCTTCTCGCCGATGAGGATCAGGCCGGCCAGATCATCCTCCCACATCACCGGCGCGACGAGGTCGGCATCCAGTTTGCGCATGGCGGCCAGCAGCGACCCAGCCCGCTCCATGGAGTAGAAACGCCAGACCTGCGAACGCTCGATCAGCTTCCGCTCCGCAGCCGCCTCGCGAGCCAGAAGGCAGTCCAGCGGCAATGATAGCGGCAGCTCGGTCCCCTGTTCGGGGTCGGTTCGCGCCGGACCAACACGCCGGGTCAGGAATACGGACTTGCGATCTCGCCAGTATACGGCCACGAAGGTCGGCCGCAGAATGCTTTCGATGGCCCCCGCGAGGAACTCCGGCAGCTCCTCCATATCCAGGGTTCGCAAGATGGCTTCCGAGACGTGGTGAGCTCCTTCACGGAGTGTGTGACTATCCCGCGTGTGGGTCACCAGACGCTGCACCCGCGAGTGCAGTGAAGGCGCCACAGCACCGATGAGTGTGCCCAGCAGCAGGTAGCTCATGGCCGTCAGCAGGCTAGCATCGGTCAGCGCCCTGCGCCCCCCCGTCAGGGCTAACCAGATCATTGCCGCCACCAGGACTCCGGTGATGGCGTAGCTACCGGCATGCGCCATGGCCACCGAGGGGCGGATCAGCCGGTGCTTGGCGATAGCATACGCCGTGAAGCCGATGACGAAAATGTAGGCCGGCGTGCCCCACCGCGTGTAGAGGCTGTTGCCAAAGATCCCGGGCAAGATGAGCATCGTGATCACACCGATGACCTGGGTGATGACCACGCCCATCAGAACATACTTGACCTGGGCCCGCTCGACGCCCGACAGCCGCGGCATCTTGCGGATCAGCACAACATCGGCGTAGGCGAGGACAACGGCCACGTAGACGGACCACACATGAAACGGCCAGCCGTACGTGGCCAACACTGTCCCTTGCGCGATCTCCAGGCTCCTGATGAGGTCAGGATGCAATGAGAGCAGACCAGCCAGCGTGGCAGACAGATACGCGATTGCTCGCAACTGCCACGGGGCAGGCACGGTACGCTCGGGGAACACCCAGAACAGATCCAGCAGGCTGGTGATGGACAGCGCACATGCTGGGTGGGCAAGGCGAACGTAGATCTCAGCCGTCTCCGGAGCGCTCGCAGTCTGGATGAGGTACGTGACCATCACCCACACGCTGACCAGCGTGGCGTGCGCGGCGAAAATCCGGTTCCAGACCCGGTCGCGGGCACGCTGGTATACCGCAACGCCAAGGCAGGCGCTGGCGGCAGCGATGGACAGAAGCACAACCGGCGACAGCGTCAGATACGTCATCGCGGCGGCCCCATCCTCATCGCAATGAATGCGTTGGCTAGGTCTCCTGGAATCTCCGCACGATAAGACACGCGTGTGTTCCCCCGAGACTGTGTGAGTTCACCATGACCGTGTCCACCCGCGCTCGCCGGGCATACAAGGGCACGTGATCAAGGTCACACTGTGGGTCAGGTTCCCGCAGGTTGATCGTTGGCGGCACAATCCCGGTCTCAATGGCCATGCACGCGGCGACAGTCTGCCAGGCCCCCCCTGCAGCGAAGGGTTGGCCTGTACACGACTTGATGGAGCTCACCGGAAGATGGTACGCCCGCTCTCCGAGAACGATCTTGAGCGCATTGACCTCAGCGATGTCGTAGTCACGGCTGCCGATGCCATGGGCACAAACGTAATCCATCTCCACCGCGCTCATCTTGGCCTCCAGCAGCGCCAGCCGTAGCGCGCGTGCCAGTTCCTCACCGCCAGGACGACCATGCAGAAAATGGTATGCCTCGGAAGTGGCCGCATAGCCCATCACTTCGGCGTAGATGTGGGCCCCCCGCTCCATGGCATGGGCCGCTGTCTCCAGCGTCACGGCCCCTGAGCCTTCGCTCACGATCAGCCCGTCGCGAGAGCGGTCGTAGGGTCGGCAGGCCTCCTGCGGCGGATCATTGTGGTGAGTCAGCACTCGAGAGACCGCCATGGCACTCATGCTCGCCCAACTGATGGGAGCCTCCGTTCCGCCGGCGACCATCAGGTCAGCGCGTCCCGAACGTAGCGCCTGGGCTGCCTGGGCAATAGCGTCGATGCCGCTCACACACCCCGCGCTGGACGTAGCGTTGTGGCCCCGCAGCCCCAGGGCGATAAAGACGTTGGCGGTCCCTGCGTGGGCGGCAGTCTGGGCCGAACCCACCACATCGATCCCGCGCGGCCCCGATCGCAGCAGCTTGGTGTACATCTCATCCGAAATGTTCCCGACGCCTGCGCTACCGGTGCCGAAGATCGTGCCTGCCCGGTACGGGTCCTCGCGGGACAGGTCTACGCCGGCATCGTCCAGCGCCAGGCGGGCCGCCGCCACCGCGAAGGCGCCGAAGCGACAGGTGCGCATCGCGAGCTTGCCCTCGATGTAGTCGGTCGGGTCAAAGTCGCGGACCTCGCCGGCGATCTTGCAGTAGATGTCCGACGCGTCGAAGCTCTGGATCCAGTCAATGCCCGACCGCCCCTCGACACAAGCGTTCCAGAAGGCCTGCTTGCCGGTCCCATTGGGGGCCACGACACCCAGACCGGTGATCACAACTCGTTTTCGCGGATCCAGAACTGACGGTCGCATGGTGGTGGTAGTCCAGTCCCCCTCGGGCTACCAGTTATAGGTGACTTCGAACTGGTGGGTCTCTGAATCGCCCCAGATCGGGCCCACGAAGTCGTCGTTCCAGTCGTCGAGGTAGGCGTAGCGCACTGACCAGTCGCCGGTGTCATATCCGACTCCGGCGCTCAGGCTTCCGTCATTGTTGCCCACGCGCAACGACAGCCCATCGTGCAGAGACCTCTCCAGGCCAATCCGCCATCCGGCGTCGCCGTAGCTGCTGGGGCCCATCTCGGTCCACATGTGGAACCATTCCACGGCTCCCAGCAGGTTGTCGCACAGCCGGTAAGAGAGGCCGAACATCAGCGCTTCGGAATCGGTGCTGACGCTCATTGCGCCGCCGGGCACCATGCTCCCGGCCGCATCCACGTCCTCGTCATAGGAGTCATAGACCCCACCGAGCCGTGCCCGTGAACTGAGCGCATAGGTAGCACCGGCGCGGAAACCGCTGCTCGACGATGCCCGGGTCTGCAGCAGTGGCGGTACAGGACCCGGCACGGAGACCGCAACGTTGTTGTGAAAGACAGGGAAGACGCCGATGCCCAGGGCCAGCCGGTCGGACACCCGGTGACCGTAGTGCACGCCGGCGGCCCATTCGTTTGCGGCCCAGCCCGGTGACCCGGGCAGCGCCATCGCCGGCCCGAGATCCGAGTCACACTCCAGGCCGGTAACCTGAATGCCGCCGTGCCGGAAGACCGGGCCCCCCGCCGAGATCTGCCGCACACGCAGCGAGAACCCTCCCTCGAAGGTGGTCGTGGACTGGCGGATGACACTGGTCCATTCGCGGGCCAGCCCCGCGAAGGCCGGGTTGGCCCACCCGTCATCCGGAATGCAGGTCACCATGCCACCCATGGCCTGCAGCCGAGTGGTGGTAGAGCCAGGCAGAGTGAAGGGGTGTGTGACCGCGTAGGCCTCGAGTTGCGCGAACACTACTCCAGGGGACAGACACAAGGCAAGTAGCAGGCAGGTCCAGAACGCTGCGCAGGTGCGGTGCATAGCGGCGTCTCCGATTCGTTATTGCGATGTCACCCCAAAGGCTTGGGGCCATCCTCGGCACTGAGCCCAAGGACCCAGGCTTAGATGCAGCTTCGGTAGTTGCAGCGATCTCCGCTACGACGACTGCAGGTTAGCTCCTGGAGCTCGGCCTGCATCAAGTGACTAGCAACGTCATACTCCTCCCCTAATATCATAACGCATATTGGCCCCAACTGCAACGGTCCTTCTGCAGCAAAACGTAACCTTATTGCTGGGTGGCACGGGGTTCAGCATAGCCCACGGTCAATGGCGCAGCGGAAGATGTCCTCCACCATCCGCAGGTCGCCGACACTGTCTGCGGCTGCAGTCACCGGCTCGCGGCCCTCTCGCACACAGTCCACGAACTCCTGCGCCTGACGCCGGAAGCTCCAATCCCACTCTCCCATCGGCTGTTGGAACTCCTGCACATCGCCGCCCTGGAAGATGCGTACCTCGGCTCCGCCCTGCATCAGCAGCGGGGGCGGCGGCAGGACCTCGATGGTGGCTTTCTCCAGGTACAGTCTCAGCCCCTCCTCAAAGCCGTGAGCACTGATGCCTGTGCCGACCTCGAGCGTCACCACGGCATCCCCGTAGGCGATGTGAGCCAGCCGGGTCCGGTGCCGGAGGTCCGCGTGGATCACTTCGTACCCGTCCCCGCAGAAGTGTCGCAGCAGGTTCACGTTGTGGCTATGGACATGGTTGAAGAAGTAGTACGGACTGGCGAAGCAGGGCATGCCTGCCGCCAACGCTGCGGGCAGCCAGTCCGGCCCCGTGTCAGCTACTGGCTTGGGGGCCTGGGGCTCGTCGGTGCGGACCATCTCCACAAGGCGTTCGATGTTGGCGGTCCAGTTGCCACCCAGCAGACACCAGACCCGCCCGCAGACTAGGTTCCCCATCTCGCCTGTGGCCACGTGTTCGTCCCACCATGCCTTGGCCCGCTGCACACCACTGTCGTAACGCTTCATGAAGCCAATCATCAGCAGACGGCCCGTGCGCCCGGAGGTTTCCGCCATGCGCTCTGCTTGCGCCACCGACAGTGCCATCGGTTTTTCGGCAAAGACGTGCTTGCCAGCCTCCAGCAGCCCGCAGCAGACATCCGGGTTGTACTCCGGCGGCAGTGAGACCACCACTGCGTCTATCTGCGGGTCCGCGGCAACCTCCTCCCAGGACCCGTACTGCCGCGGAATCCCAAATCGCCGTGCGACCTGCTCGCGCAACTGCGGCCGGCCACTGGCCAGACCCACCACCTGCGCGCCCTGGGCCAGTTGGAAGCAACGAATGTGAGCCGTCTGGGCCATGAACCCCGCGCCAACCACGGCCAACCTGAGCTCGGGCATGTCTGTCCTCCCTTACTGGCGCCACGAGGGGACATAGCTCGTGGCGTGCGCGAAGAGGGCCGTGAGGTTTGCCTGCGGCACCTCGGGCCCGATGGACGACGACGGCGCCAGCAGCAGCCCGCCCTGCGGTCCCACCGCCTCCACGCATCGCTCCACCTCGCGGCGCACGTCCTCCGGCGATCCGTAGGGTAGCACCCACACCGTCGAGAGGCTGCCAAACAGGATCAGCGGCCGACCATCAGGTGTTCGCCTGGCCGCCAGGTCCTGAAGGCGGATGCCGTCCTCGGTCTCATAGAACCCCTGGAAGCCGTCCAGCCCCAGGGCGATCATCCGGTCAAGGACCAGCCGATAGTTGGCGTCACAATGCCAGATCACCTTCATGCCCGCCGCCTTCAGGGGTTCGATGGCGCGGGCCACCTGAGGGAAGTACAGCTCTTCCAGGAGCGCGGGCGACAGCATCGGTCCCTTCGCATCACAGATGTCTTGCCCAATCCAGATGAGTCGCAGCAGGTCGTGCTGCTCAGTGGCCCGGGCTACGGCTTCGCATTGCAGCCGCGACACCTCGCCCCACTGGTCGAAAAGCCGCCGCATTCGGTCCGGATACAGGCGGCAAGCCATCAGAAAGGCAGGATAGCTGAAGTAGCCGTCAGAGGTCGGGAAGGCGGGAGCGAAACCAAGGCAGTGGGGAATGTACAGCATCTCCCCCGCCGCCACCTGCCCTCGGCGCATCTGGGCCAGGTAGTCGGCGGTGGCAGAGTCGAGATCGAATCCGGCCCGGACTTCCTCCGGGTTCGGCGCGGCTTCGGCCCACGCCGCCACCTGCTCCGGTGTGGTCAGTTGGGGCGTTGCCTCAGCCCACGTGAAGTCGGTCGGGCGCCCGGCGGCATCGGTAGTGGTGCACGCCGGTCGTTTGGGCATAACCGGCCCGAGCACCGCGTCGCACCCCAGCGCGCGGAAGGCCGCGAAGGCTGTTTCCCAGGGGGCGTCCCAGAAGTCATCAACGCCGGCGCAGGTCGCCAGGAAGGCGGCATTCTGCACCATCCCGCCCGCCACCGGCGGCCGGTCCACCTCCTGGAAGCTCAGTGCCCGCAGCGTGCGTTCGCGTCCGGTCATGGCGTCACGCTTAGGGCTTCAGATACCCATCCAGCCACGCGAACGCCGCTTCCTGCTGCTCGGCGTTGAACTCGTGCGGGCCGTCGTAGGTCACGGGGACGAAGTTCCCAGGCACCCCGGCCTTCTTGTAGACCGCCGCAATCTTGTTGAAGGCGTCCTGGACGCCCTTGGGGGTGAAGAGCTGATCTTGCAGGCCGTGGATGATGCGCAGACCGCCCGGGCAGGTCATCGAGACCACGTCCGGCAGGTCCAGGTAGCGGTACATCCCCGGCACGGTCTTCATGAAGCCGACGCTGGTGAGCTTCTCGCGCAGCATCTCCCCGAAGCTGTCCATCCAGCCCACCACGATGGCCGCCTTGATACGACGGTGCAGGCCGGCCAGGTAGTCGGCCCGATAGCCTCCCACCGACAGCCCGCAGCACCCAATGCGCTCCGGGTCCACCTCAGGACGGCTGGCCAGGTAGTCGGCGCTCCTTAGATCATCGGTGAACATGACGCCGGGCCAGGTAATGCCGGACATCAACAGGCCGATGGCCATGCGGTAGGTGAACTCGTTGGCGCGGGTGTTGAACGCCTGGACCTCTTCCTGGGTCATCGAATCGCGGTTCCAGTACGAGTCCGGGTCCTCGGCCAGGATCAGGCGCCGCTCGCCCCAGTAGAACATGTCTATGGCCAGGACGACATAGCCCCGCGCAGCCAGGTCACTGGCCCAACTGCGGCCGCTGTAGGCCATCTGCTTGAACTCGGTCAACGACGGGTGCTCGTTCTCGGTGGCAACAATCTTCTCCTTGCCCCAGACGAAGAAGCCTCCGTGGTCGTGCAGGGCCACCACGCCAGGGCGCTTCCCGGATCGTCCCTTCGGCAGCAGCAGGTAGGCCGGCACGCGCAAGTGCGGAGTGGTGTTGAACTCGATCTTCTCCCGGATGTAATCCCCCATGTCGGTGCGCTCCAGCACCGTCGCATTGGGATCGCACTTCGGCGGATCGTAGTGAAGCAGCTCCAGCAGCTTCGCCCGGGCCTGGTCCTTCCAGACCTCCAGGCTCTGGAAACGGTCATGCAGGAAAGACAGCTCGAAGGTGGATTCGGCGGCTGTGTCTCGCAGGAACGGGTAGATCGTGCCGACCTGGGCGCCAGTGAGGGCAGAGCGGTCCATGGGGTCCTCCAACGGAGTGTCGCCAAGTGAAACGCGGCCCTGCCGGGCCGCGCTGTGAAAGCCTGGGGGTCTAGAAGAGCCCAGTTGCGGCGGCGTAGCGGAAGCGCCGCCCCTCCAGCGACAAGGCACTCATGTCGTTGAGCACCGACTGCAGACCGAGGACAGTACAGGACATCGGATCGGTGGCCACCCGCACCGGCAGCCCCAGATACCCTGCCATGTGGTCGGACAAGCCCTTCAGCAGAGCGGTCCCGCCAGTAACGATGATCCCGTTGGCGCCGATCTCGGCCCGGGCCTTGGGCGGCAGTTGCTCCACCAGCCACGCGATCTCGTCGTAGATGGTCGTCAGGGCCCCGGCAACCACGTCTGGAATCTCATCCAGTTGCAGGTCGTCGGCCTGCAGGTTGTCCGTTGGGCTGGAGGGCGAGAACCCGCTGAGGCTGCCGTTAACCAGCGTCCGGTCCACCGTACCCACGCGGCACTTGATCTCCTCGGCAGTGGTCGCGGTAATGCGAATGCCCTGCAGACGCTTGATGTGGCGAAGAATGGCCTGGTCCAGGTAGTCGCCGGCCAGACGTGGCGCTGCCGCGGCGGTGAGCATGCCCATCGAGACGGCCCCGATATCGGTAGCTCCGGCCCCGATGTCCACCGAAAGGTGGGTCTCGACGGCGTCCACAGGCTGCCCGGCCCCGATCGCCGCCGCCAGGGCCTTCTGCACCGTGAAGACGCGGCCCGCGCCGGCGGCTCGCAGGGCATCGTGCAAGGCCCGCTCCTCCACAGAGGTGCAGACCGTTGGGCGAGCTACCAGCACCGTGGGGTTAAACAGGGGGCGACGGCCGAGCGCCCCGTGGATGCAGTGCCGCAGCAGCGCGACAGCGGCGTCGAAGTCCGCCACCACGCCATCGCGGATGGGCTGGACCACGCGCACGTCCTCCAGGCCGTGCTCCAGCATCCGCCGGGCTTCCCACCCGTACGCCACCGGCCGGCGAGAACTGGCGCCGTAAGCCAAAACAGTCGGCTCCCGCACCACCACGCCATCGTTCTTCACACAGACATGTATGGTGGCCGTACCGAGGTCGATGGCCAGCTCGTCGGCCCAGGGTAGATTCATGGTCCCTCCGGCGGCTAATGCAGCCCTGCCTCTCCACAGGGAGCATACCCGCGGATTCTACACCAACTGCTGCCCAAAAGGCAATCCGCTGGGCTTTCCGTATAATGGCCCCTCGTTATATGGTAATTTGACTACTTATTCGTCCACGAGATGGCCGTCGTGCCAAACCAGCCGTCCGCCCACGATTGTCGCCCAAGCCCGCCCCCGCAGATTCACGCCAGCGAAGGGGGTGTTGCGGCCCATGCTCTGGAAGGCCGAGGGGACCACCGTCCAATGCTCCTCGGGATCCACGATGGTCACGTCTGCCGGCGCCCCCGGGGCCAGATGTCCACCGGGCAGACCCAGCACCTGCGCAGGTCCCGATGACAGACGTGCCAGGATGTCCGTGATCGCCATGGGCAGGGTGCTCAGGCTGGCCCCCAGGGCCGTCTCCAGACCCACCACGCCGAACGGTGCGTCCATCAGGCCCCTGGCCTTCTCCTCCGCGGCATGGGGGGCGTGGTCCGTGGCGACGGCCGAGATCAGGCCGTCTTTCACCGCCTGCAAGATGCACTTGCGGTCCGCTTCCGTGCGCAGAGGAGGGTTCATCTTGGCGTTGGCGCCATGCTCGAGGACTGCATGCTCGTTGAGGGCGAAGTAGTGTGGCGCGGTCTCGGCGGTGAGACGGTCGCCCCAGGTGGCCCGGGCGCCAGCGATGGCCGCCACAGAGGCGGCGGCACTGATGTGAGCCAGGTGCAGTCGGCCCCCACAGTCGGCCAGTTCCAGCCAGGCCGCGACGGCCTCCGACTCCGCGCGGTCGGGCTGTCCGGGCACCCCAAGCTGCCCGCTCACGGCGCCCTCGTTGATGACACCCCCAGCACTGAGGCCCTTGTCTTCGCAGTGAGCCACGAAGGGCAGGCCCGCGGCGGCCGCGCGCTGCAGCGCGTTCCGGCGTTGTTGCTGGGTCTGCAGCGGGAATGCGTCGTCGGTCACCGCGACGCAGCCGCACCTGGCCAGGGCTTCCAGGTCGGCAGGCCGCTCCGGATCATTGTCCAGACACACGGCCCCGATCACGTAGACTCGGCACATGGCGTGCTTCGCGAGCCGCTCATGCAAGTCGCGCAGCCGCTCCGGCCGGTCGAGAACCGGAGTGGTGTTGGGCATGCAGCAGACCGCCGTGAAGCCCCCGGCAACGGCGGCCCGGGTGCCAGTGGCGATGGTCTCCTTGTGCGACTGGCCGGGTTCGCGCAGATGGACATGCAAGTCGATGAGACCGGGGCAGACGACACGCCCGGCCACATCAAGCACTTCGCCCACCGCGTCCTGCTCGCCCGGCGCCGCGAGACCAACCACACGGCCGCCCGCGAGGAACAGGTCTGCGGGCCCGCAGAACCCGGTCCCGGGATCCACTATGTTGCCGCCCCGGATGGTCAGAGGCACGGTCCGCTCAGCCATGGACGGTCACCACAGAGCCCTCCCGGCCAGGGAGGGCTCCAGGTCAGAGCGTGCAGAGGAGCACTTACTCGGTGACGCGCACGTGCACATGAGCAATCCGCGGTACCTTCGTCTTCCCCGGATCGGTCACCGTTAGCGTCACAACGTAGAAGCCGGCCTCCTCAAACTTCCATGTCGCGGTGCGGCCCAGGGCGTCCTCGGCAATGCCGTCCCAGTCGTCAAAGTCCCAGCTATACCGGGCGGGAATGCCCCCCTCCTGCTCCGCTGCGGTGAAGGTGACTTCCTCTCCCACCTTCACCACTCGTTTGCCGCCCGCATCGGCCTTGAGAGGCTGGTCCTCAGCCACAAGCTGCACGCGCCCCACCCAGAAGTGGTCCTTGGCGTCGCCGAAGAACGCCAGGCTCTGGAGTTTGGTGGCGGCCTGACGGCCGGGGCCCTCGAACTCCGACACAGGGATGGCGACCCGGTACCAACCCTCGACCGCCTCCTGGCTGGTGTCAACTGCGATGGCCCCTGAGTCAACCTGACCACTGTCAGTGATGGCCAGAACTCGAACCTTGCTGACCGTGGCCGGCGCCGCTCCCTGTCCCGGTTGCATACCCTGGCCTGGCATTCCGGGCATCCCAGGACCCATCCCCGGGCCCATGCCCGGCATACCACCGGGGCCCATCCCCGGACCCATACCGGGCATACCACCAGGGCCCATGCCCGGCATACCTGGACCCATCCCAGGCCCCATGCCCGGCATGCCGGGCGTTTCCGGTGCCCCCGGCATTCCCGGCATCCCCGGCATTCCGGGTGTCTCAGGCACTCCGGGCATTCCCGGCATACCGGGGCCCATACCCGGCCCCATCCCGGGACCCATGCCGGGCATCCCTGGACCCATGCCAGGGCCCATCCCGGGACCCATCCCCGGCATCCCGGGGCCCATACCGGGACCCATCCCCGGCATTCCTGGGCCCATGCCGGGACCCATACCGGGACCCATACCCGGCATTCCGGGCCCCATGCCGGGACCCATACCCGGCATTCCGGGCCCCATGCCCGGCATTCCAGGCGTCTCCGGCGCTCCCGGCATCCCCGGCATCCCCGGCATTCCCGGCATCCCGGGCGTCTCCGGTGCCCCGGGCATCCCGGGCATGCCAGGCATCCCGGGCATTCCGGTGGGGGCTTCGTTGATCTTCACCATCAAGACCACGAAGCTCCCTTTCTCATTGGCGAGGAACGGCTGGAGGTCAATGGCTGAGTTCAGCTCAACCAAGCCGCCAACCTGGAACCCATCGGTCTCAATCCTGAGACTGGGCTTCTCGAAGAAGGCGTTGTCGCTGTCCTCGGCGATCTTGCCCGACCCCCAGGGGGCCAGGTTGACGGACTCCAGGTCCCCGTTGTACACATTGATCTCTGTATCCGCTGCCACCACCGTCAGCGGGCCCACCAGCAGGCAAAGTAGGAGTACTGCGCCCAGGCACGTTGTGGTTCGCATAGTCTCACCGTTTCGTGTATGCTGGCGACTGAGGACTATAGTGGCCGAGTCCGTCGCCCCTGTCAAGTATGCAGTTCGCCGGGTCTATGGTCGCGTCCTCCGCCGGCAGACCCGCGACCCACCGACATGTTCCCAGAGTCTCAGGAGTTGGTTCCCGCAGAACGTCGTTTCCTTCCCGGGAGCCAAACAATCAGGGCCCGCCCGCCGTCTTTACAATCTGAAGTCTGCCCGTTGGCACCTTGTAGCACATGGAGCGGAGAAGCGATGAACTTCGTCAAGACAGTACTGCTGATGGGCCTGCTTACTGGCCTCTTCGTCTGGGTAGGTGACATGCTCGGGGGCCGCAGCGGTATGATCATTGCCCTGGTCCTGGCCGCTGGCATGAACTTGCTCAGCTATTGGTTTTCCGACAAGATTGTCCTGGCCATGTACCGCGCACAGCCAGTTGACCCGGTCAGCGCTCCGCGGCTCTACGCCATTGTTGAGCGCTTGGCGCGCCGTCGCAACCTGCCGACGCCCCGGGTCTATGTCATCGCCGACCCGGCACCCAACGCTTTCGCGACCGGGCGCAACCCACAACATGCCGTGGTGGCAGTGACCGAGGGGATCGTCCGCTTACTTAGCGAAGAGGAGCTGGAGGGTGTCATCGCCCACGAGCTGTCCCATGTGGCCAACCGTGACATGCTCATCGGCGCCATTGCCGCCACCATGGCGGGCGCGCTGATGATTCTGGCCCGCATCTTCGCCTATTCGACCTTCTTCTTCGGCGGCGGCCGCGACGAGCGTGACGGCGGTGGCCTGGGGGCGCTCTTCATGGTGATCCTGGCCCCCATCGCTGCATTGCTCATCCAACTGGCCATTTCACGTTCCCGCGAGTACCAGGCGGACGCCAGTGCTGCAGAGTTGACCGGCAACCCCCTGGGCCTGGCTCGGGCGCTGGCCAAGCTGCAGCACGGTAACGAGATGGTGCCCATGGAGGCGCAGCCGGCGACGGCTCACATGTTCACCGTCAGCCCCCTGACTGGTGGCGGCATCCTGAGCCTCTTCAGCACGCACCCGCCCATCGAGGACCGCATCGCGCGCCTGCAGCGCATGGCCATGGGGTAGTCGGCCCGCAGCCGCCGGCCTCGGCCTCACATGAACATCTGAGCGATCTCGCTTTGCAGCAGGAAGCCGTGCACCGGGTGTAGGACCAGGCGTCCGGCTACATCCAGCGCCAGCCCACTCTCGATCAGCGCCTTCAGGCGGATGCTGTAACGGTCGGGGTCAAGGTGGTAGCGGCTCTGCAGCTCCGCCAGGTCCAGGCCCTCGGCGGTGCGCAGGGCGAGCATGATGGCCTCACCGGCGCGCTGGCGCTCATCCAGTTCCTCAATCTCGGTGAGCGTCGGCAGCCCCTGCTCCGACTTCTCGACCCAGCGGGCGGGGTCCGGCTCGTGCTTCATGCGCCGCCCCGCCAGATAGCTCCACGCCCCCGCCCCCAGGCCCAGGTACTCGCCGTTGCGCCAGTAGTTCACGTTGTGGCGGCACTGGTAGCCGGGCAGCGCATAGTTGGCAATCTCGTAGTGCTCGTAGCCGGAACCGGTCAGCAGGCGGTGCGTCAGCTCGTACATCTCCACCAGCGTGTCCTCATCCGGCACCCTCAGTTCGCCGGCCTCGACGGCCCGCGCCAGGGGGGTGTCCTTCTCCAGTGACAGGCCATAGCACGAGATGTGCTCCGGTTGCAGGTGCAGGGCATCGTGGAGTGTGGCCTGCCAGGCCCCCACGGTCTGCCCCGGCAAGGCGTTGATAAGGTCGAGGGAGAGGTTCTCAAAGCCGGCCGCCCGGGCCTCGGCGACCGCCCGGCGGGCTTCCGCGGCCGTATGACAGCGGCCCAGGAGCCGCAGCTCTTCATCCAGCAGGGACTGAACCCCAAGACTGAGCCGGTTGAAACCCGTCTCACGCAGAAGCGCCAGGCCCTCGGCCGTGACTGTGCCCGGGTTGGCTTCGACGGTCACCTCGGGGCGGGCAATGACGGGGAAGGAACGGCGGACACGACCCAGGACAGCACACAACTCCTCCGCGGGATAGACCGTCGGAGTGCCACCGCCGAAATAGATGGTGGTAACCAGGAGGTCGGACGCAGTGGGCCGCGTCAGGCCCTCGTCCTCGCCGATGCGGAAAGTCAGGGTGTTGCCGGTGCGCGTGATGTCGTCCTGGAGCGCCCGCAGGTAGCGCTGCCGCAGGCCCTCGTCGGCGACGACAGAGTTGAAGTCGCAGTAAGCGCACTTGCTGCGGCAGAAAGGGAAGTGGATGTAAAGCGAGATGGTTCGCATGGCGTCGCTCGCGTGGGGTCACCGCCGCGTGTGGCCGACCGTCCGGGCGGACCACTGACATGCAGCCTCTGCCCGTAGGCGGGGCATCCTGCCTCCCTCGCCCCGGCCTTCTCTATCCCTGGCGCGTGGCCGATCGTCCGGGAGGACTACCCACAGGCAGCCTCTACCGGTAGGTAGGCGGGGCGTCCTGCCCCGCCTGGATGGTGCCCCAGAGCGGGCCAGGAAGACCCATCCAACAGGAGAAGTCACCGGGGCACAGTCTTCAGCGCCGCGATCAGATCGGTGTCATCGAACACGAAACCGAAACTGATCGCCACCCGCCACAGGCCGATCTCCTTGGCCAGTTGCTGACGCGCGGTCTCCTTGTTCTCGACGGCGGTCACGCCCTGACGAACTGCCGAGCACATGACCCCGTAGCGGCTCATGTCGAGCATACCACCGGGTGAGCTCAGCAGGCAGGCGTCAATGGCAAAGCCCACGTAGATCAGGTGGTTGATGCCCTTCTCTCGGCACAGTGCCGCGAGCTGCTCGCCATTCTCAGCCACCCCTTCGTCCCCCACTGGCCTGGCCTCAGGGAGGAAGTCCAGCTTCTCTGCCAGTCTCGCCCCGTCGGGATTGTTGTGGGCGCCGCGCCATACCTTGTCGGCCTTGAACTGCCGGAGCGCGTCGAGCACCGGATCTCCGGGGATCGGCTCTACAGTCGGCGGAGGCGGGCCGGCGATCTCCACGGCATGCTTGTAGCCGGGCAGGTCCTTATAGTAGTCACCGCCGCCGACCACGTGGAACACGGGCAGTCGCGAGGCACGCGCCGCCGCCAGCACCGGCGGGAAGACCGTCCGCGCGATCTCGTAGGACCGGGGCACATACTCAACAGACCGCCAGACACCGGGAAACTCCTCGAAAGTCCCGCAGTTCCAGGCATGCATGACGACGAGGGCCGTGTGGGCGGCCGAGATCTCGATCTCGGCCTTCTGCCACCCACCAAAGGCCTCGCCGGGCACAGGCAGCGAGTAATCGGCATCGAACTGCTGGTAGTAGCTGGCGGGCAGTCGGATGGTGTCCATGGCTGGGTCTCCTTGGCTGAAGGCGACGGCGCAGAGACTAAGCAGCGCCAGTGTCAGGGCGTGTCGCACAGTCCCCTACCTCCTCGAGCGCGGGTCGGGCGTCCGGCGGGCCGCCGCGCACATGGCCTCGATGTTCTCCCCCCGCACGGTCGCAATGGAGCAGTGTGAGTTGGCCACCATGTAGCCCCCGCAGTCGGCAAAGGCACGCACGTTTCGCGCCACCGCCGCCTCCACCTCGGCCACCGTACCGCGGGACAGCAGGTACTGCACGTCCATGCCGCCATAGAACGCCATACGGCCCCCGAAATCGCGGGCGATGGACTCCGGGTCCATGCCGGCCGCCGACGTCTGGAACACCAGCATGGCGTTGACCCCGATGTCTATCAGGTCCGGCAGCACCTCGCGCACGGCGCCGCACGAATGAAACAGTACTGGCAGGTCATGGGACCGCACCAGGGCCACCTGCTCAGCCAGATAGGGCTTGATGAGCCGGCGCCAGAGCTCCGGCTGCATCAGCAGCGCCTGTTGCCCGGCGAAGTCGTCACCCATCCAGCAGATGTCACAGATGCCCCGCGCATGGGGCAACGTGCGACGCAGTATCTCCATGCCCCGCTCGTGCTCCCGCTTGACGAGCGCCTCGAAGAGGTGGGGCTCCGTATGCATCTTGATCAGCCCGGCTTCCATGCCAAAGGCATCGCAGGCGTTCCAGAAGAGCGCCAGCGTGAAGGTCGGGCAGTAGACCAGGGCATGGTCCGGCCATTGGGCGCGGGCGGCAGCGAAGTCGGGGATCGGCGACCAGTCGGGATCAGGCAGCGGGTAGGCCTCGACTTCGGCCAAGGTTGTGGCCCCCGACAGCGGGCCGTGGGCGACCTGGCGAGTAAAGACCGTGCGTGGGGCCGCCGGAGCGCCGGGCGTGGGCGGCGAGGTGTCGGGAGGACGGACAAACTGCAGGACCCAGCGACAGTCCACGTCGAGAAAGTCCCATACCTGTGTGGGGCTCTGCAGACCATGCTGCTCGCGGAAGTAGCTGAGCAGCTCCGACCATACATCGCCTTCCATCAGGTCGTAGGCGATGCGGTCGGTCTCCTCGAAGCGGAACGTCCGCAGAACGCGCTCGCGGTGGGTCATGGCCGGGGAATCGCCTCTCTCGCGTGGCCTGCGCGCTCTCAGTCGTCCAGCCGCAGGATGCTCATGAAGGCCTCCTGTGGCACTTCTACCACGCCCACCTGCTTCATGCGCTTCTTGCCCTCTTTCTGCTTCTCCAGCAGCTTGCGCTTCCGGGTGATGTCGCCGCCGTAGCACTTCTCGATGACGTTCTTGCGCAGCGGTGAGTTGCGCGTCGAGGCGATGACGCGGCCGCCGATGGCCGCCTGCATCCGTACCTCAAACATCTGCCGGGGGATAGCCTCCTTGAGCTTCGAGCAGATGAGGCGCCCCCGGCGCTCGGCGAACTGCCGGTGGGTGATGATCGCGAGGGCATCCACCGGATCGCCGTTGATGAGGATGTCCACTTTCACCAGGTCGCTGGGCTCAAAGCCGGCCAGCTCATAGTCCAGGGTGGCATAGCCCCGACTGACGGACTTGAGCTGATCGAAGTAGTCCACCACGATCTCGGCCAGCGGCAGACGGTAGTTGAGCTGGACGCGGTCCGCGTACAGGTAGTCCATGCCCTGATAGATGCCCCGGCGCTCCTCAGAGATCTTCATGATCGGCCCGACAAACTTCTGGGGCGTCATGATGGTGGCCTTGACAATCGGCTCCATGATTTCGGCGATGACATCGGGCGTGGGGAACTTGGCCGGGTTGTCAATCTCCAGCAGTTCGCCCTTCTTCGTAAGCACCTGGTAGACCACACTGGGGGCCGTGGCCACCAGGTCCAGGTCGAACTCGCGCTCCAGCCGCTCCTGTACGATTTCCATGTGCAGCAGCCCCAGGAAGCCGCAGCGGAAGCCAAAGCCCAGAGCGGCGCTGGTCTCCGGCTCATAGTGGAATGCGGCGTCATTGAGCGAGAACTTCTCCAGCGCGTCCTTCAGCGCCTGATAGTCGGCATTGTCCGACGGGTAAAGCCCGCAGAAGACCATCGGCTGCGGCTCGCGGTAGCCTGGCAGCGGCGCAGCGGCCGGGTGCCGTGCCGAGGTGATGGTGTCGCCAACACGACAATCCGCCACCGTCTTTATGCCGGCCGCTAGATACCCAACCTGCCCGGCCGCAAGCTGCGGCACGCGCTGCATGTCCGGCGTGAACACCCCCACCTCAGTGACCTGGAACTGGCGGCCATTGGCCATCATCAGGATCTCGTCACCGGGTTTGACGGTGCCCTCAAAGACGCGAATGTAGGCATAGGCGCCACGATGGGAGTCAAACTTTGAGTCAAAGATGAGCGCTCGCAACGGCGCCTCGGGGTCACCCTGGGGCGGTGGCACCCGGGCGATGACCGCCTCCAGCAGTTCCGGCACTCCGGCGCCAGTCTTGCCGCTGGTGTAAAGCACACTCTCCCGCTCGAAGCCAAAGAGCTTCTCCATCTCACCCAGGGCCAGGTCCGGGTCGAAATCGGCCAGATCCACTTTGTTGACTACCGGGATGATCTCCAGGCCCTCATTGACGGCCAGGTAGACGTTGGCGACCGTCTGCGCCTCCACGCCCTGGGAGACATCCACCAGCAGCACTGCACCCTCACACGCGTGCAGGGCGCGACTGACCTCGTAGCCGAAGTCCACATGGCCGGGGGTGTCAATCAGGTTGAGCAGGTAGGTCTGCCCATCTCTGGCCTCGTAGATCAGGCGCACGGCGCTGGCCTTGATGGTGATCCCGCGCTCGCGCTCCAGGTCCATGGAGTCCAGGACCTGCGCCCGCATCTGGCGCTCATCCACAGCGTGCGTGGCCTCCAGGATGCGGTCGGCCAGCGTGGACTTGCCGTGGTCAATGTGGGCCACGATGCAGAAGTTGCGAATATGGTCTTGTGGGATACGATCAGTCATCGCGTCTCGCTTCTGGGATGCGCCCGGGACGGCGGGGTATGGGTGCATGATACCACAAAACGGCAGGAGCAGCGAGAGGGACGGCTAGCTGTCCAGCGACGGGACGTGCGCTGACGGTCCTCTCCCCCGCCTCGTCACCATCCGGAAGGCCGAGCGCAGCTCCTCGACCCTGCAGACCGTGGCCAGGGCCAGAAAGCCCACGGTGCCAACGCCCAGGGGGATAAGCACCGCAGCGGACTTGGCGAGGACACCTTGCGTGCCCAGGAAGCGCTCCACGACCGGAACGAGCAGCAACCCCGAAAGCACCAGGAAGGCGTTGGCGGGCAGGCACCGGAGTTGGGCGGCGACGATGCGGCGCCCATCCAGGGGGCCCGCCAGGCGGCGCAGGATCCACATCAGGCCGATGGCGTTGGCGATGCAGCCGATGGTGTTGGCCATGGACAAGCCCGGCAGGCCGGCGACATGCATCAGCGGGAAGGCCGTGGCCAGACACAGGATGATGGAGAGCACGCCTGCCGCCACGGCCTCATACATACGCTGCCGCGCATAGAGACCGCGCGCGCCGATGTAGGTGATGCCCATGGCGATCATGCTGGGAACCAGCCAAAGTAGCACGTCAGCTACCTGCGGACTGGCCTGGGGACTGAACTCCCCATGCTCGTAGAGCAGCCGAACGATGGGCAGTCGCACGGCTCCCAGAGCCAGGGACGCAGGCACCATCAGAAAGAGCGTGTTGCGCATGCCGAAAGAGAAGTCGCGGACAAAGGCCTTGTCGTCGCCCCGCGTGTAGCTCTCAGCCAGGTTGGGGAAGATGGCGATGGCGATGCCGGCGGCGAAAATGCCCGATGGTAGCTTCCAGAGCCGATTGGCGGCCTCCAGGATGACCGGACCGCCCTCGAAGTGGGTGCACAGCACGCGCACGATCATCCAGTTGATCTCGCCAATGGCCAGGCCGAAGATCACCGGCAGGGCCAGCTTCAGCACGCGCCGCAAGCCTTCGTCACGCAGGTCCCAGACGCACTCCAGCTTTGCTCCGACAGCCCTTAGCGGCGGGATCTGCACGAGGACATTGCCCAGAAGCGCGCCCGCCAGCATGAACAGGGCCACATAGGTGACGCCGGAGACCGCCGGAAGGCCCTGCGCCACACGCTGAGTGTTCTCGCTGATGACCAGCCAGGGGGCCGCGACGGCGCCGATGATGATGCTGCAGTTGTAGATGACCGACGCCAGGCCGGGCCACAGGAAGTGCTTGCGGGCGTTGAGCGCGCCCTGCAGCAGACCGCCCACAACGAAGAAGACCTGGGCCGGAAACAGCAGGCGCATCATACGCACACAGGGGTCCAGCAGCTCTGGATGCTCACCTACCCACCCCGGAGCGACTAGCATGGTCAACTCCCGAGCAAAGACCATCGCCAGGCCCACCGCCACGGTGCCGAAGACCAAAAGAGCCCACAGGGTGGTGGAGAACGTGCGCCAGGCTCTGGACTCCTGCCCCCTCGTCAGGTATTCAGTAAAAACGGGCACGAAGCCGGTGCGCAGGGCGCCGCCAGAGAGCAGGAAGTACATCAGGTCGGGGACGGTAAGGGCCTGGAAGAAGGCGTTGATCTCGCCGCTGGAGCCAAAGACATGGGTCAACACCATCATCCGGACCATGCCGATGATGCGGCTGACGAAGGTGGTGATGACCATGATGGCCGCCGCCGCGGCGAGGCCGCGCTGGGCGGTGGGCAGGCCGGAAGCGGGAGGCTGGTTTGCAGAGTCCGACATGAAGTGGCGTCAGCCCTCCAGCGCGACGAGGCAGAACCAACAAGCGCCTGCGGTGACAGGCAGGCGCGGGCGGAGCCGGCAAGGCTCCCCTGGCATTGGCTATTGCATTGTTCAGACACAGTATGGTATACTCTGCCCGCCTTGAATGCAAGAGCCGCCTTGCGCGGCTTTCTCTCTTTGAACACAGGGACGTGCGGACGTCTCTCGCGGAGGGCAGCAAACCCATGCCACAGACTCGTTCCATGCGTAAGGCTCTGCGCCAGTCACTGAAGCGCCGCGACCGCAACCGGGCCTGGAAGGTCGCCGCCAAGCAGGCCCGCCGCGCATTGCTGGACAACCTCGCCAGTGCTACCCCGGAGCAGAATGCGGAGCGCATGAGCGCCGCCCAGAAGGCTTTGGACAAGGCAGCCAAGCGCAACGTCATTCACCCCAACACCGCCGCGCGCCGAAAGTCGCGTCTCGCCAGGAAGGTCGCAGCGGCCCAGAGCTAGCCCGTCACCGACCGGACCTCGCCACGAGCGCCCCACCGGGGGCGCTCGTTTTTACGCTTGCCAACCGGAAGACCATCAGGCAGGAAGCTCCGCATGTTCAGCGAAATCGCCAACACGCTGACCCCGACATTCGGTGGAAACGAGGACCTACAGTGGCCGGCTATCGGGCGACCATGGTCCAGGCGTTGGCCGAACTGCTGCGCTCGCGATCCTGGCGGCAATCGCTCGTCCTGGCAGCGGCAGCGGGTCTGGGCTTGGCTTGCCGGACCTGCGGTGGGGCGTTCCTGGTTGACTGGTGGGCCTTCGTTCTCGCCGCCTGGCTCGTCGGCTGGATGAGTCTTGCCACAGTTCTGGGCCGCCGTCAGGGATCCATCGGGACGCAAGCACGGCGGCTGGCCATTGCGTTTGCGCCCCTGGCCCTGTGGCTGGGCCTCCTCGTGTTGTTACCGGCTGTCAGGTTGCGGGCCCTGCTTGACGCCTGGGCACTGGGAGGCTCCGCGACCCTGGTTGCCGCCCTGTGGCTCTTGCCACTGCTGGGCAGGCCGCCCGCAGCCTTGCAGCGACTGGTTGATTGGCCAGGGACGGTCTGGGTCTTGGCCGCGCTGTGGGGTGGCCTCTATTTCCTGGCGACCGCACTTCGCTGGTGGCGCTTCGGCCAGTACTCGCAGGACATGGCCATCTACGAGCAGGCCATGTACAACACCCTCCACGGCCACTTCCTGGCCTACAGCATCGACATCCGCTATCCCCGTACGGAGCTGCATCGCTTTGCTGACCACTTCGAGCCCATCATCCTGGGCTTCGTTCCGCTCTACGCGCTTTGGCGGACGCCACTGTGGTTCCTGCTGGCGCAGTCGCTGGTGCCGGCCACCGGGGCCGTGCCGGTGGCGCGAATCGCCACGAAATGGTGCCGCTCATCCTGGGCCGGCATAGCCATGGCCTGCCTCTACCTGCTCTTTCCGGGCTTGCACGTGGCGTTGTGGCACGATTTCCACCCCATCGTGCTGGCAGCAGCTCCCATACTGTGGGGCGTGCACTGGGGGCTGCAGGGGCGCCCAGCGCTGTGCGTGCTCATGCTTGCGCTCGCCATGGCCTGCAAGGAGAATGTGCCCGGAACCGTGGCGGTAGTCGGACTGTACCTGGCCTGGCGGGGGCAAAGAGCCCTCGGGCTGGGCATCACCGGGGCTGCGATCGCGTGGGGGCTTATGGCAGTGCTGGTCGTGCCCCGTCTCTTCTCTCCGACCGGCGCGTCGTTTTACTCCCACCTGCTTGACGGGCCCACCGGGGTAGCTCAGTCCCTGGGGGGCCTATGGGCGTATGCCGGCAACCGTCTCGACTACCTCGCCAGCGTGCTGGGGGCGGTTGGTGCCATGTGCGTGCTGGCCCCGGCGGAACTGGCACTCGCCGGTCCGGAGCTGGCCCTGGCGCTGCTGAGCAACAACCGATGGATGCACACCCTGCAGGCGCACTATCATGTCCTGGTGGGCGTGGGCATTGTGCTTGGCGCGTCCCGGGCACTGGCATGGTTGCGGGCGTGGGCTCCCGGACCTGCCGGCCGGACCCTCGGGGTGAGGCCGCCGGTCGCCCGCCGGGCCGCCATCCTGCTGGTGGTGTTGACCTCGCTGGTGATGCTGCGCGGGGAGCAACAGTTGCTTACGGCCTTCTCGTGGTCCTGGTTCGCCGGGCGAGGTCCGGAGGAGGTTCGGCTGGCAAGCCTCCTGGCGCAGATACCGGACGGAGCCCCGGTGCTGACCAACGACGGTGGACTGGCGAGTCACCTGGCCCGGCGGCGGTGGCTTATCTTCCACTACGCGCCGGGTCAGGCCAGCGATCGGGTGCTGACCGGGTACGAGAGTGTGGACTACGTCGTCCTGAGCGTGGATCCGTGGCAATCCGACGCGGCTGAGGTGGCCCGACGCTACCCTCTGGACTTGCTGGGCCGGGAAGGCCCATATCACGTCTGGGGGAAGCGAAGTCTGGTCCGCCAGCCCTAGCCAGCGGGCACGACGCCGATCAGCCAGGCGGTGGTCGGTTCGGCCTCGCTGAGGAGACGGTTCACGCGTTCGTCTATGCGCGCCGTCACCTCGTCCACACTCACCTCGCCGTTCCAGAGCGCCGTCAGTTCGGTCTCCCACACCTCAGCGATTTCCGCGTAGCGAGGGGTCGCGGGGAATGGACGGGCCACAGCAAAGCCCTCGTAGAAAGCATTCCCCTTCTGCCCGGTCTCGCCGGAGAAGTACTGGGACGTGGCCAGGGGGATGTAGGCCGGGCTTGAGAAGCCGCCGCCGAGGAGCACCGTCTGTCCGCTTCCCGCCGACAGGAAGGCGGCCAGACGGAAGGCGTTTTCCGGGGACTTGGCTTTGGTGGGGAGACACAGTCCGGTCCCCGTCCCCAGATTGGCCTGCTGCTTCCCTTTGGGCAACGTCCGGTATCCCCAGGGGAAGAACCCCTTCTTGTCAATGAGGTTGATGTCCCAGCGCCCGAGGTAGGCCATGGAGACGCGCTGTGAGGCGAACAGGGCAGCGGGACTCTCGGTCCCGCTCACCTTCGGCGACGGCGCCACCTTGTGCTTCAGGATGAGGTCAGCCAGCCACTGCAGGCCGCCCCTGGCCTCGGGTGTGCTGAGTGTTGACCGCGTGGGGTTGGCAGGATCGTCCACCAGATCGCCGCCGTTTTGCCAGACAAAGACCTGCCACCAGGGACAGGGAGCTGCGCCGTAGACGTCAATACGACCGTCGTCGTTCTCGTCATGGGTCAGCGTCGTGGCCATGTCGAGGAACTCCTGCCAGGTCCAGTCCGACCTGGGGCGCCCCAGCAGCTTGGCATCCAAATGCTCCTCGTTGAACAGCACAGCCAACATATGCAGCTCGTGGGGCAGGCCGTAGCACTGCCCCCGGTACTGATAGGCCTGCCAGGCCACAGGGTAGTAGTCCTTGGGTTGGACATCCTTCCGTTTCGCCACATAGCTGTCGAGACCCAGCAACACGCCACGGGCGGCGAACTCCGGTATGCGGCTTGACTCCAGCAGGAAAACGTCGGGGGGGCGTCTGCTGGCAAGAGCTCGCTTCAGCCGCTCCACGTAAGTCGCGGGCTCCTCGATTTGCACGACAACGGGGACCTTGGACTCCTCAGTGAAGAGTTCGGCCGCGCTCTTCCACGCCCGTGCCTGATCGTCCGTGGCTGCGACCATGAGCAGCAGACCATCGGCGGGCACTTTGGGTGCCGTCTGACAGCCTCCGAGAGACAGACCAAGAATAGCCAGAGAGAGAAAGAGAAGCGCCATGAGGCACGTGTGGGCTGCCGGAAATGCGCCGCGAAGCACGTCGGGTCACCCCTGTGGACAGTAGTCGGGTTGTCGCCCGGGTATCGCTAGAGGGGAACGCTACGAAAACGGTAGGAGGTTCCCGGGGCGAAGGGGTCGGACGCGGCGGGGACTCAGTGATCCACCTCCTCGGCAACCACCGGGTTGCGCAGTACGCCTATTTCCGAAATCTCGACCTCGACGACATCGCCGGGTTGCAGCGCCCGATCGGAAGCGCTGCCCACGCCGGAGGGGGTGCCGGTGGCAATGACATCCCCGGGAGCCAGGGTCACCATCTGCGACAGGTATTCGATGGTTCGCGCCACCGTAAAGATCATGTCAGCGGTTGAGGCGCTCTGGACAACCTCACCGTTCAGGCGCGTGGTGAGGGAGAGCTTCTGGATGTCCTCGATGTCGGCGAGAGGTACGGCGCATGGGCCCATGGGGGCAAAACTGTCCCACCACTTGCCGTTGAGCCAGTCAAAGAAGCGGTCCCAGGGGCGGTCCTCGGGCCGGTCCCAGATGTGCAGGCGCCGTTCGGAGACGTCGTTGAAGCACGTGATCCCGCCAACGTACCGCAGCGCTTCATCGGCCGCGATGTACTTGCCGCGCCTGGCGATGATGACTGCCAGTTCGCCCTCATAGTCCACAAACTGCGCCCGGCGCCCGATAACGATGGGATCGCCGGTGCCGCAGACAGTGTTGGTGGAGGGCTTCAGGAAGATGCGCGGGGTGGCCCTGTCCGCTGCTTGCAGCTCGCCGCGCCCTCCCTCCTGGATGTGAGCGGCATAGTTGCCGGCCAGACAGAACAGCTTCCCAGGATTCGGCACCGTTGGCAGAAGGCGCACCTGGCTCAGGGGCAGAGTGGGTGCCGCGTCGCCGGCCTCAGAGAGAACATGCCGGGCAGCGGCCTGGCACTCAGGACAGGACAGAAGAGCCACCACAGACCCGGTGCAGCCGCAGTCCTCGGCTTCCAGGTCGCACAGTCGCGCCACGTCAACCACGGATTCGCCGCGGAGTGCCCCGAGGCGAGGCTCCGCAGTGCCTCCGACCGTCCCCAATGGCAGGTAGTTCACCAGCCTTAGTGTCATGGCATGGCTCCTTGGCCCAGTGTGTACTATGCTAGGCTACCACAGGCGGCAGGGACCGTCAACCTGGCCGGTACCCGCTCAAAGAAGCAGTTGACAATCATGCCAGCGGTCTGGTACTGTTGCAACGAAGCAAAACGTAGATCTCGCTGGAGCACCCTCTATGGCACGCTTCACCCTGGCCTGGGCCCTCGCCGTGCTGCTGTGCGTCTCCCTGGCGAATGCGGACTGGTTTGACTGGACCAACAGCGTCCACAAGAGCTTCAAGGCCGACCCCGACGACTACGCCGGCGGTGACGCCAAGGAGATCGTGGGACTCTGGTGGGGCCGCGACGACACCTACGACTATTTCCGCATGGACCTTGGTGCCCTGCCGACACTGGGCGACTATGCCGATGTGTACGGCATCTACATCTACAGCAACCCGTCCGACGGTGCCCCTGTTTCCAATGCCTACGTGCCCGACGACCCGATCTTTGCCGGCACCGACCAGATCGTGGCGACCTACCTCACCTTCGGTTCGGTCAGTTCGTCCCATCTACAGGACTGGTATGATGGCAGTGGTCCTGGCGGGGGGCCGATGGGGGGCTGGTATGACACTAACTTTACGCCCATCGGTGACTACTTCCAGCAGCTCACCTCGGGTATCGGCTACGAATGGCGTATCCCTACCAGCTCGCTGCCGCTGGACTACGGCTTCCGCGGCACGACGTTTAACTTCGGCGCCCAGACGTCCTACGACATAACCGACTGGGACGACACACCCGAACCGAGCACCTGGGCCCTGTTGGCGCTGGGCCTCCCGGCCATCGTGTGGTACAGGCGGCGACAGATGAAATAGGCCTCTGGACCTCCGCCAAAGGGCCGCTCCGACGGAGCGGCCCTTTCTGTTTGTCCCCGGGGGAACCATGGGGGCGGGCGGTTTGTTCCTATACCTGGCCTTAGCGCGAAGCTTCCGTCGCGGAACCATAGCCGACCGAAAAGACACCAACATGGGTGTGAGGCAACCAGCTAAGTATAACACATCTATACAATGATGCAGCAGGCACGTTGACAGTCACTATCAGGCGTGGTACAGTACGGGGACCAGTAGCGGGGGGGATACAAGTATCAGCAGGGGTATCTCGGGGGCCCCGCCGGCCCAGTTATGGCGGGGCCTCTTTGGGTGAGGCTTGCCGATCAGAATACGGGCTGCATGGGGATCGGCTGGAGGCCTGGGGGGAAGGGCGTTTCTGAGCGGGTGCAGCCTGCTCGATGGAGGTTCGTGATGAGTCGCCGCAAGTGGTCAAGAGAACGCATTCTGGAGGAGATTCGCCGCCTGCAAGCCGAGGGGCACTCGCTGAGTACGCGCAACATGGCCGAGATGGGCTATAGTGGCATGGTCACGACCTCCTACAAGCGTGACTACTTCGGTAGCTGGCGCAACGCCGTCGTCGCGGCCGGTTTTGACCCCCGCGAAGTATGCCGCCGGCGCCGCAAGTGGACGCGCGAGCGGATCATACAGCGCATTCGAGACCTCCATGCTGCTGGCGAGGACCTGTCGCACAGCGCCGCCAAGCGGCATCACCAGTACCTGGTGGTCGTGGCCATCAGCCCCCGTTTCTTCGGTAGCTGGCGACGCGCCGTGGAGGCCGCGGGCATCAGCTATGACGAAGTCAGCAAGCATGAGTACTGGAACCGGGAGCGAATCATCCAGAGGATCCAGGAGCTTCATGCTGAGGGGAAACCGCTCAGCCACGAAGAGGCAAAGCGCCACTACGGAGCTTTGGTGTCCGCTGCCAGCAGCCCCCGGTACTTCGGGAGTTGGGGCAATGCTGTGCGAGCGGCGGGGATAGACTATGATAGCGTCCGCAAGATCAACCGCTGGACGCGTGAGAGCATCCTGGCGACCATTCGACGGATCCACGCCTCTGGAGAGCCGGTGACCAACAGCAACATGCGGCGGCTCGGGTACCGCGGGATGATGGAGGCGGCCGCGCGGCCCGAGAACTTTGGCAGTTGGGCGGCGGCTGTTCAGGCCGCCGGTGTCCGATAACCGGCAGGTGTCTTCCCGGGCACGTGGAATAGGTTTGTTATGACCAGGATGCGAGTCTACAAAGTTGGTTTGGACCTGCAGCGCCAACCCCTTGTGCTCCTGGCGGACGAGGCGGAGCAGCGCTTCCTGCCGATCTGGATCGGCCCCTTTGAGGCCCACGCCATTGCTACCCATCTCCAGGGCCAGGAATTCGCGCGACCGCTCACCCATGACCTGCTGCTGTCCGTCATTGCCGCCTTCGGTGGCCAGTTGACCGAGGTCCACGTGACGCATATTGAGGACCACGTTTTCTATGCCCTGCTCATTATCAAGGGGCCCCAGGGCCTGATGGAGATCGACTCCCGCCCCAGCGACGCCATCGCCCTGGCGGTTCGTGCTGGTGCCGAGATCTTCGTGGCCGAGACGGTGTTGGAGGAACTGCAGATCCTGAGTCCGGACGGCGAGGCGGTCGAACTGGACCGCCTGCGCAACCTGCTGAGCGGCCTGGACCTGGGCCCCGAGGAGCCGCCGGAGGGCACTGAGCCCGAGGAGCTGGACGAGGAATAGGCCCGCGGCGGTGGCTCCGGCGGGAGTGCGCGCTCGGTCATGGCTGGCAATGCCCGGCAAGGAACCGGGTTCTGATGCGGACTGGCGCGCAGCCCCGCAGGGGGCTGCGGCTTTTTTGTCGTGCGACCCTTGTGATGCTGACAACCCCGATACGCTGGCGTAGACCGGTGCCTCCCGCACCGGAGACGCCCCGAGAGGACCGTGCTGATGCGCTCGAACAAGCTGCTGGCCTGGGGCATGGGGATCGCCTTCGCGCTCATCTTCGTGCAGAAGGCCTTCATCATGTACACCGACTTCCTCTGGTACCAGTCGCTGGGCCAGGAAGCGGTGTTCACCACCATCCTCGGCACCAGAGCACTGCTCTTCCTGGTGGTGGGGGGGCTGTTCTTTGTCTGGATCTACGGTAATCTTCGGTACGCGCGGCGGCCACTTCCCGCGGACCTCAAGCTTATCGGTCGGCGCCTCCTCCCGGACGAGGAGCGCCAGCAGGTCGAGCAATATGCCGATAAGGCGCTGCTGGTGTTCGCCATCATCAGTGCCCTCATGGCGGGCATCGTGGCGTCTGGGAAATGGCGCGAACTGCTGCAGTTCACGCACGCTGTGCCGTTCGGCGAGACCGACGCCATCTTTGGCCGCGATCTCGGCTTTTACGTCTTCCGCCTCAGCCTGCTCAACTACCTGGGACAGTCCGCCTTCTTCGCCGTGGTGGTGGCTTTCGTCACCAGCGCTCTCGTGCACATCTACCAGGAAGCCTTGCGCCTGGTAGGCAACCGGATTCATGCCACTCCCCGAGCCCGCTGCCATCTGCTGGGCCTGCTGGGACTGGCTCTCCTGGTCAAGGCCTATCTCTACCGCCTGGCCCAGTATGGTCTGCTGTACTCGGCCCGGGGCGAGGAGTTCTTCGGCCCCGGTTACGCCGACCTCAAGGGCCGCCTGCCGGTGCTCATGGCGCTGATCGTGCTCGCGCTGGCCGCCGCCGTGGTGGTGTTTGTGAGCATCAAGGGCCGGGGCTACAGAGTACCGGTGGGAGCCCTGGCCGTGGTCCTGGTGGTTGCGCTACTGGGGGGCTGGGTCTACCCCGCTTTGCTGCAGTCGCTGGTCGTCAAGCCCAATCAGTTGGATAAGGAGCGGCCGTACATCACTCACAACATCCAGGCGACCCTGAAGGCGTATCAGCTTGACAACGTCTCTCGCAGCCGCCACGTGGTGCGGGATGACCTGGGCTGGGCGGCAATCGAGGCGAACCGGGCCACGGTGGATAACATCCGGCTGTGGGACCATCGCCCGCTGCAGACCACGTTTCAGCAGATGCAGGGACTCCGCAGCTACTATCACTTCACTGATGTTGACGTGGATCGCTATACGGTGCAGGGCAAGTACCGCCAGGTGATGCTTTCGGGGCGCCAAATCAACTACGCCGGCATCAACCGTCCCACGTGGGTCAGCCAGCACCTGCTTTACACCCATGGCTATGGCCTCTGTCTGTCGCCGGTGAATGAGATCTCGGGCGACGGTCTGCCGCGGTACTGGGTGAAGGACTTCCCCGTCACCTCCGATGTCGGCCTGGAGGTGACCCGGCCCCAGCTTTACTACTATGCCAGCACCCACCCCCGGCTCATTGAGTACATCTCAGGGCCCGAGACGCCGTATGAGGCCGAGGCGCCCGCGGCAGCGCCGGCCGAGCCGGGTCCTGGCGGCCCGCCGCAGCCCGGTGGCCCCACGCAGCCGGCGGCGCGAAGAGGCAAGGCCCCCCAGCGGCGCGGACCGGCCGTGTCCGACGTGCCCTACGTCATCGTCAACACCGATGAGATGGAACTGGACTACCCCCGCGGCAAGGACGGGGAGGGTGCCGGGGAAGGTGACAATGCGACCACCAGGTATCAGGGCCAGGGCGACGTGCAGTTGTCCAGCTTCTGGCGCCGATTCTGCTTCTTCATGCGGTACCGTGACCTGAAGATACTGCTGACTGAATCCATCAAGCCCGACAGCCGCATTCTCTTCAACCGCGCGCTGCCCGAGCGCCTGATGGCGCTCGCGCCCATCATGGGCTATGACCCCGACCCATACCTGGTCATCGCTGCCGACGGCAAACTGAAATGGATCAATGACGCCTACACGGCCACCAACATGTACCCGTACTCGGCCCGTGTCCCCTGGTTCGGGGCCAACTACGTCCGCAACTCGGTCAAGGTGGTCACTGACGCCTACGAAGGTGTGCCGGAGTTCTACGTGATGAGTCCCGGGAAGGGCCAGAAGCCAGACCCGATCGTCGAGTGCTGGCGGAAGGTCTTTCCCTCGCTATTCAAGGATCTCAGCGCCATGCCGGAGGACCTGCGGAAGCATCTGCGCTACCCGCAGCTTCTCTTCCGCATCCAGGCGGAGATCTATGGCAAGTACCACATGACCGACCCGCAGACGTTCTTCCAGAAGGAAGACCAGTGGGCCATACCGCCGGAGGTCTACTCCAACGGGCAACGCGACGTGGAGGCCTTCTATGTGAACATGAAGCTGCCTCACGGCGGCAGCGACCGCGAGGAGTTCTTGCTGATGCAGCCGTTCACGCTGGCCAAGCGTGAAGACAAGAACATGGTGGGCTGGATGGCGGCCCGTTGCGACGAGCCCAACTACGGCGAGCTCATCGTGTACGACTTCCCGAAGAGCTCGCTCATCCAGGGACCGATGCAGGTTGAGAGCCGCATCTCACAGGATGCCGAGATCTCCCAACTCATTACGCTGTGGGGGCAACAGCAGTCTCAGATCATCCGGGGCAACCTGCTGGTGATCCCGATCGCTGACTCCCTGCTGTACGTGGAGCCTTTCTACCTGGAGGCCCCCAACAGCCCGTACCCGCAGCTCAAGCTCGTGGTGATGGCCTACAACGACAAGATCGTCAACGCACCTACGTTGGAGGGAGCGCTACGCAAGCTGTTTGGGCAGACCAGTGGCGCCGCGGTTACGGCTGCGGCGGTCACCCCCCCGACGCTCGTGACGCCTTCGGCCATCGGTGGCACGCTCAAACAGCTTCTGCAACAGGCAGTGCAGTTGGACCAGGAAGCGCAGCAGGCCCTTTCCCGTGGCGATCTGGCTGGCTACCAGGCCAAGCAACAGCAGCAGAGCGAGATCATCAAACAAGCGGAGGCACTGGCCAAGTAGGGCATGCTGGGTCGCGTGGAGAGGCACTGTGGTCCGCGGCCCGACTACGGCGGCCACCATTCGATGGAGCTATCCCAGGTCAAGGCGGTCATCTTTGACTTCGACGGCACCCTCGCTGATACCCGCATTGACTTCGGCGAGATGCGTCGCCGCATCTATGCCCTCATTCAGGGGTGGAACCTGTGGGAGGAGGGCATGGGTGAGAACCGTTACGTGCTGGAAGTCATTGACGCGGCACGGGCGAGGCTGGATGGTGACGCCCGGGCGGCCGCACGCTTTGCGGCGGAAGCGGCCCAGGTACTGGTCGATGTGGAGATGGAGACCGTCGCCGACGCAAACCCCTATGCCGGGGTTCCGGAGGCCCTGGCACGGCTGCACAGGCACGGCTACCGCCTGGGGATCATCACCCGCAACTGCCGCGCCTGTGTGGAGCACTTCCTGGCTCGCCACCCGCTCCCCCACGAGGTTCTCTTGACGAGGGACGACATCGCTGAGGTGAAGCCGGATCCCAGACACCTGCTAGCCGCCCTGGACCGTCTTGGCGTCGGCCCGACGGAAGCCGTCATGGTCGGCGACCATCGCAGCGACATCGAGTGTGCGTTGGCGGCGGGCAGCATCGGCGTGGGCGTACACCACACCGGGACCACAGCCGAGCAGTTCGCGGAGCTGGGCGCCCTGGCCTCCTACCCTGACGTGGCCAGCTTCGTGGCGACGCTGCTGGAGGGCTGAGGCCCATGCATCTGCCCGTGGGCAAGCTCAGTGCTGATCACATGGCCGAACTGCTGGCCAATCTCCCCCAGGCGCCGGGAGTGGTCGTGGGACCCGGGATCGGCCATGATGTGGCCGTCCTGGACCTGGGTCACGACGACTTGCTCCTGGCCAAGACTGACCCCATCACCTTCGCCACCGACGAGATTGGCTACTACGCGGTGGCGGTCAATGGCAATGACATCGCCACAAGCGGCGGCGAGCCGCACTGGTTTCTGGTGACCTTGCTACTGCCGGAAAGCGGCAGCACGCGGGCGCTGGTGGACAACATCTTCACCCAGATCCGGACCGCCTGCGCACGTATTAGCGTGAGTCTTGTGGGTGGGCACACGGAGGTAACCTACGGGCTGGACCGCCCTTTGGTGGTCGGGCAGATGCTGGGCACGGTGCGGCGCGACCGTCTGGTACGACCCGACGGTCTCCAACCGGGCGATGCCATCCTCCTGACCAAGGGTTTCCCGGTGGAGGGAGTGTCGCTGATCGCCCGCGAATGCCGCAATGAGCTCATCGCCCGCGGTTACACGGCGGCTTACCTGGATCATTGCGCGACCTTCCTGCACGACCCGGGGCTGATGGTCCTGCCCGAGGCCCGCGCCATCGGTGCTGTCGTGCGTCCACATGCCATGCACGACCCCACCGAAGGGGGCCTGGCCACGGGTCTTTGGGAGATGGCTCAGGCCGCGAACGTGGGGCTTCGCATAGCGGCAGAGCGACTACCGGTGTTGCCCGAAGCAGAGACGCTGTGCGGCGAGCTTGGTCTGGACCCGTTGGGGCTTATCGCCTCCGGTTCGCTGCTCGTAGGCGTCGCCGCGGCCGACGCAGAAGAGGCCATTGCGGCGTGCCAGGCCGCAGGCATCCCCTGCTCGCGCATCGGGGAGGCGACGCCGCCCGACGAGGGCGTGGTGCTGGTGCGAGACGGTCTGGCTGAGCCCATGCCGCGTTTCGACCAGGACGAGGTGACGCGGCTGTTCGCCACGCAGTCAGCGGACGGAGACTGACATGCGGCGTCTGACCTGGCTTGGTGTCTGGGCTGTTGTGCTGGCGAGCATGGGCCTGCTGGCGCTGGTGCCCCTGGCGCAGACGGCCCCACCGCAACTGCCAGAGCCAACCGTCGGTCAGTCTGCGCCGGCAGACACTCCCGGCGAACTCGTCTTCTGTGTCATCGGCGATATGCAACAGGGGGGGGAGCCGAAGCGGCTGCAGATCGTGAGTCGGCTGGCGGCGGCCATGGCGGAAGAGCGGCCGCAGGTAGTGCTGGCGTGTGGCGACTACATAGACGGCTCCTCCGACCCGGCCACCAGCCGTCGGCAGCTAGCGCAGGTGCTGCAGGCACTCAGTCCCCTGCAACGTCATGGTGAAGTGCCTCTGGCGGCGGCTCTGGGCAACCACGACCGGGCGCTACCGTCCTCGGTGCTGAGGGCCACCTTTGGGCCGCCCTACTACTCGTTCAACCTCGGACAGTGTCACTTTGTGGTACTGGACACCCAGCAGCCGGGGCAGTACGGTCGGATCGAGGGCGAGCAGTGGGCCTGGCTGATAGACGATCTGCAGCAGGCTCAGGCGGCCCGCTTCATCTTTGTGGTGATGCACCAGCCACTGTTTCCGGTGAGCGTGCACCGTGGTTCCTCCCTCGACAAGTACCCGCGATTCCGGGACCGGCTGCACGAGTTGTTCGTGCGCATGCGTGTGACGTGTGTCTTCCACGGGCACGAACACCTCTACAATCGGCAGGAGCGGGACGGGGTAACCTACGTCATCACAGGCGGCGGAGGGGCTCCGCTCTACGCGGACGAGTTGCGCGGGGGCTTCTACCACTACCTGCGGGTGGACGTCACCGGCGCCGAATACAGGGTGACGGTCAAGCGGCTGAACTGACGACCGTGGCTCAGGGCACGCCCAGGTAGTCCAGCACCGCGTCTGCTTCGCGGAAGTCAGGGATGATCAGGTCAGCGCCGGCCTGGATAAGCCGGTTGCGCTTCCATTCATTGAGCTGTCTCCCCCCGGTCTCGTCGGTGGCCACACCGACCGCCACGCCACCAACGGCCTTGGCGTCCTCGATCTCCACGTAGCCATCGCCCCACGCGCAGAACTCGGGGCCGTGCAGGCCGTGTTGCTGGATGATCCGTTCGATGACCATCTTCTTGGAGAAACTCTTGTAGTCGTCCAGCGCCCCGTATATGTGGTCACCGAAATAGGGCGTCAGGCCCAGCACGCGCGCCTCGTTCTGAACATAGGGCAGATCGGTGCCACTGGCCAGGTACATCGTCACCCCGGCTGCCGCCAGGCGGTCCAGAAGCCGCCGCGAGCCAGGCACCAGGTAGGCTTCAGGGTCCAGTTCGCCGGCCTCCAGGCCGTGTACCCGGTCGCCAATGCGCTCCCACAGCAGGTCCAGGTACTGCCGCTTGTACTCCAGGGGGTCCAATGGGGCTGCCCCGCGCAGGCTCACCTGTTGCGCCAGTTCGATCATCTGGTAGATGGTCTGCTTGCCAGTGAGACGGGTCACGAACTCGGTGACCAGCGCCGCCAGCTCTTCCTCGGTCTCTCCGGTCCCGATGTCCGCCAGGACCTGCACCATCATCGGGATCATGACATCCTGCCACCCGGCGCGGATCAGCGAGAGGGTGCCGTCAAAGTCAAACAGACAGTGCTGAATCCGGCCTCTCACTATGTCCGGATGAACGAGCTCGATGTTGGTGTCTGGCAGCAACTGACTGCGGGGGTAGGTCTCGAAGCGGGAGGTATCCAAGTGACGCTCTCCTGACGGCATCAGGGCTACGGATCGCAGATTTCGCGTGCAGGCGACGTAAGACCTGCTCGTGCGGCCCTGAGGGGGCCTGCTATTGACAGGGGCAGACGGCTTTGGTAGTATTTTCGCGGAAGCATATGTCCATCCCACTCAGGCGGGCAACGCGATTGACCCGGCGGGAGCAGTGCTGCCACGGCCTCCGCCTTGTACGACCGCATCTCTGCGGCCCCGAGACTGTTTTCCGGATACGGCCTTACACTGCCGTCCGGCTCTAACTTGCTTGGCTCTGCGACCCGCGCGACATGCACCGTCCGCGGGTCGCTTCACTGTGGGCACGTTGCAGTCCGTTACAGGTTGGTATGAGGTCCGATGAAGGGTCAGGTCCTGGTACTCAATCAGAACTACGAACCGCTGAATGTCTGCAGTTGGCAGCGGGCAGTCACGCTGTTGTGCCTGGGCAAGGCCGTTGTCCTCGAACACGACGACCAGATGATGCTGCACACCCCTAACCGGGAGATGCCACGCCCGACGGTGGTGCGGCTCTCGTATCTCATACGCCGCCCCATCCCCGAACTGAAACTCTCGCGTCGCGCCATCCTGGCCCGCGATGGGCACACCTGTCAGTACTGCGGGCACACATCCCGCGAGCTGACCATTGATCATGTGGTGCCTCGCGAGCACGGAGGTCCGACCTCCTGGGATAACCTCGTTGCCTGTTGCCTGCGGTGCAACAACAAGAAGGCCAACCGCACGCCGCGCGAGGCTAACATGGAACTGATCAGCAAGCCCCGCCGACCGCGGTTCATCCCCTATCTGTCCTTCGCCACTTTCACCACGGCGGCGAGCAACCCGCGCTGGCGCGACTACCTGGAGCCGTTTGCTCCCCACTTGGTCGCGGGCTCCTGACACCGACGGAATCGACAGCCATAAGCCCCGGCGCTGTGCCGGGGCTCGTCTGCGTGTTGCGACACCTTGCCAGTCAGCAGGTCAGTGCCTACACCAGCGGCAGTCTGACCAGTTGTCCTGTTTCCGAAGACCGGTAGATGGCCAGAATCAGCTCCACCGCCTTGCGCGCCTCCTGGCCATTGAGCGCTGGCTGACGTCCCTCATCGATCGCCGCCAGGAGGTCGGCGATCTGGTCGGCGTGGGCCTGAACCGCTTCGCCGAGCATACCCATCTTCGGATCGGCGGCTCCCGCCAACATCCCGGCGCCGGGAATGCTCTCTGTGGGCTCCCCGGCTACCTCCCAGAGCTGCAGTTGATCTCCCACGATCCTGACGTTGCCCGTGGTCCCATGGATCTCCAGCACGGCCGGGTGCCCCTTGTAGGTGCAGGTCGTGCCCTGGATGACGCCCTGGGCACCGCTGGCAAACTTGCCCACCGCGCTGGCGCAATCCTCGACCTCGATCATCGGGTGTGCCTTCTGCTCGGCATAGCCAAAGACCTCAACCGGGTCACCCAGCGTCCAAAGCAGCAGGTCCACATAGTGAATGGACTGGTTCATCAGGGCACCGCCGCCATCGAGGCGCTTGGTGCCGTGCCAGCCGTCGCTGTAGTACTCATCGGTCCGGTACCACGGCACCAGGGCATTGCCGTACAGCAGCTTGCCCAGTCTTCCCTCGTCAATGGCCTGCTTGAGGCGCTTGTAGACACTCATTCCGCGGCATTGGTGGGTGGCGCCGACCAGCACACCGTTGCGGTCGGCCGCCGCGATGAGCGCGTCAATGGCCTCCAGCGTGATGTCAATGGGTTTGGTGCAGATAACATGCTTGCCAGCTTCCACACACTGGATGCCGAGCTTTGCGTGCAGGCCGCTCGGCACAACCACGTTACAGACGTGGAGGTCCTCGCGTTTGAGCATTTCGGACAGGTCCGTGTAGTAAGCGCAGCCGTACTTCTCAGCCTTGGCTCTTGCTGCCTCCTGGCGCGTGTCACACACCGCTACCACCCGCGCGTTGGGCAGAAGGCCAATGGCGTCAAGATGGGTATCCGAGATGACGCCACAGCCTACCACACCGAAACCATAGATCTGATCGTACATGCTATCCACACTCCGTTGATGCTTGCCCTGCCCGACTCGCACCATAGCTCGCAGGAATGTCAATATAGCACCTCCGGGAGCCGAGGTGAAGGGGTTGGGGAAGGACCGCAGCACGGCCACAGCGAAGGACGCCGCCCAGTCCGTTGCACGGGAGGGTTCCTATCGTGATCGTCCGGTCCTGCTCTCTGATCATCGCTGTGGCGGTGGCATGCCTGCCTGCCCTGGCCCAGCCCCCGACTGAACTGCTCTCTCCCGGGCTGGAGACCGATGCCAACGGCGACGGGCTGCCGGACGGGTGGAGCAGGTATGTCCGCTACTTTGGCTCGGCCTCGGTTGCGGTGGACACAAAGCAGTATCGCAGCGGCGATGCGTCCGTGCGCGTGGAGCTGGGCGCCAACTCCCGCTGCGCCCTGGCCCAGTATGTCGCGGTGAGCCAGCCCGGCCCCTATACGTTCACGGCTTGGTTTCGACCAGACGAGCCCACCGGGACGCCGGTGCAGGCCGTAATCAACTGGTTTGATGCTACCGATTGGCCGACACGGCTGCATTTCGTGCGACAGGAGCCTCCCTCCACGGCAGTGCTGACGACAACTGAATGGACCGCCGTGGCGGCCGTGGGCACGCGACCCGATGGGGCGAACGTCGCCCAGGTGGCCCTGGTGTTCGGCGACGCATCAACTCCCGCGGCTACCGTCTGGGCCGACGATGCCAGCTTCTCCCCCGGCGCCCGGCCGTGGCCGTTGGTGACCAACCCCGGGATGGAGGCCCTGGGGGCAGGCGGTCTCCCTGCCGCGTGGGGCCGCGCTGGCGAGGGGGAGGGCTTCGAGATGGCCTGCGATACCGCGGAGGCCCACTCGGGTAAGGCATCGCTGCGTCTGACCGGCTTGCCAGGGCATGGCAGCCGCGTATGCGCCGTGCAGATGACGCCGGTCTTTTCCACCCCTCGGCGTCTGCGGGTCTCGCTGTGGTACAAGGGGAGCGGCATCGCCGATGGCATCGTGGACATCCTGCCGCCACCGGGCGTAAAGGCCAGGGACGGCGGCGTGTACTACGACCGTATCGTCTTCTCCTGCCCGACGCCGCAGACGGAATGGCAGCAGTTCGTTGTGGAGAGAGACACCACCGAGGAGGCACGCGAGGCGGGCCTCATGCGGCTGCAGTTCCTGCTGTATCAGAAGGGTGACGGGGACCTGTGGTACGACGACGTGGCGGTTGAGCTGCTGGAATAGACAGCATCGGCCTGCTTACGGGGCGGTGTCAGCCCCGACGGGTCAGAGCCACGTCTGCTTGGCGGAGGGCCTGCGGGAGCGAAGTCAGTTCGCGCAGACACAAGTCAGCCTCAGCCTGGCCTGCCCCCAGGAAGATGGTATAGAGACCCAGCTCGCGAGCAGGTGGCAGGTTGTGGGCGAAGTCGTCAACGAGAGCCAGCTCGCCAGCAGGTCGGCCAACCGCCTGCACCAGCGCCAGGTAGGCCTCGGGTTGCGGTTTGGGCCGCCAGCCCATGGCAGCGATATCCAACACAGCGACGAAGTGATCCGCCAGTCCCAGCACCGCCAAGACGCGCTGCGCGTAGCTGGCCAGCGAGTTCGTCGCCACATACAGGTCAGCTTCCAGGCCGGCCAGCATGGCGGCCACGGCGGGATCCGGGGTCAGGAAGGACTCGGGTTCCAGCCCGCCCTGGACGTGCTCGTAGAGCTCCGCCTGGGGGATGCCCAACTCGCGCTCGGCTCCCAGGGCCGTGGTGCCATACTGCCGCCACAGGCGCTCACGCAGGGCATCTGCTTCTCCCCATGACAGCCCCAACCTGCGCGCGAGAAACTCGGTGATGCGCCGGTCCCCGGCTTCCATCAGGCCGCAAGCGGGCTGATACAGAGTATGATCCAGATCAAACAAGATGGCGGTCAGGGTCCGCATGGTCCTGGACTCGTACAAGCGACGGGAGGCCATCGCCTCCCGTCGCGGGATTGGTATTGGGAAATGGATGGACCGGCCCCCGTCAGGGAGCGGGCGCGCTCTGAACACCGAGCGCCTTGAGCGCCTCGTCCACCAGGCGCTCTGACTCGTCGAAATCACCCTTGGCGAAGGCCTGGCGAGACCCAGCCAGCAGTTCGCTGACTGCCTTGGCGGCCTCGGGGTCACTGGCGACCAGCTTGTCGTAGGCCGGCTTGGCCTGGGCGAACTTGGCCCGGATCCGGTTCTTCTGCGGCACCTTGGCCATCGACGGGTCGGTCTTGGGCGCCGCCGCAGCGGTGGCACTGACCGGCTTCGGGGTGGGTGCAGCGGCGGCCGGTTTGGCGGCGGGGGCCGGGGCCGTTGCCGGCTTGGCAACCGGCGCAGTGACGGTAGTCGGCTTGGCGGTCGTCGCAGCCGGCTTGGGAGCGGAAGGAGGCGGCGGCGTTCCCTTGCCCGTAAGGTAGTAGCTCAGGTCTGCATAAAGGTTGCGCGCCAGGCTCTCCTTACCGGCCACCCAGGACTGCTCGTCCATCTCGCGGGCAGTGCGCAAGGCATCCACGATAAGCAACAGGGCGCCGCTTTCGCTGGCGCCAGTCACTGGTGCTGTGGTCGGTTTGGTTGTGGCTGCCGTCGCTGCGGGAGTCGGGTTCTGAGCCACCATGACCGTGTTGCTGGCCGGGACCGTCTTGGGCGCCGCGTTCTGGGCTGCTGCTGCCGGCTTGGCCGCGCCCGGCTTGCCGTAACCAAGCATCTCTGGCGGCAGCTTGCTGCAGGGAGTGGCCAGTGGCAGTTGCCGCTTGAGATTGGCGGCCCAGATGGCGCCCATCTGTTTCTCACTCAGCCCATTGGCCTTGGCCTCGGCCGGGAAGACGGAGATGATGGGGGTCTCCCAGGCGTAGACGGTCCACCGCCGGGACTTGTCCTGCTTCAGACTGACCTGGGGGTGCAAAGTGTCCTCATTGGACACGACCTCTACCAGTTGCTTGTCAATATGCGCGGCCCGCGCCTCGATGCTTGGGAAGTTGCCTTTCTCCCGGATACGCGCCACCAGCCCACCCCCCAGCGCAATGTCCGCCGTCTGAGCGGCCAACAGGGGCAGAGCCACGGCCAGCAGAGCCGAAGCCCAGAGACTGCGCAGAAGAACGCCTCGCCGCATGGTGCAACCTCCTGTGGGGCACCTGCACTATCCCGGTGCCACGTCGTTGCTGTGCCCCAAGATGATAGCCGACTGCCGGCGGTCCGTCAAGGAAGCGGAACTCCCGTCCGTGGAGGGAGCCGCACCCGTCGGATGCCGCTCCTGCTTCCGTTAGACAGCACCTTATGGTAAGCTGTTGCGGTCATCCAACACGATTCCCAGAGGCTTCGCCTTGCTCCGCTTCACCGTCACCAAGAGCACTCGGTCGGCCCGCACCGGACGCCTGACACTGACTCACGGCAGCGTGGAGACGCCGGTCTTCATGCCCTGCGCCAGTCTGGCCGTAGTGAAGGCCTGTCCGGCGGACCTTGTGGCCGCCACGGGTATCGAGATGCTGGTCTGCAACGCCTACCACCTGTGGTTGCGGCCTGGGCACGAGGTCGTCCGTGAGCTCGGCGGCCTGCACCGGTTCATGGGCTGGGAGGGGGCAATCCTCACCGACAGTGGAGGATTCCAGGTCTTCTCTCTTGCCAGCCCCCAAAACATCACAGAGGACGGTGTGGCCTTCCGCTCCCACATCTCCGGTGAGGCTCTGCAGCTTACCGCCGAGAAGTCGGTTGAGATCCAGAACGCCCTGGGCAGTGATATCGCCATGGTGTTTGACGAGTGCGCACCCTATCCGTCTGCGCATGACTACATCCAGCAGTCGGTGGAACGCACCCTGCGCTGGTCGGAGCGGAGCCAGGCGGCGCACGCCAATCCACAGCAGGCGCTGTTTGGGATCGTGCAGGGCGGGGTCTACGCTGACCTCCGGGCCTATAGCGCCCAGAGGACGGTGGCGCTGGGCTTTGATGGTTATGCCATCGGTGGCCTGTCGGTGGGTGAGAGCAAGGCGGAGATGCTCGCGGCGCTGGAGACGGTCCTCCCCTATCTGCCCGAGAGCCAGCCACGCTACGTGATGGGAGTGGGCACCCCGCTGGACATCCTGGAGTGTGCGGTGCGCGGTGTAGACATGTTCGACTGCGTGTTGCCCACGCGCATGGCGCGGCACGGCAGCCTCATGACCTGGGATGGGCCATTGAAGATCAACCGCGCCGAGTTCGCCGCGAGCCCCGAGCCTCTGGACGCAGACTGCCCCTGCCCGACCTGTCGGCGATACTCGCGCGGTTTCCTGCGCCACTTGTTTGCCTGCCGGGAGCCCGCCGCGTGGACTCTGCTGTCCCTACACAATCTCACCTTCTACGCACGCTTCATGGCCGCCCTGCGCCAGGCCCTGGCGGAAGACAAGGTCGAGCAATTGCGGGAGCGCCTGAGCGCCTGGACGCGCCGCGAGCGCGACGAGGGTGACGCATGACCGCGGGTGCACCGTCCCACTTCTATGTGACTTGCGTGGGGGGCCTCGAGGGGGTCGTCGCCGAGGAGATCAGCCAGCGGACCCCCTCAGCGACCGTGACAGCTCTCGCTTTCGGCCGCGTCCATTTCGTCTACGCCGGGCCGGTGGCCCAACTGCTAACCCTTCGCACCATCGAGCACCTGCACGCCCACATCGCGGTGCTGGAAACAGTCAGACCGGAACGTGCCTGGCTGTCTGAGCTACAGGCTGCCCTAGCCGCCACGGATTTGCAGCCGGCCCTGGAACTCATGCAACAGGTGCGAGAGCTGCCTGCAAAGCCAAGCTTCCGGGTTACCCCCATACGCCACGGACAGCATGAGTTCACGTCGCCGGAGATCGGTGCGGCGGCAGGGGCCGGTATCGTCGAGCGCTATGGCTGGCCCGTTGACCTGGAGGGTTACGACCTTGATATACGGGTAGCGGTCCGAGACGCTGTGGCCGCGGTCGGGCTGCGTCTCTCTGAGGAAGCACTCCACCGTCGGTCGCGGGTGGTTCACATGCGGGCTTCCCTCAACCCCACCGTGGCGGCGGCGATGGTCCGACTCTCGGAGCCCGAACCGGGCGAAACCGTGCTGGACCCCATGACGGGGGCCGGGACGTTGATTACGGAGCGGTACCAGCACGACCCTCAGGTCCGCCTGATCGCCAGCGATCTCTACGCCGAGAAGCTCGCCCTCGCTGCCGAGAACTTCGCCACCCTTGCGGTACCGGCCCGCCTGCTGCGCAGCGATGCTCGAGCCCTTCCCCTGCGCACGGGGGCTGCCGACAAGGTGCTCTGCAACCTTCCGTGGGGCCGCATTGTGGCCAACCCGCGACTGAACCGGCGTCTGTACCCACCGGTCCTGACTGAGATCGCCCGCGTTGTGCGTCCAGGGGGTATCGTCGTCCTGCTAACCAGTGAGCGGCGCCTGCTGGAGCAGTCCCTGTCGCGCCTGGCTGAGCTGCGGCTCGCGCGCCAGCTTCATCTCCACGTCGGTGGCTTGCAGCCCACGCTGTACGTGGCCCGACGCCTATAGCCCTGTCCTGGGCATTCTATATGTACCCCAGGTCGCGCAGACGCTGCTCAACGATGGCGCTCTCGTCTACCGAGAGGTCTTTGGTGGCTGCGTGGGGGGCGATTCCGGCCCGCAGGTCGGCGGCGACACGAAGCAGTTCGGCGGCCTGTTGGGGCTCAGTGGCGAAGCGGTCGTGCTCCTCGTGGGGGTCGGAGGCCAGGTGGTACAGCTCGTTGCGCCCGTCCGAACGCTCGATGAGCTTCCAGCCGTAAGCCAGGACGGCCGCCTCATGGCACTGGTGAGGCGTCAAGTCGAAGGCCGGTGTGCGCTGCTGTTCGCGCTTCCGGCGGCGCTCAGTCAACGCGTCGCGTTCGCAGAAGGCCGCCAATCGGCCGTCACCGGTGGCAGCGTTGAGGAGGTTCACGCGTCCCGCGCCGGATTCCGGTAGATCGGAGGCCACACCGGCCCAAGCCGCCACCGTCTCGGTCACATCCGCGACCTGCACCAGCGCCGACGAGACCAGGCCCTGGGTACCCAGCTCCGGAGCGTGCATGATGAGCGGGATGTGGATGAGGGGCTGGTAGATGCTGGCTCCCGCCCCATGGCCCACCAGACCCTTCTCTCCCAGCATGTCCCCATGGTCTCCCAGAATGACCGTACGTGTGTCAGCCCACAGGCCCCGCTCCTGCAGCGCGGCGCGGAGGCGCCCCAGTAGCATGTCCGCGTACGCCACTCCCCCATCGTAGAGCCCCCGGAGGTCCTCAAGCTCCTGCTCGTTGGCCGTGGCGGCTACGTTGAGCGCCGAGCGCATGCGACGCGCCAGGTGCAGCCGTCGGGCGAACCCGAGGGGCCGCGTGCAGAACCGAGTGGTGTACGGCTGTGGCGCCACATAGGGATAGTGCACTTCGTCCAGCCAAAGCAACGCGAACCACGGCTCGCTGGCCCGTCTCAACCACTTGAGGAAACTGGCGATCAGCGCAGCGCCACCCTCGTCCGTCCACCCTGCTGGCTGGGCCAGGTAACGGACGAAGTAACGGGTGAGGCGCAAGTGTTTGGTGGGGAAGGTGAAGGTGCGGAAGCCCCGGTGGAGCCCGCAGCGAGGGCCCAAAAAGGCGTTAGCGGAACCGGCAAAGGTGTCATAGCCAGCTTGCTGCAGGACCTCAGCGAGGGACGGCAGTTCCGCGGGCAGCCGCCGATGCGCCTCGCCGCGGTGCTCGCGCGGGGTCAGCCCCGTAAGCAGGGTGAAGGCGACGGGCAGCGTCCAGGTGGACTCGCTGGTGGCGGCCGCAAACCTGATACCTGCGTCGGCCATGTCGTCGAGGTGCGGGGTGGTGGGCTTGGCATACCCGTAGCCGGACATCCGGTCGGCGCGGGCAGAGTCCAGTACGACAACGAGGATGTTGGGGCGTTTCCTTGGGGCAACCATCCAGGGTCAGCGGCCTCTCACCGTGCGTGGGTAGCGGCCAGGAGCCCCCGACACCTGGCCGCAGAATGGAGGTATTGTAGCATACTGCGGCACGCGTGTGAAGACTGAGGGCACATGGGCGTTCCGGCCCCCGGCCACTGCCCCCGGCTTGGTCGGCTCTGGTGCCACTTCCGAGCGCGGTCATTGCGAGACCCACAAGCCAGCCCTTCCGCCGCAGTTTGCCAGGCGGTCAGTGGGACAGGAGAACGGCAGACCGTGACAACATCGAGGAATCATATGGAGGGAATGGGGCAGCAAGAAGCGAAAGGGGGCGTGCGATGCTGTCTACCATAGGGGCGTAGCGCCCCAGAGGACGTGATCAGATGCCGGCACGAAAGGTTTCAAAGAAGAAGCCCGCCGCCAAAGAGAAGCCGGCAGGCGAGGCCAAGCCCAGCCTGATCGACCAGATCCTGGCCGTCTTCAAGAAGAAGCCGAAGGCCCCCGAGCCACGGCGACCACGAACGCGGACCTACGACCAGATCCCGCCGCCCTAGATGGCGCTCAGCCAGTGAGCGCCAACCGCTCGAGGAGTGTAGCGGCCTCCGTTACACCGGCGGGTACCAGAGATTGGGGCGACGGGGCAGTGACCAGTCGGCGCCACGGTGCCCCGTCGCTCCCCTGTGTCTGTTCCCAAAAAGGAACGGCCAGCAGCTAGGGCAGGCTCCACAGCGTGACGGCGGACTGGTCCTTCGTGATAATGCTGCTGCCACTGAGGACGGGCGCAGCGTATGTTCCACCCTCAGCCACCTTGTAGGTTGCCAGCAGGGTGAACCCTTCGGCACCAGGCCCGTAGACAATCAGATCTCCATTGTCCGGCAGCGCCATCAGGGCTGTTCCGGCGTCCACGACCGCGCCGAACCCGCGGCTACGTACGTTGTCATCTACCCAAACAGTGTCCCCCGTGTCAGCCTTCAGACAGAAGAGCTTCCCCGCGTTTGACAGACCATACAGGAGCCCGTCCTTCAGGATGGGGGTGTTGAACTGCACGGCCACTTCGGTGTTGGTCCAAAGGGGTGTCGCCGTGACTGCGCCCCCGTCGGTAGCGACGCGGAAAGCCATGGTTCCCCGGCCTGCCCCCGAGATGATGACCTGGTCACCACTGACGATGGGTGTCGAAGCGTTGTAGGCACGGCCTTCGGGCACGAAAGGTAGTTGCCAAAGCAACTGGCCGTCAGCCGCCGACACGCCTATGAAGCTCTTGGAGGTGAGCGCCACCACTATCTCCCGGTCACCCAGCGCCATACGGACAGGTGAGGCGTACTGCGGGCCCTCCCCGGCCCATTTCCACTTCTCATCACCCGTGGCAAGGTCCAGCGCCACCAGACCACCGTTGTCCTCGGCGCCGACCTGAAGAATGGCCATCCCGTTGGTGATCAGGGGGGATGAGGCGGTATAGAACTGCGGGAAGGCGTCGAGGTAGGGCGCCTTCCGCCAGAGCACCTGGCCGGAGGCTGCATCCAGGCACGAGGCCACACCGGTCACGCCGAGGGTGACCACCTTGCCTTCGGCGACGGCCGGAGAGCTGCGCGGGCCGGGATGAGAGCTCGCAGGGCCCTGCACGGCCATGGCGGAGTACTTATCCTGCCATACCACCGAGCCGTCACTGAGCCGCAGGCAGGTGGTTACCTCCTCCTCCCCTATCCGTGAGAAGACGTAGACCATCCCACCGACCACCGCAGGAGTGGCGTCTCCAGCCCCCACCACAGCCTGCCACTGCTGCGTAAGCTGCGCGGGCCACTGCTCTGGCGCGTTGAACTGCGAAGGCTTGCCGTCGCGGTTGGGGCCGAGCCATTGCGGCCAGTCCTGAGCCATGCCACTGGACACTATGCCGATTAGCAGCGCGACCACTACGACGAACGACCGGGGCCTGTGCCGATTCATCGCTGGTCCTCCCTTGCTATCTGATGGCGTGTAATCGTTACAGTTGCCTGCACCGGCTGATGGGTTCCGGGCGAATCCAGGGCGCGTCACATGCGATGGATGTGGTGCCCAAAGACCTCGGCAACGGCGGCCACATTGGCAGCCGGGTATTCAGGCCGATGCCAGCGCAGGGAGATGCCCATGAACCCGCCCGATGGCGTATGGAAGGCTTCGATGAGCCTCAGGGCCTCGCGGCGACACGCCTCGGGAGTACCGGTGGCGAGAGTGCTCATCATGTCAACAGAGGCCTTGGCCACCACTCGGCCCCGCAGAGCGTCCCGCCAGCGCTCGATCCCCACGAGATTGGGCTGCATGATCTCCACCACGTCCGGTTTGAGAGACAGATAGTCAGGCAGGATAGCGCTGATGTCACCGTCAAAGAGACAGCCGGCCAGCATCCCGTGGCTCCGAATGTGAGCGAAGAGCTCCTCGTAGCAGGGCGCGAAGTATCGGCGCCAAAGGTCCGGAGAGAACATCAGGCCGTCGGTGCCGGCGAACTCGTCAATGATGGCCACCATCGGTACACCGATGCCTGCCCAGCGGTCTATGACCCCTTTTTGGTAGTTGACGATGCCGCGAATCACTGCCAGTACCTGGTCCAGGTCGTCGTACAGGCGAGTGAGCAGGCCCTCGTAGCCCATCAGGTTGAAGGCAACCAACAGCGGCCCTGGATCCACGTAGCCGCAGACGAAGCGGTCCGGGTAGTGCTCAGCGATGAGATGGGCGGTGCGAGCGAAGAAGGGTTCCGTGAGAGCTGGGTCCGGGAACTCGTAGTGGGCAAAGGCTGTCGGGTCGGTCAGGGGTTTCTCCAGGATCTCGTAGGCCGTGCTCTCGTCGGCAGGAACCCGGTGCAGACAGCCCCACTCATCACGTCGCAACGTTTCGCCGTTGACGTTGCGCCCCAGGTCGGTGAAGGTCCAGTGATAGGTTACCCGTAGTGAGTCGAAGTCCTCGGTGCCGGGCACAAGCGTAACGGTTGCGGAGTCCAGGGTGCCGTAGGCATCATAGAGGTAAGGCACGTCATGGATTTCCAGCGGCACACGGTCCGGGGACTGAAAGGTGAGAGCTCGCGTCACGCGCTCCTGATGGGTCACGGGAGACTCCGTTCGATGCGAGACGGTGAACCGCCGGGTGCAGCCCCTTGCAGGCGGCGCTAGCGACTGACGCTGGTGAGCAGGCTGGCAATGTCGCGGCCAGCGTCCGTGAGGTAGATGCCGCGGTCATCGGCGCGCGCCAGCCGCAGAGAGAGCAGCTTCGCGACAGCCTGGCTGGAACCCGGGATCTCGTGCTCGGAGGCAACGGTCCCCCCCTGCTCGTGCATATACACCAGGCTGTTGCTGAGATTGTCGGTCAGCACGGCATCCAGCACACGGGCTGACACCGATGGTCGCTGGCTCGGCCGGGATGGCGACGTAGAGGCGGATGCCGTTGCCTCCCTGGCAGGTGGTGGTGAGGCGGGTGAAGGCTGGGCTGGTGCAACTGCGGGGGCCTCGACAGCCACGGGCGTTGTTGTGGACTGCGCCGGCGGCGCTGCCAGTGAAGTGATCGCGCGGTTGAGCTCCCGCAGCTGGGCGTTGATCTCGCGCAGTTGCTCACTCACCTCCGGAGACAAGGACGGCTGCGGGGAACCCACGGGTGTCGCGGGGTGAGGTGCGGCGGTGCCGATGACCCCGAGGCGGGCAAACTCCACCAGAGTCTTGGCCTCGCCATGCAGCACTGCAATGTCCTTGACGACTTCGCGGTTGGCGTCGGATACACGGCGAGCCAGGCGGCGCTCGAAGTGCTCGACAATGAGCAGCAAGAGGACTACGCCCACAACCGCAAGCGAGATGTAGGCTAGCAGCGCCTCGCTGGTGTACACGCGGTTCACCCCCAGGTCACGACACAGGCGGCGCACAACAGGTGCTGGAGTGGATTGCTGCAGAGGACTGGTGCTTGCACCCACCCTATTGTGGGCGATTCCGGTGACCCATGTCAATATCCGCGGCCCGCTGCACCGCCTTTTCCCGCCAGGTTACACGGCGGGGACTGGCATGTCACGCTCCCCCGTGTCCGCGGCGCGCTGGGCGGCCAGTGCGGCCATCTGCGATCTCAGGCAGTCCTCAGTGGTCAGCCAGCGAGGTGTGCCGTGCTCAAGATGTGACATGAAGTCCTCAAACGGGTCCGGGCATGGTGGCGGGGCGGGGATGATGGTCTGCTGCCCCTCATTTGCCCGGTACCAGGCTAGCTCACCGGTATCGCCAATCCGAACACTCCCCTCGCTCCCCCACAACAGGAACCGCCAGTGCTCCGGACAGCCCTCGGGCGCCATGTAAGAGCAGTCGCCAAGGTATCTGGCCCCGCCAGTCATCTCCAGGAAGACCTGCGCCGAGTCCTGGAAGAAGGGCACCGGTGCGCGGTGGCACGTGGCGGTGGCGGCAATGACCCGGGCGAACTCCTGCCCCGTAGCCCAGCGGGCGAGGTCCAGACCATGGACCATCAGATCGTTGATGGTCCCGCCGTGCTTGCCGGGCTCGAAGTACCACATGGGGCGCGTGCCGTAGGCCATGGGATGCAGGCCGGTGACCAGCAGCGAGGATACCCGGCCGATGCCGCCAGCCTGAACGATGTGAGCCAGTGTCGTGTAGGGCTCGGCATAGCGCATGGTCAGGTCTATCATGACCTCACGCTCGCCGGCCCTCGCCAAAGTGGCAATGGCCTGCAACTCCTCGATGCGTGTGCACAGCGGCTTGTCGGTGATGACGTGCTTTCCCGCCCGCAACGCCTTCAGCACGTGCTCACCGCGGCGGGCGTATACGTCGGCACAGGCCATGACGTCAAAGTCCACGTCGGCCAGCGTGGCGTCCAGCGTCGGGTGGGTCAACTCGATCTCCAGTGGCCCGACGAAGCTGGCGTGCGCTTGCGGCTCCTCATCCACACAGGCCACGACGTCCACATAGTCGAGGCGACGGGCGGTGCTGACCATGGCGCTGACATGACCGTGACGGAAACCGACGAAGGCAACCCGGATCATAGTACTTTCCCCTCTAGATAGCTCTGCCCAACTCCGCCCCGGCGTAGATGGCAGCCTGGGCGTGCCACGGCCGCGCGGCGTCGCCGATGACATGAACTTCGCAGTCGCGAGGCTGCTGTGGCAAGACCACGCCCGGGACGCGCCCCAGGGCTGAGACCACCGACCCACAGGCGAACTCCTGCAGGCCAGCCCGTACGAGACCGGGCTCCACAGCCGTCACCGTCGTCAGCGTGTGTACGACGACGCCCAGCTCCTCCAGCGCCGCGAGCAGGAAGTGCCGTGCCGCCGGCGTGACACCGCGCGCGATTTCGGCTTCCTTCTCCAGCAGCAACACATCATAGCCGAGCTCGGCCAGAAAGTGCGCCGTCTCCGCCCCGCTGACATCGCCGCCGATGACTGCCACCGGCTCGCTCAGGTCGGGGCACAGACGAAGCACATCAGCGGCGGCCCAGGTAGCTTCGCCGCTGATGCCCGCCTCAGCAAGAGTGCGGGATCGGGCGCCAGGGGCCAAGATGAGCACTTCCGGTGCGGCCTCCGCGATGCCTTCAGGCGTGGCCTCGGTGCCCAGCCGGATTTGCACGCCGAGCCGTGCCAACTCGCGCTCGTACCAGGCGATGAGCGACTGGTAGATGCGCTTACCCGGTGGCAGCGAGGCGGTGTAGTAGGCGCCGCCCAGGCGGTCGTCCCTTTCCCAGAGCTGCACATGATGCCCCCGACAAGCGGCCGTCACCGCGCACTGCATCCCCGCAGGCCCCCCGCCCACCACCAGAACTCTTTTCGGAACCGCCGCCGGCGGGCCATCCGGCCAGTCGGGCCAGGCCGATTCCAGGCCGGTCCAGGGGTTGTTGGTGCACCGCACGCTGCCGCCGCTGAAGGAGCGCTCGCCACAGCCCAGGCCGCAGTAGGTGCACGGAATGATGCTGCGCACCTGCCCGGACCGCGCCTTACGGGGCCAGTCAGCGTCGGCCAGCGCCTGACGTCCCAGAGCCACGGCGTCGCAGAGGCCATCGGCCAGCGCGCGTTCCAGGACCTCAGGGTCGTGCAGGTTGCCCACACCGATGACGGGCAGGTCGGTCACCTGCTTCACGCCCTCGGACAGGGGCAGCAGGTGGCCCTGCTCCACATAGTAGGGCGCCGAGGCGTAGTAGGCGGTCTCGCCGATGGCCGCCGAGACGTGGATGGCCTGGTAGCCGTGGCGCTCAAGCAGCGGCACCACCCGCTTCATCTCATCGAGCGTCATGCCCCCCTCCAGGAACTCGTCAGCCGAGACGCGACACCACACGGTGAAGTCCGGCCCGCAGGCGGTGCGAATGGCCTGCATGACCTCCCGGGCGAAACGCGTACGACGCTCGGTGTCACCGCCCCAGATGTCGTCACGCTGGTTGAGCAGTGGCGACAGGAAACTGCAGCCCAGGTACCCGTGGGCCATGTGGATTTCTACGCCGTCCATACCCGCCTCCTGGCAGCGCGCGGCGGCGTCGCCGAAGGCAGTGACGATCTCCCAGATGCGGTCATCATCCAGCTCGCGCGGAGTCCGTCGGTCGCGACCGCTGGGGATGGCCGAGGGCGAGAAGCACACCCCCCCGATGCACTCTTCCGAAGCCTGGCGGCCACCATGCTGAAGCTGCACCGCGATGAGTCCGCCGACTTGGTGCACCGCCTGCGCCAGACGCTGAAGACCCGGTATGTGCGCGTCGTCGAAGACCCCCAGCATCCGCGGACTGGTCAGGCCGGTACGGTGGACCGCCGCGTGCTCGGTGATCAGCAGGCCAAAGCCACCCCGGGCTCGTGCCACCCAGTACTCGACCAACTGGTCAGTGACGCAGTGCTGAGTGTCCGCGAGGTTGGTCGCCATCGGCGCCACGAAGACGCGGTTGGGCAACTGCAAGCTGCCAAGAGACAGCGAGGCAAACAGGTGAGGGTATGCGGCCATGAGTACTCCTGATACCTTTCTTGCCGGCCGAGACGTTCGCGCCCCTGTCCAGCCGAACCTCCGTCCGGAGAAGGATTGGCTGTCCCGGATGACCAATACTATGGGCACACCGTGCACCGAGTGAGAGGGAGGTTAGCTACCATGGCTGCCAAGGTCAAGGCCGCCGTCATTGGGGCGGGGATCGGGAAGTACCATATTCAGGGCTACCAGAAGCATCCGAAGGCCGAGGTCGTTGCCATCTGCGACGTCAACGAGGCCGCGGCGCAGGCAGTGGCCTGCGACTTCGGCATTCCCTGCGTCTACACCGACTACAAGCAGATGCTGGCGAAGGCTGAGTTCGACTGCGTGAGCGTCTGCGTCCCCAACAAACTCCACATGCCGTTGACTGTGGCCTGCCTGGAAGCGGGCAAGGACGTGCTTTGCGAGAAGCCCTTGGCGCGCACCGCCGCCGAGGGCCAGAAGATGGTGGACGCCGCCAGGAAGGCCGGCAAGCTGCTGATGATCCAGTTCAACAACCGCTATCGGCCCGAGGCCAGGATACTCAAGCAGTACGTCGAGGACGGCACTCTCGGTGACATCTATATGGCCCGCGCGGGCTGGGTACGGCGCAACGGCATCCCGGGCTGGGGTGGTTGGTTCACGCAGAAGGACATGGCCGGCGGTGGACCCATCATTGACCTGGGTGTGCACATGCTGGACCTGACCATGTGGCTGATGGGGAACCCCGAGCCGGCGGCCGTGATGGCCTCCGCCTACTCCGTCTTCGGCCCCAAGATGGAGGCCCTGGGCCCGTGGGGAACGCCCAACGCCAAGGGCAAGTTCGATGTCGAAGACATGGGCTGCGCGCTGATCAAGTTCAAGGGAGGACAGACAATCCTCCTCGAGGCGGGATGGGCTGCCCGCATCAAGCGCGAACACGTCTACTCCACCCTCATGGGCACCAAGGCCGGCGCCAGCCTGGAGCGCGTCTTTGAGATTGACGGCGTGGACGACAGCTCCGTGGACACGCTGGAGCTCTACACCCAGGAGAACGGCGCGGCAGTCAATCGCAGTGTGCTCATCGAGCCCGACCCCTTCATGGGCCGCCTGAACGCTGTGGGGCACTTCGTGGACTGCCTGACGTCCAAGACCGAGTGCATCTCGCCCGGCACCGACGGCCTGCGCATCATGAAGATCCTGGACGCCGCGTACAAGAGCGCGAGTTCGGGCAAGGCGGTCAACATCGCCTGAGAGCCGGCATCGGAGAGCTGCGCGTAGATGGCAGGGGCGGCACGACGAACTGAGGTCGTGCCGCCCGCCCGTCTGTTCGAGGCTCAGGCGAAGTGGCGAGTGAACTCGCGATAGCCGCTGACCTCCACCCAGGGGGTCTGGAACGCCCAGGGCGCGCCGATCTCGCTGTAGATCTTCCCGGCAGCGTAACACTCGTCCAGCAAGTCGCCGATACCGTTGATGCCGGTGAAGACGCCACCGGCACGGGGCTCGCGGGTCACGTATTCGGGCGCGATGGTCGCCGGTTTCCCCATGGACTCCCAGGCGCCGTTGAGCGCCACCACGTACGACCGGGTCATGGCCAGAGGGCAGTTCAGCTCACTGTCCACACCCCGCAGGTAGCGGATGGCGTTACGGAAGACCTCATCATGCTCCCGGGCTCCATCGTCCACCAGTGTCTCCGCAGTCCCGTCCCCATAGCGCACGTGCGCGTCGCCGCTGAACTGCCAGTCGCAGACGCCCCGGTCCCCCACGATGCGCGAGAAAGGCCCCCGGTTGGTCCAACCGGCGAGGGTAACGGTGTAGGCGATCTCCACCCCGGTATCGGTCTCGACCATGACGGCTGACGTGTCCTCACTGGGGATGGGATGGGCGTGGTACAACTCGCCCCGCACCCGCACGGGGTTGGCTGCCTGCCCCCAGTGAGGGCTAGCCCAGTACAGCGCATTGAACAGGTAATGCGCCAAGGCGTTGCAGGCGGAGCCGTCCAGGCAGTAGCGGCCCTGGTACATGATCTGCCCCGCCCAGCCATTGCGGGCGTAGTAGGCGTCGTCGCGCACCCACTCGGCCATGACATTGATGCGCCGAATGGCACCCAGCTTCCCCTCACCGATGAGGCGCTTCAGGGCGCGGACGGTGCCCTTGGACTGGTTCTGAAAGCCAACCGCGCACCACTTGCCGCTGCCCCGCTCCGCCTCCAGCATCTGGTCTATCTGCTGCACCACCGGCGCCGGCGGCTTCTCCAGCAGGACGTTGTAGCCCGCCTCCAGTGCCGCGACCGTCGCCTCGCAGTGCTCCGGGATGGCGGCAGGCAAGGCGACCAGCTCGACTCGCCCGGTCTCGGCGGCAAGCATCTCGGCGTAAGAGTGGTAGACTCTGACCCCGCTCGCCGCAAACTCGGCCACCTGCGCCGCGTAGACACCCGGGCGACGGATGACAGCGCAAGCCAGGCGAGCCAGTCCCTCACGCTCCATGGTGCGGATACTCTGCAGGTGACTGGCGGCGAAGTTGTTGGTGCCAACAAGGCAGATATTGACGGGATCAAGACCGGCCATAGTACCAGTAGCTCCTCGCTGTGGCGTGGCAGTCTGTGAAGCCAGCTTTGCTCCGCTGCGCACCGGTTTCCCCCTGGCGTGGGGCGAATCCTACGCCGTCGCTCACGCCGAGTCTGGGCAGGTCTCGTGGCTTCGACAGCGAAGGTCAGGGAACGCCATGAACGGAACCAGCGCGTTCGTCGCCGCGAACTGCCACCGCCCCTGGAGCCCCGGACGTCAGGACGGGCGGTTCGCGAGTGGATGCCATCGTCAGTTGAGACAGTCGGTGGTCATTGTTGCCATGGGCTTTCCTGTCCTGGTGCCTGGCGGTGCCGTGGCGCAGCCAGAGGCCACCGATATGGTGGCCGCAGCCGCTCCGTCCCCTCTTCCCCTGAGCGTCACTGCCGGTCTCGTCATCCTGGCCGTTCTGGCCTCGTTGTGGGCCGCCCTGAAGCTTGCCCGCCGCCAGAGGCCCAGTCCGGCGGTGGTGAGCGCGCTGGCTTTACTGGTGGCCGTCTATACTGCCAGCGCCTACGCTGTGCATCGGTACATGCCACGCCCTGCGACGGCGATTGCCGAGGATACGAGTACGGGCCCGGTTGAGACTGTCGTGCCCGAGGTCGCAGTTCCGGTGTTTGTCGAGAGGGTCCAGCGGGGTCCCTTCAGCGCCAAAGTCACCTGCACCGGGGTAGTCGTTGCCTACAGCGAGGAGGATGTCTACGCGCGTGTTGCGGGCCGGATCGTCTCAATGCCGGTGCAGCTTGGCGATGAAGTGAAGCCCGGCGAGCTCCTGGTCAAGCTTGCCGATCCGGAAGGTGCGCCGCGTCCCCAGCAGGCCCGAGCCAGCCTGGCCCCGGCTCCGTCAACCGCAGGGACGAAGCCTCAAGGGGCAGTGGCCGGGGAGACTGACCGTGGGGCTGACAGGGTTCCCGGCGCGCCCCAGGGCGACGTTCGGAATGCCCTCAGCGAACTCGCCGCCACCACCGCCCGACTGAAAGAGGCGCAGACAGCTGCGGAGGCGGCCCGATCGAGCCTTTCGCGGGCGCAGGCTGAGTTGGCATCTGCGGAGGCTGACCTGACACACTGGGATGCCGAGATTGAGCGCTTGAGGAGGCTTCCGGGCAGCTACGCAGCCCGCAGCGAGGAGTATCTTCGGGCCCAGGCGCAGCGGGAGGCCGCTGCCGCCCGGCACCGAAAGGCACAAGCCGCGGTGGCTGAACGCCAGGCTCTGCTCGCCAGCGCCAGTGAGGGTGTCAAGGCAGCTCAGTCGGCCCTGTCCCGGGCCAGTGATGCGGTGACAGCCGAACAGGTAACGAAGCGGGGGGAGACGTCACTGCCGGAGGCCACCAGCGGCAAGGGGCAAGAGCGCGGGGCTGGTCTGACCGTGGCCAGCACCGCCGGGGGCTATACCGAGATCCGCGCCGCCGGGCGGGCGCGGGTTGCCGAGCGAACGGCGAGTGCCGGCGTCGTAGTGCGTCCCGGCGCCCTGCTCCTGAGGCTGTCGCAGCTACACAGGGTGCGGCTGCAAGCCAGCATCAGCCCGACCGACATGACGGGCATCCAGGTCGGCAGTCTGGTCCAGGCGCATATCCTTGCCACTCCACCGCGCACTTTCCAGACGCGCGTCACCTCCATCCGCCCGGCAACCGGCCCGGCCAGTGCGGCCTCCATCATCGAGGCCGTGGTGGATAACGCCAGTTACCGCTTGTCTGTGGGCCAGGTGGTCACCATGGAGATCGTGACCGCAGCCGTGCCGCAAGCCCTCACCGTGCCAACCGTGGCGCTGGTGCCCCTGGCCGGCGCCGCCGTCGGCCAGTCCGGTACCACAAAGTACGCCGTGTGGACAGTGCGAGAAGAGCAGGCGACGGCGAAACCGGCGTACACGTGTCCCCTGCATCCCGAGGTAGCGCAGGCGACACCCGGCAACTGCCCGGTCTGCCAGGACCTCCTGATACCTGCAGTCGGTACCGGCGGGCGAAGAACCGCTCATCGGGTGGACGTCACCACGGGTCCCAGCGATGATGAGCGGACGCAGGTGCTCACCGGGCTTGAGGAGGGGGAGGAAATCATCGTCGCCGGCTACGAGGGTCTCAAGGAGGGGCAGCCCGTGGAGCCTGTGCCATGGGACCTCAAGCGGTCCTCGGAGCCGCCTGACCCCTTCCCACTCTCCCGCCGTTAGGCGCCTGGCGGAACACAGATCGGGCGTCAGCAGCCGCTCAGCGGCCTCGGCTCCGGGCTAGAGCATGTACCGGGACAGGTCAACGTCCTCAACCACGTCCTTGAGCTTCTCCTGCACATACGCCACATCAATGACGACGTGTTTCTCCGCCAGATCAGGCGCCTCGAAAGACAGGTCCTCCAGGAGGCGCTCCATGAGTGTGTAAAGCCGGCGTGCCCCAATGTTTTCGGTCCGCTCGTTGACGAGCTGCGCCAAGCGGGCGATCTCGGCCAGCCCTTCCTCCCTGAACTCCACTGTGATCCCCTCGGTCAGCATCAGGGCGGCATACTGCTTGGTCAGCGAGTTCTGAGGCTCGATGAGGATGCGGCGGAAGTCCTCCTCGGTCAGGCTATGGAGCTCGACACGGAGCGGGAAGCGGCCCTGCAACTCGGGGATGAGGTCAGAGGGCTTGCTGACATGGAAAGCGCCAGCAGCGATGAACAACACGTGATTGGTCTGCACCGGGCCGTACTTGGTCATCACCGTGCTGCCCTCGATGATGGGCAGAATGTCGCGCTGTACCCCCTCGCGCGACACATCCGGACCATGCCCGCCCTCGCGGCCGGCGACCTTATCCAGCTCGTCCACGAAGATGATGCCGCCGTCTTCGGCCCTCTCCACCGCCTCGCGAGCGACCTCCGCCGAGTCCACCAGACTCTCGGCCTCCTGATAGGTCAAGATGCGACGAGCCTCGCGTACGGTGGTCTTCTTACGCGTCTTGCGGCTCGGGAAGAGGTTGCCCAGCAGGTCCTGCATGTTGAAGCCCATCTCTTCCATGCCGGCCGAACTGAAGATCTGCATACTCTGCAGACTGGGCTCTTCCACCTCGATCTCGACAATCTCGTCCTCCAGCTCGCCTGCTTGGAGACGGGTCCGGGTGAACTCGCGGACACGGGCCGCGCGCCGGCGGTTGCGTTCCTGCATCTCGGCCAGTTGTCTCTGAGCCTCCAGATCGCTCGTGGGCGGCTGCGGCGTGAAGAGTGACGGCTGCGCGCTTGCTTCGGCGCTGTCTGGCGCCAGCAGGTCCAGCAGCCGCTCCTCCGCCTGGTGCTCGGCCTCGGCCCAGACATCCTCGAAGGCCTCGTTCTCCACCATGCGGTAACTGATCTCCACCAGGTCACGCACCATGGACTCCACGTCGCGTCCGACGTAACCCACCTCGGTGAACTTGGTGGCTTCGACCTTGAGGAAGGGTGCCCGCGCCAGATGGGCCAGCCGCCGCGCGATCTCGGTCTTGCCCACGCCCGTGGGCCCGATCATGAGTATGTTCTTGGGGATGACCTCGTCACGCAGCTCCTCCGGGATGTGCCGGCGGCGGATGCGGTTGCGCAGGGCGATGGCAACGGCGCGCTTGGCAGCCTGCTGCCCGATGATGTACTTGTCCAGCTCCTCAACGATCTGGCGCGGAGTTAGCTCGTCCTCGATCACTCCAGCACCTCCACAGTCAAGTGCTCATTGGTGTAGATGCAGATGCGGGCCGTGATGCGCATGGCCTCCCGGGCGATCTCCTCCACCGGCAATTGCGTGTGCTTCAGCAGCGCTTCCGCCGCTGCCCGGGCATAGCCAGCGCCCGAGCCAATGGAGACGACCTCCTCATCCGGTGTCAGCAAGTCCCCCGTTCCCGTCACCAGCAGCAGGTTCTCGCGGTCGGCCACGACGAGGACGGCGTCCAGTTGCCGCAACACCTCGTCGGTCCGCCACATCTTGACCAGTTGCAGGCAGGCGCGTGGTAGGTTCCCCGAGTACTCGTCCAGTTTGCCCTCCAGCCGCTCAAAAAGCGCCATGGCGTCGGCGGCCGAGCCAGCATATCCGGCGAGCACCTTACCATCGCGCATGCGGCGCAACTTGTTAGCGCTATGCTTGAAGACGGTCTCGCCGATGGTGACCTGTCCATCTCCCGCCATCACGGTCTTCCCACCCCGTTTGATGGCCAGGATGGTGGTCGCGTGAACCGTATCTCTCGGTCTCATCAGAGGTCCTTCCGCGCACCTAGGGGGTGCGCGTCGTGGTACACACGCGCCAACCCCGCGGCGCTCACGTGGGTGTAGATCTCGGTGCTGGTCAGGCTGGCGTGCCCCAGCAGTTCCTGAATGGTTCGCAGGTCAGCGCCGGCGTCCAGCAGGTGGGTGGCGAAGGTATGCCGCAGCTTGTGGGGCGTGATGCGGTGACTGGCTCCGACTTTCAGCACGTACTTCTCCACGACCTTATTGACTTGTCCGGGGCTGATGCGCTTCCCCAGCCGACTCAAGAACACGGCGTGCTCGGCAAAAGGTTTCTGCGCGTTGCCCAGCAGGGCTTCGCGCGCGCCACCCAGGTAGGCCTCCAGCACCTCCCGGCAGGGCTCGCCGAAGCACACCACGCGCTCCTTGTTGCGCTTGCCGATGACCCGCGCCGACATCCCGGCCAAGTCCAGCGCCTCCACGTCCAGCCCTACCAGCTCCGCTCGCCGACAACCCGTGGCGTAGAGGAACTCGAGGATCGCCCGGTCCCGCAGTCCCAGCGGGTCGCTCACATCCGGCTCAGCGAGTAGCAGCTCCATCTCCTTGTTGTAGAGAAACTCCGGAAGGTTCTTCTCCAACCGGGGGGCGCGCACCAGGGCCGCAGGATTGTGTTTGACCAGCTCGCGCGTCACGAGGAAGTCGAAGAAAGAGCGCAGACTGGAGAGCTTGCGTGCTACCGACCGTCGCCCGTACTTCGCCTGATGCAGGTGGGCCACATAACGCCGCACGATGCCATAGGTGACCGCTCCAAAGTCTCCGGCGCGTTCCTCCCCCCACGTCGCCGCCAGGAAGTTCATGAACTGCACGGCGTCGCCCGCATACGCCTCGGCGGTCCTGGGGGACACGTCGCGGACACCGGTGAGGTATTCCAGATAGGCGTCCACATAGGCTACTGACATCGGTCACCCGTTCCGAATGTGGACAAGTCTGTCGTACGGCCTGCTCGGCGGGGCTTCAGATCGTTGTTGTCGCCCATTCCTTGAACGCCTCCGCCACTCTCGCGGCCCGCCAGGCCTTGCGCTCCTTCTTGGGCACCTTCTCCTCCCCCTCCAGAGGCGGGATGATACCGAAGTTGGCGTTCATCGGTTGGAAGGTCTCTGGGTCGGCCGTCGTTATGTGGTGGGTCAGGGCGCCCATCATCGTCGTCCGGGGGAGCACCAGCAACTCCTGCCCCCGCAGTAGCCGCACGGCGTTCAGTCCGGCCAGCAGGCCGGCCCCGGTGGACTCCACGTAGCCCTCAACGCCGGTAAGCTGTCCGGCGAAGAAGAGGCCCTCATCAGCCCTGGACTGGAACGTGGGGCGCAGCAGCGTCGGCGCGTTGATGAACGTGTTGCGGTGGACCTGGCCGTAGCGAAGGAACTCGGCGTGTTCCAGGCCAGGGATCATGCGGAAAACCCGCGCCTGCTCCCCCCACTTGAGGGAGGTCTGGAAGCCCACCAGGTTGTACATGGTCCGTTCCACGTTCTCCGGGCGGAGCTGGACCACCGCGTAGGCGTTGCGACCGGTGCGCGGGTCACGCAAGCCTACTGGCTTCATCGGCCCGAAGCGCAGAGCGTCCTTGCCGCGGGCAGCAATGATCTCGACCGGCAGACAGCCGTCAAACAGCTCGCGCGGATCCACGTCGGCATGGAGCGAGACCTCAGCCGTCGTCAGCGCCTCGTAGAAGCGCTCGTATTCCTCTTGTGTCATGGGGCAGTTGATGTAGGCCGCCTCGCCCTTGTCATAGCGTGAGGCCACGAAGGCCTTCTCCATGTCAATGCTATCAACCGAAACAATGGGCGAGATGGCATCATAGAAGAAAAGGTAGCGCTCGTCGGTGAGGGCAAAGAGTGCCTTGGCCATGGCCGGCGAGGTCAGGGGCCCGGTCGCGATGATCGCCGGGCGCTCAGCGGGAAGCTCCTGCATCTCCTCGCGTCGAACCTCGATCAGTGGATGCTCCGAGATGGCCTGCGTAACCCGCTCGGCGAAAACCTCGCGGTCCACGGCGAGAGCGGTGCCGGCCGGGACCTTGGACTCATCGGCACAGCGCAGGATGAGCGACCCCAGCGCCCGCAGCTCCTGCTTGAGCAGACCGTGAGCGGTTTCGGGACTATCGGACTTCAGCGAGTTGCTGCAGACCAACTCGGCGAACAGCCCGGTCTTGTGGGCAGGGGTCTGGACTTCTGGCCGCATCTCATAGAGCACCACAGGTACGCCCTGCTGGGCGATCTGCCATGCAGCCTCGGCGCCTGCCAGGCCAGCGCCCACCACTATGATCGGGGTCTTGTCAGGCACGACAGCGTCCTTCTTCATGACGGGATTGCCGGGATGACGCGCAGTACGCGCCCGGCCGTTAGCGAGGGTTCCACTCGGGGTGGGTCTTCAGGAAAGCCCTGGTGTCAACCCATGTCGTGTCCAGCTCCGCCTCCGGCAGCGGCGCCGGCACTTGCACGCGGGCGCTGCTCTGCGGCGCGTTCCACCACAGGACGCCGGTCATGACAAAAACCTGGTGCCATGCCATGAGCACCAGCAGCGCGCCAACTGCATACCACAGGGTGCTGTACCGTCTGAGCAGGGTCATCTCGCGCCGTCCCGGACGCGTGTCTGCTGCATGCGTATCTTACCGCAATGCGGACACTGCCACTTGCGCATGCCGTGGTGCGTGCCTCGCAGTTCCTTCATGGGATGACGACAGCGGTTGCAGGTCATGGCAGTCGGCGCGACCAGTCCATTCTAGGGGGGCGGTAGGGGGTTGTCAAGGCAGGCGCCGACCAGGGACTGGAGCCGTCAGTACCAGCGGTCCAGGCGCTCTTTGGCAAAGGCAGTCGAGAGACCGGCCGCTACCTGCCGCGCCACGTCCAGTGGCTGGCTGCCGGCCGTACGGACGTCCTCCGGGTAGATCGTCAGCCAGGGCTGGCCGCGCAGCAAGACCTGGGCCGAGCCGTCGCCCGGCTCCACGTCCACCTCGTAGGCCTCAAGCCCTGCCGCCAGATGCTCACGGAGCACTCCCGCCGCGGTCGTCAGACGCTCGGTGGCACTCGCTGCCCCGGCGGCGTGCGTGGTCTGCAGCAAATTGGAGCCCCACAGCGAGAGGGTCGGGACCGGGACGCCGTCCACCTCCACGTCAGCCACTTGCGGAGGCTCCCATTTCGTCACAGCACGGCGGTTGATCTCGACGTCGGCATCCTCCAGGTAGCCGGTAATGAGGCTGACGCGTACGCTGGAGTCAGGGTGGTCAGCGTAGATACCGAGCTCCTGGCGCGGCTCACGCCGCTCGCGGGCTGCCAGCCGCTCCATGAAAGTGAGCAACCCCACGGGGTTGTAGGTCTTGCTGTCGCACAGATAGCGCACGGCCCGGCGGTCGGCACGTCGCTCCAGATCCATCGAGTAATGGCTGAGCACACCCATACGGGTGAATTCGCCGGCCTGCAGCACTGCGTTGACCCTCTCCGTACCCCCACCCAGCAGGACCGCAGTGAGAGCAGCGGCCAGGCTGCCCATGAACAGCTTCTGGTCCTTCTCCGCCCGGTTCAGACCGTCGTAACCGCAGTTGTGTGCGATCTCATGGGCGATGACGCCGGCAATCTCGTGGTCAGACTGGGCGTCGGCCAGCAGGCCCTTGGTGACGTAAATGAACCCGCCGGGCAAGGAGAAGGCGTTCACCTCATCAGATTCCAGCAGCTTGACCGTATAGACGACATCCGGCCGATCGCTCACGCGAGCCAGGATCGCGGCCATCTCGTTCAGGCGCTTCGTCGCTTCCTCGTCCGCTGCGACCTTGTAGACCTTCTCCGCTTCGGTCGCCGCCTCGGTGCCAACCTTCTGCTCGTACTCTGGCGACCACTTGGCGGCCTTCGCCGCACCGGCGGTCAGGACCAGTGTCACGAGCAGAAGCGCCAGATAGCCGCGTAATCCAGTTCTCATCATTGTCTCACAATGCCGACGCACCCATCGGCTGCTTGTCGGCTCAATTGTTCATTCCTACATTCTTGTGACGATCTGGCGGTGCAAAGGTTTCGCCGGAACCAGGTCAGTCCCCTGCCATTGGAGTCGCGCGCCAGAGCTCAATGTCTGGACGCCGCCTCACCAACAGCGAGCCCGGCATGCTACTCGACGGTGACCGTGACGGCGGGAGACACCACCTCACTGACACCATCGCTGGCCACCGCCCGCACGAACACCACGGAGCCGCGGGCCAGGCGTGACGTCTTGAGCCTGAGAGGCGCTTCATAATCACCCTCGCCGCCGACGGCCGACGTCCTCGCCGGAGAGCCGCCGGCCATGCACCATTCAAGCGCCACGCTCGACCGCCCGGGCCCGCTGACCACGGCCGTCAGGATGAGGTCGGTGCCCGCGGGAACCGTGGCTGGCGCATCCACCAGAGTCACCTGTAGCGTCCCCGGGATCGCTGGCTCGCTCGTCGCGGCGGCCGCCGACGTGCCTGTCCCTACCACCGGGATGGCGCTGACCTCGGCCGTGAAGTCCGAAATCTGGTTCCAGCGACGGTAGCGGACCTTGTAGTAGTACCGGGTGCCGTTGGTGAGGCCCTTGTCCACATAGGTCATCGGGTCGTTCGTCCCGTCGGCAGACACGACGAAGGTGGGGCGCTCCTCGTAGTTCTGCCCGGCGGCGCGCCGGTAGAACTCGTACTCGCCACCGTATCCTCCCTGGGTGACCATGAGCGGCGGGGGCGGCGGGGGTCCGATGTCGTCCTCGCTGGGTGATCGGTACCAGGTCAGTTCGATCTGACCGCCGCTGTCTGACGGCACATCGCGGGCACTCAGATTGGTTGGGGGATCAAAGACCAGCAGGCTGTTATGTTCTGACGACGCCCGTACCGGCCCCGCCGGGTCGGAAAGCATCCCTCCCACCGACACGGCCCGGACCGTGTACTCATAGATAATCAGGTCCAGAGGAACCTTTGTGTCCGTCCACTGGTACGTCGCCGCTCCGACCGCCGCCACCACGCCGATCTTCTCCGGTTCCGTCTGCAGATTGGCCTGTTTGCGGTACACGAAGTACCGGTCCACGTGTCTCAGCCCGCCCCCATCGTCTGCCGACCGGCTCCACTCCAGGTCAATGGCCTTGCCCTCGTCGTACGGCCGGTCTGCGGCGGTCAGGTTGGATGGGGCGGCCACGGGGCGGTCGTCGAGGGGCTTGCCATTCCCCTGGTTGCTGGGGCTGGACTCGCCCGTCGCACCGACGGCGGTCGCCACGTAGTAGTAGGTCTTGCCACGGATGAGGTCACGGTCCCGGAAGACGTAGCTCAGCGCTGCTTTCGCGATGACTTCGCCGACCTTGGTGCCGAGGGACGTGGCCACCGTCGAGCGGTAGATGAAATACGTGGTAACCTCACGGTCCGCGACCGTGTCGTCTGGTGAGGCGTCGAACCTGACCCGCAGCGAGGTGCCGGCGTCGTTGGGGTAGTCCTCCACGGTAAGGTTGCGCGGCGGGCGTGGTGGTGTGTTGTCCACTGGTCGGGCCCACCCGATGACACGCTCCGACCGGTTGACCCCATCATCCGCCTCCACAGCGAAGCCGTAGTTGGTGCCGTTGGTCAGACCGGTGAAGCCTCTGGCGTAGTTTGCGGCTCCTGTGGCGGGGAGGACTGCCACCTCCTGCCAGTCCAGTCCCTCTGTGCGCTGGTAGATGTGATAGGACTGCACGTCTTTGGCACCAGCGCCGTCATCTGACGACCGCGCGAAGGTAACCCTGATAGCCCGGCCATCATCATCGGGACGATCCGCCACCAGCAGGTCCTGCGGTGGCCCCGGCGGGGTCGTGTCCTGCGGCTTGATCCAGACGATAACCATGTCCGACTGGTTGCCGGAGATGTCCGTGCACGTCACCCCAAAGCCGTAGTTGGTGTTGCGGGTGAGCCCGGTAGCCAGGTACTCATAGGTTGCAGAGCCGTTGGCGGGAATATCGCCTATCGCGGCGAAGCTGACCTCGGCAATGCGCCGCCAGACCGTGTAGTTGACCACGTCATTGGCCGCGGCGCCGTCGTCGAGAGACTTGCGGAACACCAGCCGCACTCTGTCGCCGTTATCGCCGGGTGGGTCCGCGGCCACCAGGTCCCGGGGCGGACGCGGCGCGGCCGTGTCCGTGGGTGTCTTCCATGCGGTGACCATCGTCGAGCGGTTGCCCCAGTTGTCGGTGCAAGTGACGCCAATGCCCCAGCTCTCGTCCTTAGTCAGGCCGGTGACGATGTAGGCGTAGATGGCGGCGCCAGTCGCATTGACCTTCCCTGCCTCCGTGAAGACCTCGCCCTGCCGTCTTTTCCAGATGGTGTAGAACTTCACGTCATTGGCCGCCGCCCCGTCATCCAGCGAGTTGCGGAAAACGACCCGCAGACTGGTCCCCTGATCAAGCTTGGGATCCAGCAGTTGCAGGTCACGGGGCGGGCGCGGCGCCATGGTGTCAGTGGGGGCCTTCCAGACGGTCTCCAGCTCCGACTCGTTGCCCGCCAGGTCGGTGCAGCTCACCCCGAAGCCGTAGCTGACCTTGGTGTCCAGGCCGGTGAACACGTACGCGTACTCGTCGGAGCCGTTGGCATTGATGGTCGCCACCTTAGAGAACGGCACCCCGGCTATCCGGCGGTATAGGGTGTAGAGCTTGACATCGTTGCTGCCATTGCCATCGTCCAGCGAGCGGCGGAAGATGACTTTGATGTTCGTGCCCTGGTCACCCGGGGGGTCAACCGCCCGCAAGTCGCGGGGGGGCCGGGGAGCCGCGGTGTCCAGGGGGGCCCGCCACACGATGACCCGCTCGGACTCCTCGGTGCCGTTCGTGCAGGTTACAGCCAAACCGTAGTTGACGCCCGGCGTCAGGCCAGTGGCGAGGTAGGAATAGGTATCCGCGCCCGTGGCCGGGACACTGCCGATGTGGCCAAAGGTCTCCCCCGACACGCGGCGGTAGATGAGGTAGGCCGTGGCGTTGTTGGCGCCGTTGCCATCGTCCAGGGAGCGCCGGAAGACCAGGCGGATCGTCGTGCCCTGGTCGCCCTCAGGATCTATGGCCTCCAGATCGCGCGGCGGGCGCGGCGCTGCCGCCCATCCGAGACCGACGGCCTGAAGCGCTATCAGCACGCCCACCATACGCAGCAACTTGGCACCGGACATGGTTTCACCTCAAAAGCCCGACGGCCAGCGTCGGGGCGGGTCAGCGCGGAGACAGCAAGTGCCCGCCCCAGTATACCCCAGGCGCGGGCGGATGATCTGTCTGTGAGACGCCCCAGCGAGACGGAAGGTTCCACTCAGACAGCAGTGTGGGAGGGGCTCTGACCCCTCCCACAGGCTGCTATCGCTTCCCCGGCCCTACAGCGTCTTCAGGAAGTCCACGGCCTTCTTGATGTCGGCCGCCGGGTTCTCGCCCACCTCGCGTTCGATGGCGAAGTAGCCGGTGTACCCGCTCTCGCGCAGGTAGCCCACATAGCGCGGCCAATCCACCCAGCCCTCGCCCAGCGGCACTTCCTTGCCCTCGCCGTCTTCCGTCACGAGACCATCCTTGGCGTGCGTATGGACGATGTATTGGGCCAGGGCCAGTGCGCCCTCATTGGGCTGGAACTTCTCGATCCACTTGAGCTTGTTGTATGGCTCGCCCAGCCGCTTCGCGAACATCGCCGGCCACAGGATGAGATTGGCGGGATCCCAGTTCAGTCTCAGTGCGGGGCTGTTGACGGCATCCAGCAGGCGCTTCAGCACAAAGGGCGGCTCCGGTCCCGTCTCGATGGCGAGCATGCAGCCGACCTGTTCACCATACTGCGCAAGCTGCTTCATGCCCTCCAGGAAGCGCGGCCATTTTTCGTCGCTCTCATGCTCGGGCATGATGCCGCAATGGCCCTGCCAGATGTTGCAGCCCAGGTCCAGGCACATGTCCATGATGCGCTTGCCCCAGGCAATGTTCTCTTCCCAGTTCTCCTCCTCGCCCAGGTCTACCTGACCGCCCCAGCAAGAGATGGCGGAGATTTCCAGGCCCTTATCGGCGATGGTCTGCTTGAGAGCCTTGCGCGCGGCCAGGTCCGTGGTGTCGCAGTTGAACGGCCCACCATCCACCGAGATGTGCAGGCCCTTGACGCCCCACGACTTGACCAGATCCATCCCCTCGTAGGGATCCATCCTGAGGTTGAGCAGCATGACGGCTATGTTCAGCGGTTCGGCCATTGTCGGTTCCTCCCGTAATGTATGCTGACGATAGGTTCCCGCAGTAACCGCCCAGACCTCCTCGCCGCGGCTTGAGAAGGCTATTGCCCATTGCCGACTGGGCGGCTTTGCTGTAACATGGGGCTGGACAACAAGCTGTAACCCATCATCATCGGAGGACTAGCCTCAATGCCACACGTGATTGATTGCGACAAGTGCACTTCTTGTGGCGCATGCGCCGATGTCTGCCCGGTCGAGGCGATCTCGGAGGGCGAGAACTGCTATGTTATCGACCCCGACACTTGCACCGACTGCGACCTGTGCACCAGCGAGTGCCCGGTGGAGGCCATCAGCGCTGAGTAACCTGGGCGACGACCCCAGACCTTACGGAGCCCCGCTGCCTGATGGCGCGGGGCTCCATTCCTTTTTCAGCTCATCGGCAGGAAGCCGGGCTGCTCACGGCGCACCCTATGACAGCATCTCAGACAGAGGGGTGCCACGATGCGCCCGCTGAGCCTCTGTGTCGGTCTGATGACGTCCCTCATTCTCCATCTGCCCTGCATGCCAGCACCTGCGGACGGCAAGCCAAACCTGCTAGCCAACCCCGGATTTGAGATCGCAGGCGAAGGCGACCTGCCGCGCGACTGGCACGCAGACTGCAACGGCGGCTCCCAGGCGGGCCGGGTGACCAGCATTTCGCGTACTGGCGGAGCCTCCGGGCACATCGTGAAGGTCGCCGACGGCCAGAGTACGGTCGCTGCCCTGGTCTTCCCCTCCGTTGCGGTGAAGGGCGGCACCCGGTACACGCTGAGCGGCTGGGGCCGCGGACATGTACCAGCCGGTCGGGCGGCGCTCTTTCTCTACCAATACGACAGTCAGGGCCAGTGGCTGGGGAACTTCTTCCTGGCACCGGTGCCCACCGAAACGGACCAGTGGACACCGCTGCAGGCCACGGAGACCGTCCTGCCTAACTGCGCCACCGTCCAGCCACGGTTTGAGATCTACGGCGAGGCCGCTCACGGCGAAGCGTGGGTGGACGACGTCTATTTCGGCGAAGATGTGACGCCCCCCGGTCCGCCCCGCGAGGTGCAATATGCGCAGGAGGGGGCCTCGGTACGGCTGACCTGGCTCCCCCCGACGGGGGAGACGCCCGCGGGCTACCAGGTTTTCGCAGCCCCTTACCCCCGTTTTGGTCCCGCGCAAGGCCGTTGGCTGGCCTACAGCACTGCCCCTGAGGTCACGGTTGCGGTGCCGCCCGGCTTTGGCACCTACTACGCCGTCTGTGCCATTGACGGGGCGCTGAATGTCTCGGCCCCGCAAGTCGTCGGGCCGGTGCGACTGCCCGGTGTGACCACATTGCCCACCGTGCTGGCCTGGTTGGCCGATCCGGACCTGCGCTATGGCCCTGAGCTGCCCTATCCCCTCCCCCCTGCCCGCGACCGGCCATTGCGGGTCGTGCGGGGTGAGTACGCCAGCCTTCAGGTCCTAGTGGGCGCCCCCGACAAGCCGCTGACCGATGTGGCCGTCCGGATCAGTGACTTGCGGGGGGCCTCCGGTGCTCGCCTGAGCCGCGGGGATGCGGAGATACTCTTGCAGGAGTATGTTGAACTGCCGGGCCAAGGCCGGTGGGTGGCCGACCCGCTGCCGCCACCGCGCCCCGTCGCGATCGAGGCGGGTACGCTGCACGGCTGGTGGCTGCTGCTGCACATACCTGACCACGCCGTGGCCGGGCTGTACCGCGGAGAAGTCATCGTGACTGCCCGGGGCCAGTTACCCCGGCGACTGCCCCTGGTCGTGGATGTGGCGCCGGTGACCGTCCCCCGGGGTAACCATTACGGGAGTAGCTGGGGCCTGTGGACAACCCAGATCGCCCAGCAGGAGCAGGTGGCCGAAGGGTCGCCGGAGCTGCAGGCGTTGGTGGATCGCTATGCCGTGTTCCTGTTGGAGCACCGCATGGTGCCGCGCTACCTGCCGGGGGACATTCGTTCCGAGGCGGCCGCACGCTGGCTTGACGACGAACGGGTATCGAGCTTCGTTATAGGTACGCCGGCGGGCTGGAACCAGATCATGACTGACGAGCAGGTTGAGGGGTTGCGCGAGCAGTGTGACTACCTGCGCCAGCGGGGGTGGCTGAGCAAAGGGTACATCTACAACTTCGATGAGCCCACCGAGGAACAGTACGAGCACTGTCGGACTATGGCCCGGCAGATCCGCAAGGGCGCACCCGACGCGCCCATATTGCTGACCGAACAACCAGAGCGGGAGCTGTACGGGGCCGTGGACATCTGGTGTCCGGTGCTCGGCGGCTATCCGCCCAAGCGTCTGGAGTGTCGCCAGCGCCAGCGCCTGGGCGAGCATGTCTGGTGGTATGTCTGTTGCGGGCCAGGCCTGCCTTACCCCAACTACATGCTCTTCAATGACCCCGTGGACGCCCGCGCCCTGTCATGGATGCAGGTGAAGTACAGGGTAGAGGGTGAGCTGTACTGGGCTGCGACCTGCTTCCCCGGCGATGTCTGGGCGCAAGGACTGTCCGCAACATTCCCGGGTGACGGGTACCTGTGCTACCCGGGGCGCCCCCTGGGCCTGCCGGGACCAGTGACCTGCATCCGCGCCGAGCGCATCCGCGACGCCAAGGAGGACATCGAGCTGATGTGGCTCCTGCGGCAACTGGGCGCTCAACGCGGTCAGCGCGCTCGAGTCGAGCGGGTGATTCGCCAGGCTCTGGATGCGGTCATCTCCGACTACACGCATTTCAGTAAGCACGAGATCGACTACGACAAAGCCCGGGAGACCATCGTGGCCGAGCTCGCCCGCCTCCACTAGAGGCGCATGGCATTGCGCCGCGGCTCCAGGCCAGGCGCCCACGGGGTGCAGTCAGGGCAACCGATAGACACTCACATCGTCAAACAGCGCCCGCACCCCTGAAGCCTGTCCCTGAACGCCTGGCATCACGGTCATGGTGGCCGCGCCATCGGGAACCGTGAGCTGCAGGATGAGCGGCTGCCAACCCCGGTCGCCAGCCGGGCGCTCCACCTGCCGCTCCAGGTCACGGCGCGGGTGCCAGGCGCCGGCGGAAGTCCGGAAACGAACGGCCAGCGAGGCCCGCGCATCGGCTCCGGATGGCTCATCGCAGGTCCAGCAGGCCACCAGGTACCGTTCGCCGGGCCGCACGGGCAGGTTCTGGATGTAGACAGCAGAGGCCCCACCTGAGATGGCGACGGCCGTCGAACCATTCCGTCCCCGCCCGGCCAGCGTCTCAAAACGGGTTCCGTCCTGCGAGGTCCACCGCGACCACCCCGCTGGCGTATCAGCTGTCACCCAATCCATTTCGGCGGCGCCGGCACTGCTACTCGTCTGCTCGAAGTCACCGTTCACGGCCAGATCCGGCGGTTGCTCGCGCTGCACCCAGAGCCATCCGGTAACGCCCTCCAGGAAGCTGGCGCCCCGGCCCTCGGATTGCAGGCGCGCCAGAACCTCGTCCTGGCTTTCCGGCCTCTTGGCAGCATACCAGGCCACGAGCCGCAGAGCCGCCGCGGCGCCGCCGGCCTCCAGTTGCGGGGCCTGTCCCGTGGACATGTAGCCGACATCTGTCAGTCCCCGCAGGGTCTCGCCCAACAGGTCGTCGCGACGCAGTGCTGCCGACCAGTAGCGGTCCCGCTCGCGGGCCACACGGGCCAGTTCCAGCAGCTTCCTCAGAGCATCTTTGGCGGATCCCTGATCGTGGATCTTACTGCGCTCGAGTTGGTTGGAGAGCGCATAGGTCTGGATCGCGTAGCCGCCGTACCGGAGGCTGTCGCGCACAATCTCGATGCGCCGGCGGGCGGCGTCGCTGTCGGCCTCACGCCTGGCCCGCTGCAGCAAGCCCATGCCCTCTTGCAGGGCCTCCGGCGAGATAGCTGCCGCCATGGCCTTCAGCCGCCGGTGCTCCCAGCCACCATGGTCGGGCCGCGGAGACATGTACGCGCGCTCCATGAGGTCATAGTAGCTCTCCATCGTCCGGGCCGCGCGGCCGTACATGCGGCGGTAGAACTCACCCAGGAGGGCGTCTACATCCAGGCTGGCATCCCACTGCAGTCGGGCGAAGGCCCAGATCATTGGCGCGGTCTGCGGCAAGAAGGTGTAGACCTCGGTGTACATCCCCTCCAGGCCCAGCGACTTGTCATATTTCACCTGCTCGGCCATCAGGTGGGGGTAGAACCGGGGGCTGATACAGGCGAAACCGTAATAGTCATACCGGGACAGGTGCTGGCAGCGCTTGGCCCATTCCCGGGTGAGCGCCTGATCGGCCCGCTTCACCTCCGGCTGCCACCAGAGCGCGCTGGTCTCGGTGATGTACCCGAACACGTTCGGTTCCAGCTTCTCCACCGTCTCCGGCAGCTTCCGAGCAATCGAGTAGATCAGCGTGCCGATGTAGCGGTCTGGATGGGTCTTGGCGACCTCCCGGGCCACCGCATTGACGAACTTGTAGTGCCGGTCCGAAAACTCGCGTTTCTCATAGGAGTCAGGCCGCGGGTCCCAGGCGCGGCACCTGTCACAACTGCACAGGTGGCTGATGTCGTCCATTCCCAGCGAGAAGCTGTCCACGTCCGGGTGGGCGTCGAACCACTCGCGAGCGTACTCGACAGTCAGTCGGATGACTTCGGGGTTGCTCTCGCAGGGGCGCCAACTGATGTTGCCGGGCGGCGGGATCCAGCGCTTTCCCTCGATCAGCGGGTAGTACTCCGGATGGCTCTCGCCGTACTTCTCCACCGGGAAGACGCGGTGGAGGAAGTTCTGGAACTGGCGTCGTGGCACTACCTCACTCTGCACAGCGCGGTTCCGCAAGCACCACCGCTGCCAGTCTTCGTTCCAGGCGTGGCCGCTCCAGACCCGCGGCGAGGTGTCAGGGACGCTCACCACGTCCCGCACCTCGACGCTCAGGTCGCCGGGCCGACCAGCCGGCACATATTCCCACAGCTCGCCCGGCGCGAACCAGCGCACACCCAGCGACTGCTCCATGAAAGCAGCTACCGCGAAGTAAGTGGGTGTCGGGTAGCGCCCGGTGAAGAAGACGCTGCCGTCGCGGACGCGGATGGCGTAGGTCTCGGGGTTCAGTCGGGCGTCAGGGATATCGGTTGGCAGGGTGGGCTCGCACTGACCGATGTAAAGACCGGTGCCAGACACCCTGTGCCCATCGTCATGAACCGGCAGCACAACGCCGCAGATCCGCTGCACATAGTGCTGCAGGTCGTTGGCTGCCTGTTGCTCACGCTCAGTAGCCCCTGAGGGCACCACGATGGTGGCCGTCGGCTGACCACCTCGGGCCAGGACTATCCGGTCGGCCTGCGCGGCGCCTGGCGCCGGCAAGACGGCCGCAACGATGCTCAGACACACCAAGCCTTGGCTAACTCTCATATTCCGCAGTCCCCTTCGCCCGACGACGCCTCGTCAACTGGCCTTACCAATGTTCAGGGCGCGGCGGTGGAAAGCCAGCGCCTGCTGGATGTGCTCGTCCCAGTACGCCCAGCTATGATCGCCGGGGAATTCCTTGTACGTATGCCTGATCCCCAGCTTCTTCAGATGCGCGTGGAGCTCGCGGTTGTCACGGAGCAGAAAGTCGTCCAGGCCACAGTCCATCCAGATCGCCGGGGCCCTGTCCGGCTTCAGGGCGGCGGCGAGGGCGAAGGGGTCGTTTTCCCTGCACGCCTGCTCGGTCCCGTAAATGCGCCGCTGCTCGGCGGCCCAGGGGTTGTCCTCTTTCTCCCACCATCGCTCCTTGACGTGCAAGTAGACACCGCTGTGGGCGTTGACCGAACCGAAAAGGTGGGGGTACTTCAGTGCCAGCTTCATGGAACCATAGCCACCCATGGACAGCCCGCCGATGGCCCGGCCTTTGGCGCCTCTGACGGTCCGAAAGTGCTGGTCCACAAAGCCCAGCAAGTCCTTCACGATAGCCTGCTCATAGGCGAAGCCGTCGGTGGCGTCGGTGTAGAAGGAGCGGTGGCCATCGGCGAGGACGACGATCAGTGGCAGGTCGCGCACGTACCGTTCCAGGCTTGTCCAGCGCAGCCACGCCGTGTAGTCGTCGGACAGGCCGTGCAGAAGATACCAGACGGGGTAGGGTCCCTTCGCAGCCTGCCGGTCTGGCAGTAGCACGCAACATTGCGTCTCCTTGATCAGCGACGGCGACCAGTAGTTGACCTGGGCGACAGCCATGTTTGGCCTCCTGCAAGCTTGCGACCAGCGCACAAGCCCCGGTCGTCAAGCGTCAATGCGATATGACCCAAGGGGTTTGGATTCGCCGTGTGGGCCATACAGACCTGTTCGGCCATCTGCGGCGCAGGAAAAGGTTGACTGAGCGGCGAACGTCAACCATCATAGCGCGTAACCGGGACGACTTGCGGTCGCCCGGGCAGTTGTTGTCTCGTCTGGACTGGGGGCGTGGGAGGCGTTCGGCTTGGCCGGCGTGAGGCCTTTGTGGAAACATCATCTGGCAGGGGTTCTGACTGCCTTGCTGGCGTGTGCTGGGGGCGCGTTCGGCCAGCAGGAAACGGTATTGCGGCTTGACACCGGGGTTGAGCAGCACGTCGCCGCAGCCGTTGCCTACGTCTCCGTCGTGTACCAGAAGCCGGAGTCGGCGGAGGCTGTCGCCGAGTCGGGCACAGCCTTCTTTGTCAACGACACCGTGCTGGTGACAAACCACCACGTCATCGCCAATGCGCTCCAGGCCCGTCTGGCCCGGATCGAGGTGCAGTTGCTCAGTGGCACTCCGCAGACAGTACGGGCGCCCGTTGAGGTGCTGCAGTACGACGAGAACCTGGACCTCGCGCTCCTGAGGATAGAGGAGGCCGTACCGGGCACGTCCGCGCTTGAGGTCTCACCCAACACCCCGGGCCGCCAGACGGAGGTCTACGCCTTTGGCTTCCCCCTCGGTACCATGCTCGACCAGAGCACCGATGGACCCAACGTCTCCCTGCGCCGGGGCTATGTCTCGCGGCTGCTGAACGACGGCACGCTCATCGAGGCTGATGTCAATATCGACAAGGGTGTAAGCGGTGGACCGCTGGTGGACTCCGCAGGAGTCGTCGTCGGTGTCATTCGCTCCCTCGCGGGGTCCGACTACAACCGAATGTATGCCGGCATTGCGATCGCCAGCCCGTTGCTGATCCGGTTCTGTCAGGCCAATGGCTGTGACATCAAGCTGCGCGGCGGAGAGACTCTCGCGGCGAACACTCCCTTGCCGACCCCCATAGCCCTGGCCTCGGAGCCGCCGCCCCGGCCCCGGCCGGAGTTGGGCGATGACGTACTGCGAGCTTTCTTCTCCCTGGGCGCCTGTCTGCGCCTCAACTCCCTCGTACCGCGCTTCCTCGTGCAGCACAACGCTGCGTATAGCGAGGACATGCTCCTGGCCTCCCGCAGCAACATGGCCAACCTGGCCGCGAACCTGGCGAAAGTGGCTGCCCCGGATGCACTGCAGCACGCGGCCGAAGAGCTGGCTGAGACACTGCAGGCCCCCAGCCTGTCACGGCCGGAGGAGCTGGCTCAACGGGCCGATGAGCTGGAGCAGGCCTGCGACCGATGGGTGCGGGGGGTGGGCACCGCCGAGCAGACCAACTACGACCTGGGAGCGTGGCTCACAGAGCTCAGTGTGGGCCTGATCTCTCCGCCCCAGGACCTCCCAACCGTCGCTGGCTTCCTGCAAGCTGCCCAGGAACTGAACGCCGCGCCAGAACTGCAGGAAGTGTTGCGGGCATTGCAGGAGAATCTGCGCACCCTCCAGGAAGGGGACTCGGAGGAGATACGTCGAAGCGTGCAGCGGGACGCTGACCGCCTCCTGGCAGTCGGATACCTGGCCCCCGCAGGGGGCGGTCTGACGCCGGCGGCAAAGCCGGAGATGGCCGGTCCGGAGGGCGAGACCGGCGAGCGCAACCGGATACGGCTGCGCATCCCCTAGCCGGCGCCAGCGCCTCGCCATGGAGGCAGTGGCGGTTTCATGGATATATTGATATAATGTCTTACGCCATGGAACTGCTTTCTTTACCCCAGCTCTCCAGAGACGAATCCACCCCACTGTACGCGCAGATTGTGGAGATCCTGCTCGATGCCATCCGTGACGGTCGCCTGCGTGCCGAAGACCGACTGCCTACCCAGGAGGAGCTCACCCGACACTTCGGCGTGAGCCTGGCCCCCGTCAAGCAGGCACTGGGGGAGCTGGAGGAGCGCGGCATCATCGTCCGCCGCCAGGGCCTGGGCACTTTCGTCCGCGACACCACCCCTCTGCGCGAGGAGACTATCCTCTATACAAGGATCCCGTGGTTCACGCGGGAGATGAAAGAGCGCGGGGCCACCCCCTCGTCGGAACTGATCGCTCTGGAGACGATGCCGGCCGGCACCGACGAGGAGGTGCAGAGGGAGCTGCAACTGCAGGCGCAAGACCAGGTCGTGTGCGTCAAACGCCTGCGTCTCGCCGATGGGGAGCCATTGGCTCTGCAGGCAGCCTATCTGATCCGTGATTCGGTGCCCGGCCTGGTAGAGCGGGGGCTGGCGCCGGAGGAGTCGCTGACCGAGGTGTTGGCCTGCGAGTATGGGCTGGAGATCGCGGCCTCCCAGCAGCGCATCCATGCCGCCCTGGCGACTGAAGAAGACGCCAGGCGCCTCTGCGTGGCCCTAGGTAGCCCCCTGCTCGTCGTTCTCCGCACCTCCTACCTCAAGGACGGACGTCCCCTGGAGTTCCTGCGGGACCGCCGCCATCCTTCCTGGACCTTCACCGTCTGGCTCTCGCGACAGTGACGCACTGGCGGCTGGGTGGAGAAGGAAGCGCCTCAGGGCCGCCCACTCGTCGCCGAGACCACCGGGCCTGTCTCGATGCGCCCGATGTACGTGCCGTAGGCCCGCGTCGGCAGGTCGGGGTCGCCATACACGTGGCTCAGCTTCTGGTAGACCACATACAGGGTGTTGCCCACAGCCGTGATGTCGGGCCAGGTGTTGAAGGTCATGTCCACCACGTAGGCGGTGGTCGTCACCGCCATACCCCCTCGTTCGACCGCCGCTACCATCACATCCTGATAGCGGCCGCGATAGGTGGGATAGGCAATGTCACTGCGGTAGACCAGGTAGAATGTCTCCCCCACCTGCAGGCCGCGGGGATAGCGGTTGCGCCCCATGGCGACCAGTGTCTGCTGACCGTGAAAGCCTGTGACATCGGCGCGCGCGGCAACCAGCGGTTCGGCTTCCGGAGGGCCTCCTGTCGGCGCCAAGTCAGACCCCAACAGCAGTGGCTGGCCCTCAAAGACCCCCAGGCCCGGGCCCCAGAAACGGACCGGTGCTCCAGTCTCCCAGATGACCGGCTCGGCACCGGTCTGCAGGTCCTCGGTGGTGGCCATCAGGGCGCGACTGCGACGCTCTCCGTCTTCCATCCAGGTTTCCACCCACGTCACCCAGACCTGCTGTGCCAATGTCGTCAGCCCCGCCCCATAGGTGCTGGCACCCGGCTGGATGGGCGGCAACTCCAGTGGTTCACCCAGCATCCGCTGTTGACCCAGGTCATAGACCGCCAGCATCTGCCGTGCCCCCGACAGCCCCTCGTCGCCGCTGTCGGAGGACTGGAGGTTGTAGGTGAGGTAAAGCCGCTGACCCGACAAACAGGTGTCCAGCAAGCCAGTCAGCGCGATGGGCCCTGTGTCGGGGGCGAGGATCTGCCGCGACCACTCCACCTCCAGGCTGTCGGGCTGTACGCGCGACAGATGGATCCCGCCGCCGACACACTCAGCGACATACAGCGCTCCTTCCGCGGCCTCGATGGCGGGGAAGCTCCGGTCGCCGGGCACCGTCGTCAGGGGCTGGGTCGGCCACAGTCGCAGACCGTTCCAGGTTCTGGCCTGCCAGGGCAGCGTGCGCAGGCTGCGCGGACCAGCTTCACGGATGTGCCAGGGCGGGTTGCCCGCCCGACCGGCAGCGTCGTAGTGCGTTCGCGGCACCGGCTCAACGAAGTAGTCATAGCGCGTGTCAGGTTTGAGCCCCAGCAGCGTGCAGTGACCGTCCGGGTGAGCAGGCTCGGTCTCCCAGGCCCGATTACCGGCTTCGCGATAGCGGACCTGCAAGTCACCATGGACGGGCGCCCAGGCCAGCAGGGCCCAGTTGCTGCCCACCTCGCGGACCGCCAAGCCGTCCGCGACAGGCGCGGCCCCTGGCTGGCGAGAACCGCGGACGATCTCCAGACTGACGGCATCTACCAGCAGGCGCATGCCGCCACGCACCCGTGGCGTCGTCACGACCAGCCAGGCTGACTGCGGAGGGGGTTGGAACGCCACACTGAGGTCTATCCAATCGCTGGTCGCGTCAGGCAGCAGCGCCTCGCCCTGACCAAGGGGGCGTCCCCGGGCGTCCAGAGCCGCCCAACCCAGCGACACGCTACCTCCCCTGTCTTCCAGTACCCGCAACCAGCCGTGTAGCTCATAGGTACAGCCGGGGTTGGCAGGCACCTCCTGCCGCAGACCTGCCGCAGGCGCGTCGGCCAGTCCCGGAGTGTCCACCAGAGCAGCGGTCTTCCCGTGCAGCCCGACATCCGGAACCGCCGCAAAGGGCGTCGGGGCCCCGAAAGTCTCCCATGACAGCGGACGGCCCTCGGCCACGGCCTCGAAGGAGCCATTGCTTAGCAGATTCCGACCAGCCTGCAGGCGGCTGGCGTCCCGCGGGAGCAGTCGCGCCTCCGACACTGCTCCGCCAGGGCTGGCCAGCAGCACCGAGCTCGTCGCTGCGACGAGGAAGTGAAGGCCGATGATCGCGGTCCGTGCCTGCGTCATTCTGGTTGCGCAGACGATTCGCTGAGGCGCGTTGCTCCTCCTCCGTGCTGCAGATACCGGCGGGCCAGCTCCAGGGCCTCGGCGCGGGTGGAAACCCATCCCTCCACCCGGGCCTCCTCGACCGCGCGCAGGGCACGCCCAAAGGCCGGCGAGGGCTGGTACCCCGCCGCGATGAGGTCGGCGCCCCGCAACAGCGGTTCGGCGCTGCTTTCGGCCTCCCATGCCAGGTAGCGAGCGAGCATATCGTCCAGGACGGCGGTGATCGCTTCCTGGTAGCCAGGACGCACCGCCGGCCCACGACAACCGTGCGCATCCGCAATCGCCAGGAGAACGAGACCAACCGCGTCGCGGCCGGCGTGGCGAAACAGACGCCGCAGTGCTGCCGTAGATATGTTTTCTGCCAGCCGCTGCCCTGCCGGCAGGGCGGTATTGGCCAGAAGCAGCGGGCGCAGATGCAGGCGGATCAGTCGCCCCAGGGTTTCGCCCAACTCACTGCCCAGAGCGAGACGCCGGCAGATGCCCAACGCCACCCGGCTGCCTTCTGTCTCATGGCCGAGGAAGCGGACGTGCCCCTCAGCATCAACGAGGCGGCAGCCAGGCTTCGATACGTCATGCAGCAGTGCGGCCAGCAGCAGCATGGGCCAGCGCTCCGTGACGGACAGGTAATGCGCCACAGCCTCGGCACTACGATGAAGTGCACGGGCGCCGGTGGTCAGCAGGCGCTCCATTTGACCAACCACTTCCAGCGTATGGCCCCACACGTCAAGGTGGTGGTACCCGCCCTGCAGGACGCCGCGTGTGGCCGCCATCTCGGGCAGAATCGCCCACAGAGCGCCATCCTCTTCCATCAGGCGCAATGTCTCGCTGACACGAGGGGGCCGCAATAGCTTCAGCAGTTCCTGCCCTATCCGCTCCCCGGCCGCCTCCTGCAGGCGTCCAGCCAACTCCCGCAACTGGCGGCGCGTTTCCCCCCCGATGGTGAAGCCCAGCTCCGAGTGAAAACGATACGTCCTCAGGCAGCGGACAGGATCAGCCGGCAGGCTGACTGGCGTCACGGCTCGTAGCACCCGACTGCGCAGATCAGCCAATCCGCCGGCAGGGTCAAGCCAGGGGCCATCAGGAAGGCCCACCGCCATAGCATTGATGGTGAAGTCGCGTTCCGCCAGGTCTCTTTCGACGGTCGCAGCACGAAAGGCTACCAGGTCCAGGTACCGGGCGGCCCCGGTACCGGGCACCAAGACGAGACGATACGTGACCGGCGTCTCATAGAGGGGTACCAGCCGGCTCCCGGTGCGGCCCGCCAGCTCTGCTGCAAGGGCAGTCGGGTTGTCGCAGAGAAGGTCCCAGTCACGGACGGGGCGTCCCAGCAGGGCATCTCGGACTGCCCCACCCACCAGCCATGCACGACAGTCCGCGTCCCGCAGCACTTGCTCCACCGCTGAACTGATCGGCTCACGGCGCCAGGCAGCCAGAACACAGGAGACCGGATCTTCGGTCACAGCCCGGCCCTCACGGATGCACCAGGTCCAGCACGCGGTACAGGCCGAGGCCCACCAGGATCTGCGCGGATGTCAGGAGGAGTAAGGCTTGGGCGCCCTCGCGACCGGGAAGCCGCGTTAGCCACCCGGCTACCCCGGGCGTCAGAAGGGGCATCATGAAGAGCCAGATACGCCCCACCTCGCCCCGGGTCACGCCAGAGAGCAGGATGACCAACCAGGTGCCGACCATCCCCAGCACCGCCCCCCTCACTTCGCTGGGCAACAGCCTCATCCGCACCACCGACGCGCTGACCAGCAGCGCCAGCGTTGGCCCCATGAACAGCACGAAGTCCCAGACGTTCATCGGCAGCCACAGCCAGTACGAGCGGCCGCCCACCTGGCCATGATGAACGGCCGACATCACCTGGAAGTCGCGGGGCAAGCTGTAACCCGTGGCCAGAAAGAGCATGGCATGGGCGGCCACCGCAGTGAGCAACGCGACACCCAGCAGCCACAGGGGACGAGGGGAGGCTCGAAGGCCCTGAAGGCCCGGGCGGGCAGCCGCGAGGCAGATGCCGGCCATCGGCCCCAAGACCGCTGCCAACCCCGTGCTCCACAGGAGCGCCATTGCCAGGGCGACACCCGCCAGTAACGCCAGCAGGAAGCTGTTGCGGCGCAGAGCCCACGCCACACCTACGACCGGGAGCATCCCCAGGACCGCCGCCATGCCGTCAATGCTGGGCACGAAAGCCAGCAGAGCGGGGAGTGTAGCGGCAATGACCGCAGCGGCCAGGCCGGCCCTTCGGTCCCACAGACCCGCTGCCAGGAGGTAGGCGGTGATGGGCAGCAGTCCTCCACAAAGCGTCGTGACGAGGCCGTGCAGCCACGCGCCAGGCGCTTCGGCGACGTTGATGGTGCCGGGCATCGCATAGCCGAGGGCGAACCCGTGCAGGTGTTCAGGGGTGAAGCCATAGCGCCAGTGGAGAAATCCCATGGCCGCCTGCGCCAGTGCCGGCCAGTGCTGCGTGAGGCGCCGCCCCCAGTGAGCCCACAGAAAGGGGCCCGGTGGATGGGTCTGGATGCGGCCCGGCATCCCCAGGGCAGTGTCGCGGGTGACATACATGCGAAAGCCAGCGGCCAGGCTGTCAAACTTCACCGCCAGGCCATAGTACCCCATGGCGCCAACACTGGTGGTGGTCGCGCCCAGCGTGGCCACCACCACCGGGTCGTCAGCCACCGGCGCGAGCAGCATAGCCCCGCTGGCGAGGACACACATCAGGACCAGAGCGCCACAGACCCTGAGCCGGGGTGAATCCCGCCGGGCCAGTACGCGCCCGACCAGGCCCACGGTCGCCAGACACAGAAGCACGCTGGCGAGCGTGAAATAGCCCAGCTGCAGGTCCCTGGCTCGAGGCAGCCACTCCCACTGGCGAGGCAGTCCCAGCGGCAGAACATCGCTGGAGGCCAGAGCCACCACCAGCACGCTGCCCCCCAGTCCCACCAAAAGCATGCTCCACGGCCGCGGCCAGGCGGCCACCGGTCCCTCAGCCACGTTGGCCCCCCGGTTGCGGCCGGCTGGCGCTCCGCCGCAGTCGCTCCACCTCTCCCACTCGCAGCGCTCGCCACTTGCCGGCCGGCAGACTCCCCAACTCCACACCGCCGATGCTGACCCGCACCAGGCGACGAACAGGGTGGCCGACAGCAGCGCACATGCGCTTCACCTGGTGCTTGCGCCCTTCGTGGATGCTGATTTCCAGCCAGGTACTGTCACTAGCGGCCCGCAAGATGCGCGCCCGCGCGGGCGCGGTCCGCCCGTCGTCGAGCTCAACGCCGTGGCGCAGAGCAGAGAGCGCCTTGGGCCCCACATTGCCAGCAACCAGCACGTGGTAAGTCTTGCGGGCCTGGAAACTGGGATGAGTGAGGGCGTGGGCCAGGTCGCCGTCGTCGGTCAGCAACAGCAACCCCTCAGCGTCGAAGTCCAGCCGCCCGACGGGGTAGAGACGTCGGCGAAGATCAGCCGGCACCAGGTCCATCACGGTGGGGCGGCCCTGCGGGTCGCGACGTGTGGAAACGTAACCGGCAGGCTTGTGCAGGGCGAGATAGGTGTACTCGGCGGCGAAGCGAAGAGGGCGACCGTCAAGGCAGATGGTTTGGCGGTCCGGATCGGCTCGCGACCCTAGCTCGGCCACTGCGCCGTCCACCGTTACTCTCCCTTGCCGGATGAGTTCCTCGCTCTCGCGCCGCGAGGCGACGCCGGCGCGTGCGAGCAGTTTTTGTACCCGCTCCATGGAGCAGCACTCCCAGGGCCAGTCCCACCAGGGTCAACAGTCCTATCTGTGGCAGCCGCAATGCTGCGACCGACCCCCAGAGGCTTCTCGGCACGTCCTCACAGGCCAGCAGCCTGACCCGGCGCTGGACGCCATCCTGCTCGAACCACAGCCAGCCGACGGGCTCCCCCATCGTGACCGGCGCCCGCAGATCGTCGTTGCTCTGCTGCAGGGTCGGTGGCGTCTGGTCCAGCGGAACGTTGGCGACCAGGTCATCTTCGGCCCGCGCCACAACCGAATCCCGGCGCCCCCAGCGGACCGGCACCCGGTAGTCCGGTACCCCGGCAGCGGCCAGGCGTACGTGCCGGAAGTGCCCAAACCCCCATTCCAGCAGGGTCTGAGCGTCCTTCCAGGAGTCTCTGCAGTTAAGAACAACGCAAATCAGCCGCCAGTCGTTCCGGGTGGCCGAAGCAGCAAGGCAACGACCGGCTTGCCGCGTGTAGCCTGTCTTCACACCGTCACAGGCATCCCACCGCAGAAGCAACCGGTTGCGACTGACCAGCTTTCGCGCCCAGGGCTTCCCCGGCCAGGGAATAGTGGTCTCACGCGTGCGCACGATCTCGGCGAACTCGGGATGGCGCATACCCTCCCAGGCCAGCCGCCCCAGGTCGCGAGCTGTTGAGTAATGCTGCGGATGATGCAGGCCGTGAGGGTTGGTGAAGTGCGTGCCCGTCATGCCCAGGGCGGCAGCCCGGGCGTTCATCTGGGCCACGAAACCATCCACGGACCCACCGACTGCCTCCGCCAGCATCACGGTAGCGTCGTTGGCTGACTTGATGAGGGACGCCTGCAGCACCTGGCGGACAGTCAGCTCCTCACCGACCGTCAGCGCGATCGAGCTCTCCCCGGTCTCGGCCGCCACCTTGCTGGCTGTCACCCGGCGGTCGAGGTCGCCGTGCTCTACCGCCAGCAGCCCTGACATCATCTTGGTCAGGCTGGCCGGATACATCCGCTGGTCGGGTTTCCACGACCAGAGCACCTCACCGCTATCACCATCCAGCAGGACAGCTGCGGCAGCGCTGATCGCTGGCTGCCCTGGCCGAGGCGGAGGCCCGAGATGCGGAGCAGGGGCCGCTTTGGGGTCCGCGGCCTTGGCTGACCCGCAGGCGCAGGCCAACACCAGCGTCCACAGCAGGCTGACGGTCAGGCTTCGGGCGTGGATGGCTCGTCCTCCTGTGCCGCTTCCGACAGCTCCTCCAGGGCCTCGCCCAGTAGCTTGGACTGCGCACTCGTCGGCACTTCGGGCAGGTCAATGCGTGGAAGATCAGACAGGTCCTTCAGACCGAAAGATGACAGGAAATGGGCCGTCGTCTCCAGCAGGAACGGACGCCCCGGCACGTCCTTGCGCCCGGTGATCCGTACCAGCCCCTTCTCCAGCAGTGAGGAGACAACGCCTCCGGAGTTCACGCCGCGGAGTGCGTCAATCTCCGGCCGGGTGATTGGCTGACGGTAGGCTATAATGGCCAGCGTCTCCAGGGCCTGCACCGACAGGCGCTCCGGTTCGGGTTCCAGCAGACGTTGTACATAGTCCGCATAGTCCGGTCGGGTCGCCAGGGCATATCCCCCCGCCAGTTGGACCACGTGCAGGCCCTGTCCTTCCAGCTTCTGATTCAGGTCGCGGCATAGCTGCGGGACATCCAGCTCATCGCAGCCGAGCGCCTGGCTGAGCCTGGCCACCGGCAGCGGCTCGCCCGCCACAAACAGAATGCACTGCAGGCCCCACAACAGGTCCAGAGGGCAGGAGGCCGTGAGGGCAGTGGCTTCCGGCGGCTCGGCCTGGGGCGGGTCGGCAGGCGGCGAGGAAGGGGTGCAGGTGGGATCATCCGGCATACTAGTGTCGTTGGGCATGGTGTTCAACGGGTTGGCACAAGCTCAACAATGAAGTCGTGCATGGGGGCCGCCTGACGGACGCGCACCCGACGACGGCGGATGAGCTCCAGGACCGCCAGGAAGGTGACGATCACAAAGAGGCGAGTGGCCGGAAGGACCACAAGCTCGGTGAAGTAGCACTGTCCTTGCGCTGTCAGTTGCAGCAGAATCTCCTCGATGCGGTCGGCAACCGTGACGGCGGGGCGCCGCATTCGGTGGGGGGCGTCAGGCTTGGCCCGCGCCAGCATCTCCTGCACGGCGGCGACCATATCGAAGATGGACACGTCCTCCAGCGGAACGAAGCCAGTGCCGATCTCGGTGTCCTCGGCCGCGCGCAGGAAGATCCGTTGGCGCGCCATTCGCGACTGTTCCAGCATCTCCGCCGCCTCCCGGTAGACCTTGTACTCCTGCAGGCGGCGATGCAGGGTCGCCTCCGGGTCCAGTGCCGCTTCCAGCTCTTCCTCTTCCTCCACCGCCTCCGGTTCACCCGCCGGGTTCACCGGGAGCAGCCAGCGCGACTTGTGCAGCATCAGGGCCGAGGCGGTCACGACGAACTCGGCAGAGAACTGGATGTTCAACTCCTGCATGGTGCGCAGATAGGCCAGATACTGCCCTGTGATCTCGGCGATGCGGACCTCGCCGATGTCCACCTCCTCCCGCCGTACCAGATGCAGGAGCAGGTCCAGAGGCCCCTCGAAGATCTCGATGGTCACCGGGAAGCCGTCAAAGACCGACAACGAACCGAGGCCACCGCGGTCCGTTCGCAAGCCCCCTTCCCTCTGGCGCGTGGTCGCTGGCATGTCAGAACACTCGTATCTGGGCCATGTCCCCCAGGATCATCTGCAAAGGCGCCGCTGACCGCCCGTCACCCGTGATCTGAACCTGCTCACCAAGGACTGAGCCCTGCAGACCCGACGGCAACTGCGAGATCTTACAGTTACTCTGGATCACACTCTCGGTTATGGTGCTGTCGTAGATCTCGCAGCCGTCGCCGAGAGCGACGTAGGGGCCGACGGTCGAGTTGCGAATCACGCAGTTGCGCCCGATGAGGCATGGTCCCCGCAGCTCGCAGTCCACCAGCCGCGTGCCCTTGCCCACCATCACCCGCTCGCCGACCAGGCAGCGGCCCTGTACCGACCCCAGCATCTCGCCGCGCACGGCCTCCAGGTACCGCTTGTTGGCCAGCAGCAGCGACAGGGGCTCGCCGGCGTCCTCCCAGTAGCCGCTGAAAACCTCGGCGCTGACCCTGCCGCCGCGCTCAATCAGGTTCTGGATCGCGTCCGTGATCTCCAGTTCACCCCGCGCGGACGGCTGCGTCGCGTCAATGGCGGCAAAGATCGCCGGCATGAAGGCATATACCCCGACGATGGCGAGGTTGGATGGAGGGTCCTTGGGCTTCTCCACCAGGCGCACCACGCGCTGGTTCTCATCCAGCACCGCCACACCGTACCGCCGGGGATCATCCACCTCGCGCAGGAGGAGTGAGGCGTCCATGCCATCGCTGCGGAAGCGTTCCACAAAGCCCTTGATCCCGTTTTCCAGGAGGTTGTCGCCCAGGTAGAGGATGAACGGCGTGTCGGCCAGGTATTCGCGGCACAGACTGACGGCGTGAGCCAGACCGAGGGGCTTCTCCTGGGTGATGTAGGTCGCCTGCAAACCCCACTGCTCGCCATCGCCCACATAGCGCTGCACGGCCTCAGGGTGGTGCCCCACCACCAGACCGACCTCGCTTAAGCCCGCCTCGGCCAGGGCGTTAAGGACATGCCCCAGGAGGGGTGTGCCCGCCACCGGGAGCAGATGCTTGGGCTTGGAGAAGGTCAGAGGTCGCAGGCGCGTCCCCTCGCCAGCACAGAGCACTATGGCCTTGAGTTTACGCATGGGCACTTTCCCCTTGCCTTCGTGAATAGGACACCTACAGGCCGAACGTCATGTGTGGGCCGGCCAGCAAGCGCAGCAGGAGCATAACGGGAACCAGGATCACGCCAAACACGGCGCGGTTGATCGGTGGAACCGCCAGGACAAGCAGCAGGAGTATCAGCATCACCGACTGAAACCTGGCGTGGAAGGCGTATAGCCGAACCCGCTGGCGATCGCTCAGTATACCCTCCAGTACGTGCGCTCCATCCAGTGGCCCCAAGGGTATCAGGTTGAAAACCCCAAGCAGAAGACAGGCAAACATGATGATGACCGTTGGCCCGGTATATACACCGGTGATGCCCAAGCGCACGGGTATGGCCAGCAGGGCCGCGGTCAGGAAGTTGCTCAGTGGTCCCCATAGCGCCACCATGGCGCCGTTCCACCGGGGATTTCGCATCGCCAAGACGTTTACCGGCACCGGCTTGGCCCAGCCAAACCCAAACACCAGAAACAGCGTGGTGCCGATGGGGTCATAGTGGGCCAAGGGGTTCAGGGTCACGCGGCCCTGCGCTCGCGGCGTGGGGTCTCCGTAGAGTTCAGCACTCTTGGCATGGGCGAACTCATGCACGGTGATGGCGATGACCACCGCGATGAGCCAGGCCAGCAGCTCGCCCAACCCGATCTGGCCCTGTATGAAGCTCTTCAGCATAGTCTATGTCTGCCGCCGTCGCGACTGCTCCAAGGCCTGCAGGGCCGCCTGGAGTTGCCCCTGGCGGTCAGCTCCGTCGTCGAGTTTCGCTTTCAGTGCCGCTTCGAGGGCCTCGCGGAAGCCAGGCCCCGGCGGGTAACCGGATGCCACCAGGTCATCGCCGGTGACGTCCGCCTGCCAGGGGCTCGCAGCCAGCCAGCGCCGTAGATTGCCTCGCGTGCCCGGATGGCTGGCCCACAGAGCCAATATCCCGGCGCGGGGCACACGGCGCAGCACTTCGTGCAGTGTACTACTTTTCGCCTCCGCTGCAAAGACCGCGGCGGGGGGCGAGGATACCATCGCCGCTGCTGCCTGCACGGCATCCCGCTGCGCAAGAGTGAGTTCGAAAGCCCTCGTTACCTCGCCGACTGGCTCCCCGGCCAGCATTCCAAGGACCGCGAGAGCCCGGTCGGCAGGTGTCGCCTCAGGGACCGATTCCAGTTCCGGCAGCATGGCCAGGCGGTCCAGCGCCCGCAACCCCAGTTCGGCAAGCGCACCCCACTGCGCCAGGAGCTCACACGCACTCGTGAACTCAGGGATGATCAGCGTGCGCTCCAGCTCCCCCCAGAGCCGCGCCCCGGAGACCCTGCGGAGCATGCCGTCGGTAACCGCCGTGTGGAGCCAGGCCAGGGTCTGCGGTTCGACAGTGAGGTCGAACGTCGCGGCGTAGCGGGCTGCCCGCAAGATGCGTGTTGGGTCATCAACGAAGGTCCGCGGGTGCAGGCCCCGCAGTAGCCGCAGTTGTAAGTCCAGACGGCCCCCCAGCGGGTCAATGAGCGTTGCCGGGTGGGATGTCAGCGGCAGCGCCATGGCATGGACTGTGAAATCGCGCCGTCTAAGGTCCTCGTCCAGCGGAGCCGGCGCCACTTCGGGCAAGGCCCCGGGCTCGGGATAGCTCTCGCGCCGCGTGGTGGCCAGATCAACGTGCAAGCCACTCGACCAGTCGACCACGGCGGTGCCGAAGCGCTGGTGCACAGCAACCTGCCCATCCAGGGCGCTGCTCAATGCCTGGGCAAGCCCCCCCACCTCGCCCTCCACCGCGATGTCCAGGTCCAGCGTCGGCCGACCCAGGAGCAGGTCCCGCACCGGGCCGCCGACGAGGTAGGCACGAAGCCCTGCGGTCTGAGCCAGATCGCCAACGAGGCGGACCACGGTCACCGCCTCGGCTGACCAGACGCGTTCGGGCTCCAGACGCATGGCAACCCTCTTTGTAAAGGCTATGCCAGGCGTTCCGGCATGAGGTCTTGTCTTACCAGGTCGGCCAGGCTTTCCCGGGCGTAGATGAGATCGGCCTGTCCATCGGCCACGAGCACCATCGCTGGCCGCGAGAACCGGTTGTAGTTGGAGGCCATGGCGTGGTTGTAGGCCCCGGTGCCCAGAACCGCCAGGATATCGCCGGGTGCCGGCTCGGGCAGGGCGATCTCCGGAATCAGGGTGTCGGTCTCGCAGTGCGCGCCGGATATGCGTACCAACTCGTGCGTGGGCGCCTCGTTAGCCCGGTTGGCCAGGAGCGCCCGGTAGACGGCATCATACATTACCGGGCGGGGGTTGTCTGAGAGACCGCCATCTACTGAGACATAGGTACGAACACCCGGAATATGCTTCACCACACCGACCGTGTAGAGAGTCGTGCCTGCCTCGCCGACAATGGAGCGGCCCGGCTCCAGGATCAGCTCGGGGACCGGGAAGTCTCTGGCCGCACAGGCGTCCTTCAGCGCTGTGCCCACTGCCTGAGCCAGTTCCTCGATGGTAGGCGGAATGTCATCTTCCTGGTAGCGAATCCCCAGACCACCGCCCAGGTCCAACTGCCGCGCCGCAAATCCGAACTCGTCACGCATGTCGGCCAGGAAATCCACCATCGCGGCAGTGGCGTGCTTGAAGGCGTCGGTGTCCAGAATCTGTGAGCCGATGTGGGCATGGAATCCGTGCAAGGTCAGATTCGGCAGCTCCAACGCCAGCCGGGTACCCTCGCGAGCCGACCCGCAACGCAGGCCGAGGCCGAACTTGGTGTCCTCCTGGCCAGTCTGGATCGCGTGGTGGGTGTGGGCCTTGATCCCCGGCGCGACGCGGATCAGTATGTCCGCAGTGCGCCCCATCTCAGCCGCGATCTGCGACAGGTCGTGGAGCTCCTCCAGGCTGTCCACGACGATGCGCCCGACACCGGTCTCCAGAGCCATCCGGAGAAGATCGGGTTTCTTGAGGTTGCCGTGGAGCTTGATGCGCTCCGGGGGGAAGCCAGCTTGCAGGGCCGTGTAGAGCTCACCGGCCGATGCGGTGTCAAGGGCCATCCCTTCCTGGTCCATCAGTCGGGCAATGGCAGTTGTTAGCAATGCCTTGCCGGCGTAGGCAATCTCCACCTCAGGCAGCACTGCGCGGAAGGCGCCCAGGTACCGACGGCAGTTGTCGCGCACCAGCCACTCGTCCACCACATAGAGCGGAGTACCGAAGCGCTCCGCCAACTCGACCGTGTCGCAACCGCCGATGGTCAGGTGTCCCGCGGCGTTGATGCCCTGGGTTCCAAAGAGCGTCATAGTGACCTCCTGCTTCCGACTACGCCAGAGACGGACCCCGCAAGTGCACGAAACAGCCCCAAAAGTGGTCTTTTGGGGCTGCGTGCCTGGCTGACCGGCCCGGGCGGAAGCGCTACTGCTGGTTGCTTGCGATCAGGATCTGACCCGACTGGCTGTCAAAGGTGATATGGACGTCCAGGGCCTCCGCGATGAACTGCAGCGGCACCATGGTCCGCCCCTGCTTGATGTAGGGGGCCATCTCCAGCACACGGGTCTCTCCGTTGACCTCGGCGTTGCGGTCTCCAATGGTGAGCTTCATGTCAACACTCTTGTTGACGGCATGCACCTTCTTCTCCACGGGGAACCAGTACAGCACGCCGTCCGTGTGCTCGAAGATCTCACGCAAGGGGGCAACCGACAGTCCACGGCGCGTCTCAGGCGCGGCCCGCAGCGTCAGCACCTCGCCGTCAAACACGATCTTGATGTCCCTGACCTTGGCCACCGCCACCGGCACGGCTGCAGTGCGAACAGCGGCGGGAGTCGCCGTTCGCGCTGCCGGGGGAAGGCCGTCCAGCTCACCGGGATCTGGCAGGCGAGCCAGCATCCTGGCCGCGGGAACAGGCGTGCTGTCGGCCGTCGCCAAAGCGGCCCCAACCAGGGGTACCGGGGCCAGCTCCGGACGCGCCAGGGCCGCGATGCGTGGTTCGGGCGCTGCGGCCGGTGATGGAGCCACCACTGTGATCGGCTGCATCTCGACAGCCTTGCTCGCCACCGCGACCGCTGGTCCGGTGATTGGCGTCAAGGTCGAACGGTTGCCCGCGGCAGGCGTCGGGGAGGCTATCTTCACTGGAGCCGGCTTATCCGTCGACGCCAGGGTCGGGCGCGCCCCTCCATCGGCGGGCACTGTTACTGCCGCGCTCGCTCCGTCCGGCCGACTGGTGCGCATCAGCGGCGGAGCGGCCGGGGCAACCTCAAGCCTGTCCAGATCGGGCCCTTGCGCGACCAGCCCGAGCGGCTCTGTGGTGGACTTGCCCATGGCTACGGCAGGAAGGGCCGCGGCAGGGACCGTGGTCGGTGGAGCAGCGGCAATGACCGGAACCGGCGCCGTCACGGGCGGCGCCACCGGGGCCGAAGGCACCACAGGCAGAGTCGGCTGGCTTGTAGACGTCTCACCAACCGGCAGGTCGCCGCCGGCGGTCGTTGACATCAGGGTCATGCTGTGGTTCTCGACGATGACGGTGACCTGGGCGGACCGGGCCTCGTTCTCGGCCGCATCAACCGCCACCGCCTCCAGTACGTGGGTGCCATCGGCTTCGCGGGTGGTGTCCCACAGGTCCGTGTACGGCGGAGCCTGCATCATCATCTTGTGCAGACGACCGTCCACGTAGAAGTAAACCAGCTCGACACCCACGTTGTCCTCGGCTTCGGCCTTGATCTCCACGGGACCCCGTAGCTTCGCGCCCTGGGCCGGATAATAGACGCGCACGACCGGCGGAATGCGGTCCGGACCGCCCGCCGCCGCACCCTGGACCTGGACGGTGATGGTCGCCGTGTTGGCGGCCCCGGAGGTGTCGATGGCACGAGCCCCGATCTTGTGCACCGTGTTGGCTGAGTAGGTGAAATCCCAGTTGAAGGACTGCCTGCCCTCCAGCAGCGGTGAAGCCAGGTCGAATCCCTGGGCTAGCCTATCGTCAATATAGAGCTCGAGGCGTGTGATGGGGCGATCCGAATCAGACCGGAAAGCCACATCGATCCAGACGCTCCCGGACACCTGCGTGCCCTGGGTGGGGCGGGTGATCGCCACGAGCGGTGCCCCCAGGGCCAGACCCGGGAAGATAGCGGTGGTGAGAAAGCTGAGCAGGGACACGGCGAAGAGCGTGCGGTAGACGGCGGGGTGAAGTGAACGTGCCATGTGCACCATCCCTCACGGCTGCGTTTGGGTGCTGCATAGTGCGGCCACGGCGGACAGCCCGCAAGAGCACTGCCTCGCCCCTGGTCAGTAACGAACGCGCCGGATGCTAGAGCGCATCAACCCCGGTGCCCCGTAGGAGTACCCGCCGGGACACGGCCAAAAACCTCACGCTGTAGCCTACCATAGCCACGCGCCCGAAGTCAATACACGTCGCCAACAGGCGTTGGGCAAGTGTCTCACCTGGTACACGGAGTCTGGCCTTGTGCGGGGCCGGTTTGGTGGCCGCGGAGTACTGGACTCTGCACCCGTGCGGCAGGTATTTGTTCGTCAGAGGACGAAGCCTTCAGGGCGCATCACATCTCTGGGAGGACGTGGACATGCCCCTGACGGAGCGCGAGAACTACGTCCGCAACGTCCGCATGACCGGCCCCGAGTGGATGCCCTGCACCGTGGCCATCTCCGGCGCCTCGTGGAACCAGTGGCGAAACGAGATGGAGGACGTGGCAGCACGGCATCCCCTCTTCTTCCCGGGCTTCCAGAAGGGACAGCGCGACTGGAACGCGTGGGATCCTGGCCCGGCGCACCGCGCCGGCGAACGCTACACCGACGCCTGGGGCTGCGTCTGGTACTCAGACATTGATGGTTTGGAGGGCGTGGTCGTCGAGCATCCGCTGGCCGACTGGGAGGCCCTGGCGTCCTACCATCCGCCCGACGCGCTCGTACAGCTTGATCGCTCCCCTGTGGACTGGGAGCAGGTGCGACAGCGGACACTGGCGGCCAAGGCTGCCGGGCAACTCACCGCCGGCTCACTGGCGCACGGGTTCCTGCTGATGCGGATGTACTACCTGCGCGGGTTTGATAACCTGATGCTTGACTTCGCCACCGAGGACCCGCGGTTGGACGACCTGATCGCCCTGATCAACGAGCACAACCGCATCATCGTGGACCAGTATGTCTCCATGGGCGTGGACATGATCGACTTCCCCGAGGACCTGGGAACACAGACCGCCTCGCTCATCAGCCCGAAGCACTTTCACCGCTACATCATGCCGGCCTACCAGTCGCTCATGCAGCCGGTTCGCGATGCTGGCATTATCTGCGGCTCGCACAGCGACGGCTACATCATGGAGCTGATCGACGACCTCCTGGAAGCCGGCCTGGACATTGTCAACCCACAGGATCTCTGCAATGGCATAGACAACCTGGCCCGCGAGGTCAAGGGCCGCGTCTGCATCAAGCTGGACGTGGACCGCCAGACGGTGGTGCCATTTGGCAGTCCCGATGACATCCACGACCTGATCGAGGAGGAGGTCCGCAAGCTCGGCTCGCCCCAGGGCGGGCTAGAGCTCGTCTGCGGCATCTACCCGCCGACCCCACCGGAGAACGTGGATGCCGTCTGCAGCGCCATGGAGGAGTTCCGGACCTACTGGTTCGACGGGCGAGGAAACTGAGCGCGAGGAACCTGTGCTAACGGACCTCTACCCCGATCCGTTCGGCATGCACACATGCCGCCTCTGAACCTGGCAGGGCGGACGAGAGCGGCGAACTCGCTGGGCGTTGTCTAGCCACTCACCGTCAGTCTCAGCCGGATGGTCCACGTCTGGCCCGCCCGGATGTCGCCCTGTACCGGGTGGCAGCCCAAGCGATAGGCGGCGACCCCGTAGTGCCGCTCGTCCACCAGCGCAGCATCCAGCGCTGTCTCCACCCGGATGCCGACGCCATCTCGCCCCCGGAGCACCACCTGTCGCAGGCCGCGGCTCAGCACGGGTTCTGCCGCGCGCCCAAGCGGCAATGCCCCGGTGCCGGGGGCGCGCTCGTATCCCCCACCGCCGAACTGCGCTACCGGGAAGTCCACCTGGTGCCGCCACATGTGGACGTGGCCGGGGCTGAGTGCCTTCCAGTCGTAGCTGACCGTGAGGCTCGCGTCATCGAGGCGCACGCGCTCGCGGTACGTCAGCACGGTCGTGCCGTCCACGCGTTTGCCGCTGAACTCCAGATCGCCTGACGGCAGAACCTCGCAGACCGTATCAGCATAAGCGAAGTCGCGCCAGCGGTCATCGCTCACGATGAAGGGCCGCAGGTGCTGGGCCAGCGTGCGCTTGCGGTCGGTGAGCAGCAGCAGTTCCCCTCTTTCGTCGAACATGGCCACGTAGCCCTCCCGCCGCACCAGCAACCGGTCTCCCCGCTGCACCACTGGCTCAGGGCCCTCCACCGCGAAGACCGGCGAGGGGTCGGGCATCTCACCCGCGCGTTCGGGCTCATCGGTCGGGCAGAAGATGCGCCCATCCTGGGCCGGTACGATGAAGTCCGCGGCCACCTTGCCGCTACTGTAGTCGCGGTGGGGCGCTGCAAGGCGAACCCGCACGTCGAAGGGGGTCGGGTTGACGATGACGGTCCCGCCGTCGAACTCCCTGCGCCACGAGCCGTCCGCCTGCGCCTGGCCGGGGCCGTTTGGGTAGCCCAGAGGGGCGTCATACTCCGGGTACCACCATCGTTGCCCGCGCCAGCGCGTGTGCAGGTCATAGGCGAAGTAGCCGTCGCCCATCAGGGTCGTCGCCAGGCCAAACCGCATACGCTGCTTCAGGCCGTATCCCCGGTCCAGCAGGGCCTGGCGGGCGGCCTCGTCCAGCGTTCGCCAGGGGTCGTACGGTGGCTCGATGCCGGAGCTGCTGACGATAGTGGTGACATTCGGGCGCGCTGGCGCGCTGCACCAGCGCAAGTACTCGCCCAGCGCCCATTCCCACTGCTGCCGCCCATCGAGCACATAGTCCAGGTAGTCCTCCAGCAGGATGCCGTTCATGTAGGGCCGGCCCCAGTCCCCGGCCTGGTTGGTCATGAAGGGGACATCCGGCCCGAGGGCCTCCCGCACCTGTCGCGCCAACTCAGTCTTGGCCCTGACCCACTCCGCGTCGAGCCACTCCCGGTTGTCAGCCTTGCCGTCACCGTCGGCGTCTATCTGGTAAGGCTCGCCATGTTCGATGTTGCAGGCCCACCAGTCAAAGCCGCTGCCCATGCAGTCAATGAAAGTGCCGTCAAAGCCCCGCTCGCGGACACTTCTCACCGACCGCTGCGCCAACCAGGCGATGACCTCGGGCCTGGTCAGGTTGATCATCTCGGTCCCGGGCCAGCCTTTGATGCGCTGGCCGTTGGGCTGCAGAAGCCAGCCCTCCGCCGGGAAGGTCGGGTCTTCAGGGTCGGCGTAGGGCGCCGAGGACGAGAAGTCCAGGATAACGATGTGAGGGTTCAGCTTGCGCACCGCGGCCATGTTGGCCGCCAGCTTCTCCCGCTGTTCGGCGTTGGTCCAGTCGGCCCACAGCCCGCCGATGAGCAGGTCGAACCGGGCCACTTCGGCAATGTCCTGTTCGGTGGTCCAGGGCGTCAGGTTCACGGAGTAGCAGTTGGCGATGCGCGGGAACGGCGGGTTCACGGCCATCGGGGCCGCCGTGCCGGCTGTGAAGGTCGCCAGGATGAGTCCCGCGACAGCCGCCCCTTTGTGCTCCATACTCTTACATCCTGACTGCCGAGTGTGTTGCCGCCGCTTCCACTGCCGCGGCTGCTGCCCGCAGGGCGGCCACGCCATCTTCCGCTGTCGCCAGAGCTGTCGTCTCCCCACGCAGGCCGCGCAGGAACTCACTGATCTGTACCCGATAGATGTCGTCCCGTGCCACGATCACGTGCTCCACCTCGTAGCCGGGTTTTTCACGGTCATAAAGCCGCAGCTCTCCAGTCTGGAAGTCGCACGTTAGCACACCCCGGTCGCCGTATAGCTCCAAGGTGTGGCGTTGCGGGTGCTGGATGTAGTCCATGTGGCACTGGACCAGGGCCCCGGACGTGTAGCGCATCAGGATACTGAACATGTTGGGCTTCGGCTTCATCTCCAGGTCACCCAGGGTGTTGCTCTCGGCGCTGACAAGCTCCAGATCGCCAAAGAACAGGCGCAGGTAGTCCAGGAGGTGCGTATAGTCAATGATCAGGGCGTTCTCTTCCTCAAAGCGGTAGGGCGTCGTTGCACACATGAGGGTGAAGTAGGTCCCGACCATGGCCCTCCCGCCCACCAGAGTGCCCAGGACGCCTGACTGCGCCACCTCCAGCACCCGGCGCATGCCGGCATGGCTGCGCATGGTGTAGCCGACGGCGAAGAAGCGCCCGGAGCCCTCTGCTTTCACGGCCAGGGCTTCGGCGTTGGCCACGTTGTCGGCCAGGGGTTTCTCACAGAGCACGTCGCAGCCCGCGTCCAGGGCTGCCTCGGCCATGGGGCGGTGCAGGTGGTTGGGCGTGCAGACCCACACCGCGTCTGGCCCGGCGAAGAGGGCATCTTCGTAGCTGCTGAAGGCCTGGGCTCCCGGCGCCTCGGCCAGGGCAGCCTTGAGGTTGCTCTCCAGGCTGTCACAGACCCAGACCTCTGCCTCGGGGCGCTCGGTCCAGAGGCGCGCGTGGCGTTTCCCGATGGAACCGCACCCCACGACGAGCACTTTGAGAGGTTTCGCCGCGAAATCGCCGTCTACCATGCCGTGAATCCTCCATCTACGGCCAGGTTCTGGCCGGTGACATACGCTGCCGCGTCCGAGGCCAGATAGACCACCGCGCCCTTGAGGTCGGTGCCATCCTTGCCCATACGGCCCAGCGGCGTCTGCTTGCTGTAGCGGCGGATGAACTCCTCGGGCTGGCCGCGCTCGAAGCCGCCGGGCGAGATGCAGTTGACCCGGATGCCGTCCTTCCCGAGGTCGGCAGCCAGGTCGCGGGTGTAGCCGATGATGCCCGCCTTCGCCGCGCTGTAGTCGCTCATGTTGGGGACCATCCCGGGCGAGCCCTCATAGACCCAGCGGTCACGGCCCACCATGCCGCTGATGGAGCCGACCGTGATGATCGAGCCGCCGCCCCGCGCGCGCATGATGGGGATTACATGGCGCACGCAAAAGAACGTGCCGCGGATGTTGATGTTGACCACGTACTCGAAGTCCCCGATGTCACGGGTGTCGGTGGTGACGCCTCCGGCGGTCAGACGGGCCCCGCCGGCGTTGCAGACCAGGATGTCCAGTCGCCCGTACTCGGCCATCACCGCCTGCACGGCCGCGCCCACCGAGCCGTCGTCCATGATGTCCATCGCCAGCGGCAGTACGCGTACGCCGCAGTCCTCGCGCAGACCCGCGGCAGCCCCTTGCGCCTTCTCCAACTGCCGGGAAGTGATGGCGAGGTCGGCGCCCGCTTCGCCGAGCGCCTCGGCCATGTCGAGGCCCAAGTTCTGGGCGCCTCCCGTAACAAGCGCTACACGTCCTGCCAAGTCGAACAGGTCACGAATGTGTGGGCCACGTCTGCCCATGTCAGTGCACCCCCTGGGGCCGTGTCTGATGTCGGCGAGATGCCCGTGGTGACTTCTCCACCAGGGCCCCGGGCACCTTTGCCAAAGGCGGCGACGATATGCTATACTCGCTCCGCTGATCCCTCGCTGCGTCCGGGCTCCGTGGACTCGTCTCCATGATGGAGGCGGTCTACGGACGTGCCGGCGGGTCGCTTGTCTGTCCACGCCGGCGCCGAAAGGGCGAGCGCAACTCAACCAGGAGGCGCCTTTCCCCCGTGCGATCATCATTCCTGGTGTTGGCGCTGATCGCGGTGCAGTTGGCCTGCGTCGGCGGGACCCGGGCCGCTGACACCAGCGGCAAATCCGAGCAAATCACCCTCAAGGTTGACTATCTGCCTACCCGCGACCGGGCTGTCTCACCCGACGATAAGGCCCGTCTGGCCATCGCCGACGCCTTTCTGAAGAAGCATCCCAACGTGAAGCTGGTGCCCTTCGAGGGCATGGTCATTGAGGGTATGTCCACCATGGACTCCGGGCCGCTGATGGCCATGGCCGGCGGTGTAGCCCCGGAGGTCATGTACGTCAACTTCCGCATCTCGGAGACCTACATCTCCCAGGGCTTTCTCTATCCGCTGGACGACTATATTGCCCAGTGGGAGAAGGAGGAGCCGGTCCGCGAGAGCGGTCTCATACCGCCACAGGTCTGGGACGTCATCAAACGCAGAGGCCCCAGTGGCGGTGATCCGGCTCTGGGCCGCGATGGTAAGGAACATATCTGGGCGGTGCCCTATGGCGTCGTGGTCATGGCGCTGATGTACCGCAAGGACATCTTCCGCAAGGCCGGCCTCGATCCGGACCATCCTCCCCAGAACTGGGATGAGATGTATGAGATGGCCATGCGGACCACGTTCCCCAAGGAGGGCATCTTCGGGCTGGGCCTTTACACCAAATCCGACGCGGCCTGGAACTTCATGAGCCTCCTGTGGTCGGCGGGATCCGATGCTGTGGTGGAGGACGACAACGGCGAGTGGCGGGCGGCGTACGATGACGAGGGCGCTGTGGAGGCCGTGAAGTTCTACTGGAAGCTTCGGCGCGGGCTGTGGACGGTCTGCCCGATCTGCGAACTGCGCGGCAAGCGCACTCCCGTGGCTTTCGACCAGGGCAAGGACACAGCCGAGTGCAAGGAGTGCGGTCGGCTCGTCAGCAAGGACGAGGCCAAGAGCGAGGATAAGCTCTACGAGGGCGTGGTGGACGGCGATCCAGCGGGTACGCGCGGATGGGAGCGCGGCAAGATCGCCATGATGTTTCAGTACCTCCAGGATTCCGTCATCGCCCAGGTCAACCCCAACCAGATCGGTATCACGCCGGTACCGGCCGGCCCCAATGGCCTGCGGGGCAGTGAGATCAATGCCACGATGTATGGCATCAACGCCACCATCACGGACCCCAAGATCCGTGACCTGGCCTGGGATTACATTCGCTTTTTCGCTTCCCTGGAGGCGCGCCGCATCAAGACCAAGACCTTCGTGGAGGCCGGATACGCCAAGTATGTCCAGCCCAAGTGGCTGAAGATGTTCGGCTATGAGAAATACCTGCGCGATGTGCCCAAGGGCTGGGCTGAGACGCTGGATCGGGCGGTAGCCGACGCAAAGCCCGAGCCCTTCGGCAAGAACTGCCAGCTCATCTACCGGGAGATGCAGTACCCCCTCGACGAGGCCATCGCTCAAGAGAACCCGGACATTCCGGCCATCCTGAAAAAGAACGTCGAGGCCACGAACATCAAGCTGATGGGGCGCATTCCCCCGGACATCGCCCGGACGCGCAACATCATCACCACTGCCGTTGTCTGCTTGATGGCCGTGGCGTTCGGGCTGCTCATGCGAGCCAGCCTGACACACTACTCGCGTCAGATCCAGACGCAGACCTCGGGGGGCCATACCGAGACGGTGGGGGGACACAAACGACGACGCTTCATCTACGCCTGGATCATCATGCTCCCGGCGCTCGGCCTGATCGCGCTCTTTCAGTACTACCCGCTGGCCCGCGGCTCGCTCATGGCCTTCCAGGACTACAAGATCCTGCTCCCGTCGCGGTGGGTGGGTGTCAACAACTTCAGCCAGGCTTTCTTTGATGTGGAGTTCTGGCTGACCATGCTGCGCACCGCCCAGTACGCTGGACTAATGCTTCTGCTGGGTTTCGGCGCCCCCATCCTGCTGGCCCTGCTGTTGCATGAGGTGCCCCGGGGCAAGATGTTCTACCGGGTCCTGTACTACCTGCCCGCCGTAACCACTGGCGTGGTCATCTACATGCTGTGGAAGGAGTTCTTTGACCCCAGCCCGCTGGGCATGCTGAACCAGGTGGCTCACCTGTTTGGGGTGAAGGAGCCCATGAAATTCCTGCAGGATGGCAGCCACCCCTTCGGCCAGGTGTGGCTGCCCTCCGTGGCCATGATGTGCGTCATCCTGCCGCAGATATGGGCCTCCGTGGGCCCCGGCTGCATCATCTACCTGGCGGCGCTGCAGTCCATCCCGGAGGAGTTCTATGAAGCGGCGGACCTTGACGGGGCGGGCTTCATGGGGAAGTTCTGGCGGGTGACGATACCGCACCTCAAGGCCCTGATCATCATCAATTTCGTGGGGGCCTTCATTGGTTCGTTCCGGGCCTTTGAGTCCATTTTCCTGATGACTGCAGGCGGCCCGGCCAAGCAGACCCAGGTGCTGGGTCTGGAGATCTTCTTCAACGCCTACGTCTACCTGAAGTACGGCTTCGCGGTATCCATGGCCTGGATCCTGGGTTCGCTTCTGATCGGCTTCACCGTGCTGCAGCTCCGTATCCTGTCACGCCTGCAGTTCCGAACGGCGCAGGCCAAGTGATGCCCGTGTTGTGGGAGGGGCCTGGGGCCCCCCAGCTCTGAGCGGAGACAACGTTCATGCCCCATATAGCCCTGGTCGGGCGTAAAGCCCTCAAAACCCGGCTGCTCATCCTGCTGATCTATCTGATCCTGAGCCTTGGCGCCGTGACCATGGTGGTGCCGTTTTGGCTGATGCTCACCAGCTCGGTGACCAGCAACGTTGACTCCCACGATTACCGGCTCTTCCCGCCTTACCTCAAGGACGATGTGGCTCTGTATCAGAAGTTCGTGGAGAGTGCCTACAACGAGGACTCCAAGCTTTACACAACCGTCAACGTAGGCAGCGAGATCAGTGACTTCAAGGAGATCAAGAAGCCGGAGGAGTTCAAGGAGGCGCTGGTCAGAGACTTCGACGAGTGGCGGCAGAAACTGCCCTACGAGTACAAGATAACCGCCCATGGGTTCTCGGTGGCCAAGCCCAAGCTCAGCCTGATGGGCGCGCACCGTTATCAGCAGTTTCTCGCGGAGAAATACAACAACGACATCGAAGCGCTCAACAGGGCTTACAACGAAAACCGGGAGTACTTCGATCTTCAGACGCCCATGGAGCAGTGGCATCAGCGCGTCTACCAGCCCCTCCGTGAGCGACGGTTCCTGGAGTATGTGGAGTTCCGCAACACACTGCCGGTCTGGTTCACCATGCCTTCCCCGGTGGAAGGCGACTATGTGGAGTACATCACCAACAAGTACGACGCCAAGCCCGCGACCTTCGCCAAGCGCTACAGTGACCCGACGATCAAGTCCCTGGCTGACCTGACGGTGGCGGAGCGCCTGCCGGCCAACCCCAAACTGGCAGAGGACTGGGCGGACTACGTGCGGCACCAGGTACCATACTGGTGTGTGCGGTTCGATAGGGCCGCCGCCCCGGCGTGGCGGGCGTACATCGAGAAGGCCTATAAGGGCGATGTGAGGCTGTACCGCCGCCTGCATGCCGAAGACCCTGAGGCGGCGAAGGTGAGGAGCCTGGCCGACGTGCCCTTGCCAACCACGACCCCTACCTCGATGGCCGGCACGGCTGACTTCGGCGGTTTCCTGGAGCAGGCGGTGGACCTCAAGCACGTGCGCCTGGACACTCCGGAGATCCGCTACCGGGCTTTCCTGAAGAGGAAGTTTGGCACCGTGGCTGCCATGAACGAGGCCTACGGGACCAAGCACACCAGTTTCGAGCGCGTGCGCTTCCCGATGCCGCAAGCCGACTGGTTCCACATGCAGGCCAACAAGGACCTGATACGCAAGGACTTCCTGGTGCGCAACTACCGCGACGTCGCTGCTTACATCGCGGTGCACGGCCGTGCGCTGTGGGTCACCATCATTCTCGTGGTCGCCACCATCTTCCTGACCCTGACTATCAACCCGCTGGCGGCCTATGCCTTGTCCCGCTACAACCTGCCCTCGACCTACAAGATCCTGCTTTTCTGCCTTGCCACTATGGCCTTCCCGGCGGAAGTGACGGCCATCCCGAACTTCCTGCTGATGAAGAAACTGCACATGCTGAACACCCTGTGGGCGCTGATCCTGCCCGGCGCGGCTGCGGGGTTTTCGATCTTCCTGCTCAAGGGCTTCTTTGACAGCCTGCCGCAGGAGCTCTACGAGGCCGCAGAAATAGACGGGGCGTCGGAGTTCCAGATGTTCACGAAGATCTGCCTGCCGATGTCCACACCGGTGATGGCCGTCATCGGCCTGGGAGCTTTTGGAGCCGCCTACGGCTCGTTCATGTGGGCCTTCATCGTCTGCCCGGACCGCGACATGTGGACACTCATGGTTTGGCTGCAGCAAATGCGAGTCTGGGCGCCGCAATCCATGATCTTCGCCGCGCTGGTGCTGGCCTCCATACCGCCACTGATCGTGTTCATCTTCGCCCAGAACATCATTATGCGAGGTGTGATCATCCCGACCGAGAAGTAGATGCCGACGGGAGGGGGTCACCACCAGCGGATACATCCTGCGGGAGACGTCCCGGAGTGTCCGGGGCGTCTCCCACGTCTTGCGGGCAGCCATGCGACCAGCCCGGCTCGAGATCAGCCTCAACGCCATCTCCCACAACCTGGGTGTCGTCCGCTCACTGGTGGGCGACGGCGTACGGGTCATCGCTGTGGTCAAGGCGGAGGCCTATGGCCACGGGGCTCTGCGGGCCGCTCATGCCTGCCGGCGCGCTGGCGCCGACATGCTGGCGGTCGCGCTGGTTGAGGAGGGCATCGCCTTACGTCAGCAGGGCATCCTTACTCCGATTCTGGTCATGGGCGCGTTCCTGCCCTCCCAGGCTCAGGAGTTCGTGGCGTGGCGTCTGACGCCGGCCGTCATGAGCCTCGAGCAAGCGACCGCCCTGTCGGCAGCAGCCCATAGGTTGAGGGTGGAGCTGTCGGCACATCTCAAAGTTGACACGGGTATGTCCCGGGGGGGCCTAAGGCACGACTCGCTGCGCGAGCTCCTGCCACAACTGGCGGCCCTGCCAGCCCTGCGCTACGAAGGCATCATGTCACACCTGGCCGATCCCGCAAACAGTGCGGAGTTCACCGACCGCCAGCGCAAGCTGTTTGCCGATGCCGTCGCTCAAGTCACAGCGGTTCTCGGTCCTGTGCCCTACCAGCACCTGGCAGCCAGTGCCGCTATCTGTTGCCGGCCCGACTGCCATTTCACCGCTGTTCGCCCCGGCAACATGCTCTACGGCGCCCTGGAGGATGTCCCAACCAAAGGCCGCCCTCCTCTTCGCCCGGCCATGGCGCTCAAGGCCTGCATTGCCCTGCTGAAGCCGGCCCTGGCCGGCGAGGTTGTCAGTTACGGGTGCACTTACCGTGTTCCCCGGGATACCACGCTTGCTGTCGTCCCAGTGGGCTATGCCGACGGCTACCCGCGCGCCCTGAGCAGTCAGGCCGAGGCGCTGGTCGGCGGGCAGCGCTGTCCGCTGGTGGGGCGCGTGTGCATGGACTCGGTGATGGTTGATGTGGGGGGGGTGCCCACCTGCAGGGTGGGAGACGAGGTCGTCCTTCTCGGACGACAGGGCGAGGAAACTATCACGGTGGAAGAGCTGGCGAGGCGGGCCGGCACGATCACGCAAGAGATCATGGCTCGCATGGGCTCGCGCTTGCCGCGGGTGTATATGGACGATGAACAGGGGACTACAGATGCCTGACGCTGTCCAGGTGCGCGTGCCGGCCACCACTGCCAACCTTGGACCGGGATTCGACACCCTGGGGCTTGCGCTCGCCTTGTACAACGAAGTCGAGTTGCGGGTGGCTGACCAGGATTCGGTGGAGGTGCGGGGCGAAGGCCAGGACTGTCTTCCGCGCGATGGCTCGCACCTGGTCCTGCGCAGCGCAAGACTACTGGCGGAACGCGCGGGCCGCGCCGTACCGGGCTGGCAACTGGTCCAAAGCAACGCCATCCCTCTGGCCCGCGGACTGGGTAGCAGCTCGGCGGCGATTGTGGCCGGGCTCTTCGGGGCGGACGCGCTTCTGGGAACCGCATTGCCGCGGTCGGAGATCCTTGCTCTGGCCGCCGAGATTGAGGGCCACCCGGATAATGTGGCGCCCGCTATCTTCGGGGGACTCGTGGTCTGTTGCACGGATGGCGGCCTGTCGGGGCTGCCCCTGCCAGCGCCCGACCTGCAGGTGGTGGCGGCGATCCCGAACTTCGAGGTCAGCACCGAGGCCGCGCGCAAGGTCATGCCAGCCACCATCCCCCACGCCGACGGGGTCTACAACGCGTCGCACGTGGCTTTGACGGTCGCGGCCCTCATGACTGGCGAGTTCGTGCACTTGCGAGTGGGCATGCGTGACCGACTGCACCAGCCCTATCGGGCTCATCTCATCCCCGGGTTCGAGGCCACCTGTGCTGCGGCCCTCGATGCCGGAGCCCATGGTGTCGCTTTGAGCGGCTCTGGCCCCACCATCGCCGCCTTCTGCACCGACCACGCCCCGGAGGTTGCAGCGGCCATGGTGACGACGCTGCTCGAGGCTGGCGTCGAGGCCCGCACCCTCATTCTGGACACCGATCGTGAAGGCGCCAAGGTGTTGGGGAGGTAAACGGCGAACCCGCCACGGTCGTGCGCCGCAAGCTTGGGAGTGATTGGGATTGTCCGTTGACATCACCTGTGAGAGCATCAGCCGAAAGATCGACAGCTACCGTGACGAGGGCCTTGCCTGGTTGACGGACTCCATCCGTTTCCGCAGTGTCCAGGGCTGTGAGCAGGAGCAGCAGGCCTACTGGAAGAGAGTGCTGGAGAGCCTCGGGTTCGCACCCGAGTACCGTGAAATCCCCGACAGCCTGATGGAGGACCCGGACTACTGCCACAATGAGTCCGAGTGCTCCTACGATGGGCGCTACAACCTGGTCACCACCTGGGGGCAGGGACAAGGGCGCAGTCTCATTGTCCAGAGCCACTCTGACGTCGTCCCCGCCGACGATTGGGACGGTTTTACCCCCCGCTGGGACGGCGAGTATGTGTGGGGGCGCGGCGCTACCGACTGCAAGGGCTGCCAGGTCTCGGCCTTGCTGGCCATGAAGGCCCTGAAGGACTTGGGCTATGAGCCTGCCGGACGGTTGGAACTGCAGTTTGTGATCGAAGAGGAACCCGGTGGCAACGGGGCTCTGGCGCTCATCCGCCAGGGTTGCCAGGCTGATGCCTGCATTGTCATCGAGGCCTCGGACCTCAACGTCTTTCCCGCTAACCGCGGGGCGGTGTGGTTCAAGGCCAGGACGACGGGCATTTCCACCCATATGGGTCGGCGCCACGAGGGCGTCAATGCTATCGAGAAGATGATGGAAGCCCTGCGGCAAATGCTCATCTATGAAGAGGAGCTCATCGCCGCGAGCAAGGGTAACCCTCTGTTCGACCGCTATGACAACCCCGTCCAGGTGTGTATCGGGATGATCCAGGCCGGACAGTGGCCGTCCAAGGTCCCCGATGAGTGTGTGGTGGAAGGCGGCGTGGGATTCCTGCCCAACAAGAGCATCGCTGAAGTGCGGGCCGAGCTCGAGGCCGCGGTCATGCGCACCGAGGATGAGTGGCTCAAGTCCCACTTCGAGCTGACCTACCCCAAGCTAAAAAAGGATGCCTACCAGATTGACCCGAACCATGCCATTGTCACCACGTTGCAGGGCGCGGTTCAGGAGTGCGGAAGGGCCAGCGAGGTCTACGGCTGGAATGTGAGTTGCGATGCCGCTCTCTACGCCAAGATGGCAGGTATCCCCACCGTGGTCTTTGGCCCGTCAGACATCCGCGAGGCCCATGGGCGCGACGAGAAGATAAGATACCAGGATGTGTTGGACTGCGCCAAGGCCTTGGCCCTGGCGATCCCGAGGTGGTGCGGATAGCTCGACGTCCGGCGAGGTGGCCGGTATGCGGCTCGTAACGCTGTGTCTGACCGTGATCTTGCTGTGTGGTCTGGCTGCCTGGGCCCAGGACAGCCCCAAGGGCCCGCCGAGCCCTGACGAGCCGGGCCACGGGCAGGGCCCGTATGTGGTGGACGACGACATCATCGGCTCGCCCTGGCGGGATCCGGTGCACTGGTTCGGGATCGCGGGGGGCATGGTCGCGGGGCTGGCCTTCCTGGGTGGCGGAGTGCTGTACCTCTTCCTGTCACGACGCGGAACCGAGTGGGCTGATCCCAGGCGTCGCAGTCTACGAGGCCTGCACATGGCCGGCGGGGCCGCCGCCGTCGTCCTGGCGCTGACGCACCACCTGGGCAGGTGGGCGCAGGAAGGAGCACCTAACTTTGGTCTGGAACCCCCGCACCTCTCCGGGGTGGGCTTCCTGTTACTGGCTATCTCGGGTTTCCTGAGGGTTGCTCCACCCAGGGCGTGGCGCAGGCGCTGGCGACTGTTCACCTACGGCCATCGCGCCGCCTTCGCCCTGGCGCTGATCATGCTGGTTCTGCATGGGCTGTATGAGTTTCGTCGGTTCGGGTGAGAACCACACCTGAGCCACCCCAAGCGACTGACAAGTCCAGATGGGGACAATCTGGGAGGCTTTGAGCAATGGCAAAGTGTCGCATCGGCGTCATCGGAGTCGGGACCTTTGGCATCAACCACCTGCGCTGCTTCCGGCAGCTCGGTTATATCGGTGCGGCGGAGCTGGTGGCCGCTGCCGACCTGAACGAGCAACTGCTGGAAGAGCGGACCAGGGAGTTCAACTTCAAGCCCTACAAAGACTACCGTGAGATGCTGGAGAAGGAGCAACTCGACGGCGTTACCGTCGTCACTCCCGACCCCTTCCACAAGCAGATCGTCCTGGACGCGGCCGAGGCCGGGGTGCACGTGCTGTGCGAGAAGCCCCTGGACGTCACCGTCGAGGGCTGCCAGCAGATGACCGACGCTTGCGCCGCAGCCAACGTGCTGCTGCAGGTGGACTTCCATAAGCGGTATGACGAGTACCATATCGCGATGAAGCAGAAGCTGGACGCCGGCGACCTGGGCAGGATCCAGTACGGCTACAGCCACATGGAGGACCGCATCGAGGTGCCCAAGGACTGGTTCCCCAACTGGGCCCCCAACTCGTCGCCGGCCTGGTTCCTGGGCATTCATTTCTACGACCTGGCGCGGTTCCTGATGAACGCGAACGGTGTTGCGGTCTGGGCCACGGGGGCCAAGGGGCGCCTGAGCAGCCTCGGTGTAGACACGTGGGACTCGATCTCCGCCAAGGTCCTGTTTGACAACGGGGCGACGGTGGCGTTTGACAACTCCTGGATCCTGCCCTATGAGTTTGAGGCGGTCGTCAACCAGGGCATCCGCCTGGTGGGTGAGCTGGGTATGCTGGAGTGCGACAGCCAGGATCGCGGCACGGTCACCTGCTGTGTGAACGACAAGCCTGGAATGCAGACCCACAACAAGAGCTTCCTGCGCCAGCGCTTTGACAAGCAAGGCCGCGAGGTGTTCGACGGCTACGGGATGGAATCCATCGCCGACTTCGCCTACAACGTGAACGTACTGCTGGACGGTGGCACCATCGCCGACCTGGGGAGCTATCCATCGGGTGTAGATGGAATCGAGGCCACGAAGATCGCCGCCGGCGTGCACAAGAGCCTGGAGACTGGCGGCATCGTTCAGCTCTGAGCCGAGGTGACCCGAGTCGGGGCGTGGTGAAACGGCCGCGCCCCAGTTGTGGACGGTGCGATCATGCCTGAGGACCCCGACGTCTTCGCCATAGACTGGACGCGCTACCGGCTGGTAGACCTGTCATATGCAGTCATCCCGCCGGGCACACAGGAGCGCCCCTTCGTCACCGAGCGCAGCTTCCTGGCCGACAACAGCTTCAAACACGACGTGCAGACGCACACCCACGTCGGCACACACGTGGAAGCGCCAGCACACTTCTTCGAGGGCGGGAAGACGGTGCTGGACCTGCCCCTGGAGACCTTCATGGGCCGGTCCGTACTGCTGAAGGTGACCGCTGCCGCTGCCCACATCCCTCTGACTGCCGAGGGTTGCAGGGCGCTACTGGGTGATGTCATTCAGCCGGGCGATATTGTGCTCTGCACCAATGCAGACCAGGCGAGTCGCGCCGCTGGCTCCGACGCCTGGCCGTCCCTCTCCCCCGCCGCCGCCCACTGGTTCCTGGAGCAGGGAGTGAAGATGGTGGGCATTGACAACTACTTCCGCCTGGGCCTGGATGTCGCGATGACGCGCGAGGTGCACGACATCCTGATGTCACGCGACGTCTGCTTCGTGGAGTTCCTGGATCACCTGGACGAGTTGAAACAGCCTGTCTTCTACTTCATGGCACTGCCCTTCAAGGTCAGTTCCGATAGCGGCTGGGCGCGAGCCGTGGCCATTGAGGCCCGCTGACTCAGGAGAACGAGCATGCCCTCCCTGGACCCTGCTTTCGAGATCAGAGCCCCGCAGCCGGTAGCCCTCGTTCCGGCTGGCAGGCTGCAGGTCGCGGTGTATGAGACCGCGGAACAGATGGGTCTGGCCAGCGCTCTGGCTATCGCCGGCGAGCAGTGCCGTCTGGTTGATGAGCAGGGCGAGACCAGTATCCAGTTGATGGCTGCCCCATCCGCCTTTGCTTTCTACAGGGCGTATGCGGGTCTGGCGAGGCTTTCTCCCCGGCTTCAGCAGGCCATCGCTCAGACGCACTTCTTCCAGTTCGATGACTACATGCTGCCCGCGCATCACCAGGCCTCGTTCCGCTTCTTACTGACCCATCACTTCTTCGCTCACCTGGCGGACTGGTACGACAGCGCCAAGGTGCACTTCTTCCAGCCGGACGTGCTGGGTCCCGAACAAGCTTGCGACGAATACGTGGCTCTGCTTACGGCCCACGGCCCCGACCTGATGCTGAAGGGACAGGGAGAGGACGGCCACTGGGGCTTCCACCAGCCGGGCATACCTATCGAGGGTGAGCCGCGGTTCATCACGGTCGAGATGAACGAGATGAACCTGGCGCAGCAGATGCGGGACCATCCGAGCCTCTTCCGCCGCCGTGAGGACGTGCCGGCTTTCGCCTACACGGCCAATGTGCCACTGTTCATGCGCACCCGTGTCCTTATCGAGGACAACGTCCCGCAGGCCGCGAAGGCCTACGCGGTTCTGGCCGCCTATGGCAACGACGTGGTGGACGCCTGCTGTCCTTCCGGGGCGCTGAAGCGACACGCGTCGGCTGTGGCGCGGACAACCCTGGCAGCCGCCTGGGCCCTGCTGGAGTACCGCGAACGCGGCTGCCTGTCTGCCGAGGCCATGGCCCGTCTGGACGCTATCTGGGATACCCCCGGCGACCCTGCGGCCACCGATGCCAAGCGCCGCTTCATGCGACAGTCCCTGGCCACGCTGGGGATACAGCACGAGTAGCGGGCTGGTGATGGGCTTCACATCGCCAGCAGGACACGGTATAATGTCGCTGCAACGGAACAGGGGGTATGGCCATGTCGAGGCAGTATGTGGTGTTCCTGACGTTTGCGGTGGTGGCGCTCGCACTGGCGGCCGCTGTTGCCATGGCAGAGCCGATCAGTGCCGGTACCGCGCCCGGCAAGGTGGCGCCCGCAAGCAAGTCCTACGTCACGGGCAAGCACTACCCGCTGGGCGGCAGCATAGCGGGCATGTTCTCTATCGGCGGCCCGTGGACGCAACCGTTCAACGGCACTCGCCCCTATTCCGAGTGGCCGGACCGCGCGCTGGTCTCCGGACGCAAGCCCGCGATGTCAAGGGAGTACGTCATCCTGGGTTCTCGGCGGCGCGAGTAGGTTCTGCACCCCGCAAGTAGCTCTATCAGCCCCCGGCCGGCCTTGGCGTCGGGCCGGGGGCTTGCTTACCGTGACTCGACGGAGGCCACGGTGGGACTCCGGTACTGACACAGGATGTGAACCCGATGCCGAGGATCGTGACCGAACTGCCAGGACCCAGGGCGCAAGCCTTCCTGGCCAAGTCCAAGCAGTATGAGCCGCAGTCCATGAGCGACCAGGTGCCTCTGGTGTGGGACCATGCCCAGGGCTGCACCATCTGGGATGTGGACGGCAACGAGTTTCTCGACTGGTCCAGCGGCGTGCTGGTCACCAATTGCGGCCATTCGCACCCGCAGTACGTTGCCGCTGTGCAGGATCAGGCCGGGAAGCTCATCAACTGCTATGACTTTCTGTCTCAGCCCCGCGCGGAGCTGGCGGAGAAGCTGGTGAGCATCACTCCGCCGCATCTGGACCGCTGCTTCCTGGTCACGACCGGCACCGATGCCACCGAGGCCGCCCTGCGCATGGCGCGCCGGGCCTCCAAGGGGTGGGAAGTGCTGTCTTTCCACAACGCCTTCCATGGTCGCACCTATGGTGCGGCCTCGGCAGGTGGTACCCAGGGCGTCAAACTGGGCTTCGGCCCCATGGTCCCTGGCTTCATCCACGCCCCCTTCCCCTACTGCTATCGCTGCCCCTTCGGACGCTGTCTGGACGAGTGTGGGCTCTTCTGCCTGGAGTACCTCGACTACCTCGTTTCCAAGGAATCCTGCGGGGAGCTTTGTGCCGTCATCACTGAGCCCTACCAGGGGGGCGCCGGCTCCATCACCCCCCCGCCGGGGTACTTTGAAGGCCTTGAGCGGTGGGCACGCAGCCGCGGTATGTACTTCATCTTCGATGAAGTGCAGTCGTCCTTTGGTCGCACCGGCAAGATGTTTGCTTTCGAGCACTTCGACATCAAGCCGGACCTGGTCACCCTGGGTAAGGGCCTGGGCAGCGGTGTGCCGTGCTCGGCGGTCATGGGCACCAGCGAGATCATGGATATCCTGCCACCGGGGAGCATGGGCAGCACCAATGGCGGCAATCCGTTGTCCTCGCGCGCCGCGCTGGCGGCGATTGACATTATTGAGAAAGAGGGCCTTGTTGCCAACGCCGCTCGCATCGGTGAGGTCTTCAAGGCCCGCTTCGAGGCGATCCAGCAGCGTCACTGCCAGCTTGGCGACATCCGGGGTTACGGTCTGGTCTACGGCCTGGAGTTGGTCACCGACCCCGAGTCCAGGACGCCTGACGCCGACCTGACACGCCGTACCATCAACGCCGCCTTCCGGCGCGGCCTGTGCATCATCGCGCCCATCGGCGTGCACAAGAACGTCATCCGGGTGGCTCCCCCCCTTGTCATCACCGAGGCCGAAGCCAGGGAGTCCCTGGATATATTCGAGGCCGCTTTTGAGGCAGCCCTGGCAGGTGAGTAGGCACTCTTGCAGCCGGCCGCAGGGGTGGCGATGGACGACGGGTGGCTCTATTGGCTCGGTCTGATCGCGCTGCTGTTGGTGCTGCTGGCCCTGGCGCCGCGGCTCTTGGCGAGGCTGGTGCGCCGACTGGCAGATGTGGAGAGCCGACGTCTTGGTCGTAAGCTCCGTCGTCGCCTGAGCGCCGTCAACCAGCGGCGACGCGAACTGGGACTGGAGCCGTTCCCCTCGCTGGAAGAGTTCGAGCGCCTGACAGTGGAGTACGTCAGGCAACTGATGCCCCGGGAAGCCGGTGTCCGCCGCAGGGAGCCGTTCTATGGTGGCGCGCTGGACATTTCGTTCGACGGGGTTGTCGTGCTGGGAGATGTGCAGCCCGACCCGGAACTGCGCGATGTGGTGCACCTGGGCGAGTTCGTCCAACATGCCGAGCCTGGCGCTCTCTTCCTTGCCGATCTGGGCACCGGGCACACCTGGCAGGTCCACTGCGGCATCGTGATCTACTACGGCTCCTTCCTGCAGTGGTTCGCCGAGGCGCCAAGAGAGCAAGTGCTGGCCGAACTGCGCGAGACCGTGGCCCACGAGCTTCGGCACCTGCTGGATGAAGAGGAGCATGTGCCCTTACGGAGTTCGCTGGCCTGGTCCGACCTCAAGCAACACCATCGCTGGCAAAGGTGGCTGCAAGAACATGAGCCATGACGTCACTCCCGAGCCGAGGGACGCACTCATCGCCAGCACGTTGAACGCCGCCTGGCAGGCCGCGCGCTCCCTCCCGCGGGTAGTGGCCTTCCTGGACGAAATACCGATTCTGACTGCCCAGGCAGTCGCCGCACGCCGCCATAGGGGCGGTGACGACCACGCCTGGTTCTGCGACGAAGTCGCCGGGGAGCCCGTGGCTCTGGTGGAGGTGGGTGTGACCGGAGAGGGTCGGGGTGAACTGGGATGGTTTGGCACTCACCCTGACTACCGGCGCCAGGGACGGGCGTCTGAGTGTCTGCGTCGGGCCCTCGCGTGGCTCCGCGAGCGTGGAGTCCGCGAGGTTCAGACGGCCGATTTCGTGGACTCGCGTCTGAGCGACGCGTGCGGCTTCCTGGAGGCCCACGGCTTCCAGTGGCGTGACAGCAACCAGCAGAACATGGTCATGCAGATAGACCTGGCTGCCTACACCCCTCGACCGATCACGCTGCCACCGGGTTACTCCTTTGTGACCCTGACCACTGCCCTCGTGCCGGCGTGGTGTGCTGTCAAGGATGCCGTCTTTGGAGGGAAGACCGAGGCCGAGTGGTTCGAGCAGACCTTCGGGCGACGCTGGGATTTCGACCCGACGGGCTGGTTCCTGCTGGAGCACCAGGGAGAAATGGTCGGCATCTCCGGTGCCGACATCTTCCGCGACCCTGCCGACCCCTCACGTCTGACCGGCTGTCAGATCGAGTACGTGGGGGTGCTCACCGAGCACCGCGGGAAGCGTCTGGGCGAGGCCCTGGTGGCGCACTGTCTGAACTACGCCAAGGCGCTGGACGCCCGGCCCTGCCAACTCATCACCCAGCCCTTCCGCATTCCGGCAGTCACGCTGTATGAGAGCCTAGGCTTTCGCATTGTCAGACACAACCGAACTTACTCCCTGACCCTGCAACTGTGAACGAGCGCGAAGCCGCCGTGGAGCGGCTCTTCTCCCGGATCGCCCCGAACTACGGCGTGCTGAACACCGTACTGACCTTCGGGCTGCACCGCCTGTGGCGGCGCTTCGCCACGCGCAAGGTGCCCCAGGGGCAGGGGACCACGGCGCTTGACCTGTGTGCGGGTACGGGAGACTTCGCGGTCGCGCTGCGGCGGACAGGCACCACAGTCATCGCCGCCGATCTGTCAGCCCCCATGTTGACCATAGCGCGCCACCGCTCACACGGAGCCCTGCCGGTGGTGGTGGCCGATGGCTTTCAGTTGCCCTTTGCGTCGGGCTGTTTCGATGCCGTAACCGTTGGCTTCGGCCTGCGTCACGCCCAGCAGGACCTGCCGGCGCTGCTGCGTGAGGTCCGACGGGTGCTTCGGGACTCCGGAAAGCTGGTGGTACTGGAGTTGTCCCATCCCCCCGCGCCTCTGTGGCGCTGGCTCACCGGCCTTTACATCCAGGCCCTGATACCGCTCATAGGCGCAGTGGTTGATGCTGAAGCGTACCGGTACCTGGCACAATCGCTGAGAGGCTATCCGGATGCACCGACGTTGCAGGCAATGCTGTTGGCCAGTGGCTTTGCCGCCTGTGAGTACCATCTGCTGACCGGGGGGATCGTGGCCGTCCATGTCGCGACGGCCTGAGACTCCAACGGCAACTGCCCCCGGGTGCGAATCGGGGACGGGGTCCGCGGACCAAGGAGCAAGCAATGACCCAGCGCGAGCGCATGCAGCGGACTATTGCCCACGAACTCCCAGACCGGACCCCGGCAGTACTCGCCGGTCGCCCGGAGATGGACCGCGCCCTTCTGGAGTGGTATGGCGTCAGCACCATGAGTGAGGTGCACCAGATCCTCGGTACGGACGGCTGGGGCGGGGTTGGCGTGGGCCTGGACTGGGGCGACTACTGGCAGCGCTGCAACGGAACCCGGGAGGGCGACTGGCCTGGGGCTGGCCGTCCCTACATCTGGCATGACCGCGATACCTACGAGGATGAGTGGGGCGTTGTGCGTCGGGTGGGTAGCGATGAGAAGTATGTGCAGTGGGTAGATGGTCCGCTGTCCGCCGCCGACAGCGTCGAAGCGGCCAACCTGCCCGGGCCAGAGCGCCTCGTTGTGCCCCCGAACCTCGCAGACATAGTGCAGGATCAGAAGAGCCGGGGCATGTGGGTAAGCGCGGGCGTCACCCAGCCCTTCAAGCAGGCCTGGGAGCTTTGCGGCATGCAACGCCTGTTCAGCGCCTACTTGCTGGAGCGCGACTTCCTCGAAGAGCTCTATGACCGCCTCTACGCCCTGGGGACCGCGATTCTGACGACCTGCACAGCGGCGGGGGTGGACATGGTCAGTGTGGGTGGGGACATCGCCATGCAGGACCGCGTCATCGTGGGACCGCGGCTGTGGCGGGAGGTCGACAAGCCGCGTTTGGCCGCCATGATCGCCGCCTGCAAGCGCATCAACCCCGGGGTGCATGTCTTCATCCATAGCGACGGCAAGCTCGATGACATCATGCCCGACCTGATCGAGATCGGCTTCGACATCATTGATCCCATCCAGCCGGAATGTATGGACCCCTTTGAGATCAAGCGGCTGTATGGGGACCGTATTGTCCTGCACGGCTGCGGGAGTCTGCAGAAAGTGCTCCCCTACGGCACGATCGAGGACGTGCGACGGCATGTGGTGGACCTGATCCAGGGCTGCGGCTACAACGGTGGGCTGGTGCTTCGCGTCTCCAACGCCATCGGCTTTGATGTGCCTGTGGCCAATGTGGTCACGTTCTTTGAGACGGCCCGCGACTATGACCTGTCAAGCCTTCGGTCCTAGGGGGCGGGGGTAATGACCAGGGTGTCGAGGCGGTAGGCGCCGGACAGATCCAGCTCACCCTCGGGGCTGGCGATGAGCGTCGCAGTCTGGCTCTCGCCGGCACGCCACGTCAGCGTGACTGTGTGCCGTGACCCGGGACGCACGGCGTAAGCCCCGTTGCGCAGCAGCAGGCGTACCTCGCAGGGTCTGCTCGCGACCATCTCAAGCCTGCGGTCGCGCCAGGAGCGGACGGTCGCATCAGAGCCGCCGACCACCAGCTCGACACGCTGCGGCGTGTACTCCACAACCTGTACCATCGCCTCGCCCGACAGCGGCTGCACAAGCACGGGACGGCGCTGCAGATGAACGGTCCCTCGCCCCGGCACCAGCGCCAACAGCCGGGCCGTACCCGGAGGCAGGCCAACCTGCGTGGGCGCCGCTGTGAACTGCGTGCAGCCGCCCTGGTAGGCCAGACCTTCGGCGTCGAAGGCGAGGACCTCGGCAACCTGAGCGCCGCGCTCGCGGTTGAACAGCAACACATCGTCTGCGCTGCCGGCGAAGTGCAGGTTCTCCTGCAGCAGACCAGTCTGCGTCAGCGCGTACCTGGCGCGGCGTGCCAGCAGGTCGCCGTGCAAGGCCTGGCTCAGCGCGTCAGTGAGGGGCCAGCGGGACCATAGGGCGTGCGTGGCAAAAACAGCGAGGCCGGCCCCGTAGCGGTTGGCGATCAGGCCGCGGAAGCAGGCTTGCCGCTGCTCGTCGAACCGCAGAGCGAGATGGGCAAAGGCGAGGGCATCGGCGTTGGCCCGGCCTTCGGCAGTCTCGCCGATCACCGAGAAAGGCCGCCTGTCGGTGGCCACGGCTGTCGAGCGGTACAGACCCTCCACGCGTTGCCTGGGCATCTCGGGGGCGTGGGAACGCATCCCCGGCTGCACCGAGGGCAGTTCGGGTACCTGCGCCGCGACGGTCAGATCGCCGGCCTTGCCCTCCAGGTTTCCCAGCCATTGCAGCCCACAGACCTCCATCCACGGTTTGGGCAACTGGACCCAGGAGTTGGATTGGTACATGCCAAGTCCAAGGTCAGCCAGGACGGCCCCGCCACTGCGTACGTAGCCGGCCAACAGCTCCGCCTCCGCGGGCCCGAGCTTGAGGCAAGCCGGGGCCATGACCACCCCATACCGTCGCAGGTCGGCATCGGCGAGGTCCTCCAGGGTCAGATAGTCCATCACTCCGTAGCGGGTACCCAGACGCAAAGCGTAGGCAAGACTTGACGGCTCGCCGGGCAACAGGTCACGCAGGTAGCCGTACACGGGCTGATTGGTGACCTGCAGGCCCTCGGCGTAGGGTTCGTATAGAACCGCTGCCGTCGGCTGGGGCTGTATGCCAAACGGCAGGTTCGCAGTTTCGCGCAGGGCCTCGCTCAGGCGCCGATGGCCGTCCTGACGCAGTTCCCCTGCATAGGCTACCTCCAGCAGGCTCCAGTCCTCGACCGCTATGCCCGCTGCGCCGTGAACTGCCGCCAGCTGCAGCCAGTCACGGAAGGCGTCGGTAGCGTAAGCATCGCTGGAGGGGTGGGGGCAGCGCAGGACCTGCAGGACCCGGAACTTGCCGCCGCGACGTGCTATGTCCAGCGCGTGGACGTTATGCGCATACAGGTCAGGCTCCAATATGTCCGGCGGCATGGAGACACAGACCATGTCATAGCCGTCCGGAATGGAGACCAGGCTACGGTAGAGGGTAACGCGTCCCGTCAGCACGGGACGATCCGGGTCCAGGCTCCGGATCGTCTCCAGCCAGTCCCGCATGACCTCACGGAAGGCCCAGACCTGGTAGTCCGCAAGGTCAACGCTGGCGCGTCCCACGCCATGGGGCTGAGCCTCGTCAGCGGCCCGCGCGCTGTCCATCGTGACCTGCATCCACGTCTGCAGGTTACTGCCCCAGCTCGCGTTGAGGTCGTCGAGAGAGGGGTAACCAAGCTGCAGGTAGGTACGGAAGTCCTGGTCCGAGTACCTAAGAGTGCGTTCCAGCGAGTGTCCGGTCGCCCAGGCCGTTACCGCCGGCTCGCTCCGGAGCCGGCTCACAGCGAATGTGATGATCTCCCGGACACTCTCCCGGTACGGGGTGTCACAGGGCCCCACTCGGCCAGCTACGGGCTCGGTGGTAGGCAGACCGACGATCACCTGCAGTCCTTCACTGTGGGCCGCCCTGATGAGGGTGCGGCATGGCTCGAGATCCGCCAGGTCAGCAGGTCGTAGATCCACGTAGAGGGTATTCAGGCCGAGATCCCGCACGACCGGCAGGTCGCCCAGACGCTCCAGCCCATAGACGAACGTAAAGGGACCCGCGGAGCGAAAGGTCATCGGGGCAGCGAGGACGGCCCAACTGGACGCCACACAGGCGAGGGCAGCCATTAGGAGCCGATGGCCCATGTTTCAGCCCTCTCGACCGAGCTTGGGCAGCCATTGGTCCACCGTAGCGAGCGCCTCAGCCGCGGCCTGCTGCTCAGATTCCCGTTTGCTTCGCCCCGTGCCGCGCCCCAGCAACAGGTCGCCAGACCAGACCTCCGTTCGGAAGGTCGTAGCGTGCGGTGGCCCGCTGGTGTCCACAATGCGATAGCAGGGCGGCCGGCGGCCATGGGCTTGCAGCAACTCCTGGAGGTGCGACTTGCTGTCCATGTGAGCGCGTGGCCCCGTCGCGACAGGGAGGGGTATGTGTTTCAGCACGAACTCGCGCGCCGCCTCGAAGCCACCCGCGAGATAGATGGCGCCGATCAGCGCCTCAAGGGTCTCGGCCAGTAACGAGGTCTTGTCCCTTCCGCCGGTGGCAGCCTCGCCATGACCCAGGAGCAGATACTGGCCCAGACCCAGCGCTCTCGCGGTGGCAGCCAGGGCGTCGGCGCGCACCACGGAAGCCTTCTGGCGCGTCAACAGGCCCTCGGAGGCCTCGGGGTGGTGGCGAAAGAGGTGGTCAGCGACGATCAGATCGAGGACGGCATCACCCAGGAACTCAAGCCGCTGGTTGCTGGCCAGCGGCTCGAGTCCCTGCTCCCTCACGTAAGAACCATGCTGGAAGGCCTGCTGCAGGAGTGGTTCAGGCAACGGCGGCAGGGACAGCTCCGCTCGCAGCTTCCTCCACGGGTTCCTGGACATCAGTCACCGGTAGGCTTCTTGACAACCAGGACGGCGTTGTGCCCACCAAATCCAAAGGAGTTGCTCATACCATAGGTGCCCTGAAATTCACGGGGTTCGTCCATGACCACGTCGCAGACCACTGCTTCGTCCGGTTCGTGGCAGTTCAGCGTCGGCGGCACGACACCTTCGACGAGCATCTTCAACGTCAGGGCTAGCTCCGAGGCGCCAGTGGCACCGAGCTGGTGACCGTGGATGGACTTGGTGGAGCTCACCAGCGGCCCCTCACTTCCCGGCCTGAACACCTGTGCCAGTCCCCGCGCTTCCATGTCATCCCCACCGGGCGTGCCCGGCGCATGGGCGTTGACATAGGCGATGCTCTCCGGCGCGATTCCGGCACGCCGCAGGGCCGCACTCATGGCCCGCGCGGCACCATTGCCGTCAGGGCAGGGAGCGGTGATGTGATAGGCGTCGCCGGAGCAGCCGTAGCCGACGATCTCGCCCAGGACCTCGGCGCCCCGACGGCGGGCGAACTCAAGCTCCTCCAGTACCATGACTGTCGCCCCCTCGCCCATCACGAACCCGTCGCGACTGCGATCAAAGGGCCGGCAAGCGGTTGCCGGCTCATCGTTGCGGACAGACAGAGCACCAGCCGACGCAAAGCCCGCCAGCGCGGTCGGTGTGACGGCCGCTTCGGCGCCGCCCGAGATCATGACCTTGGCCGCGCCACGGGCGATGATCTCGAAGGCTTCACCGAGCGCGTGGGTACTCGTCGCACACGCCGTCACAACGGCCAGGTTGGGCCCCCGAGCCCCCGTTTCCATCGAGATGAGCCCAGAGGCCATGTCAATGATCATCATGGGCACGAGAAAGGGGCTCACCCGCCCGGGACCACGCTCAAGCAGGACCTGGTGCTGGTCCTCCCAGGTCTTCATGCCGCCAATGCCCGACCCCACGAGCACACCCACCTCATCCGCGATCTCCTCGTCAATGACCAGGCCGGACTGCTCCAAAGCGAGTTTGGCGGCGTAAAGGGCGTAATGGAGGAAGGGGTCCGCGCGCTTGATGAGCTTGGGATCGAGGCGCTCTTCGAGGTCAGGGATATCCGGCACCTCGGCAGCAATACGAACCTTGTAGGCCGAGGTGTCAAACCGCGTGATGGGCTTGACGCCAGAGCGTCCCTCGAGGCAGGCCTGCCACAGCGCCTCCAGGCCAATCCCTGCCGCAGAGAGCGTCCCGATCCCGGTTATCGCCACACGGTAACTCATGTTGGGGTCACCATTCTGGTCAATCGGCCGTTTCGGCCAGTTGCCTCCCGGGGCGGTGACCAAGTGTTTCCCTACCCCCGGAGGCGGACCCGGCCACTCGCCTGTGATGCGATGAGAGCCTCTCTTCTCGGCTGGCTAGCCTTTGACCCCGCGCTCCTCCAGGTAGCGGACGGCATCGCCTACGGTCCGTATCTTCTCGGCATCCTCGTCCGGAATGTCCACGTTGAACTCGTCTTCCAGCGCCATGACGAGCTCAACAACATCCAGAGAGTCTGCTTTCAGGTCGCCGTCGAAGCTGGCGCTCTCCGTGACCTGGCTCTCCTCAACCTTGAGTTCCTTCACAATCAGTTGCTGCACGCGCTCGAACAACGCCATGCGATCTTCACCTCCGTGTGCCATCCGGCACGGATCTGCAGGGATGCTATTGCCAGACGGCCTACATGATGAGGCCGCCGTCAATATTGAGGCACTGGCCAGTCACATAGCCAGCTTCCGGTGAGGCCAAGAAGGCTACCACGTTGGCGACATCCTCCGCGGTACCAGGGCGAGCCAGCGGGATGCGGCTCAGCCAGCCGGCACGCACCTCCTCGGACAACACATGCGTCATGGCCGTCTCGATGAACCCCGGGGCCACCGCGTTGCACGTGATGTTGCGACTGGCGAACTCCTGAGCCGTGCTCTTGGTCAGAGCGATGAGCCCGCCCTTGGAGGCCGAGTAGTTGGCCTGGAACTTGTTGCCCCCGACGCCGACTACTGACGAGATGTTGACGATCCGGCCGTACTCGGCTTTCATCATGGGTCGCACGGCAGCCCTGGTGCAGAGGAAGGCGCCCTTGAGGTTGATGTCCAGGACCAGGTCCCACTGCTCCTCGGTCATCCGGATCATGGGACCATCACGGGTGATGCCGGCGTTGTTCACCAGGATGTCCAGGCGCCCGAAGGTGTCCATGGTGGACTTGACCATAGCGTCCACGTCGTCCGCCCTGGTGACACTGCCGACAGAGACGAGAGTCTGCACCCCCAGTTCGCGGAGGTCAGCGGCAACGCGCTCGGCCCCGTCAGCGTTGACATCGTTGATGACAATCTGGGCTCCCTGGCAGGCCAGTCGCCTGGCGATGACCGCGCCGATTCCTCCCCCCGACCCCGTGATCACTGCAACTTGCCCTGTCAGGTCAAGCATGTCAACTCTCCGTGAATACTTCTAGGACTGCAGCGCCGCGACCGTGGCGCCAATGCTCTCCAGCGTATCCGCATTGAGGGCGCGGGCCTCGGGCACGGCGCGCCTGAGCATGCCCGTCAAGACCTTACCCGGCCCCACCTCGACGAAATCGGTGACACCCATCTCCACCAGCTTCACGATGCAATCGTGCCAGCGCACGGCCCCGGTCAGTTGTGCCAGCAGAGCGGCACGAATGTCGGCGCTGGATGTCCGGGGCATGGCGTCCACATTGGAGACCACTGGAATGGCGGCGTCGGTCAGCGCGACCTGGTTGAGCGCCAAGCCCAGTTTCTCAGCGGCCGGAGCCATCAGCGGCGAATGGAAAGCGCCGCTGACGTTGAGTGGCAGCACTCGCTTCGCTCCCGCCGACGAGGCCAGCTCTGACGCCCGTTGCACTGCGGGCTCCTCGCCAGAGATGACGACCTGGCCCGGTGCGTTAAGGTTCGCCAGGCAGACGACGCCAACCTCCCGTGCTGGCTCGATGGCTGCCGCCAGCGCCTCGGGTTCAAGGCCGAGCACGGCGGCCATCGTCCCTCCCGTTGCCCGTCCCGCTTCGGCCATGTACTGCCCGCGCAGGCGCACAAGCTTGGCAGCCTCGGTGGGCGCCAGACACCCCGCAGCCACCAGCGCTGTGTACTCCCCCAGACTGTGTCCTGCTAAGGCGTCCGGCCGTACGCCCGCCTCAACCAGCAGGTGGCAGACAGCCACTGAATGCGCCAGCAGGGCGGGCTGAGCGTGCTCGGTGCGGGTCAGCTCTTCGGCAGGACCCTCGAACATGAGTTCCAGCAGCGGAAAGTCCAGCGCCGCAGCCAGCTCGTCCAATAAGGCCCGTGCTCCCGGCGATCCCTCATAGAGGTCGCGCGCCATGCCCACTGTCTGCGATCCCTGACCCGGGAAGATGAAGGCTAGCATCGCGCTATTCCAAACCCAGTTCCTTCTTGAGCGCCTTGGTCAGCGCCGGGACCACCTCAAACAGGTCGCCCACGATACCGTAGTGCGCCACGCCGAAAATGGGGGCGTCGGGGTCGTTGTTGATGGCCACGATGCAGTCCGAAGAGCCCATGCCGGCCAGATGCTGTACCGCCCCGGAGATGCCACAAGCGATGTACAGCTTTGGCTGTACGGTCTTGCCGGTCTGACCCACCTGGTGGTAGGCGGGTATCCAGCCGGCGTCTACCGTCGCGCGCGAAGCGCCGACCGCCGCGCCAAGGACCTCAGCCAGCTCGCGAATGAGTGCGAAGTTCTCCGCCTTGCGCAGCCCTCGCCCACCGGAGACGATAATCTCCGCTTCCTGCACATCAAGCTCGTCGCGGCCCTCCTCCCGGATGATCTCCAGGATTTTGGCGGCAATGGCCTGTTCCTTGAGGTCGACATGGCTACGGATGATCTCGGCGGTGCGTGAGAGGTCTGGCTCCGCTTTCTTCATCACTCGAGGGCGCACGGTGGCCATCTGCGGTCGGGCATGGCGGCAGACAATCGTCGCCATCACATTGCCACCGAAGGCCGGGCGAGTCTGCATCAGCAGCCGGGTCTCCGGATCAATCGCCAGGCCGGTGCAATCAGCCGTGAGGCCGGCCCCGATGCGAGCCGCAATCCGCGATGCGAGGTCGCGGCCCATCACTGTGGCACCGATGAGCACAATCTCTGGCTTGTACTGGTTGATGAGTGCCGCGATGACGCTCGTAAACGGATCCGTGCGGTAATGCTCCAGTGTCTCGTGCTCAACCAGGTACACCTTGTCAGCGCCATAGTGTGCGGCGATCTGGGCCAGGGGCTCCACTTGCCAGCCAGCCAACACCATCGCCAGCTCCACGCCCAGCTCGTCCGCCAGCTTGCGGCCTTCGCTGACCAACTCCAACGTGACATCGGCCAGCCGGCCGTCGTGGGTTTCGGCCAGTACCCAGACGCCCTTGTACTGACTGGTGTCCACGTTCTCCTTGCGGGTGATCTCGGCGATAATGGCCCCGAACTTGCAACTGCTGATGCAGGCTCCGCACTGCGTGCAGTTGTCGTTGAAGACCGCCTTACCCTCCACCATGTCAATGGCGCCATACGGGCAGGCACTCAAGCAGAGCTTGCATCCCACACACTTGTCAGCATCAATGTAGATCGGCATAAACGCAGCCCTCCGACGCTACGACTCGGCAGCGCACTATTCCCGTGTTCGCAAAGCCGTCGCCCGTCCTAGACGACCTGTTTTTCGCGCAGGATCTTCACCAGGCGCTCAACGACATCATTGACGTCGCCTTCCAGACGCTCTCCCTGCGTGTGCCGCTGCGGCGCAAAAACCTTGACCACATTGGTGGGCGATCCGTTGAGGCCGCACCGGCTCTCGTCGGCCTCAATGTCGGCAGCCGTCCAGGTTGGGATCTCTTTCTTCCGAGCCTTCATCACGTTCTTGAGACTGGCATGACGTGGCTCGTTCATCTGCTTGACGACAGTGATCAGGCAGGGCAGGCGCGTCTCGACGACCTCAAAGCGGTCGGAGAGCAGACGCTTCACCCGTGCCTTCTTCCCCTCCACCTCAATATCAATGGCGTAGGTTACCTGCGGGATGCCAAGGTGTTCGGCAAGCCCCGGTCCCACCTGCGCTGTGTCCCCATCGAAGGCCTGCTTGCCGCAGATGATCAGGTCGTACTCGCCCAGCTTCTTAATGGTCTGCGCCAGGGTGTACGACGTGGCGAGGGTGTCGGAGCCGGCGAAGGCGCGGTCGGAAACCAGGATGGCCTCGTCGGCGCCCATGGCCAGCGCGTCTTTGAGCGCCTGCTGGGCCTGCGGCGGCCCCATCGTGATGACCGTCACCTTCCCGCCGTGTTTCTCCACCAACTGCAGCCCGCACTCAATGGCATTCTCATCGAAGGGGTTGATGATGCTTGGCACCCCTTCGCGCACCAGAGTGTTGGTGACCGGGTCGATGCGCACCTCGGTGGTATCCGGCACCTGCTTGATGCTAACGATGATATTCATGTAAGGCCTCCGGCATGACGTCTCGTAGCCCGGCAGGAATCAGTCCCGGCCCCCGAGAGGCTCAGGTCCGCTACGGGAGCCGGGCGTGAGACCCTACTTGCGCTGGCTGATGGCTTCCTTCAGTACTTCCAGCGCTATGACATTGCGCTGGATTTCCGAGGTCCCCTCGACCAACTCGAAGAGCTTGCTTTCGCGGAGATAGCGCTGCACGGCATGGTCACAGATGTAGCCATGGCCCCCGTGGATGTTGACCGCGCGGTTGCACACACGGGCGCAGACCTCCGAGGTGTAGACCTTGGCCATGGCCGCGATCTTGCTCAGCTCGGGGCTTCCATTGTCCTTGCACCAGGCGGCCTTCCGGGCCAGCAAACGCCCGGCCTCGATCTCCATCGCCATGTCAGCGATCTGGTGCTGTATGGCCTGGAACTCCGAGATCTTCTGGCCGAACTGCTCGCGGACCAGCGAGTAGGCGACGCCGTCGTCGTAGGCCTTCTGAGCCAGGCCGACAGCCCCGATGGCCATGCCGATGCGGCCCACGTCGAGCAGGTCCATGGCCACGCGGAAGCCCCGGCCTTCACGCCCCAGGACGTTCTCCCTGGGCACGCGTGCGTCCTGGAAGATGAGTTCGGTGTTCGGTACCGAGGGGAAGCCCATCTTCTTCTCGTTCTTACCGATCTCAAAGCCTTCCATCCCCTTCTCCACGATGAAGGCTGTCAGACCGCGCATGCCCTTCTCAGGGTTGGCATTGGCAATGACCACATAGGTCTCAGCCGCGCCGCCGTTGGTGATGAAGATCTTGGTGCCATTCAGCAGATACTCGTCGCCCACCAGCTTCGCCTTGGTCTTGACGGAACCGGCGTCAGAGCCGACATCCGGCTCGGTCAGGCCCATGGCCCCGATCTTCTCGCCTGTGGCAAGGGGCGTGAGGTACTTCTGCTTCTGCTCCTCAGAGCCGAAGGCCATGATGGGATACATGCACAGCATGTGCGCGGCAAAGACGGCCCCGCTGGTGGTGCAGGCATGGGCCAACTGCTCGCCCACCACAGCCCAGTCCATCCAGCTCAGCCCCATGCCCCCGTACTCCTCAGGCACCGGGATGCCAAACAGGTCCATCTGGGCCATCTGCTTGACGTTGTCCCAGGGGAACTCCCCCTTGGCATCGGTTTCCTCAGCCTTCGGCGCCAGAACATCGTCGCAGAATTCCTGAACCGCCTCGTAGAGCTCAAGCTGCTCCTCGGAGAAGCCAAAATCCATGGTTGCTGCCTCCCTGAATAGTGCGCTCCGGGCTCAGCGCCCGAAGTCCGTAGTTCCAGCCGGAACGCGTGACGTTACTTGGTCCACTCGAGGACGCTGCCAGCCAGTGAGAAGCCAGCGCCGAAGGCCACCAGCAGCAGGTGCTGGCCGTTGCGCAACTCTCCAGCCCGGTACAGATCATCGAGGGCCAGCGGGATCGAGGCGGCCGAGGTGTTACCGTAACGCTCCACGTTGCAGAATACGTGGGACTCCGGCAGGCCCAGGCGCTTGGCCGCCGCGTCGATGATGCGCTTGTTGGCCTGGTGCATGATGGCCCAGTCAATATCCCGGTTGGTCAGTCCGGCTTGTTTGATGGCGGCCTCGGCCACTTCCGGGCAACCCCGGACCGCCAGCTTGAACACTTCGTGCCCCTCCATGTACAGGAAGTGGGCTTTCTGCTCCAGCTCCTGCAGACTGACAGGGCGTCGCGATCCACCCGCGGGCAAGGTCAGATAGTGGCTGTTAAGGCCATCGGACCACAGGGAGAAGCTCAGGAAGCCGTGTCCGGGCTTGGCGGGTGACACAACGGCGGCACCGGCCCCGTCCCCGAAAAGGACACACGTGGCGCGGTCCTCCCAGTTCACGATCCGCGACAAGGTCTCTGCGGCCACCACCAGCACATGGTTGCACAGGCCGGCCATCACATACCCGCTGGCAACCGACAGGGCGTACAGAAAGCCCGTACAGCCAATAAGCAGGTCGAAGGCCCCGGCCCTGGTGGCACCAATACGGCCCTGCAGGATGGAGGACGTCGAGGGGAACATGTGGTCGGGAGTGACGGTGGCGCAGATGACCAGGTCCAGATCCTCGGCACTCAACTGGGCATCGTCCAGCGCCCGCTGTGCCGCCATCATGGCGAGGTCGGAAGTCGCCTGTTCCGGAGCGGCAATGTGCCGCTCCTTCATGCCGGTATGACTGACGATCCACTCGTCAGTGGTGTCTACCATCTTCTCCAGATCAGCGTTGGTCAAGACGCGATCTGGGACGTAGGACCCCAGTCCCGCCAGTTTGGCACCACGAACCATCATATGCCAGGGCCACCTTAGGATTCTCGGGTTCGGCGTCGGAGGTAGCGACCTGGCCCAGGTCTAGTCTCACAACGCTGACCCACAGGCCCGGCGGCCCCGTCTTGCCCCACCAGGGCGTTCCCTCCCGACCACCGGATCGTCCAGGTCGTCACACTAAGCGCCGCCGGGCGCACCGCAGGTGAGCGTGGGCGATAGCTAGCCCGATGTCACCTGAACTGGCGCCGGAAGCGCGCTGAGGCATTCCGCCATCCTCTGTACCACACGACTCTCGGCACCCGCAGCCGCCACCCCAATGGCATTGGCGATGGCTCGGGCATCGGACTTGCCGTGGGAAACGACGCACACACCGCTAACCCCAAGCAGCAGTGCCCCCCCATACTCGGCATAGTCCAGTTGTCGGGCCATACGCTTGAGCTCCGACTTCATGATCCACGCGCCCAGCATAGCCCGCCAACTGGTGCGGAAAGTCTTCTTGAGCTCGGAAAGCACCAGATGTCCGACCCCTTCGGCGACCTTGAGGACCACGTTGCCCACAAAGCCGTCGCAGACGGTCACATCCACCGCGCCCTCGAAGATCTGAGTGCCCTCGACATTCCCAACGAAATTGATTGGCGCATTCTGCAGCAGGGCGGCCGTAGCCAACGTGAGATCGTTGCCCTTGCAGGGCTCTGTGCCGATGCTCAGCAACCCCACCCGGGGGTTCTCAATGCCCAGAGCGTGCTCTGCGTACTGGCTACCCATGATCGCGTAGGCCAGAAGGTGCTCGGGCTTGCAGTCCACATTGGCGCCAGCATCCAGACAGATCCGCTTGCCCAGGGGTGTGGGCATGAAGACAGCGATCCCTGGGCGAGCCACGCCCGGCAGGCGCCCCAGTCGCATGGTGGCGGCCGCCATCAGGGCCCCGCTGTTGCCGGCGGAGACGACCGCGTCGGCCTGACCGTCGCGGACCAGGTCCACGGCCAGCGTCACCGACGACCCCGCCTTCTGGCGCAGCGCCAGCATCGGGTTGTCGTCCATCTCCACCACGTCATCGGCATGCTGCACACGAACGTTGGGCGGGAGTGCCCCATGTTCGGCCAGCAGCGCCCGCACCTGGCTCTCACGGCCCACAAGGACGATCTCGCCGGCCAGGTCGGGCGCGGCCAGTACGGCCCCAGCCACAATCTGGCCGGGGGCGTTATCCCCGCCCATTGCGTCAACGGCGATCACCATGGCCGCACCGGACATCAGAGGGTATCATGGACGGGCATGAGAACTCAGCGCGACTTGCTCTTCTCGTCCCTGTCTTTGACGGTGTGGTCAACCTTCTGTCCCTTGTAGTAACCACACTTGGGACAGGCGTTGTGGGGTCGGACCGTCGCGTGGCAGTTGGAGCACTCCCCGACTGCCGGAACACGCAAGGCGTCGTGCGTGCGCCGCTTGTTGGTGCGCGTATTCGAGTGTCGCCTCTTGGGCAGTGCCATCCGTGCTTCTCCTTCTCACCGCTACCGCGCCGCGGATTACAATTTCAGATCGCGCAGGGCTGACCAGCGCGGGTCGATCTCGTCCTCCCCGCACGGACACGGTCCTGAACTCAACGGGCGGCCGCACCGAGGGCACAGACCGGCGCAGTCGTCACGGCACAACGGCCGGGACGGAACCTCCATCGCCACCAGTTGTCGCACCAACTCACTCAGATCCACATCCTCCTCGTTGAGGATCGGGATCTGGCCCTCCTTGCCCCGGGCGATGAGCTGAGCCTCGGGCGTGTCCACCTGCTCCAGCGCGCACTCCTCGTTGACGCTGATCTGCAGCACCTGCACAAACTCAACGAGACACCGACTGCATTCCAGTCGAATCGGAACCCGCAGCCAGCCGCGCGCGCTGACGCTGCTGCCACCGTGCGTGAGTTCGATCTCACCCTCGACGAGACCCACCGCCTCCACACCCGTCCCCGGACACAGCGGATCGCGAAGCTCGACCCGTCGTCGCCCCCCCACGTGGCGCAGTGGTCCCAATGCGTGGCGCATAATGCGAATCGCGGCCGACAGTCAGCCGCGATGTCTGCTCCCCTTTTTCCGGACGTGAGTATAGCTTAGGCTCGTTGCCCTTGTCAAGTCAACGGTCCGCACGCGTCGACTGGCTCGCCGCACGGAGAACCTCACCCAGGAAGGCATGGTTGTCTCCGTGCCCGGTTCGTAGAGCCACGATCTGACCGATGATGGGGCGCCCGCAGAGGAACAGGTCGCCAATGAGGTCAACCAGCTTGTGGCGGGCGAAGGCATGGGGCAGGGGTTGCGCCGCGGACACATGGTCGTCATAGATCACGACGCTCAGGGCCTCAACCTCTGACGGGATCTCCTCCTGCCCCAGCATCTCCCGGACCTGGTCGGCCGTGGCGAAGGTCCTTGCCGGAGCCAGTTCGTCGCCGAAATCGGCATCGGGCGTGAACCGGGCCCATTGCCGACCGATCAGCGGTTCCTGGTAGTCCAGGACGTATGCCACCGACGGGGTCTCGGCCGGCAGGCCGACAATCGCGCCGCTGCCACTGACCACGTATACCGCATTTGGCAGCACCAGCGGCTCCCAGACCTCCTGGCTTTGGGCCCGTCCCGCGGTCTTCAGCACTTCCCACCAGGTCAGCGCACTGCCGTCAAAGAGGGGTAACTCAGGGCCGTCCGTGACGATGAGGGCATCGCTGATCCGCGCCGCGCACAGCGCCGCCAGGGCGTGCTCCACGTAAGACACACTGGTGTCAGCCGAGCCAATGGCGGTGCAGTGCACTGCCGGCACAAGGTGCTCCAGACTGACCGGCCATTCGACATCCAGGTCCGCGCGCCGCACCCAGATGCCTCTCCCCATTTCGGCCGGCATGAGGGCGACATTCAGCGACCGGCGCGACAGTGTCCCCAGCGCCGGAGGTAGATGGACCGGGTTTCTCAGAGTGGCCCGTTTCATCCCCAGGCAACCGTTAGGAGGGGCCGCGGGACGGCCCCGTTGGGTTCAGTATGCATCCTCGTACAGGTCCAGGACATCGGCAGCGGTCAGGCCACCAGGGGTTTTGGCCACGGCGAGGCGCATGTAGCGGAGCGTATCCGTCGCCATCTGGGTCAGCATGTCGTCGGCGACGCCCAGGTCGCGCAGGCGCAGGTCCATGCCGATGCTTCGCAAGAGGTCCGCCAGGGCGTCTTCGACGTCGGCCGCCGCACTCACGCGCGTCAGACCTGCTTCGGACCCCCCGAGGGCAGCGGCCAAGGTGGTCATCTTCTCGGGCAAACGGGGCCCAACGCGCCGGACCCAGGGCAGGATCAGAGCCGCCAGCCCGGCGCCATGGGCAATGTGCGGGTAATGCCCGCTGACCGGGTGTTCCATGGCATGCATCACGGTGGCACCACAGTTGGCCAGCGCATAGCCCGCGTAGACGTTTGCCAGCAGCATCTGTTCGCGCGCCTGGTGGTCCTGACCCGCTCTGACGGCACGGGGCAGGTAACGCCCGACCAGGCCGATCGCCTCGAGGGCGAGCAAGTCCGTCAAGGGTTGGGCCGCAGTAGAGACGAAAGCCTCCATGGCGTGGCACAGCACGTCCACGCCCGTGGCTGCTGTGACATTGGGCGGCACGCTGTAAGTCAACTCGGGGTCGCAGATGGACACCCGCGGCTGGATATGTGGGCTCCGCAAGGCCATCTTCTCATGGCTGTCACTAATGGTTATCACGGCAAAGGGGGTCAACTCAGACGAAGTTCCTGCGGTCGAGGTCACGCAAAGCACCGGAAGGGTCGCCGCTGTAGGGACTGTCTTGTCACGCCCCGCTTCCGCCACCAGAAGCTGCCGCGCCGTTGTGTCATGCGTGGCGACCACAGCCATGGCCTTTCCGGCATCCATGACGCTGCCGCCCCCGACGGCCACCACCAGGTCGCACCGCTCCCGGCGTGCCAGCGCCGCTCCGTCATCCACGGTCTCGACGGTCGGGTTAGGCGGCACGCCCCCGTAGACGATACTCTCTACGCCACTGGCGCTCAGCAGCTCCCTCGCACGGTCCAGATGGCCTGTCTGGGCGAGCGAGCGGGTCCCGGTCACCAGCAGGGCCCGTCGGCCAAGCAAGGCGGCTTCCTCGCCCAACCGGCGAAATGTGCCCTGACCGAATACCAGGCGCGTGGGCGAGGTGAACTCAAAGACCATAATGATCACTCGCTCCCTGGCCGTGCCAATGGGATGAGACAACGGATGGTCGTGCCCTTCCCCAACTCGCTCTCGGCCTGGAGTTGGGCCCCGTGGGCGTCCATGACATTCCTTACGATCTTGGTCCCCAGGCCGGTTCCGCCGGACTTGGTCGTGCGTATCCGATCGGTGAACAGGTCAGGAAGAACCTCAGGAGGTATCCCGCTTCCGGTGTCCGAGACCTCCAGGACCACAGATGTTCCGCCGGGACCCGGCTCGTCGCCGCCGAGACGGGTGCGTACGGTTACGCTGCCGCCCGGTGGTGTCGCCTGGATAGCGTTGTAGACCAGGTTGTATACTGCGTTGTAGATCCGGCCCTGGTCGAGGTCGAGGTCCGGCAGTTCGGTCTCGGGCACGTAGCGCAGCTCAAGCCCCGCCTTCTCGCCCACCAGTCGCAGGGCCTTCATCACGCTCTCGACTATAGGGGCTAGTTGTTGCCGCTCGAACACGGGCTCTGAGACCACGCCCTTGACCGCGTCCGAGATCTCCTTCATACGCTGTTGGACGGCGTCGGCGCCGTCCATGATCATGTCCAGCATCTCGGGATAGAGAGCCCGGAGCGCGTCGAGCGCACTCCAGGCCTCCTCCAGCCGCGGTCCGGGGAAATTCTCGGGGGTGAGGAGCTCTTCCAGCCGCTGATAGCACTCTTCGGCCACCATGCGCAAGGTCTCGGCGCCGGTCTGCGAGGGGGTGATCATGTTCTTGACATCGTGGCTGAGGTTACCGATGTATCGCACAATCTCGGCTACGCGCGCCTGCTCGTACAGACGCGCTGACTCTATCGCGATAGCAATCTGCGCCCCCAAAATGTCCAGCACCTCGGCATCAGCGTCATCAAAGTCACCGGCGTCCTTGTTCAGGACCTGCATGACCCCAATCGTCTCGCCCCGAGGGCTCCTGAGCGGCACGGTGACCTGGTTGCGGACATGGTAGTGGAGTTGCTCCTCCACGTAGCGCGACCGCTCCGCCTCCTGTTGGAAGTCCTGACTGACGCGCAGTGCACCCGTCCTGAAGACGGCACCGGCCAAGCCCTCGTCCGGGGCCAGTTCCATGCCCATGATCTCGTCGGCCTTGGCCCCGATGACATACGTGTAGACCAGCTTGTCGCGCTCCCGGTCGTACAAAGCCACAGAGCCGTCCCGCGCCCCCACGCAGTCCAGTGAGACTCGCAGCGCCTCTCTGACCACTTCAGTGAGGCTCGTGACGGACCCCAGGGCAGCGGTGATGTGGTGGATCGCCTCCAGATGCCGTTCCCGTTGTCTGAGCCGCTCCTGCACGCTCGCCAGCATCGCCGTGCTGTCATCCATAGTGCTACTCCTGGCACGTCAATGGTGGGCCTGTTCGGTCCTTGAGCTTCGCCACACTCGGTGGGAAGTCCTGCCGCCGATCGCGCCACGGCGACGGTCTCTCGCCCGAAGGCCCTGAGCGCCTGTGTCCCACGGGTTCAGCCGTACTGGACCCTTGACGCAGGCCCCCAAAAGTGTTACATTCGGCGCGCGGGAATCAGTGTTGTTGTCGGGGCCGGTTGTGGGGAGTCTGGGAGCTTCACTGATCCCGGCGCCGGTGAAGCAACAGGAGGTTTCGGCACATGCCGAAAGGCACGGTCAAGTGGTTCAATGACGCAAAGGGGTACGGGTTCATTGCTCAGGATGGCGGGGAAGACGTGTTCGTGCACTACTCAGCGATCTCCGGGGAAGGCTACAGGTCACTGGTGGAAGGGTCGCGCGTGCAATTCGACATCGAGCAGAGTCCCAAAGGCCCCCGGGCCGCGAACGTCGTCGTGACAGAAGCAGCCCCCGAAGCGGATTCCTGGTAGTCCAAGCGCGGGAGAGCGTTCGCTGTAGGAAGCCTTCTGGGCCCCTCGACAGGCTCAGGAGAACCATAAACTGCGCCGTGCGTTCAACGGACAGGACCGAGCGGTTCCTGTCCGTCTGCGTAATCCTGTGACACCCGGAGGGACCATGAAATCCCATACCGTCTACCTCACGCTGAACATCCCCTCCCGGCTCGCCTTCGAGAACATTACCCCCCAGGTCCAGGCCGCGGTGCGCGAGAGCGGCGTGAAGGAAGGGCTGGTGCTGGTCAACGCCATGCACATCACCTCGTCGGTGTTCATCAACGACAACGAGCGTGGTCTGCACCGCGATTTCGGCAAATGGCTGGAGGAACTGGCCCCCTTCAATCCTGACCCCAACGTGTATCACCACAACCGGACCGGAGAAGACAATGCCGATGCCCACCTCAAGCGCCAGATCATGGGGCGCGAGGTGGTCGTCGCGATCACCGATGGCCGTCTCGATTTCGGGCCTTGGGAGCAGATCTTCTACGGCGAGTTCGATGGCAACCGACCGAAACGAGTGCTGGTGAAGATCATCGGGGAATAGACCCGACCGCGGTTGCGCCAAGTGATCAGGGGCGAGGCCAAGTGACCTCGCCCCTGACGTGAGCGCCCGCGGGGCACTAGCTATCGAGGATGCACTGAAGGTGCGCGCCCGTGTCCAACACCATCTGCTCCGGGTACTGCGGGTAGCTGGCCAGTTCGGCCGTCAGGTAGTCGTTATAGCCTACCCCGCGCAGAGCGTTGATGGTGCGTGGGAAGTCCAGGGTCCCAGTGAGCAACGGCACGAACATCCGGGTACTGGCATTGAAGTCCTTGATGTGGATCTTGGCGATACGGGAACCCAGGATCTCGATCCACTGATGCGGGAAGCCGTACAGCAGGATGTTGCCGACGTCGAAGTAGGCCTTCACAAGCGGGTGGTGGAAGCTGTCAATGAAGTCGCGGAATTCAAGGGGGCTGAGCAGGAACTTGTTCCAAACGTTCTCCAGCGCCATCACGACACCCAGCTCTTCGGCTGTCGGTAGCAGTTCGGTCACGCTCTTGTGCGCCAGTTCGTAGGCGGCTGCGTAGGACACATCCTCGGTCACCACACCCGGTACGACCAGTACGGCGTTGGCGCCGGCCCATTTGGCCACTTGCAGAGCGTGCCGGATGCCCTCCACGCCCTTGACCCTGATCTCCTCGTCAGTGCTTGACAGCGGCCACTGCCAGTGTGTGGACGCCATGACGCTGTGAAGCTCAATGCCCTTGGCCTCGGCGGCGCGGCGGACCTCGGCGACCTGGTCTTCTGTCTCGTAGTCGCTTGGGATCTCCACTCCCTCCAACCCCGCCTGCCTGGCGAGCGCGAAGCGGTCGTCCAACGAAAGCTTCGTCGGCAGGCTTCCGAAGTAAATCCCTTTCTTCACGGGCCATCCTCCTTGTCGGATTGCGGGTGTCACAGACAACAGAAGCTTAACCTGGGACTGCTAGACCTGTTCGCTCCCCGAAGTTGTGCCACCTGCAACCGACTTTCAGTATGCCGGCACTGTGGGGTTCCACCATGTGGTGGCGAACACATTACGCCACAGCGTCTCCCGATCAGGTTGGACATTGCGCTTGAGGTAGTACTCCACGGTCTCGCGGTTGGTGTTGCCCCGGAAGGCTACCAGGACGGTATCCTTGCCGCTGTCATTGACCAGCGTCACCAGGAAGCGGATAGTCATGGAGTCAACTGACCTGTCGGTTCGCAACGCGTTGACGGCAACTGCATAGGCGGTGTCCATCACCAGGGGGTACAGAGGGGTTTTGGGCATGCCCTTCGGTACCTGAACAGTGATCAGGCAGTAACCCGTGAAGGGATCCAGGGAGGCCTGCACATCGGCCCCAAGGGGGTTGCCGGTGGTAGGCCACGTGAGAGTGCCCAGGGACCGGGTGAGGTACAGGTCGCTGTCAGACATTGGCCCTGCGACGCTCTGGGTCACACGCTGGACCACCGTGGGCCCTTTGTCGGCCTTGGTTGCCTGCTCCGGCGTGGCCGCCTTGCCCATGTCTTGGGGCTGACCTGCCATGGGTGTCGGTCGGGTCGTGGGCCGCGCCGAGGGGGCCGAGGGTAACGCCCCCGGACCACCGCGCCCGCCTGCTCCGGGACGATAGGCAGGCCGTGACACAGCGCGTGGTTCCGCTTGGCCGACGTCCCGGGGCTTGCGCACCAGCCAGACGGTGATGAAGGTGACGAGCAAGGCAACGACCAGGAAGGCGGCGATCGCGGCCACTATCAGGCCCACGCGAGGGGCCCGGCCCACCTCGCCGGGTTCTGGTGCCTCGCTATCGGGCCCCATGGCCTCAGCGCGCCGGACGTGCTCCAGACGTGCCTGCACATCGGCGTTGGCTTCGAGGCGCAGTGACAGCTCGTACCACTGCGCGGCCACGTGGTAGTCTTGCTGGGCGGCCGCGATATCGCCCAGCGCAGCATGGGCACTGGCGCTGGTGGGATGGGCAGCGACCAGACGTTGACCCAGACCGCGCGCCGCTTCCCAGTCCTGGCGGGCGATCAGTTCCGCAAGTTCAGCCAGCCCTTCCGGCAAAGGCAGTTCGGCAGAGTCTTGGTCCCTCACGTCGTGTCACCCTATGCACCGGCGATCTGGTTGGTGGAGCCGTAATGCTTCTCCATACGGTACCGCGCGGGCACATAGCCCGCACGGAGGTAGGTCTGGACAGCGCGCTCGTTGGAGATGGTGGCATCCAACGCAGCCTTGGGACAGCCATTCTGCTGGAACCAGCGGTCGGCCTCCTCCAGCAGCGCCCGGGCCCACCCCTCTCCGCGTCGGCGAGGCGCCACGTAGATGTTCTTGATGTACCCCACCAGCGGCTCAACCATGGTCGTGATCAGTGACAGCCAGATCAGCCCGCAGACCCCCTCCTCATCCTCCAACACCAGAATCCGCTCCATCTGCGAACGCAGTGCCTGCCTGAGCTGGGCCTCGTAATCACGCAGGAAACTCACCGTCATGCGGAAGCCGGGAAAGTTGGTTTCGTAGACTTCCTTCTGGAAGGCCAGTACCGCCGCACGGTCGGTACGCCAGTTCATGGCGCGAATCTGGGGTGGCAAGGCCGTCTCCTCCTGCTGCACCGCGAACATCACAGCCCCTGGTCAATGAGCTGCACGTGCTCTTCGACGACCCGACGCGGTGCCAGACGGATGAAGAGCTGCAGGGCACCGATCAAGACTGCGACGTCATCGAGTTGTCCCAGCCCGACCAACGGGAAGTCCGGAATAAGGTCCAGCGGGACAAGGAAGTAAATGATTCCGGCCACCAGCATCAGCTTTGGCAGCCAGAAGACCCGACGATCGGTAAAGAGGCGCCAGTACAGGCGGATGAAGTTGGGCAGGTGCAACAGCATCCGCAAACGGAAGTCCCCGCCGGGGCCGCCAAACAGCGTCGCGCTCTTGCGCACTCGGTTCATCGTGTTGTGCTCCCCTGCACTCCTGAGACGGTTAAGCCCTCTGTTGTGGACGCCGGGGAACCGTCGTGAGTTCCCCTCTGTTGTCGGACCCTCAGGGGCGCAGACCCTCGACCGCCTGGCGTACCCGTGCGGTGCGCAGTTGCGCTATGAACTCAGGGGCCTGGGTCTTGGCATACACAGCGGCGATCTGTCCCGACGTCGCGCTGTCGGAGCTCAACCCCAACTCGCGCATGACCACTGCCGTCTCCGAGCGCTCCAGTACTTCATCGAGTCGGGTGATGATTGCCAGGAGCCGGCTGTAGTCAGCCGCCTCCAGCTTCCCCGCACCAATAGCGCTGGCCGGCGGGTTGGGCAGCAGGCCCCGTGTAACGGCGTCGGCGAGCCTGGTTCCTGCCGCATAGCCGCCCCCCAGACCAGCAATCTGGTCCGCCAGACGTCCCAGATGAGTCCAGTTGATGGTCTCGGTGACAACCTGCAGCGTCGGCGTCTCGCCGCTGGCAATCTCGTGGACGGTCGGGTGCCACTCAGCCAGGCCTTCACCAACCACCGTGCCATTCGTGCTAACCACGTGGCCCGGACCTCCGAGTGCAAGGCGGACCTCCAGCCCCGACAGCATCACCTCGACCGCTGTTTGCAGGTCTGGCATCTCGGGCTGCTGGCTGTCGCTGGCATCTCCGGGGACCGACGGCGAAGGCAATGCGTCCAACGGCATCTCCTGCGCACGCCACGTCATGCTGTACCTTGTGGTCAGCCGGTGCATGGCCCTGTCCACCTGGACCTCCGGCGCCCCCGGGTAATCGCCCAGAAGGGCTGTTCCGGCCGGCCCCACGCCCTTGGCCTCAACATACCGCCAGCCGTCCCTCTCAAACTCACGGACGCTCCAGGCCTGGCCCAGCGGCCCCGACTTCAGGTCCGCGAGAGGCGCGGCACCGGAACCCATGCTCTCCATCAGCCGGGCGTCCATGCCGATCAGGATGGTAGCGGCGAAGCCGAGGTCGGGTTGGGCAACGAACTGAGCGTCCAGCTTCAGGCAACCTGTCAGAGGCACGACGACCAAGGCGGCGAGAGCTGGCGCGACCAGGCGTAGACGACGCTGCATGAGTGTGCCTCCTGCTATTGGTAGCGTCCGAACTCCTCGATGGCAGCAAAAAAGGCTTCGATGTTCGCCCAGGGCACATCAGGCTCCAGGACATGGGTCGGGGCCAATAGCAGTCCGCCACCCCGGCCCACCGTCTCGATGAGCCACCTGACCGTCTGTCGCATCTCGTCCGGCGTGCCGAAGGGGAAAGTGGTCTGAGTGCCCACGCAGCCCCAGAAGGCGATGCGGTCACCGTACTCCGCCTTGAGTTTCTGCGGGTCCATGCACTCGGGCTGCACAGGGTTGAGGATCGTCATCCCGATCTCAATCAGGTCGGGGATGATGGCCTCGACATTGCCGTCAGAATGGTACCAGATCTGGATCTCCGGTCTGATTTCCCGCGCCGCCGCCCAGGCCCTGGCCCATCGCGGTTTCAGCCACTCCCGCCACATCTCCGGAGACATCATCATCTTGTGCTGCATGGCCACATCATCGCCACAAAGCAGGCAGTCCACTCCCGCCTCGGCATAGCGCCGGCATTGGAAGACCCGGTCCTCGGTCACACGATCCAGAACATACGCCGCCTGGTCCGGGTTCATCACGAAGTCCATCATCAGCTTCTCCATGGACGTGATCTGCCAGGCGTTCTCCCAGATGTGGCCCACGCTGCCCTGGACATACCAGCCGGCATCGTGCAGGCGCTGCACCTCTGATTCGAGGTGCTGGTGCCGGGTCGGGGCCGTGAAATCAGGCCACGGAAACTCCTCCATGCGTGCCACACTGTCCACGCTTTTCATCGGAAAGTCCAGTCGCCAGAAATGATGGAAGCTGCCCGGGATGTGAGCCGTTCCGTACTCACTGATGCTGGTGCCCTCCGGCAGGCCCTGGGGGTACCACTCCGACCAGTCCACCGCGCGGTCCGGTCCGGCGAACCCAACAGCGGTCACGTCGTAGTCAAAGTACGCGGCTGGGTCGGTCTGCCCGGTAGCGGCCTCGAAGGCCGCCTGCACCGCCGGCGTGAAGCTCGCCGTCTTGGGCACCCGGTCCGGTTGCTGGCGGTTCATCGCTGTCCACACACGCTCACGTTTGGTCATTTCGGCCACTTGCACTCCTTGCTGTAGAGTCAGATAACAGTTGGGCACACACCCCGGCTATCCGTCTGTCATGCCTGTGGTACCGGCGGCCCGACCTGGGACCAGTTACCGGGTCAATCTCGCTCGCCGCGCCAGGTACGCGCGCAGGGCCCGATCGAAGGGCTCGTCAGTGATCAGGGTCTGGTAGTCTATGCCCACCGCCCGGCACCCGTCGCGCAACTGCCCCACGAAGGCCTGCAGTTGGCGCCGATAGGCGGCGCGGATGTCATCGCTCTCGGTGGGGAGCCGTTCGCCGGTCTCCAGGTCCTCAAACACGGTTGGTCCGCGGAAAGGGAAGCTGGCCTCGGCCCCGTCAAGGACGTGAAAGACGATGGCGTCATGGCCCCGGTGCCGGAAATAGGCCAGACTGCGCAGAACCCGCTCGGGCTCATCAAGCAGGTCGGATAGCAGCACGATGAGTCCCCGTCGTCTCATGGCACTGGCCGCTTCGGCCAGCGCAGCGCTGAGCCCCGTCTCCCCGCCGGGTCCCACGTTGTCCAGTGCCTCCCAGATGCGCCGGACGTGAGCGGGGCGGGCCAGCGGCGCCAGCCAGTGCCGCACCGCTGTATCAAAGACGGCCAGACCCGGCGCATCCCCCTGACTGACGGTCAGGTAGGCCATTCCAGCGGCCAGGTAACTGGCATACTGGAGCTTGGTAACCGGACCAGAGGCATACCCCATTGAGCCGCTGGCGTCAAGCACCAGGAGCACACTCATGTTGGTCTCAGCGTCGAACTGCTTGATGAAGAAACGGTCGCTACGGCCATAGAGCTTCCAGTCCAGGTGCCGCAGCTCATCGCCTGGGCTGTAGTCCCGATGGTCAGCGAACTCGACGCTGGCTCCCCGGAAATGACTGCGATGCTGGCCGGTGAAGTGCCCCTCCACCATGACCCGCGCCCGTAGCTCCATGCTGCGCAGTCGGGCAAGCGTCTCAGCCGTCAGTGCTTCGCGGACCTGTGTCATGGGTCCCCATCATGGCCGGTGGGAGGGCCGAGCCGCTCGCACTGCCCCGCCGCCGAAAGCGTGGCCCCCTGAGCCGCCAGCCCATCGGCGAGGTTATTGCGCTCTCTCGGCACGTGCTGGATCTCAAAGCCCTCGAACTTGCTCCGTAGCCGGACAGCCCACTGGAGCAATGGTTTGATGGCCGGGGTTCGCACCTTATAGACCCCCTGCATTTGGCGCACCATGAACTCGCTGTCGCTATAGACGCGCAGGTGGGTGATGCCACGGCTGTGAGCCTCCGCCATCCCGGCGATGAGGGCCCGGTACTCAGCCACGCCGTTGGTCGTAACGCCCAGCGGGATGGCCCGCTGGACGATGACCGCATCGTGGGCTGTAGTCAGCACAAATCCAGCGCCGGCGGGGCCGGGATTGCCACGCGACGCGCCGTCGGTGTACAGGTTCGCTTCCTTCAACTCGGGGATGCGCTCCCATCATCATTGGAGTCGGTAGGGGCGGGGGCCTCCGGACCCGCCGGCAGGTCAAGCCGGGGAGGCAGTTCGACGCCCGGCACCGGCGGCGGCGGGGCGTATTCTCCGGGCTGGTAGCCGGTCAGCAGAGGCTGTGCCGCCGTTGTCACGGGGCCCTTCGCGCCCAGGTTCTGGGCCAGCAACTCCAGGTCGAAACCCTCCTTGCGGACCCGCAGATCGTAATACAGCAGGACCAGGCCGATGATCTGCACCGGCTGCACAAGGGTACTGGCCGCCATGCTGAGGCCCTGGTTGAGAGCCTGAGCCAGGCCCGGGTTGCGCTCCATCAGCAGGAAGGCAGAAAGGAAGGTCACCGGATAGACGACGGCACCGGCCACGAGCTGTATCAGCATGCTCAGCAAGAGATAGGTGCCGAAGCACCGCCACCAGTGGCCCGTGACCAGGTCCCGGCTGCGACGCAAGGCCTCCATCAGCGGCGCTCGCTCCACGGCGATAACCGGCGTTACGAACATGAAGAGCGTACCCAGAAAGATGCCAGGGATCAGGCATAGCAGCGTGCCAACGGCGGTCATCAAGCCCACGATCATGACCCCGGCCAGCAGGGTCGCCCAACGGTCACTGATCATCTGATAGGCGTCAGCGACGGTTACCGGTTGTCCCAGGTACCGTCGGGCGACGGCGATGGAGAGCGCGCCCTGGCAGACCGGCATGGCCAGCAGATAGACCAGAACCGATCCCGCCATGAAGACACCGAAGACGATCAGAGCGCCCATCTGCACTTCGCTGCCCTCGCCGTTGGGCCCCATGGACTGGCCCATGAAGAAGGCGCCGACAGTCTGCAGGATGGCCACAGGCACAAAGACGATGGCCGTGATCCCGAGGAAGGGCCCGAAATTCTGACGGTAGAGACGCAGGGCGGCATCGAGGATGTCCGCCATGCCCAGGGGGCGCAGTACGGGTACGGGTTGGCTGTCCCCAATGGCCATTCGCCGATGCCCTCAAGTATCGTGTAACAACACCGATAAACCCTGTAACATCCTGCACGACTGGAGTGGCGCCATGATCTGGTTTGTGCTGATCGCCGTACCTGTCGCGCTGCTAGGACTGGTCACCGTAGCGGCGGCACTGGTCGCTTCGCAGACCGATCGCTCCCAATCACGACAACTCCCGGTGTCGCCGGCCAGGGCCGAAGCGATGCATCCTCGGAGCCCTGAGCCCGACCTCAGGAGCCTCTGAGCACCGCCGGGGCCTCGTCGGGGCCGAGCAGGGCCCATCCGGGCGGCAGGACCACGTCCTCCTCCAGGATGGCCCAGCGCACGGTGCCCCCCTGTCCTATCGTGTTGCGCCCAAAGCACATCGCGCCCTGCACGACCGCACCCTCGGCGACGGTCACGTCCCGGACCAGGACCACATTGGGCCCCACGGTGCCGCTGACCACGTTGCAGCCAGGCCCGACGTAGACTGGGGGCACCAACATCGGGTTCCCGACCAGTGAGGCTTGCGGGTGCACCATCAGGCCGTCGCTGGCGCGGTGACGGATCATGACCTCGTTCAGCGCCAGCACGCTGGAGGGGCGGGCCACATCCGACCAGTAGCCGCTGACCTCGACGGCACGAATGCCCGCTCCGGAGGCCATCAGGCGCTGGACCGCATCGGGCATCTCGATCTCCCCGCGCGGCGAGTAGGGAAGCTCGCGCAGTATGCCGAAGATTTCGGGGCCGAAGATGAAGATCCCGGCGTTGTTGTAGTGGGTCTGGGCCGTGCCGCGGGGCGGCTTCTCCTCGATGCGCTCCACCAGGCCATCGCGCACATAAACGGCGGCCCCCTCCCAGGGGTCATCTACCCAGTTGACGCTGAGGATCGCCCGGGGATGCTCCTCCCGCCACACACGGGTGATACGGGTGTAGGTCTCGGGCCCGACGATAATGTCTCCCCAACAGACAAAGACAGGCTCACCGCCGGCAAACTCCTCGGCCAGCAGAGTGGCGGCGCCCGTCCCCGCGGGCCCATCCTGTTCGCGGTACTGGACGTTGACCCCGAACCGGGAACCGTCCCCGAAGTGGCTGCGGATCATCTCCCCCTTGTACCCAATGATGATCAGGATGTCTTCGATGCCAGCGTCACGGACCCCTATGACGATATGCTCCAGCATCGGCCGGTCCAGCACAGGCACCAGGGGCTTGGGGCGGCGCTCGGTCAGGGGCAGCATGCGCGTACCCTTGCCGGCTGCCAGGATAACGCCCTTCACACGCGCGGCACTCCCTTCTGTCTTGGCAACAGCACAATTCGCGCCGGGAATCCCGTCACCTGCAGCGGTAGACAAACGGCCCGCCGTGCTCTACCATACGTGATGCCAGGCCGCGGGGGCTGGAATCGCTGGAGGAGCCATCGATGAATCTACATGTCTATGGTGGGCGTGCCGGTGCAGAACTAGGCGCCCGTTCAGGCTTCGTGACCGTCGTGGTTGACGCTCTGCGCGCCAGTGCCACCACCGCTTCCCTGCTGCATTACGGCGCAAAACGTATTATTGTGGTAGAAACGGTAGAACAGGCCTTCCAGGAAGCCGCGCGTCAGCACGATAGCGTCCTCGCCGGGGAGCGCGGCTGTCTGAAAGTGGAGGGCTTCGACCTCGGAAACAGCCCTCTGCAACAGGCGCCCAGGAACCTCAGAGCGACTGTTGTTTTCACCTCGTCCAACATGTCACGCTGCTGTGTGGCGGCGGCAGCGGCACCGGCGGCCCTGCTGGGAACTACTGTCACGGCCACCACCTGTGCCCGTCTGGCCCTGCATGAGGCCCGCTTCCACCAGACCGACCTGATGCTGGTTCCCGCGGGCGCGGCAGCAGACGAACACCTCCTTGTCCTGGAGGACTACATCGCCTGCGGGGCCATCATGGCCCGCTTGCTGCGACTCGGCGGAGAGACCGTGTGCGTGTCCAATGATGCCGCCCGGGCCGCCCTGGACCTGTACTATGCGGCGGAGGCCCGCAACCTGGAAGCCACCTTCCTGGAAACCGCCAACGGTGCATACCTCTGCCGTCAGGGCTTCGAGGTGGATGTCCGGTTCGCTGCCCGGCTGGACGTGTTCGCCACAGTGCCTCGTGTGAGCGAGACACTCGTCCTGGCGGACGGAAGCACGGCGGCTGTGCTCACCGCGGGGCAGGTCCATCGGCCGGCTGCCGCTGCGCATGATGCCGTACCCACAGGGCCACCTGAGCCATGAGCGCCAGTAGGTAGATGGCGCCAGCCAACGGCAGGGAAGCTCGCAGACCCCATGTCTGAGACACCGTTCCTCCGAGGTATGGCCCGACGACGAGCCCCGCACTGAGGACCGCTTCCATGGTTCCTGCCAGCCGTCCCGGCCTGTCAGTGGCCTGAATCGCCGCCAGCATGCCCGCCGCATAGGTGATGGCGACGGCAGCGCCCATGACCGCGAAACAGCCGGCAAACACCCATGGGCTTTCGGTGCCAGTCGCAATGGCCATCGCCACGGCGCCCAGCAGCATGGTGAGAAGCTGCACCGCGGAGCGATGCTGCCACCGCGTGGTCAGTCGTGTGGCGATGAAAGCAGCCACTTGCCCACAGGCAGCGGCAAACATCACCTTACCCACGGTCAGTGCCGAGTACCCGAGGTCGTGACCCAGACGCGGGAAGAGTGCCCCGACGAGGCCACGGCCGAAGGACGCGGCGAAGCCGCCCACCCAGGCCATCAGGAGGAAGAGCACAACCACGTCGCGGGATACGGAACGCTCGCCGGCCGTGGTCGGTGTCACTGCTGTGGCCGTCGGGGTGCCAAGCACGATGCAAAGGCACGCTGCGGCCACACTCAGGGGTACCGCAAAGGCCAGATGGCGGGCGTTGTCCCAAAGCCACCCTGCCAGCAAGGGCCCGACCATCAGTCCGGCACTCCAGCCGATGTTGTAGTACCCGAGGTACCGGCTCAGCAGACGCTCCTTGCCCCCACTGAGGTCACCCATCCAGGCAGCGAGGGGTGCCCACGTCAAGCCCAGGCCCACGCCGGCCATCGCGGCCAGGCAGAGGAGTTGGCCGGTGCTGCTGGCAGCAGACATCAGCCACCAGCTTCCGAGGCTGAAGGCGAAGGCCACGACCTCCACGGCACGCCGGCCCAGGCGATCAGAGGCGACACCGCCCGCAAGTGACGCCAGCATACCCGTAAGCGATGTCAGGGTGCCGATCAGGCCCAACTGGAGAGGGCTGGCGCCGAGCTCGATGGCCCGGAACTGCACGACCAGCAGCACACAACTGGCCGAGGCGTCGAAGGCGAAGGCCACCAGTCCGAGGCGTTTGGCCGGCAGGAAGAGACGACGCAGGCGAGGGAACACACGCAGACTCAGCCGGCCTCATCCTCTGCCCCGGGAGCAGCCACGACGGCAGGCGCTATCGGCCCCATAGCATGCTCCCGCCGAAACAGCACTGCCTGCACCACTATGGCTGCGGCGAAGGCCGCCGCTCCGGCGACGAAAGATGCCCGGAGACCGAAAGCTTCTCCCAGCACACCGCCCACCAGTGGTCCCGCGACGGCGCCCATGCCCAGCACCGCCTCATGCAGGCCGCTACGCTTGCCCCGGCTGCTGGCCTGACCATGCAGCGCGTAGGTCAGACTGCTGACATAGGTGACTCCGGCGCAAATGCCGATGGCGCTGAAGGCCACAGCAAACCACAGTGGTGTGTGGACCCACGCCCCAGCCGCCATCCCGGCCAGTCCGAGCACTTCCGCCGCAACCAGGATGGGCAGGCTGTAGTGCCAGCGAACAGTGAACCGTGCCAGAGCGAAGGCGAGGAGCTGGGCGACGCCCAGGATGAGGATGAGCGTTCCGACCAGAGCATGGGAATGGGCCAGGTCCAGGCCTAACTTGGGATACAGCGTGCTCACGGTGCCGCGGGCGTACCAGCTAGCCCAGTTGCCCACCCAGGCCAGCAGCAGGAAGAGGTGCACCAGTCGCGGCGGCGCGGAGACGGACACGGCCGGAGGTTGAGGACCGTTGGCCAGGCGGGCGGGTATCGCCAGCAGAATAGCGGCCCCCAGCAGGCCCAGCGCCGTGCCGATTACGAAGGGCAGGACATGGCCGTACTCCCATGTCTGCCCGGCCACCCACGGCCCAGTCATGATACCGGTGGTCCACGCGATGTTAAACAGGCTCAGGTTGTGGTTCAGCCTCTGCGGGCTGGCGCCACTCAGTTCACCGAGCCAGGCCTGGGCCGGCGGCCAGAAGAAGGCCAGCGCCGCCCCGGAAAGGGGCGCAAGGGCGACGAGGTGGTAAGGGTTGGAGGCCCGGCCCATCGCCAGCCAGACAGCGGCAGATACCACGCAGGCCATGACCGCCAGCGGCTTACGTCCCAGACGATCAGAGACCGTCCCCGAAACGACGCAGGACAGGGCGTAGGCCAGCGAGCCAACAGTGCCGATCAGACCGAGGACGAGGGGCGAGGCCCCCAGCTCGATGGCCAGGAACTGGGCCCCTAGGACGACACAGGAGACCGCCAGGTCCACCAGCAGGCTGACAGCCATGATCCGCTTCGCCGGCGACCAGAGACGACTCCCGAGACCGACCGCCAGGTCACCCATTCCCGCGACAGCTCCCGGCAAGCTCGCAGAGTCGGGGGAAGGCCCACTCGAGCAGCCGCTCGAGGTTCTCGATGTCGGCAGCGTTGTACTGCAGAAGCAGTTCCAGCGCTTCCTGACTGCCCCGACGATACTCCTGCCAGAGCCAGATAGCATCATCGCCGGCCAGCCCGCGGATAGCCTCCTCCCGGACCAGTCCCAGCGCCTTCTCCACTTGCTTGAGACCGCCGCTGTAACCCAGTTGTCGCAGGGCGTAACGCAGGTCAATGTGCATGTGACGCCAATCCACAGCCGGAAAGGCGCGGCGCAAGAAGGGCAGGTCAAAGGTGGCGCCGTTGAAGGTCACCAGCAGGGCATAGCGTTCGAGCTCTTCGGCGGCCTCGTTGAGGTTCTCGCCCCGCACGTAGCTCCTGACCCGTCGCCCATCATAGATGCCTACGACCGTGATGGCATTGCGGCCGAAACCGCCATCGGTCTCGATGTCCACGTAGGCCGTGCGGTCTCGGAAAGCAGACCAGGCTCGCCAATGATAGCATGCCGGCAGAACCTGCGAGAAATAGCAGTGGTCGGCACGCTCGAGGCTGGCCAGGGAATCCGCAGCGTATGAGCGCAGGACCTGCCACCGGGAGGGCGAGAACCCGGGGGCAGGGGCATGGGCGGCCAGAGCCTCGCGCCAGCCGGCGATGCCGCGCTCCCACAGACGGCGCTCCGTCTGTGGTCCGACGCCGGGAATATGCACGAAGGTGCGTTCGAGCATGGCAAACCTGCTCAGAATCAGGGGCCAGCGGTTCAGGTCAGCAGTTGCTGGAGGGCCTGGCAGACGAGCTCCGTGTCGGCGTCACTGATGTCCAGATGAGTGACAAAGCGAATGTTGTGGTCATCCCTCGCGCTCGCTCTGATCCCATACTCAGCCAACCTCTCGCAGAGCCGTGGTGCGGTGAGATCGTCGCGGTGGACCGCGAAGTAGATGATGTTGGTCTGAACCGTCTCGAGGTCAATGTTGATGCCCGGGCTGGCGGCCAACACCTCGGCGATCTGCCGGGCGTGGGCATGGTCCTCGGCCAAGCGCTCAATGTTGTGCTGCAAGGCATACAGAGCCCCCGCCGCGATGATCCCCGCCTGGCGCAAGGCTCCGCCGAAAAGCTTCCGAGCCTCGCGAACGCGCTCAATCGTGTCGGCTGGACCACAGACGACGGAGCCCACAGGAGCGCCGAGGCCCTTGGAAAAGCAGAACGTGACCGTATCCGCTTTGGCTACCAGCTCCGCCGCCGGTACCCCCAGCGCCACCTGGGCGTTGAAGATCCGCGCCCCGTCTATGTGGAGCCGAGCCCCGTGCTCGTGGGCGACATCGGCCACCGCGCCGATCTGCTCCGCGTTGAGGCAGGTGCCGCCGCAGGCGTTGTGGGTGTTCTCCAGACAGACCAGTGAGACGCGCTGGTAGTGGATGTCGGGCCGGCGGCCCAGGAGCGAGCATAGCTGGTCGAGATCCAACGCCCCGTGCTTGCCCGGCAGAGGGCGAGCGAGCAGGCTGCAGATGGCGGCAAACCCACCCCGCTCATATGAGTAGATGTGGGCCGCCTCGTGGCAGACGAGCTCCCCGCCCGGCCGGGTCTGAGCGTACACAGCCGTCAGGTTGCCCTGGGTCCCCGAGGTCACCAGGCACGCGGCTTCCTTGCCCAGCAGTGTCGCACACTCGCGCTCCAGCTCGTTGACGGTGGGGTCTTCGCCAGCGACGTCGTCGCCCAGCTCGGCATTGGCGATAGCAACGCGCATGGCGTCCGAGGGCAGGGTCTTGGTGTCGCTTCGCAGGTCGATCATGGCAGATACCCCGACAAAGAGAGCCGCAGCCTGAACGGCGGCGGCTCCGGATGGGAAACCCCGAATGGACCGTGGGCTGGTCCGTCAGATCTTCCGTGGCTGGATGCGCAGCCAATGCCTAAGCGTGCATGCGCTGCAGTAGATCACATACGCGGCGATGTAGGCCAGGACCAGCAGGTAGCCCCACCGCAGCCGTGAAGCCTCTACTTCGATCGTCTGCTGTCCCTGACTGGCAGCGAGTTCGAAGACGACCTTTGGCCCCTCGGTCTTGGTGCTGGATCCGGTAGCCGGCGTCACAGTGGCGTTGGTGACCGTGCCAGGCATGGTGATCTCATAGATCAGAGACTTGTTAGTGGCCTCGGCAGCCGCGGGATCGCTGTCGTAGAGATAGCTGTAGCCGACAACCTCGTGCCAGCGGTATGTCGTGTAGAGCGAGAAGGGGTTCTGGGCGACGTCACTGATCGTTAGCGCCGCCGCCTCACCGGACTCCGGTAGTGCGGCAATGCGGGCGTCGCGGTTATAAACGAAATCGTCTTCACGGTTCACAGCCCATGCCATATCCCAGGCGGCGTCGGCACGGACGTCCCTGGTCCAGCCCGGGACCTGGTCCCGGAAGTATGGCGCTGCAACCACGCTGATCTGGCGATGGGCCGAACCGTCCGGCTCGATGGTAAGCGTGAGCACAGTGATGGAGCTGTTCACCAGCAGCGCGAAGGGCACCGTGGCCCACAGTCCGCGCGGACTGATGGCCTGCAGGAGCGACAGCAGACGATTCCAGGCGCCCCCGGAAGCCGCCATCATTACTCCTCCCGCGCCGCGACGCCGCGCCGCAGCCAGAACCACATGAGTGCGCCACCGAGGATGATATTCAGGAGAAAAGCAAGGGCCTTGGGTAGCTCCAGTCGCAAGCCCAGGAAGGAGATGCGGACCGCCGCCCAGTTCTCGGCCAGCACCACCAGCGCGACCAGGACCGCCAGGACGATGAGGAAGTTGCGGAAGCTCCAGTTGGGTCGGCTGATGTGCGAGAGCTGCCCGCTGACACTGGACCCCACTCGCGACAGAACCCCTGGCTTTCGTTCCGCCATGACCTTGGCTGACGGAACACTGGACTTGGGGGCTTCGCGCGTCGTGGGCTTCGCCCGCGGAGTGACAGGTGGCGTCTCGGGCCCCAGATCCAGGTCCAGGTCAAGATCGTCGTCGGTCACCTGATGTGCCTCCATTGTCCCAGATCGGCTGCCGAACAAGGCTTGCCCGTCTTCTAACGCGCGGCGCCAAGGGAGGGCCTCGTGCCGAGTCGGATTATAGGTTAACCCCAAGGGGGTGTCAAGCTGACCCGGCTCACCCCGGAGAGACCACGGGCCTGGCCCCGGCGCAGGGGAGAGGCCTGGCGCCGACGAAAGGATTGCAGCTTCCGACAGCTCAATGGGGCGTCCTGGCCCCTGAAAGGTGTGGACCTTGGCCAACAGCGCAGGCGGCGGGTGGCGATGGGGATGTGGGGGGTGCGCCGTGGCGACACTGGCGCTGTGGTCTGCTGCCTGGGTCCTGATCGGCCAGCAGCTCCGACGATCCGACGCGTTCGCCAAGATGGTCTCCGCCAAGAGTGGCCCCATCGCCCTGGCCCGCGTACCGGGGGGTGTGGCCCGGCGTGTTACGACCAGCCCCTCCATGATGATCCAGGAGGTGGTCTGGAGCAGTGACTCCCGGTACGTGCTGTACACGGCGACACCGGAGTTGAGCCTCGGCAAGATCATGCGGGTTAGCTCTGCCAGTGGCAACCCCTTTGACGTCAATGGCAACAATGAGCGCATGCAGCGCGAGATGCTGCAGATGATGGCGCCACAGGTTCGCTACTACGACCTGAGGACACGCGATTCGGGGCAGATCGTGGGAACGTGGCCGCCGCACCTCCACCCGCTGGGCGACCTCTCTGTCTCACCCGATGGGTGCTACCTCGCCCTGACGCTGGCTGACTACTCGCAGATCAACAGCGTAGAAGAGCAGTTCGAGGCGCAGCGGGAGGTCTACGTGGTGCCCCTCGGCAAGGACTTCAGGCTGGGCGAACCCCGGCACATCGGTCAGGCGACGCAGTTCCATTGGCTCCCGGACAGCAGGCGTCTGCTCTACCTGCGGGATGACGGCCCACAGGCCGGGACGTACCTCACGAGCGTGGACGGCGGCAAGGCGCGTCTGCTGGACACGGAGCATACCGAGTACAGGCTCCGAGGCATCGCGGCAGACCAGACCGTCGCCTACTGCACCTTCAGCCGCAAGGGCCGCAACCTCCTGGGGCAAGGGTGGGCCCTGCATCATCTGGACCTGCGTAGCGGGAGGTTCCGCGATGTCCCACTGCGCAACGGCCCCTCGCAGTTGGGACCATTGAGACGCGGCGAGGCGCCCTTTGTGCACAGACCCGATGGCGACGAGGGCCCGACTCAGATAGCAGCGGTGGACTTCGCCACTGGCCAGGTGCGCTGGCTGCGGCGCGATCTGAAGGGCAGGTTCTGGGGCGCGGAACGATTGCTGGGAGGGCGAGCTTTGCTGCTGGCAACCTCGTCGGCCAGCGAGACCGGAGACACGCAGACTCAGTTCGCTGTGCTCTCCCTGCACGACGGCAAGGTGCGGCTCTTTCCCCCGCTGAGACTACCCGGCCATGCACCGGAGAAGTGGTGGGTCTCACCCGACGGATTGGCCGTGGCGTTGCAGTCGTCGGGGATGAAGATGACGGGGCTGGATCCGTTCAGCATGTTGCGCGAGAATCTCTGGGTCGCGAGGCTCACGGATGCTCGAGCGCTGCTCTCCGGGCCGGGGCAGTAGGCCGCTGCGGTCAACTGTCTCCCGGGCCGCCGCCAGGGTAGCAGGCCGTTGACACGCAGGCCAGTTTGCCGTAAGATTACCCTATCAGTGGAAAGCCGCGCGAACCCGGGAGGCGAGCACCATGCGCGGCCGGGTCAAGTGGTTTGACGCGAAGAAGGGCTACGGTTTCATCGAGCGGCCGGGACAGGAGGACGTGTTCGTCCACTACTCCACCATTCGCCAGAAAGGCTTTCGGACGCTTGATGACGGCGAAGAGGTGGAGTTCGACATCGTCATGGGTGACCGCGGGCCCCAGGCCATCAATGTGGTCCGGCTTGGCGGTGGAGACGCCTGGAGCCAATCGGAAACCGTGACGAGCGACGAGCCCTGGTAGGCGTTTCCTGTGACTATCATGCAGACTGGCGGCCCACTTCCGCCCTCAGTCAGGGCGAAGCGGGCTGCGTTTGTTTCTTGGGAGGTTGTTGGGAATGCGCATAGATTTTCAGGCCCGAAACCATGACTTGCCGGAACGGTTCGTTGACCATGCGACCCCTCGCCTGCAAGACCTGCCCCACTTCCATGAGCGCATCAGCGACACACGCGTGTTGCTGACCGGGAAGCGCGGCCTGCACGATGTGGAGATCACCTGCGACATCGGCGGCCACGTCCTTCGCGCCATCGAACGTGATAGCGACCCGCTGAACGCCTTCGACCAGGCCCTGGAGAAACTCCAGCGCCAGATCACGCGCTATAAGGACCGGCTGGTAGACCGCCGTAAGCGTAGTGGACTCCACCGCGGCGTTGATGTGCCTGTGGCTCAGCCGGAGCCAGAGACCGAGGAAGTGGAGCCGCCGGCCGTGCCGGTGGATTTTGAGATCGTTCGCGTCAAGAGCCACACCCTCAAGCCGATGACCCCTGAGGAAGCTGTGCTGCAGATGGAGATGCTTGGGCACGACTTTTTCGTGTTCTTCGATGGCTCCGCCGACCGCGTGGGTGTGGTGTACCGTCGGCGTGACGGCGGCTATGGCCTGATCGAGCCCGAGGTTGCAGACGAGGAGGATGAGGACTAGTCAGGGCTGATAGCCAGACCCCTACGACGGTCGGGGCCGCAGCTTGCGCTGCGGCCCTGTGGATTCCCCCTGGCGTTGGCAGCGCGACCACCCCGACGGTTGGCCTGAGTGCCCGAGACTGCTATGAGTCAGCGCGAGACCAGTAGGCGGCCAGGGCCAGCTGGTGGACCCGCGTCACTGGCACACCGTGCGCCTCGGCCGCCTGCAGGCAGTCCGCGTACTCGGGGGCCACGGTCGTAACCTCGTCCCCCAGCCTCCCCACCTTGACCCTGATGTCGCCATAGGCCGTGGCGACGGTGACATGCTGGCGCTGCAGGCATTGCCGCTGGAGAAGCTGCCGGCGCACCCCGAAACTGCTCGTCTCACGCAACAACACCCGCGCCACGGCGTCCGCCTCTTCGGGCGGCACCAGCGCCGAGATGGTGAAGGCCGGGCGGTTCTTCTTCATCTGGATCGGGGTGGCCCAGACATCCACAGCCCCGGCGGCGAAGGCGCGATCCATGGCCGCAGCGTAGTGCTCAGGGCTCATGTCGTCCAGGTTCGCCTCCAGCAGCACGATCGTCTCCGTCGGTACCTCGCCACCAGCGCTCGCGGGTTCACCGACGAACAGGCGCAGCAGGTTGGGGACAGGGAAATCCCTCTGCCCCGCTCCCCAGCCGGTCCGCAGTACCTTCATGGATGGATAGCGTCCGACCTGGGCCAGCGTAACGGCCATCGCGGCGCCGGTGGGCGTGACCGTCTCGCCCTCGATGTCCAGTCCGTAAGTGGCGACTCCCTCGAGAAGTCTCGCCACTGCGGGGGCGGGGACCGGCAGGCGTCCGTGGGCGGTGTCTACGTAGCCGTGAGTGACGGGCAGTGGCGAGCAGTACAGCCGTTCTATGCCCAGCAGCTCCAGGCCCAAGACCCCGCCAACGACATCTATGACCGTGTCAAGGCCTCCCAGTTCATGGAAATGCACCTCAGAACGTGGCACACCGTGGCATTGGGCTTCAGCCATGGCGATGCGCTCTACAACGGCAACCGATTTCTCGGTGACGCTTTGGCTTAGCTGGCCCCGCCGGATGACCTCAATCACCTCGTCTGCGCTTCGGCCGTGGGTGTGGGAGGTCGCCATGGTGAGGTGTTCCTCACCGTGGTCGTGGTGGTGTCCGTGAACATGGTCATGGCCGTGCCCATTGTTATCGTCACTGTAGCATGGCGGGTGGATCTCCTCGCCGGCGACGACCTGGACCTGCACGCCCCGTAGACCGGACTTGCGCACCTCCATGACGCGCAGGTCCCAATCAGGGATGGGCAAGCCGCGCAGCCCTGCTCGCATGTCGGCGGGGTCAACCCCGGCATCCACGAGGGCCCCCAACAACAGGTCACCGCTAATGCCACAGAATACGTCCAGGAAGGCTATTGCCACTGCTGTCACCTTGTGCCTATTATGGTGTGAAGCGCGTACCGGGCATTTCGTCAGTCCGAACGTCTCAACCTGTTCGCGGGAGACCGAAGCCTTGTTCAAGCCAGCCGACCTGGAGGACAGCATACGTCTATTGAGCGCCGTGCTGGTCGCTGCGGTTGCCGGTTGGGCCCTGCACCGTCACGGATGGCCCTGGCACCAGTGGTTGCCCGCCGCGATCCTCATTTTCGCCCTTGTGACCGTCCTGTGGGTGCTGGTGTGGTACCTCCGCCGCAAGCTCACGTACGAGAGGGTGGCCCAGCGCACGAAAGCCAGCCTGCGAGCCGGTGGCGACGGGTGGTCTGACCCAGCCACGGGCAAGGCGCCGTGAAGACGGATTTCGCCCATGCGCCTGGGTTTCCACGTTCCCATTGCCGGTGGCCTGTCGCACTGTCTGCATGAGGCCCGCCTGCGGCGCTGCCAGACCCTGCAGATCTTCACATCGGCACCGGTACAATGGGCCCTCCGTCCCTTCGACACTGCGGAAGCGGCTGCTTTCGTCGAAGGGCTCCGGCACGCCGATATGGCCCCGCTCTTCATCCACGCCCCGTATCTGCTGAACCTCGCCAGCCCCGATCGTCTGCTTCGTCGTCGCAGTACGGCGCGGCTGGTCTCAGACCTCCGGCTTGCCAACCAATGGGGGGCCGCGGGCGTGGTATTGCACCTGGGCAGCGGCGGAGAGTCATCTCGGCCAGCGTCGGCCCTCAAGCGCGTGGCTGCGAGCCTGCGCGAGGCCCTGGACCGGGCCGGTCCCCCGGCACTCGCCATCCTGGAGAATTGCGCAGGGCAGGGAAACATCGTCGGCGCCACACCCGAGGAGCTGGGTGAGGTGGTAGCCCTCTGTGGCAGCGACCGCCTGGGCCTGTGCCTGGACACGGCGCACGCCTTTGCGGCCGGCTTTGCGATCCACCAGCCGGAGGGACTGGATGACCTGCTGTCTCGCCTGGCGGCCGCCTGCGGGGACTTGCTGCGCCTCGTTCACGCCAACGACTCGCTGGCGGGACTCGGGTCCAACCGCGACCGTCATTGGCACATCGGGCGAGGGGCCATCGGGCCCCTGGGCTGGCGCACGATCATGTCGTCGCCGCGCCTGCGCCACCTACCCTTCATCATGGAGACCCCCAAAGGCCCTCGCACAGCACTCCAGGACGATCTGCGGAACCTCAGAGCCCTTCGACGCGCCATCCCGGCCGACTGTCGTCCGCCGCTGCCGCCCGCCCCGAAGGCGTGTGTCTAGCTGGCCAGCAGTCCCCGCAGCTCGCGGACCTCGTCGCGGAGTTCGGCAGCCCGTTCGAAGTCCAGGCTCTCCGCCGCCGCTCTCATCTCGGCCTCGAGAGCGCTGATGACCTCCTCCAGGTCCGTGGCGTCAAGCTTCTGCGCCACCTCCTCGCCGATGAACCGACGGGCCGCCTCCTGGACCTCCTGGGTGGCGCGGATGGTGTCGCGCACCGCCTTGCGAACACTCTGGGGCACGATGCCGTGAGCCTCGTTGTGGGCCGCCTGCTTCGCTCTTCGTCGGTCGGTCTCTGCAATGGCGGCCCCCATGGCAGGTGTGACCTGGTCAGCGTACATGATCACCTTGCCCTCAATGTGACGCGCGGCTCGCCCCATGATCTGGATCAGGGAGGTCTCGGATCGCAGGAAGCCCTCGCGGTCAGCGTCGAGGATGGCCACCAGCGACACCTCGGGAAGGTCCAGCCCCTCGCGCAGCAGGTTGATCCCTACCAGCACATCATACTCTCCAAGACGGAGGTTGCGAAGCAGCTCATGGCGGTCCAGTGTCTCCACGTCGGAGTGCAGGTAATGCACCCGCACGCCCAGCTCCGCCAGATAGTCGGTGAGGTCCTCAGCCATGCGCTTGGTGAGGGTGGTCACCAGCACCCGCTGTTCCTTGGCGACGCGCTGTCTGATCTCGGCCACCAGGTCGTCAACCTGGCCGCGGGTGGGGCGTACTTCTACGGCGGGGTCCAGCAGACCCGTGGGCCGCACCACACACTCCACGACTTGCGTCGCCCGCTTGAGCTCGTATTCCCCCGGCGTTGCCGACAGGTAGATGACCTGCCCCACGCGCGACTCCCATTCCTCGAAGGTCAGCGGCCGATTGTCCAGAGCGGAGGGAAGGCGGAAGCCGAAATCCACCAGAGTCTGCTTACGCGAGCGGTCCCCCTCGTACATTCCGCGGAGCTGCGGCAGGGTCTGATGGGACTCGTCAATGATCATCAGGAAGTCGTCGGGGAAGTAATCAAGCAGCGTGTACGGCGGTTGGCCAGGGGCGCGTCCGTCAAGATGCCGGGAGTAGTTCTCGATCCCTTGGCAGTAACCGATCTCCCGGATCATCTCCATGTCGTACCGCGTGCGCTGCTCCAGCCGCTGGGCCTCCAACAACTTGCCCTCGCGGTGGAAGAACGCCAGGCGTTCCTCCAGCTCCTGCTCGATGGCCCTGAGGGCCGCCTCGATCCGTTCGCGGGAAGCCACGAAGTGAGTGGCCGGGTAGATCGTCAGGCGATCCCTGGCGTCCAGAACCTCCCCTGTCAGTTGGTCAACCAGCAACACTCGCTCGACCTCGTCGCCAAACATCTCAACCCGAACGATCAGGTCCTGATCAACGGGATGTATCTCCACGACGTCCCCGCGGACCCGGAAGGTGCCACGGTCGAGGGCGACATCGTTGCGGGAGAACTGCATCCGCACCAGTTGGCGCAGGATCTCGTCCCGGTCCACCATGTCCCCCTGACGCAGCGTCAGCGTGATCTCGTCGTACTGCTCCGGTGAGCCCAGGCCGAAGATGCAAGAGACCGAGGCGACGACGAGGGTGTCACGGCGTTCGCGGACGGCCTGGGTAGCCGCGTGACGCAGGCGGTCGATTTCCTCGTTGATCTGGGAGTCCTTCTCGATGTAGGTATCCGTCTGGGGGAGGTATGCTTCCGGCTGATAGTAGTCGTAGTAGCTGACGAAATACTCCACCGCGTTGTGGGGAAAGAACTCCCGGAACTCCATGCACAACTGGCCCGCCAACGTCTTATTGTGGGCGAGCACCAGCGTCGGGCGCTGCACCCGCTCGATGACTTTGGCCATAACATAGGTCTTCCCTGAACCGGTGACGCCGAGGAGCACTTGCTCACGGTCACCGCGCTCGATACCGGCAACCAGTGCCTCGATGGCCTGCGGCTGATCGCCCGCCGGTCGGTAGTCTGAGATCACCTGAAAGGGAGGCAACGTGTGTAACCTCGTTGGCAAGCAGTGACGCCAGTCCAGGCGGCGCCACTGTGGCTGATTGGAACGGCATTATATCACAGGGAGGCAAATGGAGCGCTGGCCTACTGGAAGCCGAAGCCGCCGAGGCTAATCCAGACGTCGCCAGTGTTGGTGGAGTACTGGAGGCTTATCTCTCGGCTCCCGAACGCACGTCCCAGTGAGAGCTCGAGGTCCTTGTAAGTTGTCTCATCGAAGTCATAGTACGTGTTGCGCAGGCCACAACGCCAGTCGCGGTTCAAATAGTAGTCAAACGACGCGAAGCTATAGAGGTTGTCCCTCGTGATGTCCAGTGTGGCATTGGCGTAAGCAAACCATCGGCTGCCATGGTATGCTCGCAGGTCCAGTCCCAGTGTCTGGAGGGTACTTTCCCCGACGACGTCACCGCGGCGCCACTCTGTGCCGTAGTCCAGCGAGGCTGAGCACGTGCGACCGAACTCGTGGGTAAGCCGCAGGTCGCCACGAGCGCTGTAGCGCGAAAAGCCGCCGCTGTCCCAGGAGTACGTGTTGCTGAAGGTCGGGTATAGCCGAGTGCGGTCACCGATGGTGCGCGATCCCAGGCTAAGCTCCGCGTAGCCCTCACTCGCCAACACCGGCGAGGCCACTCCAGCGTACTGCACCCCTCCTAACGAGACACCGAAGCGATAGTGGAGATTGTGCGAGCCGATGGGCCGGGGGTCGCCAAGCCAGTCGCCGCTCAGGCCATAGGTAGTCTCGAAGTCCACAGGGCTGTTGTAGTATGCGCGGACGTTCAGGCGGCCCTTGGCGCGGTAGTCAAACAGGTTCCAGTCGGCAAACAGACTGCGGTGATCGGGCATTGAGATGTTGGTGGACGCGAGCCCCGTACCAAAGAGAGGGCGGCTGTCAGTCCAGGAGGCGCCCCAGTCATCATGCGGGAGCCCAGCTATCTCCACTGACCCCTCGGTGCCCCCCAGGGTGCGGTACTCCTCCTCGAGGCCAAGCGACCAACCAGATCGCGTGGTGAACGTGCTGGAACTGGCGCCGTTCTGCACCTTCACCGACCCTGTTGATGTGTTCGTGACCCGATAGAAGAAGGGGAAGTCCAGCGCGACGCCGCCACTTGAGCTGATGCCGAGAGCCTGCGAGTTGCTTACCCCTGTGTAGCCCGGCAATCCCACGATCCAGTACGGCGGGAAGCTGAATATCTTCTGCCCCTGAGACCAGATCGAGCCCTTGCGCAGCACTATCTTCTCTCGCAGAAAGAACGAGATGGTGCGCGCCAGCAGCCACATGTCGCTTTCGCGCCGGTCCACCTGGAAGGCGTTCTCAGGGATCTCCCATTCCCGCTCAACCGGCTCAAGGCCCAAAGCGTCGAAGAAGACACGCTCCACTTTGTCTTCGCCGAACCGTCGCAGCACTCCGCGCCGGGTGCCGAGATCGTAGAACAGGTCCTCACCCTGCAGGGACTTGTCGCCACGCCTGATGGCGACCTTCTGGGCCTTGAGCGTGAGAGCGCCCACATCTATCTGGACCAGACTCTCTGCTTCGACGACCGTTCGTCCCAGGCGCACCTGAGCCTGGTCTCGAGCCTCGATTATGTTCAGGGAGGGGCTATACCCCACCCAGTTGCCGCTGATGTCCAGAACCCGCTGGTCCGGCTGGGAGCGCTCGCCCTCAGGCAGGAAGTCCACGTAGTAGACGGCTCGGCTGTCGAACACCTGCACGGTGATGGTGGCGGTACCGGGCGTGAAGCTCGTCGCATACAGGGCCACAAAGCCGCCAGAAGTAGTGACCGAGAGGGATGTCTGCTGTCCGGTGGTGCCCAGGCTGAGCTGCCCAAGGTCAGTCCGAACGACCACCTGGGTGCCGTCTGGTGCGGCGGAGCCATCCTGGGCACGGACGTCAATGCGCAGTCTTGCTGCAGTCTGCCCGTCAGCAGGCACATGCTGCGGAGTAGCGGTGACCGCGATCCGGTAGGCCCCACTGCGGGCCGACTGCGCCAGGGCTGTCGCCAAGGGGCCCGTCAACACCGCCAGCAACGTGGAAGCGATCCATGTGGCACGCACAGGGGCTGACAACTCCGCTGTCATTCCTACTGAAGCCGGAACCGGACGCCGGTGCCTGCCGGCTAAGTGAAGGCGCCCTCACCGCCACGGAGGACAGCTGAGGGCGCCCGGATCTCCGTGCCCGCCGGGGCACTCGGTAGTCTCTGCTACTTGGTGATGCTTACCGCACCAGAGACCAGATACGGGGAGGCGTCGCCGCTGGTGTAAAGCGCGCGCATCCGATACTGGTAGATGTGGGTACCGCTAAGCGTCGAGTAGTCGTTGTAGAAGGTCCGGCCCGCCGTCACGTCCCCCGCGTCAATGCGGCTGAACGTGCCGCCATCCGTGGCCCGGTAGATCTCGTACCGCAGGAGCGTTAAGGTCGTGCCGGTGGGTTCATCCCACGTCAGCCCCACTGCCCCGTCCTGGTCTTCCACGACCAGGTTGCGCGGCGGAAGGGCATCCGGCGAGCTGCCTCCCGCTCCCCCGTCGTCAGAGTTGTTAGCCGCCAGAGCTAGACCGGCGACCAGCAGCCCCAGGAGTACCCACTTGTACGTGGACGAGGCCTTCTTCGCCTTGGGCGTGACCGCCCCCTCCGGCACACGACCGATGAGCGCCTGTGCCGCCTTGGCAGCCGCGTCGTCAAGGGCCTCGCGGATCAGGGGCAGGACAGACCCGGTATACCGCGCCCGCTCCAGCGAACTCCCGGAGGTGCCGAAGGCACGGTCCACTTTGGGCTCAGCGACAGGCTCCCCTGTGTCGGGGTCGACGCTCGCCGCCACGTCGTAGACCTGCCCGGACAGCATGATGTCAATGGATATCGGGTCGTCGTGCTGAACGAGCGACTGTACGCTCCCGGTCAGGATGTAGTCCACGCCCAGAGCCTTGCCGATGGTCAGGCTGCTTCCCAGGTCGCGACTCTCATCCTCAATGTCGATCTGCCTCAAGCGCCCTTCGCTGACGGCTCGGCGCACCGTCGCGGAGGTAGTCGAGAACTGGACTGCCTCAAAGCCAGGGATGTCACTGATCGCGAGGGCCAGGGCCGTGGCCGCGCTGCGACCGACGTCCGCGGGTGCCCCTTCGGCAGCGTTGGTTAGCGGGAATACGAGCACTGACTTCTTGGCGCCATCGCCGAAGGCGGGCCCAAAGCTCACCGGCACAAGGGACAGTACCATGACTACAGCGATAGCCAGGCTCAACCTGCGCATGTGGCGGTGTGTCCGAATGGAGTTCATCACTGGTGTTCTCCTCGCGAAGTCTGGGCTTGGGCCCGCTTAGTGTTGTTGACTGGCATCTCCACCGGCGTACGCGGAGACCCGCTCAGCGCCGCACCTCGAGCGGAGCGATCACGCTGACGGCCTCGCCCGTCACGACGGACCGGGCCGTGATCTCGCACAGGTAACGACCGTTCGGCACAGCGCTGCCCCGGTCGCTCTGCCCGCTCCACAGTAAGGTGTTACTCCCTGCTGTCGCCAGCGCGCCCCGAGCGGGTGTGCTGATGATGACCCCGGCCATGTTGCGCACCCGGATGTCAACGGCTGCGTCGGCGCTCAGGGTGTAGGTGATCCCGACACTGCCCTGGCCCGCGGCGGCCGCGGTGACACCGCTGACTGTCAGTGCCCCGGCCGGTCGCGGCTGTACGACGATCTTGAGCACACGCTCGGTGGGTTCCGCCGAGGTCCGGAAAGTGTAGCTGCTGGTGGTGCGCATGTACTGCCGCTGTCCGGTTACCGGGTCCACCAGCGTCGCGATCATGTCACGAGGCAGTCCCTGCAGCGCCGGCCAGCTCACCGTGACCGGTTGGTTGGCCACGTTCGTCTTGATGACCAGATTCCAGGTCTGCTTGCCCGATACTGGCCCCCGGGTGTCCACCAGATAGGGCATACCCAGTGCGTTCTGCCCCGAGTAGAGCGCTGACTGCAGGTAGGTCTGATCCTGGCGCAGGGGCGACGGCGGCTTCACCACGTCATGGGGATCAAGGCCAGCGCTGGCTCCCGCGTGAACCGCCAGAGATTGCGCGGTGCTGGACAGCCCCGGTGTGCTCACAACGACCCCAAGGCGCCAATCACCGGGATTCGTGGCACTCTTCGCTGCAGTCGGCTCCGGACTGGCCTCTGCTGGAGTGGCCATGGTGGGCGGCGGGAACTGCAACGTACAGTCCTCGCGGATCAGGACCCAATACCCCACGTAGGGGTCGAGCCGCGTGTCTGACAGCTCGAGTTCCCAGACGTACTGGTTGCTGGCTGGATCATAGGAAAAGAGGGTGGGCTGCAGCACGTTGCGCGAGACGGCCTCCTGCAACGACCACTCACCGCCCGACGCCGGCAATACGCGGACCTGGTCGAAACGCATGCTGACCAGGAACGGGTTGCCGATCTGGTTCCAGCCGGCCTGCAAGTCAACGCTCACTGCCTCATCCAGTGGGGTTGCGTCGCTGGGCAGGTTGACAACTTCACGGTTGCGGTTGAGCAGCCAATAGCCCACGCCCGGCACGACATTCGCGCTGAACGCGTTGGGGAAGAACTTATAGCCCTCTTGCGGATGGTAGCGCACCAGGGTTGCCGGCCCGCCCGGTACCAATGAACCCAGACTCTGGAACACCCACTCAGCATCGGTGTTCGCGAACTCGTAGGGGATCGAGATCATCTCGAGACCGTTAATTGATCCCGGCAGCGGATTGAGGACTGGCAGCGCGGGGATGCTCACGTCGCGCTCCAGGACCTTGCCCCGCGGACCGGTGAACTTGACCGACGCGCGGCCGGGTCTGACAGCAGTCGCGCGCACGTTCCACGTCACACTATCGATCTCATTGCGCTGCAGTGTCCCCGCTGACTTCGTCAGGCTCTCGCCCGATACCAGCTCCAATCCCAGGGGCAGGCGCACCCGCACACTTGCGTCAAGCATTGAGGAGGTACCGAAGTTGTCCATGAACACCGACAGCGGGAACGGAGAACGGCCTTCCTGGTCGGTGTAGTAGTAGGACTCTACCGTGTCAGTGGTGGCCGGGTCGTCGCCCTCAGCGGACTTGAGCAAGAACGGCGCATAGGCCATCATAGCATAGGGCGGGTCGTAGTCGGCAGCGGAGGACCCCATGCCATAGAAGGTCACGAATCGGCGTGACTGCCCAGGGCCCAGTTCCACGGGCAGCCAGGTCACGGCGTAGCCCCAGTCCTCATTCACAAGACTGGCCTGCGGGTTCGGCTGGAAGAAGAACTGATTGGGCTGGCCGATGTTCCGCATCTGGCCCCAGGCGATGTTGCTCGGAAGTCCCGCGGACGCTCCTGCGGTGCCGGGGTTGGTCACTTCAAAGCCACTCACCACACCGCGCAGAACCACGTTGGGATTGCTCGGATCGTCATAGGCCAGCCACTGGGTGGGCAGGACCTGGTTACCGCCCTGGGGGTCGGGGATCATCGTCTCAGCGTCAATGGTCTGGCCATCGGGCAAGTAGATCGGCTGGCCGTCTTGTGGGCTGCCGCCGCCGAACTGAGCGTCCACGCAGACCCGCAGGCCCACCGTATGCTGCGCGGTTGAGGTGTTGTAGACGATCCACTCCAACTGCACGGTGTCGCCGATGACAGTGGTCACCTGGCGCACCCGAATGTACTCCGTGGGGTTGTCGTCGTCGTCGAAAGCGACTGGAAGCCGGAACTCGCCAGTGATGTCGCGTGACCCCGCTCGCAGCGGCACCGGCCAGTAGTTGATCAGGTTGGCCGGGTCAGCATCGTCGCCCTGAGCAGCCGCCAGCTCATCAACATCGTAGTAGTAGCCGAGCGCCGGATCCATCTCGTCCACGTCTACCGCAATGGTGACCTTGCTGGAGAAGCTGTTGTGGTTGTTGGCGTCTACCAGCGAGGCGATGTAGCGGTTCTCGTCACCAGAACGGGTAGGGTCGCCGCCCCGTGGAACCAGTGGGTCGGTCCATACCTGGAAGCGCCCCGCGGGGGGGTACTGATAGGTGACGCTGGTGCCGCTGCCGACAGTCTGCAGGTCGGAGGCCGCGACATGAAGCCTGATCAGAGCCCCCGGGAACAGGGGAACCGCCGCAGTGGTGACCGGAGCCTGAGCCAGTACGCCTGACGCGATTCCCGCGACCCCGCTCACCAGCAACGCCACCACCCAGGTTGTTACTCGCCGGGACCTAGTGTAACGGTGCACGTAGTTTCAGCTCCTCTCGGCGCTCGCACCCCTAACGGGCGATGGTGAATGGCCTGAGTGCCTGAGCCGTCTGTCCATCGGCGGCCCGGGCGGTAACGCGGGCAAAGTACTTGCCGGCCGGTACGCGAACTCCACGGTCGCTGACGCCGTTCCACACTGCCGTCTGCGTGGTGCCCGCCACGCCCCTCGTAGCTGGGAGTGCGCGAACCAGTACGCCCGAGATATTGCGGATCTCTACCGAAACATCCGCATCCCGGCTAAGGGTGTAGCTTAGACTGACGCCGTGGCCCGCGGGAACGGCCTGCAGGCTGTTCATGACCAGGATGGGAGCGGACTCTTTGCTCGCCACAACACGTAGCCGCCGCACCCCGGGCTCTGCCAGCTTGAACGTGTAGCCGGAACTCGTCCGCATGTGAACGGTGGTCCCAGTATCCACGTCCAGCAGTTTCAGGTCAACACCGCGTGGCACCGCCGCGTTGATGTTGGGCCAGGACACAGTGACCGGGACGTCCTTCAGTCGGCACGAGACCTCCACATCCCATTCCTGTGTGCTCGCCTGCCCACCCCTGACATCCTTGGCGTAGCTGCCAGAGTTCTGGCCCCAGTTCCGCTTGGGCAGGTACATGCGCAAAGTGTCTACCAGCGCCGGCGGCTCGGACACGTCGAGGCCCACATCGTAGCCGTCACTGGCCCGGGAGCTAACGCCCACGTAGTTCACCGGGTCCTCGTACTTCCCGGCCCGCGCTTCCAGTTGCAGCAGCCAGTTCCCTTCGGTCGTCGCGGCCGTGGCAGCGGCGGGTTTGGGATGAGCGGCGGTCTGGGTCCCACCTGGGTTGTGCACAACGAGTGTGGCGTCCCTCAGCACCCGAATCCAATAGCCCTGAAGCGGCAGGAGGGTCTCTTGTGTCGGGTCCTGTGAGAAGGCGTAGTAACCACCAGTGGACGTACTCACGAACCGGTACAGAACGCCATCGGTGACCGGGTTGCCGCTAGGGTCAATCGCCTCGCGCAGATCCTGACGCCCCGAACTGCTGATGAACTCCACGCTACCCCAGTCAACAGGATTCTCATACGGGTTACCAATAAGGTTCCAGCCTTTGGGCGGGCTATCGCCGTAGGTGAGCGCGATCTCGTAGCTCTGGTCCGTTACACCTGCGCCAGTAGCGCTCAGGACGCCATCGCGTCCCAGCCTGAGGAAGTAGCCGAGCCCTGCAGGCGGCTGGCCGACTGGTTGGTCCGGCGGGTCGAAGGAGGCATACTCATCGGGATACACGTGGTACTTGCTGAAGCGGCTATCTCTCGGAACCCAGCGCGCCATCCCGATCTCGTCGGCTGGCACCCCGAACACTTCCTCCGGGGTCTGACTGGCCAACCCCGGGTAAGGGAGCGTAATCATCCGCAAGCCTGCCGCGATCACCGGCGTTGTGACCCGGAAGTTGGAGACCGCCACTTCCGAGGCATTCCCGTTGAGGTCTGAGACCTGAATGCTGAGTGAGTGCCGAGTACGAGACAGACTACTAAGTACAAAGGTGAGGGAGCCGTCATCTCCGTCGAAGCTGTAGTCCGTAACCTGACCTGGCTCGACGACGACACCATCCTCAACGACCTGGACGCTATCCAGCCAGACCTGCACCGTGTCAGGGTCCAGGGCACCGTCGTCCTCGACTTCAGCCACCACGCGCGGCGAGGCGATTGTGATGGTCTGGTTGTTGGCCGGGAAGGCGATCGTCACGACCGGCGCGTCACCATCGGTCTGCGAACCCACTCGCAGCCTGAGACGACCGCCGCCGTAGGCGTTCACGTCCTCAGGGGGCAGGGTGGGATACTTCAGTGCCAAACTGAGCAGCGCGTTCTCCAGCATCTCCGCCGTGCGCGAGCGGTCCTCGCTGAGAAGCAGCGCGGCGGCACCGCCCACGTGAGCCGCCGCCGCAGACGTGCCCAGGAAGGGGTTCAGGTCGTCAACAGTACCAGTTCCCGCGGCCAAGCTGGTGGCGACGCTGTCGGGTGCCACCATGTTGGGCTTCGCGCTGCTGCCAACGGGGCCGCGCGAGCTGAAAGGCTCGATGGTGTCAATAGCGATGCCTGCCAGGGGACCCGTGGTGGGGTTGGCACTGCCGCGCGTGGCGCCGATCGCGAAGGCTCCTGAGGCCTCGGCCGGAATGGCCAGGCTGTTGGCGCTGACCCGGCTCGTCGCGTCCATGTCCACAGCCGGCGTGAACAACTGGAACCGCTCGGCTACCCTTGGCCCGCTGTCGACCCGTTGGATCTTCAGTCGGTAGAGCCCCGCCGTTGCGATGTAGGCGCGCAGCGGCTCGCGCGGCAGGTCATCGCCATTCTGAGTGATGGCTGACCGCGCGACCACGGCCCCGCCCGTGGTGTTCTGCGTAAGGACAAGATCGTAGTCTCGAGCCGTCGTCGAGCCGGACGTTTCGAACCAGGACAGAGTGGCATCGAACTGACCGGCCGGAAGATTCAGGACGATATGGTCCTTGCCGCCCTTCCCAAACTCGTGGTAGCCATCGCCGTTACTGTCCTGCCAGACCCCCTCGTAATGCCGCTGCGCGAAGTTGCCCGCGGCATTCACCCACAGAATCCCGGACTGTCGTGCCCGGTTCACAGCCTGTGACAGAGGGTGAGTTCCATCGAAGGGGCCCTCGATGGTCCCGAGGGCCATCACGACGACATCGAAGTCTTCCCTTATTACATAGTCAACGGCGTCCTCCGCGGAGAGCGCAGAGTCTACGGCGATGAGCGTCAGCAGGCAGTCGGGGGCCATGTCAGCGACGACTTCGGCCACGGCCGACCCGTGAGACGACGTGCCGGTACCGTAACTGGCAGGGAAACTGACGATGGACGCCGGGTCCACGGGCACTTCGGTCGCGCTGAGGTTGGCATAGCCGACGTCAATGATGGCTACCTTCACGCCAGCGCCAGTGATACCCGCCAGGTGCATGGCGGTCGCAGACGTGAGCTGGACCCCCTCACTGGTGACGGCACCGAAACCCTGCATGGGGATCATGGCCCCGGGAGGGCGGACCAAAGCCACTTCGGGCAGCGCCGCCAAGGGCTCCAATGAGGTGATCGGCACGAACGCCTGGACCCGGTAATCGCGTCGCGTCTGCACCGCGGCACCGAACGGCGCCAGCGGTGTGCTGGCGGCAGCGCCGACGCTACGGAACTGGATCTCGACCTGGACAGCACCGCCGCGGACGTTAAGCCCGTCGTGTGCAGCCGCCGCGGCACTGACAGCGGCGCCTTGACGCGCTTGGAGGGCCAGGGACTTGAGGGGCCCCGCCAAGTCGGCCAGGCCGTCGGACTCGGCCCATGCACCCAGGCTGACGCCAACAAGCAGGGCCAGGATCAGACAGCCGCTCGCGAGCCAACTGCAGAGTTTCTGGCGTTCGAGGCTCACGTAATAACCTCCTCCCCGCCGGACGAGAACGTCCGGTGGTCGGTTGCGTCCCATTTGGTTGCGTGTCTTACCCCACCGCGCTCGTCTCTCGGATCGTCCCCAGCAGTTCGCTCCGCGCCCAGTCCCAGTAGTCGGTTAGAAATGTAGCCCACCCCGCTGTCCGCGGGAAACCTAACTGTCCGTTGTAGCTTGTCGGCACTTTCTCCAGCGATGGCGGGAAGAACACTCCGACGCCACTGGGTGGGTGTGCCATGTTCTCTGTGTCGAGCCCGCGCCCCATCCACCTCGCGACTACCATTGCTTCGAGTGCTTGAGCAGTGGCCTCGGCGGCTTCCTGCACAAGAGACGTGGGACCGTTGGCCGCCATCCCCGACGCCCATTGCCCCATATCGCACAACTCGTCGCGCTCCCCCCAGTCCAGCGTGCGGCTCCGTACCAGAGCGACCACCGGACCGCATCTCCCCATGTCGTCCCGCAGCGCCGCGACAAGCCTCTTGGCGGCCGCAACTGCCTCCTCGGTCCGCCCCAGGTCCACGCCTACAAGCGCTCTCCGGTCGGCCCGGCCTCCATCCATGCCCTGACGAACCACCGCCCGCACAAGGGAGAGACCGCCGGCACCGGCAGACCCCTGCCGCTCGAATGCCTCTCGCCAGTTCAGCCCCGGGCTGTCCATGAGACCGGGGGCCGCAGTCAGGTAGCGGGCCACACCACGCAGTTCATAGGCTGTCTCGAGGCTAGCGCCGAAACAAGTGTCCAGCGCCACTACCTCGTACAGCCTCCCCGAGTCCCCGACCTCAGCCTCCAATGCCTGGCGAAGGGCTCGAATACCTGGGATGCCATCACGGCCCTGTTCTGCAGTCAGGCCCACCCCATGGCCGAGATACAGGAACAGTACGGGCCCTTCACCGGCCCCTTGCCCCGCCCATTCTACAAAGGTACGCAACGGCTCGGCCGTGCTCTCCCCTACTGGCAGTGGCTCTGGACGGTTCAGACCACTGTGCCCACCACCAGCGGTGACCTTCCAACGGACCACGCTAGCCGTTCCATCTGGTGCCTCTCGCACCATCTGTATGGCCAGGTTTGCGAGGTGCCCGCGAACTGCTGTGAGCTGCTCTGCATACCCTCTGGCAGCTTCGCACAGCCCACCCCGACCGTCCAGATGCGCAACGACGCTCCACATGCCACCGGCATAGCCAGTAGCTGCAACCACCATCCAAAGTGCACCTGCTACGACCAGCGTCCTTCTACTCACGTACTATCGCTGACGACCTCTACTCCCGCCCCACCAACCGCGGTGCACATCCGGTACCTGCTTCGGCTGGGCGGTACTGGTCCCTGGCGGCTCCGGGGGCGCACCGGCCGTAATGAAGCTACGCATGGTGCTGTAAAGCCACCCCGAGCGCCCGACGAACTGGTTGAAGGGCGGTACCGGGTCCGTGGACTGCCGGGACCCAACGCGCCACCAGAATCGCGAGTTTGCGGCAAAGGGCCCGCGGATGGTCGCACTCATCAGTGCGCTCCCTGTGGCCCGCTGGACTGCACTCTGGTACAGCGGGGACAGCTTGCCCTGCGGGTCGTTGTCGCCGAAGACCTCCACCACATACGTGTCCGCCCCCGTCATCGGCTGCCAGGTGAAGGTGATGCTTTGGGTCGGCTGGTTGACAGCGCCATCAACCGGCGTTGACTGAACCGCGGGCAGGAAGAACGTCACTGGGCCGGCCGGCGGGCTTGGTTGGCTGATGATACGGGAGTCCGGCTCGGTCTCGATGCTGGGTTCTGTCAGTGTCACAGCCTGGGTGGTCCCGATCGGAGGATTGGTCCCGGGCGGGTAGAGTGGGTCTGTGATGCGGCAGACCTTGTAGTAGTAGCGACCGCCCTGCACCAACGCCGTGTGGTTGTACGTTGCCGTCAGTGAACCGTCTTCAAGATCGCCATCCTCATTGAAGTACTGGAAGGTAATCTCCGCCGGCGGGTCCTCAACTACGTACAGGCGGGAGGCCTCGTCCGTGTAAGTGTTGATCTTACCCGGCATCACGTCGATGAGGTTCAGGGCTATGGCCGGGAAGTCCGGGTTGTTGGCGGCCCGGAAGATCATGGTGCCATGGGTGTTCGTGTTGGCGATGTTACCCGTCTTGATGTTGAGCCTGACGATTGGGCTGTCGCCCGGAGCCGACTGCGTCAGCGTCGCCTGCACGCGGGACGGGGAGCTTGTCGTCGGTCCGCCCGCGACGCCCACGAGTCCCAACAGCAGGAGAACACCGGCCACCAGCTTCCCGGTCGCCTTGGTCTTGCGGCTGAGCTCCTCTTTCTGCATGACCGCGATCGGCTTATACATCCGGTAGACCTTGTCGCCGGTCGCCGGTATGCTGCCTTCGATGGTCTGGCAGAGGGCTGACTTCGCGTCTATGTCCTTGACTCGCAGCACACCCACCCGGCGCAGCAGCACCTTTTCCAGATCAGGCTGCCACTGAGGTCGCATCACCAACAGATCGGTGTCACGGGCCAGCCCGTCGCTGGTGCCGAGGTTGATGGTCGAGTAGCCCAGGTCATCCACCGCATCCACATTCCCACGCCGCACCCGGTTGCCCAGGACAGTCGCCACGGCCTGTTCTGCGGCAGCACGTACTGCTTCACTGATGGACTGGTCAACGTCTCCGCTCCAGCCCGGGATGGGATTGGTCCGCACGCTGACACTCGCGCCATCCAGGTACTCGGCGACCCCCACGTCGAGCATCATGATCCAGGCCCCAAGCGCACAGGCACCCGTTTTGGCGTCCACGGAGACCGAGGTGATGGCACCGGTGATGACCTTCTCCACCTGGAGGCGCTCGCCAACGCGGAGCTGTTGCTCTTTCGAAAGCGGGGGCTCCATCCCCAGGGCGGCCAATTCCCGCTCCAGGTCCGTCGTGGCGGTCACCGTGTACTCGCGCGTCGCCTCGAAGGCCAGAGCAGCCGCCGACGTCATTTCCCGGGCAATGAAGTCCTTGCCACTGCGGCTCTGGTCTTCGAAGGGGATCACCGCCGCGGCAGTGACCTGCTTTGCGGTCTGCGCTGAGGCTAGCGGCAGTGCGATGAACAGCTGGGGAGCAAGCAGTGCTATAGCCACGAAATAAGACATGAGCCTGCTCAGCGTGCTTCTGCGCAATTGCTGCATGGGGGTTGCTCTCCCTCCCATCGGTTGTGTGCGGAGCGGGTCAGGCCACGGCCCGCAGTATAGCACAGCCTCTCGCGCCTTGTAAACGAGCCCCCGTCGCCTCAATCAGGCTCGTGCCTGACAAAGCCTTGTGCATCCACAAACATCCTGACACCTAGCGCGATTGGTACAATACGGGTACCATCGCTCGGGCCGCCTGGCCCACCTGGGTCCGCGCCGTCAAGGTCACGAAGTAGCGCCCCCCGGGCACCCGGACGCCACCATCGCTACGGCCGTCCCACAAGATCTCGTGTCGCCCGGCGGTCTGGAGTTGGCCCGCACTGATCCGGCGCACGGTGCGACCCGCCAGGTTGGTGACCACCACATCAACCTGTGCTGCCTGCGACAGCACGTACCCTACACTCACGCCACCGCCGGTGTTGACCGCCCCTTGTGAGGTGATCACCAACTGCCCCGTCCCGGCCGGTTCCACGGTGATCTGCAGCCTCTGCTCCTCGCTGCGGGCCGTGAAGCTATAGCCCGAGGCGGTGCGCATGTAGACGCGCTCGCCGGTGTTCAGGTCCGTCAGCACCGGGCGCACACCGGCCGGCAGACCGGCGGTCTCAGGCCAGGTGAGTGCGATCCGCTGGCCAACGAGGTTGGTGCGCACGCGAACGTTCCAGACCGTGCCCTGGTTCAGCGCCCGCACATCAACGGCCCGGTCGTCCGAAGACCAGTCGTCGTCGGCAAACCCGGCATAGACATACGGGCCCATGGCCGGTACAGGCGGCTTGGCCTGGTCAAGGCCGTTGTCAGTACCCTTCGTCGCCTTCGGGGCGGCGCCCATGTAGGCCGAGGTGTCTTGCAGGCCGGCAGCCGAAGCTCGCAGTTGCAGCAGCCAGCCGCCCTCCGGGGTCAGGACACCGGGGCGTTCAGCCACCGGGCCAGCCCCGGCGCTTCCCGACTGCGAGGCGATGACCAGCGTGCAGGGCTCGTTGGCGCGCAACCAGTAGCCGATGTAGGGCGCCATGGTGCCCACGCTCTGGTAGCCGCCGAGCACATAAGCGAATAGCCCTGAGCCGATGACACCGGAGCTGGTTGCGTCCTGCATCGTCTGCAGCACGCTCTGACCCGAACGGCGAACGCGAATCTGGAAGAAGTCTATCCGCTCGTTGAACGGTGTGCCGATCAGGTTCCAGCCCGGCACCAAGTTGAGTTCGACGGGGTCGGCCACTGGCATGCCCTCGTCGGAGAGGTCCGCGGCCTGGCTAAGCCGCAGCCAGTACCCCGTGCCCACACGGAACCGGTCCGCAGGGGCGTTCGGGTATTCCTGATAGCGCTGGCGCGACGTCTCGTAGGTCGCCATCTTGAACTGGCTGCGTGCTACGCCGAGCAGGTCCGCAGGGTCAGTGTTGCTGTAATCCGCCGGGAACGAGATGAGCTGCAGTCCGCGTGGGAACGTATGCAGGCTGCTCATCGTGAAGTTGACGTCCTTGGTTGTCAGCCCGCTCTGCACCAGTACCGGAGGGTGCGGATCGGGGCTCGCCGTGAAGCCGGTCCGTGAGGCGCTGACAGTCACCGTCCCGGTGGGAACGTCGGTTACCTTGTAGTTGTTGCCGGCCGCGTCGATGGCCGACGCACTCGTAACGGCTTGCGCGATCTCGCGACTGCCAAACTTGACAACGATGAGGACGTCACCCACGTAGTTGCCGCTGGTGGAGACGACGCGGCCGGTGATCGCTCCCGGCGGCTCCCGCTTGAGGGCCACGGCAATGGCAGTCTCCTGCGCCGGCGAGATCTGGACGCTCTGCGCTGCTGACGCCTGGTAGCCGGGGCCGGCGACAACGACGGTATAGACCCCCGGGCTGAGAGCCTGGCTGGCCACGCCCTGTTCGTCGGTGAACGCTTCGAAGGTGACCCCCGCCTTGTCCTCGGCGGCGACACTGGCGTTCTCGATAGGCTGCCCCGTGTCCACGTCGGTTACCGTCGCCACCAGGGTCCCATCGGCGGCTGCCAATGCGAAGTCGGCGGTGACGGTGTCACCGGACACCACTGTGACGTCCGCATCGTCCTTGCCGTAGAGAATATCCGCACCGTCTGCCGTGACAATGTAGTCACCCGGCGGAACATACGGCAGAGTATAGGTCCCATCGGCGGCGGTTCGCACCGGGTTGGGCAGCCCGGGGACTGTCGGCACGTTGCCCTCGTCATCGGGCGCCGGTGCGATGGAGACTAGCACGTTCGCCAGCGGGGCCCCGTCGCTCAGCGCGGTAACAGTCCCGGTGACGGCTCCGGGCTGCAGCCCCTTGATGGCGAAGTCCTGTATTACCGGCACCTGCCCGCCGTGGATCTGTCCGCCCTCGGCGTGGTCAATCTCGTAGCCCGGCCGGGTCGCCCGCAGCGTGTAGAAGCCTGGCGGCAGCCCCTGCATGATGTAGCTGCCGTCTTTCTGGCACCGCACCGCGTAGACGACCTGACCGCCCTGCAGCGCCTGCACGATGGGGGCGGGATCGTTGACCGGTTGCCCACCATCGCTGATGGACACCACGCGGCCCTGGAAACCGCCCGTGCGCATCCAGCACAGCGCGTTGTGCACGAGGTGGCTGCGGTGGTTCTGACAGTGAGTGAAGTTGTCGACCGTGTGGTAGCCGCGGTGGATCTGCTCAAAGCCAAACGCCAGATAGACGACGCGGCCACCGTTGGCGATGGTGGTATCCTCGTAGCGGAGTCCTGCGACTTGGTCCGTGAAACTGGTGCTCTCGTCGGCGTTGTAGCCATAGATCTGAATGGCGTTCGACACGCCGATCAGGTCAGGCCGCTGCGACCACTCGGCACAGTCCATGTACCAGGGCTGGTTGGCCGGCCGCGTCCAGCGGCAGGTGTGCAGCTCATTGGGAGCGTCGTCGGAGTCATACCATCGTGGCCAGTTTCCCTCATGGCCTCCGCCCCAGGGGTCGACGGCCACCGGGTCACCCGCAGCACCGCCCAAGCCGAAGTCCGACCCAATCGCCACATCCCGAATGTACGTGGCGCGCAGCGTCTGGCTGAAGAACGAGTTGCTGCGCGTCCCGTCCATGGTAAGGGCGTACCCCAGGTTCTCGCCAGAGATCATCAGCCGACCGCCCCGACGGACGAACAGCGCCAGGTCGGCCTGGGTAGAGGCATCCAGCACCGACCCGTCGGCGATCCACACATCGCCACAGTGGGGGGCAGCCCAGATCACGGCGCGGTCCGCCACCGCCACCGGTCGCTCAGCCTTCAGGCTGGACGTGTCGCCGCTGTCGAGCTTGGCGGGGTCCAACTGGTACTCGATGGTCGGCAAATAGTACTGGTAAACATGGGCCGGTACCGGGCCACGACAGATGATGCGCCAGACGTCGTAACCGCCCTGCGTACCGCCCTGGATCGTGTCGAAGTCAATCGTCCCAAGCGCATCAGGCGCAAAGCCGGGATTGCTGGTGTAGTAGCTTTCGACCGGAAACGCAGCCGGGAAGTCGTTGTTGAAACCAAGCTGAGACAGGAAGAGCTGTCCCTCGCAGTAGTCGTTCACAAAGAGAACCGGATTCCGGGGGGCGAACTGGCGCGTGCTGAAGCCGTAGACATCGTCATACGTGATGGAGTTGCCGGCGTTGTCGGTCACGGAGATGTCAATGACGTAGTCATGGGGGGCCGAGGGAGTGGTCCAGGAGCCCGTGTAAACCCCATCGTTGTCATCGTCGGTGAGAACCACCGAGCCAACGGGCGCATAGTCAATCTCGAGATAACGGTCGCCGTCAATGCTGCTGTCAAAGGACGTCGTCGAGACAGCGTATTGCTTGTTATCTGGGTCCTTGAATATGGCCACAACGTTGGCCACGCCCGAGTCCTTGTCGTAGACGGGCGCCGACACGACTACATCGTCGCCGGGCGTGTGCAGCCGGTTGTCCACCGACGGGAGTGCGGTCAGGACCGGCGGGATCCAGTCACGGAGTTGCACACCCCAGATGTCGGGCTGGTCTCCCGCTCGGAAGGACTCAAAGACGATACGCGTCGGTGTTCGCTGAATCTCCTGGGTGTAGGTGGGATTGAGGTCGTCAGCGGTATCCGCCACATCCGTGTTCGAGACCAGGGTGGCCGTGGCACCGCCGGGCTCTCCGGCTGGTGCCATTCGCCAGATGTTGTAGTCATTGACTGTATCGCCGGCCTCGGTCAAGCGGTTTGAGGCAAAAGCGATCTCGGTGCCATTGAGGCGCCACGCCGGCATCGCGTCCGAGGCCGTCGCATCGCCCCCACCGTTGGTGATCGGCGTCAGATTGCCCCCCGTACCGTCTACGGTGTAGATCCGCTTGATGCCGCCACTGCTGCGGGTGAAAGCAATCACGTCACTGGTGGGCGAGTAGGCCGGGTCCGTGTCGTCGTCACTGCCGACCGTCAGTTGCACCGGGCTGCCAGCCCCGGTCGAGGCGATCTTGTAGATGTCCCAGTTGCCGTTTACATCGGACTGGAAAACGATGTAGTTCCGGTCTCGAGACCAGGTGGGGTGGCGCTTGTTGCCGGGGCCCGACGTGATCTGGCGGATGATCGAGGGATCGCGAATCTCTACCGTAAAGATCTGCCATACGTTGCTGACCTTCGCCGCAAAAGCCAGCAGGCGGCCACCGGGGTCGTAGGCCGGGTCGACCTCGTCCCCAGACATGCTGGTCACCTGGTACTGGGCCTGCCCATCCGACTGCATGATCCAGAGGTTCAGGTTGGCGTTGGGCGGCAGGACCGCGTCAATCTGACCGTCGTCATCACTATCGGTACCATTGCTGCTGAAGGCGATGCGGTTCTGCGTCGAGCCGGGCGACCCGTTGGGCTGGAGTTCTTCGCTGGCCGCGCCAGTGGGCGTGAGGTTGGAGTCGGGGTCCGGTCCCGAGCTCTGCTGCGTCTGCATCAGGACCGGCAAGGGTGGGAGCTCGTGGCCGATGATCGGCCGCGTGACCAGCCCGCGGTCAGCAGCAGTTGTCACAACAAGGGGAATAAGGGAGCTTGCAGCACCGTTCCCCGGGCCTGCAGAGCCGGTGGTTACGACGAATCCTAAGGCGAGGATGGTGACGAGCAGGACAGGCACCGTGCGCTGAAGGTGGCCCTTCTGCAACCGAATCACTCCCTTGGCGGGTGCTGCGAAGAAGTATGGCGGCGACTGCCGGGTGCAACGTCGTCTTCGGCCCTCAGTGAGCTGCGCTCAGGGCGGTTCGGTGTCCAGACCACGGGTCCATCCGGTGCGGCAAGCGCGAACGCAACACAGGCGCTCGGGGCTTGCCTCCCCGCCCGTGGCTTCAGCCTCGGTCGCCACATGCACATCCGCTCATGCCAGCGGCCGCGCCTCCCCAAACCGCAGGGGGCATCCCTGCCCAGTACAGGTCTCAGGAAGCGCCACTCGCACCATTACAATCCGCGGGATTATAGCAGCGTCCCTGGCCTTTGGCAAGACGCCCGGCATAGCCGCCCATGTCCCGCGCGGCGTAGTGGCGCTTTCCAGCTGACCCACGCTACCCGCCACTGCTTAGCCCTAATCAACAACCCGGCGCCAGAACTGTTCCACTTTCCTCGCCAGGTCGTCGAGAGTGCCGTCATTCACTATGATATCGTCAGCGGGCCAGTTATCCAGCCCCAGACGCTCGTGTAGTGCCAACCGATGGCGGACCTCAGCGCGGTCCAAGCTGTCTCGATCAACCAGCCGCTGTTCCCGACAGCAGGCCGGGGCAGTCACAAGCAGCACCCGGTCCACCATCCCCAACGCTCCCATCTGGGCCAGCACAGCGGCCTCCACGGCTGCCACTTTCACCCCCGACTGCCGCCACACCTCCAAGCGCTCCCGCAGAAGCTCCTTCATCGCGGGATGAACGATGGCTTCGAGCTTCGCGCGCGCCGCGTCATCGCGGAAGACCAGCTTCGCCAGTTCACGCCGCCTCAGCCGCCCGGACGAATCGAAGAAGTCAGGCCCAAAGGCGGCCCGAACCTGCTCCAGCGCGGGCTGGCCAGGGGCCAGGGCCTCGCGGTTCAGCTCGTCGGCGGCTACGGTCGCCGCTCCGTTGGCGGCCAGCAGGCGCAGTACTTCGGTCTTCCCGGCGCCAATACCTCCCACGACACCAATGACGAGCACAGGGGGAGCCTCAGGCTTCAGTCGGTGACTGATCGCCACCCGCAGCATCCCCAGCGGCCGGCGGCGCCTCCGGAGCGTCCGCGCCCTCCTGCCCGTCAGCCCCGGACGCGGGCGTGTCCAGCTTCGCCGCTGCCTCTGTCTGTGGTTCAGCGTTGCCCACCTGTTTCAACAGTGCGCCGAACCTGTCGCCCAGCGTCACCGTGGCCCGCTCCTGAGTGGCCATGTAGTCCTGGTACTCCTGGCGCTCTCTCTCCTGCTCCGCAGCCTGCAGGCTCAGGGTCATACGGCGGGCCTCGATGCGGATATCCATGATCTTGAGGTCCACCTCCTGGCCTGGCTTCAGGAGCTCGCTGGGGTCGCTGATCCGTCGCGAGCTCATCTCGGAGACCGGGATAAAGCCTTCGATGTCGGCATCCTTCAGCAGGGCGAAGGCGCCCGTGCGCACCACGCGGGTGATGCGCGCCTGCACCAACTGGCCGGGGCGCAGCTTGCGCGCGGCCTCTTTCCATGGGTCGGGCAGTATCTGGCGCAGGGAGAGGCTTATCTTGTCCTTCTCGCGGTCAATCTCCAGGACGGTCACCTGGATCGTCTCCCCCACATGCAGCACCTCGCTGGGGTCCTTGATACGTGACCACGACATTTCCGAGACGTGCAGCAGGCCGTCCACCCCTCCCAGGTCAATGAAGGCTCCGTAGCTGGTCAGGTTGCGGACCTTTCCCTCCACGACGGCGCCTTCCTCAAGCTTGCTCAGAGTCTCCTCGCGCCGCCTCTCGCGTTCTTCCTCAACCACGACGCGATGCGACAGGATCACCTTCTTGGACCTGCGGTCCGCCTCCAGGACCTTCAGACGCAGGGAACGTCCCACGAAGCGCTCAAGGCTCCGCACATCCCGGGTGCCAACCTGAGAGGCCGGCACAAAGCCAGGAACACCCACATCAACGCGCAGCCCCCCCTTCACGCGGTCCGTCACCATCGCATCCACGATACCGCCGGTCCTGGCCTTCTCTTCCAGGTCATTCCATACCCGCTGGAAATCCGCCCGGCGCTTCGACAGCCGGACCACGCCGTTCTCCTCATCGATCCTCATCACGGCGACTTCCAGCTTGGAGTCAATCGCCGGCAGCTCCTCGGTGGCGGCGAACTCCGCACGGCTTACCAGCCCCTCGTACTTGGCACCGATGTCTATAGCTACGCCCTCGTTAGTGATGCCAACGACAACTCCCTCCACGATCTCCCCGGGGGTGAACGAGAAGGGCGCTGCTCCCTCCACCTCAGCCCAGTTCGCCATGGTTGCTTCGCCACGATCCTCCGCTTGCTGTCCCTCGTCGGCCACGTCCTGCTTCAAGTCGTTGTCGTTGACGTCCGCCATCATCGAAGTCCCTCCGGCCGCTCTGTAGCCGCGGACCTTGCCTGGTCGTGGTTGGCGCCGTCCCTGGCGCCAACGCAGATTGAGAAGTCCGTCTCGAGCGTCACGTTGATGGGGCCCCACACGGGGCCGGTACGCTATCTATATGGGTTGCATGTCTCGCCAGTTCTCGCCCCACGCAACATCTGCCACCAGGGGCACTGCCAGCTCGGTTACACTTTCCATGGTGCTTCCCACCAGTTTGCCTACCGCCACCGCCTGATCCCGGGGGGCCTCAAGCACCAGCTCGTCATGCACCTGCAGCAGCAAGGCTGCCTCAGGGTAGTGCTGCTGCAGTAGATTGGACACCCGCACCATCGCCACCTTCACGATATCTGCAGCACTCCCCTGCAAAGGTGTATTGGCCGCAGCGCGCTCCGCGTAGGCCTGGACCTGCCGGTCAGGGGAGTGCAGCTCCGGCAACGGGCGCCGCCGCCCCAGCAGGGTGGTGACGTAACCGTCCGCCTTGGCCGCGGCGACAACACTATCCAGATACTCACGGACCGAACTCAGCCTCGCGAAGTAGTCCTCGATAAACCTCTGCGCCTCCGTTCGCTTGATGCCCAACTGCTGCGCCAAAGCGGTGGACCCCATGCCGTAGAGCACCGCGAAGTTCACCGTCTTGGCCACGCGACGCATGTCAGGTGTCACGTCGCCGGGTGCCACGTCGAAGATCAAAGCGGCGGTGCGGCGGTGCACATCCTCGCCGCTATGGAAGGCCTGCAGGAGGTTCTCATCGCGACAGAAATGGGCCAGCAGGCGGAACTCGATCTGAGAGTAGTCGGCCTTCACCAGCATCATGCCGGGAGCCGCCACGAAGCAACTGCGGATCTCGCGCCCCAGCTCGGTCCGTATGGGGATGTTCTGCAGATTCGGGTTCCGGCTGGACAGCCGCCCGGTGGCCGTGACCGTCTGCTCCAGCGTGGTGTGGATCCGGTGTGTCTCCGGGTCAGCCGCCCGCAGCAGCCCCTCCACGTAGGTGGACCGCAGCTTGGCCAGCTCCCGGTGCTCCAGTATCCTCGCTGCTATCTCGTGCTCGACGGCGAGCTCCTCCAGCACGTCGGCATTGGTTGACCAACCGGTCTTGGTCCGCTTGCCCTTCGGGAGCTTCAGCACACCGAACAGCACCTCGCCGATCTGCTTGGGCGAATCCAGGTTGAACTCCTGCCCCGCCAGTTCATACACCCGGCTGGCGATCTCCGCCAGCGATGCCGACACCTGCTGCCCGAGTGCCTCCAGCTTGGCCACATCCACCGTGATGCCGCGCTCTTCCATATCGGCCAGCACGCCCACCAAAGGCATTTCCACTTCGCGGAAGATGCGGTCCAAATCAGCCTGACGCAGCTCCGCACGGAGAGCCTGCTCAACCTCCTCCAGGGCCAGAAGCTCTACGGCCGGTCGCACCTGCCAGGCCGGGCGTCCCGACTTCTGCTCCGCATCGCTGCCAACCCACCAACCGAGCTCGCGGGCCGCCAGGAGCATCACGCTGTGGTCCGACCGGCTGGGGTTCAGCAGGTAGTCAGCCACCTCAGCATCCAGTTCGTAACCAGCCAGGCGCACGCCGCAGGGGCGCAACATTCGCGAGACGTCCTTCAGCTTCAGGCCCCACTTGGGCAGTGCCCCGTCCGCCAATGCCTGCTTCAGGCATTCCGGGAGCCCGGGAGCACTGCTCGCAGCAAAGAGCCCTCCCATGTCCCCCCCATCGCCACCTTTCAGCTCCCAGAAAAGCACGCGTCCAGGCCCGGCACTGAGTGCCAGCGCCTGTTGCTTGCCGTCTTCGGTGGCCGCCGGTGCCAGCCCCAGATGACCATTGTCCCGGGCCCGCGCGCACAGAGCTGCCAGTTCGGCCTCTGTGGCGACCTCCAGTTCGCCGTCCCACGCGGATCCCCAGGCAGCGGTGCGCTCCAGGAGATTGCCAAACTCCAGCCGGGCGAACAGCCGACGCGCTTCGCGCACCTGCGGCTGCCGCCAGGATAGGTCAGGGTCGGGGTCGGGAAGAGGCACGTCACAGCGAATCCGGGCCAACTCCTTGCTGAGACGCGCCAGCTCCTGATGCTCGCGCAGCCGCTCGCGCAGACTCTCACGCTTGATGCCGTCCAGATGTGTAAGTACGGTCTCCAGGTCCCCGAACTCCCGGATGAGGTTGGCCGCCCCGACTGGCCCGATGCCCGGCACCCCCGGGATGTTGTCCGAAGGGTCGCCCGCCAGCGCCTTGACATCCGCAAGCTGCTCCGGACCAACACCGTACTCCTCCCGCACACTGGCCTCGTCGTAGGTCTTGGTCTCCTTGACCCCTCTCAGGGTGGCCAGGACTCGCACCCGAGGCCCCACGAGCTGCACAAGATCGCGGTCCCCGCTGACGATGAGTACCTCATCCCCGCGCTCGGCCGCCTGGCGAGCAACGGTTCCGATGACGTCATCCGCCTCATAACCGGCCACCTCCAGTCTCGCCAGCCCCAGGGCCTCTACCAGCTCGCGTGTGAGTTCCATCTGTGAGGCCAGTTCAGGCTCCATCTCGGCCCGGTTTGCCTTGTAGCTGGCGTCCATCTCGCTGCGGAAGGTGGGTCCTGGCGGGTCGAACGCCACAAGAACCTGGTCCGGCTTTTCGGCCTCCAGGAGGGGCAGAATCATCTGTACGAAGCCATACACCGCATTCGTCGGCTGGCCGTGGGAAGTCGACAACGGGGGAAGCGCGTGGTAACCGCGGTGGATCAGGCTGTGTCCATCAATGAGTACGAGCTTCTTGGCCAAGGCGTTTCGCCGCTCCGGAGTGATGGCCTGACCACCACCGCGCTGCACCCGCGCGGGGATCAGGGCTGGGCTGCACTGACTGCCGGCAGCATCTCGTAGACATAGGGCAGGACCAGCATCGGCCCATAGAGTCGCGGAGGCATGGACTCCAGGCCCGGCCAGCGGCGGCCCAGCATCGCGCCCAGGTGCTCCGATGCTGCCAGAACACCACCGAAAAGCCCTTCGGGTTGCCCCAGGTACTCGATCTTCGGTTCACCCTTGACGCCAGCCATCTCAGCAGCCAGCTTCACCGCATCGTAGAAGTTGCCGGTGTGGTCCACGAGGCCGACGGCCTTGGCCTGGGCGCCAGTGTAAATGCGCCCCTCGGCGAGTTTCCTGATCTGCGGCTCTTCCATGCCGCGGCCCTTGGCCACAGCGCTGATGAACTGGTCGTAGATGTCATTCAGCATCCCCTGCAGCAGGGCCTTCTCATCGGGTCGCATCGGACGCAGCGGCGAACCCGTATCTTTGTACTTCCCGGCGGTCTGGGTAGCGTTCCTGACCCCCACCTTCTCCATCAACCCGTAGTAGCTGACGCCCCCGAAGATGACCCCGATGCTACCCGTCAGCGTTCCCGCGCCAGCGACGATCTGGTCGCAGGCCGAGGCCACGTAGTACCCCCCTGAGGCAGCCACGTCCGTCATGCAGGCTACGACCTTCTTTTTCCTCCGCAGCTTCAGTATCTCCTGGTAAATGGCATGAGATGCTGAGGCACTGCCACCGGGGCTGTTAATGAGAATGACGATGGCGTCGAGACTGTCATCCTTCGCAGCAGCCCGGATATCCTGCATGATGGCCCGCGCCCCGGAGGAGCCAAAGAGCAGCCCGCCACGTCCCCCGTCCTGGATCAGTCCCTCGATGGGGATTACACCCACCCTTCCCCCTCCGAGGAGCGAGGCGCCCTCCTCGCCATCAGCGCCGGGGAACATGACCATCAGGGCCCCAATCGTCACCGCACCCAGCACGACCAGGACGAGCACCACCCACAGCGCCGACAGCCCACTGCGTTGCGCGCTGGCAGGCTGCGCCATGGCCACCGGCGTCTGCCAGCCCGGCGGCGGACTGTACCCGGGGATGCGTGGTGGTGGGGGTGGCGCGGGAGGCGGTGGGGGCGAAGTTGGCTCGCTTGCCTCTGGAGGCGACTGCAGGCCGTTGTTGTCCGTTTCCATGTCGGTTCGCACCTCTGTGCCCTGGGCGGCCGGTAACGTGGGACACAGCCCGTCGCTGCCTTGACAAGGCCCCGACAGGCCGCCTATACTCGCCCTGGGTGCCGGAGTGGTGGAATAGGTAGACGCACGGGACTCAAAATCCCGCGGGGATTACACCCCGTGCCGGTTCGAGTCCGGCCTCCGGCACCATCGCAAGGAACTCTACCGGCGGGACCTCACCCTCAGAGGTCCCGTTTTCCGTAAGCGGCTACTGCAGCCCAGTGTAGCACAAGCCTTCGTGTTCTCCAAGGGCCATCGCCCCTGTCTGATCAGGAGGTCACCAATGCTGGATTCTATCCCCCTTTTCCCCCGGATGGCAGACCTTGACATACAACACAAGCCAGTCCTGGACGCCCTGCTGCACGACCTGCAGCCCCAGACCTCTGAGTTGACCTTCACTAACCTTTACATCTGGCGTCACCCGTATGGAGCGAAGCTGACTCGCATGGCCGACGACGTCCTGGCCATCCTGGCTCTCCGCGCCGACCCTGACGACTCGTTTCTGTTGCCCCTGCTGGGTCCGGGAGCCGGAGCCGGGCACGTTCGCCAGTGTCTGGAGTTCATGGCGGCCGAGGGCCACAACGCCCGCTTGTGGCGCATTGACCGACCTCAGATCGAGCGCCTGGGCCTGAAAGACGGCGAGTTCAGCATCGAATCCGACCGTGACAACTGGGATTACGTCTACCGGACCCGCGACCTCATTGACCTGCCCGAAGATCGCTATGCCGACAAAGTGAAGCATATCCGGCAGTTCACCAGGCGCTTCACGGACTATGAGTACCGGCCGCTGACTCCCGACCTGGTCGAGGGGTGCATCTTCCTGCAGGACCTGTGGTGCGACGAGAAGCACTGCGACCTGTACACCAACATGCGGGCCGAGGCCCGGGCTGTCAAGGAGGTGCTGCTTAACTTCGAGACCCTGGGGGTCACCGGTGGCTGTATTCTGGTCCGAAACCGCGTGCAGGCCTTCTCTCTTGGCGAAATGCTGAATGCCGATACCGTCGTAATCCACATCGAAAAGGCCAGTCCCGACCTCCACGGCGCCTTCCAGGTCATCAATCAGCAGTTTCTCGCCCACGCCTGGTCCCATGTGCCTTACGTGAATCGCGAACAGGACGTCGGCGAACCAGGTCTGCGTCAGGCAAAGGAAAGCTACCTGCCGGTCCGCATGGTTGAGAAGTTCACCGTACGCTTGGCCTGATGGATCTGCCCGATTCGCTGCAGGATTTCGTCCTGACGGCGCGAACAAAGCGTCATACACCGACGTCCCCCGAGTACCAAGGGAAAGGAGACTCGCCCTATGCCTGACTTCCTGAACCCGTTCTCCGGCATGGCACCCGACCGCAAGCTCACGCTGGCCGAGTTGACCCGAGCGATACGTCTGGCTATCGCGGCTGAACACGAGGCAGTTCACCTCTACGAGGCCCAGGCTGACGCCACGGACAACGCCCTGGCGGCCCAGGTGCTGCGCGACATCGCCAACGAGGAGAAGGTGCACGCCGGGGAGTTCCAGCGACTGCTGGCGATCCTCGCCCCTGACGAGCCGACCTATCTGGCCGAGGGCGCGGCGGAGGTGGACGCCATGGCGGCCGGTGTTCCCGCCCCGGCGGAGACACCGTCGGCCGAGGCTGGCACCACCGAGTCTGCACCCACACCGCCATCCATCGGCTCGCTCCGCGGGCAATAGGCCGTTGGTCGGCTCATCCCAGGTAAAGGAGGCTTACGATGGCTCTGGAGTTCTTGCAACGAGCAGACGCGCCCTTTGGTGCCGCAACCTGGGCGCGCATTGACGAGACAGTAGTGGCGGCTGCCCGGGCGCAGATGACGGCGCGGCGACTGCTCGACGTGGAGGGTCCCTACGGTCTGGGCCTCAAGGTTCTCACGGGCACGGACCTGGAGCAGGCTGGAGGCGTCGGACTCAGTGCCAGCATCCCCGTCCCCACCCTGCGCGAGAGCTTCGCGATCCCCATCCGGGACATTGCCAACTTCGAGCAGACGGGCATCCCCTTCCCGCTGGCGCCTGTGGCTCAGGCGGCGGTAGCCGCGGCAAGACGCGAGGACGAGCTGATCTTCCGCGGCTTGCCCGACCTGGGCATCCCCGGTCTGCTGACGGTGCCCGGCACGTCTCGGACACCGCTGAAGGCCTGGGCGGAGCCCGGCGCTGCCTTCGAGGACGTGCTCGCCGCCGTGAACAAGCTTGATGCCGCCGGCTTCCCGGGTCCCTATGCCCTGGCGCTGGCTCCGGCCCGGTACAACCAGCTCTTCCGCGTCTATGCCGGCAGCCAGCAGACCGAGTACCAGCAGCTCCAGATGCTGGTGACCGGCGGCATCGTGAAAGCTCCCGTCCTGGAGGACGGTGGTGTCCTGGTGGCCGTGGGGCCCCAGTTCCTTTCCATCGTCATCGGGCAGGACCTGGCGACTGGCTTTGTAGGGCCGGCGGGTGACGCCTATGAGTTCATCCTCATGGAGAGTCTGGTCTTGCGCGCGGCCCGGCCCGAAGCCGTTTGCATCATCGCGGCTTAACTCCCGTCCGGACACAACTGTGGGGTGTGACTCCTCCGGGTCACACCCCACCTGTCTGTCTGACGGCACGCTAAGTCACCGGCGGCTCGTAGATGCTGGCCCCCCGCGCCTTGAGCCGGGCACGCAGCTCACTCACCGCAATGCCCCGGATGTCGTGCTGGCCGGCAACGCACAGGGCGGCGGCAACTCCGGCAGCTTCTCCGTTGCACGCCGCAATCGGCATCACCCGGTGCGACGAGTGCGCCCCATGGTCGGAGCTGATGGGCCTGCCCGCCACCAGAAGGTTGTCAAACCCCACCGGACACAGGCACCGATAGGGAATGTCATAGGCCTCGCCTGGCGGCAGATGCTGGATCACCGTCCCTGTCCCGGCCGGGTTGTGGATGTCCACCGGATAGGCCCCCCGGGCGATGCCGTCCGGGAACTTGCGGGCTGACAGCACGTCCCCGGTGGTGAGAACGTAGTCGCCGACCACCCGCCGGCTTTCGCGGATCCCGATCTGCGTGGGGAGAGCCGACAGGTGGGCGTGCTCAAAGCCGGCGACGCGTGTGGTCAGGAAGCGCACCATCTCCCGCACCTGCTTTCGCCCCTCCAGCTCCGCCGCGGTCATATCCTCCGTGCGTGTCGCGTCCAGCTTCACAACCCGGGTGGTGTTGAAATGGATCTCTCCCGGCCGGGTGGTGAAGAACCACAGGCAGTTTTCGCGCGGGTTGTCTATCTCGCCCCGGGCCTTGGCGGCCAGGAAGAGTTCGGTGATGGTCTCGCGGGAGGGCAGCCGGTCCTCGTCCACGCCCGCCATGCGGAAGTTCATCGTCATCGGCTGGCAGAAACCGTCCTCAGGGCGGCCAAGCTCGTAACGAGCGCCAGCCAGCGCCGCCAGGTCAGCGTCGCCGCTGGCATCTATGAAGACCATCCCCGCGATGCCCTGCAGGCCGCTCTTGCCCGCTGTCACCACCTTCTGGACCCGTCCGCCGGCACTCTCGGCCCCGACCAGGTAGCTGTGCAGCAGCAGCCGCACCCCGGCCTGCTGCACCATGAGATCCAGGGCCAGCTTGGCGACCTCGGGGTCAAAGGCCGTGGGAGCGTTCGACCGATGGCTCCACCCACCAAGCTCCTCGAACCAGTCGATCATGCGCTGAAAGGCTCCCGCGTTCACCTGCTCCGACCCTGCCCGGTACGGCATGAAGGGGTTCACCAGTCCAGCCGTGGCCATGCCTCCCAGGAAACCGTACCGCTCCACCAGCAGCGTGTCGGCCCCCTCTTCGGCCGCTGCCACCGCCGCGCAGACGCCCGCCGGCCCGCCTCCAACAATGACCACATCCGCCTCGTGGACGACCGGTACATCGCCGCAGTCTGTCTGAACCATGGAGTCACCTGCTCTGTCTCTGATGCCGCCGTCACGGGCAATATGACACGCCCGCCCCGGCCGTGTGCGGCTGCCCGAAGAGCGTATTGCCCATGTTGTTGGCGCAGACCTGCGCTTCACAACCGGACAGGCGCGACCTCGTCGTCGCGCCTGTCTCACTGGTACTGGTTGGCGTGCACCCGGCACGCCAGGAGCTACCCCCCTCAGGTTGGCACGGGGACGGTCTCGCGGGTCTCGATCCGCACCGTCCTCGTCGCACCGTCCCAGCTCACCCGGCAATCCAGAGCCTCTCCAACCATACGCAGCGGGATGAACATACTCCCGTTCACGATGAGGCCCTGGGTTTTGTTGACGACGGCGACCTTGGTACCGGAGGTGATGATCGCGCGGCTGTTGACGGCATCCCACTCCAGTGTGCCGCCGACCGCCGCCACGCCCTGGCGCAGGGGCACGTAGCTCACGCCATCCCGGCTGAAGGCGGCGGGGTCGAACTCCTGCGGACAGCCGTTGACCAGCACCGCTACCTTCTGGTCCTCGGCCCAACCGGCCCGCGGTGACAGCATCAGTGCGGCCAGCGCCGCCAACAGCAGGCCAGCTACCAGGCACAGCCGGTCACCGGACCGGTCCGCGGCCAGGGCACGGACGCCCGGCATCTTCGCGGCTCGAACACAACACACCCATTCGCGTCTGGACATCGAGCAGTTTCCTTTCGGTTCGCTGGTGTCTTGACGCCCCGCAGCCCCGGAGGTTCAGGTCGGTGTCAGGACGTGCCGCATGACCGAACCCGGCTAGCGCGAAGGCCCAAGGACGGCGACCACTCACGGCCACAGACTGCCCAGCAGCCGCTTCCCTGCAGCCACCAGCGGCTCCCAACCCTGCGGCCCCACCTGGCTCCAGGGCCCCAGCCCCACCTCGTAGCCACCCTCCGCCCAGGCCTCCGGAGGCGCCAGGTACCCGGCGTAGCCGTTTGCGTAGCCGACGACGAGAGTCGTCGCGGCCGGCGATTCCTCCTGCAAGGCCAGGTTCAGGGCCATGAACGGCTCCCCGCCCACGCCGACGATAGCCGCCTCCCCCAGGCGCAGAGCCTGCACCTCCACTGGCACTGGCCCACGTCCCCACGAGACCCGCACTCTCTGCTCTTCCCACATGCGTCGTTCGCCGGGGTCAGATGGTTCCTCGCCCAGTTCCTCCGGTGACGGGACCTCGCGCGAAGGCAAGTGCAGCAACTCCCGGGTTACCCGCAGCACGGGCTCCGATGGCGGCAGATCGCGATCGAGCAACGCGCCGACGGCTTCCAGAACGGCCCCGCCCAGCATGAGGCCGTACCGCATGACGTCCGCAAACCGCGTTGTCACCTTTGGCGGGTTGACGTCACCGTCGCACCCCTGCAGGAACAACGCCCCCTCGCAGCCCGGAATCGCTTCCGTGACGAGCTGCAGTGCGACTCCGGGAAAGTCGGCTGAGACCAGCGGCTGCACCTGCACGGTCACCGGGTGACACGCGTAGTGCGCCACCACGATATGGCTGTCGCGCTCGGCGTCGGTCAGCAGCAGGACGCGTGCCCGTCGGTCCAGAGGGTAATCAGCTACCGCCTGAGCCTCCGAGATGCCCAGGGCGCGGGCCCTCAGCGGCGCCCGCCGGGGGTGACTGAGCCCGCTCACCTCGATGCTGCCCACACGGAGCTCGCGAGGCCGGCGAGCCCGCCAGGCCATCGCGGCCGCCGAGGCCAACTGGTCCAGCAGCGTATCCAGCCAGCAGGCGGCGCCCGGATGGTCCAGCAGACGCCGGAAGTGGATAGTCTCGGGCGTGGAGTGGGCATGCGTGCAGGCCAGCATCACCTGCGCGGCAGGCACCCCCGTCCGGTCTGCCACCCGCGACCGGACTTCGCTGGTGAAGTGGCGCCCCTCACCCAGGATGCGGTCATCAAAGCCGATGGCATCTGCCACGATGACCAGGGCCGCGCAGTCGTCTGTCTCCAGCGCGAGCGCGCGAGCGTAGAGCGGGTCGTGGATCCCCTCGAAGTACGCCTGGCGCGGCACAAAGCCCAGGTATGGGATTGTCAGTGGCGGCGTTATGTCCGTGCGAGCATAGCCCGCTTGCAGTTCGGCCATGGTCTAGCCTACTCTCCGCCTTGAGCATCGAGGACCTGGTTATCCGGCACGGCCAGGCGCGGGTTGCCGACCTGGCGGAGTGTGATGTCCTGGTAGCTCTGCGGGTCCGGCTGTCCGGTGCCTTCCATACGCCCAGCCACGTAGCCATCCAGCTTGCGCTTGAGCTGCTGCACCAACTCCGGCTGCTCGTCGGCGAGGTTGTGTTGCTCTTCGGGGTCGGCCTCCAGGTCGTACAGCTCGAAGGGCGGCCGATGGTGCAGTTCGTCATACAGGGACTCAAAGAACTTGTACTGCACCGTGCGGAAGCCGCGCTTCTTCATCCAGGCGTTCTCGGTGATGAAGACCTCCTCGCAGGTTCCCGCGTGGCTCTCTTCGTCCACGAGCGGTAGCAGGCTCGTGCCCATCATGCCGGTCTCCTCTGCTACCTCCCCCAGGCCCGCCAGGTCCAGGAGCGAGGGTGCCACATCCTGGTGGCGTGTCAGCCCGCCCAGCTCCAGGCCCCCGCACAGTCGCTCGGGGTGGTGCAGGATCATCGGCACGTGCAGGTTGGTCTCGTAGAGCCCGTGATGGTCGAACCACATCCGGTGCTCGTCCAGCTCCTCGCCGTGGTCGGAGGTGACGATGATCGCCGTGTCCTCGGCCCCCGGCAGCCCTCGCAGCCACTCCCACACATGCCGCAGCGCTGTGTCCACATAGGCGATCTCGGCGTCGTACTGGGCCTTCGGGAACTCCACATCCGTTAGCCCCGGCATCCACTCCTGGAAGTAGTACATGAACGCCGGGTACTCATGCATCATCTCGTAGGCGCTGTCGTACTTCGGGTCGGTCTCGTCGCCGCAGTAGAACATGCGGTCAAAGGGTGGCGGCGGCAGGTACGGCGTGTGCGGGTCCCAGTAATGCAGGAAGGCAAACCAGGGCTTGTCCTGGCCGGTACACGCCTTGAGCACTTCCCACGAGGCCTCGTTGACCGCCTCGGCCTTGCGCCAGGGCCGCTTCACGTCACAGTCCCAGTTGTACCCCTGCACCAGGTCGTACCCGCGCGTGAACCACCGCCCCAGGTTGTCGGCGGCAGCGGTGAAGTACCCGCGTTGTTGCAGCAGCTCGGCCAGCACCGGGATGCTGGGGTCCAGGTCCACGCGCCCGCCCTGGGTCACGATCTGGTGGTCAAAGACGTCCTTCCCGGTGAACAGGGTTGTGTACCCCGGATGGGTCGGGATATGAGGCGAGATGTGCTCATGGAACACGACGCCTCTTGAGGCCAGCTCGTCCAGGTGGGGGCTGGTGTTGCGCCACCACCCGTAGCAGCCCAGGTGGTCAGCCCGAAGGGTGTCAATGGCAATGAGAAGAAGGTTCATCGTGTCTTTGCATTGCTCCCATTAGTGATGTCCATGGGGTTAGTTGCAGTCTCAGACCACCGTCTCCGCCACCCGGTCCTCGCCCTCGGCGACGGCCCAGTCATCCTGGGCCACCTGAGCTGCATCGGCGCGGAAGCGGGCCTCGCTGAAGCTGAGCAGGAAGGCAACCCCGGCCAGCACCGTGATGACCACCGGCACCATAAAGATCGCCGTCCAGTTGTGATGGTCAGGGCCCACGAGGAAGTAATCATGTACCCGGCCGGAGACAACGTGGCCGACCAGCATGCCCAGGCCGTTGGTCGCGAACAGAATCAGTGACTGGGCACTGGCCCGGATGTCCTTGTGGCTGAGCTGTTCGACCGCGATCATGCCGCCGACGAAGAAGAAACTGTAGCAGATGCCATGCAAGCACTGGGCAGCCACCACCAGCCACGCCGGATGGCCCACAGCGAAGATGGCGTAGCGCACCGGCCACGCCAGGATTCCCAGGAAGATGGTCGCCCGCATCCCCAGGTGCCTCAGCGAAGGCCATAGCAGCAGCATCAGCACTACCTCGCCCACCTGCCCCAGCGACATCGCGAACTGCGCGGTACTCTCCGCCAGGCCCACCCCTCCGGCCTTCTCGGTCAGGAACAGGAAGGTCAGGTTGTAGTAGAACGGTAGCTCTATGGCCACGATGAATGAGATGGTCAGGAGAACCGCGAAGTTGCGATTGACCATCAGCTTGAGGGCTTCCAGGAAAGCGTAAGGGTTCTTGGCCTCGCGCGTGGGGGGTGTGTTAGGCAAGGTGAAGCTGTAAAGCCCCATCACCAGAGCGCAGATACCGGCAATCAGCAGCGCGTCGCCGGTATGGCTTACCCCGGGCTCACGCACCTCCCAGAAGCGCAGATACCCGGTCAGGAACCACTGCACAGCGATCCAGCCCAGCGTCCCCCAGACGCGGATGTTGCCGAACCTGTCCGAATCGCCCATGTGGTAGAAGGCTACCGCATTGGTCAGCGCCAGGGTCGGCATGTAAAGCACGGCGTAGACCAGCATGGCAGTCCACAGGGGCCAAAAGCTCGTCTGCTGCCAGGCCACGTAAAGCACCGCCGCGCCGAAAAGGTGCGAGAGCGCTGCAAAGCGCTGGGCCGGCATGAAGCGGTCGGCGATCCAGCCAGCGATCAGCGGTGAGATGATGGACCCAAAGGCGGTGGTCCCAAAGACATAGCTGATCTGCTTGCCGGTGAAACCCAGGTGACTCATGTGCCCGCCGATGGTCACCGACCAGGCCCCCCAGACCGCGAACTGCAGGAACATCATCCCTGACAGTCTGGAGTACAGTCCCAGCCCCGCCGCTGGCTTGGCCTCTACAGCCATCTCGTCCGTCTTCCCTCCTTCGCACAGGGCAAACGACCACTCTAGAGGCAGACCCGTCGCCCCTCGCGGGCGCTCTCGTAAGCGGCCAGGATCATCGCCGTGCTGACCCGCCCATCCCGGGCGGAGCACTGCACCTTCCCAGCCTTGTACTCATCCAGCATGTTGCGGATGACGTTTTGGATGCGCACCCCGTGCCCTGCCGGGATCGGAATGCCCAGGTCCTGCCACCCCTTCGCAGGGTCCTGGCTGTCAAAGTACTTGACATGCACCGGGTGAGGGGGCAGGAGGTGCGTGGACACTCCGTCACCATAGTTCTCGATGAGCACGCCCCGGTCGCCATAGATCTCGGTAGTGCTCTCACTGGCCCACATGGCGGAGCTGTTGAACAGGATAGCCATGGCCCCGCTCGGATAGCGGTAGATCGCCACGCCGGTCTCGTCGAAGACGACATCGGTCATGGTCTTATCAATCTCGGCCATGACGCTGACCGGCTCGCCAAGCATCCAGTAGAGGTAGTCAGCGGCGTGGGACGCGTCGTCCATCCACATCCCCATGTTCTGCTCCGGGTCCACGTGCCAGGCGGTCTTGCCGGTGAAGAAGTCCTTGTTGAACAGCAGGTTCAGACAATGCCGGCGGCGCAGGATGCCGATCTTGCCCAACATACCATCATCGCACATCTGCTTCATCTTCAGGTTCGCCGCGTCGTAACGCATCTGGAACGCCATCGAGAACCACACGCCGTTGCGTTCCACGGCTTCGATGATGGCGTCGCAGCCCTCCAGGCTCAGCGCCATGGGCTTCTGCAGGATGATGTCCTTGCCCGCATTGGCCGCCGCGACGCAGACCTGCGGGTGCCGGTTGGTCTCGGCACCCACAATCACAAGCTGGACGTCGGGATTGTCCAGCACGTCTGCGGGGTCGGGGCTGTAACCGCCGCCAAAGTTCTGGGCACACGCCTGCCCTCGTTCCTCATCATGGTCCCAGGCCATGATCAGTTCCGCATCGTCGAAGTCTTTGATAAGGCTGGCATAGGTCTGCACATGCCCATGCGCCCAACCGAGTACGCCAATGCCCAACTTTGCCATGATGGCCCTCCGTAAGCCGTATCGTCACTGCCTACAGTGATTCCAGTATCCCGCCGATGAACTCTCGCGTGCGCCGGGCGCGGTCGTTGATGTCGTCCAGCTCCGATCCGCCGACACACTCCACATACAGTGGCCCGTTGAAGCCGCCCTCGATGAGCTGCCCCAGGACCGAGCGGAAGTCCACCAGGCCCTCGCCCGGGAGCAAGTGCACGTCGGGCTTGCCGTCCACGACAACGCAGTCCTTGACCATGCAGGTGGCGACGCGCCCCAACACATCCACCACATCCGTCTCGGGGCGCCGCTCGCCCCTGGTGTAGTAGATGATGTTGCCGGGGTCATAGCACAGAGTGAAGTTCGGATGTCCTACCGCCTCCAGCGTCTCGACCATCATCCTTCCGGTCAGGCCGATACCGCCATGGGGCTTCATGTTCAGCACCACGCCCTTCTCCTGGGCGTAGGGCGCGCACTGCCGCATGATCTCGCGGAAGGCTTCGTAGGTGGTGGGGTCCTCGGTGCCGCAGTTCATGAGCCACTTCGCACCCAGGGCCGCGCAGGCGTCCACCAGACGGCAGTGGTCACCGACGGCCTCGTCCACACCGAGGTCCAGCCGCACACCGCAAAGTAGCAGCGTGGGCTTGACCCCGGCGGTCAGCGCCGTGTCGCGGACGGCAGCGGCCTCCTCGGCACTGGTCTCTGACGTCACCGGGATCGCCCCAGCGTTGGAGAAGACCGCCACCTCGCGGTATCCGGCAGCAGCGATATGGGCACAGGCCTCGGCAAAGGTGCACTGGCTCCAGGGGCGTGTCGTTGCGCCAAGCACAGTTTCCATGGGAAGCTCCTCGACTGGCTGCGAAGGCCAGGGAATCACGGCCGGCCGGTGAACAGCCGCTAGCGTGGACGCCAGTTCCCCGGGCGTTCTGACAATCCCTGCCGGTCCCGGAAGGGCATTCGCGATAGCTGAGGAAGAAGAGTGCGCAAACCGCCGACAGGAGGGCCTGACGATGTCGCACCCGGAGGTCTCGTTCTGGGCCATGGCGCTCACCAGCCTGGCGATGGCCTTGTCCGTCATACCGGTCGCAGGGCAGACTGACGGGGCCCGGGAACGCGAGCGGGCCATCGTGGCTCGCTCCCTGGTAAGCCAGGGTGATACCGCACGGGTCCAGAGGGTGCTGGCCAAGGGCCGCCGAGGCGAACCAGTGACCATCGGCGTCATCGGCGGCTCCATCACCCAGGGCGCGTCTGCCAGCTCCCCGGAGAACACCTACGGCAGTCGCATCGCCCAGTGGTGGCGCCGCATGTTCCCCAACTCGGAGGTCACCTTTGTCAACGCCGGCATCGGGGCTACCGGCTCCAACTACGGTGCTCTGCGCGCCCAGCGAGACCTGCTCAGTAAGAGCCCCGACCTGGTAGTCGTCGAGTACGCCGTAAATGACCCGAACACCGAGCAGGCCGCGGAGACCTACGAGGGTCTGCTGCGCCAGATCCTCAAGCAGCCGCAACAGCCCGCGATAGTGCTCATCTTCACCATGGCCCAGGGCGGCGGCAACGCCCAGGAGTGGCAGAGCAAGGTCGGGGCCCACTACGGGCTGCCCATGGTCAGCTTCCGCGACGCGCTCTGGCCGGAGATCGAGGCCGGAAGCATGCAGTGGGAAGACGTGGAGGCCGACACGGTCCACCCTAACGACCGCGGCCATGCCTATATGGCGCTGTTCATCACGACGCTCCTGGGCCGGGTGCTGGCTGAGATGGGGCCGGATGAGGAGCTGCCGGCCCCTGGCCCCGTGCCAGAGCCGCTCCTGAGCGACCTCTTCGAGCGCGTTGCCCTCTATGAAGCACGCGACCTCGTGCCCTTGCGCAACGAGGGCTGGACGCTCGACGACAGTAACGTCTGGACCGCGGCCTGGGTCGCCAACCAGCCCGGCAGCACCATAGAGTTCGAGCTAGAGGGCCAGGTGATTGTCTTCATGGAGTACCACGTGCGAGGGCCCATGGGCATTGCCGCGGTGCAGGTGGACGAGCTTCCGCCCGTTACCGTGGATGCCTGGTTTGACCAGACCTGGGGTGGCTTCCGGCTGACACGCGAGTTGGCACGTGGCCTGACGCCCGGCAAGCATCGGGTGCGCGTTGAGGTCCTCGCTGAGCGAAACGCCCAGAGCGAGGGCCACGAGTTCCGGATCATGGGGATCGGGGCGGCTGGTCTGCTCTAACGCCGGAGTCGGTAGACATGGCGCTCGTAGACACCGAAGCTGTCGCTCCAGGCGTTTCCGGCCACCGGCAGCACTCGGTCCTCGAAGATGACCTCGGCCCGGCGGGACCCATCCGAGACCCGTAGCTCGGCCTCACACGGCTCCGGTCGCGTGTTGGTGGCGAGCACCCAGGTCGCGCCCTGGTACCGGAAGCTGGCCGTCAGTACCCCCGGTGTCGCGCAGCGCACCGACGGGGCGCGGTCCAGGCTACCCAGTACCGGCTCCAGAGCCTTCAGCTCCACGCACAGCGACCGCATCTCCGCCCAGTGCTCCTTCGTGCGCGGGAACTGGGCGAAGTAGTAGATGCCCCGCGCCCCCTCGATGAGTGAGCCGTAGACCATGCAGGACAGCTCCCTCGGCGTCGGCTCGCGGTCCATCCAGTAGGCGTAGCCGGTCCCCTGCAACCACATCCACACCGGTTTGCGCTCCCGCGAAGCCCCCTCCGCCATCACAGCGACGCCCTGGATGGCGGCCGATGGCGTGCTATGCGGTATCGGGTAGATGTCGGTGGAGTAGATGTCCCCCATGTGCTCGGTCAGCTTGCTGGCCAGGTAGTTGATGAGGGCCGGGTGGTTCGGGTCCAGCTCGTGCGCTAGCGCCAGCTTCTCGTTGGCGATGGCAAAGCCCTCGCCGCTCGGTTCATCGTAGACGTACCAGCAGAGCAGGGCCGGGTGGTCGCGGAGCGTCTCGATGTGCTGCCGGAACAGGTCCATGGGCAGACCGCTGTTGAGCCAGGGGATAATCCTCATACCGAGCTGAGCGCAGCGGTCGAAATAGCTCTTGAGCGTGTCTGTCGAGACGCCGGGGCGGATCTCGATGCAGACATCCGGAAAGCCCGCGGCGGCAACCAGGTCGAGCACTTTCAGGTCGGAGACGAACTCCAGGCCCAGGGAGTGCATCAAGTACGGCTGTCCGCCGACCAGGAAGCGACCGTGCTCATCTATGCTCACCGGCGCAGCCGTAAGCGGCCCCCGCGTCACGCGTCCTGCTGCGACCGCCGGGATGCGCCGCGGTGGGGACCAGTCCACCGCTGCCTCGCGCGCGATGAGCGCCCCCTCATCCGTGTGGGGGTGATACTCCTCGGTGTCCGCGCCGGCCCGCTGGACCTGTACCGCGTCCACCCACAGGGTCCCACTCTCCTGCGGGGCGATGACCACCGAGTGGTTCTCACCGGGGGGAATGCCCCCCAGCACGATGCGTTGCCACTCCTTCCCTACCTTGGCCGTTACCTCGCGCTCCGCGCAGGTCATCGTCACGGGCAGGCCGTCACGGTCGGACCGCAACCAGGCGGAAAGGGTGTAGGCCTCAGCACGGGCCGCGGGCAGAGTGAACCAGGCTGAGACGGCGTTCAGCCGGGGAAAGCCGGAGGGGTTCAGCAGCCGCAGACTGGCCTGGCCGTGCCGCGCCACCGCGCGGTCCAGGCTGAAATGCCGCCGCCAGAGGTCCATGTCGGCCACCCAAGGCAGGTTGCCCACGCCCCAGTGGCCGCTGCCCCAGGCAATCGGTAGGGGCCCGGGGACCTCGAAGCTGCCGTTGCGCAGGAAGTTGCGGTTTGGGTCACCGGCAACGGCGCGGAAGTTCCGCATGCGGAAGACCACATGCCCCGGCCCGTTGCCCCACAGGGAGAAGCGAAAGCGGCTGATGCTGCCCCAGCCCGCTGGTTGCCCCTCGACCCCGAACTCGTCGAAGTGGAACGTGCGCTGCGTCCAGGTGTCGGGGGCGCCTCCCCACCAGAAGCGCGGGTACCAGCCTTCGCCGCTGCCGAAGTAGATGCCCAGGTTCTGAGCCACGCCGGCGTTGTCAGCCCGTACCTCGAGGCTGACCGCATCGGAAGCCGACAGGTCCAGGGACCCGACCCAGTCCCAGCACAGCCGGTCTCCGGAAGCCTTGAGGTCCCCTTCCATCACGATACACGGGGCACCATCCTCGTCACGCTCAACGCGCACGGGAGGACTGCCGTACTGAGGCTCCCAGGCTTCGCGGGCGGCCTCAGTGGTCGGGTAGGAAAAGATGTCGGGGGTCTGGGCCAGCACGGCGGTGGCGAGACAGAGCGCAGACAGACAGAGAGCGACGCGGTCCATGGCGGTCTCCTGGTGCGGGGGTCCGGGGCAAAGGGGCGCCAAAGGTCGGCGCGGGTGCCGATACCCTCACTGGCCCGCCGCCAGCATCCCCGGGCGTAGCATCCACACCGTCACTCTACCAGTTTCGTCGCCCGCCGCCAAGAGCTCGCCGCGTGCTGAGAGAGCCAACGTCTTGATAGTACGCATGTTGACGTCGCAGACGGTGCTGACACGCTGGCGATTCAGGTCCACGGCCCCCACGATGCCCTGCCCAGCGCGCCCACTCCCGAAGAGCACGTAGCGACTGTCAGTGCCGAAGGTGAAGATCGGCTGGTCGCCGACCTGCGCAGCCCAGTACAGGTCCCACTGCAGTTGGCGAGCCTGCAGGTCCCACACCCGCAGCACGCCGTCCCATGAAGTCGCCGCCAGACGACTGCCATCCGGCGCGAACTCCACCCAGTAGTTGCCGCTGTCGCTTTCCCGGTACTCGGCGGTCGGGGCAAGCGACGGCAGCGCCCAGACCTTGACCGCCCCGCTCTCTCCCACGGTGGCAAGCTGCTTGTCATCGGCGCTGAAGTCTAGGTCGGTCACGGCGCACCCCGGCTCCCCGACACGCTGACGGTTCAGTCCCGTTCCCGTCGCGGTGTCCCAAAGCGTGACCACCCCGTCGGACGAGCCCGCGGCCATCATGTCGCCGTCCGCCGTGAAGTCCACAACGGTCACGGCCGGGAGGCCCCCGAACACCGACTGGCCGGACGGCAAGCGCACGGGGACCTCCGTCTCAACCGACATGCGGAGCCCAAGCCCTGCGTCCCCGTCACCAGCCACCATGGTCAACCGGCCGGAGTAGAAATGCACATAGCCTCCCAGAAGCCATATCCCCTCATTGAGCGTGATCGCTGGCGGTGTGTCGCCCTGGGAGCCATTGGCCACGATCAGGTGTGTATTGGACCAGCACGGGTCATGGACGACGGCCAACTCGTAGGTGCTTGACGGCGCGAAGACCGCCCCGGTGTAGCCGGGCCAGCCCCCCTCCTCCTTGGGCCCTTACAGAGCCCAGTTGCCCTTGCTCCATGTTTCCCGGGCCATGGGGCTCCACGGCCAGAGGATCTCCCCGAGGCTCGTCTTGAGTGTCTCGGGATAGCTCCAGGACCACACGGGCCCATCGTCGGTCGTCTGCGTCAGGTCAAGGACCGATACCTCGTCCGCTGCTGTGCTCACGGCCAGATAGACAGCATCAGGAGAGAAAGAGAGGTGCCGGACCTGACCAAAGCCGTGGTAGACGCGCCAGGGCGCCTGCAGGGGACCCGCCGGCAGCGTGGCTCCTTCCGCCGGCCCTGCCGGGTGATTCTGTGCTTGGGGCTGGGCAAGAACCAGAGCGGGGGTGGACAACAGGGAGGCCAAGCAGCAGACAACCGCGAGAGCAACGGCATACCGAGGGAATCCCCTGGGCATCGCGACCACACCCCTTCACTGCACCAGGACCGTGTGGACGACCGCGGCAACCGCATCCCAACAGTTGTCACTACAAGAGATAGTATAATCGGCACCGCTTCGCGAGTCTAGAAGGCTCTGCCACTTCGGTCTCGGACGGACAAACGGTCAGCCGTCCGCCAGATGCTGTCGCATCGCTTGCGACCACGGGTGTGTGGGACGCAGAGTCGCTGTCTGCCGGAAGATGCGTCTCGTCACCTCAGGGTCGCCCAGCCGCTCATAGGCCAGGCCCGCGGCATACAGCGCGTCCATGGCGGCTCCCGGACCCATCAGGTCACCGCGTGACTGCCGCAGCGCCTCCCGTGCTCCACTGTCATCGCCCTTGATCGCCAGCACGTACGCCAGCTTCGGCAGGGAGGCGTACCCCCCAGCCAGCGCCCGGCGCAGGTACCCTTCGGCCCGGCCAACCTGACCGTCCAGGGCACACACAAGCCCCGCTGTGTCCAGCACCGCGGGGTCGTCCGGGCTTAGCGCCAAGGCTGCCTCGGCGGCGGCCAGTGCCTCGGCAAGCTCATCCGAGTACGCGTGGAGATAGGCCCGGTTGTTGTAGGCCACGGCCTTCCACTGGTCGCCCGGCGCCAGTTCGAGCGCCAGGGCACTTTCCTCCAGTGCCGCGTCCAACTCCCCCAACTCACCAAGCATGATCGCCAGGTTCTGGTGCCAGTAGAAGCCCCGAGGTTCGAGGTGGACCGCTCTGCGGGTTGCCGCCACCCCTTCATCATACCGCCCAAGGTCCCAAAGCGCCCATGCCTGCATACCATGAGCCCGCGCGAACCCTTCGCAGAGTTCGGCCGCGCGGCGGAAACGAGCCTCGGCTGCGGCGGCATCTCCGCTTGCGTAGTCCACCACGCCCATAGCATAGTGCGCCCGCGCGTTGCCAGGGTCCAGGGCCATGGCACGCTCGGCTGCTTCCCGCGCCCGGGCTGGCCGACCACCCGCCGGGGTGGCCGCATAGACCACCGCCGCCACCGCCCAGGCGTCGGCCCTGTCCGGGGCGATCCGGAGCGCCAGGCGGGCGCTCGCCTCGGCGTCGGCAGCTTTCCCGAAGTCCGTCTGGCGGATGGCCCTGTCCCAGAGGATGTCAAGCCGCTCGGCCGTGGTCAGGGCTCCGTGTCCATGGCCCGCAGCGGCAACGGCAAACACCAGAGCAAACAGACAACGACCGCATGAGCTGTCGGCCATCGCGAACCCTCCCCTCAGGCATAGTACCGGTCTAGACGTCGAGTCGGTACAGCTCGACCGGGTTGTCCCAGAGCCAGGCATGGGCGACCCGTAGGGCCTGGTCCTCGGTCATCCAGCCGTCCTCCACGCGGCCAGCGAGGACGGTGGCGATGCCCTCCAGCGCCATCTGGAGATGGCCGTAGACCTTTTCGACGGGCTTGGCGTAATCGCCACCAAACCCCAGGATCTTGGTGTATGGGACCATGTCGAGCCACTCGTTCAGGGCCGAGACGGTCATGGCCGGGGCCATGATGTGGGTCCAGCACAGGTTCAGCCAGACGTTGGGGAAGCTCTTGCCAATCGCGCCGGTCTCCCGCATCCAGGGCAGCCCCGCGTGGTACAGGTCGAAGCGAGTGCGCCGATGCGCCATGAGCAGCGGGATCATGTGCCGGGGATGCAGTTGGCTAAAGTCCTGCCAGTTGGTCCAGATGAGGCCACAGTGGACCGCAACCACCAGCTCCTCATCAGCCGCCAGCTCCAGTAGCTCGTTCAGCAAGCCGTCGGCCAGCAGCCCTGCGTCGTATTCGCGCCCCTGCAGCATCAACCCGAAGGCAGCCGAGACCTCCTCCTGCGGCGGCACGGTATGGGGGTTGGCAGCCATCTTGAGGCCAACCACGCCCTGCGCCTTGGCTCGCCGAAGCCTCTGCCGCACCACGTCGGTGTAGTCATCGAGTGAGGCCACCCTCCCCCCCGCCTCATCTGCCTGCTGTGCCACCGCCTCGGGCGTCCGCGCGGAGATGAACTCATGGGCGGGGAGTAGCGGCACCAGCAGCTCTTGGTCTGCGGTAGGTATGCGCCCGATCTGCGTCAGACACAGGCGAATGTTGCACGCCTCGCGGAGAACACGGTGGTAGAGGCCGGGCGTATTGGCGGCCTGCATGCGCTCACTGATAGCCTCGTAGGTGTCATCGTTGAGGTCATCGCAGCCGTAGAAACGCCGAACGGCCAACAGGATCGGGCGCGAGTAGCCGGTGAACCGTACCCGCTCCCAGTAGGGCCGGACCAGGGCCCAACGCTCGGCAAGGGGCAAGGAATGGTCCTGAGTGCGGTCATAGTCCTCGCGTGACAGGCCCGCGTTGATCAGGTCGTTGTGCGTGTAGTGCGAGAAGAGTGTCAGCGCATCCACCGGGTTGGAGATGCGCTCGCTCTCCTCGGGGAGATGCTCATGGCAGTCAATGACTTGCCACTGGCGCATCTCCGCCAGCAGTCGCTCACGGATCGGCTTGGTGGTCATGGCCAGCTCCTGAGGGGCTTCGGTCTGGGAACCTGAGGTAGCGACACGCGCCTTTATACCTTGTGCGCCCTGCGCGGCGAGGAATCCTGCCCGTCGCGGCAGAAGTAGCCTGCCATCAGGCTGGCACACCAATCCGCTTCCGGGAGGGGCTCGCATGGCGAAGTCCCGTTACCTGCTACTGGCAGTTCTCCTCATCCTTGTCACCGGCTGCACCTCCTGCGGAGGGGGCGGCAGCGCGTCACCACCTGTCACAGCCCCGGAGTTCAACCGGGACCGGGCTTTCGCTGACCTGGAGCAGCAGTGCGCCTTCGGGGCGCGGGTCCCCGGTAGCCAGGCCCATGAGGACTGCCTGGCATGGCTGCAGCAGCAGTTTCCTGGAGCGGACCAGGTCATGGCGCAGGCCTTCACGTCACCGACGCCCTTCGGTGGGCCCTACGACTTCCACAACGTGCTGGCGCTCTACGGCCGGGCTGCGTCGGGCGAGCCACTGCTGCTGTGTGCCCATTGGGACTGTCGCCCCAAGGCCGATCGCGATCCTGACCCGGCACGCCGCGATGAGCCAGTCATGGGGGCCAACGACGGCGCTTCGGGGGTAGCGGTGCTGCTCGAGATTGCCCGGGCGCTCAACGCCTCGGCCCCCCCCCGGCCGGTGGTCATCGCCCTGCTGGACGCCGAGGACTCGGGCAAGGAGGCGGTCACGGGGTATACCTATGATGGCTTCTGCCTGGGATCGGAATATCTGGCCAACCACTGGCCGGCGGGACTGCCGCGACCGGTCGAGGGCATTCTGCTGGACCTGGTGGGTGGCGACAACCTCCCCAACCCGCGCTGTCCGCCGCGGTTCGGGGGCAACAACTATCTGGACTTCCCCTTTGAGGGCGAGTCCATGCAAGCCCATCCGGCCCTGGTCCGCACCATCTGGGACATCGCCCAGCGCCGGGGCCACACCGCCTTCCGGCGGGAGCTCGGCCCCACCATGGTTGACGACCACGTCCCGTTCATTGAGGCCGGGATCCCGACCATAGACATCATTGACTTTCCGCCCCCGGAATGGCATACCGCCGACGACACCCCGGAACACTGCTCTCCGGACTCGTTGTTTGAGGTTGGGGATACGCTCCTGCAGTACATCTATCGAGGGAAGTAGTCTGCCACGGGATGGCGGCCGTTTGTGCGCCATGTCCGTCACGCTTCTGTAACATTGTCAACGTCTTGTACCGTTGTGTCGCGAGACCTTCCCTTGACTTGGCAGGGGCGTCGTGGTTAGCATGCCTTGGCGGTCGTTTGCCACGGACCGCCGCGTGCCTGGGACTAAGCCGCCGTCTTCGGAGTGCGCCGTGGCCAGGAAGGACGCAGCGGGGGACCGGACAGTTGCCACTAACCGGCGGGCCTTCCACGACTATACCGTGGAGGACCGGGTGGTGGCAGGCATTGCTCTCGCCGGCCCTGAGGTCAAGAGTCTCCGCGCTCACCATGTCAACCTGGCCGATGCCCACGCCGAGATCCGCGACGGCGAAGTCTGGCTCATCGGCATGCAGATCAGCCCCTACAAGGCCGCCACGCACGTCTCGGTAGATCCCCTGCGTGAACGCAAGCTCCTGCTGCAAAGGCAGGAAATCCGACGCCTCGAGCGACAAGTGCGACAGAAGGGCTACACACTGATCCCCCTGCGGTTATTCTTCGCCGCCAGCGGGTATGCTAAGGTGGAGCTTGGCCTTTGTCGCGGCAAGCGTCAGTACGACAAGCGAGAGGCGATCGCGGAGCGCGAGGCTCAGCGTCGCACCGAGCGGGCGATGCGGGATTTCGAGAGGTCGGGCCAGGGAAGGAGGTGATGGTAGCCGATGGCCAGGGTCTTGCTGGTGGATGACGACACAACGCTGCGCCATGTCATGGGGTGGGCACTGGAAGATCAGGGGTTTGAGTGCGTACACGCTGACAACGGCCGGGTCGCGTTGGAGAAGCTCTGCGAGGCGACGGTCAATCACGACCCCTTTGACTGCATAGTGCTGGACATCGTGATGCCGGAAGTCGACGGCTGGCAGTTCCTGGAAGCCGTGAAGAGCAACCCACTGTGGCGTCAGACGAAGGTCGTCGTCCTGTCAGGACACACAGTCAGCCCCAGGGACACCGCGCGGGCGCTGGCCATGGACTGTGTGCACTTCGAGAAGCGCGGACAGTTCATGGAGTTGCTGGGGCAAGTGGTGGAGCGGCTGGTGACTCACTAGGCCATAATATCGCCAGTTAGGATGACGTGCTGGAGCCAGGGGCAGAGGTAGTTGCCCCTGGCTCTTCGCTTGCCGGGAGCCTGCGGTTCCTGCCTCCCCCCAACAAAGCCCGCGTTCCAGGCGGCGGGCCTTGGGGCAGCGGCACGACATGGTTTGACAGACGAAGGACCAACTGCTATAATCCGGGGAGTTCCGGCCTGCACCACCCGCGACAGGTGGCGCGAGGTAGGTGTTCGCGGCTGTGTGAACACCTTTTAGCGCTGACTGAGGGCCTTAGGGAGGTTGCCCCCATCATGGCGAGAAAGATCCTGGTCGTTGACGACGAACGACACATCGTGCGCTTGGTCCAGGTGAACCTTGAGCGGGCCGGGTATGAGGTCGTAACGGCCTATGATGGCGTCGAGGCCTTGGAAAAGATGAAAACAGAGAACCCGGACATGGTGGTGCTGGACGTCATGATGCCACGCATGGACGGTTTCGAGGTCCTCAAGAACCTCCAGGCCGACCCGCGCTATCAGGATGTCCCGGTCATCATGCTCACCGCCAAGGCCCAGGACGCCGACATCTTCAAGGGTTGGGCCTCCGGGGTCAGCTCCTATCTCACCAAGCCCTTCAACCCGCGGGAGCTTCTGGTCTTCGTCGAGCGCATCTTCCAGAGCCTGGATGAACCGCCGATGGACGAGGAGAATGTCTGGGAGGTCTAGCGAGCGCTGCTCAGAGTCCTTCGCCGAATAAGAGCCCGGGCCTTGTGGCCCGGGCTTTTCGTCTACTCCCCGAGTGGCCCGGCCTGTCACATCATAACCGCATCGGTCACGAACATCTTGACCCCCGGCGTTATGGTGAAGTCGTCCCGGGCCGCCACAAGCCTCTCCCACAGGGGCTCCACGAGCGCGGCGTCCATCAGCACCATGATAACGCTGTTCAGTCCGGGCCACACGGCTGTGCCTTCACGGATGCCGGTTTCGCCGGAGCCAGTGCAGTTGGTCCACCGGGTGAAATGGTTGAGTCCCAACTGCTTCAGCGCTTCCATGACGTCAGGCTCGAAACCCTCCTCCGTGACGATGAAGGCCAGTCTGGTCTGCGTTTCGGATGCCATGCCTTTGCCGTCTCCTCAGGTATAGGCTTTCGCTCAGTCGCCGTTCCCGTTCTTCAGGAAGCGCGCCGTGAGCCGCCGGCCAATCCGGTTGCAGAAGTTCTCCGCGCTGTCCCAGATGCAATAAGAGGCGGGAACCACCAGCAGGGATAGCGCAGTGGCCATGGCCAGGCCGAAGATAACGGTAATGGCCATCGGCGACCGCCATTCGGATCCCTCGTTGAGAGCGATGGCGGTAGGCAACATGCCCATGATCGTTGCCACCGTCGTCATGAGGACTGGCTTCATGCGGTGCGGTCCAGCCGTCTCCAGGGCTTCGAGACGCGTCATGCCCCGTTTGCGCAAGGTGTTTGTGTAGTCCACCACCAGGATGGCGTTCTTGCCCACGATCCCCATCAGCATGATGAAGCCGATGATCGCCACCACGCTGATGCTATGGCCGGTGAGGTAAAGACCCAGAACACCTCCCGCTAGAGCCATAGGTAGCGTCAGCATGACGTTCAGGGGCTCCAGAATCGAGTTGTACAGTGCGGCGGTGACCAGATAGACCAGCACAATGGCCAGCAGCATGGCCTGCCCCATGTACCCGAAGCTCTCGCCCATCATCCGGACCTGGCCGGTCCAATCGAAGGTCACACCGGGCACGGTGATCTTCTTGGCCGCTGCCTCCACGAGCTGTTGTGCCCTGCCGGCCGGTAGCTCTGGCGCCAGGGAGGCCGTCACTGTGACCTTGCGTTGCCGATTGTACCGCTCGACACGGCTGGGGCCAGACGACATCTCCACCCGGGCCACGTCCTTCAGGCGCAGGGGCTGTCCGTCCCGCGAGACACCCACAAAGAGATTGGCCACGTCCTCCACCCGGCTGCGGTCCATCTCCGCCAGCCGCACCCGCAGATCGTATTCGTCGCCGCTCTCGCGGTACTTGCTATCCGTGTTGCCGGCGAAGGCGGTGCGCATCACGGTCGCAATCTCCGCCGCTGACAGGCCAAAATCGGCGGCCCGCTGCCGGTCAATGGTCGCGTGGATCTCGGGACGGCCCGGCTTGGAGGAGACATCGACATAGAAGAAGCCGGGCGTGCGTGACAACTCCGCCACCAGTTGGGCCGCCGCCTTGTCCAGGGCTTCCCGGTCCTCGCTCAGGACGTTGTACTCGATGTCGGCGCCCCCCGGCCCACCCATGGACTCCCCCGTGGTGACCTTGATGATCGCCCCGGGGATACCCGCGAAATCCCGGCGCAGGTCTGCAGCCAGTTCCACATCCGAGCGCTCCCCGGCCTCGAGGCGAAGACGCCGCCTTTTGAGTGCCACGGAGATGTTGCCATATCGCGACCCCACCGAGCCGCCGCCCAGGCGGCTGCCCGCTCCTTGACCCACTGTCAGGTCAATGTCTGCGATCTCCGGGTACCGCGCCTTGTCCAGAAGCTGGGTCTCCAGTTGCCGCATGATGCGGTCGGTCTCTTCGATCCGAGTCCCCACGGGAGTCTCGATCTCGATGCCCAGCAGGCCCTGGTCGCTGCGTGGGAAGAACTCGAAGCCGAGCTGTGGCCCCACCGTGCGAAGTACCGCAATCAGGATGGCAAAGCCCGTCAGAACGGTAATGAATGGGTGTCGGATGGCGGGCCGCAGCACTCGCAGGTAGGCGCGTTCCAGGCGCTTGTACCCGGCGTCAAAGGCAGCCACACCGCGGGCCCAAAGCCCGCTGGCGGCGTGTCCCCCCTTGTGGACGCGACGGTACCACCACGAGGCCAGCATCGGTGTGAGGGTAAAGGCCACGAGAAGAGAGAAGCAGGTGCAAGTGAAAACCGTGATACCGAAGGAGTAGAAGAACCGACCGACGATCCCGCCCATCATCGCCACAGGCACGTAGACGACTACGTCTACCGAAGTCAGGGCGACGGCCGCGGCGCCAATCTCGGTGCGCCCGTTATAGGCGGCAACTTCGGGCAGTTCACCCATCTGCAAGTGACGTTCGATATTCTCCAGTACGACAATGGAGTCATCCACCAGGATGCCCACGGAAAGTGCAAGCCCCAGCATCACCATCATGTTGAGTGTGAAGCCCAGACCCAGGCCGATGGGCAAGAAGGTCATCAGGACGCAGGTCGGGATGGCAAGGGCAACGATGATCGTGCCGCGCACATTGTGCAGGAACACGAACACCACCAAGGCCGCCAGCAGCGCGCCATAGAGCAGGGCATCGCGGACGTCGTAGATGGCTTCCTTGACACGGTCGGAAGCATCGTAGGACACAACGACCTTGATATCGCTGGGCAGCAGACCGCGCTCGCTGTCTGTGCCCACGAGCTGCCTCAGTTTCTCACGGACCCCCTCCACGACCGCCACGGTGTTGGCGTCAGACTGCTTGAGGACAGCAACGCCCACCGCCGGCTCACCGTTCGTACGAGCATAGGTGTCGGCTTCAACCACGGTGTCTCGCACTTCCGCCAGGTCCGACAGCTTCACGGTACCCTTGTCGGTCCTGATCCGGAGGTTACGGATCTCGTCCATACTGCGGAACTGACCCAGCGCTCGCACGGCGTAGTCCCGCAGGCCCTGCTTGATGTTGCCGGCGGGGAGGTCGAGGTTCTCGGTCTGCAACGCGCGCGCGAACTCCGCGATGGACATGTGCACCGCGTCCAGCCGTTCACGGTGGGCCAGCACCTGGATCTCCCTCACCTCGCCGCCCGTCACCGTCACTGCCGCGACGCCCGGTACCTGCCCGAGTACCGGCTTGATCTGGTCCTCGACCAGCTTCCGCAGGTCACGGGGAGGCCGGTTGGCCGTAAAGCCCATCGTGATCACCGGCATGGCGCCGATGTCCAGCTTGAAGATCGAGGGAGACTTCACCCCATCGGGGAACGAGGCGGTGGCCCTGTCCAGAGCATCGCGCACATCCGAGGCGCCAACATCCACATCGGTGCCGTACTTGAAGCGGACCGTTACCGTGCCGACGTTCTCCTGGGCCTGGGACTCCACCTGGTCAACGCCGTTGATCACGCTGACCTGGTCCTCCAGCGGCTTGACAACCCGCTGCTCGATCTCCTCGGGGCTGGCGCCCGGGTAAGGCACACTCACGGTGACGATGGGGATGTCAACCTTGGGGTTCAGGTCCCAGGGCATCTTGGACAGGCCCACAACCCCCAGGATCACCAGAGCCAGGATGAACATGGAGATTGTGACACGTCGGCTGATGGCTAGCTTGGTCAACCACATGGAGCGATGGGGCTCCTTGTCTTAAGCCCTCTTGGATGGGCGAGGCTTCTGTGTGCGCTAGGGTCCAGGTTCCGGCGGGCCCTTCAGGGGCCAGTGGCACGGGCCGATGTTGTCTGCTCCTGCTCTGCCGCGTCCACAGGCTTGACTTCCTGACCGTCGGCCAGCAAGCTCTGGCCGCTGACGATGACCGTGTCTCCGGGTCTGATACCCGAGTCCACCTCGACACGATTGCCATCGATCGCACCGACCCGGACGGATCGGACCTTCACTCTGCCCCCGACCACGGTGTAGACAACGCGTTCGTTCCCGCGCTCCACCAGGGCATCTCGGGGGATGATGGTCGCCTGGGAGCGGACCCCTGTCAGCACATCAACCCGGGCGAACATGCCTGCCCGTAGCCGGTGTCCCGGGTTGGCGATGCGGATGCGCACATTGAACGACCGCACGTCCTTGCCGGCCTGTGGCGCGATGTCGGTGACATCGCCCATGAACTCCTCACCGGGAAGTGCGTCCACGCGCACGGCGGCGCGTTGTCCTACGCGGATCCGATCTACCTCCAGGTCGGAGGCCTCAGCGACGACGCGCACCGTGTCCAGGTTGACGATCCGCATCAGTGCCACGCCGGGTGATGCGCCCTCGCCCGGCTCCACATTGCGGGCAGCCACAATGCCGGAGATAGGGGCGTAGATGACATGCTTGCGCAACTGGGTGGTGCTGGACATCACTCCGGCCTTGGCCTGACCGACGTTGGCCCGGGCGGCCTGCAGGTCCTGCTCCGAAGCCTTGACGCGGCGCTGGCCAGCGCGCGCCAGGTGCAGCGCCTCCTCGGCCTGGTCAACGGCCAGCTCCGCGGCCCGCACGTCCCGCTCTGCCACATCTATTTGGGCTCGCTGGGCCTCGGCTTCGCGCAACCCCTGCTCGGCTTGGCTCACTGCCAGTTCGGCCAACCGCACCTGTTCAGTGCGCGCGCCCTCCTCGGCCAGATTCAGGGCCTGCTGCGCGATGCGAACCTGGGCCTCGGCAGTCTCGTATTCGACCTGGGCCGCGTCGAGTTGGGCTTGAGCCACCGCACCGGCCTGGACGAGATTCCTGGCCCGATCCACGCTGAGCTTGGCCAGCCGCAGCGAAGCCTGAGCTTGCTCGACCCGCGCCCGGGCCTGGGCCACTTCCTGGGTGCGGGTGCCTGCCTTGACCTCCGCCAGGCGGGTTCGGGCCTGGTTCAGGGCGATGCGGGCCTGCTCGATGGCATCCTCCACCCGCGTCCTGGTGAGCTTCGCGCTGGTCTTGGCCTGCGCCAGGCGATTGCGGGCGCTCTCAACATTCTTTTCCGCCTGGCGCACACCGATGGTCGTCTCATCCTTCGTGAGCTTCAGGCCAGTCGCCGTCTGCCCGTAGCGCGCGCTGGCGGCGGCAGCGGCGGCCACGCTCTGCTGGCGGCTGGCTGCGGCCAGAGCGGTGTCCAGCCGCACCAGGGGGGCGCCGGCGGCCACGCGGTCACCGACATCGGGACCGACCCATGCCACCTTCCCCGCCACCTCACCCTGCACGTCCACCTCGCGCCAGGCCTCGACCGTGCCGGTCAGGGGTACATTCAGCCGGATCTCGCCGCTGACCGCCTGGGCCACGGAGACCGCCGCTGCCTCAACACTGGCCCCAGCCGCCTCGGCATTCTCGGCGGCCGGCCGACGCCCACACCCTGACGCCAGCGCCAGGGCGAGCGCCAGGACGGCCCAAATCGTCAGGTCTCGGCAACGCATGGCTTTACTCCTCCGGCAAGTCAGTGCGACCCAGTGCCGCCCGTACGGCAAAGATCGCGAGATTGAGATCATTTCGGGCATTGACGATGGCCGCCCGGGCAGCGGCCAGGGCAGCCTGGGAGTCGATCACTTCCACCCCCAAGCCAACACCACTGGTGAAACGGACCTGCGCGATACGCAGACGCTCTTCCGCTTCGCGCTCACCGTCCGTGGCTACCTGCAGCATCTCCCGGGCCTCCTCCACCGCGTTCATGGCCTGGGTAAGCTGCAGCGCCACCTGTTGCTGGGCTTTCTCCAGGTCCAGCTTCGCCTTCTCCAGTCCCGCCCGAGCCTGAACCACACCCGCCTCGGTGGCTCCGCCCTGGTACAGCGGCTTGACCACCGCGACCGAGGCTCGCCAGTTGTCACTGGAGGACAGCGCTCCGGCCGTCTGGTGATTGGCCTGTCCCACCAGTTGCACGCTCAACCGATCATTGGCCGCTGCCAGGCGCAAAGAGGCCTCTGCCGCCCGCACCGCTGCCTGCAGCGCCTTGAGGTCTGGACGCTCGCTCATTGCCAGAGCCATCAGCTCATGCACGTCGCCAGGCGGCATCTCCGGTCCCACGCCCTCCTCAACGGTCACCGGTGTGTCCTGCGGCAGATTGAGAACCTCGCGCAGTGTAGCCGTCTGCTGCTCGACAGCGGTCCTCGCCTGAACCACCGCTCCCCGCGACCGCGAGACCTCCGTCTGGGCCTGGATGACCTCAAAGCGCGCCGCTGTGCCCTCGTTGTACATGGCCTCAGCGATGCGCAGATGCTCGGCGGCCGCGGTGAGCTGCTCCTGCGCCACTACCGAGAGCTGCTGCGCTCGGAGCACGGCCAGTACCGCCTGGCGGGCCCGCAGAGCCACCGCCACCGAGGTGGCTTCAGTTCCGAAGCTGGCGGCCTGCAGCCCCGACCGCGCTGCGTCACGGGCATAGCGATCGCGGGCGCCCAGGTACAAGGGCTTGCTAACCTCGAGACCGACGTTGGTTGTGGTCGTGGGGCTGACAGTAACCCGCTGTCCGTCCTCTCCCCCGGGGAGCTCAAAACTTACGGCGGGGCCGGACTTGGAGATGCTTCCGGAGGCCGTCACCTTCCAGCCACGCAGCGAGCGTGCCTCCATCAGTCGGCCCTCGGCGGCAGCCACGTCCTGGCCAGCCCGGGCGGTCTCCGTGGAGCGGGCAACCGCCAGTCGCGCCGCCGTCGCCGGCGTCAGCGTCAGCGGCCCTTCGACGGGGGCAAGCCGTGAGTCTCCGCTGCCAGGCGCAATCGACTGCGACCAGGCCTGCCAGGGCAGGGCCACCAGCATCAGGCCGACGAGCCCAACAGGCTGCCAGCGCCTCATGTGTCACCACCCTCGTCGCTATCGCTGGACTCCGACAAGTCAAGCTCCAGTACGCGGCTGAGCACGTTGGTCACCTCACGCTGCGCCTCAATGGCCTTCTCGAGCCGCATGAAGAGCACGCCCATGCCCTGGGGGTGAGCAAAGACCAACAGCTTGTCGCCCGGGCGGATCCCCATCCGCTCACGGGTCTCGGCCGGGATAACCACCTGCCCCCGCTCACCCACCGTTACTGCGCCCCCAAACAGGTCTTCCAGCTTGGTAACGCTCATCTGTCCCGTCCTCCTGCCGACCGCGCCCAGTCAGAGTCCATCCCAGGGCCTGTCAATCTCGCCCCAAAGGTGATGGCATTGTATGATTTACATGATTTGTCGGCTTCTTATAGCAATGACTTCCTGGTATGTCAAGGCGTGTATTGCTGACTGTGATGCTGTCGTTCTCAGCGCCCGCCGATGGTCTTCTCGGGGGCTGGGATGTCAGTGGGACGGGGCCAGAGCCCCAGACACCGCAAGACGAGTGACGTCTGAAGGGCTCCAGGAGGAAGTTGGGGCCCCTGGCGCGAAATGTGCAGTTCTAGCTGAAACCCAACCGGCGGCCCAGATGGGTCGCTATGGTAGTCAGGAGGCCATGCAGATGTCCGACAAGCCTGCTATTGAGGGTGGCAGCCCTCTTCGCACCGAGCCGTTTCCGCCTTGGCCCTATTTCCAGCCGGAGATCATTGAGGCCGCGATGGAGCCCCTCAAGAGTGGCCGGGTGAACTACTGGACCGGCGAACTCGGCATGAAGTTTGAGCAGGCCTTTGCCACATGGGCGGGCGCCAGCTATGGCATTTCGACCACCAACGGCACCAGCGCCCTGCATGTAGCTCTGGTCGGCGCCGGCGTCGGGCCCGGCGATGAGGTCATCACCACCAGCTACAGCTTCATCGCTTCGTGCTTCTGCATCCTGCAGGCCAACGCTATCCCCGTTTTCGCGGATGTCGAGCCCAACGGGCACACCATCTCCCCGGCCAGCATCGAAGAGAAGATCAGCTCGCGCACCAAAGCCATCATTGCCGTGCACCTGTACGGCTGCATGTGCGACATGGACCCGATCATGGCGCTGGCGGACAAGTACAACCTGAAAGTCATCGAGGACTGTGCCCAGGCCCACGGCGGACAGTATCGTGACAAGAAGGCCGGTACCATTGGCCACTTCGGCGCCTTCTCCTTCTGCCAGTCCAAGCATTTCACCACCGGCGGCGAGGGCGGCTGCGTCATCACCGATGACGAGGACGCCGCCTGGATCATGCGCTCCTTCCGCGACCACGGCTATGACGTCCGCGAGCGCCTGCGCCTGCTGGAGCTCGAAGCCAAGCTGCCTTACATCCACAACAGCATTGGCTTCAACTACCGCATGACCGAGATGCAGTCGGCCATCGGCCTGAAGTGTCTGGAACTGTTTGACACGTGGAATCTGCCTAACCGCAAGCGCAATGCGAAGATACTGGATGAGGCCCTCAAGGACGAACCGTGGATCCTGAGCCTGCCAATCAACGACGAGGTGCGCCAGAACGCCTACTGGCTGTACCCCATTGTCCTGGACACCGACAAGATCAGCATCGGGGGCAAGCAGTTCTATGAGGCGCTGACGGCCGAGGGCGTGCCAGCCGGTCCGGTGCTGTGGCCGCAGTGCTACAAGGAGCGCGTCTTCCAGGAGCACAATGGTTACGGTCGGCTGAAGTACCCCTTCCGTGATCCCGCCGCGCGGCCCGAGGCCGTGGAATACCGCAGTGTCTTCTGCCCCAACGCGGCGGAGGTGGAGCCCAAGGTCTTCTTCGTCCCGACCCACCCGACGTACGAGGAGAAGGACATGGAGGACCTGGCGGCGGCGATCCTGAAGGTCGGAAGGTATTACGCGACCTGAATCTAGGAGACCGACCGGGCGCAGGCCCGGCAAGGCTCGAACATTGGACCGGAGGACGTCAGGCATATGGACCAACTGGGTATTGCCGTGATCGGCCTGCACATGGGCTATGGGCACTTTCGGCAGGCAAACTCCCATCCTGGAGCCCGGCTGGTGGCGGTCTGTGACATCAACCCTGCTGAGGTGGAGCGGGTTCAGGCAGAGTTCCCGGTGCCTCTGGCGACCACCGACTACCAGGAGGTTCTCGCTTGCCCGGACGTGCATATCGTCTCCATCACCACACCGGACCACTACCATCTTGAGCAGACCCTGGCCGCCTTCGAGGCCGGCAAGCATGTGCTGGTCGAGAAGCCCATGGCGCGGACTGTGGACGAGTGTGAGCAGATGGTCAACGCCGCCCGCAAGTGCAACAAGAAGCTGATGGTGGCGCACGTGTGCCGCTTCTACAGCTTCTTCCAGCAGTGCAAGCAGTGGACCACCGACGGCACGCTGGGCGAGATCTACCATGTGGAGACCAGCTACATCCACAACTACGAGGAGATCCCCGGCCACGACGGCTGGCGGTTCGATCCCGAGAAGCGGCATTTCCTGATCGGCGGTGGTTGCCACGCCATAGACCTGGCACGCTGGCTCTGTGGCGATGTGGACGAGGTGAGCTGCTACTCCAACCACTACGGCATCCCGGTGCAGCAGTACGATGACCACTGGATCATCAACTGCAAGTTCAAGTCCGGCGCGGTCGGGCGCATCCTCGCCTCTGACGGTTGCCAGCGTCCTTACAACATAGACTGCCAGGTATGGGGCACCCTGGGCACGGTCGAGGGCGACAACACCAGCGACACGTTCAAGCTGTGCCTGCGCCACGTGGATCGGCACCGCTGGCTCACCGTGCCCAAGGAGACCATGGCCAAGGCCATCGCCAACGAAATCGGGCACTTCGTGGACTGCGTCATCAACGACACCACCCCCCTGATTGACGGTGTGGACGGCGCAAAGACGGTGGCCACCGGCTGGGCCGCCATCGAATCCAGCCGGACCGGCCTGCCCGTGAAGGTGAGGAACGAGTTCTGAGGCACACACACTGGCGTTCATCAGTCGCACTGTGGCTCACTATGCTGGCCTGCGTCGCGTCTGTGGCGCAGGCCGTTCCGCAAGAGGGTACGCGCATGGTTGCCGGAGCCAATGGCGCGGTGCCGCCACCATGGCGGCCCATCAAGGCCGACGGGCGCTTCCTTGTATGCTGGAATCGTGTCTATGACTTCGGCGACGGTCTCTTCCCCGCACGGGTCAACAGCGGCGGTCACGAGCTGCTGAGCGCCCCCATGCATCTCGCCGTCAAGGTGGACCCGCAGCCAGACCCAACCTGGTCAGGCGTAGACCAGGTCTGGGAGCCCGCTGCCTTCACGATGCGACGACAGGCGCCCGATGTGGTGGAGTTTGTGACACGGGCTCAGTCGCAGGCGCTGCTGGCGGAGTGTCAGTGGCGCTTTGAGTTTGACGGAATGCTGCTTTGCGAGCTATCCGTGCGCGCCAGAAACAAGCCGGTCCTGGCCCGGCGCATGGACCTGGTCCTCCCCCTGACACCTGAAAACGCCATGCTCTACCACCACAACCCCATCAAGCCGATTGCGCAGTGGGACTTTGAGCACGATCCCTTCAACAGCGGCGCTGTGCCCGCGGAAGGGCTGTTCCTGCCCTTCGTGCACACCCTTTGGCTGGGCAACGAGCGACGCGGGTTGCAGTGGTTTGCCGAGTCTGACGAGGGCCTGGCGCCGCTGGGCTACTTCGCGTCGCTGAACCGGGAACGCCGGCTCACTCTCAACCTGACCGGCTTACGTGAGCTCAGTCCCGGCAGACCCTTCCGCTTCACCTTCGGTCTCATCGCCAGCCCGGTGAAGCCGATGCTGCCAACCGACGCCGTTCGCTGGTCCTGGCAGATCATCGGTGACGAGAGCCTCAAGCCCGACTGCCCCGACCCAAGCCCGCGCCTGGAGGGCAGTGCCGCGGCCGGCATCAACTCCAGTTTCGCGGTCAACATCACCGAGCTCGTGCAGCGGGGTCGCAGGGACCGCGACTTCAGGCGGGCCTGGCAACGCCTCAACCGCGCCGCTGAGCGTGCCGGCATAACGCTCCAGGCTTGCATCAGTTGGTCCACTATGGCCGAGGGCCATCGAGCGACACCCGAGGGCATCACCCGCGACTGGCTCATGTGGCCCGAACTGGCGATGGATTACGAGGAGGGGCGGCTTTACTACCCTTGCGTGGGCGGAGGCTTCCGGGAATGGCTGCTGGGGGTCTGCGAGGAGGGCTTCCGCGACTTCGGGCTCCGTGGTGTCTATCTGGATGGACCGGGGATCGCCGTCCTATGCGCCAACCGCGCCCACGGTTGCGGCTATGAGGACGAGCGCGGCATCCACCAGACCCTGCCCATCCTGGCCGCCCGCGACCTGATGAAGCGGCTCTACTACATCTCGCGCTCGGGCCCCGAGCCCGGGCTGATTGTGGCTCACATGTCCGGCTTCATGCAGTTGCCGTCGCTCTCCTTCGCTGACGCCACGCTCGGCACGGAGCATATCGCCGGTTGGTACCCCGACCAGAACCCCCGCTACACCCTGGCCGGCTTCCGGGCGGAGGTCGGCGGCCACCAGTATGGTATCCCGTCGCTATGGCTCTACAAGAACAGTGACCGCCCAACACTCTACAATGCCCTGAGTCTGCTGCACGACCTTGTGCCTGCCTCCTTCGATGGCACAACGGTGGCCTTCACGAAGGCTTACAACGACTTCGGTGCGTTCGAGGCGCAATGGGTAGGGTACTGGGAGAGCGTCCGACCGGTGGACACCACCGACAGCCGCCTCAAGGTCAGCAGCTATCTCAAGCCGGGTGCGGGGACGCTGACCACGGTCGCCAACCTGTCGCTGGACCAGGTTGAGGCCACGCTGACCTTTGACCGGGAGGCCCTGGAACTCGGCCAGCCAGGCGTGCTCGAGGTTGTGGCGTCCAGGGAAGCCACCATCGCGAGCGAGAGAGTCTCCTTCGCGCCCGGCGGCTGGGCACTGCTCAGGATCGGGGACACCTCAAGGTAGCATGCGGCTCAGGTAGTCTATCTCCAGCATAGCGTCCGCCACCATCTCGGCGCTGATGGGCCAGGGGAGGCCGAAGCGGGGTTCGGCGCCCTCACCTACCATCTGCCGACATTCGGCGACCACATCGTCGCGGCTAATGCCCTCCAGGCCGAAGTCAGCGAAGGTCGTCGGCAGCCCTACGGCGCGAGTGAACCGCAACTGGCGCAGGATCCGTTCCCTGTCCCAGCGGAACAGAATGACATTGACCAGAGCGCCAAAAGCGACGCCCTCGCCGTGGTACAGCTCCTGATGGCAGCACCGGAAGTTGCCGGGATGGTAGCCGTGGTCGTTGCCCACGCCGCCGCAGGCTGACACCGCCATGGCCGAGCAGTACACGACGGCCTCCACCACGCGGTTGAGGGCCTCGTTCACGATGCCCCGCTCCGCCGCGCGATGCGCTTCCTCGCCGTATTCCAGAATCGTCTCATAGGTCAGCTTCGCCAGCGCTTGAGCGGCCAGCGAGGGGTAACAGTCGCTGAGGCCCAGGACGTGCTCTACCCCAGTCGTGCGGCCCAGACGCTCGGTCATCTCCCACATGCCGCCGAAGGGCAGACAGTCACCCATCCCCGAGTTCAGCCAGCGGGCGCCGGCCTGCACGATGACAGCCGTATCGGCCAGCAGGACATCCGGGCCACGGTACCAGTAGCCCCGGCTCGCGTCCCCCTCGATCTGTCCGCTGAAGGTCCCCGGACCATTGGACGCCGCGACGGTGGGGCAGGTGATAAGCGGTACGTCCAGCGTGCGGGCGACGGCTTTGGCGGCATCCCCAACCCGCCCACCGCCCACAGCGATAACGACGTCTACGCCGTGCGCCCGTCCGGTGGAGATCAGGGCATCCACCTCAGCCCGGCGCTTGGTCACGTGAGCGCCGCGCTCCTCGTGCCAGACCACTCCCTGCGCGGACAAGGCAGAGCGAATGGTGTCACCGGTCAGCGAGAGGGCGGTCTCGCCGCCCATCAGCAGGGCTTTGCTGCCGAGCGCGGCGGCATGGTGCCCGATGTCTGCCAGGATACCGGGACCGCAGACGAAGCGCCACGGTCCAACGATGGAGCGTTTCATGCGATACCCTCGCCAGGCGTTGGATTGGTCACACGAGACCGACGTTGGCGGATCAGTTGAACAGGCGGAAGGCCGCCGGCTCCAGGCCGATGCGCTCGAGCAGTTGGGCGCCTACCCGTAGAGCGGAGGCAACGAAGGCATCACGGCCTTCGGGCGCCTGGGCGGCTGCTTCATGCCTCCACAACACCTGCCACACCTGACCGCGCCGCGGGTTGTTGGCCAGGGCCCAGACGGCCACCTGCACCCCAAAGTGCGGCTCGGCACCGATCTGTGGCAACCCCAGCAGTCGGCTAAGTCGCTCGTCGGGGCAACGTACCGGCACCATGACGTCGTCGGGAGTGGGGGCGGGGCGACCGATGTTGGTGCAGCACGTGGTCAGGGTCACCCACGCGATCTGGGTCTCAGTCAGGTCCACGGGCACCCGGCCGAGGTTCGTCTGGCCCTGAACCCCGCCGCGTTGGGCCCAAAACTGCGTGCCCGGCGAGATCTCCAGTGACTGTGGGCCGTCGGCAGTGCGCTCGATGTAGCCGGTGACGGCCCGGTCACCGGCGCCATAGAACTCGGCCCGGACGTCGCCGGTGTTCAGCGCGTCCAGCAGGTCCATCCTGCTTCCGCTGGTGGCTGCCTGCGTCCACGCGCAGGCCAGAAGCAAAGTCAGGCAAACACTTACACTACGCATCCACGTCCACCTCCTATGCCGACCCACGGTCGCAGGTGGCGCCACGCCCTACCGCTCGCGCCGCCAGCGCGTCCCCTGCGGACCGTCCTCCAATATGATCCCCTGCGCGGCCAGCGAGTCCCGGATCTCATCGGCCCGCGCGAAGTCCCTGGCTTGTCGAGCAGCCGCACGCTCGGCAATGAGGGCCTCAATCTCGGCGTCCAGGACGCCCTTCTCGTGGGCGATGAAGCCCAGTACCTCATCAGCCACACCCAGGAAGTCCAGCAACTCGCGTCGGTTCTCCTGGTCCAGGCCTCCGGCCACGAGGATCGGGTTGGCTACGCGCAGAACCTCAAAGACCGCCGCCATGGCACCCGGGACATTGAGGTCGTCGGCCAAAGACGCCTCGAACTCCTCGCAGGCCGTCCGCACAGCCTCCGTGATCTCCGGGTTGTGCGCTCCGGCACACTCAGCTTCGCTGAGACGGTCCACGAAGTCCCAAAGGCGGCCTACCGCCTGGGCGCTCTGCTCCACGCCCTCCAGGGTGAAGTTGAGCTGGTGGCGATAGTGGGCCGTCATGAGCTGATGGCGGATCGCCATGGGCTCATAGCCGCGGTCCAGCAGGTCCCGCAGCGTGTAGAAGTTGCCCAGGCTCTTGGACATCTTCTGCCCGTCTACCAGCAGGTGTTCGGCGTGCACCCAGTAGCGCACGAAGGGCTTGCCGGTCAGGGCCTCGCTTTGCGCGATCTCATTCTCGTGGTGGGGGAAGAGCAAGTCCACCCCACCCAGATGGATGTCAATTGTCTCCCCCAGGTATTCCATGGACATGGCGGAACACTCGATGTGCCAACCGGGACGGCCAGGGCCCCAGGGGCTATCCCAGGACGGTTCACCGTCCTTGGCCGCCTTCCACAAGACGAAGTCCTGGGCGCTCTCCCGGTCATACTCATCAGCGTCCAGACGCCCGTACTCACCACCGCCAGCGTCGCCGACCGTGACTCCCGACAGTCGCCCATAGCTGCTGAAGCTATCCAGGTCGAAGTAGACGCTGCCCTCGCGGACGTAGGCATGGCCCTTCTGCAGCAGTCCCTGGACGATGTGCAGCATCTGAGGAATGTGCTCCGTGGCCCGCGGGTACTTCCAGGCGGGCTGGATGCGCAGGGCCTGCAGGTCCTCGAAGAAGTACTGGGTGTAGCGCTCGGTGTACTCCCGCAGCGAGACCCCCTCGCGCGTCGCGCGGGTGATGGTCTTGTCGTCCACATCCGTGATGTTCATGACCTGCTTGACCTGAAAGCCCTTGTGTCGCAGCGTCCGGCACAGGAGGTCGCCGACCAGGAAGGTCCGCAGATTGCCGATGTGCGGGAAGTCATACACCGTCGGGCCACAGGAGTAGATCGTGACGGTCTGGCCGTCACCGGGCACCAGGTCTTCCTTACGGCGCGTCAGGGAGTTGTGCAGCTTCATCACAGGTCTCCGGGTCTGCGGCGGTTGGCCGTGGCTCACCGCGGCGCTGAGGTCGAGAGGATACGCTGGGAGATGTACCGGGCGAAGGCCTTCAGTGTGGCCCGCTCCTGGGCGGTGCTGCCGTTGATGCCCAGGCTGGCGCAGTACCCACGACACCATAGATAGGCCACCGAGTGCCGGCTGACGCTGGCGTAGCACCCGGCCTCCCGCAGGGCATCCATGGCAGCGAAGGTGGTCGTCTGGCTGATCTCCGCCTTGCGTTTGACGTAGTAGGTCCTGGCCTGGTCCACCGAACCGAAACGAAAGAGATCGACCGTAACGCGACGGCCGTCTCGCGAGTAGATGCGCTCTCCTGCCGCGACCACACCCGCCTTCTGCAGATCAGGTACTGCACCGTCGTACATGGCGTACAACCCGGCGGTGGTGCTCGCCTTGCGCTCCGCGCCGGGAACCAGTCGCCAGCCCGGGAAGGTCGTGTTGCCAGGCAACAGGTCCCACATGGAGGGGGCCGCAACGGCACTCGTGGCCGCGGCCAGCGCCAGCGCCGCTGCCACGCTCAAGCGTACCCCGGCTACAGGCCTACGCCTCGGGCTTCTTCGGTGCATCGCTGGTGGCCTCATTGACAGCCTTGTTGATCTCCTCCGTCGCCGCCGTACCAGCGCGCCGGAACTCATCCAGCCCCTGCCTCAGGGCGCGCATGACTTCCGGAATGCGCTTGGCGCCGAACAGCAACAGCACCACCAGCACGATGATCAGGATCTCAGGCAAGCCCAGTGAACCGAACATCGAGCACCGCCTTTCCAGGCACGCCAAAGCGGCCTTCTTGCCCTCTAGTGACGGCTCCGCGGCCGACAAGTTCCCCCTACAGGCCCAGTGGCTCGCATTCCACGCGGTCCAGAAACGTCCTGATGTGCTGAGGCCCGATGCGGCATGGCCCCAACTGCTCGGCGTTGGCGGCGCCTGCGGCCACAGCCAGACGGAGACGCTCGGGCCACGCCAGCGCCCCCAGGGCTCCGTGCGCGAGCGTTGCCAGCATGGCGTCACCCGAGCCCACAGCACTGACGGCCCGAACCGCCGGCGGCCTTGCCAGCCAGGCCCCATCCGCGGTCATCCCGAGTGCTCCCCGCGCCCCCCATGATACCACAACCGCGCCGATACCCGAAACCACGAGCTCACGGGCCCGGCGGGCAATCGCCTGCCAACTGCGTAGGCGTGCCCCCACCAGATGCCCGAACTCCTCCCGGTTGACCCGCACCAGGTCGGGTTCCGCGGACATGGCGGCGGAAAGATAGCCGTCGCGTGCGTCCACGAACACCGGCACGCCGCTCTTTCGCGCCAGTGCCACCAGGAGACGGTAGACGGCGGGCCGGGTACCCGGAGGGGGACTGCCGGAGATGATCGCCAGTCGGCTGCCGGCCAGCAACTCCTGCCAGCGCTCAACCAACGCACGGGTTTCCCGGGACGTTACTGTGGGCCCCACTTCATCTATCTGCGTCTGACGACCGGTTTCCGGGTCCACGAGGTTCAGACAGAGCCGGGAGTCACCGGCTATGGGCACAAAGGCCGCAACGATGCCCTCCGAGGCCAATCTGCGGGCCATCTCCTGCCCAACCAGCCTGCCGGCGAAGCCAGTAACCTGTACCTCGTGGCCCAGTGCCCGCAACAGACGCGCCACATTGACGCCTTTGGCGCCCCCCGCTGCCACGTCAACACGCCGAGGGTGGTGATAGCCGCCCAGCCGCAGTCCGGGCACCTCGTAGGTCCGGTCCAGACCGGCGTTGGCGCCCAGGACGGTGATCACTTGGCGCCAACCTCCCTTCCCTGTTCCCCATAGCAACGACCTCAGGCACGCCAGGCGGGCCTGAGGTCGTCCGTCCGCGGTGTGTTCACTCAGTTCAGGAGGTCGCCAATGCGGCGCAGCGCCTCCTGGATGTTCTCCACTGAGTTGGCATAGGACAGTCGCAGATGGCCATCGCCATACTCGCCGAACGCGGTGCCGGAGAGCACGGCCACCCCCGCCTCCTCCAGGATGCGCTTGGCCAATGTCCGCGAGTCGATGCCGGTGCCGGTGATGTCGGGGAACACGTAGAAGGCGCCCTTGGGCCGCAGGCAGTTGAACCCCCGGATCTGGTTCAGGCCATCCACGATGACGTCACGGCGGCGCTTGAACTCGGCGACCATGGCCGCACACTCGTCCTTGGGCCCCTTCAGAGCCGCGATACCCGCTTTCTGCACGAAAACCGTGGTGCAGGACACGCAGTTGGTCTCGAGTTTGGCAATAGCATCCGCGACTTCCCGGGGGCAGACGCCATAACCGAGGCGCCACCCGGTCATGGCGAAGGTCTTGGAGAAGCAGTCCAGCAGGATGGTTCGCTCCTTCATCCCCGGCAGTGCTGCAATGCTGTAGTGTTTGCCCTCATAGAGGATCGCCTCGTAAGGCTCGTCGCTCATCACGATGATGTCGTTCTTGATGGCGACCTCGGCGATGGCCTCGAGGTCCTCCATCTCCAGCACGCCACCCGTGGGGTTCTGCGGCGAGTTGATGATGATCATCCGCGTCTTGGGCGTCACCAGCGAGATGAGCTCCTGGGGGTCGAGGCGAAAGTCGTTCTGCTGCCGCAACGGTATCGGCACTGGCTTCGCGCCGACAAAGTTGATCATCGACTCGTAGATGGGGAAGCCGGGGTTGGGATAGATGACTTCGTCGCCCTCGTCCACACAAGCCGTGATGCCCCAGTAAATGATGGGCTTGGCGCCAGGAACGATGACAACCTCACTCGGGTCCACCGGAAAGCCGCGACTGGAACTGATGTGTTCGGCAACAGCCTCCCGCAGTTCGGGGTCGCCGGCGCTGGGGCCATAGCCAGTCACCCCGTCGGCCAGCGCCTGGCAGGCGGCGTCCTTGATGTGCTGCGGGGTATCGAAGTCAGGCTGACCGATCTCCAGGTGCACGATGTCGCGGCCTTCGCGCTCCAGTTGCTTGGCTCGGGCCAACACCTCGAAAGCGGTCTCCGTGCCCAGTCTTTGCATGCGTTTGGCGAGATACATCTTGGGTGCCTTTCTCCACTGATCGCGATTGGAGCATGGCTCAAGCCATGCGGCTCACAGCAGCGCCCGGGAGAACCCGGGCTGCGTAGAGCCGCCTTGTATAACCCCTCGCGGAAGAAGGTAGCGCACTGTCATCCTATGGAGCCGGTGGGTACTCGTTGCACAGCAGATAGGCGGCGGGCTCGTCCTCGTCGATCGCGGTGAACCGCGGCAGCTCCTCCAGGAACCGGTTGTCCAGATTGTCGTCGTTGACCTTTGACACCTCACCGCTGAGCACGGTCCCACTCCCTGGTTCGGCCCAGAAGGTGTGGTAGAGGTACTGGGGGAGAGTGATGCTTTCGCCGGGGGTCAGGCGGATGATGGTCCCGGCGGGAACCGTGAACTGCCGTCCGTCGCAGTTCACGGCCACCTCCGTGTCGGCGAGACCATCAGCCTCGTCACGGTTCCACACCTGCACCAGCAGATTGCCCCCGGCGCGGCAGATGATGTCCTCCACCTTGTTGAAGTGATAGTGGTGAGGCGTAATCTGGTTCTCACCCACGATCAGCAGTTTCTCGCAGTATGGCTTGGGGTACTTCTCCACCAGCTTGAGGTGGCCGTTGCGGATGGTGAACAGGAGCAGTCCTCGCTCGCGGTAACGACCCGAGCCGAAGTCCGTGCAGTCCCAGCCCAACATGGTGTCGCGGATCTCGTCGTACTCGTGGCCCTTATTCGCCCACTCCTCTGCGGTCCAGAAGGCGAAGGGAGGCAGGTTGAAGTTCATCTGCCGACAGAAGGCCATCGCTTCGCGGATTATGGCGTTAATCTCGGAGCGCTTCATCGTTCCCACCCGCTATCGTGATTCAACCGGCTAGCCGTTGCGCAATACCTCTCCTGCCACCTCCCGGCAGGTACAGAACCGCACCGGGTCGTGCTTCCGTCGGGCGTGGTCCACGAGCGCCGCCAAGACCTCGGCATGGGGGTCGTGGCGGGCATGAACCTCCGGATGCAGCGCCGGTGCAAAGAGTAATCCGCCCATATCGTACGCGAAATCCAGGCAGTTCCGCAAGTGCTGAATCCACTGGTCAAGCGGCCGCTGCAGCTCATCGAGGAAGTGCGCGTCCGCGTAGCCGGACATGGGTATCTCCAGCAGACCGTCCTCATACCACCGGGGCTGGTGGTGCTTCATAATCATGTAGGCGTTCTTGTCAGCGAAGACGTCGTACCGGCTCGTCGGCGACTTGGTGGCATACAGACTGCTCACATACACCATGCCCTGCTCCCGGATGACCTGGCGAGCTTCGGGCCGGTCCTGCAAACCTGTCGCTGCACCCCTCCAGACCCGTACGCCCTGCGGCGCCTGGTCTGCACACGCTGACACCAGTTCCGCGGCACGGACCAGCTCAGCCCGCACCGCGCTCAGGTCACCGTCGCCTCTGGCCAACTGCTCGCTGACGAGCACGTCAACAGCATGCCCAGCGCTGACCAGCCTCACCAGCCAGTCGCAGCCGGGCTCGAGGGCGCTGGCCGACAGGAAGAGCTGGAGGCCAAAGCCAGCCGCTTGCGCCGTCTCGGCTGCACGCTGCAGGTAGGCGATGGCGGCATCGCCGGGTATCTCGTCGCGGCCCATGCTCCAGCCAAGCGCCACGGCGCATCGGGCATCAGAGAAGATTGCCACCGGTCTGTCCTCCCAACAAGTACGGCCACGGGCAGCCGCTCTCGACGGCTGCCCGCGGGGTCGTCGGCTTCATTGCCTACAACAGGCTGGACACCTCAATCGGTTCCCCGTCTCTGGCCGCTGAGATGTTGGCAGCTTCGGTCACGGCCAGGGATCTGACCCCCTCCTCATAGTCGGCCCAGACCTCCGACCGGTCGCCCTGGATCGCTTTGACGAAGGCCCGGTCCTCGCCCGTGTACCCGTCGGCCTGGCACTGGTACTCGCCGGCGCCGTCGGCACCGACCCAGGAAAGGTTGCTGCCCGCAACCTGGAGCGTGAACTGTTCAGCCATCACACGCAGCGAGCTCTGCCCCCAGCCGGTCAGGATGGACGTGTTGGAGATCGTGCCCACGGCGCCGCTGGCGAACTTGAGGTTGGCCGTAAGGGCATCAGCGATGTCGCGACCCTCGCGCTTGACGAGACCTCGTACCTCGAAGGCCTGCACCTCAGTGACCTCACCGCACAGGTAGCGGGCCATGTCCACGATGTGCGTCGTCTGCTCCACAAACTGACCGCCCGACTGCTCCTGCACGCTCCACCACGGAGTGCCGGGCGTGCCGCCCCAGAAGTTGCCAAAGACCAGACCCACCGCTTTCCCCTCGAGCATCTGCCTGGCCCTGATGACGTGATCATCCCAGCGGTACTTGTAGGCCACTACCGTGGCCACACCACTGGCCTTGACGGCCGACAGGATCGGTTTGGCCATGGCCACACTGATGGCCACCGGCTTCTCGATCAGCATGGGCAGTCCCAGCTCGCAGGCCGCCAGTTCAATGTCGCCATGGGCGAAGGGCGGCGTGCAGATGACGACTCCGTCCAGTTTCTCGGCCTCAAACATTGCGCGGAAGTCCGTGTAGGCCTTGCCACCGAAATCGGCGGCCGCTTTCTCGGCGCGTTCGGCCAGCACGTCCACATACGCCGCCATCTCCACCTCGGGCATCGCCGCCAGCCGCTGCATGTGGCCTTGCGCTACGCCGCCGGTACCGATGAAACCCAGTCGCAGTCCCATTTGATGTTCGCTCCGTTTCCTCTGTTCGTGCCGCCCGCTCCGACGCTCGGCGCCGGTCGGCCGCTACCCGTGTTCGCCGCCCATAGAGCAGAGACCTTGTGCCGGCAGGAACGGTCTGCGCCGAAATCGAACTGTCGCGCGAAGCGACCCGGTTTCCGGGATCAGGGAGAGAGGGCCGACCATGGAGCTTGCGGCCGTGCGGAACCTGGAGACCAAAGCCCGCGCCTCGCAGGGCCTGGACGTGCTGCGACAACGGCTAGAGGCTCTCGGCGCAAGCCACCAGTGGACTTGTGAGCAGGTGGACACCTTCTTCCGCACACCTCACGGGCGTCTGAAACTGCGGGAAATCCGCACCCACGAGGCCTTGCTGCGCGCGGAGCTGATCCCCTACCTCCGCCCTGACACTCCCGGCGTTCGGGAGAGCCACTTCGTTGTGTTGCCGGTCACCCGACCCGACCTCACCTTGGACGTTTTCGGCCAACTGCTGGGCGTCGCCGCGACAGTGATCAAGACGCGTGAGCTATGGCTTCTGCACGATGGCCAGGTGCGGGTACACCTGGACCAGGTGGCAGGGCTAGGTGACTTCGTTGAGGTGGAGGCGGTCGTCGAAACCGAGAACCCGGCGCCCGGTGGTGACGACACGCTGCAGATATTTCGCCAACAGCAGGAGGAACGCGTGCGGGACCTACTGGAGTACCTGGGAGTGGACGAGGAAGACCTGGTAAGCGTGGCCTACGTTGACCTGCTGACCGCCAATGATAGCTGACGACTCAGTATCTTAGCGCCGCCAGTGCGTGACGTCGCTGCAAGGTCTCGATCTCCTCAAGGGCCTTGCCCGTCCCGATTGCCACAGAAGACATGGGGTCATCGGCGATGAAGACCGGGATCTGGGTCTCCAGATGCAACAGCCGGTCCATGCCGCGCAGCAACGCCCCGCCGCCCGTAAGACATATGCCCCGCTCGATGATGTCAGCGGCCAACTCGGGCGGGGTCCGCTCCAGGATCGTCTTGACCGCGGCCACGATCTGTGACACGTTCTCCGATATGGCGTCGCGTACCTCAAGGGAGCTAACGGTGACGGTCTGTGGCAGGCCGGAGACGATGTCTCGCCCCCGCACCTCCATCTCCTGCTCCTCGTCCTCCGTGCGACATGCCGAACCGATGCTGATCTTGATGTTCTCGGCTGTCCGCTCCCCGATGTCGAGGTTGTAGACCCGGCGGATGTGGCGCGTTATGGCCTCATCCAGGTCTGTGCCCCCGACGCGCAGGGAGTCGCTCACCACGATGCCCCCCAGAGAGATGACCGCGATGTCGGTGGTGCCGCCCCCTATGTCCACCACCATGTTGCCGCCCGGAGAGCCGATGGGCAGACCTGCACCGATGGCTGCGGCCATCGGTTCCTCGATGGGGAAGGCATCGCGGGCGCCAGCGGCGCGCGCCGCATCCAGGGCCGCCCGCTGTTCCACGCTGGTAGCCCCCGACGGGATGCAGACGATAACCACCGGCTTGAGAAGCCGCGCGCGGTTCCCGCAGGCCCGGCGGATGAGGAAGGCCAGCATATCCCGCGTCACGGTGTAATCGGCGATGACACCGTCGCGCAACGGGCGGATGGCAACGATGGAGCCAGGGGTCCGCCCCAGCATCTCCCGGGCTTCCTCACCAACAGCCAGAACGCGGCGACTCGTCTTGTCGATGGCGACGACAGAGGGCTCGCGGACCACGATCCCCCGGCCCCGTGCATAGACCAGGATGGTCGCCGTGCCCAGGTCAATTCCCAGACGCTCCCCAAAGCCTAGCACGTGGCAACCCCGGCTTCGGTACCGTGATGCTCGCGGGTGACGATGGCGCCCAACGAGCTCAGCTTGGCGGTGAAGGTCTCATAGCCGCGGTCCAGGACCTCGGCCCCGGAGATGGAGGTGCGACCTTCGGCCGCCAGCCCCGCCAGAGCCAGGGCTGAGCCAGCCCTCAAGTCCATGGCCACCACGGGAGCCCCCGACAAACGTTCCACTCCGCGCACGATGGCCACGTGCTCCTTGACCTGGATGTCAGCGCCCATTCGCGTCAGCTCGTCGGCGTAGGTGAACCGGCTATCGAAGATCGTCTCCTCGATGACGCTGGTACCGGTCGCCACGGCGGCAACGACCGCCATGTTGGGCTGCAGGTCAGTGGGGAAGCCCGGGTAGGGGCCGGTGGAGATCTCGATGGGGTTCGGGCGCATGCGCATCCGTACCCGCAGGGTATCCTCAGTCCGGTCAATGTGCGCGCCGGCCCGCACCAACTCGCGCACCACGATGTCCATGTGATCCGCGCGGATGTCGGTCACCGTGATGTCGCCGCGTGTCACCAGCCCGGCCACCAGGAAGGTCCCTGTCTCCATGCGGTCGGGAATGGCCCGCACGGACGACGGGTGCAGCCGCGGCACGCCCTTGATCACGAGCCGCGACGTGCCCACACCGGTGATGTCGGCGCCACACGAGCGCAGGAAGTTCTCGCAGGACACGACCTCTGGCTCGCGCGAGGCGTTCTCGATGACCGTCGTTCCCTCGGCCAGCACGGCAGCCAGCATGATGTTGATGGTGGCGCCCACACTGCGCAGCCGGCCATCCAGGAAGATGTCGGTCCCGCGCAACCGGCTGGCCCGGGCGTGCATGACGCCATGTCGCTCCTGGACTTCTGCTCCGAGCTGCTTGAAGCCGGAGATGTGGAAATCCACGGGGCGGGGGCCGATGGCGCATCCGCCCGGCAAGGGCACTTCCGCCTCGCGGAAGCGCGACAGCAGCGGTCCGGCCACATAGAAAGAGCCCCGCATCCGGCGCACCAGGTGGTAGGGCGGGGCAAACGACGAGATGTGGGTCGCGTCAACATGCAGGGTGCCGGGCGCCGAGTAGGTGCACTTCGCCCCCAGAGAGCGAAGCGTCTCTATCATGGTATGGATGTCCTGGATGTCCGGGACGTTCTCGATGACCGTCTCGCCTTCGATCAGCAGCGAGGCCGCCAGCAGCGGGAGCGCCCCATTCTTGGACCCACTGATGCGCACTTCACCGACGAGTGGTTGCCCCCCGGTGATATGAATAGTGTCCATGGCTGCTGCCGCTCCCTTCTGTGGCTGAGCGCTGGGCCATTGGGTGCCGGCCACCCCGGCTGTGTTGTCTGCTGTGACGCTGGCTGCGTCGCGTACTGCCACCCAAGGAGGGGCTGCTATGAGACTAACAGGTCCGACAGGGCGGGACGTCTGAGCCGACAGTAACGAAGTATGACGAGGTTCCGGCGGCTGCACCGAGCTGCCGTGTGCCGGGCTGGTACTCTACCGAACATGGTATGGCAAAGCGGCCTAACTGTCAATGCCTGCCCCCGCCACCTTCAGGCGGTTCAGGGCCCGGGCCAGGGCGAACTGCGCTCGCTGCACGTCCACGTCGGCGCCCAATCTCAGCCGCAGCCGCTCCCGGGCTCGCTCTGCGGCCCGGCGGGCGCGCTCCACGTCAATGCTCTCGGCAGCTTCGATAGCCTCTGCCATGATCACGGCCGTGCGGTCCCGGATGTGCATCACGCCACTGCTCATGGCGTACCGCTCCCAGTTGCGGTCGTGCCGTACCCGTACCTCCCCGACCCCCAGCTCGGCGATGGTGGGCGCATGCCGCGGCAAGACGCCAAAGTAGCCCTCAACCCCGGGCGCCACCACGCCATCGGCCTCGCCACGATACACCACGCCCTGCGGGGTCACGATCTCAACCTGCAGTTTCCCGGCGTCCATAGGGTCATCCCCATGCCCTGTGACCAGAGCAGTCTACTTCAGCGCCTCGGCAGCCTTGCGGACATCAGCCGTGGTGGCCACCATCCGGAACGCTGCCTCCGGCATATCGTCCAGCTCACCGGCCAGGATCTCCTCGAAGCCGGCGATAGTGTCCTCCACGGGCAGATACGCCCCGGGCAAGCCGGTGAAGACCTCGGCCACGAACATGGGCTGGGTCAGGAACTGCTGGATGCGTCGTGCCCGGGCCACGGTCAGCTTGTCGTCCTCACTGAGCTCATCAATGCCCAGGATGGCGATGATGTCGCGAAGATCCTTGTAACGTTGCAGGATCTCCTGCACGCCCCGGGCCACCCGGTAGTGCTTCTCGCCGACGATCCGGGGGTCCAGCATCCGTGACGCTGAATCCAGAGGGTCCACGGCCGGGAAAATGGCTTGCTCGAAAAGCTCGCGGGAGAGGTGGATGCTGGCGTCCAAGTGCGAAAAGGTGGTGGCCGGAGCCGGGTCGGTGTAGTCATCCGCCGGCACGTAAACCGCCTGCACCGAAGTGATGGAGCCGTTGAGCGTGGAGGTGATGCGCTCCTGCAACTGCCCCATCTCGCTGGCCAGCGTGGGCTGGTAGCCGACCGCGGAGGGCATCCGTCCCAGCAGCGCCGACACCTCCGACCCGGCCTGCGTGAACCGGAAGATGTTGTCAATGAAAAGCAGCACGTCCTGCCCCTGCTGGTCCCGGAAGTACTCAGCCATGGTCAGCGCGGTCAGACCCACCCGCAACCGCGCCCCCGGCGGCTCGTTCATCTGCCCGAACACCAGACACGTCTGGGGCAGTACGCCGGATTCCTTCATCTCCAGCCAGGTGCCATTGCCCTCTCGGGTGCGCTCGCCCACTCCGGCGAAGACGGAGACACCCTCGTGGCCTGTTGCCACGTTGTGGATCAACTCCATGATCAGGACCGTCTTGCCTACCCCCGCCCCGCCAAACAGGCCAATCTTGCCCCCGCGGGGGAACGGACACAGCAGGTCAATCACCTTGATCCCGGTCTCGAACTGCTCGACCGCCACCGATTGCTCCTGCAGCGGAGGGGCAGGGCGATGGATGGGCGCAGTTGGCGCGTCGGCGAGTTCTCCCAGACCGTCAATGGGCTGCCCCAAGACGTCAAAGAGCCGTCCCAGGGTCTGCGGACCCACGGGTACCGAGATAGGGGCGCCCGTGTCCTCGGCTGCCATGCCCCGCACCAGACCATCCGTGCTGGACATGGCCACGCAGCGCACCAGGTCGTCGCCCAGGTGCTGCGCCACCTCGGCCACCAGATTGATGCCCCGCTCGGGATCGCGAATGGTGATGGCGTTGAGCAATGGGGGGAGCGCATCACTTGGGAAACGAATATCCACGACCGGGCCGCGCACCTGCGCGATCGTGCCTGCCATACTAACTCCTCCAGACCTTCCCGGTCTCGTCCAGGTCGGTCACGGAAACAGCGGTAGTCTTCTGCCCCTGGGGTCAGCCGCTTTGCTGCAGTGCGTCAGCGCCGCCGACGACCTCCAGGATCTCGCTTGTTATCTGCTGCTGACGGGCGCGGTTCAGCTCGCGCGTCAGCGTCGCCCGCAACTCCTCAGCGTTCTCAGTGGCTGCAGACATGGCCGTCATGCGAGCCGCATGTTCGGCTGCCAGCGACTGCAGCAGCATGTTAACCAGCCGCGCCTCCACAGCGCGCGGCAACAGGGTGGCCAGCAGCTTCTCGGCCTCAGGCTCAAAGAGGTAGTCGGCGACCGCCTCGTCGGTCTGAGCGGCACCAGCGGCGATGGGCAGTAGCTGCGCCACGGCCGGCGGCCGGTGCATGGGTGACCGAAACTCGGTGTAGACCACGTGAACCGTGTCCACCAGGCCCCTGTCGTAGAGCTCTCTCACCTCGCGCGCGAGACCAAGGGCCTCGCGACTGCCATCCCTCAGGCCGGGTGCCGCAGCCTTGCCGACCACATCCCAGCGGCGACGGCGGCCCAGGTCAATGGCCTTCGCTCCGATGCAAAAGACCCGCACCGGCTCGTCGAACGAGGCCAGCAGTCCCTCGGCTGCACGGAACAGGTTCACGTTGTGACTGCCACAGAGTCCCTTGTCACCAGACACCACAACCACACCGCGCGCCTGCACCGGACGCTGTTGCAGGTAGGGATGCAGACCCTGTGGGCAGTTGGCAGCGACGCTGGCGGCCACATCTGTCAGCCGGCGCATGTACTCGCGCGAGGCTTCGACCGTTGGCTGCACCCGCTTGAGCTTGGCTGCGGACACCATCTGCATGGCCCGCGTGATCTGCCAGATGTTGCGGACCGTCTTGATCTTGCGCCGGATTGCCCGCAGGTTGGTGCCCATCTAACCCTTGGTCTCCCTGGCTTCTACTGCCCCGGTTGGCCGGCGGCGTGCTGTTTGAAGAAGTCGCCCATCGCCTGTCGGAGGGTCTCGGCGTCTGGGTCGTCCAGCCGCAGGGTCTCATTCAGGCGCCGAACCAGCTCCGGGTAGTGACTGTGGATATACTCCAGCAGTTGAGGTTCCAGCCGACGAATAGCGGCAACCTCGACCTGGTCCCAGAACCCCTGCGTCCCCGCAAAGATTGTGATCGCCTGGTCCACGGCTGACATGGGCGCATACTGGTCCTGCTTGAGGACCTCCATCATGCGCTCACCCCGGCTGAGGATCGCCTGGGTACTCACGTCCAGGTCGGACGCAAACTGCGCGAAAGCGGCGAACTCCCGGTAGTGCGCCAGGTCCAGCTTGAGCCGACCCGCCACGCGTTTCATGATGCCGGTCTGGGCGGCGCTGCCGACACGACTGACGCTCATCCCCACGTTCACCGCCGGTCGCTGCCCGGCATAGAACAGGTCGGGCTCAAGGTAGATCTGCCCATCGGTAATGGAGACGAGGTTGGTCGGGATGTAGGCCGAGAAATCGCCCTCCTGGGTCTCCACGATGGGCAGTGCTGTCAGCGATCCCCCACCCTTGGCGTCGGAGAGCTTGGCGGCGCGCTCAAGCAGGCGCGAGTGCAGGTTGAAGATGTCACCCGGGAAAGCCTCGCGCCCGGGCGGACGACGCAACAGCAAGGACACCTCACGGTAAGCGTTGGCATGTTTGGAGAGGTCATCATAGATGACCAGGGCATGCCCTCCGCGATCGCGTACTTCCTCCCCGATGGCACAGCCGGCGTAGGGGGCGATGTACTGCAGGGCCGGGGGATCGGAGGCCGTAGCTGCCACAATGCAGGTATACTCCAGCGCCCCGTGCTGTTCCAGGACCGCCCGCGTCCGCGCCACGGTGGACATCTTCTGTCCGATGGCCACGTAGATGCACTGGACGCCCTGTCCCCTCTGGTTGATGATCGTGTCAATGGCCAGGGCCGACTTGCCGATCTGCCGGTCGCCAATGATCAGCTCCCGCTGGCCACGACCGATGGGGATGACCGAATCCACCACCTTCAGGCCTGTCTGCAGCGGCTCGCACACCGGCTGGCGTTCGATGACCCCCGGCGCCGGGTACTCCAGCGGCCGCCGCGCATCGCCGAGAATCTCGCCCTTGCCATCCAGCGGCTCACCCAGCGGATTGACGACCCGCCCAAACAGCGCCTCACCCACCCGGGTCTCGCTGATACGACCCGTCGTGCGGACCTCGTCGCCCTCGCCGATCTCATTGTCGGGCCCCAGGAGGATGACGCCCACGTTGTCCTCCTCCAGGTTCAGGACAATGCCCATCACGCCGCTGGAGAACTCCACCAGCTCACTGGCCATGGCCCCACCCAGGCCGTGGACTCGGGCGATGCCGTCGCCGACCTCCAGGACGGTGCCAACGTGGACCATCTCCAGAGTCGTCTCGAAGGCGCTGAGCTCCTGCTTCAGTACACTGGTGACTTCTTCCGGTTTCAGCACCGCAGTTCCCTCAGTTCTCCCCGATCGTCAGCTCTCATCCCTCGACCGCCTGAGCCCGCAGCTCGCGTTCGCGCTCCAGGTGCCGCCGGATGCTCTCGAGCCGCTGGCGAATGCTGCCGTCAACCACCAGGTCGCCGATCCGCACCGCCACGCCTCCGATCATTGCGGGCTCCACCCGCGTCTCCAGAATGATCTCGCACTGGAGAGCCTCCCGGAGCGCCTCAGCGACCGCCTGCCGCTGCGCGTCCGTGAGCGCCATGGCCGACGTGACCGTCGCATGACGGACGCCGCGGGCCTCGTCCAGCGCCTGGGCCATCAGGTCGCCCGCGTACCGCAGGACATCAACGCGGGAATGACGCACCAGTACGCGCATGAACTGGCAGACACACTCCGGCGCGGCCGATCCCACCACCCGCAGCAGCACCGCCAAGCGCCGGTCGGAGGGGATCTGCGGATTGCCCATCGCGTGTCGCAGCTCCGGCAGCGAGCCCCAGAGCTGTTGCAGCCCGCGCAGGGCCTCCAGGGCCGCGTCCTCCTCTCCGCGCTCCGTCGCGACAGCAAGCAGGGCACGAACGTATCTCCGGGCAACGCTCTCGATGGCCATCAGTCCGTTACCTCACAGCCCCTGTCGCGCACTCCATCACTGCTTGGCCTCGCCGGTGTGACGGGCGCGCCTGACGTCGGCCACGAACTTATCCACCAGGGCGGCCTGTCGCTCCTCATCAAGCGCTTCGCGGATGACACGCGCCGCAATATCGAGCGCCATGTCCGAGACCTGGGCCTTCAGTTCCGCCAGGGCGACCTCCTTGCTGTGGGCCAGCTCCCGCCGCCCCTGCTCGATCATCTGTTGGCGCTGGTGCCGACCCTCTCGCTGCAGCTCCTCGATGGCCTGCTTGGCCTCTTGCGTGAGCTGCGCTATCTCCTGCCGGGCAACCTGGCGCTCCTGGTCCAGTTCCTCCTGCAGTCGCGCCCGCTCGGCCTCCGCCTCCTGATGCATGGCGCGCGCCTCGGCGATCTGCCGATCTATCTCACTGGCCCGCTGCGCCATGAAATGGGAGATCGGCCCGAACATGAAGCGCTTCATGAACCACAACAGCAGCAGAAAGCCGATCAGGTTGATCAGCAGTACGCCCGGCTCTATCCCCAGTTCCTTCAGTATCTCCATGGGGCTTCATCGGCCTCCCAGCCGCCGTCGCTTCTACCCGCCGCCGCGACTGACCGCAACCTCGATCAGCGCCCCCAGTTTGCCGTTAAGCAGGAAGAACACCAGCAGCGCGTAGATAACCAGTGATTCGATGAAACCCAGGGCGATGATCATGACCCGCTGGATGTCACCGGTCGCGTCCGGCTGTCGGGCAATCGCCTCGAGAGCCGCGGCAGCCGCCTTGCCCTGTCCGAGGGCTGCCGACAGTACCGCGATCGACACACCCAGACCCACCACCAGCGCCAATGCAGCTTCAAGTGTCATGGGAGCTACCTCATTTCGCAGTTTGCGGCGCCGGCCGCGCCGCCTGATCCGGGGCCGGTAGGGCCGCGGAGTGACGATTCCTGCCTCGCTCAGGCCGAGGAGGGCATCTCGGCCGCAGGCTCGGAGGCTTCGGCATGGGCCTCCTGAGTCCCGTGCCCCTCGTGAGCCGTCGCCAGACTGATGTAGACCGCACTCAGCATCGTGAAGATAAGAGCCTGGATGAACCCTCCGAACAAAGCGAAGGCCACCATGACCAGATGGAAGGGGACGGGAATATAGATCGCGTGCAGTACCTGGGCCGCCAGCTTGCTCAGCTCGGTAACGACGGTATCCTCGCCGAAGATGTTGCCGAAAAGACGAAGCGACAGCGAGACGGGCTTGGCCAGTTCACTGATGATGTGCAAGGGATTGGCAAAGTGCCCCAGATAGCGCCAGCCATGGGCCTTGAACCCGTAGTAATGGACCGCACAGAAGATCACCAGCGCCAGGGCCACGGTCATGTTCAGGCTGGCCGTGGGTGACAGGCAACCGGGAATCAGCCCAAAGACGTTCAGGCAGAAGATGTAGATGAAGCTTGTCGCCAGCAAGACGACGTGCTTCTCCCCCTCGGGGCCCATTACGCTAACCGCAAAACCCCGGAAGACCTGAGTGACCCACTCCCAGAAGTTCTGCCAGCCCCTCGGTACGGGTGTCATACGACGCGTCCCGAGGAATACCAGCAACACAAGGACCAGGATGACGGTCCAGTTGGCGTAGGTCGTGGCGTTGATGAAGCCGTGGGCCCACTCGGGGATGGGCAGGGCGTTATACCAACTGCCCGGATGCTCTTCCATCGCGTTGCTCCGTCATAGACGGCCTGGCTCCGCCCGGCAGCCCGCAGGCAGCCATCGGAGGGCCTATCGGCACGGGCCCTGGTCAGCCTTAGCCGGCGCCCGCCGCAGGCCCGCCCCCAGCCCGAACAGCATGGCCATGCCCAGACCCAAAGCCATTGCCACAGGACTGACGTGACAGCAGACCAGCAGAAGGTAGATCAGAACCGCAAAAACGGGCCACTTGGCCAGTTGGAGGGTCACCAGGGCAGTGCGCCGGCCCCTTGTGACATTCTTCACGAAGGCCCGCCCCAGTAGCACCAAGGTGCCCACGCTCGCCCCGCCGAGAGCGACCCCGGACAGAAACCCGGCAGCGACTGCCAGCGAACACGTGGTAGACAGGAGGACGGTCACGGCCGCCGTTGCGCCCAGACCCACCAGCAACATGCCGCTTGCTCCGCGCCTCAACCCGCTCGGTCCTTGCCCTTTCCGGCCAGGGCCACCAGCCGCAGCATCTCCAGGAAACCGCCGATCGTACCCAACAGGAAACCGATAACGGTGAGCCACGGCTCCGTGCCCCACCGCCTGTCCAGCCAGGCCCCGCCCAGGGCTCCCAGGGCCACGCTAACGGCCATGGTGAAACCGATGCCACTCACAATTGCGGCCGCACGGAGGGCGCCTACGATCCTCTCAGCGCTCCGCTCGCGGCCGTCGCCCGGCATCGGCTCTCACCTGTCTGCCGGCGATAATACACCCCCTCTGTCCGGCTGTCAAGCGCGGCCCAGCGGCCTCCAGTCCCGTCATCCCCGCTCCTTGACGGCCTCCGGGGGCTCTGGTAAACTGCCTCCGATCAGCCCTTTGGCGGAGGCCGCGCGATGCCAGACGTAACCTTGGACGACGTGCGCCATGTGTGCCGCTTGGCCCGCCTTGACCTCTCCACGAGCGAGATGGAGCGGGTGCGCGGCGAACTGAACCGGATTATGGCGCATTTCCATGAACTCCAGGCGCTTGACACCGAGGGCGTGCCGACCACGTCGCACGCCATCCCCATGTCCAACATCTACCGCGAGGACATCCCTGGCGTGTCCCTGCCGGTCGAGAAGGTCATCCAGAACGCCCCCGACAGCGTTGAGGGGTTCTTCCGCACCTCCCTCTTCGTCGAGGAATGACCTCTGCAGCGGCGGTCCAACGTCTCTGCCTCATCCGCACTCATAGCCGCCGACACCAAGGAGACTATCACCGTGCAGTTGCATGAACTCACCGCCTGGGAGCTTACGCAGAAGCTCCAGCAGCGCGAGATTTCGGCTGTCGAGGCCGTTGAGGCCTGTTTCGACCGCATTGCGGCGGTGGAGGATCGGGTCAAAGCTTACCTGTGCCTGACTCGCGACCAGGCACTGCAACAGGCCCGGGAAGTGGATGCCCGCCGGGCCAGCGGGGAGGCCTTGCCGGCGACAGCGGGCGTGCCGATCGCCTATAAGGACCTGCTCTGCACCGATGGCGTGCCGACGACCTGCGCCTCCCGCATCCTGGCCAACTTCGTGCCACCCTACGATGCCACGGTTGTTGAGCGCTGCAGCCAGGCGGGGCTGCCCATGGTTGGCAAGGCCAACATGGACGAGTTCGCCATGGGCTCGTCCACGGAGAACTCGGCCTTCCAGATCACTGCCAACCCCTGGGACCTGGAGCGCGTCCCCGGAGGCTCCAGTGGCGGCTCCGCGGCGGCGGTGGCGGCGGGCGAGGCCTTCTGGGCCCTGGGAACCGACACTGGCGGCTCGATCCGCCAGCCCGCTTCCCTTTGCAACCTCGTTGGGATGAAACCCACCTACGGCCGCGTTTCCCGCTATGGCGTGGTAGCTTACGCCTCCTCGCTGGATCAGGTCGGTCCGCTGACCAGAGACGTCCGCGACTGCGCCCTGCTGCTGGGTCTCATTGCCGGCAGGGACCAACGGGATTCGACCTCCGCCGCGGTGCCAGTGCCGGATTACACCGAGGTCCTGGGGCGCGACGTGACAGGGCTCAGGGCCGGTATCGTGCGCGAGCTGCTGTACGGTGAGGGCATTGAGTCTGACGTGCGCGAGGCTGTCGAGGCTGCTATCAAGACCCTTGACTCTCTGGGCATGGCCTGTGAAGAGGTCAGCCTACCCCACTCCGAGTACAGCCTCCCCTGTTACTACATCATCGCCCCGGCCGAATGCTCCAGCAACCTGGCGCGTTACGACGGCGTGCGCTACGGCCACCGGACCGAGCGCGAGACCACCAGCGTCTATGACATGTTCGCCAAGACCCGCGAAGAGGGCTTTGGGGACGAGGTCAAGCTCCGTATCATCAAGGGCACTTACGTGCTGAGCGCCGGGTACTATGACGCCTACTACCGCAAGGCACTGCAGGTCCGCACCCTTATCAAGCGCGACTTCGAGCAGGCCTTCGAGCGCTTCGACTTACTCATCTGCCCCACGTCGCCCAGTGTGGCCTTCAGGATCGGCGAGAAGGCTGACGACCCGCTGGCCATGAAGCTGGCGGACATCTGCACCCTGCCCATCAATCTGGCGGGCATCCCGGCCATGAGCGTGCCCTGTGGCTTCTCCGGCGGCCTGCCCATCGGCATGCAGCTCATGGGCAAGCCCTTCGACGAGCCGACGCTGCTGCAGGTTGCCTACGCCTACGAGCAGTCCTGCGACTGGCACAGGCGCCGCCCAGCACTCTGAACCGCCCTGGGCCGGCCCTTGCGTCCCGCAGGGACGGCCTCCTGTCGGCCGGTTACGTCACTGCCTGGGCGAGCGGGACCGGGCCCCATCGAGGCTGAACCGATGACCTCTCGCGACCGCGTGCTCACCGCCCTCCGCTGCCAGCAGCCCGACCGCGTTCCCCTGAGCCTCTTTCTCAATCCCTACGATGCTGACAGCGCTTACGTGCGTGACCCAAGTTACGCCGAGCTGATGGCCGCCTGCCGTGAGTATGAGGACGTCTTCTACAACTACTACGTGCCCATGGGTTTCCTGCTCACTGCCACCCCCGTCGAGACACAGGTGAGGCAACTCCCTAACGGCGACACGGAGTATCGCGTCGAGACTCCCCGAGGCCCGTTGACGTCCATCTACAGAAGCGGCGCCCGGGGCGAAGTGAAGCGCTGGATCACCGAGCCCGTGGACATTGAGAGGTGGCTCTCGCTCCCCTACGTTCCCGTGACCGTGGATCACGCCCCCCTCCTCGAGGCCCGTAACCGTCTTGGCGATCGGATCACTACCCAGGTCGTCATGACCGATCCAGCGTGCTGCACGGGCTGGATCGCCGAGGAGACGGTGGCGTTGTGGACCATCGAGGAGCGCGGCCTGCTGCGGGAGTTCTATGACGAGTGCTTCCGGCGACATATGGACCTGGTCGAGCAGGTCTGCGCCGGACCGGCGGATGTGGTCTACTTCAACGGGCCCGAGTACTGCATCCCGCCGTTGATGTCACCGCGCGATTTCGAGGAGTTTGTGGTCTACTATGACACCCAGCTCTTCGCCCTCATCCGCGAGCGCACGGACAAGCTCATCATCGTCCACAGCCACGGCAAGGTGCGCCACTTCCTTACCCAGTTCCGCGACACGGGCTTGCACGGCCTGAATGTCCTGGAGCCCCCGCCCATGGGCGATGTGGTCTTGTCCGAGGCCAAGCAGCTCATCGGCGACACGGTCTGCCTCATCGGCAACTTGCAGTGGAGCGAACTGATGGACGCCTCGCCCGACGGTGTCCGCCGTCTGGTCCGGGAGGCTATGGACCAGGGCAAGCCCGGCGGGGGCTTCATCCTCTCTCCCACCGCCATGCCCTACGCCTTCCCCCTTCTTCCTGAGCATAGCCGCAACCTGAGCCTGTACCTGCAGTATGGACATGAGTATGGGGCCTACTGACGCCCGCAGCTGGAACGCAACAGGGCCCGACCACAGCGGTCGGGCCCTGTCGTTGTCTTTACGACAGGCGGGGTTCTACAGTTACCCTTCCGACAGGAGGGACACTCGACTCGTCCCTCGCTGGGCCGGGCACTCCAGTTGCTCCTCCGCTGGACGGGGCATCCCCGTTACCCCTCCGGTAGGCAGGGCATCCCAGTTGCCACTCCGCTAGACTAGACGGGGCCTCCCCGTTGCTCCGGTAGGCGGTGCATCCTGCCCCGCCGGCACGGCTGGAAGCCGCGCCTACAGTCCCGGAGGCCTATCCCCGCCACTCCGCCCGGAAGCCGGGCCTATCCGAGCGTCGGCCTAGTAGTCCATCCCGCCCATGCCACCGCCACCCGGGGGCATCGGGGGCTCGGGCTCCGGCACTTCGGCCACCAGAGCCTCGGTGGTCAGCACGAGCGAGCCGATGGAGGCAGCGTTCTCCAGCGCCGAACGGACAACCTTCACCGGATCAATGACGCCCGCCTTCACCAGGTCGCCGTACTCCTCTTTCAGGGCATCGAAGCCATACCGGTTCGACTTGTGGCTCAGTATCTTCTCCGCCACGACACTGCCCTCATAGCCGGCATTGGCCGCGATCCTGCGCAGGGGCTCGGCGGCCGCCTTCTTCACGATGGCGATGCCGGTCTGCTCGTCCTCAACGTCAGAGGTGGTTTCCAGAGCCGCGGCAGCCCGCAGCAGCGCCACGCCACCGCCAGGCACGATCCCCTCTTCGAGGGCCGAGCGAGCCGAGGACAGCGCATCCTCATAGCGATGCTTGAGCTCCTTCAGCTCGGTGTCCGTCGCCGCTCCAACCTTGATCACGGCCACGCCGCCGGCCAGCTTGGCCAGCCGCTCCTCGAGCTTCTCGCGGTCGTAGTTGGAGTCCGTGGTCTCAATCTCCTTGCGGATCTGGGCGATGCGGGCGGCGATCTCCTCGGCGCTCCCGCCACCACTGACGATCGTTGTGTCGTCCTTGGATACCACAACCCGCTCCGCGGTGCCCAGGTCCTCAAGCTGCACGTTTTCCAGCTTGATGCCGAGGTCCTCGGAGATGAACCGACCACCGGTCAGAATGGCGATGTCCTCACAGTTGCGCTTGCGGCGGTCGCCAAAGCCCGGGGCCTTGACAGCCACAGCCTGGATGGTGCCCCTCATCTTGTTGACAACGAGGGTCGCCAGGGCTTCCGCCTCAACGTCCTCGGCGATGATCACCAGCGGCCGCCCGGCCTGGGCGATCTTCTCCAGCACCGGCACGATGTCGGCCGCCGACGAGATCTTCTTCTCGTAGACCAGGATCAGGGGCTTCTCGAGGACCGCCCGCATATTCTCGCCGTCGGTGACGAAGTAGGGCGAGATGTACCCCTTGTCAAACTGCATCCCCTCGACCACCTCGACCTCGGTGCGACCAACCTTGGACTCCTCTACCGTGATGACGCCGTCCTTGCCGACCTTGTCCATGGCGTCGGCGATAACCTCACCGATCTGGTGGTCGTTACCGGCGATACCCGCAACATTGGCGATGTCGTCGCGGCCCTCCAGCGGCTCGGACATCTCCCGGATTTTCTCCACCATGGCGGCCGTCGCGCGCTCGATACCCCGCTTGATCAGCATGGGATTGGCGCCGGCAGCGACGTTCCGCAGGCCGGCATGGACGATGGCCTGGGCCAGCACCGTCGCCGTGGTGGTCCCGTCACCGGTGTCGTCATTGGTCTTTGAGGCGACTTCCTTGCAGAGCTGGGCACCCATGTTCTCGTACTTGTCTTCCAGCTCGACTTCCTTGGCCACCGTCACGCCATCCTTGGTGATGGTGGGTGCGCCCCACTTCTTCTCAATGACCACATTGCGGCCCTTGGGGCCCAGGGTCACCCCGACTGCGTCAGCGACTTTGTCAACGCCGCGCTCCAGAGCGCGACGCGCTTCCTCATTGAACGCCAACTGCTTCTTGGCCATACCAACAATCCTCCTTTGCTCCGCCTGGGGACGCTACTCCTTGACCGCCAGGATGCTACCCTCATCGATGAGCAGGTAGTCTTCGCCCTCGTGGCTGACTTCGGTGCCGCCAAACTCACTGTAGACCACCACGTCGCCCACCTTCACGCTCATGGCCCGTCGCTCGCCACTGTCCAGCAGCTTGCCCGGCCCCACGGCTACGACTTCGCCCTCCCGGGGCTTCTCCTGGGCCTTCTCCGGCAGAATGATGCCGCCGGCAGTCTTCTCTTCGGCCGAGAGGGGCTTGACCAGCACGCGGTCTCCCAACGGTTGAAGCATACGCTGTGCACCACCTTGACACTACGAGGATCTGCCTCCACGGCACGACAGAGGGTCCGGGCGGGCCGGGAGGCAATGTTAGCACTCTCACTGCCGGAGTGCTAACGCCCCGGATTATAGCCAGTCCCCGCCCATGAGTCAACACCCGGAACAACTATGTGGGGGAAAGCATCGGGAAGAGGCATCGGAAAGATAGGGGAAACTGCGTCTCACATGGCCCGGCGGCCCTGCAGGGCCCGCACCAGGGTCACCTGGTCCGCGTAGTCCAGTTCGGCCCCCACGGGAAGCCCTAGAGCTGGCCGGGTGATGTTGCTGATACCGGCTGCGGCGAGCACCTGCCGCAGATACTCGGCCGTGGCGTCACCCTCCACCGACGGACTCGTGGCCAGAATGACCTCGGCGGGTTGGAGGCGACTGACGCGGTCCACAAGCTGGGCGATGGTGAGGTCGTCAGGTCCGATCCCGTCCAGGGGCGACAGCAGGCCCCCCAGAATGTGATAGAGCCCACGGTAGTCATTGGCCCGCTCGATGGCCATGGCGTCAGCCGGCTCCGCGACCACACACAGGAGTCGCCGATCGCGCCCCGGATCGGCACAGACGGCGCACAGCTCGCCCTCTGCGTAGTTGAAGCATTCCTGACAGCGGGTCACCGCCTCCGGCAGCGCGACCAGGGCCTCGCCCAGGGCTCGCACATCGGCCGGGTTGCGCTTCAGCAGGGCGAAGGCCAGGCGCTGGGCGCTCTTGGGGCCGATGCCGGGCAAGCGCTCCAGTTCCTCGATCACACGCTGCAGGGGGCGAGGGTATCGTAGCATAGTCAGATTCGGGGCCGATGACAACGCCTAGAAGATGTCCGGCAGCTCAACGCCCAGTGCTCCCAGCGGGGTCGCCCCCATGATCTTTTCCCGTCGAAGCTCAGCCGCCCGAGCCTGGCAGTCGCGGACCGCTGAGGTCACCAGGTCTGCCAACAGCTCGACATCGTCAGGATTGACCACACTGGGATCTATGTGCAACTCCAGGAGTTGGCCGGATCCGGTCATCTTGCACCGCACCACCCCACCGCCCACACTGGATTCCACGACCGCCAGTTCCAGCTCCTGCAGGGCCTTCTGCAGATTCGCCTGAATGGCTCCCAGCTGGCTCTCGATGAGTTTTTGCAGCGGGTTGTTAAGCATCATAGCTCCGTCATCTTGTGGCAACGTCTATTCCGGATCGGGTTCTCCGGGATCCGGCAGAATCTCTTCCGCCCCCGGGAACAGCCTCAGGGTCTGACTCATGGCCTCTTCAGCCGTAAGTGGCCGCTTCGACGGCTCCGGCGGTGGCGCCCCTTCGCCGTCAGGGGCAGCGGGACCGGCAGGCTCCGTCTGCGGCGGCGGCATCGCCGCACCGGGCACGGGCTCCGCCGGAGGGGCCGGTTCAGAAGCCGGCGCTGGCTCCTGGGCGGTCTCGGGAGCCCGCTGCTCAGTCTGGCTCGCGGCGGCGGTAACCTGTTCCTGCTCCTCAGCCAGTTGGCAGATCAGCGTGATCGGACGCCTGAAAAGGCGCGACAGCGCGTCTTCTACGGTCTGGCGGTAGTCCTCGCTGACTTTGGTGAAATGGAACTTGAACTGCGGCGCAAAGCTGATGGTCAGGCGGCCCTCGTCGAAATGCGCCGGCAGGGCCTCCTTGAGGAACGCAGCCAGGGGGACCTGCCCCATCCTCCGCAGTTGGACCCCCAGCGCATCCCAATGCTCACGGATCAGCTCCAGCGAGAGGTTGGAGCCCATGGTCTGGGACGGCGAAGGCGTCACCGGCGTCCGCGGTGCCGGCTGGGGCGCGGCGGCTGCTGCGGGTTGGACGGCGGGAGCTGACGGCCGGGCAGATGTCGCGGTCGCCCCGGTCGGGCCGACGGATGGTCTTGCGGCCGCGGGCTGACGGATCAGCTCCACCAGCGCCATCTCCAGCAGCAGGCTGTGGTGAGAGCTGCTCTTCAGTTGGGTGCGTAGCTCCGCCAGCGTCTTGAGCGCCGCCAGCAGACGCTCTGCGCCGAGGCTTGTGGCAAGCTCCGCCATCTGCTGCCGACTGCCGGCGCCAAGCTGCAGCCAGGCCTCGCCCTCGGTGCCCAGCGCCAGCCGAAGCAGATCGCGAAAGAACGCCGTGAGATCTTCAACGAGACGGTCGAGATCCTTGCCTTCGCCAACCAGGCGGTCTACCGCTGCGAAGGCTCCCGCCAGGTCCTGGCGGGCCACGATCCCCGCGATCTCGGCCAGGGCCTCGCCCTCGGTGGCGCCGAGCATACGGCGGACGGTCTCCAGCGTGACGGCGCCGTCGCTGAAGGCCACTGCCTGCTCGAGGATGCTTTCGGCGTCTCGCATTGCGCCTTCTGCCGCCCGGGCGATGGCGGCGAGGGCGTCGTCTTCGACCGCGATGCCCTCCTGCTCGGCGATCCGTCGCAGGGCCTGCACCTGGTCGGGCAGGGAGATGGGCCGGAAGTCATACCGCTGGCAACGTGAGATGATGGTCGCAGGCACCCGGTGCGTCTCGGTGGTCAGGAGCGCGAAGTAGGCGTGCGCCGGGGGCTCCTCGAGGGTCTTGAGCAGGGCGTTGAAGGCGCCCGTGCTCAGCATATGCACTTCGTCCAGGATGTAGAGCTTGCAGCGGTACTGCGCGGGACTGTACTTCACCTTCTCGCGCAAGTCGCGGATGTCATCCACGCTGTTGTTGCTGGCCGCGTCCATCTCGACGACGTCCATGGCCCGGCCTTCCAGGATGGAGACGCAGGCGTCGCAGACGCCACAGGGGTCGGGGGTGGGGCCCTTGACGCAGTTGAGAGCCCGCGCCAGGACGCGCGCTGTAGTGGTCTTGCCAGTCCCGCGAGGCCCGGTGAAGAGATAGGCGTGGTGAATGCGGCCAGCGGCTACGGCGTTCTTGAGCGTGCGGCTGATATGTTCCTGGCCAACGATGTCGTCAAAGGTGCGGGGCCGGTACTTGAGGGTGAAGGACTGATAGCTCATGGCGACGGACAGCTCCTGGGCGGTTCCCCGGCCTGCGGGCAAGTCCGTTCGGTCGCCATGCCGGGGTCGAGCGGAGCGAGATGTGCGTTCCGCGCGCGGCAGGCCACGCGCTTCACGCTGGCAGGGCAAGAGCTATGGTGGCTCAGAGGATCTAGTTCGCCGTGCACCCCGCCTCTGACAACACCGCCCAGGCGGTACCCTGGTGGCTGGCTCGGGTCAGGCTGGCCGCGGCACAGACAACTACTCAGCTACCGTTGCTTCCTCTCGGACCTGGCGGGGTTCACCAAGGCTGCCTTGCGCGGGGCCCAACCGTCAACACTGCCCTCCAGAGGCAGTCCCTAAACGATGAGGCCGCGGGCGGGGAATTAGCCCCCACTATTGCGGATTGTGGGTACAGGGAACCGCAAGCTCCCCGGTTAGCACGGCGAAAAGCGCCTCCCTGGCCGGACGCGCCGGCGACTCAACAACGGCCCGGCCACATGTCATGGCGGAGAGAGTGGGATTCGAACCCACGGTACCCTTGCGGGTACACGCGCTCTCCAGGCGCGCACCTTCGTCCGCTCGGTCATCTCTCCGCCCACCCGCTCCCTGGGCTCGCAAGCCAAGAGGTAGGGGACGGCAATATGCTGGCGGAGAGGGAGGGATTCGAACCCTCGAGTGGAGTTTGACCCCCACTACGCGATTTCGAGTCGCGCGCATTCAACCGAGCTCTGCCACCTCTCCGCATCCAGTTGTCAAGGCTCCATCGCAAGCCGGCCTGGTCTCAGGTCGGACCGTCCCTCTGGTGGCGCCCCCGGGCCGATTCGAACGGCCGACCTTCAACTTAGGAGGTTGCTGCTCTGTCCTTCTGAGCTACGGGGGCACCCCAAACCTCAAGGTCACCAGGTAAGCGCCAGCGCCGGTGAGCCCCGGGAGCTCACCGGCCACAGACACCATGCCGCAAGACTACTGGCGCGCCCGGGCCGATTCGAACGGCCGGCACCTAGCTCCGCAGGCTAGCGCTCTATCCCCTGAGCTACGGGCGCGCAAACCGCCAACTTCCAATCGCAAGCGGACCTGCGATCCGCAATATCAACCGTGGTACGCCCGGGCCGATTCGAACGGCCGCACCCGGCTCCGGAGGCCGGTGCTCTATCCCCTGAGCTACGGGCGCATCTGGCGGAGAGGGCGGGATTCGAACCCGCGACAGAGTTTTCCCCTGTAATCGCTTAGCAGGCGATCGCCTTCGACCACTCGGCCACCTCTCCGGTAGGGCAGCGATTGTACCACAAGCCCTTCCCTACTGCAAGCACCAAAACCTTTGTCCCATGGGGGGCAGGGGAAAGCCACGCTGATGCCTAACAAAGAACCCAGATGTTGCTGCCCGCACCCACCGGGCCTGCATGCCCAGCCGGAGAGGTGATGGTCCTGTGACCCATCGCATACGCCGGCCGGCAGTAGCCGGCCAGTTCTACGAGGCGAGCCGTGAAGCGCTGCTAGCCGAGATCCGTGACGCCTATCTCGACGCCCGCGGGCCGGGAGAGCTGCCAAAGGTGACGCCGGGCTGGACCGGGAAGCTTCTGGGGCTGGTCAGCCCCCATGCGGGCTACATGTACTCCGCCCCCGTGGCCGCGCACGGTTTCCTCGCCCTGGCCCGGGAGGGTCGGCCCGAACACTGTGTCGTGATCGGCCCCAACCACGGCCGTGGCGCCTGGGTCTCAGCCATCCAGACCAGCGGCGCGTGGCTTACCCCCCTGGGCGAGGCGCCCGTGGATGGGGCCCTGGCCGCGGAGGTCGCCGCAGCGGTCCCCTGGCTGGAAGACAGCGCAGATGCCTTTCGTGGAGAGCACAGCTTGGAGGTGCAGGTCCCCTTCCTGCAGCATCTCTACGGCCCGGACTTCCCCTTCGTGCCAGTCATGATGCTGGACCAGGACCTGCGAGCCGCCCGCGATCTTGGTGAGGCTTTGGGGCGTATTCTACAAGACAGGGCGGCCGTCATCGTCGCCAGCACTGACATGACGCACATGGAGACGCGGCAAGTCGCCAGCGGCCAGGACCGCCTGCTGGCCGAGCGCATCCTGGCGCTGGACCCGGAGGGTCTGATCCGGGAACGGGCGCGGCGCAACATCACCATGTGCGGCTATGGGCCTACCGCCGCCATGCTCTTTGCCGCCAAGGCGCTGGGCGCCACCCGGGCGGAGATCTTTCGCTACGGTGATTCCGGCGAGGCTCACGCCATGCGAGAGGTCGTAGGTTATCTGTCGGCGGGAGTCTATCGCTGAGGCCACGGTGCGGGCAGCCGGTCCTGGCTGGCCTCAGCGGTGCTCGCGCAGCGTCTCCAGCATGGCCTCGATGTTCTCGGGCGGAGTGCCGGCGACGATCTGGTTGGAGCAGCCCACCACGATGCTGGTGTGCTCCTTCGCCTGTTCCAGGGCAGAAAGGGTCTCCTCGCGCACCTCCGCCACGGTGCCCCGGTGCAGTGTCGCAGAGTTGATACCTCCCCACAGGGTTACGTGCGGGAAAGTGGTGCGCATCCGCACCAGGTCCATGCCCGCGGCGCGGTCCAGCTCGTAGAAGAAGTCCACCGCGGCGGCCCCGAACAGGTCGTCGGCAATGGGCCAGAGGTTACCGTCGCTGGCAAAGCCGTGGTAGCAGCCCGCCTCGTGACACCAGTCAGTGATCTGGCGCAGGCGTGGCATCATGAGCTCGTGGAAGACCTTCGGGGAGTACATGGGCCCCAGGGGACCTGCGAAGTCTCCGCCGCCGCACAGGTACGTCAGACCGATCTCCTTCATCACCCGAATGGTGCCGGGGATCCGGGCCATCTGGACGTCGAGGTATCTGCCCACCAGGTCCGGGCGCAGCACGCAGGCCTCCAGCCAGATGGGCTCCCGCGGGATGGCCAGCCCCGTACCATAGCCCGGGCAGGCACGGTATCCGCCAAATCTCTCCACTGCGGCCACCAGGTCTGGCCAGTCGGCCGGGGACGGGTGGTAGCTGTCCACGGCTCGCTCCGCGGCCTCGACGATGCGCTCCAGGTCCTCCAGCGTCGGCTCGGGCCGCGGTGACTGGTCACAGACCTGGTACAGCTCCGTCGCCGGATCAAAGCGCATGACGCGCCAGGTCCCCTCCTCGCTGCCGTAGAAGAAGGTGTACTCATCGAGCCGACGCGTGGGCTTCTCCTGCATCCTCCAGTATGTGGGCCGGATGAGGTCAAGGTCCAGCACTTCCGCAATCTCGAAAGCGTCGCGCCGGCTGCGCTCCAGGAACTCCCGGTGTGCATCGGGCCCCTCCCAGAGCGCACGGGCTTCGCGGTACTGCTGGATACCGCCCCCCACGTAAGCCTCGCGACCCAGAACGATGGACCCGGCCCACGAGGAGAAGCCGGCCTGGTAGACGGGGACCTTGTCAGAGGGTCGGTGGTCGAAGGCAGACTGCACCCGTTCCCACGGCAGCATGTTAGAAGACCTCGGCACGGGGGTATGCTCAAGGCGTCAGCGGAGCAAGCTTAGGCGAAGGGAACCTTGGGTGTCAACAGGCGTTATCAGTGGTGTACTACTCCCGGGAGGACTGAACATGGCAAGCGCCAACAGCCCCTGGCCAGAAGGGTGCCAGGGGGCACTGTCCCTGACGTTCGATGACGGCCTCTCAAACCAACTCGAGAGAGCCGTGCCGATGCTCAACGAGTTCGGCCTGCGCGGCACTTTCTACATCTCGCCCCGGGGCAACGACTGGCGCGAACGTCTGGCGCCCTGGCGGGCGGTGTATGACGCCGGACATGAGATCGGGAACCACTCACTGAGCCACACCTGTTCCCGCGGGTTCGCCGACAACCCCAACGCTCGCGGTCTGGAGACCATGACCCTGGCGGACATCGAGGCCGACGTTACGGAGGCTGAGCAGCGCCTGGCCGAGGTCTTCCCGGTCGAGGGGCAGCGCTCCTATTGCTATCCCTGTTTCCAGTCCCACGTGGGCGAAGGCCTGACGCGGCAGAGCTACGTGCCGGTCATCGCCAAGCACTTCATTGCAGCGCGCGGCCTGGGTGAGGTGCCCAACCACCCGGCGACGGCCGATCTGCACTACCTCTGGTCGTGGATGATTCGCGGACACCATGGCACCCAACTGGTCGGCATGGCCGAGCAAGCGGCGGCCCGCGGACGCTGGGGCATCATGACCTTCCACGGTGTGCATTTCGGCCACCTGCCGGTGGCAGACGTGGACCTGCGCGAACTGCTGCAGCACCTGCAGCGGTCACCACACATCTGGGTAGCGCCTGTACGCGAGGTGGCCCAAGCTATCGTCCGCTGGCGCCAGGAGCAGGGCCTGCGCTGATCCTTCAGGTTGTCAGCGGCTGGCCCACTCCCAGACCGTGGTCGAGTCCGGCGGCAGGGTGACGCTGATACGTCGCCCCTGCCCGACGGTCTCGCCGGTCATCGCATCGCGCAGGACCACAGCGCGCGGCAGGCGCAGCCGTCTGGTTCCTCCCTCTCTGGTATGGATGACGAAGTAGCGCGAGTCCCCCCGCACCACATCTCCTGCATCCGTACTGTAAACGTGGACACCCGCCTCCCGCGCCGCGTTCCGCAGTACTTCCCGGGGCAGGAAGGGGATCGCGCAGTAGAGCACGAGACCGCGACCGGAGCCGGTGCGCACCAGGCCAGGCCAGGATGTGTCGGCCACGACTCCGAGGACCTTGCCGGAGTCAGGGGCGGGGACCAGAGCGGGGCCGAAGGACCCGGCCCCGAAGGCTGACACCTCCTGGGTCGCGAGCTCCCCGTCCAGAGCCCGCAGGTTGCGCAGGTGGACCCGGATCGGGCCGGCGCCCTGGGTCCCCCGGAAGACGAACTTCATGCCCTGCAACGGCCGCGCGGGGCGGGGGGGGCGGACTTGCGCCCACGGAGCGTTCGCGAGGTTAGCGAAGGGAAGCGTGAGTTGTCGCCAGTCCCCTGTGGTCAGGGCCATCTCACGGGTCACGAACTCAGCCCAGTTGGCGTCCTTGATGGCTACCTGTGCGCTGAGCTGCTGGTAGTGCCCCTCCACCTTCATCTCCAGCGACACTCCCTGTGGCGCCGCGACCGGCCGATCCCAGTGGATGTCAGTCCACGGCGAGCTGGTCTCAAAGGTCCAGCAGACACCCCCGGCAATCGGCGTCACCTCCCAGGTGACGTACTCCTCCCGCATGGTCTTCTCGTCCCGGTGGCTGTCATAGGCACTGGCGTCGTCAAAACCTGGGACGGGTTGGTCGCTGGTGACCTTCAGGTGCGAAACGGCCCGCCGTGGGAGCCCATGGACCAGCGGGTCATCGAGATCGCTCACGACCACCTCGGCTGGGAGATGCTGGCGAACCAGCTCCAGTGGCAGCCCCGTCACGCGCTCGGACCGGGCCACCGACAGTCCTTGCGGCCCATCCAGCCCCGGAGCCCAGAGAAACACCATGGCGTGACGCCCTGACCGACGCAGGCGCTCGACCATCGCCGCCTGCTGATCGGTCATCGCCGTGCAGTTCAGGAACACCAGAAGCTTGTAGCGGGACAGGTCCACCGTGGCAAGCTGCGGCAGGCACAGGGCGTCAAAGGGCGCGCCCAGGCGGTACATTTCGGTGCCGACATTCGATATCAGGCTGTAGGCCGTGGACATGCCTTCGCCATCACTGAGGTAGTAGGCGCTTTGCAGGTCACAGACCAGCGCCACCTCGGCCACACTGTGGCGTGGTGTGGCCAGACCGCTGCGAGCCAGCTCCTGCTGCCGGGCGATCTCGGCCATGAGCTGCGGATCGTCAAACCAACCCCCCTCGCTCTCGGGACCGAAGTCCACGTACCAGAAGCCCGTATGCTCGGTCAGCGCGGTGGTGAACTCCCGGCGGATCGCCGCCAGGGACTGGGTGACATTGGCGGTGCGTCCATACTCCTCGGCGTTGTGAAGATAGGTGCGGGTATCGCTCTCGATGATGTGCGTCTTCCCGCAGGCGTTGAAGGCGGCGGCCAGGCTCCGCAGGCGACCATCGTCGCCCATCAGGCGATTAGCGTAGTCATAGGGCGCCACGCAGTAGTCCACGTCCGGGGACCTGAGCACCCGCAGCAACTCCAGGTGGCCACCCTGGGTCTGGGGAGGCACCCCGAAGAAGTAGCCGTAGTAGACTCCGAAGATGGTGCGGTTCCGCGTCAGCTCCTTGGTCAGGCGGGCGAAGTGCAGGATGTCGTCGGCAACCACCGCCTGGTGGCACTGGTAGTAGTCAATGATGCGTTGCTCCGTGGCGGGGTCGCGAAAGGCCAGGCAGCTGCCCTGGCGACGCTCCTCCAGTCCGGGCACGGCCGCTGTGGCGAAGGTGATCTGCGGGTCGTTCCATGCCTCCTGCAGCCGGGCCTCGGTTCCGTACCGGGACCGCAGGAAACGGCGGAAGTGGGCCGTCATGGCCTGACCGGTGTCCGGGTACTGCTGGCTCCAACTCCCGTAGTAGTGCCATTCACCGTAAATGCCGTAGCATGCGTGCCAACCGATGACCCGCTTGCCCCAGGGCTGCTGCTCCATGTGGGTCACCAGGGCCCGATACATCTCCGAGGCGTCACGCAGCCACACCTCGGAAGCCAGCGAGGGGCGGCGCACCCGGAAACTCTCGTCACTGCTGTCGAGCGCCTCCGAGGTGGCATACCGCACAAGCTCTTCAGGGTGAGCGTCCAGCCACCAGTCAGGCGGCACCAGGCTCGGCTGCAGCAGGATGTAGCCCTCGGGGTCCAGCGCCAGCATCTGGCGCACGGCGGTGTCCCACTGGCTGAAGTCGTACTGCCCCGGCCCCAACCACGTCTTATCCATACGGGCATAGTAGGTATATAGGTGCACGCCAGCGTCGCGGAAGTTGGTGATCTGCCGCCGCCCGAACTCGTCCGCCAGGTCCACCGTACCGCGGTACCAGACCGGTGGGCGCGGCCGGCCGTTGATGAACAGGGCCGGGGCGCCGCGGTACGGCCGCAGTTGGACCCGGGCGGGCGGCTCGGCCGAGAACTGCTCCGGCGGTGCGAGGAACGCTGCCTCGGCATGGGCGCGCGCCGCCGCCTCCTCCACGGTGATGAACGGTGGCATGTGGAACGCAGCAATGCCGTACCAGGGCTGTTTGAAGGCGCTGCCCATGACGCGCACCGGGGGCCACGGGCCGTCGTCGAACCCCACCTCCGCCCAGCCCTCCGGGCCTTCCCGCGACGCCCGCCAGCTACCGTCGGTGACCACAGCAAGCTCGGTCCCATCTTCCAGCCTGACCGTGAGCTTGGCGATGAGACCAGCGACACCCACGGCATTGCGGACCCGAGCGGCCACGACATTCCGCCCCGGCCGCAGCAGTGCGGTCACGTCAAAGCGGCGCGTGATCTCGATCTGCTGCGCTGGGTCGCGCAGTGACTGCCCGTTCACCCAGGCCTCGCCCCCATCGTCCACCAGAAACCACAGGTCAGCCTTGCGCACCGGCCCCGCCAAGTCGAAGGTCCGGCGGAAGTACCGGTAGGCATCCACGGCCTCCGAGGCCGGGGATTCCGGGTACCACACCCACTTGCAGGCCGTCTCCTGGGCCAGGAGCGGCCCAGCCACGAACAGCAACAGACAGACTGGCAAGCTTCTAGCCAACACGTCCACCTCCCTCCGCAGGCCGTTCATTCGGCCGGCACCGGGCCGAATAAGGGGTCAATGGCAGCCAGGCGATAGCCAAACTTCGCCACGTGGAGTCTACCCTCACAGTCCGCGGCGTTGGGGCCGAAGCTGACGTTATCGCCGGACGCGTTGCGTACATAGAGGCGCGTGAACGGGATGCGGATGACCTCCTGTCCATCCACGGCCAGGCTGACCGTCCCCGCCTCCCCACCCTCATGCACCATCCGATACCAATGGAAGCCGTCGGTGGTATCAAAGGGTACACTCTCCAGGACGCGGTGTGGCCACGCTCCCTCCGAGCTCAGTAGGCCCACCTCGTCCTCCCGCAAGTAGAGCGCGACGCCGCGCCCATGGTCTGGCCGCATGAAGCAGGCCAGACCGTAGTGGGGCTCAGTGCCCTGGTCCACCACGCGTAGCCAAGTCTCCATGCACCAGTTCGTCGCATCGCCGAAAACCGCGTCGCCAAAGTAGCAGGCGGAGCTTCCTGTGCCACCGACACTGTGCAGATCCAGGTAGGGCACGCCAGGGCCGGTGACCAGCCGGCAGTTTCCGGGCACTCCGGTCCATCGGAAACGCAGATCGGGGCGATAGAAGGGGTCGTCAGGAAGCTTGTCACCATCAACCGAGAGGTCCCAGATGAAGGCCCTGGGGCCGGACGAGGTTTCCGGCAGGTACGAGTAGAGGTCGGCTTGCCGCAGGATGAAGCGGATCTTCTTCTCCGAACCCATGAGCGAGGCCGGGAACGCGGGCGTTGACCACGAGAGGCGGTGGCCAATGCTGTCCCCGGTGAAGACCCGACATTCGCGACGGGAGAATCCGGGAATCACCCGGTCGTCCCGGTCGAGCAGCTCAGCGGCGACGTAGCCGTACGGCCCGGTCCGAGCGTTGATGAGCACCTCCGGGACAGGGAGCAGCTCCCGCCGCGTGATGAGGGCCCCTTCGGTGCGCCCGGCCCGCATGCTGCAGAAGCCATCGAGGCGCAGCGTCGCCACGCCAATCTGTCCGACCGCCTTGGGATCGTTGTGGGGCCCGTCAAAGCCGCCGTAGTAGAACCACAGCTCACCACCCATCTGCACCGGAGCGCGGGCGGTGTAGATGCCACCGTCATCGAACGCTCCGGGCTGCCCGCGAGGGATGAAGGCCTCGCGCGCCGGTGGCCGCGTCCAGTTGATGAGGTCCCAACTCCAGGCAAGTTGGGTGTCCATGGTGCAGGGGCTACCCAGTTCGGCCTCGTACAGCTTCTCCGCGGAGTAGCTGCCCGACTTGAACCAGCGAGCTTTGTAGATCCATGGCAGGCCGATGTAGAGCCCCTGGTAGGGGAAGACGGGCATCCCATAGACCTGGGTGGCGTCTGGGTCAAGGTCATCGGCCACAAACACCGGGCCGTCCAGAGGCTTGGTCCACGTCAGGCCGTCGGTGGAGACCGCCACGCCTACCGCGCGGCCGCGGCGGTTGTGCGACTTCCACGTCGCGACATAACGGTTCAAGTAGGGGTCGTGGAAGAAGTTGAGGACGTCGCTGGACGAAAACAGACCGGCGCGAGCTGTCTCTGGCACGAAGCTCCAGCGCAGGCCATCGGGTGAGAAGGCGACCCGGGCATGGCCGTATTCCCGGGAGTAACAGTAAAGGGCATACCGCTTCGCCGGGTCACTCTCCCACGGCTGCTTGATGACCGACGGATTGTGGCATTTGCCCCCACCCTGGTACAGGTCTGGCTCCTCGATGATCACGGAGTCGGTCAGAAAGAGGTTATTGTCAGTGGACCCTTCGAACTCCACCAGACCCAGACTCGGCTTGTCCCAGTGCAGCCCGTCTGTGGACTCGGCGTACATGTTGCGGTACCCGCCCTTGCCCCAGGTGTGGTACCACATGCGCAGCTTGCCGCCGTCCCACATGACGGTGCCATACAGGTAGGGCCCGATAGCCGAGGGCGGTGACTCCCACGGCCGATCGCCCCGCAGCACCGGATTGGCCGGGTGTTTGCTCGCAGCATGAAAGACGCGTTGCAGCCCCTGTTGCTCTTCGACCACCATGGCGTCGAGGAAGAGCCGGCGCCAGGGCTGGCCAGGCTCACCGGCGATGAGGTCGGTGGCCGGCGCAGATACCCTCGCCGCCGCGACGGTCTCGGGGAGCAGGTGCAGCAACGCACCCAGAAACGCTATCCCTGTTAGCCCACGACAATAACCTACCACGATGTGCACCTGCCTCCTTGGGTTGGGTATAGCGCCTCGGCATTTCACCCGCCGCAGCGGCTTCTCCTGCCGAGTCTGACGGCCCAGTTGAGGCAGGTTCGGGCCCTGCCTCTGACGAAGACGGCACCGCAACCAACCTGTAGAAGGAGGCAGCCAATGCGGGGCCAGACAACGCTCTTTGCTCTAGCGGGGATGGTGCTGTTCGGTCCGGTGCTGGGTCAGGACCTCCCACTACAGCCCTACTCCTATGAGGAGGGGTTCGAGACCGGCGACCTGCAACTGCAGCTTTGGGCCAGCAACGGCTCGCCGCCGGAGATCCACTTCAACGGACCGACCAACGAGCGGGCGTTCGCCGGACAACGTTCACTCAAGCTGGACGTAACCCTGGGTGATGGCTCCTACTACTACCTGGGAGTGCCGGTACGCGTGCCGTGCGCCGGGCGGGTCCGCCTCAGTGCCCGGATGCTGGTCACGGAGACCCGGGGAGCTTCGGTGGGCTTTGGCACCAACACGGTCTACCCTCCCAGTCACCACAGTGGCTGCGGCCCCATCGAGTCCTTCGGCGGGCCGACCGGCGACTGGGAACTGATCGAGGCTGATATGGTCGAACGCGGGGCTCAGAACGCCGCCCAGGTACTCGCGCTAAATGCCCCCGGCCTCAAGGCCTCCGATGTGGCCGTGTTCCTGGACCGCTGGTCGGTGTTCCTGTACGGCAGTGGAAAGCGCGTCACGCTCTATCTCGACGAAATACGCATCGAGGGCGAGACGCCCGACCCGGACGCCTACACACAGGTGGCCCTGCTGCGCACCCAGGCGGCAAGGGAAGCGTTCATCCGCCGCGTGGACGGCTGGCAGGCTGAACTCGAAGCCCTGCGGAGCAACGCTGCCTATCTGGACCAGGCGCCCAAAGAGGCAGCGCATGTTGTCAGGGTCCTGCGCGAGGTGGACCGGCGTACGGGTGATCTACTGGCGCGCCTGAGGCGGGACGGGTACGGATCGGACACCGAGACTGCGGAGGTGCAGCAAGCGCTGGCGACGCTGCGCACCGGTCCCGATGTCATCGCGGCGCTCTCCTCGGCCCAAGCCCAGGGCCGTGGGTTTGTCGTCTGCGCCCAGGGCCAGGCGGTCAGCCAGGCCCGGCACGCCGAGGCGATGGCACTCCCGTCGTCCGCATTGTCGCAGGTGCTGGAGTGCTCGGGCTGCCGGGGTGAGATCGAGTCGTTGTCCGCGACGGTGCATGCGCTGCGGGAAGTGCGGGACCTTCGGGTCACTGTCAGCGACCTGCGGCATGTAGATGGACCGGGCAGCATCCCGGCCTCCGCGGTAGACATCCGAGTGGTGAAGTCCTGGTTCCAGGGCGCCGGCAACAACATCGGCTACTCGCCCCAGAAGGTGCTCAAGCCCGAGCTACTGCTCAAGGACGACGACCTCGTAAGGGTCTATGTGGGGCGCCAGGAGAACTGGGTGCGCAGCACAGCTCCCGACGGCTCGGAGGAGTATATCGAGTGTACGGGGCAAGACAGCACAAACATGGCCTCCCTGCGCCCCCGTGACGCCAGGGAGCTGCAACCGCTTCGGATTCGGGCTGGAGCGGTGCGGGAGTACTGGATTAACGTGCACATCCCCATTGGCGCAAGGGCGGGTGAGTACCAAGGGGCACTGACTTTCAGGGCAGTGAGCGGGAGCGTGGAGCTACCACTGCGCGTGACCGTCCATCCCTTTGACTTGGCCCCATCCCGCCTTATCTACTCGATCTACTACCGGGGCTTTCTGGCGCCGGACGGCCAGCCCACCATCAGCTCCGAGGGCAAGTCTGCGCAGCAATACGCTGCCGAGATCGCCAACATGCGCGACCACGGTGTGCTCTACCCCACCAACTACCAGGCGTGGGACCCGGTCCTGCTGCCCAGGGTGATGCAGATCCGGCGGCAAGCGGGTCTGCCCACCGAGCGCTTCTACAACCTCGGCCAGGGGGTTGGTCAGCAGCAGACGGAGCAAGAGCGCCAGAGCATGGTGGCCCGGGTCAAGGACTGGCTGGCCCTGGCACGACGCTATGGCTATGAGGATGTCTACTTCTATGGCATAGATGAGGCCACTGGCGAGCGCCTGGAAGCCCAGAAGCTGGCCTGGAAGGCAGCGCAGGAGGCTGGCGGCAAGACCTTTGTGGCGTGCTACCAGGGAACCTTCGAGGCCATGGGGGCGCTGCTGAACTGCGCCGTGCTGGCGGGCGCTCCGGACACCGAAGAAGTGCGCAAGTGGCATTCGGTCGGTTCTCACATCTTTTGTTACGCCAACCCCCAGGTCGGGGTCGAAGACCCGATGGTGTACCGCCGCAACTTCGGTCTGAAGCTCTGGCAGGCGGGCTACGACGGCGCCATGGACTACGCCTACCAGCACGGCTTCCACCACGTCTGGAACGATTTCGACGACCCCAGCTACCGCGACCACAACTTCACTTACCCGACGGTAGACGGTGTCATTGACACGATCCAGTGGGAAGGTTTCCGCGAAGCGGTCGATGATGTGCGGTATCTCACGACTCTGGAGCGAGCGCTGGAGCAGGCGCCAGCGGACAAGGCGGCATTGGTGGCCGAGATCCGAGACTGGTTGCGCAGCGATCTGGCCAGCCAGGACCTGGACTCCGTCCGCGCCCAGGTCGTGCAGTGGATGGAGCGGCTCTCGGAACCGACCGTTGCCGAGCCCCAGACGGCGCCGTCTGCCTCCCCGGCTCCGTGCCCGCCGGGCGGTGGCTGACGGGCCTGGTAACCGAGGCCAGGTTGGTCTCCCACATGCTGGTAGAGCAAACATGGCCCCGCCACGAGGTGGCGGGGCCATGGCGTGATTCGTCTCAGGCCTGAGCGGCAAGCAGCCTACTTGCCGCTGGCAGCCGCTTCGTCGAGGCGCTGCTGGACGGCCAGCGCTTCCTTGCTCTCGCGCTTGGAGATGATGAGCGAGATGGCAACGATGACCGCCAGCACGATGCCGGCGATGATGAGGCCCACACCCGGCTGCCCCTTCTCCACTACCCCCGAGGTCTCGCTGACCACGTCGTGGGAGAACTTCACGATAACCGGGGCGATCAGCAGGCCCACCAGGTTCATGACCTTGATGAGCGGGTTGAGGGCTGGACCGGCGGTGTCCTTGAAGGGATCGCCAACGGTGTCACCCACCACTGCCGCCTTGTGGGCCTCGGACCCCTTGCCGCCGTAGTGCCCGTCCTCGATCATCTTCTTCCCATTGTCCCAGGCTCCACCCGCATTGCACATCAGAACCGCGAGCAACTGCCCAACCACGATGATGCCCGCCAGGAAGCCGCCCAGACCTTCCCAGCCCAGCCAGAAGCCGACGATAATCGGCGAGAGGACTGCCAGGATGCCAGGGCCGATGAGCTCCTTGATGGCGGAGGCTGTGCAGATGTCCACCACCTTGCCGGACTCCGGCATGACGCCCTCTCTGCCTTCCATCAGGCCCGGGATCTCGCGGAACTGGCGACGCACCTCGTTGATAATGTAGAACGCGGCGCGGGAGACCGCCCGGATGGTCATGGCGCTGAACAGGAAAGGCATGGCGCCACCGATGAGCAGGCCGATGAAGATCACGGGCTGGTCGAGCATGATGTGGAACTTCGCCAGCGCCGCCGGATCAATGGCCTCGCCCTCACCGCCGGCGATCTTGGACAGGAAGGAGCCGTACAGCGAGATGGAGGCGATGACCGCCGAAGCGATGGCGATGCCCTTGGTCGCAGCCTTGGTGGTGTTGCCGACCGCGTCCAGGATCTCGACGTTGGGGCCACCCTCGGCGCCCGACATCTCCGTAATGCCTTGGGCGTTATCCGCGATGGGACCGTAGGTGTCCATCGAGATGATGACACCGGTAGTGGTCAGCATGCCCAGGCCACAGAGCGAGACGCCGTAGAGGATGTCCACGGCACTGGCCTCCCGGCCGAAGACCAACATGGAGAAGAAGATACACGCACAGATAACCAGTAGCGAGTAGACGGAACTCTCAAGCCCCTCGGCGAAGCCCGTCAAGATGGTTGTTGCGCTTCCCGTCTGCGCCGAACGCGAGATGGCCTTGACGGGGGGGAACTGGTTGTTCGTGTAGTACTCGGTCAGCTTGTACATGCCGACGGCCAGCACAAGACCCGAGACCGTGGCCCAGAACAGGCGCAGGTCATGGGCATAGGCCTGGGCGACGATGAAGAAACCGACCATGGAGAGGATGGCGGAGTAGAAGAACCCGCGAGTGATGGGCTTGATGGGATTCTCGTCGTCAGTCTTGGACTTGACCAGTGAGATACCGATGATCGAGGTGATGACGCCGATGGCGCGGACGATCAACGGGAACATGATCCAGACCATGGCGATCTTCGGGTCGGGGTGTGCCAGGGCCAGGATCATGCTGGCGACAAGGGTGACCTCATAGGACTCGAAGATGTCGGCGGCCATCCCGGCACAGTCGCCCACGTTGTCTCCGACCTGGTCAGCAATGACGGCCGCATTGCGGGGATCGTCTTCAGGGATGCCGGCCTCGACCTTGCCCACTAGGTCAGCGCCGACGTCAGCGGCCTTGGTGTAGATGCCGCCACCCACCCGCATGAAGAGCGCCAGGAGACTGCCGCCAAAGCCAAAGCCCAGGAGCACCTCGGTGGCCAGCTCCTTGTAGACCATGAAGATGATGGTCGCGCCCACAAGCCCCATGGTGACGGTGAACATGCCCGTGACGGCGCCCGAGCGGAAGGCGATGCGCATGGCGTCCGACAGGCTGGTGCGCGCGGCGTTGGCGCAGCGGACATTGCCCTGCACTGCCAGGGTCATGCCCATGTAGCCGGTGAAACCTGAGGCAAAGCAGCCAAGGATGAAGGCCACGGCTCTCCCGGCGGCGATGGCCCAGTTTCCCCCGGCGCTCAGGAACAGGGCGATGAACACCAGCACACAGACTCCCAGGATGGTCTTGAACTGGCGGCGCAGATAGGCGTAGGCGCCCTCCTGGATCTGTGCGGCGATCTGCTTCATCTTGTCCGTGCCCTGCGGCATGGCGAGGGTCTGTTTGCGCAGGATAAGCGCATAGACCAGGCCCACCAACCCGCAGACCAGGACCGCGTAGAGCGCGAACTGCTCAAACGACCCGAACTGCATACTCGTTTCCACGATCCTTCCTCCCTGTAAGGTTGCAGTACGACGCGTTGTTCCGGATGCCAGGCCGGACAGGCAACTACCAGTATCCGAGAAGACTGGCCGCCACGGTTAGCACCGCGAGGGCCAGGCAGTAGATGCCAAAACGCTTGAAGAGACTGCCCCGACGGACGGTGTCCACGACGAGGTAGATCGAGGCATAGCCTACACCAGCCGCCAGCAGTCCGGCAACCCCGTATTTCAGGGCCTCGCCGGGCGACAACGGCGAGGTCGCCAAATCCCCGGCCTCTACCAGTCCGGCGCCCGCGATAATCGGCACCGACAGCAAGAACGAGAATCGGGGCGCCCATGCGGGAGACAGCCCCCGCCACAGACCGGCCAGCACGGTGGTCCCCGAGCGGGACACTCCCGGCAGGATGGCAATCATCTGCCCAATGCCAATCAACACAGAGTCGATCCAGGTGAGCCGATCGGGCGTGCGGTCACCATGCTGCCGATCGGCCAGCCAGAGAAAGAGGGCCGTCACCAGCAGGAAGAGTCCGGTTGGCAAGGGGCTGGAGAACAGGCGGTCCACATAGTCCGCTGCCAGGAGCCCCGCCACTGCCGCCGGCACCGTTGCCACCAGCAGAAGGGCAAAGAGACGTCGCGCCTGGCACTTCTCCTCGTCCGCGGGGCCAACCTCCACTCCTGGACGCAGCAGGGCCACCAGCAACTGCCACAGGTCACGCCGGTAATGCACGACCACGGCCACCAGCGTGCCGACGTGGACCGTCACGGCGTAGGCCAGCGGCAACTGCTCGGTGCCCAGCACCTTGGCGCCGATGACCAGGTGCGCCGAGCTGGATACAGGGATGAACTCGGTGGCGCCCTGAACGACAGCCAGGACGATGGCCGTCAGCCACGGGATGCTATGCTGCACCAGGCCCTCCCGTGTCAGCGCCCGAGACCCAGTCGAAGTCTGCCGGCCGCTCGGCCCGGTCACCCAGGAAGTGCTCCAGAGCGTCGCAGATCCGTGGAGCTGCCTGGCCGTCGCCATAGGGACAGCCCGTCTCGGCCATCTGCCGGTACTCTGCCGGGCTGTCCAGAAGACGGGACGCCTCCAGCACGATGGTTTCCGTTTCGGTACCCACCAGCCGGGCCACGCCAGCCTCCACACCCTCGGGCCGCTCGGTAGTGTCCCGTGCCACGAGAACGGGCACGCCGAGCGCTGGGGCCTCCTCCTGCACCCCCCCGGAGTCCGTCAGCACCAAGTCGGCACGGGCCAGCACCGGAACAAAGCTCAGATAGTCCAGGGGCTCGCAGAGAACGACCCGCTCCACGCCGTCCAGTAACTCATGGGCCGACTTGGTTACCAGTGGATTGGGGTGCAGGGGCCATAGTACGGTCAAGTCTGGGTAGCGCTCGGTGAGCTCGCGCAACGCTTCACAGATGCGGCTGAAGGGCACGCCGAGGTTCTCCCGCCGGTGAGCCGTGGTCAGAAGCAGCCGACCATCCATCTCGTCCAACCAGTGCAGGCTCTCAGGCAGCGGCGGGTTCTGGTCCACCACAAAGCGCAGCGCATCCACCACGGGGTTGCCAGTGACGTAGATCCCGGCGGGCGCCACACCCTCGCCCAGCAGGTTGCGCCGGGCACGGCGGGTCGCAGCGAAGTACACGTCGCTGAGTACGTCCGTCAGGCGACGGTTTATCTCCTCCGGGTAGGGGGAGAACTTGTCATTTGTCCGCAACCCCGCCTCCACGTGACCGACCGGGATACGCTCATAGAAGGCAGCCAGAGCGCCGCCCAGGACCGTGGTCGTGTCGCCCTGTACCAACACCACCCGCGGGCGCAACCGGTGCAAGGTCTGCTGGAGCCCGGCCAGCGCGCGGCAGGTGACCTCCCCCAGCGACTGGCCTTCCTGCATGATGTCCAGGTCCACGTCGGGAGTCATCCCAAACACCGCGAGCATCTGGTCCAGCAGCCCCCGGTGCTGAGCGGTCACGATTACCTGCACCGGCGTCCCCCGCCGCTTCAGTTCCTGGTAAACGGGAGCCAGCTTGATGGCCTCGGGCCGCGTGCCGAACACCAGCGCCACAGCATCATTCATGCGCGCCACAACTCCAGGGCCAGGCCACACAGAAGCCCGGTCAGAGCATAGATGAACAAGACGGCCTGTCGCGTGGATAGCCCACGGTCCAGAAGCCGATGATGGATATGTCCCCGGTCAGCGGCCAGCGGTGACTTGCCCGCCGCCAGCCGACGGATGATGCCGGTCACCGTGTCAAAGATGGGCACGCCCAACACCAGCAGCGGCACGAAGAGAGCAATGGCGGTCGTGCTCTTGAATGGCCCGAGAACTGAGATGCAGGCCAGGATGTAGCCCAGGAACATCGCCCCGGTGTCACCCATGAAGATCCGCGCCGGGTTGAAGTTGAAGGGCAGAAAGCCCAGGCAAGAGCCAGCCACGGCGGCAGCCGCAACACCTATGAATACCGGTGCGCTCCCGCTCCAGGCTCCAGCCATGATGGTCAGACCGGCCAGGGCAGCGACTCCAGCCACCAGGCCATCCAGACCGTCCAGCCAATTGATGGCGTTGATCATCGCCATGATCCAGACCACTGTCACCGGCGCCGATAGGATCCCGAGGTTGACGTATTGGTATGTCCCCAGAAGGCTGAGCGGGCTGGTGAAGCCCTCGATCCGTACTCCACCCCAAAAGGCGATAGCAGCCACCAGCACTTGCCCTGCCAGACGCGGAACTGCGGGCAAGTTGCGAATGTCGTCCGCCAGGCAGATGCCCAGCAGTAACAGCGAACCCCAGAACACGCCGGGGAACTCGGGCGGCAGCGGCTTCGCCTGCACAAACACGGCCAGCCAGAAGCCGGCATAGATGGCCAGACCGCCCGCCTGCGCCGTCGGCTTCTGATGGATACGGCGACCACCAGGGGCCGCGACGGCGCCGATACGGAAAGCTAGCGCTCGCACGGGCCAGGTCAGCAGCAGCGCCACGACAAGAGACAGCAGCAGGGCCGTGAGCAAACCGGTCAGGCTCCCTTGGACGGCGACCAGCGCACGAGCTCTACACCGGCCTCGTGCAGCATCTCTTGTGCCAGCTCGTCAGGGTAGCCGTCGCGGAAGACAATGCGCTTGACCGAGCTGTTGATCAGCATCTTGGCGCAGGTCACGCACGGCTGTGTCAGGCAGTAGCAGATGACCTCGCCGTGCAAGGCGACGCCGTGGACGGCAGCCTGAATGATAGCGTTTTGCTCCGCGTGCAGGGCCCGGCAGATCTCCTGCCGCTGCCCGCTGGGGATGCCCATCAGCTCGCGCTGGCAACCACCGCGGTCTTCGCAGTGCGCCAGGCCCTTGGGGGGCCCGTTGTAGCCCGTGGCCAACAGGCGGCGGTCACGAACCAGGACACAGCCGACCTGGCGCCGCAGACATGTGGATCGCTTGGCCACCACATGGGCGATCTCCATGAAATAGTCATCCCACGTGGGACGCTCCGTGTGGTCCGGCAGGTCGCGGCCCAGGACGTCCCCACAGTCGCAGTCGGGGCCCATCGCTTAGCAGCCCTCCAACCCGCGGACCTTGCTCCGGCGGCGCTCGTGCCGTTCGCCATCTGCCGGCTCAGTCATCAGGAAGGTCCGCACGACCTCGCGTGCTACCCCGGGACCGAGAACGCGGCCACCGATGGCCAGAATATTGGCCCCATTGTGCAGACGAGCCATCCGGGCACTGTAGCAGTCGCTGGCATGGGCTGCGTAGGCCCCGCGCACCTTGTTGGCGGCAATGCTCATGCCGATCCCCGTGCCACAGATCAGGATCCCCAGGTCAGCCTGTCCACTGGCCACTGCCTTGGCCACCGCCACGGCATAGTCGGGGTAGTCAACCGAACTCTCGTCGTGGGTCCCCAGATCGAGCGTACCATGCCCCAGGTCGCGTATCTCGGCGAGTACCTCGTGCTTCAGCGCATACCCTGCATGGTCCACACCAATTGCCACCCGCATGGGATTCCTCCCTGAGTCACATAAACGGCCCCCCGCTCGGGGAGGCCAAAGGCCCGGCGCCAGCTAGCGCACCGAAGTCATCGCGGGGTCGTCACCGGCCGATGGCGCGTGCGCTCTCCTTGGTGCGGTCATCAATGTTGGGCTGTTTGGGCAGGCGAACCGCGAAGCGCGACCCCTGTCCCACCTCGGACCAATCCAGCCACACATCGCCGCCATGGGCCTGCGCCAGGTGCTTGACCAGGTACAATCCGATGCCGGTCCCCTTGACGGCCTTGTGATCCACATCGTCGTCAACCATGTGGAAGCGCTGAAAGATCTTGTCCCAGTGGTGCTTGGGGATACCCAGGCCGTGGTCCAGGATGTCGAGGCGGATGTTGTCGCCCTCGTCCTCGGCAGAGACGACCACGTCACCGCCCTGCGGCGAGTACTTCACCGCATTGCCGATCAGGTTGTCCAGTATCTGCTGCACCTTGTCGGCATCCGCCATGATCAGCGGGAAGTCCTCGGGGATAGTCGAGTAGATCTTGTGGCGGTCGGTGTAGCTCTGCTGCATCTTCGTGACGTTGGCCGCCAGCTCGTGCAGATTCACCTCGCTGAGCAGGACGTCAATCCCGCGCCCCGACTCAATGCGCGAGACGTTGAGCAGGTCGTTGATCAGACGGGTAAGCCGATCACACTCCTGATCAATGATGTGGTAAAACTCCATCCTCGTCTCGTCGTCGTAGATGCCATCGGTATCGTCAATGAGGGTGGCAATGAAGCCCTTGATGGAGGTCAGGGGAGTCCGCAACTCATGCGACACCGTGGAGACAAAGGCTGTCTTCATGCGCTCCACCTGTCGCAGTTCGGTGATGTCGTTGAAGATCGCAACGACGCTATGCGTCTCGCCGTTTTCATCGCCCATGATCGAGGTTTCCGCCTGGTAGATGCGGCGGTCACTCTCAAGGGCGATCTCTTTCTGAACCTCCTTGTTCTGCTTCCAGGTCTCCTCGAACAGCTCGATGACCTTGGCTTCCGTGACGGTCTCCCGCAGCGGCCGCCCAACCAGGTCGTCGGCGTTGACCGAGAGCATGCGCGCGGCCGCCGGGTTGATGAGCCGGATGGTTCCGCGGGGACTGACGACGATCACGCCGGAGTGGATGCTCTCGAAGGTTTCCTCGAGCTCCTGCTTCTTCTCCGTCAGCTCGATGTAGAGCTGCGCGTTGGCGATGACCGCCGCGGCCTGGTCAGCCAGCATCTCCAACAGCCGCACGTCGTCATCGTTGAAGTCCTGGTCGTAGCGCTTGTTGAAGGCGTGCATGACGCCGATAACACGCTCGTCAACAACCCGCTCTTCCTCGTCACGCTGCTGGATCGCCAGGGGAACGCAGATGCCGTTGCGGACGCGCAGGAGCGAGATCTTGCCCTTGTCCGTTCGCTCGTCCGCCAGCGCGTCGTTGTAGATAACCGGCTTGTTGCTGGTGAAAACCAGGCCGGAGACGCCCTCATCGGGGCGCAGGGAGAGTTGGCTCGCCTGCTCCTCCGAGACGCCCAGCGCGGGCTGGAGAACCGTGAGCTCGCCCGGCTCGGCCTGATAGAGCATGAGCATGACCTTCTCGGCCTGGACGATCATCGCCACTTTCTTGATCAGGCGAGACAGGGTCTGCCGCAGCTCAGGCTGAGTGACGACAACCGTCGGCACCTCAGCCATGGTTGCCGCCGCGCTCAGGTCCTCTTCCAGCTTGGCGATCTTGCCCTGGAGTTCGGAGACCACCAGCCGGTAGCGTTCGAGCTCTTTACGCAGGTTTTCGGGATCTTCCGGCAAAGCCACGTCGGCCATGGAAAGCTTCTCCTGGTTCGGGCGTGGGCACGGCTATCGTTGACCGAAAACACGGTCACCTACGGCTGCCTACCCCGACCCACGCCGGCCCATATCCCCCCAGCCCTGGGGTATTGGCGACGGTCACCTACCGACGACCGCGCCGTTTCCCGTCACGACTGCGCTTCAACTCGTTAATCTTGCGGTTGCTTTCCTTGAGAAAGTCCGTCAGACGCTCCTCAAAGCTGCCTCCCCCACTCCCGCGCTCCGGGGCACTCGTACGTGGCGGGCCGGCCGGCCGCAGTGCTGCCCCCTCCAAGGGCTTGCGGGCCTCCGCTTGTTTCGCCGACAGCTCGTAGCGCCCCTCCTCTCGCTGCCCCAGGACCTTGACCTTCACGGAGTCCCCTTCGCGGAAGTAGTCACTCACCTGGTGCACGTACTCATCCGCGATTTCGGAGATGTGGATCAGCCCGGACTGACCCTCCGGCAGCGCGATGATAACACCGTACTTCAGAAGCTTCACTACGGTGCCATCGAGGATGGCTCCGGTCTCTACAGCCATTTGGCAAACCGCCTTGCAGTGTGGGTTCTTGCGGAACTGGGTGCACGCAAACAACGGACGCCCTCACGGGCACCCACGCCCGATTATAGCCCTTGCCCCTGCCACTGTCAAGCAAACCCCGGCCAGCCCGCCACCAGCCTCAACGCCCTCCACGGTTCAGTGCAGGTAGAATATCCGGTCCCGATTGGCTGCCAGCAGTTCCGCGTTGTGGGCATCACCACCCGGCAGATTCGCACTCACATACACTGGCGGAGTAACCCCCCGTGACACCAGTTGGCTGACAACCTCGCAAACCAGGGCATTGACCACCGTGCACCCCAGCACTGTGGAGAGTGGCCCCGTCTTTTCCGGGAAGCCAGGGACCTCCACTGCCGCATCGCCATAGGGCGCGCATTCGTCGAGCACCAGGTCACAGAGCTCATGCAGAAGCTTTCCCGAGGAGTGCCGACTCGTCGAGCCCTGACAGTACTCCAGGGCCACGATGCCGATGACTGTCATGCCCTTCTCCCGCGCCGCCAGCGCCATGTCAATGACAATAGGGTTGCGGCCGGAGGCCGAGGCGATCAGCAGGACATCACCTTCGCCGGCCGGGGAGCCCTCCAGCAGTATCCGGCCCATACCCTCCAGACGTTCGATCTGCGAGGTCATGGGCATGGGGCGCACCGACAGGTTCATCCCATGGGGGTAGATGGGGTTGATGAGCATCAGGCCCCCGGTACGGTACACCAGCTCCTCGGTCAGGATGAAACTGTGCGTCGCGCCAAAGCTGAACAGCTTGCGACCTCCGATGATGGCCTCGACCAGGATCTCCGCCGCGGCCTGAACTGCGGACAACTGCGTCGCCCGCAGCTTGGCCAGTCCTGCCTCAACTGCATCCAGATATGTTTCGGCTGACATCATGTACTCCTTGAATCGTCCAGTGTCTAGCGGCCCCACCGGCGCGGCAGGCCCCGCGCATTCCGACCTTGTTGCTTCGGCAGCCGCCGGCAACCTTGCCCCCCGACCCGGAGACCTGCTGGGCTAGGGCGCCTCGCCGGTCAGCAGCGTCAGGTTGTCCCATCTCAGGAAGGCCACCGGGTCAGTCGCCTGCGCGTCAGCCGGGCCGCTGACGTGGCCGCCGATAACGACGTAGAGGTCCTGGCCGACATGCGCGTCCCGGCCGGCCGCCCCGGCGCGGTAACGGGTGAAGACGGTCTGCCAGTGGGTCTTCTGGCCCGGCCGTCCCTCCATCCGCGCCACGGGCTCCAGGGGCTGCAGGGCGTCGCCGACGGCCAGGTACATCTCTGCCACGGCTCCGAAGCGTGGTTCGGCCGACAGCGCCAGGAGGTCGCCGAAGAGAATGTACTCGCAGTCCGGCGCGATGCGCCCCACCTTCTGGTAAGCCACGGCGCGCTCCTGGTTCGCCGGGAACAGGTTGGCGCAGGCAATCCCCGACCACGCGTTGATCGTGCCGCCTGTGACCCACGGCCCGCCAGCCTCCCCTGCCTTGGCCATATCCTGGTTGAAGCGCGAATCCTTCAGTCGGTTGGCCGGGTAGACGACCCACTCGTCTGGTTCGACGGTCTCGGCCGGAGCGTTGGCATCGAAGACCGGATACTGTCCGGTCTGCTGCCAGGTCAGGTTCAGGCCCGGCGTGTCGGGCGGCTGAGCATCCAGGTCAAAAAGCCGCTGGAAGCGTGGCAGGGGCTGCAGACGGTAGTGGCCTGCGCTGGTGGTGGTGACAGTGGGGGCAGACGCCGGGTCTGGTGCGTCGGCGACCAGAGTCGTGGCCCACTGGCGCGACAGAACCGTGCTGCCGTCGCAGGGCTTGCAGGGGCTGGCCAGCACTTCAGGCACGCGAACCCCGCGGCCCTCCAGCGGACTGCCCGGGGGCAGCCGGTAATCCCCGTTGTCGCGGTCCGCAAAAGACACTTCCCGAACGACGTCATCCCGCCCCAGCGCGACAAACGGTGACCCGCCGTGCACCTCGTCGTAGAGCACGCGGTCAACCACCACCGAGTGTTCATCATAGTGACGGTTCAGGCGCCACTCGGGCAGCCGCCCGTACAGCGCGTTCCACCCGCTCATGAAGTTGATGTGCAGACCGGTGAGATGTGAGGCGGGCATGGTCCAAACGAAGGCATTGTGGTCCGAGAAGTTGCCGGCGCCAAAGCCATCGTCCTCTGAAATGCCGATGAAGGAGCCGGCGCAGTCCACCAGGAGGTTGTTGACCACCAGGTTGTTGCGGACCGCCATGAGGCAGTACTTCAGGGGCTCGGAGATCGCCTGAGTGTAGTCGCAGTCCCGGACATACCCGCTGATGGTGATGCCCTCGCCGCAACGGTCCACCACGTTATGGGCGATGAGCACATCCGAGCCGTAGCTCCAGATGGCGCGGCCACATCCGCGGAAGACGTTGTTGGCGATCACGGCCCAGCGGCTGATCTCAAAGTACACCCCCACGGAGCAGTTGTCGAAACGGTTCTCGGCGATGAGGATGTTGCCATCGCTGATGTCCAGCCACAGCGCCGAGGCGGGCTCGTCATGCCAGTGGTTGCGCAGGAACTTGCTGTCCCGCCACATCACCAGCTTGTTGCCGGCAGTCAGGCAGACCACGTCCCCACGCCAGGCGTTGTGATGGATCTCGTTGCCCTCCACCAGCATTCGGTACCCGAGGTTGCTGGTCAGGCCTTCCAGACCGTTGTAGGCAATCTCATTCCCGCGGACGACGCAGTCCTCACCCGAGATGATCAGCCCCAGGAACTCGTTGTGAGTGATGCGGCAGTTCTCCACGACGGACTGATTGCCGCCGATAGCCACCGCCTGCTCATGGGGCCAGAAGTCATCCGCGACATGGCGCACGTCCAGGTTGCGCAGCGTCCATGTGCCCTTCAGCAGCACGCCATCGGAGCGGACGGCGGCCTCGATCGTGTGCTGGGCCGGATCGCCCCCGTCGGCCAGCCAGACGTGGAGCCGCTGCTGGGCTTCGTCATAGAAGAAACTGCCCGGCGCCATATCGTCGAGGCCCTTGCCCGCCCACTGCCTCTGGTACTGGAAACCATTGGTGCCGGCCGCTCGTTTGGGGCTGCCCTGAAGCCCGATCTGGCGCAGGGGCTGCTCGTCCACGAAGACCATCTGGGTGTAAGTGTTCCGTGGCTGGTAGTAGATCGGCCGCTCACCCTCAAGACGGGTCCAGTCTGTCGGCAGCACGTCGGAGCCCTTGATCACGGGGCGCTCGCCCTCGGCGCCGGCCAGGGTGCAGCGCCGCTGTGGATCCTTCCAATCCTCCCCCGGAAAGACCACCGACTCGCGATAGGTCCCCGCGTGCACCAGGACGGTGTCGCCAGGCTGGACCTTGAGCATGGCCGCGGAGATGGTTGCCAGCGGCCGGGCCTCGGTGCCGGGGTTGGCGTCATTGGCGCCAGGGGCCTGTTGGGCGACGTGGTAGGTTGCGGCCAGGCAGGACCGCGTAGCGGTGAACAACGCGGCCAGGGCAAGCAGTCGCAGACTCATGGCGTTTGCCCTCCTGTGGGGCCGGGCACGGTCTCAGCGGCGGCGGAAATCCCATGGGGGGATGGGGTTCGCTCCAGCCCATAGCCCGGCTCGACGAGCCCGCGCGCCCGCTTCGAGGTCTCGCAACTGCTCGTCATCCGGGGCGTAATGGCGGTACCACCAGGCACAGCCATCGCGGACCAGGACGGCTCCCAGCGAGCTCCCGTCTGGAAGCAGCACGGTGGCCACCGTGCGTCCGTACTGGTCCCTCTCCCGTGGATAGACACGCACCACCTTCCCCAGGCAGAGGCTGGTCGTGTAGGCCTTGGCCTGGGACCCAAAGGTCTGGCCGTTCTCAGGGCAGTCCACCCCGTACAAGCGGATGACTTCGCTGCGGCCATAGTGCACTACGGTGATGGTGTCGCCGTCGCCGACCCCCACACACTCTCCAGCCCACGGTCCCCGCAGGGCCACCGGCACTGCAACGGCCACAACCAGCACAAGCGCGATGGCAGTGACATCAGCTCTCAGACGCATGGCCACTCTCCCCTGTCCGGCCGAAGCAAGCATCGAGTCTCACCGGCAGCCCTGCCGGGCCACGACCTGCCCCTGGGCGTTGTTTGCCGTTGCCTGTCCTCCGTCGTCAGTACCCCAGCTCCGCGAAACGCTTCTCCTGTTCCGCGTTGAACTCGGGTCCGCCCTCGCGATTGGCGCTGAGGTAGACGCTGGGGGTCAGGCCGCGGGCCATCAGGGCGTCAATGACCGCAGCGCAGATCATCCAGCAAATGGTGGCCTGGCTGACACCCGAGAGGGGCAGCACCGGGGCCTGCAGGCCTTCCACTTCCAGCGAGGCGTCGCCAAAGGGCACGCGCATGTCAATCACAAGGTCCGCGAAGTCGTGCAGCAGCTTACCTGAGTGGTGCGCTGACTTGACCTCCCTGGCGTAGTCCAGGGCCACCAGCGCGATGAGCTTGACCCCATTCTCTTTCAGGGCCTGGGCCATGGAGACGGCTGAAGCAGTGCGGCCCGACACCGAACCCACCAGCACAACATCGCCGGGGCGCAGCTCGCTGGCCCGGACCGCCGCCCGAGCCATCTCGTCGGTCGGGTCCAAAGCCTCAGCCCGCGGCCGGTTCCGGCGGCACTGGGCGATGTCGCCGGCCGTCAGGTTCCACGTCGGGTTGAAGCCTCTCAGCGCCAGCAGCCCGCCGCCGCGGTGCAATAGCTCGGGCATGGTACCATGGCCAATGGGGGTGATGAAGAAGCACCCGCCGTTAGCCAGAGACTCCGCGACCATCTCCCCGGCCTGGTTGATCTTGTCGAGCTCGGTCGCTTCCAGTTCGTCTAGAAGCTGCCGGACACGGTTAAGGTAGCGCAGTGATAGCATGGGTGCGGCCTCCAATCAGTGCCGTCTCTTTGCCTGACACTGCCAGCTTGCTGGCAGCGGATGATGGGTACGGTTAGCCCGGGCCCTGGGCCGTCTGGCTCTCCTGCTCATCGGCGGCTCGCAGGTGCGGCTCCTGGGTGGAGACGATGCGGTCGAGCAACTCCGGGGTCCACTGGACCCCCATCTCCTTCAGCGCCAGCAGGGCACCGCCGACGACGGGCTTGACTCGTGGCAGCAACGGCTCAGCCGCCGGCGCCAGCTCGTGAATGCGGGCGCACAACCGTTCCCACCACAGCCGCGACTTCTGAGCCACGCTGCCGACGCCGATCACCGGGAACTGCTCGTCGTGTAGCTTCAGCTCGTTGATGACATCGAACGCCAGCGCGGCGAGTTCGTCTGCAGCCCCCAGCAGGCAGTTGCGCGCCACCTTGTCGCCGGCCTCGGCCTCGGCGTCAACGATGCGGGCGGCGGCCGCGATCTCCCGGCGCGACAGGCCCTGGCCGTAGACGCGCTCAAAGAGCGACTTGAGGTCGGGTAGGCCATACGCTGCGGGAATCGCCTTCTCAAGGCTGGTGCGCCGCGCCTCCGTCCAGCGGGACGCGAAGGCGGCGCGCAGACCGTATAGTCCCACCGCGTAGGCGCTTCCGTAGTCTCCCAGGATGGGGCCCATGCCGCCGAAATGACGGGCCCGGCCGTCAGGGGTCAGCCCGAAGACGAAGGAACCCGTGCCCGACAGCACGACCATGCCCCACTCGCGTTGGACCGCGGCAAAGGCCATGTTTACCTCACCCGCGGGCGCGTGCCCCATCACCCGGCCGTGTCGCTCGATCAGCTCCTGGGTATGCCCCCCATGGTGCAGGCCGCTGACCCAGAACTCACCCCCCTGGATGTTTCCAAGAGCCTGGCTCAGACAGGTCTGCAGGGCCTCCTGGATGGCCTCGCGAGTGGTGTAGTAGTGGTGTAGTGAGCCACCGCGCCCCCACCCCACGACTGTTCCCGTCTCATCAATAACCACGGCGTCGGTCTTGGACCCGCCGCCGTCAACTGCCAGTGCGTAACGCATTCAGCTCGTCCTCATCTGGGCCGGGTGGCGCAAGCTAGAACCTTCGGAAGCTCTCGACCACGTTTTGGACTTCCAGCCGCGTCTTGACGTCGCCGGCGTCCACAGCGGCCCGGATGAGCGCCATTACCTCGTCCAGGGCCGCCAGGGTCGCGGCCACCGCTTCGTCATCGTGACTGTAGGTGACAAACAACAGCCCCCCGCGGCGCAGGAGCACGCCTCGCTTTGCCATCTCCTGCAGCAGCAGTGTCATGCAATCGGCATTGAGCCCCGGATCATCGTAGCCGAAGGCGTACTGGCACATCATCACCGGACCGCTGGCCGCGAACTGGACGCCGTGCCTGGCCGCGATGGCATTGAAGCCATCCACCAGCTTCTGCCCCTGGGCGCGAATGGTGTCATGTACCGGCTTGCTGCGGTATTCCTTCATGCAGGCGCAAGCGGCAGCCAGAGAGAGCGCCTCGCCGCCGTAAGTGATGCTGATAAGCAAGTCGGTGGCCGTCTGCATCACTTCCCGCTTGCCGCAGACGGCCGCCAGCGGCATGCCGTTGGCGATGCCCTTGGCGAAACAGGCCAGGTCGGGAGTCACGCCGTAGTACTCCTGAGCCCCGCCGGGAGCCATGCGGAAGCCAGTGACAATCTCGTCATAGCAGAGCAGAACGCCGAACTCGTCACACAGCTCTCGCCGGCCCTGAACCACTTCGCGCGGTGCCTCCGAACCACCCGCTTCATCCACGAAGACCGCCGCCACCTTCCCTTTCCATTTCGTGAGCAGCGCGCGCAAGGCGTCCAGGTCGTCACGCGGGAAGGCCTTGACGAGCCCCCTGAGACACTCCGGCACGCCCGCTCCCGAGGGGGGCTCGTGCTGGGCGGTCCAGACGTCGGCCCAGCCCCGGTAGCCGCTATTGAGGATGATCTCCTTGCCGGTGTAGGCACGGGCGATCCGGGCCGCCGCCGCGGTGACCTCGGCTCCGCCCTTGAGGAAGCGTACCATCTCACAGCACGGCACCATCTCCTGCATGCGCTCAGCGCACTCGATCTCCAGGGGGCTGTTGAGCCCCCAGATGATGCCTCTTGCCAGTTGCTCGCGGATGGCGTCATCCACTGCGGGATAGCAGTAGCCCAAAGTGATGGGCCCAAGCCCCAGGACGTAGTCAATGTACTCGTTACCATCCACGTCCCAGACGCGACAGCCCGCCGACCGATCCACATAGACCGGGTAGGCCCCCAGCGCATAGGCTGGAGCCCGCTTGGAGGCAGTCTGGCAGCCTCCGGGAATAAGCTCCAGGGCCCGGCCCCAAAGCTCCATGGATTTACTGACATTGAGACAATCCGACATGCCATGACCTCCGAGCTGAAGAGGCAGTACGCGCCGCGCAGACCCCGCGGACGGGAGCAGCGAGTCTTCGCCGAGAGCCTGATTGCACCTTCCCACATACGCTTGGCGCCTGTATAATGCCTGCATATTGAGGCAAGGGTGTGGTGGCACCTGTATACGGGTATAGGTCTGCTCTTCTCCGGGGCCATTCTCCTCGGCTGGGCCACACTCATCGTGGTCGGAGCGCTCAGCCTGCGGTCGGGCCAGCGCGGCCTGGGCACGGTGTTCATCGTCATTGGCGGCCTCTGGGGCCTGGTGGTGCTGATCGGGGGGGGCTACGCCTACTATGCCCTCCGTGACGTGCAGTCTGGTTCCTCTACGGCTGTCGCCTTCGACCCTCAGACACACCAGGGACCGACCGGCACCCTCACCCTCAACTGGAAACAGCCTTCTACCCTCAACGTACGCAGCAAGCAGGGCAAGGAGAAGTACAAGCTCGAGACCAAGGACGGCACCTTCAAGCTTCCGCCGGGGACCTACGCGGTGGAGTCCTGGAGCGCCAAGGTCACCGACAGCAAGGGCATCAGCTGGGTCCTGGAGACCCGCTACCCCCGCAATCTGCAGAGCCTCGAGGTGAAGGCTGACAGCACGACACAGCTTGCGCTCGGGCCCCCACTGGAGGCCAGCGTCCTGGCATCCGCTCATGGCGGCAGCGCCAGCTTCGGCTTCGTGCTGAAGGATGCCGCCGGCAACGACTATACCATGGTGGGCAGCGGCAAGGGCGCCCAGCCCCCTGGCTTCGAGGTCACCGACGAGACCGACAAGGTGGTCTGGAGCGGCAAGTTTGAGTATGGGTGAGGCGGCTCCTGCCGGTACTCCGGGCGAGTACCATCAGCGGTGAAGGGCCAATGCACCGTCCGGCCCACCTTCAAAGACGACCCGCCCTTTGACATCAAGATCAAGGGCACGCCCTGGCAGCCATAGCCGTCAGCTCAAGGGCGGCGGAGGTGGTTGGTCGTGTGCGGGTGGTGGCGAAAAGGCGTTCTGGGGGTGGTCGCGGTCGTCTGGGGACTGGGGTTGGCTGCGGCGGGCTATGCGGCCGTGGCGAAGGCGCTCTACGTGCGCTTTGCCCTCCCCTGGGCCAGAGGACCATGCTGCTGAAGTTCCGCGGCGAGCGGCGAGGGGAACAGCCCTGTCCGCAACGTCCTGGTGGCTGACAGGAACCTCAAAGGTGTGCTGGAACCGTCCGAGGCGGTCAAGGGCAGAGCGAAAAGTGAAGCACCCACGGGTTACACTTTCTTCGACTTCGAGAGTGTCAGGCCGCGACCCGAGCTGACCGGCGGCATCGCCTGGTCCATCGGCTTTGCCCACTACCGCTATGTGTCCGGCAAACGCACGGTAAAGCAGTTCATGTGCATGCCTTCCGGGCAGACGGACCGCGGGGCCGAGCGTTGGACGTACCAGGCCGCCGGCCCTCTGACCGGGGCCACGGACCCCGCCAAAGCTCCTCTCGGTGGGGCTACCGGCAAGCCGGCCCTGAAGCTGGAGACCCGGCCAGACCGGGTTCGGCATCTCGCTCGGCTGGCCGGCGCTGCAACGTCGCCAAGTCCCGCGCGAGTCAGCTACACACAGTGCAAAAGCGCCAGAGCCTGTCCCGCTGAAGCTCAGAGTAGCCGATAGCGCAGGCCGCGTCGTCCATGAGGCCAAGCAGCCGCGTCGGCAGCAGATGGCTTAAGTCCACGGGCCCGCGACAACCCGGGCCTGTTTGCGTTATACTGTCCTCGCCGGCTCATCTGAGGTGCGCCCGTGGACCACGACCTCCTTCGCCAGTTGCCGTCTGTTGATACACTGCTGCAGACCCCCGAGCTTGCAGCGGCGATCGCCGAGTACGGCCATGAAGTTGTGGTCACGGCCCTGCGCGCGGTACTCGACGACCGACGCGAGGCCATCCGACAGGGAGACGCCCCCGACGTCTCCGCCGCCGCCGTCGCTGCCCTGGCCCTCGTGCGCCTGCGGCAGCAGTCCCTCCTTTCCATCCGTCCCGCCATCAACGCCACGGGCGTCATCATCCACACCGCGCTGGGACGCGCTGTCCTCTCTCAGGCCGCCCAGGAGGCTATCGCGGCGGTGATGCGCGGGTACTGCACCCTGCAGATAGACTTGGGCTCTGGCGGGCGCGGCCATCGCGATGAGCACATTGAGGGCCTGCTGAAGCAGCTCACCGGTTGCGAGGCCGCGACCACGGTCAACAACAATGCCGCGGCAACGATGCTGATCCTAAACACTCTGGCCCAGGGTAAGGAGGTCATCGTCGCCCGTGGGCAGTTGGTGGAGATCGGCGGGGCCTTCCGCATGCCCGAGGTCATGGCTATGAGCGGATGCCTCATGCGCGAGGTGGGCACCACCAACAAGACCCATCTCCGCGACTACGCCGCCGCCATCGGTGAGAACACCGGGGCCATCCTCCGCGTCCATCACAGTAACTACCGCATCATCGGCTTTGCCGAAGAGCCTGGCATACGCGAGCTCTGCCAGCTCGGCCACGAGCATGGCGTGCCGGTCATAGACGACCTGGGCAGCGGCGCGCTTCTGCCCATGGAGCAGTTCGGTGTCGGCCACGAACCAATGATCCAGGAGAGTGTGCGGGCGGGCGCCGATGTTGTCTGCTGCAGTGGTGACAAGCTCCTGGGAGCGCCCCAGGCCGGCGTGATCGTGGGCAAGGCGGAGTGGGTGCAGCGCATCCGCAAGAACCCCCTCTCGCGTGCCCTGCGCACCGATAAACTGACCGCCGCGGGCCTGGAGGCCACGCTGCGGCTCTTCCTGAACCCCGAACGGCTGCGTGAAGTGCACCCGTTGTACCGGGCCCTGTCGCTTACTCCTGAGCAGGTGGGCGCCCGGGCGCAGGCCGTCGGTGAGAGGCTGCAGGCCACCGTCGGAGGCGCCGTGGCCTGGGAGGTGCGGCCCGATAGCTCGCGGGTCGGCAGCGGCTCGCTGCCGGAGGCCATGCTGCCGACGATGGTCCTGGCGCTGCGGCCACGCGATTGCAGTGCGGAGAACCTAGCTAACAGCCTGCGCCATCAAGAGCCGCCGGTCGTGGCACGCGTTCAGAGAGATTCTGTGCTGCTCGACTTCCGCACCGTCTTGCCCGGCGAAGACGAGGTAGTGGCGAAGACCCTGGTGACGATCCTGGGCCAGACGGGTCAGGAGAAGACCGCATGACCGACCGCAACAAGCGCCGCCGTATCATGGAGCGTTCCATGCGCCTGGGGCATTGCATCTGCAACCCCAGGCAGGCCTGCCCCTGCCCGGAGTTTCGCGAACGCAACATCTGTCGCTGTGCAGGTGAAAGGCCCGAAGACATGCCCACGGACGTGGCGCTGACGGCGCTGGTGGAGAGCGCCGGCTGTGCGTCCAAGATCAGCCAGAGCGACTTGCGGCGGGTGCTGGCCGGCCTGCCGGAGGTCACGAACCCGCGCGTGCTGGTTGGCACCGGCACCTGCGATGACGCCGGGGTCTACCAGTTGACCGACGACCTGGCACTGGTGCAGTCCGTGGACGTCTTCACCCCCAATGTAGACGACCCCTACACCTTCGGCCAGATTGCGGCGGCCAACTCGCTCAGCGACGTCTACGCCATGGGTGGGCAAGCTCTGACTGCCCTGGCAATCATTGCCTTCCCCATCGAGGATCTCAGCCACCGGGTGATGGCTGAGATCATTCGCGGAGGCATGGACAAGATGGCCGAGGCGGGTGTGCCGGTCATCGGCGGACACAGCCTCAAGGACCACGAGACCAAGTTCGGTTTCGCCGTCACCGGGACCATCCACCCCCAGCGCATCATCACCAATGCCGGCGCGCAGGTGGGCGACGCCCTGGTGCTAACCAAGCCGCTGGGCACCGGCGTGATCAGCTTTGCGGCCCAGGTGGGCCGGGCCTCCGGGGAAGCGGTCCAGGCCATTGCGGCCTCGATGACGCAACTGAACCGGGCTGCGGCGGAAGTCATGGTAGAGGCTGGCGTCCATGCAGCCACTGATGTGACCGGCTTTGGCCTCATGGGACACCTCGTTGAGATGGCCCTGGGAGCCGGCGTGACCATCGAGATCGTAGTGGACCGGGTACCGCGGTTCGCGGGCGCACTCGAACTCCTGGCCGAGGGCGTGATCGCCGGCGGTATCGAACGCAACCTGGAATACGCCGAGGACTACGAGGAGCTGAGCGGCGAAGTCCCCGAGCCCCTGCGGCTGCTGATGTATGACCCGCAGACATCAGGGGGACTGCTGATGGCCGTGGCTCCGGACCGGGCCGAGGCACTGGTGGCACGGCTGCGGGCTGCGGGATACGCCCATGCTGCAATCATCGGGCGCGTCACCGAGCCGTCCGAGGGTCAGATCATCCTGCGCGGAGGCGCTGACATGCCACAGGAAGACCCAGTGGAGGAGCCCTGCTGCTCCAGCGAGACCGAACCGGAGATCGAGGTGGAGCTGGAGTCCTGTTGCTGCTCGGCTCCACCGGAGCCTTGCTGCGCCTCCCTTGCTACTGGCTCCGGCGCCCTGCCCGCCCTTTCTGGCGCGGTGGCCCAGCGCTTCGGGGCCTTCATGAACGCCGCCACGGCGGATGGCGCTCTGACGCTCAAGCAGAAGGAGCTTATCATCGTCGCCCTCTCATTGTTGGCCAAGTGCGAGCCCTGCGTTCGTACGCACCTCAAGGCGGCTCGTGAGGCGGGCTGCTCTGACGCGGAGATAACGGAAGCCCTCTGGCTGGCCGTCTCCATGGGCGGGGCCCCACTTCTGGCCTTCTACAACAGCCTGTCTGACGGGGGCTAGGGGTTGCAGGAGATTCCGCGTCACGTCATCATCGGGACGGCCGGACATGTGGACCATGGCAAGACCGCTCTTGTCAAGGCCCTCACCGGTGTGGACGCCGACACGTTGGCCGAGGAAAAGCGCCGCGGCATCACCATCGAACTGGGCTTCGTGTTCATGGACGTGCCGCCCGGAACGCCCCAGGTCGTCTTCATCGACGTTCCCGGCCACGAGAAGCTGGTCCGGACCATGGTCGCGGGCGCCAGCAGTCTTCAGGGAGCGATGCTGGTTATCGCCGCCGACGAGGGTGTCCAGCCCCAGACCCAGGAGCATGCCGACATCCTGCGCCTGCTGGGAGTGACCCAGGGCGTGGTCGCGCTCACCAAGTGTGACCTGGTGGACGCCGCCCGCCTGGCGCAAGTCACTGCAGAAGTCCACCGGTTCGTCGCCCGGACATCACTCGCCACGGCCCCCATCGTGCCGGTATCCGCCGTCTCGGGAGATGGGGTTGAGGACCTCAGACGGGCCCTGTGCGAGCTCGCGGCCACCTTGCCGCCCCGTTCCGGCAGCGGCGCCTTCCGGATGCCCGTGGACCGTGTCTTCACCCTGCACGGCTTCGGCACGGTCATTGCGGGTACCGTGCTGGCCGGTGTAGTGCGTCCGGGAGACCGCGTGACCGTCTACCCGGACCAGCTCGAGGGAAGGGTCCGCACGGTCCAGGTGCACGGGCAGACCGTCGGGGCGTCGGGCGTAGGTCAGAGGACCGCACTGAACATTCCGGACATCCCCAAGGAGAGCCTGCGCCGAGGCCAGTGCGCCGCTGCGCCGGGGTCGCTCACACCAACTACCCGGCTGGACGTGCGCCTGTTGCTCCTCCCCGGTCATCTGCCTGAACTGAAGCACCGTGACCGCCTGCGCGTGCATGTGGGCACTGAGGAGGTCATTGCCAGCGTCGTGCTGCTAGACCGGGACCGCCTGAGCGGTGGCGACGAGGCGCCGGCCCAACTGCTGCTGGAGTCGCCGACGGTGGCGGTGAACGGTGACCGCTTCGTGGTGCGCACACTCTCCCCCGTGATGACGGTCGGCGGGGGCGTCATCCTCGACCCCAACCCCGAGCGCCATCGCCGCCGCGCTGAGGAGACACTTGCTGCCTTTGGCCGCCTGGAAGGCACTCTCGCTGACCGGGTCGAGCAGATTGTGCTGAAGGCCGACACCCGGGGACAGACTGCCCCGCAGGTCGCCCAGGCTCTTGGTTGTGATGAGGCTGAAGTGGCGGCAGCGATCACCGCGATGGCTGCGGCCGGGCGCCTTGTGCACATTGGCGGCACGGCGACGGAGACCCCGCTGTATCTGCATGTCGAGAGCTACGACGCTCTGGCGGCACGGCTGCTGCAGGCCGTTGCGGACTACCTCTTGCAGCATCGCTACCGCACCTACATGCCCGCGGCCGACCTGCAGTCGCGACTGGCTGACCGCGCGCCGCGCGTCGTGCTAGTGGCGATGTTGCGGGACCTGCGGCGTCAGGGGCGTCTGCTGGTCACGCCGCGCGGCTGCACTCTGCCCGACCGGGAATTGCCGCTGACCACGGCCGAGAGGGAGCTGGTGGCCCGGCTGGAACGGACCTACCAGCAGGCGGGGACGGCCCCGCCCGCCGAGGAGACAGTGCGTGAGGAACTTTCGGTTACGCCCAGCGTCTTTGCGAACCTGATGGAAGTGCTCCTGGACCAAGGGCAGCTCCTGCGCCTGCCGGGCAAGGTGACTATCCATGCGGAGGCGCTGGGGCGGGCTCAGGAGGTCGTCAGCGACGCCCTGGCGAAACAGGGCTCAATCGCGGTGGGGGAAGCGCGTGACCGTCTGGCCTGTTCGCGGAAGCACGCGGTGGCGCTCCTGGAGTACTTCGATGGGACCGGCCTGACCCGTCGTGTCGAGGACCGGCGGGTGCCGGGGCCGAAGTTCAGCGGGGAGGTCTAGGTCCCGGTGGGCCTTCCGGGCTTCAAACCCGAGGTGCGGCCTTTGTGAGGTCGCAGGTGGGTTCGACTCCCACACCTCCTCGCCAGTCTTGCGCGTCGCCCGACTACGGCCGGGCGACGCGTGCTTTTTCAGGGCCCGCCAGCGTTCCTCGCCAGCGGGTGCGGATAGGTGAACGGTTCGTAGCCCTCGAGAGGCCGGGTGAAGTAGTCTCGGCCCTCCTGGATATGGGTGGCCGAGCGGGGCGGGATGATCGGACCTACCGGGTTACCGTTGATGGTGTTGTCCCAGCACCACATGTTGCTGATCTGCTCCGGGATGGGGTAGGGGCGGGACCAGTCCAGCTTCTGGTCGAAGTCGAGGGTCAGGACCAGAGCGACGAGATAGTCCCTGACCGTGTTGCGGAACACGACCCCTCCCCCACCGCGCAGCATGATGGCGGTCGAGCCGCCGATGGGCTTTTCGATGAGATTCTCATAGATCTCCACCCACTGCGTCCCGTGGGCCGACCCGTACCCTGGCCCGTGGCAGTCCACGGCCTGGCTGTTGTCATTGCCGTGGACCCAGTTGTGGCGGAAGACGTACCTCGCCCCGCCATTGGAGGCTATCGCGTGGCGTGAGCCGATGAACTCACAATCCTCGATGAAGACTGAATCCGCCGAACCTGGTACCAGGTCATCGCGCCATTCACCGGTCCCCATGACCACCACGCCATACCCGACATTGTTGATGGTCTTCTTGAAGTTGTCCACGAAGAGGCAGTGGTCCACCACACCCCTGCTCAAGCCACTGACACTGATACCGGAGGCCCCGAACCGCTGGAGGCGGCAGCGGTGCACGCGGAAGTCCGTGGCGTTGCGGAGGCTTATACCGTTATCCCAGCCATCGGTGGCGTCATCAAGAAACCCGACGACGTTCAGACCGGTGATTTCGATCGGCTTGCCATTGGATCCATCGGCCGCGATGACTGACCCGCCCGCATGAGGGTCGCTGGCCGGCCCGCGGAAGAGCTTTGTCTGCTCCGAGCCAGCGCCGACCAGACGAATCCCGCCGCCAAGACGCAACGTGCCGATGGCCTCCGCCTCGCCCGCCGGAACGTGGACTGTGCCGCCGTCGGGGAGTCGGTCTACGGCCGCCTGTATGTCGGGCAAGGCACAGCTTGCGGCTGTGGCCTGGGGCTCCTGGGCCCATCCTGACGCTGCCACGAGCAACCCTCCCATCATCAGCGCCCACGTGCGCATCGCCATCTTCCCTCCGGTAACACGGCGGGGCGGAGCCCCGGGCCCCGCCCCGCCGTTACTCATCGCCAACCCTCACTCTACTGACCACCGCTGTTAGCTGATGTTTGCCTTCATCCACGCCAGGCACTTGCGGTACCCCACGCCGTCGCCCTCGGGACCCTCATACTCGGCCACCCACGGGCCGTCGTAGCCCGCGGCCTTGGCACACTCTACGGCCAGCTTCAAGTTGATCTCGCCCTCACCCAGGGCTGCCCCCCGATAGATCTCGCGCCACCCGAACCCGTCCTTCATGTGAGTGTGTAGCACAAAAGGCGCAATATCCCGGTAGTACTGGTCAATGTCCACCAGGTCGTTGCCATACCATCGCACATTCATGGTGTCCAGGTTCGTGCCGATGGTCTTGGGCAGGTTGACCGCCCGTAGCGTATCCAGCATGACCTTGATGTTGTTGCTGACGATACCATGGTTATCAACGGCCAGCTTGACGCCCATCGGCTCTGCCCACTCGGCACAGCGCAGCAGACACCCGGTCATGGCCTCGGCCCAGCGACTCATCGGCACGCTATCCTTGGGGGAGCCGCCTTCGGTGCGGAGCGTGTCGCAGCCGAGTACCTGGATCACCTTGGCGAAGCGCTTCATGCGTGCCACCTGGTACTCCACGTCCTCGGCAGCCAGTACCACGAAATCGTTGTGCGACGAGACGGCCGAACACTTCAGGCCGCGGGTCTCCAGCATCTTGGCGACCTTCTCCGCCACCTTCTCAGGGTTCTCCTCGCCCTTCGGCCACACGTCCGGGCACTGCAACTCGGTGCAGTCGAAACCAGAGTCCGCGACCCAGTCGAGGAACTCCTCCAGTGTAGAGCCCGGGGCGTTGTAATGGATGACACCGTACTTCATGAGACGACTCCCCTTTCCGGGTCATATGCGCGCCTGTCTGATACCTTCAGGCTGGGGCCCAAGATCTGGGCAACGGTCCTATTCGCGGCCGGAGAGGTTTCCCCTCCCTGGACGGTCTGCTTACGAAGGAATCTGTCATTGCGACGGGAAAGCCTGCGCCGTTGCGCCAAGCGGCGGAGCCAGCACCACCACCCACTTAGAACATGGAGCCTACCATGAACCCCTGTATCTGGACCAGCATGTACTACGATCAGTCCCCCGTTGCGGCGCTCCGCACGCTGGCAAGTCACGGCTGGGCATCCTTTGAACTGTCCTGCGAGCATATCGGCATGCTCGGGCATGGGGGTGACGCGGCCCTGGCCGAGTTCGCCCAGGTCCGCGACGAACTGGGAGTGACCGTCAACCAGTGCCATTGCACCATCACGGTTGACGTGGCCTCTCCTGACGCGGACCGCCGGGCCAGTGACCTGGCCCAGGTCCATCGCGACCTGGACATCTGCGGGGCCCTCGGCATCCGGAATGTAGTCATCCACCCCGGGGGCTATGGCGAGTTTGCCACCCTGAGTGAGCTGCGCGCTGTGGCCGATTTGCGACGCGCCGCCTTTGCCGAACTGGCTGACCACTGTGCCCGCGCCGGGGTGCGACTGGCCATCGAGAACGTCGCCGACTACGGCAAAGGCGTATGGGGACACCGACGGTTCGGTGCGGTGGTGGAGGAGCTGTTGGAGCTCATCGCTGACATCGGCTCGCCGGACCTTGGCATCTGCCTGGACACCAGCCATGCCAACATGCAGGGCCTCAACCAGCCAGCCGCGATCCGCGCCGCCGGCGACCGGCTCATCGCTCTCCACATCTCCGACAACGACGGCAGCGGCGACCAGCATCGGACGCCCGGGTATGGCACTGTTGACTGGGCCCCGCTGGTCACGGCTCTCCGCGAGGTTGGCTTCCCGGGTGACTTCAACCTGGAGATCCCCGGCGAGTGCCATGCTCCGCCGCCCATGGTCGCGCTGCGGTCCGCCTATGCCCTCGGCGTCTGCCGGTATCTGCTCGGGTAGCTCGTCTTCTCGCCCGCAGATGGTGGGAATGCGAGGAGCGCTGAACCCGTCTTCGCCTACAGTACCTGCAGGTAAGACCGGCCGGTCGCCGGTACAGCGCACCGGCCACCCAGAGTTACCGAGTTGCGAACAGAGGAGTGATGTAGCCATGCCGAAACAATGCTTGCTCGTGGGAGTCGCCATCCTGCTGGCACTGGGCGCTCTCAGCATTGGCTCCGCCGAAAAGCCGTTCACCCAAGTCGCCCAGGTGGCCGACGAGGGACAACCGGCCGCCGGCCCGCAGCGGGCGCCGGGTAGACAGGCCGCCGTCCGCGCTGTCGCGGGACTGCGCCGCGTGATGAACCAGCTCACCCCCGAACAGCGGGACCAGCTCATGGCGAAGATCAAGGACATGCGAGCCAAGAATGCCACCCCGGAGGAGATCAAACTGGCGGTCAAGGATATGCTGCAGGGCTGGGGGATAAAGCTCCCCGAACGCCAACCGGAACGGCAGCCATGGTGGCGGCAGCTTACCGCAGACCAGCAGAAAGAACTGAAGGACAAGGTGGCGAAATTGTTGGAAAGCAGCACGCCGCCGGAGCGGATCGGCCAGGCCATTGCCGAGACCCTCAAGGGCTGGGGGATCGAGCCGATCCCTGGCCGCCAGGGCATCATGGCCGGCTTGCCGAAGCTGACCGAGGAACAGCGCAAGCAGGTGCAGGCGAAGGTCAAGGACATGCGGGCGCAGGGGGCCAAACCCCAGGAAATCCGCGCTGCAGTCAAGGACATGCTCAAGGGCTGGGGCATTGAACTCCCACAGCAGGGCGGGCGCGGCGCGCTCTTGCAGCAGCTTACCCCGGACCAGCGCCAGCAGTTGCAGGCGAAGGTCAAGGAACTGCGGGGAAAGAACGCCACGCGTGAGGAGATCCGCACGGCCGTGCAGGAGATGCTGAAGGGCTGGGGCGTCGAGCTGCCGCAGGGGCGCGGCAAGGCGCGCGAACCGCAAGCCTAAAGACACCTCTGCCTCCCCGGCTTTGGCGAGCCCTCCTTCCGCAGGAGGGCTCGTTAGTTTTGGCGAAGATATGGCCGCTGTGGCCAAACAGGGAATGGCGGGGGACCGGAGGGCGTCATTACACTTTAGCTGTCCAATCTGAGAGGAAGTGGTCCGCGTGACGAGCCGATGGTGGCTTTTGCTTCTGACGCCGCTGATGGTCGTGACGATCGCGGGTTGTCCGCGGGGCATGCCACCTCCAGTGTTCCCGGAGGTCGGCAGCGGCCAGTCGGCCGGCGGTCAGACCGGCGGTCAGACAGCGATGCCGGCAGCGCCACAGGCCGCCCCAGCCACGCCGGCGCCAGGCGGCGGTGAGACAGCAAGTGGCCCACCCGGACCTCCCGCCGGACCGGGCAAGTCAGGCCCTCCGTCCGCTGTGTCGCAGGGCAAAGTTGGCCCCATGGGCCGGCCACCAGGCGACGCCGGGACCAGGGCTGCGACCAAGGGCGGCGCCACCAAGACCGGGCGACCTGGCGGACGCGGTGGCGGGTTTGACTTCATGTCGCGCCTGACCGACGACCAGCGTAAGAAGCTCGACGCCAAAGTCGCGGAACTGCGAGCCAAGAACGCCTCGCCGCAGGAGATTTTCAAGGCTACGGGCGATATGCTGAAGAGCTGGGGCATCGAGGTGCCGGACATGAGCCGTGCCGGCGGCAACCGGCGGTGGGGCGGTGGCGAGTTCAGCAAGCTCACCGACGAGCAGCGGCGCCAGTTCTTTGCCAAGATGGGCGAACTGCGCCAGCAGAACGCCAGCCCCGAGAAGGTTCGTGCCGAGGCCGAGAAAATGCTCAAGGGCTTTGGCCTGGACCCGAGCAAGATCCAGTGGCCGACCGGGCGCGGCGCCCGCGGCGCCCCGGGAGGGGCCCAGCCCGGCGGTCCTGCCCCCCAGGGCAAAGCCGGTGGCCCCACCAAGTTCTAGCGCCAGCCTACTCCCGCGCCAAAGTCAGGGCCCTTACGGCTTCGGTCGTAAGGGCCCTGTCGGCGTCATCCCGCGCCGGCAGACCACGGTAACTGGCCCGCGCCAACTCGACCTCATACCCGCCGAACGGCACTTCTGCCCCGGTAGGGATGTACCCGATGGAGCCGTTGGTCCACCCGAGAGGGAGGGTCACCGGGAAGGGCGAGGCCGCGCGGATGGCCTGCCCGATCTCAAAGAAGATCTCGCCCGGCAGGCCCACGAAGGCCACGTCATCCAGGGCGATGACCTGCAGGTTCACGGGGATGCCGAGGTCGGAAAGGCCGCTCTCGGCGGCCTCCAGGCGCTCCTGGGCCTGGCGCAGGGCGCGACCGACCGCCCACGAGAGGGCTGCCTCCGGGTCCCCGGCCGCTGCCCGCTCTGCCTCCGCGGCCGCCTCAGCCGCTGCTAGCTGCCGGCGGCATTCGTCCAGCGAGGGCAGTGGCGCCACGGGCAGCCTGGCGGCATGGGTCGCCACGCCAAGCCGCTCCACCGGACGCGCCTCGGAGACCTCTAGCAAGCCCTGACAGGCCGCCGCCCCCAGGCGCTGGCCATGCTGCCGCGCCAGTTCATGGGTGCCACGCGGGTAGGGGTTCTGATTGGCCCCGCAGCCTCCCAGCACGATGGCGCGACACCCTGGCATCAGGCTTTCCAGTAGCCGCCGGGCATGGCCCGGATAGTCCGCGCTGATGAGCAGGTTGTCCGGGCCAAGAGTCGTGCCGTGGCAGTCGTAGACCACCAGCGCCGCCATCAGGGAGCCGTCATCCGCTGTCAGCCTCACGACGTCGGCCGCGGTTGGCGTGGGGGCGTGGGGGTTGTACCCGAGGATGGTGCCCTCTGCCGTGCGCTCACGCCGGTTTCCGGCCAGCCGCACGGCCTTCCGGCTGTGGGCCAGGCACACGGGTCGTGGGCTCTGCATCGCCTCCCGGATGGCTCCCGCGATCTGCCAGCGCAGGCACTCGGCATACGCGGCCCGCAATGGGTCGTCCTCACCGGGACCGGTCAGCGGGCCCGCGTGGGTGTGGGTGCAGGCCAGCATGATCCTCTCACCCGGGATACCGGTGAGCTCTGTGCAGACCTGGCGAATCGCGTTGACCTCGTCCTCGCTGAACATGATGATGTCCAGACCCACCAGCGCCGCCGGCTCACCGTCCTGCTCCAGGTACAGGGCGGTGGCGGTCAGATCATCATGGATACCCACCGACCCGGTCTGGCGAGACGCATACCCGCTCTGCTTGATGCCCACAGGCGGCGTGATTTCCGCCCGGCCAACACCCGCAGCGACGCTCATGGCCAAGTGCCTCCTTGCTCACGGTACAGCGAGACCGCCTCCGACACCCGCAGCGCCCGACCAAACACCCGGGCCACCTTGACCCGCGGGTCCAGACGCACCCGACCCGCCAGTTCGTCGGTCAGTTCCGGCTCATGGTGTCCCCAACCGAGAAGCGTCGCGGTAGCGTTTGCCTCGCGCAGGTGTGGGCTGTAGCGTCCCCAGCCGAACTGCCTGGCCTCGCCCCCGTCGCACAGCACACCGTTCGCCACAAACAGAATGAGCTTCGGCCCACCATCCACTATGATGACTACATGGTAGTCGTGCTCCGGTTCCAGCAAGCCCGGGTCGCAGTCCCATGCACACTCGGTTCGCCCGTCGTTAAGTCTGATGGCGATGGTCCCGCGTTCGGTGGTGCTGACCGCCAGTCCCTGCCCGGTGGTGCCGCGGGTATCCAGCAGGACCTGGTGGGGAGCGAGGCTGTCCAGGAGGAAGCCCAGCTCGAGCGTGAAGCCCGCGCGCAGGTCCCGTGTGCCATGGTCGGCTCGTGACCCGTCGCGGGCGATTAGCACCGGCAGTGGCGGCATGGTGTCGCCGTCCCGCAGTTCACCCAGCAGCGAGTCCGTCGGAGCAGGAACACCGCCCTCAAGCTGACCCCACAACCCGGCCACCAGGCCTACATCAACCTCGTGCACGCGTGCAACGTCCTTCTGGGTCTCGGTGAGGTAGTAGCGCCCGTCGTCTTCTATCAGGTCCGGGTAGCTCATGCGGACGAAAGTGTCGTCATCGTAGAGCACGACCTCGGGCTGCGACCAACGGATGATCCGTCCCGTAGGTCCGTCCGCCTCGATGCCGCCGCAAAGCCATGCCGGATTGCGGTCCTCATAGTCACGGCCGCCGTGGTTATGGAACCAGTAGAGATACCTGCCATTGCTGCATTTCCACTGGAAGTTCGCCGCCCGGGGGTGTTTCATCAGCCGCCCGTCGGCAAAGGCCCGGTACCGCGACGTCTCCCAGGTGTGCCCGCCGTCGCGACTGTAGCTCTCGACGGGGTGCCCGTCCACCGAACGGTAGACGGCGCAGAAGGAGCCATCACTGAGCACCACGTAGCTCTGCTCCTCCGCCACGAGACCGCCGCCCGGCGGGGTGCGCAGGCCGAAGTCGCCGTCCGGCAGCGTTTCCCAGGTGATGCGTGCCGGATCCGGCTCGGTGAGCAGATTGCTGCTTCTCAGTAGCACGCCCTCGGAGCGCACGAAGAAGCCCTCCCCCAGCCGCCCCACCTTGTGCAGCGAGACATAGGCCGCGCCGGCATGGATGAAGGGCTTGCCCACGTTCCAGAAGTACCGCAGCTTGCCGCCGTAAGGGTTCTGGCGGTCAATGTCCATCTCGCGCACGTCCAGGTCATAGCGGCTTGCCGACCAAGTGCGCCCGTGGTCATCGCTGTACTTCATGACGAAATGCCCCAGCGAGTCCACTCGTCGGCACTTCCCACCCGGAAACGGCGGGTCATCGGCCAGGCACTCGCGCACGTTGTCGGTGTTGTGGTTGTAGAAGCAATAGACGCGCCCGCCGGGGACCTTCAGCAGCACCGCATAGGAGGCCTCGGGGCCGTCGCCAGGCTCCACATCCACCGGGTCTGACCACGTGCGGCCCTGGTCGGTGCTGCGGACCGTAACGACGTGCTGCCCACACTCCCCCTCAACGCCGGGCCCGGTGGTGACCACACAAAGCCACGCGCCGTCGTCGGTCTTGGCCACGTAGGGCTGGTCGCTGTAGTTCTCGGTGGGAATCTCCCAGCCGTTGGCGATATGCCGGGGGTCGGGTATAGCAGTCAGCGGACGGAAACCTCCTGTCTGGTCGTCCCCGGCTTCTCCAACACGGCGCGGCAGTCCTGCACGCGGGTCATGATGGCCTCGTAACCGCGCACGCCTGTGCGGCCCACGCGGCAGACCAGGATCAGCCCCTCGTTCCCGCCATAGGAGTGGTCATCGAAGACCAGGTTGCCCAGGCCATAACCGATTAGGGAGCGGCCGTATATCTCGACCGGGGCGCGGACATGGCTGTGGCTACCTGCGACGATCGCGGCCCCGAGATCCACCGCCAGGTGCGCCAGAGCCCGCTCGCGGTCGCTAACCACGCGACTGCCTTCCTTGCCCCAGTGGAAGGCCACGACCAAAAGGTCACATCGCTGGCGCAGAGGGGGCAGGCAGCGGCGAAGAGCCTCTTCGGACAGCGTCAGTATAGCCTCGCGGCCGTTATCTTGCACAAAGTTGGCATAGGGGAAGTCGCTGAAGGCGATGAACCCCACCCGCAGGCCCCGCACCGTTCGCACCGCACCCGCTTCCGCCTCAGCTCGTGTCGCGCCGACACCGACGACGGTTGCCCCCTGCGCCGCCAAGAGGTCCATCGTCCGCCGCAGGCCCGTCCGCCCGCCGTCAATGGCGTGGTTGTTGGCGAGACCGAGCACATCGAAGCCGGCCGACGTCAGGGCCGGAGCGAACCTGGGCCCGGCCAGCAGGGCGTTCTTGCGGGGGAAACACACCGGGGAGTCGGTCAGGACGCACTCCAGGTTGCCGTAAGCCACGTCTGCCGAGCGCAGCACCGGCGCCACCTCGGCTAGCGGGTAGGACACCCCGCGCTCCCGGCAGGTGCGGGCCACGTCGCGCCCCAGCATCACGTCTCCGGCGAGCGCAAGCGTGACCTCCGGGTCGCGACAACCGCCCAGGGCCAGCGCCGCCAGCAGTCCCCACAGGGCGCGCATGGCGCGCCTAGCAACCGCCCCGCGTGAACTGCTCGATGTCGTCAAACTCGATCCTCTCTCCTTTGCTACCCAGCGGACTTAAGAAGCTCTTGGTCCAGGGCAGGGGCTTGGGCCGGTCGCTGCCGGTCAGCTTCTGTTGCCACTCCTCGTCCGTCAGGCGCTGATCCACCGGCACCGTAAACTCATGGTAAGAGAACACCGCTCCCCGCCCCAGCAACAGCTTGCCGTCCATCGGGTAGACGACATAAAGCTCGTTGGCATGACCGACGCCCTCCTCCAGGGCGTAGTCCTCGCTGCCGATGGGCCCGGTGTGCACGTCGGCAATGACCGCCATGTCCTTGTCGGTCATGGAGGTGATCTCATCGCCCGCCGCACCACGGCGCGTGTACAGGTTCAGCCGCGCCAGCTTGTCGCCGTAGTATTCGATGGTGTCGAACTCTTCCTTGGTCAGCGGCACGTTGGTGAGCTGCTTGACCGACACGTCCTGCAGGAATCCCAGCAGCGAGATCAGCTCCCCGAAGCTTTCCTGCAGCGCTTCGTCCGCCAGGAAGCCGCGCGCCTGCAGACCGTCCCGTAGTTGCGTGGCCAGCAACTTCAGGCGCCAGTAGGTCAGCACTTCAGGCTCGACATAGCCCTTGGGTGGCGGGGGAGGTTTCTGCTCGCCGCCCTCTCCCCCACACTCAGCCACGACCGACTGCTTGGCGTAGAGGATGGTGTCATGTCTCAGTTCAGCCCAGCTCGCCAGGGCGGCGTTGAGCTGCTTGTCCACCCACGCCTGGTTGCGCATGAAAGCCGGATAGCCGTCGCCCTTGACCTCCAGCAGGAAGCGCAATGTATGCAGCCAGCCCGCGTAGACGTTTTCGGTCCAGTCGCGGTCGGTGTAGGCGTCCACCTCGCCCTTCAGCTTCTGCAGTTGCTCGGTGTACCTGGCGAACCTGGTCTGCTCGTAGACCGTGTCGGCGATCTCGTAGGCTCGCTGTGAGCCCAGCGCCGCCGCGATGTCCAGCCCCATCGGGAAGGTGCGCTTGTTGAAGGTGCCCGGCTGGTCACTGGGGGCCTCGGTGCCGGTGCCGACATGGGGGAAGACCAGGTGCTGGAAGATGTAGGAGTCCAGCACGAAGCGCTGGCCCATGACCCGCAGTTGCGGCGGCCCGGCATACTCCTCCGGGGCCAGGATGGAGGCCATGGTGATACCGGGCGGCCGCCGGGCCAGCACGGCCTCTGCCAACTTCTCCAGGTTCTCCGGAGGCAACAGCTTCGCCGCCTCGAAGCCGTCCGCCATGATCTGCTTGAGGCCCTCCCCGAAATCCCCCGGGGTGTTGTCATCGGCGTACCCGACCATGAAGGCGGTGACATCGTAGACCTTCTGCCAGACATCCATGAGCGGCGCGTCGCCGGCCCTGCCCTCCAGCATGGCGTGCGCCATGAGGGCCGCCTGGCGGGCCTGCAGGGGCGCGGGATCGCCAGCCAGATTGCGCATCGCCAGGGGGACCAGTCCGTACCACATCATCGCCTTGAAGTAGCGCTTCAGCTTGTCGCTGCGCGTGTAGTGCCCGCGGGGAATGAACTGGGAGTAATCGGTCAGGAAGCCATTGGTGGGCGACTTCTGCCAGCCCTTGTGTGCCTCAATCTGTGCCAGCTCGGTTGCCGCCAGCTTGCGCACATCATCGGGCGGCGCCACACCCCACTCGGTCTCGGGAATCTCCAGCAGCAGCACCGGCACCAGCGCGAAGCCATAGTTCAGGCGGGCGGCCTCGCGCAACTGGGAGTCGGTGGCCCCATCATAGGCAGCCGCTGCCCCGGCCAGAAGCCCCTTGGCCATCAGACACACCTGGTCATAAAGTGTGCTGGCCTCGATGGTGCGCAGTACATAGTCGTAGAAGATGTGGAAGCAATGCAGCGCGGAGTCCACCGTGGCCACGCTGGGCCGGTGCTCACGGGGGTAGTTGTTCAGTTCGTAGACGAACTCCATCTGCTTCCAATCGGCGGGGACAACCACAAAGCCCTGTTTGGCCAGCATGGCTCGGTGCTCCGGACGCAACTCGTCCTTGAACAGCGTCAGGTTCGCCACGTTGCTCAGGTCGGGCTTGATGGTGTAAGGGGCCACTGCCGGGGTGAACTGGGGCCGGTCGCCCAGCTCCATGCTGAAGCCGCTCTCGGCGCGGGGTGCCTCCTGCGCGGCGGCCGGCGTGGTCAGCGGCGGTGGTGCCTCCGCCACCTGGGGCCGTCTGCAGCCAGCTATCCCAACGCTCAACGCCAGGAGCAGGAACCCCACTGTCGCCGTACGCATCGTCCTCATTCCTTTCGGCCACTGTGCTGTTTCCAGATGCCCGCGCGTAGTACCCAGTGCTCGACTCCCGGCTCCGCACCGGCTCGCGCGACCCGTACCAGCGCTCCCGGACCGCCGCTGGCGGGGCCCAGGAAGGCGAGGTCCTGAACCTCTCCCGAGTGTCCCAGGCCCCAGAACCCGAACTGATTCCACTCATAGGCTACCAGCATCAGCCCGCCGCCAAGGCCGCGCTCCACGGACACGAGTTCGGCCCGCCCGTCGCAGTTGATGTCGCAGAGCTGAGCGCTGAGGTAAGGCCGACACAGACGGCTGCCGCGCCAGATCGGCTCCAGGTCGCCATCGTTGGTCCAGGCGTAGACGAAGTACCGGCGGGCGTACTGACGGTCGTGGACGGTGCGGCTGAAGGTGCACAGACCGACCTCCTGTCGCCCGTCGCCGTCCACATCGCCCACCGACAGGTCCCAGAAGTTATAGTGCGCCTCGGGCGACAGGCGACGATTGCGGCCCTGGGGATCCACCAGAGTGAGGCTCGAGCGACGTGGCTGCGGGCGGCGGGGGTCGGCAGCGGAGAGCACCAGGGTGGCCCGCTCACCCGTGGGCAGGACAACAGGCACCGCCCGTAGCACCTGACCAGTTGGACCGCCCATGCGCGTCAGGCCGACGCCGGCCAGGCTCGCACCCACAAGAGCCAGCAGCATCCATGGGGCTCCACGCGAGCAATGGCCCATCCAAGCACACCCCCAGGGCGTAGCAGGACCTGAGCGCTAGGCCTTTCGCCGGGGCAGATGCCGACACCTGCGGACTTCCCCTCAGGGTCTGCGAGTGGCATAATGCCCCCAGGACGCCACGGAGGCGACGCCGATGCAGCGCATTCCGTTGTCGCTCTCGGTCTACGAGCACGCGGCACAGTTCCTGGGGCTGTCACCGTGGGAGGTATCGCGGGATGCTGACCTGGTCTACCGGGCGCATCGCGCCGCCTATGAGCTGTACCGCCACTTCCCGGTTGTGGTGGGGATCGACATCTACAACCTGGAGGCCGAGGCCTATGGCTGTGAGGTCGTCCCGCCCGCCGGTAATGGCATCCCGGCCATCGTGTCTCCCCTCTGCCCTGCACTGGAGTGCGCGCTGCGACTGGAGCCCTTCGACCCGACCCGCGCCGGTCGCGTTCCCCTGATGCTGGAAGCAGCCTGCCGCCTGCGACAGGACTTCCCTGATGCCGACATCCGTCTCCCGGTCAGCGGGCCCTTCTCCATCGCCCAGAGTCTCCTGGGCCTTGACGTCTTGCTGACGGAGGTGGCTCTGCGACCTGAGCTGGTGCGCGAGCTGCTTCTAGGGCTCGTGGAGTCGCAGGTGAGGATGAGTGAGATGGCTCTGGCGGCGGGCATCGGGGTGGCGTTCTTTGAGTCGGCGGCGGCCCCCCCGCTGCTCTCCCCGCGACAGTTCCGCGAGGTCGAGCTGCCGCCGCTGCAGGAAGCCCTGCGCCGTGTCTCGGCCGCGGCCGGAAGCAGCCTGCCCTGCATCATCGGCGGCGACACGGCGCCGATCCTGCCGGACATCTTGTCCACGGGAACCGGCTTCGTCATCTGTCCCGCCGAGACCAACCGCGCTGCCTTCCTGGAGCAGGCCCGCGACTGGCCCGATGTGACCATCCGGGTCAACCTCGACCCCCGGGTCTATGTGTCGGGTAGCCCGCAGCAGATCCGCGAGGCTGTTGACGAGGTGGTCGCCCTGAGCCGCCTTCGCCCTGGCCTGCTGCTCGGAACGGGCGCGATTCCGTACGAGACCCCGCCCGCCAACGTGCTGTTGCTGAAGGCCTACTGCGAGGGCAGTGGATGAGGGTCGGCGTGGAAAGGGCCGGTGCGGTTGACTTGCCCACCGGCCCCGTCTATAATGCCGTAATCCCGCCGGCTTGGGCCGTGCGGGCCAGTTTGAGTGTTGCAGGGAGGAGCCGCTGCTCATGCTCAGGCCCAACGTGCAGGAGTATGCCAAGATTCGTGTGGTGGGGATAGGCGGCGGCGGCTCGAACGCCGTGGACCGCATGATCGAATCGGGGTTGATGGGTGTGGAGTATATGGCCATCAACACCGATAGCCAGGTGCTGGACCTGTCGGCCGCCGATCAGAAACTCCAGATCGGGGCCGAGATCACTCGTGGCCTGGGCTCAGGCGGTGATCCGGAACTGGGCCGGCGTGCTGCCGAGGAGAGCCGCCAGGAGATCATGATGGCTCTCGACAACGCCGACATGGTCTTCATCACCGCGGGCATGGGCGGCGGCACCGGGACGGGGGCAAGCCCGGTGGTGGCGGAGATCTCCCGCGAACTGGGCGCCTTGACGGTGGCTGTGGTGACCAAGCCGTTTGCCGTCGAGGGCAAGAAGCGCCTGCGGCTGGCCGAGGAGGGCTTGGCCCGGCTCAAGGCCAACGTGGACACGCTCATTGTCATCCCCAACGACCGTCTGCTTGATCTGGCGGAGCGTCAGTTGACGCTACAGGAAGCCTTTGCCTTCGCTGACACGATCCTCCAACAGGGCGTGAAGGGTATCAGCGAGGTCATCGTGGTGCCTGGGCTCATCAACCTGGACTTTGCTGACGTGCGCGCGGTCATGGCCAATGCGGGCACGGCGATGATGGGCATCGGCGAGTCGTCCGGAGAGAACCGAGCGGTGGACGCGGCCCAGGCCGCCATCTCCAGCCCGCTGCTGGAGACCAGCATCAGCGGCGCCCGCGCCGTTCTGATGAACGTCACCGGCGGCCCGGACCTGACGCTCGACGAAGTCCACAAGGCGGCCAAGATCGTCCAAGAGGCCGCATGCGGCGGCACCGACGCCGACCTGACCCTCGGGACCGTGATTGACGAGAAGATGGAGGGACAGGTCCGCATCACCGTCCTCGCCACCGGCTTCGAGGAAGCGCCGCCTGCCGCCAAGCCGGCCGAGAAGCAGGAAGCTGCGCGCGCCGAGGAGACGGGGGCGCGAGCGGCGGCAGAGCCCGAGGAGCAACCGAAGGAGGCGGCCAAGCGGGCTGCCTTCCAAGAAGAGCCAACCTACGACGAGGACGACATAGACATTCCGGCCTTCCTGCGGCGCCGCTAGCTTTGCCAGGAGCTCGGCCGGCGAAGGCTTCCGATACTGATGGCTCGTGCACGGGGCGAGACTTGTCTCGCCCCGTGGCCGTTTCCGGGCACCGCGAGGAAGCTGCTATCTTCCCTCCGGCTCACCGTCTGGTACGGCACGGATCGTCATGCCGGCTGACGCGCCCACCAGCGGCCACACCTGCGGTGCAGACTCGGATGAAGCCGTGTCATGCGAGCAGGTCCTCGTAGACTTCCTCCACCTCGCGGGCGACGCGGCTCACGGCGAAATGGCGATTGGCACGACGCCACGCCGCCTCGCCCAGATCCCGGGCGAGAGCGGGTTCGGCCAGCAGCCGCACAATGGCATTTGCCAGCTCCGCCGTGTCTCCGGGCTCGACCAGCAGTCCACTCTCACCGTCGCTGACCACCTCGGGCACCCCTCCGGAGCGAATGCCGACCACCGGCTTGGCCGTAGCCATAGCCTCCACCAGGGCCCTGCCAAAGGGCTCCCCGCAAGAGGGCAGGACGAAGATGTCGCAGAGACGCAGAAGGTCGGCTACGTCACTGCGGAATCCCGCCCAGATCACGGCTTCATCCAGGCCCAGGGCCGCGGCTTGTTCCCTCAGTTCGTCGGCGTAGCTCTGCTCCCAGAAGGCCACTGTCCCCACAACCAGGAGCCGCGCGCGGGGGCGCTGGGCCCTCACGCCCTGCATGGCCTGTAGCAAGGCTCGGTGCCCTTTCCAGGGCGTCAGGCGCCCCACTACCGCCACGATCTCGTCATCGGGCCGAATGCCCAGCTCCTCCGCCAATGCCGCAGCGGGGGGGCCCGGGCAATACTTGTCCATGGGCACTCCGTTGTAGATGACACGGCAGCGCAGGTGCTTTGCCAGCGGCGCGAACTGCTTCGCCACGGCCCTGGAGATGGCGATGATGTACGGGCGACAGTGATGCGCGGCGCGCAGCAGCCAGCGAAGGGCCGGACCGGGCGGCAGAATATCACGGACATGCCACACCAGACGGCGACCCGCCAGGCGGGCGGCGGCCCCGGCCAGCAGATGGCTCTTGAGGGTGTTCGTGTGAACCACCGCCGCGTTGGCGCCACCGAGTGCGCCCCGCAACGCCCACACGGCTCGCCCCGCGGCATACCACTGCCAGCTGGAGCCTGTCCATCCCGGGGGCAGGTCGTCGCGTCGCGCGGTCAGCAGGGAAGTGGATGCAGGCACGGCCTGACGGGCCACATCGGAGGGCAGACCCGCTACCCAGGGGGCTCCGTCGGCGTGGAGCACAAGCGGCTCGTAAGCGCAACGAGAGATGTGCGGGAGGAGTTCGATCAGACTCTGTTCGGCGCCCCCGAGGTCCAGCGCGTGGTCAACGTAGGCGATACGTCGCGGTCCTGATAACATGCTCTTCCCCCGGGTCGGTGTGGCCAGGAGCCGGAGCTATCCGTCGCGAAGCTCTTGGAAGGCTGTGTCAACACGGCGGGCCACCAGGTCCCACCGATAGAGGCTCCGGGCGCGTTCCTGGGCCATGCGCCCCATGCGCGCCGCCATCTCGGTGTCCTGCAGCAGGCGCACAATGGCTTTGGCCAGGGCACCGGGGTTCCGCGGCGGCACGAGCAGGCCAGTCACACCGTGGTCAACTGCTTCGGGTATGCCCCCGAGCCACGTGCCTATGGCGGGTGTGCCGCAGCATCCGGCTTCGAGGTATGTCAGCCCGAATCCTTCCACCGGCTCGCCGGCAACCTCCTCGCTGGGCATGACGACGGCGTTCGCCAGCGTGTAGTAGCCGTTGAGGTCTGCGTCAGGCACGCGTCCAGTGAAGGTGACATCCCCGGTCAGACCAAGGTCGCGAGTCAGCGCCTCGAACCGGTCGCGGTCGGGCCCTTCGCCGACAATGACATAATGCATCCGTCCCACGGCCTGCTTTACCGCAGGCAGGGCCTGAAGCACGGTCTCATGGCCCTTCTTGCCCACCAGCCGGGACACCGTCAGCAGCACCGGAAGCCCACCCAGCCCCATCTCTGCCCGCAGTTGGTCTGCCCGTTGCGGATCAGGGCGGTGGGCCTGGGCGTCCACGCCGCAGCCGACCATTCGGATGCGGTTGGGCGGCACGCCGCGCCGGCGGAAGTTGGCCGCAGCGTAATGGCTGATGGCAAAGCACAGGTCTGCACGCCGTAGCCAACTGCGCTGCGCCAGCCACTTCACCGGGTTCAGCCCGGTGAGGATGAACTCCCGGTCGTGACCGAAAACACCCCAGGGGGCTCCGGTGGCGCGTGTCAGGTCTATAGCGGCCCAGGACTCCGGAGACCACTTGGTGGCGATGACCCCCGTCAGTGGCGTGGACAACCCCGCGATGGCCTTCCGCCCGGCCGCCGCCATCGCGCGGCCCCTGGCCAGCTTGCTTGTGCCGGCGGGTACCCGGGTGACAGCACAGGGGCAGGTCTCGTCGTACTCCTGACTGCCCGGCTGCTGCGTGGCGACCACGTGTACCTGGCGTCCCAGCGCGGTCAGAGCCGCCGCCAGGTGGCTGTGGTAGCTTTGGATCCCGCCCACCTGGGGCGGGAAGTCACCAGCCAGCATCAGGTAGTCCATCGCGCCGTCTATACCCACCCCAGGTCGCGCAGGACACCGCGGATGTAGTCCAGGTCGGTCCGCGCGAAGTGGTCACGGTCGCCACCGCGGGGCGCCTCCAGGCAGATCGGGCCCGCAAAGCCCCGCGCCTGGAGGAGGCGCAGCAGGAGACGGTTGTCAATCATCCCGTCCGACAGGGGACAGACGATGTAGCCGCCTCCCGGAGGCAGGTACAGGTTCTTCAGATGTAGGTAGAAAACGTGGTCACCCAGAACCTCGATCGCCTGGAAGACGGTTTCACCGTTGGCGTTCAGCACGATGTTGCCCATGTCCAGGTTAGCGCCGACGGCCGGAGAGCCGATGCGTCGCAGGAGTTCGGCCGTGGGTGTGGCGAGGTCGTGGATGTAGCAGTTGTGGGTCTCGAAGGCCAGCTTCATTCCCAGTTCCTCGGCCACACGGCCGAGCTGCTGATAGCCCTCCACGGCCCACGCCCACTGCTCCTCCGTCGCCGCGCCTGAACCGTTCCTGTCGAACTCCCCATACTTGCGGCCCTCGCCCAACAGTGTACCGGCCATGGCGTTGCACAAACGGACACCGATGGCGGCGGCTTGTTGGAGCAGGTCACTGCACTTCTCGATCTCGGCCTCGCGGTACCCACGATCGGGGTTGTTCAGGTCGCAGGGGCAGGCCATGAGCACATGGTGCAGTCCAGAACGTCGCCACTCGCGCTGAACCTCCGCGATATAGGTCCGGGTATCGGTGTCTTTGCGGAAGCCGCGCAATTCCACGCCATCGTAGCCGTACAGCCGGGCCTTGTCGAAGAGCTCGGCCAGGCTGTAGCCGGTCTCGAAGTAGTTCACATGCATGATCACCGCAGGCATGGTCATGTGTCCTCCGGGGTATTGCCCCTCGAAGGCAGTTCCGCATGTTGCCCCGTTTCCCCTCCGCTGCCGGTATCAGTGGAGGCATCGGCGGGTCGTCTTGCGTTAGCCTTGGCAGGGAGGTAGAATGAAGACAGATTGCCGCCCCCCATGACATCACTCTCTGCCCGGGAGCGCCCATTGTCCGCCAGCCCCCCTGCCAAGCAGGTCATCGTTCTGCACGGCGACAGCGACGTGTTGAAACGCCGCGCAGTGCAAGAGCTGCTGGACCAACTGCTGGGCGATGCGGACCCGGAGTACGCCGTGGAGCGCCTGTGGGCCAAAGAGACCGGCCTGGAGCCGATACTGGGCGCCCTGGGCGGATTCTCGCTGCTGGCGCCGGAACGGGTGGTCATAGTCCACGAATTGCAGGAGCTCAGCAACCAGGACCAGAAGCGCCTCGCCGGCCCCTTGGCCAGTATCTCGCCGGGGACGACGCTGCTGGTCACTACCAGCCCACCCAGCGGACGGACAGACCGCAAGCCTCGGCTAGCCGCAGACCTGCTGCGGGCGGTGGAGAAAGTGGGCGAGGTCCGCGACTGCTTCAGCCCCGGTGACCGCGCCCTCCCCCAGTGGGTCATGGCGGAGGCTCGCCTGCAAGGCAAGCTCCTGGGGAGTGAAGCAGCCAACGCGCTGATCGAGCTCGTTGGCGCTGATTGTGACCGGCTGGCGCCGGAGGTCGCGAAGCTGGCCCTGTACGTCGGCTCGGCGGAGCAGATCAGCGAAGACAATGTCCGCGCCGTGGCTTTCCGTGCCGCCGACAGTACCATCTTTGATCTGGTGGACGCCATCGGCCGCAAGGACCTGCCGACCGCTCTGGACCTGGTACGCCGTCAGCTCCCGAAGGAGAGCCGGCCGGGCACGGCCATCCCGTTGTTGGGCATGATCACCCGCCACTTGCGTCTCTTGTGGCAGGCGGTGACGGTGCTCAAGGTCCAATCGTCCCTGGAAGGCGAGATACCAGAGGATGTGCGGGCGCGCCTGCCGGAGGACCCAAACCTCCTGGACGCTATCCGGGGCCGAAGCTTCCTGGCCCGCAAGTACGCCCAACAAGCCCGCAACTTCACCGATTCCCAACTGGCGCGGGCGATGGTGCGCGTGGCGGAGGCCGACATGGCTCTCAAGGGCTTCGGTGACGCCCAGTGGGAGGACCGCATGGTCATTGAGACCCTGGTGATCGCACTGTGTCGGCGCTAGACCTGGATCTGCCTCACTGGAAGCAGATCGCCATCGGCGCCTGGCTGGTTGGCGTCGTAGCCCTCTATGTCCGCCAGGTGTTGCTGGCGCTGATCGCTCACCTGGGCGGGTAAGCAGCCCTTTCGGCGGAACACTGCATGGCCCTGCTGATCTTCATTCTGACGACCGCCGCCGTGATACCCTTTGGCGCCCAGGTACTCACGCGGTGCGGTCTGGCTCCCCGTCAGGTCCCGGAACGCCTGCTGTACTCCGCTGCCACCGGCTTCACGCTGCTGGCCTACGCCGTGCTGGCTCTCGGACTGACGCACCAGCTCACCCCCCGGCACGTAGCGATCGCCCTGGCTGTCTTCGCTGTCCTCGGTCTGGGCCACTGGGACCTGCTGTGGGAAGCCTTCCTGCGCCTCCTGAATTCCATGTTCCGGGCCCTGCGCACGCCGGAACATGCGGTGGGCACGGTCCTGCTGATCATTGTGCTCGTGGCCACGCTGATCACAGCCGTGGAGCCCCCCACCAGCCGCGACTTCGACGGCCTGGCCGAGCACCTCGCCCAGGCCGCCACCTATCTGCGGCACCGCGCCGTGGAGCCGCTATGGTTTGACCATCACTCTCACTTCCCGGCCACGATGCAGATGCTCTATGTCGTGGGACTGGGCTTCAAGTCGGTCGGTGCGGCCAAGCTTTTCCACTGGTTCCATGGCCTCATGGCGGTGATGGCTGCAATCATCCTGAGTCGGCGTTTCTTGCAGCGTCGCGCCAGTGGATGGGCAGGCTTTGTGCTGGCGACGACGCCGATGTTCCTGTGGCTCAGCGGTTCGGCTTATGTGGACCTCGGGGTCGTGGCCTATAGCCTTCTTGCCCTCCTGGCGTACCTGCGCTGGCGCCGGGCCGGCCGGACCGCGGACCTGGCCCTGATGGCCGTCGTGCTCGGGTGTGCCATGACGGTGAAGATGCAGGCGATAGCGCTCTCGGGTGTGCTACTGCTGGCGGCACTGGTGGTGGCGTGGCGCCGGGTCGCAGTAGACAATGGGGATATGGCGCCCCCTGCTGCTCTTGTGGGCGCGCGGCGGGTTGTGCTATGCGGCCTGGTTGCGGTCGCCATCGCGTCGCCCTGGTATGTTCGCACCTATCTCAATACCGGCAACCCCTTCTACCCCTTCGGCTATGGCGTCTTTGGCGGGAAGCACTGGTCGGCGGACCGGGCGGCGATCTACGATCGCCACCAGCTCGACTTCGGGTGGGGTGAGTTGCCCTCCCCCGAAGCGATGGCTGCGTTGCCGCGCTGGCGGCAGAAGCTCGTGGGACCGCGCGAGCCCTGGCGGTGGCTGGTGGCGCCGTTTGCGCTGACCTACCTCCCGTGGGAGTTTGAGGTCTTCCTGGGCAAGTTCCAAAACATCTTACTTACCTCCACCGGACCGCTCTACCTGGCCCTGACCGGGGTTCTGGTGGCGTTCGTGCGGCGAGGGGGCAAAGAGGACGCCTTCCCCCCGGCGGTGGCACGGACGCTGTGGCTCTTCCTGCCCCTTTGGCTGTGGTGGTTCTGGTCCATGCAGTTGGCTCGCTACCTCTTCCCTTCCCTGGCTCTGCTGGCGCCGGTGGCCGGGTACGGCGCGTACCGCTGTCGGCATGGTGGCGCCATCGTCTCGCGTGCGCTGACAGCGGCTGTGCTGCTGTGGGCCACCGTCACTGCCTACACGGCGGCCTCCCTGGCCGTGCCGGCGCTGCCCGTCATCTTCGGCATGGAGTCGCAACAGGACTACCTGTTGCGTACGACCGATGTCTACACGCCGAGTCTGGCCATTCGTCAGCTACCGCCCGATGCCCGGGTCTGCACCTATGGTGAGGTCCGCTGCTTCTACTTCGACCGCGATTACTTCTGGGGCGAGCCCGGACACAGTGACCTGATTGCCTACGACCGGATGCACACCGCCAGCGACCTGGTAGCGAGGTACCGGGAACTGGGGATCACCCACGTGCTGGTCAACCTGCAGTTTCTCCCGGGCTTTCGAGACAGCCCTGACCGCACCTTTGCCCTGCTGCGCGAGGCCATGGACGATGGCCTGCTCGAGCTGATCGCCGACTTTCCCTCGCGGCCCCAGTACCGGCTCTATAGGGTGCGGCTGCCCGCGGGTGATTCCGGCCCATGAGACTTCCGCAGGCGTTGCCGCTGAGACTGGGCTTGCTGCCGGTCGCTCTGTTTCTCCTGCTGGGGCTGGGGGCAGCCGTGGTGGTGCCCTCGGATTACGGCACTGACCCGCGGCCCACGCCCCCGGACGAGGGGCCGCACCTTGGCTATATCGAGTACCTGGCGACTCACTGGCGGCTGCCGGTGTTCTACTCGTCCAGCGACAACTATGAGGCCCACCAGCCGCCGCTTTACTACGTCTCGTGTCTGCCGGCCTACCTGGCGGCCAGATACGCCTTTCCGGGGCCTACTGCCGGCCTCAGTCGGCCGGGCATTGTGTTGGTGAGGGCCTGGACCGTACTACTGGCCGCTCTTACGGTCTGGTTGGGTTGGCTGCTGGGGCGCCGGCTTTTCGGCGCGGACAGCGTCCTGGCACTGGGCCCGCCGGCGTTTCTGGCGGTCTGGCCGGGACGGCTGATGATCGTCTCGGCGGTCACGAACGACAGCGTGGCCGAGGCCCTGTGTCTGCTGGTGTTCCTGCTGTGTGTGGCCGTGCTCCAGGAAGGCTATTCGCCGCGCCGCATGCTGGTCCTGGGCCTAGCCCTGGCTTTGGCCATGCTCGCCAAGAGCACGTCCATGGCCATGGCCCCGGTGGTCCTGCTGGCTCTGGTGATGCGCTTTGGCAGCCGCCGGGCGCAGGCCCTGGACCCGCAAGCGGGGCGGCAACTGGCCTCGTCTCTGGCCATAGTGGTGGCCTGTGTCGTCCTGGTGGCGGGCTGGTGGTTCGGGCGCAACCAGGTGCTGTACGGTGACCCCCTTGCGGCCGAGGCCTTTGAGCGGTTATTCTCTAAGGACCGAGCAACACCGGCCTATTTCCTGGAGCGCGGCGTATCCGGTACGGCCTATTACCTGCTGGTCGCGGTGAACACGGCCCTCAGCTTCTGGGGCGTCTACGGCCAGGCCAACGTCTACAACCCGTCCTGGTACTACGTCCTGGGGTTTGCGGTCTGGACGGCAGCACTGGTCGGCGGAGTGTGGCGGCGAGGCGCTGACCGGCGCCGCCCATCCATACCGACGCCTCCGCTGGCGAAGCGGCCGGGGCGTAAGGCCGGTAAGAACGCGCCACAACGCGATCCAGCAGAGGGGTCAGCGGCGCCAGACTGGCGCGGGGAGGCCTGGGTGCTGGTCTGGGTGCTCCTGGTCCTGGTGGTGGCACTCTTTCTGCGGTTCAACGTGGCTTTCTACCAGGCGCAAGCGCGCTACCTGTTCGCGGCCAGCGGCAGCATCGCGGTCCTGACCACGCTCGGACTGGCCCGGCTGACCGCTCCCGAACGTCAACCGTGGGGGCTGGCCCTGGGGCTGGTGGTGGTACTCTTCATGGCGCTGTGGTCGGTGGTCGGGTTTGCGTCCCTGGTGGCCGCGCACTATCCCCCGCCCCTGATCGGAGGCTAGCCGCATGAAGGTCGCTGTTCTCGCCGGTGGGCGTGGCACCCGACTCATGGCCGGGGAAGCTTCGCACCCCAAGGCGCTTTTTGAGATCGGTGGTCGCCCGATCATCTGGCACATCATGCGATACTATGCAGCCGCGGAACTGCGGGATTTCATCCTCCTGCTGGGCTATAAGGCCCAGGAGATCGTGGACTATTTCGTGAGCCGTCTGCCGTATGAGGGGCGGGACCTGCGGCTGCAGGTGGGGAAGTCGCTGGAGCCCGAGTTCCTGGACAGCGGCCCCGAGGCTCAGTGGACGGTTACCCTGTTTGACACCGGCCAGGATTCCGAGAAGGGTGAGCGTATCCGCCGCATCCGGCACCTGGTGGGCGACGACGAGGACTTCATGGTCACCTATGGCGATGGTCTGGCCGACGTGGACCTCCGGGCCCTCCAGCGGTTCCACCAGAGCCACGGGAAGGTGGCGACCCTCACGGCGGTGCGGGCCCGGTCACAGTTCGGTCATGTCGAGGTGGCGGCCGATGGCGCGGTGCAGGAGATGCGGGAAAACCCGATGCTGCCCGACTGGATCAACGGCGGCTTCTTCGTCTTCCGGCGGGACATCTTTGACTGGCTCGAGCCGGACGACCCTCTGGAGACGGGTTGCTTCCGACGACTGGCCGCCGCGGGCGAACTCATGGCCTATCGCCACGAGGGTTTCTGGGCTTGCATGGATACCTACAAGGATAACCTGCGCTTGAACGAGCTCTGGGAACAGGGCATGGCGCCCTGGGCGCCGTGGAGGGATGCCTGATGGCCACCTGGCAGGGCCGCCGTGTACTGGTGACAGGGGCCTATGGCTTCCTGGCCTCGCACCTCATTGAGGCCCTCGTAAGCCGGGGGGCAGAGGTCATCGGTCTGGTGCGCGACCGACCCGCTGAGAGCTATCTCCAGTTGCAGGGCCTCGACCGGCGTATCACTCTGGCTCCGGGCGACCTGACCGATTTCGGGGCGGTGAAACGAGCCTTGCTGGAGGGTGAGGCGGAGGTGGTCTTCCACCTGGCCGCTCAAGCCATCGTCGGACTGGCCAACCGCTCACCGCTCAGCACCTTTGAGTCAAACATCCGCGGAACCTACCTGCTGCTGGAGGCCTGCCGGGAGCTGCGTCAGGACGGAGCGCCAATTGCGGCCATTGTCGTGGCCAGCAGCGACAAGGCCTACGGCGACCAGGAGAAGCTGCCCTACACGGAGGAGGCCCCGCTCCTTGGCCTGCATCCCTATGACGCATCGAAGTCCTGCTGCGACTTGTTGACGCGTGCCATGTCCAAGACCTACGGACTCCCGGCGGCGGTGACTCGCTGCGCCAACCTCTACGGCCCGGGTGACCTGAACTTCTCGCGTATCATCCCGGCGACGATCCTGTCCCTTTTGCGCCGCGAGCGACCGGTTATCCGCAGCGACGGGTCGCCGCAGCGCGACTACCTCTATGTCGCTGACTGCGTGGAGGGGTATCTGGCCCTGGGGGAGGCTCTGCTGGCCGGACGGGGCGTGGGACAAGCCTACAATCTGGGCACTGGAAAGCCCGTGTCGGTGTTAGAGCTAGTGGGCGAGATAATCGCGGTGGTAGGCTCTGATCTGGAGCCTGATGTACAGGGCACCGCCAGCTCTGAGATCCTCCATCAGTATCTGGATGCTTCGCGCGCCGCGGCGGAACTCGGCTGGACAGCCCGCACCCGGCTGCACGATGGCCTCCGCCTCACCTATGAATGGTACACAAGGTATCACCAGGCCCATGGCTGACATCGAACTGACCATTGTGATGCCGGTCTACAACGAGCGCCCGACGGTGCTGGAGATCCTGCGGCGCGTGCGGGAGCTCCCCATCAGCAAAGAGATCATTATTGTAGACAACTGCTCCACTGATGGCACCCGTGAGCTTCTGCAGGGGCTGGATTACCCTGACGTCAAGCTGATCCTGCAGCCACGGAACATGATGAAAGGCAACTCGGTCAAGCGAGGGATGGGCCTGGCCCAGGGCGAATACGTGGTGGTTCAGGACGGCGATCTGGAGTACGACCCCCAGGACCTGCTCAAGCTCCTTGAGGCCCTGAAGCAGGAGGGCGTGCTGGCGGTCATTGGCTCCCGGTTGCTGGGAGCCAGGGAACGGGGCGAAGTCATCCCCCGGACGGTGTTTCGCCTGGGCGGGGACTTTGTGAACTGGGTCTTTCAGGTCCTGTACCGCAGTCCCCTGACGGACATCGCTTCGTGCTATAAGATGGCACCGCGGAGCGTCTTGCAGCGCCTGGATCTCCGGTGTGACGGCTTTGATCTCGATTTCGAGACGGCGGCCAAGCTCCAGATCCTGGCTCGGCGCGAGGGCAAGCGGATTGTGGAACTGCCCATTCACTATGCACCACGTACCAGTGCCCAAGGCAAGAAGATCAAGTGGCAGGACGGCTTGAAGGCCGTGGCCACCCTCTGGCGCACTCGCTGGTGGAAGCCGAGCAAGTAGGAGCGCTGTGGGATGTCCAGCCCCAGGAGTATTGGCATTGCCCTGGCGGTGGTTCTGTTGACCGCAGGGGCCCTGCTGGTGACCATGCGGTCGCGCGGTCGTTCTGTGGACACGCCGCCCGCTGTCGGCGATGCCACCCGTCAGCCCAAAGCGCTACCGAAACTGGCGGTGAAGGGCGCTGAGCTGGAGGAGAAGGGACCAGACGGTCAGGTGAAGTGGCGAGTGACCGCTGGTGGCGAGCTGCAGTATGACAAAGACGGAGACCTGGTGATCGGCAACAACGTCGAGTTTGTCATCGTGCAGAAACAGTTGACTCCCTTGAAGGTGACGGCCCAGCGCTTCACGGCGGACTACCGGAAACGGAAGCTGACTTTCGAGCAGGGCGTACAGGGCCGGTTTACGGGCAATGCCGGAAGCTTCGCGGTCGGCCGTCTCGAATACCAGTTCAGCACCGGCAAGCTCATCGGGACGGGCGGCGGCAGCTTCGTCAGGGGACCCTACCGGGCCACGGGACAGCAACTGGTGGTAGACACGGCTGCGCAACGGGTTCGCCTGCGCGGCGACGTGCGCTTCGCCGCTACCGGCTAGGCAGTGCTCGGTGACAGGATGAGGTGTGTTTCATGACCAAGCGGTATCTGGGGCTCGTGCTGGCTGGCCTGGGGATTCTGGCCGCCACCATGGCCTTGTCTCAGCAGGTGAAACGGACGCGGACAGCCGAGATCAAGGCCGACCTCCTGGAGTTCGACTGGAACGCCAACGTCTTTGAGTTCAGTGGCAACTGCAAGCTCACCATCGGGGCGGGCTACAACGCCACGATGACGGCTCCGCGCATGACCACGGAGATTGCCACCGCCCCGCCGACCGTGAAGTCCCTGGTGGCCGAGGGCCCTGTCAACTTCGTCATCGTCACGGCTCCTGACAGTCAGGGCCGCAAGCGCAAGATCGTGGCCTCGGCGCAACAGAAGGCGACTTACGCCGAAGAGACCCAGGTCGTCAAGCTGGTAGGGCAAGCCCAGGCGGACATGACGCCCCTGGAGGCCACTGACGAGGTCGAGGCGGTGCACTTCACCGGCGAGACCATCACCGCCAACCTCAAGACCAGCCGCCTCACCGTGGACAACGCCAATCTGACGGTCAAGACGCAGATCGAACAGTAGCCTCCAGGGCCAGACCGGACCGCACCCATGCCACTGATCGCTGAAAACCTGGCAAAGAGCTACGGTGGGCGCCGCGTGGTTGACGGCGTGACCTTTACCGTCAATCGCGGTGAGATCGTGGGGCTCTTGGGGCCCAACGGCGCCGGCAAGACCACCAGCTTCTACATGGTGATCGGCCTGGTGCGGGCGGACGGCGGGCGAGTGATGCTGGACGGGGAGGACCTGGGGCCTCTGGCCATGCACGTGCGTTGTCGCCGCGGCCTGGGCTACCTCGCCCAGGAGCCCTCGGTCTTCCGCAAGCTAAGCGTCCTGGATAACCTGCTGCTGATCCTGGAGCTGCAGGGGCTGTCACGACAGCAACAGCGGGCCCGAGCCGACGAGTTGCTGGAGAAGCTCGGCCTGACGCGACTGGCTGACCGCAAGGGCATACTGCTGTCCGGAGGCGAGCGCCGCCGCGTTGAGATCGCCCGCGCGCTATGCACCAACCCGTCCTACATCCTTCTGGACGAGCCCTTTACCGGCGTAGACCCCATTGCCATTGAGGAGATCCAGGGCATCATCCGACACCTGCAATCCGACGACATCGGCATTCTGATCACCGACCACAATGTGCGGGAAACCCTGGGCATCACCGACCGGGCCTATATCATCTTCGAGGGACGCATACGTGTGGAGGGCAAGGCGACAGAGATCATCAACGACCCGGTGGCGCGGCAGTACTACCTGGGCGAGAAGTTCCGCATGTAGTGCTGCCGCTCCGGACGAGGCCAAGCCGTGATACGCCGCGTAGACCGCTACGTTATCAATGAATACCTGGGCCCCTTCGTCTTCGGCGTGGGCACTTTCATCGTCATCCTCCTGGGCGCTCAGCTTGTGCCGTGGATGCTGCGCCTGCTGGTACGGGACGCCTATCCCGCCAGCATCGTACTGCGCATCTTCGTGCTCAGGCTTCCGGCGGCCGTAGCCATGACCTTCCCGATGGCCACCGTGTTTGCCAGCTTGATGAGCATGTCTTCACTCTCCAGCTCAGGAGAGGTCATCGCCCTGCGGGCGGGAGGACTCTCGATCCCTCGTCTCAGTGCAGCAGTGCTCGTCGCTGGCTTTGTTACCTCGCTGCTGGCCCTGGCCTTCAACGAGCTGTTGGTCCCCCACAGCAACAACGCTGCCCAGCAGCTCATCGCTGACTTCGCTCCCAAGGCGCGACCAAGGGAGCACTTCACCTTCGCCATACCAGCCAAGGGTGAGCCTCAGCGCATCGTCAACGCCCGTCTGTTCGATCCCAAGCGGCAGCGGCTTGAGGGCCTCACGGTGATGGAGTTCAAGAACGGGCGCTTCTGGCAGCTCTTCAGTGCCGAGAGCGCTGACTGGCGCGGCGAAACGTGGGAACTGCGGAACGTGGAGCACGTGATAGCCCATCCGGACGGGTCGCAGTCCAAGCACAGGATCGCCAGCATCACCCACGAGATCGGCAAGAGCCCCCTGGAACTGGCAGACCTGGACAAAGACCCCGTAGACATGAGCATGGCCGAGCTGCACCGAGCGCTGGAAAACGAGCGTCTGGTCAACTCGCCCCGCAGCACGGAGGTGCTGTCGCTGGTCATGACCATCAGTCTGCGATGGGCCATTCCCTGGGCCTCGCTGGGGTTCGCCCTGATCGGCATCCCACTGGGTTTGCGTCCCACGCGCGCCACCACAAGTATAGGCCTCGGTCTGTCGCTGGTCATCGTCTTTGCGTACTACGTCCTGTTCAACACCATGAATGTGGCTGGCTCGCAAGGAGCAATTCCACCGCTGTTTGCGGCCTGGCTGCCCAACATCGTACTGTACGGGGCGGGCCTGGGGCTCTTCCTGGGCCTTCGACACTGAGGTTCACGGGGTAGAATGTCGGCGTTTGGCATCGTGGCTATCATCGTGTTGCCCGTCCTGGGAGGTCTGATCGCCTGGGCGGGCGACGTCATCGGCTACCGGCTGGGCAAGAGCCGGCGGACGCTGTTTGGCCTGCGACCGCGTACGACGGCCCGCCTGGTTGGGGTGGCCGTCGGCGTAGGATTGCCCCTGGTTGGCCTCGCGACGGCGCTGGTCGGAAGCGGCTACGCTCGACAGGCGCTGTTTGAGCTTGACCACCTCATCGCCCGACAGGACGAACTCCAGACCGAGAACCGGCAGCTAGAGGCACGAGTGCGGACAGCGCGGGAGCAGGCCCGAACGGCCCGCCAGCAGGCCGATGCGACGCTCCTGCAGGCCAATGACGCCAAGGGGCGACTGCTTGAGGCGCGCCGCCGCTTGCGCCAGGCGGAGTCCGGACTGGGCCGCGCGCGCCGCAGTCTGACCCGGCTGCAGGGCCAGGTGGCCACCCTGAAGGCCGTCGAGCGCAACCTCAAGGCCTCCAAGGAAGACCTCAAGGCCCAGGTGGGCAGGCTGCAGGGCCGTCTGTATGGCCTCGAAGCTCAGGTCAAGACGACCGATGAGGCCCTGACCCAGCGGACCAGGGAGCTACAAGACCTCGAGACACGGCGTGATGAACTGCAGAAGGCCTACCTGCTGCAACGAGCCGTGGTCTCGGGGCCGGTGCTGTTTGAGCCGGATTACGAGCTCATCCGCGTCGTGCTACCCACGCGTCAGCGCGAGGACGAGGTGGCAGCCACGCTCACTCAGGTACTTCTCGCCGCCAGTGAGGCGGCCCATGAGCGAGGCGTCCCGTTGGGCCCTACGGCGCGGGCGGTCAAGGTCATGGGCCCCCTGCCGCCTGACTGGAACCCCGCGGCCGCTCTGCCCAGCGAAGAGGAGATCATCCGTTACGTCGCCAGGGAACTACGCGCCCTGGAAACGGAGAAGGCGGTGGTCAGCGTCCGCGTAGACCGGCGGGTCTTTGAAGGTGAGGACGTGCCGGCTCGCGTGGCCTTCACCTGGCTTCCCCACCGCCTGGTGTTCCGGAGCGGCGAGGTCATCTATGCCGTCACGATCGACGGTGGGGGAACACGAACCGAGATCTTCAACCAGCTTTGGAACCTGATCACCAAGCTGGTCCGTCGGGAGGCTCAGGACAAGGGCCTGCTTCCCAACCCCAGGACCGGTGAGTACGGGACCCTGCCCTCCGATGAGCTACTGGACGCCCTGGACCAGGTCGCTGCCCGCGACGCCCCGACTCGGGTGGAGGTCAGGGCCGCGCGAGACACCTACAACAGCGATGCGCTCAGTGTCGAGATCGAGGTGGCCGATGAGCGACAGTCAAGCCGACGCACGGGCCGTGGTGCTCGCGGTTGACCCTGGCCGCGACAAGTGCGGTCTGGCGGTAGTCGTTGGCGAGCGCGTGGCCCTGCGCGCTCTGTGCCCCACCGCCGAAGTCGGCCTGACCTGCCGCTACCTGCTGACCCGCTACCCCCAGGCAGCGCTGGTGGTTGGCCACGGTACAGGCGCTGAGGCAGTCTGCCAACACCTGCGACAAGCCTGTCCGCAGGCGCAGATAGCCAGCATTGAGGAGCGCGACTCGACGCTGCAGGCCCGACAGCTCTATTGGTCCGACCATCCGCCGCGCGGTCTGCTGAGACTGCTCCCCGAGGGCATGCGGATCCCGCCCCGCCCCGTGGATGACTACGCCGCTGTCGTTCTGGCACGGCGGTACCTGCAGCGGCCGGGCGCCCTCAGCGGACCGTGAGCAGCCCGTAGACCCCCAGCGCAGGCAACTGGACGGCCAGTCGCCCCCCGTGTCGCACCACCTTCAGCTCTGCCCGCTGTCCCTCCGGGGTCTCCCACAGGACGCTGCGTGGGACCATGCCGCGCGGGAGCACGAGCTTGAGGTTCGGCACCCGCTCTACGTCGGTTCCGTCGGCCGTGAGAGTGTAGTTCATCAGATGCACCACCAGGACCGGCCCCTGGGCGTCCGACTTCTCCCACGGATGAGCCATCACCGCGCTGCCCGGCGGCGCTTCCAGTCGGACCCCCTCCAGGCCCCCCGTGGTCAGCAGGCGTCGGAAGGCCTCTTTCTCGGTCCATGAGGGCACATCAGCCGGCAGCGGCACCGGTTCCCGGGGCTGCCAGCGCTCGTCCAGGGCACCGGCGTCTCCGACACAGATGAGGCGTCCACCCTCACGCCGGTACGCCTGCAGCGCATGGACCTGGGCGTCGCCCAACACGGTGGCGTAGCATGTGATGACCACGTCGAAATGCTTTGCGAGGTCAGGGCTGGCCTCAGCGTTGATCACGGTATACGGGATGCCGGCGTAACGAAAGTGCCCCACCAGGGCGCGTAGACAGGCATAGTACTCCTGGTTGTAGAAGGCCGAGGCGTTGCTGTCAAAGATGGCAACGCGGGCCGCGGGCCGCAGGCCGGTCAGCAGGTCTTCGTGGGCGGCGAAGAAGCGCCGGTAGCGCGCGATGACCTCGGCGTTGCCGGGAGTGGTCCGCCAGACCTCGTCATCCTGCCCAGCGTGCCCCAGGTGCACCATCATCTCGCCGCCACACGCCACACCTTCGGCGAGGCTGGCGGCGTACTGCACCGGCGTGGCTCCTTCGTTCCCCCATCCCTCGCCACCGGGCAGCATCTGCACCGGCTTCGTGCGCGCCCGGGCGAAGCCCTGGAGGTAGCGCAGAGAGTTGTTCGCCTGGGGCGCCAGACTGTGCGGTCCTTCCTCAAAGACCCACTGGTCCATGACCTTCTGGCTCAGGATCATGCAGGCGGTGACTCCCGGCTGGCTGCTGTTCACGCTGAAAATGAAGCCGGGGCGCAATGAACGGGCGTAGTCCCGCAGCTCAGAGAGGAATTCCTCCAGGCTGGCCTCGCAGAACACAGCCCACTCGCGGTCGAGCTGATTGCGGCAGTCCCGCATGTCCAGAACCCGCGCGAACGGGGGCGCTGGCAGGTCGTCAGGGGTGACGCCCATCGCCTGGAGTTCGGCAGCGCCATAGCGACTGGACAACCACGCCCGGAAGCGCTCCTGGCAGACCTGGCACTGGCAGGCGAAGGGGAAGGCATCGTCCCAGAAGACGCCGACAGCCCCCGTGCTGATGAGGCGCGCCAGCGGCTCGCGGTTGTGGGCACGCCATCCTGGCTGGTTTATGCACGCCAGGTATCTTGCCCCCGCGGTTCCCCAGGGCCGCAAGGGATTGCCGGCGCGGTCCACCGCCAGCCAGTCGCGAGAACGCGGGGTCTGCTCCCAGTCATCGCGTCCCTGGCAGTAGTTGTCGCCATAGATCGTGTGCGGTGTGGTGTAGGCGATCGCTGCCAGGCCGAACTGCCGGTATCCCGCCAGGGCTTCTTCACCGCCCGAAGTGCCCCAGCCGGCGACCGAAGTCGCTCCGCCCAGCATCAGCCGACATCCCATGTCCACGAAGGCCTGCAGACGCTGGGGGTCCTGGTTGCTGTAGTTCAGCCCCATGTACTGCAGACGGCCGGTGCGCAGCCAGTCCGGCCACTCGTCGGCAGGAACGGGAACGGAGGCCAGGGCCCCAGAAGCAAAGACCAAGAGCAGGACTGCCAGCATCAATCTGCCCCTCTCCCTACCAGGCGTACCGCCAGAGGTGTACACCGGATCCGAAGTAGATGCCCGTCTCCGTCATCGCCCAGCCGGCCTGGGGAGCCGCCGGCGGCGTGGCAAATCGCGATACCTGGTACGTCGCGGGGTCTACGGTGAAGATACACTGGTCACTGAGACCATAGAGGCGTCCATCGGTCCAGAGCTCAAGCGAGACCTCCAGCGGGTACCCGATGTCCAGCCGGCACTGATGGACGATCTCTCGGCTCGTTGTGTCCACGACCGTCAGCGTTTGCGACGGGACGCTGGTGAAGAAGGCCTTGCCCTGGGCCAGAGCGACCGCCTGGACCTGCAGATCGCCAGCTACGGGGGTGATCTCCAGGACCTTCCGTTTGGTCACCGGGTCCCAGGAGAAGATGACGCAGGACTCGGCCTTGGGCTCGGTGCCGCCGCCACCATAGACGCTGCTGCCGCCCCAGACGAGCTTGCTTTCCGGGTCATACGCCAGGGCGTTGATGCCCTGGTCCTGTACGAGATGCCGGTAATTCTCGACCACCTTGCTTTGCACGGGGTCAAAGACTGCCATGGCCCCGCCCCACTGGCCGTACGGCGGCTGGCTGCCGATCAGGATGGTGCCGTCGGGACCGTTGACCATCGCCCGCGGTCGGAGGTGTCCGTCGCCGACGTTGCCGATGCCATAGGGGTTGTTCGTCGGTGTGGTGCCGAAATCCCAGGGCGCGTCGGGATTCCAGCGAGACAGGTAGGCGCCACCATAGGCGCAGACGAAGACGTACTCGTTCCACGGCAGGATCGAGTAGATCTCGCCCTCCGTGGCCGTCGGGTTTCCGGGGTTGTCCAGTTTCCCGGTGGCCGGATCGTAGCAGAAGACCTGCAGCGGCACGGCGCTGCCGCCGATGATGAGTCCTCGCGGGCCCTTCCCCACCACAAACACCTGCGAGCCGGCTCCCGCGTAGTCGAACTCATGTCGCGTGACCTGGCCCGTCGCGGGGTTCACGAGGGGATACCAGCCGTCCAGGCTGGTCGTGGCGATGGTGCGACCATCCGGCAGAGCGCCGGTGAACTTCGGCAACTTCTCCGCCTCGGTGATCTCCACCCCCCGGCCCCCGACCAGCCGATAGTGCTTGCCACCCAGTGTGCCGTAGGCATTCCCGTCAGCGGCGTTCCAGACGTCGCCGCAGCCCGCTGGCCGCTCGTCGTCGGGAATGAGACCATGGTGCTCACCGGTCTGGGGGTTGTAGGCGACGATATTGGCCTTGACCATGCCGATCCCCGTGTAAATCCAGCCGTCAGCACCAGTGGCAATGACCCTGCTGTACTGTTCGACCGGGTCCATGCGGCCGTGGTCGGCCAGTTCTCCCGTTGCCGGGTCATAGCTGACCAGCTTGGCCTGGGGGTAGGTGCAGCCGTAGATCTTGCCATTCTTTCCGACGGTGAACTGCCAAAGATAGGTTTCACTCGCCGACGGCTGTCCCACCAGTCTGATACCGTCACCGGGCCTGGCGGGATCGAACACGTACATGGCGGCGTAGGGCTGCGTCTCGCAGCTTCCCATATAGACCTTGCCATCGGGCCCGGTGCAGAGCGCCCAGGGCCCGCCACCGGAGGGAGCGTTGAACTGGCGGCTCTCCCCGGTGAGCGGGTTTGTCTGCACCAGGAACGACGGGGCTCCGTCCTGGTGGAAGGCCAGGTAGACGCAGTTGTTCTGGCCACTTCCGTCGGGCCCGATCATCGAGGACATGATCATGGCCTTGCTCACAGGCACGCCCAGGTCCTGAAACTCGCCCGCGTCAGCGGCAGCCATCGCTAACCCTCCAGTCAATGCCACCATCCACCATTGCGCCCGCATGACCTGCTACCTCCTCGAACCGACAGCGTCAGAAGCGCCATTCTGTAGCCACTTCTTCAGGAACGGAATGCCCCTGGTCCCGTTGAAGACATGCTCGTCGTTGAAGACGTGGAGGCCACACTTCTCGGGGACGCCCAGCAGTTCGTACACCCTCCGCACTCGGGCAAAGGACTCCCGCACCGCCTTCACCGGGAAGATGGGGTCGCGACTGCCGCTCTCGGCGAAGAAAGCCCGCGGCGCGATGAGCGAGGCCACGTCGCTCATCTCGGCGTACCGTAGTATATGGGGGATGTAGTTGTCCACGCAGTGGATGATGGGGATGATGCAGTCCCGGAAGAGGTTCAGATAGCCACTTACCAGGCAGGCCTGGATGCGGTCATCCATGGCCGCCGAGAAGAGCGTCACCAGCCCGCCGCCGGAGATGCCCATACAGCCGATGCGCCGGGGATCCACCTCCGGCCGGGTCTGCAGGTAGTCAATGGCCCGCATGACGTCATAGACCCGCATACCGCTGTTGGTGCGTCCGAAGAGGAGTGCGGCCATGGAGTGCTGCTGACAGGAGGCATGACCCTTTCCGGCCTTGATCTGTGCCGGATCGCGGCGCTCGCCAAACCCCAGGTGCTCCGGCGCGATGGCCACAAAGCCCTGCCGCACCATCTGCACCGCAAAGTCCCTCTCATATCCCCCGTACTCCTGGCGCTGCTGCCCGTTCTCGTCAATGCCAACAACGGCGTCCTTGCCATACCCGTGTCCACTGCAGCATACCACCGCTGCTCTCGGTGCGCTTCTCGCGCCTGTCGCCGCGTCCGGGATCAGCACGTAAGCCGGCACCAGCATCTCCGGGCGGCTGCTGTAGAACACCTTCTCCCGGACGTACCCGTCCATTTTTTTCCGCTCGAGAACCTGGACGCTGAGGTCGCACTTCGGCTCATCCATCCCCCCCAGCAGCTCCCACACCTTGGCCTTCAGCTTGCGACGCCACTTCTTCCACTCTTCAACGGTCCTGGCGTCGAAGGCCATCGTCGGACGGTTGGCCGCGTACAGGCTCTCGATGTACTTCATTGGCTGCAGACGTGGGTCTAGGCGAGGCATGAGTTGATCTCCCTCTTCACTGGCCTGGCCGGATGGGGCACCTACCCCATGCGGCCGCTCCAGACGTTCGCGCCATGGGACCGCGCGCCCTGCCCCATGCGCCCACTCCAGTGCCGTGGCAAGGGCCGACTGGGAGACGTCTGGGGCCCCATCCGGCCGCTCCGATGGCGTTTCCTACGCCATGGGATATCCGCCGCATTCCCTCCACGTCTCCATCACGATCTCCCAGTTCGCCACGCTGATGTCGGGTCCGATGGAGTGAGTGCCCAGGGCCAGGAGGCCATCCCTCCCGGCGCTCAGGACGTGGCGGGTATGGGCGCGAATCTCGTCCGGGGTGCCGTGGCGCAGTATGTGGACGTTATCCAGGCCACCCAGCAAGGCCAGCTTCGGGTACTTCTCGCGAAGCTGTACCACGTCCAGCCCGGCGCGGTATTCCACGGGGTTGATGCCGTCGAAGCCGCAGTCGAGCAGGATGTCCAGCACCGGCAGGATGTTACCGTCACTGTGCAGGATGACCTTGCGCGCCCCGGCGGCCTTGTACGCGCTTACCATATGGCTCCAGGCGGGGGCCAGGATGTCCGCCGCGGCCTGAGGGGAGAACATGGGGCCCTTGGTGGCGGCCATGTCGTCGTAAATCCAGATGCCGGTGTCGTACAGGTCCCAGCGTCGCAGCTCCTCCAGGCCGATGGCGGTCAGGTGGTGGGCGGTGCGCATCGCCATTTCGCGCGCCTTGGCCGGGTCGGCGGCCATATCCATCAGGAAGGGCACTTCGCCGCGCATGAAGTACGTGCGGATAAAGGGGCCGCCGGTCTTGGCGAAGACGCAGTAGCGCCGCTTGAGCGCCTCCATCTGCCCATCGAGCCACTCGTAACGCTGGGGCAGGTCTACCGGGTCGAAGTCACCGTAGACCAGTTTCCCGGCCTCGTCATAGGCGAAGGCCAGTTGCTCGTAGAAGTAGCTGACCGAGGCCCGCGTGCGCTTGGTCTGGCCCCAGCCGTCCAGGGAGTAGACGAAGTCGCCCTCGCGCTTGAGTTCACGCGCCCGTGTGACATACGGCGTTTCGTCCCCCGCCGCGATGTAGGTGTCCACCCCATAGTAGGCATCGGGGTCCGCGTCCGGAGGCAGGCCCTTCTCCCGCCGCCACATCTCGACCCACTCGCCCCAGAAGCCGTGCAGGAGCGGCACGCGGTCGGGCAAGCGACCATCCAGCATGGTCATGACGCGTTCCTGGGGGGTCATGGGGGGTCTCCTGGCGGATGAGGGAACACGACGGACAGGACAGGTACGGCACCTCACCCCGGTCTTCGGCCACCCCTCACCATCCCATGGAGAGGGGAAGGGGGTGAGGCGCCATCCTGTCTTGCTACCGTCACGCCTCGTCGTAGTCCCGCAGGGGACGGTACCAGATGTTGCGGAAGCGTACCAGGTCGCCGTGGTCCTGCAGCTCCAGCGGCCCAACCGGCGGATGCTCCACATAGTCGGTCAGCACCCGGTGGTTGGTTGGCCCCAGGAGCTGTTTGCGGTTGTGCAGGACGATGCCATTCAGGAATACGGTCACGAAGGCCGGTACGACGCACTTGCCGTTGACGAAGACCGGGGCCTCCCAGACGATGTCGTAGGCGTTCCATTCGCCCGGCTTGCGGATGGCATTGGCCAGCGGCGGGAACTGGCCGTAGATGGCCCCGACGGTGCCATCGGGGTATGTGGGGTTGTCATAGTTGTCCAGGACCTGGATTTCGTACCTGCCCATCAGAAACACGCCGCTGTTGCCCCGTCCCTGGCTCTCCCCCTTGACCACCTCGGGGGTCGCGAACTCCAGGTGAAGCTGGCAGGAGCCGAAGTGCTGCTTCGTGGCGATCTGGCCCTTGCCGGGTACGACCTCCATGTAACCGTTCTCGACCTTCCACTCCGCCGGCGAGCCGTCTGCGGCCTTGACCCAGCCATCCAGGCTGGTGCCGTCAAACAGGACGATGGCGTCTGAAGGGGGGCCGCCGCACTCGCACGCCGGTGTCACGATCGGCGGCTGCGGCCGGTTGCCATCGTGCACGCGCCAGTGTCCACCCGGCAGGAAAGGGGTGTCGTCATAGCCAAGGGCCATCGTGTGCCTCCTGTTCACCCGCTGAGGGGTGTGTTATTGCTCTGCTCAAGCGTCGGCGAATCGGTTCGCTGCCAACGACGAGAGACCTTCCCCCCAAGGTCATTGCGGCCGTGACGTGGAATGAGCGCCCAGCCGCAGCCTACTTCACAGCCCTGGTGAGACCATGCAAGCCACCCACCTCGACCTGGCAGGGATGGTCATTCCCGCCTACACCATCCCGACGATCGTCGTCGGCTCCGGCGCCGCGGGGCTCAACTGCGCCGAGCATCTGCACGAGCTCGGGCAGGACTTTGCGGTCGTGACTGACTGCGTCGGCGCGGGTACCTCCAACAACTCCGGCTCTGACAAGCAGACCTACTACAAGATCGGCGTCTTTGGCGACGTGCCAGACAGCCCCATGGACTTCGCGCGGTCGCTGTTTGCCGGAGGCATGTGCCACGGCGACCTGGCCTACGCCGAGGCCCTGGGGTCGTTGCCGGAGTTCTTCCACCTGGTACGTAACGGGGTGGAGTTTCCCTTCAACCGCTACGGTGCTTACGTCGGCTACAAGACCGACCACGACCCGCGTCAGCGTGCCACCTCCGCCGGGCCCCGAACCTCCCGGCAGATGGTTCAGGGCGCTTTGCGTCGTCTCCAGAAACTGGGCGCTGTCATCTTCGACGGCTATGAGGTCATCCGGCTGCTGACGGCTGGGGTGGGCAGGCAGCGGCGCGTGGTGGGCTTCCTGGCCCTGAACCTCGAGCGCCTCGGCGCGCCAGAGTTGGGCCTGACCGTCTTCTGGGCGGAGAACGTGGTGCTGGCTACCGGCGGGCCGGGTGAGCTGTATGCCACGAGTGTCTATCCGGTGGGTCAGGTCGGCAACCACGGCCTGGCCCTGGAGATCGGGGCGCGAGCCAACAACCTGACCGAGAGCCAGTTCGGGCTGGCATCAGTCGGGTTCAGGTGGAACCTGTCCGGCACCTACCAGCAGGTCATCCCCAGCTACTTCAGTGTCAACGCGGACGGCGGGGACCGGCGCGAGTTTCTCTTTGACTACTACCAGACGTATGAGCAGGTCGCCGGCAACACCTTCCTGAAAGGCTACCAGTGGCCCTTCCACGCCGGGCGGCTGCAGGACTTCGGCTCCAGTCTGGTGGATCTGGCGGTGGAGGAGGAGCGCCAGCGCGGCCGCCGGGTGTACATGGACTTCATGCACAACCCGGGCGGAGGCGACCTGGAGACGGCGAAGCTCCCTGCCGAAGCCCGTGCCTACCTGGAACGCTCCGGCGCCACCCAGGCCACCCCCTTCGAGCGCCTGCTGCACATGAACCCACTGGCTGTGGACATCTACGCCGAGCACGGCGTTGATCTGCGGCAGCCACTGGAGGTGGCCGTCTGCGCCCAGCATTGCAACGGCGGACTCTCGGTGGACCTGTGGTGGGAGACCACAGTGCCGCACCTGTTTGCCATTGGCGAGGTTGCTGGCACCCACGGCGTCCGGCCGGGTGGCAGTGCCCTGAACGCCGGTCAGGTCGGCGGGCTGCGAGCGGCGCAGCGCATCGCTGCGCGGTACAGCGCGGCGCCCAATCCGCAGGAGTGCCTGCTGGCAGCGCGCGAGCAGATCCTCGAGGAGATCGGACGCCTGCGGCAGTATCTGCTGGCCGGCCACGATTCGCCTCGCTCGGAGGACGTGCGACGCGACATCCAGCAGCGCATGACCAGTCACGCCGCCTTCATGCGCACCCCGGAGGGGGCGCGGCAAGCCCTGAATGAAGCCCGTGACTTGCTGGTCCAGGTCGGTCACGGCATGCGCGTAGCTGGGCCGCAGGACCTGCCGCAGGCCATCCAGAACCACCACCTGGCCATAACGCAAGTGGCCTTCCTGACGGCGCTCAACGACCTTCTGCAACGCGGCGGTGGCAGTCGCGGAGCCTACGTGGTGGTGGACCGCGAGGGCAACAGCACTGTTGACACCAAGGCGGGGCCGCGTCTCCCGCATCGGCCGGAGAACCTGACCATGCGCCAGGAAATCATCGAGACGCACTTCAACAGGCAAGGGAAGTGCGAGGCCAAGGTGACCAGGGTGCGCCCCCTGCCTGAGGACGACTCCTGGTACGAGGACACCTGGCGGGAGTGGCGCGAAGGGCGCATCTATGACTGAGGTGACCCCATGAACCCCATCACCCAGCAGCAAGTCGGAGATGCCGTTATCCGCATCCTGCAGGGCGACCTGACGCTGGCCGAGACCGACGCCATCGTCAATGCCGCCAACTCGTGGCTACAGCATGGTGGAGGCGTCGCAGCCGCCATCGTGCGGCGCGGGGGGCAGATCATCCAGGACGAGTCCGACAGGGCGGGGTTTGTTCCCGAGGGCAAGGTGGCCGTTACCGGTGCGGGAGCCCTGGCGGCCAAGTATGTCATCCATGCCGTCGGCCCTCGTGGCGATGACCCCAAGCGCGATGAGGAACTGGCCTCGGCGTGCCATGAGGCTCTCCTGGCCGCGCAACAGCTTGGCCTGCGCAGCATCTCCTTCCCGGCCATCTCTACCGGCATCTTCGGCTTCCCCAAGGAGCCTGCCGCGCGTATCCTGATCGACACCACGCGCCGCTACCTGCAGGAGCACCCCCAGAGCACCGTGAAGCAAGTGGACTTCGTGCTCTGGGACGATGAGACGACCGAGGTCTTCCGCGCGGCGCTGGAGCGGTAACGGAACTCACCGCACCGCCAACTCGATGACCGGCGTCCCGTCCGGCCACTTCCCCATATAGCGCTGCTGGGGCGTGTTGCCCAGGCAGTACTCCCGGTGGCGGCCCGTGAAAGCGGCATCGAGCAGCGCGTCGCCGGTCCGCCAGAGCGCGTAGTAGTCAAGGGCATCCACGTTCGCCAGCGTGCCCGCGGTGCCCAGCGGCAGCTTGTGGTCGGCGATGAGTGGTGGCTCGCCGTGGCGGTCGGTGCGGACAGTCAGATAGCTTTTGTCGCGCACCGGGAGGGCGGTCGCGCCGTCGTAGATGCGGTCGGCCATGGCCGTGCCCACCCGCGTGTCGTCCTCCCCCACCAACACCACCAGTAGCAGCCCCTCCGGCAGGCGCGAGAAGTCAGCCACAGCCACGTCGTTCTGGACCCGCATCCGACTCCCGGCGCTGAGACTCCCTGGCGTGGCGCAGAACAGCGCTCGTGGGCGGCGTAGGCCCAGCTCTACCCACTGCGCGGCCATGTCCGCCGCCAGGGTGGCCCCTATGGAATGCCCAAAGAGCGCGAAGCGCCCGGCCTGCGGCCGCACCGGCCCTTCCCTTGCCAGCCGGCCCAGCGCCGCCCTCACCGCCGTCACCGCATCAGGCAGGAACGTCCGCCCGTTGGCGTCGAAGCGGTGGTCTTGCCAACGGGGGCAGATGACGATGTTGCCCTTGCGAGCCAGGTGGACGGTCCAGGCGCTGTACTCGTCCGGGTCCAATGCTCCCCAGCCGTGCAGGAACACCACCACGGGCGCGCGCCGGGGCACCGGTGCGGCGGGGGTGTAGAGCGCGTAGTCGCTGGGGCCGCTTCCCGACTGATAGAAACCGTAAGCGTCGTGGCGGTACCGCGCGCTCCCCGGCCCCGTTAGCGGCTGCGTCCAGGCAGGTGCTGCTGGCGGTCGCACGTGGGGAGAGAGCTGGCAACCACCGGCGAGCGTCCCTGCCGCCGCCATGAGCCCCAGCACCCGAGCCAGCTCGTTCACGCCCTGCAACCCGCTGAGGCCGGTGCCCACGTCCGCCGCGCCATGTCAGGCCAACTCTCCCACGTTCTCCCTCACTTTCCGAATCGCGTCCAGCATCAGGTCCATGTCGGCCCTGTCGCCCAGGAACAGCGAGTGGCCCATGCTGATGCCCTCCTCGTCGAGGATGCGCTGGGCTACGGGCGTTTCGACGGCGGCATAGTCCGGGGCGTCGCGGCCCGCGGGCCAGCAGACTGGACCGAAGTTGCGGTTGGTGAACAGCGGGTTCTTCTGGATGGGGTGCAGGTGTCCGCTCCCGGTCCCCAGGCCTTCGGCCGCCAGCGCTTCCTGGAACCGGGCCTTGCTGATCCCGCCGAACTCAGCACTCTGGAACTTGAAGTGGTAGAAGTAAAAGCCCCAGCGCGTGACCTCCGGCCGGCGCTCCATGGGGGCTACGCCGGGGATCTCGCGCAGGCCGTCCTCGAAGTACTTGGCGTTGGCCTCGCGCCGGAAGGTCTGCTCCAGCAGGCGCAGGCTCTGGCAGTAGGCGATGGCGCCCTGCCACTCGGTCATGCGCAGGTTGCTGGCCACGATGTGGTGCTCATAGAAGGGCCGGCCGGGGAAGCGCCCGATATGGTGGAAGGCGTAGGCCTTCGCGGCCAGCTCGGCGTTGTTGGTCATCACGATGCCGCCCTCGCCGGAGGTCAGCGTCTTGCCCATCTGGGTGGAGAAGCAGCCCATGTCCCCCCAGCAGCCGCAGCCCTTGTTGCGCCACTGCGAGCCGTGGGCATGGGCGCAGTCCTCGATGACGAACAGCCCGTGCTTCTGGGCGATGGCGTTGATGGCGTCCATGTCCGCCGGGTAGCCGCCGTAGTGGACAGGGATGATGCCCACGGTGTTGGGGGTGATGGCCGCCTCGATGGCCGCCGGGTCTATCTGATAGTACTCGGGCTCAATGTCCACGATGATGGGAATGGCATTGACGAGGATGACGGCGGTGGCGGTGGCCACAAAGGTTGAGGCCGGACAGATGACCTCATCGCCTGGCTTGATGCCGATGGCCTTCAGCGCCAGCTCGATGGCCTGGGTGCCGTTGGTCAGGGCCACCCCGTACTCACAGTCCTGGAACCTGCTGAAGTAGTTTTCGAATTTGCCCACCCAGGATTCGGATGGGTCAGCGTAGCCTCCGCGCCACCACTGGCGCGACTCCAGCACGCTGTTGAGCGCCTCGCGTTCCATGTCACCGAACTCGGGCCACGGCCCGCCAATGGGCCTGTCAATCGCCTTCTGTCCGCCATTGATGGCCAGTCTTGCCACGTGTGGGTGCCTCCTTGAAGCGACCGTTCGGGCCGCGTGTGCTGAGCACTCTCTTTCGCTACGGTCTGGACTCTGCCCTTCTATGGGTTGCCGGCATCCTTCACCTCGGCGGTGGTTGCTGTGCGACGCTATTTCTACTATATTGGCGGTATCCCAACGAAGTTCTGACGATGCTCCCCGTGCATCTACAGTTCACCGGGAGCAGGCGGAGCGGCTGGCCGAACCGGGCACGCCAGCGGTGCTGGGGCGCGCTGAACGCGGTCGGAGCCTCTTGCACTGCATCAGTTTCGAGACCGTGCGGCGGTACGGGATCGCAGACGCTACCGTATTCGGCCAGCACTTCGTAGAGCGAGGCTACACCTTGCCGCCCCCCACCAGCCATGCGTAGTAAGCTTCTTCCCGGCGACTGCCGCGAGATCATGTGGACGCTGCCAGCCGGATGCGCCGACATGATCTTCGCGGACCCTCCCTACAACCTGCAGTTACAGGGCGAGCTGTGGCGGCCGAACATGACCAAAGTGGACGCCGTGGATGACCATTGGGACCGCTTTGGGCAGGGCGATGAGCGCAGCAGCTTCGCGGCCTATGACGCCTTCACCGAAGCCTGGCTCACGGCCGCCCGTCACGTCCTATCGGACACGGGCACCATCTGGGTCATTGGTACCTACCACAACATCTACCGCGTCGGGCGGATCATGATGGACCTCGGGTACTGGCTCCTCAATGACGTGGTCTGGGTCAAGGCCAACCCCATGCCCAACTTCCGCGGGGTGCGGTTCACCAATGCCCACGAGACGCTGCTGTGGGCCAAGAAGAGCAAGTCGCAGAAGCGCTACACCTTCAACCACCACACCATGAAGCGCTACAACGCCGGCAAGCAGATGCGCAGCGACTGGGAACTGCCGCTGTGCACCGGCGAGGAGCGCCTGACAGTCAACGGCGAGAAGGCGCACACCACGCAGAAGCCCGAGGCCCTGCTGGAGCGCGTCATCGTCGCCAGCACGCGGGTTGGCGACCTGGTCCTGGACCCCTTCTTTGGGACCGGTACGACGGGCGCGGTGGCCAAGCGGCTGGGGCGCAGGTACCTGGGGATCGAGCGCGATGCCGCCTACCTGGAACTGGCGCGGAGACGGCTGGCGCGCGTGCGACGGATGCCGGAGGAATGGCTGCTATCCCACACGCAGGACCCCTGCCCGCCGCCCCGCGTTCCGTTCGCGCGCCTGCTTGAGGCCGGCCTGCTCAAGCGTGGAGACACGTTGAGGCACCTTCGCAACGGCGAGGAGGCAGTGGTCAACGCTGACGGCACACTGACGGCACGGGGCCAGACTGGCTCCATTCACCGCCTCGGGGCGTTGCTGCAAGGCACCCCGGCGTGCAACGGGTGGACGGCCTGGCGGACGGCGGAGGGAGCGCTGCTGGATGAGCTGAGGATGCGGCTACGGAGCTGAGAAGACGGAGGAGCAAGGCTCAGGGCCCGGCCATTGCTGGCCGGGCCCGAGTCATTGCTGGAGGCGGCAACGGGAGTCGAACCCGTGAATAACGGTTTTGCAGACCGTCGCCTTAGCCACTTGGCTATGCCGCCCGAACCTAGCAACAAGGCGAGCCAGGCGATACCCGGCTCGCCTTCAATTGTCTGGAGCGGAAGACGGGACTTGAACCCGCGACCTTCTCCTTGGCAAGGAGGCGCTCTACCACTGAGCTACTTCCGCCTGGTTATGGCTGGCGCAGATGCTGCGCGGGACAGTGATTATACGATGTTTGCCGCCGCTGCGCAAGTCCCTGCGCTGGCCTTTCTGCCTATGGAGCGGGAAACGGGACTCGAACCCGCGACACCCAGCTTGGGAAGCTGGTGCTCTACCACTGAGCTATTCCCGCGTCATGGTGGGCGGTGCTGGACTTGAACCAGCGACCTATTGCGTGTGAAGCAATCGCTCTAGCCTCTGAGCTAACCGCCCGGGAACTGCCGTTTCACAGTGGGCTGTTAGCTCCGAGCTAACCGCCCGCTGAGACTGCTGTGGTGCCGAGGGCGGGACTCGAACCCGCACGAAGCTAATGCTCACTAGCCCCTCAAGCTAGCGTGTCTACCAATTCCACCACCTCGGCAGTGTGCGTGATAATATAGCAGACGCTCCTGTCGGTGTCAAACGGATTCGGCCAGCCACCACTTGCCCCGCTATTTCCCCCCGGCAAGCCAAAGAGCATGCTCCCGAAGGCCCTCCCGCAGGGGTGTGTTGGGGACCTTCAGGCCATCAAGCCGCAGCGGCGTCAGGTCGTAGATACGGTGGCAAAGAAAGCTCCTCCACTCCGGGTGTTCGGCCAGCGCCGCGCTCACGGGCAGCTCCTCGAACCGGACAGGCACTCCCAGCGCTTCGGCGATGATCTCATAGTACTCATACGAACACACGATGTCGGGGCCCGCGCAGCAATAAGTCTTGCCATGGGTGAGCGGGTTGCCGACGACGCTCAAGACCAGTTCCGCCAGGTCGTCGCAGTGGATTGGCTGCTGTAGGAAGTGCCCCCCGCCGACCAGGCGCACCGGCTCGGCGGTCCGCAGCTTCCAGATCAGCTCGGGATCGCGGGCTGCTGCGGGCAGGCAGCCCAGTTGGGACGGCGGGCCGTAGATGTGGCAGGGCCGGAAGACCGTCCAGTGCATGTCGCCGGTGTCGCCGTGGAGGAACTCCAGCTCGCACCGCCGCTTCTTGGCCCCATAGCTGTCGTCCTGCAGGTAGAAGGGGTTGTCGAAGGGCTGCGGGAAGCGCCGTCTGCTGGGCTCGAAGACAAAGTCAGTGGAGATGAACGCGAACTGACGGGCCCGCTGAGCGAACAGCTCGATGTCCTGCCGCGCGTCCTCGACCTCGTAGCCAATGCAGTCCACTACGAGGTCCCAGGTCACGCCTGCGGGCAGGGCCGCGCGCAGGGCGGCGCTGTCCTTGCGGTCGGCGGTGACGGCGGTTACGCCTTCAAGGACAGGCCGCTGTCCGCGGGTGACGATGGTGACGTCCATCCCCGCCGCAAGCCCGGCCCGCGTCACCGCGCCGCTGACATGCCCCGTCCCGCCGATGACGAGTAGAGATCCGCAACTCATTGTGGGCTCCTTTGAGGAGGGCATGGCGGCAATGCGGAGGGACGGCAACAGCGGCAAGGGTCAATGGGAACGGCATCCGTCGCCGTCATTACCCATTGCCCCCTGCCGCCGTTCCCTTGCCGCCTCAGGCTCTACCGCAACTCGTCCAGATTCCCCCAGACCTTCTCGAAACAGGCGATGATGTCCGCCACGTCCTCGTCGGTCATCTTCTCATTGATCGAGACCTGCAGCATGTCATCGAGGATCTTCTCGGTGGCCGGGCACTCACCGGCTTCGTAGCGCACTTCCTGGCCCGCCGGTTGCAGGCAGTACGGGTAGTTGCTGGTACCGTAGACCTTCTTCTCCCGCAGCAGATCATACATGAAGATGGGCCGCCCAATGTAGTGTGCGCCACACGGGGCCCCTTCCTTGCTGAGGGCCTGGGCCAGCTTCGAGGTCGAGACGCCCAGCTTCTCCTGGTCCACCAGCAGCGGCAGGAACCAGTAGGTGTGCCGTCCGCCCTCGCTGATGCTGGGCACCTCCAGACCGTCCAGTCCCTTGACCGCCGCGCAGACCATATCCCCCAGCTCCGCCCGCCGCGCTGTGACCCAGTCCACCTTGTCGATCTGGGCGTCCAGGACGGCTGCCTGGAGTTCCGTCATGCGGTAGCACATCCCGAACATGACATAGTCGCGGTCCCCTGAGCCGTAGTTGGGCCAGCCCTTGTTGGCGAACAGCTCGGCGCGGCTGCCCAGATTGTCGTCATTGGTCACGGTCAGGCCACCGTCGCCGCAGGTGATGTGCTTGGATTGCTGCAGGGAGAACGTGCCCATGTGCCCAATCGTACCCACGTGCTTGCCCTTGTAGAGCGTACCATAGGCCTGGGAGCAGTCCTCGATGACGTAGAGGTTGTACTTCTCGGCCAGCGCCATGATGGGGTCCATGTCGGTGGCATTGCCGCACAGGTGGACCGGGATGATGGCCCTGGTGCGTTCGGTGATCCGTCGCTCCACATCCTCGGCATCCAGGCCGATGTTGTCGCGCCGCAAGTCACCAAAGACCGGGATGCAATTCTGGGCCAGGATCGGGATGACGGTGCCCATGTCGGTGATGGGGCCGGTGATGATCTCGCTGCCGGGCTCGGGGTTGATGGCGCCAACCGCCACGTGGATAGCGGCGGTGCCGGAGGTGGAGGCAGTGCAGTATTTCATGCCCAGGTGCTCGGCCCACTTTTTCTCCACCTGCGGCACGAACTTGCCGCCGGAGCGGTTGAGCATTCCCGAGGCCATGACCTCGCGCAGGTTGTTCATCTCCAGCTCATCAAAGGTCCGCCCGGCAGCAGTGCCAATGTGCGGGTATCCGGTGGTGCGAATGGGTGTGCCGCCGTTGATCGCCAGTACGCTCACGGTTCATGTCTCCTTGGTTTACGGGTCTGCAGCAGTGCGGTCGCGCGTTAGCTCGCCGCTGCGGGCAGCTAGCTTCGCTGCTCCCAGCGCAAACCCTTCTGTCTCCTCAGTTGTGGGCTGGCCGCGCCCCTACGTACGCGCCCGTCTGGACAACGCTCGCCGGCAACCGCGGGCTGAAGTCGCGTAGCGTCTCCATGAGGCGCACGTCGGTGCCCGGCGCGATGGCATAGAAGGACACCGTGGGGTCGGCGCAGACGATATTGTCCTGGATGGTCCAGCCGCCGATCTTGCGCCAGCCGGGCGGGATGCCCCCAGCGTAGGCGCGGAGCCAGCTATCGAAGCAGACCGCGATGTCCGCTTGGCGCTCGCGGGCCAGGGCCTCAAGGCGGCCGGGGGTGAACTCACGGCGGATGATCCACTGGCCTGTCTCCAGGGTGCCCAGGCCGCCAATGTCCAGACAGTGGATGTCAGCCAGGTAGTTGATGGCCCCGATGTCATTGGCCACAACCGTGGCCCCGGGCCAGTAGGCCGCCAGGAAGCGCCCCATCTGGACTTGCTGTTCGTAGGTGTTGCGAGCCAGGATCGGCACCTGGCGGTACGGCCGCACAGCGCGAACCACGACAGGGGCTGCGAAAGCGAGCAGCGTGACGATCAGGACAACCTGCGCGACGAAGCCGGGACCGGGGGCTCCGGGCTCTCGCGCCGGCCGGTCCCTCAGCGAGAGGGCAAGGCCCAGGATACCCAGGGCCACCAGGTAGCCCTCGTAGCGGCTCAGGAAGCTGCGGGCGATGACAGCCAACTGAACATGCAGTACGAGCCCCCCGAGAAAGAGCACCAGGACCAGCGAGGGCACGGTCCAGAGGGCGTTGGGCCGCTGCAGGCGGATGGCCAGCACCACCAGCCCTGCCAGCAGCAGGGCATAGACGAAGGGGTTGCTCATGGTCTGGCCGTAGCCGGTGCCCAGAAGCTGCACAACGTAGTGCAGCAAGTCGGTGCGCGGGCCGTGGCCCTTGACCAGGACGGAGTTCGGCAGCCACATCCAGCCGTGAGCCAACGAGATTGCCGCATACACGGCGACTGGCAACGCGGCGCCCAGCCCCAGCAGCGCCCCCAGGTCCCACCGCCGCCGCACCAGGCACAGCAGGACCAGCACGGCCACCAGGAAGAGCGATTCCAGACGGGCCATAACGGAAAGGGCGGCCAGGACCGGCAGCCACAGCCGCGCCCCTGTGTCTCCGTCCGGCCGGCTCAATGTGGTCGCCGCCCCACAGCTCAGAAGAAGCGTCAGCAGCACATGCAGCGTGTGTTCCATGCCGCAGAATACCAGCAGCGGCACAGGGGCGAGAAAGACCACGGCCGAGGTGGCCACGAAGCGCAGTCCCGGCGGCTCCAAGTCCTCCCGGAGCAACCAATGGTGCACAGCAACGGCGACGGCTAGCGCCAGCAGCACGTTCAGCACCAGAGGGATCAGCAGGCCTGGGCCAAAGACACGGTAACACGCTGCCAGAAGCAACGTCCACAGCGGGGATGACGAGGAACCTGAGAACTCGTAGCGAGTGATGCCCCAGACGCCGTGCTCGGCCAGATTCCGCGCCAGGGCCATGTGAATGTAGCTGTCATCGTTGACGTAGACGTTACCGCCGGCGGTCGCGCGGCTGGTCGGCACGTAGAGAAAGCCGATGGCCCCGGCCAGCAGAGCGAGGACCGCCAGCAGCGGCCATTGCGCCTGCCACACGGAGCGCCGCGCGGGTACTTGCATCGGCTACTGTACCCCACCGAAGGCCTTCTCGGCGGCCAGCATGGCCGGAGCCGAGGCCGTGGGCTGTCCCGCCTTGCTGAAGGCGGTCAGTGCCAGTCTCCAGATCTGCGGCTCCCACTCACCCAGGTCAAACCAGTCACTGGTCGTCATGGCGAACCGATCGCCTCTTGTTCCCACGTTCGGCCCCAGCTTCGGGTCCTCGGTCGAGCCGTTCCACATCTGGTCGAGGACCGTGCGGGCAAAGCGCTTCATGTCCTCGGCCGTGAACACCACACCGCGATGGCAGGCCTCGATAGCAAAGCCCACGTCAATGGTCCCGTGGCTGGTATCCTCGAGGCCGCTATGTCCCGCTTCGCCCCCCTCCACCCAGTCCCAGTAGTTCCAGACCCAGGCCTCGCCCTGCTCGCGCAGGTACCGGCGGAACAGCCGGGCCATCTGCTCGGCACGGGTGGCGAAGAGCGGGTCAGCGCCGGGAACGTCCTTGAGGACCAGGTAGGCCCGCCCGAGCGCCAGATACTGATTGTGCGGCTGCAGGCGGTTCGGGAAGCGGTCAGTGATCAGGTCGGCAAACCGGTAGCCGCCAGCCCCATCACCCATGTCCAGCCAATGTTGCTCATGCTTGCGCAACATGTTCTCGGCGATGTAGGCCAGGAACTGATCGGCACTCTTGCCGAACTGTGCCTGAAGCCCCGGATCCTTCCTGATCGCCTCGACAAACAAAGCGACCGGGTAGGCGACCATGCCTTCATGCACGGCGAACTCGGTGGGCTCGGGGGCAATGGTCCGCACCAGGAACTTGTCGCCCTGGTGGGTCTCGCCCGTGACGGTTACGCTCAGACCGGGGATCTCGCCGATAGGCTCCCCGGACGCGTAGGGCTTGCCCTCGGCCACGTACTGGCGGGTGTTCTGGTCCTGCACGCGGTAGGTGGCCGGGTCCGTGAACTCGATGATGTACGTGTGGCCGGTGTACTTCGCCGCGACCTCACCCCTGGTCTCCCGGCGCTCCGCTGGCTCAATCGTGGCCTTGGAGATGTTGTGCAGCGCCTGAGCGTAGAACAGGCCGCAAGAGTAAGTGGTCGTCTGCCACCCCACGAAGCCGTCGCCGTCGTGGTCTCGGGCGTTGCCGATCATCCGTGTGAAGTGGTCCTGGACCTTGCTGAGCCAGTAGGTATCACCGGTCACCGCCCACAGGCGCATGTAGTTGCGCAGGTACGAGGCCTCGCCCCAGCCAAGGGTGCCGGAATCGGCACTCTCAGACAGGCCTCGCCCCTCCTTCTGCCCGGCGTCCCAGTCCCGGAAAGCGGCGACGAGCCGTTCGCGGTCCAACTGAGCCCCGGCCGGAACCCCCAGCACCACGGCCAGAACCAGCATGGGCATCAGCAGTTCAGTCCACATGGCGGAGCCCCTCTCAGGTTTTGGGCGCGTGTCGCCCTCATTTCGCCGGGAAGACCGACCGGTAGCAGGCAACGGTGCAGCCCATGGACAGCGGCGCGGTGAACAAGATGCCAACGCAACAGGCAAACATCCCGGCGGAGGAGATCAGTTGGAAGATGAAGTACGCCAGCAAGTATGTCCAGAAGTTGGCCTTCACCGTGTTCCAGGACGTCACCAGGGCCTCGATGGCCCCAGCCCGGTCATCGGCGATCAGCGGCATGGCGAAAAGGGTGATGGTACCAATGGCGATGCCCAGCAGGTTTGAGACGCCCTGGACCAGGAGGTTGACAGACGCCGCGGCCTGCTCGCCACCCTGCCGCTGCACGGTCAGAAACACCACCAGCATGAGTGGCACCACAACCACCATTGAAGCGAGCGTGATGATCAACACAAGTCCCCACGCGACACCGAAGTACCGGAAGCCCTCAAACACGTCGCCCGCCCGGACCGACTGCCCGGCATGGCGCTTGAGCAGCATCCGGTAGAGGCCGACACCCAGGGGCGGGCCGCAGATGCCGATGGTGACCAGCGTGATCAGCAGCATCAGCGCCATGGCCCCCACAAAGGCGCCCCACTCGGTGCTCACCATCTGCCAGCCCGTATTGATCCAAACGCTCAGGCCGCTGGCAGTACCCGGTCCCAGGGGCTGTGTGCCCGCCGGCTGATAGCCACCGACAGGCGCGGCGTACCCTGTGGACGGCGGTGCAGTCGTGGGGCCGGAGAACTCCAGGAAGTCGCTGACGGGCCGCCACTCGGTCCCGCCCACCGGGCAGAGCCGGTCGGCCGGTCCGATCTGTCCGGCCTGGACCCACTGCCGTATCTGTGCCTCCTCGTACGGCCCATGGGTCTGGTTGCCACGCAGCAGGTACCACTGGGACATGACGGCACCTCCGGGACGGCAGAATGGGAAAGGCGGAGAACGGAACAGGCGATGGTCGGCAGGACTGGGCCCACGGTCACCCATCACCCCTCACTCGCGCTCAGTACCCCAGCCCCGTCGCGCTCAGGCTTTCCGTGCTCACCTGCCCGTCATGCACCTCAAACAGCGGCCGGTGGGCCGCGGCGACCTCCGGCTGCTCGTGCGGCAGGTACTGGCGCGAGTTGTACTCAAAGCCCATCAGCGTGTCTATCCGCGCGGCAAACCCGGCCTCGTGGATGAGGGACAGACCGGGGTTCGTCAAGTCCTGGAACGTGACCACCAGGTTCTGTTCCCGCGCCTTGGCCACATAGAGCAGAGCGGAGGAGTGGCCCTTGCAGGTCTTCAGGCCCACGCCCGACCAGCCCAGCTCGATGGCCAGGTCCAGCTTGTCGGTGTCAGTCACCCCTTCATCCACCACTACAGGCTTCAGCGCCGCCACTGGTCGCATGTCGAACCGATGGGCCGACAGATCGCGTTCGGTGGGCTGTTCCAGGTACAGCAAGGCTTCATAGGCCAGGGGCGAGCGCTCCTGCAGGCGCTGCAGGTAATCCACCACGGACTCGGGGTCGGGGTTCATTTCGTTGCTGTCGGTGGACAGGTAGAAGCGGTCCGTGATGCCCAGCCGCTGGTAGGTGGCCTGGACCACCTCGGCGATGGTCGCCGTGCGCTCGACGTCCCAATCATTGTCATTGCCCCGCAGCTTCACCTTGAAGCAGCGGATGCCATCGCGCTCGATCCACTCCTCCAGGCTCACCGGCAGGCCATCCCGGGGGTCACTGTCGGTGACCTCCCCGCGGGTCAGCTTGTCCATGCCCCCGACCAGGTGGAAGATGGGCAGGCTGGGCTTGTAGCTCTCGTGCAGGTAGTCGCCCGGGTACTTGCCGATCCAGTCCGCACCGAGCCAGTAGGAAAGGTCCATGTCCATGAAGCCGGCGCTGTAGCCGTCGTAGCTGCTGATTCCATTGGCTTTGCCGAAGGCGTCGGTCAGGGCCGCGTCCACCGGCGAGGCGCAGACCAGTGCGCCCAGGACCGGCATGGTCTCCGCCAGGCCCAGCTCCGCGCTCACCTCGGCCGCCATATCGCTCAGCAGCGGTTTGGCCTCGAGATAGAGATCCATGGGATGACCATGGCGAGCGTTGCTGAGCATATGGTCACAGAACCGCTGCGCCACTCGCCGCATGGCCGCGTCCCGTTCCTCGTGCCCAACGACCTGCGACGGGAATCCCCACAGGTCCGAAAGCAGGATGTGGCCCAACCCCTCGGCACGCTTGCCGTCGCGGGTCTCCACCAGGGCGCGGCAGGTCATGGAGGTGATGGCGGCCACCACACCGCTGCCGAACTTCAGTGGGGTACGCAGGACCGCGTCGGTGAAGGTGGGCTCGATCTCCAGCAACTTGATGTCGGAGTTCACGGCGAACCATCCGTTCGTCAGAAGTTGTGCGGAGGGTTCGCCGCCAGGGAGAAAGGGGCCTGCAAGACGACTGCGGCGTAGGGGCGCTACTTGGCGCGCTGCAGCCGCCAGGCGCGATCGGCAGTGATCGGCGCCACTGTGGTCTGGAGCCCGGCGAGGTCGGCCAGACGCGTGTTCAGGGGGTCCAGGATGACGCCGGGCTCCGCCAGAACTGGCGGAGGCAGGCTGCTCAGGTACGGCCCGCGCCAGCCCCGGACCGGCACCGGGTTGCCGCTAGCGTCCAGGCCGGTCTCGGGCGCCGTGCGTGACGCGAGGTCGGCCACAGTCCGGGGATAGCACCCCGTGTCCTCGCGAAAACAGCCGGCGGCACGCTCAACCTGGTCCAGCGTCCGGGATACGCCGTAGGTAACAGCGTACGCTTCGCGGCTCACCGGGGTGTTCAGCAGCACCACTGCCAGCGGCGCTGTGAGCACGATGAGGCCGATAACGGGGCCGGTCATGCCACGGTCGTAGCGCCACGCTGCTGCCAGGAGACCGCCAATGAGCACCGTGTAGAGGCCGAAGAGCAGGTCCGCCTCGAGAGCGGTCAGACGCCGGGGTGGGGGCGGCAGGTCATCGGTCCGGACCGTGTCTGTCGGAGTCGCCGCCGCCTGGGTCCGGTCCTCGGGCCTCAACAGCGCTCGACAGCCTCTGCTGGCCAGCAATTGAGCCGCCTGGGGGCTCGGGCGTCCCTTCCGGGTCACCAGAACCCGGTAGTCGCGGTGCCCATCCTTGGGCGCCTCCGCGAAGACCAGGTCCCGCATCTCCTCGGGTCGCAGCAGCAGGAAGTGCCGCGAGACGAAGGCCTTCTCCAGGTCCAGGGACCGCACTATTCCGGGTGCCGGACTGCTCCCGTAGAGGCGCCGCAGGGCACCTCGCTCCATGGCCTCGCAGAAGGCGGCGGCTCCCTCTTCGGGCCGCGCCATCTGTCGTCGCAGGTCAGCGTAGGTCTGCCCCGGCGCCAGGGGTGCACGACGCTCGACCCAGCGCGTGGGCACCGTCTGGGGCACATAGGGCTCATCGGCGACAAGGCACAGCAGCACGGTGCTCATCGGCGGAGCGCTCAGCCGTGAGATGGCCAGCGGATAGACGAGACGCCCAGAGTCGTACGGAAAGCGAAGGCTCACCGGCGGGACGTCCTGGAGTACCGGCCGCTGCGCCACCACAGTCTGCTGCAGCTTGAGCGCCACGAACACCCATCGCTGCCGGGCGTAGGTGTCGAGGATGCCTCCAGGGTCGTGTGGAACGCGATAGCCGTTGGTGACGAGCCAGTCGCGCAGGGTGTCGCCGGTGCCAGCGGCCAGGACCACGGCATCGAAATTGCCTACGGTCATGCGCGCCAGGACCTGAACCGTTCCGTCCCCCATGCCTGGCCTGGTGCCAGCATGCTTGCTCGCAAAGAACGGCAACAAGCCCGAGATCCTGGCTACCAGCGAACGCCGCAACTGCCCCAGGTCCGTGGTGAGCACAGGCTCGGTGCGGCGGAACACCTCGGCGATGAACCTGGCGTCGGCGGGCGTAACGGCGCTGGGCCGGGCAGGCACCGGGATCACCCACGCAAACTGCGCCGCCGGACCATGGTAGGTGGTCTGCAGCAGCAGCACCTCCTCGGGCCCATCCCGTATCAGCACCGCCTTCTGCGCCGACGACGAGGGTTGTCGTCCCTGGAGAAACGTTGCCCGTCCGGCAAACATGCCGTCGGCCAGGGCCAGGCCGCAGACCGCCAGCAGGCCCACCGCCAGCACCATTCGTGATCGGGTCATGCGGTTCCCTCCGTCTCCTGGCCGCCCGCCGGGCGGATGGCCGGGCGCTGGTCCTCCACCGGCCCCGTCGGGTATGCACCCTTGACCCGCAGCCAGCGCACTCCGGTGGAGCCGATGACCGAGACGTCCCAGGGGTCCTCGCCCTCTGCCGGCCAGCCGCGCCAGGCGAGGGTGACATCGCGGGCAGTGGCGCCGATGACGATGGTCTCTGCGCCCGGCGGGGTGACATCATACCGAGCCACCAGCCGCGCCGGCCCGCCACTGAGAGGCAGGCGATAGATCCCGCCCTGCAGGTGGCCCGGCGTGGCGGGAAACACCTGGACGATGCAGTCAGCGAACAGGTGGGCGCTGAAGGGCACCAGTGCTTCGCGGCCCTGCTTCTTGACGACCGCCGGCGGCCAGCGCAGGACCGAGCCATCGGGTCGGAAGAGGGTCAGGACCCCGTCCGGGGCGATGCTGAGGGCCCCGGCGTCGCTCACGGAGAAGCACTGCCAGGCCGCCCGGTGTACAGCAAACTGCTGCTGTCTCAGGGCGGTGATGAGGTACAGGCCATCGGCCTGTACCTCGTTCCGAGAGCCGGTCCTCCCGACCAGTAGCCACACATCGCGTCCGCTTGGCGAGACGCGGAGTTGGCAGGTCCGCCCGACGAGGCCCAGGTCGCGGCGCTCCATCTCCGGCAGAGACGCGGCGAAGGCGCCCCGGAAGTCAAGCCCAGCGACCGTGTTACCACCTCGCTGGAGCTGGGTCAGTGGAGGCACCAGGTCTGCACCACCATCGTCCAGCATCCGGACGCCCTCAGGCGACAGCTCTGCGAGGCCCGCCTCGCTTCCCTCGGGGTCTCGCAGGAAGCGATCAGCGATGCGGAGCGGGATGCCGGCGGTGATCTCTCCGTCTGGCGCGACCGCCAGCGCAAAGCGTCCCCCCTTCTGCAGTCCGTTGTGGATGACCCAGGCCTCACCTCTGCCCCGGTCCACAATGAAGGCGACGGTGTCGGTGCCATCACCCGAGGTAACCGTGGGTCTGCCAGGGGTGCGCTTGGTGCGGCGGTACCCATCGGTCGGCACTGTCGCCACCTGCAACAGTCCCTGCTTGCCGCGCAGCCACGCCATGTAGGGGTGCAGGTGCCGTTCGACCTCCGCTGGTGTGACATACCAGTACCGGTCTGTCACGGGCCGGTAGACTTGTGCGGCCTGCTCCGCCGCCTTGACCTGCTCGTCTGTGGCCCCGCGCACGGTGGTCTCGCAGCCGCCGAGGTCAATCAAGCGCGTATTGAGCACATCGCACACCAGGCCCTCGCCGCCGACCGGGTCCAGGGGCACGTAGTTCAGGTAGGGCCCGCGCCAGCCAGTCACGGGTACCGGGTTGCCGCTGGCGTCGCAGCCGGTGGCAGGGGCGTTACGGGCCGCCAGGTCCGCCACCGTCGCCGGGTAGCAGCCGGTATCTGCGCGGAAGGCGTCTGCCGCCTTGGTCACCTCGTCCAGGAGATCGGCGATCTCCCGGCCATACATCCCCATGCCTGCGTGAACGGTGCCGTAGGTCGCCAGGGCCACTGCAGCCAGCAGAATCAGGCTGGTCGCACCCGGGCTCAGACCACGCAGGAGCCGCAGAGTGGCGAGTCCGACCATCAGCACTGCCAGGGCCAGCAGCAGGTGCTTGCCATAGAGCGCGTACCAGCCCCTGCGCTCCAGCGGCGGCGCCTCACCCGCCGTTTGCCGGGCTGCGAGCTGGTCTTGCGACCCAGGCTCCAGCGCCATGGGCCTGGTGTCTTTCATGGCGCGAATGGCAGCCACATCGGTCGTCCCACGCCTTTGCACCAGCACCCGGTAGTTGCCCGACTGGCCGCCCGCCGGACGGAAGACCAGGTCGCGCATCTCGTCGGGCCGCAGCAGACCGAAGTAGCGCGTCACATGCCGCCGGTGCAAACCCGCCGGGGGTGGCGCCCAGTCCTTGCGGTAACCCAGGTCGGTGTAGGTCCAGACGGGCGTCTGGCTCGCCTCGCACAGCAGAGCCACCCGCGGCTCGCAGGCCAAGCGGCGGCGCAGGTCGCCATAGGTCTGTCCCCGACCTAAGCGATACGTGCGCCGCAACCGCACCGTCGGCAGCGTGTCACAGCCATAGCGACCGTCGCCAATCAGGGCCAGGAGCAGGGCCGTCTGAGGCGGCGCGCTGAGGCGGGAGATGGTCAGGGGAAAGACGAGTTGCCGCTCGGCCAGGGGAAAGCGCAGACCCAGCGGTGGGACGTCCTGCAGCATCGGCCTGGCTTCCGTCACGCGGTCCAGCATCTTCAGGGCCACGAACACCCAGCCGCGCCCGGTGTATTGCTCGAACACCTCGCCCGAGGTGTCTGGCACCGCGTATTGGTTGTCTTGCAGCCACTTCCTGAGGTCCTCGCCAGTGCGCGAGCTGAGCACCGTGGCCTTGAAGTCCCCGACCTCCATCTGCGCCAGGACTTGCACAGGCGGCTCCTCGCCCGGCGGTCCGCCCATACCCCCGCCCATGCCGCCCTGGGTGCCGCCCATGCCGGGAGGAGCACTCTCGGGTCCCATCCCCTTCACTGCGGGGCGTGGGTCGCTCAGTTCGGTGATGACCCGGGGCTCGGTCTGCAGGAACAGCTCCTGGATGAAGCGCGGCTCAGCCTCAAAGACCTCGGTCGGCCTGGCGGGGATGGGGACTACCCAGGCAAAGCGCGCAGACGGGCCCTGGTAGGTGGTCTGCAGCAACAGGACCTGCTCAGGGCCCTCGCGGATGAGGACTGCCTTCTGCGCCGCCGAGGAGGGCTTGGTGCCCTGGAGGAGGGCGGAGGGGGCGAACATGCCGTCGGCGGCAGCCCGCACCGTGAGGAGGATGACGACGGCTGACGGCCAGATGACGCGTGCCATGGTAGACCCCCAGCCCGTACTCGCGACCCGGCATCGTCGGCTGTTCTAACCCTCCATTGCCGCCGAAGTTCCCCCGGAATGCTTTCGCGCGGGCAGGTTCCCACGATGGCGGCGCCTAACCTGCTATGAGACGGCGAACACAGGAGTGTGTCATACCCATGCAGGCGATCTGCGGTGCAACCTGCCTCGTGGCCCTATGCGTGGTCCTCGGCTCCGTGGCGACCATGGCCTCGGCGGACCTCGTGCTCGCCTCTGCCGGCCATAGCGCCTACGCCATCGTCGTACCCGATGCCCCCTCACCGGTAGAGCAGTACGCCGCGCAGGAGCTACAGCACTTCCTACGGGAAATGTCCGGCGTGACACTGCCGGTGGTGGCCGAGAGCGGGTACGCCAGCCCTGGCCTGTTCCTGGGCGCTACCCGACGCGGGCGACAGGTCGTCCCCCGGCGTGAACTGCGGGACCTGGAGGAGGACGGCGTCATCCTCCGCGCTGCCGGGCAGGACCTGGTGCTGACAGGCCAGGGGACGCGGGGGCCATTGTACGCCGTCTATGAGCTGGTGGAGCGCTTCCTGGGGGTGCGCTTCCTGGCCCGCGACTGCACCGTCGTCCCACGCCGGACCACAGTACGCCTGACGGCCCTGGACCACCGCTACGCCCCGCCCTTCATGTACCGCGAGACGCTGTACTTCGACAGCTTCCCTCGCGAGATCGCGGCCCGCCAGCGGCTGAACGGCCCGTGGTGTCAGGCCGACTCCAGTACTGGCGGCAAGATGGTCTTCTACCCGTATGTGCACAGCTTCTCGCAACTGGTGCCACCGGCGGAGTTCTATGACACTCACCCGGAGTACTTCAGCCTCGTCGGCGGGCAGCGTACGAAAGAGATCATCCACGGGCAGCTCTGTCTGACCAATCCCGACGTGCTGCGTATCGCCACCGAGCGAGTGTTGCAGTGGGCTAGGGAGCACCCTGAGGCTACGATCCTTGACGTCTCCCAAAACGACGGCAACGGGGCCTGTGAGTGCGAAAACTGCATGGCCGTGGTCAACGAGGAGGGTTCGCAACACGGCCCGATCATGCGCTTCGTCAACGCCATCGCCGCTGAAGTGGCCAGGAAGTACCCGGACCGCTGGGTCGAGACCTTGGCTTACGCCTATGCCACCAAGCCCGGGGCCATCACGCGCCCTCTGCCCAATGTCATCATCCGGCTCTGCCATGCGGGCTGCTACTTCCACGGCTTCGAGGCGTGCGGCCTCGGAGCCAACCTGAGCGCCTACCTGCAGGAATGGCAGCAGCGCACCCGCCGCATCTTCATCTGGCACTACACCACCAACTTCGCCCACTACCTGGCCCCCAACCCCAATCTTTTGGGCCTGGCAAAGGACATCAAGTACTACGCCGCTCATGGGGTCAACGGCCTCATGGTCCAGGGCAACTACCAGGGCCCCGGCGGCGAGCTGGCGGAGTTGCGGCAGTACCTGGCAGCCCAGCTCATGTGGGACCCGACGCGAGACCCGATGGCGCTGCGCCAGGAGTTCTGCCGGGGGTACTACGGCCGGGCGGCCGACGATGTTCTGACCTACCTGGCGTTAGCCGACCGTGAGGCAGAGCGCCCGGACGTGCATGCCTTCGCCGCCTGGGACCCCCAGACCACTACGCGGCCAGAGTTCGTGGCCGAGGCCCTGGCGGTGCTGGCCCGTGCCCGTGACAGTGCCGGTACCGCCGAGGCTCGCAGCCGCGTCGAGAAGGCCCTGCTGCCGCTGTGGTACATGCAGCTCGCCTTTCCTGACCGCTACGGCCTCGCATCCACCGACGCCCCGGCGCTGCTGGAGGAGTTCGCGCGGGTAGTGGAGGCCAACGCGGTCACCTACTCCTGCGAAGGTGGAGATATCCGCGCCTGGATCGAAGGGGTTCGGGAACGACTGAAGACCGGCGGGCAGTAGGCCCGGAGAGGGGGACTTCACGTTGCGCTATGCCTGGTTAGCCTGGGTCGTCATCCTGACAGCAGGGGCCGGCTGGGCACTCGAAACCGAGGTGCTTTTCGACGGTCAGAGCGCTGACGACTGGACCACAAGCCGGGACGCCACGCGCCTCCACCGTGAGTTCAGTCTGAGTGACTTGGCGATCTCCGGCGAGCCCCCGGCACTGCACTGGCGGTTCGTCTCGCGAGGGGTCACCTTCAACGACATCTTTCTCATGCGCCCCGTCGACCGGCCCTTCGCGGCCCTGAGAGTGCGGGTGCGGAACGAAGGGGCCCCGCTCAAGTTCGCGCTCAAGGTCGGCGGCGCCGATGGGGCCGAGTGGACGGTGGAGCCGGTGCCGCTGCCGGCGGGGGCAGACTGGCAGTGGCTGGAGTTCCCCCGTGAGGCCTGGCATGTGGCCTCCTGGTCGAAGGACGCCGATGGCAGCCTCGATTTCCCCCTCGGCTTCGTGACCCTCATCGCGTTCGAGTTACGGCCGGATGTCACCTACGACCTCCGGGTCAGCCGCATCGAGGCCGTGCGCCCGGATGCACCCCTGGCCACGTTGACGCGCCTCGATCTGCCGCAACGCCTGGAAGCCGGGAAGTCATACCCGCTCACCCTGACCTTCAATCTCAACAAGCCTTGCGCCGACGACGCAGCCTACCTGGCGTTGCGACGCGGCGCCACTGAGATGGTGAGGATGCCATTGCGGCTGCCCCGGCGACTGTCCGAACTGGCACCCGGCGAGACGGTATCGGTGTCCGGTGCTCGGGTCCGCCTCCCCCGCTATGCCTTCGGCGGCCAGGCTTCTGTTATCCTGCGGCTGGGTGAAGCACGGGTCGTCGGCCCTGATCAGCAGCCTCTGGAGGAGGTAGCGACCGTGACAGTCACACCACGGGAGTCTGGTCAGACGGTGGCGGAGGTGCGGCGCTATCACGGCGCGCCGACGCTGTTTATCAACGGGGAGCCCCACAACGGGATGGCCTGGGCGTGCTATGGCCCCTCGCCGGAGGTGTTTGCGGATTTCGCCCGCGCAGGGATCCGTCTGTACACTTTCTCAGCCACGCCGACCGAGGCGGGCTACGGTCTCTCGCAGACATCGTGGACAGCGCCGGATACCTACGACTTCTCGCAGCTTGACCAGCGCGCCCTGATGTTACTGCAAGAGTGTCCGGACGCCTACTTTTTCCCGCGCCTCTATGTCCATGCGCCCAAATGGTGGAGCGAGCAGCACCCCCAAGACATCGTCCTCATGGACCCGGGCGACGGAAAGCCGGTGCCGCTCATCCACGCCGGTGGCAAGCCCGCCCCCAGTTGGGCCTCCGAGCAGTGGCGACGCGACACGATCGAGGGCCTGCGGCGGCTCATCGCCCACGTCGAGGCCTCGCCGTACGCTGACCGGGTCGTGGGCTACCATATCGCCTCGGGAACCACCGAGGAGTGGATGATGTGGGGGGCCAACGAGGATGAGTGGGTGGACTACTCGCCGGTGAACGTGGCGCGCTTCCGGCAGTGGCTTGCGGAGCGCTATCACACCGATGCCGCGCTGAAGAGAGCCTGGAATGACCCGCAGGTGACCCTGGCGACGGCCGCCATCCCCACCAAGGCCCAGCGCCAGCGCACGGAGCTGGGCAACCTCCGCGACCCGGCGCAGGAGCAAGCGGTCATAGACTTCTACGAGTACAACTCCGATCTGGTTGCGGACACCATCAACGTACTCGCCCGGGCTGCCAAAGACATCACGCACCGCCAGAAGACCGTGGGCGTTTTCTACGGCTACCTGTTGCAGCTTTGTGGCGAACAGCGCCAGCAGAACGCGGGCCACCTGGCCCTCGCCAAGGTCCTGGCCTCGCCCGACATAGACTTTGTCTGCAGCCCCACCAGCTATGCCTTCCGGCAACTGGGTGGCGAGGGCACCAGCCATTTCATGTCCCTGCTGGGCAGCGTGCGGGAGCACGGGAAGCTGTGGTTCGACGAGAACGACATCCGCACCTCACTCTCCGGCGGGCAGACCGGCGAGTGGGGTCGCCCGGCCGACATCGCCGGCGACCTCATTCAGCAGGACAAGGAGCTGGCCAACGTCATCGTTAACGGTGTCGCCCAGTGGTGGTTTGACGTGGGCGGCAACAGGTACAACGACCCGGTACTCATGGGGCGCATCGGCAAGCTGGCGCAGTGCGCCACGGCGGCCCAGGCGGCAGACCGGACACCGGCCGACGAGGTGGCGATGGTGGTAGACGAGCGAAGCTTGTGCTACCTGCGGGTGGGTGACCCGCTGGGAGCGTGGTTGCTGGTGAGCCAACTGCCGGCACTACACCGCATCGGAGCACCGATCGGGCACTACCTGGTGACCGACCTGCCGCGCCTTCAGCGCCATCGGCTCTTCCTCATCATGACCAGCTTCGCCCCCACCGCAGCCGACCGCCGGGCGGTGGATGCGCTGAAGCGCGACGGGAACGTGCTCGTCTTTTTCCATACGCCAGGGCTGTACCGCGGGGGGCAGTTGGACGAGACCGCCATGGCGGAGTTCACCGGCATCCGATTGCGCCTGTCGCGGACCCCGACACTGCTGCGGGTGACACTTCAGGGGAGCCACGAACTGACCGACGGGTTGGACCTGGCCGGTTACGGTCAGGACCACGTGACCTTCCCTGTGGCCTACGCCGACGACCCGGAGGCAGAGGTGCTGGGCACGCTGGCGGATGGCAAGCCAGGTCTCGTAGTCAAGCCGCATCAGGGCTGGACAGCCGTGCATTCGTCGGCGCCGATGATGCCTGCGGTTCTGCTACGCCGCCTGGCACAACTGGCGGGGGTACACTGCTATCTCGACACCGAGGACCAGCTCTGGGCGAGCCGCGACCTGATCGGGGTGTGCGCCAAAGCGGCGGGGCGGCGCACGGTGCGCCTGCCGCGGGCCGCCGCGGTCAGCGACCTGTATTCTGGCGAGGAGGTCTCGCGAAAGTGCACGTCCTTTGAGGCCGCCTTTGAGGCCAACCAGACGCGGGTCTTCGTGCTGCGAGGAGATCGCTAGGCCCACTCTGCCGCGACCTGCTTTGCCGTGGCGAAGCGCGCACCGCGATCCAGGAGCAGGTCCATGAGCAGCCCAAACTGCTCCAGGGCATAGTCGCCGCAGTTCTCGACCAGGAAGTAGTCGGGCTCCACCGCGCCCTCACCATAGTGCAGCCGCGTGGGCATGGGCATGAACTCCCACGGGTGGAAGTAGAAGCACAACACCACTGGCAAGCTGCGAGCGCGGACATAGCCGATGAAGTTGTCTATGTGGCGCATCAGCGCCACCGCGCTTTGAGTGCGGAACATCGGCCACTGGTCACGATCACGGTGGTACTCGTCGGTGCTCTCGATGGTCATGTCGCAGAAGTTGGGGATCTCGATAAGCTTGAGGTCCCCGCGTTCGGTCCAGTCGTCGCGGCTGGGGTGGTAGGGCGTGAGCTGTCGCTCGTAGTAGTACAGCGGGTATGAGGCATCCGCGACGTAGCCCAACTCCTCCAAAGCATTGCAGACGGCCGTACTTCCCCACAGTCGCGGCGAGCGAAAGGACACCGGCTGCTCGCCCAGCGCCTCGGCTACCCACTCGGTGGCCACTTTGAGCCGGAAGGGCACCTCCTCCACCAGCAGCGGTCGCACCCCCGGAATCTCGAAGATGGGGTCGCCAACGGTCTCGTGGTACAGCGAATGGCAGCCCACCTCATGCCCAGCGGCGGCAATGCGGCGGACCACCTCAGGGTGCAGGCGCGCCGACTCGCCCGTGAAAAAGAACGTCCCGGTGATGCCCTTCTGACCATAGAGCTCCAGTATCTTGGGGGTGCCCTCGCGGATGCCGCGGTAGTCTATGCCCCAGCTACCGATGTCAGTCTCCATGTCGAAGCCGAGAACCACGGTGATGTCAGACATGATCGCTCCTCCGCGCCAACGAGTGTTTGCTCTGGACCGCCCCGCCCTGCACAGGCACTACTCCCGCTCCGCCACCACCATCCCCTCCTCGGGCACCTGGATCGGCAGAGGCTCCCCCGCCCTGGCCTCGACCTCCGCCTCGGCGTCTATGCGCGTGCCGTCCCTGTCATAGCGGTACAGCTTCACCTTGCCGGCGACGCCCGGCCAGTCAAAGAAGCGGCTCACGGTGGTGATCAGGCGCTCCTGGCCCACGACGAAGCCGGGCCCAATCTCCTGCACCGTGATCGGGTACAGCTTGCTGACGAAGTTGTCCGTGCCCTCCAACAGCAGATTGCACCCTACAGGAACATAGACGGCCCCATAGGCCAGGCACAGGCGAACGCTGGCGAAGATGCCCGCCGTCGTGGTCTCGTCACCCATGTTCCCCAGGATCAGCGGCACTGCCGAGAGGTGGCCTTGCCCGTACCAGGAGGGGCCGTTGCCGCCCTCGACGAACCGGTGGTGCGGGACGTTGTTGATGCTGCGCAGGGCGGAGCCGCCGTTGCCCAGGAAGAACTTGCCGCGCGAGCGGCAGGCCTGCAGCATGGCCTGCTGGCACGCCTCCGTCACTGCTCCGCCATCCGCCTTGAGGCGCAGTACCTTGCCGTTCTCGTCCAGGTCCGCCGAGTAGCCGTCCCAGCGGCTGTAGTCGTATCGGCTGTAGCCCCGGCTCATGAAGGCCCAGGAGAACTCGTCGGAGTACATGCCGTCGGCGCCGCACTCGTCCATAGCGCGCTCGGCGCCGGCGATGTAGGCCTGCATCTGGGCGGAGCCGGGCCGGGGCACATAGTACAGCACGCCCCAGTCTTTCTCCGTATAGCTGCCAAGCCAGGCCTTGCTGTAGCCCGCATCCTCGAAGGTCTTGCCCTCGGGAGTCTTGATGGCGTCAGCGGCGATAGGCCAACGGTCCTCCAGGGGCCGGTAGATGCACTCCATGGCCGGATGAGTCATGTGGATGACCTGGATGCCCGGGACGGCCTCATGCAGCATGGCGGTGTCCTTGGTGACTTGCGTCCAGTAGGCCTCGCGGTGCGCGAAGGTCAGGAAGGCATCCAGGTCGAGGTCGGGGCACTGGCCAACGGTCCGGGGAGCGCCCTCCGGGAGCTTAGGGTAGCGCTCGTCTCTGACGACATAGCAGTCAGGCTGCAACCGCTGCCACGGTCCCACGACAACCGCCACTGGGCCGAGATGCCCCAGCGACGCCTTGATGGCCTCTACGGGATCGTCGAGGCCCTGCTTGCGGGTCCAGCCCCAGAACATCGGGCGCTGCATGGTCAGGCCGTTGACACCCCAACGGCGTCGGACCGAGTTGATGAAGGCCCAGTACCCACCGCCTGCGCCCACCGGGGTGATGGTCATCTCCAGTTCGAGGCTCTTGCCAGCGGCCAGGGCCAGACAGTTGGTGTAGACCTCGGCCACGTCACCGGACACCCGCTGAGCGTGCAGCAGGCGCCACCAGTCGCTCTCCACGGTCAGCCCATAGCCGGGCCCATCGCCGGACGTCGGTTCCATGAAGAGGGTCGGGTTGGCCGGTGTGCTCGCCACGGCAACGTTGTCTAGAGAGCCGGCGACATGGAAGCGGGACGGCACCTCGCGCAGGAACAGACGATGGCGGATGGGGACACCTGTGGTCTCCGCCCCCGTATTGGTCCAGGTCTCGCGCCAGACGACTAGCCCATCATGGACCGCGAGCTCTCGGGTCAGCGTCACCTGCGGCCATCGGGCCTCCAGCCGAAAGCCGGCGTCGCCCAGGCGGCTCGTCGTCAGCTCCGGGCCCTCCTTGACCTCGGCACTGTCATCGGCCACAAGCGCCGACGCCGCCTCGTGGTCCATGCTCAGGACCGTCTCCACCAGCAGGTCCGGTCCGTCGTTGGCGGCGACCACGAATCCGCCCTGGGCGCTTTGGCCCAACCGCACTTCGCCGACAGTCTGCCACTCGCCCACGGGGCCGCGCCGGGGTGCCTGGTGCCCGACCGTGGGCAGTTTCGCCCGGTCCAGCCACCCGACTCGCAGGTCCTGAACGACCAGATCGCCCAGACCTTCAGGCTGAGGCCCCATGTAGTGGTTGGTGAAGCGCAGGGTGTTTTGGTCCACGCCCCGCGCCAGGTCGCTGATGTCCAGGTTGAAGGTGCCGCCCAGTCCGTCGGCAGTGACGGCGTCGGCCTGGTCCGCGGTGTTGGCGTAAATGATCATGAGCTTGTCGCCGCCAAAGACGCTGAAGGGCCGGCGGTCGGGCAGCAGCTCCAGCAGGGCGCTGCGCCCCACCAGTCGCTCGGTACCGCTTGCCGTGAAGCGGCCGGGGGTCGCGCCATTGACGCTGACGGTGGCGTTCCAGTTACACCCGCCTGAACCGGCGGTCTTGACGAACGCCCGGAAGCTCAGCACCAGCACCTTGCCCGCCCGAGCCGGCAGCGCAGGAAGCCCCAGCTCCACCGACTTCCCATAGCCGATGCTCTGGTCAGGCAACGAGATGGCGTCCTCCAGGGGCAACGGCTCAGCAGCCAGACTGGTGCCCATCCAGCTCAACATCACCACTCCGACGAGGAGCGCCAGCAGCAGCCAGTGGATCATGCTCAATCCCTCGCGTTTCACGGGATCCGTATCCGGACTTCCGGTGACCGATCACCCCGGAACACCTCTCCCTCAGCATACTGCCAGGCGCCCACACTGGAGTATGTCCCTTCATCCAGCGGTGTCGCTACCCAGCGACCATCAGCCTTCTGCAGTGACAACGCCACGCCGCGGAACTTGTAGCAGTCGCCGCCAGCGTTGGTGAGCACGACGGTGTTGTCACGCTTGAGTGTCGCCAACTGCGACGGCGACAGGTCCAGGAAGACCTCCTGCCAGGCGGACAGCTCGCCCTGGTTGGCGGGGACGCGCGCGACCCGCTCGCCATTCAGCAGGACCCACTTGTCGGCGTACTGCGGCTCGCCATTCACATCGAATACCTCAAGGCGCAGCTTCCCGGCCTGGATGCCAGCGAGGTCGGCCTCGGTGAGGTGCTCCGTCGCGTGTCGTCGCAGGTTCGCGTCCAGCAGCTTGACACTGGCACGCCGAAAGCCCTGGCCAACAGGCAGAGGCGTCCGGCCGGGAGAGATGTCCAGCGGCTCAGTCACGGGCCGATCGGCCACAAGGAACGCCTGCAAGTGTGCGCTGGCGGGGCTGAATGGACGGTCGCCCACGCCCGGCAGGGTGGCTCGTACCTGCACCAACTGCCCCGCCAGGTCTCGCAGATCGAAGCTGTGAAGCCGCCAGCCAGGGCCGTCGGCGGTCCGTGGCTCGGGCCTTTCACCGTTCACTGCCACATCTGTGAAGTCCGTCTGGCCCGGTCCGCGCACGACCAGATAGAGGTCGCAGCGCGCCATCTTCTCCGCTGCGAGACGGAATGACAGGTCTATCGTGCTTCCCTCGGCCCGGGCATCGAGGGTCCGCGCAGGCTCTGTCACCAGGTCGCCCGAGGGCACGGCCGGTGCTATGCGGTTGGCCTTTCCCGGCCGGACCTCGATCAGAAGCACACTGCAAGCGGGCACCAACCAGTCATGGGGTTCTCCGGAGCGCCAGGCAGTTGTCATACCTTCATGGTAGGGATAAATGACCCTCGCTGCGAACTCGCGCCCGGGCTGGCCCCGGTAGAGCACGCTCTGGTCGAAGGGCACCCGGATGGTCTGCCCGAAAGGCGCCGGATTGCGCAGCACCACGGTGCCGTGGTCGCCATTCCAGTGCACATAGCCGTACGGCTCGCCCCGGCGCGGGTCTCCCCCGACCATCGCCGTGTGCCGCAGGTCAGCGGCGTTGTCCACTGCCCAGCGGGTTGCCTCGCCCAGGACCTGCCAGCGGGGCTCGTCCATCATCGCCGGGGTGATGTAGAGCTCCTTGAGCTGAACCCCGCGGGCATAGTACAGGACCACCATGTCCGAAAACTCCCGCAGCGTCTCCCGATCACCGCCGAGACGGCAGTGGCGGCCGTGGATGATACCATGGGTCATCAGCGCCGAGAGCGGCACCAGGTTGCCCTGCTGGCGGTAGACCTGGAAGAAGTGGGCGTCGCGATAGCTCATGTCCCACTCGCGGGGGCTGAGCTGGGGAAAAGTCTTCTCGTAACCGAAGTCCGAAGCGCACATCCAGATGCTGTCGGCATGCATCAGCCACCAGGGGGACAGCCAGACGTTGGAGGTCACGTTCAGGAAAATGTCCGGGTTGACCTGGCGTTCCCAGGCCAGCAGGCCGATTTCGGCATCCAGGCTGGCCTCGTGACCGTGGCGCTGGTCAGGCAGGTGGCCATGCCCTGGCGCCGTGCACCGCATCTGGTTGAAGTCGTGCTTGTAGTACGCCAGGTTGCCCTCGCGAATCCGGTGTTCGGTCACTCGGCGGATCTCGGCGTTGTACCGGGGGCCGACGATGCAGTAGTACCGCCCCTGGTCGGAGACCTCGTAGCCCTGCTGGCGCCCCCAGTCCGGGTTCAGGTTGAAACCGTTCAGCGGCATCCACAGGCCCAGTCGCGAGCCCTCGGCTTCCAGGGCGCGAGCCAGGGGGGCAAACTCTCCGGGATAGAGGTCCTTCCGCGGCGTCCAGATCGAGTTCGGGTCCTGCCAGCCATCGTCGGGGACGAAGGCGTCCATGCGCAGGCCGTAGGGTTCCAGCAGGTGCTGCTTGAACTGCCGGTACGCCGCCAGGACATTGTCGGGACTGAGTTCAGCGCCCTGCAGGTCGTACCACGAGTTGTACTGCAGGAAGCTGCGTGTATGGATACGGACAGTATCCAGGTAGTCGCTGAAGGCCAGCTCGCGCGAGAGGCCGCGCGGGGCGACCCCGATGACAGCGGTCTTGGTGTTGAGCCCCTCACCGATGGGTCGGCCCGGATAGTGGTGCAGGACCAGCAGGCGCGCCTCGGCCGTCTCCAGCAGGTCGTTGTAGCCGGCGGGGTACTCCAGACCCAGGTACCAGGCTTCGTCCAGGAAGATCGGCTGGCCGTACCCGCCGCGCATCACAGGGTGGGAGGTCCGGAGACGATCCACCTCGACCTCATCCACGACCACGTCTGGTGGGCCAGAGATGGCCAATGACTTGCGCATCCAGGGGTCGTCTCCCCGGAGCCAGTACCGGACGAGGATGGAAAGGCCCGAGCCGGCGTGGTCTGCCCGGAAAGTGAGGCCCGCCTCACTGTGTTCGATGCTCTTGGCCGGCGGCGACCACTGACATTCTGACCCGGAAACGGTCGGGCCCTCGAGGAGCTTGACGACGAACTCATCGGTCGGGCTGAGGGCCATCGCCTGGCTCCCATCCCCCCTTGCCAGGGACGACGTGACCCAGCTATCGCCCTGCCGGACCCATTCGCGGCGGATCTGGGAGTTGCCGAGCACGACCCGATGGGCGGTCACGATGCAATATGGAGCCGCATGAGCCGCAAGCCCCAGGACCAGGGGTGTGAGGCTGCCGATCAGGGCCAGGAGTCGCCGCATGGTGACCTCCATGTGTGATGTGCGGCCCCAACGGGGCCGGGCGGCAGCGCGTAGGAGCGTGTGGCAGTGCGCCCTCGTGGCCCTCCCCCACCTCACCTCAGCCGCTTCCATTCCTCCACCATTGCAAGCGTGCTCTCCCAGGGCATGATGCTGTGGGAAGAGACACACTGGGTCAGGATGAGACCCGTGCGCCCGAACGTCTCGAACACCTGGCGGACCGCCTGTCGTGTGGCCTCCGGGCCCTGCCAGATGTGGTAGGTGCTGCTGGGGCCCGTCCAGAGAGCCTTGGTGGGGCTCAGCTTGTCCCGCACCTGGACCGGGTCCACACCGTGGAAGGCCAGGTCAATGCCATTCAGGGAGTCCATTCTGAGGGCCGCAAGGTGATCCAGTATGGGCATGACGCCGGTATGGACCGTGTAGGCGCTGACCATACCGGCATCGCGAATCGCCTCGGCCTCAGCGTTGAGCCGCCGCGCCAAGTACCTCTCAAGCATTGCCGGGCTGTAGAAGTCGGCCGTCTCGTAGAAGCCGTTGCGGATGGCAATGTCGCAGCCCAACTCGCCGAGGGCCGCGATCGTTCGGAGGTTGGTCTGGTGGTCGTGTTCCAGGTAAGCCTCCACCAGCTCGGGCTGCTCGATGGCTGCCAGACACAGCTCGCGGGCGCCGAAGAGATGCTGAGCGCCGGTCAGGCCCAAACCGCCGCGCGAGCACAGGGCCAAGCCGTATCTTCGCGCGACGCTGGTTGCCTCTGCCACGCCGTCTCGGGCCGCGTCCACAATCTGCCCCACCGTGCGTGGCGACTGCACCAGCTTCAGGCACTCCAGGTCGGCCTCAGTCTGCAACCAGGGCCTGACGAAGTGCCCGACGTTGAAGTCGCTGTAGAAGGGAATGTCTTCGCCGTGGGGCCACTTGTCGTCATAGCGGACGGCGGCGCGCAGTTCCCCGGCCGGAGTGGTGTACACCTTGTGCAGCACACTGTCTTCTACCCAGCTACGTGAACTGACGCCATCGGCCGGTGCCGTCGGGTCCACGCTGATGTGGACCAGCTCATCAAGCCCCAGCTCGCCCACCTGATAGGCCACGCTCTCTTCCAGCGAGGCGTCCTCAGCCCACGGGAAGTTCCAGGTGTGACCGCGCCGCTGCACCGGGTACAGAGGGTTGAAAGAGCCACAGCAGGGCACATAGTCCACGGGCTCACGGCGTATGGCGGCGATCATGCGCTCCCGCGACGTCATTGCTGTAGCCATCGAGGTCTCCTGTCATTGGCTCGCCAGTATTTCGCGCACGAAGCCCGCATTCATGGCCACCTGGTTGCAGTCGCGCTGGAACATCCCCACGACCACCGCATCCTGGGGCTTGATGTGCTCAAACGCCCACCGGAAGGCCTCGCGTACGGTCTCGGACGTCTCACACTTGCGGCTGGCGGCCAGGATCTTGAAGGCCAGACAGGTCTTGCTGCAGGCTCGGATGACCCCGGCCATGCGCTCGCGGTCGGCGTCATCGTAGACCTCCCCGGCCAGGAACTGCCCCAGGTTGCCATTGATGGGCCGGGGAATTCCCAGGGTGTAGAAGCAGGTCATATAGAAGTCTATATCCCAGCCGCGCTCCTCGATGTACTCCACCACCTCCGGCAGGTGGGTGCCGACCCCGACCGCGACCCCGCAGTCGCGCATGACCTGCGTCAGCTCGCGAACCTCGTCAATCTGTCCCTCCCGCCACAGCCCGTCAGTGCGCGTTCCGTGATGGTAGATGGCGATGGCTCCGGCGTCGGCGATCTGGCGCACGTTGCCGGGCAGGTCACGGAACTCCGAGGCCGTCTGGGCGATCCACTGCAGTGTCCCGCCCTCATTGCGATACTCTCGCAGCATGCGCATGATGTGACGGTCGCCCCGGCTCTGCATGGCATTCAGCCCCTGGGCCTCGCACTCTCGCAAGGCGGCCTTGATGTTCTCGGTGGTGTAGTAGTCCAGGAAGGCCTGGTCCATCTCGCGGGAGGTGTGTGACCCGCCCGAGAAGGGGTTTCCGCCGATGATGAGCCGTGTGACTTCGTACTCCCCTAACTTCACCGTGGGTAGCAACTCAGGCATCTGTATCGTCCTCGTGCTGCTCGGGTCCCCCGGCACCCTCAGCAGGGCTGGCAGTGGCGCCTTCGGCGTCCATCTCCGTTTCGGTGTCCGCGCACCCCTCTGCCATCAGGAACTGCTGGAGCTTGCGGGCAGCCGAAAAGTTCATGCCCTCCACCGCCGCCAACTCCTCCACCGAGGCGTCGGTCATGGCCTGGATGGACGGGAAGGCCCGAAACAGCGCCGCGCGCCGGACGGGCCCAATGCCGGGCACCTGGTCCAGTTGCGACTTGGTCACGGTCTTGCTGCGCAGGCCGTGGTGGTAGCTGATCGCAAAGCGGTGGGCCTCGTCTCGTATCCGCTGCAGCAGGAACCAGCCTCGCGGATGGTCGCGCATGTCCACGGGGTCGGCACGGCCCGGCACGAAGACCTCCTCCTCGCGCTTCGCCAGGCCGCACAGGGCCAGGTGCTGCAGCCCCAACTCACGCAGGACCTTCGCCGCCGTGCTGACCTGTCCCTTGCCGCCATCCATGACGATCAGGTCCGGCAGGGGCAAGAACTTGGCATGGCCCTCCAGGCCCCGCTGCAAGCGGCGGGTGAGCATCTCGGCCAGCATGGCGTAGTCATTGGGCTGGCCAGAGAGGCGGATCTTGAACCGCCGGTAGTTGCGCTTGTCGGGCAGGCCGTCGGTGAAGACGACCATCGAGCCCACGGCCTCCTGACCCTGCAGGTTGGAGACGTCGTAGCACTCGATACGCACTGGAGCGTCGGGCAGCTCCAGCGCCTCTGCCAGGTCACGCACGGCAGCCATGTTCTCATGGCGCCGCCGGCTGCGCTCTTCCAGCAGGCGAGCCAGGTTGACGGCCGCGTTACGCTCGGCCAGTTCAACCAGCTTGCGCCGCTCGCCGCGCCGAGGAACCAGCAGTTCCACCCGACTGGCCCGGCCTTCGGCATCGGAGCGCAGCTCGCTGAGCATCTGCTCCCATTCCGCAGCCTCGCCCAGTGTCTCGGGCAGCAGCACGTACCGGGGCGGTACGGAACATTCGCCATAGTGTCTCGTCAGACCCGCCTCCAGGATCTCCTCCCGTGTGCGGCCGCGCACATGAGTGAAATGGTAATGAACCGGCTCCAGCATGCGCCCCTGGCGCACCGGGAAGACGTCCACAGTGGCCCAGTCGTCGTCTACGGCCACGCCCAGCACATCCTGGTCACGCTCCTCGGCCGCGTTGACCAACTGGTCCTGCAAGGCGCTGCGGATGGCCTCAATGCGGTCCCGAAAGACCGCCGCGCGCTCGAACTCCAGCTCCTCGGCGGCCTGCTGCATGCGCTCCTGGAACTGCCTGACGATCTCGTCGGACCGTCCCTCCAGCAGCATCACTGCCTGTGCCACCAGCTTGCGATATTCCTCGGCCGACACCTGGCCGGTGCAAGGACCGACGCAGCGCTTGATGTGGTAGTTGAGGCAGGGGCGGCCATTGGGGGTGCCGTCCAGTGTCCGCCGGCAGTGCCGCAGCCCGAAGCACTGGCTGATGATGTCGCGCATGCGCCACATCACGCGCGCATTGGGGTAAGGACCGAAGACCAGCCCACTTCCCAGACGGTAGACCTCGCGCCGCTTAGGGTCATGGAGACCTCGGCGCAGCCGGCCTCGGCCCCCGGGAATCCGCACCTGCGCCTCCGCCGGCAGGTCCCGCACCACCAGCAGCCGCGGGTACATCTCGTCGGTGAACTTCAGGTACGGATAGCTCTTGTCGTCCATCAGCCGCACGTTGAAGGGCGGCTTGTATTGCTTGATCAGGTTGCTCTCCAGCAGCAGAGCCTCGGTCTCGCTGCGGGTGACGATGTAGTCAATGTCACGGGCCTTGTCGCGCATATGCTCGGCCCAGGTTCCGAGGCTATCGCCCCGCCAGTGCTGCTGCAGACGCTTGCGCAGGTCGCCGGCCTTGCCGACGTAAAGAGCTCTCCCGGCTTCATCTCTGAAAATGTAGACACCGGGGTCATGGGGCACGATCTGGAGCTTGGCTTCGAGGTCCATGGACACAGGATTATACAGCAGAACGAACGGAGGTGTCGAACGACGTGCCTGTGCCCCTCACTGCCCGCCGCGCCGGACCGCTACGATCCTGTCCACGGGCACGTCCGGTATGGTCTGCATCCCGCCACCCGGCCACAGAATCTCGAGCGTGACCGGCTCGGAGTGGTATCCCAGACCGAAGTGCAGGGTCAGGTCGTTCTGGTTCCCCTCGCCGGTGCCGGCTTCAACCTGCCGGGTCAGGGTGCGGTCGGGCAGCCGGATACGCACCTGAGCGCCCACGGCACACCAGTTCACCGTCTGCCCGTCTCCATACAGCCGAACACCCAGCCAGTGACCCTCAGTGCCCTGGTTTACGAAGAGCTTTCCGGCGGTCACCAGGTCGAGGTCCCCATCCTGGTCGAAATCGGCCCAGGCAGCCTGATAAGTGGGCGGCTGTTCGGCGACACCGGCTGCGGCCGTGGCATCCCCAAAGGTGAAGCCGCCATCGTTACGGTACAGCACCGGATAGTTGTGCCGCCCGAAGGAAGCTACGCCGTAGACCGTGGTGAAGTAAAGGTCCAGGTCGCCGTCGTTGTCGTAGTCCCCGGCCGCCGGACTGGCGTAGGACTCCTGGTAGAAAACGCCGCAGGTTCCCAGATCCTGGAAGTGGTACCCCTGCTCGGGACCGAGGTTGCGCAGGAACCGCGATTTGGGCTGGTCGCCGCGACTGTCCACGTGCGCAAAGTTGCCGGCGAAAAGGTCCATTAGCCCATCGCCATCGAAGTCGCCCCAGGCGGCGCCGATGGAGTGCCCGCCCTCGAAGCCCTCGGATGTCGCCAGGGCGTTGTACTCAGCCGCCGCGTCGCGGAACTGCCCGCTGCCGTCATTCAGCCACAGCACATTCGGTTGCAGTCGGTAGTTGGACACGTAGATGTCAAGGTCGCCATCTTGGTCGAAGTCACAGGCCGTCACCCCACGAGCGCGGTAACGCACCTCGCTCCACGCGAGACGGAAGCCCGTGCCCCGCTCATTCATCAGAATCATATCAGGATAGGTGATACCCGCGTCCCAGTCTTCATATCCGCCGACATACAGGTCAACGAAGCCGTCACCGTTGAAGTCACCCCAGCAGGCGCCGCGTGACACAGAGCGCGGCAGCTCCGGCAGGGGCACGGGCGAAAAACCCGTGCCGCCTGTATTGCGAAACACCTGCAAGCTCGACCAGGAGAACAGGTCCACGAAACCATCGTTGTCGAAGTCCGCGGCTACAACCGTGCCGAGGCCATCGGCCAAGCGCGCGAAGGACTTCCCGCCCTGGTTCAGCCATGCTGTGCCGCCGGCGCACAGGTCGCTCCAGCCGTCGCTGTTCAGGTCAGCCCAACAGGCCTGACCGTTCCCGAGAGCGAGTCCCAGGTCGGCGGTGCGATCCTCCAGCACCGTCTCCGCATACACAGGGATGACCACAAGACAGATCGTCAGACCGAGGAGCCGGGCCGGGGCGTTGGACATAAGCAGCCTCCGCAAATGTTAGCAGCCTTGCTAACCATACCAGCAAACGGCGCCCGAGTCACCCCCTGAGCCAGCGCCGCAGGAAGCGACGTGCACGGTGTGGAACTGTCCGCGGTGCACAACTGCGAACCTGGGAGCCCCCTCATGTCTGAGCAACTCAAGAAGCTTCGTGAACAAGCCGCGGGTGGGACCTTCTGCATCGTGCCGTACAATCACCCCGACTTCGCCTGGTGTCACAGCCGCGAGTGGCACGAGGAGCGCTACGCGGTCAGCACGGCCGAGGCCCTGGACCTGATGCGCCAGCACCCGGAGTTCCGCTTCTGCATGGAACCCTGGATTGACCAGATCATCCCCTTCCTGGAGCGTTGCCCTGACCGGATCGAGGAGCTGCGAGAGCGTCTGAACAGCGGTCAGATGGGGGTCAAGGCCTTCACCCTGACCAGCCCCCGGCCCTCGACCTGTGGCGATGAGACCTTCCTGCGCAACATGATTATCGGCCGCCGCTGGTACCGTGCCTTCGCGCCAGACTGTGACCTGTCAGTCATGGCCTGCCCCGATGTGGGCATCGGCCACAGCCAGATGCCGCAAGTGTGCAAGCTCGCAGGAGCCAGGATGTACCGGGGCTGGCGCTCGGACAGCGTGTTCAGCTACAAGGACGTGCCGCGCAACTTCGTCTGGCGCGGGCTGGACGGCACCGAGATGATGACCTCCCGGGGCTGCTATGGGGGGATGCTGAGTGACCTGCCCGAGCCGCTGGCGGACAACTGGGAGCAGGCTCTGGAGCAGCTCTACGCCACCGACCTGGCCCCGGCGCTGGACCATGCCCAGAACAAGACCTGGTGGGTCGCTCAGGGCATGGATGACGCGCGCCCCTTACGCACCTTCGAGGGCGATCGGCTGCTGCCATGGTTCGAGCTGGTGCAGTTGTGGAATGAGCGGGAAAACAGCCGCATGGTCTTTGCCACGCCCAACGAGTTTGCGGCCATGCTCGCCCAGGAGCAACTGCCGGTGTGGGAGGGTGTCATTGACGAAGTGGATGTGGCCTACAACAGCGGCTGGCACGGCCAGCCGGGGCTTTGGCGCCTGCGACAGGACCTGGAGCGGGAGATGGTCATCGCCGAACGCGCGTGGGCCTTGGTGGGGCTCCTGGTACCTCACCCCCCGGCCCCCTCACCACAGCAGCTTGTGAGCAAGCTCAGCGGAGAGGGCAGGAACGACTCTAGGGCAGGGGCTTGTACCCCGCCGGCGGTCCCGTCCGACCGCCTTACTGATCTCTGGGTCGAGACCATCCGCCTGGCTTCCCATGCGTTGCAGTGGGTCTTCGAGAACGATTGGACCTGGCTGACCTCCCGCGGGCGGTACCTGTTGCGCGAAGTGCGGGAGGAGACCGTGAAGGCGGTGACGGCATTGTCCGGCGTGGGTCGGCAGTGGCAGGACCAGCGGCCCATCGTGCTTTTCAACCCGCTCCCCTATCCCCGGGAGGAGATCGTCCAGGTGCCGTGGGTGCAGCCGCGCCAGGAGAGCGTGCAGACCCAGGTGCTGGACGCCGAGGGCAACCCGGTGCCGACGCAGCTCGGTGAGCCCGTGGCGCCGTGGGTGGGGCGGATGGTGTGGGAGACTCCGCTGGTCTTCCGGGCGCAGGTTCCGGCCATGGGCTGCGCGGTCTACCGGGTTGGCGAGGGGGATCGCTGGACCGAGCCGGTCGCCCCGGAGGGCGACGCGCTCAGCAATGGACGGCTGCGGCTGCGGCTGAGCGGGCGCGGCCTGCAGGAGGTCGAGGACCTGGAGAGTGGCCTGCTGTGGCGGGCTCCGGCGGGTGGGGCCATCGGTGACTGCAAGCTGCACGAGATGGCTGACGGCATCCTGCACGTGGGGCCCATCACCGCCGAGATCGGCGGCATGGCGGGAAAGGGACAATGGGTCTGCACCGGGCCACTGCGCTGGGTCTACCGCTGGGAGACGGAGTTCCACGGCCAGCGCGTGCGCCAGGACGTCATCCTGGACGACGGGGCGCGGCACCTGGATTTCATCACGCGGGTGTGCTGTACCGGCGCCAACGGCTTCTTCGGGCTGATCTTCGACCTGCCTTTCCATGGCGCGCTGCACGTGGACGTTCCCTTCGGGGTGGAGCCACGCAACCCCGATGCAGAGGTCTATGCCGATACGCTGCCCTTCAGCTACCAGAACATTGAGCGCCATCGCCGCAACCAGTTCTGGGCCCGGAGCTTCGCCAGCTTCAGCAACGAGCGCTTCGGCCTGAGCGTCATCACCGCCGACGGCGACAAGTACTGGACCTACGAGGGCGCCACGCGCCGCCTGCGGCACATCCTGTTCACCCCACTGGACGACGACGACCAGGACTGGGAGCGCTGGGTCACCAAGTCGCGCATGGCCCTGGGCTGGCACGAGTTCCGCCATCGTGTCGTCTTTCATGAGGGGAACTGGCGGGCGGCCGACATCTGCGGCGAGTCCGACCGCTTGCGAATGCCCCTGGTGGCTGTCAAGCCGTTGGGACCGGCGCAGGAGGGGGGCGTCAGCGGCGTGGACCATCTGGCCATCGCGCCTGACGGCGTGCGCCTGTCAGCCTTCTATCGCGACGAGGCGGGCTACGTCCTGAGGCTGTACGAGTCGGTGGGCGAGGCGGCAGAGGTGACGGTGAAGCTGCCTTCCGCCTTCGGGACGGCTTCAAAGACAGACCTGAACCTGGAGCCGATGGAAGGCGAAGTACGCCTGGAGGGCAATGAGCTGCGGCTGAACCTGCGACCCTGGGAGATCGCGACGGTGCTGCTGACTTGAGGCCATTCGTATGGGCCGGGCCGTTCCGGCCCAAGGGCCGAACAGCCGGGGCCGAATGAAGCCAAGCCCCTCCAGACGGCAGGCCGGCTTGCGGACGATAGGGTCCGCCGCCCGGCCTCTCCAGACAAGTACGGCCTGGGAGGCAACTCGATGACTGGACGCGTTCTGCCGACGGCCTTGCTCTCACTTTGTGCGATCGTGCCGGTCTCGGCGGCGGAGCCCATTGAGTGGACCTTCGACCAGTCCGCCGACATCGCCAGCGCGCCGAACATGGACCCGGGAGAGGTGGCGCGCGGATGCGTGTCTGGGTGGACGGGGTGGGACCCGTACATCTACCTGACCTTGCCCCGCATCCCGACCGACGTCAGCGAGCTGTCCTGGCTGACGGTGCGGCTCTACTCCTCGGCCCCTGCTGACTTGCTGGACATCTATTACAAGAGCGCCGATGGTCGGTGGTGCCTGGGCGGAACACTCAAGGTGGTGCGAGGCTGGGCGACCTACCGCATGGACCTGACCCGCAACGCCTGGCGCGAGACCGACACCGGCGATGCGTCGCGGCAGTGGGGCGGGCCGGAGCGCAACCTGATTTCCTTCCGGCTGGACCCGGGCAACGAGGCCAACCGCTGGGTGATGCTTGACTACGTGCGGCTGTCCGGGCCCGAGCCAGGCCTGGAGGAGGGCATGACGGTGGAGCACCGCGGGACGGCGCGGCTGACCGAGCTGCGGGTCCCGGCGACGCCCCACGCCGGGCAGCCCCTGCGGGTAGCGGCGCGGTTCGACTGCCGCGTGCCGGCAGGCCTGACCCACGGCGCGGGCTACGTCCGCCTGCGCCGCGGCAACTCCTTCCTGCGGGTGCACGAGCAACCGGTCGCGCTCCGCAACGGCCCCGTAACTCTGGAAGCCGACTTCGAGCTATCGCCGTACTGGTACGCCGGAGCGCTGGACGTAGAGGTAGGCATCCATGAGCTGGACCTCGCGCCGGGCGGCAAGCCCAACCGGGTCGCGGTGCGGCTGCAGAATCCGGCCGTCCAGACTGTCGATTTCCCGCGGGTACAGCTCTGGAAGCTGGGCGGCGATCCCTGTTTGATGCTGAACGGCAAACGTACCGCCCCGTTCTTCTTCACCAGCCACGGCGGACTACTGCTGGACCAACACCGCGAGATGGCACAGGCGGGCATCCATCTCTACGCGGACTGGTTCGGCACTTCCATCTGGTCGGACCTGGGCCACGTGGCTCCCAACACGTACGACTACTCTGAATACGATCGCTACTTCGCGTCCATCCTCGAGGTGGACCCGCAAGCCTACTTCCTGCCCCACATCGGCCTCTCGGCGCCGGTCTGGTGGCAGCAAGCCCACCCGGACGAGATGGCCCAGTATGCCGATGGGCGCCGGGGGCCGCCCTCCTTCGCCTCGGAGCTGTGGAAGCGCGACACGGGCGAGGATCTGCGAAAGCTCATCGCCTATCTACGCAAGGCCCCCTACGCCAGTCGCCTCATCGGCATCGCCTTCTACGGGGGCTACACTGCCGAGTGGCAGATGTGGGGGACGTGGGCCGAACAGAAGGACGACTACAGCGCACCGGCGCTAAGGGCCTTCCGCGCCTTCCTGAAGCGTCGCTACGGAACCGATGAACGCCTCCAAGTGGCCTGGGGCGACCCGCGAGTGACCCTGGCAACCGCCGCTATACCGACCATGGCCCAGCGCCGTCCTGGTGGACCCCAGATGCTGCGTGATCCGCAGACCGAACGCCAGTGCATTGACTTCTATGACTTCATCAGCCGCATGACTGCCGACGCCATCCTGTACTTCGCCAGGGTGACCCGCGAGGCCACCGCCGGTAAGCTGCTGGTGGGCACCTATTACGGCTACCTGAGCGCCCACAACGTCAACCAGCAGGACTCCGGGCACAATGCGGCGGCGCAGGTCTTCGAGTCGCCAGACATTGACTTCCTGATGAGCCCGCCGAACTACTACTACCGGGGGCCGGGCGAGACCAGCACGTTCATGTCAGCCACTGATTCCTTCCGGATGCGCGGCAAGCTGTGGCTGGATGAGTCGGACCACCGCACGGTCCTCAGCGACCCTTCCTCCGGCTATAGTCGCGCTGACAACATGCCTGACACTCTCGGGGTCTTCTGGCGGGAGTTCGCCGAGGTATTGTGCAAGCGCGCGGGGGGCAGCTTCTTCGACATGGCCGGGGGCTGGTTCTCCGACCCCGAGATCCTGAAGGCGATGGGTTGGGCGCGCCAGATCTATCAGGACAGCCTCCGCGAGCGGCAGCCCTTCACGCCGGAAGTCGGTGTCTTCGTGGACCCCAGGAGCTTCTCCTGGATGCGGCCCACTGAGGCGCAGCTCTGGCTCGTCCTGAGCCAACTGGTGCACATGCCCGAGGCAGGGGCGCCCTTCGACTACTGCCTGCTGTCGGACATCGGCCAGCAGTGGATGCCCGACTACAAGCTCTACATCTTCCTGAACGCCTTTCACCTCGACGAGGACGCGCGGCAGGCGATCCTCGAGAAGCTCCGGGGGAGTGGCGCCACGGCGCTGTTCATCTATGCCCCCCGTTTCTTCGGCTCCGAGGCCAGCCCACCGGAGTCGATGTACGCGCTGCTGGGCTTTATGACGCATTTTGAGATGGCCGAGGGCAAGCCGCAGGTCACGCTGGATGCGGGTTCGCCGCTGGCGCAGGGATGGGACCCGGGCGAGCCCGTGGGCCAAGGTGTCCCGGTGCAGCCCTCGTTCTGGGTGGACGACCCGTCGGTGACCGTACACGGCCGCCTTGCCAATGGCAGGCCGGGTCTGGTCAGCAAGCGCGGTGACGGGTGGACGTGCTACTACTCAGCCGCCTTCGACTTGCCTCCAACGGTCGTGCGGAACCTCGCCCGTGAGGCGGGGGTACACATCTGGGTGGACAGCGACGATGCCGTATACACCGACGGTCGCTACCTTGGCCTGCACGCCAGCGGCGACGGCATCAAGACTATTCGCCTGCCGCGACCGGCCAGAGCCCGCGAGCTGGTTAGCGGGAAGCCGCTTCAGATGGACGGTGGTAACGTGACCGTCGAGATGCGGCGGGGGGAGACCGTACTGCTGGAGTTCGCACAGCGATAGGCGACCGGAAACTGCCAGCGGGGCTGGCAGTGTCAACTCGAACGATGATGACGGGAAGTCGGGTGCCACGGCCAGGCCTCCTGGCCTTGGGGTGAGGACAGCGACCACGAACAGGAGACACGCATGTTCACCGAGTACCGTGCTGGCGACTGGGACAGCTACAGGATGGACTACCACAACCCGCATCAGGCGGTGGAGCCCTTGGGTCAGGAGATCGCGGTGGTCAGCAAGGCTCTCGAGGCCCTGGTAGCGGCAGGCATCTTGCCGCATGCCGACTACGACCATGACAAGCTGCTAGAGCATCGCCAGGCCGTGGCCGAGCGGTTTGAGATCCCCTGGACGGCCATCACCCCACGGATGCAGCGGCTGCTGTATGCCATCAACGCCATCAAGCAGCCCCAGGTGATGATCGCGGCAGGCGTCTTCTGCGGGAACACCTTCATCTCCAACGCCGGGGCGGCGGTGGGCCCTGGCGCCTGCTATGAGGCGAAGGACCTCGTTGGCGTGGAGATCAAGCCGGAGGAAGCCGAGCGCGCCGAGCGCAACGTGCGTCGCCTCGACCCCACGGGCATCGCCCGGGTCCTGGCGGCCGATGCGGTGGATGTCGTGCGCGAGCATCCGGGACCCATCGAGGTGCTTTACCTCGATGCCGATGGCGACGCGGCCCGGGGCAAGGGAATCTACCTGGACATCCTGCAGACCGCCTGGGACAAGATGCCGGCGGGGAGCATCGTTCTCGCCCACAACAGCGTCAACTGCGCCGAGCGCCTGCAGCACTACCTGGCGTGGGTGCGCAATCCAGCCAACTGCCGCGCCAGTGTCAACGTGATCATTGACGGGGAGGGCCTGGAGGTGTCAGCAAAGTAGTGAGTCCTTGCGGCAGTTCAGTCCTGGCGGGCGTTGCGCTGGCAAGCCTGTATCTGCTGACCGCGGCCGCTGGGGCCCCTTCCGCCGACCTGCCAGCGTTGCCGGAGTACTCGTGCAAGTCGGTGGCAGTGGCACCCGTGGTTGACGGCAGGCTTGATGATCCCTGCTGGCAGAGTGCGGAACGAGCCGGCGGATTCGCACGCGTGCGCTTCGGTGCCGTGATCCCTGCGTCCACCTTCTGGCAAGGCGTGAGGCACAACGGGTGGCTGTATATGGGCATTCAGTGCGTGGAACCGAAACCCGAAGGCATCTTGCGTGCGGTGCGGACGCCGGACTCGGCGCGGGCTACCAAGGACGATTGCGTCGAAGTCTTTCTTCGCCCACCAGATCGCGCCCCTGATGACTACTACCACTTTGCCGTAAGTGCCCACGGGGTACCCTACGACGGCCATCGTCTTGATGGCGCCTGGGATGGCCCATGGCGCGCGGCAGTGTGGGTCGGAGACGGCGGCTGGTCCGCTGAGATGGCCTTTGACCTCGGCTCATTGGCCCCCGGCAAGCGCTCAGGGGGGTCCTGGGGGCTGCAGGTAGCCCGTGACCGCTATGCCACCGGGATCGAGTGGTCGGCGTGGTCAGACACTCTGAACCAGGGCTACCATGCCTGGGACCGGTTCGGAGTGCTGCACCTCACCGAGTGATGGGGCGGGCAGGACCGATGCGAACGCTGGTCATCGCTAACCCGAGGTCGGGGCGCAGCCGTGGCCTAGGTGCGGCGGAAAAGGCCGCCCGGGCAATGGCCAGTGGAGGCTGGGACGTGACGGTCCGGGCAACGGGCAGCCCGGGTGACGGCGTGCGCCTGGCCCAGGAGGCAGCCCGGCAGGGCTTTGACGCGGTCTTCGCTTGTGGCGGCGACGGGACCCTGTCGCAGGTGGTGACGGGGCTGCTTGACACCGGCATACCCGCTGGCCTCATCCCGGCCGGCACCGGCAATGACTTCGCCCGGACCGTTGGCCTATCCCGCGACCCGGTGGAGGCGGCGCGCCAGGCACTCGGCGGTCATGCGCGAGCAGTGGACCTGCTGGAGGCAAACGGTGGTGTAGCCTGGAGCCTTAACGTCATGGGCGTTGGTTTCGACGCTGCCGTTGCCGCCCGCATGAACCGGCGCCTGCGCCTGACCGGCGGCGCCTTTGCCTACGTCACGGCGGTCGTGCAGGAACTGACCTTCCACCGTGCGACCGAGGTCGTGCTGGCCGTTGACGGCGAGATATGGCGGGGCCAAGCCCTGCTGGTGGCCATCGCCAACGCGCAGTCTTATGGTGGTGGCATGCGGATTGCGCCGCTCGCGTCCATAGATGACTCGCTGCTGGATGTGGTGTTGGTGGAGGCCATCGGCAGGCTGGAGTTCGCGCGGTCTTTCCCCCGCGTGTTCCGGGGCGCCCACCTGACCCACCCAGCGGTGCGAACGTGGCAGGGCCGGGAGGTCACTCTGACAACCCCGCAGCCCTGCCCGGTGCTCGTTGACGGCGACCTGATGGGCGAGACGCCCCTGATGGTCCGTGTGTCGCCCCGCAGGGCGCTGCTGTGGTTGCCGTAGTCGGCAAGAGGCCGGGCGCGTCGCCATGCACCCCTGCCGACAGCGGCCGAACTCCCCATACGCCCCTACGCTAGCTGGGCATAGCGCTCATACGGTACGGCGCCCTTGACGCGCTTGCCGGCGAGGCAGTCACGGATGGCCTTCAGCCCCGTCTCGCCGATCTTGTAGTACCCGTAGAAGCCTGCTCCCGACACGTGCGGCGTGATGTAGACGTTCTCCAGCTCCCGGAAGGGGCTGTCCGGGGGGAGCGGCTCGGGGTCGGTGACGTCCAATCCCACCAGGATGCGCCCCGTCCGCGCCTCCGCCAACAGAGCCTCGTGGTCCACGGCGTTGCCGCGGGCGGTGTTGATGAAGGTGGCCCCGTCCTTCATCAGCTTCAGCAGGCGCTCGTTCACCATCCGGTCGGTCTCGGGAATGCTCGGCGTGTGCAGGGTAATGAAGTCCGCAGTGCGGAAAATGGTCTCCAGACTGGCCTTACGTACGCCCAGCTTTCTGGCTTCCCGCGCGTCCAGGTAAGGGTCATAGCAGAGCAGCTTCAGGTCCCAGCCCGTCAGGAGCTTGATCACGTGCCGCCCGACTTTGCTGGCCCCAATGATGCCCACGGTCGCGCCCTGGAGGAACTGCCCGTTCCATGGAATGTGGGCGCTGCGCCAGCGTCCGGTGGCCCGGAAATCGTTGACGAAGGGGACCCAGTGGTGACTGAGCATCAGCATCATGCCGATGGCGGACTCGGCCACGTTGTAGGCGATGGCCTCGTTGGCCGAGAAGGTCACAATCCCCCGGGGCACCAGGTACTGCTCCACCACCTCGGGCGACAGGATATGCTTCACCGAGCCCGCCAAGTGGCAGTAGAGCTTCAGCTTCTTGGCTCGCTCGAAGACCTTGCTCGTCAGCGGTGGTGTTCCCCATCCGCCCAGCAACACGTCGTAGTCCGCAATCCGGCGGGCGATGGCGGCGGTGTCTGGCATCTTGTCCTTCTTGTTGAAGGTCACGTCGAAGTCCGCTGCCAGCTTGGCCTGATGTTCGGGCCTCATCACCCGATCGAGACCCGGCTGGGTGAGGATACACCAGATCTTGGCCTTCTCGGACATATCACGACCTCCCGGTAGAAGAGCAGCGGCGGCGCGGCTCAATGACGCGCCGCCAGGTCCATGAATAGCGAAACTAGCCGTGCGGCCTGGTGGCCATCGGCGGCCGTTGCAGCCACATTGAGATCGTCCACTTGCTGCACCGTCGGCACCCGGGCGCAGGAGGCCGCCTGATCGGCGCTACGCAGCTCAACGCGCACCTCGATGGGCGGGGTTGGGTGAAACGGAATGATACACGCCGAGCAACTCAGCGCTTCGGCCACTCCGTCGCGGATCAGTCCCCAGGTCTCCTCCGGCGGCCGCAGACGCACGCACTCCCGCCGCAGGGCTTCTTTGACCACCACGGCCGCGACCTCTGGCCCGATCACCTCACCAACTTCGGCGGCCAGAGCCTGATCGCCGGTGACACAGACCAGCGGCACCCCGTAGGCCCCGGCGTGGGCGGCGCTGATGGCACTTTCCCCCACGGCGACGCCGTTGTACCAGACCCCACGCAGGGAGCCGGACATCGTGTGAGAGATAGTGCCGCCGGGTGTCCCCACGCGAGCATGATAGCCGACCAGTACCAGAGCAGCGAAGTCCGGGCCGATACCGTCGGCCATGCAGACATCGGGCGTCCAGCCAGCGATCAGCCGTGCCCGGGGGTGGAGCTTCTCAATGATGATGTTGCGAGCGTCACCGTGGGCGTCCTTGACCACGATGTCGGTGGCCCCTGCCCCGAGGGCCCCCTCAATGGCGGCGTTCACATCGCGCGTCATCAGCTCACAGGCGCGAGCGTAGTGGCGGTGGCTGGTCTCGGTCATGCCCGCGTCAGCGATCCCGCTGATGCCTTCCATGTCGGCTGAGATGAAGACTTGCATCACATGCCCTCGCCGTGGAGATAACCCTGCTTTCAGTCGGTCAGGTCCGGGGCAACTGCTCCCCTTCAGTCCCGGGCCAGCTCCAGTACCCGCTCCGCATTCTCGCTGAGCTTCTGGAAGCCGTCCACGTAGAGCTTCATCAGCTCCATGGTGTTCGGCGGGTAGACGCCGCTGAGATAGGCGTGGCCCGCGATGAAGTCCAGGGTCCTGGGGTACTCCTCGTCGTAGCGCACCTGCCCGCTGCCATAGGGGCAGGTCCAGGGGCAGCCCTTGCCATAGCCCACGCGGTCACGGAACACGTCTTGGGACGGCACGGGACGCGTCTGCCATTGGCCGAGGCCGATGCCCTCGGCGGCGGCCGCCTTCTGGACGGCCCGTTTCCAGGTCTCGGGCGTCACGTCCAGCCCCAACTGCTGCGGCTCGAAGCTGACCACATAGCTGAAGTAGCAGGGGTCGGCGTAGTCAGGGGTGTAGGGCCCCTCAAAGCCCGGAATCTCGGCCAGAGCCTTAGTCAGGTAGTTGGCAAACTGCCGCCGTTGCGCGTTGTACTCGTCCAACCGCTCCAGTTGCGCCAGAATAAAGGCGTTGACGAACTCATGCGGGCGGTACATCCACCCCAGGCCATAGGCGTTATACTCGCGCTGGCGGTCAGGCAAGACGACCTCGCCGAACTCGCGCAGTTTGGCCGCATGGGCCAGGTACTCCTCATTGTCCGTGGTCCACAGACCGCCCTCGCCGCCCGACAGGTTCTTGGAGCGGTTGCAGGAGAAACAGCCGATGTCTCCCAGAGCCCCGGTCTTGACGCCCTTATAGGTGGCGCCGTGGGCCTGGCAGGCATCCTCAATAACCACCAGATTGTGCTTCCTGGCGATCTCCCTGATGGGGTCCATGTCGGCCACCATGCCGTGGATGTGCACCGGCAGGATGGCGCGGGTGTATCCGGTAATCCGCTCCTCGATGAGCGCCGGGTCCATGGTGTAGGTGCGCGGATCAATGTCCACGAACACCGGCACCGCATTGTGGTGCAGGACCGCGGCGGCTGTGGACCAGTAGGTGAAGGCGCTGGTGATCACCTCGTCCCCTGGTCCCAGGCCAGCGGCGGCCACAGCCATGTGGATCGAGGCGGTTCCGCTGTTGGTCACCAGAGCATACTTGGTGCCCACGTAGGCCGCCCACTTCTCCTGCAGTTCCAGGGCCTTGGGCGCCGAGGTGCCGTGCAGGTGGCCGCTGTCAAACACGGCCAGAACCGCCTCGCGGTCGGCTTGCGTCAAAGGCGGCCAGCTTTGCACCATGCCGCTCGGCACCACCGGCTGTCCACCATCCAAAGCGAGAGTTGAGGGCATCAGGTTCCTCCTGTCAGCGTAGTCGGGCCAGCTCCCCGAGCTGTTGAGGTGGGGTTCGCCCCTGTTGCGCCAAAGCCCTTCTGTCAGGGCAGAGCCACGAGCCTGGGCTCACCCCACGCCGCCCAGTCAAAGTCGAACCCGCCCTCACTGTCAGTCACCAGTGACAGCAAGATCGGCTGGCCGGCCCAGGCGGAGAGGTCGGCGCTCATCGCCTCCCACTGGCCCGGCAGCATCTTCCGGTAGGCCACGGTCTGGCCGTTCACTGTGACCCGGAAGCCGCAGCCCTCGGACTTGGAGCCATTGCGCAGACCCACGAAGCACTGGAACTGCGCTGGCAACTCGGGCAGGCGCAGAACATAGTCGGCACAGGTCGTGCCATGGTCCGGCGGATGGGTGCCCAGGCTGCGGCGGGTCACACCACCCACCGTAGCCTCGGCGGGCGCTCCTCCGGCGTACTGCGGACTGTTGAGCTGTTCGCCCGCTTCGGAGACGAAGCTCAGAGCGAAGGGCTGCTGGGTCAGATCCAGCGGCAGCGCGATCGCAGCGGGTTCCTGCCGCAAGAGAATGACGGCTCCGGGCAGGTTCAGGGTGAACCGCGTCACTGTCCCGGCAACTTCACCCACCAGTAGTTCGCCCGCCCCACTGACCGCCACGCGATAGGGTGGCGGGTGAGCGAGCGCGACCACACCGGTCGCCGACCGTTCAACCTCGATCCGCGGCCTATACCAGCGCGCCCAATCGAAACTGGGACTGCGCCGCGGACCGGGATCCACGCTCAGCGTCAACCGTACTCGCTTGCCGGCCAGGGCAGTCAGGTCCAGGTCCAGAGGCTGCCGGTCGGCGGTGGCATTGAGCACTTCGGCAGCGACCGGGTCCTGCCCCTCGGCTTGGGCGGCGACTCGAAACAGGACGCCATCGGTCTTCTCCGGACCAATGGCCGCGCTGTCCATCGCCACCTGGGCGCGGAACCAGACCGCGCCCTGCAGCGCCGGGACATCTATCTCCATGGTCGCATAGGCCCTGCCACTGCCCTGCCCCTTCCACGGCGGATGGGCGTGGATGTCCCGACCCATCGCGGTGAAGCTGGCGCCATCCGGGGAGCTGTCAAGGGGGCCTGTCTGGGTGAAGGCGGGGCCTGCGTCGGGGATGGAGCCCGAGGTGGCTTCGGGCAGGAGGTCCGCTATCCAGGCCAGGGCGTCGTCCGGGCGCGTGACCTCGACCGTCGCCGCGGTCTCGGTGACGGCCACCCGGGAGACTGTGAAACCCTCGGGCAAGCCCGAGACGTGAAAGACTGACAGGTCGCGCGGCTGCGGGCTGTAGGCATACCAGCGCTCCGGGTCCAGGCCAAAGATGCGCTCGCCATCATAGCAGCGCCAGCCAGGGATACTGCCCGGCATGGATAACTCGCGCACCCCCGAGACAGTGCGCGAGACTTCGCGCTCGCCCTGCCCATCGCTGACTGTGAAGACAGTGCCCGCGCTGGTGTCGCGGTATGCTGCCGTCGCCCCATCGGCACCCCGATAAGGGAAGAACACGTCCTCCGGCCAGTCGCCCTCCAGATCGGGGCTGAGCCGGTGCTGGGTGAACGCTGCCGCCTCATCGAGGACTTGGGCCAGAAAGCCCGGGGGCTCGGCGGGGAGGGCGCCATAGCTGCTGAGCGTCGGGATCACACCCCAGTGCTTGTAGTTCTCCCTCCAGGCGGCGTAGAGCTGGTCCTTGGTCGGCGAGGTCATGCCCAGGTAGCCGTAGGGCTGGGTGAAGTTCAGGAACAGGTAGGACGACACGGGGTGGGCCATCGCCAGAGTCTTGCGGTCCCAGGTGCCATTGATGAAGTCGAGGCCCCAGGCATGGCGCTGGGCGAAGGCCTCGTAGCGCATGGTCACCTCGTCCAGCCCCTCGCCTGACAGCGCCACCTGCGGCAAGGCGGCACGAAGCTCCCGGTGCAGAGCCACATTGCCCTGCAGCATGGTCATGCCGTCCATGAGCCCGTTGTCATCGTTGTAGATGCAGAGGGTCTGGTCCAGGTGCAGGGCATCCACTTTGTAGCGGTCCACCAGCTCCTTCATGCGAGTGACGAATAGGTCTCGCCAGGGCTTGTGGGCCGGGTTGATATAGGCGAACTTGATCACCGGGTCGGCGCGTTCCCAAAGCCACCACTCCTTCTCATGAGTCTCGGGGTTGCGCACCTGGTAAGGCTCAAACTGGGCGTATTCGGGGCTCTTGGGGTCGCAGCCGAAATAGTTCACATGGGGCATGACCCGGAAGCCCAGCGCGTGAGCGTCGGTCACGAAGGCCGAAAAATCGTCGTTGGCCGTGTAGTCGGGGTACATCCGGTCATAGCCGTGACGGCGCCACCCGGGGATGTACAGCAGGGTCTGCCGGGGGTCCACCCGGCCCGCGAGGTCCTGGAGAAGCTGTCGGTCCTGGCCGGTGATGACCACAAAGCGGATGTCGCGCACCCAGGACGGGCTTTGGTCCTCCAGGCGCGTCAGGCCCCAGGTGCGCTCGGTCCAGTCGCGATAGCGCCGGGCGGCCACACGCCAGTCACCCTGGTGCACGCCCAGCCGCCAACGTACGGATGTGGCCTCCGTGCACGGCGCGAAGGGCGCGTTGTTCTCGGTGGCAAAGGCCAGGCGCCAGCCGCTCTTTCCCCGCGTCACCGTTAGCCGCTTGTAACGACCATCGGCGTCCTCGGCCCAGACGTAGAAGCCGTGTCCCTGGCCCTGCAGGATGACCAACTGCGCCTCCCAACCTATGGGGTAGGTGAAGTCCCAGCGGCTGCCTGGCGACAGCTTGCGGATGCGGATACCGCTGTAGCCGGGGACGATGACGTCGTAGGCGAAGGGCACTTCGGCCAGGCCCCACTGCACGCTACGCACGCCGGTCAGCGGAGAGCGAGCCGTCTGGACCACCGCCAGCTCCTCACCGTCCAGGAGGTAGTCCATCCGCAGTTCTGATCCCGGCAGGTCCGAGAGATCGCGGTACACTTGCGACGTTGTTCCGTCGTCCCGGGCGACCGCCTCGCCCGCTTCTCCTTGCACCCAGTGCTCACCGGCGACGCGGCGCAAGCCGCACTGGTCCCGGAGTTCGCCCGGCGTCACCAGCAGCTGCCCCGCGCTGCGCAGCTCGCAGAGCACGCCGCCGCGCACGGTGGCGGTGAAGGTGGGAGCCTGGATGGAGACGTCTGCAAGAGCGGGCAAGCAGCCCGCAAGGCAAATCAGAAGCGCAACAGCATGACGCATGGCATGCCTCCGCACACGATGGATGGCTTCCTGTTCGCCAACGGCCCAGGGTAGACCTTGCTGGGCCGAGCAGGCAGGAATCCCCGGACGGACGCTGAACTCCTTCGCCAGCCACACGCTGCGTCATCTAGGGAGGACCTGACCATGCGTGCCCTGCACTCTCTGCCATTCACAACCTTCGGGCTACTCCTGTACTCGGTCGCGCTGGGCGCACCGAATATCTATCCGGATCCCGGCTTTGAGACGTCGGGACAGGCGGGCAAGGCCCGGACCGGGGAACGGGCAGGCTACCTCGCTGTTGGGGGCAAGAGCCATTGGGGGGCCATCGGTGGAGCCATTGAGGTGGAGCCCTTCGCGCGCTACAGGGTCTCTTTGTGGTACCAGGCGCGAACGGGTCAGGGGACCTTCTTTGCCCCCTACTGCTACGGTTGGGACAGCTACGAGTGGGCCTTCGCCGCCTTCTGCCCCGTGCCTACCACGACCGAGTGGGCCCATGCCGAGGTGACGTTCGTCACCCCCAACAAGACCATGTACGTTCACCCGCTGGCCTACATGGACGCCGCGGACAGCGAGGGCTGGGTGGACGACATCGTAGTGGAGAAGATCGCGGAGCCGGCTGAGACGATGGCCGAGATCGAGGCACGCAGCGAGCGCTCCCCCGATGACATGAAGCTTCTGGCCCGGTGGTATGTCAAGCACGGTAACATAGCGGGCGCCGAGGCGCTAATGAACGCAGCCGAGGGCCTGCTGCGGGCCGACCTGGCCACCGTGCTGGCCAAGGCCACGAAGGACCCCGTGGCGCGTTTGCCCTATGTGGTGCAAGTCGTGGCTTACGGCGGCCCGACCTACCACGAGGGCATGGCCCGCTTTGGTGAGATGACGGCGGACATGACCCGCGATCAGAAGCTGGCTATCGCGGCCGAGGCTGCCCGCTTGAACCCGGAGTATGACCGCTGCGGCCAGGCCGTGCGCCTGATCATCGCCGGCAACGTGGGCATGGATCCCCTGGCGACGGTGGCCGAGGGACGGGAGCAGTTGCGCGAGCAGCGCCAGGCTCTGGAAAGCGTGCTGGCGGCCATCCCGGCCGACTCTTTGACCGGCAAGGAGCTGAGGGAAGCCATGGCAAGCGTACAGGAAGCGTCAGATAGCTTGGCCGAGCGCCGTCGCGAACTGGGTCACTGTCGGCTCGCCATCAACGGCCAGTCGCTTACCGCACGCAATGGCGCCATCGTCATCCCTGACCAGCCGACAGCATCGGAGCAGTACGCCGCCCGCGACCTCCGCTATCACCTGGAGCTGATCACAGGCCGCGTGTTCCCGATCAGGTTCGAGGCGGAGGCGGCAGGCAGCCCCGGGTTCTATGTCGGCAGGACCCGCGCGGCGCGACAGGCCGGGGTGAGGCTCGACGGACTGGGCCTGGAGGGCCTGCACATCAAGACGGTGGGACCGGCCGTCATCCTGGCTGGCAACCAACGGGGTGTGCTGTACGCGGTCTATACCTTCCTGCAGGACAACCTGGGGTGCCGGTGGTTCACGCCCGACTGCAGCACCTGGCCACGCAGCGGCGAGCTCGCCATTGCCGACCTGAACCGGCGCTACATCCCGCCGCTGGAGTTCCGCATGGGCGACTACCCGGTGGCCCGCAATGGCACCTTCGCCGCCCGGCTGCGGCTCAACGGCGACAACCACGGCATGAGTCCGGAACAGGGCGGACAGCGCGGCGTCATGGGCCTCGCCCATACCTTCGCCGCTTTGGTGCCGCCGGAGAAGTACTACGCCGCGCATCCGGAGTACTTCTCGTTGGTTGGCGGCAGGCGCCAATCCGGCTACTCCCAGCTCTGTCTGACCAATCCTGACGTGCTGAAGCTCTGCATCCAGGGCGTACGCCAGTGGATCAAGGACCACCCCGATAAGAAGGTCTTCTCCGTGTCGCAAAACGACACGCACGGCTACTGCGAGTGCGAGGAGTGCACGAAGGTGGCCGAAGCTGAGGGCAGCCAGTCGGGACCGATGGTGCGCTTTGTCAACGCCATCGCCGACGATATCGCCAAGGACTACCCTGACGTGGCGATTGAGACCCTGGCGTACCAGTACACGCGCAAGCCCCCGAAGCTGACCAAGCCGCGGCCCAATGTGATCATCTGCCTGTGCAGCATCGAGTGCTGCTTCATCCACCCGCTGGGCACGGATGAGTTCAACCGTAGCTTCGCCGACGACATCCGGGGGTGGAACCGCATCTGTGACCGCTTATGGATCTGGGACTACATCATCAACTATGCCCACTCCATCTGCCCCTTCCCCAACCTCTACGTCCTCAAGCCCAACATCAACTTTTTCCTGGAGAACGGGGTGAAGGGCATTTACGAGGAGTCCTGCTACTACACCAGGGGTTCGGAGCTACAGGAACTGCGGAACTACATCATGGCGCAGACGCTGTGGGACCCGAGCTATGACACGGACCAGGCCATTGATGAGTTCTGCGCCGCGTACTACGGGGCGGCGGCGGGGGCGGTGCGGGAGTACATCAACCTGATCCACCGGGAGACTCAGAGCCATCCTGACTTGCATGTCACCATCTATACCCACCCCCGGTCTTACGTGACTCCGGGTATGATCTCCCAGGCGGAGGCCATTTTCGACCGCGCAGAGGCAGCGGTGGCGGACGACCCGGTACTGCTGCATCGGGTGCAAGTGGCCCGTCTCCCCATCATGTATGCCGCCATCACTCTCGGCCAGACGGATGCCTTCACTGAGGCCGATGGCAAGCTGGTGCAGCAGGGCGGGACGGACGTCTCCTCGCTGGTGGACCGCTTTGCGGCCATTGCACGCGCCGAAGGTGTGACCATGATCCGTGAGGGTGGGAGCTTTGAGGCCTGGCTGGCAGGGGTGCCGCGCCAGCCCCGCGACATTCCCATCGAAACCCTCCGTAACGGGACGCTGGAGCTGAAGGTGCTTCCTCTGCTGGGCGGCCGACTGTACCGGCTGATCCACCTGCCCTCGGGGGCCGACTTGCTCTACCGTGCGGGTTCCGAGGGGGCGGTGGCCCCGCTGGACGGGGGCTACGAGGAGTACAGCGGGAGCGGCTACCGCTCACCGGGCTGGAATGAGGCCTACGCAGTCACGGCCCGCAGCTCTACCAGCCTGACGCTGCAGGCTGACCTGGGCAACGGCCTGCGGCTGACGCGGGTCGTGTCACTCGAGCCGGACCAGCCGGTAGTCGCTGTGTCATCGACCCTGACCAACATCTCGGGCAGCGCCCGCACCGCCTGTCTGCGCGCTCACCCCGAGTTCGCGGTCCGATCCCTGGCGCAGGCCTCGGCGCGTGTTCTGCGGCCGGATGGCTCTTGGCAGACCATCAAGTTGCCCAGCGAGAAGGACCCGGCAGCGGAGGTCAACGAGTTCCTGTCTGGCGAGGACGTGCCCGCCGGGGCGTGGGCCGTAGTGGACGAGGCCGCGGGACTGGCGATCGTGAACCGTTTCGAGCGGGTGCAGGTCAGTCAGGCGTTGCTCAACCGTTCGGGCAGCCAAAACCGCGTCAACCTGGAGCTCTACTCGCTGGAACGAGAGCTGCAACCCGGGGAGAGTCTGACACTCCAACACACCTACGAGGTCCTGCCCGTTGCTGAGATGCCGTGACGCCGGTAGGGGGCCCGGACGCCTGGCGGGGGTCGTCGCTGCCGTGCTGTCGACGCTGACCGCGATGCCTTCGGCCTGGGCCGGAACAGGGGCCCATGCGTTACGCACCCCTTACCTCTGGCTGGGCGGCCGTGGCGGGACCATTACCTCCCTGCGGTTCGACGGCGCCGGTCGCGGCGGCTGGGGGGCGGAGACTCTGGCTTTGGCCGGGCTGCGGCTGGTGCGCGTGGCACCGGACGGTGCCCGGACGCCCCTGAGAAGCCACGCCGCAACCTGGCAACGCGCTTCCGATGGGGCGGGCTTGACCATCACCGGTTTGCCGGAGGGAGCCGCGCTGCGGATCATGGCCCGTGGGCCGGACCTGCAGGTCACGCCCGTCCTGCCCCCCGGTCTGAACGTCGAATGGGAATGGTCCCTGCGGTTCGTCCGTGACGGCTTCTACGACGCGGACAGCCACATCCTCTATCCCGACGCGCGTTCCCCGGCGGGTGGGCGCCCGCTGACCCTGCCCTTCCGCAAGTTCGTGGCCGGTACCGGTCACGCCCGTTTCGTCGAGGAGTTTCTGCGGAGCAAACAGGTAAACTACTGGTGGCTCGGACCATCCGGTCGGTTCCTGGCTTGCGGGGACGCCACCGCCTCCTGGGATCTGGACGTGACCTGGCCGGGCCCCGAGGGCCGCTGGTGGCGCGTCGAGCCCCACGCCCTTGTCCTCACCGGCCCGGCGAGCCCGCTCACCATTCGCGTGCAGCCCCGGGGTCAGAACGCCGTCCCTGGCGCTGGCTTCACTCTCCCCGGCATGACATGGGAGCCGGACCGAACCATTACCTCACCGCTGACCGGCAAGCAGGCGTCGCTAAACGGGCTTCTGGCCGATTTCCTGCAACAGGGCTGCTTCTTCTCGCCGGCGATCATCCTCACCGGTGACTGGGTCTATGGCGGCGTGGAGACCCACCTGTTTGACGACGACCGCTCACCTTACAAGCAGGTCATCCGACGCAAGCTGCTGGAGGAAGCCGCCCTCGTTGGCTATGACCGCTACGGCCATTTCGGCTACCGCTTCTGCTGGGGCGCCTCCCCCAACTATGCGGACCCGGCCATCTACCCCGACCACGCCACGCGCGATGTGCGGCATCTTCACAGTGGCAGCGCGTATGTGGTCGAGGTGGTCCGCTACGTGCTGGCGACCGGTGACCGCGAGTTGCTGCTGAGCCGCCGTGAGCGCTGGGTGGCCACCGATGGTGCGGAGTCCCAGCCGCTGTGCGGAGAGGGCGCTGACTGCCCCGACCGTGTGCTGGTCAAGGGCGACGCGCGCCTGGACGGGGGCCCGCCAACCCGGCACCGCCTGGGCCAGACCTTCACGGCCAGCGCGCCTTTCCGCACTCTGCGCCTGATGCTGGGCAATCTGGGGACAGCCGGCGCCACTGCCGTGGTGTCTCTGCGCCCCAGCCCGAGTGACCGGGCAGTCCAGGAATGGGCGGTGCCGCTGGCGGCACACACGCCCGCAGGCGAAACCACTCTGCGTCTGGACCGTGGTCTACCCCCCGGGCGATACTTTGTCGAGGTCGCCGACGCGGCCAGCGGCACCTGGTCTGCAGGCAGTATCGCCTGGCTCACCAACCCGTGCGTCAGCGGCGGTTGCGAGGCAGCGTACTCAGGCCCCTTCACAGGCACCCTGTACGATCTGCTGCAGGCTCTCATGCAGTACACGTACGAGCGTTTTGGCCCGATCCTTTACGGCGTGTGCGCCTACGACCCATCCTACGGCTACACCGCCGACCACAGCGGACGGCCTGGCGGCTCTAGCAGTTCCTTCTGGGAAGGTCTCGGCGGCGGCAAGGACGCTTACGCCTCGCTCTTCTACGCCAGTGCCTGCCAGGCCATGGCCGAAGCCGCCCGTCTGGTAGACGACACCGGCAGCGCCGGACGCTGGGAGGAGCGGTGGCAGGAAGCGCGGCAAGCCTTTGGCCGCGAGTTCTGGCACACCGCTGACGACAACGGGCGGCGGGTTGGGCGCTTCCACGCCTGCACTGACTGGGATGCCAACGTGCATGACTATGGTTTCACCTATCTGAACCTGGAGGCCATCGCTCGCGGCATCGCGACGCCGGAGCAGGCGCGCCAGGTTCTCTGGTGGCTGGATCGCGGCCAGTACAGCCCCGACGGGCAGACCTGGGTGGACGACATCTACAGCCTCTGGGGCCTTGCTCCGCCCTTCAACACCATCGGCAACTACGACTGGGTACCCTACGGCGGCACGCTGCCCTACCGGCAGGTGCTCACCAATGGCGGCACGCGTCCGGTCATCGCCGCCGTGGACCTGCAGGCGCGACTGCGGACCCTCGGAGCCGACAATGCCTATGAGCGCGACTGCCAGGTCTTGGCGCGCTATGCTTCGCCAGATCGGCTGACCGGTGGGCGTATCGTGGCCGACCCCGGCGGGCGCGGGCGCTGGCATTTCGGACCGCCGGACACTGACCTGGCGGACATCGAGGGCTTCCGCGAGGTCTTCCCCCAGGAGGGCCTGCTGGCGGCCGTGCACCTGCCCGCTTACCTGGGTCTTGAGCCCACAGCGCAGGGCCTGCGCCTGCGCCCGCGCCTGCCCTCGGCTCACACGGCGCTGCAGGTCACAGGCCTCGGCTACCGCGGCGCTCTGCTGGACATCCGTGTCGAGGCACGGCGGACGCTGATCCTCGAAGAGCCGGCGACAGGCAAAGCCCTCCTGTGCGCCCCTCTCGCGCGCGTCTTTCGTGCCGACCAGTCCTTCAACCGGGTTGGCGTCACCGTGCGTCGCGAACCGCCTACAGGAAACGGACGCACCGGACTCACGCTGACCCTTCAGCAACGCATCCTCGGCGGCTGGGAGGACCTCCGACGCACCTGGCTTAGCCAACTGGCCGACGGCCAGCGCATGTGGCTCACCCTTGACGGTGACGCCGCGCCCGGGGAGTACCGCCTGATCGCCTCAGACCCGCTCCTGGACAACCCCGGCACGCTTGCTCTCGCCGCCACAGCGCACGGCGCGCCGGCCCTGCGCCTGGAACGCGAACGGTTGGAGTTCACGGTGACGGTCGGCGGCTCACCGCGCCTAACCGGCTCCCTGCCCCCAGGCGGGAGTGCGATCCTGCCGCTGGAGGCACACCGTTGATCTCCGGCACCGACGGGGACGCCCGCCAGCGGTCGCTCTGGATGGTCCACGCGGTCGCCGACCGGGGCCACCGGGCGGCGGTCACCTGGCGCGTCGCTGCCGTCTGCGCGGTGCTCATCCCCTTCAACCTCTACTGGATCACCCAGTCCGAATGTGTGCGCTGGGCCGCGTTCCCGACCACCGCTTCGCTCTTCTACAATGTCGTCGTCTCCCTCCTCGTGCTGGTGGGCGCGAATCGCCTCTTGTATGCGTTGCGGCCGGCGTGGGCGCTGAGCCCGGCCGAACTGGCCAGCACGTATGTCTTGCTCTCGGTCGCCTCCGCCGCCGGCGGCCTGGACTTCGGCCAGGTGCTGGTCCCCGCCATCGCCTACCCGTACCACTTCGCCACACCGGAGAACGGGTGGGCTCAGCTCTTCCACGCCGATCTTCCGGAATGGCTGCTGGTCCAGGGGCCCTCGGCCCGGGCCATGTGGGAGGGCGGACGCAGCCTGCTGGAGCCCCCGATGTACCGGCCGTGGCTGGGCCCGACCGCCTGGTGGACTGCCTTCGCCGTGGCGCTGTTCCTGACCGAACTGGGGATCAACAGCCTCTTCCGCCGTCGCTGGGTGGAGACCGAGCGACTCACCTTCCCGATCATCCGGCTGCCGCTTGAACTGGTCAGCCCTGACACAGTGCTATGGCGAAACCGGGGCTTCTACGCCGGCATAGCCCTGGCCGTGGGCGTGGAGCTGCTCAATGGCCTCAACGCGCTCTACCCCGCCGTCCCTGCTCTCCACACGCGTCTGCTGGCTACCCCCAGCCACAACCTGATGCGTTTCCTCACCGGCCGGCCGTGGAACGCCATGGGCTTTGTGGGAGTGGCCTTCTATCCCTTTGCCATCGGTCTGGGGATGCTACTGCCCCTGGAACTGAGCTTCTCGTGCTGGTTCTTCCTCTGGGTGTTCAAGCTCGAGCGCGTAGCCGCTGCGTGGCTGGGGGTCACCACGCCTGGCTCGCCGTGGGTGCTGGAGCAAAGCTTCGGGGGCTTCATCGGCCTGGCGTTCTTCGCACTGTGGATCGGACGAGCCTATCTCGCGGAGACCTTCCGGCGGGCACTGGGTCCACGCGGGGACGACCCCGGTGGCGAATGGCGGCGCGGCTACCTCATGCTCGGTGGTGGACTGGCCTTCCTGCTGCTCTTCAGCCTGCGGATTGGCGCTTCCTGGGGTTACTCGGTGGCCTTCTTTGTCATCTACCTACTGCTCTCCCTGGCGGTCACCCGCATCCGGGCGGAGATGGGCCTGATGGCCCACGACCTGCACCACTCGGGACCCCATCAGTCCCTTGAGCGCATCCTGGGCAGCCGCGCCCTCGGTAGAGCCAACTGCATCGTCGGCGCCACCTACTACTGGTTCAACCGCGCCTATCGCTCACACGCCATGCCCCACGCGGCCGAGGGCATGAAGCTGGTCGGCACGGCCGGGGGGGCGCTGCGCGGTCTGACTGGGGCCATGGTCGCCGCGATGGCGGTAGGAACGCTCCTGTCCTTTGTGACCCAGCTTGCGGCGTATTTCGACGTGGGTGCCGCTGCGGGCACTTGGCCACCACACGCACCGTTAGTCAAGGCCTGGGAGCCGTGGATCGAACTGGGAGCCAGGCTCTCCGCTCCGACATCCTTCCGCGCACCCTCGCTGCTGGCGACCCTGGTCGGGGTCGCGGTGACCTTCGGCGGCATGATGCTCCGCACGCGGCTGTTCTGGTGGCCGCTGCACCCGGTGGGCTTCGCGGTTTCCAGCTCCTGGGCCATGGAGCGGCTCTGGTGCCCCCTGCTCATCGCCTGGGCGGCTAAGGCTCTCCTGGCCCGCTACGGGGGCAAGGCCTATCTGCGAGTCGTCCCCTTCGCTTTCGGCCTCGTGCTGGGCGATTTCGCCATCGGCAGCTTCTGGAATCTCTACGGCGTCTTGGCCGATGTTCGAGCTTACAGCTTCTGGGACTAGGCAGAACCTACTCGAAGGCCAGTACCTTGAAGTCATGCTTCTTGAGGCTGAAACTGGCCTGTCCCGGTGCGGCACTGGTCACCGCCTCGCCGCTCTCGAAGTCACTCACCTTCGTCAGCTCCGGGAGCTGCAGCCGCACCAGATCCAGTTGCACGGTGCAGTCGCCGCCCTCGCCGTAGTCCGTTACGACCACCAGCGCCTTCCCCCCCCGTACCATGACCAGCCCCTTCAGGTCTGAGCCGGTGGTGGTCAGCGGGAAGCCCGGGTCCCAGTAATTGTACACCTGGCAGTCGGACTCGCCGTAGCCCCACTGGTACAGCTTGTGCAGCAGGTCGTAGTGCGCCGCCGGCTGCCAGTCCCAGACCTTTAGCTCGTGCACCAGGCAGACGCCGGTCCGCGTGCGCATCACCCACGGGTACAGCGGGTCCTTGTCATCGTAGAAACCGCCTGCCAGAATCAGGGGGATGTTGCCGCACTGCCGCCCGATGGTCTCGGCCACCGCCATCTCGGGCGTGAAGCGGTCCTGGAAGTCGCGCTTGCCGTATTGCCATTCCCAGTCCAGATTGACATTAGCGAAGGCCATGATCGGGACCAGATTGGCGTTGGTCATGTGCACCACGTTGCTGAAGACCGGGCGGCCCTGCTCATTGAACAGAACGGCCGTCCGCTTCACCAGGTCGCGCATGGCCCACAGGCCCATGCTGGGATGGACCCGGCCCTGCTCGTCTACCCAGGCGCCGCCCGCGACCGTGTCATTGTTGGCGCTCAGGTAGAGGTTGTCCCAGTAGATGCCATCGAAGACCTGCATCATCTCCTTGTAGTACCACATCCAGGCGTCCTGCAGGCTTTCGACCGGGCAGATTTCGTAGTCTATAGCGCCCTTCCGCGAGCGCTCCAGGTAGGGCAGTTGCACCCACTCGTCCTGGAAGGTTGGCCACTCCTCCAGGTGAAAGCCAAGGCCACGGGGGTTGGTGTAGGGCGTCCAGAGCCATCCCTCGGACCGCTTGGTGCCGGCGGCGCTGCTCATGCCACTGCGGATATGGGCCAGGAAGAACTCCCATTGCTCCGACCCGGGCTCTGCATAGGGCTTGTAGCCCTCCATCCACTGGTCCACGAACTCCTGGTCGTACTCGCCCGTGTCCCGGGCCCGGGAGAGTGCTTCATAGATGGACAGGTCATGCTCGCGGGGGTAGAAATCGTAGCTCAGGCAGCCGTAGTAGTACGAGGCGCCCACGATGGAGAAGGGCTGCACGTCAATGTCCTCGTAGTTGTGGCAGAGCCAGCGCCGCCAGTTGACAGGCTGTTCCGGCATGGGTTTGACCGGCGTGGCCTGCAGTCCGAAGACGATCTCCCGTGGCTCGGTCAGGTCGGTGGGCCGGGTAATGAAGTTGACCCGTAGCAGCAGCGTGGCGCCGTTGCGCTCCAACTGCAGCACGGGCGTCGTGTCGTCCAGACTCCACCCGCGGTCGCTGTCGGCAAACCAGGCCAGCCCGCGTTCGCCCCCTCCCAGCCAGAGGTACGGGTAGAAGGTGCCCACTATGTTCTGCTTATTGGCCTGGGAGGAGTCCCAGATCGGCCCCTGGCCTGATGGCGTGCGTCCCGCGTAGTTGAAGCGCAGACCGTCACCGCAGGCATGCATGTAACGGCAGAGCAGGTCAGCCAGAGGGATCTCCAGGCTGAGGCGGTCCACCTGGCGTGCGCCCTCGCTCTGCAGCTTGAGCGTGACCTTCGCCATCCCGTCGTAGTCCCAGTCGGTCCGCACCGTGGCCCGCAGCGGCCCGGCTGCAAAGCCGCCCTGAGTGACAGCGGCATGGGGTTGCGCGCTGACGACCTTGAGCTGGTCCGCCTGCACGGTGACGGTCTGCCCCCCGGCGCTGACAGTCCACTGCATGGGTCCGGTCAGCAGCGGCTCCTGCAGACTGGTGACCTGCTCCCACACCCCGTTGCCTCCCAGGATGTGCTCGCGGAGCACCGTCGAGACGGTCCGCCCTTGCACCGCTATGGGCGTGAAGGGGGAGATGACGATGGTTGACTTGCCCAGGTCGTTGTGCTCCCACGGGAAGACCTTGCGCTCATACTCCCCGGTTGCCGGCTCATCCGGAACGCCGGCCCCGCCCTGCAAGGTGGCCTGCACGAGGTACTCTCCCGCCCCGAGCTCTGGCAGGTCCAAAATCCCCTCGGCCACATAGTCGGCGAACTTCAGGTCCATGGTGGCCAGGGGTTTCTCCCCTCCCTTGCGTACGAAGGCCACCTGCACCCCGGTCACGCCGTCCCGGGCGGCCAGCGCGTTGATGCTCACCCGCGCCTTGAGCTTGCGGTAGTAGGGGTAGACCTTGTACTGCAGGGCGATGGCCTGCTGGTCCTCCTTGACGGTCTCCCAGCGTTCCGCCGGCACCTCGTAGTACCAGCCGAAGTCTCGCAGATAGTACGTCCGCTGCCCATCCGGGGAGGTCACCCGCAGGATGGTCTGGTGGGCGCCCTCGGCCCCACCGTGAGGCGGCTCGACAGCGACGACCTCTCTGGCCCCGGGCGCAATGGTCAGCTCCCGCGTGGTCTCGTTGGGCGGGTTACGGCTCCAGGTGTCCGACACGAAAACGCTCACCGGCAGGGCCTCGCCGCCGGGGTTGTGGATGGCCAGCTCGATACGTGGCTTCTCCGGCCCTCGCAGACCGAGCACCTGCACCACCGGCGCCCCGGCGGCGAAGGTCACCTGCGGGATGCTCGGCAGGTCCTCGTAGGCGGTGATGACGCTCTCCCAGCGGCTCTGGTCCCAGGGACGCTGCCAGTTGCGGCACACCCGCAGGCCCCACGGATGCTTCAGGTCGTCAGCCGTCGCGCCGATGGCGGCAAAGGGTATGGCGGCCTCTACATGCCAGTAGCCGCCAACGGTCTGGTTAGCGAACTGCCAGTCCTTGAGCCGCCAGGCCGTGCTTACCGGGTTCTGCGCATTGGCCGGGTCCAAAGCCCGGTCGAACATCGCGCCGCGGGCGTTGACGATGATGTGGAAGAAACGTTGGTCACCGGCGGTCAGAGTCAGGTGAGGGTGAAGGATCAACTCGACCGTGTCGTCATGCAGGGCGGCGGTGATGTCGCGGTCGCCGTCGGGCACGGCCCGGGTCAAGAGGTCACCGCCGGGCGGAAGCTCGGTCTTCAGGGCTATGAACAGGCTCTGCCCGTCGCTTCCTACCCAAAAGACGGCCTCGCGCGGGCCCAGAAGGCCGTTGTGTTGGCTTACGAGGCCCACCTGGCGCACAGCACCGGCCCACTCAGCCTCGTCTATGGCACCATCTATCGTGGGCGCGGCGACCATCAGCGGCAGCATGACCTGCGGTACGGCGCGGTCAGCCGACGATGGGTGCAGCAGGCCCCACAGCGCCACCGACAGAACAAGCACAGTCAGGTACGTCCCCCGGAAGCGGCCACGAGTGGTCATGGGACGGCCTCCTTGGGCTTGAGGGTCTCGTACAGCAGACGAACCTCGGCCAGAGACAGGGGCCGACGGTAGAAACAGAGCTCGTCCATCAGCGTCGGGTCGCCGCCATCGGCCCCAATCAACAACCCCCCGAAGTCGGCATCAGCGGGTGCGGTCTTTACCGTGAAGACCGCGAACTCACCACCGTCCAGTGAGAGCTGCATCACCGGCCAGCTCCAGTTGGCCACCACAAAGCGCCAACGGCCGTTGGGCCAGTCTCCGGTGCCCACCATCAGGGTGCCCGGTCCCTTCTCCGGCACCAGCATCAGGAACTGCAGGCCTTCCAGCCGCGCCCAGCTACCGTCGGCGTTCTGCATGGGTCCTTGACGCTGGAGGTAGAAGGTCGCGTTGGAGCTCATCACCAGAGTGGTGTTGCCCCCGTTGTCGTGCTTCCAGTCCAGTGGACAAACCCAAAGCGAGATGGCTCCCCGGCTGCCCAGCGTGGCGTTGGGGCCGCGAGCGAAAAGCTCCGCGGCGCTACCATCCCCGGCCAGGAGAGCTTGTCCGCGCACTCCAGGGCGGAACTGGGGCGCCTTCCCCCATTGCGGCGCGAAATCGCCGGCGGCCATGTCGGGCAGGAGGTTACCGGCGTCGAAGGTGAAGCGCAGCGTGACCCAGTCCATAAGGCCCCGGAGGGTGGGGTTGCTGAAATAGGGGTCCTGTCGCGGGTCGGCCAGCTCCTGCGCGGCTGCCGGCAGGCCCACGAGAGCCACCAAGATGCTGGCACGCCACCAGTAAGCCATCACATCGCCTCCAGGGCAACCGCCTCGCCAGTTTCGATGGACTCGATCGCCGCCAGCGACACCTGGAGCGCGATCAGCCCGTCCCGCGCATCGGCGGCGACGGGTAGATCGCCGCGCACGGCGTCGGCGAAGGCCTGGTGCTGTCGCAGGTACATGTCCGTACCCAGGTTGCCGAAGACCTCGGCTGTGCCCCCCCTGGTGAGCAGGGTGACGGTGTCAGCCGTGATCTTCAGCAGCCCCTGTGGGCCCAGGCAGTCCTCCAGGCTGTCACTACCCACCCCCAGGGGCAGCCCCCAGCTCATGGACAGCGCCAGGACATCGCCGGTCTGGTACTCGACGGTGAGGGTGAAAGTGTCCAGTTGCGGGTCAGCGCCTGGCAACTCGGGCGCGCCGCGCGAGAAGACCATGCCGGCTGCCTTGACACGCAGCGGCTCGGCGCCAAAGATGACGCGGCACTGGTCCACGTAGTGGCAGGCGATGTCAATGAGCGGGCCGCCGCCCATGTGCCGGTCCATGATCCAGGGCTTGGGGCGGATCTCCCACCCGCTGACATGCCGGTACATGACAGGCCGTCCGAGACGTCCGCTGTGCACCAGGTTAGCAACCGTCTCAACCTGCCCCATGAACCGCTTGCAGAAACCCACGGCCAGCTTTCGGCCCGCCGTCTCCGCCCGCTTCCGCATCTCTCGACCCTCGGCCAAGGTCAGCGCCAGCGGCTTCTCGCACAGCACATGGCAGCCCGCGTCCAGGGCCGCGAGCGTGCACTCGTGGTGGAAACACGTGGGAGTCGCTACGGAGGCCAGGTGCAGGTCGGGAAGGGCCAGGGCCTCCCGGTAGTCGGTGAAGAAGTTAGGCAGCCCTAGCTCCTTCGCCAGCCCCTCGGCGCGCAGGGCTATGGGGTCGGCTACCGCTACCACTTCCACCCCCCGGATCTGCGCCCAGTTTCGGGCGTGGACGGTCCCCAGGTTCCCGGCTCCGATGACAACGGCGCGCAGCGTGTCCATGGCCCACTCCCCCAGCATGAGACTAAGGAGTGCGTTTCTCTCGCTCGCCGTGAGGTTCCTCCCAGGCCGCCAGGCGACGCAGACGGCAGATCGGGCACACGCCGCTGGCGGTGGGGTTACCACAGTCCGGACAGGGCAAGTCCGGGCCGCCGGGCGATGGTCGGTTCATGGCCCGCCCCAGCGACTGCACGAGCTGCACTTTCGCCATCGGCGCCAGACTCTCCAGCAGGTCGAAGACGGCGCGGAACCGATGGGTCTGCGGGTCGAACTGCGGGCAGCTCTCGGGGCAGATAGGGAGACTTTCGAGCCGGGCATACGCCTCCACGGCCCGGTCGGGGATGAGACACAGAGGCTTTATCTTCCGGGGGTGAGCGGCATCGCCGGGAAGAACCGGCCGCGGGGCGTCCAGGCGGCCCGTCAGCAGCCGCTTGAGCATCTGCTGCAGGCGGTCATCGAGCGTATGGCCGGTGGCGACCGCGCTCCAGCCCTCGCGGAGGCCCACGCGGTCCAGCAACGCCCGGCGCACGGCGCCACAGACCGAGCACATGGCGAAGGTCCCGACCGGGGCCAGCTCGATGCCGAGGTCGCTGGTCCGTTCGACCACGAGCCGCACGCCCAGGCGCCCGGCCAGTTCCTCGGCGCTTGCCAGGGAGCGGTCGCTGTACTCGCCCAGGCCCATGTGCACATGGACCGCGGCCACCCAGACGCCCAGGTCATGGCGCATGGTCGCCAGGGCATGCAGCAGCGCGCTGCTGTCCTTCCCCCCCGACACGGCCACGCCGATGGTCTCCTTCTTCCGCGCCATCTGGTAGCGGCTGAGCGTGCGAGCCACGCGCCGACGGAAGAACGACGGATAGCAGGTCGGGCAGACAGCCTTCCCAAACTCGGTGAAGCGCAGCAGGTCGCCCGTTGCGCCACAGCGGTAGCAACTACCATCGTGGAAGGTAAGCCGGGTGCTGTTGGGGACCGCCAAGTCAGCCATCGTCCTCTACGCCCAGACGTTCGCCCCAGCGTCGCCGAGGGCCGCCAGCAGGACGTTCGGGGAGAGATCTCTCGGCCGGCAGCCTTGCTCCAGGCACAGCGCCGCGGCCGTGCCTGCGGCCTCGCCCAGGGCGCGGCAGGTGGGCTCGATGCGAATCGCAGCCTGGGCCTCGAAAGTGGCCGAGATGCAGCGCCCCGCTACCAGCAGATCGTCCACCTTCAGCGGGACGAGGCAGCGGTAGGGGATATCGTGGTACTCCCCCGGCGCCAACCCCTTGAGCGTGACGCCGCTGCCGGTGGGACTGTGGATGTCAATGGGGTAGTTGCTTTTGGCGACCCGGTCCGGGAAGCGGGTCGGCTGGGTGCACTCCTCGGCGGTCAGAACGTGCTCACCGACGATGCGGCGACTCTCACGGATGCCGGGCAGGACGGCCGTGGTGAGCAGGTAGCAGTCATCAAACCCACGCAGGTACCGCTGGCACCAGGCGATGATCCGCGGGATCATCCGGCGGCCCTCGATCTGCACCCGGGTCAGGTCCTCGGCCTGGGCGCCGTTGATGTAGGTCACCCGCGGGCAGTTGAAGGCGACCTCGCCAGGCCGCCCCGGGATGCTGAAGAACTGGATGTAGACCGCCTCGGCCTCGGTCCAGACGCCCTCGGCGACGCCACGGTCAATGAGCTCCTCGATCTTGGGGGCGTCGGTATGCCCTTTGGCGAAGCCCATGTGCAGCTCGGGCGGCGCACTCGGCCGGTCCAGCTCCTCCAGGCGCGCCGAGAGGGCTTGCAGGTCTACGTTGCCCACAACAAACCGCAGCGAGGCCGACTGGTTCAGACCGTCCTCCTGGCGGCCGCTCTCACAGGGCACGCCGGCGCGGAAGGCCACGTCGGCGTCGCCGGTACAGTCAATGACCTGCCGGGCCGCGAATTCTTGCCGCCCCGACTTGCTGCAGGTGACGACCCCGGCAATGCGGCTGCCTTCCGTGATGGCGTCGCTGACGAAGGTGTGGTAGCGCAGTTCCACACCGGCCTCCACGGCCATCTCTTCCAGGACATACTTCAGCAACTCGTAGTTGAAGAAGGCCGTGTCGGCGCCGCCAGGCCACGCCGCCAGACGGTCAATGATCTCCTGGTGCAGCCCGGCGATGAGCTGCTGGGTAGGGGTGCGATAGTTCATGTAAGGCAGCACCAGCGCTCCCGTCTGCGACCCGCCCAGGAAGCCAAGCTGCTCGATGAGCAGCACCCGCTTGCCGCGCCGCCCGGCCGCGATAGCCGCACAGGCACCGGCTGTTCCACCCCCGCAGACGATGACATCATACAGGTTCATGTCGTTTCACCTCGATGCGGTAGGCGGAGCCCGTTGCCTTTCGCTGCCGTTACGGCCCCAAGGTACCGCCCGGAAGGGCGATTCGTCAAGTTGCGCCCAAGAGGAACCATTCACTGCACTCACGTTACCAAGGGGTTTGACCGAGGTCGGGGGGACGGCGACCACGATGCGACACTGTACCGGGAGCCCACAGATGCATGTCTCATTGCGTTCGACACTACTCGGCGCGACTGTAACCCTGGTGCTTGCCGGGGTAGCCTGGCCCGACGCTGACCTGGACCTGGGACAAGCGCTGCAGGCCAACTACAACCGGGCTACCAGCCGGGTCATGGTGCGGATCATCGAGCGGACCGAGCGCGCCAGCCTCGATTACCTGACCCATGACCGCAACTGCCTGTTCCATTACCCCTCGCCCCAGGGCCTGAAGGCCCCCGCCGCGGCGCCGTCGCTGCGCGACCTGGGCTTCGGCGGGACGCTGGTAGCGGGCACCTTCTGTGACAAGCTGGCTGAGACCCCTCTGACGGCCGAAGAGACGGCGCGTCCCCTGGCCTGGGCACCGGTGACCAAGCTGCTGACGGAGTGGAACTACGACGCTGCGGCCCCGCTGCTGGCTGCGGCCAGTCGCGTCAGTGGCGAGAAGTGGGGCAACACCGGCATGGTGCGGCCGCTGCAGCAGATCAGCACGGCCTACCTGCACGGCGACGAGATGTGGGTCAAAATCGAGTTCCGCCCGGAGCTGACCTGGATCCCGGCCGATGACGAGGACGGTGACGGCTACCGGGAGCTGTACGGGCAGTTCTCCCCGCAGGCCGTCACGGCGGACCTGCTGGCATACCTGCGCGGCGACTACCTCACCAAGCCGCTGAGTCCCCAGGAGCTCACCGACTACTTCTTCACGCTCTCCTCGCAGTGGTACCAGGCGCTGCAGACCGTGACGTTGAAGCCCGAGGAGACCCGGCCGTGGCCCAATGCGGACACTGACCCCGGGATCTCGGCAGAGCTGGGCGGAAAGCAGTTTACCAACCCCTTTGTGGTCATCCGCGGTGAGCCCTATGGGCAGGAAGTGTACAACGTCTTTCTGCTGGCCACAGACGGGGACGGACTGCAGCCCACGGACTGGGCGGCCGAGTTGGAGCAGTTCGGTGGCACCTGGGAGGCCTGGAAGGCGGCGTTGGCCGGCTTTCACGGCGATGTCCGGCAGCAGCTCGAGGCGCGTCCGGAGGAGCTGCGGGGTCTCATCGGCAAGGATGGCTGGCTGTTCTTCCGCGGCGACCTGACCTTCCTGCTATCGGACGACCTGCGGCAGCAGGCCGACGGTCGCGACCCCTACCCGGCCATCACTGACTTCAACGAGCAGATGAAGGCGCGAGGGATTGACGTGCTGCTCGTGGTGATCCCGACCAAGACGGAGGTCTATCCCGAGAAGCTGTCGGACCAGGCGCCTGCTGGCGGCAAGCCCTATGTGGCGCCGTACTGCCGCAAGCTGCTGGGAGAGCTGGCCGCGGCGGGCGTGGGCGTGGTTGACCTCCTGCCCCACTTCCTGGCGGCTCGCGACGGCGATGAGCCCCTCTACATGACCCAGGACACCCACTGGACTAACCGCGGGGTGAGGCTGGCGGCGAAGCTGATCGCCGAGACAATCAAGCAGCGCCCGGTGAAGGAGGCCCTGCCGCTGGGTTCCGCGGCGTACACCACTCGCGAGGTGACGTGCACGCGTCTGGGTGACATCTGCCCCATGCTGACGGACGAAGAGGCCCTGAACTACCGCCCCATGCAACTGAAGGCGCAGCAAGTCCTCAACCCCGACGGCAGCGAGTACGTGGACGACCCGGCCAGCCCGCTGGTGATGCTGGGCGACAGCTTCACCGGGGTTTTCCAGCTCGAGGACTGCAAGCACGCCGGCCTGTCGGCTCACGTGGCGCGGGAGCTGGGGATGCCAGTGGACTTGATCATGGCGCAGGGCAGTGGGCCACGGATACGGGGCCAGTTCGCTCGCCGGGGACATGACGCTATCGGGCAGAAGAAGCTGGTGGTCTGGACGGTGGCGGCGCGGGATCTCTACAACTACTGGGCCCCCTGGGAACTGATAAGGATACCGTAGATGGTTTTCTCCTCACACCTGTTCCTCTTCTACTTCCTGCCTACGGCGCTGGCGCTGTACTACACCTGCCCATGGCGCTGGCGGTCGCTGCTGCTGACCGTGCTCAGCTACATCTTCTACGGCTGGGCCAACCCGTGGTTCGTCTTCCTGATGCTCGTGTCCACGGCCATTGACTATTGCGCCGGACAGTTCATCTGCGGCCGCTGGACCATCCCGTGGTGCCGGGGCGAGGAGCCCGCCGGCCCCGGCCTGCCTTCCGCCCGCCAGCGCAAGACGGCCCTGGTTGCCTCGATGGTGAGCAATCTCAGCCTCTTGGGTTTCTTCAAGTACCTGGGTTTTGCCCAGACCAACCTCAACTACCTGCTGCACCTGTTCGGACACGAGGGCGTACGCGTGTTTGAGGTCGTGCTGCCAGTGGGCATCTCCTTCTACACGTTCCAGTCCATGAGCTATGCCATTGACCTTTACCGGGGACACGCCAAACCGGCCCGGGACTTCCTGGACTTCGCCTGCTACGTCTCGCTTTACCCGCAGCTTGTGGCTGGTCCCATTGTGCGCTACCAGGACCTGGCCGACCAGTTGGTGGAGCGCCAGCACACCGTGGGCCAGTTCGCCCAGGGCGTGCTTTTCCTGGCCTTCGGCCTGGCCAAGAAGATCCTGCTGGCCAACCCGATGGGTGAGGTGGCCGACGCCGCCTTCGGCACCAGCGCCCTCACGCCGTTGCAGGCCTGGACCGGGGTCTTGGGTTACGCCTTCCAGATCTACTTTGACTTCAGCGGCTACTCGGACATGGCCATCGGCCTGGGCCTGATGCTGGGCTTCCGTTTCAAGCGCAACTTCGACCTGCCCTACATTTCCCAGAGCATCACCGAGTTCTGGCGGCGCTGGCACATCTCACTGTCTACCTGGCTGCGCGACAACCTCTACATACCCCTGGGCGGCAATCGTCTGGGCCCCCGGCGCACCTACATCAACCTCGCGGCGGTCATGTTGCTGGGAGGCCTTTGGCACGGGGCCCAGTGGACCTTCGTTATCTGGGGCGCCATCCACGGAGCCCTGTTGGCGCTGGAGCGGTGGCATGGCAAGACGACCCTCTACGCCCGGCTGCCACGGCCCTTGCCCACGCTGCTAACCTTTGGTCTGGTGCTGATCACCTGGGTCTTCTTCCGCGCCGAGAGTCTGCCGGCTGCCCTCCAGTATCTGGGTTCTATGTTCGGCTTGGGGCCCAGGCCGGCTGCCACGCAGCTCCTGGACGCGGTGCTGTTTGCACCCCAGTACTTGCTGATCTTCGCTGTCTGCGTCCTGGTCCACTGGCTCAAGTGGGACACGTGGGACATCGCCTATGACCTCAAGCCGGTGCGACTGGTGGGGGCCGCCGCTGCTCTCACTTGCTCTGTCGCCGTGCTGTTTACTCAGAGTTACAACCCCTTCCTCTACTTCAGGTTCTGACGACCATGAGTTCCGAGACTGCTACCAGCGAGTCAACAGGCGAACTGATCCGGGCAGCCGAGACGGCGATTGCCGGCGTGCCGCTCCGCCTGCAGCGCCTCCTCATTGCCTATTTCCTACTGGTGATCGGGATCGTCCCGCTGGCCCAGGTGTACGCTGAACTCCGCACCGGGGAGTCAGTCCAGGTATTCGATGTGTTTCGCCAGGTGCCGACCGTGGAAGCACTGACGGCCTACGAGCGGCAACTGGAGAAGCGGTCGGTGGTCGCGGCCCCGGTTCGACGGTTCCTGCAATGGCTCGGTCTCGTAACGCTCCGCACCGGCAACCAGAAGGCGTTAGTTGGCCCAACGGGGGTGATGTTCTACAAGCCCAGCCTTGAGGCCGCCGTGCGTCCAGGGTTCATGGCTGCCCCCCAGGCACAGGGGCACCCGCTGCCAGCCATTGTCGCATGGCATGAGGCTTTGGCTGCCGCTGGTGTGAAGCTGGTGGTGCTGGCCTGTCCGGGCAAGGAGGCTATCTATCCGGAGTGGCTTGACCCCGGCTACGATCTCAGCCGCGGCCCCGCAGTGAACCCCGACCTGGACCACTTTGTGGCGACACTCCGCCAGCGCGGGGTCACGGTCATCGAGCCCACCGACCTGCTATGGTCACAGAAGCACCAGGGCGAGCTCTACCTGCATCAGGATACCCACTGGTCACCCCTGGGCATGCGACTGGTCGCCGACGAGGTGGCCCGCCACGTGCCGAGGCCCATCGGCCGGCGGCAGGAGTTCGCGCTGCAGGAGGCCGAGGTTGTCGCGTACGGGGACCTCTATGAAATGCTTCAACTACCCGACTTGCCCACGCCGCTGCTCCCTCAGCGTGTCCGCATTGAGCGCGTGGTTCATGTAGCCTCGGGGGATCCGGTGGAACCTGACGACGGGGCGCCAGTGGTGCTCCTGGGCGACAGCTTCACGAATATCTATTCGGTGCCCGAGATGGGCTGGGGCGATCATGCCGGGCTGGGAGAACAGCTTGCCTATCGCCTCGGGTATCGGCTGGACATCGTGGCGATGAACGATGGCGGCGTGAACCGTGCGCGTGTCGCCTTCGCCCGCCGCGGCGACCCACTGCGCGGCAAGCGCGTCGTGATCTGGCAGTTTGCGGCCCGTGACCTGGTGGTCTCGAATGGCGATTGGGAGACCATCGCGATCGGCCGGAAGAGCAAGGAGTGAGCACTCCGTGAGTCAGCGTCCTGGCTTGATCGTAGGGCTTATAGTGGCGGCCATCGCCTGCGCGCTGGCAGCCGGCTGTGGGCCCAAGCCGCCGCAGCCGATGGCCCAGGACCTGCCCATGGCCCCAGCCAAGCCGACAGCGGCGTCTCCACCAGCCGCTGCTCCGGCGACGAATGTGGGGATGGAGGCGTCCAAGCTGCCCCCCACTCCGCCTGTGGCGCCGCAGAAGACAGCCGCAACCACACCCGCCGCACCGCAGCCCACGCCGGCCAAGCCGAGCCCGCCGACCAAGGCCGCACCGGCCAAGACGACTCCCCCGCCGTCGAAGTCGCAGTCAACTGCCACCAAGCAGACGGCCACCGCGGCCAAGAGCGAGGGCACGGTGGTCATCGGCACCATCGAGCTGGTCTCAAAGATACCGGACCCGTCCACGCTGCCATACGACACGTGTGTGACCTTCATCAAGTACAAGGTCAACAAGGTCGTGAGCGGGAGCTACGATGGCGACAGCCTGTTGGCCGTCTTCTGGGGCCTCCGCAAGGGCAAGTTGCAGCCTGCAGCCAGCTTCCGGGTCGGTCAGACCCACCGTCTTACCATCGAGCCCTTCTCCGAGCACGAGGAGCTCGCTCGCGTGATGCAGGCGGATGATACCAATGAGTACAGCTTGACGCCCTACTGGGTGGTTTCGTACACGGCGGAGTAGCCGCTGGCGCTCCGCCGCCGAAGGGATGGTCATAGTGAGTAGTTGTAGAGTGTTGCGTCTGACGGCAGTTGTGGCCTTGGCCCTGAGCCTCGGCGCCACTGGGTGGGCCGCCGGAGGTAGTCCCACCGACGACGAGCAGACGGCCCTGAATGGGCTGAAGGGCAAGCTGATTGGCCTCATCGTCTGGGAGTCCAACCGTACGGGTTACTGGGAGCTGTTTGTGATGAACGCCGACGGCACGGGCGCGCGGCAGCTCACCCACCTGGGGGATACGGCCAGAACCGCCTACCAGGCCTACATGCGCCCCCAGGTCTCGCCCGACGGCAAGAGCATCATGTTCGGCTATGGCCAACACGACAACGCCGCAGAGGCGTGGATTGTCTCGCTGAAGGGTAATGATGCCCACAAAGTGTGTGATGGGCTGCCTCTCAACTGGTCGGCCGATGGCAAGACAATCTATGTCCTGCGCGACTCGCTGGTCGTTGCTCACGTGCTGGCCAGCGGTGAGGAGTCGTTGGTCAGTGACGTCAAGGCCCCGACGGAGGGACGAGCGGGAAGTACGGTTGGCTCGATACATCCCTCGCTGAAGTCAGTAGCCCTGCGCACCCCCCGAGCCAACGAGTACTTCGTCTTTGCCGAGGGCAAGACGATCAAGACCACCGGTGGCTGCGAGGTGCGCTTGACCGCTGACGGACGCTACATGTACTGGGTCCAGGGCCCCAAGGACTTCCGTGTCTGGGACATGGAAGCGGACACAGAGCAGCAGATGCTGGGGACGCCGGCTGTCGAGCCTTACAACTATACGTACTTCCCCACTGTCTCTGCGGACAATCGCTGGCTGATGTATGGCGCGTCTCCCGGCCAGCACGACCACTCGACCAGCGACTATGAGGTCTACCTTCAGGAGCTGGACAACTGGAGCCCCAAGGGGACGCCGATCAGGCTCACCTGGAATACTGCGACGGACCGCTGGCCATACTTGTGGCTGGCCCCCCGGGGCGCCAAGAACCCCTTGCCTGCTGGTCCCTATGATGTCGCCAGCAACCGCGCCACCAACCCCCCGCCGCCGCCCCTGACGATCTTCACCTTCGCCGCCCAGGACGCCGGTCCCGAGTTCGGCGGCGAGTGGGGGTTGTGGCCGCAGCAGGAGGATTGCCGCGGCGAGGCCACCTTCGTCTCTGAGGACGCCGAGGGCGGTCAGGGCGGCAGCATCAAGGTGGACTACACCATCAAGGCTGAGCCCCACAGCTTCTCCCTGTGGATCACCTCCGGTGATGGCGCCGTAGACCTCACGGCCTACGACCGGTTCGTCCTCTATGCCCGCGGCACGGTCCCCACACTGACCCTGGTGGTCAAAGACCAGACCGCCGTGGACCCCGACGCGCCGCGAGGTATCGCCGAGTTCGTCCTCAAGGGCCTCAAGCCCGAATGGCAGCGGTTCGAGGCCCCCTTTGCTGCTTTCCGGCCCCGCGAAAAGGGAGGGAGGATTGACTGGCGCGCCATCAACCACCTAGGCCTGGCTATGATCGCGCCCCAAAACGCTGCCAGCGGAACCTTCTGGGTGGACAACCTGAGAGCTGAAGCGGCTCCCTGAGCCTTTGCCGATGAGAGGGACCGACGGCCAGCCGGTTGCTCTCGACTGGCTGGCCGTGGTACAATAGGGCAACACGGAAGTCCACTACGAACCATGCGTCACCCCTTCCTGATTCCGCTGCTGCTCGCTGTCGCCTGGGCCTGCTCACCCGTAACAGCAAGGGCCGAGGCGCCAGACCTGCCGATGCAACTCCTGGAACGCGGTCTGTCACACCTCGTGCCTCACATTTTCCCGCATCTGGCCGCCTCGCCCGACAGTGCTGAGTTGCCACCGGTCCCCGACAGTCTGCTGGAACCCTTGCGGGCCGACGGCGAGGACGTGATCAAGGGGCTGAATCCGGAGGACGAGCGCCTGATGGCCGCGGCTCTGCTCGCCTTGCCCCTGCGACAGCGAGTGCTGAAGGTGGCTGTGGCCGGGGCCAACGACAAGCGCCTGGGGCTCATCAAGTTGCAGGCCGGCGATTTCGAGTCCCGACGCTTCCGTCTCGACGACCTGCAGGACGATGCGGTCAGTGCGCTCCGGGTGGCCTTCGCGCTGCCTTTGGACCTCGACGAAGTGGACCTGTGGTCAGTCATCCCGGAGCGCAACGGTAAGGACTCCGTGCATCGTCCTGTCTTTTCCGTGGCTGCCAACCGCCGACCATTCCTGGCGGCCTGTAACGCCCCCAAAGCGTCCAAGGACATCCTCGGCGAACTCGGCCTGGTGCGCTTTGCCCCTGAGTACCTGCGCTATGCGGGGGGCGAGGAGCTGCAGGCCGTGGCTGCCCAGTTGCCCCGGACGGCCTACAGCGTCAGGCCCCTCGCTGATAGCTGGGAACAGCTCACCAAGGCGTCCAGCTCGGACCCCCGGCTCAGCGAGGCCAGCGTGGCGCGGGTCGTTGTCCGCATCCCGGTCAGCGATAATAGCGTTGGCCTGACCATTGATGATGGCCCCCATCCGCTGATCACTTCGCTGTTCCTGGAGACCTTGCGGCAGTACCGCGTGAAGGCGACGTTCTTCGTTGTTGGAGAGAAGGTCGAGGAGTGCCCCGAACTGCTGCGCCGGCTGGCTGGGGACGGGCACGAGCTGGGCAATCACACCTACAGCCACCCCCGGCTGGCCCATGTCTCCCCGGTGGAGGCACTGACCCAGATCCGGGCCTGTGGCGAGGTCGTGGGGCGGGTGTGCGGCCAGCGCATGCATCTGCTGCGTCCGCCGGGGGGCGGGATCAGCGCGCAGGTCCTGCGCGCGGCAACCGCCGCCAACTGCTCGGTCATCCTCTGGACGCACAACACCAATGACTGGCTTAAGCCCTCAGCGGAGGAGATTGCCGAGAACGCTCTGCGCGACCTGCGGCCCGGCGACATCATCTTGATGCATCAGGGCGAGGCCGAAAGCGCGAGGGCGCTGGCTTACATTCTCGAGGGGCTGGAGGCGCGCGGCTTGCGTCCTGCCACCATTGGCGAGATGCTGGCCCAGGCCCCTACCCCGGCCCAGCCGATCAGCGACATCATGACCCTCTACGCCAAACATGAGCTTGGCATGGAGTAGCGGGCGCTATCCCCCCACCGCTGGCTGCCGGGCATTGCGGATGGCCTCCAGGTACGCCTCCGGCAGGTTGGAGGGCGGGAAGAAGCCCGGCGTCTGCTGGTAGATCCACACGTACTCATCACTCAATTCCAGGGCCAACTTCAGGCTGTCGCGGAACTGCTCCGGACTGAAGTAGTTTGCGGCGAAGTCCTGCGCGTCCCAGTGAGAGCCGTTGTCGAGATAGAGACCGAAGCCGCAGCTCACCTGCGCCCGGTACCCCTCCGGCAGGCTGGTGACGGCCAGGGCCTTGTTGAGCACCGTGTGGTAGCCTTCGAGAAACTGGGTCCGCTCGCGGTAGCCGTAGGAGAACTCCCACAGGTCCACAAACCGCGTCTGTGGAGCCGAGCCTTCCAGCATCCCGTCCAGGAAGTCCGCCAGCAGAGAGTACCGGGTCTCCTCAGGTGGTTGGCCGGCAAACCCGGCTCGGTCGTGCTGTACCAGCGTCCACCCATACAGCATCAGCACGGTGATGTCGGGGTACAAGGCGCACGTCTGCTGCATCAACTCGCGCCCGCGCCGTCGCACCTGCGCCCGGTAGTCGGCGAAGGGCCGGTTGGTGCGCTGCTGTCGGTGGTGGCGGTAACAGAACAGCTCGCAGCCGTAGTCATAGTGCTCCACATCCAGCAGCAGGCCCTGGCAGCCCCCCTCGCGGGCGATGGTCACCAGTGACCGCCAGTTCGCTAGAACCGTCGCCCAGCGTTGGTCATCGAACCAGTCAAACCCCTGGTCCTGTCCGCTGGAGGCAATGCAGACGGGCAGGAAAAGCTCCCGGAGGCGGTCCCGGGGGACGCTCTGCAGATCGGCGATCTGCTGCGCGAACTGCGCCGCGGGGTACGCAGTGGCCCCGAAGGTGTTCCAGCCGAGCAGGTTCGCGGTCGCGCCATCGCCGACGGTGGGCTTGTCACGGTCCAGCGCCATGGAGACCGCGAGGCCGTCAAACGGCATCTCCTGCATCTCCTGCCAGTGGTCGCGCAGGTAGATAGTGTCCCGGGTGGACCAGCCGTAGTGGATCAGTTTCTTGGGTCGTGGGGGGATCTGGGCCTCGGTGGGAACTGCCATCCCCAGTGCGACCAGCGCAACAAGAGCGTGGCACCAGCGGACCATGGCTGTCACCTCACCTGGCTCTCAGAAGGGGTAACCGGAGGGCAGGAAGTGCTTCACATACTGCGCGCGGGCGAACCGGTCGGTCATCCCGGCGATGTAGTCGCACACGATCCTTGCCCGACGGCGGACCTCCTCGGGCACAAAGCCAACGGCCTCAAAGAGCGCGCGGTCATCCTCCATGTACACGTCGAACAGGCCGCCGATGATCCCCTTGACCTTGGCGCACTCGGCCAGGAGTTCAGGGCGTTGATAGACGTGGTCAAACATGAAGCGTTTGAGCGTATCGGTGGCCGTGAGCACCTCCTCCCCCATGGCGATGCGCGGCTGCTCGAGGCTGGCCTCAATCACGTCGGTCACCATCCGCCCCACCCGCTGGCTATGCCGCCAACCGAGGACGTTCATGCATTCCGTCGGTAGCTCCTCCTGCGTGAGCACCCGGGCGTGCAGGCAGTCGTCCAGATCGTGGTTCAGGTAGGCGATGCGGTCAGCCACCCGGATGACCATTGCTTCCAGGGTGCTCTCGCCCTCCGCCAGGACCTCCGCCAGGTCACGCTCCGACTTGCGGTGACCCAGGACACCCATGCGCGTCTCGTAAGTGAGGTTCAGCCCTGCGCCGTCGCGTTCCAGCTCGTCGAGCACGCGCAAGCTGTGTACGTTGTGGGCGAAACCTCCGGCCGGGTCATGGCGGCGGTAGGCCTCGTCCAGGGCAGCCTCACCGGAGTGGCCAAAGGGTGTGTGGCCGACGTCGTGGCCCAGGGCGATGGCCTCGGTGAGCTCCTCGTTGAGCCGCAAGGCCTTGGCGATGGTACGGCCGATCTGCGCCACCTCAAGCGTGTGGCTTAGACGAGTCCGCAGGTGGTCTTCCCGTGGTGAGATGAAGACCTGCGTCTTGTGGGCGAGACGCCGGAAGGCCTTGCAGAGGTGGATGATGCGGTCCCGGTCCCGCTGGTAGACGGTGCGAACGGCGTCCTGGCTCTCCGCAACCTGACGGCCACGCGAGCGCGAACTCAGCGCCGCGTAGGGGCTGAGACTGGATTCCTCCATCGCCTCGATACGTTCACGGATGGTCATGACTGGCGGCCACTCAGACCGGCCCCCTGGCCTACTGCACAATCTCCCGGAAGTCAGCCAGTTCAAGATACAATCGGTCCAGCTCTCGCATCATCGCCAACCGGTTGCGGCGCAGGTTCATGTCCTCCGCGTTGACCATGACCGCATCGAACAGGGCCGCGATGGGCTGCTGCAACTGGCTGAGCGTCTCCCATACCGCCCGGTAGTCCACTGGCGCCGTCTGCTTCAGGGCGGCGATGCGTTCGCGCGCAACGCCCCAGACAGTCCACAGGCTCTGTTCCGTGGGATCGGCGAACAGCGCCGGGTCCACCACCGTCTCGGCGGGCAGATCGGTGCCGCGCCAGATGTTGGCCGGCCGGGTCGCGGTATCCACCTGTGCCTCGAAGTCGGCGGCTGAGCGACGAAGGAAGCCCAGAGCGCGGGCACGCTCGATCACATCCACCACGTCCGTCCAGTGCGACCCCAGCGCCGATCGGACCGTGTCGTAGCTGAGCCCCTCGTCTTCGAGAATCGCCTGGAGCCGGCTGGCTATGAACTCCCACAAGGCGTCCCTGGCCTCCGTGGGCTCCAAGGCGCCCTTCGGTGCCGGGTCGGGACGCGGAATCTGGGCCAGGCCGAAGCTCAGCGCCGACAACAGATCCAATCGGTAGCCCGCCTCCAGCAAGATAGCAATGAGCCCCTGGGTCTGTCGTCGCAGCCCCTGCGGGTCGCGGGTGCCCCGGGGAACAAGCCCCAGGGTGAACGCGGCGCAGAGGTTGTCAAAGCGGTCGGCGACAGCCAGCAGCCTCCCCGCCGCCGTGGCGGGCAACGGGTCGTCCTGCCGGACGGGGAGGTATTGCTCCGCCAGGGCGACTGCCACTGCCTCGGGTTCTCCGGCGCAACGTGCGTAATGCCCTCCGATGTACCCCTGGAGCGCGGCCAGTTTGCCATCGCCTACCATGAGCGTGACCTGGTCGCACTTGCTGAGCATCGCCGCCCGCAAGGCCGCTTGTCGTTCATCTTCGCTCAGCCCCGGGAGCCGTTCGTTGAGCCACGACACCCAGGCCTCCAGCCGCTTGGTCTTGTCATACAGAGAGCCCAGCGACTCCATGTAGGTGACCCGCCGGAGGGTCTCCAGGCGCTCAGGCAGCGGTGTCTTCAGGTCTTCGGTAAGGTAGAACTCGGCATCCTCAAGACGCGGAACAATGACCTTCTCGTTGCCTCGCCGCACGATGTCACTACCGGCCTCGCTGCCGTTGCGAACGATGACGAAGTACGGCAGAAGCGCCCCGTGTTCATCCTCCACGGCAAAGTACCGCTGGTGCTTCTCCATGACCGTCACGGGAACGCGCTCGGGCAAAGCCAGGTACCGCTCAGGGAAGCTGCCCAGTACGCAGGTGGGGTACTCCACGAGGAAGTTGTTCTCGGTCAGGAGGTCCGGGTCCAGGCGTGGTCGCGCATTGACCGTGGCTGCGACCTCGCGCGCCTTCGCCGCGATCAGGTTCTCTCGCTCCTCGTGGTCCACAATCACGAACAGATCCCGCAGGGTCTCCACGTAGGCCGAGGGACGGGCGATGTCGCCACTGCCAGGGCCCAGAAAGCGGTGGCCGCGCGTAGTCCGACCAGCCTTCAGCCCGGCATAGGTCCACTCCAGGACCTCCTCGTCCAGCAGCGCCACCAGCCAGCGCACGGGCCGGCAGAAACGTGTGTCCACATCGCCCCATCGCATGGTCTTGGGGAACGAAAGGTCGTTGAGCACGTCGGTCAGCAGCGCCGGAATGACGACGCTGGCGGGCTGTCCGCGTTCGGCGACGGTGGCGAAAACGAAGCTGCCCTTGTCAGTCTCCACGACGCGCAACTGGTCCATCGCGACACCGCGGCTGGCAGCAAAGCCCAGCGCCGCCGGCGTGGGCTTCCCGTCGGCATCGAAGGCGGCGGCAGCGGGTGGCCCCTTGACCTCCTTGACTTCGTCTGGCTGGCAAGCTGCGACATCCGTCACGAGCACCGCCAGACGGCGCGGAGTGCCGAATACGCGCACCGGACCGTGCTCCAGCCGCCGGGCGGTAAGGCCCTCGTCCACTGCTTGGCGCAGTTGCTCCAGAGCCGGCAGAACAACGGGCGCCGGGATCTCCTCAACACCGATCTCGACAAGCAAGTCAGGCATGACGGAACTCCAGTTTCTGATTGCGCCCTGCCGGTCGTCTCGCCGCCGCCACGGGCCTGGTCGCCCCTATCGGTGGCACAGGGGGTAGCCCAGGGCGGCGCGCATCGCAACATGAGCCTGGGCTACTTGGCCGGCAAGATTGCGGATCCGCCCGATCATGGCCGGACGTTCCGTAATGCTCACCGCTCCACGCGCGTCCAGCAGGTTGAAGACATGAGAGCACTTAAGCACGTAGTCATAGGCTGGCAGATGGAGGTCGCTCTGCACCAGGCGAGCGGCTTCGGCCTCATATAGCCGGAAGAGCTGCCAGAGCATGTCAATGTCGGCCACCTCGAAGTTGTAGGTGGAAAACTGGCGCTCCTCTTCCTTTCGCAGTTCCCCGAAGTTGATGTCGTCATTCCACAGCAGGTGCCGATAGTGATCAACGTCCTGCATGTACATGGCCAAGCGCTCAATGCCATAGGTGAGCTCCACGGAAACGGGGTCACAGGGCATGCCGCCTGCCTTCTGGAAGTAGGTGAACTGTGTGATCTCCATACCATCTAGCCAGACCTCCCATCCCACCCCCGAGGCCCCGAGGGTCGGCGCCTCCCAGTCGTCCTCCACAAACCGGAAGTCGTGCAGCACCGGGTCGATCCCCAGGGACGCAACGCTCTCCAGGTAGGTCTCCTGTACATCGTCGGGGGAAGGCTTGAGGATGACCTGGTACTGGTAGTACTTCTGCATGCGGTTCGGGTTCTCGCCATACCGCCCATCGTTGGGGCGCCGGGAGCCCTGAACATAGGCCACATTCCAGGGCTCGGGCCCCAGCGCCCGCAGGAAGGTGTCCGGCGTCATGGTCCCGGCGCCGACCTCCACGTCATAGGGCTGCGCCAGAATACAACCCCGAGCGGCCCAGAAGTCGTCAAGTCTGCGGATGATCTGCTGAAAGGTCATGGTCTTCCTCTTTGCGTCGGAGCATGGCATGGAGAGCCTACGACGCACGCAATCAGGCGGGCCAGTAGCTGACCCGCCCGGGGGATACGCAACAGGCTACACCGTCGGCGGCTGTCCGCGCCTGCGGTGTCCTGCTAACGGCTATAGCTTCACGTCGCGGCGTGCTGACGCAGGCGCTGGACCTGTTCCGGCGCCACCTGTGGCAGCTTGCGCCGAATCCGCGACAGCGCATTGTCTATGGACTTGATCTTGCACCGCAGTTCGTCGGCCATCTCCTTGTACGACTTGCCGGTGCGGTACTCGCTGAGGACTTTCCACTCAAACGGCGAGAGCTCCTGTCGCAGGGTTTCCTGCAGCAGTCGCTCCCCCTCTTTGCCGAGCACAATCGTCTCCGGGTCGACCTCGGGCTTGGAGGTCAGGACATCGGAGAGAGAGCGATCGTCGTTGTCGCCGCCCGGAGGGGCCTCCAGGGACACTGACGAGTTCAGCGGGGCTTGCTTCTGCCGGGTGGCGGCCTTGATCGCCGATATCATCTGGCGCTGGATGCAGACCTTGGCAAAGCAGGCAAACGACGTATGGCGGTCGGCCTTGAAGTCAGTGATCGCTTCCCAGAGCCCAATCATGCCGATCTGCAGCAGATCATCGCGTTCGGCACCGACCAGGAAATACGACTTCACCTTGGCTCGCACGAGGTTGCGGTACTTGTACAGAAGATACTCCGTCGCCTCGCGGTCCCGGAACTGCTGGGCCCGCCGAACCAATTCTTCGTCCGATAGCGGGTCGTGCGAGGAGCCACTGAGACGTCCCGCGGCTTCTCTGAAGAACTCCGCTGCATTAACCATTGGTCACCTCGGCCACTGACTGATAGGGGTTAGCTGCCGGCCGGTCCGTCACTGCGGCCGCCGGTGTAAGCGGTCTCGATAGCACTGCTTGAGATCAGGATGGACAGTACCTCCACTACGGCCGCCATCACACCCGCCAGCGCTACCGGCGCTTCCACCACGACCTGGTCCTGCACCCGCCACCTGATCGCCCCGATGGTGTCCCCTTGTAGGCTGCGCGTCACTCCTTCCTTGACCTGTGCGGTCAGCCGGGCCAGACTCTCCCTCTGCCGCTTCTCCAGATAGCTAAGCGCCCTCACCACATCGCCCTGCGCGGCATCCAGCGCCTCCACCGCCGCCTCGTACCCAACGCCCATGCGCTCCCGCAGGGTGTCCACAGCGCTCAGATCGTGTATCAACCGCAGACTCCCAGCGACCGCACTCACGTCTTACTTGGCGATCTCCGTCGTGCCAATCTTGCTCATGAAACCGAGAAAACCGTGTACAGCCCGCAATTCGTAAATCTGGCCCGCGAAGGCTGACCGGGCGTAGACGTAGCTGCCCATGCCGTAGGCCAGCACCACCGCCCCGTACATGGCGTGCGACAGGATCAGGGCCACGACAATCCCAAACAGGCCGCCCAGTGAACTGTCAAAGGAGCCGATGTCAAACTGAGTCTGCCGCTTCAGCAGGGTGGTTGCCGTCGCCGTGATGGCCGTTCCGACGCCGATACAGATAAGGTACGCGGTGCACGGGGACAGGGTGCCGGAAGCAGTGAGGTTCAGGTAGACGGCAGGCGCAATCTCCACTGTCAGGAGGACGCCTAGCATATCGAGGAAAGCCACAACAAAGCCGCGCTGGGCTTCTGCAATGCCGATTAGGATGCAGAGAACGATGACGATGAAGTCGGGCCAGGTCATCTAGCGAACCGCCTCAACGGGCTGTCACCTGCACCTGTTGCCGTAGCAGCAGACCACTCCACGCAAAAGAGCTGTAAGGAGGTCGGGTCCTGGGCGCGGGCTACGATGGGGGGCGCGTTCGAGGCCACAAACCCACTAGCTGACTACCGGCATGGGCTCAATATACACCACGGACGCAAGACCTGTCAACCATCCAACATGCCAAAAAACCCGAGAAACACCCCCAAGAACAGGTTTGGCACCGCCTTCGCGGTGCCAAACCCCCACTATCCAGCGAAGAACTACCAGAAGAGCTTTCTGAGCTCCAAGCGCCCTTCCGTGGTGCCGTCCGCTACCGTGTACATCGGCGCCGTGCGACGCGTCACCGAAAGCACCATCCGGCCGTTCTCGCCCCACGACCTGATGTAGGACAGGTCCAGAGCGGAACCCGGAGGAACTTTCTGACCGGGGTCGGGCTGGCAGAAGTCTCCTGTCAGATAAGCCAAAGCGATCTTCCCCGACCCCTCCTCGCTGCCACCATCGAGCTGGATCCCAACGAACTGGTCCACCACGTCTGGGACCCGGGAATCCAGATACCGATACCCCAACTGCAACTGCAGCGAATCCCCGATGGAGCGAGCCAGTGAGGCGTCGATCTGGGAGGCCTGGCGAATGGTCTTTCCATCGGCCGCCAACTGATTGGCCGCGTAGGTCAACTGGAAGGTGCCACCCAGCGCCGGCATGGCAAAGTCGAAGGCTTTGGCCGGCGCGATTCGCCCCGGCTGGTCTTCGTAGCGCCATCGCACGGCCATCTTGTCCGGCGTGCCATGCTCCACCGCCAGAGCCACTATGCCGTCGTCATTCAGGCTGACCATCTTCGCCGGATCGTATTCCGAATAAGCGGCCGTAACGGCGATGCCCTTTGGATCTCCCAGGCTTAGCTCGACGCGCCGAGCGTTGTCCACGTCGGGCAACGAGTTGCCGAAGGAGACCAGGCCCGCGCGCAGACCGATCCCGGAGTCACCACGCTCACGCACCAACTCCAGGACACGCAGACTGTTGGCCACTCCTCCCAGCACATCAGCCGAGTTGTACTGCCCCTGCACTGACAGGCTATCGGACACCGCCCACTTACCCAGCATCTGGGTCTGGGTCAGGGTCGGAACCGTCATGCCGGCATCATTGATGGTGTACTTCGCCTCGACGGTGAACGGTCGCAGTGGCTGCGCCTGCAGCGAGAGGTTCGTGACATCGGAACTGCCGACACCCTTGGTGTCGGTGCTCACGTGCTGCCCGCTCAGCAGCAGCTTCTTGCTCAGCTTCACCTTGGGAAGCGTAACGGCCATCTGCCGCTGCTCGCCCCGGCCGCCGGGCGAGAAGGTCTCAACCACCTGCCGCTGGACGGTCGCACCCTCCGCCACGGGCGCCGTCAGCTTGCCCGTGGTCGTCTTCGTATAGACGCCGCCCTGCCGCACCGTGACTATGGTCTCTTCAGCACCAAAGTCCTTGTCAAAGAGGCGGAACGGGTTGTTGATGTAGGTTGTGCGCGCCTCGGACATACCACCGCCAGTATCCTGCCCATGGATGGTATGCTGGAAGGACGCCTGCTTGCCAAACAGCTTCAGCGGCATCGCGAAGGTCGTGTCACGGACCTCAGTATGCGTGCCGTTGAGGTAGGTGTAGTTGGAGTGATGCTCGGCCCTCACCAGGAACGGACCGATCTCCAGGGGCATCGCCAGGTCCAACTTCTGGCTCCGCGTCGCCACACCCTTCACCGGTCCGGTCGAGCGCACCAGCGACCAGGTGGTTGGCATCGCCTGTCCATCCACCTGGAAGGGAATCTCAACTGTGGTCGTGCGCGACTCGAATACGCCCTGGCCCACATCGCTGCCGTCGATCACGTAGTTCAGCTTATACGACTTGCCCAGCAGCTTCACCGGCGTGGCGAAGGCCGTCTTGCGTGTCTCGGTGTGCACGCCCTTGGCGTAGTTGAACTGGTACCCATGCTCGATGACGCTGCCCTCGCCCAGGAAACGCAGCGGCAAACGCATGGCCACATTCTGCGACTTGGTCAGTTGGCCCACATCGGTCTGATACAGCGACGAGTAGGCCCAGGTAACGTCCTCACCGGAGATCCGCAGGGGCAGGGCCAGGTCCCACGTGCGAGACTTGGACACCGCCCCGAAGTTGTTGTTGTACGTGTTGGCGAAGGCCCACTTGGTGTCCTTGCCGCTGATCTTTAGAGGGAGGGCGACCGAGAGGTTCTCCGACCGAGCCCGGACGCCGTTGCGCTCCTGGAAGGTGTTGCCGAAAGCAATGTCAGCCCGGTTACCGCGGATGGCCACAGGCAACGCAGCGCTGAAGCTCTCCGTGCGCAGGTCCAGACCGTTGCCCTCCTGCTGCGAGGTGGCGTAGCTCCAGGTAGCCGGCCCACCCGAGAACGGCGTGGTCAGCCCTGTGGCAAAGCTGCTGCCCGTGATCCCTGTCAGGCCTTCATCGGTCTCAAACTGAGCGGCCTTCAGGTTCATCGTCCAGCCCTCGGCGAAGCCCGTGGCCAACTCCAGGGAGTCATCGGTACGGTTGACGTCGCGCGCTCCCGCGACCATCGTCTTGGTCTGCGTGCGGGAGAACTTCAGGGTGCTGGCCGCCGTACCGCTGCCAAAGTCCTGCACCATGCCCATCGTTCGCACCCGGCTGCCTGACAGGAACGTGCCCAGCACGTTGGTGCGGGTGGTGGTGGTTTCGGAGAAGCTAAGACGCGTCCGGTCGGACAGCCCGAAAGCGGTCTCGAGCCCCGAGTCCTCCTGGAAGGCCACAAACAGCGCCTGGGACTTGTCATCCACCACCGTCGGGTTGTACTTGTAGGTGATGGAGTTAGAGCGGCCGGGCGTCAAATGGATGGTGTAGCTGTCAGCAGCGCGCAAGGCACCACCGGCAGCCAGATCACGCAGGGAGAGTGGCGCCGAGGTATCCGTATCAAGCCCCCGCAGCCGCAGCACCGTACCTCTGACCTCATTGAGGTAGAACTTGCTGCGGTCGAACTCCTCCGCGGCCGCGGCTGTGACAAAGACGGCGATGACTAAAGCCAGGCGGAGTAGTCTCATAGTCCTTTTCTTTGCTGTGACGGTGTTGGCAGTGATCATTTTCGACCTGCGCCGCAATACCTGGACACCGAGTTGGCACCGATAGCTTAGTGGCCGCAAGCGCCGGGAATGTTCCCCAGGCCGCCATGCAGCTTGCGCCATCCATCTATCGTCGCCAGTAACACCGTATATAGTATAACCTTGAAGCCCCCTCAAGACAACCCCCTACCCCACAATTCTTGACCGACCGTTGAGCCCCAGCTTGCCTGTCTCTACGCGTACCTTAGACCATCTCGCAGAGCTCGGGTTCCGCCTGTTTCGGCGTCGCCACATGCCTGACAGAACACGGGGCGTGTCTATGTCCAAACAGCGCTCCCAATCCGACATGAAAATTCTTCATAAAAATGCTTGACAGTCATGCACTCAATCCATATAATGGCGACAGTAGCATACCTCAGTCAGAAGGGAGTTGACACCCATGTCGCTGATCCGTTGGTATCGCACCCGCAACTTGCCCACTGTGTGGGACCAGATGGAGCAGATGGCTCGTGAAATGTCGCGTCTGATACCATGGCAGGAGGAGGGTGAAGACCGCCCCTTCGGCATCCCGGTCAACGTCTACGAGACCGACAAAGAGGTCGTTGTGAAGGCGGAACTGCCCGGCGTCAAGAAGGAGGACCTCGACGTTAACATCCAGGACAACACTCTCACGATCCGGGCCCAGACCCGCGAGGAGAGCGAGGTCAAGGAGGAGAGCTACTATCGCCGCGAGCTGCGCACGGGTAGCTTCTTCCGCGCGGTTCCGCTTCCGGTCGAGGTCAAGGAGGAGGAGCTCAAGGCCTCCTACGAAAATGGCGTATTGACCGTGACGGCGCCGAAGGCCGTGGAGAAGAAAGTGGGCCGCAAGGTCGAGATCAAGTAATCTGCATGCTGCCTTAGGGTCTAGCAACCGGAGCGCGGCCACAGGCCGCGCTCCGGGTTTATGGCCTCAGGGGCAGCTCTCGCCGCTACTTGCGTCTTCGTCCCTTGCGCTGGCAGTGACTGCAGAAGTAGGTACTGCGGCCGGCCAGCACCACCCGCTGGATACGCCCCGGGCAACCCGCCCGCAGGCAGATCTCGCCCTCGCGCCCGTAGACCGCAAGGCGCTTCTGGAAGCCACCGGACCTTCCCCCAACGGTGCGGTAGTCAGAGATGGTCGTTCCGCGCAGCGCGATCCCTTCGCTCAGAACCGCCTCGGTCGCCGCTGCCAGTTGCCGCACTTCGGGCAGTCGCAGCGCATGACTGGGTGTCCGAGGGTCCAGGCCGCAGCGGTAGCAGATCTCCGAGGCATAGATGTTCCCGATGCCGGCCAGGATGGTCTGGTCCAGGAGCAATGCCTTTATCGGCGTCCGCCGCCGTCTCAGCGCTTCGCGCAACCGGTCGGCATCGCAGCGCGTGGCGTCGGGACCGATGCGACACAGCAGCGTCCCGGCCTCCTCCTCCCCCGCCGGGCGGAGCTCAACACGCCCGAAACGCCGCGGGTCCTCAAAGACCAGCCGCTGTCCGCCGGACAGGTGGAAGACCACCCGGGCGTGCCGGGGGAGTTCATCATGGGGCCGCAACAACTGGAATCTCCCGGTCATCCGCGGGTGCAGAAGCAGAGTGCGGCCATCGTCCAGGCGCAGGATCAGCACCTTCCCCCGGCGGTCGTATGAGCGGACGTGGCGACCGGCGAGGCCGGTGGTAAGACTGTCAGGGCCACCGGCAACCGCTTTGGGGTCCAGAACCTCAACAGCGGTGATAACCTTGCGGCCCACTGCTTTCTGCAGGTCGCGCCGCATCGTCTCAACTTCCGGCAACTCCGGCATGGCCTCAGTCCCCGTTGCGCAGCAGACCAAACACGATGGCGTCGACTAGCGCCTGCCAACTGGCCTCGATGATGTTCGCGTGGACCCCGACGGTCCCCCACGTCTCTTGACCATCGGTGGTTTCAATGAGCACGCGCACCTTTGTGGCGGTGCCCTCATCTGCGGTCAGCACCCGCACCTTGTAGTCCACCAACTGCACCTGCTGCAGACGCGGGAAGAGCTCAGTCAGCGCTTTGCGCAGGGCGTTATCCAGCGCATTGACTGGACCATCGCCATCCGCTGCGGTATGCACCTCGCGGTCGCCGATGCTGACCTTGACTGTCGCCTCGCTGTAGGGCTCGGACTTCTCGTCTGCCTTCAGCACGGATACCCGGTACCCGTGCAGGTCGAAGGGGTTCTCCAGTTCGCCTCGCAGGCGGCGGGCCAGAAGCTGCAGCGACCCCTCCGCGGCCTCAAACTGGTACCCCTCGTTCTCCAGCTCCTTGACCCGGTTGAGCACTTCAGCAACGATCGGGTCGTTGCGGTCCAGGTTAGGCCACAGCTGGCGCAGTTTGCCCTGGATCGTGGAGCTTCCTGAATAGTCGCTGACCAGGATGCGGCGCTCGTTGCCGACGGTCTCCGGGGGCACATGCTCAAAGGAGGACGGGTCCTTCATGACCGCGTTCACATGCATACCGCCCTTGTGCGCGAAGGAGGAGTGCCCCACATAGGGCGCCCGGTGGTCAGGCATCACATTGGCGATCTCAGAGACGTAGTGGCTGACCGACGTAAGCTCGCTCAGCTTGCCTGGTAGCAGACACTGCACCCCGAGTTTGAGTTCGAGATTGGGGATGATGGTGCAAAGGTTGGCGTTGCCCGTGCGCTCCCCGTAGCCGTTCATTGTCCCCTGAACCTGCGTGCAGCCCGCGATCACTGCCGTCAAGGTATTACCTACGGCCGTCCCCGCATCGTTGTGGCAGTGGATGCCCAGGGGAGTGGCGAGTTCGGCTCTGCTGCGGGTGACGATCTCGTGGATCTGATGCGGGAGCATTCCTCCGTTGGTGTCGCACAGCACGAGACAGTCGGCTCCCCCGTGCGCGGCCGCTCGCAGGCACTCCAGAGCGTACTCCGCATCGGCACGGTAGCCGTCGAAGAAGTGCTCCGCGTCGAAGATGACCTCGGCCACCTGGGTCTTGAGCCAGGCCACCGAGTCCTCAATCATCCGCAGATTCTCGTCACGGGTGGTCCGCAGGATCTCGGTCACATGCAGGTCCCACGACTTGCCGAAGATGGTGATCACCGGAGCCCGGCTGGCCACCAGGTCCTGGAGTTGCGGGTCGTCTTCGGGCGCGATGCCCGGCCGCCGTGTACTGCCGAAGGCCGCCAACTTCGCGGTGGACCACTCCAGGTCAGCGGCGCGCTGGAAGAACTCACGGTCTTTCGGACTCGTGGGGTTAGGCCAGCCGCCCTCAATGTAGGCGACACCAAAGTCGTCCAGGCGCCGGGCGACCAGCAGCTTGTCCTCGACGCTGAAAGCGATCCCTTCGGCCTGACAGCCATCGCGGAGAGTCGTGTCGTAGATCAGCACGTCCGGCATGTTCCGACCTCCCTGAGCCTGGCGCTGACGGCGGCCCGGTCACCGAAAAACGAGCACGGCCCGCCTCATTCAGAGACGGGCCGTCAAGGTCCCGCGGTACCACTCTGATTGGCAGGAAGACCCTGCCCGCTTACCCGGTGCGGGTGACACCAAGTCACCGATACCGTCCTCCCGGTAACGGGGGAGGAACCGGCGGAGCCTACTCGGGGCTACGCCCTTTCGGTCCGCGGCTCGAGGGTGATATTCGCCTCCGGCTTACCCGCCGGCTCCCACCGTCCCGGCTCGCTCCACGGGTCTTCATACCGTCCCGACCCTGGGCAGACCCGAAGGTTACTCGTCCCTGTCATCGCCATCGCGCCCAGATTGTGGAAGACAATATAGCACAGCTAACTTTGGGGTTCAAGGCGTTTCATTGCGTGGCTCAGGGTTACCGCAACCACGTCCGCGTCAGCTTGACTTCCGTTTCGACGCCCCCCTATAATCCAGCCGAGAAGGGACTGTTAGCCTTGAGAGTCGTGCTGCAACGTGTGGCTCATGCCAGCGTCGAGGTCGAGGGGTCCACGGTAGGTCAGATCGGGCCGGGTCTCCTGGCCCTGGTTGCGTTCCGTCAGGGCGACGGGGATACGGCGCTGGGCTGGATGGCTCAGAAACTCACCAGCCTCCGGGTGTTTGAAGATGAGGCTGGCAAGATGAACCTCGGCCTCAGCGACGTTGGCGGCGAACTCCTCCTGGTGCCCCAGTTCACCTTGTATGGCGACTGTCGCAAGGGACGGCGTCCGGGCTTCGATGGCGCCCTGGAGCCGGCTCAGGCGAGCCGGCTCTTCGACGAGTTCTGTGCCCGCTGCGCCAACGCCGGGTTTCCCCCCCAGCGCGGCGTTTTCGGTGCCCACATGCGCGTGTCCCTGCTAAACGACGGTCCGGTCACTCTCATCCTGGACAGTCCGTAACCTGAATGGTAGAAGAAACCTGATGGCTCGCCAACGCCGCCGCTCCAGTCGCTCGCTCCGCCGTCGCCGTGTCGCTCAGGCCCGGGTGCGTCTTGCGGACCATCTCGCTGAGCGAGGATTCGCCGAAGAGGCAATCGTTCACTACGAACGAGCTGTCGAACTTGAGGGACATAACGCCGACACGCGGGTGAAGCTGGGGGACGCCTACTTCGAGGCCGAGATGCCTCGCAAAGCTTATCAGGCCTACCGCAAGGCACTCAACATCCACCCCCGACATGCCGAAGCCCACTTCTGTCTCGGCGAGTTCCTGTACAATCACGGCTTCGTGCGGCACGCTCTGGCGGCCATGGAGAAGGCGGTAGCCTGCGACCCGAAACGACACTACTACGCCTGCCGACTGGGTGACATGTATCTGTTCCTCAGCCGGCTGGACGATGCGCGGCGGCTCTATGAGAAGGCGGTGAGCCTGGAGCCGCGCGAAGGTTACTACCACTACAAGCTGGCCGAGCTCCATATGCGGACCATGGACTTCACGGCCGCCGTCAGCGAGTATGAGGCGGCGGTGCAATGCTCTCCTGTGGATGACTTCTACTTTGCCCGGCTGGGGGCCGCCTACGTGCGGCAGGAACGCTGGGAACCGGCCCTGCGCAGCCTGGAGCGCGCCGCAGCCATCGCTCCCGATAATCCGGTGCACCGCTACGCCCTGGCGGACATACTCATCCTGTTCGCCGACGGTGAGCGGGCGCGGCAGGAGGTGGCTGGAGCCGGTCCGCTGGACGAGTACGCCCTTGACGGCCTGCGCCGCTGGCGCGCCCGCTCCGGAGTCATCCCGCTCACGGACGCCGGTATGCTGCCGGCCTATGAGGCTGAGATCGCGCCCCCGGGTACGGCGCCTTTCGGCTACATGGCCCGGGGAGAAGAACCATGAAGTTGATCGTCCTGCCGGTTGGCCCGCTGGAGGCCAACTGCTATCTACTGGGCGATGATCAGAGCGAGATGTGCGTGGTCATTGACCCCGGTGGCGACGCCGAGATCATCCTGGAGACCTGCACTACCGAGAGCCTTCGCCCGCACCTCGTCCTTCTCACCCACGGACACATGGATCATATGGCCGCGGCGGCGGCGGTAAAGGCTGCCAGCGGGGCTCGGGTCATGATCCACGAGGCGGATCGCGAGTTTGTGGAGCATCCGCACCCTTTCTGGGCGCAGATGGTCGGGGGGGCGCCGGCCGTGCGGGTGGACGAGTGCCTGACCGACGGCCAGGCGGTGGGCGTGGGCGCCTTGTCGCTGCGCGTCCTGCATACGCCGGGGCATTCGCCCGGTAGCGTCTGCTTCCTGGGCGACGGCCTGATATTGACGGGAGACACTCTCTTTGCGGGAAGTGTCGGCCGCACGGACCTCCCCGGCGGCAGCATGCAGTTGCTGGAGCAGTCCCTGCAGCGCATCATCGCCGCCACCGCACCCGACACGGTCGTCTACCCTGGTCACGGTCCCGCCAGCACCATAGGCGAGGAGCTCGCTGGCAACCCCTGGCTCCAGTAGCCACCGTGGCGGACTGCCAGCGGGGCGCCTCCTGCGCAGACGGCAATCCCTGCGGATCTGACGTCTCTGCTCACCGCCCCAGCCGGGGAAGGTCCCCCCTGCCCCCGTGCCGAAACCCACCGGTAATCACCATATCCGCATGGGAGATGCCTGCCATGTCCGAGAAGAAGGTCGCTTTGGCTGTGGGCGCACACCCCGATGACGTGGAGTTCATGATGGCCGGAACGCTGGCCATGTTGGGCGATGCCGGCTATGAGTTGCACATCTTCACGGTCGGTAACGGCAACTGCGGCACCGCAGTCTACGACCACAACGAGATCTGCCGCATTCGGGCCGAGGAAGGCCATGCCGCCGCCAGGGTGATCGGCGCGACCTACCACGAGGGGCTTGTCAACGATATCGAGATCTTCTATGACGAGCTGACCCTGCGCCGAGTGACCCACCTGGTGCGGGCCCTGGCCCCTGAGATTGTGCTCACCCACTCTCCCAACGACTACATGGAGGACCACCAGAACACCAGCCGTCTGGTGGTCAGTGCCTGCTTCTGTCGGGGCATGCGTAACTGGCTCTCCTCGCCACCCTTGCCTCCGACTTTCCAGGACTGCTATGTCTATCACTGCAATCCCCACGGCAACCACGACGGCATGCGCAACCTGGTCGTGCCCAGCCTCTACGTTGACATCACCACAAAGATCGAGACCAAGGAGAACATGCTGCGCTGCCATGCCAGCCAGAAGGAATGGCTGGACACCAGCCAGGGCATGGACTCTTACCTGATCACCATGCGCGAGATCTGCGCCCAGATGGGAGCCATGGCCCCGCAGCCCGTGCCGTTTGCCGAGGGCTTCAGGCAGCACATGCACGCGGGCCTCTCGGCACAGGACGGCGACCCGATCAGCGAGGTGCTGGGGGCTGCGACCCAGAAGAAGGTGTAGTGTGCGCAGCGATCCCTGGCAGCCCGGGGCCGAACCGCTCGTTGGCGAGACGGCCACTCGTCAGTGCCTGCTGTGCGGCGGCGAGTGCTTCACTGACCTGCACGTTCCCAACGGCGTGGTAATGCGGCGCTGTGAGGGCTGCGGCCTGTATGTAAACGCGACGCCCGAGCACGTGACCGGGAACCCGCATTTCTACGCCGCCGCCTATCACGAGCACCATTACGGCGGCAGCGACCGCCGCAAACAGCGCACTTCCGTCTGCCTGGTGCGGCAGATTGAGGCCCTGGTCAGTCGCCGAGGCCGCATTCTGGACATCGGTTGCTCCCTGGGCCATTTCCTGGCCGCCGCGGCGCAGCGCGGCTGGGACGCCTGGGGCGTGGACGTCTCAGCGGACATGGTGAGGCACTGCCAGGAGCAGGGGCTGCAGGCGCGATCGGGTGGCCTGGGCAGCCTCCCGTTCCCGGACGGCTATTTCGACGTGATCCACGCCCGCCATGTGCTCGAGCACGACATCGAGGTGTTCCGCAGCCTCGCCGAGATGCGCCGGGCGCTGGCTGACCACGGTCTGCTGTTCGTGGTCACACCGGATGCCGGCTGCCCAAAGGTCCGGCGCCGGGGTGCAGGCTATGTCAAGTTCTGGAAGCCGGACCACATGGTCTGCTTCACCCGTTCGACGCTGACTGAGGCCATGCGCCGGGCGGGGTTTGCGGAGGTCCGGACGCCCCCCGCGGCGGGCCTGTGGGTTGATGGCCCGGGGGGGGCAGTGCAGCATCTCATCTGGTGGCTGTCGGACGCCGTGCCCGACGCGCTGGGCCAGGGCAAGACTCTGCGCACGGTCTGGCGCAAGGCCTGAAACCGAATACTGGAGCAGCGCTCACCATAGGGACGTCAGCCGTCCTGCGCGCAACCGTTACTCATCTGGGAGGCAACTCATGTCAACGTGCAAAGTCGGTATTGTCGGACTCGGATGGGCCGCCAGCGGTCACATCCCCGCCTTCAACGCCAACGCCGATGCCGAGATAGTCGCGGTCTGCACCTCCAAGAGCCACGCCGCGGCCAAGGCAATGGTCGGAAGCGATGTGGCCGTCTACAACGACTACGCGGAGTTCCTCAAGCACCCCGGCCTGCAGATCGTGGACATCTGTACTCCGCACCACATGCACGCCCAGCAGGCCATCGCCGCCGCCAATGCGGGCAAACACCTGATGATCGAAAAGCCGCTGGCCACCAACTACGCCGACCTGATCGCCATGCGGGACGCGATTGCCAAGGCCGGGGTGCTCTCAACGGTCTACTTCGAGCTGCGCTTCATCCCTCACTACCAGCTCGTGAAGTCACTCATCGCCCAGGGCCTCCTGGGCAAGGTCCATCACTTCGAGGTGGACTACTACCACGGCATTGGTCCGTGGTACGGCCAGCACGTCTGGAATGTGAAGAAGGAGGTCGGCGTCAGCGCCCTGGTCACCGCCGGCTGCCACGCCCTGGACGGGTTGCTGTACTTCGCCGACCGCCCAGTCGCGGAGGTCTTTGCGTACTCCACGAAGTCTGCAGCCGAGTGGGCGCAGGACTACGAGTACGACAGCACCTCGGTGACGATCATCAAGTTCGCCGACGGCACCATCGGCAAGTGTACCTCGTGCGTGGATTGCCGCCAGCCCTATGTCTTCAACATCCATCTCGTGGGAAGCGAAGGGACGCTTCTGGGCAACAAGCTCTCCTCAACGCAGCTCAAGGGAGTCAACAAAGAGGAGTGGATCGAGATCCCGACGACGGAGGCCACCTCGGGCGACGTCCTTGATCACCCCTACCCACCGCAGGTGGACGAGTTCATGGCTTGCGTGAAGGAAGGCAAGGACAGCATGATCAACTTCGCCGAGGCCTTCAAGACCCACGAGGTGATCTTTGCCAGCAACAAGTCGCTGGAGGAAGGCCGCCCGGTGAAACTGGCGGAGCTGGGGTGAGCCGCAGGCGTGAGGTCCTCTCGGGCGCACACTGCAGACGAGGAGGCTGGCCATGCGTCTAGGCGCACCGTTGTTTGGCTCGTTCGCTACGCCGGAGGAGTGGGCGCTGGCCCATAGGGCCAAAGGCTACTCGGCGGCTTTCTGTCCTGTCGGGGCCGACGCCGATGAGGACACGGTGCAGGCCTGGGTGAAAGCCGCTGCTGACCACGACATCATCATCGCCGAGGTCGGCGCCTGGAGCAATCCCATCAGTCCCGACGATGCGGAGCGAAAGGCGGCGCTCGAGCTGTGCAAGACACAGCTCGCCCTGGCCGACCGGGTGGGGGCCCGGTGCTGCGTCAACATCGTGGGCTCACGCGGGCCGCGCTGGGATGGCCCGGACCCGGCGAACCTGACCGAGGACACCTTTGCCCTGGCCGTGGACTCCACCCGCGAGATCATCGACGCGGTGCAGCCGACGCGCACCTACTACACCCTGGAGACCATGCCCTGGGTCTTCCCCGACTCCCCCCAAAGCTACGCCCGGCTCATCAAGGCCATTGACCGCGAACACTTTGCCGTGCACCTGGACCCGGTGAACATGGTCAACAGCATCTACCGCTTCTACGACACCGCAAGCCTGCTGCGCGAGAGCTTCGCGCTGCTGGGGCCGCACATCCGCAGTTGCCACGCCAAGGACATCATCAACGTCCAGCACCTGACGCTACACTTCGACGAGACGCGGCCGGGGCTCGGGGTGATGGACTTTGGCGTCTACCTGCGGGAGCTGAGCAAGCTGGACCCGGATACGCCGCTGATGATCGAACACTTGCCCAGCGAGGACGAGTTCGACGCCGCGGCGGCCCATATCCGGGCTGTGGCGGCCCAGGAGGGTCTGAGCTTCCGCTAGGGGCTTTAGCTCGGCCCAGACACCACGGCCCGGCAGGACTGCCGGGCCGTGGCGTTCTGTCATGAGGGGCCCGGCACAACTGCCGGGCCTGGATGCCTATCCCGCCAGGACCTTCTCCGCCACCTCCATCGTCCGCTGCGCCAGGTGCGAGATACGGTTGACGTGGAAGCCCTGGACCGCGCTATGCAGCGTGTCCTGCAACGGCTCGGTCCATTGCTTCGGCAGCGCCTCGGCGCCCAGCAAGGCGCCCATGACCGATCCGGCGGTGGCCCCATTGCAGTCGGTGTCCAGGCCTCCCCGGACACTCAGGCAGATGGCCTTGCCGAAGTCCCCGCCACTATGAAGCAAGCCTGCCAGCACCAGTGCCGCGTTGTTAATGGTGTGCACCGGGTGGTAACCGCCGTAGGCTTCCATGATGCGCTTCCAGGTGGTGTCCCAGTCGGCATCCTGTGCGCACCAGGCGACCACATCGCGCACCATGTCGGCGAACCGTGAGTGCGCTGGAACCTCAGTCAAGGCGATCTGGATCGCCTCGTCCAGGTCGTCAACCGCTAGGCACGCAGCAATCAGTGCAGCAAAGTACATCTCGCCATAGATGCCGTTCTTCGTATGCGACAGGGCGGCATCGCGGAAGGCGAACTCGGCGGCCTTCTCGGGCCAGCCGGGTGCGCCGTAGCCGAAGCCATCGGCCCGGATCTGGGCGCCGATCCACTCACGGTAGGGGTTCATCACCACAGCCGTCTCCGGGATAGGGACCTCGTCCACCAGGTTACGGTATGCCACTCGTTCGGCGGTGTAGGTCTGGTGGTAGGGCAGGCGGCTGAGCCAGGCGTCGGCGACATGGCCGGTGGTGAACTCCGGCCCGTGAGCCTCCAGCAGGTGGAAGCCCAGGATGGTGTAGTCGGTGTCGTCGTCACGGGCGCTGTAGGTGATGTTGCCCAGCAAGCAGGGGTCATCGGGCCGGGGGTAGTACATGCCCTCGGGCGCAGGGTCCAGGGGGGGGAAGTAGTTGTCCAGCTCCGACCACCCAGCCGCGCCGAGGATGGCTTCGATCTGCTCCCGGGTCCGCCCCTCGACCGGTTTGCCCAGCATGCAGCCCGCGCAGCGTCCCAGCCAGGCCCCCAGTAGCCGGTCGGCCAGCACATCGTCATGGACGCCGCCCAGACGCCGCGGCCCATGGGCCCGAGCGGCATGGATGCCCGCCAGGTCCGAGGGCTCGGTCGGCCAGTCGTGCAGAGCGGCTCGCAGCGGCTCAGCCTCGGTCCAGAAGGCGTGGGCGATCTCCGTGCGGCGCGTCTCGTCGGCGTCCTCCAATCCCGCCAGCAGGGCCTCGAGAGCCGCCACGTCCGCCCCCTCCTCCCTCAGTTGCGTGACCTCCTCGCGGGCCAGGTTCAGCATCGTTGTCACGGAGATCATGGGAGACTCCTTCGCGGTAGGCTTGCGGAAGAGCGCCATGTTCGCCGGTTGTGGCAGGACTCCTGCAAGATGTCGCGAAGCTGGCCCGGCATCAGGCAGGAGGGGCGACCATGCAGCCAAGTGGCGTCAGTATCGTGGGTCTCGGACTCGTCGGCAAGGCTCTGTCGCAGCGGCTCCTGGCCGCGGGTTACGCGGTTACGGGCTGGGACACCAGCGAAACAGCGCGCGCCCAGGCGTCGGCTCTGGGCGTTACGGTGGCACCGGGGCTTGCGGCGGTCGACGCGCCGGTGGTTCTGCTCAGTCTGCCGGACTCGCCGACCGTGTGTCAGGTCCTGTGGGAGGAGGGTTTGGCAGGGGCGCTGCCACCCGGTGCGGTCGTGCTGGATACCACAACGGGATCAGTTCAGGATGCGGTCACGAACCACCAGAGGCTGGCCGTCCGGGGCGTGCGCTTCGTGGACGTGACCCTGTCAGGATCGAGCGACGAGATTGCGCGGGGCGAGGCGGTGGCGCTCATCGGAGACACCGAGGCCGAAGCGAGCTATCGTGCGGTGGTCAAGGCCTTCGCCGCGCGACTCTTCTTCCTTGGGCAGGCGGGTCATGGCTGCCTGGCCAAGCTCGTGGTGAATCATGTGATGGGGCTCAACCGGGCGGCGCTCGCCGAAGGCCTGGCGCTGGGTGAGAAGGCGGGCCTGGAACCTGCCAAGGTCCTGGAGGTCCTGCAGGGGACCGCGGCCTACTCGCGGGTAATGGATATGAAGGGGCAGCGCATGGTGGCGGGCGACTACACCCCCGCGTCGCGCATCCGTCAGCATGCCAAGGACGTGCGGCTGATTCTGGACCTGGCTGCCGAGGCGGGGGCGCGCACCCCGCTTGAGGAGTGTCACGCGGCCCTGCTCGGTGAGGCCATTGCCGCCGGTTGGGGCGATGCCGACAATGCGGCGCTGATCGAGGTCTTCCGGCACGGGAAGCCCTGAAAGTCAGAGGACGGCCATCTCACCGCGGCGAGCGGCATCGCGGATCTTCAGCACCACCTCGGTGATCCGGTAGCAGTCTTCCGCGGGCACTTCGCAGGCCTGGTCGCCACGGATGGCGGCTACGAAGTTAGCGAACTGACCCGGCGCCTCGGGCAGCTCCAGCACCCGCGGGCCTTCGTCGGCCGTGATGAGGGTCACCTCCGCGCCACACGCCACGGACTCGATGACGCCCTTGTTGCCGGCGAGGCGCAGGCGGTCGTCGCCGTGGGTTGGCGCGGCGGCCGGACGACAGTAGTCCAGCCGCAGCCCCGCCGTGCCACCGTTGTCCAGCTCGAGGGCGACGCAAGCGCTGTCCTCCATGCCCCCCATCTCGGGGTGCCCCACATTGGCCGCGAAACCGGCCGCTCGTGCGAACTCACGCCCGCTGGTCCAGCGGATGAGGTCCAGGCCGTGGATGCCGATGAAGGGGATGATGCCACTGAAGGTGGCGCGGTTGCGCTGCCATGCCGGGCGGTTGCCCAGACGGTAGGACTTCTGCATGGCGGCCTGGCAGACTTCCCCAATGGCCCCCGCCGCGACCTGCTCGCGCACGAGGCGGTAGGCCGGCTCAAAGCGCATGGTCAGCAGCATGGACAGATGAACCCCGCTGGCGGCTACGGCCTCGCGGACCCTGCCAAGCTGTTCCAGGTCGTAGGCCAGAGGCTTCTCGGCCAGTACATGCAGGCCTCGTTCGGCGCAGGCGCAGATGACCTCGGCGCGGCGGTCGTCAGTGCCGCTCTCGGCGACCACGTCCAGCGTCTCATGGTCCAGCATCTCGCGGAAGTCGGTGTAGGTGCGAAGATGGGCACCAGCCTGCGGCCAGCCGCGGGCCGAGGCGAGCACACCCTCGTCATCGTCGCAGACGGCCACCAGTTCGCAGCCGGCTTCCGCCAGTCCCTCTAGCACCGTGCCGTAGTGTCCCTTCAGGCCGATGAGTCCCACTCGCATGGTTGCCTAGCCTCCCGTCACGGCCCCGGTCTGAATGGGCCAGAGACCGGAGCCCAGGGGTATCTGCTCGTCCCGGCGCACCAGCAGGACGCCGTATGCGGGCAGCACATGGATGCGTTCCTCGTCGCCCCCACGGACCGCAACCCGCTGCACCTCGCCCGTCATGTTGCGCAGGGCGTAGCCGTCTGCGTAACCGAAAACCTCGCAGCCCTGGGCGAAGAACGGTTGCTGGTCCACCTGGCTCCAGTCGCCTTCTCCCAGCCGCTCGATGGTCGCTCGACGGGCGAAGAGCGCCTCGTGCAGCCGCCGCAGCAACGGATCCCGCACAAGGCTGCGGCCCCAGCCCAGGGCACTGCAGTACATGGCCAGGCCCGCGCCGACGCGGTTGGCATAGAGGCCCTGCCCGCCCGGGCCGCGCAGGACAGGCACGGCGGTGGTGGGCGTGACGTCCACGGCGTAGTCACGCAGGGCGTCGGTCGCCTCGCCGCTTCTGAGGCCCGGCAGCAGCCCCGCGCCTTCGGCAGTCACCTGCCACGGTCCCTGCTCTGCTCTGGAGACGGACAGGGCCCCGAGTCCGAAGAGCGCGTGGGTGTCTGGCGGCATGGCAGTGAGGGTCTTGCCGCCACGAATGCAGTCGAAGCCCACGTCAGCCAGCAGCACCCCGCCGGACTCCACATACCTCCGCAGCCGGGCCACCTGGGCCGCCGTCAGCTCGCAGGCGAAGGGGGCCAGGATAGCCCCGTAGTCGTCATAGCGCGCCTGGTCGAGGGTGTTCTGAGTCAGGTACTCGACCTGGCCATAGCGTGTGCCGAAGCGCAACTCCTCCATGAGCGGCAGGGGCTCGCCACTGGGGTAGCGCATGACGCCCCAGACTTGCGACATGTTGCCCCAGCCCTCGGCGTAGGGCTCATACAGGACCGCGATGGTCGGCGTTGGGCGCATCTCGAGGAGCCCGGACGAGCGCAGTTGCCGAATGGTTGTGCCGACTGTGTCTATGCGCTCTACGCTCGGGCTACGGTCGCCGGGGCGGTTGTCCACGCCCAGAAAACTCCACGGCCAGAAGGTGATGCCCGCCCCGCCGTGCAGCGCTGACTCCAGCATCCAGCCTCGCAGAACCCGGGCATCGAGGTGCCAGTCGAAGCTCGTGGAGTGCTCGGGCAGCAGCATCTGCATGGCCGGGCGGGCATTGGGCCCGCGGGCGATGTCCATGGCCCAGACATGCTGCGTGAGCATATCATTGCCGGAGAACCCGGGGTAGAAGTCCACGTAGGCGCCCCAGTCCGTCGGTACTTGCGGGATGGCCCAGCCGAGGTTGTTGGCGCCCGACCAGAGCGGGGTCAGGGGGTCCACCTCGCGCACGGTACGCTCGAAGCGCTCGTTGGCCCAAGCCGTCCGGGCCAGCTTGAAGCGTGCGGAGTCAAACGCCTTCGGGCCGATGCCGAACGGGAAGTCGCGCTGGACCATGGTGGGCTCGGGACGACCGTGCCCGGCGCGCTGGTATTCCAGGCGGACCTCGTCGAAGCTGCTGTAGTCGGTGCGCCAGACCGCATTCAGGCGGCCGATCGTGTGATACTCGGCTCGCAGGTAGTCCCGGAAGGCCCTATCGGGGAAGGTGAGGTGGTCGGCATACTCATCGGCGAAAACCCAGCCCACGAGGTTGGTCATGGGCTGGTAGCGGCGGACGATGGCCTGGACGTACTGCCCCCACGCCTCGTCCAGCGCCCACGGCGGGTCGGTGACCCCGGCGTGGACGCTGTTGTGGAGGTAGACGACCGCCCACAACCCCTGGCGCTTGACGGCGAGGAGCTGCTCATCCCACTCAGCAAAGGCCTCCGGCAGGGGCACGTCGCGGCCGGGGTAAGTCAACTCCACCATCACGGTGTTGAACCCGGCCCGACGGTAGTCGTCCCCCCCGCCGGTCAGACAGGCCCAGAAGAGCGGCAACGGGCGGCCATCTGCCAGCACCATGCGCTTGCCCGAGGATGCGGCCCCCAGGCACATCTGGGGCTTGTGCCCGGCGACCAACTCGTCATAGGGGGCAGCGCCTGCCGCCAGAGCTAACCCGACGGCGGCGAGGGTCAGCACGAACCGTTGTGCGCGCACACGCAGCTCTCCTCACTGTCCCAGCCGCAACAGCATCCCCTGCCCCGCCGCCAGCCACACTTGCTCCCCTCCGAAGCCGGTCGGCTGCCCGGTGTAGGCGCTGATGACGCTGATGCTCCCGGCCATCTTCGGCGTGAGGCCAAAGGCCGTGGAGTTGTGCAGGTCCTTGTTGACGATGAGCACGTACGGCTCGCCGGCCGCACCCTCGAACTCTCCGGCCAGCAGGTCGCCGCCGTCGAGGCTGGTCAGGTGACGGCTGCTGTCCAGCCCCCGGCAGCCTTCGGGGACGTTCGGATGGTGAAACACATTCACGCTCTTGAGGGTGACGTACGTGGGCGCCAGCTTCTGGATCTGCAGGTTCACGTTGCGCAGCATGTCCCAGGTCGGCGTCTTGTGCCCGAACTGGTCAATGGGGGCGAGACGGTAGTTGCCCACATGGGGGGCGAAGTAGGTGAAGTAGGAGATGCCACGGGCGCCGTAGGCCAGAGTGGTGTAGGCCTGGAAGCGCAGGCCGCCGGGGCTGGGCTCGGCGTAGTGGAAGTGGGCGTTGGACAGCACGATGTTCCAGAAGGGCAGATCGTTTGCCAGGGCCACCCGACGCACGGACTCCAGGTTCTGGAAGTACCCGCCGCGCAGGCTGCCATCGTCCATTAGCGCGTAGTGGTCGTAGCTGATGAACCGGGGTTTGACGGTCGCCACGAACTGTTCCAGGTACTCGTCATAGCTGGCTGTGCCCAACTGCTCGGGCGACGCATAGTTGGGGAACAGGTTGATGTACGGCAGGGCTCGGGGGTGTGCCTTCTCGAAGGCCGCGGCCCACTTGCCCAGGCCAGCAAATGGCCGTGCGCTGGGCTCGTCGCGCAGGTAGTAGCCGTACACCGCAGGATGGCCCTTCACCTTGGCGACCAGCGCCTCGACTCGGCGAGTGATCTCGGCATCATCCAGGTTCGCCTCCGCATCGCCCACATGGCACGAACCCTCGATAACCAGGGCCTTGAGGCCCGCGGCCTGTACCGCGTCGAGGGCTTCGGGCGCCACGAAGCCCGCCAGGTTGAAGCCGCAGTCGCGGATGGTCTCCAGCACCGCCGGGTCGCCTGGTGTCCCGCCCCAGGGCAAGATGGTGAACTGGTCAGGGGGGATCGAGTCCTGGGCCTCGCTCAGGGTGCCGAGGAGGAAGACGAGCAGGAGGCAAAGCAGGATGGCGAAAGGACAAGTCATGGTGGTGGCTCCTTCGTGGTTGTGATGGCACCTCACCCCCGGCCCCTCTCCACGAGGTGGAGAGGGGCCGGGGGTGAGGTATACCCGCTACTTCCTCACCAGCTTCCACACATCCGGGAACATATTGTTGCCGGCGACCATCCACAGCGCGTCGTCGTGGACGAACACGCTGGCGGCATGGCGCGGGGCCCACGGCGTGTCGGGAAGCTCGTACCAGTTAACGCCGTCGGCCGAGTACCAGACATCGTTGCGGTTGCCGCCATCGGCGTGGTAGCCCTCCATCACCCACAGCTTGCCGTCCCAGACGGCGACGTCGTGGTACTGGCGCGGGTGCCAGGGCGCGGCGTCTAGCACCTCGTCCCAATGCACGCCGTCAGCGCTGCTCCAGACGTCGTTGTAGAACTGGCGGGTGGGGATGGTGGGGGTGTCGTAGGTGCCACCGCCCAGGATCCAGATGCGGTCATCGAAGACCGCCGCGCCGCCGATCATGCCGCGCGGGCCCCAGGGGCAGTTATCGGCCACCCTGGTCCAGTCCTTGCCGTTGGTGCTGTTCCAGACATCACTGTAAAAGACTTCCTCACCGCCACCAAACTGTGGTAGTGTCTGCCCACCCATGACCCAGAGCTTGCCCTTAAAGGCAACGGTGTAGTGCAGCACCCGCGGGGACCAGGGCACCATGTCGGTCACGAGGTCCCAGTTCACGCCATCGCTGCTGCTCCATACGTCGGACTGGTAGTGCCGCTGGTTGGCGTCGCCCCCGATGACCCACATGCGGCCGTCGTGGACAGCGTAGCCGGCCGTGTGACGCCCTTCCCACGGAGCCTGCGGGTTCACCTCGGACCAGGTGGCCCCGTCGGTGGAGGCCCAGACCTCGCTGTTGCAGACGTGGGGGAAGTTCACCTTGTCCCCCGGGTTCCAGCCACCCAGCAGGAACATCCGGCCACCAAAGGTCAGGGCTCCGGCTCCATCACGGCCGGCGAACTCAGCCCCCAAGGTGATGCACTGCCACTCGTAGGCCGCCTGAGCGGACGGACCGACAGTGAATCCGCCGGAAAGGTCCTTCTGCATTTCCCTGCCTCCTATGCCGACGACCTGGATACGACACTCCTTGCCGGCGGCGGCAGGCACTCGCCACAGCAGCCGGTTGAGCGCGCCCGGAGACGAGGGAACACGCCCCGCCGGCGCTCCCGTCAACGCGTCCGTTACAAGAGACCAGTGCTTCCCGCCGTCGCTGGTGAAGCCAATGCGAACGGCCTTCACGTCGGCGTCAGCGGTCCAGGTGATCCAGTGCAGGCTGTCAGCCAACCAGTGCTCCCCACCCCGGGGGCTGGTCAGTTCCAGTGGCTGGGCCGCTGCAGCCCTCTCTTGCGGGTCTGATAGCGCAGCGGCTGACAGCAGCGCCAGGATCAGCAGCCTCCGCGTTGGCATAGTGGACGCACCATCCCTTGGCCTTTGGGCCTCCAACTGCGTCTTTGCTGGCCTACCAACTGGTGAGCAGCCCTCGCAGCGTGCCCAGCGCGTCAGCCTCCAGCTCGGCCAGGAACTCGTCCCAGTGTCCGGCGTGACGGTACAGCGCCATGGAGGCCAGCTTCTTCGTGACGATGGCGTCACGGTAGGCCTGCAGCGCGGGCTGGCCCAGAACGGTCAGGATGCGCCTCATCCCCAGCCACTCGCGAAGCACGGCTGGCACGTAGGCCGCGATGACGGCCTCGGTCAGGGCCTTGTCCGCCAGGATGGCCGGCAGGCGCCCCAGCAGCGACTCCTGCAGCCCCAGGAGCTGCTCACTGGTCTGCACGGAAAGCTGATAGAGGGGCTGTCCGGTCTGTTCGTGCAAGGCCAGCAGCATCTTGGTCTCAGCCACGGCGTTGCTGGCGATAATGTCAAACACGGATCGGATCAACGCGGACCGGTTGGCCGGGTCCGACAACACCTTCTCGTACCGCTCGCCCAGCAGGAAGGCAGTCAGCACTTCCGCGATGGACGAGCTGGTGACACCCCCCTTGTTGGCCGAGGAGTCCTTGATGTGCAGGACACGAGTCTCGCGCGCAATGACCTCACGGGCAGTGTCGTCGAAGAACACGTTGGCGCCCTCGACGATGACCCGCAAGTCGGGGAAAGCGGTCAGGAAGTCACGCACATTGGCGGCGTTGATGGTGTCCTTCAACCCACCGCAAGGCACGAATGTGTTGAGGCCGGCTGCCGCGACGTAGCGCCGCACCTCAGGGCTGGTCAGGAACGCACGGTGAAAGAAGGCGCCATCGGGCACCGACGTACCATCCGGTAGCTCGAACCGCCCGGGCTGGCGCGGGATAAGGAAGCCCTCGCGGCTAAGCTTGGCGGTGGGGTAGGCAGCACTGCTGAGCCGTGGCCGGGTGTGTCTGGCGACGGCCAGCTTCATCAGCTCTTCATGGTCCAGACCGGCCGGGTCAAACAGCACCGCACCGCCGTCCACGATGAGACAGATGCGTCCGCGGAAAGACTGGATCTGGTTGGCGCCGAGGTCGCCATCGGGCCCGCCAGTCATCATCAGGTTGGCCTTGTCTTCGGGCAGGCCGATGTGCTCCAGGACGGTGCGCAGACAGGCCATGACGCCAATTGTGGTCATCCCGCTGGCCTCCACCTGACCCCGCAGGCCCGCCACGATGGCCGTGGTGTCGCTGGTGATGAGCACCGGCTCGCAGTCCAACTGGAACTCGGTGCCCTGCTCGCCCCGGGACACCAGACCAAACACGCGCCCATCCCGGGTAAGCCCGTAGGTATCATGCGGAATGCCGATGGTCTTGCCGGTGGTAAGGGTGCGCCAGTACTTGTAGCCGCGCTCGCGGCCGCGCTCGGCAATGGCGTCCATGAAGCCCGCGGTGCCCTCGTCTGGCCCGAAGAAGATCATCTCTGGCTGCCCCAGGTAGTCCACCACGTCCGGCGAGGGCTGCATCAGGTCCATGATGCCCTCGGTCAGGTCGTAGACCGCGTTGAGGCCGTCGGGCGCGAACTCCGGTCGGGGGACAATGACCCCCTTGGCTCCGCTCTCGGCGATATCCTTATGCTTCAGCCGCTGCGCCACGGGCCCCAGGGCGTAGTTTAGCAAGGGCATCTCATCCAAGACGTCCTCATAGTTGGTGGGGGTGACACGAATGAGGCGCAGCCCCCCCCGCGCCACGTCGGCGGCACGCATATGGGTCGCCGTGGCATAGAACCCGCTGACAAAGAAGATACCGTGCACCGGCCCCTGGAACACGAGGGGGTCGAGGATTTCCCGATCCAGCCGCAGGGCGAAAGAGCGCTTGCGGGTTATGTAGAAGTTGGTCTTCCTGGCCCTGCTGACGATCTGGGTCATGTAGGCGAAGATGTCATGCCCGGTCGTGTCATCGACGAAGGTGATGGCGGCCTGCTGTCGAAAGGCCCGCAGTTCCCTCTCCAGCGCCGTGGCGCTGAGACGCCGTTTGTGGCGCGGGTTGAACTTCCGATCGAACAGGCGGTACAACCAGCGAATGAGTTCAGGCGCTCGTCGGATCGTGCTATAGACCCATTCCCGTGTGTACTCCGCACGGTTGCTGAAGAACACGCGTTTGGCCAAGGCGTCGCGGAGGTCCTTGCGCTGCAGGCCGGCCATGATGTCCAGGTCGGTGGCCAGACCCTTGTGGATGAAGTTGTGCACGAAGGCCGCCGCCAGGGTGGCAAAGACATACTCCTCAAACGACACCTGACCCGCCACATACATCCCGTCCAGCTCGCTGGACCCCAGGGCCAGCACTGCATGCAGACGGCAGACAGCCCGCGCCATGACGTCGCTGGCGGGCGTTCCCGCAACGTAAAGGGAGCAGATGGATTCCACGCGGTTGGTCGGCCCGCGATAGGTCTCCCAGTAAGCCCGATTGAGGCAGATGCCCAGGTCTTCCAGCATCCGCCGAATGACGGGCAATGCCGACTTGCTGAAGTCGTCGCGGAACATCAGCCGGGTCTCAGCACTCTCCGGCGCCGGCGTCACATCCACCAGCGGCACCACACTCTTACGGCACTGGCGCAGGAAAGCCTCATAGCGCCGCCGGGTGGAAGCGGGGACGGTGGGGTCCTGGACGAAGGCAAAGGGGGAGTCGTGCTCCGTCATCTCCTCCAGGGTCGGGCAGACTTCTGGATGGATGATGTACGTGTAGTAGCCGTACTCCCGGCTCGCGTAGTACTCAACGCGGTAACCACTCATCACCGCGTTGAGCGCAGCCTCCATCCGGTCGCGGTTCTCCGCCGTGGCCACCCGCGCCTGCACCCCCCCAGCGACCGCCAACTGTGCCTCTGACACCTCTCCCCGCAAGATCACGGTGCCGTCCTGCAAAGCGATGTTGCCAGCGATGGTTCGCAACAGGCGCTTGAGGGAATCCTTGGAGATGTTGCGAAAGAAGTAGGCCGGCAACCCCAACTGAGTCAGCAGCACGTTGGCGGCGGCGTTGATGCCTACTGCCGTCATCAGGCCCTCGTTGGCCAGCTCGATGACGGATTCGTAGAGCATCGCGGGGTCCAACGAATGCTCTGCCGCTTCACGGATAACGGAGGCAGTGTCACAGCATCCAGCAGCCAGGAGCATGGCGATCAACTCCACTGTGAAGCGCAGCGATAGGGCGAACCGGAGGGACCGGCTTGTGTCGTCTGAAGCCGTGGGTTGTCTGAGCCCGGTCCCTCCGTCCAGCTACGGGCCAGCCGAAGCTTGGCCCCTTTGTGTGTCACCGACTAGCGATGCCGGAAGAAGTGCCAGCCACCCAGGCCTTCCGGATTGCCCGGGTCGTCGGGCAGCAGGCGCTCATAGTTCTCTGCCACCTTGCGGAACGCGGCGGCGTGCTGTTCGATGATCTCTGGCCGATAGTGTTTGAACCAGGGGATGCTGTAGCAGCGCGACGGCATGAGCTCGGTGACGGGCAGGCTCCCCTGGGGCTGGCGCACATCACGGTCGCTGTGGGCGATGCGGGTGGGCTTGCCGTGCCCATAGACATCCACCGTGTTAAACAGCGGGTGGCTGTGTAGGGGCATGTTGGCGCCCGGGCTGATGGCGCAGCCCTCGGCGCTGACCGCCTGGCAGAAACGGGTGACCGACAGCCCACCCAGCTCCTCGGGCCGGTACAGGCCGTGGGCCGCATACCACCCGCCCATGGTGCTGCCGGAATCCTTCGGTGGGCGATGAGCCTTGATGCCCGGCACGCCCTCCAGCAGGTCCCAGAAGTAGTTCATGGCCTTCTGGATCTCAGCGCAGCGCTCATCGTAGTACTTGAGCTGCACGCGCCCCATCGCCGAGCTCATCTGGTGCATGCGGTACTTGTACCCGCCCTGCGGTAGACCGAGAGCCTCGCGCAGGTACGGGGTCTGGATGCTGTCATTGAAGCGCTCATAGTGCCCCAGTGATAGCGCGCGCTCGTAGATCTCCAGATTGTCGGTGGCCAGGATCCCCGCCTCGCCGATAGCCAGCGACTTGCCGCTCATCAGGGACATGGCTGCCACGTCGCCGAAGGTGCCGACCTTCTTCCCCTTGTAGAGAGCGCCCTGAGCGTGGGAGACGTCCTCGATGACCTTGATCCCACGCGGTCGGGCAATCTCCAGGATGGCGTCCATGTCGGTCGGGTACCCCATGTAGTGGACGCACATGATGGCCTTGGTGCGGTCACTAATGCGTTTCTCCACGTCAGCCGGGTCCAGACACAGGCTGTCGGGGTCCACCTCGGCGAAGACGACCGTGCCACCGAGGGAGTAGACCTGCAGGCACGACGCCCAGTAGGTCAGGCTCTGGCAGATGATCTCGTCCCCCACCCCCACGCCGCAGCCGTACATCGCGGCCTGCAATGCCGCCGTGCCGGTGGAGAAGCCCAGGGCGTAGCGGGTGCCTTGCCACGCGGCAAACTCCTTCTCGAACTCGACGGTGACCTCGGTGCCAGACATGGCCCTGCGCTCCAGGACGTCCATGACCGCGTCGCGGTCCTCCTGGGTGATGATAGGCCAGTCGAAGATGTCTCCCGGGTCCGTTTGTACCGCCTTCGGACCGCCGTACAACGCCAGGACTTCACTCATGGGTGGTCACAGCCTCCTTGCTGATGCCGCATGGCGCGGTGCTCTGTCGTATGACCAACTCCGGGCAGATCACCGCATCCGACGGCATCTGTCCGGTCTTGACCCAGGACACCAGCATCATCACAGCTCTGCAGCCGAGGTCCGCTGTCGGTTCCGGGAAGGTTGTCAGGAACCGCCGCCCCTCGCCGGGCCAGGTGATGTCATCGTAGCCGACCAGTGACAGGTCGTCCGGCACCCGCAGCCCCAGCTCACGGGCTGCCAGATAGGCGCCGTAAGCCCGCACGTCGCGGGTGCAAAACAGCGCCGTGGGCCGGTCCGGCGCGGCCAGCATCTCCAGGGCCGCCGCGCGCGAGGCCTCACTGCAGGAGATGACATGGACGATGTGCTGGGGCTCCACATAGACCCCCGACTCGGCCGCCCGACCCCGAAAGCCAGCCAGCATGCGGTCGTAAAGGTATTGCCCCGGGCGGCCGCCCAGAATGCCCAGGCGCCGGTGGCCCAGCCCCAGGAAGTGCTCTGCCGCCAGGCGCCCAATGCGCCAGAAATCAACCCGCGTGGCCGGACCGGGAAGGTCCTGCTCCTGGTTCACCACCACGTAGGGGATGCCCTCTTGTGCCAGGACATTCAGGAGGGCCTCGTTCTCGGCCTCGATGAGCAGGACACCCCGGAAGCGCCATTGGCGCACCAGGCGCAGCAGCTCGGCCGGATCACCACCCGGCAGGGCGTCCAGGTGGAAGCGCATGTCAGAGCCACCACAGGCGCAGAGGGTACTTCCGATCAGCGCCATGGCCTCGGGAGTGAGTGTGGATGGCGAGCAGTCCGGCAGGCTGGGCAGAAGCAGCAGGAACAGACCGCTAACAGCCGTGTCCAGAACCTCCGCGACCAGCATGCCTCGACGAGGTTCGTGGCGCAGAAGGCCCTCCTCCTGCAGCGTCTCGAGAGCCTTGCGCAAAGTGTTGCGCGCCACGCCGAGGGCAGCCGACAGGCGGCGCTCCGGTGGCATAAGGGTGCCGGGGAGGTAGACACCTGCATGAATGTCGTCCCGCAGTCGCGCAGCTACCGCGGTGACCTTGTGGGGCGATACGGAGCTAGACAAGTGGAGCCCCCAGTGTAGACCTTTGGCTCAATAGCATGAACCATTGGTATAATACCGGCCTGACGTGCCCCTGTCAAGCCCCGTAGCGCCCCGCTGACCGGCCAGGCAGGTCACCCCTACAAGAGCACCGAATGCCTGAGCACATGAACCTGCCGGCGATGAGAAAGGAAGGGAGACGCGAATGGCCGCGCGCCGACGATGTTCCATAGCGACCATAGTGCTCCTGGCGGCCACGATGGCTCGCGCCCACGATGTGGCGCTGCTGCGGCCGACGCAGTACCTCCTGGACCACCCCACGGCCGCTGGTGAGGTCCATGAGTACCTGCAGACGGCACGCGACCTGCTGGCGACCGTCGGTGTGCGACACCACACCGTGGAGGAGTCGGCTCTGGTCACCGGCAGCGTGCCGCCGCGCGAGTTCCTGATCTGCGCCTACAACCCTGACATGCCACGGGAAGTGGGGCGTGCCCTGGAGGCCTTCCTCGGCCGTGGCGGGAGCGCACTGCTCTGCTATTTCTGCCCGGAGCCCTTCCGTCAGCGGCTGGGCCTGGGCGAACTGGTCTACACCCCGGCCGGCGAGCAGGGACGCTTCCGCTACCTGAGCGCGCGCCCATCGGCTGTGCCTGGCATGCCCGAGCTGGTGCGGCAGGACAGTTGGAACGCGTATGTTCCCGCGACTCTGGACCCATCCCGCGCCGTGGTGTTGATGGATTGGGTGCCCCGGGACGGCGCTCCGCCGACAGGCCCGGCGCTGGTCGCCGATGATCGGGTGGCCTGGCTGGGGCACGTGCTTACCCCCGCTGACGCGACTTCCAAGGCCTGCCTGCTCCTGTCCCTCGCCGCCCGGCAACGACCGCACCTGTGGGACCGCGCAAGTGACTTCCTGCTGCGGCCCGAATGCGACTTCCGCTATGCCCGCGACATGGGTGACCTGCAGCGCCTCTCGCAGGGACGCCCCTCAGAGCGCTCGGTGCGGCAGACGGTGGCGGCCCTGAACGCCCTGCGTACGCGCCGTCGTGACCGCCCGCCATGGTCCATCTGCTGGCGAGCGCTGCAGCTACGCGAGCGGCTTGCGGATCTGTATGTGGCCTCTTTGCCTGCGCGACGCGACTCGCGGCGGGGAGCCTGGGTGGTGATGCCGGAGGGGGTCGGCGACTGGGGCTGGGACAAGACGGCGCGGGTCGCCCGCGAGAATGGCCTGACGGACCTGTTTGTGCGCGTGGAGTGGGGCGGCCGGGCCAGCTACCCCAGCCAGGTGCTGCGTTCGCGGATCGAGCCGGGCGAGGACCCGGTGGCCGAAGGGTTGGCGGCTTGTCACCGCTATGGCCTGCGCTATCACGCGTGGTTCATCAACCTGAACTGGCGGACGCCGCCTGCCGAGATCGTGGCGGAGATGTCCGCCCGGGGATTGTGGCAGATCTCCCCGGAGGGCGAGGAGCGCATCAACGAGGGTGGCGAGCGGGTCTACTGGCTCAACCCCGCCGAGCCAGGCGTGGTGGCCCTGCAGCGCGACATGATGGCCGAGGTCGCCCGGGAGTATGCCGTGGACGGGGTGCATTTCGACTACATCCGCTACGAAAACTACAGCGGGTCCTACGGGGCCCGCGACCGCGCCAGTTTCGAGCGCTGGGCCGGGACACAGGTGGCACAGTGGCCGGCGGACGTGCTTCCGGCCCAGGGCGAACGAGCCGCGGGGACGCTGCACGAGCGGTTCTGCGAGTGGCGCTGGGAACAGGTGAGCCGAGTTGTGGAAGCGGCCGCAGAGGGTGTGCGCGCGGTGAACCCCCGGTGCGAGCTATCCGCCGCCGTCTACCCGAGCTGGCCTTACCATCGCAAGATGGTAGGACAGGACTGGCCGCGCTGGCTGGATGAGGGGTGGCTGGACTTCGTCTGCCCCATGGTCTATGACGCTCCGGCCTACAGCGACCGCCACCAGGATCGCGTGGCCCGCCTGCGCGAGGCTGCCGGCGCTCATGAGCTGGTGGTAGGCCTGGGTGCCTGGCTGCACCCGACACCGGTGACGGTTGCGGAATCCGTCGTGTCTGACCGGGAGCTGGGCGCCGACGGCTTCGTGCTCTTCTCGTATACCGCGGACCTGGGCGACCACGTCCTGCCGGCTCTCCGTCGCGGCGTGTTTGCGGATGAGACGGCTGCAGGACATTAGGCGCGAGTCGTCGAAGAACCTGTGGTGAGGGTGGGGACACAAGTTCCTGATTCCGGGCCGGACGCGATGGCTACCATGGACAACGCAGCGACGGACTTGCTGGCAACGGGCGTACCAGGTCTGGACGACATCCTCGGGGGTGGCCTGCGGCGGGGAGCCTGCGCCTTGCTGGAGGGCGTACCGGGTGCTGGAAAGACGACCCTTGGCACCCAGTTCATCCACCACGGCATCACGGCCTGCGACGAGGCTGGTCTCATCTTCAGCTTCGAGGAGTTTCCCCACGAGATCTTCCGCGATGCCCGCGCCTTCGGCTGGGACCTGGACGCCCTGGAGCGCCAGGACAAGCTGCGGGTGGTCGGGACTTCGCCCGATGTGTTCAGCCGCGAGACGATGCAGCCCGGGGGCCTCTTTGATCAGTTGATGGAGGAGATCCTGCCGCGGCGCGTACTGGTTGACAGCATCTCGTTGATGGCCCACGTAACGCGGGACCCCCAAGAGCTGCGGGAACTGGTCTATGGTCTGCGGAACTGCTTCCGCCGTCTGGGCCTTACCGCAATGATGACCAAGGAGGTCGCGTCCGCGGACCCCGAGGTGATCCCCTTCGAGGAGTATGTGGCGGACGCCGTCATCCGCCTGAGCTATCGTCTCATCCCGGAGTCCGGTGACCGCCTGCGCGAGGTGGAGGTGACCAAGAGCCGGACACAGGCGCACGTCTCAGGCAGGCACCTCCTGGAGATCGGTCCCAACGGTCTTACCGTTTATCCGGCACCGCGGGCGGGCGTGCTTGGTGCCCCCGCGCCACACGCTCCGCTGGGGACGGAACCGGTCACCTCCGGCTGCCGCGGCCTGGACCACATGCTGCGCGGCGGCCTGCTGCCGGGCTCGCTGACCATCGTGGCCGGCAGCACGGGCGTGGGAAAGACGGTGCTGGGTCTGCAGTTCCTGCACGCCGGAGCCCGCCAGGGCCAGCGCGGTCTGCTCATCAGCCTGGAGCAGACAGCAGACGACCTCAGACGGGCCACGGCCAGCCTGGGGTTGCCGTTGGAGCATCTGCAGCCGGGCGGGGCCATCTCCGTCTTCCAGGGCGGGAGTATGCAGGAGCCGGTGGGTATGACGATCGCGCGTATCGCCCGCGCGGTGAAGGAGGTCAGGCCGCAGCGACTGGTCCTGGACGCCATCTCAACCCTGGACAGACGACCGGGCGACCGACTGCAGGTGAGAGCCGATCTGGTCGCTTTGCTAGATATGCTACGGGCCAGTGGCGCCACTTGCCTTGTCTGCGACGAGACTCCCGGGATCATCGGTGGCTTTGCGGTCACCGGGGGAGCCCTGGTGTCGGCGATGGCCGACAACATCGTCGCGATGCGCTACGTGGAGCTGGCCAGCGCCATGCGACGGGCCCTCTCCGTCCTGAAGGCGCGGTGTGTGGACCATGACAAGGAGATTCGCGAGTACGTGATCGGCCAGGGGGGTGTGGAGCTTAAAGACAAGTTCCGCGTCGCCACCGGCCTCCTGACGGGGGCGCCGGTCCGTGCCGATGTCGACGGGTACTTCTAGCGATGAGCGCCAGCGACACCAGTCTGTGGGTCGAGGGTGGGCGAGATGATTGGTCCTTTTGAGGTCACCGAGGTTCTCGCGCTGGCAGTCCTCCTTGTGGCCCTCGTCGTGATGGCCCGAGTTCGGGCGCACCCCGCCAACACGCCCCGCACACGGCTCTGGTGGGGGCGCTTCCTGACACTTCTGGGTCTTGAGACGGTCTCCCAGGTGTGTACGAACCTGGAGCAGTTGTTCCCCGACGGCTCTGCCGCCAACACGGTGCTCAATGTCGGTGAACACCTCTTCGCCTGGGCGACCGGCATCATGGCCATGGTCATCGCCTATCAGGCCCTTGTGGAAGCGGTGGCGAGGCAGGCGTCCGCGGAGGGGGAGTCGGCGTGAACATCGCTATCGCGGTTGTGGATTTGCTCTCCGCCAGTTTCTTCCTGAGCGCCGCCATCATCTGCATCGCGGTCAGCCGGCTCACTGCAACCCGCACCAAACTTTGGCCCTATGTCACGCTGGTCTACCTGCTCTTTTTCACCGAGCGCGCCCTCAACTCCCTCGAGTGGGGCCTCCGTGACGCGCGTCTAGCCTTTGTGGACCGCGTGGAGGACTACGCCTCGGTTGCGGCTTGCCTCATTCTCCTGTATGTCTCCTTGCAGTTCATCGGCCTTATTCGCACCCGCCCCGGGCCGGTCCGCTGAGGGCGCCTGAGGATGGGACGGAGCATCATCCTGGCACCGGGACGTCCGCCAGCGCCCCGGTTGGCCAGACGCCCGGAGAGGTGGTCCCTGATGAAACCAGCAGTCCTCTCCCTAGTGACCCTGATCTGGGCTGTCGGGCTGCTGTGGGCCCAGGCATCGGCCGGACCGCAGCGCAATCTCATCCCCAACGGCGACATGGAGGCTGACGCCGATGGCGACGGCGTGCCCGAAGTCTGGGAGGCGGCCGGAAACCCGAGCTACGTGACCCAGCGCCTCTCCGGTGACCAGGGCCGTGGTGGCGGCCGGTCGCTGAGGCTCGACTGTCGCCGGATTGAGCCCATCCGGCCCGACGCGCATGCCATGGTCTGCCAGTTGGGTCAGGTGGAGGTCAGGGCCGGCCAGTGGTACAAGCTCGTACTTTGGGCGAAACAGCAGGGCCTCGACGAGACCGCCATCTCTGTCGCCCTGTCCAACACCCAGGGGTGGTCCAACCTGGGGCTCAACGACTCCTTTTTGGCCACTGCGGAGTGGCAGGAGAAGGTCTTCTACTTCCGGGCCACGGCGGACGCTCATGAGACGACGCGACTGCAGATATGGTACCTGAGTCCCGGCACACTCTGGCTCGACGATGTCACTCTCACGGAGACAACGTACCAGGCCGGGCCGACGCTGGTGTGGCCTTCGGCGGGGCGGCGCAACCTCGTGCCCAACGGCAGCTTCGAGCTCGGCCCTGACGGCTGGGGCAGTATGGGCACCTTCGAGCCCGGCCGGGGCTGGCGCATGGACCTCAACGCTCTGGTCGGGTCTGTGAGCGAGACCGGCGGCGCGGTCGGGGAACGTTGTCTTGAGATACAGCTCTCTCCTGAGACGGTTCCCATCAGCTACTTCGACTACTTCGGCATGACCGGTTCCCGGTTGCTGAGGCTCCTTACCGGCACCATCGGCTACCTGGAGACCGAACCCGGAGCGACCTACTGCCTATCGGCGTGGGTCCGCGCTAACCGTGACGACGTGCCAGTGCTTCTCGGCATCCAGCCCTTCTATGGGGCACTGAACGTCTCGCGGGAGAGGGCAGGCCGAGACTGGCGACGCGTGTCCATCCCAATACAGGTGGTCCACGAGCACGTCTTTCCGCTCATCGGCCTGGACTGGGAGCAGGCTGGTCCGGAGCCAACCACGCTCTGGGTAGACGGCGTGCAGTTTGAGCGTGGTACACAGCCGACGGATTTCGTGCCGCGTGACACGGTCGAGGCCGGTGTCTCCACCTCGCGCGAAGGCAACGTGTTCTTCACTGGGCAACCGGTTCGAGTGAACGTCGCGGCCACCAACCTGTCCGGCGAACCAGCCCTCCTCGAACTGCGCGTAACCGACTATGCCGATACCACCGTTCTCACCCGCCAGTTCAGGGTGGCGCCCAGCCGGCGGCGGTGGCGAGAGACGGTGGACCTCGGTCTATCGCGGCGAGGCTTCTATCGTGTCCACCTCAGCCTCAACGGGGTGGAGAAACCCCGGGGCATGCGTCTCGCTCTCATCCCGCAATACCAGGCCAGCGACTCCATCTTCGGCGTCAACCACGCCTGGCCGTGGCCGCACCTGCAACGTCTGGCCGTGGCGGCAGGCATCGGCTGGGCCCGCGACTGGTCCATCAAGTGGCAGGACGTGCAGCCTGCCGAGAACGCGCCCTTCGATTTCGCGGAGAGCGATATTCAGATCAACCGGGCACTGAGCTTCGGCCAGCAGGTCCTGGGCCTGCTCCCCTTTCCCTCGGCCAACTGGTCTTCCAGTGCGCCACCGGAGGTGGTGGCGGGTGACTCCTATCCGGCCAGCCGGGCGCGCATGGCTTTCGCCCCCCGCGACGAGCGCGAGTTCGCCCGCTGGGTCAGCGAGACAGTGCGCCACTACAAGGACCGCATCAAGTGGTGGCAGGTGTTCAATGAGCCTATCTACACGGGGTACTCCCTGCCCGATGAGCACGGCTACACGGGAGCCGACTATGCCCGCTGGGTGAAGGTTTTCTACCAGGCCGCGAAGGCGGCAGACCCCGACTGCTTCGTACTGGCGGGCATCGGGGCCTGGCCCACCTACGGCAACCGCCACTTCACCGCCATGTTCGAGGCCGGAGCGCTGGACTACCTGGATGCGGTGGACGTGCACGTCTACCCCGGTCTGTCCTCACCGGAGGCCACCGCGAAGGAACTGGCAAACCTGCACCGTCTCATGGACGAGCATGGCGGCCGCAAGCCCATCTGGCTCACCGAGCACGGCTACTATGCCGACGATGATGTGGAGCAGATACCCGTTCAACACGGCGGCTTCAACATTCCGCTCCCCAGCGAGCGCGTGCAGGCGCAGTACTCGATGCGCTTCAACGTGATGCTGCTGGCAGCACGGGTTGAGCGCATCTTCTATCATGCCGGCACCTGCCCGGCTCTCAACCGCGACAACACCGAGGGTATCTTCTTTGAGTACGGGGGGGCTCCCCGCAAGATATACCCGGCCCTGGCGGCCTTCGCTGACCTGTTCCGGCCCGGCGTCGAGCCACTGGGCGAACAGGACTGGGGTCAGGGCACCAAAGCCTACTTGTTCCGCCAGGGCGCCCAGCTCATCCTGGCCGCGTGGGCCCGGTCGGCGGCCGAGCCAGTGACCGTCACATGGTCGAACACGCGGATTACGGCCCGTGACATGATGGGCAACAACCTGCCACGGCGCGCGGTTACCCTTAGCGCCGACCCGGTTTTCCTCTTGGCCAAGGGCCTGACCGCAGCCGAGTTCCAGCGGGCTATCCGGCGCTGAACCCCCTTGGGGCCGAAGCCATACTTCTCTTACTGCGGAGGGCGCCCAAACCCATGTGATCAGGTGGAGGGGTTCGGGGCCAGATGGGGGAATGGGGCTGCATGCCCCCCCGTGAGTCACGGGGTAGAGGCTCTCTGCAGAGGTGAAGACCATGTCGGCCGAACGCGCCAAGTACGGAGCCGCCGCCTGGGCGGACCTCAAGGGCAAGCTGCCCAACCCCTACCCCCGGATCATGGGCCCCCGGGCCATGGAGTACCTGCAGGAGGTTGTGGACAGCGGCCTGACCACCAGCATGATCAGCCGGTTCGAGGAACGTTTCGCCAGAGAACTGGGCGTGAAGCACTGCATCGCCACTCCTGGCTGCACCCCCGCCCTGGCGGCGCTGGCGGCCAGCTTCCCCATGGAGTACGGTGATGAGGTCATCGTCAGCCCCATCACCGACTATGGCACCATCCAGGGCCTCTTCCGTCACGGCTTCATTCCCGTCTTCGCCGACACCGCGCCCGGTTCACCGAACCTTTCCGCCGAGACCATCGAGCCTTGTATCAGCGACCGCACCCGCGCGGTCCTTTGTGTACACAAGACCGGGCTGATGTGCGACATGGACCCCATCAATGCTCTGGCGGAGAAGCATGGCCTGATCGTCTACGAGGACGCCTGTCAGGCCGTCTTCAGCCAGTACAAGGGTCGCTACGCCGGCACGCTGGCGAAGGCGGCGGGCTTCTCCTTTGACTCCGAGAAGACAATGGGGTCGGACGTGGGCGGCTGCGTGGTGACCGATGACGACGAGTTAGCCGAACGTCTGCGCTTCATGGCCCACAGCCGAGGTGGGGTCAATAAGCCCGGTTACGGGCGTCTCCATACGGAGCCGGGCTACGCCTTCCGCATGCCCGAGTGCACGGCGGCCATCTCTCTGGCACAACTGGACATCGTCCACGAGAACGTGGCCCGGCGGGACAAAATGATCCGGTACATGAGCTGTCTGATCGACGAGGTGCCGGGCGTGAAGTCCCTCCCGATCCCGGCCTATCAGGACGTCTACTCCTGCTGGATGGCGGGCCTCACGGTAGACCCAGAGCAGTTCACCTGCACGGTCGCCGAGTTTGCCGACCAGCTTGCCGAGGCCGGCATCCCCGGCGCGGGCATGGGCGCCTACTACCTGATGGGCGAGGCCTGCACGTTCCTGAGTGAGTACGCGGCCGCGAGCAAGTTCCCGTTCAGCAAGCCGCCGGCCACTCGCGATTACACCTATGGGCCGCAGCAGACGCCCGTGGCCGCGGAGTTTCTCACCCGCTTCATCCGCTGGAGCACCTTCTGCGAGAAGTACACCGAGGAGCACTGTGAGGTCGCGGCGGCCATCATTCGTGGGGTGGCCGAAGCCAACCGGCGCTAAAGGTGGTCTGAGCCGCTGGAAGCCAGACGGGGCAGCCTTGGTGGCTGCCCCGTCGCGGTTCTCCATCTGAGACACACCAGGGCTCAGGGGACCGGGTGGTCGTGGCCGCACATGTACCAGTAGTGTGTCAGTCCCTGGTTCAGCCCCAGGTCGTGCCACTTGAACCACTTGGCATGGCCGTCCACGAAACCAACATTGGCGCCACCGTTATGACGCGGCATCGGCGCAGGGGGCACGTCACTCCGGCGCGGCTCAACGGTGTAGGCGTAGACATAGCCGTAAGACTGGGGCCAATACCAGCGCCCGTCGGCGAGTGCGATGCACTCCGAGGGCAACTGGATGTTGGCCAGCGAGACGGTCCCGTACATTGCACCGCGGAAGGGACCCACGTGAGTGCGATAGGTGGTATCGTCATAGGTCCACGCGGTGTTGGCTCCGTAACCACACTTGGCGTCGGGCCCGGTGCCGGCAGTGTTCAGACCACCGGTCCAGGACTGGTCGGGAGCCGAGGGACACGTGAAGATCTGGGAGTTCTTCACGTACGGCAGGATGACATGCATCCACAGGATGTAGTTGCCGGGCTGGCCATACGCCCCGGGCCAGATGGGCACCCAGTTCTCATCATAGTCCTGGACATACATGGCGCAGCCCAACACCAACTGCTTGATGTTGGACAGACAGGACGTTTGGCGCGCCTTCTCGCGAGCCTTGGCGAAGACCGGAAACAGGATCGCCGCCAGGATGGCGATGATCGCGATCACAACGAGCAACTCGATGAGCGTGAAGCCTCTGCGCCGTGCGAACATTCACGTCTCTCCTTCCGCTGGGGTCTATCTCAAGCCCTCAAACGGGCCTCGGCCCTACCTTGTGTCGCCCGTCTCGTCTGCATCTGGACGGGCGCGGCTCAGGTGCGTATCCATGACCCGTTGGGCGGCACCTGCATCGCCGCGACGAAGCGCTTGCACAATCGCCACGTGCTCTTCGAGTGATGCCAGACGTGCGTCCCGCATGTCAGGCTCAGTTCTTAGCGCCTGCCGCGCTATGCCGAAATAGCGGCGCACGATCTCAGCCAGTTGGGCCAGATGACGGTTGCCGGCGGCCTGCAGCAGGGCCCGGTGAAAGGCCTTGTCGCCTTCTACGCCATCACCGCCGCCCTGCAGATCCTCACGTTGCCGCACGATGGCGGCCTCCATGCGACGGAAGTCAGTCTCACGGGCGTTCGCCGCAATCAGGGGCAGAAGCGCCAGCTCCAGATAGTGGCGGGCCTCAAACAGCTCCTGTAGCTCCTCCTGGGACGGCGCTACCGGCAAGGCAACGGCCTGGGCGGCAGCGGAGAGATCCAGTGTGCAGAGAGTAGTGCCCACCCTTGGCCGGCGCTCCAGAACACCCGCCATCTGCAGTGCCTTGAGGCCCTCACGCACGGCGTTGCGCGAGATGCCCAGGTCCTGCGCCAGGGCTTGCTCACCGGGGAGCTTGTCACCCGGGCGCAGGTGGTTGCGGGCGATATGCTCCCGCAGCACCTCGATGACGACGTGACTCCGCGGGGTGCGGTTGGACCTTTCATGAGTTGTGTCAGCGTGAGTCAGTGCCATATATTGTTCTACAAATACACTTTTGCCCTACAAATCCCTGCCAATGACAGGCAATACTTTAGTAAGATTTCGTGGCAAAAATGGGAATGGGCGAGGCAAGGTGGCCAGCTACTCCCCTGCCATGGCGAAGCCCACAAAGCGTGCGGCACGGGCCGACGAACCGGGAGCGCCTGGAGACGCGCCCCGACTACCCACCCAGCACCGGGAACTCGGTCACCCGCAGGTTCGTGCAGCCGTAGGGGATTAGTGTCAACTCTTCCAGGGGCTCCTCGCTTCTCACCGGGCTGACCGGTGGCGGCGCGGCGGCGTCCTGGACGATCTGCCACTCGGGGAGGCGGCGGCCATGCACTCGCGCTTCCAGCGGCGCGCCCTCCGGCGAGAAGGGATGATCCCCGACGGGCCCTGCGGCCAGCGTCACCTGCTCCTCCAGTCGCGCCTCGTCCACGGCCAGCGCGTAGTTCCAGGGCGTCGTGGGGTGCACTTCCCAGTCGGCATGGGGTAGCTCGCCGCCAACCTGACGCCATTCCTCGCCAATCCGCAGCGCGTACACGAGAGGCCCGCGCGCCAGGGAGAGGCTGTTGTCGTAGCCGCGCCGGGCGCGCCAGGCCATCGGGAAGCGGAGGGTCACGGCATCTCCGGACCGCCAGACGCGGACGATGGTCAGGAACTCCCCGGCGACCGGCCTCAGGGCCTCCCCGTTGATGCTCGCTTCAGGTCCGACGGCCCACTCCGGCACCCGCAGGTGCAGCGGGAACTGCACCGCGTCCTCTCCTTCCAACGTCAGTGTGACGCTGTCGCCGAAGGGGTAGTCGGTGGCCACGGCCAGGCGCAGCGGCCGCCCCCGGGTGACCGTCTGCACCGCACAGGGCGCCCAGGCCACAACCGCCAGGCCACCGTCCGGCGAGGCCATCACCAGATGCCGCACGAACTTCGGCCACCCCTGGTGCATGTCGGCGGTGCAGCAGCCGTAGTTGGGCTCCAGGCCGAAGAGGTTGGCGTCGGGGCCGTTGTTGGTGTAGGTGGGCTGTTCGGCCCGGCGGCAGACCACCTGATTGGCCTGCTGGTCGTACTGGTGTGACCAGGCGTCCGGCGCGATGGTGGCAGGCAGTGCGTTGTAGGCGATCTGCTCCAGCCGGTCGCCCAACGCCGGGTCACCGATGATGGACAGCAGTACCTCCAGGGAGAACATGGCCTCCACCACGGCGCACAGCTCGGTGCCCTGCGAGGGGCTGCGTCCGGCCAGGGACTCATCCCCGCTGAACATACCGTTGGCCTGGCCGTGGTACCGGTCCAGGACCGCCAGGATGTGGGCGATGGCCTGGCGGTGGGCCGGGTCCCGGGACTGTCGCCACCACACCCCCGGAGCCTTCAGCGCCATGCCGTGGTTGACGACATGGTTCTCCTGCAGCCACTGCGGCTGCTTCTCGGTGTAGCGGAAGTCCAGGAAATGCCCGTGCCAGTCATACCCCTGCTCATGGCACGTGGCGGCCAGATCCAGCAGCCAGGCCTCGCCCGTGCGCTCGTGGAGCCAATGGATGGTGAGCACCAGGTCCTGCCAGCGCGTGCGGTTCCAGTCAAAGAGCGGACGCTCGGCAAGACGCTCCTGGATGCGCCGCATGACTCGCAGCAGGGCGGGGACGATGCGCTCGTCGCCCGTGGCCTCCTGGTACTGCGTCAGGGCCTTGCCGACAATGGCGATGGGCCAGGGGTCGTAGGGCTGGTAGCCCCCGCTTTGCACCGGACCCAGCCACCCGTCGGGCTGCTGGCGCTCCAGGATGCTATCCACCCAGAAACGGACCTTGCCCAACAGTCGCTGGTCGTCCAGGGCGAAAGCCAGCGGCACCAGACCATCGAGCCAGTAGGGCGCCCGCTCCCAGCCCTCGGCGTCGCCGCCGATCCAGCCGCTGTCGCGGATGTCCGGCCAGAACTCGTCCAGGTGGCCGGTCAGGCCGTCGGCCTGACGGCGGAGCTGGTGCCAAAGCCACCCGCGGGGCCTGACTGCGCCGGGTGGCAGGGGTTGGAAGGCAGGAGGGGCCAGGGCGGGCATGAGCATCGCTCCGTTCACATGGATTGCGGCCGAGCTCTGTTCGCCAGCCTGGCAGGGGCTTCCTCGCATTGAAGCGAATATGCTGGCCGAGGTGATGTCCGTGCGGATCGCGATGATTGCCGGATGGATGGTGTTTGCACTCGCTCACGCCCTGGCCCAGGGCCCTGTCTTCGATGACTGGGTCCGCTGGCGCGATGCCCTCACCCAGCATCCCGATGTGCTGCGCTACTACACCTTCGAGGACGCCGAGACGGCGCAGACCCCCATCGTCAGCCGGGTGGGCGAGCCCGAACCCTTCGCCTACGGTGTCATCGGCGAGGCGACCGAGGAGGAGCGCAACCTGGTCACGGTCCACGGCCGTTTCTCGGAAAAGAAGGCTGTGCGGCTGGATCGTGGCATTCTCTCAGCGCCGCAGTTCCCCGTGAGCCGCAGCGGCTTCAGTGTCGAGGCCTGGGTGCGTACTCACGGCCAAGGCGCATTGCAGGGCGATCGGCCCGAGCAGAGCGCCACGTTGCTTTCGCAGGGCAACGGCTACTGGGACGGCTGGCGCATCACGCTTTCGTACCCCACGGCGACCTATGGCTTCGAGCTCGGCAAGCAGCCCGGGTCCTTTGGCATTCGTGCGACCACGCCGGCCCCGGATGGCGTATGGCACCACCTGGTGGCGACCTGGGACGGCCAGATGGCGTGTCTCTATGTGGATGGCGCCAAGGTGGCCTCGGGAACCTATGCTGGCGAATACACCGCACCCGCGCCCAATGCCGTCTTCCGCCTGGGCTATGCCAACGCCGGTTGGGGGGCAGCCATTGCCGACTACGACGAGGTGGTCATCTACCGACGCGCGCTGAACCCCCTGGAGGTGCTGCAACACACACTGTACTACGCCCCGCTGAGTGCCGCTCACGCCGAGGCGCTGAGCGAGGCGGACGAGGCGGCCACCGGGGGGCAAGCCGACAGGGCCGCCAGAGCCTATGATCACCTCCTGGCGACGCCGGGCCTGCACCCACACTGGGCGGCTGTGGTGCGCCTGCGCATGGCCAACATCGCCCTGGCGAGTCGCAACTACGCGGGAGCCATCGCCCAGTACACGGCGGTGCTGCAGACCCCCGACTTGCCCGAGGGTCTTAGCGCGGTGGCCCTGGGGCCTGTGATCCAGTTGGCCCTGCAGTCGGGCGAGCTGCCGCCCAGCATGTTTGAGCTGGTGACCGCCCACGCTGGGCCACTGCCGGCGGCGCAGCGGATGCAGCTACAACTCAACCTGGCCCGCAGCTACATCCGCGCGGGCAAGCCTGCCGAGGCACAGCGTATCTACGAGGGGGTTCTCGCCATGGCGGAGTTGAATGACCGGGACAGGCTGGAGGTGCTGCTGCAGGCCGGGCACGGGCTGACAGCGGTCGGGCAGTACGACGCTGCGCGAGCCCAGTACCGCCGCATCGTGGACGCCACCGAGGCCCCGGCGCCTTACCGCAGCTACGCTCTGTTGTGCATGGGCCGCACCTATACGGTGGAGAAGCAGTACTCCGTGGCCCGCAAGGCCCATGAGCGCCTCGAGGCCATGGCGGATGCACCGGGTGTGCATCTCTGGGAGGCGGCCGAAGGCAAGCGCGAGGCCGAGCGCCTGGCCAAGGGACTCCCCGCTCGCGACCCGGCGGACTACCGCGTGCAGTTGCCGAAGTTGCCCTCGCCGGCGATGCAGCTCTTCGTCTCGCCGGGCGGTGACGACGCCAATCCGGGCACGAAAGAGAAGCCGTTTGCAACCCTCCAGCGGGCGCAGACCGCGGTCCGCGAGCTCATCGCCAGGGGGCTGCCGGAGGGTGGCGTGGTGGTGAATATCGGGCCGGGCGAGTACGCGCTGTCTGCGGGCCTGAAGTTCACGAGCCAGGACACCGGCACGGCGGTCGCACCGGTGGTCTGGCGGGCGCAGCAGAAGGGCCAGGTTGTGCTGACGGGTGGGCGAGAGGTGCCGCGGTTGCAGCCGGTCACCGACGAGGCGATCCTTGCTCGACTGCCCGAGGAGGCCCGGGACCAGGTAATGGTATCCGACCTGCGCGCCGCCGGCATCACGGAGTACGGTGAACTGAAGCCCCGGGGGTTCGCCCACGGTGGCGGCAGTCCAGCCCTGGAGCTGTTCTGCAACGGCGAGCCGCTCACTCCTGCCCGTTGGCCCAACGAAGGCTTTGCGCGAGCGAAGCGCATCGTCTCCAATGACGACCGTGGTCATGTCTTCGAATACGAGGGTACGCGGCCGGAACGCTGGCTGGAGGCTAAAGACCCCTGGGTCTTTGCGTACTGGAAGTGGCAATGGGCCGATAGCCGCGACCCGATCCTGAGCATAGACGCTGCCGCGCAGACCATGAGGACTCCACGGCTGGGGGAATCCGCCGACGCGGCGCCGTACTTCGTCTACAACCTGCTGGAAGAGATAGACCAGCCGGGTGAGTGGTACCTGGACCGTAAGACCGGTCTTCTGTATCTCTATCCGCCAGCGGGCGATGACCCTCCCGACCTCCGTGTGTCGCTCGTCAGTGATCCGCTGGTCAGCCTGGAGGACGTGTCATGGCTGCGGCTGGAGGGGCTGACGCTGGAGTACGGGCAGTGGCACGGTGTGTCCATCAAGGGCGGCGAGCACTGCCTGGTGGCGGGGTGCACGATCCGCAATCTGAGCGGTGATGCGGTGGTGATTGACGGCGGCGCGAGCCACGGCATCTTCGGCTGTGACCTGTACAACCTGGGGCGGGGCGGCAGTGTCATCACGGGGGGCGACCGCAAGACCTTGACCCCCGGCGGGCACTTCATCGCCAACTGCGACGTGCACCACTTCTCGCGCGTGGACCGTACCTACACCCCGGCGGTACTGATGAACGGCGTCGGCAACCGCGTCGCCCATAACCGCTTCCACCACACGCCCTGTCACGCCATGCGCATCGAGGGCAACGACCATATTATCGAGTTCAATGAGGTCTTCGACGTAGTGACCGAGTCCGACGACCAGGGCGGGCTGGATATGTGGGGCAATGCCGGCTATCGGGGCGTCATCCTCCGGTACAACTTCTGGCATGACATCGGCACACCCTACACCATCGTCCACGGCCAGGCGGGCATTCGTCTCGATGACGCCATCTGCGAGGTGCTGATCTACGGCAATGTCTTCAGCCGCTGCTCCAACAACGCCTTCGGTGCTATCCAGATCCACGGCGGCAAGGAGAACCTGGTCGTCAACAACATCTTCGCCGACTGCAAGTATGCCCTGAGCTTCTCCGGCTGGGGTCCCGAGGGGTGGCGCAACTTCCTGGCCAGTGACTTCGCCAAGACGCGGCTCTACCAGGAGGTGGATATCACCAAGCCACCTTACAGCACCAAGTACCCGCTGCTGGCTCGCCTGGAGGAGAACGAGGGCGTCAATCACGTTTGGCGCAATGTGGTCTACAACTGCGGCGAGTTCATGACCCGCGACCGCGGCATCCAGGACCTGATGGACAACTACGTGACCCTCCAGAACCCGGGGTTCCGCGAGGCCGGGAGTCTGGACTTCCGGCTGCAGCCGGACGCGCCGCTGCTGCGCATGCCCGGCTTCCGCCCCATCCCAGTAGACGAGATCGGACTGTACGCCCACCCCTTGCGGGCGTCAGAGCCGTAGGCCGGGGGCCTCTACTCGTACCTGAGCACCACGACGCGCACCTGCTCGCCCGGCAGCTCGTCGGCCTTGAGCGTCCACTCCACCGTCTCCGGCCGCTCCAGGCGCCACTCCGACGGGAAGGCTGGCAGGCAGTCCTCCAGGGCTGCGACAGGGAACCGGGGGATGGCTGCTGTCTTGTAGTGCATGGGCAGCACCACGCGAGCCTGCAGTTGCCGGGCCACCTGGACCGCCTCGGCGGCGTCAATGGTGTAGTAGCCCCCAACTGGGACCATCAGCGCATCCACAGGACCGATGGCGGCGACCTGCTGTTCGCTCAGGACATGCCCCAGGTCGCCGACATGGGCCACTTTGATGCCGGCCATCTCCCAGACGAAGATGGTGTCGTCGCCACGCTGTGAGCCGCCCTGCTCATCGTGCTTGGCGGCCACGCCCCGGAACGTCAGGCCTGCAGCCTCATGCTCCCCGGGCCCCCGCAGGACCGTCGGCGTGCCGCGAACGTTGTCCACCGCGTTGTGGTCATGGTGTTCGTGCGTTACCAGGACGACCTTCGGCTCCGCGGTCGGTGACGCGTACCCGAAGTCCTTGGGGAAAGGATCCACCAGGACCGTGAGGCCCTGGTTGTCAGTCAACGAGAAGCAGGCCTGTCCCCACCAGCGGAAAGTGACGGCGCCAGTTGCTTCACTCATCGCGTCCTCCTCCTGTGCTCCCGTAGCAGTGATACCCAGCAGGCAGCAAGATACGGCTATCAGCCCTGCCAGGGGCCAGTACTGTGGCATCCTCAGCACTCCTTTCACCCACCTACGGCACGTACTCCAGCACAGTCCCCTCGCCCGGCTCGAGGGTCACAGTGACGGTGTTGTCGGCTGCGCGCGGCAAGACCTGCCTGGTGCGGAGGTCAGTGACATCGCGCGGCTTCACCAGCCAGACCCTTAGCGCCTGCGGCTGGTCGGTATCATCGTTGACCACCACTGCCACCGTGCGGTTCAGCGCGGCATTGTGCAGCGTGCTCAGTGAGCCGCGCCCCGTCAGCTCACCAAGCGCTTCGGTGCTCGGCCGGCATCCCTGCAGCAGCGGCACCAGCCCCTCCACTGCGCTATAGGTGTCCGCGATGGCCGCATAGTGTGGCGTCTCGCTGCCATCCGGGCGCACGATGCCGCCGCTACCCTCGATGACCCGCTCCTCGGTCAGGCGAAGCTCGGGCGGGAAGGCCTCCCCCTCATAGGGCTTCGCGTCCGGGCTGTCCGTCGGCGGCGGGTCCATGACAAAGAAGAAAAGCCCGCGGATGCCAGCGGCCAGGGCGGTCCAGATCTGCCAACGTATCTCACCCGCAGTTGGCTGCCGCCAGTGGATGATCGCCCCGGGGAGGGCCCGAATGTTGCCCTCCGGTGTATAGGCCCATGGCCCCCATATCTCCGCATAGCACTGGGGCATGATCCACGGCGTCTTTCCGGACTTGAGCGCCGCCTGGGCGGTGATGCCCACATGGCGCTTGTACCAGGCCTGGGACGAAGCCGGGGTGTTGGGGCCGTTGGGGTTCCCTTCGGAGAAGAAGGGGTAGACGTCGGTGCACAGGGCCCCGAAACCCGCCTGCTCGGCGTAGGTGGGCGTATCCGGCCACATGGTGACCACCGTCGTGGGCTGCTTCGCGCCCCACTCGCGGAACTTGCGGCGGAAGGTCTCCATTTCCCCGACAATGGCGCTGCCGGGCTCATCGCACAGCACCCAGGCCAGGATGGCCGGGGAGTCGCCGGCGGCGGCGATAGCGGCCTTGCTCTGCTCTTCGAGGTAGGTCCAGTTGTTGCGGCGCCACTCAACGTTGTAGTGCAGTTCCCCCAGGCCGGGGAGCAATGAAATGCCCCGCGCCGCGCAGCGGTCGGCCAGCGGCCGCAAGTCCGGGATACCGATGTTCACGACCCACACGGCGTTGATGTGGTGGGCCTTCATGTCGTCCAGACAGCGCTCCACCCAGGCCCACTTCTCGACACCGTTGCGCTGGGCCATGCCCTGGACCCGTTCCCACGGCCAATACACGCCCAAAGGGAAGGCCTGATCGAGGGCGGCCTCTCCGGGCTCGACCTGTGCGACGGCACACCCGGACAGGAATGCGACAAGCGCCAGTGACAGGACGAGCTTCATCATTGCTGCTCCTTGCTACGGCCGGGCTGGCCAGCATTGCCGGACTGGTCAACGGCGACGACCGCATAGGCGCTTTCGGGGGCGGGATGGCGGTCTATCAGGTGAGTTGCCACCGTCGAGCCGATCTGCACTCCATCGCGAAAGACCCGGTAATAGCACAGGTCTGAGCCTGGACTGGGGTCCCAGGCGACCTGGACGGTGCCATCGGCCTGGCGGGTTGCCCGCACCCCGGCCACAGCCGCCGGGGCAGTGTCGTCGTATGCCGTCGTGTATACGGTGATGCTCAATGGAGCGATGGTGTCCTCCAGCGCGCCGGCGTCCAGCGCGACCACCCGCTCGGGCCCCTGCAGGTCAGCAAAGGGGTGCTGAGGGATGTTCGCGACCGTGTAAACGTACTTGCGGAAGGGCTTGGCAAGGTCGGCACCGGCAAGCGAGAGCCGCAAGGGGGTTTCCGTGGAGTTGCGATTGACCACCGCGATGCTCCAGGCGCCGCCTCCACGCTCCTGCTGGATGGCGGCGACGTGCAGGCGAGGGTCCTCGGACTGTACCCGCACGGCGCGGGCGGGACCCCGCATGAACTTGGTCAGCAGCCCGTACCCGTAGTAATGGTCGCGGGTGCTGAAGTCATCGCCGCTCCACTTGAACGTCCCCCACTTGTTGATGTAGCCCTTGACGTAATCGTCCGGCAAATCCATGAAGGTCCAGTAGCCCATGCCGTAGACGCCGCTGTTGATGGCCGCGACCACCGCATCGGCCAACTGGAGGGCCACGTAGGGTTCCTGGGGCGTACCCCACCATATGCAGACATCCCGCTTGACACCGTCCACCACACTCCCGTCCTGCTTGCAGCCGAACTCGCCGAGGATGAAGTCCTTTCCCTTCTGCCGGGCGAGGTCGGTCGCCCACTGCAGTTTGCCCCGGAACCACTCGTAGAACCGCTCGTCGTCGGGGTTATGCTCGGCAAAGTAGTGGTGTCCCCCGTAGATCGCGGTGATGTCGTCCATGTTGGCGGCGGCCCATTCCAGCGTCCACCAGTAGTTGACCGGCGCCGCGTCGGTGGCCAGCAAGCCGATGTCCAGGCCGCGGGCCGCGAGCTCCTCGTGGAGGCACTGATGGTAGTCGCGGAAGGTGGGCAGATCGTCGGCCATGCTCCCCCAGGAACCGAGGGTTAGCTCGTTGCTCATGCAGTACCACCGCACGTTGTCCAGGCCCTTCTCGCGCACCAGGTACTCCAGGTTGTCCACGGCCTTGCGGGCATAGGCGCGCCGGGCCTCACCGGGATCGGTCACCTCCGGGTTCCAGGTGGCGATGTAGATCTCGGTCCCGGTGTCGTGCATGTACTGCACGTGGCGGGCAATCCTCTCCCAAAGCGTGCGGTCCCAGCCCTGCTGGTCGTTGAGCCGGGCGAAGGAGGGGTTCAGCTCCCGCCAACGCTTGATGACGACCTCGTCGAGCTGCTCCTGAGTGTAGTCGAAGATGTGGTGGAAGGCGTGGAAGCCCACGCCCCGGAAGCGCGGCTGCACCGTCTGGTCGGCGTGGATGGTCACCATGCGCGTCTTCCCCTCCAGGTCTGGCCACGGCTCGGGGCGGGCCGTGCGGACGATCTCGGGGTCGGACCACCAGGCTGTCCCTTCGGCGTGCAGGACCAGCACCAGCCGAAGGGCCACGGTTCCCTCGGACGCCCGTCCCTCGACCCACAGGCGTTCCCACCCGTAGCGCCCGTTGTTAGGCCCCAGCTTGTTGTGGAAGACGCCTGTTCGCTGTCCATTGGCATCCAGGGTCTCCAGCGCCACGTAGGCGCCACTGCCGTCGGGCGGGATGCCCTCCGTCCGCACCCACGCGGCGGCGCGGAACTCATCATTGGCGCGGATATCCTCCCGCACCGTGTAGCCGAGGCTTTGATACCGCAGCTCCGTACCCGGCGCGATGTGCACCCGGGCCGTGGGGCGCCCCTCGCGGGTCACGGCCTCATCCAGAGCGAACTCCGCCGGACCGCGACGCTCCCAACCCGCCAGGTCGGCCTGCCAGGGCGCCGGGGTCAGCAAAACCCTCACGCCCTCCTGGGCGTTGGCCGCCCCGAGGCAACACAGCAGGGCCATGATTACGAGAGCTACCTGCATCCGTGGCATGCCTCCCATCACCGGGCTTGCCGAGCGTCCTGGCCCCGGGGCACGCCTACCACCTGGGTCGCGCAGCGTGGGCCTGGGCGTCCTCCTCCGGGGTCGTCGAGACGTAGGCGTCGGGCAACTGCCTGATGTACAGCACCTGCCAGGCCAGGTCAGCCAGGCGGCGGTCGCGGCGCTGGTCCATGGCCGCTCGCACTGCCGCCTCGCCCTCTGGGCCGAACTGCAGCAGCAGGTTGCCGATGTCGCGCCAGGCCCAGTCACGGTCCGTGCGGCGCGATCGGTCGCCGAACTGGCCGAACAGCGCCGTGAGCCGCTCCAGAGCCTCCTGGCGCATGTCCGGCAGCGACGTGGCTCCCGCCACCAGGGCGCCCAACCGCCGCGCCGCCACGATCTGCACATGCTCCGCCCGGTCGTCCAGGGCTGCCAGCAGCATCTCCAGCACGTCCCGCTCCCCGCCCCGATCGGCGAGTGCCGACAGGGCCAGCTCGCGCACTCTCTCGTCGCGGTCGGCTTTCAGGGCTTGCTGGAGCGCGGCCTGAACCGCGGGGTCCGCACCCAGGCCAGCGTCGCGCAGGACCTGGACCGCCAGGCGGCGGTTCTCGGGGCTCCTGTCCTTCAGCCGGGCTACCAGGGACTGCGTCGCTGCCGGGTCGAAGGCGCCCGCCGCGGCCAGCTTCTTTACGGTCGGCGGCGCGGCGACGTACTGGAACTGCCAAGTGGCCTCGGGACCAAATAAGGCCTCCAGGAGCAGCCGCAGACTGTCCGGGCCGTGGACATGGCTAAGCTCGATGGTAGCCTGGATACGTACGGCGTTCTCGGGGTCGTCAAGGGCAGCCTCGATAGCCGGCACAGCCTCGGGCTGCCTGGTGGATCCGAGGGCTCTCACGGCCAGGATCCGGCAGTAGACGTCCCTGTCGCGGGTGGCGGCTGCCAGGTCGGCGATGGGCACCGCCTGACGCCCCACTGCCGCCAGCCAAAGCACCCGCCGCCGAGCCTGCGCGTCGTCGCTGCGCAGGTTCTCCAGGGGCTGCTCGGGCGTCCGCTCGAACGGTTCGCCCCAGGCGGGCGCGGCGGCAAAGTCAAAGCCGCTTTCCACGTCGTCTTTGCCGGGAAACACCAGCCGGGTGACGCCGGGCGCGGCCAGGTCACCCTTGCTCCTGAACTGGGTGACCCGGACCTTCGTCCCAGCGCACGCCGCCAGGACGTCCCGCGTGGTGCGGTCCGAGTCCTTGCCGAACGGTCCGATCACCAGCTCGTCCACGAGCCCATCGCCGGCCCAGCGCTCCCAGTCAAGGTAGATATGTCCGGCCGTGACCACGGGACCAGCGTTGGTGTTCCAGATGCTGGCAGCATGCGTGTCGTCCGGGTTCAGATAAACAGCCAGCTCCTTGCGGTGGCGGGCCAGCGCGGCCTTCAGCTCACGGAGGAACGCCGTGACGTATTCTCCCTTCAGCCGGGCCCAGGCCTCGCGGTCGAACTCCTGGGTGCGGATGTCCACCCCATAGCGCCGCCGGAACTCCCGGACGATCGGGTCGCTGTAGCCAAACTCGTCGGGATAGCGAAGGGACATGTTCTCGACATAGGTATAAAGGACCAGGCCATCGTAGCCGTAGCGGAGGACGTGCTCGGTCAGCTCCTGCACGGCAGCCCGGCGCACCTCGGGGTAGGCGAACTCCAGCAGTCCGCCCTGGTGGCGCGTGCCATAGCGGTTCACCGGGGCGTACTCGGGCTGCCTGGCCCGGAGGCGGTGCTCGCTGACATAGGGAAGCATCCCCATGCCCCCGGCATCAGGCTGCGACCCCCAGTCGAAAAGCCCGGTAACCATCATGATCTGCATGCTCTGGCGGTGGGCGGCCTCCACCGCAATGCGGTTCGTCCCGACCTCATAGTTCAGGTGCTTGACCCACTGCCACCAGTCGTAGACCATCCGGTTCTCCGGGCGGAAGACATGGTTCTCCAACCACTGCTCGTCCTGTTGTCCGCGCCAGAAGACGCGCGAGGCCCAGAGGTTGTTCCTGTAGGACTCCATGGCCGCTTCGACCGTGGCGCGCGAGTCCAGCGGCTCCGTCCAGTCCACCAGCCACTGGCTGTCCCCCACGGTCACGTAGACGGTGTGCTCGGGGCGGGGCTGGGCAGCCGCTGCCGTGACGAGCAGCAGGCCTGCCAGGGCGGTTGAGCTTAGCCATTCGGGCATGGAGGCCTCCCTCGGCGCGGGCCAGGTCGTGCGGTCACAGGATGAGTCTTCGTCAGGGGGTGGGTCGGAGACCTGCCGGGAGCCTACGCAGTCAGCATGCGCAACGCCAGGACCTCTGCCGCGAGGCGCACATTCGCGTTCTGGCGGAGCTGTCTCCTCAACTCCTCAATATGGAGCACTACTTTCCGACAGGCGGCGGGGCTGTAGAGCGGAGCCTGGTGCTGCAGTTCGGCCAGATGGTCCTGGTTGATGATCTGCGGCGCACCAGGGTCGGCCCCGGCCAGCGCCAGGTCGCGAAACCAACTGGATAGCACGTCCAGGATCTCCGGAAAGACGGTCCGCAGCACCCGGTCGCGGGCCTGCTTGAGCGCTTTTTCGGCCACCTCCTTGTCGGTGGCCGTAGCCTGCCACCACCGCTCGACCGTCCCCACAATCTGCTCGCCCAGTCTGAGGCACTCCACCTGCTCCATGGTCTTCAGGCCCAGGCACCAGCCGATGACCTCCTCGCGCAGCTCCAGTACCTTAGGGTGCTGCAGCAGACGGTACGCCCAGCCGACGCGCCCGCCGCACAGGCCCGCGACGGTGCGAACCTGCGCCGCCTCGGCCTGCGGGAAGCGCCGGGCCAGAAAGCTCTCGCAGGTCGCCAAAGGGACCGGGTGGAAGTTGACGACCTGGCAACGAGAGACGATGGTGGGGAGGAGCCGAGATGGGTGGGCAGTGGTAAGGACAAGGGTAGTGCTCCCCGGCGGCTCCTCAAGGGTCTTAAGCAGGCGGTTGGCCGCCTCCTTGTTCATGGCTTCGGCGGAGGTGATGACGTAGACCTTCCGGCGAGCGCGGGACAGCTTGAGACTGGCGCTGGCGACCAGTCCCTCGATCCGCCCGGTCGTGATCAGCGAGCCTTCGATCTCCAGCAGTGCCTCGTCCTCGCCGGTATCGTCATCGTCACCGTCGCCACGCCCTGCAAGACCGGTCATGGGCCGCAACAGCCGGAAATCCGGATGGTTCTCCACCTCGATGCTATGGCAGTTGCGGCACTCATCGCAGCACTCGACCTCTGCCTCATCGGCGAAGGTGGCATGGCGCTGGCAGTTGAGCACTTTGGCGAACTGGATGGCAGTGAGGGTCTTGCCGACGTTTGGGGGACCGACAAAGAGATAGGCGTGGTGGACGCGGCCCGTCGCCACGGCTCGTCGCAGAACCCGCAGGGGGGCTTCATGCCCGACAATCTCAGCCAGCATCGCGCTCCCACACCAACTCCAGGATGCGTGCGGCGAGCACACCGGGATCGAGGTCTGCGTCCAGGACCACCGCGCGGTCTCCCAGCCGCGCCGCGTACTCCAGGAAGCCCTCGCGGACGGCCTGGTGGAAATCCAGAGACTTCTGCTCGATGCGGTCAGCCCGGTCGCCCTGCTTGCGGCGGCGACCAACTCCCGGGTCCACGTCGAGGATGATGAGCAGATCGGGCTGCAGACCGCCCGTGGCCACGTCATTCAGCCGTGTTACCGTCTCCGGCCCGACGCCGCCTGCGTATCCCTGGTAGACGTACGTTGAGGAAGCGAAGCGGTCACAAATGACGACCTTGCCTGCTTCCAGGGCCGGGCGCACCACCTCCAGCACGTGCTGGGCCCGGGCCGCGCAGAACAGGAAGGTTTCGGTCAGCTCGTGCATGTCCGAGTAGGCGGGGTCGAGCAGCAGACCGCGTACCGCCTCGCCGACAGCGGTGCCACCGGGCTCGTAAGTCAGCACCACGGGGACACCCTGGGCTTCCAGCGCCTGCGCCAGGAGTTCAGCCTGAGTGCTCTTGCCACACCCCTCGACGCCGTCCAAGACAATGAAACGGGCTGCAGGCAGGTTCATTGCGGGAGGATCATCACCCTTCGTCGGGGCTCCTTGCCAATGCTGGTAGAGCGGAAGTTGTGGCGTGCCACAAGCTCGTGCTGCATCCGCCGGATATAAGCATTCTGCGGCATGAGCTCTACCGAGCAGTTCTCCTGCTCGACACGCTTGAGCGCCTCCTCCGCCTCCCGGAGCGCGAAATCCTCGCGAGCAGAGTCGGACGTGGTGAAGAGCTTGCGCAGGGCCTCGTAGATCTGGCTGTAGGTGTTGCTGCGGGGTAGCTCGATCTGGGCCCCGGGCCTGGCCCGCTCCACCACGTCCTTGGAGCCCGCCTGCAAGGCGACGATCATGTCCGCCTCCGCCACGTCCTTGACGATGGTCGCGGCGGCCCGCATCTCGCGCAACGCCTTCTCCACCTTCCGGCGGGTCAACCCCTTCACATAAAGCCGCGAGGGGGCCTTGCGGGGCCGACGGCTGGCAATCTCCGCCTGCAGGCGCTCCAGTTCATCTCCGCCCTCCAGCTCCTCTTCGACCCCTTCCACTACCTCCTGCTGGATGATCTCATAGCCGCCCTCGGGCTTGCGAACGCGCACCTCGGAACGAACGGTCTGGCCCTGCAGCAGAGCGTCCACCGTCTCAGCCACGTCGTGGTGAATGGCGAGGGTGTTGATGTCCCGAATCTCGATCACGGTGTCGAAGGTCGGCGGAGCCTTACGCTCCAGGACGGTCTTTTGCGTGCCCCGGCGCCGGGCCTCCTCGTCGCCGAGGGTCACGGCCTGGATGCCCCCGATGAGGTCGGCCAGGGTGGGGTTGGACATCAGATTGCCCAGGTCGTTGCCGTGGGCGGTGCCGATGAGTTGCACGCCACGCTCGGCGATGGTCCGGGCCGCAAAGGCATCGGCGGCCGTACCGATCTCGTCAATGATGATGACCTCGGGGTTGTGGTTCTCCACCGCCTCGATCATCACATCGTGCTGTTCCTCGGTGTTGGGCACCTGCATCCGTCGGGCGCGCCCGATGGCCGGGTGGGGGATGTCGCCGTCCCCGGCAATCTCGTTGTTGGTGTCCACGACGATGACCCGCTTTTGGAAATCATCGGCCAGGACGCGGGCCACTTCGCGCAGCTTGGTGGTCTTCCCCACCCCCGGCCGCCCCAGCAGCAGCGTGTTGGCCCCGCTCTCGACCACGTCGCGAATGCTGTCAATGGTGCCGTAGATGGCTCGTCCCAGGCGGCATGTCAACCCCACAACCGTGCCCAGCCGATTCCTGATGGCCGAAATGCGGTGCAACGTCCGCTCGATGCCGGCCCGATTGTCGCGGTCAAACTGCCCGACGCGCGCCACCACATATCCAATGTCCTGCAGGTCAGCCGCCTCATCGCAAAGCACCAGACTGCCGTCGGCAAACCGCGCCTCGATGGGCCGCCCCAGGTCAATGACAACCTCCACCAGGTCATGGAGGTTCGGGTGTTCGCGGAGCCTGGCCTGGACCGCCGGCGGCATCATCGGCAAGAAAAGGTCAATATTGTCTATAATCGTCTGGTTTGGGTCCATGGCGCCTCATTCCCGCAACGCTGCGTCTGCTGCGTCGCAGCCTCCTTCCCGACGACTAGTGTAGCTGTGGCGAAAGGGGGTGTCAAGGAAGCGCCCAGGACACTGAGCCAGGGGCGGCTGGCGGTGGCGCTAGGGCCGAGGTCGCCACCTGTTGCCGCGGTGCGAGGAGGCTGGTAGAATGGTAGGCCATGGCCGGACCATCACGTCGGGAAGTGCCGCAGCTAACCGTTCGGACGCTCCGGGAAGGTCGTGGGTCACGACCCGAGGTGCGTCTGTTGGTGCACGAGTCCCGGCGGGTAGTGCTCAAGGACTATAGTGTGGGGAACCGCACCCTCAGATTGCTGGGGCTCTTGCTGCTGGGACGCGAGCGGGGTGCATACCAGCGCCTGGCAGGCCTCGCGGGCATTCCGGAGTGCGTGGGACAACTCGACCGCTACGCCCTGCTTGTGGAGTACGTGGATGGTGTCCCCGCCTCTGAAGCCCCCCTAGAACTGCTCACACCGGCCTTCTTTGAGCGGCTTGAGGGGCTGATTGCGGCGATGCATGCTCGCGGTGTGGTGCACGGGGACCTCAAGCGCCTGGACAACATCCTGGTAACACCAGCCGGGGACCCGGCGCTGATTGATTTCTCGGCGGCTTTCTGGCACGGCAGCAATCCGATCGCGGCCCTGGTCTTTGGCTTCCTGTGGGACGATGACATCCGTGCGATCTACAAGCTCAAGTCACGCCGGGTGCCCGAGCTTCTGACCGGTTCCGAGAGGGCTTTCCTGCAGCGCCGTTCGCTCGTGGAGCGCTGGTTCCGGTGGGTGCGGGAGTACTTCCGCAGGCCCGTGCAGCGACTCGCTGGCAGCGAACTGGAGGACACGATCTCCCGTCTCTAGACCACAAGGCTGGGCAGTTCGCACCACAGGTCTGCGAAGGCCGCTGTTAAGGCCACTATGAGTTAGCCCAGGGTGCACACTGGGGAACAAACCAGGCGTCGGCGGGTGTTAGCCCGATAGGAACAGACACCATGCCGCCGCCGCGAAGGCGGGTTGGGCGGTGGCAACAACGGAGACCCTTACGCCTATGCGGCGCAGGGAGTTTGAGAACTTGGCCAGGCGCTACCAGCGCGACGTCCTGTCGGCGGCGGTGCGTCTTACGGGCAATTACGCCGACGCCGAGGATCTGGCGCAGGAAGCCTTCGTCAAGGCTTATGTGGCCTTCGACCAGTTCCAGTTGGGCACCAACTTCCGGGCGTGGCTGCTACGGATACTCACGAACACCCACATCAACCGCTACCGTCGCAGCAAGCGTAGTCCCGACACGGTCGCCTGGGAGGACCTGGTGGCCCAGGGAGAGAGGGTGCTGGACGCCGATCCTGACCGGGAATCCGGCCCGGAGCGCGAGATCCTGGCGTGCGTGCCGGACGAGGTGGTGGGCCCTGCCCTCCACGCTCTGCCGGAGGAGTTCCGGGAGGCGGTCATTCTCTCCGATATCCACGAGCTATCATACAAAGAGATCGCCGATGCCCTGAACATCCCTCTGGGAACCGTGCGGTCCCGGATCTTCCGCGGCCGCAAGTTACTGCGCACGGCCCTTGCCGACTATGCTCGGGCCCGGAGAATCGTATGAGCGACTATCCAGAATACCAGTCGCCTGAGCACCCTGACGAGGCGCTGTCCGACCTGGTCAATGGGGAGCTGGACGGAGCCGAAGCGCGCCGGGTGGCGGTGCACGCGGCTACCTGCGCCCGCTGCGCGCAACTCCTGGGCGGGCTGTTTGCTGCCCGGGCTGCCCTGCGCTTCCCGGAACCGGCGCACGTCGCCGTCCCCCGTGCCTTCTGGCGTCACGTCCGTTCCCGCCTAGACGAGGTGGACGGCCTCATCCGTGCCACCAACCAGCCCCTCGCCCAGCGTTCGCGATGGACACGGCCCGCCCTGGCCGCGGGCCTGATCGCTATCGTGATGGCCTGTATGGTGAGAATCGTCGTCTTCATGCGCCCCGACCCCATCGCCCGGGTGGCCGACATGCACATGGCGGCCACGGCCCCCCTGGCGGACCCGGGCCTGCACCAGGCTGTGGGCTACAGCCCTGTCAGCCGCTGGCAACTGGTCTCGCGCAATGTCTCCAATCTCGGGGGGCACATGGTGCTGCAGAGCGTCTACGACGTGGACGGCCTGCCCGTGTCGGTCTTCCGATTGCCGGCCGACGCTTTCGATGAGTCCAGGCTGGTGCAGGTGACGGTTGGCCGGGAATCGGTGTATCTCGGGGTACTGCACTCCAGTAGCCTCGCCGCGATCCCCATCGCTGGGGCCTGGGAGATCATGGTAGCCCGGACGCCGGTGGATGACCTCCTGCGCCTGGCGATGGCTCGCCCCCGGGAAGTTGAGTTGGGTCCCCCCTGGTAGTGCCTTCACGGATGTCTGCGTCCGCCGCGAGCCCCTCCTGACCCGAGGGGCTCGCAACGCTCTCCGCTCCTTCTGAGCCCGGCCTGGAGGCGGAAGGTCAGGGCTGCGGGCAGGACGAACTCATTAGCGGTGAGAGAATCGAGTATCTTCTGCAGACCAGACTGCCCTGCGGCGACCGGCGTGGTGGTGCTTGTCCTCCTGGCCAGCCTCAGCGTGGCCCTTGGTGTGGCAGGTATGATTGGTCAGAGCTCGGCAACAGCGGCTCGAGCCGGGGTGTCCGGTGACGACGACTGGCGACCCACGCCGGTGGTGGTGAGGAATGGTTGGGTAGCGGCAGGGCGCCAGGATCCGACGCCGGCGTTCGAGGTGAGCAACTGCCCGGTCATCGCTGAGATCTACCGTCTGGGCCCCGGGCGCGACGCCCTGCCAGCGTTGGTCGCGCCGACCTTCGTTCCCGCTGCTGCGGCGTCATGGCTCGCCGACGAAGAGCCCGTGCTGGGACTGAAGATGGGTGATGTGGTCCGCTGCTACCCGCTGGCAGTGTTGAACTGGCACAGTCTCGTGCATGATCGCATCGCCGGCCAAGCGGTCTATGTGTTTTGGGATCCTCCCAGCGGCCTTGGACTGGCTCGGCGCGTCTGGGCCAGTGAACGCCCTCTCGGTCTGGCCGGGTTGGGCTATCGGGGCATTGGCCTGGCCTATGAGCGCCGCAATGGAGCCCTTTGGGACCTTTTCGACGGGATTCCCATATCGTACCCGGGCAAGCCTGCGGGCTTTCGGCCAGACTTGCGGCCCGATCACCAGTGGCTGCCGCTGGAGCGCATGACCTGGGGCGCCTGGCGGAGACTCCACGCCAGCACCGAGGTGCTGTCGCGCGACACAGGCTACGCCGCGGACTACGCAACTGACCCGTATGGGCTGGCCGCCATCGGCCCCGGCGGGGCGCCAGAGAGCTACTGGTTGAGCGACTCGATACTGGCCCCCGAGAGTCTGCGGGATCCTGCCGCGACGCTCCCGGACAAGGACTGGGTGTTGGGCTTTCTGGCCGGAGAGGAGGCCTGGGCCGTGTCACTGCGGGAGCTCGTCGGCACCGGCCAAGAGCAGGTCACGCTGACCACAGCCAGCGGCCCGATGGTAGTCAAAGCCTGGCCGGCCGATGACCGTTTCCTGGTGCAGACACTGGCAGGGCAGACACCGCCTCAGGTGCGCCTTTTCTGGTTTGCCTGGAGAGCAAGGTTCGCGGACACCAGGGTGTGGCGACCCACGGCCCTGGAACACTAGGGGGTGGACACAATGCCCACCGGGTGCATCATTCTGGCCGCTGGCGAAGGCAAGCGCATGAAGTCAGCGCTCGCCAAACCCTTGCACCGTGTCTGCGGGCGGACACTTATTGCCCATGTCCTGGGCTATGTGCGCGCCCTCCAACCCGATCCCATCTGTGTGGTCCTGGGGGTGGGCCGCGCGGCGATGGAGGAGGCGCTGGCCGGAGAGGGGGTGCGGCTGGCTGTGCAGCAACAGCAACTGGGGACTGGTCATGCTGTTGTTGCCGCCGCCGACCACTTCCTCGATTACGACGGCGACATTATCGTCACCTGCGCCGACATCCCACTCCTGCGCCCTGAGACCCTGGAGGCCCTGCTGGCCGAGCATCGTGCTCAGGGGGCAGCCGGGACAGTCCTTACTGCCGTCTACGAAGACCCTACCGGCTACGGAAGGGTGGTTCGCGATGGTTCAGGACTGGTAACGGCCATCGTGGAGGAGCGGGATGCTGACGAGCAGGTCCGCGCCATCCGCGAGATCAATGCCGGCGTCTACGTTTTCCAGGCCCGTCATCTGTTCCCGGCGCTCCAGGGAATCGGCACTGACAATGCCCACGGCGAGTACTACCTGACTGATGTCATCGCTGCCCTGGTGGCCCGCGGCCAGACCGTGGCGGCCATGTGTGCCCCCGATCCCCGGGAGGTCATGGGGATCAATGACCGTGTGCAACTGGCCGCCGCCGAAGCGGAGGCGCGGCGGCGAGTCTGCGAAAGACTGATGCTGAGCGGAGTGACGCTCATTGACCCCACCAGCACCTATGTGGAGGCCGACGTGCAGGTGGGCGAGGACACAGTGATCTGGCCGGGGACGGTCATCACGGGACAGACCGTGATCGGCCGCAACTGCACCATCGGACCGCACGTGCAGATCAGCTCCTGCGTCATCGGCGATGAGTCGGTCATCAGGCAGGGCAGTGTGCTGGTTGATAGCTGGTTTGGGCGCGAAGTGGCCGTGGGCCCCTACAGCCACGTGCGCCCCGGCTGCGTTGTGGGCGAGCGCGCGCGTGTGGGCACGTGCAGTGAGCTGGTGCGCACCCATCTGGGGGCCGGCGCCAAGGACCAGCATTTCAGCTACCTTGGCGACGCGCAGGTCGGGGAGGAGGCCAATATCGGCGCCGGCGTTGTCACCTGCAACTTCGATGGCAAGTACAAGCACAAGACCAGGATCGGCCGCAAGGCCTTCGTGGGCAGCGATACGATCATAGTGGCCCCCGTGGTGATCGGCGACGAGGCATTCACGGCCGCCGGATCAGTCATCACCAGCGACGTGCCCGACGGCAGCCTGGCCATCGCTCGCAGCCGACAGGAAACCCGCAAGGACTGGGTTGCGCGGCGGCAGAAGCAGTCTTGAGGACAGCAGACGTCGGGAGCGTGAGCATGGATTGGCAAGTTCTATTCACGGCAAGAGAGCAGGCCGTACTGCAGCCCCTCGTCGTGGATGACTCCGCCCCGGGGCCCCACGAGGTGTTGGCTCGCACCCTCTACTCTGCCGTCAGCTCGGGCACGGAGACCGCCGTCTATCAGGGCCATCTGGGTGTCGGCTTTCCGTGTGGCACCGGCTACGCTGCGGTCTGTGAGGTGACCGCGGTCGGCGCTGAGGTGACGGTGGTCCGGCCGGGAGACCGGGTCTTCGCCTTGGCTGGGCACCGATCGTTCCATCGTCTGCCGGACAGCGAGGTATGGCGGGTGCCGCCCGACCTGCCGCCTGAGGAAGCCGTCCTGGTGCGCCTGATGGGCGTGACGATGAGCACCCTGGTTACCACGACGGCACGGCCCCCGGACAAGGTCCTGGTCACCGGTCTGGGCATCGTCGGATTGCTGGGCGCCCAGGTCTTCCGGAGCTGCGGCTATGAAGTCCATGCCGTGGACCCTGATCCCAACCGGCGGGAGGTTGCTGCGCAGCTCGGTATAGCCGAGGTCCACCCTGAGACGCCGTTGCATGAGGCGAGCGTCGCCGGCCAGGTGGCGCTGGTGTTGGAGTGTTCCGGGCACGAGGCCGCCGTGCTGGCCGGCTGTCGGGCTGTCCGCAAGCGGGGCGAGGTGGTCCTGGTGGGTGTCCCGTGGGTTCGCCGGACCGACCTGCCTGCCCATGACCTGCTGCACGCCATCTTCCACCAGTACGCGGTCGTGCGCAGCGGCTGGGAATGGGAGGTCCCCCGCGAGCCGACCGACTTCGTGGCCGGAAGCATGCGGGCGAACTTCGCCGCCGGGATGCAGTGGCTGGCGGAGGGCCGAGTTCGGGTGCAGGGCCTGTACCAGCTTATGTCACCACGAGACTGCCAGGCCGTCTACCAGGGCCTGACACACCGCACGCTGGAGCGTCCCGCCGTGGTGTTTGACTGGTCCACGATGGAGGACTGAGATGCCCAAGCAACCCGCGATCAAGCGCATTGGCATCCTCACCGCCGGGGGCGACTGCCCGGGGCTCAACGCCGCCATCCGCGCGGTGGGCAAGGCCTGCATCAGCCAGTTCGGCATCGAGGTGATGGGCATCTATGACGGCTTCCGCGGCCTGGCTGAGGGGCACGCGCGGCGCTTTGGTCTGGATGAGTTCTCGGGGCTGTTGACCCTGGGCGGTACCATACTGGGCACCGGTCGCGACAAACCCGAGAAGCTCCGCTTGAGCGACGGCAGCGTCGTGGACGGCGTTGAGCTCTGCGCGCAGCGCTATCGCGAGCTGGGGCTGGACTGTCTGGTCTGCCTGGGAGGCAATGGCACGCAGCGCAACGCCCTCAGCCTCATGAAGGCCGGAATGCGCGTCGTGACCCTGCCCAAGACGATTGACAACGATATCTGGGGCACCGACGTGACCTTCGGTTACGACACTGCCGTCACCATCGCCACTGAGGCCATAGACCGCCTGCACAGCACGGCGGAGAGCCACCAGCGCATCATGGTGCTGGAGGTCATGGGCAATCGCAGTGGCTGGATCGCCCTGGCCGCGGGAGTCGCTGGCGGTGCAGACATCATCCTGATCCCCGAGATTCCCTATGACCCGAAGGTCGTGGCAGCCACCGTCGCCTCCCGGGGTGAGCGGGGGCGGCGTTTCAGCATCGTGGCGGTCGCCGAGGGGGCCTTCTCGCTGCGCGAGGTCAAGGCGGCCAGGAAGGCAGGGGTAGAACTGCCGAAGGTCGAGGACCGTGAGATGAGCGCCGGCGCCACTGTTGCCCGGGAGCTGGCGGAGTTGACTGGCCTCGAGACCCGTTTCACGGTCCTGGGCTATGTCCAGCGGGGCGGTACGCCGACCCCGGCTGACCGCCTGTTGGCCACGCGGGTGGGTACCTTCGCTGCGCAGCTACTGGCCAAAGGCAAGACCGGCGTGCTGGTGGGCATCCGCGACAACGACTGTGTTGCCGTGCCGCTCGAGGAGTGTGCCGACAAGCGCAAGGCTGTGCCCACCGACCATCCTCTCATCCGCCACGCGCGGCTGGTGGGGACCTGCTTTGGGGACGAGTGTTAGCAGCCCAGGGGCGCATGACAATGCGCCCGAACGCACAGGGAGGCGCTTACAATGCGCGACTGCAAGCTGTTCATCAATGGTGAATACTGTGAGGCGGCCAGCGGCAAGACCTATCAAAGCATCCACACCGGCACGGGGGAGGTCGTGGCCAACGTCGCGCAAGGCGGAGCGGAGGACGTGCGTCGGGCGTGTGAGGCCGCCCAGGCGGCCTACGAGGGGGAGTGGGGACGGATGGACGCGCCCAGCCGCGGCGCTATCATCCGCAAGGCCGCCGACCTCATCATGGAGCGTCTGCCTGAGCTGGCGGAGATGGAGACCCTCGATGTCGGCAAGCCGATCACCGAGTCCAGCAACATTGACATTCCGGTCTCGGCTTCCTACCTGAAGTGGTATGGCGAAGTCTGCCTGGACAACCTGGGCGAGACGATTCCCGTGCCCACGGACAGCCAGGTGGACTTCAGCCTGCGTCAGCCGTACGGGGTGGTGGCGGGTATCGCGCCGTGGAATTTCCCCCTCTTCCTGGGCATCCTGAAGATTGGCCCGGCGCTGGCCATGGGGAACACGGTCGTCATCAAGCCAGCCAGCATCACCCCGATGACGACCCTGGCCATGGGCGGCATCTTCGCGGAGGCAGGCTTGCCGCCAGGCGCCCTGAACGTGGTCGCCGGGCCGGGCGCCGAGGTCGGCGAGGCCCTGTGCCTGGACAAGCGCGTGCACAAGGTCTTCTTCACCGGTTCCACCGAGGTGGGCCGCCGGGTGATCCACCTCTGCGCCGAGAACATTACGGACATGTCCATGGAACTCGGCGGCAAGAGCCCCAACCTGATCTTCGCGGATGCCGACTGGGAGCAGGCCGTCGCCGGCGCCGTCTTTGGCATCCTGCTCAACAACGGCCAGAACTGCATCGCGGGCAGTCGCCTCCTGGTCGAGGAGAGCATCTACGACGACTTTCTGACCTGCGTCGCCGACAAGTTCGAGAGCCTGCGCGTCGGCCTGCCGATGGAGGCTGATACGCAGCTTGGCTCCATCGTCTCGCAGCAGCAGTTCGATACGGTCATGGGTTACATCGAGGCTGGAGTTGCGGAGGGCGCACGCGTCGTGGCTGGTGGCGCGAGCCCCGATCCTCTGCCCCATCCCAACGGGCTTTACATTCGCCCGACACTCCTGGCTGATGTGGACAACAAGATGCGCGTGGCTCAGGAGGAGATCTTCGGCCCGGTGCTGGTGGCCATCCCCTTCAAGGACGAGGACGACGCCATCCGTATCGCCAACGACACGCCCTACGGCTTGGGGTCCGGGGTCTTCACTCGCAACGGCGCCCGCGCCCAGCGCGTCCTGCGGGCGTTGCAGTCGGGTACGGTGTATGTGAACTGCTACAATGCGGTCTACCCCACCTCGCCCTTTCCGGCCTGGAAGCAAAGCGGTATCGGTGTGGAGCGCGGGCTGCACGGCCTGCTGGAGAACTGCCGCTACAAGAATGTCATCATGGACATCTCCGAACAGCCCATCGGCTGGTTCGGAGGGTAGTCTGCGCGGAGGTGTCATTGTGGGGAGTTCCACCGGCGACAGGGCCTGGGCGCCCTGCTGTGCCGCAACGCTGCTAGCCCTTGTGCTGGCCCCTACCACCGTCGCCCAGGGAGCCGACATGAGATCAGAACTCGACCCCGTCACGCGCCAGTTTCGCGTCAGCTACACGGTTCCGGCCGGAGCGCCGGAGGCCGTGACTATCCGCTGTTCCTGGTCGCCCGCCGGGCAGGGGCAGTGGCGTCCCGCCAAGGTCATCCCCTTCATGTCAGACACCGCCCTGCGCCTGCTGCCTGAGGAGCCTGAGGGCTTCTGGCGGCAGTGGGTCACCGAGGGGAAGCTGACCGAACTGCGGGCGGCGGGCCTGGAGCGCTCGGTCGTCTTCAACCCTTACCCTGAGGCACAGCCCGACGGAAGGGTGGACTGCGACTTCCGCGTCCAGATCGAAACGCCGGCCGGAGAGGTGCTGGCGACGCACGAGACCCGACTGCAGGCCGACAACACGGACGTGGTGTACCTGGAGGACTGGTCGCGCGTGCTGCAACCCCAGTCGCTGGCCGAGAAACCCGCCCGTGAGGACCGCAAGTGGGAGTACCGCACGGGTCTTCCGGAAGGCGAGTTGTTGAGCCTGGGCAGCGAACTGTACGGCCTCTCACCCAGCGATCTACCACTGCCAGGTCTGACCTACCCCCTAGACCTGCGGGGCCCCTATGCCATCTTCGTCTGCACCCGTGCCCGTCACGGCATTGGCCTGCGTCTGACCGGTGACGAGCGCACCGACGGTCTCGGCTCGCGTCATCCCACGCAGGAGATGCTCTGGCGGTGGTGCCGCATGGACCGCCAGCATCTGGTCATTGAGAATCTGCAGAGCTATGCCGGCTATTCCAACGGACAGCTTGACTATGTGAAGCTGGTCCCGCTCAGCGACGAGACGCTGCAGGCCCTGGAGGGCCAGTTCGCCGGGCCTCGCGACAAGCTGGTGGCAGGCTACTTCGAGCCCTACTCCTGGGCCTTCAGCGAGCGTGTGACCGAGACTCTGCAGCACCGCGAACCCCTCGTCGCCTTTGCCGAGGCGGGGGTGCAGATCCTGGACGCTCAGATGGGGCGGTTCGGTGCGAGAGTCAACTACGAGAGCCGGATCGCGGACCAGCTTTGGGGCACGACCTTCGGCGACCCTATCGGCCATGTCGAGCGCCCCACCACTGACAACGTGGGGATGATGCAGCAGTTCACCAACACCTGTGACGCCGAGCTGCGCTATGCCCGCGAACTGGGCATGATGCCGCATGCCAACTTTGGCGCGACCAACTGCTACCCCAACAGTCCCCTGGAGGGGCGCATTTCCCGCGAGCATCCCGAGTGGCGGCGGGGGTCCACGCTGCGCTACGAGGTGCCAGAGGTGCGGGCCTACATCCTGAGCCTCTACCGCGAGGTGCTGGAAATCGGCGCGCCCGGGATCTCCATTGACTTCTGCCGCTACCCGGAGGGCGTGGACCAGGCCGAGACACTCAACGGCTTCCTGCGCGAGCTCCGTCAACTGGCCGACGAGGTTGGTCGTAACCGCGGCCAGAAGGTGCCGATCCTCATTCGTTTCCCCGCCAAGGGCGTGCGCCTGTGGGAGCGCTTTGACTATGCCACCTGGGTGCGCGAGGGCCTGGCGGACTACCTGTGCCCGAGTAACATCCAGGGCCGCCACCACCACTTCGACATCGCGCCATATGTTGAGGCAGTGCGGGGCTCCCAGTGCAAGCTGCTGCCGGTGGTGGATGGCCTGCACTGGGGCCCGGAGATGCCAGGGCCATTCCTGTGGCGTGTGCAGCAGCTCTACAAGGCCGGGGTGGACGGTATCTACGTCTACCAGGCCGACGCTCGCATCCTGGGGCGCATGGAGGACCGGCGTGTCATGCGCCTGCTGGGTAGCAGCAGCGCCGTGGCCCGATGGTGGGAGCGAGAGGACGCGCTTCGTCCGCAGTACTCCAAGGGCATCTACATCACACCCTACGGCGAGGAGCCGGGCTACCACGGCTGGCAGCGCCTGCGGGTCTGGACCGATGGCATCGAGATGGGCCCCATGGAGTTCTACCTGGATGACAAGCTGGTGCACCGCTGCGAGGGCCCACCGTATCTGCTGGGCACCGAGGAGTACGAGTCTGACAGTATCATCCCCACCGGCCCGCACACGCTGCGCATTCGCGCGCAGGACGGCGATGGCTGGCTGGAGCAGACCTTCCAGATCAACGGGGCGTGACGCGAGAGGAGTACCGCATGGTTCGCTATACGGCCCTGCTGGCTGTGGCCTGCATCATCCTGGGGGCGGTCGGGGCGGCTGCCGCCGAGGGAGGCAGACGCGTGCGCCTATCGTCGCCGGTGACCCACTCCGACTGGATGCTGGCCGAGAACCCGCCCCCTGCCTGGGGGCCGGAGGGCGTCCGGCAGATCCTGGATCGGGCCAAGGAGTGCGGCTGGAGTCGCGTCTACTGGCGGTGCTTTGACTCCGGTAAGTCCATGTACCACAGCCAGCTCCTGGAGCCTTTCGACCAGGGGGAGCAGCCCAACTACTGGTCTGACCACGGCTACACGCAGGTCATCGAGCGCATGGCCAAGCTCGACTACAGCGAGTTTGACACCTTCAAGGAGGCTGTGGAGTACGGCCGCCAGATCGGGCTGGAAGTCCACGCGTGGCTGACCATTAACGAGGATGACCACGGCTATGGCTGGCGCAGCCGCTTTGCGCGCGAACACCCGGAGTTCCGATGGGTGCGACGCGACGGCCGACCGTACAACTCTCAGCTCAGCTTCGCCTTCCCGCAAGTGCGTGCCTACAAGCTGACGCTGCTGCGCGAGATTCTGGCCTACCGACCCGACGGCATCTTCTTTGACTGGATCCGCACCGGCGATGTCCGCGATAACCCCCAGACGGACAGCGACGGTGTTGCCAACTATGGCTACGAGACGCCCAATCTGGAGCGCTTCCGGGCGCGGTACGGCGTGGATGCCCGCGAGGTGCCCAACGCTGACGAGCGCTGGGTGGACGTCCGCGCTTGGCCGCAGACCCAGTTCATGCGCGAGGCCCGGGCCATCATCCGCCAGAGCAACCCCGCGATCCCCGTGTCAGTGATGGTCCATCACCCGTGGGCCTACCGGGGCGCGCCCGACGACACCCCCTATGCCGACAGCCGCCGCGGACTGCTGTGTGATGTGAAGGCCTGGGCTCGCGAGGGGCTCATTGACGCAGCGATGGTGGCCGGGTACTACCGGGGCGACGGGACGCCGCAGAAGGGCTTTGAGTGGCTGAAGGCGGAGACGGAAGGCCGTGTGGAGCTCTGGCTCATGGGCTGGCTAACCACCCCCGAGCAGTTCGCCGCCGAGAGCAAGCTGGCCGAGGAGCTAGGCGCGGCGGAGTTGCTGCTGTGGGAGTCCAACTACGTGGGCCTGCCCCCTGCCAAGGCCGACACGGTCAAGGCCATGAGCGACTACGCGGCGGGGCGATAAAGGAGACCTGATGGCTGAGACCTGCCTCCTGGCGGACCAGGGCCAGGCGAAGCTGCGCCTTGCCGTCGCGCCGGACCAGCGCGACGCGCTGCTTTTCGCTGTTGACGAGTTGACCCGCTATCTCGCCATCATCACCGGGGCCTGGTTCGAGCACGGCGATGGCGCCGGGCCGAGCCTGCGCCTGACCATCGAGTCAGCGGAACGTGAGCAGCATGGCTGGCGCATCTCCGACGGCGGCGTCGTCCTGCATGGCAGTGACGCCCTGAGCGTCCTGCATGCCGTCTACGCCTTCCTGGAGGCCCACGGCGGCTGCCAGTGGCTCAGCGAGTTCGAGGGCGGCGAGGTGATCCCGCGCCGCGAACGCCTCGAGGTGCCCGCCGAGACGCAGACGTTCACCCCGGCCATGACCCACCGGGCCTTCACGAACTTCCCTGACATTGACCGCCGCACGGCCTTCATGGTGGACTGGATGGCCAAGCGGCGCTTCAACCGCTTCATGATCTTCGCCAACATGGGCGACAGCTTCGTCCGTTACGAGCAGGTGTTGCAGCGCGAGTTGGCCGGACGCCACATGCAGGTCGAACTCGGGCACCACAGCTTCAAGTTCTTCCTGCCACCCGATGAGTTCTTCGCCACGCACCACGAGTACTATGCCGAGGTGGGCGGGCAGCGGGTCACCGACGGGCAGGTCTGCACCAGCCATCCAGCGGTAGCGGAGATCATGGCCGAGCGAGTGTGCGGACTCTTCGCGGCCCATCCCGAGATCGGCACCGTCGGCCTCTGGCCCAATGATGGCTACGGCTGGTGCGAGTGCGCCCGCTGCCAGGCGCAGGAACCCCAGGAGCCTGCGTGGCCGTATGAGCATGTGGCCCGACGGACCGACACCTACCTGCAGTTTGTGAACCGGGTTGCCGAGCTGGTGGCGCCGGCGCACCCCGACCGGGACCTCTCGGCGCTGGCCTATGTGAACTACGTCCAGCCACCACGATTCACTACGCTCGCTCCCAACGTGCGCCTGTGCTTTGCACCCTTCCAGCGCTGCTTCAAGCACCCGCTGGCCGCCCCGCCCGAGTGCAAGCGGCGCAACGCGGCCTACATGGACATGCTGCAGCAGTGGCGGGCCATGGTTCCCGGCACGCTCTATCTGTTTGAGTACCTGATGCTCATTGACATGTGTTCGATCCCGTACCCTATCACCGGACTGCTGCCGAAGGACTTCCGCGACTACGCGAGCCTGGGCGTGGATGGCTATGTGTTGGAGTTCAAGCCCGAAGAGTGGGGCTTGTTCGGGATGAATGCCAATCTTATCGGGCAACTGTCGTGGAACTCGGGGACCGACAGCGAGGGCTTCCTGGCCGAGCACTACAGCGCTCTCTACGGCCCTGCGGCGGAGGAGATGGCCGGCTACTTCGCCCAGATGCAGCACTTGCTGGCCGATCTGGGTCCATGTGTGGGGCATTACGACCTCGACTACACTCTCCGCGCTACCGACCAGCTCCTGCGCCCGGCGGCGGAGCACCTGGGGCGGGCCATTGCCATCTCCGCCGGTGCCCACAGCCGCTATCGCGAGGCCGTTCGCGCCGCACAGGTGGGCTTTCATGTCCTGCGCAAGATCCACGCCTGGCGGCAGCTCATCGTGAGGTTGCGAGAAGCCAGACCGGAGAAGCGGAAGGCCCGTCTCGAGGACGTCCTGCGAGCGGGCGACGAGCTGGTGGCCTGGACCGGGGGCAAGGCCCGCAAGGACCTCCTGGACCGCGACCGCATCGCCCTGGTGGTCCGTACCGAGCACGAAGCGCTGCAGCGCCAGTACGGATAGCCCTGTTGGCGGACCCTACAGTCCCGGCAGGCGGATCTGCCCGGGGCCGTCGCGCAGTGCTCGACCGTACTTCCCCCCGCCCCCCGGCTCGAGCGGCAGCGTGCCCTCGCGGGCCTGAATGATGAGGCCTGCGACTTTCGCCCCGACGGTCTCCCCCAGCTCCTGGTGCGTGGCCTGATGCAGGACAGCCATCTCGCTGCCGAAGCGGTTCAGCAGACGGGCCATGACCACTGCCCCCACGCCCGGCACGAACTGTAGCGGCACCTGGTACTGGTAGGGTGCGCGGTGCGCCGGCGGCTGCGGTCCGTCGTGGTCAGCAATCTGCACGATACGGTCCAGCACGCCCCGTGTGACGTTGGTGCTGCCGCACTGCTCGCACTGTAGCACCGGCGGCTCGCCGCGAGCGATCCACCGGCAGACCTCGCAGCATGTGCGGTGGTACTTCCCCAGGCGCGGATCCAGCCCGAAGTTGGCGGCCACCCTCCGCCCGTCCTGACGCCACAGCGCCTGCTGCAGCTCCGCGAAGTCAGGCGACCCTAACTCCAGCACGTTGTACTCGCGGGCGATGCGGGGCAAGCTGTGGGCGTCGGAGTTCGCGACAAGAGTCTTGTCGGCCAGCTCGTCCAGCCGGTCCGCCAGGTCGGCGTCCGCAGAGAGACCCAGTTCGATGGCCGGGATGGATGCCCAGTACTCCCCCAACAGGTCGGCCGCGCGCTCGGCGCAGGCGCCGTACACGCTCTTGTGCGGCGTGAAGCAGTGGGCGGGGATGAACAGGGCCTCATGCTGCAGGGCGATGTCGCAGAGCTCGCGGGCGCTGAGGCCGCAGGCCTGCGAGGACAGGTTGGGGTTGGTGATGTGGCGCTCCATCTCGGCCGAAAAGGCTTTGAGACGGCCCAGGGTCGGGAAATAGCTCACGTGGTGTGAAATGCCGCCGCCAGGCTCGCGGGTCTCGATCTCCGACCCCAGGATAACCGTCACCTGGTCGCGATAGCGCAGGCCGCCGCCCGTAAGCTGGACCATCTCGCCGGCGTCCAGCAGCCGCTCGATGTCGCGGATGACGGCCGGGCTGCCGCAGTCCACGATGCCCACCAGGTCCACGCCCTTGCGCTCGACGCATTCGGCCGCGATGTGTGCGAAGGTCAGGTCGCGCGAAGCCGTGACCTTCACGGGCTTGCCGTTCCCGGCCGCGCCGATGTGCACGTGCAGGTCGCAGACATACAGCCCCAGGCTATGACTCATTCTGCGACGTCCTCCTGCCAGCAGAGCGCCCAGTCGTGGTCGGTTGTGCCCAGGTCGAGCTCTGCCTGGCCAGAGACGGTCAGCACCCTTGTCTCGCCGGTATCCAGGTCGGTCGCCCTGACACTGACCTGGTCCAGCGGCAGCGCCAGGCGCAGCCGCAGCGGCGCCGGAGCCCGCTCCCGCAGGAACATGTTGGCCCGGCCGGGCTCCTCCCAGTGACGAATGCCAGCGAAGTTCCGGACGTAGGCCAGTCCGGCCGTGCCGCCGCGCTGCACGTTCGCCCGCACCTGCCAGCCGTCGCTGGGCCTGAGGCGACTGCGGCCCGGCGGGGGGTTGAACTCCTGCAGGCGGGCCGGCTGTGGGTGGCTGCCCGCGTCCATGGTCATGTCGAAATCTACGCCCTCGCTCAGGTAGTGCTGGACATAGCGCCCCATCATGGCGTAATCGGCCTGACCCTGGGGCGTGCGGTAGTACTTGTCATCATCCAGGGGGTGAGTGACCACCAGGCCGACTTCTGCCTTCTCCCGCTCCCACTGGCTCCAGTCCAGACCGTCGGTGATCCGCCGCGCCAGGCGGAACTGCTCCACCTCGGCGCCGCGGGCATTCCAGAAGAAGCAGCCCGGGTTGCCGTTCACCAGCGAGAACCAGACAATGTCGCGCATGAGGTAGCGGCGGTCGGCATCGCGGTCAGGCGGGTAGTAGGAGAACTCGTCACCGGCTGACTCCCCGAGCATGCACACCCCCGCCATGCGCCCGTAGCAGGCCAGCAGGTCCACGGCGGCTCCATAGTCGAGCTCTGGTGAGGTGGAGGTCGTGTGGGCATAGAGGTGGTACGTGTAGAAGTCCACCTTCGTCTGCTGGGTCCACCAGAGCGGGTCGGCGGTGTGAACTCCGCCACCACCGTGACTCACGCAGACCGGTGTCACCGGATCAACCTCCCGGATCACCTCGACCATGCGGTTGGCCCAGCTCGCCGGGCAGTCCACCATCTCGTTTTCGAGTTCCCAGGCAAAGAGCTGCGGGTTGTCCTTCAGCAGACCCACCAGCTCCCGCGTATACTGCTCCTGACAGGCAATGACGTCGGGGTCGGTGTACTTCTCGCCGATGTCGCCGATGAGGTCCCGGTCGCGCAGGAATCGTCGCTGGTGTGGCGGCAGCCGATCGAGGTCTTCACCCTCGTAATGGGGGAGGCAGAACGTCTCGAGAGCATGTCGGTCATAGTAAGCGGGCTTGGTATAGTCCTCGTGGATGACCAAGAGAAAACGGATCCCATGCCGGCGGGCCAGGTCCATGTAGCGCAGGACCTTGGCCAGCAGCGGCCGGTTGACGCGACCGATGATGTCCATGGGCTCCATGCCCTGGGGCCTGTGGGCCCGGAGCATGAAACGCATGGCGGTGACGCCCTGAGAGGCCAGGAAATCCAGCCAGTGGACGATCTGCTCCTCACTGGCGTCTACGAACGAGATGAGGCGCCGTCCCTCCTCGCCCCCTTCGGGCAGTCCCACCCAGTTGGCATAGAACCCCCCCAGCGGCAGCCACCCCGGTCCCGTCTCGCCCTGGCGGAAGTAACCGTTGCGGCCGAGCACGATCGGGTCGGGACGGGCCCCGCCGGGCAGGAGGCAGAGCGGCGCCGACTCCCCGCGGAGGCCCTGAGTGTCCTCCACGCGCACCGTGTAGACCCAGCGTTGGTTTCCGTCCCCCCGCCAGGTGGCCTGGCTCCGACCTTCGGCGTCAGTCCGCACCCCGGCCTCCAGCAACTCGGCGGCGGCGTCCGTCTCCCACCGGACGTTCCGCTCGCCCGGCACAGGGTTGTCGTGCTCATCCACCAACTGCGCCGTGACCTGCAAGGGGAGGTCGCGAGGCCGCAGCATGGCCACCGAGGTCGGCTCAACGCGATAGTGATGCGGGGGTCCCGGGTGGGTGCTGACGGACGTCCTGGCTGGAGACAGTGGTGTGAACTCGGCTACCGCCACCAGCGTGTCGGCGTTCGCCCGTGCAGACCGGCTCGCAATGTAGCGCACGACGATGCGGCCGTCGCGGTTGGTCAGACCGCGCCGGGCCTGAGGGGTCAGCTCCAGCGAGGGCTGCCCCGGAGCCACGGCCAGCCTGCCACCAGAGCCGGCCGCCAGACTGATAAGAACAGGTTGCCCGCCAACCGGTCGGCTGTCAGCATCGGTGATCGAGACTGTCACGTCCTGTTCGCTGCTGGCGGTGACCGTGGTCTCCGCTACTTGCAGGGTCAGCTTGGCCGCTTCTCCAGTGGGCGCTCCCAGCGTCTCGAGCGGCCCATGAGCCACCGGTGTGACGGCCAGCAGCCGTACCCAGTCTACTTCCACATGGGCCTCGACGTCCTGGGTCGGGTCAACGCGGAAGGCGCTGAGCACGCCGCCCCAACGGGCCTGTTGTCGCAGGTCAATCCGCACGCGCTGCCAGCCGGTACCGTACACCGGGAACTCGTACTGCAGCAGATTCGTGCTGGCTCCCGGGCGGCCGTAGAGCTGCCATGTCGCTTGCGGCACGCTCTGGCGCACCTTCATCTCCAGGACCGGGAAGCGTTCGATATCGATGGCGATGCGCTGGTTCGTGGTGTCCACTTGGCCCCACATATCGCCCCAGATGAACCATGGGTCGGTCGCCACGTCCATGCTCAGAACCCCGTCCACGACCTGCCGGTTGCGTATGAACTCGGGCTTGTTGCCCCACTGGTCAATGCCTGAGAAGGTGCCGTCGTCGAAGTCCCAGCCCCTCCCGAAGGTCTGCGTGGCGTAGTCCGGCAGGGGCGGGGGAGGCGGGGGCGCCGGGACCGGTGTGCCCGCCAGTTGCGCCACCAGGGGTTGAGGGTAGGAATAGCGCAGAGTCTGGAAGTACAGCTCGAACTGCCGCCGCGCTCCGGCGGGCGTATCGCCTGGTGCCTGCCATTCCACCACACCATCCTCCACCCGCGAAGGCAAAGGAGCATAGGTGGGGCTGTCACGGTCAGCAGCCGGTATCACTTCAACGACTCGCACCGAGGCCTCGTCCAAAGCGCCGGGCTGCCCCAGGGCCGCAAGGTCCGGGCCAGCCCGCAGGACACACTGCAGGGCGGCGTCAGACCGCGCCTCCTGCGCCTCCGGCAAAGCCACCTCAACCCGATAGGGCAGGATTGCGTTCCACCAACCGGTGACTTCGCGCGCGGGCGGCAGGCTGACGGTAAGCTGGTAAGGCAAGTCTCGGGCCGCCGCCACGCCCGCGGCAATCTCGTCGGCCCCCAGGGCCCGGCCGTAGATGAACAGGTCATCGCAGTCAGCCTCGCCGTAGTCTGGCGAGCCGTCCTGGTCGCGCCCGACGGCCATGACGTCGGCGGTGGGCCCGACGGTGATCAGCTTGCCTGCGACGCTGGCGCTGAGCGTACCATCGAGGTAAAGGCGCAGTTCTGCGTTCGCCTCGCCCGAGTTCACACCGGACCAGGTCACCGCGACATGGTGCCATTCGTCGGTCCGCCAGCCGGTGATGTCGGCGGCGACGGAGACCGTCTCGCCCTCCGTCGAGGTGAAGATGCTGAACTGGCACCGGCCGCCGCCAAAGCTTACGGTCCAGCGGTTGACGGCCCAGGGCCGAGGTAGGTCATCCCGGCCGTACAGGCAGAAGAGATAGCGCGGACCGGGGTCGCTCCCCTGCCAGTGCGGCCGAATCCACGCCGCGACCGTGCCCGTGTCGGGGCGGAAGTTGCCTGGCACCGGCAGCAGGCAGTCGGCGTTCAGCACCATGGCCTGTCCCCGCACGCCCGGCACGAAGGGCGCCAGACCGCCCCCGGCAGTGGCCGATCCGATGGCGAAGGCCGCGTCCATCGTGCCGTCAAAGGGCGCATGCAACAGCAGGTCCTGGCCTCGGGCGGGCGCCAGGGCCACCACCGCAAGCACAAGAGTCAGCCAGCGCCTCATGGGACACCTCACCAGGAGCTGTATGGGTTCAGAACATGAGGTGACGCCGCGGTGGCGGCGGGGCGGCCGTCTGCGGCCAGCACTCCCGGGCCAGGTAGTCGCGGATATGCAGCAACTCCTGCCAACCGCCCGGCACCGTCGCCCAGTGAACTGCCAGGATAGCCTCATCCCACCAGCGCAGCCCCAGGTCCATCGGTACCGTCAGGCGTCGGTATAGCCACACGAACTGCCGGCCATAGGCCAGCAGGCGGTTGTCGGCGTGCTCGAAGCTGGTCTGGGGCTGCTCGTCATAAGTGAGGCGATAGACCGACCCGAAGACGGTTCCGGCCAGCAGCAGTTCCACGGTAGAGACAAACTGAATGCCCCAGCGCAGAACCTGCTGATCGGGCTGGGCACTTTCGGCGGTTCGGAGCGCTGAGACAAAGGCTTCGGCAGTGGCCCGCGTGTAAAGCTTGTAACCGCTCTGAAAGTCCGGCGGGCCGGGCAGCCGGCGGCAATAGCGCAGGTCGGGGCACTGCCCGCGCTGGGCCATGGCCCAGCCGACGGCGCGGAGAGTGATCTCGTTCAGGAGCGCCTCGTACTGCCCCCGGGCGAAACCCATAGGGCGATGCAGGTCACCCCGCTGTCCGAGGACGGCCACCCGGTCGTGCCCCTCGATCTCCTCCATCTGAACCAACAGCCGGAAGAGCTGTGGCAGGTCGTAGATGTCGTGATCGCCGTCGGCGTCGCGGGCGCAGAGGTACCGGACACGGCTCTCCCGCAGCAGGTGCTCAAAGCCACGGCACACCGCGCCGCCCTGGCCCTCGTTTCCCGGCTGGACCACCACCAGCGGCTCCGATCCAGCCCTGGCTGCGAACTCGGCAGCCGCGTGGCGCGCTGGTGCCTCGGCCTGCGGGCACCCATCAACCACCAGGACGATGTGCTCGGGCCGCAGGAACAATTCGCAGTCGCCGAGTGTGTGGGTCAGCAACTCCCGCATGCGTTCGGCGGGCATGTCCGGCGCATACCACACCGGCACCACCATGCCCAGGCTGTCTCGCATCCGTTCCGCGAGGGTCATGGCTCAGTAGGGCCCTATCCCGGCCAGCGCTTCCTTCTGCAACCCCAGGAGCACCGCGATCCCCGACTTGCCCAGCGCCAGCAACTGGTCAAGCTGCTCCAGGGTGTAGGGCATGGCCTCGGCCGAGGCCTGCACCTCAATGGCACGACCGCCCGAGGTCATCACCAGGTTCATGTCTACGGCCGCCCGGCTGTCCTCCTCATAGCACAGATCCAGCAGCATCTCTCCCGAAACAATCCCCAGGGAGACGGCAGCGACCTGCTCCCTGAGCGGCCACCGCTTCACCTTCTTGCTCTCCACCAGGGTATGAACCGCTTCCGCCAGGGCCACGAAAGCACCCGTGATGGCGGCGGTGCGGGTGCCGCCATCGGCCTGCAGGACATCGCAGTCCAGGGTGATGGTACGCTGACCCAGCAGGTTGAGCTCTGTGGCAGCCCGCAGGCAGCGGCCGATGAGCCGCTGGATCTCGTGGGTGCGCCCGCCCACGCGGCCGGTTGCTGCCTCGCGCGAAGTCCGCTCCCTGGTGGACCGCGGCAGCATGCCATACTCCGCCGTAATCCAGCCCTGCCCGCTGTCCATCATCCACCGTGGCACCTGCTCATCCACCGTGGCGGTGCAGTGCACCTTGGTCTGGCCCAGGGCAATCAGGCAGGAGCCCTCGGCATAGCGGTTGATGCCCCGCTTGATGATACATTTTCGCAGATCGGCATTCTCTCGTCCGTCGCCACGAATCAAAGTGTAGTTCTCCGTTCCATGATAGAGTCTCTGTAACACCGTCTATCCCTGCGGGGGAACCAGAACGGCCGGCGGCATCGAGCTGGTGCCCTCCAGATAGCGTCGCAGGCCCTCACAGACACCGGTGGCGGCTCGCTCGCGCACCTCGGGCTTCGCCAGGAGCTGTTCCTCGACCTTGTTGTCAATGAAGAGCAGCTCCACCAACACCGCGGGGATCTCGGTCTCGCGGATGACGCAGAACCGCGCCTGGTGCACGCCGCCGTCCTTCACACCGAGCTGTGGCCACAACGCGTCATGCATCGCCACGGCCAGCGCTTTGCTCTGAGGGGTGCAGTAGTAGGTCTGGGTCCCGGACCCCACGTCCCGTCGGGTGAAGGCGTTGCAGTGGATGCTTACGAACAGGTCGGCCTTGAGGGCGTTGGTCATCCGCGGACGGTCGTACAGGTCCACAAAGACGTCGCTATCACGGGTCAACGTGGGCCGGGCCCCCATGAGCGCCAGGCGCGTGACCGTTCGCCGGGCCACATCGAGGTTGACGTCCTTCTCCAGCAGCGTGCGGCCGCGCGCACCGGGGTCTTTGCCCCCGTGTCCGGGGTCAACCACGATACTCTTGCCGGCGATCTGGTCGCGCCGGAAAGTGACGACCAACCGGTCAGGGCCGCTGAGCGTTTGCACGGTGAAGGGGACCAGGTCCTTCATATAAAGCACGAGCCGGCCCTCATCGAGGAGGCGGATGTCCCCCACGAAGGGCACGGCAGGAGTGAAGCTGGTCGTACCGGTGGCTACTTCGGCTCCGGAGAGGTCCACCAGCACGCGGTAAGGCTGGCGCAAGACGTCATAGACAGGGGCGACGGGGTCGCTCATAGTCGCCGTGACTGTCGTCGTTTCAGGCCTCGGCGAGGACACCTGGACCCTGAGCAGCTTCGGCCGCGTGCGCTGCACCAGCGGTTCGTCGCCCTGCACCCGCCCGAAGACCAGTTTGCCCCCCAGTTTCCCGGCTGCGGCCCTCCATTCGCCCCGGGGGCCGTTGCCGGACAGGTCGGCCACGAGACGTGTGACCGGCGGGGTCTTCGTGTACTGCGCCGCCCGCAGGCGCAGCACACCGGCGAGGTTGAGGTAGTGGGTGGGGGGCAGTTCTCCCAGGAACACGCCAGGCAGGTCCACGACAGTGCGGATGGGGTCTATGAGCTGAGTGACCGCGGCATTGGTTGGCAATGAGGTAGCCACGGTGATGAGAACACCGTCGCTGTCACCGCGGACGGACAGCCCGCTGACCTTGCCCCATATGCCTGCGGTACGGGTCTCGGCGTCCCAGGTCAGTCCCCAGTCCAGCGCCTCACAGAGGGGCTTGAGCGGCGCCACGAGGTCCTGACCGGAGACCTGCGGCACCGGGAGCAGGGCCTGGGTGGTCTGGCCGGCGGTTCGCAGGCCACCAGGCGTCAGAGTGATTGCCGTGCCGCGCGCCGACACGATGTGCACCGATTGCTGGGTGCCGTCCCAGGTTGCCGCAAGGCCCGCCGCGCGCGCCAAGGCTGCCCACGGCACGACGAGCACCCCCTCGCGGACCTGCGGCGCGGGGTCAAGCGTGACGCTCTTGCCGCTGAGGCGAACCGCGGCAGCGGTCTGGGCCTGCCCCTGGCTCCCACACCAGACGCAGAGGACGACTGCGATGATGACTGCATGTCTTGCCATGGCTTCTGCCCCGTTGCGTGCTTCGGTGCCCACATTATAGGTTAGACCGGGTACCGGGCACAAGTTGCGCCGGACCGGGCCGGGACGCGCCGAGGGCCCGCCGGTGGCGGGCCCTCGAGAAGCGGCGGGAGCCTGAGGGGTCGCTCAGACGGGCAGCCCCATGGCGACCATGTTCCGGAAGCTGTTGGCCACTGCCTCCAGGGAGTCACGTTGGCATATGTCCTGCTCAACGATGGCGTACTTGGCGCCACTGGCCTCGGCTGCGGCCAGGATGCCAGGCCAGTCCAGATTGCCTTCCCCCACCTCGGCAAAGTACTGCTGCATGTCGGAGGTGATGCCCATGTCCTTGAAATGCAGGACGGGGGCGCGGCTGCCCAGCTTGTTGATCCAGGCCACGGGGCTGCCTCCGCCGTGCTGCACCCAGTAGAGGTCCAGCTCGAAGCCCACAGACTTGTCGGCATTCTCGACCAGGATGTCCAGGCCGGTCTTGTCGCCAAAGCGCACGAGTTCGAAGCTGTGGTTGTGGTAGATGAACGTCATGCCGGCCTCGGCGAGCTTCGCGCCAACCTCGCTGGCCATAGCGGCGAACTTCGCGAAGCCCTCAGCGGAGCTCCGATACTCACCCGGCATGCCCCCGATGCCGGGCATGGTGCAGCCCATGATCTGGTGGTCCTCGATGAGCTGCTTGATCTCGTCGTCGTTGGTCGGGAAGCCAGCATGGGTGGAGCAGATGCTCAGGCCGTTGGCGTCGCAGACCTCACGCGCCTTCTGGGCTCCCAGCAGGCCGTAACCCGCAAACTCGACGTTCTTGTAGCCGATCTCGGCGACTCTGCCGATGGTGGCAATCGCCTCTTCCGCTGTCTGCATCTTGTCGCGAACGGTGTACAACTGCAGCGCAATCCGTGGCGCCATGGAAGGCCTCCCTGCTCAGCGATATGGTTCGGTCGCGGTCGCTGGGCGCACGAACCCCGCCCGGGCCGCTCCTACCTTACGTACCAGGCATTGGTGGTCGCAAACTCCGGCCAAGGCCCGTAGGCCTCGGCGACGACCCAGTTCCCCTGTTTCACCGGGATGTTCACTGTCACCTGCGGCCCAGGGCCCGCGATGGACTGCGCGACCTGCCCGTTGACGAGGATGTCCAGTCGTTCCAGGGGGCGATTGGCGAACAACTCGGCCCGGAACACCAGCGCCTGCCGTTCGCCCAGTGTGACCTCTGCGCCCGGATCCGCACCGTCCAACGTAGCCAGCAGCAGCGGTCCGTTCGTGATGAAGCCACGCCCTGCCTTCACCGCCGCCATGACCGAATCCGCCGTCGGCGCTCCCCCGCCGAGTTTCAGGTAGGTCCGGTAGGTCCCATGGTGAAGACCCTTCCAGCCCCACGGCACCAGCACTGCCTCGATGTCCACCAGCTTCACCAGTGGCGCCAGGTCATTGTCGATCTCGGCGACGCGATCTGGCTCCCGCAGCAGACGCCGGGCCAGCCGGGCCAGACCATCGTGGTTGTCGGAATTGCCCACCACTGGCACCCGGTACCCCTGGCTGAGCGCGCTGTGCCAGGCCTTGCGCCCCTGCACGAAGTCGCAGATGCCGCCATAGGGCGGCACGCTGCCATTGAGTATCTCCAGGGCGTCATAATCGCGGATCTCCGGGCTGCGGTAGCCCATGCCCGGGACGTTAGGGTGCGCGACGATGGCCAGGCCGCCCTGGGCGTGGATTTCACGGAAGATGCGACTGATATCGGCCACACCGTGCGAGGTATCGTTTGAGACGGCCTCTGCGCAGCCTATGCTCAGGAAGTGGCCCAGGGCCGTGGTGACCTCCTGACCGCGCAGCGGCAGGAAGTACGGGGTCTGCGTGGCCAGCCACTCAGGGTGCTGAGCCACGGTCTCGTGATCGCTGAGAGCAGCGATATGCAGCCCCTCCGCCTGACACATCAGGGCCACTTCCGCCGGACTCTGCTGCCCGTCGCTATAGGTCGAGTGCATGTGCAGGTCGGCGCCGTAGTAGCCCCGGCCGGGCATATCCACGATGCGCTGCAGCGTCAGGGACAGGGCGTCACCGGCCCGGGCCTGCACCTCGGCGATCGTCCATTCCGGCCCGTGACTGGCGTGGACGGTCAGTTGGCCATCGGGCACTTCGCAGACGAAGCGTCCATCCGCGTCCGTGTAGGCCACAGTGGAGTCGCGGGTTTCGGGGTTGAAGGCCAGAACGCGAGCACGCAGCCCCTGTCCGGCCAGGTCGGTCACGGTCCCCTGCAGTTGCCCGGCCCAGGCGCCAGCGCCACCGGCAAGGACAACGGCGGCCACAGCCAGAGGCGCCAGGAGCTTCACTGATCGCCCACTCTGGCGAGCAAACACCATTTGCGGCGTGTCTCCCTTCGGCCTATAATGCGGTAGTGAGAGATGCCGGAGCGCCTCGCAGTGCGCTCCTGATCTGGCGGGTTGCCCGCAATGCCGCTCTTCCTTCGATTCCTGCGCTTTGCCAAGCCCTACCGGGCCCAGCTCGGCCTCGCTCTGGTGCTTGTCTTCGTCAGCACCGCGCTCACCTTGCCCATGCCTGCCCTGACCGGCCAACTGGTGGACCAGGTTGGCACCTTCGAGGGCATGCGCAAGATGGCCAGTATCGAGCAGTTGCTCACGCAGCGCGCCGAGGCCATGCGCTTTGTCATCTACATCTGTCTGGTGATGATGGCGCTGTCAGTCATCGGCGCGGTGATCGGCTACACCCGCCAGATGCTGCTGATGTTCGTCGGCAACCGCGTGGTCTATGACGTTCGTCGCCAGGTCTTCCGCCACCTGCAGCGGCTGAGCCTGCGGTACTTTGAGTCCCATTCTCACGGTCGTATCATGGCCCGCGTGCTGTACGATGTGGATGCCATCCAGCATGTGCTGTCGGGCGGCATCGTGGACATCGTCAGCAATGTCATCACGGTCATCGTCATCATCATTGTGCTCTTCGTGATGAACTGGAAGCTCGCGCTCTTCGCGGTCGCCGTGTTGCCCCTGTATGTCCTCAACTTCATGGTCTTTCGGGCTCGCATTCGCCAGGCGGCCTCCGAGAGCCGCGAGCAATACCACGAGGTCTATTCCACTCTCAGCGAGTCGGTTTCGGGCATCAAGGTCGTTATGTCCTTCACGCGCGAGAGCGCCGAGGCCCGCCGGTTCGTTTCTGAATGTCGCCAAAGCATCCACCTGAACATGAACACGGGGCGCTGGCAGGCCATCCTGGGCATCGGCGCCAACCTGCTGACCAGCCTGGCTAACGTGGCTGTCCTTTTCATCGGTGGCCGCGAGGTGCTCATCACGGGCCGCATGACGATCGGCGAACTGATGGCCTTCCGGGTCTACCTGATGCAGCTCTACCAGCCGATCATCGCCCTCGTTACCATCAATGACACCATCAACTGGGTCATGACGGCCGTGGAGCGCATCTTCGAGACTCTCGATACGGTCCCCGACGTGGAACAGCGGCGTGATGCCATCCGCCTGGGCCGGGTCGAGGGCCGCGTGGAGTTTGACAACGTGTCCTTTGCTTACGAGGCCGGAGAGCCGGTGCTGGAAGATATCAGCTTCGTGGCTGAGCCGGGCACCTCGACGGCGCTGGTGGGGCCCAGTGGTAGCGGTAAGACCACGCTGGTGCACCTCATCCCGCGCTTCTACGACCCCACCGGCGGCCGCATCCTGGTGGATGGCATTGATCTGCGGGACGTCACGATTGGCAGCCTGCGCGCCAACATCGGCATGGTCATGCAGGAGAGCTTCCTCTTCAGCGGCACCCTGCGCGAGAACATCAAGTACGGGCAACCTGACGCCACGGATGATGAGGTTGTCCAGGCCGCCATGGCCGCCAACTGCCATGATTTCATCATGGAGTTCCCCGACGGCTACGAGACCCTCGTTGGCGAGCGCGGCACGCGGCTGTCGGGGGGCCAGCGCCAGCGCATCTCCATCGCGCGCGCCCTCCTGCGCAACCCGCGCATCCTGATCCTGGACGAGGCCACCAGCGCGCTGGACTCCGAGTCTGAGGCGCTGATTCAGGAGGCCCTCGACAACCTGATGAAGGGCCGCACCACCTTCACCATCGCTCACCGCCTGTCCACCGTCATGAACGCGGACACCATTCTGGTGCTGGACCAGGGCAAGATCGTGGAGCGCGGCACCCACGCCGAGCTGGCCACCGCCGGCGGTCTGTACGCCCGGTTGTGCGAGGTCCAGTTCAACAAGGCAGCGGAGAAGGTGGCCGAGCACCTGGCCAAGCAGGCGGGGGGATAGACATCGTGATCGGAGTGGCCGCCCGGGGCAGGGGCCGACAACCAGACCCGGGGCCCCATGGGGCCACCAACTCGTCGACTCTCAGTGCCGGGCCGAATGGGGCCCCTACCCCATGCGGCCCCTCCAGGAGGGACCACCTTGTCAACCATTCGGCTCGGCGTCATCGGCTGCGGGGGCATCACCCGCGCCCACCTGCCCTCGCTGCGCGGGAGTTCAGACCTCATCAGCCCGGAGCTTCGTGTCTTCGCCGAACAGACCGAACTCCGCGCCGCGTGCGACGTGGATGAGGGGCGCGCCGAGAGCGTGCGCGCCGAGTACGGCGGCGCCTATGCAACCTCAGACCCGGAGCGCGTGTTCAGCGACCCGGACGTGGATGCGGTGCTCATCACCACCTGGCACGACACCCATGCCCCCTTCTCGCTGCGGGCGATGGAGTGCGGCAAGCATGTCCTCATCGAGAAGCCGATGGCGATGACACTGCAGGAGTGCGACGACATCCTGGCGGCCGAGGCGCGCAGCGGCGTGAAATACATGGTCGCCTTCCGTTGCCGGTTCGCCCGGGGCGCCAACGACGTGCACCGCGAGATCCCGAACCCCGACAACACCGTGGCCTTCGCGCGGGTCAACTGCGTCTGGCCCGAGGGCATCTGGGCCCAGGACCCGGTGAAGGGCGGCGGCCAGATCCTGTCGCAGGGCTGTCATGTGGTGGACATGATGTTCCACCTGGCGGGGTCCGAGCCGGAAGCGCTGTGGGCCACGGGCGGTGTATTCCACCACGACCGCAAGCCGGAACCCATTGACACTCTCAATGTTGCCATCCGCTACCGCAACGGCAGTGTGGGGGCCTTCATCGGCGGCGATGGCGGCCAGGCACGCCTGCTGCCGCCGGGAACCTACGCCGCCTGCCCCTTCTGGGTGCTGGTCACCGACAAGGGGCGCAGCGGCCTGGCCATTGACCACGGTCAGAACGCGCGCTTTGAGACCTGCGTGCCCCCGGGGAAATGGGTCCCGCCCTACGAGGAGCGCAATTACTCGGCCGAGATCGGGGACGGCAGGGCCAGTGGCATGGCAGACATCCTGCCGACCTTTGCCAGGTCCATCATCCGCGACGAGACACCACCGGCCACCGCCTACGACGGCGCCCGCACGACCCGCTTCCTGCTCCGCGCCTTCGAGTCCGCCCGGACCGGGAAGCTGATCACCTGGGACTACTGAGCGAACGCCAGCCGGACGGCCGGGGACGCTGAAGGGCTGGGCTCTTCGGCGTATCCCCACGCACGGTCGCTGCGGTCAGCGTGTCAGCTCCAGGAGCAGCTCGCGCCGGGTGTTCTCCAGTTCCTGCCAGGAGCGGGTGTAGTCCTCCACGCCGCGGACGGCCTGGCGTCCGATGGCCTCCATGCGCGCCTGCGCTGCCTCGCGGGTGGCGCCCCCAGCCATCAGCTTGTCCCGCACCATGAACAGCAGTTCGCAGTCCTCCAATCCCTCGCGCTCAGCCTCGTAGCGCAGCGAGCTATTGGCGATGAAGCGTTGGCTGGGCCAGCAGATGTACTGGTCGCCGGGCGACTGGAGGCTCATCAGCGAGATGGACCAGTGGTTCAGCGCCCAGTGCAGGTAGCCGTCGGTATCCTCCAGAGCGTTCAGCCAGTGCAGCACCCGGGGTTTGATGGCGGCACTGTCAATCATCCGGTTGGGATACTTGCCCTGCGGCACCCAGGCGATGTAGAACCACACCTCATTCCCAGCCTTCTGGGCCGCACGGAACTGGTCCTTCCACTGCTCGAAGTAGTTGAGCTGCGGCACCCACACTTCCAGCGAGCCCTGGAGGTCCGGCACGTGGATGGCGTCAATGCGCCGCAGCCTGGGCGCCGCCGCATGGACGCGCGCTGAGAGCTGCTTGTAGCTCTCCAGGTTCACCGGGATGGGCTCATCGGCGACATGTACCGTGAACCTGTCCAGCAGTCCCATCTCCTCGATATGCGCCTGTAGGGCGGGCAGCAGGTCCACGCTGTCCATCTGCGGCAGCGGCTCACCGGTCTCCAGGGAGCGCACCGGGTGGCCATGGGAGCCCATGGTCGGGCACTCCCACTCGCCGGTGGTGCGGGAGCCAAAGTGGCTGAGACAGAAGAGCTGGTCCACGCCCGCTGCCTGAAAGGTGGCGACAAAGCGGTCAAAGTCGCGGAAGTCATGGACCAGGTTGCCGGCGGCGTCCCGCCAGGTGCGGGTCAGGCTCCAGGGAACCACGACCACGCGCTGATGGTGGGCGCGCATCAACTCGCCGAGGCGGTAGAGCACGCGCCAGCCGTCGGCAGAGGTGGTGCTGACGCCGAACTCCTTGCAGGGTGCATCCCACGAGAACCAGTAGACGAAGCGCAGGCGCACGGGGTCGGGCAGGACCACCGGCTCCACGCGCAGGGTGAAGCGAAACTCCCGGCGACCCTCGTCGGACTCCACGAAGCCTCGGCCCTGGTAGGCCCCGGGGCGGGTGCCAGGAGGCGCGGTGAAGCGCAGGTAGATGGGCTGGGTCTGGTTGGCAGCGAGGTCGCGGAGGGGCTCATCGCCCAACTCGTCCGGGTAATCCGCCGGCGCGGGCCAGACCAACTCCTCCGCCGGCGTCGCCCGCGAGTTTCTCTCGAGGTTGACGTACTCAACGAAGTGATACGCGAACCAGCGGGGCGCGATCTCTGCCGCACCGTCTTCGTGCCGCGCGGCCTCGAAGCTCACCCGCACCCGGTGGAGGTCCTGCTCCGGGCGCAACACGAGCTGACAGCCCTTGGCATGACCGGCCATCAGCCTTAGCTCCCAGCTCATCTCGGGCGCTGGTGGAGGAGTAGTACCGCGGGCGATGTTGGCCGTCGGCGGGGCCATCCACGTGGCGCAACTTTGCAGTTCATCTTCGGACCAAGCCATCTGCACATCCGTCCAGGCCACCTCACCCCGGTTGCCTGCTGCGTCCTCGCAGTAGACGCCGACGCGCGCGTCCTCGGTGCGCAGGGGCAGGTCGAGGCTCAGCCAGGGCGCGGTGCAGTAGAAGGGGCGAGGCTCGCGGTACAGACCGGCGGCGTCTACGGTGCGCAGGGTCCGCCCGATCTGGTCACCGGCACCGGGCAGGCAGAAGCTGACCCGGGCCACGTCGGTGTCCAGCACGTGGGGCGACCACGACAGCCGTACCCCGTCGGCCACGCGCTCCGCAGCCAGCCATCCCGGTCGCGGGGCCTGCCGGTCGCGGACAGTGACGGTGGTCTCGGCGCTCAGCTCCGAGACCGCGCCGTCAGCGTTGACCAGGCGCGCCGCGACGTGGTAAGCGGTGCCCACGTCCAGGGACTCGATGCGCCCATCGCTGTCTGCCGCGTCCAGCACCGCGCGGGGTATCAGCGGCGTCACCTCGGCCAGCGGTTTCGTCTCGCAATAGACCAGGAGCTGCATGGCGCCCCGCGTCAGCCGCTGTGGGTCCCAGGCGACCTGCAGGCAGCCCTCCGCCCCAGCGGGCGTCTCGACGGTGATCTCCGGAGCCTCTGGCGCCGGCAGGTCCGAGGGCACGCGCACAAACTCCAGGTCATCGAACCACACGGTGCCATGGTTGGGGACAGTGGTGAGCAGGTCGAAATGGACGGAGCGAGCCTCATCGGGCGCGGTGACTACCGTCTCAAAGCGCTGCCAGTCCTGGGTGCCAGTGATCGTCGCGGCGCGGTCGCCACTGAGCCACTTGTCCTCCCGGCTCATCCACTCACACAGTATCCCGGCGTCCCCCGCGTCTAGGCCCTCGCACCTGATCCACCCCGTGACCCGGTACTTGCCAGAGCGGACCGGGTAGATCTGCATGGCCAGGCCGCGCTTGCCTTGCCCGGCAATCTTGAGGGCCTTGCTACCGTCGCGTCCCTCGCCTTCAGCCACCGTGATCTGGCTGAGACCTCCGCCTGGCGGCTGTGCATACCAGTCGTGGCTGATGCTCCAGCCCTGCATGCCCTGTTCAAAGTCGGCGTTGGTCAACAGATTGCCCGGAGCGCCCATGGTGAGGACCCCCAGTAGGGCCAGGTATGCAGACATCATGCGTCTTCCTCCCGTGCTAAGGTGCGGCTACTCCCCGCGGATCCAGTCTATCTCGATCTTGCTGCCCGGTGCGGCCCCGCCCGTGGTCGGGTCCAGGCGGATGCCGCGAACGGCCTTGCCCTTCCACTGAGCGTGCCTGGCGACCGGGATGCGGTACTCGTGCCACTCCCCGTCGGGCTGGACCGGGAAGTTGACGTACTTGTCGTCGGAGAACCCGGGGCTTTCGCTCGTCACCCAGAAAAGCTGGCCCTCGGGGTTGCAGGGCGGCAGTTTCATCCGGACGGCGATAGCCGTGTACTGGTTGGGCTTCAGGCCCAGGTTGCCGCGGACCATAAAGGGATCCTCACCAGTTACCGTCAGGGTAAGTGTGCCTCCCCGCACGACCGGTTCCGCCAGCGAGTTGAACCCTTCCCAGCCCTCGCGCTGTCCCGCCCTGTCGAACTCGAAGCTGATCTCGCTGAGTGGCGGCGCCGGCTCGGGACGCTCGAACCTGCCTTCGAGGCGCAACAGCTTGCCGTCACCCCGGTCGAGGCGCAAGCTAAGCTTGCGGCCGTCGAGGGTCTGGGGCCGCATCGCGCCCGTACTGGGATCCATGAGGCGCACGCCAGTGACATGGGGCCGCACCGTAAGCGTAACGTCAGCGGCCGTCCGGAAGCTTTGGTTGGCGACGAGCACGTAGGCCGTGCCCCGGGCATCGCGGAACGTGCCCACAACGACCGGCTGCTGGCCGCTGACGCCTACCTCGGCGTCGGCCCCCAGGACCATGGTTCCGGGCGGCGACCAGTCGTCGGCGCGGTACGGTGGTGCTGTCGGCCATGCCGGGCTGCCGGAAGCCGCAGGCTGGCGCGTGTGGTATACCCCCGTGGATTCCAGCCCCAACAGCACCCTCCCCAGTGTCCTGATCTCGGTGTTGAGCTTCTTGACGATGGAGTACAGTCGCGCCGGCCTGCCCTGGGAGTCCACGATGGCGATCTGGCCCGCCTTCTCCCAGTCCGGGTGGGTCCAGTAGGTGAAGTACATGATTCCCTTCATGCCATAGGCCAGGGAGGTATAGACCTGCCACCGCATCTCAGCCGCCGTCGGGTCGCGGTAACCCAGGTGGGGCAGCGACAGGATGATGACCCACGGCGGCTTGTCGTGCCGCAGGGCTGCCTCGCGGATCAGCGCCAGGTTCTCGAACCAGTCAGGGCGCTCGGAATCGTTACTCAGCAGAGCGTAGTGGTCATAGCTCAGGATCACCGGCTTGACGATGGACAGGAAGGTCTCCAGGTGGTCGGCGTAAGTGGGATTGCCGAGCTGCTCGACGCTGGCGTAGGTCGGAAAGAGGTTGATGTAAGGCAGGTGTCGGGGGTCCAGTCGCTCCAGTTCCTGGCTGATGAGGCCCAGGTCACGGAAGGAGCGGTAATTGGGCTCATCCTGGATGTAGTAGCCAAACAGCGCCGGGTGATGCCCATAGTCGGCCACAACCTGCCGGAGTACCTCTCGCCAGTTGTCGGAGGCCAGTGTGCCGAGTTGAGTTCGGCCGTCTATGACCATGGCCTGGATGCCCACCTGCTGGCAGTAGTCCAGCATCCGGAGGTTACCCTCGCGGCCGTAACCCGTCATGCCGCCGAAGGTGAAACCCGCGTCGGCGACCGTCTGCCAGGTCTCGAGGGTGTTGGCTTCCGGCGGGGGCCCGTACCAGTAGCCGATGGGGAACTCCTTGGGCTGCCAACGCGTCTGAGCGAGAGCCATCGTGCTTAGCAACAGCGCCGAGACGACGATGAGAGTTACCACGCGCATGGTGACCTCCGATGGGATGCATACGCCGACAGCTTCGCCAAATTGCCGGCAACGCCCTGCCGACGCGGGGAGCCTTGGCGGAAGGAATGGCGGCGCCCCGCGGCCAAGAATCGGGCCGGTCATGCTGTACTCAACGTTGAGGGATTGATGGCGATGAAGCCGGTCCTCTTCTCTGTCAGCTATGCCGGGCTTTGGGGCCAGGCGCGTCTCGGCCTGCGGGATTTCGTCAGCCATGCCGCCTCACTGGGTTACCCGGCGGTGGAACTCATGGGCAAGCGCCCCCATTTGAGCCCACTGGACTACGAGGAAGAGGCGGTAGAGGCGCTGGCCGAACACTGCCGGCAGTGTGGGGTGGAAATCGCCTGCATCGCCGGCTATACGGACTTCAGTGGTGGCGCCGATCGCGCCGAGGTCCCGTTCGTCGAGATGCAGGTCAGCTATGTCCGGGCCCTGGCGCACCTGGCCCGGGCCCTGGACTGCCGGCTCGTACGCGTCTTCACCTCTTACGAGCGGGCCGACCTGCCGCTGGCCGCCAACTGGGAGCGCACCGTGAACGCGATCCGCGAATGCTGCGACGCGGTCGCGGATTTCGACGTCACCATCGGCATCCAGAACCACCACGACGTGGCGGTGCACAGCAAAGCGTTGCTGGAGATGCTGCACGACATCGGCCGCTCCAACTGTGCACTGATGTTTGACGCCTGGTCGCCCTGTCTGCGCGGCGAACCAGCCTACGACACGGCCCGCGCCATGGCCCCGTACACCGTTCACACCACTTTCGCCGACTACGTTCGACTGCCGCGCTATGAGTACCAACCAGGGCTGGTTAACTATCGCCCCGCCTCCGCCGACCTCGTCCGCGCGGTGCCAATGGGCGACGGCGACCTGCCCAACGCGGACTTCCTGCGGGGTCTGCGCGACGGCGGATTCGACGGCCAGGTTGCCTACGAGATGTGCTCACCATTGCGCGGCGGGGGCGACCTGGCCAACCTGGACTTCTGCGCCCGCCGCTTCCTGGAGTGGCTGGGGGCCCAGGGCTGAACCCGGAGAGGAGCCTGGATTGGCTGAACAGAGCGGGGGACCGCAAGGAGTTGTCAGCACCATCGCGGCCAAGTGCCGACGGTGCTACAACTGCGTCCGGAGTTGCCCGGCCCGCGCCATTCGGGTCCAGGGGGGACAGGCCTGGGTGATCGCCGAGCGCTGCATTGGCTGCGGCAACTGCCTGCGTGTTTGCGCCCAGAACGCCAAGCAGGTGCAATCGGCGGTCTCCGCGGTAAAGGACCTGCTGGCCGGCCCTGAACCTGTGGTCGCCATCCTGGCTCCTACCTATGCAGCCGCGTACGCCGACGCCTCGGCTGGCCAGGTGGTGGCAGCGGTCCGGGCCCTGGGCTTCACCAAGGTCATGGAGGTCGGGTTTGGGGCGCAGATGGTGGCCGAGGCGTACTCGCACCTGCTGCGCCGCCGCCTGGACCGCCCGCTGATCAGCACTGCTTGCCCGGCGCTGGTCAGCTACATTGAGAAACACATGCCTGAGCTGGTCCCCAATCTGGCCCCTATCGTCTCGCCCATGGTGGCGCTGGCCCGGGCGGTCCACGAGCAGTACCTCCCCGGGGCCAAGATCGTCTTCATCGGCCCCTGCGTGGCCAAGAAGGCGGAGGCCCTGGAGCCGCAGGTCGCGCCGTGGGTGGACGCGGCGCTGACCTTCCAGGAGTTGGACGACCTGCTGCACGACCGCGGCGTGGCCGTCGCATCCCTCGCACCGGAGGTGGCCGATGAGCCCCTGCCCCATTTCGGCGCGCTGTTTCCGGTCTCGGGGGGGCTGCTGAAAGCTGCGGCGATTCAGGCTGACCTGATGGACGATTCCATCGTGGTTGTTGAGGGGGCTGAACGTTGCATCGCCGCACTCAAGGAGCTGGCGGCAGGGCATTTCTCCGCCCGTTTCCTCGATGCTCTGTTCTGCGAGGGCTGCATCGCCGGGCCAGCGTTCAGCAACAACCTCTCTCCCCTGGCCCGCAAGGAGCGGGTGACCGCCCACGTGCGCGAACTGGAGAGCCACTGCAAACGCATGCGCCGCGCGCTGCACCAGGTGCGGCACGTGGACATCTCCCGCCAGTTCGCCCCCGCGCCAGTGCCGGCTCCGCTTCCTACAGAGGCTGAACTACGCGACATCCTGGCCCAGACCAACAAGCACAGTCCCGCTGACGAGTTGAACTGCGGCGCTTGCGGCTATGCAACCTGCCGCGAGAAAGCCATCGCTGTTTACCAGGGCCTGGCCGAGCCTGACATGTGCCTGCCCTACCTGATTGACCAACTGCAGGTCAACCTCGAGCGCCTGGGACGGAGCAAGGATGAGATCGAGCGGGCCCGTGACCTGGCTCTACGGGCCCAGGAGATGGCCTCAATGGGCCAGCTTGCCGCCGACATCGCCCACGAGATCAGCGGGCCTCTGGGCAACCTGGTGGTCTTCGCCCAGTTGCTGCGCGACAGTATGGCGGATGACGATGACCGGCGCGAGGATGTGGCCAACATCGTGGCCGAAGCCCTGCACTGTCGCGATGTGCTGTCCAGCCTGCAGGGCTTTGCGCGTCAGCGGGAACCACAGTGGCAGGAGACCCACCTGCATGAGGTCGTCCAGCGCGCGTTGCAGGAGATGGAGCCGCGACTGCGGCAAGCCTCCATCGTGGTGCCCACGGACGTGTCTGCCAAGCTGCCACCCCTGGTGGCCGACCCCGCCCAGTTGTCCCAGGTTGTCGTGAATCTACTGACCAACAGCCTGGAGGCCATGGCCGACACTGGCGGTGAGATTGCCATCACGGCCCATGTCACCGCTGACGGCAAGACGGTGCAGTTGACGATCCAGGATACGGGTCCGGGCATTGACCCGGAGTTGCTGCCCCGCGTGATGCAACCCTTCGTGACCACCAAGCGCGGTCACCCGGGGGCAGGGCTGGGGTTGGCGGTGACCCACGGCGTGATCCAGGTCCATGGCGGTGAGATCAGCATCGAGAGTGAGCCGGGGGCTGGCACGACTGTGCGGATTACCCTACCATGTGACCTGCCGCTGCAGTCCGCGCCGGAGGCCATCAAGGTGCTGGTGGTGGATGACGACGCCGATTTCCTGGAGCAGCACCGCATTGTGCTGGAAAGCATGGGGTTTGCCGTGGTAAGCGCCGAGCGCAGCGACGAGGCCCTCGAGGTGGCCGACCGTGAGATCCCCGACGCCTTCGTCCTGGACATGATGATGGAGCGCAATGACTCCGGGGCGCGCCTGGCCCGGGCCCTGCGGCGCGACCCGCGTTTCCGCCGGGCTCCCATCATCATGCTGACCTCTGTAGTCAGCGACATGGGGTTTGACTTCTATCGCAACCCCACCGAGGTCCTGGACTGGATGAAGGCGGATGCCTGGTTCGACAAGCCGGCGCCCTTCGCCGAGCTGGCCAAGATCATCCGGGAACGCCTGGCCGACCGAGAGGAGCACGCCGCGCCGCAAGAGCCCCCGCGGGCGGTGCAGGGGAGCGAGGGGACATCTACTTCCTGAGTCCCCACCAGAACCCACCGGCAAAGCCCCCGGTGAAGGGCAGGTTGTAGGTGAGGATCTTCCACAGCAGCCCGCCACCGGCCTTGGCCGCCTGGCCTGCCGGGCTGGCAGCTTTGGCGATGGCGTCCCAGTGCCATTCGGCGATACCGTAGTAGGCCAGGACCTGCATGAGAATGAAGACAAGCCCGATGATGCAGCCTACCATCCGGGCGGTCGTCTTGAGGAAGGTTGCGGCCGCCCAGCCCAGGAAGCCCCCGATGCCGAGCGTCCCGGCGAATGGAAGAAGCCAGTCCATGCGTCACACCTCCGGTCTTGGGGCGATGATAGTGTGTCACCGGGACACTGTCAATTCGCCGCCCTGGGGATGACAATGCGCCGCCCCCGACAGGGATGGTGCCTCTCGCTGCCGAAACCGCGCGACAGGAAACGGCGATGTCCGCACCCATAGTCCGTCTCGACCTGTGCCCGCCGGCTCTGCAGCAGCAGGTCCGTGAGGCCCTGCTGGCGGCTGGTCTGCTGCCTGAGAGTGAGCTCGGTGTCGCCCCCGACGTAGTCGTGGTCTGGGTCTCGGGTGATGATGGGGCGACGCAGGTGGCAGCTCTGCGCGAGGGTCTGACGCCGCCGATGCCGGCGGTTCTGGCAGTCGGCATTGGCCCCCCGGACGATTTCGCTTCCGCCGTGGCATTGGATGCCGATGCATGCCTGTCCGAAGGCGAACCGCAGACCATCGCCCGCACGTGCGCCCTGCTGGCCTGGTCGCGCCAGCGGTTCCTGCAGACGAGCCCCCTGACTGGCCTGCCGGGGAATGCTGTCCTGGCGGCCGAGATCGAGCGCCGCCTCCCTCGACGCGGCGAGCTGGCGGTCTTGGCTTTTGACCTAGACACCTTCAAGGGCTACAATGACCGATACGGCTACGAGCGAGGCGATGCGCTCTTGCGCTGGCTGGCAGCGTTACTTCGGAACTGCCTTTCGTCGGGCGCGCAGCCCGGATGGCTCCTGGGGCATCTGGGGGGCGATGACTTCCTGGCGCTGGTCCATCCGGACGAGGCCGAGACGGTGGCACGGACCGCCATCGCCCGCTTTGAGGCCGAGATTGCGACTCATTACGACCCGCAGGACCGGGCGGCAGGTGGGATCTGGACTGTCAGCCGCAGCGGCGAGCCGGTGTGGCACCCTCTGGTCAGCCTCACGGTGGCTCAGGCCACGAACGAGGCCGACGACATCACCCATGGTGGCCAACTGGCCGCAATCCTCGCGGAACTGAAGCAATACGGCAAGACGCTTGCTGGCAGCAGGTATGTCCCTGACCGCCGGCGAACACACCTCTGGCGTCCCGACGGGACGTGCCGTTAGGTTGGCAGCGGGGGTACGGACGAGAACCCATTGAACACAGACGGAGGCGTTACGCGGAGGCACGAGCGCATGGCCCATCGCATACTGTTTGTGGACGACGAGCGTGACATCGTGGAGTGCGCCCGGCTGTACATGGAGAATGCCGGTTACGAGTTCGAAGGCGCTTTCGATGGCCTGCAGGCCATCCAGGCCGTGCAGCGACAACGGCCAGACCTCATCGTCCTGGATGTGTCCATGCCGCGCCTGTCGGGGTGGGACACCCTTCGCATCCTGCAGGAGGACCCAGCTACCGCCGACATACCCGTGGTCATGCTGACGGCCAACACGCAGGAGAGCCACAAGGCCAAGGGGTGGGCGCTGGGGTGCACCTGGTACCACACCAAGCCCTTCGATCTCGAGGAATTGATGATGGTCATCTCGCGCATCCTGGCGGGCGAGGCTTAGTGGCGGTCGCAAGACATCCACGCGCCCATCCCGGGGGCCGGCCGTGAGCCGGCCCGTCGCGGTTCTGCCTCCGTGGCTGGGGGGACGGCGGCTGTGCTTGAGGGGAGTCGGCTCGGTTGAGTGAGGCATCGCGGGTCGTCAGTGTCAGCCTCGGGTCGTCTTCACGCGACAGGGTCGTGCGCGCCAGTTTCCTGGGGCAGGCTTTCCAGATCGAGCGCCGGGGGACGGACGGCAGCCTCGACCGGGCGTGCGCCCTGGTGCGAGAGCTGGACGGGAAAGTCGCTGCCATCGGTCTGGGGGGCATTGACCTCTACCTGGTGGCGGGACGGCGCCGGTGGGTCGTGCGCGACGCCCGGAGGATCGCCGACTGTGCCCGCGTCACGCCCGTCGTGGACGGCAGTGGGCTGAAGAATACGCTGGAGCGGGAGACCGTGCGGTTCCTGCAACAGCGCGGCCTGATCGCCCCCGCCGACGGGACCGCGCGCCTGCCACGGATCCTGGTCGTCTCGGCGGTGGACCGCTTCGGCATGGCTGAGGCCTGCACCGAGTTCCCCTGCGAGCGCGTCTTTGGGGACGTCATCTTCGCCCTGCGACTGCCGGTCCCGATCCGCAACCTGGGTACGATCGAGATCCTGGCCCGACTGCTGCTGCCGATCATCTGTCGCCAGCCTTTCCAGGTGCTGTATCCGACCGGGGATGAGCAGGGGCGACGACACACTCGCGGCGCCCGCTGGTTCCGCTGGGCTGACGTCATCGGCGGCGACTATCACTACATCGGAACCAACCTGCCCCGGCCATCGGCGGGGGAGCCACAGCCGCTGGCCGGCAAAATGGTCATCACCAACACCACGACGGAGAAGGATGTGGCGCGTCTGCGCAGCCTGGGCCTGGCGCGCCTGGTGACCACCACGCCGCGCCTGGAAGGGCGATCCTTTGGGACCAATGTCATGGAGTGTGTGTTAGTGGCCCTCTCCGGCAAACACCCCGAGGACCTGCACGAGGCCGACTACCTGGAGCTGCTGCAACGACTGGGCTGGCAGCCAGAGATCGTCGCCTTACAGCCCTAGCTACGGGTCTGGGTTCCCTTTCTGGCGGCAAGCATGCGCTCGCGATGGCCGCAGACAATGCCGTCATCCTCGACGCACGGGACATCCCCGCCGCCGATCCAGCCGAGCTTCCGGAAATAGAGAAGCATGCCGATGACCGTGACGATCATCACGGCCCAGCAGAGGGGATACCCGTAGCGCCAGGTGAGCTCGGGCATGTTCCACCGTGAGACGTCGGTGCGGAAGTTCATGCCGTAAACCCCGACGATGAAGGTCAGGGGCATGAAGAGGGTGGCAATGACCGTGAGGATCTTCATCACCGAGTTCAGACGATTGCTCACCGCCGACATATAGGCATCCATCAGGTCGGAGGCCATCTCGCGGTAGGTCTCGATGGTGTCTATGAGCATGACCACGTGGTCATAGCAGTCGCGCAGGTAGTGCCTCACAGGTGGCGTGACCGTGTTGTTGTCATCTCGCATCAGCACGTTCAGGATTTCGCGTAGGGGCCAGACCGCACGGCGCAGCCCCAAAAGCTCCCGCTTGGCGTGCTGGATGGCCACCAGCGCCTCCGGCCGCTGGCGCAGCAGTGTCTCGTCCTGGACAAACTCCAGGTACTCCCCGAAGTCCTCCAGCACTGGGAAGTAGCTGTCCACGACCAGGTCGATCAGGGAGTGCATGAGGTGGTCAACGCCGTGCTGGCGGACGGCGGCACGGGGGGTACGAAGGCGTTGCCGCACCGGTTCGAGGAGGTCCTCATCGCCCCCGAGTAGGCTCAGGACGTAGTTGGGACCCACAAAGAGGCTCAGACGCGTGTACTGAAGCGCGTGTCCAGCGTCCTCGTGCACCAGGTAGGCCACCACGAAGTCCTGCCCGTCGTACTCCTCCGCCTTGGACCGCTGCTGGCCACTCAGGACATCTTCGAGCGCCAGCGGGTGGAGCCCGAACGCTTCACCCACGGCCTCAATAGTAGCGGGGTCGGTCAGGCCCTGGACGTGGAGCCAGGTGACACCATCCCGGGTCAGGGACGGGGTCACCTCGGTCGCTGACTGGAGTTGTCGCTCCTGCAGTTCGGTAGCAGTGTACCAGACCAGGTGGAGTCTGCTACCGTCGTTATCTGCCATGTCCTATCCCTTCCCCTGGTCTAGCTTCTGGTGCCGAAGGTATCGAGGTAACGCTGCAACACCTGGCTGGGACTGGCAGTGCCGGTGGTGCCGATCTGCTGGATCGTGATCGAGGCCACAAGATTGCCAAAAAGAGCGGCTTCGGCGGGGTCCGCGCCCGCGCACAGGGCCAGCACGGTGCCCGCAGTAGCGCTGTCCCCCGCGCCCACGATGTCTATGGGGCCCGTCACCGGGATCCCGGGCACGTGGGTGGCCGAAGCCTCATCACAGGCCAGCATGCCCTCGGGACCAAGCGTGATGAATACGGGACGGTGGTTGCGATGCGCCAGTTGCCGCCCCATCTCGGCGAGTGCCTCAAGCCCGGCCGCCGATTCCTCTTCCGACCCCAGGCACAGCGCCGCCTCCCGCCGGTTGGGCTTGATGATGACTTGGCGGAACTCGCCGATGTGGGCCCGGGAGTCGGCAAAGAACAGAACTTCGGGGTGGGCCACTGCCATCTCCGCCAGTCTGCCCCGCGTCGCCTCGGTAATCACGCCCAGATTGGCCTCGGCCACCTGGTCGGCGATGATAACCCCATCCACCTCAGGCAGCAGGGCCTCGAGTCCTCCCATGATCCGCTCCATAACTCCCTCACTGAGGGGCCGGCGGTTGCGGATGTCGAGCCGGTTCGCCTCCACCTCGGTCCCGTCGGCCTGGATGACCATGGGCTTGGTGTAGGTGGGCGTGAAGATGTCTTCCAGCACCAGCAGGTGCCCCAGGTCCACACCGGTCCGTTGCAGGCCCTGGCGAAGCTCATAGCCGTGGCCGTCGTCACCGATGGCGCCGACGGCATGGATGGCCCCGGCCTGCAGTGCCGCCAAGTTGGAGGTGACCGTCCCGGCTGCGCCGGGGCTGTGCCGGACGGCGACGACCTGATGGGCCTCCAGCCCCGTCTCCAGCGACGTCTCTGCCAGCGCCGGGTCAATGACCAGGTACTTGTCCAGGAAGAAGTCGCCGATGACGGCGAGGCGTACCCGCGAGAAGCCGTCGAGGATCTCCAGGAAGCGGTCCTGTTCCATCATGCCACTCCCCTGCGCAGCGCGGACAGATGACGGTGGAGGTGTGGGATGCTGACGCGATGGTCGGCCTGGACATAGTAGCTGGTGCCGCCGTCGGCCACGGTTCGCACCAGGATGGTCTTCCAGGGGCGGTAGTAGTACATGGGATGGGACTTGGGGGCCTGCCGGTGCGGGTCGCCGCCGAGGTCCAGGAGGTCGAAGTTGGCGGTGACGAAATGGCGGATCTCCCGCCCCTCCTGCCGCGCCACGTTGCGGGCCATGGAGAGAGCCTTCAGATAGACCTCCGGCCCCATGACCGCGCTGCCGAAGTTGAGGAACACACCGCCCTCAAGGTGGCGCACGGTCTCGGCGAATATGAGGAAGTCCGTATAGCTGGTCTGCCCGAGCGCCGCGCCGTCGCAGTTAGGATGCTCGTGGGTGATATCGTAACCGATGCCGAGGTGCACCGTTGCGGGTATCCCGAGCTCGTAGGCCGTGGCCAGGATGCTGACATCCACGTGGGGAGGCTGCAGGCGGTAGAGAAACCGGCCTACAGCCTCGCCCAGCCCCAGGCCCTCTGCCGCCCCCTCGGCCGCGACCTCGTTGAGCTGCCCGGTCTCGATCCACAGCCCGAACTCGCCATCCTTGATGTAGTTGGCGACGCTCTCAGTCGTCGCGCCGATGATGGCCAGCTCGTAGTCGTGGATGGTGCAGGCGCCGTTCATCGAGACCTGCGTGATGAGCCCCTGGCGCAGCAGATCCACCACGAACCGGGACAGGCCCTGCTTGATGACATGGGCGCCCATCATCCAGATGACCGGGTGTCCTCCTTCGCGGGCCACGACGATGGCGCGCGCGATGGCCTCGAGATCCGGGTTCTCATAGGGGGGCAGTTCGCCATCCAGCGGCAGAATGTCAGCCAGTGACATATCATGCACACGCTCGCCGAGGGGGCGAAGGATGAGGCGCGAACGGTCAAACTGCGGAAAGGGCATCAGGAGCTCCTCCAAGTCAGGGGTGCTTTTGGTTCACGAACTGCGCCGCAGCCATGTCCCAGACGCTGCCGGAAATCAGGGCCGCCTCGCCGCCACGGGCACACAGCCGAACCTGGCGGCTGTCAGCGCGCGCCGGGAAGACCTGCTGGGTCAGGCACTCCCGGTCATTGGCAAAGACCTCCAGCAGCGGCCCGTCCAGGAAGACGCGCAGCCTCAGCGTCTCGCCCGGTCGCAGGGCAAAGGGAGCCTCGACGCTGTTGGTGACCTGCTTGTTGTCCGCGCGGCGCTCCAGGGCATAGATGCCAATGGGTCCGATGTTGTAGGTGACATCATCGCGCATCGTGGACCAGGTCATGTCGATGAACAGCCGCTGACGCACCGCATCATACCAGATTCCGGTCTCTTCCTGGCCGTCGGGCGAGCAGTAGACCTTGACCCCCACGGCCGAGGCGGTTACGGGGTCCAGCTCCAGCGCCAGCTCCAGGGCGCTGCCGGCCACCTCCGTCAGCGTGACCTCGCCAGCCACGGGGCCCGGGGCCACTGTCCGCTGGTTGCGCCGCAGGGCCTCCAGTTCGGCCACCGGAGCGATGCGCAGTCCGCCCGATTCGCCCAGTTCGAGGACCCGGGGCAGGCTCATGGCCCCCGAGCCTGTGGCGCGCCGCGTAGGGCCTACGCGGCAGTCAGTGACCCAGCCCCAGAAAACGCGCCGACCGTCGGGCGCCAGCAGGCTCTCGTTGGCAAAGAACGTGCCGCCTGGCCAGTTCATGCGCACGTGCTCCGTGGGGTGGAAGGTCCAGGTCTCCCGGTCGAAGTCGCCGATGTAGCAGCGCACGCCGACCACGTGGCTGATGCATTGCAGGACCCACTTATCGCCCAGGGGGAAGAAGTCCGGGCAGGAGCAGTCCTCGCTGTCCAGGGTCCACTGCGGGTCGGGGTGCTCATACAGAGGGGTCTTCAGCACCTGCCACTGTGTGAGATCGTCGGAGAGGGCCACGCGGAGGGTGTCCTTGCCGTTGGGCAGACGGTTGCCCGCTAGGAGACAGCAGTAGGTGTCGCCCTCCAGCCACAGGAAGGGGTCCCAGACGTGATAGTCGCCGAAGCCAGGGTCGCCCTCCTTCTGGGGATCAGGAATCACCGGATTGCCGGGGTGCTTCTGCCAGTGGATGAGGTCATCGTCGAGAGCGGTGGCGACACAGGCGCCGGCGCCGATGCCGCACCAACAGAGCATGGGAACCCCATCCTTGTTGAAGAACGCATTGGCGCTGAAGATGCCTGCGTCCGGGTCACCCGGCTCCGGCACCAGACACGGCGGGTGGCAGACCCAGTTGACCAGGTCAGCGCTGGACCAGTGGCCCCAGCAGTGCCCGCCGTGGGGGAGGTCGGGATCCTGATAGATGTACATCAGGTGGTAGCGGCCGTTCCAGTAGATGGCCCCGTTGGGGTCGTAAGGGCAGGCCACGCCCTCCTCCGGGAGGACGGTGAGGTGGTAGATGGGCCAGAGTTCGTCGGCGCGGCTGGCTGGTGGCGTGTAGGGCATGGGGAAGCACCTCCGCGTCGGGTCATGCGGGCGAAGCGGCCGGGCGCATTGCTGGACGCCCCTACTTCATGTTCTTTTTCGGTTTGGGTGGCGGCTCGCGCCACTGCTCGCCGGGCAGGTAGTAGCCCAGAGCCTTCAGCAGCGGCAGATATTGCGGAAAGGGCTGCACGACGCCATTCACCTTCCGGCCCAGGCCGAGGAAGCCGAGCTGGATGCGCAGCGGCAAGCCGCCCTTGGGGATGACCAGTAGCCCAATGGGCACCTGTGCCAGGCCCCAGTCCCAGGTCCAGGAGACGAGTCGCTCCCAGGGCACATGCCACTGCAACGTCCCCATGGCTTCCAGCCCCAGTCCGCGCGGGCCGACGACCACTTCGGTATGTGTCCACCGCCACGCGACCAGCCAGACCGCTGTCAGGCCCAGGGCCAGAACCAGGTTGTAAACGAAGATGTTGGCTCGGGCGAAGCCCAGGTCAACACTCAGGACGGTTCCCTCCATCGCGCCCACAACCACCTGGACCAGCAGGGTCAGCCAGAACAGGACGACCGGGTAACCGATCTCGTAGAGTGCTCGTGGTTCGAGGATGCGGAAACGTTGCTCGTACACGCGACAGCCGTCCCTTCGGCCCAAACTTCCGCGCCGCCGCGCTGAAACCTGCCAGTCTCGCGTTCCTCTGCGGCTCTGCGTTGGGTATACTGGCGACGTAACCGAGAAGGGAGGTCGTCATGCGCCGGCAGGAACGAGAGATTGCCGACCACCAGCTCATCGAGTGGCTGCTCCGCAAAGGCCAAGTTCTTTACCTGGCGATGTGCGACGGAGAGCAACCCTATGTGCTGCCCCTGAGCTATGGGTATGACGGGCAGAACCTGTATATCCACTCTGCGCTGGAGGGGCGGAAGCTGCAGGTCCTGCGGCGAAACCCTCGCGTCTGCTTCGTGGTGGAACCCCAGCGGGAGCTCATCGCATCCCAGACCCCATGCAACTGGTCGTTTCGCTACCGTAGCGTCATCGGGGAGGGAACGGTGGCGATCGTCGAGGACCTGGCGGAGAGGGCTGCGGCCCTGCACATCCTGATGCGCCAGCACGGCGGCGTGGGCGGCGACTACGACTCCGCGGTCCTGGCCCGGACTATGGTGCTCAAGGTGGAGATCACCAGCCTCTCAGGGAAGCAGGCCGGGTACAGTGACGGGTAGCTTAGCGTGGGACTGGAAGGAGAGATGGGGCGCCCGTAGACGAAACGGGCGCCCGCAGGTGTTGCCTGAGCGGAAAACCAGACGATGATCGCTGCTGCTGTCGCTTCAGGTGCGCGCCAGGCCGCTGACCAGTTCGGCGAGTTGTCCCAGGCGAAAGGGCTTGTAGATGCAAGGGCACCCGCACCGTTCCATGAAGTCCCTGGTCTCGTTGCCAAGGCTATCGCCAGTCACGAAGATGACCCGACGCGTCAGTTCGGGCTTCTCGTCTTGCCAGGTCTCATAGAGTGCCATGCCGTTGACCCCTGGCATTAGCAGATCGCAGATGACAGCGTCGTAGCTGTTCTCTCGCGCCATACGCAGTGCTTCCTGCCCGTCCAGCGCATGGTCCACTGCGTACCCGAGGCCCTGCAACACATAGCCCATGATCTGCCCCACCGTCTCCTCGTCGTCAACCACCAGGGCTCGCCTGGTGGCTCCGCTTTGCGCCGTCAGCGGCACTGCCATCTGTGTCTCCCCCTTGTTGTCAGGCCGAAGCCGTTTTGAGCGTGATGCGGAACCGGGCACCGCCGTTGAGCCCATTGGAGGCACTCAGCGTCCCGCCAGACCGTGTGATAGCGGCTCGAATGGCCCTCCATGCTGACTGTTCGCCGCGGGCTGAGCCGGCGCTGCCGTTGATGGCCGCCAGCTCCGTCCATTTGAGCCCCGGGCCCAGGTCCGCCAGCGTCATCTCCACTGTGCCCTCGCGTAAGGCCACGCACCAGGTCAGCAGGCGAGGCTGCTCGACGTTTCGCATCGCCTCTGTGGCTTGCAGGATGATCCGCACCAGGGCCTCCTGCAGCTCATAGACGTGGCCCAGGACCCTTGGCAGAGGAACGTCTGGCAGGGAGAGCTGCAGCTCAATGCCGCCCTCCAGCACCTGCGGCCGGGCAAGCAGCAGCGAGTGCTCGATGACCTGCCCCAAGTCGCAGGCGGGCGTACCCTCCGCGGGCTTGGTGGGCGTGCTTGCGCGCACAACCTGGACCACGACTGCCTGCAGGACTTCCTGGCAATGGTCCACCTGCTGCTGAATCATCGAGAAGTCTGGCATCCGGCCGGTGGCGGCCGCGACCTCGGCGCTCAGTCTGATGATAGCGAGGTGGTTGTTCAGTTCGTGCGTCAGAGCCGGGATATAGTGGCAGGCAAATTCATAGCCGGGGTACTGCTCGCTGGCCGGCTGGGCCTCTGCAGTCTCATCGGTGAGACCGGCCAGGACCTGGATGTAGCTTACGGTACGTTCCTCGCGCGCGGGGGTCAGGTTCAGCGTCAGCCACTGCTGCGTACCGTCGGCCAGTTCGCAGGTCGTCACCGCTCCCCGCACGAAATCGTCTTCAGCGAGCCGCTTCCGGCAGGTCTTGAGGAAGGCCTTGTCCGTGAAGTGGATGACTTCCTCAAGCGGCCTGCCCACCGGACTCTCGACGGCATCTTCGCCGCAGAAAAGCCGCACGGCTGCGGGATTGCAGTAGCTGACGTGCCAGTTCTGCGGGTCCAGAATGAGCAAGGCCTCCGAGGTGTTGGCGACCAGTCCTTCGTAGAGAGCGGCCGTGGCGGGATTGGCCTGACACCGGGGGCCGGTGCGGGAGACGGCCATCAGGCGTACCGCCAGCGTACTGGCAGCCAGGAGACTGATCTGCGCGACCACGCCGCTGAGACCCAGCCCGCGGCTGTAGCTCAGGATGAGAGCAAAGGTGCCGGTGATGGCGGCGGCCAGGGTAACCCCGCTCTCCCATCGCTTGCCGCGTACGGTTGCTGCGGCGACCACAGCATACAGCAGCGCCAGCAGGTAGCCCGGAGGACCTTCGGTAACCTGCAGGGCAAAAAGCATCCAGGCCAGGTCCAGCAGCGGCACCGCCACCCGCAGGAGAGCATGGGGCGCCCCTGAGCCGAGGACCATTCCAACCGAGACCACCAGCACAAGCCCGAGCAGGACGTAGATGAAGTGCGGCATGCCGGCAGTCAGGTAGTGCAGTCCGGCGGCAGCCAGGAGAGCGCCACCCAGGACGGGCAGACGGGCCAAGTGTCCACCATGGTCGGCCTGCGCCGAGGCGGCTGGGAGGGCGCCTGTGGGGACCGCCGCCGACGGTCCCCTTGCCGAGGCCACGCTCCGCTCACGCGCCGACGGCATCGGGTTGTCGGGCGATGACACCGCTTCGGCCGGAGAGCCTGCTGCCCGTGAAAGCATCACGGTCTCCTTGCTGGGCAGTTCCCTGCGTTCGAGTTCACCGGGCTGGCTGCCCACTGCCCTGTCCCGGTGCCTCCAGTCTAGACGCCCAGACTCAGGATAGCGGCGACAACCGTTCAAGATGGCATCAATTCCGGCCTCATGGGTAGGCTCTGTGGCCCGGATGCCGCGTGTCCTGGAGAAGATGGTCCGCCGCAGCGGGTTCCTTGACTTGCTCAACGACACTCCGATATAATCGAGGTGGCACGATTCGGCGTGCTTCCACGTGGTTGAGGTGCCCCGTGTGCTGGCCTTCACAAACGCCCTGGGAGAACGCCTCCTTACCTTCTTCAGCTTCTTCGGCGAGGTCTACCTGCTGCTGGTGCAGACCCTCGCCGGCTTGTTTCGCCAAAAAGGTATCCGCCGCCTGACGGCCAACCAGATGGCCCAACTGGGGATCGAGTCGCTGCCCATCGTGGCGGTGACGATGATCTTCTCGGGGATGGTGCTGGCCTACCATGCTTCCCAGCAGGCGGGGAAGCTGGGCATTGGCACGCTGGTGGGCTGGCTGGTCGCGGAGACAATGTGTCGGGAGCTGGGGCCGGTGCTGGTCTCGGTGGTGGTTGCTGCCCGCGGTGGCTCGGCCATGGCGGCGGAGTTGGGCACGATGCAGGTCACCGAACAGATCGATGCCCTGCGGGCCATGGCCACCGACCCGGTGGAGTACCTAGTCGCTCCACGCTTCCTGGCTTGCCTGATCATGGTCCCGATCCTGGTGCTGATCGGGGACACGCTCGGTGTTGTGGGCGGCTACCTCATGGCCCTGACGGCGCCAGCCATCAACGATGTTGCCTACTTTTCGGAGATTCCACCACGCTTGGCGGAGTGGACGGTGGCCGGCGGTGTGGTCAAGTCGGTGTTCTTTGGCATCATCATCGCTCTCGTCGGCTGCCACCAGGGGCTGTTTTGCCGTCGCGCCTCCGAGGAGGTCGGTCGCGCGGTGACGCGGTCGGTTGTCTACTGCATCATGCTGATCTATGCCGCTAACCTGCTGCTCACAGCGATTGTGTACCCCAACTGACTATGGCCGGTGAGAGCTCTCCCATCCTGGAGGTCAGTGGTCTCACCTGTACAATGGGTGGGAAAGTGGTCCTGGAGGACATCAGCTTCTGCGTATCCCGAGGAGAGATCTTTGGCGTGATGGGGGTCTCGGGTGTTGGCAAGAGTACCCTGCTGCGCAACATAATGGGACTGGTACGACCGGACGCGGGCGAGATTCGTGTGGGTGGCACCAATGTGGTGGGCCTTCCGGAGAAGCAACTCAACGCGGTCCGTGCGCGAATGGGCATGTGCTTTCAGTACGCCGCCCTGTTCGATTCGATGAGTGTCTACGATAACGTAGCGTTTGGACTGCGGAGGCTTGGCCTGGCGGAGGCCGAGATCGCCCAACGGGTGGACCACTACCTGGACATCGTGGGTCTGAGCGGTACGGGCCACCTGATGCCTTCGGACCTGTCGGGAGGCATGAGGAAAAGGGTAGGCATCGCCCGGGCGCTGGCTCCCGAGCCGGAGTTGGTATTGTACGATGAGCCCACCAGCGGCCTGGATCCGATCCTGGCTGCGACCATAGACGCCCTCATTGTCAAGCTGCGCGACCAGTTCGGAGTAGCATCGGTGGTGGTGACGCACGACGTGGACCACCTCTTTGGCTACGCGGACCGGGCGATGATGCTTCACGAGGGTAAGGCCCTGGCGTGCGGACCGCCGGAAGAGCTCCGGCGCTCCGAAGACCCGGTGCTGCGGCAGTTCATCACAGGCTCAGTAGAGGGGCCGATCCAGGTCGACACGCTGTAGCGGGGTGAGGCGACTTGCCGTCCGAAGCCAAGGTCGGCGTTTTCTTCGTCATTGCCATCCTCCTGGTCGGGACCATTGCGGTCTACCTGGGCGATTTCTGGTCGCGGTATACCAGCTATTCAGTGACGGTTTTTTTCAAGGATGCCCAGGGCCTGCCGGCCGGGGCCGAGGTACGGCTGTCGGGAGTTCGCATTGGGAAGGTGTTGTCGGTCACATTGATGGATGACCCTGCGTTCCTTGGACGGCCGGCCGCTGTGCAGATGGGAATTGGCCGAGGCTATCGCATCTACCGGACGGACAACTTTCTGATCCAGCAGGGCGCACTGCTGGGCGACAAGTATGTGGAAGTGCGTCGCACGGTAGCCAAACCCAGGGAGCCCCTGGGGTCTGGGTCGAAGGTGGCCGGGCAGGAGAGCGCGAGCATGGAGAGCCTTGCGGAGGAAGCTCGCGGGCTGGTGCGCGAGGCGACGGTCGCGGTTCGCGCCGTGCAGGCGGCGGTTGTCAGCACGCTCAACCAACAGGCAATCCAAAGCATCCTTAACAACGTACTCCGTGCTACCAGCAAGGCCGATGCGGTGGCCGCGCAGGCGCTGCAGTTGGCGATCTATCTGCGCAAGTCGGCGGCAGAGACCGGACCCGAAGTGGCGGCGATGGCCAGGAACCTGGCTCGCGCCTCGGAGTCAGTGCAGCGGACTGCCCAGTTGGTCGAGGCGACCATAGCGACCTCACCGCTGCCCGGCGAGCTGGCGCAGGCGGGCGCCAATGTGCGTCACGCGACCGAGGACTTTGCGGCCATTAGCCAGAACCTGGCCGCGGTTTTCGCGGACCCGCAGACGCGCAACAAACTTGAGGGCCTGCTGGCCAATCTGCACCAGTCCAGCGCAGACTTGAGCAAGACGATGGCGCGCGTCGAGGCGCTGCTTGCGGACCAGCAGATCGAGGCAGATGTCAGGACGACCGTGAGCAAGCTGCGGGAATCGGCGGAGAGCCTGGCGCGGCTGACGGCTCATACCGAGCAGGTTCTGACCGACCCGGAACTGACAGAGGACATCCGCGGCACGGTCAGAAGCGCGCGCGTCGCGGCAGAGAGCGGTGCGGCGGCGGCGGCCAAGGCCGATGCGTCGCTGGACCGGGTGGACCGCACCATGGACCGGCTCAGTGAGGCCACACGGGCCTTCCGCCCCACCGAGGCGCGGTCACGGGCGACACTGACTGGCAACACCGGGTCGGGACTGCGCTTTGACTGGGACCTGGACTTGCAGTACGGTTCGAACCGCAACGACTTCTGGCGTATCGGTGCCCATGACATCGGCGATGCGGAACGGCTGGACCTGCAGCGGAGTTTCCCGCTGGGCGCCGGAGCGCGGGGCCGAGTAGGCATCTTCGCCAACAAGCTCGGAGTCGGATATGACTTCTGGCAGGACCGGCGGCTTGGGATCGAGGCTGAACTGTGGGATCCCGATGAACCCCGGCTCGACGTACGGGGCGTCTATCAGGTGACGCCCAAAGCGGACCTTCTGTTTGGGCTTGAAGGCATCGGCGCGGGCACCGACCCCTTTGTGGGCTTACGGTACCGTCCGTCGCGATAGCTGCCCACCGGAGGGCCCTGCGGGGCCGACCGTCTGGGCAGTGACGAACACGTGCGGGAGCACTTCTGGAGGACAGGCAATGCAGGTTATTCTTCTTCAAGACGTGGAACGACTGGGGCACGAGGGCGATGTGCTGAATGTCGCCGACGGCTATGGGCGCAACTATCTGCTGCCGCGGGGCCTGGCGGTGAAAGCCGACAAGGGCACGCTCAAGGAGCTGGAGATGCGGCGCAGCGCCATCGCGCGGCGGGACGCCGACAAGCGTAGCGCGGCGCAGAAGGCCGCCAGTGAGCTGCAGGGCAAGCTGATCACGGTCAGGGCCGTGACCGGACAGGGGACGAGACTGCACGGCACCGTGACAACGGCCCAGATCGCTGAGGCGGCGTCCGAGCAACTGGGCATCACCATTGACCGCCGCGACATAGACATCCCCGAGCCGATCCGCGAGGTGGGCGACTATCTCATCAGCGTGCGGCTGTACAAGGACGTGGCGGCCCAGCTGCCGGTGCATGTGGTCCCGCAGAAGCAGGCGGCAGAGGAGAAGAGCGAGGACCTGGAGGATGAAGCTGCGGCCGAGCCGGATGTGGTGGACGTGGAGGCAGTGGAAGCCGACGAGACCGATGAGCTTGAGGACTAGGCTGGGTCTGGGCCTTTGAGAGCGCAATACGACCCGAGGTACACTGTGGACCGGAATCGAGGCGACCAACGGGGCGCTCAACTTGCGGACCGGGTCCCCCCGCAGGACCTGGACGCGGAGCAGGCTACCCTGGGCTCGATGCTGCTGGAATCGGAAGCCGCGGCGCGAGCGTTCGCCGTCATCGGTCCTTCTGACTTCTACCGCGAGGCCCACCAACTGATCTGCAAGGCGATGCTGGCGGTCAACAACCGCAGCGAGCCGGTGGATCTGGTGACGGTGAGCGCGGAGTTGCGGCGCTCGGGGCAGCTCGAGAATGTCGGTGGGGGCGAGTACCTTACTGCCCTTATCAACAAGGTGCCCACGGCGGCCCATGTCCAGCGGTATGCCAACATCGTGGCGGAGAAGGCCGTCCTCCGACGACTGATCGCGGCTGGCAACGAGATCCAGGCCATGGCCTATGACGACCCCCCCAATGTGGGGGAGGTGCTGGACCGGGCCGAGCAGACCATTTTCGAGATCGCCGAGCGGCGTATGTCGGGGGATTTCGCCCACATCGGGCCGCTGGTGCAGGAGACCTGGGACAAGCTGGACCGGACCTTCCGCAACCCGGGAGAGAGCCGAGGCGTCCCGACCGCCCTGACAGACCTCAACAAGATAACGTCGGGCCTGCAGCCGGGCGACCTGATCATCGTGGCCGGCCGGCCTTCCATGGGCAAGACCTCGCTGGCCATCAACAGTTTTGCCATGCACGCGGCCCTGCACGCCAGCGTGGGCGTGGCGATTTTCAGTCTTGAGATGTCGCGAATGCAGTTGGCCGAGATGATGCTGTGCGCCCTGGCGCGGGTCAACGGCTGGCGACTGCGCAACGGCATGGCCAAGGCCGACGACTGGGAACGCATCGGTCAGGCGCTGGCCTACCTGCCCGAAGCCCCCATCTACATTGACGACACCCCGGGCATATCGATCCTGGAGCTGCGGTCGAAAGCGCGACGGTTGATGACCCAGGCGGAGATTGGGCTCATCGTCATTGACTACCTGCAGTTGTGCTCAGCTCCCGGCTTTGAGCGAGACACGAGCCGACACCAGGAGATCGGCAGCATCGCCCGTAGCCTCAAGGCGCTGGCCCGGGAGATGAATGTGCCGGTGGTGGCGCTGTCCCAGCTCAGCCGCAACGTGGAGCGTCGGGAGGACAAGCGCCCCATCCTCTCTGACTTGGCTGAGAGTGGCTCCATTGAGGCCGAGGCGGACCTGGTCTGTTTTCTCTACCGACCCAAGTACTACGAACGTAAGAAACGCCTGGACGAGGCAACCCAGCGCAGCGAACCGGTGCCGCCGGACGTTCAGGCTGAGTTGGACCAGCCAGACGACGCCGAGATCATCATCGCCAAGCACCGTAACGGTCCAGTGGCCACGGTGCACGCCAAGTTTGACCAGAAGTACCGCGTCTTTACCAACATTGATGCCTTCCGGGAGAACGTCCACTAGCCATGAAGGTGCTGATTGTCGGTTCGGGTGGTCGGGAGCACGCTCTGGCCTGGAAAACCTCGCAAAGCCCGCTGCTGACCAAACTCTACTGCGCGCCAGGGAATGCGGGGATACAGCGTCTGGCCGAGTGTGTTGGCCTGCCCGCCGACGACGTCAGCTCGCTGGTGAGCTTTGCCGAGGAGCAGCGGATAGACCTGACGGTGGTCGGGCCCGAGCATCCACTGATCCTGGGGCTGGCCGATGCGCTGCGGGCCCGGGGCCTGCCGGTCTACGGTCCCAGCGCGGCAGCGGCCCAGCTTGAGGGCAGCAAGATCTTCACGGATGAGCTGCTGGCTCGGCACGGCATCTCACGCAAGCGCTTTGCAGCGTTCTCGGACCCGGATGCGGCCATCGCCTTCGCGCGCGAGTTCGGTGCGCCGCTGGTGGTCAAGGCGGACGGGGAAGCCCTGGGCAAGGGCGTCAAGGTCTGCAGCAGCGTCAGCGAGGCTGAGGGGTTCATTCGCCGCTGCATGGTGGACAGAGAGTTCGGGGCCGCCGGCGAGCGGGTCGTGATCGAGGAATGCCTGGCGGGACAGGAGTGCTCCATCAAGGCTTTCACCGATGGCACCACGGTGTTACCGATGGTGCCGTCGCAGGACCACAAGCGCATCGGGGAGGGCGACACGGGAGACAACACCGGTGGCATGGGCTGTTACTCCCCGGTGCCCGCAGTGGACGACAGCCTCTTCAGTTCCATCGTGGAGAGGTTCCTGGTGCCGACCGTTAGTGCCATGAAGGCCGAGGGTATCCCGTACTCCGGGACCTTGTACGGAGGCATGATCTTGACCGAGGCCGGGCCGGAGATCCTTGAGTACAACTGCCGGTTCGGCGACCCGGAGACGCAAGTGGTATTGCCGCGACTGGACAGTGACCTGCTGGAGGTCCTGCTGGCCACAGCCGAAGGACGGCTTGGCGAGGTGCAGGTCCAGTGGTCGAACCGGGCCGCGGTCGTGGTTGTCATCGCCTCCGGTGGTTACCCGGGGCCTTACGAGAAAGGGAAGCGCATTACCGGTCTTGAGGAAGCGGCGCGGGTAGAGGGCGTGGAAGTCTTCCACGCCGGCACCACCGAGGTGAATGGAGAGGTGTATACGGCTGGCGGCCGGGTGCTGGGGGTGACCGCCGTCGGCGCAGGCTTCCGCGAGGCGCGCGAGCGCGCCTATGAGGCCTGCTTGCGTATCCACTTTGACGACATGTACTACCGCCGTGATATCGGCTGGCGGGCGCTGGAGGGATAGCGTTGGCTCCTCTTGTCGGCATCCTCATGGGCAGCGACTCGGACGTGGAGGTCATTCGGCCAGCGGCCCAGGCCCTCAGAGAGCTGGGAGTGGAGTACGAGGCCACGGTCCTGTCGGCCCATCGCACACCGGACCAGGCGGCCGACTATGCTCGTTCGGCGGCGGAACGGGGTCTGCGGGTCATCATTGCCGGAGCCGGGGCGGCTGCTCATCTGCCCGGGGTACTAGCAGCCTACACGACCCTGCCCGTCATCGGCGTGCCGATTGATAGCTCACCACTCAAGGGCGTGGACTCGCTGTACGCGATTGTCCAGATGCCGCCGGGCATTCCCGTGGCGACCGTGGGAATCAATGCGGCACGCAATGCGGGACTGCTGGCCGCAGAGATCCTGGCATTGGCTGATGCCGACCTGGCGCGACGGCTGTTGGCCCTCCGGCAGTCCATGGCCCAGAAGGTGCAGGAAGCGGCCGCAAAGGTCGCTGAAGCGCTGTGAACAGCTCCTCCAGACCCAGGAAGAGGTCTTGTGCCCCCCATGCACCGTAGCCCTGCTTGCGTTGGTTGCCTGTGGACGAGTTGCACCCTCGGGACACCCTCCTGGCGGGATGCCTGCGGGGTCTTTGGGGTGTACGCTCCCGGCGAACAGGTGGCCAACCTGACCTATTTCGGCCTCTATGCCTTGCAACACCGGGGCCAGGAAGGGGCGGGGATGGCCGTATGGGGTAACGAGACGCTGCGCCGGCACCGGGGTCTGGGGCTGGCGGCGCAGGTGTTTAACGAACAGGTCCTGGAGGAGCTCCAGGGCGACATCGCGTTGGGGCATGTTCGGTACTCGACCATGGGCAGCAACACGTTGGCCAACACGCAGCCCATGGTGGGCGAGGGACGGTTCGGCCCCTTTGCGCTGGCTCATAACGGCAACCTGGTCAATGCGGCGGCCTTGCGGGCCGACCTGGAGACCAGGGGTGTTACCTTCGCCGCGACCAGCGACACCGAGGTGATCACCAAGCTCGTTGAGACCAGCGGGGCCGAAAGCGTCGAGGACGCGCTGCAGGCCGCCATGCGGCGGATGCGGGGCGCCTACTCCCTGGGCGTGGTGGCGCCGGGCAAGCTGGTGGCGGCGCGCGATCCCAATGGGGTCCGTCCGTTGTGCATCGGTCAGATCAACGGCGACAAGTGGGTCATTGCCTCCGAGACCTGTGCCCTGCACGTGATCGGGGCGGATTTCGTGCGCGAAGTGCAGCCAGGCGAGATTGTGACCCTTAGCGCGCAGGGCATCAGTTCGCGGCAGGCCATGGACCCAGGACGCAAGTCCTGCTGCGTCTTTGAGTTCATCTACTTCGCCCGTCCCGACAGCCACATCTACGGCAAGTCGGTCTACATGGCCCGCCTGCGCATGGGACACTTGCTGGCCCAGCAGGCACCGGTGGACGCGGACCTCGTCATCCCTGTCCCCGAGAGTGCCCTCCCCCATGCCATGGGTTACGCACAGGTGTCCAAGATCCCCTACGGTGAGGGTCTGATCAAGAACCGCTACATCTTTCGCACCTTTATCGCTCCCGACCAGCGGCTCCGGGACCTGGGAGTGAAGATGAAGCTTACGCCCCTCAAGGAGAACCTGGCCGGCCGCCGGCTTGTTGTGGTAGATGACTCCATTGTGCGCGGCACCACGACGAAGCCGGAAGTCGCGCTGCTGCGCGAAGCCGGGGCCAGGGAGATTCATCTGCGGATCAGTTCGCCACCCATCCGGTACCCGTGCTTCTACGGGATTGATACTTCCGCCGGGCGCAAGGAACTCATCGCCGCCCGCATGTCGGTGCCAGAGATCCGTGAGTACGTGGACGCCGACAGCCTCGAATACCTCGAACTCAAGAACCTCATCAAAGCCGTTGGCCTGCCCAAGACCAACTTCTGCACGGCCTGCTTCGACCGCCACTACCCCATTCCCGTGCCGAAGGAAGTCAAGGTCACCAAGTTCGACCTGGAGACTCCATCCCCGGACTAGCCCCAGCACCAGCGACCCATCAGTCCGCTGCGCGACCTACCGCTGGCGGTGGCCTGCTTGGGTGCACCGGGCAGGTGTACCGCCGCCCCGAAGCGAATGGTGGGAATTCAGCGAACACTTCCTGGAGCACCCATGGGCCGACCAACTTCCCGTGAGCTCGTGCACCGTGCCATACAGGCACACACCGCCATTCCGAGCTTCAACATCCCCTACCTGCCGATGATGTCGCCGGTGGTCAGGGCGTTGCGCGACACGGCGACGGTGGGGATGGTGACGGCGGCGCTTGTGGAGTGGAAGCAGTTCAGCCCCGGGAGTCCCCGCGAGCTTTTCGCCACCTTTGAGGCTTACCGCGAGGAGCCGCTGGTGCGGCTGCATCTGGACCACATCCCGGTCATTGATGAAGATGGCGAGCGAGTGGACTACCTGTCGTACCTCGCCGAGGCTCTGGAGCTTGGGTATGACTCCATCATGGTGGATGGGTCTCGCCTGCCGCTGAGTGAGAACATCGCAGCCACACGTGCGGTGGTGTTACTGGCCGCCCGGACCGAAGTGGCGGTGGAGGGGGAACTCGGGGCCGTGCTCGGCCACGAGGCTGGGCCGCCGCCGCCCTATGAGGAGCTCTTCGCCAGCGGACAGGGCTTCACCGACCCTGACGAGGCGCGGCGGTTTGTCCACGAGACGGGTGTGGACTGGCTGTCAGTGGCGATTGGCAACATCCACGGAGCGGTGGCCGCGGCGACCCGAAATCAGCCCAAGGTTCAGGCGCGGCTTGACCTGGAACACCTGGACCGCCTGCGCGAGGTGACAGGGGTGCCACTGGTGCTGCACGGAGGCAGTGGCATCCATCGCGAGTATCTGCAGGAAGGTATCCGGCGCGGTATCGCGAAAGTCAACGTCGGCACCTCCATCCGCCAGGCGTACGAGGCTGCTGTCGGCGAGTCTGTCGAGGCGGCTCAGGAGGCCGTTTACCGCGTCACGCTGTGGACCCTTGAGGAGGAACTTCAGGTTGCGGGCTCCGCCGCTGCACTAGGTATCTGCTGCTAGGCCCGACGCCTTCGCCATCTTGGAGGATAGCTATGGAAGTCAAGAAGACTGCCTTTGCGTTGTTCTTTGGTAACCGGGGTTTCTTTCCGGGATCGCTCATGGAGTCAGCGCGACAAGAGCTGTCGGCGGTGCTGACGGGCCTGGGCCATGAGGTGCTGATGCTGGACGCCGCCGCTACCCGTCACGGGGCGGTGGAGACAGTCAAGGAAGGCGAGATCTACGCTGACTTCCTGCGGCGCAACCGGGGCAAGTACGGCGGGGTTATCCTGTCACTGCCGAACTTCGGTGATGAGACTGGCGCGATTGCGGCGCTGAAGGACTGCGGTGTCCCGATACTCATCCAGGCCTACCCCGACGAGATGGACAAGATGGCGCCGGAAAGCCGCCGGGACGCCTTCTGCGGCAAGTTCTCTATCATGGATGTCTTCTACCAGTACGGGTTGAAGTTCACCATCCTGCCCCCCCATACAGTGTCGCCGTCGTCGCCCCGCTTTGCGGCCCAGGTGGACTACTTCGATCGCCTCTGCCGGGTCTACAACGGCATGAAGGATATGGTGGTGGGCGCCATCGGGGCCCGCACGACCCCGTTTAAGACCGTGCGCATTGATGAACTGGCTCTGCAGCGCCATGGCATCACCATGGAGACGCTGGACCTCTCCGACATCTTCGTACGCATGAACGCGGTGCGCTCCAACAGCCGCAAGTACAAGGACAAGGCTGACACGCTGCAGGCCTACACGTGTTGGGATGGTGTGCCGGAGGAGGCCTTCCAGAAGCTCGTGCGACTCGGGGTCGCGCTGGACGACGTTGTGGAGGAGTACGCCCTGGATGCGGTGGGCATCCGGTGCTGGATCGAGATGCAGAAGCAGCTTGGCCTGTCACCGTGTGTGCTGCTCAGCGAGATGAACAACCGCGGGATACCTACCGCCTGCGAGGTGGACATGGGCAATGCTGTGACGATGTTCGGCCTGCGCGCCGCCTCGGGGAACGTGGCGACGTGCCTGGACTGGAACAACAACTATGGCGAAGAGGATGACAAGTGCATTCTCTTCCACTGCGGCCCGGTGCCCCAGAGCATGATGACGGCCAAGGGCCAGATCGTAGACCACTCCATTCTGGCCAATGCGGTCGGTGAGGGCTGCGGTTGGGGCTGCAACGTTGGACGCATCGCGCCGACGCCTTTCACCTTCGGCAGTATGCTGACCGAAGAGGGGAAGCTCAAGTTCTACCTCGGCCAGGGTGAGTTCACCGATGACCCCATCCCTGCCGATTTCTTTGGCTGTGCGGGCGTCGCCCGGGTGCCGGAGCTGCAGTGCGCGCTGCAACAGATCGGCTACATGGGCCACCGTCACCACACCAGCGTCACTCCGGGACACGTGGCAGCACCGGTCTACGAGGCGTTCACCAAGTATCTGGGCTACGAGGTGACGATGGTCTGACACTGGCGGCTACCGAGGCTCAGACATCGGGGGAGGCGCGACGGTGCGTCTCCCCCGTCTTGCCTTAGTTAGCGGCCGGGCGGAGGCAGGGATAGGGAATGATGGTGGCCATGCGTAGCGAGGCTACGCCTGAGCAAATCGAGGCGGTGCTGGCGCGCATCCGGGCCGAGGGTCTGACGCCGCTGGAACTCCCCGGGGGAGAGCGAACCGCAATCGGCATCGCCAGCGCGATCCCGGTGGACCTGCGGCAGCCACTGGCCCAATCGCTGGAGGCGATGGCGGGTGTGGACCACGTTGCCCATATCAGCCGCCCCTACAAGCTGGCCTCGCGGGAGTTCATCAGCGCTGACACGGTCTTCACGGTGGGCGAGGTCACTTTCGGTGGCCCCGAGATAGTGGTGCTGGCGGGACCCTGTGCCATCGAGAGCGAAGCACAGCTCCGCGCGGCAGCCATGGCGGTTAAGCAAGCCGGTGCCCGGGGGTTGCGCGGTGGGGCCTTCAAACCGCGCACCAGCCCCTACTCCTTCCAGGGGCTGGGTGAGGAGGGGTTGGCGCTGCTGGCGGCGGTGGCGGCGGAACTGGACATGATCACCGTGACCGAGGTGATGGACAGCCACGACGTTGAGAGAGTGGCGGCCCATGCCGACATCCTGCAGATCGGCGCCCGCAACATGCAGAACTACTCGCTGCTCATCGCGGCCGGAGAGACCGGTCATCCGATCCTGCTCAAACGGGGCCCGGGGGCCAGCCTCGACGAGCTGTTGCTGGCGGCAGAGTACTGCCTGAGCCGGGGGAGCAACCGTGTGCTGCTGTGCGAGCGCGGGGTCCACGCCCTGGACCACACCTACACCCGTAACGTCCTGGACCTGTCAGCGGTGCCGGTGCTGAAGGAAGTATCGCACCTGCCTGTGGCCATTGACCCCAGCCACGCCACGGGAGTGGCGCGTTACGTTCCGGCCATGTGCCGCGCCGCCGTCGCCGCCGGCGCCGATGCGCTTCTCATCGAGGTGCACCCCGAACCTTCATGCGCGTTGTGTGATGGGCCGCAGTCGCTGGCACCGCCGGTCTTCGCGGCACTGATGGACGACCTGCGGGCGCTGGCCGCCCTCGGAGGCCGGTGCGTATACGATCCCCGGAAGAGTGAGAAGCCGTGAGACGGCGTTGGCTGTGGGTTGGCGTGGGAGGGGCCGTGCTGGTCGGCGTTGCCATGCTGGTTGCGACGGGCGAACGGGCGGCACCGGGACAGACCCCCGACGGCGTGGACGTAGTGCGCGATGTGGTCTATGCGACCGTCGGCAAACGCAACCTGCACATGGACCTGGTACGCCCTGCAGCCAGGCCGGACGAACCCATGCCAGTGCTGGTCTACATCCACGGCGGAGCCTGGCGCGAGGGCTCCTACCACACAGACCTGCTGTACCCCTTCGCCGCGAAAGGGTATTTTAGCGCCAGTATCGAGTATCGCTTCACGCAGGACGCCATCTTCCCCGCGCAGATCCATGACTGCAAGGCTGCCATTCGTTTCCTGCGGGCCAAGGCCTCGGAGTACAACATCGATCCGGAGCGCATCGCGGTAGTGGGTATTTCGGCCGGAGGGCATCTGGCGGCGCTGCTGGGCACCTCCGGCGGAGTGGTGGAGCTGGAGGGTGACCTGGGCCATCCGGAGCAGTCGAGTCGGGTGCAAGCGGTGATCGACATCTTTGGGCCCAGTGACATTACCACTATGATCGCTGACCGGGGCCGGCGCCTGGGCCCGGTATCGCCGGAGGACGAACTGGTGGGCGGCCCGGTGGAGGAGAAACTGGATCTCGCACGAAAGGCCAGTCCCCTGACCTATGTGGACGCCACCGACCCGCCCTTTCTCATCCTGCACGGCGACAAGGACCAGGTGGTGCCCTTCGTGCAGTCCGCCAAACTCCACCAGGCTTTGCGGGCGGCCGGCGTGGACAGCACCTTCATACGCATTCGCAACGCGGGCCACGGCCTGGGGCTTTGGACCTACCCTACACTCCCGCAACTACGCGCGATGGTGATGCGCTTCCTGGAAGAGAAGCTGCGTCAGCGGTGGCGGTCAGGCTAACTGGCCGTACTGCTCCGAGAACTCAAAGTACCACTGGACGGCCTCAGGGGGGACGTTCCACGGGATGTGGTTGCCGATACACATGAAGTAGCGCGGGCAGCGGCGGCCCAGGTCGCACATGCGGCGGGTCATGCGTTCGATGGCCTCCCGGTCACGGCTCATCAGAATCCGATTGTCGCCGTCGCCGGCCAGCATCTTGTCGGGGTGGTTGCGGGCGATGGCGTCGTAGTCGGCGAAGGGTTCAGAGATCAGGCCATCGGCGCCGCAGGCGAAGATGTCATCGGCAATGGCCTCGGGGTTGCCGTCGGTCATGAAGATGACCATGATGCCCTGGGCCTTCATGAGGCCCCAGAACTCCTCGTAATAAGGGTAGACAAACCGGCGCAGCCACTCGGGTGAACATACGGGCCCGCGTGCCATGCAGATGTCATCGTGACACACGCAATAGACGACATCGGTCATGGCCACCGCAGTGAAGAACTTACGCGACAGGACGGCAAAATCGTCCATCAGCCGCTTGAGCTCGGTCTGATAAGCCCCGGCCAGCTCCAGGAATATCTCCCAGCCAAAGGTCAGCAGCGGCCACATGAAGATGGTATTGTAGAACCCCGCTCCCTTCAGCGTGTCCGCCCGGGGGCCGCCAGGAGATGGCAGGTCTCCGCCCTGTATGCTTCGGGCGATCTCCTCCACCGGACGCGTGAAGTCCTGCTTCTCAACCACCTCACGGTCCCTCATGTCCATATGCTTCAGGGGTTCGAACGCCAGGGCCTGTTCCACCGAGGTGAACTCGGTGCCCCACTCCCAGTGGCTGGTCTCCCCCGCTCCCCACCGCACCCTCCGCCGTCCGGCGTCATCTACCCACGAAGACTCGGCGCGAGGCGCAGGGACCGGATCGTCGGTGGGGGGAATGGCGATACCCATGTCCACCGGCAGCATCTCGGCTGCCTTGAGAGCGGCCTGGCGAGGGTGTTGGTACGGATCAATGCCCGAGACAAGTCCGAGGAAGTCGGGATTGGAGAGGTGCTCCCAGTGAGGGATGCGGTCCACAGGTTCGCCACGCAGGCGGCGCAAGGCGCGGTTGCTGTCCATGTTGGTTCCTCATGTTGGGGTGGTCAGTAGATGTCCTCTTCGCGCAGCACTTCCAGCATCGGGCGCGGCTCATCGAGCGGCAACGTGACTGGCGCATGTCCACGGCGTTCCGATTCATAGAGAGCCATGATGATCTCGAGGGCCGCCCGGCCGTCCTCGCCGCTGCTACGGGGCCTGGTTCCAGTCTGTAGACACCGCACCAGGTCTCGCGCAGCGTTCAGCATCGGCGTTCCCTCCCACGCCGGGACCGGCAGCGCGTCCGGGGCCAACTCCTGCCACCACGGCTCGCTGCTCGCCTCGGCCGGCACCGACTTCAGCCCCGACGTATTGGCGCCCAGCGTCACCAGGCCCCGTTCGAAGTGCAGCTCCAGCCGGAAATGAGAGAACTCGGTGAGCTCGTCCACGATGGCAACGCCTTGCACCCCGCTTATGAACTGCAGGATCGCCATGCTGGTATCCTCAAGACGCAGGTCCAGTCGGGAGCGCCGCGAGGCCGTGCCCAGTACCCACTCCACGTCGCCGGCAAAGAAGCGCATGATGTCGTAGAGGTGGACGGCGTCATGAAGCAGCGGACCCTCGTGATCGGCTTCCCACTCCGGCAGCGGCTTGCAGCCCTGACAGTAACCAACCAGGTGCAGCAACCTCCCCCATCGGCCAGCCTCGCCGCCGCGCCGCACCGCCTCGTGCAGACCATCCCAGCGCCGGGAGCAGTTGACCAGGAGGGTGGCTCCGCTCTCGCGGCAGGCGGCGATCATGTCATCGCATTCTCCGAGACTGAGCGCCATCGGCTTCTCGCAGAAGATACCCCGGACCCCTGCCTCGGCGGCAGCTACTACCTGGTCGCGGTGCGCAGCCGGAGGCGTGGCCACGGCCACGATGTCGAGTGGCTCGCTGCGCAGCATCTCCTGGTAGTCCTGGTAGAGCGCGGTGACGCCCCAGCGCTCACCGAAGCGCTCCAGACGCTCGCGACCGCGGTTACACCCGGCGACCAACTGACACTCGGGCAGCGCGGCGAAGGCCCCGGCAATGCTGACGGGGTGCTGTTGGAAGCGGTCCTCAAACTCACTGCCGATGCGCCCGCAGCCGATCAAGCCAACGCGGTAAGGCGCCATACCCCTCACCTCGGCACGCTTATTCGCGGACCCGACGCCGACACCTGCCGCAACTGGGGAGGGGAGGGCGGGCCCGGCGGCGAATGGTACATGCTCAGCGCGGCAGACCGCCGCGCTGGAAGCACAGCGGCTCCGGAGCGGGGTGGTGGCAGCCGCAGACACTGCAGGGGTATCCATGGGACTACGAGAAGCCATTGACAGCGGACAGTTTCTGATCACTGGGGAAGTGGCGCCGCCAAAGGGGTGCCACTTCGAGCACATGGTGGAGGAGGCCGAGCACTACCGTGGCCGCGTCCACGGCGTGAACGTGACCGACATCCAGTCGGCGGTGATGCGCGCCAGTAGTCTGGTGGGCTGCATCAAGCTGAAGGAGGCGGGCCTGCCGCCGGTGCTGCAGATGGTGTGCCGTGACCGCAACCGCCTGTCGCTACAGAGCGAACTGCTGAGTGCGGCGGCCATGGGCATCAACGAGGTGCTGTGCCTGACTGGCGACTACACCACGTTGGGCGACCATCCCCAGGCCAAGCCGGTCTTCGACCTGGATTCCGTACAACTTCTGAAGGCCGCCAAGCGTCTGATGGAAGGTCGGGATATGGCGTACTATCCCAGCCGCAAGGATCCCACGCAGATGGTGGACGGCGAGCCGTTGGAGGGGGATCCGCCGGTGTTCACGCTGGGCTGTGTCGTCAATCCCGGGGCGGAGCCTCTCGAGCCGCAGATCATGAAGCTGCGGAAGAAGATTGATGCCGGCGCCGACTTCTGCCAAACGCAGGCGGTCTACGACGCCGGCGTCTTCGAGCGGTTCATGGAAAAGCTGGGTGACTGCCCCATTCCGATCCTCGCCGGGGTTGTCGTCCTGAAGAACCCGATGATGGGCAGGTACATGAACGCCAACGTCGCCGGGGTGACAGTACCGGAGTGGATGATTGAGGCCCTGGCTGACAAGGAGACGCGGGTCGAGAAAAGCATTGAGATACACGGCAAACTGGTTGCCGAACTGAAGCCATTGTGCCAGGGGATTCACATGATGCCACTGGGGTGGGACAAGTACGTGCCCCGGATCCTCGACCTGGCCGGCATTGGGCCGGTGGCCTGAGCCATGACCGTCACCGAGCAGAAGCCGCGCGAGGCCATCTTGGCCATGCTGGCGCCCGAAGCGAGTGTCTGCGTGATCGGGTGCGGTTGTTGCGCTCGCCTGTGCGAGACTGGCGGTGCGCCACAGGTGGAGGACATGGCACGATTCCTGAAAGCCGCGGGGCACGAGGTGGTGGGAGCGCTGGTGCCGACTGAGACATGCCATGCCACTGACACGCCGGCGTTCCTTCAGTCGCACTCGTCTGCAGTCACCGCAGCCGACTGTATACTCGCCATGTGCTGCGATTCCGGGATCAGGGTCATCTCGGAGGCCCTGGACCCAAGGCCGGTGAAACCCGCCTTACAGAAACCCAAGACTGAAGTGTCTACACAGGAAGGCTAGACATGACCGCAACGGAACAGAAGACCCGCGAAGAGATCCTGAAGATGCTGGAGAACGATGAGACCATCTTCATCGTCGGCTGCGGCGACTGCGCCACCATCTGCCAGACCGGTGGTGAGGTCGAGGTTGCCGAGATGAAGCAGTTCCTGGAGGAGAGCGGGAAGAAGGTCAGTGGCACACTGATTCCCGAGTCGGCCTGCCAGGTGCTTGACGTGGCGCGACTGCTGCGCCAGCAGAAAGAGGAAGTGGCCGCGGCCGATAGCATCCTGGTCCTGTCCTGCGGCGCGGGTGTGCAGTCGGTGGTGGAGAACCTCAAGGACAAGCCGGTACACCCGGGCTGCAACAGCCTGTTCATCGCCAACACGAAGCGCCTCGGGCAACTGCACGAGTGGTGCTCAACCTGCGGTGAGTGCGTCATTGACGAGTATGGCGGCGTGTGCCCCATTACGCGCTGCCCCAAGGGCCAGGTGAACGGCCCTTGCGGCGGGACCGACCAGGGCAAGTGTGAGGTAGACCCCGAACAGGACTGTGTCTGGACACTGATCTACCAGCGCCTGGAACATGTGCCAGGCAAGGAGAAGGTCGAGACAACCCTGTATGGCGCCAAGAACTTCGACGCCGGGCGCCATCCGCGCAAGCGCGTCTTTGAGCCCCGGCGGGGAGGTTAGGCTAGCCGGCCTGGCCATGACAAGAGCCCTGCCAACGGCAGGGCTCTTACGTCTGCGCCAAGAAGGTGGCTCTCTGCGCACGAGGAAGCCAAGGCAGAATCCGGCGGCCCGAGGTGAGCGAACATGAGCCGGAACGAGGCCCTGAGTCTCCTGCACGAGTACACCCAGAGCGACGCCCTGCGCGCCCATGCCTACGCCGTAGAGGCGGCGATGCGGGCCTACGCACGCCGGTTAGGCGAGGATGAGGACCTCTGGGGGATCGTGGGGCTCCTGCACGACTTCGATTACGAGCGCTTCCCCACGCTTGGGGAGCACCCTTACCGGGGTGCCGAGATCCTGCGTGCTGCCAGGTGGCCCGAAGTGGTCGTGGAGGCCTGCCTGGCCCACGCGGAGTTCACTGGCGTAGCTCGTGATACCCCGCTCAAACGCGCCATATTCGCCGTTGACGAGCTGACAGGGCTGATCACGGCCGTGGCTCTTGTACGACCGTCCAGGCGCCTGGCGGAGGTGGAGGTCAGGTCGGTCCGCAAGAAGATGAAAGACAAGTCGTTCGCCGCAGCGGTGAACCGCGACGACATCGTGCGGGGCGCGGAGGAGATGGGGGTACCCCTCGATGAGCATATCGGGGTGGTGCTGCAAGCCATGCAGGAGATCGCGGCACAGTTGGGGCTCTAGTTGCCCCGCGAAGCGAGAGGAGGAGAAAGCTCGATGACGCCTCGCGAGCGCCTGGTCACTGCTCTGGATCACCGGGAGCCGGACCGCGTGCCCTTCGACCTGGGGACAACGTTCGTCACCGGCATCACCCGGCGCGCCTACCGGTCGCTGCTGGAGGCCCTGGGCGAGGAGCAACGGGCCGATCCGCCCCTCTTTGACCCCGTGCAACAGCTCGTCGTGCCGGACCAGGACATCCTGGACCGCCTCGGCGTGGACACCACGGCTTTGGCCCGATACCTGCCGGGACGCCGCCCCCTCAACGAGCGTGCCGATGAGCGCTATCTGATGTTCGATGACGCCTGGGGGATCTCGTGGCGCATGCCGCGCGATGGCGGGCTGTACTATGACATGTTCCACCACCCCCTGGCCGGCAAGACGCTCGATGACGCCCGGAACTACCCCTGGCCCGACCCAGTGCGGGACTTCGACCGCAAGAAGGTGCGGGAGCTGGCGCGCCGCCTGCACGAGACGACCGACCGGGCGCTGATTGCTGCCGGCTACGGGTCGGGCATCCTGGAGCTGGTGCTATGGCTGCAAGGCTTCGACCAGGGGTACATGAACCTGCTCGCGGACCGGCAGTTGACCTGCTACCTCCTCGACCGTATCACCGACATCAAGATGGCCTATGCCGAGGTGATGTTGGAGGCAGCGGGTGAGTACTGCCAGGTGTTCTACGGCGGTGATGACGTCGGACATCAGACATGTCCGGCGATCCGGCCGGAGATGTTCCGGGAGCTGCTGCTGCCCCGCTACAAACGCTACCACGAGTTCATCAAGATCAAGGCCCCGCATATCAAGATCTTCTTCCACACGTGCGGGGCGGTATACCCCTTGCTGCCCTTGCTGATCGAGGCGGGAATAGACATCCTCAACCCCGTCCAGGTCAATGCTGCCGGGATGGATGACACCGCTCGGCTGAAGCGCGAGTTTGGCCGCGACCTCGTCTTCTGGGGCGGCATTGATACCCAGCACGTCATGCCCCATGGCACACCCGAGGAGGTTCGGGCCGAGGTGCAGCGGCGTCTGAATGACCTGGCAGCTGGCGGGGGCTATGTGCTCAACACAGTCCATAACATCCAGGCCGATGTGCCGGGGCGTAACGTGTTGGCCATGGTCGAGGCACTGCACGACTTCGGGGCCTACTAGGTGAAGGACGGCGGCCCTCACTCGTACGGCACCGACTCGGTCTGCCCCGTCTGCGACGAACGTTCCGCCGCCTCCAGCACCCCAATGACCCGGCGCCCAAACTCACCGGAGACTGGCACCGGGGCGCCACGCAGCAAATGGTCGGCGATGCCCTGCCAGTAGGTCGGCCAGTCGCAGTCGCGGTAGGGGACCCATTCCTCGCTCCGGGCGTGTCCCTCGCAGGTAACCAGCAGCAGGCTTCCTCCGGACGGACCCCGGATCTGCCTCTCGTAGAACGGATTCGCGTTCACTCCGTAGTCCAGGATGCCTCCCCGGGTGCCGAGGATACGCCACAACGGTTTCCCCACTGCCGCGACGGTGGACCAGGTCACATCGGCCACGCACCCATTGGCGAAGCGGATGAGGGCCCGCGTCTGATCCTCGTTGGTCATCTCGTGCCAGACCAGTTTGTGGAAGTAGCCGTTCACTCCCACGATGGCAGAGGGAACGAGGTGAAGCACCCAGTCCACGGCGTGCGGTCCCCAGAAGTAGAAGCCTCCCCCAGACTTGGACTTCTCGCGATACCAGCCGTTCTGTGGCTCGTAGTAACCGCCGGCAGCCAGCTCGATGTGGAAGACCTCGCCGATGGCACCTCCCTCCACCAGTTCCTTGATGCGCCTGTAGTTGCCATCGTGCCGGCGGTTGTGGTGGACGGCGAGCATTCTGTCCGCCTCTCGGGCGGCCTCGATCATCTTGGTGGCTTCGGCCACGCTCAAGCACATGGCCTTCTCCACGACCACGTGCTTGCCAGCGGCCAGGGCCTCCAGGGCCAGCGGGCAATGAGTGAAATGAGGGGTCACCAGCGAGACAAGCTGGACGTCCGGGTCAGCCCACACGTCGGTCACGTCATTGTAAGTCCGGATGCCAGGAAAATCCCTGCATGCGGCCTCTGTGCGCGCCGAGTCCAGATCACAGACGGCGACCAGCCGCAGCTCTGGAGTGGCCGAAATCCAGGCCGCGTGCGCCCAACCAAAGTTGTGCAGGGGACCGTAGCCGATGACTGCACAGCCGATAGGGGCTTCCATGCAACGCTCTCCTCTGGCGAATGGCGCTGTCGTGGTGCAGGTCTGTATAAGATCGGGCATCGGAGTCTTTACTCTATGAGCACAGGACCTCGACGGCGGCCACAATATCACTCACCTGCGGAATGCAGGCGTCCTCAAGCGGGGGGCTGTAGGGTATGGGAATGGCGCGGCCGCCCAGTACCCGCGGCGGGGACTTGAGGGCTTCACCGGCTTCCTCCACCACTCGCCGAACGATCTCAGCCCCGGCTCCACCGCGGACGGGGGCTTCGTGCACCACCAGAAGGCGTCCGGTCTTGCGGACGGACGCAGCGATGGCTTCGACGTCCAGTGGCACAAGCGAACGCGGGTCCACCACCTCAACCTCGTACCTCGGTGCCAGGACCTCTGCGGCCGTCAGGGCCTTGACAACCGCATAGGAGGTCGCAACCAGGGTCACGTCCACCCCTTCTCGCTTTGTCGCTGCCTCGCCCAACATCACCGTCCACTCGCCATCCGGAACCGCCTCCGTCAACGGGTGGAGCAGACGATGCTGAATGTACACGACCGGATCGTCGTCACGGATGGCCGTCTTCAGCAGGCCCTTGGCATCGTATGGACAGGACGGCATGACAACCTTCAGGCCGGGCGTATGCATGAGCCAGGCTTCCAGGCTCTGGCTATGATGTGCGCCCTCGCGGGTTCCACAGCCGGCGGGCGTCTTGATCACTACCGGGACGCTGAACTGCCCTCCCGACATCAGGCGCAGCTTTGCCGCCTGATTGCACACCTGGTCCAGGCAGACCGTCAGGAAGTCGCAGTACATGATCTCCACAACGGGTCGTAGCCCTGCGGCGGCCGCACCAGCGGCCAAGCCGGTGAAGGCGGCCTCTGAGATGGGTGTCTGCCACACGCGTCGCTGCCGGAACTGCCCGAAGAGATCGCCGGATCGCTCCCGGACCGGCCCAATGTCCTCGCCAATCACGAAAACGCGCTCGTCGCGTTCCATCTCCTCCCGCAAGGCTTCGGCCACTGCTGCAGCATAGGTGATTTCGCGCATGCGTCTGGCCTCTTCACGGTCAGATCTCGAAGCGGCAAAGGTGCCGCGGGTCGGACAGTGGGCTTTGCAGGGCGAAGGCCACGGCGTCGTCCACCTCGGCGCAGACTGCCGTGCGGATCTCATCTTGCTCGGCTTCTGTGAGCCAGCCCTCAGCCCTGCAGCGAGACCGGAACAGCTCAATGGGGTCACGTTGCCGCCACAGAGCGCACTCCTCGGGGTCTGCATGGCCGGCGGATCCGCAGTGGCCCTCAAACCGGTACGTCTTGGCCTCAATGAACGTGGGGCCGTGGCCCTCCCGGGCACGCGCAATGGCCTCCTCGGCGGCGGCGCGCACGGCCAGGACGTCCTGACCGTCCACGGTAATAGCTGGGACTCCAAAGCCCTCGGCGCGGGGCGCGATGTCGGGGCCTGGAAAGGCAATGGCCGCTGGCGTTGTGGCTGCGTAGAGGTTGTTCTCGCAGATGAACAGGACGGGCAGCGACCAGTTGGCTGCCAGGTTGAGTGCTTCGTAGAGCGTCCCCTGGTTGGCCCCGCCGTCGCCGAAGAAGGTGACGGCTACCTGGTCTGTGCCGTTGTAGCGGGCTGCGAAAGCCGGCCCCAGCGCCAGGGGAATCTGGCCCCCGATGATGCCGTTGCCGCCGAGGAACCCGTGCTGGCGGTCATAGAGATGCATGGACCCTCCACAGCCACCGCACACTCCGCCCTCTCGCCCCATGAGCTCCGCCAACGCTCCACGCAGATTGGCGGTCTTGGCGATGAAGTGACCATGGTCGCGGTGGCTGCTGGTGACGTAGTCGCTATCCCGCAGCAGGCTGCAGACGCCTACCGCCACGGCCTCCTGGCCAATGTATAGATGCACCGCCCCACCGATCATGCCTTTGCTGGCGAAGTCATACAGTGTGCTCGTCAACAGCCCGGCACTTCGCTCCAACTCCGCCTCGGGGCTGTTCTGCTGGAAGTAACCGCTGTAGTCGTAGTACCTCTTCAAGCGCTCCTCGAAGAGGCGGATACGGTACATGCGACGCAGCAGGTCGGCGCAGTCATTGCGGCTGAGCATACCTCACCTCACGATCGGGGTCGGGTCAAGGAGGCCTATTCGTGGCGACACAGCGGCCAACCTGCCATCGCGGACATGGGGAGCAGGATTGGGGCAGGCGCGCGGCCCTCGACGTCGAACCAGCCATCCGGTATTCCGTTCACAGGGAGCAAGGTATGCAAGAGGTCAAGCCCTGCAACACCTATGCAGCGCGGCCGTCCGGTGTCGCCACATACTGTGACGGCCCAACAGTGTACAAGGTCTACTATGTGGACATCTACGGCCGTCAGGAACCCGAACGCTACGAATGGGATCGCTGCGAGTTGCCTCGAGCCACGGCGATTGAGCACCTCGCGACGGCAGGTGTGGAGGGCGTTGGCTTCGTCGTGGCCTTCCCCCACATCACGAAGGTCTTTCGCTTTGCTCCGAGTGCCGAGACCGTGATGCACGTGCGGGCCTTTCGGACGACCGACTTCGCCCCTCTGGACCTGCAGCGGGAGGAAGGTTACTTGGAGTTTGCGTGCTATGCCGAGGCTGTCATCGCTGCGGCTGAGTATGAGCTTTGGGCACGGGCTAAGACTGTCGAAGAGTACCTCGAGGGCACGTGGCCCGGGGCCGAGGCGCGTATAGCCGACCACACCAAGCTGCGGCGCTATATGGAGCGAATGCAGGCCCAGGGTAAGGTGTCCGGCGTCTGAGGCCACGTTCACACTTGCCTCAGGCGGGCATCGCGTGTACAATGGATTTGCATAACCATGTAAGCTAAAGGTCAATCCCACCAGAGGAGGAACGCAGAGATGGCAAGTCTCAAGGGCTCACAGACGGAGAAGAACGTGCTGGCTGCCTTTGCCGGAGAGTCCCAGGCCCGCAACCGCTACACGTATGCGGCCAGTGTGGCGCGGGACGAGGGCTTCATGCAGATCAGTGAGATCTTCCTGGAGACAGCGGACAACGAGAAGGAGCACGCCAAGGTCTTCTTCAAGTACCTTGAGGGCGGCGAAGTTGAGATCACGGCGGGTTACCCGGCTGGAGTCATCGGTGACACGCTGGCGAATCTGCGGGCTGCCGCGGCGGGCGAGAAGGCCGAGTGGAGCACGCTCTACCCCACCTTCGCCCAGACGGCCAAAGACGAGGGCTTCACGGCCATCTACAGCTCGTTCAGCCAGATCGCGGAGGTTGAGTCGGCCCACGAGCGCCGGTACAACATCCTGGCGGCGCGGGTCGAGGCCGGGGAGGTCTTCAAGCGAGCGGCAGCCATCAAGTGGAAGTGCCGCAATTGCGGGCGCGTGATGGAAGGCGTCGAGGCTCCGAAGATGTGCCCCGCCTGCCAGCACCCGCAGGCGTTCTATGAGCCTTTCGCGGAGAACTACTAGCGAAACCGGAAGACGGATGCTTCGGCGGGGCCGGCCAGTGTGGCCGGCCCCTCTGTATGCGCCCACAGAGTCAGTGTGGCCGCTACCGGAGGCAGTGGATCTTCCCGTCTTGCGCTCCGAAGTACACCCGTCCGTTGGCTATCGCGGGCGAGGAGAACACCTTGGCGCCGATTTGGATGGTCTCCAGCGTACGTCCCCCGGCGGCGTCAATGATGTAGATCCGCCCGTCGTGGCAGCCGAGCACCAGTCGAGACCCCGCCAGCGCAGGCGAGGAATCCGCGACACCGCCCAGACGCAGAGCCCAGACCTGGGCACCATCCGAGAGACGACAGGCCAGTAACTCGGTCTCCGACAGGTAGCCACTCACCGTGGCGAAGTACACGTTGCTGCCATCGGTTACCGGGGTATGCAGGACCGATGACTGGCGCCGGAGTGTCCACAAGACACGCCCTGTGGTCCGGTCGCAGCAGACCATGCAGTCCGTGTTGGGCGGCTGTAACGCAGTTCCCGACATGACGGGGACAAGTAGCTTGTCGCCATAGATGGTCGGAGCGGCAACCACAGAGCCGGCGAACTGCGCTGTCCAAAGCAGCTTCCCGTCGGTCATGTTCCTGGCGACGATACGCCCGGCTTCATCGCCGTAGTAGACCGTGTCCTCGGTGGCCGCCGCCGCCGCGCTGACGGGGCCGGTCTCCCGTACTGACCAGACCGGTGCGCCGGTGTCTGCCTCCACACACCTGAGAACACCATCCATGCTGCCAAACAGCACGCGTCCGCCCACGACCAACGGCGAGGCGACGACGCTGCCCCGGGTAAGCACGCGCCACCGCAGTTGACCCGTTTCTGCGTCGAGTGCGTACAGGCATCGGTCGGCTGACCCCACAAAGACGGTCCCGCTGGCCACGGCGGGTGACGATACGATGGTTCCCCCAAGGGTGGTGCGCCAAAGAAGCTTGCCATCCTCGGCCGACAGGCAACACAGGGCCCCCCCCGCCGTGCCGGCAAAGACCCTCCCCCCAACCACGGCCGGTGAGCTGTCAACACTCTCCTCGTCAATCCTTGCGGCCCAGGCCTCGGCCAGCGCGGTGGCGGTGAGGGGTTCTGCCGCAAGGCCGCTGCGCATTGGGTCACGGTGGAAGGTGGGCCAGTCGCCGGCTTCGGCTTCAGCCCCCACACAGAGACACAGTAGCCCGATCAGCAGTGGGATCAAGATTTGCCCCTTTGCACAAGCAGGGACGCCGTACCGGAGCAGATCCGGACGGCGTCCCAAATGGTGCCTGACTCACGCCTGTGCCATCGTCGGGTGCACTTCGTCTCGATGGGGCCCCATCTCTCTGTCTCCCAGCGGGCACAGAGGTGGTCCCCCAACTTACCCTAGTATGGTGGGTCGGGGGGCAGGTCACCTTCGTCTATCAGAGTCACGTCGGGAACCACGGTTGTCTGACCGGCCACAATCTGCACCGTAATCGGGTCCATCCCCGGCGGGAGGGCCGACCCTGTCGGCGGGGTGATCGTCACCGTGTACGGCCCGCCGGGGGTGATGCCGTCCACTCTGTATGCGCCCGTGGCGTCTGAGACTCCCGTCTGGCCATTGATCGTGATGGTCACGTTGCCGAGGCCCACGGGCGCGCCCGACTGGTAGACCCTGACGACCCCAAAGGCACTACCGGTCAGCAGAGAAGTGCCCTCCCCGCCGCCACCGCACCCCGCGAGCGTCGCCGCAAGTGCTACGCACCCGGCCAGAAGCATTGCGGCCGTCGGCCACTGCCACATATTGCGCATCGCTGATGTCACCTCTTGTGCTTCTGTTGTCTCGGACGCCGACACCGATGTGTAGACCGGCAGCTCATCTGTTCGGGCGCCGGGAAGCCCTTCGCCAGCCCCTTCGGAGTACATGGGAGCCGGTCTATCGCCGGCCTCCCGTGTCACTGCTGCTTCTTCGGACCCGCGGCACAGTGGATGATGCCCGCCACTGTGCCGCGGTCGATGCAAGACTCTGGCCTAACGAGCCACGTTCGCCGGAACCAGACAACTGGCCTGCTGACCGTCCTCGGTGACCGCCTGGATCCGCACCAGGTAGCGCCCGGCCGGTACCGCGGTTCCGCTGGCACTGCGCAGGTCCCAGGTAGTCTGATTGACCCCGGCCGTAACCAACTGGTCCCCACCCAGCGTCCGCACGGTGCGTCCGCTGAGGTTCATCACCGTGATCGTCACTCGCGCCTGGCGGGACAAGGTGTACGTGATACCAAGGCCCTGGCCGGCCTTCTGCGCCGCAGTCCCGGTTACGACCAGACCACCAGCCGCGACAGCAGGCCCTATCTCCAGTCGGAACTCGCGCGGCTCGCCGTTGCCCGAGTCAAACACGTAGGAGGGCGCAGTCCGCGCGTAGATCCGCTTCCCGGCTGCCACGTCCACCAGTGTCACGCTCTTGTCGCGCGGCACTTGAGTGAGGTCGGGCAGAGAGAGTTTCACTTGCGTATTGGCCAAGTCGGTCGCCACCACGAACTTGAAGCTCATGCTCTGGGTGGCTTCGCCACGAATGTCGCACGCCATGCGCTGGTCAGCAGCCGTCGGGAAGTAGACGTCCACATAGGACTTGAGCGCTGGCGGGTTCTCAATATCGTAAGCGCCCGGGTTGGCCTTGGCATAGCCCATCACACCCACACGGGCGGTGCGATCAGCACTACCGCCAGCCTCGGCCACGATCGGGATCACGAAGTCGCCCTCCGCCCGCACATAGGTCTGAGCGGGAGCAGCGGCAGCCGTAAGCGGGTTCACAGTCACCGACTGCAGTGCAGAGGAGCGCATCCACATGCCAGCGAGGCGCGGCACGCTGGTGGCTGCCCCCAGACCGGGGAGGTCGCTCACAAGGATATAGCCCCGTGTTGCGCGGTCGTAGATGTAGCCGAAGTCGCGCACCGGGCTGCCACTCCCGATGTCAAGGTTCGACCAGGGCAGATCGGCATCAAAGGGATTGCCGGCCATATTCCAGCCATTGGACAGGTTCAGGATGAACTGCTGGTTACTGGGTACCGAGTTACCCGGGACGTCCAGCACCGTTGCTGCCGGTACCCGGACCCAGAAGCCGCGCCCTGCCCGCAGGCGAAGGGCCTGGGGAACGGTGTTGCTGGTCGGATCGGCGACCAGGTACCGCGGCGGACTGGCGGTCGGATCATACCGGATGACGTCCGCCGTAGCGCCGAATGCCCGGCTCGGGTGCTCGTCAAACGGGCTGATTGGCAACGCCACGAAGGAGAGCCCTGCCGGAAGTCGCAGGCTGTACACCGGGATGGCCTCGAAGTCAACTCCGGACACATCGCCACTGAGGTCCAGGACTCTATCGGCCGGCTCGAAGCTGTAGCCAGACTTACTCGGAGTGATCGTCCAGGTCCCGGGCAACAGCCGCCGCAGAGTGTACTGACCACTGGCGTCAGTCGTTGCTGTGACCACCGTGCCATTCTGCTCGGCCTCGACCGTGACGCCCTGAACGCGGTTACCGTCCACGTCTGTGACAGTCCCGCTGACATTGTGGGACGCCAACTGGCCGATGAAGTCCTGCCCCAACACATTGTCGTCCGTAACCACGACCTGGCGTGTGGTGGGCTCAAACTCCCAGAGCGCGAGGCTTGGGGTAATGTTGTAGGTCCCTGGTGGCGTGTCCTTCAGCCGCCAGCGTCCCTCGCTGTCCGTAACCACCGAGCGGACGCCATCGCTGACTGTCACGCCCGGGAGAGGCTGCCGCTGCTTGTCAAATACCCGGCCCGCGATGTCATACGCCGGTGTTGCGATGAAGTCCACGCCGGCAGCGCTCTCAGGAACCGTGACCGAGACCTCGGCCGGAGCGAAGGCATAGCCTCGCAGCACCGGGGTGACGGTGTAGGTGCCGTCCGACAGGCCGGTGATGACGTAGTCACCGGCGCCGTCGGTTGTGGCCGAGTGACCGTCGGCCGTCACCACGACATCGGGCACGCCCGTCCCGTCGCTGAGCGCCACCCGTCCGGAGATCTGGTACGTCGGCGGACCGGAGACTGTAAAGGACCAGGTTATTGAGGCGGACTTCCCTCCGTTGTCCTCCGCCGTCACCGTCACGGTGACGTCCGCGAGGAAGGGCAGGACGTCAGTGGGCTGGTATCTGAAGTTGTAGCTGTCGGTGCTTCCTGTGACCGTGGGTGTACCCAGGTCAATCGGATTTCCGCCGATCGTCGCCGAGGCGGTGACTGTGCTGCGGTTCACGCCGCTGCCCGTGTCGGACACGCGGAAACTGATGGCCGTGTCGGTCGGTACCCCGGTAGCTCCATCAGCCGGCGAGAGGTTGTCAATCACGGGCGCCTGCTCGTCGGTGGGCGTCACCGGGCCGGCCACATTGGAGTCTGCCGACAGGTTCGAGCCGTCAAAGGCACGCAGCATGTAGTAGTAGGCTGTGCCGTCGGTAGCTGTGGTGTCCTGATAGCTGTCGGTCCCTGCGGCCACCGTCGCGATGGCTGGCGGCGCAAAGCTCGTCGTGGTGGACCGGTAGATGCGGTACTCCTGGACGTCGTTGTTGCCGGCACCATCGTCGGTCGACAGCGTCCACGTGAGGTTGATGGTCCCGCCCAGACCCGGGTTGGTGGCCTCGACATCGGTTGGTGGCTGCGGAACGATGTTGTCGATGGCCGAGACCGGGCCGGCCTCGTTGGAGTTCGCAGACTCCGATGACGGGTCAGCGGCTCGCACGATGTAGAAGTACTGCGTCCCCGTCACCGCGGAAGTGTCATCGTAAGTGTAGGCCGCCGCCCCGGTCGCCGGGACAGAAGCTATCTGGTCACCCGGACCGTAGGACCCCGACGTCTCGCTCCGGTAGACATGGTATTCCACGACATCATCGGCGCCACCGCCGTCGTCCAGGCTGGGGTTCCAGGTCAGGCTGATGGAACCGCCGTTGTCGCTGGGCGTGTCTTGAGCGAGCAGTGACTGCGGCGCTCCCGGCGGCTCGTCCACGACCGGCCCGGAGAAGTAGTTGGGCACCGCGCCGAAGTCAGGCAGCCGGTCGCGGTCCAGGCCGTCGGAGGCTTCAAAGTAGTACTGGTGGGGCGTTCCCTCTACAAGGCCGCTGATCTTGAAGGCATACACGACGCCGTCGGTGTAGTCGTTATCGTTGGGATCGACCTTCGACATGTCATACTTGGAGGTGCTGTCAATCACCACACGGATGTAGTCCGGCGGGTTTCCAGCTACGCCCGCGTAGCGGTCGGTATCCGTGTAGACCACCGTGTAGGTGAACTCTGTCGTCTGTCGGCCAACGTTGGGATCCAGCCCGGGCGGGTTGGTGGGGTCACTGCCGTCGTCGTCGGGCAGGAAGCTCAGAACGGGCCGGGTGTTAGCCGCCACCAGCGGCCCCTCGACACTGTCCAGATTGGTTCCGGGATTGGCCGGGTCCGGCGGGCCGCTGAACAGGAAGGGATCGCCCGGGTCTGAAGCCGGGAAGCGGGCGAAACCGTCCGAGGCCTGTGCGCGGAAGATGTGGGCACCCTCGGCCAACCTGATCGGCGGTGTGCGGAAGGTAGCGCCATCGTGGTAGACGTCGTCCGAGGGCTTCTCGGGGTCCATGTCAAGGACCGTGGCGCCGCTCCCGTCAGCATTGCCATCAATTGCGAGACGGATAACAGCCGGCGGGTTGTTGTCTGCGTCGGTGTAGGTCACAGAGAAGATAAAGGCCGTTGCCGTGGTGCCGTCGGGCCCACTCGCCGCATCGGGTGTAAAGCGGAAGTTCGACAGAACGGGAGGTGTGTTCGGGGCGACTTCCGGTCCCTCGATGGCGCCAGTGTTCGGGAAGCGCACCGCCTCGCCCTCGACCTTTGTGTTGGAGTCATCGGGATAGAGCCAGGAGCCCCAATCGTCGCGGAAGACGAAGTAGTACCGGTGCAGCCCGGGCCCAAGCTCCACGATGGTCGCGGTGTCGAAAACGTACTCCTTGCCGTCGCTGTAGTCGTCATCGGACGCGTCGGCGGGCTTCATCGTGGCCCGGAACCAGTCGGCTACTCGGAACCTGGCTCCGGCAGCGACGCCGTCGGCAATCAGGTCGGTGCCACCCACCAAGGTGATCGTCGTCGCGTCATTGCTGACGATCTGATAGGTTCTGCCCGCTGCCGCACCAGTCTCGATCTCCACATTGAGACCAGCAAGCTCATCGGTGTCGTAGCCGCTGCCTTCCGCCACCGAGTACTGCAGAGTGTCGGCCGCAGGGACGCCAGTGACGGTTGCCTGGCCCTGATAGTTGCCGAACAGGTCAATGTAGATGCTCGTCTCAAAGGGCCGGTCACCGCGTGACGACGTGTTCAGGAGCTCGCCATCGGTGTCGGTGTAGGTCACGCGGAACTGGAAGTTGTCGCCCACTCGCCCGCTGGGCGCCGTCACCGACTGGTTGCTCAGAACAGGCGGCGTGTTGACACGGAAGGAGTAGTAGTCGTTGGTGCCATCACTGGCCAACGGCACGCCAATGTCGGCCGGATCCCAGAGACTGGGCGGCGTTGCCGGGCGGTTAGGGAAGACAGCCGTGCGGATGCCGTCATCGGCCTGGAAGTAGTAGTTGTAGTCGCCGGGGCCACCCAGGTCGGGCAACTGCTCGGGCGTGGCCTGGAACTGGTACACGCAGCCGTCGCTGTAAGTGTTGTCGGCCGCGTTCAGCTTCTGCATCGTGTACGAGCGCCATGACCCTGCCGCCGCGCCGTCGTTGTTCTTGCGGATGAACACCTTCACGAACTTCGGCGCGACATTGTTGGATTGCCAGTAGTTGATGCGGAAGGTGTACGTGCTGGAGTTCGTCCACTTGCCACCGCGGAACGGAGCTTCCGGGTCGCTGTTGGGGCGGATGTTGACGAAGTTCGGGAGGATGGTGTCGTCATTGGTGAACCGCTGCGGCGGGTTCGGCCCGGCCCCGACCTCGGCCGGGAAGGGGTTGGGCGCGGCGCCAGGGACATCCGGCCCCAGGCTGCCACCGTCGTACCCCGGGTCAATGGTCATGTTCGGGAAGTACGGATGCGCCGAGAGGACCGGGTTTACGTCCGGGTACCGCGTGGTGTCCTGAGAGTCATACGGATAGCCGTAGCCACCGGCTGCGCCGTCGGAGTCAACGAAGCGAGTGAAAGCTGCCGGATAGGCACCAGGGGCGATGTCGCTGGCAACCTGGCCACCGGTCCCCGGCAGCGTGCGAATGTAGTCATTGTAAAGGCCGTTGCCCGGACGGCCCACCTGTACCCAGGCCCGGTTGTAGTTGCACGGGCTGAAGTCATCGCTGGCCAGGAACTCGTAGGTGTGCCCCCCGGCCGTGAACGCCACATAGTTGTTGGACACCTGGCGACCGTTCAGGCCCGAGGGGTAGCCGTCCCAGTCGTCGGTACCCAGCGGGTCGAAGGTGAACAACCAGATGTTGTCCATGAAGTTGGCGTAGTCAGTCGGCAGTACGTCGTAGCGATAGCGGACGCCGTTGCTGTCCAGGGCATTGCCATCGCCTTCGTCGTCGCGCACCATGAAGTGTGGGCGCGAACGGTCGCCATCAATGATCAGCACGACTTCGGGGAACTTGTAGTTGATGTTGTAACCGGTGCGGTCGGCAAAGTCATCCTGCCAGGCGTGGTAAGTCCACCAGTCCTGGTCGCGGTCGCCCATTTGAAAGGCGAATGTCCGACCGAAATCCATGTCAACGTAGGTACCGTAGGGCCCAGGTGGCGCAGCATCTTGCCCGAACCGCGGCAGCAAGTTCCGGTGAAAGCCCTCCAGAATCTTGTACTGCACACGGAAGGTGTAACGGCTGCTGCTGGACCCGTTGTCGGCGGTGATGTCGGGAGCGTCCGTCACGCCCAAGGGGTCCACACCGGTGGCTTGGCCGGAGAACCACTGCAGCAGATCAGAGTTGTCATGTTGTGTGTAATAGCTGCCGCTGGCCGACGCGCTGCTGGCATTGCCGCTGGAGTCAAGAAAGACCGCGTTGAAAGTGAAGGGGAAGGCGGTGCTCCCATCGTCCTGTGAGACCAGACCGATGATCTCCTTGTGCGGGTTATCGAAGATGTCCCGCCCTGCGTAGGGGCCGATGGTGTAGACGTCCACGGTAGTGCTGCCGCTGGACTGGCGATAGAAGGCCACACCATCGCTGTAGGAGCCGGGGATGGGGTCAGGCACGAGGGTCGTCTGTCCCGAGGGGCCAGACAGGGTCACCGAAGCCACTGTCTCGCTTGCGGGTTGCCAGCTGACCACCACCCGGAAATACCGCTCCGAGTTGGCCGAGGCTTCTACGGGGTAGACACCCGCCCCATCATACCCCAACGAGATTGAGCCCGCATGGGCCAAACCTGTGAGAGACGCCAACGTCAGTACTGCGAGGGGAACTAGCCAGAGCTTCTTTACTGGGTGACTCACAGATCCCCATCCTCCCGTCTGTGGTGCGGTCATTGATTGGGACCGGCACGGAACGGCGAGTACCGCCCGGGCCAGGAGCAACTGACCAACCGCATGGGACGACAAGAGTACGGCTCACGCCGGCGCACCCGACAAGGGTTCGCCCACCGTCCTAGATCCATGCTTTCCGTCAGGCCGAGCTTCCTCCACTCTCGCCCGACAGCCCCAGCACGCAGCTCTGGGCGCGGCCGCTCAGAACTATGATGGCACGGAGTACCCTGCCCGGTCACGCCCCTCCCCGCGCCGTGCCAGGACCCCGCACGACTGCCCGGCCACGATAACCCCGCGCATTGTAATACGAACAGCAGCGCCAAGTCAACGTCACAGGCGTGCTAACCCCAGGACGTTGTCGTGCTGGCCAACCCCTGTTCAAGCCGGGACTGTGCGCCTTTCGCCTTTCGCTCGCCCATACCTCTTTCGAGCTCAAGAAGCCGCTGCTTGAGTTCCAGGCCCCCCCCGTAACCCGTGAGACGGCCGCCGCACCCAACCACCCGGTGGCACGGTATGACAAAGGGCAGCGGATTGCGTGCCATGGCCTGCCCGACTGCGCGAGCGCTTCCGGGGTAACCTGCTCGTTCCCCCAGCTCGCCATAGGTCATGGTCTGGCCGCAGGGGATGTTCTGACATGCCCGGAGCACCGACTGCCGGAAGGGTGTTATTCCTGTCAAGTCAACCGGAACAGTGAAAACCTCCAGGTCGCCAGCGAAGTAGGCCCGCAGTTCGCTTTCCGCCGTCTCCAGGATGGCCTTGGCCAGCGCATTGTCGTCCCGCACAGACCGGTCTGGCCCTAAGGGCCCCGGACCGCTGGCAGGCAGTTCAACCCGCACCAGTCCGCCCTCCGAAGCTTGCAGGTGACACCAGCCCAACGGTAGCTGAAACCACCGTTCACCCGCAACCGGCACTTGCCGTCGCCCCAAGCCAGTCATGCTACATCCTCCAACAACTACCCCCGGTGAAGGTTCTTGATTTTTCCGTGAAACCTTTGGGGCAAGTCTTAGGTTGATAGCTCAACACCACGGACGCCGCGGCTGATAGCCAGGAAGCTGTTCTGCCAGCGGTGTGCCGGCACATCCTCCGTGATGCCGATGAGCAGTGGCCCTTCGCCCCCCGCCGCCACCAGCTCCCGCGTTGTCTGCCAGACCATCTCGTCCGGAGCCAGATGAACGGAAGACGGGAAGTTGATCCAGAGGACCTTGTCCGGCCACGCCTGACGGGCCTCAGCCATGGTCATGTCCGTGTCGGGGGCCGGGGTGAAGGCCTCGATGATGTCAATGCCTGAGGTCCCGATGAGGTCAGCCAGAAGCCCGCAGTTGGCATCCAGGTGCACAAGCAGCTTCTTTCCGTGGCGGTGCAGCTCCTCAGCCAGTTCCTCATAGTGGGGCAGAATATAGTCTGCGAAACGCTCGCGACCGACGATCTCCGGGCTGACGTTACCGCCGTACTGGATCACCTCATGCGGGCTTTCGGCCAGAATCCGGTAGCAACGCCGGTTACGCTCATGCAGTGCGCTGTAGAGCCGGAGCACCTCTTCGCGCCGCTCCGCCCACTCCTGAGCGAAGACCTCGACACCAAGGTAGCTGTAGATGATGGCCTGCAAGGGGGAGTAGCCGGGCATCCCCCCGCGCAGGTAGACGTCCTGGCCCAACCACTCCTGGGCTCGTACAACGGAGCTATAGGCTGGCCGAAAGACTGTGTCATTGGCCACGAAGATGAGCTTGTCGTAGTCCTCGGGGCCCTTGAAGGGCAACTCGTGGCGCCAACTGGTGAACCCCGCCGGCTCGCTGACGCTCTCGAGGTCGCCCACCGGGGTGCGAGTGATGCTGCGTACCAGCGTCTTCCCGGTACCCGGATCCGTATAGGTGTGGGTATCGGTGCGGCAGTTGGGCGTAATGGTCTCGTAACCCGGATAGTGCCGGTTGACAATGCACAGGCCCTCGTTGCGCAGTTGCCGCTCTACGCTGCACTGAGGGATCATGCACTCATAGACGGTGAAGGGCACGTGGTCCACCGGACACCCGTGCAGCACCGCTTCGACGCGTTCGCGCGGTGAGTACATAAGAGCCTCTAGCGCCCCGGAATCGCCCACCACTCGCTGCAGCCTAGTTCTCCGGTGGCAGATGGATAGCGTGGCCCAGAGCAGCCAACGCCGCTTCCCCGACGGCCTCGGCCAGGGTTGGGTGTGCATGAATCGTGCCGGCCACATCACTCGCCGTAAGACCGGTCTGCACGGCCAGCGCGATCTCGGCTATCAGGTCGGTTGCCGCGGGCCCCACTACCGTTCCCCCGAGCAGCCGGCCGTCGTCCGCTGAGGCCACCAGCTTCACAAAACCCTCGCGTTCGCGAATGGCCGTTGCCTTGCCCAGGGCCTGGAATGGGAACTTCCCGACCTTCACGGGCACCCCCTGGGCCGCCGCCTCGTGTTCGCGCAGGCCCACCGAGCCAATCTCAGGCCGTGTGAACACGACCCCTGGAACATACATCGGGCCATGGTGCTCACTCGCGCCAAAGAGGCGCTCCGCAACTGCGATGCCCTCGTGGGAGGCCCAGTGGGCCAGCCCGATGCCCCGCACACAGTCGCCGATGGCGTAGATGCTCTCCACGCTGGTGCGCAACTGGTCGTCCACCTGAACGCAGCCCTTGGTCAGCGCCACCCCGCATTCCTCCAGGCCCATGTCGGCCGTATCCGCGCGCCGGCCGGCCGCCATCAGGACCATATCTGCCTCCACAGTCCGCTCCTCACCGTCCTGGGTGTAGACGAGCACGTTGGTTCCGTCGCGTTGTTCGATGGCGCTGGCTTTGGCTCCGGCAGCGATCTTTACCCCTGCCTTGCGAAGCGACTTGGCTAGCACTTCGCTGGCCTCCGGGTCCTCGGTCGGCAGAAGGTTTGGCAGCATCTCCACGACCGTCACCTTGGTCCCGAACCGGGAATAGATATAGGCGAACTCACAGCCGATCGCGCCGCCGCCGATAATGGCGAGGGTAGCGGGAGGCCCGGGCAGGTTGACAGCCTCGTCACTGGTGAACACACCCGGCCCGTCCGCTCCCGGTATCGGCAGGACAAAGGGCACGGAGCCAGTAGCCCAGATGATGTGTTTGCCTGTGAGGCGAACCCGGCTCTCCGCGCCCAAGACTTCGACCTCCGTGGGGCTGACCAAGCGGCCACGACCCTGGAAGACCTGCACCTGGCGCGCTTTCAGCAGCAGCTCAACCCCCATGACGATCTGCTTGACGGTGCGGTCCTTGTGCTTACGTATGGCATCAAAGTCGGCACTCGCATCAGACACCGAGATGCCGAAAGTCTTGGCGTTCCTGACCTCGTCCAGCACTTCGGCACACTTGATAAGAGCCTTGGAGGGAATGCAACCGCGGTTGAGGCAGGTTCCGCCCACCTCCCGCGCCTCCACCAGGGCCACCCGTCCTCCCAACTGGGCAGCTCTGATGGCCGCCACATAGCCCCCCGGCCCTGCACCAACAACAACAACATCGAAATCGGTCTGACTCATTGCCTTCATCCCTTCAATCATGGCGGCGTCCGGGCCCAGCGGCGCGTCACCGGGCCTGGTCAGTCAGGGGTCAGTACCACCTTCACGGCCTGGCGGTCACGCAGCAGCCGCAGTGCCTCATTGGCGGCAGTCAGCGGCAACACATGGGTCACCATCGCGTCCAGGGGATAGCGTATGGCGCTGGCAACCTGCAGGGCCTGCCACAGGTGGCGTGGCTCAGAGACCCACACGCCCTGCAGGCGGATCTGTCGCCGGGACAGGTCGTATGGATCGATGCCGACGCTGGCCATCGGCGCTGCCACTCCTGGCAGTGCCACAACGCCGCCAGGGCCCACCAGCGCCAGCGCTTCGGCGAGGCTCTCGGTCGTACCGGCGCAGTCCAGCACCACGTCGGCACCGCGGCCCTCGCTGAGTCCCCGAACCAGTGCAAGCCGGTCGGCCGGCTCCGTCTGGCTCAGGTCCACGGGGACAAAGCCACCTGCCTCTGCGAGCCGCAGAGAAGTCGGGTTGCGCCCGGTGCCGATCACCACTACCTCGCGCGCTCCGCTCTCCCTGGCCAGGGCGGCGGCATACTGCCCGAGCGGCCCGGGCCCAATGACGACCACCACGTCGCCCAGCTTCACCCCTGCCAGCTCCACGGCGTGGGCTGCCGTGGCGCCGGAGCAGGTGGCCGCCACGAGCCCAACCGGGTCGAGGTCTGAGGACAAGGGGAAGACCTCACTTTCCGGTCGCACGTACACGACCTCGGCATAGCCACCGTTCAGGTACGGTGCATCCGCGCAGGACATATTGATGCCATAGGTCTTGCGCTGAGGACAAAGCGCCGGGGTCTGTCGAACGGCGCAGTACACGCAACGACCGCAGGTGACCCCGCGGCTGAAAGCAACCAGCTCGCCGGCTGCCAACGGTTTGCCGAAGACATCGATCCTCCCCGGCGCAGCCGCCAAGACCTCCCCCACGATCTCATGCCCGGGGATAAGCGGTAGCGGTACCCGCGGGTCGCGTCCGGAGACAATATGGAGGTCGGAGCCGCAGACGCCCGCCGCCAGAACCCGCACCAGCAGGGATCCTGGTCCCGGCTCGGGCAGGCCAAAGACCCGTTCGCCGAGGGGCGCCCCGAACGCCTCCAGAACCATGGCGCGAACAGCGTCCGGCATCGTCTACTGGCCCCTGCCTGCCATCTCGGCCCTGACATGCGCCACCGTGCGCGCCACGCCTTCGCGGAAGCCCACCTGAGGAGACCAACCCAAGACGTCCCGCGCACGATTGCAGCTCAGCGCGATACGCCGCACCTCGCCCTTGCGCTCGGCTGAGTAGTTGGCACGCCCACTGAAGCCAACAGCCTGTGCGATGGCGTCAAAGACCTCCTGGTCCGTGGTCTCGATGCCGGTCCCGATGTTGAGCGTCTCGCCCCGCCCACGGTCCAGGGCGAGCACGTTGGCCTCGGCCACATCGCTCACAAACACGTAGTCCCTGGTCTTGTCGCCGTTCCCAAAGATCGTGGGCGTCTCGCCGCGCAGCATCAAACCGGTGAAAATGGCGTTGACGCCTGCCTCACCCTTGGGGTTTTGGCGCGGACCAAACACGTTGGCATACCGGAGGGTGGTGTAATCCAGGTCGTCGAGAAGCGCATGGAGTTCCAGGTAATGCTCCAGCGTGTGCTTGGATATGCCATAGGGCGAGATGGGACGGACCGGGTGCTGCTCGTCGCAGGGCAGGTATTCCGGATTGCCGTAGACTGCGCCCCCCGTTGAGGCATAGATGAACTTCCGCACCCCCACGGCCAGCGCGGCCTGGATGACCCTTATGCCGCCAATAATGTTGATGTCCGCGTCGTATGCCGGGTCTGCAACGCCACGACGCACGTCAATCTGGGCGGCATGATGGTTCACTACTTCAGGCCGTAAGCTCTCGAAGGCAGCCCGGACCCCGGCCTCGTCGGTGATATCCAGCTCCACAAACCGAGCCTCCGGGTTCAGGTTCTCCCGGCGTCCCGTTGTCAGGTTGTCTATTACAGTGACCTCGTGCCCCAGTTGCACGTAGCGATCTACGACATGAGACCCGATGAAGCCGGCGCCGCCGGTGACGAGGATGCGCATGCCAACACTCCTGGGATGGTCTGCAATAACAGTGCAACGTCGTTTCGCCGGTCACCCCGCCCTGCCCTTCCCTGGCGACCGGGCGCTGTCCCAAGCGAAAAAGGGGCCCCGGCCAAGTGCCGGAGCCCCTTCGTTGTGCTTTGGTCAGTGTCGCGGCTTACTAGAAGCCGATCTCGACACCGGCCTGCAGCAGCTGCAGGTCGTCCAGTCCGCTGTAGTTGGCGTTCTGGCGAGCATAGGTCAGCTTGGCGTTGACGCCTTCGGTCAGCGGCACGCCCAAGCTCACAGCCATAAGCGCGTCGTATGGCACCTCGACGCCAGACCAGCCATTCGCCATGGCGACGCTGTTGTGATACCACCACGAGTCCGTGCTGGTGCCACGGTCCTCCAGGTCATAGTAGCAGACCATGAAGGGCAGCTTGCCCAGGCGGAAGTCCAGGGTGCCACCGAGTACCCGGGTGTTGGGCATGGCCAGCGGGTTGCGCAGCCACTTCTCCCAGGGCACGCCGGCGCCCGTGCCGTCGATGTGCTCGTAGTACGGGTTGATGGACGAGTAGAAGACATCGTACTCGGCATCGGTGCAGGAAGCAAAGCCCGTCAGCTTCCAGTTGCTGCCGCGCCAGATGTCCGCACTGGCCATCCAGGCGGCCGGCTTGTTGTGGCGCATGTCGTCGGTCCAGCGGCCACCGCGGTCGCGCAGAAGCTGAGCGTACTCGAACCGGACGTCGCGGTCCCAGACGTTCCACGCCAGGTCGGCGCTCCAACCCTTCTCCTGAATGTAGCCGTTGATCAGGTACTGGCCACCCAGGGTGAAGCTGGAGCCGCTGTAGGCGATGCGGGCGCTGCTATAGGTGTCGCTGCGGAAGGAGCCGTCATTCGGCAGCATCTCAAACTCGCCGCCACCGAAGAAGAACTCCCAGTCCAGACCCAACAGCGCGTCCGGCGCCTGCCAGCGGATGCCCTGCTGCGAGCGGCGGTCATTGTCAACCAACAGGCCCATGCCGTACTTCTGGTACTGGCGGCCGAGGGTCCAGCTGCTGTCCCACAGGAAGTCCGTGTTGACGGTAATGCAGGCCTCGTCCAGCCAGAACTCCTCCCCGCTGTAGCCATCGACCAGCGGGACGCTGTTGATACCGGTGGAATACGGCACGTAGGCATCCAGCGGGCCGCCATACATGCCGTACTGCGCCGTCGCGATCGGGGTGTCGATGGCCGACCAGGCACTGCTCGTCCAGATGTCGCTGGTGTCCCGGACCTTCAGGGCGATCCGACCCGAGACGTTGTCCCGGATCTTGCCCTGCACGCCGACCATCGCCGTCAGGTTGTCAAACGAGTTGTCAACCGTGACCGCCTCGCCCGAGGTGCCAATCCGGTAGTCGAGCCAACCGAAGACCTTGGGGCCCTTGGCTTGCTCTTCCAGGTAGGTGACCCGGTCAGCCAGGTCAGCGACGTCGTCGGTCAGGTAGTCCAGGTCCTGGCGGATGTCCGCCAACTCGTCCTTGAACTCATCCATCAGCTTGTTGACGATCGCGGCTACCGCGGCCTCGTCAACAACACCGGGGTCGCCCTTGGGGCCCTGGGGGCCTGCGGGGCCAGCCGGGCCAGCCGGACCAGCCGGACCAGCCGGGCCAGCGGCGCCCGCCGGACCAGCCGGGCCCTGCGGACCGGCCGGGCCAACCTGGCCGTCGCCGATGGCATCGAGCAAACGGCTGATGGCCATCGCGAACTCGTAGCGGGTCATCGCCCGGTCACCCTTGAACGTGCCGTCCGGGTAACCGATGATGATGCCGCGGTCCACAAGCTGCTGGACTGCGTCGTAGGCCCAGTGGTCAAAAGGCACGGTCTGCGCCGGGTTCGCCTGCGCGAAGCACGGCACCGCGACCACTACGGCCAGTGCGGCAACCAACATCATCTTCTTCATGTCTTCCGTCCTCCTTGGCTTGGTTCGGAGGCAGTGAAAGGACCGGAATAACTCCGGCTCCCTTCGCCTCCCCGGAACAGCCCAGGCAGGATCGGCTGCAACAGTGTTGTTGCCATGTTTCCTCACCGCTGCAGTGCCGACCCGACCTCACTGTCCGGTCCCCGACGCGAACCCCTGATGACCCGGCAGGAGTCCCTCCCTCCTTTGCCAGTCTCGGTCACCAGCACGTCGAGGCATGCGCTGCAAGCGGAAGGTGACCCTCCCACTCGACAGTCTACGTTAGCACAGCCCCCCGCGCCGAGTCAACCCCGCGTCACCGGGGAACCATCTCAGCCGTCCCCATCACCGGATCCCCCGTCGCTACCACCACTCTCATCGCTCTTAGACAACCCCGCGGTTGGTACGTTTCGCACCTCAGAACCCAACTCGCAGCCCTGCCGACCGCAGTAGACCATAAGGATATCGCCAGCCATGCGCACGCGCTGTGCACTGCGCTCCCGAACTGCGCGGAGCCAGGCCTGGATGCGCTGTGGCCGCGTCGGCGGGGGTGGCGACGCGACCTGTTCCACTACTCGTCCCGCTTCCCACCCGGGCGGCGCCATGCCCAGGTAGTACCAGGTTGCCCACCGCTTGCCTTCGTCAGACCGCAGGAAAGCCAGCTCCGCTTTGAGGGCAGCATTGTCCAGGCGTTGCTGCTCAAGCCTGGCTCGGCCCTGAACGATGGCCGCCGAGACGGATAGTCCGCGCCAGACCGGCCGGATCATCTTGGTCCCGAGGCTCAGAGACAAAGCGAGGACACCGACCGCCGACCAGACCAGGATGACCCGGCTCAACCGCGGCGCGGTGCCCTCGTTGTATGCCTGCTCCCGCATCTCTCGCCCCACGATGTGTGCGTTGTCTGCTGCTGGAGAGAACACGGACTCAAATCATAACCCAAGTATGGTGCCTAACCCAGGTTGTAGAACGCTGCTGCCCCCGCGTAACATGCCATCGAACCCAGTCGCTCCTCGATGCGCAGCAACTGGTTGTACTTCGCCACCCGGTCTACACGACAAGGGGCCCCGGTCTTGATCTGCCCGGCGTTCGTCCCTACCACGAGGTCCGCAATCGTCGCGTCGTCGGTCTCGCCGCTCCGGTGAGAGACCACGGCCGTCATCCGAGCGCGTTTGGCCATCTCAATGGCCGCCAGCGTCTCCGTGAGGGTCCCGATCTGGTTCACCTTGATCAGGATCGAGTTAATCGCCTTCTGCTCGATGGCCTGCGACAGGTACTTGACATTGGTGACTGTCAGGTCGTCACCGACCACCTGCACCTTATCCCCAATGGCTTGCACCAGCTTCGGCCAGTTGTCCCAGTCGTTCTCGTCCAGACCATCCTCGATGGAAACGATGGGATACCGGCTGCACAGGTCAGCGTAGAAGGCGATCATCTCCTCCGCCGAGAGTTCGCGGCCTTCGCCTTCCAGGACGTACTTGTTCTTCTTGGCATCATAAAATGAACTAGCGGCAGGGTCAAGCGCTATCTGAATGTCGCAGCCCGCCTGGTAACCGGCCTTCTCGATGGCCTGCATGATGACGCGCAGGGCGTCCTCGTTGGACTCCAGGTTGGGCGCAAAGCCCCCCTCGTCACCGACGGCAGTGGACAGCCCTCGGTCTTTGAGGATGCTGGCCAGCGAGTGGTAGATCTCGGCGCACATCCGCAGCCCCTCACTGAAGCAACAGGCCCCCACCGGCATGATCATCCATTCCTGCAGGTCCACATTGTTATCGGCATGCTTGCCGCCGTTGATAATGTTCATCATCGGCACCGGAAGGGTCCGGGCCGAAACGCCGCCGATGTACTGATAGAGCGGCAGCCCCAGGGCCTCCGCAGCAGCCTTGGCCGTGGCCAGCGATACGCCCAGCACAGCATTGGCACCCAGCTTGCTCTTGTTCTCGGTGCCATCCAGTGCCAGCATGGTGTCGTCAATGAGGATCTGCTCGGTCGCATCCATGCCCACCAGTTCAGGGGCGATGACCTCGTTGACATTGTTGACGGCGTTCAGACGGCCCTTACCCATGTACCGCGACTTGTCACCGTCTACCAGCTCCAGCGCCTCACGCTCGCCCGTAGAGGCCCCCGAGGGGACAGCCGCCCGGCCCACGGCGCCGCAAGCCAGCTCAACGTCCACCTCAACAGTCGGATTCCCCCGCGAGTCCATGATCTCGCGGCCGTGAACTTCTACGATCGTGTTCATCACTAAGACCACCTCCAGGAAGGCTTTTCGTCCTGCTCCAACCCGACACCTGCCGCTCGCGCCGCAGCTTGCCCGGACCCCGCGGAGCCGACACGCGGAAAGTGGGCAAAAGAGAGCGCCGTGCTACGCTGCACGGCGCTCCCTGCATCCCTGACAACCGCTCACTCTCCGATGGCGCCGGGACCCCCGATATTGGCCTGAGCAGCGGCCAGCCGCGCGATCGGCACACGCAGCGGGCTGCAGCTCACATAGTCCATGCCGACCTTGTGGCAGAACTCGACAGACTTCGGGTCACCCCCGTGCTCGCCGCAGATCCCGACCTCGAGCTTGGGATTGGCCGCGCGTCCCTTCTCGACGCCCATCCTCACCAGTTCACCCACTCCCTGCACATCCAGGGTCTCAAAGGGGCTGACCTGGAAGATGCGCTTGTCCACGTAAGCCGGGAAGAACTTGCCCTCCACGTCGTCGCGGCTGAAGCCAAAGGTGGTCTGCGTCAAGTCGTTGGTGCCGAAGGACACGAACTGCGCGATCTTGCCGATCTGGTCGGCAATGATGCATGCACGCGGCAGCTCGATCATCGTGCCGATCATGTACTCAACCTCGACCTTCTTGGCAGCCATGACCTCCTTGGCCACGCGGTTGGTGTACTCAAAGCAGATCTCCAGCTCTCCAATGAGCCCAACCAGCGGGATCATGACCTCGGGGATCGGGTTGAGGCCCTTCTTCTTGAGCTCGCAGGCAGCCTCAAAGATGGCCCGCACCTGCATCTCGTAGATCTCGGGGAAGGTCACACCCAGGCGGCAGCCACGGTGCCCCAGCATCGGGTTCAGTTCGTGCAGGGACTGCGCCTTGTCCTTGATCTCCTTGACCGACTTGCCAGTGGCCTCCGCGCACTCCTTGATCGCCTCGGGCGTGTTGGGGAGGAACTCGTGCAGCGGCGGGTCCAGCAGGCGGATGATGACGGGCTTGCCGTCCATGGCCTTGAGAATGCCCAGGAAGTCCTTCTTCTGGAACGGCAGCAGCTCCTTGGCTGCGGCCGCGCGCTCCTCGTGGGTGTCGGCCAGGATCATCTTGCGGAAGATCAGGATGCGGTCCTCGGCAAAGAACATATGCTCCGTTCGCGTCAGACCGATGCCCTCGGCGCCCAGCGCGATGGCCAGGGCACTGTCCTCAGGCGTGTCGGCGTTGGTCCGCACACCCAGGCGGCGGTTCTCGTCGGCCCACTGCATCAACCGGGAGAAGTATACGTACAGCGGGTCCTTCTGCGCCTTCTTGTTGCCCTTCAGGGCCAGGATGACGGGGCTGTCGGTCGTGGGCACATCGCCCAGCATGACCTCGCCAGTGGCGCCATCAATGGAGATGAAGTCGCCCTGCTTCACTACCTGGTTGCCGATGGTGAACTGCTTCTTCTTGTAGTCAATCTCGATCGCGCTGCAGCCAACGACGCAGGGTTTGCCCATCTGACGCCCCACCACGGCGGCGTGCGAAGTCTTGCCGCCGAACTGGGTCAGAATGCCCTGGGCTGCCGCCATGCCCCGGATGTCCTCCGGCGAGGTCTCGTGGCGAACCAGGACCACTCGGTTGCCCTTCTCGGCCTCGCTCACCGCGTCAGCAGCAAAGAACACGACTTCGCCCGCCGCTGCGCCCGGAGACGCCGCCACCCCCTTGCCGGCGGCCTTCGGCTTGGCCTTGGGGTCGAACTGCGGATGCAGGACCTGGTCGAGCTGGTCCGGGGGAACCAGCATGACGGCTTCCTTCGGGGTGATGAGGCCCTCGTCCACCATATCCACGGCGATCTTCAGGGCTGCCTGTGCCGTGCGCTTGCCGTTGCGGGTCTGCAGCATGTAGAGCTTCCCGCGCTCCACGGTGAACTCCACATCCTGCATGTTCTTGTAGTGCTTCTCTAGCTTCTCGCAGATGGCCACGAACTGGTCGTAGACGTCTTTGTTGATCTTGGCCAGCTCGGCGATGGGCATGGGCGTGCGAATACCGGCCACCACATCCTCGCCCTGGGCGTTTTGCAGGTACTCACCGTAGAGGACCTTCTCGCCTGTCGCTGGGTCGCGGGTGAAGGCCACGCCGGTACCCGAGTCGTCACCCATGTTGCCAAAGACCATCATCTGCACATTGACCGCGGTGCCCCAGTCGTGCGGGATCTTGTTCATGTTGCGGTAGGCCACCGCGCGGTCGTTGTTCCAGGACTCAAATACAGCTCGGACACCGGCCAGAAGCTGCTCCCGGGGGTCCTGCGGGAAATCCTCGCCAATGGCCTTCTTATAGACGGCCTTCTCCAGCTCCACAACCCTCCGCAGGCCAGCGGCGGACACCTCGGTGTCCTCTTTGACCCCCTCCTCCTGCTTCACCTTATCGAAGCACTCCTCGAAGTCGTGGCGCTTCACGCCCATGACCACGTCGCCAAACATCATGATGAGGCGGCGATAGGCATCAAAGACGAAGCGCTCATTGCCGGTCATCTTGACCATGGCTTCGGCGACTTCGTCGTTCATCCCGATGTTCAGAACGGTGTCCATCATGCCCGGCATGGAGTCGCGCGCCCCGGACCGCACCGACACCAGCAAGGGGTTATTGGGGTCACCGAACTTCTTGCCGGCCTGCTTCTCCAGCTCGGCGACGCACTTGTCGATCTCCTTGTCCAGTCCAGCGGGCATCTTCTGCCCGGCCTTCATGAACTCGATGCACTGCTCCGTGGTAACCGTGAACCCCGGCGGCACCGGCAGCCCCGCCGACATCATGATGTTGAGGTTGGCGCCCTTGCCGCCGAGCAGGTTCTTCAGCGCCTCGCCGTCCTTCTTGAGCTCCGCCGCCAAGGCGTTGGCGTCCTCGGTAAACATATAGACCGGCTTGTACTTACCCATCGTGACCTCCCATATTCACACACACGCGTGCGTTTCCCGTTGTTGGTGATCCTGACGCCCGACCGGGGTGCTCAGTCGTCGAGCTCCACCCGTTCTTCGCTGACCAGGCGCCGGCACTCGTCGCGCCGATCTCGCGGCACCGGCCGCTCGGGCACAGCGAGGACCTCGTAGACGCTGACCCGCAGGCCCAGGCTGAGCTCCACCTTCTGCCCCACCCGCACCTCGGCACTGGGCTTAGCCCGCTTGCCGTCCAGCTTGACTAGTCCTTCGTCGCAGGCCTGCTGCGCCCTGGTTCGCCGGGGCACAAGCCCCGTGTTGACCAGCCACTTATCCACGCGCATCGCCCCGCTCCTCCGCCTTGGCCTGCTCCCAGAGCTCGTCCATCTCCGCCAGGACCATGTCGCTAAGCTTGCGGCCCTGGGCCTGCGCTTCCGCCTCCACACGCCGGAAGCGCCGCGCAAAGCGTGCGTTGGCCGCCCGCAGAGCACTCTCCGGATCCACCTTCATGAATCGCGCGCAGTTGACGATGGCAAATAGCAGGTCCCCGAACTCCGCCTCCACATCCCGCTGCCCCGAGGCGGTAAGCAACTCGTCCAGCTCCTCACGGACTTTCTGCAGCGGTCCCGTGATCTCCGGCCAGTCAAAGCCTACCCGCGCCGCCTTCTTCTGCAACTCAGCCGCTTCCTGCAGCGCCGGCAGGGCTCGCGGCACTCCATCAAGAGCCGACTGCCGCTCGCCGTGTTCGGTCTCGCGGTTTTTCAGTTGCTCCCAGTTGCTCAGGACCTCTTCGGCATCCTTGACCTGCACCGTCCCGAACACGTGGGGGTGGCGGTACTCGAGCTTGTCGCTGATCTTGCGGCAGACGTCTTCGATATCGAAGTGCTGTTCCTCGCTGGCTAGTTGCGCCTGAAACACGATCTGCAGCAACAGGTCACCCAGCTCTCCGCACAACCGGTCCATGTCCCCCTCTTCGAGCGCCTCCAGAACCTCGTAGACTTCCTCCAGCATGTACTGTCGCAGGGTTGTGTGCGTCTGCTGGGCGTCCCAGGGACAGCCCTCCGGTCCCCGCAGACGCGCCATGATCGCCACGAGACGCTCGAACTCGCTCATCCTCTATCACCATCGGCGACCGCCCAAACGGGCGGTCGCCTCGGTTAGACTGCGATCGGCTGGAGGCCTCGGCCGGTGACTCATTGACCGGTGGCTGGAGCCGCGGGCGCCTTGGTAGCTGGCTGCTCAGCCGGCGCCTTACCCTCAGCCTTCTTCTCGCCACTGCCGAACGTCGGTAGTTGCTGCGGCGGGTTGAATGCTTCGCCGAGGCGCTGGTAGCGGGGGTCCAGGATGCTGACCTTGGCGGTCTTGCGCAACTCCGCCAGGATATCCTGGGGCGACTTGCCGTGGGTATCCATGTAGTGCTGCCGCACCATGTCCTTCACTTTGGCGTAATCCGCCTTCTGCGCTGCCTTCTTCTCTTCCACCCGGATGATGTACCAGTTCTCGTCAACCTTGATCGGCGAACTCACCTCGCCCGGCGCCAGGCGAGCGACGACCGGGCGCAGCGCGTCGGGCATCACTTGCTCGATGGGCTCCTCGCCCCGGCGGCCCCCGCGCTCCCGGGTCATGGCGGAAATCGAATACTGGCGAGCCAGGGCCTGGAAGTTGGCCTTGGGCGACTTCAACTCGGCGCGGACCTTGTCGGCCTCTGCCTTGCTGCTGACCACGATCTCCGACAGCACTACCGTGGCCGGGCGGTCGAAGTCTTCCCGGTAGCGCTCAAACTCCTTCTTCAGGTCCTGTTCAGTGGGATTGAGCCCCTTCTGTGACAGCTTCATCAGCTTCATGCGGAAGCCGACCTCCTGCGCCAGCTTGGCCTCGTCCAGGCCTTGCTGGGTCAGGAACCGCTGCCATTCCTCCTCGCTGGGAGCCTGCTTCTTGAGCTTCTCGACCTCCGCCGCCACCTCCTCGGGAGCAAGCGCCAATCCGGATTGCGCAAAGGCATCCTCCAGCAGGCGCCGGACGATCAGGTCTTGCAGGACCTGTTCGCCTGCCGCTTGCTCCAGACGCTCCGTAAACTCCTGTCTCGTGATCTTGGCGCCGTTGACAATGGCTACCGGTTGCTTGCCGCAGCCCGCGGCCCCCAGCAGCACAGACACTGCCAGCAGGCACGCTGGCATAGCACGCAGATGGATGCGCAAAAGATCGGCTCCTTTCGGTACCGCGGGAAACACGCGGGGCGGCACGACGCCGCATTATATCAGAAGAGAGTGCAAAACTGAAGGACCTTTTCCGGGTCCGCGCGGCTCGACCCGGTACCATGCCCTCTGCCCTTTTCTGTCCAGGGGTAAACGACTATCAGCCCAATCGGAGTTCCCGCTGCACCGACGCCCGCAGCCGAGCTGTCGCTTGCGTATGGATCTGGCATACCCGGGACTCCGTTACCCCCATGATCTCGCCGATCTCCTTAAGCGTCAGCTCCTGTTCGTAATACAGGCTGATGACCGAGCGCTCGCGCTCCGGCAGCGTGCCCACCGCCCGTGCCACCATCTCCCGGAGCTCCCGCTTCTCCACAACGGTCAGGGGATCGGCATAGTCCTCCGAGTCACATCCGGGCAGATCGTCGAAGACTTCGGTCGGCTCGTCGCCGACAAGGAGCTCCTCCATCGAACTGACCGTGGCGACGCTGGCGGCAGCGAGGAAGCGGTGGTAGTCGTCCAGGCTCATCTCCATCTCCGCCGCTATCTCCTCCTCCTCTGGCGCCCGCAGCAGCCGGCTCTCCAGTTGGGAGATTGTCTCGGCCAGTTGCCGCAGCCGCCGCCGCATGCTCCGTGGAGCCCAGTCGCGGGCCCTTAGCGACTCCATCACCTCCCCCCTGACTACCGTCGTGGCATAGGTCTCAAACTTGACCCCCCGGTTTGGATCGAAACGATCCACAGCCTTGATCAGTCCCAGGATGCCAGCGCTGTTGAGGTCCTCGCGGTCCACAGAACTGGGCAAATGACCGGTGATTCGCCCGACCACGTAGCGCACGATATGCACGTTCTCCCGGATGACACGTTCGCGCTCCGCGGGGGTCGTACACCAGGCACGTCCCAGGGCTTGGCCAGCGTAAGCGTTCAGCGTGATCACTCCCCGTCTCTGGCCAGCACGTGCGCCGCCTGCAATTCTCGCGCCTCAAGCCGGTACTTGGCCTCGATCACTGTGAGCGGGTGCAACTCCTCGTGACAGACAGCCAGCAGGGCGGCCTCTGCTTCCCGGATGAGCTGGCCCACTGCACGCCGGCCTGGACGGGAGCAATACAGCACCACCCGCCGGCCGGGCACAGCGTGCCGCTGGCCGAGGGTGCGAAGCGTCGCATGCCAGGCCTGGGCGCGCTCAGGATGGAACGTGACTGGTCCCTCTCCGGCCGCCTCACAGGCCTCCTGTAGTTCCCTTTCCAGCTCGGGGTCCAGCGTGATGACCTCAGCCCCTCCGTGCGGCGCCGCCAGCCGCGTGATGGTACGCTGCAGCGATACCCGCACAGCCTCGGCAACCGTCTCGGCGCACCGATGGCGGGTGGCGGCCGAAGCAATGGCCTCCACCAGCGACAGACGCTCGTTCAGCGGTATGCCCTCGGCCAGCAGTAGGCGGCCCACGTCCCGCAGCAGCTCGGGAGTAGCGCCAGCCGCCGCCAGGGCTGACACTACCGCCGGGTGCGTCACCTCCAGCGCCGCCAGCAGGTCTCTGGCTTGCTGCAGGCCAAAGAGCTGCGCTGCGCGGGCTCGCAGGCAGACCTCCAGATGCAGCGCCAGGACCTGGCCCGGCCGCAGCATCTGGTGCCCTGTCCCCACGGCCTGTTGCGCCGTTTCGGCCCCCACCCAGGCGCCACGCCGACCGTCAGGTAGCACCACCTCCAGGCCGTCCACCGGCATCGCAGCGGCGCCAGGCAGCACCATCAGCCGCTGGCCGACCCGCAGTTCACCTCGTCCCAGCTCATCTCCGCCCACCTCGATGAGATACTCGTTGCGACCAAGGTCGCCACGGTCGGTCACCGTCAGCGGCGGCAGCGCAAAGCCCAGTTCGTCAGCCAGGCCGGACGTCGCACGACCCAGGTCGGCGACAAGGTCCTGATTGGCCACCAGGCCGATGAGCCCCAGACCCAGATGCACCCGCAGTTGGGCCGCCGTCTGCTCCTCGACCCCGAAAGCCCGCTCCTTTGCCCGATGTCCCCGGGAGGCCAGGGCGGCAACCAGAATGAGCCCGCCGGTAACCAGCAGGGGCCAACTGCTGGCGGCCGGGATGAGCCCCAGAACCAGCAGCACACCGGCCGTGCCGAAGAGCAGCGCCGGGGAGGCAAACCAGTCCGTGCGGTGCGCAAGGCTGTCGCGTCCGGAGCGGGCCAGGACAACTGCGGCCGCTGCGCCCATCAGGACGCCGGGGATCACTATCACCGCACCATGCCCCGCCGCCAGCAGCAGATATGTCTGCGCCCACTCCGCCAGGCGCTCCATACCGCCATTGAGCAACGCCGCCAATGGGGTGATGCTGACGATGGCGAAGGTTGCCACGGTCTCACCGCGCAGGAATCGGGCGACTCCGTCCATGGCCCCCAGGAAGCCGTTCTGCGCCTCGAGGTGCTGAATCGCCTCGCGTCCCTCATCAAGTGTCATGCGCCCCGCCGCCAGTGCGGCGTCTATGGCCATCTGGCGTCCTGGCAGGGCATCCAGGGCGAAGCGTGCGGACACCTCCGCCAGACGCATCACTCCGGTTGTCACCACCAGGAAGCTGGCCAGGGCCAGGACCACGAGCACGGCAATACCCGACACAAGCGCTGCACCACCGCCAGTGAGCTGCTCCCCGACCACCCGCACCAGCCCTCCCGCTTCACCAGTGGCCAGGATGGTGCGCGCCACCCCCAGGCCTAGCGCCACCCGTCCCAGACTGGCCAGCACTAGCACTTCGGGGAGTGGCGTGAACTCCGCAGGGCGTTCGGCAAACAGCGTCAGAAGCAAGACCGCCAGCGACAGGCCCAGGCTGGCCGCCAGCAGCACGTCCAGTAATGGTCCCGGCAGGGGGCGGACCACCAGCAGCAACGCCAGCAGCACCCCGGTGGCTGCCACCAGCTCGGGCCGCCGTACCCATCTCCGCATCTCTGTGCGCCAGTCAGGCCTCATGCCGTGTCCTGTTTCGCAAGTTCAGCCGCCGCTGTCGCGTCAGCGGGGGTCCGGCGGTCTCCCGGGCCTCTTCTCGCAGATCCCGGTCCGACATGGCCGCTCGTCGCCAGTAGCTGGCCCGCACGCGAGCCCATTGTAGCAGGCCCATCGCCCCGAGGACGGCCAGCCACCGCAACCACAGTACCCCGGCCTCCCGGGCTGGCAGGACGTCACACCAGTCATTGGCCGCCGCCAGCCGCTGGGCAGTCTGCGCCACCAGCAGCCCCATGCCTGCCAGGCCTAGCACCAGCTCCAGCGATAGCACCGCACCCTTCCGCGCCTTCGCCGCACGAGCGTCAGCGGTCGCTCCGGGTAGCTGCGGACCGTGCCCCCGCGCAGCGCCGCCTGGCCCAAAACCAGTCTGCAGAGCATGGCCGAGAACCGCGCCTCCGGCCACGACAACCCCGCCCAGAACGGTCACCACGACGGCCACGGCCAAGTGCCCCGCCAGCAGGCCGGCAAGGCGCCCCGCTGCGGCTTCCCCTGCCGCTGCTTGCTGCAAGTCCTGTGCCATCCTGGCGCCCAGCCAAGCGACCAGCGTCGGGCCCAGCATCAGAGCCGCCAGTGACCCGGCAGCGAGTGCCACCGCCCCGGTGAGCGCAGGGCTGTGCGGCAGGTCGCCGGACTGCCGCATGCGCTCCAATCGTCGTTCGGTCGGCGGGTGCCGCTTCAGGTCATGGTCGGCCATGTCGAGTCCGCCGTGTGGGTCACGGTCCCCAGACAAGCTGGTCCAGCGCCTGGCCCAGCTCACCGGCCCAGCGATCCATCTCGCCCAGCAGAAGACCGGCCAGCAGCGGCGCCACCGACCCCAGTCCCACCAGCACCACGACGAAGCGCAGACCAGGTGCCAACTGACTCACCGCCATCTGGTCTACCGCTCGCCCGAGACTCGCGGCCATGGCGCTCGCCAGCATCAGAGCCACCAGCAAGGGTGCCGCGACGCGCAGCGCTGTGGCCAGCATGACTGCCGGCCAACCCAACCAGGGACCGGCAGCCGCGCCCCACGACACGCTGGTGGTGACGGGGAGGACCTCACAGCCCTGCCGCAGGAAAACAAGCAGCCATCGCAGGCCATCCAGTTGGATGAAAAACAGCAAAGCGGTTAGTGGCAAGAACCTCGCTAGCGGCCCTCCCTCGGCCTCACCAGTCCCGTCCAGCCACGTGTCCACCAAGTGACCTGCGGTCCGGAATGAATGGACCAGCAACCACAATCCCGCCCCCAGCAGCGCTCCGGTCAGGGCGTTGCTGACCAGGAGACCCAGGTAGACAACGGGCGCCATGGTCTGGGTGGCAGCCTCCGGGGCCAGCAGCGCTGCCAGCGGCAATGCCAAAACGGTTGCCAGCCCCAGCCGCAGCAGCGGCGGGAAGTGCCGCCAACCGGTGGGGGGCGCCAAAGCAAACACCCCCGCACAGCGGGCCAGCACCAGCCCAAACAACGGCAGTTGACTCAACCAGGTCTGGGCCAACTGAGCCAGACATCCTCCTGGGTGGGCTCTCAGGGACTGCCAGCACCGATCTGCGCAGCTTGCCGCCAGAGCGCCGTCCAGTAATCGGCTGAGAAAGACAGCATCCAGGTGCCGGCTACCAATACAGCCAGCACCGCGCCCAGCAGCCGCGCCGGCAGCGTGGCCCCCGCGTCCGGCACTCCGATGGCCGTCTGCAGGCGGCTGGCCACCAGTCCTGCCCCCACGATGGCCAGAAGCAGCGGTAGCGACAACCACATCGCCACCGCCAGGGCACTCTGTATCAGATGGACTCCCTGCTCCCAGTGCATGCGCAACTCCCGGCCCGCGGCTCCACTTGTCGTTGACCCGCCGGGCCAAATGTGCGACAATCCGGTCTGGTCGCCGCCAGGGGCCTGGGTGTCTTCCCGCGGCCCGCCATTGCTGACGAGGTGAGGACCAATGTCGCGCGCTGTCGCCGTGCTGCTGTTGCCGCTTCTCGCTGTACTCGCCGGCTGCGGCGGTGACGGTGCCGCCCTGATCCTGAGCGGGGACTACTTCCCCAGCGCGTCAGGCACAACCTGGGAGTACCGCCTGGAAACCCGCGTCGAAACCGCGGACGCAAGCTTTTCCGGTTCCGGTACCATGACTCGGGCCATTACCCGCACACAGCCGGTGGTGGTTGCCGGACGCACCATTCCGGGCTATGTTGCGTCCACCACTTACAGCGTGACCGACCTGCCGGGCCCCGATCTTCCCCTGACCCTCGCCCAGCGCGCCCTGGTGGACCTGCTGTTCTCCGCCTCGGCGGGTGGTTTGCGGGCCGTCGAGGCCTACTACGGGAGCGAGCTCACACCAGCGCTCGGCTCGACTCGGCACACCCTGACTGCCCTCAGCCTCGGTGGCGGGCCGTTACTCGATGTTGCGTCGCGCCTGCCCTATCTGTACAATCCGCCCCAGGCCGGCGAGGCCCACACGGCCAGTCTTCCCCTGATCCCCATGCCGCTCGCGCCCCCCTTCGACCGCGTGGGACACCCGATCGTTGGCACTCGCCTGCTGGACTACGCCGATGTTGACCTTCCCACCGGATCCGGTCACGCCGTGTACTATTTCGAGCAGTACGCCGGGAACCTGCACTACAGCCCCACAGGCAGTTGCGCGTTTTCGGGACGTGGCCGCCTGCTGTTGCTGCAGGGCGTTGGCCTGGCCCAGGGCGACTGGACAACGGTCTACAACCTGGATGGCTGGGTTCGCGTCTCGGTCACTCTCACCGGCGACACCTATACTCTCCCCCCGCCCTGAAGCCCAGTGCGCAGTCGGTCCCGCCGGTTCCTCATCGCAGGCTCGTGAGCAGCGCCTCGGTCAGCAGGCGCCAGCCGTCCACCATCACAAACAGCAGAGCCTTGAAGGGTAGGGCCACCGCCGTGTGCGGCATGGACACCAGCCCCAGCGACCCCAGCGTCCCGGCGACCACCAGATCGATCACCAGAAATGGCAGATAGATAGCGAAGCCGACCACGAAACCCGTCCGCAACTCCGCCAGGACATAGGAGGCCGCCAGCGTGGCCAGGGAGGGCTGAGAGCCGCGAACGGTGCGCGCGCCCAGATCGCTGAACAACCGCAGGTCCTCGGGCCTGGCCCGGCGCTGCAGATGGTCCCGCAGGGGCTTCTCGGCCTGGAGTGCCGCCTGAGCGAGGCTGATGCGACCGGCGAAAAAGGGGCCGGCTGCCTGCTTCCCGATGGCGCTCAACGTGGGGGTCATGGTGCAGGCCGTCAGCAGAATCGCGAAGCCGATCAGCACCGGGTTCGGGATCACCTCGGCAGAGCCCAGACCGGCCCGCAAGAAGTACAGGACCACGGCGATCCGCGCAAAGGAGGTGAGTACGGCCAGCACCGCCGGAGCCAGTGACACCGAGGCGAACAGCAGCAGCAGGCGCAGATACGAGGCGTCGTTGCCATCGCCGAGGGCCACCTGCACGCCACCGGCGGCGTGGGCGCCTGAACTGAGCAGGCCCGCCAGGCCACCCAGCAGCGCCAGTCTCACGCCGGGGCTCCTCAGGCCTCCCTGCCTACTCACTCCCGCCCTCCTTCTCAGGTTCCGGTCGGGCTGAGGCCTCTTCCCCCCACTCGGCCAGTGTCCGCACGCCACCCTGGCCGGTTCCCACGAGCAGGGTCCGGGTGCCGATCTGCACTACATGCAGGCTGTGGCCGCTGCCCAGAGGCACTGACTGAAGCACTCGTGCGGGCCCGTCCTGTTGGCGCATCAGACTGGCCGGGCTCCAGCGCCGCAGGGCATAGCTAACGGCATAGATCAGCGCCACGACCAGCAACAGGCTCAGCAGTAGCTGGCCGAGGTAGTAGGCGGGCAAAGCAGCGGTGCCTGTCCCCATTTCTTCCGCCCACGCCGTCGGGCCCAGGATGGCGCCAATAGCCGCCAGAGACGCTCTCACGGCCTCTCACCCGCCGGACGCGCCAGTTCCGTCACTCGCACCCCCAGTTCATCACCGACCGCAACGATCTGTCCGCGCGCCACCAGTTTGCCCCCCACCAGCACGTCCGCTGGTTCCTCCACGCGACGGTCGAGGGTCAGCACCGATCCAGCTTTCAGCCTCAGCAGCTCTCCGAGGCTCAGACGCGCGTGCCCCAGACGCACCTCGACCTGAAGGGGCACTTCCGCCAGGCTTGAGAGAGCGCCCTCAACGACGCCGATACGGGTCAACTCACGCCCTTCCGCCGGCACCGCCAGAGCCGCGTTCAGGTTGGTGCTATCAGTTGTCATCGCTCTCACCAGCTTCCGTCAGGTAAGCGCGCACCACATTCACCGCCAGGTTCTGCCCGCGCGTTCCGGCTCGCCCGACACCCACGACCCGCTCATTCAGGCGCAGCTCCACCCTCCCGGCCGCCGTCCCCAGGGGGATAACGTCACCCACTGCCAATTCCAGCAGGTCGCGTGCGCTGACTTGCGTCCCGGGCAGGATGGCCTCTACGGCCACCGCCGCCGAAGCCAGGTCGTCCACCCTGAGACCGTCCTGTCTCGGGGCGACAGTCGCTGCGCCGCAGACGGGCCGCCAGGCGGGCCAGGAGCCGGTCAGGTGGAGTTCGGCGCCCACCGCGCCCCGCGTGAGCTGGATCCGGTAACGCAGCCAGGGCCCGACCAGACCCCGGCAGGCGACGGCGGCGGGCAGGTGGTGCAGGCCTGCTCCCTGCGACAGGCCGGTGGCGTTCCCGGCCGCATGGGCCAGGCTATCGGTCATGAGACCATAGACGGCCTGGTCAACGGCCCCTGCCAGGGCCGACGTCTGTTCTAGTCCCAGGGCCGCCGCCACCAGAAGCTCACAAGCTGGCGGCGGTGCCAACAGGACCCACTGGCGATCATCCTCGCCAATGACCACAGTCGGCCATCGGGCGTCGCTCGCCTCGTTGCCGAGCTCGTAGACCACCTCGGGTTCGCTGACATCGAGCGCCAGGCCATCGGCAGCCAGCCTCTGAACCGACCTCTGCAGCGCCTCCGCCAACTCTCGGCGCCACTGTCGGAGCCGCGACCATTGCTCCGGCGTTGGCGCTTCCACGTCCGGGAAGCTGACCTCTCGCACTGCCGCAGGCTCGCGCCCCATGTTAGCCCCTTCGGTCTCGTGGTTGTGCGTTGTGTTCATCGGTGTGCCGTTGTTCGTCGCGCACCTGGTCTCGCTGGGCCCGCGCCTCCAGGGCATCCAGAAGCCTCTGCAGCCCGTCGGCCTCTTTCCTTGCGGCAGCGAGTTCCTGACGCCTCAGGGCCAGACGCTCCGTCTCGGAAGCCAGGCTGAGCCTGAGTGTCGCGGCGCGCTGGACGAGCTGCTGTCGGTAACGCTCTCCATGACCGGCTGCGGCCGCCGTCTGCGGTTCCGGGTCGGGCTGGCGCAGCCGCCCCAGCTCTGCCTCGATGTCAGCCAGCTCGGTCCGCAGCGCCTCGCAGGCCTGAGCGCTCTGGGCCACCAGCCGGTGCGCCTCATCGCGCATCTGCCCGGCCACATCCCTGAGCCGCCGGCGACTGGCGGCCCGGTCCGGGTGCGTCACAGTTTAGCTCCTCCTGTCGGTCGTCTCGCGGTCAAACTGACCGCGCCAGTTCCAATAGCCCCTGGCGAGTGCCCTCAAAAGGGCAGGCCTCCTGCGGCGCTTGGCGCAGGAAGGCTTCCAGCCCCGGCCAGAGAGCCATAGCGCGGTCTGCCAGCGGACGGCTGCCGGGCCGGTAGGCGCCCACGCTTAGCAGGTCCTCGATCTCACGCCGGGCCGCCACCAGGGCGCGCAAGGTCTGGGCCGCCGACAGGTGCTCCGGGTCCACTACCTGGGGCATTAGCCGCGATACGCTGGCCCCGATGTCTACGGCCGGATAGTGCCCGCTGTGGGCCAGGTCGCGGCTCAGCACGATGTGCCCGTCCAGCGTGGCCCCAACGATGTCTGCGACCGGCTCCTGCATGTCGTCGCCCTCCACCAGTACCGAGTAGATACCGGTGATCGTCCCTCGGACGCCCGGGCCGGCCCGTTCCAGCAGGCGTGGCAGAAACTCATACACCGAGGGCGGATAGCCCCGTGTGGTTGGGGCCTCGCCCACCGCCAGACCGACCTCCCGCTGCGCTCGCGCCAGCCGCGTCAGCGAGTCCATGATCAGCAGCACATCCCGGCCCTGGTCTCGGAAGTGCTCGGCAATAGCGGTGGCTGTCAAACCGGCCGTAATGCGGACCAGTGGCGGTTCGTCGGAGGTGGCTACCACGACCACTGAGCGGCCGAGGGCATGGCGCAGGTTGGTCTCCAGGAAATCGCGGACCTCGCGGCCGCGCTCCCCCACCAGCGCGATCACGACCACATCGGCGGTAGTGTGGCTGGCCATCATCCCCAGAAGGGTGCTCTTGCCCACCCCTGCTCCCGCGAACACGCCAACACGCTGACCTTTGCCGCAAGTCAGGACACCGTCCAGGACGCGGATGCCAAAGTGCATCGGCGCGCTGATCCGCGTGCGCTCGAGGGCGGGTGGCGGGGCCCCCTCAACCGGACGGAGGGCCACTCCCTCCACGGGCCCCCGTCCATCCAGGGGGTGACCGAAGGCGTCCAGCACACGACCCAGTAGCCCTTGGCCGACGGCCACGCTAATGGGCCGGCCCGTGGCGACGACAAGCCCCCCGGGCTCCAGGCCTGACACCCGACCGAGGGGCAGCAACAGCACCTGCCCCTGTCGGAAGCCTACCACCTGTGCGGCCACCGGGGGCGCGTCGCCAGCCGGGTATAGCTGGCAGACTTCGCCGAGCACTGTCGGTGGCCCCGCGGCCACGACGGTCAGACCCACGAGCTCCACGACCCGCCCAGTGGCCAGAAAGCGACGCACGCCCGGGACTTGGGCCTGCAGCCGGCGGACCCACTTCACTCCGTGACTCAATGCGGGCACCTGACACCCTTCCCACCAGCAGCGGTCAACGGCGAGACAACCTACACTTCGCCTTCCGGCATTTCCCAGCTGAGCGCCTCGTGCACAAGGCGTAGCTGTGTCTCCCAGGTGGCGTCAATGCTGCCCCGGTCGCTGTCCAGCACACACTCCCCTCGTTGCAGGGCCGCGTCGGGGACGAGTTCGACATGGGCCGGCAAGTCGGCGCTGATGCTGCCCAACCACGCCACGTCCTCGGGGTGCAGCCGGGCCCTGACGCGGGTAGCTCCGCGCAGCATCTCCAGCGCCCGCCCCAAGGTGTAATCGATGACCGCCGGGTTGGTGGAGATCTCCCGCCCCAGCAGTTCGCGGCAAATCAGCATGACCAGGGAGACAAGCTCGGGACGCAGGGCCGCCAGTTGGTTGCCGCGCTCGGCCACCAGCCCCGCGGCCAGCGAGTTCAGCAGCCGCAAGTGACGGGCCACCGCCTCGTCGGGCATGGGCTGGGAGGGCTGCGGTGGGGCTAGCGCACCGGGCCGACGCTCGCCTTCGCTGCCATACAGTGGCTGCACCGGCACCAGCCCCGCCTCTACCTCGTGGCGCTTCCATACAGCACGCATCAGCTCTCGCCCCCATCTGGCCCGACGCCAATCCCGTAGCGGCGTGCCTTGGCCTGCAGGGCCAGCGCCACCACCTGTCGGACCTCGCGCGAAGGTCCGCGCGAGGGCGCGGGTCCCGTCAGGCCCCGCGACCGGGCGTAGCGTTGCAGGCGTCGCGCTGTCGTCGGACTGCACATCGTAGCCAAGATCCCCACCAGCTCCGCTCGCTCACCGTGGAACAGCATATCCAGTTGCCGATGGTTCAGGGTCGCGAGGAAGCCAAGTCCGGTCTCGTCGGGAACGATTCGAGGAGGCCGACCACGCCAATAGAACCAACCCGTCAGCAAGACAGCCAGCAGCCCCCCGGCCAGCGCCGGTGCCCAGGAGAGGCCGGCGCTTCGCACGGGCGAAGGGCCGCGCTCGATGCGGGGCGCGCCATCGGCGTACAGCGTCTCGCCGGTCGCGGTGGTCAGCGTCAGTCTTTCGGGGACCAGGCCCGGCACCGCGCTCAGGACCACACTGGCCATGCTCTCCACCAGCGCCGGACGAAGTCGAGTGCGGGGGTTCAGCTTGAGAAGGACGCTCACGCGGGGACCTGCGGCCTCACCGGCAATGACCACCTGCGCGCTGGTCACGCCCTCAAACCCGCGCAACACGGCGGCAAGCTGGCGTTGCTGTTGGCCGCGCTGGAATGCAGGCGTTCCGGGCAACGGCAGCAGGTCACTCGGCAGTGAGAGGGACGACGAGGAAGTCCCCGTGGGCACGAGGGGAGCAGTCGCCTGGCACTGAGCCGCGGGCGCCCAGAGCAGGAACAGCAAGAGACTGAGCGAACGGGTCAGCCAGCGGCCGGGGCGCCAACTGGCGTGTCTCCCCTGAGCGAGGCGAACCATGAAGCAGATGATCCCTAAGGCAAATCCTGACCGTCAGCGCCCACGGCCGTGCAACCTGCTTGACTGCCAGGGGACTGTTCACCATCAGGCGCTCGATTCCTCCTTCCCGTCCTTCACCGAAACTGACCAGCTTGCTCTCCTGTCGCGATGACCTCCAGAAGCCGCGCCGTGGTCTCCGGATCGAACTGGCGCCCCGCGCAGTTGGTCAACTCCTGCACAGCTTCCTGCGGACTGCGAGTGGCTCTGTAGGGCCGGGCGGAAGTCATGGCATCGTAGGCGTCACAGACGGCGATAATGCGGGCGCCAAGAGGGATGTCATCTCCAGCCAAGCCCAGGGGATAGCCTTGTCCGTCCAGACGCTCGTGATGGTGCCGAACGGCGCCGATGAGACCCTGTAAGGGCGGTACGCAGCCGATGATGCCAGCCCCCCGGTCCGGATGTTGGCGCACCAGTCTCCACTCCGTTTCGGTGAGCTGTCCGGGCTTGCGCAGGATGTCGGTGTCCACCGCGATCTTGCCCACGTCGTGCACTACTGCCGCGATGTGGACCTCCTCAATCAGTCTGCTGTCAAGACGCATGGCAGTGGCGGTGCGCCGCGCCATCTCCCCGACGCGCCGGGAGTGGCCGCAGGTGTACGGATCCTTGGCCTCGACTGCCGCCATCAGGGCCTGCACGGTGCTCAGAAAGAGGGTGCGCAGGTCGTCCACCAGATCGCGATTGCGCATCGCCAGGGCCGCCTGCCGTCCCGTCGCCCTCAGGAGCTTGCCCTCTCTGGATGTGAACGGAACTGCCCTGGAACGGTAGACTGCGATCACCCCCAGTCGGCGGTTTCCCTGCTGCACAGGGCAGGCCAGGTAATGCCGGTCAGGCATCTGGACAGAGAAGGGCAGGCCTTGGCCGTCACGCTCGCTCAGGTTGGCGGCCGCCAGCGCCCAGAACGCGGCCAGCTCCTCGGGCTCCAGGGCGCGGGTGACCAGCGGCTCCATGCCACCATGTTCTGGCGTGGTGACAAAGGCGCCCCCTTCAGCCCCCACGGCCTGCGCCACGCGGTCCAGCACCCGCTCCGCCACGGCCTCGCGGGTCTCCGCAACGCCGGTGTTTTCCAGTGTGCGGTAGGCCATGGCCAGCTCTTGATAGGTCAGGGCCAGCTCACGCACCGCCTGGGTCAGTTCGTCCTCAAGACCAGTGACCGCTTCCAGGGCCTGCGCCATGCTGCGGGCGGCCGCATGCGGCGGGGGCCCGGCCGGATCTGCGCGGCAGACCACCAGTGCCGCCGCCCCGATCAGACACCGCGCAGCGCCGGGACACAGCGCCGCGCCGGTCCGCAGCGAACAGGAGTCGGTGCCTGTGCCGCATGGCGATGGCCCCGGGCCAGGGACTCGCCGAGCCACCACCTCTCCCCCCTCCTCAACGGTTGCCCAGTACAGCCCGGCCATCTCAGCCAGACCGGCCACGGCGGCCCAAAGGCCGTCGGCGCCTCCCAGCCCTGACCATTCGGTGCCCGGGTCCATCAGGGACACTCCCTTCGGCTGACCACTGCGTCCAGCACGGCGAAGACCTCCGTCGGGTCCGGGGGCTTGTTGATGACGCCCTGCACGACCGTTAGCAGCGGACTGAGTTCCACGTTGTCAGGCAGAAGCCCCGTGAACAGGTAGATGGGGACCTCCGCCAGGCCCGCTACACGCCGGAGCTGCTGGCATAGCGCCAGAGGCGGCATGCCGGGCATCTGCACGTCCACCAGGACGAGCTCGGGTCGCCATTGCTCAGCCACACTCAAGGCCTGCTCACCGCAGGCGGCCACCCTGACCTCAGCCGCCCGGGCCTCGGCCAGCAGACAGGCTACCGCGCCGGCGATGCACGCCTGGTCGTCAACGATCAGCACTCTTGCCGCTCTGGCAGAATCGGCCTCCTGGGTCATTGTCAGCCTGCTCTCTGCGCCGCCTGCTCAGACTCGATCACTACTTGCCGGCCATCTACGGGGATGAGCAGCACCATGCCGTCCTCCCGGCCCCGGAGTCGCCGCACCTGCCCCCCTCGTTCGGTCAGCAGCAGAGCCATCGCGCGGTAGCTCAGAAGCCTGGGCAGCCGGGCCGCCACAGCATCCGCGGAGGTAGTGAGGGCCAGGGCAACGCTATCTGCGCTGTTGGGCGCTACTCGCAGACGGATCGCAGCCCCCTCCGCGGTGCTGGCCACCATCGTGTCCAGCGCGGCTACGGCGACCTGCTTCAGCAGCCCGGGCGGCCATTCCACACTGCGGCGGAGGCCAAGCCAGGAAGTCTCCAACGTACTTCCATGCAGCGCAAGAAGATCAGCGAGTTCGGCGCAGGCGCCGAACAGGACGTCCTCCAGGTCCAGCGCCATGGGCGGGCTTTGGTCGCGCTGCCCAGCCAGTGCCATGAAATAGCCCAGAAAGCGACCGACCCGCTGTGTCTCTGCCAGGATCGCCCGGGCACACCGGTCTCGGGCCAGGGGCTGCTGCGCGCCGGCCCAGCCCAGACACTCGGCGTAGTCGCAGACGGCCGCCAGGTGATGGCGTGTCTCATGGGCAATGTGCAGGGATAGGGCTCGCAGTTCCTGGGCGGGAACGGTCCGCGTCGCGGGGGTGGAGTCATTCGCCATGGTGCGCCAGCCACTTCGCTTCCTTGTTGGCGGCCACCCTGGGGATTTATCGGCAAGGGGCTGGTAGCGCTTTAGAGCGCCGGGGCAGGGTGCTTACTTCTCGCCCAGGGTGAAGGTCCGGGGAACGGCCAGGGGACGCATGGTGATAGCCTGAACCGGACAAAGCTGCACGCACAGCCCGCAACCGTCGCAGGGCTCCTCGGGGATGACGTAGTGACCAGTGGCGGCCTCGGGCGCGTCGTAGATGCAGACGCGGGCGCATAGCCCGCAGCTAACGCACTTGCCACAATCAATCTCCGCCACCAGGCGCTTCACACGGTCCACGTCGTCGTTGCCCTTGATGCGGTCGCAGACCTTGCCCCGGAAGTCGTCGCAGGTGGCATAGCCCTTGGCGTCCATCCAGTCGGACAGGCCCTGCAGGAGCTTGCCGATGACCGGGTAGCCCTGCATCACGATGGCCGTGCACGTCTGCACCGTCTGCGCCCCGGCCAGGATGAGCTTGGCGATATCGCCGCCGTCGCTGACGCCGCCGCTGGACATGATCGGGATTGGCAGTTGGGGCGAGACCTCCGAGATCCAGCGCAGGACGTAATGCAGCGACCACGGACCGCCGTGCCCGGCATACCCACCGTGCATGATGGGCTGCTCCGTCTCCAGGTCAATATCCAGACCCGTAAAGCGGTTGAACATGGTGACCGCGTCGGCTCCGGCCGCCGCCAGCCCCTGAGCCACTGCGCCCGGCTGCGAAAGCTGGGGGCTCATCTTGGGGATCGCGGGCAGATGGGACGCCGCCTTGACCGTGCGGAGTGCCTTGGTCATCTCGTCCATCATGTCCGCATGAGACATAACATGCACGCCGTGGGGACATGACACGTTCAGCTCGATGGCGTCGGCTCCCGCCTGCGTCACCAACCGTGCGCCCTCGTCCCAGCGTTCCGGCGTGATGCAGTTGAGGCTGGCGATGATGGGGATAGTGCAGATAGCCTTGGCTCGGGCGATCTCCTCCGCAAACCGCTCCAGACCGTAGACATTGGCTTGCTCGAAGGAGTAAAGACAGAAGGACTTGTCGCGCCCCAGCGAGTCGCGAATGACGGTGAAACGCGGCGTAGGCGAGTGGCGCGCCGGCTCGTACTGGAAGTAGCTCTTGATGACGGCCGCGCCGATGCCGTGATCTTCGCAGCGCTTCAGGCGCTCAGCGGTCTCCGTGATGCCGGCCGCCGCCGCGACGAGAGGGTTGCGCAGGGTGAGGCCGCAGAACCGCGTCGTCAAGTCGGGCATGGTGTCCTCAGCATGGTACGAGGGGACCGGCTTCGGCCGGTCCCCTCGCGACTCGGTACTCAGGCCCGCTAGGCCTCCAGCTTCTCAAGCACCTCGTCGGAGATCTCGAAGTTGGAGTAGACTTGCTGCACGTCGTCGTTGTCGTTGATGGTGTCCAGCAGCTTGAGAACTCTCGGGGCGTCCTCGTCACTCACTTCCTTCGTGGCCGTGGGGATCATCGTGACCTCGGCCCGTTCTATCTGCAATCCCATGCCCTTGAGAGCCTCGTAGACGGCATTGAAGGCCTTGGGTTCGGTGCGGACCTCCAGCATCTCGTCCTCTTCGATGACATCCTCGGCCCCGGCATCCACCGCCGCCATGAACAGCTCATCGTAGTCTGCTCCGGCCTTGGGGATGGTGATGACCCCCTTCTGCTCAAACATCCACGCCACCGCCCCGGCCTCGGCCAGGTTGCAGCCAGCCTTGCGCAGAATGCTGCGCAGGTCGGCCACGGTCCGCGTCTTGTTGTCGGTCAGGCACTCAATCATGAGTGCCACGCCGGCCGGACCGTAACCCTCGTAGATCGCGGTCTCATAGTTGACGCCCTCGACCTCCCCGGTGCCGCGCTTGATGGCGTTTTCGATGTTCTCCATCGGCATCTCGGCCGCCCGGGCCTTGTCAATGGCCAGACGCAGGCGCGGATTCATGTCGGGATTGCCCCCGCCCTCCCGTGCTGCCAGCATGATCAGCCGCGCCATCTTGGCGAAAGTGTTCGAGCGCTTGGCGTCCTGACGGGTCTTGCGATGGACCCGGTTTGCCCATTTTGAGTGCCCAGCCATACAGCCTCCGACCTCCGTCACACATGCTCTGCTGCAGCCATTATACACAGCCCTGGGGGCACATGGCAATGCACCCCGGCCTGGGCGCATGGCAGGGCGCCGCTACGGACCCTCGATCTCATAGCGGGTCTCGATCTCGGCGACGCCGCGCATCATGGCCTGCGCCGAGCAGTATTTCTGGTTGGACAACTCCACGGCACGAGCCAGTCGGTCCTCGCTCACATCGCCTTGGACGAAGTGCTCAATCAGGATGTGCGTGAAGACCTTGGGGTGGTCGTCGCGACGTCGTCCCGTGACCTTGACCCGGTAGCGCCGGACCTCCTGTCGCATCGTCTTGAGGATGCTGACCACGTCCATTGCCGTACAGCCCGCAATACCCGCCAGGAGCAGCTCCATCGGGCGTGCTCCCGCCTCAGTCCCTTCGTCCTCCACGGCTGCGTCCATGACGACCGTGTGCCCCGTACCTGTCAACGCATCGAAACGCCATCCGCCCTGCCAGAGAGCCTCTACATTCAGTTCCGTTGGCATGGCAATACCTCAACAGTGTGGTGTGTCATCCTAGACGTGCTTGGCCGTGGCACTACCGGCCTGCCAGACGGTCCTTTGGACCGGGACCGTCGGCCCCTCCGGCACTGGTCCGGGCTGCAGGGCATTGGCCAGCTCTACCCCTGCGTCTTCGATCATCTGCCCCGCTTCCGGCACCAGGCGACTGCTCATGGCCAGCCGCGGCTCATAGCCCGCTCCGTGTGGCCCCATGGCCTCGGCTGTGGGCACGTAGCCAATGCAGCCATTGGCCAGCTCCACCACCCAAGTGAAGGGAAAGTGGCTGCGCGCCTTGATGTTGAGGCCAAACTGGCAGAAATACTCGGCAGGGTTGGCCACGAATACCGCCGGTCCGACCTGGATCGCCTGCACCTCGCAGAGAACCTCGGGTTCCACCTTCACCCACTCGTGCAGGAGGATCTCCTCCCGCGCCCACCACCGATCCCACCCGTCGGGCGCCCCGGAGTTCCAGAATTCCAGAGCCGCCCGGAACCTGTCTTCCGTCACTTGCCGACTCTTGGTTGAGAGGAGCTTCTGACTCGCCCCCAGCGGCAGGAGCTCCGCCGGTTCCGCCATGGCCAGGACCTTCAGTGCTTCTGCCCCCACCTTCTGGCCCACGCGCCGTGACCACTTGGCCCCGAACTCACCCTCCTGCAGCGACAAGTTGTCCACCTGCGTCACATCACCGCAGGCACCGTTGAGGAATACCACCTCGCCCCCGCCCATGCCGCCCACGATGGTCTTGCGCAACCAGTAGACCCAGTCGGCGGAAGCGCCCGGGTTGCCGGTGGTGCCATGGCAGGTGAAGTTTACGATGCAGCCCAGAAAGCTACCGTCTGGGCGCCAGGCGCCCATAACCCCCACCTCCGGATCGGCAGGGCCAGCCGGGCCAACGATGTCCGGATTGCCCTTCCCGGGATGGGTGGCCTGGGTACCGTCCTTCATCCAGAAGCGGCGGTTGAAGGCCACCGTCTCCTCGTGGCCCCGGCCGACCGACAGCCGGGCTTCCTCCTTCACCTGGTCGGCGGTGATTACCGCCGTGGCTATCTGGCGTGCCACGTGCTCCAGATAGCCCAGGTCCGGGGCAGTGGCGCTCTCCTGGGCCAGGGACTCGCAGAAATCGGGGTCAAAGGCATGGGCGAAATCACCGGGCCGCGCCCCCACGATGGGTCCACCGCTGTGGGTGTGGGACGCAGCGACCATGACGTGACTGCCCGGTATGCCGGTCCTCTGCTCGATCAGTGAGCGCGCCTGGGCCACGATGCTCTTCTTCACTGACAGGGCGTCTATCCCCACCAGCGCCACCCGCGTCGCCTCGCCCTCGATGACCGCGGCCTTGACAAAACAGGCATCATGAATTCGCTGGTGGTAGGCCTTCGAAAAGCCACCGGGCTGCTCCATGCCGATCGCCGGGGTGATGTCCGCGGAAGCAAAGCCTGCTCGCATGACCGAGTCTCCTGTTACCGCACTAGCTCCTGGTGCAACGGCTTTCCTCTGGCCGGGAGTTCACCGTCGCTGACCAGTGCCCCTTCATCGGTCCTCGTGTGTCACAAGGAACGATGGCCGAACTTTCACAAATCACGCGAAAAACGCAGGAAAGTTAACATCTGAAGGAGGTAGACACGGCAAACTCGGGAATATATACTGGTAATAAGCCAACGACTCTGCTCTGGTGGTGGGATGCACATCGGGTCAAATGGGTCAGAGCGGGCCATCGGGAGGCCGGGCTGTAGTCGACCACGGGGTACTGGCTGGTGATCGTTTCGCGTAGTGCAGCATCATCATCTATCAGTCAAAGAAAGGGTGATTGTTGTGACGCGACGTGGCTTTACGCTTATCGAGTTGTTGGTGGTTATTGCCATCATCGCCATCTTGGCGGCATACTCTTCCCGGTGTTCGCCAAGGCACGCGAGAAGGCCCGACAAACGAGCTGCCTCAGTAATGTCAAGCAGTTGGCGCTCGGTTGTCTCATGTACTCACAGGATTATGACAACATCCTTCCTGGCCCACGCCTGGGCGCTGACTGCAACAACCACTCTGGCGTCATGTGGGGCGCCGGTGTGTTCCCTTACGTGAAGAACACTCAACTCTACTACTGCCCCAGCCGCGACAACTGCGGCGGATGGGGCGGACCGTGGAATCAGTGCGGCAACTCCAACGCGGCGGGACGAGCCGTGGTCCAGGGCACCACCTACGGCATCAACTGCCCAGGGCTGGGCTCCGGCATGGGCAAGAAAGAGGCCAGCATCATCAAGCCTGCTGAGCTGTTCCTGCTGGGCGAGTCCTACAACGGCTGTGGATTCTGGCGCCCCTTCCGCCAGAACCCGAACGGTAGCTGTGTGGCAGCCTACGTCGAGGTGCACAACGGCGGCATCAATGTGGCCTACTGCGATGGCCATGCCAAGTGGCTGAACTCCAACGCGGCTCACGCCCGGACCCAGTCGCACATGACCAGTTCACTGCCCTGGGCCAATGTGGAAGTGACCGTACCCTAGCCACTGTCCGACGTACCCGAGACCCGACTCGGCGATAGCCGCCCCGGAGCATCTCCGGGGCGGTTTTTCGTCGGTCTGGTCTTCACATCCGCCGCCGGGACGCTTCACCGGCCGTCACGGAGGACCTAGGAGACAACCGCGCGGACGCCCTTGGCGAGGGCCGCCAGGGCCGGCTCCGGTTCGGCTTCGCCGGTCAGCACTGGATGCAGGTGCGTCTGGATGAGCTTGGAGATGACGCTGTAGTGGGGGATCGCCTCGCGGTGCCGGGCGGTCCGCAGGATGCGCTCCAGGCGCGGGTAGTCGGGGTTGAAGGCGACAATCTCGGGATCGCGGTAGAGTTCAGGTATGGTGGGCAATGGTCCGCCCTGCAAACTCCGCTCGCGCTGCATCTCACAGCTGGTCATGAAGCGGATGAACTCAGCGGCTGTCTCGGGGGCCTTGGCCCCCTTGGGAATGCCGTAGTGCCACCCGCCCAGGAAGGTGATGGACTCGGTGCCCAGGGGCCCGATGGGATGAGGCGCGATGCCGATGCGGCCGGCCAGCGGTGAGCCGGGCCGCCCGGCTGCCAGAGCCCCGCTGGGCAGCATCGTCAGGAAAACGGTCCGCCCGGACAGGAAATCCACCTGGGGGTCGAGCCCGTGGGCCGCCGTGGTAAGGTTCGCCGGCGCCAGCCTCTCCACGTGGATAATGTCTCGCATCTGCCGCAAGGCCTGCAACGCGCGGTCGCTGTCCAATGCCACCTCGCCATCCACAAAGATGTCCCCGCCGTTGCTCCACAGGTTCTGCAGGAACGTCGTGGTGAGCCCCTCGTACTTGTACGCGGGGAACTGATAGCCGATCAGGCCAGCGTTCGGCTCGCCCTCCACGATGGTTCGGGCCTGCAGGATGAGCTCGTCCCACGTGCGGGGCGGACGCGTGAAGCCGTGCTTCTCCAGCAGATCCTTGCGATAGATGAGGACTCCGCACAGCGCCAGAGCCGGTACGGCGTAAAGCCTGCCGTCAGAGCCTCGAGCCGGCGCCAGCAGCGAAGGCATATGCTGGGCTATCTCCTGGGTACTCAGGTAACGGTCCAGCGCCATCAGTCGCCCGCTTTGCACCATCTCCGACATCCAGTACAGACACAGCGGCGCCACGCTCAGGCTGGTGGTGCGGGACTCCAGCGCGATGCGCACGGTCTCCCGGGCTTCGTCGGGATTGTACGGCAGCGTGAGAGACGCGGTCTGGACGTGGGGATGGAGCCTGGTGAACTGCTCCAGCATGTCCCGGTTCAGCTTCTCGTCAAACTCGGTGAAGCTGCGCACCGACAGCGTGATGGGGGTCTGGCTGGGACTGCCACCCATCACCCCGGCTGCGCCCTCAAAACGGCTCGCGATGTTGATGCCCCGACTATCAATGGTGTAGCGCCGGATGCCTTTGTCATGGTCGCACCCGCGCATCTTCAGCACCGAGATGGCGCGCTGAATCTCGCTCTCCAGTTCCACGTACTTCAGCAGGATAATGCCATCCACGATGATGGAGATGTGCTCCGAGGTGACGAAGGTCTGGCCGAAAAGCTCGGGCACCTCAGTGGTCAGGAGCGTGGTGACACCGAGCTGCTGCAGAGCATCGCACAGCAGGAAGACGGTCTCGCGGTAGGCCTCGGTTCGCTCCATCCCCATGGTCAGGTCCGTGAGGCTGTCAATGACCACGCGACGGGCACCGAGACGGGCGACCTCCTGCTGCAACTCCCAGATGAACTGGTCCGGCGAAAGGCGCACGGGGCAGACGTGGCGCATGACCACAAGCCCCTGCTCCTGTCGCTGGTCCAGGTCGAGGCCAAACCCGCGCGCCAGATGGTCCAGCTTGCGGTCCGTCTCCTCGAAGCTGACGAAAATCCCCGTCTCCCCCTGCTGCGCCCCCGCCTCGATGAAGTGCAGGGCCAGCGAGGTCTTGCCCACGCCAGCGCTCCCGGCCACGAGAACCGAAAAGCCCTGGGGTATGCCGCCGCCAAGCATCTCATCCAGGCCCCGGGTGCCGGTGCTGACCCGCACGTCCGGCGAGATGTCCACCTCACAGGTGCGCCCACAGCGCTCATGGCGGGGGTAGATCGCAGCTCCCCGCGAGCCGATCTCCAGCGCATGCTGCCCGTGCGAATGGTCCTGACCCCGCGCCTTCACCACCTCGGCGAAACGGCGACGGTAACGGTCGCCGCCCAACTGATAGGACAGACGGATGACAGCGTCGGCGAGGAACTCCTCAAAGGGGATTGTCTGGGGCCTGGCGGATTCAAGCTCCTTGGTGATGATGGCGGTCAGACCGGCCCTGCGGATGCCGTTGAACATCCCGTAGACCAGGGGGCGCAGCGCAGCGCTGTCGCTGGCCAGGCCGGCGAGGTGCGCCACACTGTCCACCATCAGTCGCCGGGCCCCGATTTCGGCGATGAGGCTATCCATGAGCCCCCCGACGTCGCTAAGCTGATCCAGGAAGACCTCGGGCGAGGTGCAGACGACCCGCAGAAGCCCCTGCTCTTCCAGACCTCGGAGGTCCCAGCCGAAGTTCTCGGCGTCGGCATAGAGTTGCTCCGGGAACTGCTCGAAGGTCACGATGGCCCCGGGTTCCCCCGCCTCTATTCCGGCCACGATGAACTGCACGCCGAGGGTGGTTTTCCCCACGCCAGGGATGCCCTCGATGAGGGTGCAGGTGCCTGGCCGCAGGCCACCCCCCAGGAGCTGGTCCAGACCGGGGATGCCGGTGGTCAGCAGCTTACTCATTGCCGCGTGTCCCCCACAGCGTCAGAGGCCTCGGGCGCAGCGCGACCCGCGGCCTGGCGCTTCACAATAAGTCGGATAATCTCCTTGCGGCTGTCAGAGCGGTCCAGAAAAGCCTCGCTGAGCCGGCAGAGCAGGTTCCAGGCTGCCGGGTCCTTGGGCAGGGCGTAGCAGGTGTACCGTCCTTCACCCCGCGAGAAAGCCTCCAGAACCCCGGCAGCGGCCAGGCGCTCCAGCACTTTCTCCACTTCCTCTATGCTTCGATGGGTCCGCAGCGCCACGCCGCCAGCCGTGTCGAAGGTGCGCGGATTGGCCTGGTAGAAGAGCGCGACATCCAGGCCCACCACGTTCTGTACAACGTCTTCGATGAAGGTCACTAGCTTGGGGTCCATGACGATCTCCCCGCTCGGCGGTAGCCCACGGCGGTCGCGCTAGTCTCCCCTCTTAGTCGTCTATTCGCCACAAGACTGTTCCACACCTGCAACAGTTCAGACATACCTGCCCAGTAGCCCCCCGCGAGCGTCGCCCGGCGCAGGTGGGGGGCCGGTCGGTGCCGAAGCAATCGCCTGCGCCGTGAGTGTGCAGAGCAACGCAGGAGGAGTCTTTCCATGACTGACCTGTCATCCCCCATCCCCCGTCCGGAGCACCCGCGTCCCGACCTGCACCGGGGGCTTCAGGAAGGCGACGGCTGGCTGAATCTGAACGGCCCGTGGGACTTTGCCTTCGACGACGCGGCGGTCGGAGAGACCGATGGCTGGCAACTCCCCGGATCGACGGCCTACGACCGATGCATTCGGGTGCCTTTCTGTTGGGAATCCCACGCCGCCTGGGGTACCGATGACCTGGCCGGCAACGACAACTGGTACAGCCCGGAAGCCTATCTCCACCCGGCGGAGGTCAGCCGTGACAACTATCGAGAAGCCCCGCGACATACGGTCGGCTGGTACCGCCGCACCGTCACGTGCCCGGCAACGAAGGCTGATGAGAGCGTATGGCTCCATATAGGCGCAGCGGACTGGCACGTGAAGGTGTGGGCCAACGGCCAGCTCGTCGGCGAGGGTGACAGCGGCTATGTCCCCATCTCCTGCGACCTCGGCGACGCAGCGCAGCCAGGCGAAGACCTGACCCTCGTCATCCGCGTCGAGGACCCCCAGGGCACCGAGGACAAGCCTCTGGGCAAGCAACACAAGTGGTACACCACCACCTCCGGCATCTGGCAGACAGTCTGGCTGGAGGTGCGACCGCTCCGGCACATCAGGAGTCTGCGCCTGATTCCCCAGCTTGACCCGGCGGCGGTGGTCTGCGAAGCCGCTCTGAGCCCCGGCGCCGCTCCCGCAGGCCTGCGGGTGACGGTGACCGACGAGGAGGGAGTCTGTGCGGGGGTCGCGGAGTCGAGTGACGCCAGCCGCCCCCTGACGGTGCCGCTTGGCCCCTCGGTGCGCCGGTGGTGTCCGCAAGACCCCCATCTTTACGCGGTGGCAGTCGAGCTCCGGGACGGCGAGCGTGTACTCGATACCGTGTGCAGCTACTTCGGCCTGAGAGAGGTAGGCGTGGCGCCGCTTTACGAGGGGGGGCCCAGGTATGTCACCCTCAACGGCCAGCCCCTGTACCTTAAGGGCGCCCTCGATCAGAGCTTCACTCCCTGGGGCGTCTACACTTTCCGCTCCGATGCAGAGATCCGTCGGGACCTGGAGATTGCCCGTGAGACGGGATTGAACTTCCTGCGCATCCACATCAAGCCCGAAGACCCGCGCTTTCTGTACTGGGCGGACCGCATGGGCATGTTGATCATGGCTGACCTGCCGAACCTGGGCTACGACGGCTACGGTGAGGTGGGCAATGCCCGGTGGGAGTGGACCTTCCGACGGGTGGTAGAGCGGGACTTTAACCACCCCTGTGTCTTCTCCTGGGTGCTGTTCAACGAGACCTGGGGCCTGGGATTCGCGCAGTACTACGAGGCCACCGACCGACATGCCTGGGTCGAGAGCATGTACAGGCTGGCTAAAGCACTGGACCCGACCCGGCTCGTGGAGGACAACTCCGCCTGCTCCTATGACCACGTTATCACCGACCTCAACACCTGGCACTACTACATCAATGACTACGAGCAGGCCCGCGAGCATGTCGCGCACGTGATCGCAGAGACGTACCCGGGCTCCGGGTTCAACTACGTCCCCGGTCGCCAGCAGGGCGACGAGCCCCTGATGAACTCCGAATACGGCGGCATCGGCGCCAGCATGGGCGACCTCGATGTCTCTTGGTGCTTCAAGTTCAACACAGACCTCCTGCGGGAACAGGAGAAGTGCTGCGGCTATGTCTACACCGAACTGCAGGACATCGAATGGGAGCACAACGGGTTCGTGAACTACGACCGCTCTCCCAAGGAGTTCGGCTACGCGGTCGCCGACCTCCAGGGCCCGGTCTATCTGGGCCTCTCGTGCCCGCCGGGACAGACGGTTGAGCCCGGAAGCACCTGGGTGCCGCCGCTGTTCCTGAACCGCGCCGGGTACGACGGCCCGCTGCCTAATCTCACATACACGCTTCAAGGTACAGATACGTTAGGCGAAGACGTCTGCGCCCTCGAGAGTACCACCGTTGACATTGCGCCGCAGGTTGCCAACGCGCCTGGCGCCGTGGTCCCCCTCACGTTGGCAGGGATACGTCTCCCTGACCGACCTTGCCTGTTGCGCTTTGAGGCGCGTCTGGGCAACCTCGCCGCCAACTGGTGTTACCTGGAGATCCGCCAGGGGGCGCTACCGGCGGCGGAAACCCTCGCTGACGGCCGTCTCGTTCTCCGCAAGCTGGCGGGCGAAGTGGAGGTTTCCACCGCCTGGCACGAGGCAGAAGTGGAGCGTGGCGTGGTGGAGGTGGAACAGCACCTGCTGGGTGGCGTTGAGGCCGGCCACATGGATTACCGCTTTGTCCTGCCCCAGGGGTTCGACGCGGCGGGATGCAGGAGCCTGACGGTTCTGGTGGAGGCCTCCAGCAAGCGCCAGGGCGCGCCGCAGACCGAAGGCAGCCCCTGGCTCAGCGACCTGCGCATCTCGCTTAATGGCCTGCCCATCGGAGAGGCGCTTCTGCGAGACCAGTACGCCGATTCCCGGGGTGCCCTGTCCCACATGCACGGTCTGCGCGGCCGCTACGGCGAGCTGGTGCGTTGCCGGGTCGAGGGAGAGACACTGCAGAACGTACTCGCCACCGGCGACGAGCTGCTCCTGCGGCTGGAGGTGCCGCGCTCAGCGCTCAACCACCGGGGTCTGGTGGTGTACAGCTCCCGCGCGGGTCGTTACCCCTGCGACGTGACCCTGGTTTTCCAGTGAACCTTGAGGTGATCTTGGCCGTCATCCGGTTGACAGGGCGAGGTGAAGGGGTTATCGTAATAATGCGATACGAGCAGGTGACCGCTGCTATAGCCGGCGCCTGACGCGACCGGTTCAACCAGGCGGGGCGGTGGTGGCGGCGGTTGGCTCGGACGACTTTACTGGGAGGTGATGTTGGTGGGCGATAAAAAGGGCTGTGGATGTGGCGCCAAGAAAGAGGAGAAGAAGGAAGAGAAGAAGGGCTGCTGCGGCAAGAAGTAGTGTTGTCGCGACAGCCTGCGAGGGACTCTGAGGCGAAAGAATCTCGAGTAACCTCACTCCTCAGTTGGCCCCATCCGCAGGCTTCCTGATCCGCGAGGCCCCGTCAACGGCGGGGCCTCGCACCGTTCTTGGGCAGGTCTGAGCGCCTCGGCAAGCGAAACGGCAAACGCTGATGGCCTCACCAGTGGGGATAGACCTCGGACCAGCGCTCCAGGAGGTGTTCTGTGCGCGGATGGGTCATAGTGGCGGCAATGGGCGTCTCTCTCATGCCGGCGCCACGTGCCGTCGCCCAGACGCCTGACCTCGCCGCCTTCGAGCGTGACCTGACCCTGGCGCAGGCCACCTTTGGTGCCTCCCTGGCTCCCCCTGTGCGCACCAATCTGCCGCTGGCGCTCCTGGCCCGCAAGAAGGTGCGGGTAGCCACGGAGGGTGGTCCCCAATGGTTCGGGGCGCTACCCGTCGAGCAGTACATCACCGACGGTCAAGCCGCCTTGCAGCGCCTGGCGCGTGGAGAGACTTACGATGCCACGCCGGGCAAACTCACCGGGTTGGCCTACGTGACGGCAAACGACCGGACGGTCCAGCCCTACTACCTGTATCTTCCCCCTGGCTTCACCCGTGAGCGCCGCTGGCCCTTGATCGTCTTCCTCCACGGGTATGTGCCCTCCATATCAGTCCTCGACCCCTGGGTACTGCCGCCCGACATCTGCGACATTGCCGGCAAGAACGGCTGCATGCTGCTAATCCCCTATGGCCGCCGCAATACCGACTTTCAGGGTGTGGGCGAGGTGGATGTTTTCGCCTCGATGCGGGAGGTCCAGGAGCTCTACCCGGTTGATGACAGCCGCATCTACCTCAGTGGCTGTTCCATGGGGGGCATGGGCGTATGGAATATCGCCCTGCGCCACCCGGGGGTGTTCGCTGCCGCGACGCCGATGTGCGGCCACACCGACATGTTCAAGTGGTGGGGCTGGTCCCGCGAGGCCAGTCCGCCCTGGAAGCGCTGGCTCGTGGAATGGGACAACGCCGTGGACCAGGCCCTGAACCTCCATGGCCAGCACTTCTTCGCCCAGCACGGTGGCCGCGACACCCTGGTGCCGGTCGAGCAGTCTCGTCTCATGGTCCAGGCCGCCCAGGAAGTTGGGAGTCCCATCGAGTACCACGAGTGGCCCGATGGCAGCCATTACATCTACCTGGACACCGAGCCCTACGAGAAGGCCTGGCAGTGGCAGACCCAGTTCCGCCTGAACCGCAGCCCGCGCACCGTCAGGTTCAAGTGCTACAGTCTGGAGTATAACCGCGCGTTCTGGCTGACTGTGGAGAGACTCGTCCGCTGGGGCGAGCCGGGGCGGGTCACGGCGGAGGTCGGCGAGGACCACAGGAGTCTGACTCTCGGAACCGACAACATAGACCTCCTCACTGTGGACTGGGAGCAAGCGGATCTGGGCGCGGGCGAGACAGTAAGGGTGACATGGAACAATCGCCAGTTTGAGTTCCGCGCCGTCGGCGAACCCAAGACCCTCAGCCTGACAGGCCCCGCGGGGCCAACCGGGCCGACCGGCGGCCCGGACCCGCCCAACCCTCCGCCCAAGCGCAAGGGCCTGTGCGGGCCTTGCGAGGAGGTCTTCGACGGGCCGTTCATCGTTGTGCAGGGCACCGCGGGAGACCAGGCTGCCGATGCGGACCTGGGCAGCAAGGTGGCGCGTTGGGCGAGGGAGTGGGATGAGTTCGCCGACGGCACACCGGTCGTCAAGCTCGATACCGAGGTGACCGCAGAAGACCGCAAGACCCACAATCTCGTCTGCTTTGGCACACCGGAGACCAACTCGGTGGTGGCCGGCCTGACGCGCCTGAACCGCGTCATCACCATCGGCGATCACCGTTATGTCATCAACGGCGTCGAGTATGCCGGGCCGGACCTGGGACTGGTCGTGTGCTACCCCGTCTCCTACTGGGAGAATCGCTATGCGCTGGTGTATGCCGGGGAGTACTACGGCGAACGGCTGCCCATCAACCACAAGCATGACCTGCTGCCCGATTTTCTGGTCTTCACCACCAGAAGCTTCGGCAGGGATGACACCAACGACGCCGTCTGCGCAGGGTTCTTCGACAGCAACTGGCAGCTCGACGAGACACTCATCTGGCGCAAGTAGAGCCCGTTCAACGGGCCGAATGGAGAACAACATGGCGCATCCTCGCTGGTGGGTGGTTGTGGTGGCCCTGGTGGCCTGTCTTCGCGCCGCCGGCGCCCAGCCCGAGGTCCCGGCCCGTCCTGGGCTCATGGTCATCTGCCCGGCCGACTGGGTAAAGAGCATGGAGCCATACGTCCAGGCCCGGGAGCCTTTTTTCCGCGTCCGTTGCCTGGCGCTTGAGGACCTGCTGGCGGGCAATGAGGGCGCCGACGCGCCGGAGCGCATCAAGCGCCTGCTGCATCGCGCCTGGCAGCGCGAGGGGCTGCGCTACGCCCTGCTGGTCGGTGACGCCGACACCTTCCCGGTGCGCTGGATGGTGCTGGACCGTGTGACGGAGCCGGCCTACCACTATGCCTTCTATGCCAGCGACCTGTACTACGCCGACTTGGCGAAAACAGACGGCAGCTTCGAGGACTGGAATGCGCAGCGCGACGGTTTCCATGGCACCTACTATGGGGAGGTCCGGGGCGAGCACTTCAAGACGGACACGATCAACTATGACGCCATCTCCTATGTGCCGGAGATTGCTGTGGGCCGCTGGCCGGTCTCGACAGTGGGGGAGCTACAGGCGGTTATCGCCAAGACGCTGGAATGGGAACGTACCCCGCGGGCCACGCCACGAGCACTCATCGCCCACGCCGATGGTTGGGTGGATGAGCGGGAGCGGCTCGGCAAGCTGGCGACCGCGCTGAGCAACGCCGGCTGGGAGGTGGAGCGGCAGTTCTTCGGGGGCGAGACCATGCAGCCGACCCCACAGAGCGTGCGGGACTCCATCCTGGCGGGCAAGGAGCTGGTGCTGCATGCGGGGCATGGCAATGGGGAGAGCTGGGACCGCTGTCTCGGTCCCGCCGAACGCGAGGCCCTGGCGGTGGCCAGTCCGGGGATCTTCATGTCGGTGGGGTGTGGAACAGGGCGCTTCGCCGTTGAACCGCCCTACGAGCCGTATCTTGACCTGAACGGCATCTTGCACCGCGGCACCAACGCCGGGCAGGTCTTCACGGCGGAACCACCCGCGCCAGCCCCCCTGCAACCCGGGCGCCTTAACCCTACCGGTCTGGGCGAACGACTCCTGCGGATGCCCCGCAGCGGTGCGGTGGCCTATATCGGCTGCAACACGGGCGCCCAGCCGTGCGCGCTGAGCCTGCTGGACGGCTTTGTCCTGAGCATCGCCAATGGCGCGCCGCGGGTTGGCGACGCCTGGCGCGATGCCCTGGCGCACTACTGGCAGGCCGAGCGCCTGGCGGAGCTGAAGCCGACCGAGGACTGGTATCCGCCCAGCATCTTCTTCCAGGGCATGAAGTTTATGCTGTTTGGCGACCCCGCCCTGGCGTTGCCGGGAGGCTGAGCACTCAAGGCACCCGGGTACCCGAGTGTTTCACCAGAGTGAACTTCAGGCCGGCCTGTGCCCCCGGTTCGACCGGTAGGGCGAATCGGGCGACCGTCGGCCCCTTCTCGTAGGGAGCGAGGTCGGACTGCAGTTCCCAGTTTGAGGTCAGCAACTCGGTGATGCGCAGGTCAATCGGCGTGGTCAGGTGGTTGCGGACCTGGATCTCGTAGTCCTCCTGGGTGTCACTGCCACAGACCTTCCCGATCCGGTCCTGCTCGATGTTACTGCGCGCCATGTTCATCAGCTTGCGGTGCACGACAATGTCCGGCTCCGGCCCCAGGTCCAGCTCCATGCCGTAGCCACCCCCGAAGTTGAGGTTGGCCAGGAGCAGCGGTGCGCTGTCGTCCGCCGCGTCATACACCGTCAGGCTGCCGGCGGGCAGAAGGGCCACGGCTCGCTGAGTTTCCGGGTCCAACGACAAGCGCAGGACCCGCTCGACATTACCCCCGTACTGGTCCGCCCCGTAGCGGTACTCGACGGTCGAACCGACATCGGCGGCCGCGACGAACGGCCAGGTGCAGGTCTCGCCCTGAGCGACTGTGCAGACCTCCGGAAGGGTGTAGAGTTGTGTCACGGCCTCCGGACCGGCCCCGACCACCGCGGCCTGCACGGAGACGCCCGCCAGGTCCACGCCCGTCTCGTTGGTGAGCCGCAGAAATCCTTCGAGCCGTGCCGGGCCGCCGGCAGCAGGGATCCAGAGCCGGTAGTTGGGTTGCCAGCGACAGCCGTCCAGCATGTAGGTCAGGACAGCGGTCACGGTGTTCTCGGACGCGGTGCTTAGCCGCCACACGAAGGTCTTGTCCTGCCCGGCCGGGCGGACCGCCTCGCCGACAGTGGCGTTGGGGACCGAGAGCGCCACCGTGGCCGCATCTATCTTCGCCGTTGTCCAGGAGAACCACAGGCTGCTGTCGCCGGCGGGGAGGGTCACCTGGCGTGTTTCGCGCACCAGGGCCCGGGTCTGGCCCGGGTACAGGGTCAGGACCGTCCTTCCGGCACCAGCCAACTGCACCAGGTCGGCCGCATAGCATGTAGCGTAGCACAGGGTCAGAGCAGTCAGCACTAGACACCGCATGACAGACACCCCACTATGGGACTGGTCCTACCGGGCGATGAACTGGGCCACTCCGGTCAAGCCCCGGTGACCGGTGACGGTCACTCGCGCCTGGTGTACCCCCTGCGCCACTGGCGACTCGCCCGCGCCCGGCGTCCAGCTCACCACGGCCTCACCCCCGGCCGGCACTGTCACTGACCGGGGCGGCAGGAGACGTCGGGCCGTCAACAGGGTGCCAGTGACCTCAGTCACCACGGGCCGCTCAAGCGACAGGTTCAGCAGCCTGGCGGTGACCGAGTACGGTTGCCCGGCGACGATGTCCGCAGCGGACACCTCGGCGAGGCGGAGATCACCGTCAGGCCACTCCGGAACAGCGACGGGCACAGGGCAGGCCAGGGACACCCCGTCAACGCGGGTCACCTGGAGTCGGCCGCAATAGCGCCCTGGAGGCAGGGCCGACACGTCCCAACGGAACGTTGCCTCAGCGGGGCGCGTGGCCCCCGGCATCAGCGCCACCACCGCCGGACGCGCCGCGCCGCCGGGCACCTCAAGGCGCAGCGAGGCCTCTTGCCGGCTGTCCATCCGGTCCAGCAGGCTGGCGCGAACGGTCACGGTTCTGGCCTCGTCAGCCTCAGTGACTCGTACGCTGAGCGCCAGCCCCTGCCCCAGGGTGGTGGTCATCTCGTCGGCGCGGAAGTCGTACACGGCGCCGGTAGCTTCGACATTGACGACCTGCGCCGGCACTCCCCCCCGGCGTTCACCGGCGGTCACCGGGAAGCGCGCCATGCCCTCCGCGTCGGTCAGAGCGCTCCGCACCAGCGGCTGGCTTCCGCCCGTCCGCACCGTGACTCTCGCCTGAGGCACAGGGCGCCCTTCGGCATCGCGGACCGAGACCACCACGGCCGGGGGCAGGGCATCGGCCGTGTAGCGGACCTCGGCCACGTGGATGCGCCGGATGCCCAGACCGGCCGCTGCCAGGCGATCCAGCGTCAGGCCGCGGTCGGGCTGCCAGTCCTGGTCGAAGTACCCGGCTTCCACGAAGTAGCCAGCCTCATAGCAGGTCACCGGGGGCTTGTTGTTCACATTGAGCACGTGCGGCAACTGACTGATGTCGGTGTTGAAGACCACGTAGTCCGGGTAGGCCCACGGTAGCTTCTCCAGATCATACTCCAGCCCCTGCCGCGCCGACCCATCGGGTCGGGTCGCCCACTGCCCCTGGCAGACGACCAGATAGGTGGTGAAGTCTGTGAGCGGGTTGGGGTAGCAGAGGAAGGCGCCGAAGTGGCCGCCCAGGTACTCACGGTCACCATAGACCGGATCGCGGACGATCACGCCGCCGGACCTGACGTGCACCGGCAGTTCGTGGCGCGCGTTCGCTTCTCGCAGGAGCACACTGGTGTCCTCGGCGCCAAAGATGACCAACGACTTCGTCTCCAGATCAGCGGGCGATAACTCGTCCTCGCGGATGGCCCGCAGGGCGGTGGCATGGACCATGAAGTCGTTCCATCCCTGGGCGAAAGCCTGCGCTTCGGCGCGATGGCGTTGCGTCTGAGCTTCACTGCCCGCCGTACCGTATGCCACGACAAAGGGTACCTTGAAGGCCTCCCCGATGGGCCCCTCAAGCGTTGCGGTCTTGTGTAACCCCTCCAGCTCCCCCATCCGCCACCCCCACAAGGCCCCACCGACGCCGCGGTCGGCCACAAAGTGCAGGGTCTGCGGTGGCCCCTCGTAGCAGGCGAAACCATCCGCCAGCACCTCCACACTGGTACATTCGGCGGCTGGCGAGGCGGTCAGGTAAAGACTGAAGGCATCCAGGTTCTCGGTCCTGACATAGACGACAGAACCGGAGACCTCGGACTCCAGCATCCCCCGCAGGCCCTGGATGTGGAGTCGGTCCATGCTGCCCCAGTAGAGTCTGCCGTGAGTCAGGAGGGTGCTGTCCAGCCGGAAACTCGGGGGGGTGGTGATACGACTGCGCGATGCGAAGTACTCGTAGGCCTGGTCCAGACGGGTGCTCCCCCCATGACCAGCGCCGTAATCGAGAAAGAGACGCGCCTCGTAGGCCCCCGGTAGTTCGGCCGCGTGCTCCTGAAGAGAGTTGTACAGGTTGATGCCATTCTCCGGGAGGACCACGTCGTCCCGGCCGCTGACCGAGGCCTGGACATGGCCCCAGCGCGCGCGACCGGTCCAGTAGTACGGTGAGCAGGCCTCCAGCAGTGGCCGGCGGAACTCCTCGATCTGGTCACGCATGTCCGCACGCGCGTACCAGTGGTAGTGCCACTCCCGGAAGTCCGACCAACCGTCCACGCCGACCACGGCGGCAAAGATATCGGGATAGCGCACGCCGTGCCGGAAGGCGCCGGTGCCCCCCATGGAGCCGCCAGTGATGTACAGGCGGTCGAGGTCCAGACCGAAACGTCTATGCGCGTCGCGAACCACATTCCGGGTCTCGACGTCACCTACGCCCTCATAGAACTGCGGGCCCCGGGCGTTGAGGTTGATAAGCACCCAACCGTGGTGGTCGGCCCACTGGCACTGCCAGTCCGAGAACCCGGCGCTGACAGCCCAGCCGTAGCCGTGCATGTGGAAGACAGCCGGGAAGCCAGCCGGGCTCGGGGCCGGAGCGGAGGGCAGGTAGACGCCGTACTCCTGAGTAGAGCCGTCCAGCGGCGACACGTAGGGCACGATCCGGGCCACCCCGGCCCCCGCTGGCGCAGTCAGCGGCCCCAATACCCCGGTGAACAGCACGAGGAAACCTACCGGGCACCAGATATCGTTCTCAAGGAATCGACAGCGGGCCATGGGCGCGCATTCGTCGTCACCGGCGCAAGGTCCTGCTGCGACCAGGGGCGAGGTGTCGGGGGGCCGACGGCGAAACAGACGACCCAGGGGAGTCCACGGGAGGCTATTGTGAGGAAGAGGACGCGGATCATACTCGCTGTGGCTGGGATTGCGGCCGGGGGTCTGCTGGCTTACCTCATCAGAATGCCCCGCGAGAGCGCGAGCCCACCACCTGAGAGCCCGCCGCTGGCCCCCACCGAGACGCCAGCCGCGCGCCAGCCGCGCGATCGCTACGTGGATGAGCGGTACGGTTTCGTTATCCCGGCGCCGCCGGGGTGGCACAACGAGGCCAGCGGCAAGCTGCGCCGGGATTTCCCCGACGCCCGTGGCCTGCTCATGCAGTCGGACAGCGAGGGCCGCACCTTCGTGGAGATTCGCGTCCTGCAGAACCCCAGCAGCGGGAAGCCCGTCCCGGCCAAGTTCCTCGCCGGGGCCAAGAAGGCTTTCGGGTCAGCGCCAGGTCAGCGTGTCACCCTCGCCGAGACGCGCACGGTAGCAGGGAAGCCAGCGGTAGTCCTGGCCGTGTCCACCCCTGGTATCGAAGGCACCAATATCGCGCGCTACGCCTGGGTCTTCGGCGACGAAGCACAGGTGCACCTGCGGATGCGCAACCTGATGACCGACGAGGCGCAGGCCCAAGCCGCCTTCAACAGGATACTGGATGGCCTGCGCTGGACAGTCCCGGTGGCACCTGCGACCCAGGACGCATCGGCGCCACGCCCATGACCTAATCCAGAAAGACGATGTCGTCCAGCCAAAGCGTGTTTACCTGAGCTGCCTGGTTCGCGACGGCCGTGAGGTCCGTGACCTGCAGCTCCTTGACCTCAGCGAGAGTTAGCTTGCCATCCTCGTCGGCAGAGTCGTCCCCCAGCTTGAACTCGGTTAGCGGCAGGTCCACGGACTGCAGGGTCTCGCCAGGAGCCAGCGGCAAGGCGTAGTTGTACTGGGATCCGTCCTCTTCCTTCAGCCCGATCAGAAGTGTTGCCTGGGCCGCGGACCGTAGGCCCAGCCGCAGACGCAGCGCGGTGCCGACCGGCGCGGTACCCGGGCTGGTTAGCAGTCCCAGCAGCTTCCCTGCGGGCAGGTTGTATTGCAGCCGCAGGCTCAGGTTACCATGGCTCTTGACCTGATCGTCATAGCCGATCGCCATGGCGGGACCGGAGATCATCAGCCACTGCAGGGGCAACCCCTCAAACGAGTCAAGGCGCACCCCCTTGAGGCCGCCGACCTCCACCGTTTCCCAACGCGGCAGAACGCTTTCACTATCAAGGGCCACGTCGTCGAGCCAGAACTTGCGTGAGCCCGCCTCCGGTGGCACGAGGAAGGGGATATTGGCCGCCATCTGGAGCACGAAGGAGCTGGCGTCGATCAGGCCCAGGCCCCCGACCTGACCGGGGTCCAGGAGCCCATTCTCGTCCTGGGAGTCGTCGGAGAGCTGGAACTCCGAGAAGTCCAGGGCAATGTCTTGCCATACTTGCCCGAGACTGGAGAAGGCGGCCATGTAGTTGGAGCCATCCCTCTCCGTGAGACTGAGCAGGCACAGGGTGGCCACCGAGGTGCGGAGCCACAGCCGGACGCTTCGGGCGGGAGCGGTGTCCGCGGTGATTTCGGTAGCCACACCTGACAGCTTGCCGGCGGCGACCTCGTAAGCGTACTCGGCGACACTCGCCCCCTCGACGCGAGCGACGGCCTGTTCCTTGGTCACCGATAGGTGGGCGGCCGGGTCAAGCGACTGCCACGAGGCGGTGTCGCCCTCGAAGGCCCATTGGACGACACCGCCCTGAGGCCATCCCAATGAAAGGCAGATCACACACAGCGCGAGCAACATACCCATGCGGAACATGGCGCGGCCCTCCTTGTTGGTGCCCGATGTGGCCGCCCGGAAGGCTCTAGCGGGAAGCCAGATGGATCAGCAGCTTGGCCAGTTCCTCCGGGTCGTGCCGCGCGTAGTTGTCAGTCGCCAGGAGCGGTGCCTCCAGGGGAATCAGCCCCAGCTTGGCGATCTGCCGTGGCTCGGGGGCCACAAACTCAGCTCCTGCCGCCGCGTAGCGCTCCCGTACCAGCCCGGCCGGCCGCTTGTTGTTGAGTACCACATACTCAAAGATAGGTTCCTCGGTATGGCGGAGAACCGCTCGCACGTGGTCGGTTGCTGTCATCCCGGCGGTCTCTCCGGGCTGGGTCATGACGTTGCACACATAGACGCGGAGCGCGGGTGAGTTGCGGATGGTCTGGGCGACTCGCGGCACCAGCAGGTTGGGGATCACGCTGGTGTACAGGCTCCCGGGGCCCATGACGATGAGCTCGGCGTTGGCGATGGCCTCCAGCACCTCCGGCAGCGGCTCGGGAGTGGCCGGGTCGAGGTAGACGTATTCGATCGGCGACTTCGCATTGCTAATGTTGGTCTCGCCGACCGCCACCTCCCCGTTGCGGAGGCGAGCACATAACTGGACACGCTGCAGCGTCGGTGGCAGTACGCTCCCACGGATAGCGAGGACGCGTGCCGTCTCGCGGATAGCCTCCTGGAAGTCGCCGGTGATGTCCTCCAGGGCCGCGATCAGCAGGTTGCCCAGGCTGTGGCCGGAGAGGTCGGGCGCGGAGGCGTCGAAGCGGTACTGCAGGAGTTGCGTCATCAGGGGTTCTTCGTCAGCGAGTGCGGCGATGCAGTTGCGGATGTCGCCGGGAGGGAGCGACAAGCCCGGCATTTCCTTGCTCAGCCGCCCCGAGCTCCCGCCGTCGTCAGAGACCACGACAATGGCTGTGAGGTTGGTCGTATGGCGTTTGAGGCCGCGAAGGAGTGAGGACAGGCCGGTGCCGCCGCCGATGGCCACTACCCGCAGGCCACTGCCGAGCCGCCGCTGCACCAGCATGCGGTCCACCAGCTGCTTCTCATCGGGAAGCAGGGCGCGGGCGATGTTGCGCACCACCGCCACCAGAGAGACGGAGACGATGACCAGACCGGCGAGGACTGCCAACCCGCCCACAACACTGGCCCGCTCCGGGCCGCCGACCAGGGCGGTGAGCTCATAGGCGAAGAGGTTCAGCAGCAGCACAGCCCCGAAGCCAACCAGGACGAGCCCGGCGAGCAGTAACGCCAACCACCGCTTGACGCCAAGGCCAGGATGAAGCCACCGCAGAGGGCCTCGGAGGTATCTCATGGTACCAGTGCCCCACGCCTCCCCCGTCCCAGGATGCCGCTGACAGAGCGATTATAGCCAAGGAGAGGGCCATAAGTCAAAGCGCTAGGCCTGCCCCTCGCGCGCCGGACCGGACTCAGCGAGAGGCACCTCCGGCGTTCCGTGGCCGGTTTCGGGAGTCTCTGAGGCCACTTTCGCTGCTGCCTCGGCGGCAGCCTTCCGCCCGCGCTCCTCTTCTTCGAGGGCCACCGACAGCAGGTAGCGGATCGAGATCAGGACCACGTTGGGGCGCGAGCGCAGAGCGAACTCCAGGGCCAGGGCCGACTGGTTGTGCAGGAAGGCGTGCCGCCAGTGCGAGGGGATGAACTCCGGAATCACAACGGCCACGAAAGCCTCACGGTCCTCTGCCGCAATGTTGTCCACATATTCCAGCAGAGGCCCGGTGAGCGACCGGTAGGGGGACTCCAGGATCGTCAAGGGGGCGTTGACCTGCAGCTTGGCCCACTGCCGCTGCAGCTTCTCCGCTTCGGCCGGGGAGGTCGCCACATGCACCGCCCGTACCGGGCAGCCGAGGCCCAGCGCGAAGCGTAGCGCCCGCAGGACACCACGATGCAGCCCTGCCACAGGGACGATAACGGTGGTAGGATGGACAGGCAACCTCTCGACCTGCTCCAGCCGCAGCAGCCGCGCGACACCCTTGTAGTGGCGCTCTATCGCCATGAACTCAAGCACCAGCAGAGGCAGCAGGACCGCCACCACCCAGGCGCCCTGGGTGAACTTGGCGACCAGCACCACCGAAAGCACGACGAAGGTGGTCAGCGCGCCCACGCTGTTGACCGCGATGCCGATCTGCCAGCCACGCTCGCGCCGCCGCCACCAGCGCGCCACCATGCCGGACTGTGACAGGGTGAAGGCCAGGAACACACCGATGGCGTAGAGCGGAATGAGGGCGTGCGTCGAGCCCCGGAAGACGACCACCAGGATACCGGCGGTCACACCCAGCAGGATGATGCCGTTGGCAAACACCAGGCGATCACCCAGGTTTGCTAGCTGGCGCGGCAGATAGCCGTCCCGGGCCAGCAGCGAAGCCAGCCTCGGGAAGCCATTGAAACTGGTGTTGGCCGCCAGGAAAAGGATAACGAAGGTGGCGGTCTGGATGACGAAGTACAGCCAGTTGCGCCCGAAGGTCTGGCTGGCGATCTGCGAGACTACCGTCTCGCTGTGACTGGGCACAATCTGGTAATGGTGCGCGAGCCAGGTAATGCCCATGAACAGCAGCAGCAGCAGCGTGGCCAGGGCCATCAGCACCTTCGCGGCCCGCTGCGATGCGGGCTCCTTGAAGGCCGTTATCCCGTTTGCCACGGCCTCAATGCCCGTCAGGGCCGCACAGCCCGAAGCGAAGGCGCGCAGGATCAGGAAGAGGGTCAGGCCCTGAACGGCAGCGGGGATTTCGTGCGGAGGCGTTGGTGTGATCCCACCGGTGAGCGTCCGCCACAGGCCCACCCCGATGAGGGCGAACATGGAGATCACAAAGACGTAGGTCGGCCCGGCAAAGAACGCGCCCGATTCGCGGACGCCTCGCAGGTTCATGAGGGCGATGAAGCCGATAACTGCCAGCGCCAGAGTCACCCGGTAGGGCGCCCACTCCGGAAAAGCGGAGATGAGTGCCGCCACACCGGAGGTGATGCTGACCGCCACCGTCAGGATGTAGTCCACCAGCAGGGCCGCTGCCGCCGTCAGACCCGGAAGAGTCCCCAGGTTGTCTTTGGCCACGATGTAGGCGCCACCGCCGTTGGGGTACTGCAGGCACGTCTGGCGGTAGGAGAAAGCCACGATCATAATCAGACAGCCGATGGCGATCCCGACCGGCAACACGTAGGGTAACCCGGCCGTACCGGCCAGAACCAGGGCCAGCAGGATCTCCTCCGTGGCATAGGCGACCGAGGAGAGCCCATCGGAGGCGAAAACCGCCAGTCCCACCAGGCTCCCAATACGTTCGGTGTGCATGCGGTCAGTCGGTAACGGGTTACCCAGTAGCAGTCGGCGCAGCGAATGAAACACGTGACCATCAACTCCAGAGACGACACCTGCAGGGCCTCCCAGTGATTCCTGGCTGCCCATATGGTTGGCATCGCAAACAAGCGGCAGCACAACCTATGAACGGCCATTATCCATCCGTCTGCGCGGCGCTGCAACAGGAATCTGCAATGGCGGGCCCGCCACGAGCCCACGATCCCCGCGACAGGACCTCGCGAGGGTCCCCTGTAGTCCAAGACCTCGGGGTGTGCGAAGCCCCTCCGCTGGGTGAACGGCGACCTGCACTCCGACCGTGACGGAGGTGACAGACCCCGTGTTAGGGAAACCGCCGGCGACAGCAGGCTTCCACAACCGAGGGGGACTTCTGCACCCACCATAGGGGGCTATCTGATGCGACGCAGCAAGATCCTGGAAAAGATCAGTAGGGGCGAAATCGTACTCGTGGCCAACCCCAGTTTCACCTACTCCTGGCGTCTCACGGAGATGATGGGGCTGCTGGGAATCGACGGCGCCTGGATCGACATGGAGCACCGCGACTTCGGCTATCAGGAGGCCGCGGTAATGATCCTGGCCGCCCGGGCCACCGGCATGGACACCGTGGTGCGGATCCGCAAGGACTCCTATGCCGACTATTTCCGGCCACTGGAGGATGGGGCCACCGGCGTTATGGTGCCGCATATCAAGACGCGGGCCGAGGCCGAGTTCGCCGCCTACAACACCAAGTTCGCACCTGTCGGCCGCCGCGGCATGGATGGTGTCGGCGCTGACGTGGAATATGGTCTCGACGGCTCCACCCTGGCCGACGTGAACCGCGAGACGTTCTGCATGATTCAGCTCGAGGACTACGAAGGCATAGACAACATCGCGGAGATCGTCAGCGTGGACGGCATTTCGGGTGTCCTGGTGGGGCCTGCCGATCTCTCCCAGAGCTACGGCAAGCCGGGGGAGTTCGACTGCCCGGAAGTGCGCAACGCCATCCTGGCGGTGGCCGACGCCTGCCGGGAGCACGGCAAATGGTGGGGTGCGCCGGGCATCAACCCGCAGTACACACGCTGGCTGATCGAGCAGGGAGCCCAGTTCATCGCCCTGGGCTCCGACTACCACTGCCTGCTCAACGGCTTCCGCGAGGTGCGCGCGGAATTCGACGCGCTCCTCCGCGAGATGGGCCGCTGAGACTGACGTCGCTACAGCTCGCCTGGTCGCGGCACATTGAGACGCTTGTGCACCATGTCTCTCAGCACGGTGCATCCCGGCCCGGCGTAGACCCGGGCCCAGACGTCGTAGTACCCCGGTTCGGGCGACCAGTTCACGGCCACCTCGCGCAGGCCATAGGCCAGACTGCGGGCTTCGTTGGCTTCCAGCTTCTCCAGGTCCTCCGACCAGCCCCGAGGGGCGTGCAGCACCGGCACGAAGCTCTGGCCGATCGTTCGCCCGCCCTCCTCGGGGTTGCCTTCGTAGAACGCTACATTGATCCCGCGGGCATCCATGGCGCCGATGTTATAGACGTCCAGTGACACTCGGCCGGCGGCGTACTGTAGGTCCCACTCCCGCGTTAACAGACACGGCCGGATGAAGTAGTAGGCCGCCGCGTCGTCGGCCAGACGGCGCACGGTCTCATTGGCGCCGTAAGTGAACCAGGCCAGGCCCGGCGAGTCCGGCGCGGTCAGGCGGATGTGCTCGATCTCGGTGCGCAGTTCGCCGGGCGTGATGCCCCCCAGGTGCTCGGTGATGCCCAGGCCGATCACGCACTTGCGCAGCAGGTCCATGCGGCAGGCCATCTTCAGCCGCTGGTCGAGGTATTCCTGGAAGTCCGTAGCACCGAAGGCGTTGCGGGCGAAGTTGAGGTAGCACTCCAGCATCACCAGGTCGGCATGGTCACGGTACGCGTTGGCGCGCTGCACGGTCAGTGACCCGGCATTCCAGACCGCCAGGAAGCTCTCGGGGTTGGCGGCCTTCGCTTTCCCCAGGGCCTCACAGGCGATGGCCATCTGCGCCTCCTGCTCCGGCACGTGCTCATAGGCCCCAAGCTCGTCAATGGCGATGCCGTCCGCGTCACCGGGGTCGGCCCAGTCGGCGGCCAGTGCCTCCATCGTCTTAGACGTCGCCCCCTTCCAGGCCAGCACCTGGATGCCATTGTCGCGGCAGTACTGCATGCCCTCCGGCGTCGTCGGGGCTGGCGTCGTGGCGGTGATGTACTTCAGGTCCGGACCGATGCCCCACCAGACGAAGTGCATGTCACGCTGCACCACCGGCACGGTGCGCTCGGCCCGCAAGTCGCCGGCTACAGCGACGAGGCGCTGGAAGCCGTCCTGTCCCGGCGTCCAGTTAGTCCCACCCCAGAGGCTGCCGTCCTCCTGAGCGACACACTGCACCTCGGCAAGCGACGTCCCATCGTTTGACAGCGCGACTGTCATCGGGCTGGAGGGGGCCGGCCCCGTGTAACGCACGCCGACGCTTACCGGTTGCCCACAGCGTGGCAGAGCTTTGCCGATAGTGATAGCGAGCTTCGGCTCATCCCCTGCCGAGGCGACGCTCCCGAGCAGGATGGCGGCGGCCAACAGCAGACCCAGCGCGGCTTCAGACATGGTGTGCTCCTCTGGTGGTCAATGACCGACCTCTCTGTGGTACAGCTCGCGACTCCGCTCCAGGTAGTGAGCGAAATGGCGCAGCGGCACATCGGGCGGGATGTGGTGGTCCACACCGGGCAGATACAGCGGCGGGGTGAACATGCCCCGCATCCGGCGCTCCAGCTCGGCGTCAATGGCTTCGGGGCCGGCCGCCAGGGCGCGCTTGTCCACGCCGCCCAGCAGCCGAAGCTCAGGAAAGGCCTCCCGTACCGCCCGCACGTCCGTTCCCGCCGCCACCTCGCAGGGCAGTAAGCCGTTGATGCCGCCATCGATGTAGCCGGGGATCAGGTCAGTGGGGTTGCCATCGGTGTCAACGATGCAGAGCTCGATGCCGTAACTCCGGAAGTAGTCGGTCATCTCGCGGTAGTAGGGCAACATGAACTCCCGGAAGAGCGCCGGACCGATGAGCGGCCCGTTCTTGAAGGCCATGTCCTCCCAGATGAAGGCGAAGTCGAACTCCACCTCCTGTAGCGCCCGGTCATAGAGCACCTTGATGAACTCCAGGTGCTGGCGGTTAATGGCGTGGATGAGCTCGGGCTGGTCATAGTAGGCGACCAGGAGGTTCTCCACACCCATCAGGCTGCGCGGCCACCCGAAGAAGCTGGCGGCGACGTTGCCGACGACCAGGATGTGGTCGCGCGTCCGCCAGCGCGCCACATGCTCGTCCCAGTTGTCCGGGTAGCGCCCGGGCGTGGTCGGGTCCAACCGCTCCTCCGCCAGACGCTCGAAGTCGGCCAGGGTCTTCACCGGGAAGTCCAGCCATTGCGGCATCGAGTGGCCGTCCTTGCGACAGCGGGCGGTGCTGCCGTCCCATTGCCGCACCGTGACGGTCTCCTCGTCCTCGCCAAGCACCTCAGTCTCAAAGTGCGGGAAGATCCCGTACTGCAGCGGCGTATGTTCGTACCAGGTGATGCCGAAGTGGTCCCAGGGCGCGGTACCCGGCGGCAGGCCTTCGCCGCGCCAGCGTTCGATGGTCTCAGGCCAGTACCCGGCCTCGAACTGGCACAACTCGTCGGCGATCTCGCCGTGCATCAGAGCATGGAATCGTTCGCGGTTGGTCATCGGTCTCCCTTGCGCAGGCGACGCATCCTGCCCCATCCCTACCCCCCGGTAGGCGGGGCATCCTGCCCCGCCGGCGCGGCTGGAAGCCGCCCCTACCGGTCGGTCAGTTCGGGCACGCGCCAGTTACCATGCCATCGTGAGTCCGCTGGGACGTCCGGCTGCCCCTCCCAGCGCTCTTGCATCGAGCGGAAGCCGGGCAGCGCTGGCCGCACCACTTCATCCCACACGCGCTCCACATCCACGAAGGTCAGCATCGTATGCGCGGGGCGCAGCGCCTCGTAAGCGGCCAGCAGTTCCCGCGTCTTCTCTCCCAGGAAGCGCACCTCATCGGCGACCATGCGCTCGCCGACGCGCCGGTCGGACTCCCAGGCGTTGCGGCCCAGGGCCAGGAACTTGCCCTCGGCCTGCGGATCGGGCAGGCGTGACACGTCCACGCACTCCGGCATTAGCGCCCACAGCAACGACGTCTCCACCTTGCCGGCATGGTCGCCGCCGCTCTGATTGTCATTGTCGAAGCCCGGCACATTGGCCTCGAAGTCCGGCAGGCCGTACAGCCGAGTACCCACATGCGGCTGCAGCAGCCCGAGCATGGTCTTGAGGTCCTCCCAGTTCGGCCCGTAGTGCCCGGTCAGGAAGATGGCCGCATGGAAACCGATGGCGTCCGCCGCCCGGATGTGATAGCAGACGTTCTTGAAGTGCTGCCACGGCGGCAGGGAGGTCAGCCAGGTCCGTTCCACCTCGCCGACGCTTTGCCAAGCCCAGACCGCATACCCGGATAGCTCGTGGATGTGCCAGAAGTCCGGCGGGGCCACGATGCCACCATGGGCGCGGGCGGCCTCGCACGCGATGGCGTGGGCTTTGAGCCCATCCAGGCCGATGGCGCAGGCCGGCCCGTGGGGTTCGGCCAGGCCGTAGGTGAAATAGACCACCGGACACTCGGCGAAGGCCGCCTCCAGTTGGTCGGGGAACATGCGCTCCCAGCGGACTTCCCTTTCCATCGTTTCACCTGCCTATTGTGGCGTGATACGCAGCGCCAGGGCTTCGTGCCCTGGCACCGTTACGGACAGCATTCCGTCGCGTGCCACACTGACGGCCCGAACCGTGGTCCCGTCTAGCATGAGGCAGTCAATCTTGCACATACCTGCACTCAGACCGAGCTCCCTGGTGTCGATCTCCAGCTCCCAGGCTGTCTTCTCCGCCCGCCGGTCCCACACCGTCACGACCGCCGTCTCGGGGCTGCGCCGCACAAACACCCGCGCCTCCACCTGCTCGGGCGTATCGCCGAGGCCCTGAACATCCAACATCCGACCCGAATAGACCACATCGCGGATACGCTTCCGCAGTGCGATGAGATTCCTCACATGCTGCCCGAAGGGGCTCTCTCGCGGCACCCCGTGCAACCCCAGAATGTCGAAGCGCTCGCCAATCAGGAACACATAGTTGAGCGCGTCCTCATGTCGCGGCTTCGGACCCAGGTCCGGGAAGATGGCGGCCACTCCCTGGATAGTGTTGCAGGTGCCAGAGAAGACCGGATAGACATCTCCGAAGCTCCGGACGAAGATCTCGGGCCGGGACCAGGCTCCGCTGCCAAAGGACAACTCGGTGCCCAGACACCAGTTGGTGTAGGGCATGAAGGCCGCGCACGCGACCCCCTCGTACAGCATGGGGCCATCGAAGCCCTGCCGAATACGCCGCAGCAGGTCCAGTTGCCCGGGACCCAGGCCACGCGGCTGCTCGAGGTGCAGGGCGTACGATGCCGGTCCCAGGCCGTAGCCATGGACCGGGAAGCTATCCAGGTACCAGATATCAGCGCCATAGCGGTCATGCCAGCGGCTGATCCAGAAGGCCAGGTAGTCCTGCCACCACCTGGCATTGGGGTCCATGGCCCAGTAACCGTCAGGATAGCCCGAGAGGCTGTGGCCGGCCGCGCCACCCTTGCCGTAGGCGCCATCGGGCCCGACGAAGATGCTCTTGACCGCCTCGTCGTAGAATTTCGGACGAGGGGGTGCGTTGGTGATGTTGTACTTCTCGATTAAGCCTTGCAGCAACGGGTTGCCGTCCACCGCGCCATCAAAGCAGATGGCGTTGCTGTAGAAGCCGATGTGGCCTCCCCTGGCGTGGACACCCTTGATGCCCTCGATGAGGTCGGCCTCGGTCCCCAGCTCAGGGTTGGGGTAGAAGTAGGAGTAATAGGCCCCGCCGATGATCATCTGCGCCCAGAGCTGCAGATAGTCCAGGCCGAAGTACTGGGCGTTTTCCAGCATCCTGGGCAGCTCACGGAACTTGTAGTCAGGGCCCCCTGAACCGGTCCAGCCATCGCATTCGGCCAGCCAGTCGGGCTGACGCCGCGGGGGCGTGGCCTTCAGGGCCCATTCCCGGAAATGGTCGGCCGCCCAGTACCACGGGGCCTCGTGGACGGCCAACTCGATGACCGGCGATTGCCAGGTCTGGCCCGGCTCCAGCAGACACCACCAGCGGTTGGCGAGCGTCACATGGCCGTCGGTCGCCCCCGCTAACACCTCAAGCTGCGTGCTGGCGTCCGCTTGGGGCCCCAGGTAAAGCCCGCCCGTGTCGTCATAGAGGTCCTGCCAGGGGACGCAGCACGAGCCGGGATACTGATGGACCCGCTGTTTGGGGAGCTCCGCCGCCGGGTTGGCCAGCACCTCGCCCTGGATGCGACCGGTGGCGAGGTTGTCGTCGGCCACGTCATTGCCGATGCGCAGGCCGCTGATAGACGGGAAGATCAGCGAGGGGATACGTATGGCCTCGGAAGGCCGTAGGGGGCGCGAGTTGGTCACCTTCAGATGCAGCCGGGCCACCGCGCTGTCATCGGGCAGGGCCACCGACATGATAGCCTTGACGTCGGGACCGAGGCGGTAGCTCGCCGTCAGGCGCTGCTCTTTGCCCTGACGGTACACCCGGATGTCCTCCAGCGCCGTCTCGTCTCCCGGCAACGGCGCCACGTCCGTGGGCCGGTAGAACCGGGCATGCTGGTCGAAGTCGATCGTCTGCAAGGTGAAGGGAGGGTCCGGCACGAGGGGCTGGCGCAGGCTCACACCGAGGTCCGGGCGCTCAATGGCCAGCAGCCCGCCTGTCCCCCCGTCGAAGGTCAAGCGCAGCCGCCCGTTGTCCAGCACCGGCCGCTCCTGCCGCGAACGGGTGACCTGGGCCGTGCCCGACACCAGCGTCTGGCCCGCGTCGTCGAGGGCTTCCACGCGCACCCGGTAGGCTCCGGGCGTCAGAGCCGCCACATCCAGCGCGGCCTGGATGCGCCCCGCTTCGGGCACGACCATCTGGCTCTGGAGAACCTCGTCCCCTTCGGCCGCCTGCAACGAGACCGTTGCCGATCTGGCTGCGACACCCGCGGGAAGACGGCAGCTCACGTTCCAGGCATCGGCCTGCGGGTCCCTGACTACCGTGACTTTGACAGTACCCGCGAGGTCGCGGATCTGCTCCGGGCTCAGCGGGTAGCCATAGACACGCACCTCGTCCACGAGGGTCCGCGCGCCCTCATGGGGCAGGTGCCAGCCGCTGTCGCCGACGCGGAAAGTGTCGGCTAGCGTGTCAGCCACCAACGGCGTGGCCGCCTGGGCCACCAGCTCACCGTCCACGTAGAGGCGCAGCCCGTTCTCGGCCCAGGTGGCTGCCAGATGTCGCCATTCCCCCTGCGGCCACGCCGGGCAGGTGTAGCTGGCCATGCCCACCTGTTCCCTCTCGTCGGCGTAGCGCAGCAGCAGCGAGCTGTTCTGATAGTACTTGTACAGTATGAGCCAGCCGGTCTTCTGCCCCATGCCGCCGGACTCAAAGAAGGAGTGGAAGTTGTTGTCGTCTGGCGACCAGTTCTGAGGGTTCACCCATAGACTGACCGTACCAGCGCGGGGAAAGACGTTGCCCGCCGTGGCGTAATGCACCAGGGTCTGCTCGGCGCCAGCCACCAGAGCCTGGCCAAAGCGTCCCGGGACGAAGACCGGCGGGGGGCCATCCACGGCCACCGGAGCGCCGTTGCCGCCGAGGCTGTAGGCGTCCAGAGTGCCGTCCAGAGGAGCATGAAAGAGAAGGCCAGTGTCAGCGACCGACAGGGTGGCAAGCAGCAGCACGAGGGGAACAGCCAGCGTGGCCCACCACATGAGGCACCTCCGGGGTAGCGGGTTAGGTACACCGTGCCGCTATTTGCCCTTGGGTAGCCCGTATTCCTGCAGCATGAACTGGTAGTATTGCCAGTAAGCGCGCTGCCACCAGAGAAACATGGCGATTGTGGCCAGTGGCACGTAGATGTCAAAAGACAGGTATGGCAAGGGCTTACCCAAGCCCACCATGATGTTGTCCACTGAGAAGAACAGAGCCGCCATGGCGCTCAGCGGCAGAGCGATGGCCATCATCACCAGGGCGCCGAATTCGAACTTGCGCAGGTTGAGGATGCGGCGCCAGAGCTGCTTGGGGTAGGGCCGGCCGTCCCACATCCCGTGCCAGACGAGCCCCCGAACCGAATTCACCGGTTCCCGTGGCAGGTAGTGGTACCGGTTGCGGATGTACCACAGGTACCCCGCAGATAGCACACCGACCACAACCAGCTTGATGAGGATCAGCCACATCCAGCCGGTCAGATTGTGGCTGGACAGCAGCTGGTAGAACGGATTGCCCTCGCCCTGCAGGTTGGGGTCACGGAAGTGGGTGGTGATGATGTCCAGCGTGTGCATGAGGACGGCGAAAGTGAAGACCCGTCGAAAGGGATGTCTGCGGCGTCGCGGCGATGTACTCATCAAAGCAGACTCCGGCCCCCGTAGGGCAGTTTGCGTCCGCCCGGCCAGGCCAGGCAGACGCGGTGTCGTGTGGGAACCAACCGTCGGGGACAGCCCGCCCTTGTCCCCGATGGGCGCCTACAAGTAGCTGCGAAGCGCAACCAGGGCCTCGCCGACTACTCGCCGGACCTCCGATAGGGCATAGTCCTTGGTGCCCACCATCTCCAGTGTTACGTACTCCAGCCCCGGCACCGTGTTCAGGGCCCGCAGATAGCCTTGCACATCGGCCTGGCCCTTGCCCGGAATCTGGCTCTCGATAGAGCCGATGCTAAGGTCCGTGGAGCGGAAATCGCGGATTCGGGCCGTCAGGATCCAGGGTTTGAGCTCCTCCACGGCGACGACCGGGTCGTCACCCGCCCGCTCCAGATGGGTGTTGTCCAGGTTCAGGCCCACCCATTCGCTGCCGACCTCCTCGATCAAGCGTCGGGCGGTGGCTGTGTTGTAGACGGCCGCACGCACGTGCGGTTTGACGGAAAGCTTGACCCCCGTGCGTTCGCACACAGGCAGGGCGCGACGGATGAGCTCCACCGTGCGCTCCCAGGAGACCTCACTCTCAGCGACCCCGCCCGTGCCCAGCGTCAGGCACGGCGCGCCCAGCGCGGCGGCGGCGGCCATCAGCGGCTCAAAGCGCTCTGTCCCCAGCGCACCACTACCAGCGACGGACTCCAGCACCAGTTCGTTAGCCGACAGCAACTCCCTGATGTGTTCGTATACCCCCGGACCGTTGTCGGCCCGGAGGTGCTCGCCCATGCCAGGGATGGCCCCGAGTTCCACGGCGTCGTATCCCGTCTCATGGATCGAGGCCAGGGCCGTGGCCAGGTCAAACCCACCATACAGCAGGGTGGAACAGCCAAATCTCATCAGTACCGTCTCCATGTTGCGGCCACGGCCGCTGGGCACAGTGGTGCTATTTCTTTGCGAACTGCACACTGCTAACAACTTTGGCAGCAAGCGGCTGGAACTTCTCCCAGTGCCGAGCGGGGGCCTCAATCCGCACGTCGTAACCGTAATCGGTGCCAGGGCAACTGATGCGCCAACCCCTCACCTGTGCGCCAAACAGTCCCACCCGTCTCCTGGCGGTGTAGACCGAGTAAGCGGCCCTCTGACCAGCGAAGGTGCAGGACTGCGGCTCGCCCTCTTCCTTGTACGTCGTGTCGCTCTTGGCGACAAACATGCCCAGTGTCTCGTGCAGCGATAGCTCGGCCGGCCCGCCGCCCGCTCGCGCGCTGGCCGCCGCCACGTCGCTCAGCGCGCCTCTGGCCTGGCCTGCATCCACTGAGACCTTGTACAGCGGACCACAACGCACCAGCACCGACTCGAAGCTGCCCTCTGACCCGGCGGTGCTGAACCGCCACGTCGCCGGCACCTGGAGGGCCAGATGTCCCGTGTGGCTGGTGACGGCCTTCCACTCGGCGGGTTCGACCGGTGGCTTCATCGCCTTGCTGAATGCGGCGAACTGCACGGCCAGCACGAAAACGATGACGGCGGCAACCCCGATCAGCACGTACAGCCAGACCGGTCGTGAGCGCCGCTGGGCCTCCAGCGCCACTGCCGTTGCCGCCGCGCCAGCCATGCTTGGGGTCCGACCCGGCTGCGGGACAGGCACTGCCGAGACGGGGGCCGCAGTCGTTCCGGGCGTCGGCGACTGGGCGGCCGATGTTGCCGGATCATCCAGGTCCTTGTTGCACCAGGAGCAGACCTTGTCCCGGTCACTCTCCATGCCACAGTGACGGCATACCTTGCCCATAGCGCACCTCCTCGAAGCCAGCCCCCGGGATCACTCACCTGTGCCGAACAACGGGCACGTCTGGCGCTACAGGGCCCGGAAGGTCTGCACCCACCGGGGCAACCCGGTATCTATCGCCTCCAAGTCACAAATCTCGTACTCCAGGGCATAGTCTCCGTGATAGCCACGGCTGTCCAACGCGGCCACGACCCAGCTATAGTCAATGTCACCCTCGCCCAGATGACACGGCTCCCATCCCTCACCACGGTCTCGACCGTCTTTGACGTGCACATGGACAATGTGTTCGCCAAAAACCTCAAAGGCGTGACGGTAGTCCACGCCGCCGTGCATCAGGTTGCAGGGCTCATACAGAACCCCAAAGTACGCCGACCCCACCGCCCGACACAGACGCGTGACCACCACCGGGTCGCCAGCCAGGCTGCCGGCATGGTTCTCCATCCCCATGTAGACGCCAAGCTCCTCGGCCAGTGGCGCCGCCTCGGCAAACAGCGGGGCGATCCGATCGACCAGCGCCGGGTCCTCCCCACGCCCCGGCATGACGCGGATCGAGCGCGCCCCGAGGGCTTTGGCGGCGTAGAGGGTCGCCTTCAGTGCCTGCAACTCAGCCGCCTGGACCATGGGGTCCGCACTATCGAACCGACGGCCCGGATAGGTGCCCAGGTTGGCAATCTGGACACCGTGGGTCGCGGCCTGGTTTCGCAAGCCCTCCAGGTCACATTCGGTGGAGACGATGGAGAAGTGTGGGAGGTTCCCCCAAAGGTCCACCTTCTGCAGACCCGCCGCGGCCATTACCTGCAGCGCCTCCGCCACCGACCGGTCACGGACGGGGTAGGTACATGAGGAAAGGCGTGTCATTTCCACGGAAGCCGCACCCCTTTCAGCGCCCGCGCGATCAGGCGAGTGCGAGTTGCTCCCGGACGACTTGCTTGACCGCCGTGGCCTCGAAGGGCTTGCTCAGCCGGGGTAGGTTGAGGTGCTCCAGCCCCACCAGCTCCTCCTTGGTGGAGATGACCACGACGCGCAGATCAGGCAGCAGGCCTTCCTGTTCCAGGGTTCGCAGCAGCTCCTCGCCGTTCATCACCGGCATGATCAGGTCCAACAGCACCAGATCGGGACGACTCGCGCGGATGCTGGCCAGGGCTTCCAGCCCGTCATGGACCACCTCGACCTCGGCGCCCGTGGCGCGCACCAGGCGCTCCAGCAGGATGCTGATGGCACGTTCGTCTTCGACAACCAGTACTCGGCGGCTCGACATGTGGTGCTCCGTTCCGGGATAGCGGTCTGGTCACGGCAGGCCCAGGACCTGCCGCACCATGTTCTTGACGTCCTCTGGTTTGAACGGCTTGGCGATCATCGGAAAGTCGTCCTTCTTGTAGCCGCGGGCACTCTGCCGCGTGCTCATCAAGACAATGGGTATATCGGCCCATTCGGGATTCCCCTGGATCTCCTGGATCACGTCCTCGCCCTGCATAATGGGCAGAATGAGATCTAGGATAACGAGGTCGGGCTTGGCATCCTCAAGCTTGATGAGAGCCTCGGCGCCATTGCCCGCAATGTCGGCCTCCAAACCCATCTGCTGGACGATGAGGGCCACCAGACGGGCAATGGGCGCTTCATCCTCGACGATCAGGACTCGCTGCTTGGACATCCCTAGCTCCTTGCAACCGGCGCGGCTGACGCTCTACCGCACGGGTAGAACACAGAGCGGACCTCCGCGGTTCCCTGAGGCTACTTCGCCCCGGTCCCCCGGGGTCCCTTCAGAACTCCTCCACATCCAGAACATAGCCCCGGATATGGGCCTGAGCCGCGGTATCGCGGATGTAGTTCACCACATACAGGCGGCGCTCATCCGGCAGGGCGGCCCATCCCGAGTAACCCTGGTCGGCGGGCGTATACCGGTCGTGGTCGAGTACCAACACCACGCCCGTCTGTCGTGAGGGGTTGGTCTCCCTGGCGCTGTCCTGGTCCTCGAGATAGGCCGCGAAGTTCTTGGCCCAGTTGGGCCCACTGCGGGAGGTCTGCCGGTAGGTGACCAATACCCTGCCGTCGGGCAGGAGTCCCGCCACCGGGCGGTGACAGCCCAGCATATCGGTCTCGTAGGGGCCTTCCCACGTCCGCGCGTCATCGCGAGAGAAGCACTTGGGGCCCGGCCGTCCCTGGCCCGAGTTCTCCCGCATGTACGCCACCAGCAGCCCATCCCCGGGGAGTTGCACGAGGCTGGCCTCACATGGCTGCAGACCTGCCTCTTGACAGAGCACGATAGGCTCCGACCAGGTCTGCCCGGCATCCTCCGACCGGCAGACATATTGCACAATGTCCTCGCTGTCCGCGCAGTGAACGTGCGTGGCCACCAGCCAGGTCCCGGCCTGTGTCACCAGCAGGCGGTCGGGCACAATGCCGGGGATGGGTGTGGGCTGCGGCCCGGACCACGTCCGACCCTCGTCACCGCTCCACCAGAAGTAGATCCTGGAGTCCTGCGTCCGTGCCTCACCCGGAGGTACCGGGTAGCCGTCACAAAGCACCCACAGCCGGCCGTCGGCAAGCTGTCCGACGCGCGGGCAGTTCCAATTGAACAGCACGCCATCTGCCTGATAGCTCTCGGTAAGCACCCGGCGCTCGGACCAACTCTCACCCCAGTTGGCGCTCTCCCGGGTCACCAGATGGGAGTATACCGCGGCGGAGTGGCTGTCGCTCTCGCGATAGACCGTCAGGAGCTTGCCGCTCTGCGTTCGCGTCAGACACGGGAAGCACTCATAGACGCCGGGCGTATCGCTGATGACCAGTTTGCCGATGGCCATGGTCAGGACCTGGCCTCCCAGACCTCGGCATTGACCAGGAAACGGGGCCGGTGGCCCGAGAGCGCCTCCAACAGGTTGTCCGCCACGCGGTTGTTCACCAGTGCCACCGTATCATGGGTAAAGGACGAGCAGTGCGGAGTGAAGACCACGTTTGGCAACTCGAGGATGGGTTCTCCCGGCGCCGGTGGCTCGGGGTCCAGCACATCAAGCCCGGCCCCGGCAATGCTTCCGTTCCGAAGCGCCTCGGTCAGTGCTTCCTGGTCCACAAGCCCCCCGCGTCCGGCGTTGATCAGGTACGCCGACGGCTTCATCCAAGATAGCTGCTCTGCCCCGATCATCCGCCGCGTCTCGGCACAGAGAGTAGCATGCAGCGAGACAAAGTCACTTTCCCGCAAGACTTGCTCAAGAGTGGCCAGCTCTACCCCCATGGCCCTGGCGACAGCGGTGTCGGCGCAGGGGTCGGTGGCCAGCACGCGCATGGAGAACCCCGCCGCTCGCCGGGCCACGGCCTGACCGATCTGACCAAAGCCGACCAGCCCCAGCGTCTTGCCGAAGACCTGCCCGCTGTAGACCGTCGGCCACTCCCCCGCGCGTACAACCGCGTCGCAGTAGGGCAGCCTCCGGGCGACGCCGAGCATCAGCGCGAAAGTCATGTCCGCGACCGCCTCGGTGACCGTCCCCGGCGTGTTGATGAGCATGACGCCGTGCCGCGTCGCCGCTGCTACGTCCACGCTGTCGTATCCGATTCCCCATCGCGCGATGACCTTCAGGTCCGGGCAAGCAGCGAACACTCTCTCGGTGTAGGGGTCCATCGAGGCGATGACGGCGACACAGCCCTGCAGTTGCTCGATGAGTGTCTCCTCGGACAGAGGGCCCGCGGCGGGCTTGAGCGTCAGACCCGCCGCCTCCAGCCGCGCCTTCGCCTCTCCACCGCGCTCGACGAAGACGGCCGCGGTTACCAGCACTGTGCCCTCCATCAGCCGCTCACCTCCCCGCGCAGTTCGCGCAGACCCGCCCGGCTGGCCTGCAAGAAGAACCCCAGCTCGCTGCTGAAGGCCAGGAACCGGGCGCCCATCCGCTCGTACCGCTGGCAGTTCTCGACCGAGAAGCCGTGGATGCCGGGCGCGACGCCGTGGGCAGCAGCGCTGTCGAAGATGTCCCGTATCGCTTCCTGCACCCTCGGGTGGTCAAGCTGCCCCGGTAGGCCGAGGCTCAGAGCGAGGTCGTTGGGCCCGATGAAACACGCATCAATGCCGGGCACGGAGAAGATGGCGTCGCGGTTGGCCCAACCGCGTTCGGTCTCCAGTTGCACCACCACAAAGAGGTTCTCGTTGGCCCATCGGGTGAACTCCGCGGCCTCCAGGCCGCCGTAGTCATCATGCCCGCACCCGGTGCCCAGGCCGCGGGTGCCCATGGGCGGGTACTTGATCATGCGCAGGATGCGCTCGGCTTCGTCCGCGGTCTCGACCCTGGGGAACAGGTTGCCCGCCGCGCCCAGGTCCAGGTACCGCGTGGGCCACTGCCCCTCGAAGGCCGGCGCCCGGACGATCACCGGCAGCCCAATGTCCTTACCGGCCCGGATGACCCAGGCCATGGTCTCGATGCCGGCGCGGTTGTGTTCGGTATCGAAGATGACGAAGTCAAAGCCTGCGTTCTGTACCACGCGGCACGCCGCGGGCGTCACCAGTTCGGTCAGCATGGTGCCGATGACGGTCTTGCCGGCACGCAGGGCCTCCTTGAGGGGGCTCGGCCTCAGTTCCATGTTTGGCGCACCTCATCCACAAGTCGTGCACATGGGCGCAGGTTCCCTCACGGTGCGCTCCCGACCTGCGCCGGGCAGGAATCCGCCTTCCAGGCGCCGAAGGGGGGCGCGCTGTGGCGGTAACCCAGGCCGGAGGTGCCTTGATGTCCCGCATCGCCGTCGCGCAGATCGCCATCCGGGTTGGCGACGTGGCCAGTAACGTGGCCCAGGCCCGCGACCTCATTGCCGAGGCGGGTCGTCAGGGGGCCGAGCTGGTCATCCTGCCCGAGTGCTTCACCACCGGCCTGGCCGCCAACGTAGCCGACCTGGCTGAACCCATCCCTGGCCCAACCAGTGACACCCTCGCCCAGGGCGCCGCGGATGCTGGTTGCTGGGTGGTAGCGGGCATGGCTGAGCGGGGCCCCGAGGCCCTGCACAACGCCTCGGTCGTTATCAGGCCCAGCGGGGAGATCGCTGCGACCTACCGCAAGTGCTACCTTTACGTGGGCGAGGACCAGGTCTTCGCGCGCGGTGGGCGCGCCTGCGTCGTGGACCTGGGCTTCGCGGTGGCGGGCATCACCATCTGCTACGACTACGTGTTCCCCGAGTATATCCGCGAGCTGGCTCTGCGCGGTTCGCAGCTCCTGGTGCACTCCACCGCCTGGGTTGACACCGATGACTGCCAGCGCTGGCATTACCCGGCGGCCCAGGCCTACCGAGCCCAGCTTCAGGTTCGCGCCCTGGAGAACGGCATCTTCGCCGCCTCGGCCAACAACTTCGGCCCCTATGATGCTGCCGGCCAGTTGCGCTGCGTCGGCCAGTCCTGTATCATCGCGCCGTGGGGGGAGTACCTGGCCCAGCTCGGCGAAGGCTCCGGGGTCGCCGTCGCCGACTGCGACTTCGCCAGAGCCGCCGATTGGGCCGCGACGGTCGCCCCGTACATGCGGGACTTCAAGAACGTGCCACGGCCGGTGTGAGATTACGAGCGGTTACTTGCCAATGTAGTCGCATCTATCCAGGAGCTAAGAGGAGCCCTTCCATGCCCGCCCGTTCCCTGCCCATGACCGAAATCGGCGGCAAGGCCGTGTCCCGGCTGATGTGCGGGACGAACATGTTCTTCGGCCACTCGCACTTCAGCGCCGCGCGCAGCAAGTGGCTCGTACGCCACTTCACCATGGACCGCATTGTCGAGGTCATGCATGCGGCGGTGGAGGAGGGCATCAACTGCACGGTCAGCGGCACCATCCCGCAGATGCCCGAGGCCATCGAGCGCGTGCGGAAACTCACGGGCGTGAAGATGGTCTGGTTCGCCACGCCCGGCGGCAATGACTTCGAGGAGCTGAAGGCGGGCATCCGGCAGTCGCAGGAGTGGGGTGCGGACTTCTGCATGCCGCACACCAGTTGGACCGACTCCCACCTGCTGGTCGCCGAACGCCAGATCGTCCACGCCGAGGAGACCTTCGCCCTGATCCGCGAGCTGGGCATGGGCACCGGCTGGTCCACCCATCGCCCCGAGACCATCGTGGTCACCGATCAGGCCGGGTATGACTGCGACTGCTACATCCAGCCCTTCAACTCCATCGGCTTCCTGTGCAGCGTCGAGACGGACTGGGTGGCCAGTATCATCCGCAACGCGCAGAAGCCTGTGATCTCCATCAAGCCTCTGGCTTCCGGCCGCATCATGCCGCCCACGGGCTTCCCCTTTGTCTACGAGAACATTAAGCCCGTAGACACTGTGGCCATCGGCTGCCTGTCGCCCGAGGAGGTCGAGGAGGACGCCAAGATCGTCCGCAACCTCCTGATGGGCATGGAAGAAGAGATCGAGCTGCAGAAGACCCGCAGCAAGGCGGCCCTGGCCGGTTCGTAGACTTCAGGGCCGAGCGTCCAGCCAGTGGGCCAACCACCGCGCAAAGGTATGCTGCGGCTCGTAGCCCAGCAGGCGCTGAGCCTTGTCTATGCGGTAACAGACGGGCAGGCTGGCCGGCAGCGCCACTCCCGCCTCCTCCAGCCGTGACGCCTCCGGGAAATGGCGCAGGATCACCGTGCGCGCATCGCTGAGTAGCTCGTCGCTCTCTTCCTGGCTGAAGGGCACACCGGCGGTCACAATGATCGCTTCGCCGTTGATGTCGCTTTGCAGTGCCAGCAGGTGCGCCTGGGCCACATCCTCACGGTGCACCCCGATGCCCAGCAGGTTCAGGCCGTAGGCCGGATCGGCCTCGTCGCGCGGAATGAAGGTGCCCGGCCGGAGGGCCACCCAGCGTAGACCATGGCTGCGCTGGAACATGGCGCAGAACTGCTCACCGGCCAGCTTGGAGATGCTGTAGAGGCTGTCCACAGGCTCACACGGTCGCTCCTCGGTGAAGGGGAGCGGTGCGGCGGGGCCAACCTCATAGCCCATGGCGGCCACGCTGCTGGTGTAGACCAGGCGCGCTCCCGCGCGGGCTGTTTCCTCGACAACGTGGTAGGTCCCCTTGATGTTGCAGTCCAGGTACTGCTGCGGCGTGTAGGGTTTCCACGGGTGGATGGCAGCTACGTGCACCACCTGGTCCATGCCCTCGGCCAGGCCGGCCACCTGCTCCGGATCGGTCAGGTCCGCAGGCCGGAACTCACGCGCGGTGTCCAGCGGCAGCATGTCAGTGAGGCGCAACTCATAGTCGCCGCTGCGCTCCAGCAAGCCAGTGATCTCCTGGCCCAGCACCCCCGCGGCCCCCGTGATGAGCACTCGTTGCATGGCGTCGGCCCTCCTTCGTTGGTTGGGTTCGTCATTTGGTCCCCGGGCGCCTGCGGACCGTGCAGGTAAGCCCCAGGCTCATAGCGAAGGCCGGGGCGGAGGTGTTGAGCCATGGGCACAACAGTCGGCGTCATCGGGGTCTTCCACCCCCACGGTCCGGGCCACCTGGCCACCCTGGCAGCCTGCGAGGATGTAGATCGCATCCTGCTGTCGGACCCTGACGAGGGCGAGGCCCGCCGCGTGGCCGAAGGCCTGCACAAGGGCGAGTTCGTCGCCGGCGGACAGGAGGGACTGCTGGCGGATGCCGGCGTGCCGATCATCGTCAACCTGCAGCGTGACTGCGACGCGGCGGCACTGACCATCGCTGCACTCCGCGCCGGCAAGTGGGTCTACGGTGACAAGCCGGGCGCCCACAACGCCGCCCAGATGGCCGAGGTGGCGGCGGTGTCGGATGCCACCGGCAACCATTTCTGCCCCTGCTATGCCAACCGCCTCATGTCCACAGCCGCCGATGTGTCGCGCCTGTTGCAGTCCGGCGCCATCGGCGACGTCTGGTCCTTCAACGCCCAGTGGATGACCTCCCAGGTTTCCCTGCGCGGGGCCCAGAACTGGCTCTTTCACCGCCAGTTCAGCGCGGGCGGCATCCTCCCCTGGCTGGCCTGCCACTGGATTGACCTGCTGCGCTTCGCGCTGGACTCCGAGGTCACCGAGGTCATGGCCATGGTCGCCACGCAGTGTGACGAGGACATCGACGTGGAGGACACCGCCTCCGTCATCCTGCGCTTTGACCAGGGCGCCATCGGCACTGTCCGGGCGGGCTATGCCCTTAACCCGTTTCCCCAGTACGAGACCACCGACCTGTACCTGCAGTTTGAGGGCAGTCGCGGCGGTCTGACGTGGTACGTGCGCGGCCCGGACGCCGGCTATCTGCTCCGCAGTAGCCACCCGGACCACGCTGGCGTCCAGCGCGTGGAGGCGCCACCACCGGCGGCAGGAACTGGACAGGGCTATTCGGCGGACTTCTGGGCGGCGTTCCTGGCGGCCTGGCGCGAGCACCGGCCGCCCCCGGCCACGGCTCACGACGCGCTGGCGGTCCTCAGAGTCATCGAGGCCGCCTACCAGTCATCGGCGACGGGCGTGCGGGTGAGCGTGACTTAGCGATGCCTCACAAAGCTAGGCACGCCTAGATTTTGGGCGGGCAGACGAGGGGAGCACCTACCTTGGTTGACGGGCACGAACTTGAAAAGAAGGCCATGGAGTTGTTCCGGGCCGGGCGCGGCGCAGAGGCAACGAAGCTGCAGGACGAGTTCCTGGCCCTGGTGAAGGCCTCCGGTGAGGATTACTGCACCTGTCCGCACGGCTGCAAGTTCCACGGCAAGTGCGTGGAGTGCGTTATCCTGCACCGCGGTCACGCGGACCACTTGCCGCACTGCTTCCGGGCGATGGTGAACGAACGGATAGGGCTGCTGTCGGCGCTGACCGAACACAGTGCGCGGCAGTAGAGTGCCGCTCAGCCCCACTGGCGCACGATGAGCACGATGGCGGCGCTGGCGAAGACGACACCCATCACGATCTGGGCGCGGCGCTTGGCGGACAGGGGCTCGTCGCCCTCGATGGCCACCGCATCGGGAGTCTCCGGCCAGTAGCGCAGGCTGGTGGTGGAACCCCGGGGATGGAACTGGTAGAATCGGTGGCTTGTCTCACACCGGGCTTGCTGGCGACGCCCATCGGGGAGTGCGAACTCCAGCGTTGCCCAGTAGCTGCGCGTGGCTCGCCGCTCGCGCGTCGCCTCGCGTTCCACCACGACGGCCTGGGCACGCGCCCCGCCGCGCAGCAGTCGGCGCCGCAAGGCCAGCGCCATCCAGCGAGTGGTGACCAGGTAGATCCCGAACCCGCCCGTGAAGCCGAAGAGCGCGGTTCCCATCCATCTCTCGGCAGGACCCATTTCCTGCTCCTCCTCAGGCCATGTCCACCTTATCCTGGGGGAGATAGGGGGTCTTGATGAAGATGATCCGCGTCTCGGTCTCGCCGTCGTTGATGATGTTGTGGCACTCTGGCGGTTCGAGGCGGAAGACGTCTCCGGGCCGCACGCGGTGGCTCGTGCCGTCCACCACCATCTGCGGCGTGCCTTCCAGGAAGTAGAACGTCTCCTCTACCTCGTTGTGGCAATGCTGCCCCAGTTCCTGCCCGGGCTTGAACACGATCACGCCCCACTCGATCCGCGGCCCCCGCAGCAGGTACTTGGGACCATGGTCGCCGAAGCGGAACTCGCAATCGGCTTCGTTGATGCGCTCCATGGCATGCCTCCTTCAGGCGATCAGGGTCGCGAGCAGTTCACGCACACCCGCTTCATCCACCGGACGGGGATTGTGCCTGGACGAGCCCGAGGCCAGCGTGGGCGGCACGATGGCGGGGATATCAACCTCGCTAAGGCCCGCGGCCGCGAAGTTGAGCTGCGCCCCCAAGTCGTGCACCAGTGCCTCGACCCAGCCTACCAGGGCCGAAGCATCTGCCCCGAGGCCCAGCATGCGGGCCAGGCGCGCGTATTTCGGCCCCGCCGCCCTCATGTTGTAGACCATGACATGCGGCAGCAGGGCGCCGCAGACCTGGCCGTGCGGCAGGCCGTAGAGGGCGCCCAGCGGGTGCGCCAGCCCGTGCACCAGGCCCAATCGGGCGCTGGCCAGGGCCAGTCCGGCCAGGAGGCTGCCCAGCGCCATGCTCTCGCGGGCCTCGCGGTCGGTGCCATCGGCAACGGCACGGCGCAGGCTTCCGGCGATCCGGCGGATGCTCTCCTCGCACAGCACGTCACTCACCGGGTTCGCGCCGGTGGACACATAGGACTCGATGGCCTGGGTCAGCGCGTCCAGGCCCGAGAAGGCGGTCTGGTCAGGCGGACAGGTTAGGGTCAGTTCCGGGTCCACAATCGCCACTTCAGGCAGCAGGCAGTGGCCACGGATGCTGGCTTTCTCCGCCGCCGCGGTGTTCGTCAGCACCGAGTTGGGCGTCACCTCGGCCCCCGTCCCGGAGGTGGTAGGCAAAGCGATGCACGGCCGGCCTTGACCACGGATCTCAACGCCGGCGAAGTAGTGGCTGACCGGCTCCGGGCACGGGGCCAGCGCGGCGATGGCCTTACCGACATCCAGAGCGCTGCCACCGCCGATGGCGATGACCAGGTCGCACTGCTGGCTGTGGAAGGCCTCCCGACCCCGATCCACCGTGTCCAGGGAGGGTTCAGCCTCCACCTCGGCAAAGATGCTGCTGGCCACGCCGGCTTCGGCCAGACACGCGCCTAGTTCCGCGAGGGTTCCCGAGCGTTGCATGGCCGTGCGCCCTGAAACGATCAGCGCACGCCCCCCCAGCAGGGCCGCCTGTTGGCCGGTCTGCAGGCGAGTGCCGGAGCCAAAGATGATTTCCTTCGCGCCGCGGAGTGTCAGGTGATTCAAGGCTGGCTTTACTCCCGTATTTTTGAGACTCCTATTCACCTGATCTTGCGCCAAAACCTTGCCTTGCCCTTCTAAGCTGGCTGCGTTCGGATGGGCCCTCAGGCCGCCGCACCGGGTCGCAAAAGCCACCCTTGCGATATGACCAGGGAGACAGCACGATGACCGAACAGACCGGACCACCCGTCCCACCACCGCAACCGCCACCTCCACCCCCAGCGCCACCCGCGGTCCCACCTGTAGTGCCGCCGGCAACGCCCCCTCCGGCGCCGGCCTACGCGGCGCGGCCGCCGGTCGCCCCGCCCACACCGCGCCGCGGTGCGCGCTGGCCGTGGATACTCGGGTGTGGCTGTTTGGGCCTGTTGGTCGCATTGGCGGCTGGCGCATTCTTCGGCTACCGCTACTGGCAGCACAACATTCAGCCCCGGATACTGTCAGAGATACAGGCGACCGAGCCGTCACCAGCGCCGCCGACCGCGCCGGCGGAGTCCACCCGGACGGACCCGCCGGCGACCCCAGCCGCGCCGGCTGTGACGGAGAAGCCATCCAGGGAAAAGGCGATGCGCGCGGCCCTGGCAGAGACAGGGGAGAGAAACTGGGTCGCGAAAGTGGTCTATGCGTCGGCCGACTGGCAGCGAGTGAAGGTGTGGGTGGGACCGCCCCGCAGCGAGTTCACCACCGCCATCACGCTGCAATGGGACCCCCAGGACAATGTCTACAACGTGGTGCGCGTGGAAGCCTTGCCCTCACCGGGCGAAGCCAAGACTGGCGCAACGCCCACGCCCCCGAAGACCGTGACGAAGGCAAAAGCGCCGCCCACCAGGACGGTGAAACAACCGCCGGGTGCGCCCAAGCCCCCCGTGAAGACCACCGGCACAACGCAGATATCCGGCGCGAGTAGTACGCGAAGCAATGATGGTCCGGTGCCTTCAGCCCGGCGCGCCATCGCCAAAGTCCTGGCCAAGGCCCCCGAGAAGGGCTGGGTGGCCAAGGTCGTCCGGAGGAACGCCGACTGGACCGAGGCCACCATCATGATCGGTCCCCCGCACAGCGAGTTCGTGGCCGAGGTGGATGTCCGCTGGGACTGGTCCGTGCGGCGCTATAACATTGTGGGGACGCGGCCCCTGGGCGAGGGCTAGGCGCCGGAACCGGCCGCCGGGGCCGCCACGGTGACCGCTCGGTACCCGACCGGCATCGTCACCTCGGGGACGGTGCTCCGGACGTCCTGCCCCGTCTTGTACTTCTGTACCACGCCCGCATTCCGCGCGGCCAACTCCGGATTGCTGTCCAGGTACCGGCACACGTCCAGGACGTCCGGGGGCAAATCGCGCGGGTGTGGGACACGGTCAAACAGCTCGCGGACCACGGCCAGGTCCTCGGCATCGTCCACACAAAGTCGGTACTGCGGTCGCTCCAACTCCGGCGGTGCCAGTACTGACAGCAGGCTGAAACGAGGGTAATGGCGGCGTAACGCTGGCGTGGCGTGCTCGTGGTCAGCCGCCCGGTCGGCCAGGGGCACGCTGGCCTCCAAGGCGTCACGGGAGAAGACCTCGGCCTGAACCCCCAGGGGGTACACTTCACGGATGCAGTTGGCGGCATAGTCCACGCCGGCGCTTTGCCACTGCTCGACCACGAACGCGCCGGCTCGCGGCGACCACATAGGGGAGTCGCCACTGACCCGGCAGATAACGTCCACCCCATACTCCCGGGCGCACTGCACGAAACGGTCCAGCACATCCGCTTCGCTGCCTCGAAAGCAGGGCACACCGTAGTCGGCCGCCAGCGCACAGATCGGGTCATCGCCGGGGTCGGTAGTGGTTGCCACGATGACCTGGTCCAGTAGCGGGCAGGCCTTGACCGCCAATATGGTCCAGCCCAGCAGCGTGTGTTCGCCGATGGGGATAAGTGTCTTGCCGGGCAGGCGGCGGGCTCCGACGCGGGCCTGGAGTATGGCGGCGACCATGGTCAGCGACACTCCTCGCGTGGTCTAGTGCGGCGGAAGTCCAAAGGCGGCGGCTACGTTGGCGGCGGTCATCTCCCCCACAGCCTGGATGGTCAGCCCCCGCACGACGGCCAGGCGTTCGGCAACTTCCGCCACGTAAGCGGGCTCATTGCGCTGGCCGCGATGGCCCTGCGGAGGTAGCCACGGACAGTCGGTCTCCACCAGCAACCGGTCGGGGGGCACCGTGGCGGCGACCTCTCGCAGCCCGTGGGCCTTGGGATAGGTCAGCGTGCCCGCCAGCCCCAGCCAGTAACCCCGGTCAACACACGCCCGGGCGAAACTCAGACCGCCGGCGAAGCAGTGCATGATGACCCGCTGTTCACCTGTAGCGTGCTCGTCCAGGAGCCGCAGCACGTCATCCTGGGCGTCGCGGCAATGCACGACCAGAGGCAGGTCAAGGTCGGCGGCCAGGTGGATGAAACGCGCGAAAACCTGCTGCTGGACCTCCGGTGGAGCGAGATTGCGGAAGTAATCGAGCCCGCTCTCTCCGATGCCGACCACTTTGCTCCCCTGAGCCATGTTTCGCAGATCGGCCAGGACACTGTCGTTGACCAGCGCCGCGTCATGCGGGTGGACGCCTACGACAGCCCAGCAATCCGGCTCTCGCTCTGCCATCTCCGCGGCCAGGCGGCTGGACGGCAGGTCGTAGCCCACGTTGATGATTCCCGTGACGCCCGCCAGCCGGGCCCGCTCCAGTACAGCGGGGCGGTCAGGCGCAAACCGCGGGTCGTTGAGGTGGGCATGCGAGTCGATCAGGGCCATAATGGCGCAGGGCTCCGGTGGGTCTGCAGTGCGGCGACGATGATGGGGACAGCCTCCAGGAGGCTCTGAGCCTCGTAGTCGGGCTTCACCGGGCACCGCTGCAGATGCGCAGCCGCTCGATCGGCCGGGCGAGTATGCAGGAAGATGGTGCGGCAGCCCACGGCGTGACCCGCTTCCAGGTCCTTGTCGCTGTCCCCCACCATCACCGACCCGCGAGGGTCGAGGCCATACTTGGCGGCTAACTTCTGCAGCAGTCCGGGTCGGGGCTTACGGCAGGCGCAGCCGTCTTCGGGCACATGCGGGCAGTACGCGAGGCCATGGATCCTACCCCCGGCCTGGGCGACCACCAGGCGCAAGCGCAGGTGCATGTCCCGGAGCGTGCGTTGGGAGTACAGCCCTCTGGCTACCCCGGCCTGGTTCGTGGCGATGTAGACCTCACAGCCCGCCTCGTGCAGGAGGCGCAGGGCCTCGAGCGCCCCCGGCAGGATGTGAAACTCCCCCCAAGACTTGACGAAATAGTCGCTATCCCGGTTGATGACTCCGTCGCGGTCGAGGAACACGGCGGGCTGGCGACGCATGCAGCTACCTCTGACAGGGCAACGACGGCCCCCGGGGGCCGTCGTACCGGTTGTGGCAGTTTGGCGCGGGTCGCGCTACTCGGGCATGGCCATGAGTTCAGCCTGGCTCCAGACGGGTCCGTCCATGCAAACGAACTTGGGCCCAATGTTGCAGCGGCCGCACTTGCCAAACCCGCACTTCATCTTGGCCTCGAGGGAGGCGAAGACCTGTTCTGGCGGCCACCCCAGGTTCTTCAGGGCCAGCAGCACGAAGTGGATCATGATGGGCGGCCCCACGGTGTACAGCACCGAGTTGTCGGGCGACGGCGCCAGCTCCTCCACAAACTGGGGCACAAAGCCCTCGTGACCGGTCCAGGACTCGTCGCCCTTGTCCACGGTCAGGGCCAGTTCCAGTTGGTCGGACGCCTGCCACTCCGCGAGACGGTCCTTGTATGCCAACATGCTGGGGTTGCGGGCGCCATAGACCACCAGGACACGCCCGTAGTCCTCGCGGTGCTCCAGGACGTATTCGACCACCGAGCGTAGCGGCGGCAGACCAATGCCACCGGCGACAATGACAAGGTTCCTGCCCCGATGCTCCAGCACGGGGAAGCCGTTGCCAAAGGGCCCCCGCAGGCCGATGGTATCGCCGACGGACAGCCCGTGGAGGCCGCCGGAGACCTTGCCCATCTTCTGCACGGAGAAGCGCACGGGGCGGCCCGGAGCCGCAGCGCTGGCGATGCCAAAAGGGGCCTCGCCAAGACCAAAGACCGAGCACTCGATGAACTGCCCGGGCATGTAGGTGAAGGTCTCCGCAATGTGGGGGTCCAGGAAGGCAGCCTCGAAGGTCATGAGACCGGGGCCCTCGTCCCGGACCACCTCCAGTCGCGCCAGATGGGGCATATAGGGGTTGGTGGTGTGCTGTTTCATCTAGCTCGCTGCCGTCTCTGCCGGCGCCGCCAGCGTTGCCTGGGCGATCTCTGAGATGTCTATGTTGACCGGACACAAGCGGATGCACCGCCCGCACCCGACGCAGGTAATCTCGTCAAAGCGCTCCACCGAGTACCACAGCTTATGACAGACGCGCTGCCGCTGGCGCTCCCACTGGAAGGGACGGCGGTCGTGGCCGCTGGCCTCCTCGCAGAAGTGCCGGAACTGGCAGCTATCCCAGCACCGGTAACGGTAGCCGTGGCCCATCACGGCGTCATCCAGCACATCGAAGCACGTGCAGGTGGGGCACTCGAAAGTGCAGACCCCGCAACCGATGCAGGCCTGGGTGAGCCGCAGCCAGAACTCCCGATCCTTGAAGACCGCCCGGAGGCGTTGCTGCAGCCCCTCGACCTCAACGCGCCGCGTCTGCTCACTTCGCAGTCTCTCGGCCAATGCCGGGCGTACCGTTTCGTCGTCCGCCGACGCTGGCTGCAACAGCTCCGCAGTCCGCTCCAGCAGGGCCTCGCCGCGGTCGGTGAAGCCCTCCACCAGGTAGGCACCCGAGGGCAGCGGGGTCAAGAGCAGGTCCATGCCCCGCGGCTGGCTCAAGGCCCCCGAAATGCCTTCACAGAAACACTCGGCCACCACTTCGGTGCAGTTCACGGCAATGACCACCGACTGCTCGCGCCGGTTCTGATAGTACGGGTCACCTTGGTCGGCGGCCCAGAAGTGATCGGTCTGCTGCAGGGCCAGCGCATCACACGGCCGAACCCCGAAGAGCACCAAAGGCTCGGGCGCCGGGGCCTCGTCCAGCAGGCGCACACAGCCCTGGCGGTAGGAGTAGCGCAGCATCTCCTCCGAGGGCGGGTAGAAAACGCGCTTGGCGGAGTCACTGACCACCCCGGGGTCCATGACAGCCTCCCCCGGGTCCGCCATGGGCCCCCAGATGACCTGGCCCTGCCCGTCGCGGACGGGCCCGTAGATGGGCGCGTCGCCTGCCACTGCACGGAGCCATTCAGCCAGTTTGTCGGCTTGCAGCGTGTATGCCATCACGGTGCCTCAACAACTGCTGTCGTCTGTGAAGCGGTCTCAGTGCGTATCCAGCGCCTTCTCAGTGTCACCGGGCAGAAAGTCAATGAGCGGGGGCTTCTCGTCCATCTTGAGGCCAGCGACCACCCCGAAGAGGTCCTTGGTCTCTATGGCCAGCTTGGAGTTCAGGGCCCGCAGGGGGATGTTCACCGGACAAGCGCGGTCACAGGCACCGCAGGCCACACAGCGACCCGCCAGGTGCATGGCCCGTCCCAGGTGGAACATGCGGTTTTCATCCAATGATACGGTCCGCGGCACGTACTGCGGCCGGGTCTGGACCGCGAAGCAGACCGTGCAGTAACACATCGGGCACGCTTTGACACAGGCGTAGCAGCGGATGCAGCGCCTGAACTGGTCGGCGAAGTACTGCTCGCGCTCCTCCGGGGTCATCGCCTCGAGGCGGTCCTGCAGGGCCCGGAAGAGAGCTTCGTCGCGGGGACCGATCTCCTCACCGATCAGCACGTCAGACACTGGCGGCGTCGGACATTGGCAGCCCAGGCACTCGTCGCGCAGCACTTCGGCCGCCGGGACTCGCCTCTGTTCATCTCCGCAACTCGCAACGACCTCGTCTCCCTCGATAGCCAGGTCGGTCACACGGTTCACGTTGATGCCGTGGGCTTTCAGCTTCTCCAGGTCCACCAGGCCTTCACAGGGCACTCCGATCAGGTACAGTGCTTCGCGACTGAGTTGGTTCTCGCTGATCAGGACGGCGATGGCGCGGGCGTCACAGCCCTTGAGCACAACGGCAGCTTTGCCCGGCAGCTTGCGCACATAGTTAGCGAGGTTGGCTGTGCACGTCGGGCCCACGATGAGCCGCTCGCACTGCTCGGCGTCGGTGACGAAGGCGGGGCGGCTGCGATAGCCCTCGGTGCCCCGCTCCCAGCCGATGACCTGCGTGACCTGCCCGGAGGCGAGAAGCTCCCTGGCGATGTCCCTGAGCTTCGCGGTGGCTTCATTCATCCTGTCCGGTGGTCTCCTGATGGTCTTCGGCAACCGTCTGGCCGGCCCCGACGTGCACCGGACACGCCGGGCCTTCCTCGTCCACCACCATCGGCAGTTCGGCGAAGCGGGTAGCCAACTCGGGCCGGAAGGGCCCCAGAGGGCGCAGCTCCTCGGTCATCTCGTTCACCACGGCCGCAAACTCCCGGCCCTCCGAGGCGGACACCCAGAGGGCTTTGAACCGCTCGGCGGGGATGCCCACGTAGGCCACAAGCCGCTTGAGCAGCGACAAGCGCCGTCGAGCGTAGTAGTTGCCCTTGGCATAATGGCAGTCCCCGGGATGGCAGCCAGCCACCAGCACACCATCGGCGCCGCGCTCAAAGGCCCGCAGCACAAACAGAGGGTCTACCCGCCCGGAGCATGGCACCCGCACGATACGGATGTTGGCCGGGTAGCTCATGCGTGATGACCCCGCCAGGTCGGCACCGGCGTAACTGCACCAGTAACACAGGATCCCCACGATGCGGGGTTCCCAGTCGGCTTCGGCGGGCCCGGTGGCCTCGGCCTGCGGCGGGGCCTCGGTCTCTACACGCATAGTACATCAACCTCGGCGAGGATCTGCTCGTCGGTGAAGCCGCGCAGCATGATGCACTTCGAGGGACAGGCTGCCGCGCAGGTGCCACAGCCCTCGCAGACTCCCTCGTTGACCGCCGCCACCACCCGCGTCTCACCGGTCTTCGGATTCTCCAGAACCTTCTCCTCGATAGCCTTGAAGGGACAGACGCGCACGCAGTTCAGACAGCCGACGCAGGTCTGCTCATCCACCTCGGCAGTAATCGGCTCCGACTCGATACTCTCTCGCGCGAGGAGTACGTTCACCTTGGCTGCCGCCGCCCCACCCGAGGCCACCGAATCGGGGATGTCTCGCGGGAACAGACACGCTCCGGCCAGGTAGATGCCGGCGGTCAGCGTCTCCGCCGGGCGCAGCTTGGGATGGGCCTCGGTGAAGAAGCCGTAGTTGTCCGAGGCGATGTTTAGCATCCGCCCCAAGTCCTTGGCGTCCTCGCGCGCCAGCATCGGCGTGGCCAGGACGACGAGGTCCGCATCCACCTCCACCTGCTTGCCCAGGAGAGTGTCCACGCCCACGACAACCAGGTGATCGCCCTCGGGGTAGATGCGCGAGACTCGCCCGCGGATGTACTCGGCCCCAAATTCGCGCTGGGTGCGGTCGGCGAACTCCTCGTAGCCCTTGCCCGTGGCCCGAACATCTATGTAGAAGATATAGACTTTCGTGTCAGGGTACTTCTCCTTGATCAGCAGGGCATGCTTGGCGGTGTACATGCAGCAGACCTTGGAGCAGTACGGCACACCCTTGACCTCGTCCCGGGAGCCGGCGCATTTCACGAACACAACCGTCCGGGGCTCACGACCATCCGAGGGGCGCTCCAGGTGCCCACCGGTAGGACCGCAGGCGTTCATCAACCGCTCAAACTGCAGCCCGGTGATGATGTCGGGGTGGTCGCCGTAGACGTACTCGCCGTACAACTTCCCCGGCTCCACGTCGAAGCCGGTGGCGACGACGATGGCGCCCACCTCCACCTCCACCAGCTTGTCCTGGTCCTCGTAGCTGATGCACTGTTTGGGGCACACCTTGGCGCAGACACCGCACTTGCCTTGGGTCAGATACAGGCAGTGCTCCTTGTCGATTACCGGCACATTGGGCACGGCCTGGGGGAAGGGCACGTAGATGGCGGTGCGGTTGCCTGTGCCGGCCTGGAACTCGCTCGGGATCTTCTTGACCGGGCACTTCTCCCAGCACTGGCCGCAGCCGATGCACTCTTGCAAGTCGGCGAAACGCGCCTTCTGGCGGATGGTCACCTTGAAGTTGCCGACATATCCCTCAACATGCTCGACCTCGGACCAGGTCATGAGCTTGATGTTGGGGTTCTGGGCGACTTCCACCATCTTGGGGGTGAGGATGCACGCGGAGCAGTCCAGGGTGGGGAAGGTCTTGTCGAACTGGGCCATGCGTCCGCCGATGGACGGGGTCTTCTCCACGAGAATGACCTCGTGACCCGCGTCCGCGATGTCGAGAGCGGCCTGGATGCCGGCGATGCCTCCACCGATGACGAGCGCTCGTTTGGTGATGGAGATGCTGCCGGTGTGCAGAGGCACGTTGCGCTGCACCTTGGCGACCGCGGCTTTGACCAGGTCAAAGGCCTTGGGGGTGCCGATCTCCTTCTCCTTGTGCACCCACGAGCAGTGCTCGCGAATGTTGGCCATTTCCACCAGGTAAGGGTTGAGACCGGCTTCCGCGGCGCAGCGGCGGAACGTCGGCTCATGCAGGCGGGGTGAGCATGAGGCGACGACGATGCTGTCGAGACGGTGCTCCTCGATGGCCTGGCGAATATGCTCCTGGCCGGGAGAAGAGCACATGTACTGATAGTCCTCGGTGTAGACGACGCCTGGCAGTTCCCGGGCCTGTTCGGCCACCGAGGCTACATCGACGGTCTTGGCTATGTTGCTGCCGCAGTGGCAGACGAAGACGCCGGTACGGGCCATTGTGGGGTCCCTGGTCAAGTGTGTGCAGGCTCGCGAGCTGCACCGGGAGAGCCAGCCAGACCGTCTAGGCGCCGCTCAGGCCGGCCGACCCGCCTGCTGAACGCGGGTCGGGCACCGTCACTCCCAGGCTCACGAGGTACGACTCGACCTGCTCCAATAACTGTTCACATTCCGTACTGACCACGCGCCACATCTCGGATGCGTCCACGCGATCGTACTGGTGGATCAGAACATCACGGAAACCGGCCAGCTCGGTCCACGGGATGTGAGGCGCCCCGGATCGCATCTCAGGCGAGAGGCGCTTGGCGGCTTCGCCCACGATCTCAAAGCGGCGAGCGATGGCGTCCTGTACCTGCTGGCTGGCATAGAAGGCCTCGGCGCCAACTGCGGCGTATTCGAGAACAAGGCGCAGCGCCTCGACGATCTGCACCAGGTACAGGCGCTCGTCCCTCATAGTGGGGACGCCTCTGCGCGTACACGGTCCCGGATGAACCAGTGGAGGGCTCGGTCTGAGACCACATCTACCTTGCGGCCGAGAAGACGCTCCAAGTCCTGCATGAGCCTAACGTGGTCCAACAGGCTTGCCTCAGGCTGAAACTCCACGAGGAAGTCCACGTCGCTATCCGGGCCTTCCTCGCCACGCACCGCCGAGCCGAACAGGCAGACGCGCCTCGCCTTGTGCAGCGCCGCCAGACGCAGGACCTCGTCACGCTTGCTGTGGACCAGCTCTCGCACGGTCATGGCGTCAGTGCCCCTCAGCCGATACCGCCTCCCGCGCCGCGAGCAGCGGACGGACGTCCACCAGGTGCCGGCCCAGACCGACCTCGCTAACGGTGCAGCCCAGGGCCAGGCCCACCAGATCGCTCAGGTAGACAACTGGCAGGGGCTTGGCGGCGGGCGACGTGTCGCCCTGGCGGCTCTCCAGGTTCATGCTGCAAAGCTGGCAGGCCGTGGCCGCGCACTCCCCGCCGGCGGCCCTGGCATTCCGGACCAGGCGTCCGACCAGATGCTCGCAGGCGTTCTGCATGGTTGCGGCCAGCCCGGCGCCGCAGCATTCCATCTTCAGGGCCCACTCCACGGGATCTCCGCCGATGGCCTCGATGATCTCCTCCATCGAGCGCGGCTGCTCCGGGTCGTCAAACAGTTCCATGTCGCGCGGGCGTAGCAGCAAGCAGCCGTAGTAGCAGGCCACCTTGATGCCGGTGAGCGGGGCCACCACACGCTCGCGGATGCGGTCCAGGCCCACGAAGTCGCGCAACAGGTCTACCAGGCTGTAGACCTTGAGGCCCAGCACTCTGGGCTCCAGCCCGAGCTTTTCCATCAGCTCCGGCTCGGCCCGAAGATCCCGCTGGGCCACCATGAGGCGGTTATAGCAGGCCGCACAGGGGGCGAAAATGGGGCGCTCAAACTCGGCGGCCGCCTGCAGTGTCAGGGCGGGTAGTGCGGTGGCGGCCTCATGGTCCAGCAGCACTCCGCCGGAAGTTGCCCCGCAGCAGGTCCAGCCCTCGAGTTCGATAAGCTCCACATCCAGCTTGCGACACATGGCCGAGATGGACTCGGCGTACTCGCGAGCGGTTGACTCCAGCGAGCAACCGGGGTAGTAGGTCACGGCCAGCGCGTCGCTAGTGGCCATCAGGGCTCCGTCTCCTGAGTCGTCCTGGCTCGGGCCTCGCTGTCGGCCAATATGCGGCGCACGTCGCGGGACTTGCGCACCCAGCTCGGGAGCAAGCCCAGCCTGCCCTTCTCAAAGAGCACGGCGCCCAGTCGGATGTCCTTGAGGCGCTGACTGGCCTCGCGCAGCTTGGTGAGACTGAGAACCTCCACTTCGTGCGCGCGGCCCCAGCGGCCCATTGATTCCAGGAAAGCCTTGTGGAAGGTGGCCACTGCCGGGTCCCGGGGCTTGCGACCCTCGATAATGCATAGACGCGCCAGCGCCTTGTTGACCCTGGACATGTCGATGTTACGGGGGCAGCGACTGAAGCAGGTCTCACAGCCCGAGCAGTGCCAGACGGCGTTGCAGTCCAGGACCGTGTCTTCAAGGCCCAACTGAACCGCGCGAATAACCTGATTGGGCTTCATATCCATGACCGACGCCAGGGGGCAGCCCGCGGTACACTTCCCGCACTGGTAGCAGGCCTCGATGGGCTGCCCGCTTTCCTGGGCCACCCGCTCGGCGAAGCCCGGAACGCTGCGGGTGATCTTCTGGTCTTCGACAAGACGCATGCAGGGGATCCTTCGGGTTGTGCTGACAGTAGCTTACACAGAACCTTGAGGCCGGTCAAGCGCTGGTGCCCGGACCGCCCATCGGCCGGGGAAAGCGGCCGTCGGTCCCCCTACCCATCCCTATTATACAACGGCGGTACCCGTCGCCGAGTTCGATAATCGGTTGGAGATTTCGTGGTTGCGCGAGAGATTTGTGCGTGTGGGGAACCGGTGCCGGGAATCCGGGCGTTTGCACAAAAGGACCAGCCACGGGTCGCTGGACGGCCGGGCGGACGTCTTAGCTAACCTGCGTGGGCGCCGCGCCGAGTGGTGGGCCCCGGCAGGTGGGAGGTGTTGGGCCATAGGACTCGCGATTCGCACTGAGAACCTGCGCAAGGTGTACGGGAAGGATGCTGAGGGGCGAGAGGTCGGCCTGCTCGACCTGAGCATGGAGGTGGAGGAGGGACAGATCTTTGGGCTCGTCGGACCAAACGGTTCGGGCAAGACGACCACACTCAAGCTCTTGTTGGGGCTCATCTTCCCCGACAGCGGTGGCGGCGAGATCCTGGGCATGAAGCTTGGCGACCCCGCGTACCGGGAGCGCATCGGCTTTTTGCCCGAGGAACCCTACTACTACGACCATCTGAACGCCATTGAGCTTCTCCGCTTCTATGGTGGGCTTTTTGGCATGGGCGGCAGTGCCCTGGAGACACGGATCAAGGAGCTGCTGGACCTGGTCGGCATGTGGGACCGGCGCTACATCCGCGTCCGCAACTACTCGCGCGGCATGCGGCAGCGCGTGGGTGTGGCTCAGGCGCTGATCAATGACCCCGATCTGGTGTTCATGGACGAACCGACCTCGGGCCTGGACCCCATCGGGGCCATGCAGATGCGCGAGGTGATCATCAACATCCGCGAACGGGGCAAGACGGTCTTTCTGTGCTCTCACCTGCTCAAAGAGATGGAGCCGCTTTGCGACAATGTGGCCATTCTGGCCCGCGGCGAGCTGCGAGCCCTGGGCAGGGTCCTGGACCTGTTGACCACCGGTGACCGGTTCATGGTGCGCGCTGAGGGCCTCACGCCCGAAGTCGTTGCCAAGATGAGCCAGGGCGCGCAGAAGACGGAGCAGGAGGCCCATCTGTACACGGCTTACTTCGAGACCCAGGCTCAGGCTCTGCAGTCGGCGCAGGCGGTGAGTGAGGGCGCTGGTTTTTTGCTGTTCCTGGGACCGCAGCGCCACACGCTGGAAGAAGTCTTCATCGAGAAAGTCGGAGGTTAGAGGTCAGATGCGCCCGATCTATCGCGTGGCGAAGGCCACCTTCCACGAAGCCTGGCGGCGCCGGTTCCTCAACGGCATCCTGGTGTTTGCCATTCTCATCATCGGCTCCTCCTGGGTCTTTGCGTACCTGCAGCCCGGCGCTGAGCTCAAGATGATCATTGACGTGAGCCTGGGAGCGATCCGCTTCTTTGGGATGCTCATCGCGGTCTTCATGGGCACCCGCCTGATCCCCGATGAGATCGAGAAGCGGACTATCCACACGATCCTGGCCAAGCCGGTGAGCCGAGCCCAGTTCCTGTTCGGCAAGTACCTGGGGGCCGCGGCAACCATTCTCATGAACGTCGCGCTGATGGGCGCGGCCTTCCTGATCGTCTTTGCCGTCAAGGCTCCGCAGTTCAAAGCGATGACCACCGAGTCCACCATGACCATGGAGTTCATGAGTGGGAATCTCGTCAAGGCGGTCATCCTGATCTTCTTCGAGCTCCTGGTGCTGTTGGCCATCGCTGTCGCCAGCTCGACCGTGTTCTCCTGGATCATTGCCTCGATCTTCTCCTTCTTTGTCTACTTCGTGGGGCAGATGGCCGAGTTTTTCAAGCAACTCGCCAACCCCGAACGTGACATCAGTCACGCGGCACAGGTCCTGCTAGCGACCATCTATCGCCTCTTGCCCCATTTCGAGATCTTCGATATTCGCGAAGCGATCATGAAGGACCAGTTCATGCCCTGGGACGTGATGGGCAAGATCATCGTCCAGGGCATTGCCTACACGGTGATCGTGATGCTGGTGGGCTACCTGTTCTTCAACGAACGTGAGGTGTAATGCCAGCCGAAGGCTGGAGACTCGTCGGGAGAAGCTTATGAAGAGCAAGAACCGTCGCTGGGTGGGCTGGATCATCGTGCTGGTACTGGTGGTTGCCATCCAGCCGCTCTCGGACCGCGTCAATCTGGACCGTCTGATCCTGGGGGTCAATCCGCCTACCCCCTGGACCCGCATTCTCGCTGCCGGCGGCAAGGACAGCAAACTGGCGGTGACGGGCGTGACCGGGGTTATCGTCGGCGCCGTGCTGGGAGGCTTCCGCGAAGTCGCGGCGTCCATGCTGTGGATGAAATCTCACGAGTTGTGGGACAAGGGCGAGGGCGCCAGCGTGGAGGCTCTGTGGGTCATGCGCCTGACGACGCTATTGGACCCACACTGGTTGGAGCCCTGGCGGATGACCGGCTGGCACCTGGCCTACAACCTCTACGTCGAGACCGATGACCCCAAGCTTCGGGCCGAGTTCCTGCAGATGGGGGTGGACTGCCTGAAGGAGGGCATCTCATGGAACCCCGATCGGTATGACCTGTACTTTGAGCTGGGCTGGACCTACTTCGACAAGGTGCGTGACTTCGAAGAGGCCACCAAGTGGCTGATCGCCTCGATCCAGTTCCCGCATCCCGAGTTTGCCGACCGGATGATCGCTCACGCCTTCGAACGCCAACCCGACATGCCAAGGGCGTTGGACTGGTATGACTACTGCCTGAAGCGCAATCCCACGGACGGCACCGCCACTGGCGCGACCATCACCATCCGTGAACGCTACATGCCGGCCTGGCGATTGATGACCGAGCAGCGGTATGACGAGGCCCTGGCGGCAATCGAGAAGTGGCTGCAGGTTGAGCCCAACAGCCAGCTTGGCCTGCACCTCAAGGCTACCATTCTCGAGAAGGCTGGGCGGCTGCGCGATGCCTATGTGGTCTGGAAACTGGCTGCCGACACCCATGCCCTCAATGCCCATGCGGCCGCCAAGGTCGACGAGCTGGGCGTGAAGCTGGGCATCTCCACACCAAAGAGCGCGCAGTACATCTTCCGCGAGCGTCAGGCACGGCAGGGGAGGCGCGAAATGAAGGTAGACATCCCCATGGAGTAGAGCGCCGTACCCGCGAATCACCAGCGCCACCCCGCCGGGGTGGCGCTTTCTCTTTCCCGCCAGGCCAGCTCTACGCTTACTGGGCGGCTGTACCGCGGTCCAGCCGCCGCAACTGCTTCAGCAGCACGTCTGCCTGTTCGCACCACTTACTGCGGTACAGCGGATTGGGAGTCTTGTTGTCCGGCAGGAGCGGGGGGATGGACTGAAAGTCCAGCAGGATGCGCTCGGCATCCTGGTAGTGCTCTGCCGCCACCTGTGCCACTGCCATGTAGTAGAGAACCTCCAGGGCGCGCGGGCTATCAGGGTGCGCCAGGCGATAGGCCACCAGCCGCCCATAGGCCGCCTGTGGTTCGTCCGGTATGCTCAAGATCGCGAGGTCCAGCTCGGCCTCCTGGCGCGCCCCCAGCCTGTTGTCCGCATCCAGGGCCACGGCCCGCTCGAGCCACGGCTTGCCGGTCTGCATGCGGTCAAGCGCCAGGTGGAGGTGCCCCAGCCGCGCGCAGGCCAGGGCGTCGTCCGGCTGGTCTGCCAAGTGGTCGCTCAGTCTGACGATCTCGGCCAGATAGTCGATAATCTCTCGGAACTGGCCGGGCGGGTAGTAGCCGAAGAAGCGGATATACTCGCGCCCCGTGGCGTCCAGCACTACATAGGCCGGACAGGCCGTGACCCCGACTTCGTACTCGCCCTCGTCAATCTCCTGCATCCCCAGGCGGTACCGGTCGAGGAACTCACGCTGCTGGGTGCTGTTCGCCGCTACGGCCATCAGCTCAAAATGGGCGCGGAGAGCCTTGATGATCTCGGCCTGGGCGAAGGTCTTGGTCTCCATCTCAACGCAAGTGGGGCGATAGTGCTGGTAGACATAGACAAACACGCAGCGGCCGGACGCACGGGCTGCTGTCCGCGCCTGTTCCCAACCCCTGTGCCACTCCACGCCCTCTGCCGCCATGCCCACAGAGCCGAGAGCCAGTAGCCCGGCCAGTGAGCAGGCCCAGGGGCACAGCTTGCCAACCCCATTCATGGGTGCCATGCGCCTCCTTTGCGGGTTAGGTGGAGTATGACCGATTATAGTTCCCGGCCCGTACCGGCGACAAGGCGAATCAGCGTTGACCCCTCGGAGGGGCTGTGCTATACTGCGCCCCGTCGGGGAGTGGCGCAGTTTGGCTAGCGCGCACGGTTCGGGACCGTGAGGTCGCCGGTTCAAGTCCGGCCTCCCCGACCAGCTCTCTGCTCTGAACTCGACTGCAGACGGAGCCTCCCCGGAGGCTCCGTTTTGCTTTGGGCGTGTCGGCGGGGGGGTGCCAGGGGAAGGGGACAGGTGGGCGTCCGGGGAAGGGCCGGCTAACCGTGCCTTGAGGTGCTGCCGGATGAGTGACGTCGTAGCCCTGCTGCAACAACTGGTAGCCATACCCAGCGTCAGCCCCATGGGGAACCCACCCGGCCGTGGCGAAGGAGAGGGCGAGATAGCACGGGCACTGGTCAGTCGGCTGAGGGCTGCCGGCTTCGCCTGTGAGGTGAGCGAGGGTGCCCCCGGCCGGCCGAACGTGGTGGCGCGCCTGGCCGGCGGCGATGGCCCCGCAACCATCTTCGAAGCACACATGGACACCGTTTCGGCGGCGGACATGGTCCGCGACCCCTTCGCCGCCTCGCTGGAGCACGGGCGTCTGTTTGGCCGCGGCGCTTGCGATGATAAGGCCGCGCTCGCCGCCATGGTCGTTGCGCTGGAGGAGACGGCGCGACGCGGGACCCCTCCCGGGGACATCATCCTCGCCGCGACCGCCGACGAGGAGTACAGCGGCTCGGGCGTGCAGCACCTGATCGACCAAGGGCTGCGCGCCGATGGGGCCGTCGTCGGCGAGCCGACGAGCCTGCGGCTTGTCGTGGCACACAAGGGGGCCGTGCGCCTGCGCATCACCACCCACGGCCTGGCCGCCCACAGCAGCGAGCCAGACAAGGGCGAGAACGCCATCTACCTGATGGCACCTCTTATCGAGGCCTTGCGAGGGTATGCCGAGTCTCTTGGGTCGCGGCAGGCTCATCCTTTGGTTGGCAGACCCACCTGCAGCATCGGCACCATCCACGGCGGCCAGGCCCCCAACATTGTGCCCAGCGAGTGCTCGATCGTCGTGGATCGCCGTCTGCTGCCGGATGAGCAACCCGAGGCGGCGGAGGCCGAGGTGCGTGCCTGGCTGACCCAGCACTGCCCAGGCGTCGCCTGGGAGATGAGCGTGATGCTGTACGGTATCGGCATGGATACGCCGGTTGAGGCGCCGATCGTCGGCAAGTGCGCCGATGCCCTCGACCGGGTGCTTGGCGGTCACGAGATCGCTGGCGTCCAGTACGGCACCGATGCCTCGCGGCTGTCGAGAGCCGGGATTCCCAGCGTGGTGCTCGGCCCCGGCGACATTGCCCAGGCCCACACCGCTGACGAGTGGGTGGAGGTGGCGCAGGTCGAGCAAGCCGTGGCTGTCTACCGTGAGATCATGTGGCCGAGCTGAGACCAATGATGACCTCCCGCGAACGGGTGCAAGCCGCAGTCAACCATGAACAGCCGGATCGCGTGCCGCTGGACATCGGCGGCTCGCGGGTCACCGGCATCCACGTCCGTGCCTACCAGGCCCTGCGGAACCATCTGGGCCTGCGCGGCGACCCGCCCCGCGTCTATGACCTGATGCAGATGCTCGCCCTGGTCGAGCCCGACGTGTTGGACCTGCTGGGCATTGATGTCATCCCCCTGCACCGCCGGGAGATCATCTGGGGTCTGGGAGTGGAGCAGTGGCAGCCGTGGCGACTCTGGGACGGCACCCCGGTCCAGGTTCCGGCGGGCTTCGCGCCGGAGGTCCAAGCCAACGGCGACCTGTTGGTCTACCGCGAGGGACGCCCTGCGGCGCGCATGCCAAAGGGAGGCGACTTCTTCGACGCTGTGCCCGAGGCCATTGCGCCGAAGGTGCGCCGGATTTGTTCTCATGCGACGGTCTCAACACTGCGGCGACGTTGAGACTCGCCTGATTGTATATTGACTCATTATTGAACAATATGCTAAGCTACGTTGAAATGGCTTGGCTACAATGGGTTCAAGCTGATTGATTCGTGCTTGAGGGGGTCCAATCTATGCCGAGTCCCAGCAAGTCGCCTCGTCCGGCGCCTATCGGAGGCCCCGACATGAGTCCATCTGCCACGCCGAGCGGAGCCACGTGGTATGTAAAAACACTTAGCCTCGATGGGCGTGCGCAAGTGGTCCGTGGTATTGAAGCTGTTCTCCCCCATCTCGCTTGGCGCTTGTACCTCAACGGGACCGGAGCGTTTCCCCTGAGCCGGCGCCTCTTCGTCAAGATGATCGCCGACAAACTGCTTGATGACTAGGAGCCCCGGATGTGTGTGTACCTTACCGGGCCGAACGCCCTGCCGGTTCGGATCGCATTTGCCTGCGAACAAATACACCCGGATGCCTCTGGCGGGCTCGAGGTATGGATAGACATTCTGCTCCATAACCCCAACGACCGACCACTGGAAGAGGTACTGCTCATCTATCCCCATCGCTACGGTAGAGTCGAACCCTCCGGTATCTCCCCCGACGCCGCAGATGAGACACACAGTCTGTCCACAGGTCCAGAGGCTGCCGCCAACCTGCTATACATGCAGGCCGGCCGCATAGTGCATACCCCTGCGGGTGACCCAACTGCCTGTTCCATTCTCGATGTCGAGATACCTAACCCTCACAAGCTCGAGGAGCCCATAAGGAAGCATGGCACCTATGTGCCGGGATCAGCGCTGCGTGCGGGATGGCTCTCATCTGACGCCCTGACGGACACCGAGCTGCTAATCCTGAGCGTGCTGGAGTTTTCCTTCTGGCGTTGTGAACTACCGTCGCCGCTGGGTGTAGATGAGGCCCGATGGTTCCGTTGGCGTTTTCGCTCGCCTGCAGCACCGGAGAACACTCTTGGGTGGTGGGAGAGGGTCGGTCGGCTTCTTTGTGGAAGCATCGAGTTCGCACACAAGGTCAAGGGGCCGCACTGGCTGCGCGACGACCTATACAGCCAACTGCACGCGAAGCGGGTCGAGTTAGAGACACGGAAAGTTGAGGGACATGAGCACCTTGTTCCCGCGTGCATTCGCCTCATCGGCCGCCTGGAGTCCTGTTGCGTCCGTCAGGAAGACAGCCTCGAGATCGAGGACATGCGACTCCACGTCTTCTCGGGCACAGGAGACGTCACCAAGGTGTACCCGATGGGTGTCATGGTAGCTGGGCAACAACCCAACATGCTCTTGGTGCAGCCTGGCAAAGCAAAGCGTCGGCGCGGTGCACGTCGACAGATGATCTATCAGTGGAAAACCGGGCGGACCTTCGATCTACCGAAGGGCCAGTTCTTCGTCACCTTCTCGTGGGTACACAGGTTCTTCGACACAGCAGTCCTTGCCTGGACCGGCATTGCCATCGGTGCCCTCGGTTGCGCGCTGGCCATACTCTCCGGCACATAGGGGCTGGTGCCAAGCGGACGCGCAGTCCGCATAGCCAACCCGCCGTTCCCTCCAGCAGGACCTCTTGCTCCCCCTGTCGAAGCCTTTCTCATGCGCCTCCTTACTGTCATCTGCTTGCTCTTTGTCGTCAGCCTCGGCCTGGCCGGAGGTGACCCCGTGGTCATCCGCGATATCCCGCCGTATGCGTACATGGACGCCATGTTCGAGGCCTTCCGCCTGGCCCTGCAGGCGCGCGGCGAGACCTACTCCGCCGCTTACATCCAAGGCCTCAGCGGCATGGCCTTCCGCCTCGCCGGGCCCTGCCCCTGCGCGCCTACTTGTTCCTCCGGGTTGAGCCCGGAAGAGTTACTGACATTGCTGGGGTATGAGTTCGAGCCACTGGTCCTGGGCGAGAGAACCGAGTCGTCCGAGCAGCCGGTGCCGGAGGTGGTGGAGCGGGTGAGGGCCGAGGTCCGCGCCGGGCGACCTACTCCTGTTTGGCACGCCTTCACCACTTATGAATGGGACCTGGTCTGCGGATATGACGACACGCAGGAGGTCTTCCTGGGTCGGGGCTCCTACGCCGGGACGCCCGAGGCTTACGCCGAGGCGCCACAGACGCGTATGACCAAGGCGGAGGTCAGCCCGGGCTATCACGTCATGATCATCGGGCAGAAGACCAGCACCCTCGACGCTCGCGCGGCGGAGCTGGCAGCGCTGGAGGAGGCGGTCCGTCACGCTCACGGCCAACGTGACCCGTTCCTCGACGACCCGGCGGCTCAGCCCGTGCCTTGGCGCATGCGCCAGGGCGAGGCCTGCTACGACGCCTGGATCCGCCGGTATGCCGATGATCCGAACACCGTTCCCAACGGTCAGCAAGACAGCTATCCGCTGGGCGTGTATGCCAGCACGCGCGAGGCCGCGCCGATCTTCCTGCGCGAGATCGCGCCCCATTTCCCGGCAGCCAGGCTTCCCCTGGACCGCGCCGGTGAGCACTTCGCTACCGAGGCGAAGACGCTGAGGGAGCTAATGCGTGATCTGCTTGGTTGGGAAGCCAACTGGAACGAACCCGATGCTGCCAAGGCAGCCCGTACCGTGGAGCTATTTACCAGCGCCCGTGATGCCCACAGGCGCGGCATCCGTGACCTGGAGCGGGCCCTGGCGGCCATCGGTCCCGACGCGGCGCTCCGTGCCACGCAGCGCGGGGTCATAGAGCGCGGCCCCGACGCGGTGGTGCTGCGCGGCGTGAGTAACCTGACCTGGGGACGCGGCCAGGACTGCACCTTCATCGGCACGCTCACGGAAGCGCTGAAGTTCTCGCCCGACCTCTACACCTACCCTGACCTGATGGGTCTCTCCGGCCTCGCCTTCCGCACGCGCTGGAGCAACGGCGAGACCGCGACCCAGTGGTGCCCTTCGTGCGCGATAGGCGAGATGCCCGACGAATGCGAGCTGCTCCAGCGCCAGATCGGCTACAGCCTCGACACCACTTGGGAGGGGCGCGAGGGACGCGACAACGAGACCCTGGCGAAGCTCATCATGGCGGAGGTGGACGCCGGGCGGCCGCTCATCGGCTACCCGGACACGTGGGACATGGCCGTCATCCACGGCTATGCCGACCAGGGCCATACGGTGCTGGTGACGCCGTACCGCGACCCATCGCCGGAGGGCAGCCCCCCAAGGGAAGCCGCGCGGCTGCAGGTCAGCCAGCTCGGGCCGCTGCGCACGGTCCTGGGCACGCGCACGGCCCCGCCGGCACCCCGTGAGGCCCTGCGGACGGCGCTGCAAGTGGCCGTCACCAACTGGCGGAGGGCCAAGCACGACGGCGGCCTCTCCGGGCGCGAGTATTGGTATGGCGAGGCGGCCCTGGAAGCCTGGGAGCGCGACCTGCGCGCGGCGGACACCTACCCGGCGGAGACGCGGCAGAGGTTGCTGAGTCTCGACGGCTGGGTGTGGGCGCAGCTCGTGGGCGCGCGGAAGGCAGCGGTGCAGTTCCTCGAGGTCTGGTCCTGCCTGACACAGGGCGAGGCCAGGGCGGCGCTCCTGCGAGCGGCGGACTTCTATGAGCAGGAGGGCACCGCGCTCGCTAAGTACTCGCCCGCGGGACGCCCCGCCGAGGCTGCCCACTGGACGACCGAGGACCGGCAGCGCGAAGCCGACGCCCTGGCCGAGGCGCACCGGTTGGAGGCGCAGGCGATTGCGGAGACCGAGCGGGCGCTGGCGGCGCTGTAGAGCGCCTTGCCGCCCTACAGCCTCTGCCCTACTCCCCTCTCCACTCTTTGGAGAGGGGCCGGGGGTGAGGTGTCGTCAGGCCGCGGGGGTGAGACGTCGTCAGTCCCTGATGTCCCCGCTGATGCTCTTCTGCGCCTCGGCGGCGGAGTGGTCCACGACCACCTCGGCGGCGCGGACGATGTTGTCGCGGATGAAGAAAGCGTCCGCGCCTTCAGCGACCTCGATAGCCGGGCCACCGGCGGTGATGTGGTTCTCCGTAACCCACACCCGCCGCGCTTTCGGCCCCAGGCGGACCCCCGTCCCCGCCTCCACGATCTGGCAGTGGCTCAGGCTCAGGTGGTTGCGGTTGTGGTCATCGGTGGGGCTGTAGTCCACGCCCAGCGCCTGGCTTCCGTCGCAGCGGACCTGGGTGTTGGTGATGGTAGAGTGGTAGTAGAGGTGTGGCATGCGCATGGCGATGCCCGCACCGGCCGGGTCGGAGACGTAGATCTGCGTGTCCGACAGAATGAGCCCGCAGGTTCCCTCGATCAGGAAGCCGTAGGTGACGGCCTCGGTCCAGCATTGGGTGATGTGCAGGCCCAGGCTGTGCACGTTCTCCCCCGCCCCGTTGGTCGGCATCTGGTGCACGAAGGTCTTGCCGCCGATCATGAAGCAGCGGGCCATGATGATCCCGTCCACCGCGCCGAACTCAAAGCCCACACGCTCACGGCGGTAGAAGCTGCCGTTGCCGACGCCCCCGACGAACCAGTGCACATCCTCGATGCGGGCGATGTCTTTGGTGCCATCCAGGCGCAGGCCGGTCCTGTGCACGAAGCCGGTAAGGTCGCGAAACAGTGACTGGCCGACATTGGCCCCCTCGGGCGGCGTGGAGACGCCCACATAAGCGCAGTCGAAGACGATCTGCTCCACGCTGGGGTTGATGCCGACCAGCAGGATGGCGGGCGGGTACTCCACCGGGTTGTCGGTGTCGCGGTTGTTGGGGTATGAGAAGCACAGCGCGCGGACGTTGGAAGTGTGGTTCAGGCGCACCGCCGCGAAGCCGGGCTGCTCGATGACCAGCCGCGTGCTGGTGTCCTCCCACCGCGGCATGGCGCCGGACAGGCAGACCCCCTGGGGGATGTCCAGGGTCGCGGTCAGGCGGTAGCTCCCCGGGCGCAGGATGACCACCCGCGGTCCCTTCGCTGCCGCATCCAGGGCCTGCTGGATGGCGGCGGTGTCATCGGCGACGCCATCGCCCGCCGCCCCGAAGTCGCAGGGGTCGAGGGGCTTGTCGGCGGCGAGGGAGAGCGCGCCGACAGGCAGAAGAGCAAGGCACAGAAGCAGTCCGAAGGGGTTCATGTCTGGTCTCCGGTAAGTATGGGAGGTTGCGTGTCTGTCCCTACGCGTTGGCCGCCCGCCACTCCAGCGCCCGGTCAATGATGCCATAGATGTCGTACTGCGGGTTGTAGCCCAGGACGTGGCGGGCCTTGCTGATGTTGACCTCGAAGCTGTGGTAGCCTGAGGCGGTGATGGTGCAGGTAGGTAGCCCAGTCTTCTCTGACAGGTAAGCGGCGGCCTGGTCATAGCGGAACGCCTTGGGAGCGGCGATGTGGAAGGTCTCGCCAATCGCCGCCGGGTTGCCGGTAGCAACGTCGAAGGCGTGGACCACATCGTCCAGGTGCACGATGTGGCGGGTATAGGGCACACCGTCCTGGTTGACAAGCACCGGCACGCGGTTTTCGCCCCGGGCGATGATCTCCCGCAGCTCGTCGGTCAGGTAATCATCCCAGCCGTGGCCCTTCTCGGCGGGATTGAGATTGCGCAGAGACAGGTGGTTCAGGATGTCCGTCTTCTCAAAGATCCAGGACATGCGCAGGATGGTCGTCGGCAGGCCGTACTGGTAGTGGTACTGGCGGAACATCTCCTCCTCCATGACCTTGCTGAAGGCGTAGTAGCCGGGGTAGGCCATCAGGGGGTGGGTTTCATCAATGGGCTCGGGGTGCGGGTAGAACCAGATGCCCACCGCCGCGTCGCCCCCGGCCAGGATGAGTTGCTTGACGGGCGTCTCCCGCGCCGCCTCCAGGATGTTGAAAGTGCCCCGCAGGCTCACATCGAAGAAGGTCTCCGGGTCCTCCTTGGTAGTCGCCAGGGCAAAGACGGCGTCAGCGTCGCCCAGGACGCGCTTGACGTCGTCCAGGTTGCGGACATCGCCCTGGATGGACTCCAGCGTGCCGGGGCTGGAAGCCCCGGCTACCGGGGAGGCGGGGGTGGTACTGGAGGCTCCGGCTACCGGGCAGGGGGTGATATCTAAAGGCGTGGAGTGGTGCATGGCGCGGACGGCCACGCCCTGGCCGAGGAAGTGCCGGATGAGAGCGCGCCCCAGTTTGCCGCTACCGCCGTAGACGGCGATCTTGGAGATGCCGAGTTCGTTCATCAAGGAAGCCCTCCTGCTCAACGAGGTCAGGACCTGTTCGCTGCGTCGCCGTCATCACCTCTTGGGCGTCAGGCAGGGCGAGGGGGCCGTGTTTAGGAAGGGACGGCCGCCACCGAGAGGGAGTGTCCTATGTTCACCCGCGCCGCCGCTTGGCCTATCGCTCTTGCGCTGTTACCGATTGTCTGCACCGGAGGTGCTCCCATGACCGTCACCGCCACGGACGTGCAGCAGTCCACGGTCTACCACTCACCGCAGACGCCAGGCTACACCTGCTGGGTCAGCACCTGGCTCATGCCTGACGGGGCCCTGCGGGTGTCCTTCCACCAGGCCACGGGACCGCTCACCGGCCGCCCGATGGCCCCCAGGAGCGTCCAGGAGGCCCTGGGCTGGCCGCCCGCCAACCACTCTGTCGGGTATGACATGACCGGCACCATCCAGCAGCTCATCACGCTGGAATCCCGCGACGCCGGTCAGACCTGGACGCAGCTATGGTCGGAACCCTTTCACACGCCCATGAATGGCGTCTACAGCGGCTATGCCGTGCTGCCTGACGGGACGATACTGCGGACGGTCTGGGGCATGTATCTGCCCTTCTACGATGTACCCCAGACCGGGTACGTCCAGCGCTCGGAGGACGGGGGCCGGACCTGGAGCGGCCCCATCCTTCTCATGGACGAAAGGCGGGCATTGACGCTCCCCAAACGAGTGCGCGTGCTTCGCGACGGCCGTATCCTGGTGGTCGGGGGGCTGATCAGGCTCACTGAGGAGGTGCGCGCTTTTCGCCAGGGCCTGGCGCACATCGAGGCGGCGCTTTGGCTGTCGGGTGATGGTGGGAAGAGCTGGTCGGAACCCGTGGTCGTTATGACCGCAGCCGACGGCGCGGCTCCCACCGAGGAGAGCGATGTGGCGGAGCTACCCGATGGGCGGCTGCTGCTGGTCAACCGGACCAATGTGCCGGACCGTCGTCAGGCGGTGCTGAGGCCCGTGGGCGACACCTACGCGGTGGAGAGCCGGGGAGTAGCGCCGTTCCCGCACAGCGGGATGCCGGATGTGCTCTGGGCCCGAGAGGGGGTGGCCCTGCACATCGCCACCAGCAACGTCTCGTGGACCGCCGACGCCGGCGCCACCTGGGCCGACCTGGACCTGCACACGTCCTACTACCCATCCAGCGTGCAACTGCCCGATGGCCGTATCTTCTGCGTCGGCCACCGCGGCAGCGACGACCCCTACGACGGCACAGTGGACCAGCAGATCGAGGCGCTGGCCTTCCGCCTGAAGGTGGACTAGCGGCCCGGGGTCAGGCGTGCTCGGCCAGCATGTCGCAGTCCCAGTCTGTGAGGTGGTCCAGGTGGAACAGGGCCACCCCCGCCAGCCCGGCCTCGGCCACCACCTCAACCTGCCGCGCGAACTCCTCCGGGGTAGGCTCTCCGGCGCTGCTCTTGCGGCCCAGACCCTCCAGGACGGTCACGGGTGCCTGGCCAAGCAAGCGCTGGTTCTCCTGCAGGCGCCCCCGCACCACGTCGGCCCAGGGGCTGTAGTTCATCGGCGAGATGATATCTACAAGCCCCTGGCGGGCCCACGCCACCCAGTCCTGGCCCTCGATGAGAGCCCGGTTGAGATACTGCACGCGCGCGGCGATCGAGAGACGCGTCTCGGTCTGAGCGCGCAACTCCCGCAACTGCCGAAGAAAGCCGGTGATGGCTGCATGCCGGTGCTCGAGTATGCAGTAGATGAAGCCAGGATGCTGCTCGTCCCAGCAGGTGGCCTCGCGGCCCAGCAGCGCCAGGCGTTCACTTTGACACAAGGGGCACTGGCAGCGGTGGTAGGTGTCCAGCCACTTGCGGCCGGTCTCCCATTCGAGGTCCTCGGCGAAACCGTGGAAGTTGGCAAAACAGTAACGGACGTAGTCGAGGTGCAGGGCGTCCGGCTCGAAGGTCTCCATCAGCCGCCGGAGGCGGTTCAGGGCCAGCAGACGGTTCTCGGGCCAGGCCGGGCACAGCCCATGATGCTTCGCCTCGCCTTGCTCGACGTATCGGTAACGGCGTCGCTCCATCTCTATGGTCATGCCCGGTGGTTCGCTGAAGGGACACAGACCCACATGCGCCTCGATCTCTTCATCGCGAGCCACTCGGAGGAAGGCGCGCAGTGCCTCCGGGTGGTCGAGAACGTCCGCCTCCGGGGCCATGACGTACAGGCCGCTGCCCCGCATGCGTCGCAGTCGGTCAAAGACACTATGCACCTTTTCAGCATCGGACAGGTCGTCTTGAGTCGGGTAATACCAAGCCCAAATCTGCATCGTGACCTCCCCCGGGATCAGAAGTGAGACGCGGTGGCGACACCTTATTCGCAGTCTGACAGCCCTGCTCCTGCAGGAGGTATGTGCTGTCGGCTGTGGAACTGCTGGACAGGCAACCTCCTCTGGACGGACCGCAAGAGGGCGGCTGTTGGCGTTGATCACCCCAGTGAAGGCAGGGAGGAAGATGGCGAACTGGTATCTCTATCGTGATGGCCAGACCCACGGCCCATACCCCGAGAAGCAGATCCGCGACTGGATCCGGGCCGGGCAAGTGTCTGCTCAGGACAAGCTCTGCCGCGAGGGTGACCAGACCTGGTCGTCGGCTGACATGCTGCCGGAGTTTGCCGGCGCCGTGAGCCCGTCAGCCTTCAGTGTCCCGCCGGCAGCCCCGGCCCTGGCGCCTGGGGCCAAGGATCGGACCGTTGCCGGTGTCCTGGCGATACTTCTGGGAGCCTTCGGCATTCACCATTTCTACCTGGGCAACACCAGCATTGGCATTATCTACATTCTGCTAAGCTGTGTGGGCGTCTCGCCCATCCTCGGTATCATAGACGGCATCCTGTACCTGACCAAGCCCGAGGATCAGTTCCAGCGCAATTACCGCAACTGGTTCTGCAGCGGCCCCTAACCGCAACAAAGGCGTCAACGGGAGGTAACGGAAATGAGACAGCTTACAGTCGTCTGCCTGCTGCTCGTCCTCTGCACGGCACTGGCTGCCGCCGCGACCGAGCAGGAAGCCGCAACTGCCCTGGCCCAGCGTATCCAGCGGGCACTGGCGGAGCGACGGAATGTGTGCGCGGTGCAGGAGCTGCGTCTGACGGCGGCACTGACCGTCGCCTCCGACAAGCGCGACCTGGACATGGCCATCGCGCGGCAGCAGCTATCCGCCGACCTGGCGGCCGGGGCCGCCAGCATGGTGGGCGCTGACCCGGCCCTGCAGCCCGCGCAACTGAGGGCACAGTACGTGCAGGCCATCAACACCGCCATGCAACAGTTCACGCAGGTCGTCAACGCCTCACAACAGGAGTGGAGCACCCAGGTCAACGCGGCTTTTCAACGCCTGAACCAAGACGAGGGTGCTGCACAACAGACCCTGAACCAGGCTCTCTCCACAGCCCAGCAGTCAGCCACTACGGCTATCGGCGGCATCCCGGCGGATGTGGCCCCCACCATCGCCGAGGGCATGCCAGACCTGACCGGTGCGGTCCAGACCGATGACGTGATCGCCTCTGCCGAGAAGTCCATCGCTGAAGCCCGGGCCTCTTACCGACAGGATGTGGCCAAGGCTTTGGCCGAGGGCTATGCGGAGCTGAAGGCCGCAGTGGCCAACACGGTGCCAGCGGAGCGCGCCGATGGCATCCGGGCAGCCATCAACAAGCTGCGTCTGGTTTGCCTGGACCGCTATGATCAGTACGACAACGAGGTCCGCTCGATCCTGCGGAAGGCCCTGCTGGCGGCTCTGCAGTAGCGGCCCCCTGCGCCACGAGGAGTAACCAACATGGTCATTGATGCCCATGCGCACGTCTCCTGGCCTGGCGATACGGGCTCGGAGGAGACCAGTTGGGCTCTGGACCAGGCTCAGATCGACGCCGGAGATGCTCTCGGGATAGATGTCTTCGTCTGCTCCTGCCTGGCCCCCCGCCCTTCCACCCCGGAGAGCTTCCGGGCTGCCAATGACCGCATGCTGGCGGCCATTCAGCGCTGGCCGGGACGTGTGTGGGGCTATTGCTATGTGAATCCGGGCTACTCGCGAGAGGCTCTGGCCGAGATCGAGCGCTGTCTCGCTCACGACGATGTGGTGGGCGTGAAGCTCTATAACGAGTACTTCTTTGATGACCCGGTCCTGCGTCCCGTCATCGAGAAGTGTATCGAGTTGGATGTCCCGATTCTCGAGCACCAGGGACACTGCACCGACCCGCTGCCCGGCCAGCCCTACATCTCGGACGCCGGGCACATGGCCCGCGTGGCGCGAGAGTACCCCGAGGCCAAGCTCATCGTTGGCCACATCGGCGGGGGCGGTGACTGGGAGTGGGTCATCAAGGCCACGGCGGAGGCGCCCACCCTCTACGCCGACACCAGCGGCAGCGTGGTGGACGAAGGGCTGATCGAGGCAGCGGTGGCTCGTATCGGCGCCGACAGGTTGCTTTTTGCCTGCGACGGTAGCCACAGCGCCGGCGTGGGCAAGCTCCGAGGCGCCCGGATCAGCGAGGCCGATCGCCAGGCCATCGCCTCGGGCAACTTCCTGCGGCTGCTCGGGAGGTCCGTGGCATGAGACTGATAGACACCAACGCCTATCTGGGGCATTGGGCAGCCCGCCGACTCAGGCACAACACGCCCGAAGGCTTGCTACGACTCATGGACCGCGCGGGAATCGAGCAGGCCTGGGTCTCGTCGGCCAGCGCTATCATGTACCGCAACTGCCACGCGGGGAACGAGGAGCTGCACGAGGCACTCACTGGCGCGGCTCATCAGGGGCGACTCATCCCCTTTGCGGTCATCAGCCCCGCCTACGCTGGGTGGGAGCGCGACCTGCGCTGGTGCGTGGACACCATGGGCGCCCGCGGGCTGCGGCTTTACCCCGCCTACCATCGCTATCGCCTCAGTGACGCCTGCTGCCACGAGCTGATGCAGGCGGCCGCGGAGCTGAAGCTGGTGGTCAGCGTCCCGCAACGCGTCGAAGACTACCGCCAGCGACACTGGCTCATAGACGCACCCGATGTCGGTCTCAACGAACTGGCAGCACTGGTCCGCAGCCACCCTGACACGCGTTTTCTGGTCAGCAACGCTCTGGGCGTCACCGGCAGCGACTTCGTGACCCGGCGCGGGGATATGCCCGACAACTACTGGGTGGACATCTGTCGGCCGGACGTCGTCTACGGCAAGGACGCCATCGCGCTCATCGAAGCACTTGGCCCTGAGCGCATCGTCTTTGGCAGCGGCATCCCGTTCAACTATCCGGAGCCTGCGGTCGTCCGCATGGAAGTCCTGCAGGCTCAGGGGTACGACGTCGCGGCCATCGGCAGCGGGAACGCGGAGAAGCTGTTGGGCTGACCGGAGCCGTGAGAGCCCTTGAAGGGGCCGGGCCTGTGCGGGCCGGCTCTTGGCCAACACGACAGGCCGGCCAGGCCCGGCCTCTCCCGACGACAAAGGAGACGTCATGTCGAACCTATCCACTAACGAGAACGACGTCGCTCCGCGCCACTTCCCGGACCGCTGGAGCAAAGATCTGATCGGCACCGAGGCCCTGCCCACGACTTCTGGCTTCAGCCTGGGTCGGGCCTGCTACACGACACGCGAGTTCGGCGAGCCGCAGGTCCATGCCGACCAGGAAGCGGTCTATGTCATTTCAGGCGTCGGCGAGGTGATGATCGGCGATGAGGTCATCACCATCAGACCCGGAGATGCCTTCTACGTGGGCCCCGGGGTGAAGCACTGCGCCCGACGGACCAGCGAGGCGCCGGTGCAGGTCATCTACGCCCACGGCGCGATCTAGCCGGGACGCGGCAGGAGCGCTCGCCAGACGGTGATGCCAATCAGCACCCGTCAGCAGCGCTCACCACAGCGCGATGCCACCAGCTCCGGTAGGAGCGCTCACCAGAGCGCGATGTCGTCGGCAGCGGGTCGCGTTCTGGTGACGCTCCTACCCAACCAGAGAGCTCTTTCGCCCGCCATACACATGCCCAGGAGGCCTTCCGATGCTCAAGATCGGTCTCGTGTCCGCCGGTAGCTATGCCCCGCAATACAAGGACCCGACCCTGCCCCGCACGCCGGGCTCATTCCACGGCACGGCTTTCGCCTGCACCTTCAACGGCTTTGACGCCGACAAGGCCAAGGCGATCTATCAGGATCGCGGGTACACCTTCGCCGCCGCCACCAAGATCATTCCCGACTGCAAGGTCACCAAGGTCTGGGACCCGCTGCGGGAGACCGCCGAGATGCTGGCCGAGGTCTGTGACATCCCGGAGGTGACCGACAGCCCCGACGCTTGTTCAGAAGGGGTCGACGCCGTGGTCATCGTGGACGATGGCACAGCCCGGCAGTACGAGTACGCCTTCACGCCGCTGCAACGCGGCATCCCTACCTTCTGCGACAAGCCCCTGGCGATGACCGCGAAGGAGTGTCAGCGCGTAGCCCAGGCGGTGCATGAGACCGGCACCAAGTTCATGTCCGCCAGCTCGCTGCGCTTTGTCCCCGACATCGTGCAGACGAAGCAGGAGGTTGCCGAGGGCAAGTGGGGGGAGGTCTGGATGGCGACTGCGGCCTGTGGCAACGACCTGGTGTACTACGGGATGCACGCTCTCTCCATGGCCTACGGCGTGTTCGGCCCGGGGGCGGTGTCCGTCAACAATGTGGGCCAGGAGGGGCGCAACTTCTGCCGGGTGCGCTTCGCCAGTGGCCGCGACGTCATGCTGATCGTGGGCGAACCGCCGTGGACGTCTGCCGGCTGGCAGTTCAACCTCTACGGCAGTGCCGGCTGGAAGGCCATGACTCCGGACCTGACCGATCTGTACACCTACCTCCTGCAGGCCTTCGTGGACTATGTCCTGGAGGACAAGCAGACCGTCCCGGTGGACGAGGAAGTCGAGCTCATCGCCGCGCTGGAGGCCGGGAAGCTGTCCCTGGCCGAGGGCCGCGAGGTGGCGGTGGCGGAGATACTGGCGCGTTAGGAGCACGTGCCGACCGTGGGACCGGTCACCTGCGGGCACTTCAGAACACGAGGCGTCCGCCGCCGTCCTGCTCACGCAGCCTGGTGAGCACTCGCCGGTGCGGTGCGGGCAGGGCGTAGCTGGCGCTGGCATCCGCAGCGACCCAGGCGATCGGCTCGCCGTAGGGCGACCGCGCCCGGCCTGCTGGAGACTCGGCCATAAAGACTGTGAGCGTGACCCGGCGGTCCATGATGCCATAGGTCAGACGCTGTACCGGGACCATCTCCGCCGCGGTGAGGCCGAAGCCTGTGCATAGCCACTGGCGGAGAGCCTGCTCATCGCCCTCGGTGTTCGGCAGCTCCCACAGCCCGCCCCACACGCCCGTCGGCGGGCGTCTGGCCAGCAGAACCTTCCCCCGGCGCAGGACCACCGCCGCCGACACGGTCACCTCGGTGGGAGCCGCACGACGCGACCCCGGAATCTGGTCCTGCAGCCCCTGCGCCAGCGCGACGCAGATGTCAGCCAGGCAGCACTCACCGCAGTGCGGCTGGCGCGGCACGCAGACCTGTGACCCGTGCTCCATCAGCGCCTGGTTGTAGTCGCCGGGTCGGTCGGTGGGCACGGCCTCACGCCCCAGTGCTGCCAGTCGCCGCCGAGCCGGCCCCCGCTGCATTTCACCACGGACGCCCCAGACCCGTGCCAGCACCCGGAAGGCATTGCCGTCGAGAGCCGGCAGCCGCACACCATAGGCGATGCTGAGGACCGCGCCGGCGGTGTACTCGCCGACACCGGGCAAAGCTCGGGCCGCCTCATAGTCATCCGGGAATGCCCCCCCGTGCTCGGTGCATATGACCCGGGCGGCGGCATGCAGGTTGCGGGCCCGTGAGTAGTAACCGAGTCCCGCCCATAGCCCCAGCACCGCGTCCAGGGGAGCCGCCGCCAGGGCCTGCACATCGGGGAACGCCTTCAGGAACCCTTCGTAATACGGTATGACCGTGGTGACCTGTGTCTGCTGCAGCATGACCTCGGACACCCACACATGGTACGGGTCGGCGGTGCGGCGCCACGGCAGGTCGCGTCTGTGCTGATCGAACCAGCGCAGCAGGCGAGGAGCGAGGTCGGCAGGATGCGCGAGCGCAGGAGTCTTCACGGCAAGCAGAGTCCCCTGTTCAGATAGCTCAGAGAGAGGAGGAACGCGGGCCATGTCGAAGAGTCGCCGCACTTCGACCGCCGGCGAGGTGCCGCCATGCCCGCTTACCAACTGGGCACTCACATCTATGTCTTCAGCGAGTACGGCTACAACCAGGCCGAGCGTCTGGATGAGATCTTCGACACCGTAGCCGCGGCGGGTTACCCGGCCATCGAGATCTTTGCCCCGACCCTCGACCGCCCGGACTGGTACGAGGCGGTCAGCCGGGCCCTGGAGCGCAACAGCCTGCGCTTGATTGGTGGCTCGCACGGCGGCTCGCTTTGGGATGCGGCCAGATGGGACGATCTGCGGGCCGAGATGGACGCCTACAGTGATAAGCTGGCGCGCTTCGGGCCGGGCCTCAAGTGTGGCTTCACCTGCGGCGGCAAGAAACTGGCCGAGCGCACTGACGATGAGAACGCCCAGATGGTTCGTGCCTGGCTGGAGCTGTCACAGATGCTGCGGGCCAAGGGCATCACGCTCAACTACCACACCCACGGCGAACCGCCCGAGGACATCGCCTTCATCCTTGAGCACGTTCCGGCCGACGTCCTCCCGCTGGGCCCCGACCTCGACTGGCTGCGGTTCGGCGGCACCGACCCCATCCCCTTCCTCCGCGCCCACGCCGAGCGGCTGGTAATGCTGCATGCGCGCGACTACTGGCTGGGCGGAACGCGGACCTGGGCGCTGGGCGAGGGCGATGCGAACTATGGCGAGCTGGCGCGGGTGCTGGACGAGATCGGGTTCGCCGGCGACTTCGTGGTTGAGCTGGCCATCCCCCCGGGGTCAGACCCGAGCACCCGGCCCATCGCCGATATCCTGCGTCAGTCCCGTGAGCATGTGCGGATGACGATGGGGCTGTAGCGGCCTCGCGTGAGGCCGCAGTCCGGAACACCTCGCGCAAGGCTAACAGTTGCTGACGGCCAGCCGGGCGCTCGGGGGACTGCCGCGCCTGCGCGGACCTTCTGCGCAACCGCCGCGCCTCGGTAAGGCGACCGATGGAGGCACCACCATGGCAAAGAAGAGCATCCCCTACAGCCGCGAGGACCTGCTGGGCATGGGGCCGCAGCGAACCTACACCGGACGCCAGCTCGACGAGATTGCCTTCCCCCTGGGGGGCATCGGCACCGGCTCGGTCAGCCTGGGTGGCTGGGGCCAACTGCGCGACTGGGAGATCCAGAACCGCCCGGCCAAGGGACGGACGCTGCCGAACGCCTTCTTCCTCGTCCGGATTGCAGGCAAGGGCCAGGCCGCGAGGGCCAAGGTGCTCCAGGGTCCCAAAGGCGGCTCGTATAACCGGGGCGGGCACACGGCTGGCCATGAGACGGGCGAGGGTCTGCCGCACTTCCGCGAGGTGTCCTTCCGCGGGGAGTTTCCCTTCGCGCACGTGGCCTTACGCGACGAGGGTTTCCCCATCGAGGCCAACCTGGTAGCCTGGAGCCCCTTCATACCCCTCAACGACTTCGACTCGAGTATACCGGTGGCCGTGCTGATGTACACGGTCCGCAACTGCGGCGACACACCACTGCGCGTGTCGGTCATGGGCAACCTGTACAATGACATCGGGGAGGTGGCGGGCCGGACGAACAAGTCCCGCCGCGCCGGCGGCCTCACCGGCCTGGTGCTGGGCAATACCCAGCATGAGGGCGCTGATCCGCGCCGCGGCTCGCTGGCCCTGGCCACGCCGGCCGCGACGGCGTGGGTCTGGCCTTCGTGGCACGACGACCGTATCCTCAAGTTCTGGGAGGCGGTTACCGAGAAAGAAAACTGGCCTCCAGTGCGCCAGGGCACAGGACACAGCGGCACCCTGGGCGTCGAGGTTGAACTGCTGCCGGGGCAAAAGGCGACCATCCCGTTCATCCTGACCTGGCATTTCCCCAACTACCCTCATTGGTCCCGGACGGAGGACGGCCAGCCCGTCACCTGGGAGAACTGGTATGCCACGCAGTGGGAGGATGCCTGGGCGGTGGGCAGGTATGTGGGAAAGAACCTCGAGCGCCTGCTGGGAGACACGAAGCTCTTCCACGACACCCTTTTTGCCTCCACCCTGCCGGCGGTGGCTCTCGACGCCATCAGCAGCCAACTCTCCATCCTGCGCACCAACACCTGTCTGCGCCTGACCGATGGCACGTTCTATGGCTTCGAGGGCTGCAGTGACACCGTGGGCTGCTGTGAGGGCACCTGCACCCACGTCTGGAATTACGCCCAGGCTCTCCCCTACCTTTTCCCTGCCTTGCAGCGCTCGGTCCGCCAGGCCGAGTGGGCCAACTCCATGCAGGACGACGGTTTCGTCTGCTTCCGCATGCCGCTACCCCTGGGAACCAGGGGCGGCACGGGCTTTCACCCTGCCGCCGACGGCCAGATGGGTACCGTCATCCAGGTCTATCGAGAGTGGCTCATATCCGGCGACGACGAATGGTTGCGCGGCATCTGGCCCTCCTGCGTCAAGGCGCTGGAGTTCGCCTGGAAGTACTGGGACGCCGACCGGGATGGGGTGATGGAGGGAATGCAGCACAACACCTACGACATGGAGTTCCTGGGCCCCAACACGATGATGGGCAGCCTCTACCTGGCCGCGCTGACTTCCGCCGCGAAGCTGGCCGATCACCTCGGTGACACGGAGCGTGCCGAGACCTACCGGCGCCTGGCCGCTCAGGGCGCCGCCTTCTCGGACGAAAAGCTCTTCAATGGGCGGTACTACGAGCAGATCGTGAACCCAACCGCCCACGAATGCTGGCCCGACAACCTGCGCCAGCTGTCCATAGACCACGGGATGGACGACAAGTTCCCCGACTGGCCGCGCTGGCAGTTTGGCAAGGGCTGCCTCTCCGATCAGCTCATCGGCCAGTGGTATGCCGAGATGCTGGGCCTGGGCAAGCTCTACAATGGCAAGCATGTCCGCAAGACGCTGCAGTCCATCTTCAGGTACAACTGGAAGCCGGACCTCACCGACCATTTCTGCTCGCTAAGGGTCTACGCTCTCAATGACGAGGCCGGACTGCTGATCGCTTCCTGGCCTCTCGGAGGGCGGCCCGGGTATCCCTTCTGGTTTGCCGATGAAGTCTGGTGCGGCATCGAGTACCAGGTCGCCAGCCACCTCATCTACGAGGGCATGGTGGAGGAGGGCTTGGCCATCGTCAAGGGGGTCCGGGACCGGCACACCGGCGAGCGACGCAACCCGTGGGACGAGTTTGAGTGCGGCCACCACTACGCCCGCTCGCTGGCCAGCTACGCCCTCCTGACGGCGCTCTCGGGCTTCTCGTACTCCGCACCTGACAAGAGGCTGGGCATGGCTCCCCGCGTGCAGCCCGAGGACTTTCGCAGCTTCTTCTGTGTGGGCAGCGGCTGGGGGACGTATGCGCAGAAGGTCTCCGGACGACAGGCGACGGTGACCGTCGAGGTTGCCTCCGGTTCCCTGACCCTGGCGAGATTGGACGTCGCCCTGAAGGGCAAGCGCAAGCCGACGGCGATGCTGGGCGAGACCGCGGTCAAAGTGAAGGCAGAGAAGGTCAAGGGCGGGGTGAACCTGTCATTTGCCGAGCCGGTGACGATCACGCCCGGCGAACCGCTGCGGGTCACGCTCACCTAGTCCCTACCGCAGCCCGTACACCCACTCCCGCACCGCCTGCCAGGTCTCCGGTGCGACGGCACCATAGTGCCAGAAGCCAATGTTCGTGATCCCTAGCTCTGTCGCTGTGTGCAGGTGAGCGCGAGTGCTCTCGGCATCGCTGGCCAGGAACAGGTGCTCCGTGCCATCGGCTGAGGTGTAGCGGTACTGATGTATGGCCTCGTAGGGCATCCAGAGGCGCTGCACGTTGGTGGCCCCGGCCAGGTCTGGCGCGGGCGCATAGAGCGAGTTGATCTCTCGCTTACCGTTGAGGACGAAGTCCCGGCTGTAGGCGGGCAGCCCCATCACCAGCCTTTCCCTGGGCACGAAGCGACTCCAGAAGCGCATGGCATCCCGGGCCCAGGGGGCGGTGCTCACCGGCCCCACGGCCGTGCTGGAGGGGCTTATCATGTCATAGCACATCACCCGCACCAGGTCGCAGGTCTCACCGATGACCTGCGGTTCGTACCATCCCCCGTCTATGGCCGCTTCCGGGTTGGCCGCCGGCGCGGCGTTACTGCGCCATGTGCACATCACATAGCTCACACACATCGCCAGCTCCTTGCCAGCGGCATGCAGAGCCGAGGCGGCCTCACGCAGGAGCGCGCTGTAGCTGTCCCGACAGGCGCGGTCCATGCTCTCGTAGTCCAGATCTATGCCGTCGGCGCCGAGGTCCTGGCAGCGCTCGACGTAGCCCCGAATCAGCTCCTGCCGTTTGCTGGCCGTGCTGAACTGCTCCCCGTGATGCCCCTCAATGCCCACCAGCAGGTGTACCTTCAGGCCCAAGTCGTGGCACTTCTGGACGAACCGTGCCGTCGGCGCACCGCAGACGCTGATTGAGCGCAGCAGGTCCGCGTTGGGCCGCAGGGCCTCGATGCTGCTTTCCCCCTGGTAGACGAACCACGGCGCCAGGCCACGCCCGGCCTGGGGCTTCAGCCCCTCGGTCAGCGTCAGTGTGTACTTCAGACAGTCAGCGCCCACCGGGTTCTGCCCGTAGCCCGCCAGATAGAGCTCGATCTCGTGGGTCTCACGGTTCTCCAGCAGCGAGAAATTGGACAGCTCTATCTCCGGCTGGCCCGGCTGCCGATCGTCTATTGCCGTCACGGTGTCTCGCTTCAGAGCCGCCTTCTCCTCATCTATCTCGCCGATGACCAGCGGGTACCGCGGCGAGTTGCCCACCGGTGGCGTGGCGCTGATGTTGCCGAACCAATACAGCTTTCCGTTGCTGTGGCGAAGCATCCGATGAAAGGACGACGGGGAGTAGAAGCTGGTGCCGTTGTCATACTTCCACTCGGCCACCGGAGACAGAGTCTTGCCGCCGTCGGTCGAGAGGCTGAAGTGCTTGTGCCCCGGCGATCGGGCCACCGAGCCGTCCCAGCCGTGGGTCGAGGTGCGCCACACCACCAGCAGCCGCCCGTCGCGCAGCTCGGCCACCTCCGGCTCCATCAGTCCCCGTGCCGATACCTCCGGCGAGATTTCCGTCCGCGCGCCCGGCTGCCAATGGTAAGTCTGCGCTTCGGGATCCCAGCGCCCCAGGAATAGCACCGAGCCCTGGCGCCAGACACGCTCATTGTTGCGCGGGTCGCCAGGAGCGTTGGCATGGGCCAGGCAGAAGACCAGGTCGCCGTTGCTGCGGATCAGGAAACTGCTGCCGGGATAGCCTTCATTATGGTTTAGAAAATCCGGGCTCAGTGGATTTGCCGGATCGAACTCCGCGCCCTCCTCGTAGCGAAACAGCACAGGCTTCGTCCAGGTCCGGCCGCGGTCGCGGGAGACGCGCCAGTACGTGAAGTTGTGGTAGAGCCCACCCACCGCGATCTGCCGCAGCCAGGCCTGCACGAGCACGTCGGCTTTGGGGTCGTACGCGCTGCACCCCTCGCCTTCCCATACGGTGACGCCACCATAGTCCACGTTGTTGGAGGGCTGAACGGGCACAAAGACCGACCAGGTGCGGCCGTTATCCGCGGACCAGCGCGCGCGGATGTCCCCGCCCACGTCACTGGCTATCTCGTGGGCATGCACCTCGCGGCGCTGCAGCTTCGGTCCCACGTACTGCACCGAGACCATCATCGCCGCGCCAGGACGCTCGTTTGGGCGGTACACTTCCTTCCTCACCAGCACGAGGGGGCGGTTGACCTTCCAGGGCAGGGACTCAGGCTCCTGGGCAGTGGCCAGTGAGGCCATCGCGACACCGGTGATGATCAGCAGGGACAGCACCATCGGCAGGCACCTCTTTCCTGGCGGCTTGCTACTTCCCGACGGCCGGGACGATCTCCGGGTGCTGGCCCTCAGTGCGCGCGATCCAGTGGAGCAGCCGGGACCGCAGCTCTGCCCGCACTTCTCCATACCCCGGCTCCAGGACCAGGTTGTGCTGTTCGTGGGGGTCCGCCTCCAGGTCGTACAGGAAATCCTCCACGTAGGTGTCGGACCAGGGGAGAGCCAGATCACCATCGGCCAAGGGGTGACGCGTCACCGAGTACTTCCACCGTCGCGTGCGCACACAGCGCCCCACTTGGCTTTCGCTGAGTTGGGCGAAGACATCATCCGGCCAATCCGGGGCGCCCGCCACGGCCTCCTGCAGGGGCCGGCCGTGGAAGTCGCCCGGCACGTCCGCGCCACCCGCCTCGAGGACCGTCGGCGGCACGTCGATCAGGCTGGCTAGTTCCTCCCGCACGATTCCTCCGCGGAACCCCGGTCCGCAGACCACCAGCGGGATGCGCAGGCAGCCGTCGTGGCAACTGCGCTTATACTCGGCATTGCGGGTGCGGAAATGACTACCGTGGTCGCTCGTAAAGATGACGAGCGTGTCGTCGGCCATACCCATCTGGGCCAGCTTCTCGCGCACCCGCCCCAGTCCGCTATCCAGCGCGTTGATGGCTCCCAGATAGTCCGGGTAGTTCTCGCGCCAGTCCCCGGCCGCGTGAGCCAGGTCTCCCGGCGGCTCGTACCGGGCCCACCGCCGGTCCGACCCCGGCGGCCCCACATAGCGTTTCATGTCGTTCTGGTGATGTGGCTCAATGTAGGAGACAAACAGGAAGAAGGGCCGCCGGCCTTCACGGGTATCGAGGTAGTCCAGCACACGATCGGTCTGCCAGTCCACCCGGTACTGGTCGCGAAACTCGACCCGGTTGCCTGCGGCGTCAAACATGTGCCCTTCAAAGGGATGTGAGGTGAACTCCAGCACATCGGCCGCCAGCCAGTAGTCCTTATACCCGCCCCGGCGCTCCGGCGGCACTGGCGCCTCGCGGTAGTTCACAGTTTCCTCGGGTCCGGAGGCCAGGTGCCACTTGCCGATGTAACCCACCTCATAGCCCACAGCGGATAGCCGATGGGCAATGGTTGTCGTATCCAGAGGCAGGGCGCGGTTGTTGGTGTGGCAGCCGTAGACCGCGGGGTAGCGCCCGGTCTGCAGCGCCGCCCGCGCCGGCCCGCAGACCGGCTGGCAGGTGAAGGCGTTGGCGAAGCGCACACCTTCGGCGGCCATCTGGTCCAGGTTAGGGGTCACCGGCAGCCGCTGGCCGTAGCACCCGCAGGTGTCCCAGCGCTGCTGGTCGGTGAAGAAGAAGACGATGTTGGGTCGGGAGTCAGCCATGATGCACCTCCGCGACGGAGTTGGGTCGCGGTTCGCCGGGAGGGGACCAGCGCCCTGCCTCGTTGACCCAATCCCCTGGCCCCCTCTCCAGGAGCTCGCGGGAAAGCTCAATGGGCAGGCGTAGCACGCCGAACGGCATCGCTGTCGCCTTCCCCCTCTCTACGCTGAGCTTGCTCGCATGCTCCTTGGAGAGGGGTCGGGGGTGAGGTACCGTCACCCGTCAGGTCCCCGGCCGAGGCAAGGGAACTCCCACCCGCGACAGGTGTTACACGATACAACACGGAAGGCTCGCCGCTCCCTGTCAGGAGTGCACAACATGCGCAGTGTCCCGGCTTGGCTATGGATCGTGATCGTGGTAGGGCTCGTGCTGTTTGGCATCCCCTGGGTCGTCTGGTTGGGGTTGGACGCCAAGTACAGCCGGGAGCTGGACCGCGAACTCGCCAAAATCCGCGCGGCCGGTGAGCCCCTGACGATGGCCGAGGCCGCGCCTCGGGCCGACTCCCCGCAGACCAACGCCGCCATGCTCTACCTGCAGGTCTTCCAGGTCAGCTTCGATCCGGCGACCGCCGCCAGTAACCAGAACACCGGCCTGAACCGCTACCAGATCCCCAGTGACTGGAAGACCGGCGACATGACCACCGCCGAGCTGATGCGGCCCGTCCTCGCCGACCCTCGGTGCCAGGATGATCTCCGCGTGATACGCCGGGCCTCGCTGCGGCCCGAGTGCGCCTTCCCGGTGCGCTGGGAGGATGGGGCCGATGCCCTCTTCCCCCACATGGCGCGAATGCGTCAGGCCACCCGTCTCGCCGCCGCCCAGGCTATGCTCTGTGCCAAGGATGGAGAGCCCGACGAGGCGGTGGACTGGCTCTGCACCGGCTACCGCATGGCGGACCATGCTTCGCTGGAGCCGACGCTTATTGGGCAACTGGTTGCCGTCGCCATCCTCGCCATCACCAACCGCGCGGCGGAGAGCGTGCTGAACACGGTAGGCCTGACGCCGGCACAGACGGCGCGACTGCGGAGCGCCGTGGACCGGCTGCGTCTCGCCGAGCGCTTTCACCGAGCCCTGTTGGGCGAGCGGGCCATGGGCCTCGAAACCGCCGAGCGCGTCCGGCAGGAACCTGGCTACCTGGCGCAGGCGACTGGCGGCGAGGGGGCAGAGGCGGTCGTCTTCGCGATCATGGGTGCTGGTGTCTTTCGCCCCTATTTCAAGCTGGAGGAGGCCAACTACTTGCGCAGCATGACCGCTATGGTCCAGCAGGCCCGCCGACCGTCGCGCGCGACAGGGGCGGCCAGCGTGGAGATTCAGCCTGGCTTTGGCAACATGATCTCGGCCATGCTGATCCCGGTGCTAAGAAGAGCCAGCTTCAAGCGCGACCAGGCCCTGGCCGAACTGGACCTGTTGCGGACGGCGTTGGAACTGAAGGCCTACCGCACCGCTCACGGCTCCTACCCGCCGCGCCTCCCCGTCCCCGGCGTGACGGTCCGTGAGGATGTGTTCAGCGGCAAGCCGCTGGGCTACCGCCGCACGGACAAGGGCTTCGTCCTGTGGAGCGTCGGCCCGAACCTGCAGGACGATGGCGGCATGCGCCCCGCCCGCCCCGGCGACATCGGTGAGCAGGGCGACATCGTGTGGGAGGGAAATCGCTAGCTAAGCTAGGATTAATCGAGATGGAATCGCACGGAAGTCGCACGGATTGGGTCTTGACAGAGGAAGCGGGTTGGATTATGTTTTTTGCAGCAAAGAATTATCATGCCCGCCCCCAATTCCCTTACTCGCAACCGGCGTACCTCCACCAGCAACGGCCTCGCGGTTCGCTGTATGAACCTGCAGGCCGCCCTCAACGTGCTGCACAACAATGGTCCCCTGACGGGTCCCGAGATCGGGCGGGTGCTGGAGGTGTACCCATCCACTGTAAAGCGCCTGCTGGAGACGCTGGAGGATGCGGGCCTCGTCCAAAGCACCCTGCACACCAGTGACGCCCAGGTAGGGCGTCCGCCCAAGAGATGGGCTTTGCGGGGCGAGGCGGGCTATGCCGTCGGCATTCACATTGACCCCAAGGTCCTGCGAGCAATCGTGGTGGACCTCAGCGGCCAGGTCTGTCGGCGCGAAACCCTGCGTCCCTCACCGGTGCTGACGACCGCAACCCTCCCCTTGCGGGCCCACGAACTCATCCGTTCCGCTACCGCGGGCATTCCGCACCAGCGCATCCTGGGGCTCGGCGTGGGCATGGGCGGTGTGGTTGACCCGGAATCCGGGATGGTCACGCGGGCCGCCAGCCTCCGCGACGAGACCGGCGCCAGCGCCATGGACTACCCTCTGCAGGCAGCCCTGGCAGAGGTGGTGCCCTGGCCCATCCATGTGGCCAACGACGCAAATGTAGGCACGCTAGCTATTTTCCGGCGCCTGGTTCGCGCCGGAGCGGTGACGCCAGACGGGTCGCTTTTCTACCTGTTCTTGACGGAGCACGCCGGCGGTATCGGTAGTGGCCTGGTGTTGCGCGGCCAGCCGTACACCGGAGCCCATGGCGCGGCGGGCGAGATCATGGTACCGGGGCGCGCCTTGCACGAACCGGAGATCCGCGACCTGTGGGCCACCGCGGTGGCCGGGGACCGCGGTGCTCGGCGCGCTGTCCTGGAACTCCGCCGCCCCATGATCGCCCATGCCACTGCCCTGTGCCAGACGCTGGACCCGGACTGTGTGGTCCTTGGCGGCGAGTTCACGGCACTGGAGCCGGACGCCGTCAGCTTTGTGCGCGAGCTGCTCGCGGCCACACCAGACTACTGGGGCTATCTGGACCAGCCGCCAGCGCAGGGCGTGGTGACCGACCCGCTATGGCCCGACACGATTGCGGTCGGGGCCGCGGAGTTGGTGCTGGAGGACTTGTTCCGACGACCGGCCCCAGGTGAGGTGGGGCCACTGGTGACATTGGCGATTGGTGCAGAGGCAGCGGGATAGACTGGTACTGTAGGCAGTGATGGCCGGAACGCTTCCGGCATGAGCATAGCCCAAGGAGGCACGTCGATGCGCAAGGGGTTTACTCTCATCGAGTTGTTGGTTGTCATCGCGATCATCGCGATTCTGGCTGCGATCCTTTTCCCTGTGTTCGCCAAGGCCAGGGAGAAGGCACGCCAGACGTCCTGTCTGTCGAACCTGAAGCAGATCGGCCTCGGGATGCTGATGTACGCACAGGACTACGACGAGTGCGTGCCCGAGGGCGATCGCTCCAGCACTCCGCCCCGCAACTGGTACGACCTGGTACAGCCCTACGTGAAGAACACCCAGATCTTCAAGTGCCCCACCCGTCCCAACGACAACGGGTACGGTATCAACTCCTGCTTCCTCTGTCCGCACTGGTGCGTGCACACCAAGGGGATCTCCATCGGCTCCATGCCGCGGCCCGCGGAGATCGTGTTCGTGGCGGACTCGGCGATGTTCCTGGCCTGTGCCTGGGAGATCGCCTACGCTAACGTCTGCGCTGCGCGCTGCACTCCCGGCGCGACGGTTGATACCAACACTCGACACAACGGCGGCAGCAACGTTAACTTCTGTGACGGTCATGCGAAGTGGTACCCCGCCAGCGCCATGTTCAACGATGCCTGGATGGCGGACCACATCGTAAACTACGCCAAGTAGCGGTCTGCATTGGAGCATCTGTCCAGCCAGGGGAAGCGCGGCTTCCCCTGGCTGGGTGCGTCTTGGGGCCTGTTGTCTGGCAGGTAACGCCCAGGCGCTGTCTAATCTATCCCCCCGACGCGTTGGTCCGTCACCGCAGTCATCTTCGCTACGCCGACCGAGCTACCCATGTCATCCCAGCCTGACCTGGCCGGCACAGCGCGCTTGCGCATCGTGGCCCTGGCCGCCGGCCTGAGCTTCCTGTGCTCTTCTCTCCTGGAGTACGCGCTCCCACTGTACTTCCCAGCGGCCGGGCTGCCTGACTCCGCCTGGGAACGCTGGGGCACGCGTTCCATCTTCGCCTGGATGTGCGGCCCGGCCATCGCGGCGGTGGTAGCCAGCCGTATCGGTGAGCGCCGGGCGTGGGCCCTGGGTCTTCTGGCCTACGTGGTTCTGCCCGCCATCCTGTATGCCATCCCGCTGGCCGGGACCTGGTCACTGTACGTGCTGGACCTGGCGGCCCTGTGGTACGGCAGTGTGGCGGCGCTGATCTGGATCGGCGGCATCTCCCTGGCGCAGATTGTGCCTCACCGCCGCAAGAGCCTGTCCAACGCCTCGACGATGACGGCGGTGGCGCTGGGAGCGGCGGTGGCGCCCCAGATCGGGCGGCTGCTGATCGGGACCGGAGCCGAGGCGGCGGGCGCAGGGGCGGCAGACTTCCACGGCTTGCTCATTTTCTACGCCGGCGTGGCCGCCATCGCCAGCGTGATGGTGCTACTGTGGGGACAGCGCGGAGTCTACGCCAGTGACTCTGTTCCGCCAGGGGCGGCGTCGGGGGACTCGCTCACCGCGGGAATACCGAGCCTGCTGCGCTCAAAGCGCTTCGCAGCCACGGTCCTGTCGCTGGGGCTGCTGACCGGCCCGGTCTTTCAGGCCACAAACGTTTACCGCGCCTATAGGGCCGCCGAACCCCACATTGGGCTCATCGTGGGCTCCGCTGACCGCGGCTTCTCCCTGCTGCAGTCGGCTGGCTATGTAGGCCAGTTGCTAGGCGGGCTGCTCATCGGCCTCCTCGCCGGGCGCCAGGCCAACCGCGTGACCGGCGCTCTGATCCTCGCCGCCTTTACCGTCTGCCAACTGCTCACCGGGATCGCGCCCAACGCATGGGTGCTCATCCTCTCGGCCGGACTCTTTGAGATGGTGCGTCAGCTCATCCGCTGGAGTCAGACCGGCTTCATCTCGGAGCTGGTGCCCGAGGAGCAGCGGGCGCCGGCTATCTCCATGACGGTGACGCTTTCTGGTCTGGGTGGCTGGCTGTTCATGGTGCTCAGCCGGGCCATCCAGACCCCCGACACCCCCGGGTTTTCCTCCACTCTCCCCTTCCTCATCGCCGGCGTAAGCGGCGTGCTGGGCGTGATCCTGCTGCTGTTCACACACCGTGCCATCAGCCGCCAGTAAGCCCGTGCCGGTCAGGTCTCCGCTCCCGCACCTGCGGGAATGTCCGGAAATATAACTTGCCTATGTACAAATCCCTCTGACTTGGTATACTGAGAAAGCAGGCCGAGCAAGTGGGTGGCCCTGCAGCATCACCGGGGATACGCTACGAGGGGAGAGATCACGGAGGTGATGGCGATGGCGTATGAAAGGCGGTATGTCTCATGGTGGTTAGTGTCAACGGTAGTCCTGGCTGGTCTGGCACTCCTCGCGGGAGCTGCCAGTGCACTTGAGATCACCAGGCCCTATGCCAACGAGGTAATCCGCGGGAACCGCATCGAGCTTGAGGGCACGGCGGGGCGGCGCTCCCGCGTAAGGCTTATTGTGCAGCGTGAGGAGCGGAAGCTCTTCGGCAGCAACTGGACCACCGTCTACGATGAGACGATGCGAGCGAGTGAGCGTGGTCGGTGGGACGGGACAACGAGCGCCGGGGGCAAGGACGGCGCTTACCGGGCCATCGCCCGAGTCATCAATGACCGCGGCCAGGTGGTTGCGGAAGTCGTGCGGGGGTTCCGCGTAGAGACGGGGAATTTCGGGGGCTCAGGAAGCAGCCGGTCGGTTCACATCGACAGGCCGGCCAAGGGAAGTGTACTGACACAGAGCACCGTCCAGTTCAGCGGTACCGCCTCACCCAACATGCGTGTGCGTCTGCACATCTATGGCCCGGGGGGACGCCTGGCTGGCGATGAGACACTGTGGGTCGGAAGCTCCGGTCGCTGGAGCGCCAGTGTGCGTCTGTCCAACGACGGGTCGCACTCGGCCTATGCTGACCTGAAGGATTCCCGGGGCAACACTCTGGCCCGGGATTCGGTCAGCTTCCATATCAACACCGGGGGGGACTTCGGTGGCAGTGGCTCCAGCGCCCTGTATTTCACAACGCCGACCCGCGGTCAGACTGTGTCGAGCCCATCGGTGACTGTCGCGGGCCGTGGCCTGGCGCGACGCGAGGTTCGGGTACAGGTCTTTGGTCCCGGAGGAGAACGCGTGCACTACGAGATGACGCGCGTGGACGGCGATGGACGCTGGGGTGTCAAGGTGGGCCTTTCGCGCGAAGGCCAGCATCGCGCTCGCGCGGAGCTTCTCGATGACCAGGGACGGGTGACGACGGCGGCGACGGTGGAGTTCCGGTACGGCAAGTGGGGTGGGGGCAGCGGTGGCAGTTGGGAGCATCTGACAGTCAACACCCCCAAAGACGGACAGCGTCTCTACAGCACCACCTACGGCTTCTCTGGTACGGCTCAGCCCGACAACAGGGTCCGCATCGAAGTCTATGACTCGCGCGGAAAGCGTGTGTTCGGCTATTCGACCGACGTAGCCCGCAACGGCGGCTGGTACCTGACGGTGCGCGTGCCGGGCGTTGGTCGCTACCGTGCGGAGGTCGAGTCCCTGGACCCGAGCGGGCGCGTTGAGGACCGAAGGGTCGTTCGCTTCTACTACGGTAATCTGTGACCGGCTTCGGCTGCCTTACGGGCAGCGGTAGCGGTCTGCACGGCCCCCCTCACGCAGGGGGGCCGTGGCGCTTCCAGGGAGGACATTCGGCAAGAGGGCGCGAACTCCGACAGACCATCCGTTCAGGAGGCGATGCCCGTGCGCATGCCCCTGCTGCTGTGGCTGCTGGCGTTCACGCCGGCCGTGGGAGGCGCCGCCATGCCCGGACCCCTCGTTGACACCGACCCTGACAGCGGCGCGCAGGTCTTCCTGTTGGGCGCTGACGACCGGCCTGCCGACAACATCTACGGTGAGCAGCCCTATGGCGACTCGTCAGGGCGCCGCATCGCGATCCGCTACTACCAGACGGAGACCAGGCCAGGCGGCATCAGCATCCTGGACCTGGTGGACGGCTCGCGCCATGACATTCTCGTGGGGCAGGTCCCCTTCCCTGCCTTCCATGCCTGGGGTGACTGGCTGTACTACCAGGAGAAGCGTGACGGCAAGCGCTGGCTGCGCCGCTGCCACTACTTGACTCTGAAGGTCGAAGACGTGGCCGTGCTGCCTCCCGAACGCGGGAGCTACAGCTACGGCACGGTATCGCCCGACCACCGGTACTATGCGGTGAGTGTCACGCCCTCTGCGGGTTCGCCCGCCGAGGTGCACCTCCTCGATCTGAAGACCGGTCAGTGGAGCGTGATGCTCGCCAAGACCGGCTACCACGCCAAACATGAGCAGTTCTCCCGGGACGGACGCAATCGGGTCCTGATCCAGCTAAACCAGATGCCGGACGTCAAACAGGTGCTCCTGGGTGAGATCGAGGTGGGCGGGCATACGTGGCTTTTCCCGGCGGACCGTCCCCATACGCCGCGCCCCACGGGTCACGAAGCCTGGATCGGCGAGACGCGCGAGGTGTTCTTCTCAACGGCCAGCGACCCCGATAACCAGGGCAACGTCTGGCGAGGGAAGGTCGGTGACCCGGCCCCGACGCTGGTCCATTCAGGCCCGCTGCGCTTCGGCCATGTCAGCGTCTCGCGCTGCGGGCGCTACTGGATCGGCGACACGGGCGAGGAGGGCGTCCCGATCTACATCGGCAGCTTCGCCAGCGGGAAGTGCCGCCGCGCCTGTTTGAGCCGCACCATCTATGACGGCCAGCAATGGTCCCACGCCCACCCTTACCTGACTGCGGATAACCGCTGGCTCATCTTCGCGGCCCGTCGCGGCGGCCACCCGCAGGTCTACGGGGCGCGGCTGGCCGACGGTTGGCTAGACACACTTTGAGATAACCCCAAGCACCGGGAGGCACGAATGGACAGCCTGAAGATCGTCATGATCGGCGCGGGCAGCGCCAGCTTCACCGCCGGGCTAGTGGCGGACCTGCTAGCCAGCAAGATGGCCGACAGCTACACGGTGGCCCTCTGCGACATTGACCAGCGGGCGCTGGACGTGGCCCACGGGCTGACCCGGCGCATGGTAGAGCAACTGGATGCGCCGGTGACCCTGGAGGCCTCGCTGGACCGCCGCGACCTGCTGCCAGGGGCCCAGGCCGTGGTCACCACGATCGCCGTCGGCGGCCGCCGGGGCTGGGAGGCAGACATCAAGGTTCCCCGCCAGCACGGCATCTACCAGCCGGTGGGCGACACGGTGATGGCCGGGGGCATCTCGCGGGCGCTGCGCCAGATCCCGCCCATGCTGGACATCGCCAATGACGTGCACCGGCTGGCTCCCGGGGCCTGGTTCTTCAACTACGCCAACCCCATGGCCGCTATCTGCCGGGCGGTGAATAAGGCCACACCACAGCGGCTCATCGGTCTGTGCCACGGCGTGCAGGGCACCCACCGCTACCTGGCGAGCTTCATCGGTGTCCCGGCGGAGGAGACCAGCATCCTGTACTGCGGGATGAACCATCTGACCTTCATCACCGAGTTCCGGCGCCAGGGCGAGGACCTCTGGCCGCGGGTGCGAGCGAAGTTGCAGGCGGAGCCACCGACAGAGGACCGCTTCAGTTGGGAGCTCTTTGAGACCTACGGCGCATTCCCCGCGGTCTTGGACCGGCATGTTACCGAGTTCTTCCCGGAGCGGATTCCGGGCGGCAACTACTACGGACAGCTCATCGGGGTGGACACCTGGAACATCCTCGAAGCCATTGAGGGCGGTGACGCCCGCTACGCCAAGATGGCGGCGATGGCCGAAGGCACCGAGCCTCTCGAGGAGGGCCTGCTGCAGCGGACGCTGGGAGAACACGAGTCGCTCATCCCCATCCTGGAGTCCATGGCAGCCGACCAGCAGGCGCTGTTCCCGATGAACGCTCCGAACGAGACGGTGGCCGGCATCCCGACAGGCTTCGTGCTGGAGATGCCGACGGTGGCCTCGCGGGCGGGCTGTGTGCCCATCGCCTTGCCCCCGCTGCCACCCGGGGTGCTGGCGGTCATCAATGAAGCGCTTTGGGGCGTGGAGATTACCGTCGAGGCGGCGCTGACGGGAGACTACGACACCCTGGTGCAGGCGCTGCTCTTCGACCGCTGCGTGACGGAGCTGTCGGCCGCCCGCAAGCTGGCCGATGACCTGCTAGCTGCACACCGGGAGCACCTGCCGCAGTTCGCCTGAGCGACCGTTTGCTTTCACCAGGAGACGCAGCACAGCCATGGACACCGTTTTGACCGGGCAAGTCAAGCATCGGGCGTTCTCCCTCGGCGCCGACATGGTCGGGGTCGCCAACATCCAGCGCTTCGCTAACGCCCCCTTGCGTATGAGCCCCCAGGGCATCCTGCCGGAAGCGCGCAGTGTCGTTGTCTGTGCCTTGCACCACCCTGATGGCTGCATCGAGCTGGGTGGGCGGGAACACCCGCAGGTCATCGGGCCGTACAATGTCCAGTACCAGATGAACATGCATCTGGACCGCATCTCCTACGAGATGGCGCGTTTCCTGGAGGACACCGGCCATGAGGCGGTGCCCATCGCCGCCAGCAACATCTGGCGTTACCGGCGCTACAAGGACCTGCAGGCGGTCTTTGCACCGGACATCTCGCACATCTATGCCGCCGTGGCCGCCGGGCTGAGCGAGCTAGGATACCACGGAATCTCCATGAGCCCCGAGTTTGGCACTCGCAATCGGTTCGTGTCCATCATCACCACGGCCCCTCTGGACCCGACCCCGCTGCTGCCGGGAAACACGCTTTGTGACCGCTGCAATGAGTGTGTGAAGCACTGCCGGGCCAAAGCGCTCAGCGCGGAAGTCCAGGGCACAGAGGATCTGGTAATCGAGGGCCATCGTTACACCAAGGCAGTCAAGAACCTCTGGCGGTGCAGTTGGGGGGAACACTTTGGGGTGGACCTGGACCTGGAGCTGCCGGCGGAGGTGACCGAGGAGAGCATCGTTCAGGCCGTTCGCGAGCACGGGCTGCGCGGCGGAGAGATGGGGAGCTGCCTGCGTCACTGCTTGCCACCGCGCCTGCGCGAATGGGACCGGGAGTACACGTCGGCTCCCCGCCGCAGGCGCCCTTACGTGCCCACCGGCGTGCTCTTTCCACGCTATGTCCAGGAGCGGATGACGACGGCAGCCCTCGCTGCAGGCGTGGACGCCGTCACCGTTGAGGACGAAGCAGCCCTGGCCGAGACCGACGCCGGCTACCGGACCTGCCTGCCGGAGGCCACCCGGCGCGTGGGGTTTGCCGTTGGTTACCCGGGCGCAGAGACGCATCGTGAGGTCGCCTCAGCCGCCCATGGTCTCGCGCTGACGCAGGCTTTCCTGGCCGCGAGAAAGCTGGAGGACCTCGGCTACCGGGTTGTCACCGGAGAGCGAGTGGCGGTGGCCGACGGCGGTGACGGCTGGCAAACCGTCACGGCCCACGTCTACACCGACGCTCCGCTCGTCCCCAGTTCATTGCCTGCGCGGCAGGAGCCAACCCCGCCACCGGTGGCCGATCTCACCCGCGCGCTCCGTCGAGCCGCGCTTGCCTGGAACCTCGACCAACTGGGCGTTGCCTCCCCGGAGCGCCTTTCTTCGCTGAAGACGCAACTGGCGCCGGTCTTTGATGGTGAGGAGATGCTGGTGGCGGTCAACCGGGGCAAGATGTGGCTGGAGTACGAACCGGAAATCACGGTGGAACATCGCCAGGTTCGCGATGCGTATGACTACCTGGACCGCGCGCAGGCAGTGGTGGTCATGGGCCTCAGGCTGCCCCGGGCGACAGTGCGTACCACCGGACAGCCGCCCGCGGAGGCCGTCGGGCCCTACATCTTCGCCCAGTACGCGGTTCAGTGGGCCTTGCGGGAGAAGGCCTTGCTGCTGGTGAAGTGGCTCCATACCCGGGGCTACCAGACCGCAGTGACCACCGACCTGATGGGTACCGGCTCCCTGGTAGCGAACCCTCGCGGACCGCAGCCCAACGTCTTTGCCAACCGTTTCGCCGCACTGGCAGCCGGCCTGGGGACGTTGACGAAGGGTGGCTTCATCACCACCCGGGACTTCGGCCCGAACATCCGGCACGTTGCCATCGTGACCGACGCGCCACTGGCCGCCGACGCCCTGCCCGACTGGGACGACCTGTGCCAGGCCTGCGCCGACTGCGAAGCCTGTCTCCAGGCATGCCCCTCGCAGGCTTACCGCGACCCCCTGACAGTCAACCTGGAGGGGCAGTCCCTCAGCTTCCACCGCCTTGACCAGAAACGTTGCGACTGGGTCGCCCGCTACACACTCATGGGTGGCGACGGTTTCGCGAACCTGGGCGGTATGACTGAGATCAGCCCGCCAGAGGAGATCACGCCGGAGGCCCTGGCGGCGGCTCTCCGGCAGTTCGACACGATCCAGGGGCACCACAAGTGCGGGGTCGAGAGTTGCGTGGTGAGGTGCCCTCTCGCATTGGCCTGACGCCGGTCAACGGCAGAGCTCCTCGACCAGCTCGCCGGTGAGCCGCACCAGATCCATGTCCGCGTCCGGGGGGATCTGGTCCGCGGAGCCCAGCACGAACTTGCCGTACTCCCAGTGGTGGGCCACGATCGTCTCGACCTGCCGCCTAATATCGTCGGCCGTGAAGGGCGGGGCAAACATCGCCCCCGGCATCCCCCCAAACAGGATGAGGTCCGGGCCGGCCAGTTCGCGCAGGTCGGCCACCGCCACATCGCCACAAGGCTCTGGTGTGACCGCCTCCGCCGCATCTACCCCGGCGGCCGCCACCAGCGGAATGATGCCCTTCAGTGTCCCGTCCACATGGGTCAGCGTCTTCTTCCCAGCCGCGTGCAGCTTGCGGTTCTGCTCGACATAGAAGTCGAACTGGTACTCGCCGAACCAGTGGGTCATGACCTCGCCGCTTAGGTTGTCACAGAACTCGACCAGCGGCGCCGGCGACCCGCAGATGACCTCGATGATGCGAGCATTGCGGGCCAGCATCGCGTCCACGGTCCGCCGCACCGTCTCTGGCGCGTCCGCGATCAGGTAGGTCAGGTTCGTCAGTCCGCACCACTCGTTTAGCAGCGATGAGATCCCCCCCCGTGGGATGCAGGCCACCTGCACGCCCTGCCCGCCCGTGATGCGGTCCCAGTGCAGCCAGGCCTCGTAGTTGGCGAACGCCTCCTCGCTTTCATACAGGGCGCGGACGATGTGCAGGTGCTCCGGCCGCGACACCGGATAGCGCGTCCAGGCGTGAGTCTGGGAATCCGGCAGGTAGACCTGCTCGCCAGTCATCTCTCCCCACGCTGTCCGATAGGTCGTTAGCAGTCGGTGGCCGTCCTGGCGCTGCTCGATCCTGACGGAGTCGTCCTCCCGCCGTATGCCGTAGGGCGCGGCATAGGCGAGGTAGAACCCGACGTGGTAGTCCTCATGCAGCTTCAGGTAGCCCTCATCGGAGGCATACTTCTCTGGCAGGTCGCCGATAGCCGCATGGGCGGACCGCCAGTAGGACAAGTCAGCGAACCACGGCATAGCGTCGGGGCGTTGGTCGCTGAAGACAGACAGAAGACGTTCGCGAAAGGTCATGGGGAGAGGCCTCCTGAATCGGGAGTCACGAGACCTGAGTTACCGCTCTGCGCGTGGGAGGGGTCTCTGACCCCGACAGACCTTCCGAACGGCGTCGAGGTCGGAAACCCCTCCCACGGATCAGCTAGTGCGGGAAGATCGGCTTGACGTTCCGGATCCTGGCCAGCAAGTCGGCGCGGCCGGCGGCGTCCAGCGGCTCGTAGCGGCTGGCAAGCTCCACTGCCAGCCGAAACAGGCTCGCTTCGCCAGGTGGCACCGTCGCCGTCAGCGGCAGGTCCAGCGCATACCGCAGCAGCAGGTCAGCCGTCTCCGGGTCGTCCGCGGGCTCGTACCAGGTCTTGCTGTAGCGCCGCGGGCCCTCGCCCCAGGGGGCCCAGGCAATGGCCTTCAGCCCGAGGAGCGCGGCCTCGCGACGCCTGGCGACGTTGATCAGCTCGCGCCCGAAGCCGTTGTGCTCCATGCAGACTGCGTTGAAGGGGAACAGCACGCTGTCGAACTTGAAGCGGTTCAGCAGCTCGATAGCCGCCTCCTCGCTATGGGCCGAGAAGCCCAGCCAACGGGCCTTGCCTTCCTCCCGGGCCTTGACCATGGTCTCCATGGCTCCGCCCGGGGCGAAGACCTGCTCCACCTCGTCCATGTTGCTGACGCCATGAAGCTGATAAAGGTCCACGTAGTCGGTCTCCAGCACGCGCAGCGAGTTCTCCAGCTCCTCGCGCATGCCCGCAGCATCACGCTTGACCGACTTGCAGGCCAGGAAGACATTGGCGCGATAGGGCTTGAGGGCCGGACCGAGCCGGTCCTGGGCGTCGGAATAGGTCGGGGCCACGTCGAAGTAGTTGACCCCACGGTCCACGGCCCAGGCTACCGTATCATTGGCCTCGACCTGCGGCACCTGGGAGACGGCAATGCCGCCCAGACCGATGATGGATAGCTCCAGTCCCGTGCCGCCGTAGCGGCGCCGCGCCAGCTTGCTCATTTCCCTGCCCTCCGCGGCATGTCCGAGGCGGGACGCCATTGCGCCCAGCCCGATCATGCCTAGCTGTCTCAGAAACTCTCTGCGGTCCATACTCACACCTCCTCGCAATTCCCGGCCGTCCCGACGCCAGGCGAATTCGCACGCCCCCCACTGAGATGCTCATCGGGGAGGTTCGCCGGGCGGCCGCAAGGACCCTCCCTGCCGTAACAAGGGGAACCGCCGCGCCGGAGGCCGAGTGACGGCCTCCGGCACACGTTCGGCTCTGGTAGGCAGGCTTACCCGGAGCCCGAATACCCCAACTGGTGCTTCAGCTCCTCGCCGGTCACGGCGTCAATGAGCAGTTCCTCGAGGAAGCCCCCGTTGCGGTTGGCATAGTCCAGTCGCACGCGCCAGTGGGGCTGCTCCATGAACGGCTCGCTCAGGAACAGG